>QFCE01002279.1_pt1:567500-1473240 | contig 1473240 bp, 1259 predicted proteins | sample 5346091 | NCBI WGS metagenome assembly QFCE01 (sample SAMN09062252, study PRJNA434731) | Human gut metagenome, whole genome shotgun sequencing project. | isolation source: stool timepoint A chromium assembly | host: Homo sapiens | collected 2015 | reverse complement strand
TAGACTGTGTGCTGATCAGTCATGAGTTTTCCGGCATTGGTCAGGAGTCCATTTTTATCAGTCAAACCAAAGGAAACATAATCGGATGGCTCAAAGCGGAGACCGGTCCGTTCCAGATAGGTTGCTTCCAGAAGTGTAAAGCTGTAATCCTTTTTTACCGCGTCTGTTGTTAGGGTATCAAAGGACTGATTGGTTCCCTTTAAGATCAATTCATTCACAATGTAATCAGGGGCAATTACGCTTTCATTTCCAACACGGATATATGCTTCCATTACGCCGTCTGCCTTGTAATAATATGGGGTGCTACGGCCGGGAGAAACATCCAGAGCTAATAGATTTTTACCATCTTCCTGTAATGGTTTTAAGATAAACTGAGGTAATGGTGTGATTCGTTCTTTAATTAAGCGGCTGATCGCCTCAGCATCCTTTTGAACATCGGACAAGCCGATAGGTTTCCGGTCATCAGAGATTCCGAAAAACAGAGTGCCGCCGATTCCATTGGAAAAGGCACTGACACTTTTTAACCAGCTTTTTGGCTTTTTTATTTCGAGAGCAACTTTGAAATCACATTCTGTTGCTTCAGCAATGAGCTGTTCTATCATAGAAATCCCTCCTTTGAGGTTGTAGAAAGTTCTTTTTTATTATACCCAGCGGAGAAAGTTATTGCAACGATAGAAGCAAAGAGTTCAGCGAAAACAAAATATTTATGAGAGGAGGGCCTTCTATTATGGCAACTACAAGAATCATGCCGCTTCATGTCGGCAAAGGCCGCACAGAGAGTCGGGCGATCAGTGACATCATCGACTATGTGGCCAATCCAAAGAAAACAGATAACGGCAGGCTCATTACCGGCTATGCGTGTGACAGCCGGACTGCGGATGCAGAGTTTCTTCTGGCAAAGCGGCAGTACATTGCCGCTACCGGACGAGTGCGTGGCGCAGATGATGTGATTGCCTATCATGTGCGCCAGTCCTTCCGCCCTGGTGAGATTACCCCGGAAGAAGCAAACCGGCTGGGCGTAGAATTTGCAAAGCGTTTTACTAAAGGCAATCATGCCTTTGTGGTCTGCACTCACATAGACAAGTCGCACATTCATAATCACATTATCTGGTCATCGGTCAGCTTAGAATATGACCGGAAATTCCGAAACTTTTGGGGCAGCACCAAGGCGGTTCGTCGGCTAAGTGACACCATCTGTATTGAGAATGGACTGTCCATTGTAGAGAATCCGAAACTTCACGGAAAGAGCTATAACAAATGGCTGGGCAATCAGGCCAAGCCCTCCCATCGGGAACAGCTGCGTGTGATGATTGACAACGCATTATCACAAAGTCCTGCTGACTTTGAAGAACTGCTGAAGCTGTTGCAAGAGTATGGTTGTGAAGTCTCAAAGCGCGGAAAATCGTATCGACTGAAGCTCTCTGGTTGGGAGAAAGCCGCCCGCATGGACAGTCTGGGCGAAGGATATGGATTGGAAGATTTGCGGGCAGTTCTCTTAGGGAAGAAAGCACATACCCCGCGAAAGAAAACCGTCACACAGGCAGAGCCGCCGAAGGTCAATCTGCTGGTGGACATTCAGGCAAAATTGCAGGCTGGAAAAGGTGCCGGTTATGCTCGATGGGCTAAGGTGTTCAACCTCAAGCAGATGGCGCAGACCATGAATTACCTGTCAGAGCATAACCTGTTGGAGTATGAGATTTTAGAAGAAAAGGCTGCGGCTGCCACGGCACATCACAATGAGCTTTCGGCGCAGATCAAAGCGGCTGAAAAGCGCATGGCAGAGATTGCTGTTCTGCGTACTCACATCGTAAATTATGCCAAGACCCGTGAGGTCTATGTGGCATACCGCAAGGCGGGTTACTCTAAGAAATTCCGGGAGGAACATGAGGAAGAAATTTTGCTCCACCAGGCTGCTAAGAATGCCTTTGATGAGATGGGCGTCAAGAAGCTGCCTAAGGTCAAAGAGTTGCAGACAGAGTACGCAAAATTGCTGGAAGAAAAGAAAAAGACCTATGTCAAGTATCGGCGTTCCCGTGAGGAAATGCGGGAGCTTTTAACGGCAAAGGCAAATGTAGATCGAGTGCTGAAAATGGAGGTAGAACAGGATGTTGAAAAAGAAAAAGACCACGGCCAGCGGTAAGCTGGTCCTGGTCAAAAGCGTTCGCAGAACGCGCAGCCACAGAATGAAATTCTGTGTTCAAAGGGGATTGGGGGCGCTGCCCTCAACAAGCAAGCAGAGAGGAAAATCACAAAGGGATTTTCTTCTCTGCGGGCCTGTGTGTATTAACACAGGCATTGCTTGCCTCTTTCCCGCAGAAATAAAATAAGCCAGTGACGAAACCTTCAAATTTCGCTCACTGGCCTACTTTGCTTCAAGTTTCTTGGCGAGTTCCTTTAGTTCCTCTGCAAATCCACGAGTGTGGTGCAACAATGTTTCACGCATCTCTGGCGGACAGTTCATGTAAAGTAGCTTCATCTCATTTTGTCCTGCTTCGTCCGGCGAGAGATCCGGGTACATAAGCGAGTCTAGTGAAAGATGAACCACCTTTGCCAATGCTTTCAAGATCAGATAGGAAGGATTTCTCCTGGCTTTCTCTATATCGGCAATCTGTTTGGTAGAAACATGGGATTCATCTGCCAGCTGTTCCTGCGTCAGATTTTTTTCTTTTCGTGCTGCTCGGAGCGCATCGCCCAAGGCGGTCAAATCATCAATCGGCATTATCGTTCACCTCAATAATATTGTATCGTTCCGGTTTGATTTGAGGAATAACCTTATCATTCCGGTCTGCCAGTACGATTATACCGATTTTTATTCTAACAGCATGGTTATAGGCTTGTTTTCTTCGAGCAATAGAAATATAATAGAATAGATTGCAGGAGGTACAGAGATGGATTATATGACTCTAAAAGAAACAAGCGAAAAATGGGGCGTTTCTGTCCGACAGATAAACTATTATTGCGCCGGTGGTCGTATTCCCGGCGCTGTAAAAATGGCCGGTGTCTGGCTGCTCCCCAAGGACGCCGAAAAGCCAGTAGATATGAGAACAAAACAAGGAAAGGGTAAAATATGAAAAATATACTGTTAATTGAAGATGAAGAAAATCTTAACCGTGGTATAAGCCTCAAACTCAAGAAGGAGGGTTATGCAGTTTTTTCTGCGGCTTGCGTTTCTGAAGGATTGAAACTATTTCAAGATAATACGATTGATCTTGTGATTTGCGATATAGGCTTACCAGACGGTAGTGGATTAGATTTATGTGCTAATATTCGACAGCGAAGTGATGTGCTATTTTTGTTTCTCACGGCTCTTGATACAGAAGTCGATGTGATAACAGGATACGAAATGGGAGCTGATGATTATGTGACAAAGCCGTTTAGTATGTCTGTTCTTGTCTCAAAAATAAGTGCCATGCTGAAACGAACAGAAAAGGCTGTTTCTAATATTGTGCAAACAGGCAAATTGACATTTTATATAGATGAAAAGCGTGTTGTGAAAGGTGATAATGCAATTTCAATTACACCGACAGACTGGAAACTATTGATGGCTTTTATTGAGCATCCCCACCATATTCTTTCAAGAAAACAACTTCTGGAACGTTTATGGGATTCCAATACGGATTATGTTGATGAAAATGCTGTTGCTGTTAATATTCGTCGCCTTAGAGAAAAGATTGAGCCTGATCCATCTAATCCTGTCTACATCAAGAATGTACGGGGCTTGGGGTACGTCTGGGAAATGGAGTGTGAAAGGCAATGACATTAAATAACAGGACTTTCACACTACTAAAAATTGTATTGCTTATTATAATTAGCATATTTATAGCAGAAATTATTGTGTTACCTAAAATTGAACATGATATGTTGCAAGAAGCAGGTAGACAGGAATTGGTAACCGTACAACAAATATGTGGCGCGGTACTTGAAAATTATCCTGATGTAGAGCAGGATTTCATTCTGGGATTGCGTCAGCCTACAAACTCTTTGCAGGAAAAAGGCGAACAGATTTTGAAGCAATACGGATATGACGAAGAACATTTATTGGCAGACAACACGCTGTATGCCGCTTACATGATTGCATGGAGAAATTGGACAGGATTTTTTCTGGTTACCACATTTTTACTTCTTGCGGCCGCACTTCTCTATTTTTACAGCACTATCCGTAGTAGCAATAAAGAAATATTGCTGATATTGGAACAATATTTGTCAGAGGATTTTTCTTTTGCCTATGGAACAGAGAGAATTGTAAAAGGCCGTATTCACTTTATGAGCAATCAAATTGGTGATCGCTTAAAGCAACTCGGACATCAGATTGTAACGAAAAACACCCGGATTACTGAGGAAAAAGAAAGCACAAAAGCACTTGTGACTGATATTTCTCACCAGTTAAAAACACCAATGGCTGCATTGAAAACCTGCTTCTATATGTATTTGGATGCCTCTGATGCGGATGAAAAGACCGAATTTCTAAAACGAAGTGAAACGCAGTTGGAAAAACTGGAACAGTTAATTGCAAGCCTTATGAATATTTCACGGTTGGAAACAGCCATGATTTCTTTGACTAAGGAATCCATTTTGTTAAGTGATCTATTGGTGGATGCTGTAAATGGTGTATACGAAAAAGCAAGGAGAAAAAGCATCGAAATTTCCGTGCAGGAAACAGAAAATATTACATTACATTTAGACAAGCATTGGACAAGCGAAGCAGTCATAAATGTTTTGGATAATGCGGTAAAGTATAGTCCTCGAAATAGCCACATCACGATTTCTATTGAAAAACAACACTTTTATACACTCGTGAAAATTAAGGATGAAGGGATTGGTATTCCACAGAATGAATACAATAAAATTTTTCAGCGGTTCTATCGTTCCAATCATTCTTATGTAAAGCAAACGGAAGGCAGCGGTGTTGGGTTATATCTGACACGAATGATTTTAGAACGACAGGGAGGTTTGATCCGTGTCGAATCTGTTCCGGAAAAAGGAAGTACATTTATTCTACAATTTAGGAACTGATAAGAGGCCGGAGAAATTCCGGCCTTTTGTTATTCAACGGTAAGCTATTCTGTAAGGTTCCCGTAATACTTCTTTGATACAATAATCATAGTTAAGGTACGGGAGGAAAAGATGGATATATCGTCACTAAATAATTACTTTGAATTGTATGGAGGAATGGCTATCTTCATTGTTGTACTACTGGAATATATGAATCTTCCCGGATTCCCAGCAGGGATTATTATGCCGCTTGCAGGAATCTATGCAGCACACGGGGGGATAAGTCTCCTTGCAGCTATTGCTATTTCTGTTTTAGCAGGAGAAGTTGGGAGCTGGATATTGTATTTTCTGGGAATGTACGGTGGGAATGCTTTTCTCAAAATATACTTAAAAAGGTTTCCCAAACACAAACCTGCGTTTGAACGCACGTTTGATTTAATCCGACGCAAGGGTTTTTATGGAATTTTCATCAGTAAGCTAATTCCGATGGTTAGAACATTGATTTCTATACCAGCAGGCGTATTAAAAATGGAGTTTATAAAATACTCGATTGCTTCATTTTTGGGGGTAACACTTTGGAATACCCTATTCGTGGGCGCTGGCTATATTATTGGAGAACCTATACTGAAAATAATCACAAGGGGGTGAGAAAATGCGGATTGCTATGATGACAAATAACTACAAACCATTTGTTGGCGGTGTTCCAATTTCGATTGAGCGGCTTGCTGATAGTCTGAGGGATTTAGGGCATTCGGTATACGTCTTTGCCCCGGATTATAAATCTCCGGTGGATGATGATGAATATACGTTTCGCTTTCCAACAATGAAACACAAGATCGCCGGAGCGATTCCTATTCCCAATTTGATTTATGGCTATGTGAAGAATGCTATTTCAACACTTGATATTGATTTGATTCATGTTCATCATCCCGTTATGATCGGAAATGTGGCAACACGGATTGGAAAGGAATTTCATATCCCCGTAGTGTTTACATACCACACAAGATATGAACAATATCTGCATTATTTGACGCCCTTTGGTTATTTACAAAATAAGGCAAATCAGGGAAATCTATTGGGGGAATCCATCCTTGATTTTGCACAGCGGCAAGTCATACAACGCTATTTGAATCACTTCCTTGAAAAATGTGATATGGTTTTTGCACCAACAGAATCTATACAAAATTATTTGAAACCATTCCACATAGATACACCGATCAGCATTGCACCTACGGGACTGCCTCCGGCTTGCTTTGAAAATCATATCGAGGCAACTGCCATCCGGAAAAAGTATTTGCAGAAGAAACAGTATTTGTTCTGTACGGTTTCGAGATTAGCGAAAGAAAAAAATCTTTCTTTCCTACTACGAGGTGTTTCTGCTGTGAAAAAGCAGTTAGGAGATGTTTTTAATGTGCTTATTTTGGGAGATGGGCCAGAGAAAGAAAATTTAATAGCCCTGTCTCAAACTCTAAAAATTGAAGAAAATGTATTTTTCATTGGAGAAGTATCAAATCATAAAATTTCAGCATATCATCAGGCGTGTGATTTGTTTCTGTTTTCATCAAAATCTGAGACACAGGGAATTGTGCTTTTAGAGGCAATGGCAGCGTATCTACCAGTCTTTGCTATTCGTGCAACCGGAGTATCAGATGTTGTTGTTAATGGAGAAAATGGTGTATTGTCGTCAGATTCCATAACTGAATGGGCGGACAACTTGATTTCAATTTTGAAAAATCCTGCTGTACTTATAAAAATGAGAAGTTCCGCTCGTACCACTGCCCTTTTATATGATGAAAAGAGTATCGCCAACCAGATTTTAGAGAGTTACGCATACTTGAAAAAGAGCTATGAGGCAGAACATTGGCTGATGATGCACTTAAACAGAACAAGTTACCCCGTATTGGCAAAGGAGTATTAAGATGGATATTATTCTTGAAACAAAAGACCTGACCAAAACGTATAAGGCAGGCGGTAATCATATTAACGCAGTAGACCATACCTCTATTTGTGTTGAGAGAGGCGATTTTGTAACTATCGTAGGTAAGTCTGGATCGGGAAAAAGTACGTTGCTTCATCTAATCGGAGGACTGGATTATCCCACTTCTGGCGAAGTCTGGATTGATAATGAGTGTATAACCAATATGAATGAAGAAGATTTATCCGCATTTCGCAGGAGAAAAATCGGCTTCATTTTTCAGGCATTTAATCTTGTTCCCTCTTTGAATGTCTGGGAGAACATTATTTTGCCTATCGGATTAGATGATAGAAAGCCGGATATGGTTTATCTGAAAGAAATTATTGAATTACTTGGATTGAGCGAGAAACTGAATAATCTTCCTAACACATTGTCTGGGGGTCAGCAACAGAGAGTAGCGATTGCCAGAGCATTGGCGACGAAGCCTGCCATTGTATTGGCAGATGAGCCGACTGGAAATCTTGATTCTAAGACAAGTGATGAAGTAATGGCACTTTTGAAAACATCTGCTATGAAGTATGAGCAGACGCTCATTGTAATTACTCATAATGAAGATATTGCACAAATGGGAAATCGAAAACTGGTAATTACAGATGGTAAGGTGGTGGAACAATGAAAACAATTTATCATTTGGCTATCAGCCGATTGAAATATAATAAAGGAAGATCCATTCTTACCATAGTTGCGATTGCTCTTATGACAACACTGCTCATGTCTATTGGTAGCTCTGCACTTACGGTTATTCGACATCAGCAGTTAGAGATAAAAGAAAGTGCTCGAAATTATCATGCGGCTTTCAAAGGCAGTACTGCAGATCAGGTATTTATTCTTGAAAATCACGCGGATGTAGAATCGCTTTCTACAAGGGAAAGTGTAGCGTCCATAGAACTGCCGAAATTAAATGCTGTTCTTAATTTTGATTCCACAAAAAAAGGTTCTATTGACCAAATTCAGTTAGCCAATGGAAAGATGCCTGTGGAAGCGGATGAAATTGCAGGGCCTCCTGCGCTCTTTGAAAGATTAGACGTTGTACCAGAAATCGGCCAGAAGTTTCAGATTCCATTACGCATTCAGGGAGGCAAAGTGGAGAACTACGACTTCACAATTACTGGTATTTTAGAGCAGACAGACATTTCAAAGCTGAATGTGAATGAAACACGTCTTGTCTATGGGGCTTTTGTATCTGAAAAATTTGTTGAACAACATATTGCCCCAGAGGATAGAACTTATACAGCTTATATACGGATTGTAAACGAAAATAAACATTCAAAAGATGAAATTGAGACAATTATATCTGAGATTGCAGAGGACGTAGGACTGAACAAGTCAGACATTTCTTTTAATGAACAATACCTGACATATATGACCAACCCCGGAACACAAGAACGAAATGTTATGATCGGGCTTGGACTGTTGGTAGTATTTCTTGGTGGCATGGTAATTTACAGCATTTATTATGTTTCTGTCATTTCCAATATACAAGAGATGGGGAAACTAAAGGCTCTTGGTGCTACCAAAAAACATATTCGCCGCTTGCTATTTACAGAAAGCCTTGCACAGTCTTTCGTCGGAATTCCCTGTGGAATCTTACTTGGATACCTCGCAACCGTATTCTTGTTCAGAATGGTTATTCTTTCCGGTTCTACCTTTGGGGATACATTCTGGCACTGGCAGGCTGCTATTTGTGTTATCGTGGTTGTTTTGCTTACAGTTGGGGTTTCTATCCGAAAACCGTTAAAAATGGCGTCAGGGATTTCTCCTGTGGAAGCAATGCGGTATCAAGAACCGACAGGAAAACAAAAAAGGAAAAAATCCTTTAAAACACTTTCCGTATCAAAGCTAAGTTATGCAAATCTACAAAGAAATAAGCGAAGAACTGCGGTCACGATACTTGCACTGGGCTGTTCCGGCATTTTGTTTTTAGTAGTAGCCAATATTGCAAACAATATAACTGCGGAAAATTATGCAAGAATGCTGATGCCAAAAGGCGATTTTGAAATTAGCCTTAATTATGCTGAGGACGATCGAGAGTACCCGGAGAATAATCTAAATATAATTCAGCTTCAAAATCCCTTGAACGATGATCTGAAAACGCAAATCATGTCTTTAGATGGTGTTGAAAGCATTGATGAAAAGCACACGGTTCTGGCAGAAGCTGAAAATGTGGTATTGGAAACACAGCGAACTGAGGTTGGAGGAATCAGCGAAAACGATCTGTTATCCCTAAATAAATCGCTAAAAAGAGGAACCTTGGATTATGATGAATTGGTTCATTCTAACGGCATTATTTTTACATGGGACATTTTGTTTGAGCAATATGGTTTTGAAATTGGAGATACAATACAGCTTACACTTTATGATGGAAACAAGAAAATTCCTTTTACGGGTACTCTCATGGCAAGTACCAACAGCAGTGATGATACCTTTTTGATTGCCGATGAGGTTTTACAGCAACTAATTACGGAGACAAATCCTGCGAGTGCCATTTACATTACTGTTCAGCCAGAAAAATTTGAAAGTGTAAAGGCACAAATTGATACACTGCAACAGGAAAATACGAGGTTCATGTTCAAATCCTATGACGAAGAACTTGGAATCGCAAAGCAGCTAATCCGCACGATACAATACACAATTTACGGATTACTGATAGTCATTGGAATCATTGGTTACATCAGCCTTATCAATACAATGATTACGAGTATTTTAGTTCGCAAAAAGGAATTGGGAATTTTGCAAGCAATCGGTTTGTCTGATAAGCAACTACGTCAAATGATACATCGGGAAGGACTGTTCTTTACTTTTGGAACATTAGCACTGTCACTAACCATCGGAAATGGGCTGGGGTATTTATTGGTACGCATTATTATAAACACCCAAATTCTAACGATTAGTCAATACGAATATCCGATTACCCAAACGCTTGTTTTGATAGTTGCAGTAGTCATCGGACAAATTGCAATTACTGTATTTGTAAATCGCTATATTCATAAACAATCGTTAGTCGAAAGAATGCGTGACTAACAGAATACAAGAAAGTGAAAACAGATGCGAAAGATACTTTTGGTTGACAATGATATAACTTTTATATGGGGATTGAAAAAATATTTACAGCGGCGGGGCTATGCGGTAGAAACTGCGGCTACTCTGGCTGAAGCACGGGAAATGATAAAGCAAGAAGCTCCGCTGCTGATCTGTTCAGACCTCTGCTTGCCGGACGGTTCTGGTCTGGAACTACTAGCTGAAGTACGTACCTGTAACAAAGATACTCCTTTTATCATTGCGTCTTGTTATGAAAAAGACGACTATGAGCAGGAAGCACTCCAGCATGGTGTCACAATCTGTATGGATAAAATTAAATCTGCATTATTGAAAGATAAGCTGGTGGAATATGCCTACAAGGAGCTATCAGAAGAACAACCACCAACCTTTCATAAGCTGTTATATCTCCATACGGATAATAGCAAAGCGGAAGTTCTGCGGGCGGCTATGCTGCAAAAGGGATTTAATCTTATACTGGTAAATTCCCTGCGTGAAGCAAAGCACAGGCTACTTGAAGATAAAGAAATAGAACTGATACTGTGTGATCTCTCGCTGCCGGACGGTACAGCCCTTGAGCTTTTTCATGACATACGACGTATATCTGAAAAATTTAAGGTAAATAACCCGCCCATTAAGTTGCTACCATTCTTTATTCTTACGGCAAGCACTGACCTTGCCACGGAATATCAATACCGGCACGAGGGTGTCAGCGACTATATCACGGCCCCGGTTAATATCCCGGAACTGATTCGGCGGATTCTGTTTTTTGTGGAATAGCTATCTTTCTCTCTATGTAATCAACATAATCAACTGCCGGGCGACGACCAAGAAAAAAAAGCCGTCGTACAGCAGCCCTTTTGACACGCCCATACGACCAGCGGCGGCTTTGAACAATCAAGGCCGCCGCTTTTCTTTTCCCGGCGCAGGATCGGCGGCCCACGGAGGGAGCCGCCATGAGAGTAGCAATATGTAGTTCATCAAAAAAAGCCTTGCTCACACCTCATCCCCTTACGCTCCTCCACCGGCATTATCCTGCTGGTTAATCGGTAATCATAGAACATGGAATCAGTGTGACGCCAGTTTCCCACTTTGGGAGACTGGCGTTTTTGCTTGTTGTTTTTTGTGGAATTGCCCCGAATTATGCCGGTGCCGTTCTCCGCCCCATTTCGGCTCACTCGTAACTGGACCCGTGAACCGAAATGGAGGTACATAATGAAGAAAGTCAATCTCCGGGATCTGTATCCCGATGTTTATAAAACAGATCACTTTGTAGAAGTAACCGAAGATGTGCTGGAGACGATCAGAGACTCTGAGCGTGCAGAAGCTGCCTATGACCGAAGGATGTATCGTTATAAGGCGCATTACTCTCTGGACTGCGACAATGGCATTGAAAATGCGATCCTGATGAAGCCCCAGACGCCGGAAATGCTCCTGGAGGAAAAGCAGCCGCGGGAGAAACTCTATGCCGCAGTAATGGCTCTGCCGGAGAAACAAGCCAAGCGGATCTATGCCAGGTATTATCTGGGCATGAGAGTAGGAGAGATAGCCGCAGCAGAGGGTGTAGACCCAAGCCGTGTCCGTGACAGCATTCGGCGAGGGCTGAAACAGCTGGCAAAATATTTTTGATAAAATTTCGTTTGGTGCGCTCGTTTTTTGCTCTTTTTGTCAGAGTTAATAAGAAGGACAAGTTTTCCCCCTTCAACAGCACTTTGACAATTTCATAGACAGCATAACAGGTACATAACCCGTGTACGAGCGAGTGTGGAACGCCGCGAAGATAGAGCAGTCAGGGAGGTGATGAACAAAGCTGCTTTGGAGCGATCTACGATTCCACAAAACGGATGGTGGCAGATTCGGCGCGATGACTGCATGGGGGCTTAAAGATACTTCCTCACGGCCCGCCAAAGACTTGGGGGGAACCCTGCGGCACACGATACGAACGATGCTGCGGAGTTATGACAGCTGCGCCAGCGGAGACCTGTTGTGTTCCCATCGTCAGGGGGCGTGGCAAATATGACGAGTAATCCGAACAGAATAACAGTAGCCGCACCAGGTTTTTATCCGGAGATTTCTTTCAGACTGGTGCGGCTGTTTAAGTATTAAGATATTAAGGAGGCGAGAGTGATGTTTGAAAAATTCCATCGAGGCGACATATATTCGGCTGATTTAAGCCCTGGTATCGGCTCTGAACAAAGTGGCTCTCGTCCTGTACTCATTCTTCAAAACAATGTGGGAAATTGTTTCAGTCCTACGATTATTATTGCAGCAATCACCAGTGTAAGCAAAAAGAGCAGAAAGTTCCCCACGCATTACCACTTAAATGACAGATGCGGTTTGGTGAAACCATCTGTTGTTATGCTGGAACAGATCAGAACAATCGACAAGTCGAGGTTAAAAAACTATATTGGTCATCTAAACAAGGATGACATGGAAAACATAAACAAGACGCTCTTGTGCAGTCTGGGGATTACATAAAAGTGCCGAAAGGCCGTATCATTTTCAGGCTGTGCAAGTAGAGTTATAATTTCGTTAGGAATTGCGGAGGTGATTCTGAATGGAGAATATCCAGAATAAAAGCGCATTGATTCCTTCAGATGAAATCCGGTCAGAAGAACTTCTGGCGGAACAAAAATTTGAAGCGTTTATCACTTCGCTGGCACATATCATCGAGAAATATGGTATGAGAGTGCTGGGCGAGGTTGACGGAGCTGCGTGAGAATCGCAGCTTTACATAGGATATTTTCCAAAAGTAAATTTTGGAGGTATGAATTATGAACCGATATGGAAAACGCTGTGTTTTGTATCCGAGGGTCAGCACAGAGATGCAAGTGGACGGATACAGCCTGGAAGGTCAAAAAAATATGCTGACACGATTTGCGGATCGTGAGGAAATGATCGTTGTTGATACTTATGAAGATGCCGGTAAATCCGGTAAATCCATTGAGGGACGGCCTGCCTTTCAAAAAATGCTCAGAGATATTGAGGATGGCTTGGACATTGACTATATTTTAGTGTATAAGCTGTCACGGTTTGGCCGTAATGCAGCGGATATACTTAACTCTTTGGAGTTGGTTCAATCTTATGGTGTAAATCTGATTTGCATAGAAGAAGGGATTGATTCCTCTCAGACAAGCGGAAAACTTTTGATTTCTGTACTATCTGCTGTGGCTGAGATTGAGCGTGAGAATATTATCGAGCAGACGATGAACGGGCGGCGCGAAAAGGCACGGCAAGGTGGATGGAATGGTGGCTTTGCTCCATACGGATATACACTGGAAGATAACAAGCTGATGATTGAAGAAACAGAGGCTGTGGCAATACGGAAGATTTTTGAATTATATACTTCATCGGAAATCGGTTTGGGTGGTATTGCGAATCAGTTGAACTTACAAGGTATACGGAAAATTCCGAGGCAGAATGGCACATTAGAGGATTGGACAGGACATTTTATTAAACTGATATTGGATAACCCGGTTTATTGCGGTAAAATTGCCTATGGACGGAGAACGAAGGAAAAAGTCAAAGGCACAAAAAACGATTACCAGATGAAAAGAAATGACGATTACATTCTGACAGAGGGACAGCATAAAGGAATCGTTAGTGAGGAGGTATGGGAAAAGGCTCATGCCAAGCGCCTTAGAACCGGAGTAAAGCAACCGTCAAAAATTGGGCGGGATCGAGTTCATTTGTTATCCGGTCTGCTGAAATGCCCGGTTTGTGGAAGTCCCATGTATACGAATAAACACGCATGGACAAATAAAGATGGCACTTACAAAGAAATTTACTATTATGTATGTAGTCGGAATAGGATGGTCCGGGGTAAGCATTGTGAATATAAGGCAATGCTGAAAAAGACCGATATTGAACCGATGGTCATTGAGGCAATTCGTGAGATCGTAAGAAATGAGGAATATGCCCAAGCCATTAAAAAACGGATTGGCGTTCAGATTGACACGAAAGCAGTGGATAAAGAACTGGAGGGCTATCAGGCAAAGCTGAAGGAAGTTGATCTGAATAAGACAAGATTGGAACGGGAAATTGACAGTCTCCCTGCTGATGCAAAATACCGGGAACGAAAGCTCCATGATATGACCTTGCGGTTAGATTCCCTATATGATGTCATTGTTGAGCTGGAGGAAAAAATCGAAGATGCCAGACTTCGGCGAGATGCAATTAAGCAGCAGGCAATTACTCTTGAGAATATTTACAAAATCATGGTGAATTTCGACTGCGTTTATAATATAATAAATGACGAAGAAAAGAGAAATGTGGTCACAGCCTTGATTAAGGAAATTGAAATTTACAGGAATGATGAGTCTGAATATCCGCTAAAGCGGATTGGTCTGAATTTTCCGGTGTTCAAGGATGGCGGGGAAGTTACGGAGCTTTTGTGGGACAAAGGGAATACCGTTGAGACGGTTGTTCTTTTGTCCCAACAAAAGCCGGATGACACGATAGAGATCGACTTAGACTTGGACGAGCTGGATGCCACCAGTGCCGAGTTGAAAGCAACCTATCAGGAAATCAAAGATTATGTGCTGAAAGAATTTGGCTTGAAGGTTTCAAGTTTATATATTTCTCAGGTAAAACGCAAATGTGGAATTGAAGTGGGAGAAAACTATAATCTTCCAAAATCAGAAAATGCAAGAGTTCCACAATGCCCGAAAGAGAAAGAAGATGCTATCAAGGCTGCCCTGAAATATTTTGCGATGATCTAAGGACATCGCTGATTTCAAGGAGGAATAACACATGAAAAGTACATTTGAAAAAATGGGTGGAACCTACACACTTGGCGCAGACGGAATTTACTATCCGAATCTTGTCAGTACAGATGAAGAACCGCATTATGGGAAATATGGAATGATGCGGAAAACATATCTGAAAGAGCATCGTCCGGCAATGTATTCACTGTATATGTTGGAAGACAGATTGACAGAACATCTGAATACTGTGGACGATGAAGCACAGGAGAGAATGGATATTCTGGTGAGTCAGATGATGGAGAAGCAAGGCGTTACGGAAGAATTGAAAGCTCGTGATCAGATGGTGTGGGTTGGAGCTGTAAATAACATCCGGAATGCAGCGGAAGAGATTGTGTTAAAAGAATTAGTGTATATTTAAGGTAATGGAAAGCTCCTTCGGGAGCTTTTCGCTGTTTGGAAGAGATTATATAGAAAATGGGTTAAGAAGATGGTATTATTAAAGCAGCGGGATTTTTTATTATAGTATCTAAAATGTTTTATTCATTACAAGAAAATGGAATTGATGAATGCCATTAAACTTCCTAATAGAAATAGAATCTTTCGATATTCTGAATTGGAAAATTTGATAAGTACAGATTAGAGCACGTGTAGATGTAATAAGAGAACGAAAGGAGAAATATGGGAAAAAGCACAAAGAAGAAAAACAAAAAGGTTACAGCTCCAAAAGCAAATATTCAGGAATTAAGTATTTCTAGGGATGGCGGACAAATTGCACTCAGGGGGTATTCATATCAATTTTTGTATTCGTGTTATTTAATTCTTTCGTCATCAAATCCAAGCAATTTTTTCCAGCTTGAGGGGATTGAAGATATTGATTGTATCATGCAGAAAAATGGTAGTAATGATATTACTCATATACAGTTGAAATATTCTGTCAACAAACAGGATGCCAGTTTTTTAACTGATGTGCTCAAAAATTTTCTTGAAGCATATTTGCTGGATCAAAATAGATTTTTTAAGCTTGTTTATGATTTTCCTGTTGCAAAAGGCCATCTAAGTAAGATATTTGCATCTAAGTTAGACGAAAAATCACGCACCTATTGGGCTGGCGTGATTTCAAATATCAAGAAAAACAATCCTTCTTGGAATTGGTCTGTTTATGATTTCGATAAATTTATTTCACATCTGTCATTTGAGAAGATTGAAAAATCTATACTTGCTACTGAAATTGAAAAAACCTTAATTAGAATTTATGAGATTAACACAGACAATGTTTCATTATTTGCAAATAGCATAAAAATTCTTTGCTTTGAAAAAATGGAGCAGCGGGCCTATGTGACCAAAGCAGAATTAGATTCCAAAATCCAATCTGTCAAAATAGATATCAGTAAGGGTCCTCAAAATCCAGCTCATAGTTGGATTCGTAAACTGGACTACTCTAAGCCTAGCATTGATGAAGGGTGTAGTTTTTACGAAGGGAAAAAAGCAACACCAGCAGATATAGTAAGTGGGTTTCCAATCAAACGACCGAGTTTAGAAAAAGATGTTATTAATTCTATTTGCGAAAACATGGTTACTGTAATTAAAGCTTCTAGTGGGCAAGGAAAAACCACGCTGGCTTTGCGGGCAGCTTATATTCTCCAAAATGAATATATACCATATCAGTTACTATGGTGTGATGAGATAAAAGAAATTGGGAATATTGTCCAATATTTCAAAACAAGAATTCAGCTTGGTGAAAAGATTCTTATCTTAATTGACAATCTGGATAACCATCTCAGCAAATGGAATTATCTTGTTCAGCTCTTACAATCCGAATTGCATTGTCATTATAAGTTGCTCATCACATCGCGAGAGATGGATTGGTATAATTATAGTGGCGACTTGAGCAATATTCAGTCTTTGAAAGTAATTAAGCCGGCTTTAGAAGAAAAGGAAGCAATAGAGATATTCAATCTATTCGGAGAGGCTAAGCAGCTTCACCCAAGCATAACAAGCTGGCAAAGAGCATGGAATAAGATTGCAGAAAGGCAACTACTTATAGAGTATGTCTACTTGCTTACTCATGGTGAGATGTTATCAGAAAGAATAGCCTCACAAATATCCGAAATAGGACAATCATCTTCTGGCAAAGCAAAATGTGAAATCCTGCGCAAAGTATGTTTTGCAGATCTTTGCGGAGTCAGGCTTTCTGCTGTCAACCTTTATGCGAGTCAATCAGAAGATTCTGGATCGGATTTTGGGGAGCTCTTAAAATGTATGGAATCCGAGTTCCTTGTGCATGTAAATGAAGAGAGCGGGTATATTGAGGGGCTGCATCCAATTCGTTCAAAGCACGTTGTTGAGAGGCTGCATGAATTCCTGCCAATTGACAATACCGCCATTTCAGTTATGAAAATGGCGGACAAAGCGGACCTATCGATACTGTTTTCTCATCTGCCGGAGTTTACCCTGAACAAAGAGACATTTTTCCGCGATGCGGTCGAGAGTCTATGGGATGAAAAAGACCTTTCAAACTATACTTCTGCAATACAGGGGCTTTTTTCAGGGAGTGTGATGCAGTATTTCCTTTCCAATAGGGCTATGTTTGACGATGCAGATGCCCACGGCGGTCTTTTTCTTATATCGACCGAAATGTGCCCCTTTGCTGCATTTGAGGATTTCGGTGTGTCGATGGATACGCTGGACAAAATGCGGGAAACATTTCCGGATAATAAGAATATAGAATATCTTTGCCGATTACGGGAGCGTATTCCCACCTGCCGTTTGCAGGAAACGTATGTCTATGTTTTCTGCGATTGTCTATATAGGAAACTGTGCACCCTTCGGTTTGACGGAATAAAGGACATCATGTCCTATGCCTCCATTTCTGAGTGGATCTATAACATCAATCCAGCGTGGAATGTATCGGTCGGATTTTCTCTGGACGATCTTTGGAGCAAGCCGGAAAAATTGACGCTGGAGTGCATTTCTACGCTGATGTATCTCTCCTACTGCGGGAACAGAGAGAAATATATGGAATTTGTGGAACGAAATCTTAAGAGTATTCTTACGTACCTCAAGCAGTGGACCAGATCACATAGGGTATTTATTGATTCCGAAAAAAATGCGATTCACATTGAATATATCCTTCGATTGCACAATATTAAAACGGGAAATGAGCAGAGCGTCTCAAGGTTGAAACTCCTTTGCAAAGCCTTGCCTATTTTTGATTTGTATTGCGCGGATGCACTCAAGCCGACAGTTGATTTGCTCGCGGCTTATCCTGTTCCCGACGATGCACATAAAGAAATGTCCATTAGAAACATTGTAATCATGTTTCATCAGAATCTTACGTCGCTATGGAACAAGACCATTATGAGCAATTACGAATTTGATACCGTGACAGAATGGTTAAATTACTGGTTTGATGTGAGAGAACATATATGTTTGCTTGCAGATAAGTGCTGTGCCTGTATTTATAAACTTCTTAGCGGAAAAACATTAGGGGGCTTGGCAGGGGAAGTAGATAAACTTCGTGAAGACTTCGCCTTAATTACCACAGGTGAAAAACGATATCCTAAGGAAGATCGTCCTTTTGAAGAAAAAGCTACAGTGCCTGAGAGATTAGGAAAAATAAAGAATAAATACTTTCAAAGCATACAAAACTTTATGAATCAGTTTGCGGGTTTTCTTGCTAAGGAAGAACAAAAACAAAGATTGGCTATGGTAAACCTCATAACAGCTCAAAGTTCTCTTGTAACGATGCAGAATTACTTTGCAGAAATTGCAATTGATTTTGGTTTTCAGGAAAGACAGATGGTTCTTTGTGTTATGGAAACGCAAAATATAGAGCGACTAATAATGTGCTGTAGATACTATCAGGCACATTCGCCAAATAAGTATTTTAATAAATATCAAATTAGGAATTGGTATGATGGGTATTGTCGAGATGAAAGAAAAATCGCAGAAGAAGGATTTTTGGCATTAAAATCCAAGTATTTGATTCATTTTCCTGATAAAATTTATACCATTGATATGTTGAGCTATTATCCAATTATAGTTGATAATTTTGATATGGCATCGGAAAGCAATTTAACCGAATGGCTTCTGGGTTGTATCGCATTTTCTGATGCTCCCTTTGATTATCTAGTCATATTATCCGCTAACGAGTTTGAAGAAATAAATTCTGCTGCTTTACAGTTCCCTCGACAGATGCTTGTTGATGTCAAGAAGGCAATTGAATCAGAAAATTATTCATCGCTTGATAAATTATTACATCCATATCCTGTGGATGTGACGGCACAAATGCTTGACTGCTTTAGTGAAAAATATGATTTGCCTGAAAAAAAAGTCACCGATGTCGATGAGTTTCCAATAGGAGATATTGCAGAAGAACTATGGATATATTCTAAATCTGTGGAGTTGTTGACGGAACCAGAAGATGCGTGCTATCTTGCAGATCAAACGCAAGATATTCAGCCCAACATTGCGGAAATGCTTCGTTTATTGAAGAACAAGCTTCCGTTCAAAGATGTCGATTGGTTAATAGAAATTTGTGATAACGTATTTTCCGGAGAAAAATTTGATGACATTATGTTCAATAATGTTATTGAACATTTCATATAGAAAAATATTGAACAGTAAAATCGTTGTATCTTGATTGTTTTAGCAGACAACGTCTATTTAATTGAAGGAAAAGAATGTTGATAGCATAGGCATTGAAAATGCTAGACTATGACTTGGATTTCAAATTAAAGTAGATAGGCGGAATATTAGAATAATAATGTGTGAATATTATTTATTGTCTCGGCACCATTTATGGTGCCAGGACAATACTTTAGATGATTACAATTCTATATCATGTGACTTTTTCTTAGCTCGAGTAGGTTGATTTCTTCTAATTTCTTGTTTTCTCTGATGTTCAAGTTCCCATGCACGATGGGAGAAGACATTAGGATCTTCCACATTGAGATAATCTACCTCATTGGCGGCAATATCACGGCGGTGATAGTCATAATACTTACCAAAAGTACCTTTGAGCTGCTCGATCAGCTTATCCCGGAAATCAGGACGTATCTGGATTCTGGTGTCCAGCAATTCTGTATACTGTTCAGGTTCAGGACGGAATTTTTCTTCCCGGAAAGCGGTGGCATCTTTTTCAAGCTGTTTTTTGAGCGAGATGTCCTGAGAATCTAGGATATCAAGATTGTTATTCATCTGGTCGTATTTCTTGGATAGATTCGTCATATCTTTATCGGTAGAGCATTCTGCCTGGAAGATTAGCTGCTCTTTCCTTGATTTCAGTTCTTCGATTTCTTCGGTAATAGTGGTAAGCTGCTGATTTAATTTTATATGCTGGATGGGATTCAAAATACTGGTTTTATCCTTTTGTACATTCAGTTCTTTCCGTTCCGTAACTTTAGCTTTGAGTTTCTTTTTAACGGTGTTGTATTTATTCAGTATTGGATTAAAATGATTCATCCAGTCATGGATCACTTCTTTTTGCATCTCATTATGAAGTAAATGATACTGTGTAAAAATCATATGATTGCGGATTGCTTCTAACGTTTCAGCTATTATTGGAATAGACTTTTCTACAGCTTCAGCCAGTTTTGCTACCTTTGCTTTTAATTCCCGGAGCATTTTGTTATCCGCACGAATCTGACGGTTGATTTCACAGCGGTCTGCTATCATGCCTTTCTTTTCCATATTCTGGGCAATGTAGCCTTCATGGATGGTTGGCTGTTCGGTGATTCCCTGCTCTGCAAAGCTGCGGTGATCAATGGTGGCATTTATCTGATTATGGGCAAGCATTTTATTTACGGCATCTGCCCAGTTTGCTCTCCAGATACAGAGTTGCTCATCACTGTTCCATTGTTCAGAAATAGGATTCTGTCTGCCGTAGCGGCCACTTTTAGGATGCTTGTCGATGCGGTCATAGCCCTTTTCCTGTGCGTCGGATGTGGTCATATAAATTTTCTTTTTTTCAACTTTATATCTGTATTGCTTTTCCCAGCCATCTTTTTGTGCAGCTTTGAATTCAGTAGCTGTAAATCCTTTTTCTTCCCCATCTTTGATACAGAGATATTCTTTTTCTGTTTTATACTGCCATGTTCCATTTTCATTTAATGGTCGGACAGTAAGAAGAATGTGTGCATGGGGATTGTGACCATCTGTATCGTGAATGGCAAAATCAGCACACATCCCCATATCTACAAAATTCTTTTTAATAAAATCCTGAAGAAGAGAAATATTGCTGTCTTTATCCAACTCAACGGGGAGTGCGACAACAAATTCTCTTGCCAGTCGGCTGTCTTTGGTCTTTTCGGTTTCTTCCACAGCATTCCAGAGTTGTTCCCGGTCATTCCATTCCGATGGAGCCATTGGTGGAAGCATCACTTCCTGATAGATTAGCCCATGCTTTCTAGTATAGTCATGCTGGATACCATCATAATCATTGTACATCCGGCTACAGCTCATATAAGCAGAAGCAGCAACAGCAGACCGACCGGAACCACGGCTGACGACTTTGGCTTGCATATGATAAATTGCCATATCTGGCACCTCCTTTCGATGTTGCCTGCAACAGCGGATAAAGCCCTCGGCAGAGCGCACGAGCCACGAAGGGGATACCACTGCCTGATTTATCAGGTGGTGAGTAAGTGCGCCCTTCGGGAGTAGAACTTGTGCGTTTACATTCCCCGTAGCCGGATCATCAGCTCCCGTTTCAGGGAATCTAAATCCATTTCTTTAATATGGGGAACAATACTTTCCAGAATGGCTCCTTCCTGGACTAATCGGTGTGTTCTGGCATCACGTTCTTTTTTGCGATTTCTTGCTTCGGCTTCTTCCTGGCGGTGTCTTGCCTGTAAAAGTGCTTTTTCTTCCGGTGTCATGATTCTTTTATCTGCCATATCTGGCACCTCCTTTTTATGCCCGTATCCGGGCAGTTTTGGTTTTAAAATCTTTTGGTTTGGTACTATGGTTTTAGATAACTGACAGTGGCATATTTCTGGTAATAAATGGGGGAAGAAAGTAGTACCACTGTCAGTGAAAAGTAATCATTGTGTTATACTTCTTCGAGTCAATTCTGGTTCGGAGCATGATTGTTCAACAGGATTTTTTTCGCCTGTTTTAAATTAGCTGTTGCATTGTCCTGACGAATATTCCGGTTATTGATACGGACAGGAATACATCTCTCCAGAATACGGTCATAAATTCGTTTGTGTGCGATATCAGCGGCGTTATTCAGCTCGGATAAAGTGAGATTGGTCGTTATGATCAGAGGCTTTTTACTGCGGTAACGACTGTCGATCACATTGAATACCTGTTCCAGTGCAAAGTCAGAGTTCCGCTCAATTCCGAGATCATCAATAATCAGAAGACTGTAGCGGTTTAAGCTGTTGATGAACTGGTTTCTGTCTTCAAAATGCATTCCGGTAAGGGTATTCAGAATCCGGGAAAAGTTGGTCATCAGTACAGGAACGCCTTTTTCCAGAAGGGCATTGGCAATGCAGCCTGCAAAAAAAGATTTTCCAGTACCGACATCACCCCAGATGAGAAGTCCGGAAGCGTTTGCTTTCATCTCTTCCCAGTTGCTTATATAATTGTGTGCCAGTTTTATTTCCGGATTGATGCCGTTATCCCTGGCAAAAGTGTAGTCATAGAGTGCTTTGTCCTGTAAGCCGCTGGTTTTAAGATGCTCTATTTCCATTTGTTTTTCATGAAGTTTTCTCTGGGTCTCTTCCTGCTCAAAGATTTCCTGCTGGCATTTACAGCGGATGGAAGGAATAAGAACCTTTCCCTGTAATTCATGCCGGCATTGTCTTGGCGTATTGCATTTGGAACAGTAGATCAGGTGGTCTGTTTCGTTAAAATATTCATCAGGCTGAAGTTCTCTGTTTGGTGTTATAGCATTTTCTTTTTCTGTAAATCTTGTCATAGTGTTTCGTATTCCTCACTTTCGTAATTCCTTTGCCGGGAAGCAGGATGATCCTGTCTTGCCCAACTGATGATGGTAGCTGCATGGTTCTGATATTGCTTTCCGGTAGAAGCCATATAACCGGATAAGCGTTCAATATAATCCTTCCAGTCAGGGATTGTCTGCCGGATATCTTCAAGCTCTTTTTCTGACAGAAAAACATTTTGAAATTTTCCATAGGGTGAGAGTGGCTCCTTACTCCCTCTTATTGCTAAATTGTTCTTTTTTATCTCTTTCTTATTACCAGACAGTTTTCTGTCTGTATCAGGAAAAGAATCCTGTCTGTCAATAGGACAGTTTTCTGTCTGTCTTAGGGAAAGAAATCTGTCTGTATAGTGGATGGTTTCTTTTGGGAGTTTTACATAAATCCGATTGGGCTGTCCGGGTCCCTGCCGTTTTCGGAAGATAAGCTCCTGTTTTTCCAGTACTGCCAGAGCAGTTTTAACCGTCATCTGGCTTTTGTGGAGAACTTCTGCCAGTGCTTCAATCGTAAAGTAAATGAACACATGCCCATCTGTATCTGACCAGCCCTCATTTTTCTGGGAAAGCCTTGCCCGGTCGAGCAGGATAATATAAAGCATTTTGGCAGTTTCGTTTATTTCCATGTCCAGAAGAAAACGGGGAAACATCATATAAGATGGCAGGTTGGTGTCTGCTGTCAGAAAGTCCGTCATGTGTTCACCTCCAATCAGTTATTCTCCAAGAAAATCCCAGTCTACATCACTATCTGGCTGTGAATTTTCAGGTGTTGGAAAGGACGCCCTGATTTGGGGCTCCCTTTGCGCCATGCCTGTAGTCAGTCCGGAAAGAAAAAGTGGCAATGCCTGTTTCAGACTGTTTTCCACTGCATCTACAATCTGTTTCACAAAAAGTTCTTCCCGTTCTCTTGTTTCCAGATAAGGATCAGCCTGTGTGCGGTAGTAGCGGTCAAAATAATCTACCAGTGCAAGAGAGATTACCTGACTGTAAGATTTAAAATCCTGCCTGTCCATTGTCTGTAAATATTCCCAGGCTCTCCGCTGCTGTTCTTTGCCCAGATTAAAGCGCAGGTTGGTGTTGCGGATATTGTTCTGCATGGTTTATCCCCTCCTTTTCAGGCTCATATAAGCCAGAGATTCGTAACCTTTGGCGGTGGCGCAGATGTCATCAATGATGGTGACTCGTGATTTGTCATACGTTCCGAAGTTACGGATCAGGCATCCACCACCGCCAACCACATACAGGCGCATCAGGTCAGGATTGTATTCATATTTGCGGAGCGTGGAAAAAAGTTCTGCCACATACTGTCTGGCAATAGAACTGATACAATCCAGATATGGTGCTGAAATGTCAGCGGTTCCAAACCGCAGAATCTGTTCTACTGTGGATTCTTCAATTTTCACTCCGAATTTGTCCAGAACAGCGTTCTTTGCGGCAATCATGCATTGGTTTACACCAAGTTTTTCTGTCCAGCATCGGCTCTCCTGAGCTTTCTTATTGTTGATATACAGAATGTTCATGGTTCCGTTTCCGATATCTGCAAGGAGATTGGTTCCCTTGAAATTTCTGAGTTGGTTTACGATAGCCGGATACCCTTGTGGGTAAAGACTGCATCCCGCAAAGCGGAGATGATACTCTTTGCCGTTAAAACGGTAATGGACTTCTGGATTCTGGAGCAGATAGGAACGAAAAGCTTCTCTTTGATTTCTGATCCATGTCAGAGGAAGTCCGGCAGCCAGATGAACATCTGCTTCACGGATGGAAAAGATATTCATTTCCCTTGCAATAGCCATTAGTGTCAGAAGATAATATTCTTCGTCCATAGCTTTATCCGGGATAAATTCTTTGTGTCCTTCGCCAATCCGGTAGTAAATGCCGTTATATTCCAGAATATTTCCGGTGAAGATTGGTTCTGTTTCATAGGCTTTGATTCCGGTTGGCGTGACGGTGTTTGCTGTTTTCATATTGCCGTAGCCATGATCTACAGCAATGATTTTTGTGTTTCTGAGTTCTCGCATAAAAAATACCTCCGTTTTCGTATTGATTGATTCAGCAGGTCGTACCGGTGTGGTACTGCTTTGCTGTGAGATAAGCATACGAAAATCGGAGGAAAAAGGCATTGAGGGGAAATTGAGCTGGAATTGAGAAAAAAGATATATTGTGCTTACGTTCTTCATGTACTCTTGTTGTGATTTCATTGTTTTTTATCGTATAATATGGATACTGGAGGTGGTTTGGATGAAATACAGGTAAATAGTAACCCGAGAATCCCCTTTGTAACCCAAGACTCCCTCTTTGTAAATGAAAATCCTGTTTTGTAAGCGAGATTCCCGGTTTGTAAATGAAATTCCCGGTTTGTAAGCAAGATTCCCGAATTTTCATTTCTATTTCGATATGATATAATACGTTCAGCAATAAATTTGCGTACAACAACCAGAGATCAATTCTCTCTCGAAATTTTTGTATTCGGAGAATCCATCCCCGTTTTTGATTGGATAGAGTTGTTCTATTCTGGCTCTGGCGGCACTCAGCAAATTTATTTGTTACTTTTTGAGAAGTTTAGGCTTTAAGATGATGTTCTCGGCGGCAACCGGTGAGCATCCCAGTTTTTTAAGCACATCTTCTCCATAGTAAAAGCTGAATGTTTCGTATGGGCTACGGTTGTTCAGCTTTTTTCTTTTATAAGAATTGATATGGTTCATCATCAGAGTAATATCCTGTTGTGTCAGCTCATCGAAACTGCTTCCTTTTGGCAGGATACGACGTATCAATTCATGGTTGACTTCACAGGCTCCTTTTTGATAAGGAGCACTTGGATCGCAATAAAATATCTTTGTTCTATTGCATGGAATGGTGCTACGTTTTTCGATTTCCTTTGGATTTGAAAATTCACTTCCGTTATCTGTCAGAATAACCGGAAACAAGCTATTAAATGTTTTTGCCCCAAGGACTTCATCCAATAAGTTTATGATCTCTATTACAGAGGCTGATGTATTTGCGTCCCGCAAAAAAGCCAGCATGAGACTGCTTTCTACAAAGTGTATGGTAAGAAGACATTTTCCTCCCACACGACCAATCACGCTATCCATTTGTACAATGGTCGTTTCCGGGTTTGCTCCCAGATATTTTTGAAAGTCAGCGTAGCTTCGTTCAATACGGCAGCCCCGGTCAACTTTAAATTCAGGCTTCTTATAACGGGGACGGTATTTCACTTTACGGGGCAGATCAATGTTCCTGATATCAAAGAGCTGGGCATCCACGTAGTTATACAATGTCTTTTCACTGCACATCAGTTCATCTACATGAGCAAGATAGATTTGATGAAGCGACTGCCCGTTTTTAACTAAAGGACTGATGATCCCGTTAATTCTTGCAATATCATCTTCGTTGGACATGATACCGGTTCTGGCTTCCGAAACAGCATGATGTGCACGCTCATGTGCATCTGCCGGATCATAAATACGTTTTAATAACGTGCATTTCGGCAGCTGACTGCAACCATTACAAACATAAGGTGGCTTATTTTTGACAGAACAGACATCTTCTACAAAATCAGAACAATGTAAGGTGCATTCAGAACACAGGCTGCATTTGTAAGCAGATTGGTGTGTACAGCTTGTTCCGCAAATCCTTTTTGCTTTGCATGTAGCACGGAATTTACAAGGATTATACGGATATCCAGGACGACCGCTTTTCTTGTCATAGGAATACTTTTTAATCTCCTTGGCAATGGTTGTACGGTCCTTTCCTAACTCTTTGCCAATTGCCCCAAAGGATGCATTCTCCTGAAGGCGTTGAGCAATAATCATTCGATCTTCATAAGATAAAAACTTTGACATGGTGACTCCTTTCCAGCCGCCAGAAATCAAAGCATAACAGAAAAGAGACCAACTATCCAGTCAGTCTCAATTCATTTGTAAAAGAAAATCCATACCTTTCTTTTACACTGATAACTATTAACTTTTACACTTATCCAAGATAGCTGGTATGGAATCTTGGATTACAATTAAGCTTGGATGAAATACAAGATTTTAGTTGTCGATGATGATAAAGAATTGGTGAAAATGCTTTGTAGTTATTTTAATATGAAACAATATGAAACCATTACGGCTACAGACGGAATGGAAGCATTAAATAAAATAAAAATGAAACCGGATATTATTTTGTTGGATATCAATATGCCACGCATGGATGGGATTGAAGTATGTCGTCTGATACGCAGTAAAGTGTTATGCCCGATTTTGTTTCTAACAGCAAGAGTTGATGAAGATGATAAAATTAATGGGTTGCTTTCGGGTGGGGATGACTATATTACGAAACCATTTAGTCTTCGGGAGTTGGAAGCAAGGATTGTCACAAACATAAAGAGAGAAGAAAGGCATCAACAAAAAACGGAATACCGTTTCATGGATGAAATGCTGATTGATTATTCTGAAAAAATAGTAGCTATAGCCGGACACAGGATGGAGTTCACAAAAATTGAATATCAGATTATTGAATTCTTATCCATGCATCCAGGGCAGGTGTTTGATAAAGAACGTATATATGCACAAGTCTGTGGATATGATGCGGAAGGGGACAGTAGAACGATAACGGAATTAGTACGGCGTATAAGGAAAAAAATAGCGGATTATTCAGAAAAAGAATACATAGAAACTGTATGGGGGATTGGATACCGATGGAAAAAATAAGAAACTTGTCACTGAAAAAAACAATTCTGCTTTATTTTGTGATCAGCTTAACGGCAGCATTTCTGTTATCTGGATTTACAGTTCATTTTGCAGGAAATATGCAGAATAAAATATGGGAAAAATATATTGATTATGCAGATTATACGGACGTGTTTCAGCAATATGGAAAGAAATACGAGATTGAGATATCAAGACCTAATCAATCGCAGATGAATCGTTTGGACTATCATCTTTCGGAAATGTGTGACTTTATGGAAACATATTCGGTACTGATTTTTTCGATTGTTGGGAGTGTTGTTGCGGTATTCTTTTTTTATAAAAATAAGTTAAAGACACCTCTACAGGAACTAAAAGATGCCTCACAAATGATTGCAGATAATGAACTGGATTTTCATGTGTCCTATGAAAATAAAGATGAGATGGGAACTTTGTGTAAAGAATTTGAAATGATGCGAAGTGATTTAGCAGATAACAACAGAAAGATGTGGCGAATGATTGATGACGAGAAGGCTTTGCGGAATGCAATTGCACATGATATACGTTCTCCACTTTCCATATTGCGTGGGTATCAGGAAATGCTCTTAGAGTTTGTTTCTGCCGAGAGTATAAAAACAGAGGATGTTATTGATATCTTACAAACAGGCATGTATCAGATTGACCGTATAGAGCATTTCACGGAAAACATGAGAAAAATGTCCCATTTAGAACAGAGGGAACTGCAATGCTCAGAGATAGAGTTATCGGAACTGGCAAAAAAGATTAAGGCAGAAGCTGCCATGCTGTCCAAGAAGGAAAGTAAATTATGTAAGGTAGAAAGAGTGCAGGAACAAAACATTGTGAAAGTGGATGAGGAACTTGTCATGGAAGTGACAGACAACTTACTGGAAAATGCGGTTCGATATGCACAAAAAAGTATTGCTTTGCAGATAAAGAAAAAGGATGGTTTTCTTATAATTTCTGTTGAAGATGATGGAATAGGATTTGTGGATACTGAGGAAAAAGTAACAGAGCCATTTTATCATAAGAATCCACAAGATGATTTAAAGCATTTTGGCCTTGGTATGTATATTTCTCGTATTTTCTGTGAAAAGCATGGAGGAAATTTGAAAATATATAATGCCAGACAAGGCGGTGCTCATGTAGAAGCTCTTTTCAAAGCTGAATAAAAATACTTTATAAGGCTGAAATCACAAATAAAGTGGTTTTAGTCTTTTTTGTTGTGAATTTATTGAGAATTGATTTGTATGATGTTGTTAAAGAAATAAAGAAAGGAAGAGATACAATGAAAACAATCATAAAAAGAAGTATACTTGATTATTTAAAGAACCCTGTTTTGTGGATTGGCTTGATTATTATAGTTGCCAGTATGTATCAATGTCTGTCATCGTATTTGCAAATTCATTATATCAAACAGAATGAACAGATCACACAAAATGACGTAGCATTGGAAGATGCTGATGTCATGGATGGGTACATTCCCACATCTGATGATAAAGAAAGAAGAAGGGAGTGGGAAGATACGATCAAAGAGACGTTAATGGACACCTCCAAAAATGGTTTTGGATTTAGCAGGCAGGAAGCAGATCATGTAATGAAAGAAATTCAGAATATGGATGTAAAGACTGCTTCTGAGTTTTTGGAATCCCAATATGGCTATTATAATGCAATATATGCTTATGAGGACCTTGAAATTCATAAGGGGACAGCAGAAGAAATCAATCATTATATCGAGCGGAAATTATCCGAACATTCTTTTTCCTGGTACTTTGCCAAAAAATTTACGGATTTTGCAGGATTGCATATGGCCTTTTTTGCAACAGTCTTGCTATCATTTTTATTTATTCAGGATACACGAAAAAGTACCTATGAATTATTACATACAAAGCCTGTTACGGCAGTCCAATATATATGTGGGAAAGTAATAAGCGGATTCATTAGTATGCTGGGAGTATTAGTGATTTTGAATGTTATATTCTTTATGCTGTGTTTGAAAACGTCTTTAGAATCGGGCTTTCCAGTAACACTAATTGATTTTTGCGTGAATTCTCTGATCTATATTGTGCCGAATCTTTTGATGATATGTTGTGTCTATACAATTACAGCATTAATATTTAAAAATCCGCTTCCGGCAGCACCAGTTTTGTTTTTACACATTATATATTCAAATATGCTGACCGAGAAGAATGATATTTATTATATGAGACCGTTCTCTATTATGGTGCGATTTCCTGGCAGGTTTTTTGAAACACATGCAGCCAAAATGTCAAATATAAATCAGATTATGCTTGTGATCGCATCTGTTATATTAGTATGTATTTCTGTTACAATCTGGAAAAGGAGGAGGGTTCATTGAAAACGGAACTAAAAAACTGCCTATCGTTATATAAGATTTTTTATTCATGTGCATTTATACTGATATTGTGTGTTATTCATCCGATTATATACTATGAAGAAATCGGTTCAGCAATTCAGTCTCCAATAGCATTTTTAACAATTATTTTTTGTAGTGACACATATTTGATGGAAGTAAAAAGTAAGCGTGCCGATGTATTTCATTTGTATGATCAAAAAAAGCAGTTAAAAGTAATATCGCAGAGAGTGGGCGTTCAAATATTATATTTATTAATACTTTCTTGTGTTGGATATGTTTTGTTTTTCTGGCAAAAACCGGGCAGTGTAAACGAAGGCATTTCGGGTATTCAGATATTTCTTTTATATTTCATTGCAATGTTTGGAACTATCTGGTTTTGGAGTATATGCTCTGTGATTTTGTGTACATTGCTTCGAAATATGTGGGCAGGTATTGGATGTTTATTTGGAATTGTCATTGGACTTATATCAAAAGCGGGAAGTTCATTTTTCGGAAATCTGGGATTGTTTTCTTTCAGCTTTTGTGAACCTACTCAATTAATGTCCGAGAGTTGGATTTATGGAACGCTTGTGTCTTTTATAGCGGGGCTGTTTTTATTTGCAGTATTACCAATTACTTTAAAGAAAAGAGGATAGATTATGAGTATTAGAATAAATGATTTAACAGTTAGATTTAAAAATGGTGTAGTTGCAGTAAATAAGGCATCTCTTGAAATACCTAAGGGAATTTACGGACTTTTGGGTGAGAATGGTGCTGGAAAAACCACTTTGATGAGGGTTCTTACAACTGTTTTAAAACAAACGGAAGGAATGGTTTCCCTTGATGGAATTCTGTATAACGAGGGAAATTATGAGAAAATACAGAAAAAGATTGGTTATCTTCCACAGGAAATCGACTTATATCCGAATCTTACGGTGAAAGAATGTCTTGTATATATGGGGGGACTGTCAGGAGTATCCAGAAATGACCTCGAACAAAGAATTACCTATTATCTGGAAAAGACTTCTCTTACAGAGCATCAGAATAAAAAAATGCGGCAATTATCTGGTGGTATGAAGAGACGTGTCGGACTCATACAGGCACTTCTTAATAATCCGGATTTTTTGATTATTGATGAACCTACCACTGGGTTAGATCCGGAAGAAAGGATTAGGATCCGCAATCTTCTGGTTGATTTTTCAAAGGATAGAACTGTGCTGTTTTCCACTCATGTAGTAGAAGATTTAGCAGCAACCTGTACACAGCTTGCCATTATGAAAAAAGGAAGTTTTTTATATTCCGGAAGCGTGAGTGGGTTGCTGGAAAATGCAAAGGGTTGTGTTTGGAATTGTACGGTACAAAATGCAGAAGAAGCCCGTTTGTTAGAAGCCAATTATTCTATTTCATCTAAGCAGTATGTAGAAAATGGAATTCATATGAAAGTATTAAGCAAAGGAAAGCCAAATGAGAATTGCGCCCCGGATAATGATATCACTATGGAAGATGCATATATTTATTTGACGAATAGTTGAATATAACGGCGGGCAAGTTGCCCGCCGTAAATTGTACTTATTTTGTTAAAAGACCGGATAGTTTTTTTCCAATGCAAAATCCAATCTGTGGATATAACTCCTGAATTTCCTGATATTTTGCTTCAATCATTTCTGGTTCATCAGCCCAGATCTTTTCATATATTTTGAAAGCTCTTTTAAAATGTGTTTTGGCTTGCGGAAGATTGGCAGTCATCAGATAAATGGTTCCAAGGGTTTCCTGTACTTTGGCATAATCCAGACAGTCATCGGAATGGTATTCCTTGATGATGCCGGATAATTTTTGCAATTCAGAGATGCCTCTTTCGGGTTCCTGCTGTTCTGTCAGGAACATTGCATAATTGGCAATCTGAGGTATGCTGTCATTTATATGAAGCAGGTTAAATTGGTCAAGCAGTGAGATGCTTTTTTCCATGTGTTCTCTTGCAAGATCGGGATAACCGTTCATGCGGTAAAGTCCTCCAAGATTGGCATGAAGGTTAGAAACGAGGCGAGCATTGTCAGCAGTGATATTTTCTATCTGGGCAAGTGCATCTTTTTCCAGTTTTATTGCTTTTTCAGGTTTGGTTTCAAGGGTTGCCTGAAAATCCAGTAATAACGCCCGGTCAGAGTTGGTGCCAATGCTTTTTGTCTTTAACAGCACCTTCAGTTCCTGAATGATTCCCTTCATACCTTTGTGATAGTTATAGTTATCCATGTATGGAAATGCATTTTCCAGAAAAAGCAGATATTTTGGCATATCATCTTTTTCAATTAATTCTATGATATTTCCGATTGTTTGAAATAGCTTTTTATAATAATCTACTTCCATTCCATGCATTAAACATATGTGCTGTAAAGAATCCAGAAACGTGTGACAACTACTTACAGATGGTTTTGTCTCTGAAAGGGTGATTTCCTGAATCATCGGATGCAGAGAGATAGTGCGACGTGTTGTTGTCTGAACGAAACCAGTCTCAATTAAATCGTTGATTTCATTTAGTGTGGACAGTTCCAGCCATTTGGCAAATATACGGGCAGAAATACCGGTGGAAGGAAGAAAGCACATATTACACATGATATCCTGCTGTTTAAGAGATAAAGTGTATAAAGAAAACAGCGTATGGATATGACTATAATAGGTGGCTTTGCTGCTTTGTCCATCTTTGATTATTTTAATTTTATCTTCGTTATGGAAAGATGCTTTTTCCACCTGAAGTCTTGTTAATAACTGGTCTGGAGTCGAGATTCCATTTTCCAGAAGTTTTGCTGCCAGTTCCACGGCAAAAGTATGAGAGTGAACAGTTTCGATGATCTTTTCAACTGTTGCACGGTATGCGTCTGCCTCTGAATAAAATGCTGATGCCAGCTGTAAGAGAGCGTTCATATCCTCTATTTCTTTTAATGGCAGAGTACAGTATTCATCCAGTTTGCTTCTGGTTGTAAACAAAATCTGGCAGCGATATTTTAATACTACTGACAGAAAGCTGTCCTGTGTGGCAGTGACATTAAAATTATCTATGATAAGCAGAGTATCAGATTTCAGGGAACGCAGGAAACGGTTATGTCTTTGAAACCGTTCCTGTTCAGTGCTTTCCGGAAGATCGTCAATAAAATCCATGTCAGTAATATCCTGATGAAGATTGCCGGTATATTCTACATAAAGGATATTGGTGTATTGCTTTATGTACCGCTTTGCGTAGGCTTTGGCAAGTTCACTTTTTCCAATTCCGGCGATTCCGCAAAGAAAAACATGACGGTTTTCCTCAAGCATGGTATATAATTCTTCCAGTTCTTTATCTCTTCCGATAAAATGACGGCATGGTTTCGGAACCTCACTGTCCATAATATAATCCAGCACAATGGGGGATAAAGCGCCTCCGGCGAGCAGCTTCTGATTTTTGGTATTACGTTTGATGAATTGGCGTTCCATGCCAAAAGAAATCAGTTTTGCAAGAAACAGCAGTCTTGAACTGGCTGGTTTATATAAGGGAGTCAGATTTTTCTTTTTCGCATCTGAGATGCTGTCATCCTGAATGAATAAAGTGTAAATATCTTGTATAACCATATTACAGTCAGACATCAGTGGAAGAAGATTCTGGTGGATGGTATGGGCTAATTTTTCCTGATTGGATGACTTGGAATAGTAAGCGGATATTTTAGGACTGATTTTAGCCTGACCAGTCATCCAGCGGCAAACCAGACCGTTGTCCATTGAAAAATCCTGATTTGTCGGATCATCCATAAAATCTTCAAATAATTCGTATAAAAAATCAGGCTGACTCATTTGATTACTTTCGCTGATATGATTTTTTAAGCAAGTGCTAATAGAAGAAAAATCGCATCGATTCAATAGAAATTCCCCTTTCGTAGTTAAGATTAAGTATATCTATCATAACACGAACATACATTCGATTCAAGAAAATACGGATATTTTTAAAGTGATTGTGTCAATTTACAATCAATTTCTATTCAATGTGGTTTTCCGGCAGGTTCTGTAAAATAAGCTCAGATCAAAACAATAACGGGAGGAGCTTATGCAACAGAATATTGAATTTGAGCGGTGCATTGATTTTCTGGTACGGATGATTGATAAGTACGGCGCTGAAGTCCTCCGGGAGTTGGAGGAAGAAAAACAGAATAAGGAAGAAAAAGAAGCGGCAGTTTCCTGAAATACAAAATGTAAATCAGACTGTCGCTTTTTTCATGCATTTTTAAATCAAATAAATTTTAAAAGCTGATGCAGAGTGTGTGGCTCATTATTCTGAGAAGCGGTAATACGAGTATCAAATGGCTTGAAATGATTCTGCGTATAAAAGCTCAGAAGAAATTCATTATCTTCGCATTCAAGAAACTCCATAACGCCACCTACGGAATATTTGAGACTGGATATGGTTTCCAGTGCAAATCCCAGTAGAATATTTCCAGGAATTCGTTTTTCCTTTGGAAGAGAATAGTTCTTTCCCAACTGGGCGATCAGGTAAGCTGCGGTAGTATAGGATTGTGTTTCTTCATCCAAAATACTGACACGGGACAGCTTTTTTGCCATTGTCTTGCTGATATTTGAAGCACGGACAGAGATGGGTTTTACTGTAAGTGAAAAATAACCAACCAATGAAGCATCTTCAGCATCAAATACCAGATAAGTGATAGATTGATCTTTTTTGGTAAACTCAATCGCATTATGTAATAAAAAGTATTCCACATCGAGATTTTTGGGACAAGAAAAATCGGAGAGTAAGTCGTAAAGACTTTCCTCTCCGATATATGTCGGTTCGTCTTTATCCAAATATGCCCGAATATTAACGGTAAAATATTTATCAGACATGTTTTTTCTTCCTTTTTGACATTAAAGCTAAGATTTCCTGTGGGTTCGTTAACTGACGTCCGGGAAGTGTCTGCTTTGGTGTGCGGTCACGGTCGGCTTCGTCAATTGCTGCGACAAAACGCTTTATGCTATTTGGATTGGATACGACAAAATTATGAGTAATACTTGAAGTAGCCATACTAACACCTCCTCTTTTTTGGCTTTTTTGTGTATTTATAGTATATGCAATGTGTGATAAAAACACAATATCGAAAACAAAAATAATTTCTAAATAATTTTCAAGCCGGACATTTATTAGACGCTTCCGGTAAGCGAACAATATTTTCGAGCCAATCATTTATAAGTCGCCAATGGTGGGCGGGCAATATTTTGATAACAGAAATGCTCTGTATCTAACTTAATTATACGATTGGCGAAGAAATGCGTCAATACGGAAAATAAGTATTGAAAATAGTTGGAACAAGTACTAAAATAAGGTTGGGACAATAAAACAGAGTTATACTGCGAGGAAGATTATGAAGAATAAAAAGATTAAATGCGATATATATACCAGAGTATCCACAACCATGCAGGTAGATGGCTACAGTCTGGATGCTCAGAAAGAAAAACTCAAGAGATATGCGGAATTTCAGAATATGGAAATTGTAAATGAGTATTCAGACGAAGGTAAGTCTGGAAAGAGCGTAGAGGGCAGACCGGAATTTCAGAGAATGTTGGATAATATTGAGAATGGAACAGATGAGGTACAGTTTGTACTGGTGTTCAAGCTTTCCAGATTCGGTCGTAATGCGGCAGATGTATTAAACTCTTTGCAGAGGATGCAGGATTTTGGAGTGAATCTGATTTGTGTAGAAGATGGAATTGACAGCTCAAAAGATAGTGGAAAGCTGATGATTTCTGTTCTGTCTGCGGTGGCAGAGATTGAACGAGAGAATATCCTTGTTCAGACAATGGAAGGACGTAAGCAGAAAGCCAGGGAAGGAAAATGGAACGGTGGATTTGCTCCATATGGCTATGAATTGGTAAATGGAGAATTGCAGATTGCAGAGGACGAAGCAGAGATTATTCGTCTGATCTATGACAAATTTATTCATACCAATATGGGAATCTCTGCGATTGCCGCATGGCTGAACCAGCATGGATATAAAAAGAAAAAACGACAGAATAATACACTGGACGCATTTGCCTCTTCGTTTATAAAAGGCGTTCTGGATAATCCGGTATACTGTGGAAAGCTGGCTTATGGACGAAGGAAGAACGAGAAAGTTTCAGGAACAAGAAATGAATATCGCATTGTAAAACAGGAAAATTATATGCTGCATGATGGTATCCACGAAGGAATTATTTCAGAAACAGATTGGGAGCTGGCACATCAAAAACGGGAAAAAACAGGTGTGAAATATGAAAAGACGCATAGTCTGGATCATGAGCATATCTTATCCGGAATATTGAGATGTCCGTTATGTGGAAGCGGTATGTATGGGAACGTGAACCGAAAGAAAAAGAAAGACGGAACCTTATATAAAGATTATTTCTATTATGCCTGTAAACATCGTCGTCTGGTAGACGGTCATAAATGTGGATATCGTAAACAATGGAGCGAGGAGAAGATTAACAATGCAGTGGAAGAAGTTATTCGGAAGCTGGTGAAGAATCCGAAATTTGAAGAAGCAATTCTGAATAAAATCGGTTCAAGAATAGATACAGAAGAAATAGAAAAAGAGATTGAAAGACTGGAAAAACAGCACAGGCAACTGACCGGAGCAAAAGCAAGACTTGGACAGCAGATGGATAGTCTGGATATCATGGATAAATTTTATGAAAAGAAATATCAGGATATGGAGACACGCTTATATCGTCTATATGATGAAATTGAAGGCGTGGAGAATAGTATAGAAGAAGTTAAGAATCGCCTGCTGAATATCCGGCAACAGAAAATATCAGAAGAAAACGTCTATCAATTTCTTTTATATTTTGATAAACTATATGATAAGTTCACCGACCTGGAGAAAAAAGAATTTCTTAATAGCTTTGTAGAACAGGTGGACATTTACGAGCAGGAGCAGCCAGATGGCAGATTCCTGAAGCACATAAAGTTCCGTTTTCCGGTGTATTTTGGAGACAGGGAAATACAGGAACTTTGTTGGGACAACGAAAGTACCGTTGAGACAATAGTTGCACTACATCGGACAGATTTGTAAGAATCCTTGATTTTAGGCACTTTGAGAGGTTTTTCAGGTTTGACCAGAGTGACCGAAAAACATACAAAAAGGCAATTTCTGATGGAGTAAATGTGTCTGTGGTATTGGACTGCGGCTTCGGAAACACATCAAAGGAAAAGTAATATTTTTATCATTCAACTAAATAACAGAAGCGTGAAAGACCGTTCATTTTCAAGAAAAATTGAAAGTGAGTGGTCTTTTTTTATACCTTTAAAACGGATTTTTATTAAGACGTTTTAAAGGGCTGATTCGATGTGTTCGAGAAAGGCGATATTATGGAGACGATCCGGAATGTAGATGTAAACAGATTGCATGATTTCAAAAATCATCCATTTAAAGTAGAGATGAATACAGAATTGTGCGAGCTTATGAGAAGTATTGAAAAAGAAGGAGTGCTTGTGCCACTTCTTGTAAGGACTAATCCATACGGTGATGGATATGAAGTTATATCAGGACATAGAAGGAAGGAGGCAGCAATTTGGGCAGGAGAGACGAAGGTTCCGGTTGTGATAAGAGAATTAGATGATGATCAGGCAGTTGTGGCAATGGTTGATTCTAATCTGCATAGAGAGAATCTCAAACCTAGCGAGAAAGCATTTGCGTATAAGATGAAGCTGGATGCAATGAAACATCAGGGAAAGCACCTTGACAGTGGAGCTTTGGCTCAAGTTGGACCAAAGTTTACAGATGGAAGTCAGCTAAATGAGAAGGGCAATAATACAAGTACAATAAATAGTAATGAATTACTTGCAAGACAGGTGGGAGAGAGTGTGGCACAGATAAAACGATATATAAGGCTTACAAAGCTTATCCCAAAGATACTTGATATGGTTGATGATGGGAAGATTGCATTCACGATTGCAGTAGAACTGTCTTATCTGTCGGAGAATGAGCAGTATGAGCTTCATGCAGTCATGGATTTAGAGCAGTGCACACCATCATTGTCGCAGGCAAACAGGATGAAACGTATAAGTCAGAGCGGAAAGCTGGATATGGATGTAATCTATTCAATATTGGAAGAGGAAAAACCGAACCAGCGGGAACAGATTAAGATTTGTGCCAGTACACTTGAGGAGTATTTCCCAGATGATTTTACTCCAAAGCAAAAGGTGGAACTTATAGAGAGGCTCGTAAAAGAGTGGCATGAAAAACAGATTAAAGATAATGGAAGGAACAGGTGATTATATGAATAAAAATCAGAATATACGATTTAATATGGATAAGGAATCTGATATTATGGCATGGGAGAGCCTTCACAGCAAAGATGTGGGGGAAAGATTTAAGTCACAAAACAGGTTCGTGATTGAAGCAATCAATTATTATTATGAGAGAGTTATGCGTATACAGGAAGATCCATATCTGGAAACAAGGGAAAAAGAAGATGCATTTGCGGACAGGATAGTTGGAAAGGTAGAAAGGAAAGTACTTTCCAATCTTCCTGCCTTACTGGGATTATATGTAAAGAAAGATTATGAGGAGGAATAATTATGGCGATAGACAGGACAGTTAAGTTTACAGTGAGATTAAATATGCTTAATCCGGCTCATGTAACTATTAATAAGGTTCTGAATGAGTTAAATTTGGATATATTTAAGTCAAAGAATCAGTTTTTTATAGATGCAGCAACTTATTATATCGAGAATTATGGGCAGGAAGAATTAACGCAGCCAAAGAAAGAGAAAGAGCCGGAGTTTGTATCAACAGAAGATATGGAAGCTATTGAGGAAAGAATCAGGCAGGCTGCAAAGGAAGAAGCACGTCAGGAAGCTAATAAGGAAGTTATGACAATGGTAGGAAGTCTGCTGGCTGCAATTCAGGCTGGTGGAGGTGCTATGTCAGTAATGAATAAAGCTAATGCTGCTATGAAGACAGGAACGAAAAGCATATCTGATGAGGAGTCAGAGGATTATGAAGACGATGAGACATTAGTACAGAGTGCACTAAGATGGATGGCAAATGATTAGCAATAGAATATAGATTATATAGACAGGGACTGTGTAGAAATACATGGTCCTTATTTTTATCTGTAAATATTGTAGCGACTGCCGGCATAAAACGATGGCAGAAATAAAAAGAGACTGAACAATCCGACGGCAGTAACTTAAAATGCCGTAATAATCCGACGGCAAGGAACTTGAATAAAAGAAAGTTGTGGAAAGAACAAAAGAAGAGTGATGGCACAAAGCGACGGCATTATATAAGAGCGACGGCATAAAGTGAAGTCAGCTATGAAAAATGCTGTAACAAAGTGCCGTCAATTAATGTGAAAAGACACTTTTATGAGATTTTAGACAATTATCAGAGCAAGAGATGCTACAAGCAAGGGGCAAGAGAAGTTCCAATACAGCCCTCGGCGTTTGAGAGCGAAATACACCCTCCGCACAAAACTTCGTTTTGTACTCTGGGGATTTCGCGATTGCATCGAGCCAAAGAATAAATATTACTATGGCGACATTTGAAAAATTAAATATAGCTGATGAAAAGAAGGAGATGATTGAAATGCCAAGACATTCATTTATACAGATGACGAAACTTCATAATGTTATGGGGAGAATTGATTATATAACAAGTACAGTTAAACAGGAAAATCTATATGCCGTATATGCAACACAGCCACTTCGGTCTTTCTGGAAAGACCTTGCGAAATGCAACAGAGAAGAATTTGCTAAAAGTGGAACGACAGGAAAATGTATTGAGGCAAGGGAACTGATTATAGCATTACCGGAAGGATTATATCATTATGAGCATGATTATCTTATTAAACATTTTGCTACGGATTTTAAGAAAAAGTATGGTGTAGACTGCTATGCAGCCCTGCACCATAACAAGAGAAAGACGAACTTTCATATCCACCTGATATTTGCGGAAAGGACGAAGCTGGAAAAGCCAGTTGTAAAGGTAGCATCTAGAAATATGTTTTATGATGAGAATGGAAAGCATGTGCGTACTAAGAAAGAGATATTGGATGAAAGTGGTAACATCCGTAATGGCTGTAAGATTATCAGAAAAGGCGAGGTTTATGAGAAAAAAGAGTTCTCTGTAAAAGATGACAGATTTAAACGGGATTCATTTCTTGATGAGGCAAAGGTGTTTTTTACAAACGAAATAAATCAGCTTGTGCTGCATGAAGAGGATAAACTTAAAGTCTTTGATAAGAACAGTCCGTATCTTGCTACTAAAAAAATAGGCAAAAATAATCCAATGGAAGAGCAGATAAAAACTGACAATGAGGTGCGGCAGGAATGGAACAGGACTGTTGATAGAGCAATTGTAAGCGGAATGTCAGAAGAGGACATATCAAGTATAAAGAAGAAAGAAATAACAGAAAAGGTAAGGGACTCTATAGATTTATATGGAGATAGACCAGATCTTTTTGCAAGTATTATAAAGCTTGCTATTGCAGTGCTGGAACTTCTTATTAATCGCATTATGCTAGCTGCGGTTGGTGTGGCAGAAAAGGTGCTGGATATTGTGCCAGAAGAAAGTAGAAATATTGAGGCTAAGACTTATCCAACAATGCCAACAATGTCACCACTTGCAAAAAAATACCTAAGTCTTCAGAATATCTATGATGAATTACAAAAGCAAAATGAAGCAATATTTGCGCAGGAGCATAAACGCAGCGAGCTGGAGATAGAATTGTCAGAATGTAATGGTGCATTTAAGGCACGAAAGCGTGGAGGGTTGCAGAATCAAATATATGAACTGAACAAACAGATTGATAATATGAAACGCTATTTGTCATCTATTGTGCAACGACATGGTTATGATAATGTAAGGGATTTTTATAGTACTTATTATGCGGCTAAAGGTGAATATGCTGATTATGTGAAAGATGTTGAGGAATGGAATGTTAATCACGTTAAAAAGAATGAGAATATTCCAACTGAAGAGAATAGGACAGATAGATATCAGATTGGCGAGGAAAGGAATTTTATGAGAGATAAAGACAAAGAATATTTAATCAAAAAAAGATGATGTAATAGAGTGCTCTGGAGTGCTTGAGAAATTCAAGTTGAGATTGAAAAAATATCAGTATGCATGATATAATATTATATTATGAGAAGTTAAGTGAATATTGTGGTGGATAGGAGAATATTACATTGACAGTAAATTATGATAAGCTGTGGAAGCTGTTAATAGATAAAAAAATCAGCAAAACGCAATTGGTACATAAGAGCGGTATAAGTACAAATGCTATGGCTAAAATGGGAAAAAATCAATTTGTCAGATTGGAAGTGTTAATTAGGATATGTGATATTCTCCATTGCCGGATAGATGATATTATTGATTATTCTATGGATGTAGAAACAGAACGAGGAGGTAACTCTTATGAAATCTAATTTTGACTTTTTACAAACAGAGTTTCCTGTTTTATCAACGTTTGGTTGTCAGGCTGAAAAGTATTGCTTTTCTGATCCTAATTCATGCCTTATGAAATTGGGAATGATAGGGGAGAGCATTGTTAATTTAATGTTTACTTATGACAGAATCCAATTGCCATATGATAATACGGCAGTTACAAGAATAGATACTCTTCAAAGAGAGGGATTGCTAACAAGAGATTTAACGGATATTTTACATGCTCTTAGAAAAGCCAGAAATAAAGCTGTGCATGAGAATTATGATTCTGAATCAGAATGTAAAATTCTGCTTCAAATGGCTTATAGTCTTTGCGAATGGTTTATGCAGACTTATGGAGATTGGAATTATCAGCATCATGATTTTATTATGCCTGAATTAGAAAATAAGAGAGTTTCGGTTACACAGGAAGAGAAAGCTGCAGAAGAGAGACAGGCAGAAGAACTTACAAAACAGGCAGAACAAAAAGCAAGTACAGCAGAAGCTATTTCTAAATCAGAGCGTCAGAAGCAGGCTGGTAAAATGGCAAGTCAGCGCCCTAAATCAGAAGCTGAAACTAGATATATTATTGATGAACAATTGCGTCAAGTAGGCTGGGAGGCAGATACAGAAAATCTTCGTTATTCTAAAGGAACTCGTCCAGCAAAAGGACATAATATGGCTATTGCTGAATGGCCGACAAATTCTTCAGTAGGACAGAGCGGACGTGTAGACTATGCATTATTTGTTGACACTAAGTTGATAGGTGTCATCGAGGCAAAAGCAATACATAAGGATATTCCGTCTGTTATTGATTATCAGGGAAAAGAATATCCGCGTAATATTCGTAAGGAAGATTCAGAGTATCAGATTGGAGAATGGGGTGAATATAAAGTACCATTTACTTTTGCTACCAACGGAAGACCATATCTAAAGCAGCTTGAAACAAAGTCAGGAATATGGTTTTTAGATTTGAGAAGCCCTGCAAATAATCCGACAGCTCTTCATGGGTGGATTAGTCCTATGGGAATGGTAGAATTGCTGGAGAAAAATCCTCAAGAGGGTAATTCAGCATTGAAGGCATTGCCATATGATTTTCTTACAGATCCTAATGGGTTAAATCTGCGTGAATATCAGTTAAATGCGATAAAAGCGGCAGAACAGTCAGTTATTGAAGGAAAAAAGAATATCCTTTTAGCTATGGCAACAGGAACAGGAAAAACACGTACTGTACTAGGTATGATTTATCGCTTTTTAAAGACGAACCGATTCAAACGTATATTGTTTCTTGTTGACCGTACTTCTCTTGGGGAACAGGCATCAGATGTATTCAAAGAAATAAAGTTGGAAGACTTAATGACACTTGATGAGATATATAATATCAAGGGACTTGAAGATAAAAATATTGATAAAGAAACCAGAATACAGGTGGCAACTGTTCAGAGCATGGTTAAGCGTATTCTATATAATGATGGAGAAACTATGCCGGCGGTTACAGACTATGATCTTATTATCATAGATGAAGCACACCGCGGATATATTCTTGACAAGGAAATGGGCGACACCGAAATTTTGTATCGTGACCAAAGAGATTATCAAAGCAAATATCGAAGTGTGATTGAATATTTCGATGCGGTGAAGATTGCACTTACGGCAACACCTGCACTTCAGACGACAGAAATTTTTGGACAACCAGTGTTTAAATATACATATAGAGAAGCTGTCATAGAAGGATATTTAGTAGATCATGATGCTCCTCATCATTTGGAAACAAAACTCAGTACAGGTGGAATTCACTACAAATCGGGTGATACAGTTATGATTTATGATCCTGTGACAGGTGAAATTACAAATAGTGAGTTGTTGGATGATGAATTAGATTTTGATGTTGAACAATTTAATCGGCAGGTTATTACAGAGAATTTCAATAAGACCGTTTTAGGCGAGATTGCTAGAGATATAGATCCTGAGAATCCAGAAGAACAGGGAAAAACTCTAATATATGCAGTTGATGACCAACATGCAGATATGATTGTATCAATTTTGAGAGATATTTATTCGGAATATGGGGTCTCTAATGAGGCTATTATGAAGATAACAGGTAGCGTTGGAGGCGGCAATCCTAAGAAAGTGCAGGAGGCTATAAAACGTTTCAAGAATGAGAGTTACCCAAGCATTGCAGTAACAGTGGATTTGTTGACTACAGGAATTGATGTGCCGGAAATTACAACATTAGTGTTTATGCGTCGTGTGAAATCACGTATTTTATTTGAGCAGATGTTGGGGCGTGCTACTAGATTATGTCCGAAAATACATAAGACGCATTTTGAAATATACGATCCTGTAGGGGTATATGATTCTTTGAATGATGTGAATACGATGAAACCAGTAGTGGTTAATCCAACAACAAGCTTTACTCAGTTATTAGATGGTCTGTCTGAAATAAATGATGATAAACAGGTAGAGCAGCAGATTAATCAGATAATTGCCAAATTGCAGAGAAAGAAACGAAATATGTCGCCTAAAATGATGGACTATTTCATTAGCATGACTGATGGAAAAGACCCATCACAGCTTATTATGGAAATTGAAAAGTCAGATGTGCAGGAGGCTAAGAATCGTCTGCTTAAATATCGTGATGTATTCAAAATGCTACAAGAAACGAAAGCAAATGGTTCTCGTCCTGTTGTAGTTTCAGATGCAGAGGATGTATTGACAGAACATTCACGTGGATATGGAAATGCAGAAAAACCAGAAGATTACCTGAATGCATTTTCACGATATATTCAGAGCAATCGAAATGAAATTGCAGCATTGAATATTATTTGTACCAGACCTAAGGATTTGACAAGAAAAGATTTGAAGGATTTAAGATTAACACTTGACAGAGAAGGATTTACTACACAGCAGTTGAATACTGCACTTTATGAATTGACTAATGAAGAGATAATGGCAGATATTATAAGCTTGATTCGACGCTATGCAATTGGATCAACGCTTATTAGTCATGAAGCACGTATTCACAGAGCTGTTGAGAAACTTAGAAAAAAACATAATTTCTCAAAGCAGGAACAGAGCTGGATATCCCGCATTGAAAAATATCTGCTGGGGGAATCTGTAATGAATATCAAGGTATTTGATGAAGACAGCAGATTCGCAAGCTATGGAGGCTTCAAAAAGATAAATAAAGTATTTCAGAATAACCTTGAAAGCATTGTGCTTGAATTAAATGAATATTTGTATGATGACGGAGGAAATGTTGCATGACAACACAAGAAATTGTATCAAAATTATGGAATTTATGTAATGTATTAAGAGATGATGGCATCACATATCATCAGTATGTTACAGAATTAACATATATTTTGTTTTTGAAAATGGCGAAGGAAACTGGAACAGAAGAACAGATTCCAGAGAAATATCGTTGGGATGAATTGAAGGCTAAAAGCGGGGTAGAATTAAAAAAATTTTATAAGGAACTGTTATCAGAACTAGGGGATAATGGTACAGGCAGAATTCGTGAAATATATCAGGGTGCAGCGACAAATATTGATGAGCCTAAGAATCTTGAGAAAATTATAGCTACGATAGACAGTCTTGATTGGTATTCTGCGAGAGAAGAAGGACTTGGAAATTTATATGAAGGATTACTTGAGAAAAATGCTAATGAAAAGAAATCGGGTGCAGGTCAGTATTTTACTCCACGTGTTTTGATTGATGTTATGACAAAACTTATGAAACCCCAAGTAGGAGAGAGATGTAACGACCCTGCCTGTGGAACATTTGGTTTTATGATTGCTGCTCACCAATATGTTGCAGAGCATACAGATAATTTTTTTGATATTGAAGATGCAGATATGGCGAGATTTGAGAGGGAGGAAGCATTTACAGGCTGTGAGCTTGTACATGATACACACCGGTTGGCATTGATGAATGCTATGCTCCATGATATCGAAGCTCCTATTACATTAGGCGATACGCTTTCAAATATAGGAAAATCAATGCATGATTACGATTTGGTTCTGACAAATCCACCATTTGGAACTAAGAAAGGCGGAGAACGTGCTACACGTGATGATTTTACTTATCCTACAAGTAACAAACAGTTAAACTTTTTACAGCATATTTATCGAAGTCTTAAAAACAACGGAAAAGCAAGAGCTGCTGTTGTATTGCCGGATAATGTGTTATTTGCGGATGGTGATGGCGAGAAAATTAGACGGGATTTATTAGATAAATGTAATCTACATACAATTCTGCGTCTTCCTACCGGAATATTCTATGCACAGGGTGTTAAGACAAATGTACTTTTCTTTACTCGTGGAAAAACAGACAAGGGAAATACAAAAGAAGTCTGGATTTATGATCTTAGAAATGATATGCCATCATTTGGAAAAACTAATCCTTTAAAGCCAGAGCACTTTGATGACTTTATAGCATGCTATGCAGATGGAGACTTAAGCAAACGAAAAGAAACATATAGTGAAGAAAATCCAAATGGAAGATGGCGTAAATTCTCAATTCAGGATATTCTTGCAAGAGATAAAACAAGTCTTGATATTACATGGATGAAGACAGAATCTGATACAGATAATTATACACTTGCGGAATTATTAGATCAGATTAAAGAAAAATCTCAGAATATTGCCAAGGCAGTTTCAGAATTGGAACAACTGATTGGAGAAGTGGAGGAGTAATGGATACAAAAGCATTAAGACAAAAAATACTTGATCTTGCTATCCGTGGCAAACTTGTTCCGCAGGATCCAAATGATGAACCAGCAGAGGTATTGTTGGAACGCATCAGAGAGCAAAAGCAGCAGATGTTCAAGGAAGGTAAGCTCAAGAAAAAGGATATTAAGAATGATACAATTATCTTTAAAGGTGAGGATAATTTGCATTATGAGAAGTTCGCCGATGGAACCGTAAAATGTATGGAAGATGAAATACCGTTTGAAGTGCCGGAAGGGTGGGCTTGGTGTAAGTTGAACGATATATATAATTTTATTGATTATCGAGGTGCAACACCAACTAAAATAACAAATGGAATACCTTTGGTTACTGCAAAAAATGTCAAATCTGGATATATTGATTATACAATTGATGATTATATATCAGAAGAAGAGTTTAAAGAACGGCAGCAACGTGGCATTTCAAAAAAAGGTGATATTTTATTTACAACGGAAGCTCCTTTGGGCAATGCAGCTTTAGCTGATATGGAAAAATTTAGTGCAGGGCAAAGATTAATTACGTTTCAACAATATGGTTCAAAGAATGAATTGATAAATTATGTTATGTTAATGTTTATATTGAGTGATTTTTTTCAGCAACAATTATATGTTAATAAAACTGGAAGCACTGTAGCTGGTATCAAAGCCGCAATATTAAAAACTTTATGGATACCTGTACCACCATATAACGAACAACTTAGAATTAGTAATACTTTGAAGTCTGCTATAAATTTGATTGATAGTATTTCAAAAAATAAAGAAATACTTAGCACAAGTATAAGTAATACAAAATCTAAAATTCTCGACCTTGCCATCCGTGGTAAAATTGTCCCACAAGACCCGAATGACGAGCCGGCTTCTGTTCTTCTTGAGCGTATCCGTGCTGAAAAAGAAGAACTTATTAAACAAGGTAAAATCAAGCGAGATAAGAAGGAATCTGTTATCTTTAAAGGTGATGATAACTCTTATTATGGAATACATTTGCCAGATAGTTGGAATTGGGCATCTCTGAGAGAAATCGCACTTTCAATTAGTGATGGTTCTCATAATCCACCACCAAATAATGGTAGTGGCATCCCTTTGTTAAGTGCTGCAAATATAAATGATAATTCTATTTTAATGAACGAAATATCACGATGGATTACAAACGAAGAATGGAAAATTGAAAATCAACGTACTAATATTGAAGTTGGCGATGTATTGCTTACTATTGTTGGCAGTATTGGTCGAAGTGCAGTAGTTCAGAACAACAATCATTTTGCATTACAAAGGAGCGTTGCAGTTATTAAACCATGCTTAATTAATCCTTTATATTTGATGCACATTGTCCAATCTCCTCAAATTCAAAAATGGCTCACTGACAATAGTAAAGGGACAGCTCAAAAAGGAATATATCTTAATGCACTTTCTCTTATGATTATTCCAATCCCTCCATTAGCAGAGCAAGCAAGAATTGTCGAGCTTATTCATATTGCATATAAACAGCTTGATTTGATTTCAAATGCATTACTTTAGAAAACAGCCGCCCTCATTCAAGGACGGCTTAATATTTTTACCAGGTTACTATTTTATCTACAAGTTCCTGTTGTTCGCTGGCAGTACGGCGAAGGTAAATGCGTGTTGTTTCAATGCTCTCATGCCCCATAAGGTCGGCAAGTAGAGCAATATCATTGTACTTTTCAAGGAAGTTCTTTGCGTATCTGTGGCGGAATGAATGAGGATAAACCACCTTTTTATCAAGACCATATTTCTCGGCGTAGTTTTTCAGCTGTTGTGAAATTCCTCTTGTGGTAATTCTTTCGCCATATCTGTTAAGAAACAAATAACCGGAGGAACGATGTTTTTCCTTCAGCCATTCAAGAGTTTCTTTCTTTAATTTTTGGGGTATGTATAATCGGCGAAGCTTTCCACCTTTTGTATATAGGTCAAAATATCCGATTTCAATATGTTCAATCTTTATTTGGATAAGTTCGCTTACTCTTGCTCCCGTAGCTGCTAAATACCAAACTACAAAATACCATTCCATATTACTATCCTTTTTGAGCTGCTTCTTAAGAAAATTGTAATCTGCATTGCTGATAACATTCTCTAAGAAGTTTTTTTGCTGCACCTTTACAGCTTTCAACTGTAATTGCTGTTCTTCTAAATACTCCAAATATTTGTTTATTGCTTGTATACGTAGATTTACCGTTTTAGGTTTAAAAAATTCCATCAAATACCCTTTGTAGGCAAGCAGATTTTCTTTGCTAACAACATCGTAATTCACATTGAAATAATTCACTGTCCATAGATACGATGTTATCGTATTTTCTGATAAATTTTCCTTTCTCAAGTATTCTTCAAATGTTATTTTTGTCTCCATAAAAAGACACCTCCGATATAATAATTTTGCGAGAAATTCGCTCTAATATTATATCGAAGATGTTTACACTCCTCTTATTATGAGAAGATTGATGGTGAGGTGTCTTGCATTGATGAAGAAATACCATATGATATTCCAGATACTTGGACATGGATGCGTTTAGAAAATTGCTGTGTTAAAGAAATTCGTCGAGGGAAATCTCCAAAATATGCAGAAATCAGCAATGTTATTGTATTTGCTCAGAAATGCAACACCAAATACAACGGCATAGATATTAGTTTGGCTCAATATCTTGACAAGACCACAATAAAACGTTATCCGACTGATGAACATATGCAAGATGGAGATATAGTAATTAACTCAACCGGAACAGGTACTCTTGGACGAGTCGGAATTTATAGAAATACCGATAATACTACAGGTCTCTTAATTGTTCCTGATTCCCATGTTACGGTAATTCGTAGCTTTAGTTGCATCAGCTCATATTACCTATATGCTTTCATGAAGGCACATCAAACCGAACTTGAAAAGAAAGGTGAAGGATCAACAAATCAAAAGGAATTAAAGCCACTTACATTAAAAGAAATGCTCATCGCAGTTCCTCCGATATCTGAACAGAAACGCATTAATAAATCTATAAATGTTGCATTTAGCCACCTAGCTATAATCGAAAAGTGCCTCAATTGAGACTCTTCTCAATATGCTCTATTGCTGAAAAAGTTGCTTTGAGCTTGTTGCAAATATTTTCTTGCTCTTTGGTTGGTGGAATAGGTATAACCAAGTTAAGAATATCTTCACGAGATATTCCCGGAATAAGTCCATTGGCAGCTTGTTTGATTTTCGTCATTGAATATTCAATGCATAATGCCAGAAAATCAACATTAAGGCTATAGATATTGCGAATAGCCATAATTTGACGCGCAATGTGAGCTTCCCCAAAGTTATTATGTGCGATTTCGCCGATAGTTCCTTTGCAAGTCAGAAGTAAGTCTCCCCTCCGAGTAATAACTTGCGGAACGGTAGTCCAACGAACTAAGCTAATATGCCCATTTCTAAAATTGCTTGCACCTGTAATATATGGAATTCCATCATTTTTATCGTTATATTCTGATGGAGACAAATCTCTTCCAGATATGAGTTCCCATGCAGTCTTTAGACGAATAAAAGCCCAACCTTCTGACAATTCAAACGGAATTTCTTCATCAATGCAATTTACTTTATTGCCAATCTTCTCATAATAAGAGTTATCATCACCTTTAAAGATAACAGATTCCTTCTTATCACGCTTGATTTTGCCTTGTTTAATCAGTTCTTCTTTCTCTGTACGAATACGCTCCAATATCACAGATGCTGGTTCGTCATTCGGGTCTTGTGGAACAAGTTTACCACGGATGGCGAGGTCAAGGATTTTGTACTTACTTAAAGATACTATTTTTTGAAGTTCTTCTTTTTCAGTATCAATAGTAGATAAGAAATTGTCACAGATTTGAAATCTATCAACAATTTGTAGCTGCTGTACATATGGACATATAGGAATCAAAGTTGAAAGAATTCTTTCTAATGCCAACTTTGGCATCGCCACTTGGTGGGTTTTATCTTGAAACTGCTGTTGAACAAAATCCGTTTGCAATATTATGCAAAGGAATGACTTATTTATGGCTATATTTGTTATTTTTACAGCATTTTCGGTGAGATTCATTCCGTCCAACTTGTCTGGAATTTCTCCAACAACACCAATTGTTCCAGCTATTGTTACATACAAATCATCTTTTGCAATTGTGTAATTCTTGATTGCTGAAAATATTTCATCAGAAATATACCTCAAATTAGAAATATTGACAGAATGATTTTTCATATCAGTTACTCTGATATATGCATGGGTAGTAATCTCTTCTGAAAAACTTGCTCCTTTAGGTAACCTCTTTCCACCTTTAACCATTGCAATATCTCTAACTCGTGCCCAGCACCACCCCTCCGGCACTTCAAACGGTATCTCATCTTCAATACATTTTACAGTTCCATCCTGAAACTTCTCATAATGCAAATTATTGACACAAGTAGTAAGGTTAAGGTACCTTCGGGGAAAATAAAAAAGTGGAGCCCACGCATGGAACTCCACCGGCTACGGGCATCGCAAGTTTCCGTAGCGCAACCATATGTACATTAACATTACAGGATGCGTATGTCAATAAACTCAGGATAGATATTAAATTATATTTTCCTGTATCGGCTGATTTTATCCCAGTTAGCAGGAAACCCCATATTATCAAGCAATTGTTTCTCTGTAAGATGAGGACACTGCTTAATTACAGTTTTTATAAGTTTTGAAAGAGCAGTTTTAAAGAGTCTGAATTCATCATTATTTATCAGGTAGCGTAGGGCAATTACAACTGCGAATAAATCCTGCTTGCCGTATACATAGTGATTATTGTTTTGAGTTATTTGAAGCTTTTTGTGTAGCAGAGTATCAGGAATCGTCTCGTTTATTCTGAATGAGAACAGACGCTCTCCATGAGCACATACATTACGGCATTTGCCTATAATGTTGATAAACTGATGCAATTGTTTTTCTGAAACATTCTGAAAGTTTTTGCTGATTTTGGTTCTAATATCAGTAGTTGCATATTGATACATTTTGGAAATCTGCCCAAATGTTAAAGCATTTGTTGTAACCCATAATGGTACATTGTGATATGTATTGACTGAATGCTCAATATAGGCATATTTGCTAGGTGTAGCAATAACTTTTTGTAATGAATGAGTCAGGCGAAGCAGTTCACGATGGTTCTTTCTGGTGTGATTATAATTATTTATATCAAGATACATGGACTGCTGTTCACCATATTTTTCACAGAAGTGATAGGAAAACATGGATTTTATATGGCGTTCTACATGAAGAATGTATTTCAGAAACAAAGTGCGTAGCTCTTCATCAAAGTAGTAGAAAGAAACTAATTCATCAAAAGTAACGCCATGAATATATTTATTTGACGGAGCGTGTTTGAAAAGAGATTTGTATCCACCTATTAGAGAATAGTAGCTGAGTTCTTCCAGTTTTTTAGTGGCATATTCGTGATTAGGAATAGCAAGTTGCTTGTCATATTCAAGAATATGTAGCTGCTGCTCATAGGTGAGAAAGTTTTTTGCCATATAGTATTTCCTTTCTGAAACAGGCATAAAAAAAGTGGAGCCCACGCATGGAACTCCACCGGCTACGGGCATCGCAAGTTTCCGTAGCACAACCACTACAAATAATATACCATTGATATCTGGCGATGTCAAACAGTATTTTTTTTAGTGGCATTAATAGTTTATGCGTTTCTGTGTGTGATATTCTTATTTTGTTCATTCTTGGTATTCAGCCATTTTTCTTTATATTCCAGTGCTTTCTCAGGCTTGTGCCATCTGGCATATAGATTATTCAGATATCCGTATACAGATTTCAGATAGTTATTCTTAGAAACATAATTATCAAATGCTGAAACAGCAGTATCAGATGAAGCTAAATCAGAATCACTGGTATCCATAGCAGCATTGATAATACTCTCTGCTGCCAGTAGATTCTTTTCGGCTTCTACTGGTTTACCTTCCTTTAATGCAATTATTCCGGAAGCAAGTCGGTAGCAGCCATAATCTAAAGTGTTGTAGCCTTCGTTATCTGTTACAAGAGCATCATATTGATTAAGGACAAGCCGTGCTAGCTCTAAATCACCAGCAAGTATCAGCATATTTACAAGATTAAGCATCTGTTGGAGCATATCATGCGTTTCAATTATGCCGGTGTCAGCATATGAAATCCTTATCTCAAATGCCTTGTGTAAGGCTTCGGTTGCTTTATCAGTTTTTTTAAGTGCAAGATATACATTGGACAGATTGTTGTAAAGATTTGAGAGTAGATTGATATAGCGTTTCTGATTCATGGTGTTCATAGTGTCATCTTCATTTTCAAGCAGGTGTATAGCTTTTTCACGCTTTTTTACAGCCACATCATAATCCTTTCTCATGTATGCAAGCTCTGCTTTATAGTCTAAAAGTAATGCTCTGTCACAGACAGAATCGATATGCTCCTGTTCCATAAGGCATGATATCCGGTCAGCCAGTTTTGACATATAATCCCTGACAGAGTATTTTTCAAGATATGGAAACATATCCTGAAGGAATAACAGATAACAGGCAGAATTATCATTGATGATGTTTTCTACAACACTTATCATAGCCTGTATCGTATTATCGGGCTTTCGGACTTCTAAGCCATGCATCAAGCAGATTGAGTGAAGACTGTTTACAAGTGTCTGACAATTGGAAATGCAAGGATTTAATTCCTCATATATGATTTCCTGTATCAGAGGATGCAGGTTTATTTTCTTATTCTCTATGTCATCCGTTATAAAACCATATCGGGCAAGATAATTAACATCATGCAAAGAGGCGAGCTGCAGCCAGTTCCTGAAATGATTCTTATACACGCCGGATACCGGAAGGATTGACAGGTTCTTAAGTATATCGGTTTGAGAAGAGTTAAGCCGGCTGATCTGCATAAGAATACGCAAATGTTCAATCATAAGCCCATCATGATAATCCCCATCTTTATATAATTCCACATTTTCACTATCTGTGATATTAATCCCACACTGCTTTAATTCATGCAGTAATTCATCAGGCTCAAGACCGCCTGCTGCAAGTGAAAGAGCTGATAATACGACAGTCAGGGTGTGGGAATGAACTTCTCTTATTATCTGTTTAACTGTTTCAGTATCATTATCCGAATAAGGACAATGCGAAGCAAAAAGCTGTAAAAGGTCTTTTTCAGATGCTATCTCTTTAATCTTAATCGAAGCATATTGTTTTACTTCACAGCGTGTCGTGACAAGCAATTCAAAATCATTCTTTACAAATTCTTTGAAAAAAGCATCATCCTTAGGAAGTGCATTAAAGTTATCCAGTATCACAAGGCTGTCCTGATGCAGGGAGCGTAGCAGTCGGTAATGTGAGTCAAATAGAGCATCCTCATCCATATCTGATGTATCATCTGAAAATTCCATGGCTGCAATGTCTTTTCGCAGGCTGCCGGAATAAAACAGGTAGATGATATTGGTATATTTCTTTTTATTCCTGCTGGCATAATATTTTGCCAATTCACTTTTTCCTATTCCTGCGATTCCATTTATGAAAACAACGGATTCAGAAGCAAGCAGTCTGCCACATTCTTTTATCTCATCATTTCTTCCGATGAATTCTTTTACAACAGCCGGCAAACGATTACTTAGCAGAATGTCAGTAAGCTCCGGTGAATACAGGTTCTTTCTGTTATGGTCAGATAATATGGCGTAAAGCATAACATCTGTAAAAAAAGTGGCATTATCATCAATGGCAATTAATTCATCAGCTTTGGTAATGCCAATTATTTTTCGGCTGTTATTAATCATATCTTCCAACAAATATCTGGTATTAGAAACATTTATAAGATTAGGAATAATCTTGTTCTTAAAGTCCGTAATCATCTGATTACGCCCGGTATCATTTTTGTATTCATTCAGAATATCTACAGGAACAGGTCTTGCTCCATTACACCAGCGGCTGAATGTGATGTTATCATCTGAAGCTTCACTATAGTCAGAGGCTTCATCCAACAGGCAGAGCGAAAACAGGTCACGCACAAGCCGGTGCTGTGGGTAAGTCTTTATTTTATTGTCAAGTAATGCACCTGTCACATGTGCAAATGTCAATTGATTTTTCATACTTTCTCCATGTCTATGTCAACTTCCAGTCAACATGTCGTCAATGTGTTTCATTCTCAAAATTTACTATCATTATCACAACAAAACATAGCCAGCAGACAGCAGAAGATATCTGAAATGGCTATAAATATTATAACATATAACAAACATATGTTCTACAACTTTTTTGTACATTGAAAACTAAATGAGCTTTATCATATGCCAACAGAACCAGCGAAGATGTTTCCGGTAGGAAACGGAGCGGGTGAAGACACTTCCGTCAAGGGTGGGAAACGGACTCGAACAGGAGTAGCCCACAGGTCGCGAAGCGATTCGGGGGACTAAAGGTCAGCTGTGAGACTGACAACATGTGATATGCAGAAAGCCAAATGAAGTATCTTTCAACGGTATGATTATCACAATTGAGATTTCGGTAAAAGAAGGTGATATGTTTAGTATTTTAAGAAGGGGGTGTTTACACATGGCAAAAGAATTAGAATTAGCCAAGAAACTGGCTGTACTTGGGTGGATTTTCCGCAAGGGACTGATTACCGAAGATGAGTACAGTAGAACAAGAATTCATATTATGAGTGAATATGATGTTATAACTTTTATGACAGCATAGCCGCACATTCGTTAACATTTATATTTTGAATTATAGTGTAGGCAGTAGCAGAAATGATGTTACTGCCAATTTATTTTATACAGACAGATTTTAGGAAAGGAGCGTTTTCTATGGATGAAAAACAGGTAGAAGTAATAAAGAAAGTGGATGGTCCTGTTATCAGAGACCGCAGAAAGATGGGAAAACCACTTACTATTACAAGAAAAAGAGTAGCAGCATATGTCCGTGTCAGCACGAATGGAGAAGAGCAGATACAGAGCTTTAATTCACAGAAGCAGTACTATCAGGATAAGATAGATTCCAATAAAGAGTGGGTTATGGTTGGGATATACGCTGATGAGGGTATCACAGGAACCAAAACAACGAAAAGAGAGCAGTTTCTTAAGATGATTGATGATTGTATGAATGGCCTTATAGATATTGTAATTACGAAGTCAGTATCAAGATTTTCACGAAATCTTGTTGATACACTGCAATATACAAGAATGCTAAAGGTAAAGGGAGTTACAGTAATTTTTGAAAAAGAGAATATTGACACATCAAAGATGGAAAGTGAGATGCAGTTATCACTTTTATCTGCTCTTGCACAGAATGAGGTTGAGTCTTTATCCCAGAATGTGACAATGGGTGTGCAGATGAAAATGTCCAGAGGAGAGCTGATGGGATTTAACGGATGTCTCGGATATGATTATAACCCGGAGGATAAGAGTATAACTATCAATGAAGCAGAAGCAGAGACAGTTCGCCTGATTTATGATTTGTATCTGCAGGGATATGGTGCATATAGAATTGCGAAGGAGCTTACGAGGCTTGGTAAGGTCAATAAAAAGGGCAATGTTAAGTGGACAGACAGCGGTGTTAGGGGAATTCTTAAGAATGAAAAGTACAAGGGCGATTTGCTTATGGGAAAAACTTACACAGTAGACCCGATATCAAAGAGGCGTCTGGATAATCACGGTGAATCCAATAAATATTATACGAAGAATCATCATGAAGCCATTATTTCAGAGGAAGAGTGGGATAAAGTTCAGGATATTTTAAAAAGCAGATATCGTACTAATGAAAATGTATCAGATGCGGAGAGAATCAAGTTTGCAAGAAAATACGCTTTTAGCAGTATGTGTCAGTGTGGTTTCTGTGGAACTAATCTCACCAGACGTTCTCATAATCAGGATACAAAGCATAAAAAGCCGGTATGGAAATGCCGGACGGCAACGAATAAGGGAATTGCAAACTGCCCACATAGCAAAGCCGTAGATGAAGTGGTTATCGAAAATGCGTTTCTTGAGATGTTTAAGTTGCTTGCAGAGAATTTTGATGATGTACTTGAATCTGTGTTGTCATCAGTGGAAGAAACATTATCCAAAGACGACAGTACAGAAAAATTGAAGCGTATTGAGAAAGAGATTTCCTCGCTTGAAAAGAAGAAAAAAAAATTGACTGATATGTATCTGGATGATAAAATTTCTAAAGAAGCCTATGACGATAAATACAGTGAGATTAGCAATAAGTTGGATAAATGTGAAGAAGAAAAGCATTTATTTTCTGACTGCGTATTATCACAGAAGAATATTGCTGATAAGATGAAACTCATCAGGCAGAAGCTTAAAGGGGCTGATGTACTTGATGAATTTGACAGAGTAGTATTTGAAAGCATTGTGGAGAAAGTCGTTGTCGGTGATATGGAAGAGGATGGCACAGCTGATCCGTATAAGCTGACATTTGTGCTAAAGGGTATGGATGACAGAAGCATACCATATGCCAGAGACCGATATGTGAATCTTTGTGAAAAGGCTGTGTAGACAACAAGGAGGAGCTTAAAAATGAGCGATAATCATGACTTGTTGAATGATAAAGATGTGTGTTCTTTTGAAGAACACGAGGCAGAAAATGTGTGTTCCAACAAAGATGCCGTTGCACGTCGAAACGGTTGTCAAATTATCCCTAAAAAAAGATACACCTAAGATTGAGGTTACAATGGAGCCTGATGAAGAGAGCAACTACACACCAGAAGAAAAGGCTACTTATCAGAAGATTAAGGATTATGTGAAGAACAAGTATGGTGTGAATGTGCATACTTCTTATATTGCACAGGTGAAGCGGATGTGTGGTCTGGACATGGGTGAGAATTATAATAAGTCCAAGAAAAAGAATCCAGGGGTGAAGCAGTGTCCACAGGAGAAGGTGGAGTATATTAAGGATGCGTTGAGGTATTTTAAATTGATTTAGCAAAATTGATGGTGTGTCACGGCAATATCACTAGATACTCCTACAAAGTCTATAAATAAGCCATTTCTCGGCTGGAAAAGAGCTCTACTACACACTTATTACACGTTTTTAGAGAAATAGCTCGGTATGATTATATTAAATGGATAATTGACATTATGGTATATATGCCATATAATATTTACAAAGGTGATTACATGACAGAATTTAAACTGATAGCATATGAAAAAGAAAATGGCGAAGTTCCAGTAGAAGAATTTCTGGATTCTGTTAATCCTAAGATGCGAGCTAAAATATTTGGATTGCTGGGTATATTACAAGAGAAGGGAAATATGCTTAGAGAACCTTACAGTAAACATCTGGATGACGGAATATTTGAATTGCGTTGTAAATTTGGAAGTGATATTACCAGAGTCTTATATTTTTTCTATTATGAGGGAAAAATAATACTGACGAATGGATTTATTAAAAAAACAAAGAAAACTCCTAAAGAGGAGATTCAGATTGCAAAGGATAGAAGAAAAGATTTCATAGAAAGGGTGATGAAGGATGAGAACATTTGATGATATGCTTTCTAAGCAGTTAAAAGATGATGAGTTCAGAAAAGAATATGAAGCTATTCAGCCAGAGATGGATGTCATAAGAGCTATAGTGGATGCTCGTACTTCTCAGAATATGACCCAGAAGGAATTAGCTGAACGAACAGGCATCAATCAGGCAGATATCAGCAAGCTTGAGAATGGAACGAGGAATCCTTCTGTTAATTTACTTAAAAGATTAGCAGATGGTATGGGAATGGCTCTTAAGATTGAGTTTGTGCCTAAACAGAAAGCGTGATTATATGACCTCACTGGATTGGTGTCTGGTGAGGTTATTTTTTTAGGTTTTGAGTTATTTGAATAAAGTGATTATATATACAGAAGGAGGTTGGGATGTGCAAAAGCAACCTGTGTAAAGATCATGAAAGAGCTTGATTTGGAAAAAGGAATTGGTTTGATTGAGAAAAAGCGCAGGGGACTGGGAAAACCGGATATTATTTATGTGAAAAATTTTGCGACTATGTCAGAAGAAACGGCTGAAAAAATGTTGCAGAATAATGATAAATCCACAGAAGTTCAGAATTTGAACTTCAAGAAGTCTAATAATGATACTTCCAGAAGTTCAGAAACTGAACTTCAAGAAGTACAAAATGTGAACTTGCAGAAGTATAATAAACAGACTTTCGGAGGTTCAGAAATTGAACCTACAGAAGTTCAGAAATTAGTACCTAATTATACTAACTATAATCAGACTATCCTTAATAATGTTTATATGGATCTGCGATGGAAAAAGCCAGTATTTAAGAGAACTAAGACCGCGATGGAAAGAAATAATATATTTGCGACCATTAGAAGGTATGTAAAAAAGCTGAAACCGCAGTATAATGGAGATGCATATTTGGAAACGGTCAGATGTTATTTTGACATATCACAGGAAAATCTGGAAAAGTGCCGATATACATATCAAGGGAATGAAACATACGCCTTCATCATGTCGGACAAGTATATTATGGCATTGTATACGCATTGTCTGGTTGCAAGAAAAGAAGTTGCCATGCAGGGGATGAAGATAGAAGGCTTTACGGAAAAAGAGTGTGGCATGGTAAGACTAAAAAAGTGAGAGATGTTTTGTTTCAAGCACTGATATTTGATAATATAAAAACAAAATATGGTATAATATATGTTAAACTGTATACGATAAGTATTTTATCATAACTAAAATTGGAGGATTCTATGGAAGATATGTTTAAAAATGAAATATTTGGAACATTGGAGCCGCCGCATGGAGCTATAATAAAGGCGGGGATTTCACTTCCAACTAATCAAGACATATATTTTGCATCAAAATGGAATGAACTGTTTGAAAGATACAGTACAGCAAGAATTTTTTTGAGAAAAACACAAGAAGAAGACTGGGATTATTGGTTTAATAGAATTGATAAACCTGATGTGCAAAGAGCTGTGGAATTAATTTTTAAATCAAATTTGTACGAAACAGCATTGCTGAATTATAATATTTTGGTAGATTTATCATGGACAATTACATATGTTTCTGCGGAATATGTTTTATATTCTTTCGATAAAGATGGAAATGTGACTAATGCAGAAGATGTTAGTTGTATGCACCCAATCGAAGAAGCATATGATTTATTGCGAAAAACTGAGAATGGTGTTTCTACACCTCATGCTGAAGGAAATCCATTTGCATATCTGAAAAAAATGGTGCCAGAATTTTCTCCGGCAGTCGATTTAATTGTTGAATTTTGGAAGAATTTTTCGAATAGCAATATAAGAAACCTGTACAATTATATAAAGCATAAAGGAAAGCCAATTTATAGAGAAATTGAAGAATTTCGTGGAGGAAAAGCTATGCGGCTTTTGATAAATAAACAAGAGTATCCTTCTGATATTCGAGATGTTCAAAAAATAGTGGGATTGAAACAGGGAATAGATGAATTAATCCATTTTGACGATAATATTTTATTCCCATATATTCAGAATCTGCTAGAATTGTTGAATACAGCCGTAGATCCTTCACCGATGGCATTCATGTAAAAAATTAGAAATGAAGTTAAATCATAATGGAGATTTTAATATATGATTAGTATAGACGATTTTAAAAAAATAAGAACAGAGAGGCATTTGATTGTACTTGATACAAATATTCTTTTGGAGTTATATCGACAACCAGCTAATATTAGTTTAGATGTTATTGAGGCGTTGAAACAGGTAATAGGTGATCTTTTTATTCCTAGACAAGTATATGATGAATATTTAAGAAATTATCAAGCGGTATGTGGTGGTGAAAAGAAGAAATATCAGAGGGTAAGCAAAGAGTTGTTAGAATCGACTAGAAAATTACAAGATGATATTCTTACCAAAATTACAGAATATCGAAAACATAATTATACGGATATTTCACAATTACAAAGTAATTTAGACGATAAAATTTCAAATATATATGATATTATAAAGACCTTTGAAAAGGAACATCAAGCTGAAAAGCAATTAAGCCTTGATTTTTTGAATAATGATAGGGTAAAAGAATTTGTAGATTTTCTAGATTCTAATGGGAAAATCGAGGAACCATTAAAATTTTCAAAAAAGCTATCAATTTTACAAGAAGGAAAAGTGAGATTTGATAATTGTATTCCACCTGGTTATATGGATTGTGAGAAAGAAGGGGCGGATAAATATGGAGATCTTTTTGTTTGGAAAAGCATTTTGAAAGTGGCTAAAGAGAAAAATGTTCATGTTATATTTGTGTGTAATGATATAAAAGAAGATTGGTGGGATAAAGATGGTGAAATACCAATTGAATTAAGAACAGAACTGTTGGATGAATTTAAGGAATATAATCCATTTTTGAATATTTATTTTGTAACATTGGATCGATTCTTTTCTTATTTATCAGAAGAACTTCATATTGGAAATTCAAAAAGCGCATTACAATTATCCGCAATGGATGATGCTAGGTTGTTAGTAGATGATTATAATGAAGAAATAGATATAAAAATTGGTGAGTTCCTTCAAGCCATGGATATTGTAAAAGAAATAGATGAAGAATTTATCGAAGTTGGTGATGAAGAAACTTATTGGGAAATTGAAAGTGTTTCTATTGAAAAGGAAGGAAAAACTATCACATATTATATTAATCTATGTGTTAGTACTTTAGTAGATCTGATATTTCAGGAACCTGGGGAATATCCATATCCAGCCGGTAAAGAAGCACTTGATATAAACGGAACATTAGTAATAAATAAAGAGGAATATGCAACAACAAGTAATATTGTCAATCTTGAAATAGCATTAAATGAAATGAGACATATAGAGCCAGAGAATTGGAATGTGATTAAAAATGCCAAAGAGGGGATGACATGTAAACAATTTATTAAAGCAAATGATGCATTGGAGCAATACAAGAAAGAGTTTATAAATATACAAGTACATTTTGATGAAAAACAAATCCAAAATATGAAAGAGTCATTGTCTCGATATACATCATTACAGCAATACAAGGATGAAATTCTTAATTCAAGTAATTCTATAAAATGGCAAAAGCTGTATTTTTTAACAAAAGCAGCATCTGGTGAGTTAGATGATGAGAAAATGGAATCATATAAATATTAGAAATAAAGAACAAACAATAATATAATGTAGTACATAAACAGCGTAAGGGCAGTTATAGACCGTAAAGGTTTGTAGCTGCCCTTTTTGCGTTTGCAGAACTTTTGGACATAATGTCCAGAAGTGGAAAGGAGAACTTATGAAATATTTATTACACAGGCTGTTGGTTCCACCCTGAATCAAATCGGTGCAGATAAGGAAGGAGGTACACCGTGCAGGAGGAAACAACACAGAAAACCATTGCTCTTGCAATCAAGACTTCCAAGCTGACCGCAAGCGTTTTACAGAAGGCAATGAAGATGTATCTGGAGCATCAGAAGCATAAGGAGCCTTCGCATGGAAAAATTCCGGTAAAGAAGCTGATTGGTCAGGGAGAGGGTGCAAAGTCCATTGAGGTTACGGATAGCAATATAAAATCCTTTGAGCGTGTCGCAAGAAAATACAATGTCGATTTCGCAGTAAAGAAGGATAAGACAACGGAACCACCCAAGTATCTTGTATTTTTCAAGGGCAAGGATGCTGATGTGATAGCACAGGCATTCAAGGAATTTGTAAAAGTTAATGAGAAAAAGCAACAGCGTCCGTCACTCAGACAGAAATTGAAAGGACTTCAGAAGATTGTTGCACAGAATAAGAATAGGGAGCGAAGCAGAGAGAAAAATAAGGACAGAGGACAGAGCTTATAAGCAAGGTTATTGACGGAATTAAAAAGGATTTACAGTCAATTCCGAAAAATCTTAAAGAAAAAACAAAAGGGGTAAATAAAAAGCAGCTTGCCCTGAAATGCGCTCCCTATGTGATCTTCGGATATGTTCTGAAGAAGGTTTCATGGCTGTATGGACAGCAGGCAGGTGACAATACATTACAGAAGGTGTTGGACACAATCAATGGGATTGGAGGTGCGTTTCATAATCCTCTTCCAAGTTTTTTGCCAAGGAATTTACTGGTAGGAGTGGGATGCGGGATAGGATTTCGTATGGTAGTTTATTATAAAGCGAAAAATGCAAAGAAATTTCGGCAGGGAGTGGAGTACGGTTCGGCAAGGTGGAGTGCATAATTTTAAGTGTAAATGACACATACATGGACGCACAGGAGGTTATGCACATGACTGATTATAGCAAAATTACAGCCCTTTACTCCCGCCTTTCCGTGGGCGACGAGGACAGGGACGGCGGCGAGAGCAACAGCATACAGAACCAAAAAATATTTTTGGAGAACTATGCCAGAGGGCAGCACCTGACCAATATCCGGCACTACATCGACGATGACGAAAGCGGCAGATTTTTTGACCGTTCCGCCTACTCCCGCATGATGGACGATGTGGAAAACGGGAAAATCGGTGTCTGCATTATGAAAGACCTTACCCGCTGGGGGCGCGACTATCTCCAAGTAGGCAATGCGATGGAGATATTCAGACGGAACAATGTGCGCTTTATCGCGGTCAACAACGGCATTGACAGCGAGAAGCCCGACACATTGGAGTTTGCGCCCTTTATCAATATCATGTCGGAGTGGTATGCAAAGGACATCAGCAAGAAAGTGAAAACGGGCATTAAGACCAAAGGCATGAGTGGAAAGCCGATTGTCACCGAAGCCCCTTACGGCTATATCAAAGCCCCGGATAACAAGGACTTTTGGATAATCGACGAGGAAGCCGCCGAGGTTGTACGCCTTATTTTCCGTCTGTTTTTGGACGGGAAAAACCGAAACCAAATCGCCGTATATCTGACACAGGAACAAATCCCGTCCCCCACTTTCTACATGAAAGACCGCGGGCGGGGAATCTGTAAAAATAAGACACTCAACGAGGATAACCGCTGCAAGTGGAACAAAGCCACCTTGACCAATATCCTCACACGGCAGGAGTATTGCGGCGATGTGGTCAACTTCAAGACTACAAAGCATTTCCGGGATAAACATAACCACTATGTAGACCGGAGCCAGTGGCACATCACAGAAAATGTGCATGAGCCGATTATCAGCCGCAGCGATTTTGAAACCGTACAGCGGATTTTGAAAAACGCGCCCGTCAAACGCCCCAACGGGGACGGGGAAATCCACCCTCTGTCCGGCTTGCTTTTCTGTAAGGACTGCGGCGCAAAAATGCACATTCGTATAGATTACCGGAACGGCGGCAAGCGCCATGTTGCCTATTGCAGCGAGTACCACAAGGGAAAAGCCAAGAACCCTAAATGCCACTCCCCGCACATCATGGACGCGGACTTGCTCATGCAGACCATCCCGGAAGTGCTGAAGAAAATCGAGGACTATTCTATCAGCAATCGGGCGGAGTTTGAAGCCTTAGTGAAAAAGAACCTTGCCATGCAGCAGACCGACCAGACCAAGAAACAGCAGAAGCGTATTCCGCAAATCACGACACGCCTTGAACAGATTGACAAGGTGCTGAACAAGCTCTATGAGGACAACGCCCTCGGCACGATCCCGCAAGACCGCTATGAGCAGATGTCGCAGAAGTATTCGGAAGAATACTACGCGCTGAAAGCGGAACTTGCCACGCTCCAAGAGCAGCTATCCGCTTATGAGAACGCGGGAGGACGGGCGCAGAAGTTTTTGAAGCTGACGGAACGCCATGCCGCCTTTACCGACCTTACCCCCGACCATTCTCAACGAGTTTATCAGCCGGATTGAAGTGCATGAGCGCGACCAGAAAAGGGCGAGATACGCAATCCAGCACATCAGCATATATTTCAATTATATCGGCAAGTTTGAGAATGAAGTGACACAGCTTGCAGAACCGACCGAGCAGGAAATCCGGCAAATGCGGGAGGAAATCGAAGAAGCCAAAAAGGAAAAGAGCCGCGCCTACCACCGGCAGTATTCAAGGGAGTACCGGGCGAGAAATCTTGAAAAGCAGCGGGAGTATGACCGTATCAAAGCGCGGGAATACCGGGCGAAGAGAAAGGCGCAGGCAGCCGCCGCACAGCCCACACAGTAAAACAGAATAACCGTCAACCAAGAGGGATTTTCCGAACTACGGGAAATCCCTCTTTTGCGCCCGGAGAAAGGAGCCGCCTATGGCAGAAAAGCAGACCCCCGACAGTATCATCACGACCCAGAGGAACGGGCAGACCATTGTTGCGGAGTTATTTTTCAATCACAGCAGCACAGAAACATTCCGCGACAAGCTGCTCAAACTGGTACTTGCCGACAGCTCGCGTTTATCCGCGTCTGACGGTCAAGAGCCGGAAAAAACAGAAATCTTGCGATAACAGCCGCCCCGACGATACACTCCCTGTCCGGGCGGTTTCTATTTGAAAATCCTCATTTTCCCCAAGTCAAGAGCCAAGAAAAACACCCGAAAAATGCCCCTATTGCGTAACAGGGGCGCAGAAAGGAGCTTGCATGAGAACAGGGCTTACCAAACAGGAAAAGACCACCGATATATGGTTTGACGAGAAAGACCCCCTTATCCATATCCGCACCCACAACACCGACCTCAGAAGCGGCTTGCCGCTTATGCCGGAGCAGTACCCCGACGAGTGCCGCCAGACCGACGCAGACCCGGAACGGGCTGCATGGAGTTTGAAATCCGCAAGGGGCGTTTCTCTTTCCGTCTGACCGCCCCATACAACGAGGAACGCCGCAGGGCCGCCAGCGAAGCGGCAAAGAAACATTCCGGCAACTTGACACACCCTATTCAAAAAGATGTGCTATAATTTTTTTGAAAAAGTTTCGGATTAGATGTAGTATTTGCCGCTGAAACCGTAGTACATAGGTGAAGCCCGAAAGGAGGCGGTGAGATGATAGACGACGAAAAAATCATAGAAATGTTTTTTGGACGTTCAGAACAAGGCATACGAGAGCTGGATATAAAATACGGAAAGGTCTGCCACAATCTTTCCTACCATATCGTAGGCAGCAGACAAGACGCGGAGGAATGTGTAAACGACGCTTATTTAGGCGCATGGAACGCCATTCCCCCGGCACGACCTAACCCGCTGCTATCTTATCTTGTTAAAATCGTTCGGAACATTTCACTCAAAATCTATTGGAGAAAGGAAGCAGCCAAACGGAGCAGCCATTACACGATTGCTTTGGAAGAAATTGAAGCCTGTATAGCAGCCCCGAATACAGTAGAAGCAGAAATCGAAGCCAAAGAGTTAGCCCGTATCATTGAAGCATTTTTAGACACGCTGACTACCGAAAACCGCGTTATTTTCATGCGCCGCTATTGGTTTTCCGACAGCTATAAGGACATAGCCGAGTTTATGGGGCTTTCAGAAAAAAACATTTCTGTCCGGCTGACCCGTATCCGCGAGAAGATGAAGCAATATTTGATTGAAAGAGAGGTATTCGTATGAATGCAAAGAAGTTTTCCGACGCTATGAGCGAGCTTGACACAAAATATGTCGATGAAGCTCTCAACTACAAGAAGAAAGCCAAAAAGCCCATTTGGGTAAAGTGGGGGGCTATTGCAGCTTGCTTGTGCTTGATGATACCATTGACCGCATTTGCCGTTGATATAATTCAATATAATGCAGCGGTTGATTATCTCAATTCTCTCGGCATTGCTGTTGAAGATTTGAGCGACTATTCTCATAAAGAAATAAAAGAAGCTGCAAAAACGATTGACGCAGGAGAAAGTAACCCGTTGACTGAAGAAATCCTTAGTCTAATACCAGAAAACAAAGAACCGCTCGATACACCGACGCAGGTAACATCTGAGCAAATTAAAGAACTAACACCGACCATGACAAGAGAAGATGTTCTTTCTCTTTTAGGTGACACACAAGATGTTGGCTCAGGCATTTATATATATCTTTACGAAGTAGACCAACAATACCTGCTGCGTATTCCTTTTGCAAGCGATGAAGCACAATTAGGTGTAACAGGAGAAGATTTGCTAAAGGCATTGGTTCCCATTTCTGGAGATATTGCTCCTATGGTCTATGTAAATGATACGCTTTATCAAATCGTTGACTCTCAATCAAACCTCGCAGATGAAAAAAGTTCTTTCAATTTGTTAGGAAAAATCGAAAACACAGTTAGTTCTTCGGAAGAACCAAAAGAAAATTTCCAAGCAAATGATGATATTGTAGGGGCTGCGGTTTATCAGTACGGCGATAACATTGTCGTTGAGTTTGAGGGAAAATACTGGTTATATGAACACTATCATAACACAGACTTTGACGGAAACTCAGACTGATATGCCCCACGCCCAAACAAGCCATACTTCTGATGAAAAAGTATCCGAACAAAACCTTCTTGCAAAGTAAATAAGTTTTCTATTTTACAAGGGCAGCCGAGAAAATCGACTGTCCTTTTTCTATGCTTATGAGCAGAAAGGAGCGCCTAACCATGACAAAGCCAAGAGAGAAAACCCGCGAGGAGTTGCAAGCCGAGATTGAGGACGGAAAGAAGAAAATCCGGCAGTTTGAGAACCGGGAAAAGATGTTGCGTCAGAAGCTATCCAAAGAGGAACGCAGAACGCGCAGCCACCGCCTTATGTCCGGGGCGCAGTCTTTGAAAGCATTGTGCCGGAAGCAAAGAACATGACCGACGAGGAAGCCGCAGCACTTCTCCGGCTTGCCTTGACGAGTGAGCCAGCGACGGGAATATCTGAAAAAACGAGCCGAGGGAACGACAAGCTGAAAATCCCTTAGGAACTAAGGGCGCACTTATACACCCTTACGGGCGTGTGCGCTCTGCCGAGGGCTTATCTCCGCACAGGGAGATTTCCCCGCGCTCCGATATGGCGGCTTTGCCGCAACAAGGGGCTGCACCCCTTGCGCCGCTTCGCGGCTATCCCTGCACACCCACAAAAACAGTACACCCGCCGTTGGCGTCTGTACTGTTTTTGCGGGTTTTATTATCCTATCCGGGAGGTGATACCCATAGCCATTTACCATTGGAACATCGGCATTGTGAGCCGAGGAAAAGGCAAATCAGCCGTTGCCGCAGCCGCCTACCGAAGCGGCGAAAAGCTGACAAACGAATGGGACGGAATGACCCATGACTACACCCGCAAAGGCGGCGTTGTCCATACAGAAATCATGCTGCCGCCCCATGCCCCGCCCTCTTTCTCTGACCGTTCAACCCTGTGGAACAGCGTGGAGCTTTACGAGAAAGCCGGGAACGCCCAGCTTGCGCAGTGAGATTGACGCAGCGCTCCCCATAGAATTATCCAGAGAGGAACAGATCCGGCTTGTCCGGGAATACTGTTCCTCTCAATTTGTTTCCAGAGGAATGTGTGTGGATTTTGTTATCCACGACACCAACAGCGGCAACCCCCATTGTCATATCATGCTTACCATGCGCCCCCTTGACGAGCGCGGCACATGGACAGCGAAATCCAAAAAGGAATATGACCTTGACGAAAACGGCGAGCGTATCCGCTTGCCAAGTGGCAGATACAAAACCCACAAGGTTGACCTTACAGGCTGGAACGACAAGGACAACACCCTCTTGTGGCGCAAGGCATGGGCTGATTTTACCAACGACTTTTTGGAGAGGAATGGAAGCCCGGAGCGTATCGACCACCGCAGCAACGCCGAGCGTGGCATAGACGAGATACCCACCGTCCACATGGGCGTGGCGGCTTGCCAGATGGAGAAGAAAGGTATCGCCACCGAGAAAGGCGAACTGAACCGCAGTATTCAAAAGACAAACCGCCTTATCCGGGAAATCCGGGCGCAGATTGGGAAGCTCAAGGAATGGATTGCCGACCTGTTCAAAGCGCGGGAAACCGCCCCGGAGCAGCCGCCGCAATCTCCCAACCTTGCAAATCTGCTGATGAAGTATTTGAGCATTCAGAGAGAAAAGAGCCGGAAGTATTCGCAGAGTTGGCAACAACAGCACACAGCCGATGAACTGAAAACCATAGCGGCAGCGGTCAACTATCTTTCCGAGCATGGTATCTCTAATCTTGACGAGCTGGACGCTTCTCTTTCCTCTGTCAGTGATAGAGCCTATTCAATCCGGGAGGGAATGAAAACCGCCGAGGAACGCATGAAGAAGCTGCAAAAGCTAATTGAATACGGGAAGAACTATACAGAGTACAAGCCCATTTACGATGAGCTGAAAAAGCTGCAAAACAGCTGGACAAACAAGCGCGACAAGTACGAGGAAGCCCACCGCGCCGAGCTGACCCTATGGAACGCAGCAAGCCGCTATCTCCATGCAAATCTGCCGAAAGGAACAAAGACCTTGCCTATTGCGGAATGGGAACAGGAATATGCTGACCTCAAAACACAGAGGGACAGCGATTATACCAAACTGAAAGATACCCGCACCGAGGTTGCCGAGCTTCAAAAAATCCGCAGGTGCGTGGATATTGCACTCCGCGCCGACCAGCCGGAGCAGACGCAGAGCCGCACCAAGCGGCACGAACAGGAGCGATAAAGGAAAGGACGGGCAAGCTACTTTGCCTGTCCGTCCTAAATGTTTTCCGATAAAATGGACGCTATTGATTCCTAATATTAAAACCAACTTGCTCTTTCGTCCCTAAATTCGGGCAGGTCACTATGCTCATAAGGATTATAATTATTCAAATTGCAGCCAAACTCTTTCAATGATTTTATTTTATTATCCTTTGTCCATTCAACCAGGGAAATTCCATCAAATTCCTCTATGCTCCCATTGTTCATTTCATTTTTGAAATACCACTCCACAATCGTCTGATTTCCTTTGTGGAAAAATTGTTTGATTTCCCAAGCAACGACTTTGCCACGAGTATTCCATTCCTGAAACCAGTGTTTTACGATTTGACGGTTATTATATTTTGGACCCCAACTTTCAGTATAAATTACATCTTCTGCAAAAATATTATCAATACCTAAATCCTGTTTTGTAAGCCACATTTCAAACCATAAGTGAATATTTTTTTCTCTTTCATTCACAATCCAGCACCTCACTAACTTCCGATTTTTCGGTTTCATTCTACATCAAAACTATGAACAATTCAACCACAGAAAGAGAGGTATCAGCCATGTATTACACCCAAGAACAGATAGACCACGCCAACCAAGCCGACCTTGTTTCTTTCCTGCAATCACAGGGCGAGCAGCTTACCCGCGCCGGAAATGAATACCGCTGGAAAGCGGCACGACAGCCTGACCGTCCGGGGAAACAAATGGTACAGGCACAGCCAGAGCAAAGGCGGCGCACCCATTGATTTTGTCATGGAGTTTTTCGGAAAGAGCTTTACCGAAGCCGTAGAACTGCTGACAGGAGAAAAAGGCGCAGCACCGCCGCCGGACAGACCAAGCCCCGCGTTCCTCTCCGACTTCCGGCTGCCACCCCGGAACACCGACAACCGAACAGCGAGGAACTACCTCACAGCCGCCCGCCGCATTGATGAAGATGTGACGGGCTTTTTCTTTGCCACCGGGGATATTTACGAGGAAGCCGCCCACCATAACGCCGTATTCGTCGGCAGAGATGAAAGCGGCATACCGCGATACGCCCATCAGCGCGGCACAGCCGGGAGTTTTCGGCTTGATGTGAAAGGCAGCGACAAAGCCTTTAACTTCTGCTACCGTGGCGAGGGCGAAAGGTTGTTTGTCTTTGAAGCCCCGATAGACCTCTTATCTTTCCTCTGCCTGTTCAAAAAGGACTGGCAGAAGCAAAGCTATCTGGCGTTGGGCGGCGTGGGAGAAAAAGCCCTGTTGCGCTTTCTCTCTGACCGTCCGAACATCAAGACCGTGTACCTCTGCCTTGACAGCGACCAAGCCGGAAACGACGCTTGCAGCCGCCTTGCAGAGCTTGTGCCGGAGGGCTTGACCGTCCACCGCCTTATCCCTCTTTTCAAGGACTGGAACGAGGTATTGCAGCACCGGGCAGAAATCACAGACGGGAAGTATATCCGGGAAGCGATTTACGGCTTGAAAGAGCCGCCGCAGGAAGAAACCGTTGAGATTATCCGCATGAGCGAGGTTGACACACAGACCGTTGAATGGCTATGGGAGCCGTATATTCCCTTTGGGAAAGTAACCATTGTGCAGGGCAATCCCGGCGAGGGAAAGACCACCTTTGCCCTACGCCTTGCCGCCGCCTGCACCACCGGGGGAACGCTGCCGGGAATGAAGCCCCTTGCCGCCGTTCCAAGTGATTTACCAGACCGCCGAGGACGGTTTGGGCGATACCGTCAAGCCCCGCTTGATGGAAGCCGAAGCCGACCTTGACCGCGTACTTGTGATTGATGAAGCCAAGCGGGAGCTTACCCTCTCCGATGAGCGCATAGAAAAGGCAATCACGCAGAACGGGGCGCGGCTGATTATCCTTGACCCCATACAGGCGTACATGGGCGAAAAAACCGACATGAACCGGGCAAATGAAGTGCGCCCCATGTTCCGCCGCCTTGCCGATGTTGCCGAGCGTACCGGGTGCGCCGTTATCCTTATCGGACATCTCAACAAAGCTGCCGGAGGGCAGAGCGCATACCGGGGCTTAGGTTCTATCGACTTCCGCGCCGCAGCAAGGAGCGTCCTGCTGATCGGGCGCGTGAAGCGAGAACCGAATGTGCGCGTTATCGTCCATGACAAATCTTCCCTTGCGCCGGAGGGCAAGCCCGTTGCCTTTTGCCTTGACCCGGAAACGGGCTTTTCGTGGATAGGCGAATACGACATCACCGCCGACGAGCTGCTGTCCGGCGCGGGCGGCAACACCGCCACCAAGACCGAACAGGCGGAACGGCTGATACTTGACCTGCTTGCAGACGGGAAAGAGCTTGCCAGTGAGGACATTGTAAAAGCCGCAGCCGAAGCCGGAATATCCGAAAGGACGGTACAGAACGCCAAGCGCAACATGGGCGGCATTTTAGGCGCAAGGCGTGTCGGCGGTCAATGGTACAACTTCATCAAGAAGAAGCAGCCACCCGAACCCGCAAGCTGAAAGTGCAAAACGCAGACCCTTTGCGCTTTGCACTTTCGCACTTTCACGATAATTTGCGTCAATAACTCAAAAAAGCACTTGACAAAACGCTTCATGGGGAACTGCCAAAGACATAGAGCCTTATGTCGATCCGGTATTTGAAAACAACGTGCTTTTAACGGCAACGGAGCGTTTTATGATGTCCGGCAGACCAAAGCAGCCGAAGTATGCAAGAAATAGAGTGTTCATGGTATTGAAAAAATGCTAATAACGGTGGAGAAAGAGATACTTTTTATACGTATATGAAGAAGTGTCGTATGTAAAATAGAAATCCAATAAATACGAAGTTCTGAGTTGTTGTATAAGATTAAGTCGTATGCGCTAACAGCGCATGTCCGGTTTGAATGAGGGATATGGGCAGTAATGCCCATATCTATTTAAGAAGGTAGTATAATACTAGATTATTAGGTAAAAGGGGATTAAGTGTAAAATAGCATGTGGGTATGTCGTTAAAAGTATATGCGAGATTTTGCATCTGTTATTTTGAAGAATATATCATTTGATTTTATAATAATTTATGATAAATTATAAAATGTATTGACAAATATTATAAGATATCATAAAATAACAATAACAAAACTCGTGAAGGAGGGGTGTGAAATGAATGAGTAAAGAAGAAATGTTTGTCAGGAGTGCTTATGAAAGAGGTTTTTTGTACTTTTCTGATCATGCGTATGAAAAAATGAGAAAACTTAAAATATCACAAGGTCAAGTTGTAGACTGTATAAAAAACGGTGTATTGGTGGAACAGCAAAGTGGATATGATAATGAAGATCCAAGGATGGTTTTTTATAATGGTCATGAGAATAGTTTTTATGTTGTTGTAACTGTAACGGCGATGGATCATTTAGTTATAACCGTTTGCCAAACAGATTTTACAAAATGGAAGAAAAAAGGAGATGGAATAGAGCGTATTAAGTAGGACTTGACTTAAATTGAAAGGAGGTGTGTACAGCTTCTATATAAATTATAGAGGCTGTGCTTATTAAATAAATGAATAAAATATGTTATAAATGCCATGGAAATATGATAGAACGAGAAATAGAAATCACATCGGGCTGGGGGGAATATGAATTAGCAATAAAAGGAGTAAGGGCGTTTGTATGTGAGGAATGTGGAGCAATTTCTTTACGAGCAGAGGAAGTGAAAATGATGGAAGATATCTCAAGATTTTGCTTAGAAATCTCCATTCTCTTCCAGACTTTGTTCCCTTTAATCGCCCACTTTTAATCATGTTATAAGACCGTTTCTACTCAAACGGTTTATAACATGATTAAAAGTGGGCGATTAAAGGGAACAAAGTTTGGAAGAGAATGGAGATTTCTAAGAAAAAATCTTGAGAGTTTAATTCAACCTGACCAAGCAATTGCTGCTCGGAATACATCTACTCAAAATTATGAGAAAGATAGCGCAATCTTAGATGCAATTCGAAAGAAGAGAAATGTTCATGAATAAAATTCAAGCTTTAGCGAATGAAATGAAACAATTTTTTTCACCTCAAACAGTTACAAATGTATATAGTATATGTAAGCAATTAGAAATTGAAATTGTGGAAGCTCCTATACAAGCTGATGCATATCTTGAATGTGAAAATGGAAATAGTTATATAGTTCTTAAAGAGTCTCTTAATAGTAATAGAAAAAAATTTACAATTGCACATGAATTAGGTCATTTTTATATTCCGTGGCATTCAGAATTGATGTTTGGATGTGATATTAAAGAAATGGATTTTAAGAATGATTATGCACCAAGAGAAAAAGAAGCAAATTTGTTTGCAGCAGAACTTTTAATGCCAATGAAAGAATTTAAAAATCATTTTTCTGGAAAAATATGTTATACGACAGTATCGGAATTAGCTAATATATTTGATGTTTCTTTTCAAGCTGCACTTAACAGATGTATAGATTTAGCATTTGAGGACTGCATGGTGGTTTGTAGTATTGATCGACGTATAAAATGGTTCAACGCAACGGAAGATTTTCCATTATTGGTAAATAGGAAAACAGTAAGTGAGTTATCAGGTGCTGATGAATTATTTGATATGCAAATTTTTCAAGTAAAGACAATTGAAGAGCCAGGGTATATTTGGTTTTGCAATGCTGACGAGAGGGATGTTGTAGAAGAAAGTATAGCATTTCCAAACTACAATGAAGTGATATCCATTATTCATTTAAAAGATGAATTGTGAATAAAAAGGCGGCATCGCTTTGCAGAGCAATACCGCTTAATCGGATACACAGTTGGTATTCCGAATCTTGATAACACAAGTAGATTATAGCTGAAATAAGCTTCTATTTCAAGATAATATTTCCAACTGAGAAAGGTATGGTTTTGAAACTGAGAAAGACAGTTAGAGCAAGAGTGTCTGAAAAACCGGTTTCAAACAGAAGTGTCAGAATTAAGACTTCTGTTAGTAGCGGTGGAACCACCAGAACAAAAACACAGACAATTAGAATGAAATAGGAGGTTGTGATTATGGCAACAAATAAACCAATTGGAGATAATTCAAGGATAGGAGCTGTTAAAGGCAGATCACAAGTTTACAATCCATCAACTGGATTGTGGACGAAACGTGACTCACAAACTGGAAGATTTATGGATGTAAAGACATCAAGTAATACACCATTTAAAGGGGTAAGAAAAGAAAAATAAAGAAAGTCTTTTTGAAGCGGCGAGGTTAATGAACTTCGTCGCTTTTTAATTTAAGAAAGGAGCAGAAAAAATGAATAAAGTTTACCGTCACTGGTGGCAATGGCTCATGAACGAACCATAGCCACCTTTTTTGTTGCAGAAAATCAAATAAGAATGGAGGCTTACCATGAGAAAATATAAATTGATTTCCGCACTGGCAGAAGAAACAGCAAAAGAAGTCGTGCGGAATGAAGAAAACTGGAGGAGATACTTAAATACTGCTTGCCCATTGTGTGGGTGCGGGCAAGACCTTTGAAATGATTGCAGCAGCAATGGAGAGCAAAGACCATTTGATTGGCACCGCAGCACAGGCAGTAACTGCTTTTAAGGAAAAGGGAAGGGAGAAAATGAACAAGGTTCTTCAGAAAGGAATTTCCGGTGTGCAGTCGGTGCTTTCCGGATGCCGGGAGAAGATGGTTGATGTGCTTACAAGTTATGAAAAGACTGCCAACCAGATAGACAGTATCGGGGACGAGTTCAAGTAGATCGGAAACAGTGTAGCCAACGTGGGAAGGCTCTTAACCGGAAAAGGCACAAAGGAAGTGTCGGACGAAAAAGAGGGCGTTGCCCTTACAAGGGTACTGAATATGCCTGTAAAGAAGCATATCTCCGCCTTAAAGAAACAGGTGGAGCGGATTGACGGTGCGGTAGCGAAGCTGGATAAGGTCTGTGCCGGACTGGATACCGGAAAGGATAAGGAAAAGAGCAGGGTGTCCGTCAAGGAAAAGCTGTCACAGATGAAAGTGATATCGGAACAGCAGAAGAAAGAACCGGAGAAACCAAAAACCAAGAGTCAGGAAGCAAGTTTATAAGATTTTATGGAAAGAGCAGGTAGCAATCTATCTGCTTTTTCCTGTTTTTATGATAAGGAGGTGTTAGGTAAGCTCCAGAGCATGACCGATGAAGGATTTGCAGAGGTAGTGTTGGAATCAGTAGAGTAAATTTGAGAGGGTGGGTAGTCGGCTGTGTGCTGGCTACCTGCTTTTTATTTTTAAGATATTTTTATGTATACAATCCGATTGAGAAATTGTCTTTGAAAGGGTACAATTATAATGTATGTATAGTGCAGTTGAAAATGATACACAGTGTGTTCCTGTTTGTAATAGGTGGCGTTTAAAAGCCGAATACCATGTGGAAAGGAGTGGAAATAGTATGCCTAGAGGAAGAATACTGGAGCTAAAAAATAATTATGGAATAATTGATACAGACGCATATAAAGTTGAACATGAATGGATACCGTTTAGAATAGAAAAATCTATGTTGGAAGAAAAAGAAGGAAAACAATATATTAAATACACAGATGAGGTTGAGTTTTCCTTAAGTCAAAGTCAGGGAGTAAGAGACCGAGATATTAAAGAAGCCACAGATATTAGGTTTATAGGAGATGAATGGAAATATCAAGAACGAATTATTGAGAATAATGCCATTCAAAATATTAGAAAAAGGTTAAGTGAATACAATTTCTATTATCCGGTATTGGATGATAAGGAATTTGTCGATTGGCTTGAAGCTAATAACTTTCAACCAAGAATGTTGGAATACTTATCGCCGGGAATATTTACTTGCAAAGAAATCATAAAAATGCAAGCAGGAAAGCATATTGACCTTGATTGTATTGATGCTAAGTTTAAAATAGGTTTGCTTTTTGTAATAGATAGAATAGATATTGAGTTTAGGAAAAACATTTTGTTATGGATTACTGGCATAGAAAATGCTTATAAAACATATTTCAATAGAATAAGGATTGCTGATGACGGACATGATGTAGGAGCAGAAGTGATATCAGAATGGGTAGCCAAGAAACCTAAAATTGAGAAGTTGATTAAGCGGGCAAGAGATAAAAGAAGCTACAGGGGCAGCTCGGATGAGTTTGACTACTTAACGGATGGGAATGCTGTGCCATTGTTGGATTTGATGGAACAGTTAGAGTTAAACGAGTTGTCAGAACTTATAACTTTTTTTTATGATGTTTATTCTAGGAAAGACAGCATTCCAGATATTTTACATAAAATGAAAGAATGTATAGGATTTATCAGTGATTTGTGCGCCATAAGGAATGCAGCAGCTCATGGACGGTCAATTCTACCTATATTTATGGATCCTGATTATAACGGAAATTGGGATTTAGAATTTGATAATGTTGAAGGAAGATGTAGTGTGGAAAAGTGGATACTGTATGATTTGCTAAAGAAGAAGTGGGAGAGAATGGGACTTGGAGATTACTCCAAGCAAATATTAAATACTTTATATGGAAATCCGCTTCGTAGAGCGTGGATAGAGCTTAATTACATATACTTCTACATAATTCGGGAAATAGAGAAAATGAGTTTCAAATTATTTGTGACCGAGGCAGAATGGTTTCTTAGCAAGGAAGAAGATATAAGGCAACAAATGAGCGGTGTAAATTTGTGCAGTTTAAGACTTTCTGATATGGGAAATACAACTTTAGGCGTTACAGCACCGCCTTATGATGAGATAGCACAAGAGGCTTTTTCTGTATGGGAATTGTTTGAAGGTAAATATAGATAATACAAAAATCGGACAACATACGAATATTTCCCCTCTAAAACCTTGTCTGCAAGCTCTTTTCCAATGCGGTGCGCTTCCTCATAACCGACCTCGCTCGGAGCAAAAGCCTGTATCAGATGATAGGCTTTGTTGGGACTGTTTTCCCTGCAATGGTCAAGCGTATATTTAAAGTCAATCGCCGCAGTTTCGGGCGCACACGCATAAGACGAAACATAGATTTGTTCATCGGTTTTGTCCGGGTTGCAGATATATTCTATGGCTTTATCAACGGTTGCTTTGATAGCATGGATTTTTGTGTATGCCATACCTCATTCATCAACTCCTTTACTTCGTTTATATCCTCTTGATAAATGTTTCCGGTGCTGTTTACCCTCTTTGCAATCTGGTTTAAATTGGAGCTGATACGTCCCAACTCCGTATTATAATTTCGCAGGTAACTGTAATCAACATCATACACATATCCATATAAGATCAGCTTGCGCAGGAGCGCAGAAATACTCTTCATGCCGGATGCTTTGAATTTGGTGTTGAGGATGTATTGCTCATCATTGCTGAGATAAAATTGCACCGGATTGGTGCGGTTTCGATTTGCCATTTCTGCCACTTCCTTTTTCTCTTTTGGGTACAAAAAAACTGCTGTAAAATGTTCGATTTTTACAACAGTTCGTTTCAGGTTTTATTCAGTTTTGGGAGCAATCACCCACAGCAGATTGTAGCAAAAGCGGCAGGAAAGGTCAAGGTATTCCACAGGAAAACCGAAGAAAAAATAAAAGAGGGTTAGGGACACTTCCCTATGGAAATTCATACGCACAGACGATAGGAAAGTGTGGGAAATTTCGCCTGTGTCATGACACAGGCAGTGCTTGCTAAGGTTGTTTTTGGCACTCCTGGAGGGTGTGCCGGATGTTTTATTAGTTTAGAAAAAGTAAATAAAGACTTGACGTTTAAATCTTACAGATGTAAGATATAAGGGAATATTATATACAGAAAAAAGAAATCATGATTGCTTTGACATAACTTTTGAAATGGAAAGAACAATTTTTTTTAAAATAAAATCTTACAACCGTAAGAAAAGGAGATGCTATGACGAAAAAAAAGAAAAAAAGCAGGATATACATTATATGGCTCGTGAATTTATGTTTGATTACAGCTGTGGTTGCCTTGTTTGTATGGTATGAAAGTGTACCTGATGTATCACCGGAGAAGGTTCTTAAAACGTATATGACTCATATTTCAAATCGAGAATATGAACAAATGTATGAAATGATTGATGCAGGAATATCTGGGAATATCAGTCAGGAAGATTTTGTAAAACGTAATTCTGCTATTTATGAGGGAATTGATGTAGATAATATGAAAGTTCATATCACATCTTATGATAAAGAACAAAAAGAGATCTGTTATGAAACATCTATGGATACTGTTGCAGGAAACGTAACTTTTGAAAATAAGGCATCATTTATACTGAAAAAAGGCAAATATAAGCTGATATGGAATGATTCTTTGATATTTCCAGAACTGGATTCCACAGATAAAGTAAAAGTGTCTACAACAAGTGCTAAGAGAGGGCAGATTATAGACCGAAATGGTCACTTGCTTGCAGGCGAGGGAGTGGCTTCTTCTATAGGCGTAGTTCCCGGAAATTTAGAGAATAAGAATGATGCTATCAGCCAGTTGGCAGAATTATTGGAAATGAAAACAGAAGATATAGAAAAAAAATTAGCAGCAAAATGGGTAAAAGATGATTCATTTGTACCATTAAAAACAGTTCCAAAGGTGAATGAATTAAAACTTATGTCGATTGAGCCAGATCAGGAAACATTGGCAGAGAAAGACAGACAGGAGAAATTATTAGAGATTCCAGGTGTGAAAATTTCAGATATCACTGTAAGGGAATACCCACTGGGGGAGGCTGCTGCACATTTAGTGGGATATGTTCAAAACGTTACAGCAGAAGATTTAGAAGAACACGCAGGGGAGGGATATACATCGAACAGTGTTATTGGAAAAAGTGGAATGGAAGGGTTATTTGAAAAAGAATTAAAGGGACAGAATGGGTGTGCTATTTCTATTGTTGATTCAAACGGCAATAAGAAAAAAATCGTAGTAAGCACGATTGTAGAAAATGGAAAAGATATAAAACTAACGATAGATTCGGATTTGCAGAAAGAATTATATGAACAATTTAAAGATGATAAGAGTTGTACGGTTGCTATGAACCAGTATACAGGAGAAGTGTTGGCGTTAAGCAGTACACCGTCATATGATAACAATGATTTTATTATGGGAATGTCAAATGAAAAATGGACTGCACTTAATGAAGATGAAAGAAAACCTATGTATAACCGTTTTCGACAGGTATGGTGTCCGGGCTCTACGTTTAAGCCTATCATAGCTGCTATTGGATTAACAACAGGGGCAATTGATCCAGATGAGGATTATGGGAATGAAGGATTGAGCTGGCAGAAAGATTCCTCATGGGGATCTTATTATGTAACGACGCTTCATGCTTATGAGCCGGTTATTCTAAAAAATGCTTTAATTTATTCGGATAATATTTATTTTGCAAAGGCGGCATTAAAAATTGGGGAAAACGATATGGAAAGTTCATTAACAAAACTAGGATTCAATGATGTACTTCCATTTGATATTAAGATGGCAAAATCGCAGTTTTCCAATACAGAAAAAATTGAAAAAGAGGTACAGTTGGCTGATAGTGGCTATGGACAAGGTCAGATTCTTGTGAATCCTTTGCATATGGCTTGTATGTATTCTGCATTTTGCAATGAAGGAAATATGATAAAACCATATCTTACATATAAGGAAGATGCAATGCCTGATGTCTGGATTAAAGAAGCATTTACAAAGGATGTGGCGCAAACTGTTTTGGAGGATACGAAAGAAGTCATAAACAATCCTCATGGAACTGGCTATGCAGCACATAGAACGGATATTATATTAGCCGGAAAAACGGGAACTGCAGAAATCAAAGCATCAAAAGATGATACAACGGGGACTGAATTGGGATGGTTTTCTGTTTTTACAACGGACAAGAATATGGAGCGTCCTATTATGATTGTCAGCATGGTAGAAGACGTAAAAGGAAGAGGTGGAAGCGGTTATGTTGTCAAAAAAGATAGTCAGGTTCTTGAAAAGTGGTTGTCTGATAATTAGTATAGGATTTTTGATGGAAATTTCGGGATGTAAAGGGAATACAGAAGAACCAGTAGCTTCTGAATCTGTTGAAATTGTCGATGAGAGAAAAATAGATGACAATTTTATAAACATTCCGATAGATATTTATGTGGAAGCTGCAAAAAACAATGAACTAACGGATATGGAAACCGTATGTAAAGTCATAAAAAGATTCGGGGAATGTGGATATGCAGCGGTTGATTGTGAAAATCGAGTTGATATGACACAAATGCAAAGTGTGATGGATTTTTGTGATTCGGTAGAGAACCAGAAAGAAGCAGAAGTGACAATTATCCAAGTGAGTAGTTTGGGAGGATTTTCAGTCTATCATTTACAGACAGAAAATGGAGTGGTTCATGTGAAAAGATGTTACTACGGATATAAAGATGGAATTATGAAAAGTGAAGATGAGGGTGAATATCAAACCGATTATTGGAGATATACCGATGATGGATATCTGATGTTTTCTGGAACTTATTTTTCAGAAGAATTGTATGTATTAACATTAAGTTCTGCAGAAGAGCATGTAGCATTTCGTATACTGCCATTGGATGCAAAGTGTCGGGAATTAAATGAAAAATATCTTTTGCCAATAGGATATGAGTTAAATAATATGTTTTTAGTGGATTGGAATGAGGATGATTTTGGTGATTTGAATTTCTATGACATGTTTGATTTGTTGTATCCAAAGTTGCATAATGAAAAATTTCCATATGTAGCAGATGATAACTTAGGCATAGGTGCAGTTTATCATATTCCTAAAACAGAGTTTGAAAATGTAATTATGGAATATTTTAATATCGACAGTGAAACACTGCAATCCAAAACAGTCTATGATTCGGAGGATTCCACATATGAATACAAGCCGAGGGGTTTTGAAGAAGTAGAGTACCCGGAATACCCATATTCAGAAGTAATCGGGTATACGGAGAACAGTGATGGAACAATTACACTTACTGCTAATGTGGTATTTCCATATTCGGGAAATTCCAAAGTATATGCTCACGAGGTTGTGATTCGTCCTTTGGAGGATGGCAGAGTACAATATGTATCCAATCGGATCATACCTTCCGAGGATAATAGTGAGGAAACATGGCACACACCCCGTTTGACAGCAGAGGAATGGGAAGAACTGTATGGAGGCGAATGATGGAAGATGTAAATTGGCTGTTGAAGAAATGGGGATTTCCGATTTTGATGTTGCTTATTGCGGTAATAGCAGGAGTGCTTTGTTGTGGAAAGCATCACACGGAAGAACAGAAGGCGGCAGAAGAAGTGTGGGAGCCTCCGGTGGAAATCAAAGACAGTGAAACGATAACGGAAGAAGAAAGTGATACGGAAACTTCTATAGATTCAGCATATTGGCTTATTCCGCAAGCCAGTGATTGTCTTATTTCTGATGAGGAAAAGCAGCATCTACAAAGTACAGTTTTGTCGGCAGCAGAATCGGTTAAAGAAATCTATAAAAATGTGATAATTAAAGATGCTGCGAATTATTCCTCCGGTGTTAGTGAATTTACAAGCGAACAACGGAAAACGGTTGTGGAGCAGTTAGGAGCGGCCGGTTTGGTAAGTGTTGAAGAAGATACTAATATGCAGAACCCTGAAAAGATAGAAATGTTTTACTCAGATTATCTGAATGGGAAGGATTCAATGGTTACCATATTCGAAGTGCAGCGGGATGGACTGATTGGAGCATTTACTTTTATCTATCGGAAAGGTGAGTTACAGACCTATTACATAGGAATCCGGTGGAAAGAAGGCGGTATACCGGAGATACAGGGAACTTCGGTAAGTAATGTGACAGAAATTAAACTTACAGAAAAAGGGTATTTTATCTACGCATTTGAATATGTGATTGCACATGCAAGTTTGAGACAGTATTGGAGAATAGAGCCGCTTCCGGAAGACTGCCGGAAATTGACGCAAGAATACATATCAGGACTAAGCTATGTGAATTATAATGTGCTTGTCACAAACTGGGACAGAAGTAATGTAGAGGATATTCTTATGCCTTGTATGTATGAAGATATCTATCGGATTTATACTGGAGAAAATTTGAAAACAGAAAATTGGAAAATTCCAGCAGAAGAATATGAGAGGATAATGACTACCTATTTTCCGGTATCTGTAGAACAGTTGCGAGAACATTGTGGATATGATAAAGACAGCAACAGCTATGAATATGAGATGATTTATGCCAGCCCGTATCCACCTTTTGGAGAAGTAGTAGATTATACGGAAAATGCGGATGGAACGCTCACACTTATCGTAGATGGTGTATGGCCGGATTATAATTCTGACCTCGCTTTTAGAAATACGGTTGTAGTTCAGCCGTTTGAAGACGGAACTTTTAGGTATCTTTCTAATTCTATAGAGCAAATAGAATTGGAATTGCCGCCAATAGCAAAATCACAGCAAAGGTGATTTCGAAGGAAAGGATAATTTTATGGTATTAAAGAAAATGAATATTTTACTGATTACGGCATTTCTGATTGGGTGTTGTGTGTGTGCCTGTGGGAAGGAAGATAGTATTACAAGCGAAACTCTTGAGAAAGATACAGAAGAGGTATCTTCCACAGAGGAAACAAAAAGTGCAGAGGAAGAGGCTACAGAACAGTGGGAAAAGGGCTACAATCTTCCCGTGGACGAACAGGAAGCGGTGGAAGCTGAAAATGACTGTATAGAAATGATGGAACGTATTTCTGACATTTATGGAGATGCAGATAAAGGAGCAGCTTCTAATGTTGTTTTGGAAGATGAAACAATTTTTAAAATGCAGAAGAAAATAATGGAAACAGGATGTCCGGTTGCTACATTGGTTTTGTATTCTAATATGGGAAATTATGAAAATGTAGATAAATTTCTCAATGAATGCATGGATGGGAAAAGCGGCGCTGTAGTAATTTATGAGATATATGATGATGGTGGCGTAGGAAGAATGAAATTTATTTTCGATGGAACAGATATGTACATCGTAAGTACAAGAGGCGTTTGGAATGATAATAATACACCAGGAACATCATACATTTCTTACACCAGAATCAAAGAGTGGAAATATACGGGTAAAGGGTGGTTTTGTTATGAACTATGTGTACCAGAGTATCCGGAAGTAACTGAGATGGTGGATGGGAGCTGTCTGATCAGAGTAAAGCCAATGACAGAGGAACAGCGTGAAATGTCTGAAAAATGCGTGCGTGGTCTGGGATATCAGGGAAATAACCTCTTATGTTCCAATTGGGATACAGAGCATATGGAAGAACTGGATTATAATGGGATATATGAATATCTGTATGCAATGAAATACCAGGAAAAGTTTAATTCTGAGAATTACCCAAATGGAATACCAAAAGAGGAATTTGAAAATTTAATTATGGAGTATCTTCCGGTGACGGCAGAGCAGATACGGGAATATGCGGTGTTTGATGAGGAAAACCAGACTTACGCTTGGGTGCGTCTTGGTTGCCTTAATTATGCACCAACGTTCTTTGGTACTTCTTTGCCGGAAGTAATTGATATAAGAGAAAATGGAGATAGAACAATTACACTAACCGTTGATGCAGTTTGTGATATGGTTATATGTGATGATGCAGTTATAACTCATGAACTTACGATAAGGTTTGCAGAGGATGGCAGCTTTCAGTATTTGGGGAATGAAATCCTAAATGACGGAATTATGCAGATACCCGATTACCAATACCGAATTAAAAATTGATTTGACAATAGAAGTGTTTTGTACTAATCTTACATATGTAAGAGATGGGAGGACACATGAAGAAATAAAGGACAGAGGTTATTATATTGTATTTTAAGGGAAGGATGGAGTAAAAATGATTATAAAGTCTATTATGACCGATGAAGATAGAAAAGCATTAGAGTATATGCTTTCGTTAGAATATGCTATGCCATATCAATTACTTAAGACAAAAAATAATAGAAGGAAAATTATTTATATAATGACACCAGTATTATTTTTGTTATCAATCGGCTGCTATTTTGTAAAGAGTTATCCGATGTTTTATGTGGAAATGGGGATTTCTATTATTGCATTGATTTGGATTATTTGGTTTCAATCTAAGGGAAAAAAATTTGAAAATAATGTCCATGAATTTGTATGGAATAAATCAAGATATAACAAAGTGGAAATTGATGTTCAGGGAATAAAATTAGAAGATAAAAAGATCTGTGAACTTAAAGAAATAGATAGAGTCTTTTTGTACAAAGGTTTTTTCTTTCTCATAACGAATGAAAAAAAGTTACTTGTACTAAAAACAGTAGGTGTAGAGACAGAAGAACTTATTAAGATTATTAAAGAAGCTGATATCTTATTTGAAAAAAGAGAAGAACCATTTAATATTTATGAATATTGCAAAAAGTAGTAGTTAAAAAAGAAAAAACAATTAATAAGATAATGGAAAAAAACGAGTAAAAGTTAATTCTACAGTTAACCTTTACTCGTTTTTGTTATTTCTGTGATACCCAGATATTCATGTCTGACAAGATAGACATGGTTATTTCAGTTGCGTTGCCTCCGGTAGCATCTCTATCGGCTCCAATATTTGTGGCAAAAAAGTATGTATTATCTTCCGTTTCGACAAAGCCAACAAACCATCCATTAATATCCTGACCATTTACACGGCCAGTTCCGGTCTTTCCGTAGAATGTTCCGGCATCGGAAGCTGAAAGGCAGATGGCATCTTTTACTGCATTGATATTTTCAGGGGCGAAGCCGAAACTGTTATTCTGTAGCTTGGTTAAAAGTTCGACCTGTTCTATTGGAGATATTTCCAAGGAGGATTCCATCCAATAAGAGGAGAAATCGCCACTCATGTTTTCGTTACCATATCCGATTTCTTGAACATAGCTGTAAACGTCAGAGGCTCCAAGCTGTTCATCTACTGTTTGAAAATACCAATTCACAGAGGATGTCATCGCAGACTGTAAGGTCTGATCAGCGTTCCATGCTTCAAACGGACAGCTTTCTCCATTCCATGCAATAAAGGAATCTTCTGGTGTAATGACACCTTCTTCCAATCCAAATAAAGCATCATATATCTTGTAAGTGGAATCCGGCGCAACTCGTAGCGTAGCATGTTCTATATCATGTATGCTCCAGGCATCATTTCCCAGATCGTATAAAACAAAGCTTCCTTCGTATTTTCCAAAGTATTTAGAAAAATCTACATATGAAATATTTTCTGAGGAAGATTTCCATTGGTAGTGACTTTCGTCCGCTGCATATGTAGAAATAAAAGGTGTAAGTCCCATTATTAGAACTGTGGTCAGTATAAAAGCAGTCATGCCTTTTAACTTCTTGTAAAACGTTGGTTTCTCATAAGAAGCGATGTTGATAATGCGACGCTTTATTTGTTTCATGTTTCCGCTAAGGCTGGCAGCAAACGGAAAAGGAGAAATGGAGACCTTTTCTATAAAGTTAATCAGCGTATTTCCATAATTCTCATAATCGTCTTCTTCCAGCATTTTTAGAACAGAAGTGTCACAGGCAACTTCTCTGTCATTACGCATTTCTCTTAGCGCAAACCAGACAAAGGGGTTAAACCAATAAAGCACTCCGGCAAAGTTCATAAGATAATTGGCAATGGCATCCTTATGTCTGTAGTGTTGCAGTTCATGCAATAGCATATATCTCATATCAGATTCATGATAATCTGAGATTAAATGAATTGGCAGATAAATACATGGCTTCAAAAATCCTACGATAATAGGTGATTTCAAAAAAGCGGTACTGTACACAGGAATATTCCTTGTTATTTTCATCTCATTCAAGCATTTGTTATACAGTCTGCGAACCTCTGGGTTCTGAAGGGGGAGCGCAGATCTCTTTATTATGCGTAAACGAAGAGAAGATTTGATTACCAATATCATCATCGCAAGCATTCCCACAATCCATATACCTAATAAAATATATCCGGTAACGGATGGCGTGTCTTTATTTACAGAAAGGGCAAAGTCATTCATCCAATTTGTAGTACCAGATAAACCGGTATCCATAACATTATTTGCACCAACATCGGCATGAGAAGCGGAAGAGTTTCTTACGCTACTGAGCCATGAGAAAATTTGCGGAAAACTAATTAGACGGAAGGGGATAAAAGGCACTGCTAAAAGTCCGAGTAACAGCAACCATAGATTATACTGCATCCGGCTGGACAAGTTGTTTCTGAATACCCATTTGGCTATCAAAAGAATTCCAACGATACCGCTGATAAATACATTGCATAATAAAAAGCGTATCATGAAATTAGCCATGTTAATCGCCTCCTTTTTTGGAACTCTTGGAAAGAAGGGAGCGAAGTGTTTCAATTTCTGTTTCAGACAGTTTATCGTTTTCTATGTATGCAGATAGCATAGAGGTAATGTCACCATTATAGTAGCGATTCAAGAAAGAATTACTTTCTTGACTAATATATTCACACTCTTTTACTAACGGTGTGTAAACAAAAACACGACTTTGTTTTTCATAAGTGAGAACACCCTTGGTCACAAGACGCTTAATGAGCGTTTGGATAGTTTTGGGACTCCAGTTTGTTGTTTGTAGTAATTTTTCTGTTATTTCATTGGTGTTAATGGGGGCATATTTCCATACAATTTTCATAACTTCAAATTCTGCTTCCGAAATTTGTGGTAAATTCTTCATGTAAATCACTCCTTAAATCTTACGCCTGTAATAAAAATAGTATATTCTGTATTTGTTGAAATGTCAATTTTGGAAAAATAGTTGACTGTAAATCTTACTTATGTAATAATTGAACTATTACATAAGTAAGATTTGAGGAGGTGGAAAGTTATGGGGAAAATGTTGCTGTTGTCATTTGAAAATAGTGAAGATGATGTTATTAGCGAGATATTAAGCATATTAGAAAATAAGCAAATGAAAATATGTGAAAATAAGAACATAAAAAAATGCTTAGAATTTCAGGGATTAACAATAAATGCTGAAAGACGGTTGGCGGTAAAAGGAAACAAAGAAATAGAATTTACTTTTACGGAATTTGAAATTCTTTTACTGTTAGCGCAAAATGCTGGAATGGTATTTAGCAAGGAGAAAATATATAATATTGTTTGGAAAGAGCCATATTTTGGTGATTATAATATTGTCATGAGCCATATCCGCAACCTGCGTGGAAAAATAGAAGATAATCCAAGTAAACCGATTTACATACAGACTGTATGGGGAGTAGGGTATCGCTTCAATAAAAATTTAAGCAGTGGTCTGTAAGTTATAGTCCAGATCACTGCTTATTTTTCTTTTTTAACACCCAAGAGATATTCACAAGATACATGAAAAAATTCTGCCAGAGCCACTACTTCATAATCCGGTACAAAGCGTGTCCCTTGTTCAATGCGTAATACAGTCAAATCACTAAATTCATATCCGGCAAGCTGGAGTTGTTCAGCTAATGCTTTTTGTGATATGTGCTTTTCGGTTCGTAATTCTTTTACACGTTGTCCAATAAGGTTTTTGGAATTTTTTTCTTTATTCCAGTAAATCTTCATTCAAATACCAACTTTCTAAAGATGAAGTATAAGAAAATAAATTTATTTGATGTAATCTTGGGATTGATAATACTGACTGCTATTCTGTTTCATGGGTTTTATATGTACGAAGATAGCGGTCAAAATAATCTACCAGTGCAAGAGAGATTACCTGACTGTAAGATTTAAAATCCTGTCTGTTCATTGTCTGTAAATATTCCCAGGCTCTCCGCTGTTGTTCTTTGTCCAGATTAAAGCGCAGGTTTGTGTTGCGGATATTGTTCTGCATGGTTTATCCCCTCCTTTTATCGTATTGATTGATTCAGCAGGTTGTACCGGTGTGGTACTGCTTTGCTGTGAGATAAGCATACGAAAATCAGAGGAAAAAGGCATTGAGGGAAAATTGAGCTGGAATTGAGAAAAAATAAACTTTTTATTGATAAATAAGTTTAGATACTAACTCTTTTGTCGTTTTGGTTGTTAATTATATTAAAAGTAGAAATATTTTGATAATGAAAGTGTGGGAGAGAAAATGAACAAAAGAAGATACAGCAATCGTAGAAGAAAGAATATTTTACGAGTATTCATTCTTTTAATGACTATCATAATAACCGTTGTAATGTGGAGAACAATAAAAATCGATGTGCAGGTTGGAGAATTAACATTACCGAAAATTTTGCAGTCAGAAAAGTCCTTTGCAGACACTTCGGGTGAATGGAATCTTATTTTGGTCGATCGAAATCATTATATTCCAAATAATTATCAAGTAGAATTGACAGAATTATCGAATGGTAAAAAAGTGGATTCACGGATTTATCTAGAATTACAACAAATGTTTAATGATGCAAGAGCTGAGGGGCTGGCATTGTTTGTTAGAGAAGGATATCGAACAACAGAAGAACAACAAAAAATTATGGACGAGAAAATCAATGAATATGAAAAACAAGGATATTCTGCGAAAGAAGCAAAAAAAAGAGCCGAGAAATATGTTGCAATTCCCGATACAAGCGAACACCAATTAGGACTGAGTGTTGATATTAATGCGGATACCGACAAATGTTCTTCTGAAAAAGTATATCAATGGTTAGACGAAAATGCATATAAATATGGGTTTGTAAAACGTTATCCGGAAGATAAAACGGATATAACAGGAATTAGTAATGAACCATGGCATTACCGTTATGTTGGAACGACTGTCGCTAAAATAATGAAAGAAGAAAATTTATGTTTGGAAGAATATTTAGAAAAATATAAATAAAAACAAAAGAAAATCCTAACTTTTTTTATAGTAGGATTGTTATATTATTTAGAAAACAGAGGGAGGCAAATTTACGAATGGAATACAAAACTGATTCTTTGTTAGTACATCTAGCAAGAGCAGGAGATGAAGATGCGTGTGAAAAACTGGTCAAAAAATATTACTCAAGTATATATCAATATTGTTTGCTACATATCAATGATCCCTATGAGGCAGAGGATTTGACACAAGAAGTGTTTACACGTTTCTTTTCCAATTTATATAGATATAAAGAATATGGAAAAGTTAAGAATTATCTTTATACAATTGCCGGAAATACCGTTAAAAATTATTACAAAAAGAAAAAAGATATTCCATCAGAGGAACTGCTAAAATCAGAGGACTGTAGTAAAAATCATGTAGAAGAGCTAGGAGTCCGATTAACTATTGAACAGGCAGTGAGAAAGTTACCGGAAGAAATTAGAGAAACGGCAGTTTTATATTTTTTTCAGGAATTGAAGCAAAGAGAAATTGCAGAATTACTTCATATCAAACTTTCTCTTGTAAAATATCGAATCGGAAGAGCAAAAGAACTTTTAATGAAAGAGTTGGAGGTGAAAAAAGATGAAGAATTATAAGCAACAAATAAAGGAATATAAAGAGGAGATTGAAGAAAAGTATGTAAGGGCTGAAGCAGAGAACAAAACAGTAAAAGCATGTCAGAATATTTTGTCAGAGTCGGTTTTATCGAAACAATCGCATAGAACATCTTATTTTGAATTTTTGTATGAGCAGACAAAATTCATAAAAAAAAGATGGTGGATTTTACAAGGTTGTGTTCTTATGTGTCTATGGATATGGTTGAGTAATTATACGTCAGACATAAAAGATATGATGAGGATTATGGGAATATCTGCCACAATATTTGTGGTTCTGATTATCCCGGAAATTTGGAAAAACAGAAGAAATGGTGCGATTGAGATTGAGCAGGCGTCTTATTACACACTGCGTCAGATTTGTACAGCAAGAATATTAATGTTTGGAGTAGTGGATCTGGTGATCGTTATGGTGTTTTTGGCAATTACATATCAAACAACAATACTCTCGTTAAGTGATTTGGTGGTTAATTTTTTGCTTCCGGTAAATGTTTCATGTTGTATATGTTTTCGTGTATTGTACAGCAGATGGGAAAAATCAGAATATATAGCAGTACTTTCTTGTCTGGTATGGGTTGGTTTATGGATGATGATTGTTGCAAATGATGTTATTTATCAGAAAATTGTAACTCCGGTATGGGTGGCTATGCTGATATTGACTTTTGTATATTTTATTTTTTGTGTTCAGAAGTCATTGCTATTTGATGAAAAAATTTTGGAGGATTACACGTATGAAATTAGAATTTAAAAATGTAACAAAACAATACGGAGAAGTAAATGCTGTTAATAAAGTGAATTGTGTTATGGAAAAAGGAATTTATGGACTGCTTGGAGTAAATGGAGCAGGAAAGACCACATTAATGCGTATGCTTTGTACGATTGTTCAACCATCAGAAGGACAGATATTATGGAATGGTAAAGATATATGGAAACTAGGAGGTGAATACCGAGAAGTTCTGGGATATTTACCACAGGATTTTGGATATTATCCAGATTTGACCGTATATGATTACATGATGTACATTTCTTCTATAAAAGGGTTAAAAATACCGTTTGCCAGAAAAAAAGTGAAGCAATTATTAAATCAAGTAGGAATGGAAAAATTCAGTAAAAGAAAAATGAAGAATTTGTCTGGAGGAATGGTTAGACGTGTAGGAATAGCACAGGCGATGTTAAACGATCCGCAAATTCTTGTCCTGGACGAACCTACCGCTGGATTAGACCCGAATGAAAGAATACGTTTTCGTAATTTAATTAGTGAATTGTCGGAAGAACGTTTGGTGCTCTTGTCTACACATATTGTATCGGATATTGAGTACATTGCGAATAACATTATGTTAATGAAAGATGGAGAACTTTTTTATGCAGGTACTGCGGAAGATTTAGTATCTTCTATGAAAGAAAAGGTATGGCAATGTAATGTTTCGAGAAGTATGATAGACAAATATATGAATGAATATTTGGTTGGAAATATAAAAACAACAAAAACCGGAGCAGAGCTTAGAATTATTTCAATAGAAAAGCCAACAGAAGATGCTGTGGCTGTAGAAAAAAATCTGGAAGATGCATTTCTATTTTATTTTGGAGAAAAATCGGAGGAAAAACAAGATGCTTAAATTAGAATTAAAACGAATTTTTTCAAAGAAAATTAATGTATTTGCAATCGGATTGGCATTGATACTTGCTGTCATTTTTAGCGGATTTGCAGTTACAAGTAATCGCTATGTGGATGAGAATGGAAATGCTAGTACTGGAATTATGGCAACAAGAAAACTTACAGATAACAGACGAGCATGGAAAGGTACATTGACAGAAGATGAACTTGGAAAAGTTATAGAACAAAATAAAAATGCGGTGACACAATCCTCAGAAGAAAATACAATTTACGGAACGACATTGCAACGGATAGATGATATTAGGAGTTTTATAATATCGGTATTAACACCAGATTCAGAATATGATGAAAGTGTTCTGAATCAAATTACAGAAGAAAATATACAAGAGTTCTATGACACTTATCATAAAAATATGGAAAAGATGGCAGAAGAATATGGAAAGACTTCTGTTCAGAAAAAATACTTGGAAAAGAAATATAATGAAATAAAATTACCAGTAGAATACGAATCTTATAGTTCGTGGGATACTATGATTATGTATGTAGAAACGTATTCTATTATTCTGGCAATCATAGTTGGTTTTATTTGTGCTGGAATATTTGCAGATGATTTTCAGACAAAAGCAGATGCAGTATTTTTCTCTACAAAATATGGACGTACAAAAGCTGTTAAAACAAAAATACTGGCAGGAGTAGTTACGACAGTTATGATTTATTGTATGGGAATTATATTACTTAGTGTGATTTGTTTTGGAATTATGGGAACCAGTGGTATGGATACACCTTATCAAATGTATCAGGCATATAGTATTTACATTATGTCATATGGACAATACTATTTATTGACAGTTGTATGTGGATTTATAGCCAGTATGCTGGCGGCTTCAGTGTCTATGTTAGTAGCGGCTAAAATGCATACAATTAGTGTCGCTGTTTGCATTCCGTTCTTTTTATATTGCTTATTGCCATTTATAGGACGGGCACTTTCTGGGTATACAACGCTTTTCAATTTGATACCAACAATTTTGACAAATGTACAGGCAAGTGTAAAAGTCCCACTTATTTATCAGATTGGGAATTGTGTATTTCGACAAATTCCGCTTGTAATGGTAATGTATACAGTGATGGCAATAGCCTTACTGCCTTTTATTTATAAGAGTTTTCGCAGATACGGAAAGAAGTTTTCTTTTTCTGCATCGGCACGCTCATAGATTACTTCGGCGGCGGTATGCTTGTGGGCAGCCCAGTGCATTTTGTTTTGAACCTGTTTGAAGAACAGAACAGAGCTTTCAGCATGGGAATCATAATCAATGCTGGTTGCATAGATTTTCAGAACCTTTCTCCAGAATACTTTTTCGGAAGAACTGATGTCTCTGATATGGGCAAGCAATTCGTCAAAATAGTTGCCTCCGCCTAGTCTTTTTAGTCGGTCATCATCTAAGGCAAATCCTTTTTTCATATATTCCTTTAATATTCCCATAGCCCAGATACGGAACTGTGTACCACGGTGGGATTTCACACGGTAGCCGACGGAGATAATGACGTCAAGGTTATAGTGATCTACCTGGTATGTTTTTCCGTCAGAGGCAGTTGTTGCAAATTTTGCAACAACTGAATTTCGTTGTAATTCACTTTCTTCAAATATGTTTTTGATATGCCTTGAGATAGTAGATTTATCTCTTTGAAAAAGCTCTGCCATTTGGTCTAGTGACAGCCATACAGTATCTTCATCAAAGGTAGTTTCTATCTTGGTTAATCCATCTTTGGTTGTGTACATAATTATGCTTGAATTTCTCATATAATCAGTCATCCTGTGCTGGTGTATTATTTTTCTTAGCCCTGCTCTTATATACATTGTACTGATTCTTGCATTGTGGAGAGCAGAATTCCATGTTTGATCTTGTGGCAGCAAATGCCTTACAGCAGTGTTTACATACCTTCAGGCTGGAATCGTCATCAGTCAGCATAAAGGAAAACATCATCTGTATGCATAACAATAAGGAGTTGAAATCCCAAACTAAGGTAGGGCGTTCACGCAGTTCAATGTGATAGGTGGGAGCCACACCGCCAAACGCAGCCATTCCCTGACGATAGAGGCTTCGTTCGTTTTCATCCAGCTTGTCATAGTCTTGATAATACAAAAAGCTTGAGAAAAAGGTAAATGCCCAGTCACGGAATACTTCAATCAGCCAGTCATAGGATTCGGCATATTCTCTTTGGAAGCTCATCATCACTGCCTGTGGCTTGTTTTTCATTGTCATAATAAGTGCCATCATTTCCGGGCTGTCTGTACTCCAACTGGATTCGCTACATTTCTTACGAAAATCAATCTTATCGAAAGGGAAGAAGCAGGACAGATATCTTTCCGTCGAAATATTTTCTTCTTTGATGAAATGATTTTTCGGCAGATAGACTGCTTCATATGTAATAAAGTCCAGTGTGGTGGGAAGTGCTGTCATAAGTCCCAGCATACCGTACTCGGACACAAAGCCCATAATGGCTTCTTTTAATTCTGATTCACTTGCCTTATTCATGGCAGTAGTACCGATATTGATTGCGGTCAGCACCAGCTTCTCATAATCCTTGATAGGATTATAGATGGATGGCTTGGCATCGGCTGCAGGGGTGATATAACATTTCCCATCTGTAGAGGTCCGCCATTCATATTTATTATATAAAAAATGGATGGATTGACAACCAAGGGAGGGTGTTTATCTATTATTCAATAAAAAATATTTGCGAGGATTTGAATTGTGGAACTCAAAAGGCATGCAAGTTATTGGATGAATTGGAAAAGGTGGGAGCACTTGAACGGAAGAGACAGGGATTGGGAAGACCTAACAAGCTGTACCTTAAGAAAATGTTTTGAGAAATAGCCATACCGTAAAAATCAAAATACAAAAGATGGAGAAGTCACAATTAAGAATTTTGATTTTGACGCATACAGACTTTTGGTATTTACAGGTTTTGAACAGTTAAAATCAAAATCTAATAAGACTAATAATAACAATACTAATTTTAATAATATCTATCTTATCCTATCAGGAAGTGAGGAAACATCACTATGGATTGGATACGATGGATTTCAATGACAATGTCAGAAAGGATTTTAATTATGGTTAAGAATAAAGTGGTTTTAAAAGAAAGAGATGCCTGGAGTGATTTGGCAAATTTTATCGGAGAGATGGTAGCAAAGTATGCAGAATCAATGGACTTGGATAATTTGCCGAATCCGGATTTTTATCTTCGTAGGGAAAGAATAAGACAGTTGTACACGGAGCTATATAAAGAGAAGAATATAACAAAGTTCAGAAATACAAAAATCTCTATTGAAAGAAAAGTTGCAGCATGATACTATAACCGTATAGACGGATGAATAAATTTATAAATACGGATATGTACGGAATGTTGATAGAGGAAAAATCATGATTATCAGTGAAAGAATTTTTTGTGTGATGGAGCAGAAGAACATAACGCAGTTGGAACTCTCAAGAAGGACCGGGATTGCAACAAGTAACATCAGTGACTGGAAGAAGAAAAAGACGAATCCCAAAGCGGACTGTCTGTTGTCTATATGTGATGCATTGGAGATTACTCCCGAACAGCTTTTGACTGGAAAAGGAATTGATCCGGAATATAAAGATGCAGATATGGATTATGAAGTTACCAGGTCGGATATTAAGATTTTAAAGCAGATTCACAGCCTTGGAGATGCGCAGTATAAAAGATTGATGGCGTATATGAAAGCCTTGCAGAAGTTGGAACAGATGGAGAACATGGTGGAGGAATAGAGATGGCAAATAAAATAGTTAGGGAAATTATTCACGCAAAAGGAATTGATATTGGGATTTACACGAAAGATTTTGAAAATGAATATATTTCGTTGACAGATATTGCAAAATATAGAAATGATAATGATCCCAGATTTGTCATTCAGAACTGGATGCGAAACAGAAATACAGTTGAGTTTTTGGCTGTTTGGGAAGAACTTCATAATCCAGATTTTAACCGTGTGCAATTCGAGGCGGTTAGAAGTGAGGCAGGATTAAACAGGTTTGTTATGACGCCAACCAAATGGATTGAACAGACCAATGCTATTGGAATAGTGTCAAAAGCAGGCAGATATGGTGGAGGAACTTATGCACATAGCGATATTGCAATGGCATTTGCTACATGGATTTCTCCGGAATTTCAACTGTATATTATGAAAGATTACCGCAGGTTAAAACAAGATGAAAATAGTCGATTTTCATTGGACTGGAACTTGAACAGGGCTTTATCAAAGGTGAACTACCGTATTCACACAGATGCGGTGAAGGAAAATTTGATTCCACCAGAGCTAACACCAGAACAGATTGCTTATACATATGCCAGTGAAGCAGATCTTTTAAATGTTGCTTTATTTGGTCAGACTGCAAAGCAATGGAAAAATAATAATCCGGGTAAAAAGGGGAATGTGCGTGATAATGCAAATTTAAATCAGTTGTTGGTGTTGGCAAATATGGAAAGTTATAATGCTATTTTAATTGAGCAGGGGAAATCTCAATCAGAAAGACTTATATTGCTTAGAAATTTGGCAATCAGGCAGATGGATACATTAGTCAGTATCAATCTGTCGGCAGTTTCGGCACTTCCTGGAGGTGATATGTAAATTGAAGAAAGAGAAAATCAAAGTATATTTATACACCCGTGTCTCGACAACCATGCAGATAGATGGCTATTCTCTGGATGCACAGAAAACAAAAATGAAAGCATTTTGTGATTATAATGAATATGAAATTGCCGGTGAGTATGAGGATGCAGGAAAATCCGGCAAATCAATAGAGGGAAGAGTTTCATTTAATCAGATGATGGAGGATATTAAGTCAGGAAAAGATGGAGTATCTTATGTTCTTGTATTTAAACTTTCCAGATTTGGAAGAAATGCGACAGATGTACTTGCAACATTACAAGTAATGCAGGATTTTGGAGTGAATCTGATTTGTGTGGAGGACGGAATAGATTCATCCAAAGATGCCGGGAAGCTTATGATATCTGTTCTGTCAGCAGTGGCAGAGATTGAACGTGAGAACATTCGTGTTCAGACCATGGAAGGCAGGATGCAGAAAGCCAGGAAAGGCAAATGGAATTGCAAAGTATCTTGAAAATCATGGAATCCATAAGATAGCCAGACAGAATGGTAAAAATCCGTTATTTGATGCTGCTCTTATCAGAAGGATTATACAGAATCCGGTTTATAGTGGTAAAATCTCTTATGGAAGAAGACGGACAGAAAAGGTTCATGGTACAAGAAATGAGTATAGGCAGGTTAAGAAAGACGATTACCTGTTAGTAGATGGTCTGCACGAAGCTCTTGTATCAGAAGAAGTATGGGAGCAGGCACAGGTCAAGGTGGCGGCACAGGCTAAAAAGTATGAAAAGGTCAATCGTGACAAGAGAGAAAAGATTCATCTATTATCAGGAATTTTGAAATGTCCTGTCTGCGGTGCAGGAATGTATGGCAACAAGTCTATTAAGAAACGCAAGGATGGAAGTAACTATAAGGATTTTTATTATTATGGCTGCAAACACAGAAATATGACTAGAGGTCATAAATGTGATTACAAAAAACAGGTGCATGAAGAAATGTTGGATGCTTCTGTTGCAGAGGTGATTAGTAAACTGGTTAGTAATCCTAAATTTTCGGATTTAATCCGCAACAAAATAAATATGGAAGTAGATACTAGTGCATTAGATCAGGAAATAGAAAATTATAAAATACAATTAAGAAAGCTATATCATAATAAAGATACTATTTTATCAGATATGGATTCTCTTGATTATGAGGATAAGCATTATCAGCGAAGAAAAACAGATTTAGAGAACCATTTGTACAAGACTTATGATAAAATAGATGATGCAGAGGAACTGCTGGTATCTGCAAAGGCTAAGAAACGTTCTCTGCTGGCAGATAAGATTACAGGTGATAACATTTACAAGGAACTCGTGTTCTTTGATAAATTGTATGCTCAAATGAACGAAGCAGAGAAACGGGAGTTTCTGTCGCAGTTAGTGGATAATGTGCAGATTTACGAAGAACGCAAAGAGAATGGTCAGTGGCTGAAATCTATAGAATTTAAGTTGCTGATTATAGAAAAAGAGTTTACACTAAGTTTGGACAATGATACACAAAATGAGACGGTCTGCCTTCTGTCGAGAAAAGCCCAATAAATCAAAGGTTTCTGCCAATTTGGAGTAAAAATAGGTGTGTGTTTCTGTTTCCGTAGAGTGATAATATAAGTGGAGATTTATCCCAGGGGATAGGCTTTGGAGAACAGGAGATATACATTTTGGTGAAAGGATAGTTTTTCGCAAAAGAAACTCAAGTAATTAAGTAGGTATCACAATACTGATATTAGCGAGTAACAAAGGAGGAATGTTTTATGCCAAGAGTAGGAATTACTGCATACGATTTGCTAATTTCATGTCCGGGTGATGTGAATGGATTTATCGATATTATTAGGGAGTGTGTGGATAATTTTAATAGAGTATATGGAAATATTAATAATATGGAAATTGCAACAAAGCATTGGTCAACAGATAGTTATCCGCAATCAGGGGACAAACCGCAGGAATTGTTGAATAAACAATTTGTTCGGGAATGCGATGCTGCAGTAGCTATATTTTGGACAAAATTTGGTACACCGACAGATAAATATGGCTCTGGAACAGAAGAAGAAATTGAAGAAATGTTATCTTCAAATAAACAAGTATTTATGTATTTTCTTGATGCACCTGTAAACCCGTCTAATGTAGATATGGAACAATATAAAAAGGTGCAGGCCTTTAAAGAAAAGTACAGAGATAGAGGAATCTATTTTATAGTAAAAGATGAACATGAACTGAGACAGCTATTTACGAATCATTTAGGAATGCATTTTTTACCGTTAGCGGTAGGTAGGAAAAAGATATTTGAAAAAAAGGAAAGCCCCGTTCTTAAAATTAAGGCAGCATCGTTGGAAGAAGATAAATGTGCAGTTGTGGAGTACTCTGGATTTTCTGAGTGTAAACTGGTAAAGGATAAAAGAGAGAGTATTATTTCAAAAATTGCTTTATTAAAGCAGGGATATCTGAATGCCAGAGAAAAGAAAAATACAGAGGACATTGAAAAAAGGGAAAATCCTTTATTGATCAATACCCCTGATTTGAATAAATTATTAGGAAAATCAGATTTTATGACAGGTAAAATAACGGATGCAGATATTGCTGATAGATGGAAGAGTACCATTTGTAAATTCGCCAAAGAGAATGACATTGAAATCGAAGATTCTTTTTGGAATGTTGGAAATCTTAAAAAAAGGGTATCCACGCTAGTTCCATTTTATGGAGGTAGTGGTACAACTTTTGAAGGTAGTGAGGAAGAGAAAAAACGATATGATTCTATAGAAAAATTGTACTGGGCTATTGTTGATTATTATGAATATATTACCTTTTTTGAAAGGGTAGATAAACAAGGATTGGTTGATTTAACCGTGGCTAATATAGGGAATACGTTTGATGAAGACATTGATGTGAAAATTATTATTAAGAAAAATCATGTCTGCAAAATAAAGGATATAGCCATTCCGGAAAGTAATATTATTGAAGAAATATTGAAAATGAGATTTTTGGAATATGCCTATCAAATTGAAAGTAATGATGTTGTCGTTGAATATACGGGGTATCCTTTACAAACGCCAAATATGCCTTTAATTACTGATAATCCATTTAATAGACCATCAGCACAAGAAGAATATAATAGAAATAAAGAGGAGTATATAAAAAATCTAAACAGGATTTTCTGTTATGAGTATTATGAAAAAGAAGATGTTGATATTTTGATATTCCATATAGACTATCTTAAACATAATACTGTAATGGCATTTCCGTCAGTTTTGGTATTTAAGGAAATACCGGATTTTGTAGATTACGAAATATCCTCAAAATATGTTGCAGATATAGTAAAAGGAACTGTAGAAATTCAAAAGTGATACATAACGGGGATAAATCAGTTACCACACTTTGAAAATCTATTGCATACTTTCGCTATGCAGTATAAAATCAAAGTTCAGGGGAATATTGAAACCGTTTGTCTGCTTTCAAAGAAACCTTGATTTTCTGCGGTTTGTGGGATAATAAAGAGAGATTAGAGCCTCAGGCTGTAAAGATTTTAACCAGCATAAATGCGCTGCCGTCCAATGACTGTTACCATCATAGCGATAATTATGGCGAAGACAGAATGCAAGGATCTGTTGTTTGATCTTTTTTAGAGCAAGCTTATGATCATCCCGCATGCGAAGGAATTCCTTTATCTGCTCATCTGTGGCAGTTTGTATGTGAACAGGACTGTAGTTATGTTGAGCCAAACATTTCGCAATAATCTCAGCATCACGTTTATCTGTCTTAATACGCTTTTTGCTGCGCTGTTCCAGCATAGTAGTTGGAGCAAGTATTATACACTCCACATGCTGTGAAGTCAGCTGATGATAAAGTGTAAAACCTAGGCAAATTGTAAAGGAATTATGTAGTATGCAACCACACAAAATCATGGGGTGGTAAATTACATAAAAAAATATTTGATGTTACGTATGGATTAGATTCTAGATGTCAGAAATATAGAAACATGTATGACAATTATAATGGATTCTATGTGGTTTCTATTGACCATCTAATGATATTAGTAAAAACAGAGACATATACATATGATAAAGTGAAATATGCTGAAGTTATGATTGCGTATATGACTCGCTCGCTTTATTGGAAGCCATTTGGATAACAAAGTAAAATATTAAAGATCGTTCAGGGGATAGATGATGGAAGCGTGGATTAATAATATTATTGAATATTTAAAACAAGTGGCTATGCCTATTCTATTTTTATTGTTTATCTTTTTTGTCACTGTCGCTATTAGAATGTTTCAGGAAGAATGGAGAGATAAATATTATGATGAAGCTGCATTTGGAAAGACATATTTAATTGCGCATGGCATGGCGTGCGGCTTTGCATTTATCTATTCAGGTATAATGTATTTTGTTCCTAAAAATGGATCTGGTGTAGCAGCATTTCTGATGTTGGTACTATTTTATTGGTTCATGATAAAGATTGTTATTACCCAAAATGCAGATAATGGAGGATATATAGAAAACTTTGAAGGTGCTTCGGGGGCAATTATGTATGTGACATCAGCTCTTTCTCCAGTAGTGTTTGTGGTAGTACATGCTTTATTAGGGGGCATTAGTTTTTTTCTGTATAAGCGAAATGACAATGATGAGGATTGGAAAAAAAGGATTATCAGAAGAGCGATTGATTGTGTTGAGGCATTGGTTGCTACAATTATTGTAAAGCTATTTGTGCCACACTCCTTTATTCAAAATCCATGGATAAATTCAATTATCATTGCAGTATTTACACTGATCATTCCATTTTTTAATGATTGGTTATATGAGCGTTTTTCTTTAGATTAACATTACAATAAGATATTTGGGAGGCGATAAAAGTGTATACGGTTGATATCAAAGGTGCTCAGACGATACTAGGATACACTGAGGTATTTGGTGAAAAAAAGCCAGAGTTAATAGATGAAATAAAGAAGTTAAATGTCCATAAGGCAATTTCTATTATTAGTGAATTAATACAGGTTAGAGATGCAAAATGTAATCCAGTGTACATATGTGGTACAGAGTACACATTTCCATTTGATATGGTATTAAAAAGGGAATTCGGTGGAATGAAACCTTCTTCCCCTAAAGAAATGTTTGCTATGGATAATCTTCATATGGATAAGCATATTGTTTCGTTACAAATGCTGCTTATCTTACTAAAGAAGATATTGATCTATGGAAATATGGAAACTTTAGATTGTGACGAATATGATATTACTCATGATGATTATCAAGAGATAATAAAGTTACAATTGCTTGTTGCGGATATTGTCGCTGAGCAGAATAAAAAAGAGTTTAGCGTAGATCATTTTTTATATTCGAATTATCATTTGAACTATCCAAAGAATGTTGCATCAGAGTTTTTACGAATGTACTATATGATGGAAAAGCTTAGTCGCAACGTGGAAAACTTTGATGAAGATGTGAGAGGTGAATATCGAGACTACTATTCAGCATTCAGTAATAAGTATGGTATAACGCCTACAGAGTATAGTTCATTCTTGTTTGGCGAATTACAACCATATTATGAAGGTAAGAATGCCTTAGCGTACAACAGTGTATGGAGAAATGCAGCTGAGTATTATAAGAGTACAAAGAATGTTGACAAGATTCAGAGAGCGTTAGATATTCTTCAAATTAATCCGGATGAATATAGAGAATGGGCCTTGAACACAGAAGAAACAGAATGGGATTTTAGTGCATTCTTTGCAAATCCATTGATATCTGATGGAAAAGGAAAACATATTTCGATTAGCGATATTACGCTGAGAAATGCATTTTTTGAAAAGATGTTCTGGCTTATTCGTGACTGTTACCCAATGGAAGATTCAAGAGCCATGGCTTTTTTCGGACGTTTGTATGAAAAATACATACAAGAATTAACAGAAAAAGTTACAAATGATATATATAAATTTATTCCTGAATTCGAATTCAAAATAGGTAGAGAAAAGAAAAAGTCGTCTGATGCATATATTCGTAAAGACAAAACATTACTGGCGATTGAGGCTAAGGGGTTTTCGGTACTGATAGACTGCATGATAAAAAATGAGAAGGTTGAAGATAATAACAAAAAGTTATTTGTAAAACCTATACTTCAAGCCGATAAATGTATCGTGAACACTATTTCTAGTAGACCGGAGTTTGATGAAGTCGACGAAATATTTATTGTTTCGGTAACAATGGATAATGTGAATGCTGTTCCAAACTATTATAATAGTATTCATCAGGAAATAGAGCAAAACAAGCAAAGTGGTTTAGTAAAGTATTATTTCAATTTGAATATTGAAGAATATGAAATGCTAATGTACTTGGTTGAAAATAAAAAAGACGTTTTTGAATTATTGAGAAACTATTTTGATAATCCGATATTAAAGCCATTCTCTAACTATTTGAGAGAATGTTATCCGGAGATTGTAATGACCAAGTTTATGTCAGATTGTTATAATGAGGCTTCAAGAGAAATGAGAAAACTTCTATGGGATTAGTAATACTGCTTTTAGATGTATATAATTAGGTGTAAAAGTCATTTTGATTTTTGACCTAAAGAAATACGCGGACAAGAATAATGCTTGTACCGGTAGCAGTATTTCTAACATTATTAGTCGGTAAAGGTGTAACAATAAATCGGCGTACCTGCTGTATGTTAGTTCAGACAGGCTGTTTGTACGCCAAGTAGTAACTGGTTAACTAAGGCAAACGGTAAAATCTCAAAAGGGTGTAAAAGCCCGATTTTACGCGGAGTTCGCATAATGTTAAAGCCCTGTCTGAAGATTCCGCATATAGAGACAATAGTTGCACTACATCGGACAGATTTGTAAGAATCCTTGATTTTAAGCATTTTGAGAGTTTTTTTAGGTTTGACCAGAGTGACCGAAAAACATACAAAAAAGCAATTTCAGATGGTGTGAATGTCTCAGTCGTATTGGACTGCGGCTTCGGAAACACATCAAAGAGAAAGTAATACATTTATCATTCAACTAAATAACAGAAGCGTGAAAGACCGTTCATTTTCAAGAAAAATTGAAAGTGAGCGGTCTTTCTTTGTATCTGAAAGTCATCGTATCAGATGGATTTCAGAATAGATGAATTCGATGTATTCGAGAAAGGCGATTTTATGGAGACAATACGGAATGTGGAGATAAATGAGCAGGCATATGAAATACAGCTGCAGGGATTATTTGTATTGTAAAAAGCAATACATGGTGGTACGCTATAAGAAACAGGAGGTGCATACTATGGCAACAAAAACTGCAAATGTAACAGCGCGAATTCAACCGAATATAAAAGAGCAGGCAGAGGCAATTCTTGACAGACTTGGAATTCCTGTATCTGTATTCATAGATATGACTTACAGACAGGTTATTATGCGTGATGGAGTACCATTTTCACTTGATATTCCGGATAAACTTGTTACAAGAGATTCTATAACACAAGCTGAATTTGATACGATGATGCAGACCGGGCTTACACAGGCAAAAAAGAACGATTCTGTATCTGTTGATGAGGCTTTTAATCAATTAAAGTCGGAGATATAGTGCATGAATGAATATGAGGTAAGGGTAACAAGGCAGGCATTAGAGCAGATGAAAGAGATAGTTCATTATATTTCAAATGATCTAATGGCACCGGATGCAGCAGGCAATCTGCTTGACAAGATGAAAGCAGAGATTACTAAGTTGTCGAGTTTTCCGAAAAAACATGCCTTGATTGATGAAGAGCCATGGGGGATTGAGGGAGTACGCAAGATTGTTGTTAAAAAACTTCCTGATTTATTATTGGGTTGATGATGAAAATAACTGTCAGCAGGACGATCCGTGGACCATATGCTTTAATTCACGCTGAAGCAGATTATCTGCGACACTGCTGGTTTTAATGGCTTTTGCCATCCGCCTGTAAGGATTAGGACCTCTATAAGGGCATGACAGATTGAATTTATCCATCAGATGCCGGATCTTTTTGAGATTAATAACCACGGGTGGATCCATGTGAAGAAGAGCAATATAGATGCCTTTTGCGCCTTTGGAATAACCATGCATTTTATATGCAAGTATTTGTTCAAAGTCCTCTCTGTCCTGCTGTTCCCGTTGCGCTCTTGCTGGGGCAGCATTCAGCCATGCGTAATAACCGCTTCTGGAGACTCCGGCTATAGCACAAAGTGTTTTTATGGACATGGTGTTATGACTTTGTTGCATGGTATTGTAGATTATTTCAAAAATACAGTAAGAATCGTTCATGAGCAATGCACCTGCTTCCTTGTAGTTCTGATTGAGGAAATTTTTTAAGAACTCCATTTCCTGTTTCAGGTAATCTACTTCTTGTTGCAGTTGTTTGATCTTATCAGCATCAGAAGAGCTTTTTGAGTCAGAGTTGCTGAAAGTATCAGAGGATGGTACAGCACGAGATCTGAAGCCTTCGTGGAAGTTGCAGTACTTTTTAAATTCGATACGGATATAATTGGAAATGCTCCATACACGGCGTTCTCCGATAGTATCAATGTCAAAACCATGATCCTCAAGGATTTTTCTTGGAGAGATACCAGATTTATATTCTTTTAGAAATATCTCCTTGAATTCCTTAGTAAGATTGATCCTTGTATCCGTAACGCTGTAGATATAAGGGGGTTGACAGAGTAACTGTTGTTGTTCCTCAGTAAAAATTTTCTGCTCATGAAATCCTCCATTTCTGTGATTAGAATATCACATTTGGAAGAGGGGGCCAAGAAAAAGGTGTTACTTATGGAGTGTGTTTATAAACAGGGATACAAATGGTTAGGGTGTCCTAAAAGTAGGTACTACACTATTTGCGTGTCCACTGTTATGGGTATATTATAAGTAGGTACTACACTAATTCGCGTGTCCACTGTTATGGGTATATTATAAGCTGAATTTAGTTACACATATTATATAAATGAAAAAGAAGAAGTAAGTCGAAATCACAAAGTGTATAACATTATGGAAGCAGGGAGATATTGATAAATAAATTTTTTTTTATATCGCATAATGTTTTCCCAGTTCTTTGTGAATCCCATCTCCTTTAACAATTGTTGACGGGTAAGATGCGGGCATTGTTTGAGAACCTTATTGATGAGTTTAGTTAAACCAGATTTAAATGCTTTAAAAATCTTCATCACTAATAAGATAGCGTAAGGCTATCACGACGTCAAATAAGTCCTTTCAAGAATTGCGTATATAAAACGGATGACATTGATTCTATACATTGGTTCTTTGTTAAGGGCGTGTACCTCAGCAATATCAAGGTAGGCGGTGACAATCTTATTGAGCGAATCAAGCTCCTGTTCAGTAAGATAGTTCTTTGCTACTTCCACATCTGAACGACGGATTTCGTTATGCATCCACGAGGTAAGCCCCATATTTTCTTTTTCTGCATCGGCATGCTCATAGATTACTTCGGCGGCGGTATGTTTGTGGGCAGCCCAGTGCATTTGGTTTTGAACCTGTTTGAAGAACAGAACAGAGCTTTCAGAATGGGAGCATAATCAATGCTGGTTGCATAGATTTCCAGAACCTTTCTCCAAAATACTTTTTCTGAAGAACGGATATCTCTGATACTTGCAAGCAATTCCCTTTTTCAGATATTCCTTTATTCTGTCGGAGATTAATTATAAAACATTACTTTACAAGAAGAATAAAAAAGCATATAATTCTTTTATAATATATTTTATAAAAGAGGGTAAGAAAACGGAAAATAAAGATAAAAAAAATATAACAAGAAAAAAAATAATTAATTATGTTCTAAACAATCATGTTACATCCAAGGCAGAAATCGCAAAAGAGTTAAACTTGAGTATGCCGACTGTATTAGCAAATGTGAATGACTTGTTAGAAAAAGGGGTGTTGGAAGAAACTGGGGAATATGCTTCAACCGGTGGAAGGAAGGCAAAAAGTATAGGGATTAATAAGTCATACTGTCATGCAATGGGAATTTTGATTACAGCGAATCATATAGAAATGGTATTAGTAAATCTTGGAGATGAGATTATAAAAAAAGATCGCATCCGCTTAAAATTTACGGCAGAATTATCCTATTGTACAGAGGTGGCACAAAAGGTCAAAACTTTTCTTGAAGGCGAATTAGCGAAGGATACACTGCTTGGGATTGGAGTGGCGATTCCGGGAATTATTGATCAGAAAGAACGGATCGTTTTAAAATCCCATGCTTTAGGTATAGAGAATTATAGTCTGCGCTTTTTAGAACAGGCTCTGGAACTTCCGGTATATTTTGAAAACGATGCTAATGCTGCAATGCTTGCAGAAAAAAAACAAAAGTATCCAAATGCGATATATCTGTCTTTGAACCACACCTTAGGAGGTGCATTCTGCATAGATGGAAAGCTGTTTCGAGGGCAGAACCAGAAAGCAGGGGAGTTTGGTCACATGATACTCGTTCCCGGTGGAAGAAAGTGTTATTGTGGTAAATCAGGATGTGCAGATGCATATTGTGCTGCAAGTGTACTGACACAAGATAACAGGCAGTCACTGGATGCATTTATGGAAAAAATTGAAAGTGGTGATGAAAAAACTTTGCAGTCATGGAATGAGTATCTGGATCATCTTGCTGTTTTGATATCAAATCTGCGGATGGCATATGATATGGATATCATACTAGGAGGTGATGTGGGAGGTGTATTATCAGATTATATGATACCTCTGGGAGAAAAAGTGATGGCATATAATGGCTTTGAGCATGATGTTTCATACTTGAAAAATTGTTCGTATAAGAAAGAAGCGTCAGCTGTTGGAGCAGCGAAATACTTTTTTACAAAACATATGGGTGAATTGTAAATTTTTTGATCCTCATATCATATTATAGTAAAAAACGGAAAGAAAACAGTAACTACGGTTTCCTTTCCGTTTTTTTTGCGTGTTAATTGTGAAAAATACACAAAAAATAGATTTTGAAATTATGAAATATATAGAAATATGAAAAAACATATTGACAAATTGTGTTTACAAGGTAATAATGTAATTACTTTAATAAAACAATTTATAAAACATAAAATAAAACAACATAAAAAAGGAGGAAACAATTATGTTACAGCAGGTAATGACAAATCCGGGAGAAATTATTTTCAGAGAGGTTCCGGTTCCGGAGGTAAAAGAAAATCAGGTTTTGGTAAAGATTATGAATATTGGTGTTTGTGGATCAGATATTCATGTTTATCATGGAAAACATCCGTTTACAAAATATCCGGTAACACAAGGACATGAGGTTTCAGGTGAGATTACAGAACTTGGAAAAAATGTCACAGAGTTTCATGTGGGACAGAAGGTGACGATAGAGCCTCAGGTATATTGTGGACATTGCTATCCATGTCGTCATGGAAAGTATAATCTCTGTGAGAAATTAAAAGTAATGGGATTTCAGACAACAGGAACAGCATCTGAGTATTTTGCAGTGGATGCATCTAAAGTAACACCTATTCCAGAAGAAATGTCCTATGAAGAAGGAGCTATGATCGAACCTCTTGCTGTGGCAGTTCATGGTGTAAAACAGATGGGCGATGTGGCTGGCATGAATATTGCAGTCCTTGGAGCAGGACCGATTGGAAATCTCGTGGCACAGACAGCAATTGGAATGGGTGCAGCGAAAGTGATGATCACAGATATCAGTGATCTTAGACTGGCAAAGGCAAAAGAATGTGGAATTGATGTGTGTGTGAATACTCTAAATAAAGACTTCGGTGAGGCAATGATCGAAGCATTTGGACCGGATAAGGCGGATGTGATCTACGACTGTGCCGGAAACAATATCACAATGGGACAGGCAATTAAATATGCAAGAAAAGGAAGCACGATCGTACTGGTGGCTGTTTTTGCAGGAATGGCAGAAGTAGATCTTGCAGTGGCAAATGATCACGAACTTGACATTAAAAGCACGATGATGTACCGCCATGATGATTACATAGATGGAATCAGACTGGTAAATGAGGGAAAAGTTCATTTGAAACCGCTTATCTCAAAGACATTTGCTTTTAAAGATTATCTGAAGGCATACCAGTATATTGATGATAACCGCGAGACAACGATGAAAGTAATTATCAACGTCAATGAAAAGTAAGGAGTTTGTATGGAAAATAAATATGGAATTGTCGGAGTAGCCCATGTCGGGCTCCCGACAAACGATTTACAGAAAACAGTTGAGTTTTATAAGAGTCTTGGATTCGAAGTAATTATGCAGACATATAATGAAAAAGCAGGGGAAAAAGTGGCATTTTTACAGATAAAAAATTACTGTATAGAAACTTTTGAAAATGGGCAGGCGGCAATGTCAGACGGTGCATACCAACATGTAGCACTTGATGTGGAAGACATTGAAAGTATGTATCAGAAAATCTGCAATGAAAAATATACAATTATTACAGACGGAATCGAAGAACTGCCATTTTGGGAAAAGGGTGTGAAGTTTTTTATGATTAAGGGACCAAATGAGGAAAGAATAGAGTTTTGTCAGAAACTCTGATAAAAATAGGAGGGATATATGAGTAGCGAAAACAAAAATGGAAAAGTACCGCTGATCAGTAAGATTGCATATGGGTTTGGTGATGTTGGATGTAATTTCAGCTGGATGTTTGTCAGTAATTTTCTGATGATTTTTTATACAGACGTGTTCGGAATCAGTATGGCGGCTGTGTCAGCACTTATGCTTTTTTCAAGATTCTGGGATGCAATCAATGATCCAATTGTCGGGGGACTTACGGATAAAACAAAATCGAGATGGGGACGGTACCGTCCATGGCTGTTAGTAGCGGCACCAATTACAGCAATCCTTCTTGTTATGACATTCTGGGCAAGACCAGACTGGCCACAGAATGGAAAGATCATTTATATGGTAATTACATATTGTCTGCTGGTTTTGGGGTATACCTGTGTGAATATTCCATATGGAACCTTGTGTGGTGCTATGACACAGGATATTGATGAACGTGCAAAAATAAATACATCCCGTTCGGTTGCCGCTATGATTGCAATTGGTGTGTTAAATATTATCACAGTTCCACTGCTCAGCAAATTCGGCAGTCATAGTGCAAAGACAGGATATCTGACGGTTGCGGTCATATATGGATGTATTTTTGCAGCCTGTCATTTCTTCTGCTTTGCGAAGACGAAAGAGGCAGTGATTACTCCGGAAAAAGAAAAAATTTCTGTAAAGATACAGTTGAAAGCAGTTATGCAGAACAGACCATATCTTCTTGCATTGGCAGGACAGATATTATTTGGATTTACATTATATGGTAGAAACGCAGATATTCTGTATTATTTTACATATGTGGAAGGGAATGCCTCCTACTACACAACTTATTCGATGTGCATCATTATTCCTTCTATCATAGGGGCAGCCTGTTTTCAACCATTATTCCGCAAGTTGAATAACAAAGGAAGAACAGCATCTCTCTTTGCTTTATTTACAGGAATTTCCATGTTGTCTATGTTTTTCTTCAATGCCAAAGAATCACCGGCTATTTTTTATGCATTATCTGGTCTCACACAGTTTTTTTTCTCTGGATTTAATACCGCAATCTATGCAATTATTCCAGACTGTGTGGAATATGGGGAGTGGAAAACCGGACTTAGAAATGACGGTTTTCAGTATGCATTTATTTCACTTGGAAATAAAATCGGAATGGCAGTTGGAACAGCACTTTTAGCAGGATTACTTGGAAAATATGGTTATATTGCAAATCAGACACAAAATGCAACTGTACTTTCAATTATGAAACATGCATTTACGACGATTCCAGGTACACTTTGGATTGTAACTGCGGTTGTATTATTTTTCTACCGGTTAAATAAAAAACGTTATAACGAGATTGTGGAGGAACTGAAAAATGGAAGAAAAAGTTGATATTGTGGCATTGGGGGAATTACTGATTGATTTTACGGAAGCAGGACACAGTCAGGGTGGGAGAAAACTGTTTGAACAGAATCCCGGCGGTGCTCCGGCAAATCTTCTGACAGTTGCAAGTCATTTTGGGTATCGCACCTCTTTTATTGGAAAAGTTGGAAACGATATGCATGGTAAATTTTTAAAGAGGACACTTCAAACGGAAGGAATCAATACAGATGCTATCGTCGAAGATCCGGATTATTTTACAACACTGGCATTTGTGGAAATCGGTGAAAATGGAGAAAGAAATTTTTCTTTTGCAAGAAAACCGGGTGCAGATACACAGTTAAAAAAAGAAGAACTGGATCAGATGTTAATTTCCGGATGCAGAATTTTTCATTTTGGATCATTATCGCTGACAGACGAGCCGGCAGAAAGCGCAACGATCGAAGCAGTAAAAATGGCAAAAGCAGTGGGGGTACTTATTTCATATGATCCAAATTACCGCCCGTCTCTTTGGAAGAGCAAAGAGTATGCAGTGAAAAAAATGAAGTCTGTTGTAGAACTGGTAGATGTCATGAAAGTATCGGATGAAGAGAGTATTCTCCTGACAGGGGCTAAAAGTTATGAGCAGGCTGCAGAAGAAATTCTTGCTATGGGACCAAAGCTGGTTGCCATTACATTGGGAGAACATGGCGTTCTTATGGCAACAAAAAGCAGAAAAGAAATCATCAAAGCATTTCAGACACATGCGGTCGACACGACCGGAGCGGGGGATTCTTTCTGGGGAGGCGTATTATGCAGTATTCTTTCTATAAATAAGCCCGTAGAAAAGATGGAATGGGAAGAAATCAGAAAGTGTGCTGTTTTGGGAAATGCAGTTGCAGGATTGTGTGTGCAAAAGCGAGGTGGAATACCTGCGATTCCGACGAAAGAGGCAGTGTTTGAATTTATGCAGAAATAATGAGTGTATGTTGCAATACTGGTTTCTACAGCAGTTTGTGATGTGCTGTCATACCTTGTGAAGTAGTATCTGAAAAATTGATGATTCCGGCTTGACTTAATTTAACATCTCAAATATAATAATTGCATACATCAGAAAACGTTCACTCTTCACCGGATGAGTGGTTAAAGCGTCTGGGAGCAAATCGTAGGTGCAGTAATTTACACTGTAAGATTTGTTTCCGGGCGCTTATTTATTTTGGAGGATAGATGCAATATGAATAAGAAAAAAGAATTATTGGTACAGATTATGTGGGAGCTTGCGGGAAGCATCTTTTATGCAATAGGTATATATAACTTCGCCCTGCAGGCAGAGTTTCCTATGACAGGGTTTTCGGGTATTTCGATTATTTTATACCGGCTGTTTAATATTTCCATTGGTTTATCAACGGTCCTGCTTAATATTCCGGTTGCGATACTATGCTGCAAATTATTGGGCAGAAAATTTTTTGTCAGCTCAATACGATGCATGCTTTTGTCTTCTTTTATTGTTGACTTTGTTGCGCCGTTATTTCCGGTGTATCAGGGCGACAGACTGCTTGCGGCATTGTGCACAGGTGTATTTTGCGGAATAGGCTATGCCATGATTTATACAAGAAATTCTTCAACAGGAGGAGCTGATTTTATCATCATGGCTGTAAAAGCATTGCGGCCTCATTTATCGATGGGAAATATCTCTTTTCTTACTGATGTCGGAATTATTCTGGTTGGAGGACTTTTGTTTCGGGATATTGACGGAATGATTTACGGCATGATAGTGAATATACTGTCTGCGGTTGTTATTGATAAAATGATATATGGCATGAATTCAGGCAAAGTAGCCTTTATCGTTACAAAAAATGGAAAGAGAATATGCGATGTAATTGATGAATGCAGTCAGCGCGGAAGCACTATTCTTAAGGCGCAGGGAGGATATAAGCAGGACGATATTCAGGTGGTAATGTGTGCATGCAACAGTAAGGAAATGTACCAGGTGCGTAAATCCGTAAAAGATGCAGATCCGGACTCTTTTATTGTGGTTGTTGAGTCTCATGAGGTACACGGAGAGGGCTTTAAAATGACAAATATTGGAGAAGCGGAGAACTGAAACAAATATAGTGTGAAGATTGTATTTTAGCCTGAAAAAAGCTATACTAATATAGTGATGTAGCGGTTTTATGGCTGAAATTATATATTTGGGAGGTAATTACATGTTAGAAAACTGGATTAAACCACAAATTCCGGAGGAGGAAGAGCTGGAAGAGCGCCTGCATGCAGCACGCTCTAAGCTGTCTGTGCTTCAGATGCAGATTAAGGAGCATGGACTGCCTGTACTTGTGCTGTTTGAGGGCTGGGGTACTGCAGGAAAGGGCAGTGTGCTCGGTAAGGTAATAAAGAATATTGATCCGCGATTTTTCAAGGTCGCAACCATGGACGAGCCGACAGAGGAGGAAAGACGCAAGCCTTTTTTATATCGGTATTTTGTAAAGATTCCGGCAAAGGGGAAGCTTGAGTTTCTTGATTCGGGCTGGATGGATGAGGTAGTAAAGGATGTACTGCACGACAAGATAGGAGAGAAGGAGTACAAGAAGAAAATTGAAAGCGTGAAGCGCTTCGAGCGACAGCTGACTGACAATGGTTATCTTGTTATGAAATTTTTCTTCCAAATCAGCCGGAAGGAACAAAAAAAGCGTATTGAGGTATTAAAGGAGAATAAGGATACCAGATGGCGTGTCAGTGGAGATGAAGACTGGCAGAATAAGCATTATGACAAGTGTATGCATGTGTTTGACAGATATCTGAATGATACAAATTCGCCTGCAGATCCTTGGTATATAGTTGATGCAAAGAATAGAAAATGGGCTGAGCTTCAGGTGCTGGAGACGCTGGTTAGTGGAATAGAGACAGCACTTAAAAACAGTAATCTTGCTGTGCCGCTGTTACAGAATGTGTTCCCGCTTGAGAAGATTCCAAAGCTTTCTGAGATATCACTTGATAAGGAACTATCTGAGGAAGAATACAAAAAGGAGCTCAAAAATCTGCAGTCTAAGCTTAGCGAGCTGCATAACAAGCTATACAGGCGAAAGATTCCTGTTGTCATAGCATATGAGGGCTGGGATGCAGCAGGAAAGGGTGGAAATATAAAGAGAATCACAGGGGCGCTGGATCCGAGAGGCTTTGAGGTGCATCCGATTGCAAGTCCGCTGCCAAACGAGAAAGCCAGACACTATCTGTGGAGATTTTGGAATCGTCTTCCTAAGACCGGGCATATAGCTATTTTTGACAGGACATGGTATGGCAGGGTTATGGTAGAAAGACTAGAGGGCTTTTGCAGCGAGAATGAATGGCAGCGTGCTTACAATGAGATTAATGAATTTGAAAAGGAGCTGTCAGACTGGGGTGCTGTCATCATAAAGTTCTGGGTGCAGATTGATAAGGATACACAGCTGGCTCGATTTGAGGAACGCCAGAATACTCCGGAAAAGCAATGGAAGATTACCGATGAGGACTGGAGAAACAGAGAAAAATGGGATCTGTATGAGACTGCTGTAAATGAGATGCTAAAGAAAACCAATACCACTTACGCACCATGGCATGTGCTTGAGTCAAACGACAAGAAATATGCGAGAATCAAGGCTCTTAAGATTGTGATTGATGCGATTGAGGCTGCTTTGGATAATAAAACAGATAAAAAGTAAAAACAGATGTATATAAACAGAGATATGTAAAAAAGAAGCCGGAATAAAATCCGGCCTCTTTTAAAGTGTTGGTAAATTAATTTGGGTACAAAAAATGCGCCTCCAGGGGCTCGAACCCTGCACACCCTGATTAAGAGTCAGGTGCTCTACCAAATGAGCTAGAAGCGCAAACATCTGTGTGAATATCTGTGTCACACGGACAAATGATATTATACACAGGGTTTTACAAAAATGCAAGTACTTTTTTTGAAAAATTTAAAAAATTATAAAAAAGACTTTAAAACACTAAGTACTCCGTTTTCCCAGTAAGGCGCACAGGTGTGTTTTGCGGCTGCGATAACTTCCTGGCGGGCATTTGACACGGCGTAGCTTATACCGGCATTTTGAAGCATCTCAATATCATTCAGATTGTCACCGAAACAGCATACTTCGTCCGGAAGCAGGTCGAATCTGTCTATTAGGTATGAGAGTGCAGTCCATTTGCTGACACCCTTTGCGTTGCAGTCTACCCATTCCTTGCCGGCGGCTGCCAGGTGAGCTTTTTTATTCCATGCCGGAATGAAAACCGGTGTACACAGCTCTTCGCATTTGTCGGGATGAAAGACAGTGAATTTGATGATGTCATTTCTGTCAAGCCTTGTGATGTCATCAACCTCACGCATCTCAAAGCCGTATGAATCACGAAGCAGATGAAAGACTGGGCTGCCACCATCCTCTGCAAAGCAGAAATCAGGAGTAGCAGCAAAGTAATCGCATGCAGGCAGCTCATCGCGGACCATCCGGCACATGCCCTTCCATATATCCTCGTCCATAGGATAGGTTTTTAGGATTTCCTTTGGAGTGCGCACGACTGTTCCTCCGTCTGTTATATACAAAAGCTTGTGCTTTATCGGAGCAAACAGCTTAAATTCGCTTGAAAACTGTCTGCCGGAACAGACTACAAATATTATTCCTTTGTCTATGAGCCTGTCGATGACAGACATGTACTCAGGATCTATGAGCAGTGAGCCGTCCTTTACAAGTGTTCCGTCTATATCTGTTGCTATTAGTTTTATCATTATTTATCTCCCAGGGCGTATATCTTTTGAATATTCAACTATATCATTATAAGAAATTATAATCTCATATGCAAGGGACTTATAGTGTATTTATTACTGTTTGTGAAAGAAAAAACCAGAATATATTGAAAGTTTCCTGCTCATATTGTATCATAGTAATACTGGCTTCATCTTCAATGCGTTGAAGCAATGAAAACTAAGGGGACGATATTTACTATGATAGTAGCACTTATTGAAAAAGTTTATTCTTTCTTGTGGGGAGATCTGATACACATTCCGCTGCCCGGCGGTGGGAGCGTGGGAATCTCCCTGCTCATAATTCTTTTGATTCCGACAGGAATTTATTTCACTGTAAGGACAAGACTTTTACCAATCAGAATGTTTCCGGACATGATAAAGGCGCTGACAGGTAAAAAGGAAAATAAGGACAGCCTGTCCACATTCCAGACACTCATTGTCTCTACGGCGACGAGAGTGGGCATGGGTAATCTGGTTGGTGTTGTGGCTGCCATATCAGTGGGAGGCGCAGGTGCGGTTTTCTGGATGTGGATAACAGCCATTATAGGTTCATCCACGGCTTTTGTGGAGGCTACACTGGCACAGCTTCACAAGGAGCCGGATCCATTGTACTCAGGCTATCGTGGAGGTCCGGCGTATTACATACACCATTACTTTGAGGATAAATCAGGCAAAAAGAAAAAACATGTTATTATAGCTGTTTTGTTTGCTATATCCGGACTAATCTGCTGGTGTGGCATAAGTCAGGTTATAAGCAATTCAGTTACATCATCATTTGAAAATGCATTTGGCATACCACCTATTTACACTACCGTAATTTTAGTTGCAGTGGCCGCTGTCATTGTGCTTAGGAAAAATGCTACGGTAAAGGTGCTTGACATAGTTGTTCCTATCATGGCGGTGTGCTATTTTGCCATAACCATTTTTATCATAATTAAAAATATAGGCATGATGCCATCGGTTTTTTCAAGGATATTTGAGGAAGCCTTCGGTATCAGGCAGGTGGCTGCGGGAGGCTTTGGAGCGGTGCTCATGAATGGTGTAAAGAGAGGTCTTTTTTCAAATGAGGCAGGCTCAGGCTCTGCTCCATGCGCTGCAGCGGCGGCAGAGTGCGATACTCCTGTAAAGGCAGGACTGACGCAGGCGCTTGGTGTATTTATAGATACGATAGTGATTTGCAGCTGTACGGCAATGATCATGCTCACTGCACCGGAGAATATAGTGGCAGGGAAAGAGGGCATGGATTTATTACAGTCAGCTATGAGGTATCATCTTGGAGATTTTGGAGTTATTTTTATAGCAGTCACATTGTTTTTATTCAGCTTTTCCACCTTCCTTGGTATACTTTTTTATGCAAGGAGTAATGTTGCGTACCTGTTTGGGGATAATTGGATTTCACAGACCATGTACAAGGTGCTGGCTCTTGTTATGCTGTTTGTAGGCGGTATCGCGGCATACACATTTGTCTGGGATCTCGGAGATGTAGGAATCGGCCTTATGACTATATTCAATACAGGTATTCTCTATCTGATGGGTGGACAGGCAATAAAGGAGCTGCGAGTCTTTGAGGAGAGTAATAAAGCACAAAGCAATAGTCAATGCTCACAGCAGGGGGATAACGTAACGCAATAACAATAGGAGATATATAAATATGAAAAGAGAATCATTTAAATCACGTCTGGGATTTATACTGGTAAGTGCAGGATGCGCTATAGGCATAGGCAATGTATGGCGTTTTCCGTATGTGACAGGTCAAAACGGTGGCGGTATTTTTGTACTGTTTTACCTTATATTTCTGGTATGCATGGGACTTCCGGTGCTTACGATGGAGCTTGCTGTAGGCCGAGCCAGCAGAAAAAGTGCTGTGATGAGCTACAAGGCTCTTGAGAAAGAGGGCAGTAAATGGCATATTCACGGATGGATAGCCATGCTTGGCTGCTACATGCTCATGATGTATTACACAACAGTCTCAGGCTGGATGGTTGCGTATTTCTTTAAATTCCTAAAGGGAGATTTTACATCAGGCATGAATACTGATGACACGGCAGCTGCATTTGGAAACATGCTTGCAGACCCCAAGCAGATGGCTTTCTGGATGATAGTTACGGTTGTGCTTGGCTTTTTGGTGTGCAGCCGTGGTCTGCAGAATGGGCTTGAGAAAATCAGTAAATTTATGATGAGTGCTCTGCTCTTGCTTATCATTGTCCTTGCGGTGCACAGTATCACACTTTCAGGGGCTTTGGAAGGAGTGAAATTCTATCTTGTTCCAAATCTGGATGCGGTCTCTGAAATTGGAATAAAGAATGTAATAACAGCAGCCATGAATCAGGCGTTTTTTACGCTGAGTCTGGGTGTGGCCGCAATGGAGATATTCGGCAGCTATATGGGAAAGGACTGCACTCTTGCAGGTGAGGGTGCCAAAATATGTGCTCTTGATACATTTGTGGCTATAATGTCAGGCCTTATCATTTTCCCGGCTTGCTTCAGCTATGGGGTGGAGGTAGACGCAGGACCAAGCCTTATCTTTATCACTTTGCCAAATGTGTTTGTAAATATGCAGGGAGGCCGCATATGGGGCTGTCTTTTCTTCTTGTTTATGACCTTTGCCAGCTTTTCAACCGTTATTGCGGTATTTGAGAATATCATGTCGTTTGCCATTGATATGTTTGGCTGGTCCAGAAACAAGGCTGCGCTAATAAATGGTGTGATAATACTTATTGCAAGTATGCCGTGTGTACTTGGATACAATATGTGGAGTAATCTGCACCTCATAGGAGGCAGGGATGTGCTTGACAGCGAGGACTTTATGGTAAGCAATCTGCTTCTCCCGATTGGCTCACTGGTTTATCTGCTTTTTTGTGTGACAAAGTGGGGCTGGGGCTTTGATAAGTATATAGATGAGGCAAATACAGGATCAGGACTTAAGATTTCAAGGAAGCTTAAGCCGTATTTTCAGTTCATACTGCCGCTTTTAATTTTGTTTATTTTTATCCAGGGATTGATATAGTTATGTAGTTTTTGGAAATCAGACAGGAGAGTGTAAAATATGTTAGATCAGAATACCTTTATAGAGACAGTGCAGAGCGTGGCCGAGATTATCAGGACATCAGCGGAGCCGATAGGCAGAGATGAAATCATGTCTTATTTTAAGGATATGGAGCTTAATAAAGCGCAGGAGGATATGGTATTTGAATTTCTCATCACACCACATGAGCAGGAGAATGAGAGTGCAGGTGATTATGAGGATGAACCACAGGACGAATTACATGGGGATGAATCGTCTGAAAATGTTGCATTGAACAATGTAATATACTCAGAAGGTGATTCGATGGATGCCATAGCAGGTGGAAAGAATAATAAGGCCAAGCAGGATAATGAAGCTGAGCCTGACATAGATGAGGACAGCCTTATCCCGGATTCACCTATGTTTAGGATGTATCTTGAGGAGCTTGAAGAGATACCTGATTACACAAAGGCCGAGCAGGACGATATGTACAAAAAGCTGCTCGCAGGTGATGAGAGTGTGATACACACTATATCAAATTTCTGGCTCAAAAGTGTGCTTGCCATGGCAAAGAAGCTTGCCGTTACATCAGAGGGCTTTGAGGACGTAGTACAGGAGGGAAACATGGGACTTTTCATGTGCCTTACTGAGCTCTGCGGCTGCGGGGATGAGATAGATGTGGAAAAAGAGCTTCTGGATGCCATAGAGGAGTCTATGAAAGAGTGTATCAGGGAGCAGACCGGTGAGGATGAGAGCGAGAATACTGTGGTAGGAAAGGTTTCATTGGTAAACCGTGCAGTGGAGAAACTAAAATCCGATAAGGGTTTCGAGCCGAGCCTTAGTGAGCTTTCAGGCTACACCGGCGTGGATGAGGAGGAGCTTGAAAAGCTTCTGGAGCTTATCAAAAAGGCTGATGTGGAGAAAAATAAACAGGACAGTAAATAATCTGTGTCATTTGTAGATTTGTGTCATATATTAAACCATACCTGAATATATGAAAGGATGGAAAATATATGGCACGATTTACTAATCAGGCACAGCTTCGTTATGGCAACAATGTAGCCAATTCAAATATAGCAGTCGGAGAAATACTGGAGGTGCTTTCTGCTACGAAAACAGCAGTCAAAAACACCTACAATCAAAACGATACAATAACCTATGTGGTGAGCATCGTAAACTCCGGAAATACCGCGATAAACGGTCTGACACTTTCTGACAATCTAGGTGCTTATACCTTTAACACCAACACTCTTGTACCATTAACCTATGTGAATAACACTGCAAAATACTATACAAACGGCACACTCCAGGCAGCGCCTGCAGTAACACAGGGACCGCCTCTTAGCATAACAGGCATAAATGTCCCTGCAGGTGGCAATGCAACTGTCATCTATGAGGCAGCGTTAAATGAGTATGCTCCTCTTGGCATAGAGGCTGCAGTCACAAACACTGCTACAGTTAGTGGCACCGGAATCACTCCGGTCACAGCAGCAGAGACAGTAAATGCCGAGGCTGCGCCAAATCTTGCAATTACTAAGTCAGTAAGCCCTGTTCCTGTGACGGAAAACGGTACACTGACCTATACCTTCAGGATTCAAAACTACGGAAGCGTTGCGGCAACCAATACCACAGGCGTGGTTATAACAGACACATTTGCTCCGGTTTTGAACAATCTTACAGCCGCATTAAACGGCACAGCCTGGACTGCAGCTACAGATTACACTTACAATGAGGCGACAGGCACATTTTCGAGCACGGCAGGTGCAATCACTGTTCCGGCTGCAACCTATACACAGGATAGCACAACAGGAGCGTGGGTTGTCACACCGGGTGAGAGCACACTTGTCATCACCGGAACAGTGTAGCAGCGGAGATGATTAATTTTAAGAATTGTTTAATTTAAGTGATAAAAGTTGAAATATTGATACTAAATATGTAAAATATATATAGCTATTTATGAATAAGATGATGAAGATGATCATCGGCAGTTTAAAATGATTAACCGGGGGATAAGACAAATGAATAATGCACAGTTAGTGATAGACGAAGTAAAAAAGGCAGTAAAGGGCAAGGATGATTGTATCATCAAGGCATTTGCTGCCTTTTTGGCAGGTGGACATATACTGCTTGAGGATGTGCCGGGAGTGGGAAAGACTACGCTTGCAGTAGCTTTTTCAAGGGCGATGGCGCTTGTGAATCACAGAGTACAGTTCACTCCGGATGTGCTGCCTGCTGATATACTTGGCTTTTCGATGTATCAGAAGCAGACCGGAGAGTTTGTGTACCGCGAGGGTGCCGTGATGTGTAATCTGTTTCTGGCAGATGAGATTAACAGAACAAGTCCCAAAACACAGTCTGCGCTCCTGGAGGTTATGGAGGAAGGAAATGTCACTGTGGATGGAATAAGCAGGAAGGTCCCGGAGCCGTTTATAGTGATGGCCACTCAAAATCCAAAGGGCAGCGCCGGTACACAGCTGTTGCCGGAGTCACAGCTTGATAGGTTTATGATATGTATGAGCATGGGATATCCTTCACATGATGCAGAGGTGAATATCGCAAAGGGCAAAAGTGTGAAGGCTGATGAGTATACGATAAAGCCTGTTATGAATGCACAGGGACTTGTTGAGATGCAGGGAGAGGTTGAACAGGTGTTTATACATGACAGTATTTATTCGTACATTGTGGATCTGGTTGATGCGACAAGGACAAGTCCGTACATTGAGCTTGGAGTGAGTCCGAGAGGTACGATTGCGTGTGTTAGGATGGCAAAGGCATATGCGTATCTGAGTGGGCGAAGCTATGTCATACCATCTGATGTGGTTTCTGTATTTGCGGATGTGACAAAGCACAGAATCGTGCTAAATACCAAGGCGAGAGTATCACATGTATCAGAGCTTTCAGTGATAGATGAGATACTAAAGGCTGTTAAACAGCCGACAACTTATGTGAAAAAGGCAGGTAATCGTGATTAGTTTTTTGATAGGAATAATTATTGCAGCTGTAGTTTTTTATATGTCGATGATATACGGTAATGCTGCACTGGCACTGCTTGGCTGCTTTATGTGTGTGTTTATGGTGCTGACATTTATAGCATTGCTTGTAAAGGTGCACCGGGCAGTGGCAGCTATAAACATTCCGATAGCTATCGCCACACAGGGCGAGAGTATCAGGGTGAGTCTTTCCTGTCGACTGAAGGAGGCAGGCTTCGATGGTGTAAAATACCGTGTAACGGTGAAAAATAATTTATCCGGCGAAAAAAGTACAAAATGGCTGTCAGGAGGCAGTGATTTTTTGTACAGCGTGAACCTATGCGGCAATTATGAATTTGAGCTTGTAAGGATAAAGCTATATGATTTTTCGAGGCTTTTTTATGTCACGAAAAGAGTTAAAAAATATGCAAATGTTGAGGTGATGCCGCAGATTGATGAGATTCCTGTGAGGATAACGGACAGAGTAAGAAATTTCTTTGGGGATTCTGATATCTATGATGATTTAAGACCCGGATATGATCCGTCGGAACTGTTTGATGTCAGAGAGTTTCAAAACGGTGACAGGCTGCAGAGTGTGCACTGGAAGCTTTCTGCAAGGACTGATGAGCTGATGGTAAAGGAAAACAGCCTGCCAAAGGCATGTGCGGTGGCCATAGTAGCAGATTTAAGGGGAATAAAGAAAGGCAGACAGGCGGATGCTTTTATGAAGCTTCTTGTCTCACTTTCCTTTTCGCTTATGGATCAAAAATGCTCTCATTATGTGGCGTGGTATGATACCGCCATAAACGATATTGTGAGAGCCAGAGTGGATGACGAGGAGGGCTTTTACATATTTTTGAACAGTTTTCTTAAAATAAAGCCGGATACAAAGAATGATGCGCTTTTTTTGTATGAGGAAAAGTACCGGGCAGAAAAGCTTGTGTGTCTGCTTAGCGTGGACGGAAGACTTCAGATAAAAAGGGGAGAGGAGATAGTTGGCAGAGCGGATGAAAAAAACGAGATTGTCATTTAGGAAAAGCAGATGGCAGAGATCTGACACAAATGAGATAAAGCCTGATTATAATAATGCATTTACAGTGTTTGGTGTCCTGCTTACTGAACTTGCCAATGCAGCTGCAGCAGTACTTCTTACGGTGTGTGCAGTGTCTGTTGTGAATACGACCGTTTCACATGTGAGATGCCCATATTATGTGTATGTGTGGCTGTTTATTTTTTCGGTGATAAGTGGCTTTATAAACAGGCTTACATCGCTTGACACAAGAAAATGGGTGCGCCATGCGATAAATACAGGTATGCTGCTTGTATTTCTGCTTGGAGTGTTTATTGCAAACTGGCAGGCTGCAGAGCATATAAAAGACGGCTTTTTGTATGTAAAGGGCAGGTATCTTGAGCTGATAAATGTGTACTATGGCACTTCATTTGTCTGTCCAAAGGGCGATAAAGCCTTTGCGGGGGCATTTGTTGGCTTTGTATCGTTTATAGTTATGCTTTTGCTGGTGACACTGGCGGTTCAAATTAAAAGAAGACGCATGCTCACATTATTTCCAACGCTTATGCTTGCGGTACAGCTGTGCATAGGCAAAAGCCCAAGTGTCAGCGAGGTTGTTATGCTCACGCTGTGTACACTCTGGTGTCTTATCGCAGATGGCAACGCACGCACAGTGGCAGGATATGATGCAAATGGCAGTGCACAGGGCAATGAGGCTTTAAGGATAGCGGCGGCGTTTTTATACATGGCGGCGGTGTCTGCAGTACTTTTCATATGTGTATTTTCATTTAAACCTCTTGCTGATACACTTGCCGATAAAAAGCCGCAGATGCTTGCCTTTCAAAAGGATTTGGAGGGCAGCGTAAAATCATTCTTCAGCGTGGGGATTGATTTACAGGATGGCACGGTTAGTAATCACTATCCAAGCTACAGTGAAAAAACAGTGATGACGGTAGAAGCAAAGGCAGGAGCGCCTTCTAATATTTATCTGAGAAGCTTCTACGGTGATACATATGAAAATGGCAGATGGATTAAAAAGTCTGATTTTTCCGGGATGGAAAAAGAGTATCATGATGCTTCAAGGATGGCAGCCTGGCAGACTACAATCGGATTAGCCACGCTGCTTGATGGTTATTATGATGATGAGACCAATCCGGCCACCGAAAAGTATACAATCACGATGAAGAAGCTTTCCACCAAATACACCTATTTGCCGTACTGTATCGACCCGTACAGTATAGATGCCAAGGGTGATATAGATTTTGACGAAGACTTTGTTATCACAAAGGATAAAGCGACAAAGACTATCGAGGTGTCGGCGTGTCCCGGCTTTTTCGATGGTTGTCTGGAAATGTCTATCCTTGAGCCGGAGCAGCCTCTTGAGGTCAACAATGATTTCTATGCGGCATACAATGATTATGTAATGGAAAACTATACTGAAAAGCAGGGCGGTGACGGAATTGTTGCAAAAGATGCGAAGCTGCTTCTTAGGACAGGACAGCTCACAAGCAATATGATGTACACAGGCGATATAAGAGAAAATGATGCCAACAGGATTGCGGCAGCACAACTGGTGCAGCAGTTTCTGACATCGAAGGCTTTTAAGTACAGCAAAAATCCTCCTTCAACAGGCGGTAAGGATGTAGTTGATAATTTCCTCTCAAATAGCAGACAGGGCTTTTGTGTGCATTTTGCATCGGCTGGCACGATGATACTCAGACAGATGGGCGTTCCATGCCGTTATGTAAGCGGATACTGTGCAAAGGAGGACAGCTTCAAATCCGGTGAAAATGATGAGGATATATGTGAGGTGAAGGATTCGCAGTCGCATGCCTGGGTTGAAATATATCTGGATGATTTCGGATGGATTCCGGTGGAGATGACACCGGGATATTTTGAGTATGTGACAGGTGAGAATCCGTTTGACTATATTGGTGTCAAAGGAAAGGAAACGAATGCCGGTGATGCTTTGGATGATACTGAGAATATGAATGATGCTGCGGCAAATGAAGATAATGCATATGAAGATGCAGCAGATCAAGATGCAGAAAATGAAAATACAGATGTAAAAAATGATGGCACAGCAAACGATACTACAGCAAACACTGCCTCAAACCAATATGAGTCAGGTGATGGAAGTGAGAATGCTTATGGTTCACAGTCAGGTGCGGATAAACGTACAGCTGCTCAGAACTCAAAAACGAGACTTCATATACCACCGGTGATTTTAAAAACCTCACTCTGTGTGATTTTTCTGACTGCACTTACAGCCATCATAGTTTATATCAAAAGGCGAAGAAATATTTTGTGGGAAGCAAGACTTGCAAAAAGGGTAAAAAAAGGCCGTTACAGCAGGGCAGCAATAATGATAAACAACCGCATCTACAAAGGACTGGGACATCCTTCAAAAAACAGGACAGATGAGCTTTATCTGGCTAACCTTAAGGAAAAATACTGCGGACCGGATTATTGCGGAATCCACTGGGACGAGTACATGCGCATCATACAAAAGGCTGTGTATTCATCAGAGGGCATCACAGGTGAAGAATGCTTTATGGTGATGGAAACATGGAGGCGTCTGGAGAAAAAAGACATTAGACATAATTCACAAAAAAACATGTATAAAAACAGCATGATTAACAAAAAATAAATTCGTAAGGAAAATTGTGTTGAAATAATAAGGCTTCTGTGATATAAACTTAAGCAGACGTGTTACTTTTAGGGAGGCATTTGTCGTACATAACTTTTAACAGGGTTAGTGTATGATAAGTGCCTCCTTTTTGTCGCTGGAGCAAAAAAGAATGATAGGTGCAAATCGGTACATACCCTGCATTTATAGGAGGAAAAGCTCATGAAAGACAAAATTTTTGGTGTCCTGCAGAGGGTAGGACGAAGCTTCATGCTTCCAATCGCAATCCTTCCGGTAGCAGGCTTGCTTTTAGGACTCGGAAGCTCATTCACCAACACCACAACAATTGAGACCTATGGTTTACAGTGGCTGCTCGGAGATAAGACTATACTCCATGCACTTCTTGTAATCATGAATGCGGTCGGAAGTGCCATATTCGATAACCTTCCGCTCATTTTTGCGGTCGGAGTAGCAATCGGAATGGCAAAGAAGGAAAAAGAGGTGTCAGCACTTTCAGCAGTCATAGCATACTTTGTTATGAATGTATCAATCAATGCGATGCTCAAGATTTCCGGAAAAATCCTTGCAGATGGAAGCATTGCAAAGGATGTGCTTGATGGAACCATCACATCAGTATGCGGTATCCAGTCGCTGCAGATGGGCGTGTTTGGCGGAATTATCGTAGGACTTGGAGTGGCAGCACTGCACAATCGTTTCTACAAGATTGAACTGCCGAATGCATTGTCATTTTTCGGTGGAACAAGATTTGTGCCTATCATATCAACAGTGGTGTATCTTTTTGTAGGAATCTTAATGTATTTTATCTGGCCGACAGTGCAGAACGGAATCTATGCACTCGGCGGAGTGGTGACAGGAACAGGATATTTCGGAACACTTCTCTTTGGTATCATAAAGAGAGCACTTATTCCATTCGGACTGCACCATGTATTTTACATGCCGTTCTGGCAGACTGCAGTCGGTGGAACGATGGAGGTTGCAGGACATATGGTTGAGGGTGGACAGAACATCTTCTTCGCACAGCTTGCTGACTCTGCAAACATCGCACATTTCAGTGCCGATGCCACAAGATATTTCTCGGGAGAGTTCATTTTCATGATTTTCGGTCTTCCGGGAGCAGCACTTGCAATGTATAAATGTGCAAAGCCGGAAAAGAAAAAACAGGCAGGAAGCCTTTTACTTTCTGCAACACTTGCATGTATGTTTACAGGAATAACAGAGCCTCTTGAGTTCTCATTCCTTTTCGTAGCACCGGCTCTCTTTGCAGTACAGGTAGTGCTCGCAGGAAGCGCATACATGATAGCACATATTTTAAACATCGCTGTAGGACTTACTTTCTCAGGAGGATTACTTGATTTCTTCCTGTTTGGTATATTGCAGGGGAATGAAAAGACAAGCTGGATGCTCGTGATTCCGGTGGGAATAGTATATTTCTTACTGTATTACTTTATTTTCAGCTTCCTAATAAAGAAGTTTGATTTTAAGACTCCGGGCCGTGAGGATGATGATACAGAGACAAAGCTCTACACCAAGGCAGATGTAAATGCAAGGAAAGCTGCCAAGGATGGACAAACTTCTGACGACAAAGCGGCTGTAGATGAGCTCTCGCAGACCATATCACGAGGTCTCGGCGGCAAAGCAAATATCTCAGATGTGGACTGCTGTGCAACAAGGCTTCGTATCACAGTAATTGATCCCGACAAGGTAAACGATGTGCTTCTTAAATCAACAGGAGCATCAGGAGTCGTACACAAGGGACAGGGTGTACAGATTATCTATGGACCAAGAGTAACAGTGATTAAATCAGATCTGGAGGATTATCTTGCGAGCGTGACAGAGGAGCATTTCGAGGATGATGCAGTAGAAAATAATACAGCAGACGAAGATGAAGCAAAGAACGAAAATGCAGCTTCAGATAAAGCACAGGAATCTGATGTGAAAGCAGAAAAGGAAGCCGGCGACGTAAAAGAGCCGACAAGCACAGTCATCATCTCAAGCCCTATGACAGGAATTGCAGCAGACCTCTCAACAGCGCCGGACGAGGCCTTCGCCAGCAAAATGATGGGTGACGGAGCAGTAGTCACACCTGAGGAGGGCGTGGTTGTAGCACCTGAGGATGGAACGGTTTTATTCGTTTTTGATACAAAACATGCTTTGGGATTTACAACCGACTCAGGAATTGGTATGATAATCCATGTAGGAATTGATACAGTAAAGCTCGAGGGTAAAGGCTTTGACGTACAGGTTGAGGCAGGATGCCATGTTAATAAGGGCGATGTGCTCATGAAGCTTGACCTTGACTACTTAAAGGCGAACGCACCATCAGTTACCACTCCTGTCATCTGCACAGAGCTAAAAGATAATCAGAAAATCCGCCTCATCACAGACGGACCGATTAAGGCAGGAGAGCCTCTCTACGCAGTTGACACCTACGAGAAGTAATAAAAATGTCAGGGGAATGATATGTACAGAATCACAAAGGTCTTAAATCACAATACAGTGCTTGCGGTAAAGGACAAGAGTGCAAGAGAATATCTTATAGTCGGAAAGGGTGTGGGTTTTGGAAAGAAAATCACACAGTCTGTCGAGCCAACGGAAGAGGATTCACTGTATGAGCTGACCCAGACAAGGGACAGAGGTCCGGCAAAGGACATAGTAAAATCCATCGAGCCGGAGTATCTTGAGATTGCAAACACACTGCTCGATAATGCAGAGCATGAGTTTGGACATATAGACAGAAGCATATTGTTTCCTATGGCAGATCATATAGCATTTGCTGTAAAGCGTATGGAAAACAAAGAACAGATCAGCAATCCTTTAAACGATGACATCCGTGTGATGTTTTATAGGGAGTACAAGATAGCTGAGAATATACGCCACATACTAAAGGATAAAAAACAAATTGATATAATTGATGATGAGATCGGCTACATTACTCTTCATATTCATACATCCTTAAACAATTCAAAGGTATCGGATGCCATGGAGATGGCGGCAGCAGTTCGAAAATGCGCCACATTTATAGAGGAAAAGATTGGAAAGCACATAGATGTCACTACTATGGCATACAACCGCCTCATGAACCATATCCGCCACATGGTATCAAGAGCCGCGACCGGAGAAAAATTAAAGGTTGATCTCAATCAGTTTATCGAGAAAAATTATCCGGAGTCATTCGCACTGGCAGGTGATATATGTAAGGAGCTTGGAAAGGACTTAAATCATGAGTTTTTGGACAATGAGACAGGCTACCTTGCCATACATATCGAGCAGATTAAGTGTGATGAGATGGTAAGTGAATAATAAAATGTGAAAACCTTCCTGCACATTAGGTTATGTACAAATCTCTTGCAATGTGGTACACTACATAGTTGTATCAACAAACATCCGATACACAAAATACATATGAAATCAATTTAAAGGAGATATATATACCATGAAACTCGGCATCGTCGGACTTCCGAACGTCGGAAAGTCTACATTATTCAACTCACTCACAAAGGCAGGAGCGCTTTCAGCAAACTATCCTTTTGCTACAATCGACCCAAACATAGGTATTGTTTCTGTGCCTGACGAGAGAATCGTAAAGCTCGGAGAGCTCTATCACACAAAGAAGGTTACACCTGCAACAATCGAATTTGTTGATATCGCAGGTCTTGTGAAGGGAGCCAGTAAGGGTGAGGGACTTGGAAACCAGTTCCTTGCAAATATCCGTGAGGTAGATGCAATCGTACACGTAGTGCGCTGCTTTGAGGATACAAACATTATCCATGTAGATGGCTCTGTAGATCCTGCAAGAGATATCGAGACAATCAATCTTGAGCTTATTTTCTCGGATGTTGAGATTCTTGACAGGCGAATTGCAAAAATTGCAAAGCAGGCAAGAATGGACAAGACACTTGCAAAGGAGCTTGAGCTTGTTGAGGCAGTAAAGGCTCATCTTGAGGACGGAAAGATGGCCAGAACCTTTGAAGTGCCTGATGATGAGGATGCACAGCTTTGGTTCAAGGGCTATAATCTCCTTACAGCAAAGCCTACCATCTACGCAGCAAACGTATCAGAGGATGACCTCGCAGATGACGGCGCAAGCAATCCGCATGTTGCAAAGGTAAGAGAAATGGCAAAGGAAGAGGGCGCAGAGGTATTTGTTATCTGTGCACAGATTGAGCAGGAGCTTGCAGATCTCGATGAGGACGAAAAGAAGGAGTACCTTGAGGATTTAGGTGTTGAGTCAAGCGGTCTCGATAAGCTTGTAGCAGCCAGCTATTCACTTCTCGGACTGATTTCCTTCCTCACAGCAGGAGAGGATGAGTGCCGTGCATGGACTATAAAGAAAGGTACAAAGGCACCACAGGCAGCCGGCAAGATACATACTGATTTCGAGCGTGGCTTCATCAAGGCGGAGGTAGTCAACTATCAGGATCTTCTCGACAATGGAAGCCTTGCAGCCGCAAGAGAAAAGGGTATCGTAGGCATGGAAGGAAAAGAGTACGTTGTTAAGGACGGAGATGTAATTCTTTTCAGATTTAATGTATAATTTTATGAATAAAACGCTTTTATAAGCACAAAATCAAAAAGAAACGCATAAGATAGACCAAGGGAGGTCTGTTTTATGCGTTTTCTGGATTTATGCGAAAAAGAGGTTGTGAGCGTGGAGGAGGGCAGGTTCATCGGACACGTACGGGATTTGGAGTTTGATCCGGTCTGTGGCAAAATCTGTGCGATTATCGTACCGGGACCGGGAAAATATATGGGAATATTTTGCAGGGATTACGAATATTGTATTCCATGGGTTAAGATTGTGAAAATTGGACCCGACATAATATTGGTGAATATATGTGAGTCTGATATGCGGCGTAAGCTGTTATGATAGTATAAAAGAAAACTATTCAGTGACATTGAAAACAAAAAAGTGCTGAAAAAGTCAAAATCAGTACAAAACATATTGACAATGAAAATTAGTATAGATATACTAAAATATGTATAGGTCTTTTTAAATACAGATGATGATTTGAAGTATTATAATGAGAAACAAAGATATTTTGCTTCTTCATATTATATGATATCTACGGAGGGTACAGCATGAAGTGTCCATTTTGCAGTAGTGACAACACAAGGGTAATAGACTCAAGACCGGCTGATGACAACAGCTCTATCAGGCGCAGAAGGCTGTGCGATGATTGCGGCAAGCGTTTCACTACATATGAGAAGGTGGAGACAATCCCACTCATCGTTATAAAAAAGGATAACAACAGAGAGCAGTATGACCGCTCCAAGATTGAAAAGGGCGTGCTTCTTGCATGTCACAAGAGACCGATTTCAGCAGATACAATCTCAAAGCTTGTAGATGAGGTCGAGATAGAAATCTTTGCCAGAGAGGAAAAGGAAATCTCTACATCACTCATCGGAGAGCTGATTATGGACAAATTAAAGGAGCTTGATGCGGTAGCATATGTGAGGTTTGCGTCAGTTTACAGAGAGTTTAAGGATGTCAATACATTTATGACAGAGCTTAAAAAGATGCTTGACACCAAATAGTGTTTAGGCAGCAGGCAGCCTTGAATGAACAGATTAACAGGGAGACAGAGAATTTTATACTATGAGTTTTTTATACCCGGGAGAGTACATTGACTCGACATACAGAATAGATTTTGATAAATTATATAAGGATGGCTACAGGGGGGTCATTTTTGATATCGACAACACCCTTGTGACTCATGGTTCGCCTGCTGATGAGCGGGCGATTGCTTTGTTTAAGCACCTTAAGGAGCTTGGTTTTTCGTGCCTTGTGCTCTCAAACAACAAAGAGCCGCGTGTGAAGAGCTTTGCTAAGCAGGTTGGGATAAAGTATATCTACAAGGCAGGAAAGCCCAAGCCATCAGGCTATCGTACAGCAATGGAGAGGCTTGGCACAGATACGAAAAACACTCTTTTTGTGGGAGATCAGATATTTACAGATATCATCGGAGCTAATCTTACGGGCATCAGATCAATACTTGTAGCACCTATTGACCCGCATGAGGAGATACAGATTGTGCTTAAGCGCTTTATTGAAAAGCCTGTAATTGCATGCTACAAGAGGCATTTAAAGAAAGTAAATAAATAATTTTTAACTAATAATTTAAAGTTTGGAGGCATATATATTATGAAGATTGCAATCGGAAACGATCACGCAGCAGTTGAGCTTAAAAAGACAATAATGGAGTACGTTGAGAGCATGGGTCACGAGGTGACCAACTTCGGCACAGATTCAAGTGAGAGCTGTAATTACCCGGAGTATGGTGAGAAGGTGGCTAATGCAGTGGCATCAGGCGAGTTTGACTGCGGAATACTGATATGCGGTACCGGTGTAGGTATCTCAATAGCAGCCAATAAGGTCAACGGAATCCGTGCGGCAGTTTGTTCGGACACAGCCACAGCACGCCTTGTAAAACAGCACAACAATGCCAATATCATAGCCTTTGGTGAGAGGATTGTAGGTGTTGAGCTTGCAAAGGATATCGTAAAGGCTTATCTGACAGCCGAGTTTGAGGGCGGCAGACACGCAAAGAGAATAGCTATGATATCGGATATCGAGGCTAGAAACTAATATAAAACCAATACAAATTCATGCAATAGAAAATAAATACTTGAAATGTATTGCTTTTTATTGTAAAATGGACGAATGAGAGAGCTTAGGCTCGCACGATTTAAGGAGGAAGTAACTAATGATTTCAGCAGGAGATTTCAGAAACGGTGTTACTATCGAGTTCGAGGGAAACATCTATCAGATTATCGAATTTCAGCATGTTAAACCAGGAAAAGGTGCAGCATTTGTACGTACAAAGTTAAAGAATATCATCAGTGGTGGTGTTGTTGAGAAGACATTCCGTCCAACAGAGAAATGCCCTACAGCACACATTGATCGTAAGGATATGCAGTATCTTTATGCAGATGATGATTTCTATCATTTCATGGATGTTGAGACATATGACCAGATTGACTTACCAAAGGATGAGGTTGGCGATGCTCTCAAGTTTGTAAAAGAGAACGAGATGTGTAAGGTTTGCTCACACAAGGGCAATGTATTTGCAGTTGAGCCACCACTTTTCGTTGAGCTTACTGTTACAGAGACAGAGCCTGGCTTCAAGGGTGATACAGCAACAGGTGCTACAAAGCCTGCTACAGTTGAGACAGGTGCTACAGTTTATGTACCACTTTTTGTTGAGACAGATGATGTCATCAAGATTGATACAAGAACAGGTGAGTACCTTTCACGTGTATAATCTGTAGTTTTATGAGTCTGCACATATTCCGGTATGCCCGGAGTATGTGCAGGCTTTTTTTATTTGTGTGCTGTGTGGCAGGTGAGAATTCCGACAGCAAGTGTCATAAACACATGCGACACAAGCATAGCCCACAGATATGCATCTATCCCATAGTGGGGGACGAGAAGCATAATCATCAGGATTCTTATCGCACAGGTGAGCAGATTGACGAAGAGCACCTGCTTTGCTTTACCCAGACCGTGCAGTATGCTGCAGAGCATTCCGCTTATGTGCATCAGTGGGCACAGAAAACACAGTCTTCTAAGAAAATATCCACAAAGCTTCGATGAAAAAAAAATCCCCTATAAAATCCGACAGCAGATAGAATATGCATGTAAAGATAAGACCAAAGCATAGTCCGAATAAGGCACAGGAGTTTATGGTTTTAGTGATTTTTGCATCCTTTCCGGCGGCATTCGCTTCAGAAACAGATGGCAGAAGCATCACGCAGGCACAGCTGCAAAGTACACCGGGAAATAAAAGCACGGGAAGGGTGAGACCGGAAATGGTTCCAAATATGTCAAGGGCCAATGCCGGTGATAGTCCGTAGAGCTTAAGAGTTCTCGGGATAAGCACATTTTCGGCGGAGGATGAAAAGCTTGCCAATATGTAGTTTAGTGATAAAGGAATGAAAAGCGCAGCCATTCCATAGGCTGTTGTTTTCAGGCTCTTGACGGATATTTTAAAGTATGAGAAATCTTTTTTTATTGTGATAACGGAAAAGACGGTTGCGTTCGCTTCGCCTGCCACGATGCCATATATAGAGTATACAGGCTTAAAGCAGCTGCCACCGTCAGATAGTATTGCGTATATCAGATAGCAGGTGCCAATGCGCGCGGTCTGCTCAATTAATTGTGTGGCAGCGGGGATGGCTGCTTTTTTCAATCCATAATAGTATCCGTTTATGCAGGAATGGATAGCAGCGGGCAGAATGGAAAAGGACAGCGCCTTGACAAGCTCTGTACAGCGTGGCTCACTTAAAATATAAATGCTTATGTAGTTGGCATTGGAATACATAATAATTGTGAGCAAAAGAGCAATGGTGGCTGACATAATTATTGCACAAATGAGTATAATCTGCCTGTTTTGAGGCTTTTCGGCAACAAGCTTTGATGTAGCGGTCTGAAAACCGTTGCAGCAGAGTGACATGCATACGGACATGAGTGGAATCACAAGCTGATAGAGTCCAAGACCTGTTGAGCCCATGACGTTATTAAGAAATATGCGAAAGAAAAAACCCATAAACCGACTGGTTGTACCGGCAAGTGTCAGGAAAATAGTTCCGGTCACAAGTGGATTGGATAAATATTTTTTTACAATCAAAAAATCACCTGTCATGTGTTGTCTTAGAAGTATATGTGTTTCCGGGGATATATATGACAGATGATTGTTTTATTTTGTGTCAAACAGCTATTATGCTCTTATATGACAGTTATCGTTATTTTAATTATGTGAGATTAACCCATAAAGTGGCGGATAGCCTTGGCTACGCCGTCATTTTCGTTTGTGTCGGTGACGTAATCAGCCTGTGCCTTAAGCTCATCGGTTGCATTTCCCATGGCCACGCCGATGTGTGCGGCTTTTACGATAGCCATGTCGTTTTCGGTGTCACCGACAGCCATTGTCTCATCAGCTGCTATATTCAGGATTTGAGCCAGCTTATGAAGTGCCACACCTTTGTCAACGCCTGCTTTTGTGAATTCCAGATTACCGTAGCCACCGCTTACGAGCGTGATTTCAGGGATTTTTTTCAGATGCTCAAATACTTCGTCGCGGCAGTAGTAGTTATCATTTACATCCTTTGGGAAATTGATGGTCATTTTCTGCATATGGTAATTGTTTTCGCGCATCATTTCAGTGATATCGTTCACACGTTTTCTGGTTGTCATGATGTATTCCTTTATAGAAGGAGGCATTTTGAGATCCTTTGCATCCTCGAGACACTTGTATGGAGAATAGCCACAGCCGTTTATGAAGGCATCCATATGAACGCGCTTTGTCATCAGGTAATCAATTATTGAAAACGCTGTCTCATCAGAAAGGCAGTTTTCGTAAAGACATTTTTTTGTGTCAATTTCGTAGATTGCACTTCCGTTTGCAGTGATAGCGTAGCGGATGCCGGTGTTCTTAATTGCCTCAAACGGCAGCCCTCCGAATGGACGGCCTGTGGAGATGACCACATTTATCCCGGCAGCAGTTGCCTCTTTTATAGCTTTTATATTTTCCTTGGATATCTGACTTTTGTTGTTGAAAAGTGTTCCGTCAAGATCTAAAGCAATAAGTTTCATAAGAAATCCTTTCTTTTGTTTGAAAAATATAGTGTTTTAGTATATTATGGTGAATAGACTATTGATTTTTGTGTTTTAAAATCGGTTACAATGATAATATAAATTATCACAAATTTCAAGGATGAAGAGCACATAGCTTTTGCTTTGAAATACTTTACACTGTGGAGTGAATAACAGCTGAAACAGAAAAGGAAACGAAATGACAAGAGAAGAATTCAGAAAATATATCAGAGAAAATATAGTTATCCTGGATGGAGCGACCGGTACAAACCTGATGGCAGCGGGCATGCCTGTAGGTGTGTGTCCGGAGGAATGGGTGATGGAGCATCCGCAGGTGATTCTTGATTTGCAGAAAGCTTATGTCGATAACGGCACGAATATTGTTTATGCACCTACATTTACAGGAAACAGGATTAAGCTTTTAGAATATGGTTTACAGGAGAAAATTAACGAGATAAATACCACACTGGTTGGCTTGTCAAAGCAGGCTGTCGGGGATAGGGCACTTGTAGCAGCAGATATGACGATGACCGGCAGACAGCTTTTTCCACTCGGGGATCTGATGTTTGAGGAGCTTTTGGAGGTGTACAAGGAGCAGGCGAGGATTCTTGATGAGGCAGGCGCAGATGTTTTTGTGGTTGAGACAATGATGAGTCTTCAGGAGTGCAGAGCGGCAGTGCTTGCTATAAAAGAGGTAAGCGACCTGCCTATTATGGTGACACTCACCTATAACGAGGATGGCAGGACTCTTTTTGGTACACCGCCTGAGACAGCAGTTGTTGTGCTGCAGTCACTTGGAGTGGATGCTATCGGTGTGAACTGCTCGACGGGACCTGCTGAGATGATAGCGCTGGTTGAAAAAATGGCAGAGTACTCTACAGTGCCTCTTATTGCCAAGCCAAATGCAGGGCTTCCGGAGCTTGAGGACGGTAAAACTGTATACAAGATGACTCCGGATATGTTTGCCGATGCGATGAGAGGGCTTGTGGAGGCGGGGGCATCCATTGTCGGAGGCTGCTGCGGCACCACGCCGGAGCATATACGTGCTCTCACAGAGGCCGTAAAGTCAATGCCTGTTCATAAGCCGCTTGAGCATCATAGAAGAGTACTTGCGTCTGAACGAAAGAATGTAGAGATTGACTTAGATGGCAACTTTACCGTTGTCGGAGAGAGAATCAACCCTACAGGCAAGAAAAAGCTGCAGGCACAGCTTCGTGAGGGAAAGCTTGACCTGGTGCGCCAGATGGCTATGGAGCAGGAGACAAATGGTGCGGGAATACTTGATATCAATATGGGCATGAATGGTATCGATGAGAAGGAGATGATGAAATCGGTTATATATGAGGTTTCATCTACCGTGGACTGTCCACTTTGTATTGATTCAAGCTATGTGGAGGTAATAGAGGAGGCTCTTAAGATTTATCCGGGAAGAGCTTTAATCAATTCCATTTCTCTTGAGACTGAGAAGATGGAAAAACTATTGCCTCTTGCGGCAAAATACGGAGCAATGTTCATACTTTTACCGCTTTCGGATGCAGGTTTGCCGAAGGATGTCGAGGAGAAAAAGCAGATTATAAATACTATTTATGACAAGGCACTTTCGCTAGGAATGGCACATGAGGATATCGTGGTGGATGGACTTGTTGCGACAATAGGTGCAAATCCAAAGGCCGCAATCGAGTGCTATGAGACCATTGCGTACTGTAAGGATGAGAAAAGGCTTACTACAATATGCGGACTTTCAAATATATCCTTTGGACTGCCTGAGCGTATGTATGTGAACACAGCGTTTCTTACAATGGCCATATGCAAGGGACTTACCATGGCTATTGCCAATCCATCACAGGAGCTTTTGATGAATGCTGCATTTGCATCTGATATGCTGCTTGACAGACCTGACAGCGATATTGCTTACATTGAGCGCATGAGCAGGCTTGCGGAGGAAAAGGCCCAGTATGAGACTGTTGTTGTGAAAAAGTCGGACAATGATGCGTCTGCTTCAAACGGCACATGCGCAGCAGGCAGTAAGGATGCGGTATTTCAGGCTGTCTTAAAGGGAAACAAGGGCAGTATAATTGATGAAGTAAAGAAAATGCTTTCTGATGGTGCAAAGCCTGACGAGATTATTAATAACAGCCTGATTCCGGCTATTAATGAGGTGGGAGAGCTTTTCAACCAGAAGAAGTATTTCCTGCCACAGCTTATCGGCAGTGCAAATACCATGAAGCTTGCTATAGAGCATCTGGAGCCGTTACTTGAAAAGAAGGACTCAGGTGATGATATGCCGACTCTTGTCATTGCAACGGTGGAGGGCGATATCCATGATATAGGAAAGAATCTTGTCGTGCTTATGCTTAAAAACTATGGCTACAACGTGATTGATATGGGAAAGGATGTGCCTTGTGAGGATATTGTCAACAAGGCGATTGAGACGAACGCGGCAGTTATCGGATTGTCAGCTCTTATGACTACCACCATGATGCGCATGAAGGATGTAGTGGAAATCTGCAAGGAAAAGGGCTGTAAGAGTAAGGTGGTAATCGGTGGAGCCTGCATTACACAAAGCTTTGCAGACGAGATAGGAGCCGACGGATATTCAAAGGATGCGGCAGAGTGCGTGAAGCTTGTGGAGAGACTTCTGAATAGTTAAAAATTTTTTTAATAAAATAAAAAAAGTTGTTGACAATAAGGTGCTGACTGTATATAATAATCAAGTCGGTTGACGACATGGGATCTTAGCTCAGCTGGGAGAGCATCTGCCTTACAAGCAGAGGGTCACAGGTTCGAGCCCTGTAGGTCCCATCCTTTTAAAGGATATCAATCAATATGGCGAGGTGGCTCAACTGGCTAGAGCGTCCGGTTCATACCCGGGAGGTTGAGAGTTCGAGTCTCTCCCTCGCTACTTGTTAAGACTTGCAGTTGTTGCAGGTCTTTTTGTTATAAATAGTTACGAAATAGAAAGGGATAAGCATGATAAGACCTAAAATAGGACTTGACTGGGATGATGTGACAGCCCCATTCAACAGCATAGCCATAGATATGGCAAACAAAAAATATAATATCACCCCACCTCTTGCGCTGGATGATATAGATTCCTGGGAGAATACCGGCAGAGCCTCTGTCATAAAGGAATTTTACCGGGATAATACACTTTACGAGAGGCAGAAGCCTACAGAAGAGACAAAGCGGATGATAAGAAAGCTTATGGATATCGGAGAGGTATATTTTATCACAGCGGTGGCACCGGGCTTCATGGGAGTGAGGGCGAGCCAGATAATGGAGGCATTTCCTGATTTCCCGACAGAAAATATCATACTTGGCAATGCAAAAAATCTCGTGCAGTTTGATATTATTTTAGATGATGCCATACACAATGTGCTTGAGACACCGGCCACATATCCTGTGCTCATGCGAAAGCCGTGGAATTCAAAAATGACAGGACTGTTATCGGTCAATAATATCACAGAGTTTGTATATCTCGTGGAGCAGATAATAAATGCGTCATTATATAGAAATAAAAATATAAAGAATCCGTCAGTTGTGGCGCTTGTCGGACCATCAGGCTCGGGAAAGACAGCGCTCTCAGACAGCCTGTGCGCCATGGAGCAGTTTGAGAATCCGAAAACATACTGTACCAAGCCCGGAGATAAGCACAGGTACCTGACGGAGGAGGAGTTCAATGCACAGGATTTCTTTGAAAAGACAAGGTACGCCGGAATACAGTATGGCACCAAAATGGAGGATATAGAGGCGGTGCTTGCAAAGGAACACTTTGTCGTGATGCCGCTTGACATGTGCGGTGCCATTGCAATGAAACGTCATTTTCCTACTGTAATAGTGTATGTGGCACGTGACAAGGAGCTCTTAATCCGGGATATCATAGAACAGGATTACTCGATAGAAGAAAAGACACTTCGTATTCTGTCCATAGATGCAGAGAAACGCAATCGCCAGATATGTGACTATGCTGTAAATAACATGGATGTTGGTGCAGCTACTAGAGAGCTTTCTGATGTTTTGGAAAACAATTGCTTATAAAATTTATTTATAGCAAGCTCTTAGTTATAAGTATTAACACTTTTCCTAGAAAGATGATATGATATGATTAGTTCAAGGGAACAGCATCCCGGAATTAAAATTAAAAACAAATAACATTAACATATCATTAATAGGAGGATATTAATATGAGCAAGAAACATTATGCAGACAGAAATTTAAAATTTGAGACATTACAGTTACATGTAGGACAGGAAACACCTGATCCGGTTACAGATGCGAGAGCAGTTCCAATCTACCTTACTTCATCATATGTGTTCCATAACAGTGAGCATGCGGCAGACAGATTCGGACTCAGAGATGCAGGAAATATCTATGGCAGACTGACAAACCCTACAGAGGATGTATTCGAGAGAAGAATTGCAGCACTCGAGGGTGGCGTGGCAGCACTTGCTGTTGGTTCCGGAGCAGCGGCACTCACATATGCTTTCCAGGCAGTAGCACACGCAGGTGATCATATCGTTGCAGCAAAGAATATCTACGGCGGTACATACAATCTCTTGGCACACACACTTCCTGATTACGGAATTGAGGCTACATTCGTAGATCCATTCGATTATGATGGAATCAAGGCTGCCATCAAAGAGAACACAAAAGCTATTGAAATCGAGACACTCGGAAATCCAAACTCAGAGGTAGTAGATATCGAAAAAATTGCAAATATCGCTCATGAGGCAGGAATCCCACTTATCGTAGATAATACCTTTGCTACACCATATCTTGTCCGTCCGATTGAGTACGGTGCTGATATCGTGGTTCACTCAGCAACAAAGTTCATCGGTGGACACGGAACAACAATTGGTGGAGTTATAATTGACAGCGGTAAATTCGACTGGACACAGAATGATAAATGGCCATGGCTTGTAGAGCCAAACGTATCATACCACGGAGTAAGCTTTGCAAAGGATTGCGCACCGGCAGCATTTGCGACATATATCAGGGCAATTTTACTTCGTGATACAGGAGCAACAATTTCACCTGTTCATTCATTTATCTTCCTTCAGGGACTTGAGACACTTTCGCTTCGTGTGGAGCGTCATGTGGAGAATGCACTCAAGGTAGTTCAGTACTTAAAGGATCAGCCACTCGTAGAGAAGGTTAATCATCCATCTATTTCAGAGGATAAAGAGCAGCAGGAACTTTACAAGAAATACTTCCCTAACGGAGGCGGCTCTATATTTACATTCGAGATTAAGGGTGGAGCAAAGGAAGCGCAGAAATTTATTGACAACCTTGAGCTTTTCTCACTGCTTGCAAACGTAGCTGATGTTAAGTCACTTGCTATACATCCGGCTTCTACCACACACTCAGAGTGCAATGAAGCAGAGCTCTTAGATCAGGGCATCAAGCCAAACACAATCCGTCTTTCAATCGGAACTGAGAATGTGGATGATATCATTGAGGATCTTGATGAGGCATTTAAGGCACTTGCAGAGTAAACAGTTTTGCATGATAAATACTCCTTAAACGAATAAATAGTGATCATTATAAGAGGAATCGGAAAATATTAATCCGGTTCCTTTTATTGTGCCATGAAATATTAGGGATTGGATTTTTTCGCGAACATTTTGACAACCTTTTAACAATTATTGATATTCGTGAAAAATAAGTATATTATAGTCAGTGGTGTGAAACCAGATATAGTTTTAAATAATAAATAATATACATAAAGGAGAAATTATCATGTTTGGATTTGGTCAGTTAATCGAAATATTAAAGAAAGACCCAAAGAAAATCGTATTCACAGAGGGAGAGGATCCACGTATCCTTGAGGCAGCTTCGCGTTTACTTGCAAGCAACTTCTTACATCCTATCCTTGTCGGAGATCCTGAGAAGATTAGTGCAAGCGCTGAGAAGAGCGGTTTCAATATCCGTGGAGCAGAGATTATAGATCCTATGAACTTTGACCGTATGGATGAGATGGTTGAATTATTCTGCGAGCTTCGTAAGAGCAAGGGTGTTACACCGGAGCAGGCTAAGGGAATTCTTTCATCAGCTAACTACTTTGGAACAATGCTTGTAAAGATGGGTATCGCAGACTCGCTTCTCGGAGGAGCTACATACTCAACAGCAGATACAGTTCGTCCGGCATTACAGCTTATCAAGACAAAGCCTGGCAACACAATCGTATCTTCATGCTTTATCCTTGTTCGTCCATCTGCAACAGGTGAGAATGAGGTGCTTGCAATGAGCGACTGTGCTATAAACATCCATCCTACAGAGGATGAGCTTGTTGAGATCGCAGGAGAATCAGCAGAGTGTGCTAAGATCTTCGGTATCGATCCAAAGGTTGCATTCTTAAGCTACTCAACACTTGGCTCAGGAAAGGGCGAGGACGTTGACAAGATGAGAAACGCAGCTCACAAGGCAAGAGAAAAATATCCAAATCTTCCAATTGAGGGAGAAATCCAGTTTGACGCAGCAGTTGCACCACGTGTAGCCCGCACAAAGTGCCCACAGTCTGAGGTTGCGGGTCATGCAAATACATTTATCTTCCCTGACATCAACGCAGGAAATATCGGATACAAGATTGCACAGAGACTTGGTAATTTCGAAGCATACGGCCCAATCCTTCTTGGACTCAATGCTCCAATCAATGACCTTTCTCGTGGATGTAATGCAGGAGAGGTTTACTCAATGGCTATCATCACTGCAGCACTTGCATAAGACATTTAATGGACTATTCTCATTTTAATAAAGACCGCTCCGGTTTGTCCGGGGCGGTCTTTTATTTGAAAAAAGTTACTGAAAATAATATCTTGGCGCAACAGAAGAAATAAGGTATACTATAGTTAAAAACTAAAATACAGAGCAATGACAGTTGACAATAACATGAGGTGTTGTATCTGATAGAAAGAGAGACGATATATGAGAGTAGGAATGGGCTATGATGTGCACAAGCTTGTTGAGGGCAGAGATTTGATTTTGGGTGGAGTGAAGGTTCCGCATACACTCGGGCTTTTAGGCCATTCGGATGCCGATGTACTGTTGCATGCGATAATGGATGCACTCTTGGGTGCAGCGGCACTTGGCGATATCGGAAAGCATTTCCCGGATACAGACCCGGCATATGAGGGGATTTCGAGTCTTAAGCTTTTAGAGCATGTGAGAGACCTCATTGCAAAAAAAGGCTATGTGATAGAAAACATAGATGCGACGGTAATTGCACAAAAGCCGAAGCTTCGTCCGTATATTGAGCAGATGGAGCAGAATGTGGCTGATACGCTGCAAATCGCAAAGGAACAGGTAAATATAAAGGCAACGACCGAGGAGTGGCTTGGTTTTACAGGCCGCGAGGAGGGAATTGCATCACAGGCAATCTGCTCACTTACAGGTCTTTATGAGGCAAGCGTGCAGGTCGGAGGCGGATGCAGCGGCTGCAGTGGCTGTCAGGCCGATTGATTTGAATATATAGGGAAAACATGCTAAAATAAAAAGATAGTTATAAATCATCCAAAAGGAGATATAAATAATGGAGAACAATTTCAAGTTTTACAATACACTCACAAGACAGATTGATACTGTTGTTCCGCGTGTTGACGGCAAAATCGGCATGTATACATGTGGACCTACAGTTTACCATTTTGCACATATCGGAAATATCCGCTCATACATCATGGAGGATGTGCTCGAGAAGGCACTTCGCTATGTGGGCTATGATGTAAAGCGTGTCATGAATATCACTGATGTGGGACATCTCTCAAGCGACGGAGATACCGGAGAGGACAAGATGCTAAAGGGCGCAAAGCGTGAACACAAGAGCGTCATGGAGGTGGCAAAGGAGTACACGGACGCTTTTTTCAAGGATTTCACGGCTGTACACAACAGGATGCCTGATGTCGTAGAGCCCGCAACCAACTGTATTCCGGAGTTTATCCATATGGTGGAGGTGCTTATCGAGAAGGGCTATGCCTATTTTGCAGGAGGCAATGTATATTTCGATACATCAAAGCTTGATGATTATTTTGTGTTCTCTTCAGCAGTAGAGAAGGAACAGCTTCAGGTTGGAGTGCGAGATGATGTCGAGGAGGATGTAAACAAGAAGAATAAAAATGATTTCGTACTCTGGTTTACACAGTCTAAGTTTGAGGACCAGGCTCTTAAATGGGACAGCCCATGGGGCGTCGGATATCCGGGCTGGCATATAGAGTGCTCATGCATCAGCATGAAGCATCTCGGAGAGTACGTGGATATCCACTGTGGCGGTGTGGACAATATTTTCCCACATCACACCAATGAGATTGCACAGTCAGAGAGCTATCTGGGACACGACTGGTGCAAGTACTGGTTCCATGTCAATCACTTAAATGACAGAGCCGGCAAGATGAGCAAGTCGAAGGGTGCAATCCTCACAGTTTCGGTGCTTCAGGAGAAGGGCTACAATCCGCTTGCCTACAGATTCTTCTGCTTACAGTCACACTACAGAAAGCCTCTTGAGTTTTCGTTTGATGCGCTCGACAATGCAGTTGCGGCATACAATAAGATTGCAAAGCGTGTGGCAGAGCTTAAGGATGAGGGTGATATTGATGAGACAGCTTTTGCTGACTTTAAGAAGAAATTTACTGATGCAGTTTCAAATGATCTGAATACATCAATGGCTATAACCATAGTGTATGATGTGCTTAAGGCTGATATCTCAGACAGGACAAAGCTTGCACTTATCGATGACTTTGAGCAGGTACTTGATCTGGGACTTAGGGAATCAGGAAAGGCCTTACTTGAGGCATCGTCATCGGTAGACAGTGAGCTTGAGGCATTTATCAATGATAAAATTGCAGAGCGTGCAGCCGCTAAAAAGGCAAAGGATTTTGCGACAGCCGATGCCATAAGAGATGAGCTTCTGGCAAAGGGGGTTGCCATAAAGGATACCAGAGAGGGAGTAAAATGGGAGCTTGTATAGTATGAAGATAGACTCATATATTAAGGAACAGTTTGGAATAAAGGATGTTGATATAAGGACATACTCGCCGCTTACACTTGCATATATCGGTGATGGCATATTTGATATTGTCATCCGCTCAGTTGTGGTGGGAAAGGGCAATACAAAGGCAAATCTGCTTCATAAGCACACAAGTAATATAGTAAAGGCACATACACAGGCTCTCATGATAGAGGCACTTTTACCTCATCTGACAGAGGAGGAGAGTGATGTGTATCACAGGGGCCGCAATGCCAAGTCGCCTTCCATGGCAAAAAACGCTACAATGGCTGATTACAGGAAAGCTACAGGGCTTGAGGCGGTCATGGGCTATCTTTATCTGAAGGATGATTTTGAGAGGGTTGTTTCACTCACTAAGCTTGGAGTGGAACTTTTAGGAATTGAAATATAGCACAAAATAAGAGGAAAATATGGATAACAACAATAAAGAAAAATTTCATGAGAATTATATAGAGGGCAGAAATGCTGTGCTGGAGGCTTTCCGTTCGGGAAAGACAATAGACAAGCTTTTTGTGCTTGACGGCTGTCAGGACGGACCAATAAAGTCAATCACAAGAGAGGCCAGAAAGCATGATGCAATCATAAACTATGTTGCAAAGGAAAGACTTGATCAGATGTCTGAGACAGGCAAGCATCAGGGTGTCATTGCAGTTTCAGCAGCATATGAGTATGCCGAGGTTTCGGACATACTGGAAAATGCCGAAAGAAAGGGCGAGCCGCCTTTTATCATCATACTTGACGGTATAGAGGATCCACACAATCTTGGCGCAATAATCCGTACCGCAAATCAGGCGGGTGCACATGGCATCATCATACCAAAAAGGCGTGCAGTGGGACTTACCCCTACAGTGGCAAAGACGTCTGCAGGTGCGATAAACTATACACCTGTTGCCAAAGTTACCAATATCTCAAATACCATAAAGGAGCTTAAGGAAAAGGGCATGTGGTTTGTATGTGCTGATATGGGTGGCACTACCATGTATGACTTAAACCTCACAGGTCCTATAGGTCTTGTAATAGGCAATGAGGGTGACGGAGTCAGCAAGCTTGTAAAGGAAAACTGTGATATGACAGCTTCTATTCCTATGGTGGGCGATATTGACTCACTGAACGCATCGGTTGCGACAGGCGTGCTTGCATATGAGATAGTCAGACAGAGAATTAAGAGTGGAAAGTAGATTGCATGTCGCGGATGAGTGGTGTATATTATGAATTGTATATTTATAGAATAGGAAGCATATAGTGGAAGATTACAGCGCATATACGGATGAAGAGCTTATTATGAGGATTCATAATGACAAAAATGACCATGGTGACAACAATGAAATCATGGACTATATATTGGAAAAGTATAAGCCGCTTGTGCGTAAAAAGACGAATGCACTCTACCTGATAGGCGGTGAGAATGATGACCTTATTCAGGAGGGCATGATAGGCCTGTTTAAAGCGGTCAGAGACTATAAGAGCGACAAGGAAGCATCTTTCTACAGCTTTGCACAGCTATGCATCACAAGGCAGCTTAGCTCGGCGCTTGAGGCTTCAAACCGAAAGAAACATATGCCACTTAACACATATATATCCTTTTCGCAGAGTGACAGTGATGGTACGGAGTTTGAAGAAATACTGCAAGATGATATTGCAAGTCCTGAGCAGCTTCTCATAGAGAAGGAAAAATTTAAGGAATTTAAGGAACAATTGTGGAATAAACTGAGTAATATGGAGAAAAAAGTGCTACAATTGTATCTGGAAGGAAATAATTATACATCGATAGCGCGTATGCTTGGAAAATCAGACAAATCAATTGACAATGCACTATCCCGTATCAGACAAAAGCTAAAAAGAAAGTAGGTGAAGCTTGTTATGGAGTTTTCAAGAATAGGTGAACACACTATAAAATGTGTTATTTCAGAAGAAGAAATATATGATCTGGGATATACAATGGATGAAATTATGAGCAATGGCGAGCGCACCCAGGAATTCATGAACCAGATATTTGACATGGCTTCAGAAGAGTTTGGAACTGATTTTAATTCGGGAATCAAGACTGTGAGAGCAGATTTTTTGGCGGATCACACACTTTCTCTGACATTTTCTGAACATCCTGCTACTGAGGGCATGATGGAGCATCTTAAAGATATCGTTAATGGACTGCTTAATTCGCTGCCGGCTGAGGATGCAGAGAATGAGAAAAATAAAAAAGGCAGGACAACTGCAAAAAAGCAGGATATGGTGTCTGTTGTAATGTTCATTTTTGAAAAATTTGATGTGGCTGTCAGATTTGCAAAGATGATTAAAGGACTGCCAATGCCATTCTCACAGCTTTTTAAGTTTGAGGGAGAGTACTTTATGAGCATGGATTTATCGGGCTATGATGAGCATGAGCTTGAAAAGATGTCTGTCATAGCAGATGAGTATGCAGATGATATCATTGCAGGGGCTGATAAAAGGGCTTTTCTTATGGAGCATGCAAAAGTTATTCTTGATGACAAGGCTATTGAGAGTCTTGCGCAGCTGTGAAGGTACTGAACAGTTACAAAAATATAATAAAAACAAGGTCTGTCAGCTATACTGACAGACCTTGTTTTGTATGTAAATATTATCTAGCTTGAGCTCATTGTACTTTGCAACTGCCTCATTGTCTATTAAATCTCCAACAGTCAGCTTGAATGTCACCTTGACAATATCTGTTCCGTTACACAACTCATCCGGTATATCAGAGTTTTAAAAATATCAAAGGAAATGTTTAATTTTTTTGAATTTATGTTAAAATAGTTTCAAAAGGAGATTACAATATGGGTGAAACAGAATATTCAGAAGCATTAAAACTTGGAAAAAAAGAATACAGGGCAAGGATAGCTAAAGGACAGTTTCCTTATCTGCCAGTACTTGATGAAATCTTATCAGAGGCAGATATTAAGACAGAGCAGAATATGGGGCTGGTCCAGGTGCCTTTGGATTTCGTTGTAGGAACAAGCACCATGGGCAGGACATATTCATTTGCGGCAAACTTTATGCCGATATTGGACGAGGAAACCGAATTTGCAGTGAAGTGGTCTAATCTGTCAGATGCACAGATGAATGAGGGAATCAGAGATCCAATCAAGGCATTTGAGTACATGAATAGGTATTATGTGCTTGAGGGCAATAAGAGGGTCAGTGTACTCAAGTACTTCAACGCCGTTTCGATTCCTGCAATTGTGACCAGAAAGATTCCAAAGCTGTCGGATGATTATGATGTGAGGCTTTATTATGAGTATATGAAGTTCAATGAAATCACGGGGCTTTGCTCGGTGGAGTTTACGAAGCTGGGCAATGCGGATAAGCTTCTTTCGCTTGTCGGAAAAGAGGGCAGATGGGATGATGAGACCAAGGAAAAATTTGCCAAGGTAATGTTTGATTTTTCAAAGGTCTATAATTTCCGCGGTGGTGACAGGCTGGACATCAAGCTAGGGGATGCTATTACAGTATTTATGGAGGTCTTTGGCATGGATGCCATGCTTGAGATGTCTGAGAATGATTACAACAAAAACATCATCAATACATGGAAGGAGTTTGCGGCAGAAGGGGAAAAGCACAAGATAAATCTGGTGCTGGATCCGAAAAAGGTACAGACAAAAAAGAGTCTGTTAAACTATCTTATTCCTCAGACTCAAAAGAAGCTCAAGGTAGTATTTTTGTATCCGAGAGAGCCAAAGACATCTGCATGGCTTTATTCGCATGAGCTTGGGCGTATGTATCTTGATGAAACCTTTTCAGACAAGCTGGAGACAGAATATGTGGCAGGTGTAGATGAGAACAATGTGGAGCAGGTGCTTGAAGATATCATAAAGTCCGGTGCCGATATAGTTTTTTGTGTGGGACCGCAGATGATGCCAAACAGCTTAAAGGTGGCTGTTGAGCATCCGGAGGTTTATATACTCAACTGTTCGCTGAATGCGCCTCATCCTTATATCAGAACATACTATGGACGTATGTATGAGGCAAAGTTTCTCGCAGGAATGATAGCAGGAGCTGTCACAGACAATGAAAGGGTTGCATATATTGCAGACTACCCGATATATGGCATGATTGCCAATATCAACGCGTTTGCTCTGGGAGTTGCAAGTGTGAATCCAAGGGCAAAGGTATATCTGGCATGGTCAAAGACAAAGGATTATGACAGGAATAAATTCCTTACAGAAAATGACCTGCATTATGTGTCGGATCAGGATATTATCACTCCGAATGACGCGTCCAGATATTTTGGTCTGTACAAGCTGCAGGATGGACAGGCATTAAACCTTGCCATGCCTATATGGAACTGGGGAGTGTTTTATGAGAAGCTTTTGCAGAGCGTACTGGCAGGCTCCTACAAGGCTGAAGGACAGGAGCAGGTTAAGGCACTTAATTACTGGTGGGGCATGTCAGCCGGTGTTATTGACCTGATTTGTTCAAAGCATGTACCTTATGGAGTGAAAAGGCTTGCGGATCATTTAAAGAGCGATATCACAAAGGGTGAGGTTGTGCCGTTCTTTGGACATATATATGACCAGAAGGGCGAGCTTAAAAACAAAGGTGAGCACGAGATGAAACCGTCTGATATCATGAAAATGGACTGGCTTGTAGATAATGTTGTGGGTAGTATTCCGCCTATGAGTGAGTTTGTTGACAATGCAAAGATGGTGGTTGAACTAAAGGGTGTAGAGGAAAATAAACTGTAATGAAGATACTGTTCTTAGCTGATGAAGAGTCGAAAATGTACTGGGAATACTTTAAGAAAGAGGATTTTAAAGGAATTGATATTATTGTATCATGTGGAGACTTAAATCCGAGCTATCTGTCCTTTCTGACAACGATGGTTGGAGTCCCTCTTTTGTATGTGCATGGCAATCACGATGACAAATACAATGTAAAGCCGCCGGAAGGCTGCATATGCATTGAGGATGAGATTTACGAATATGAGGGTGTACGGTTTCTTGGCCTGGGAGGCTCAAACCGCTATAAACCGGGAAAAAATCAGTATACTCAGAAGGAGATGACAAAGCGTGTTAAGAAGCTGTGGTGGAAGCTTAAACGTAAAAACGGCTTTGATGTGCTTGTCACCCATTCGCCGGCAAAGGGACTGCATGATGGTGAGGATGTATGTCATACAGGCTTTGATGTGTTTAACAGGCTTATTGAGCAGTATAAGCCAAGGTATTTTGTGCATGGACATGTTCATATGAGTTACGGCAGGCAGTTTGTCAGGCTTGACAAGGTGGGAGAAACTACTGTTATCAATGCGTACGAGAAATATATTGTTGAAATATAGAATATTTCTGCCGGATTAAGAGTTTGTTTGTAAATATTTACCGAATTTAAGAAAATATTTATCATATGGCTATATTTAGGACACAATTAAGAGTTACTATAATATCATCAAAAGGAGCTGTTGTATTTCAACTATGTGTTGGGGTACACTCAGTTCCGACTAAAAATTATTCATGTGCACTGAATTGACGTCGCATATGCTTTTCCTCATATACATAGAATGCCACAGGCTTTATGTCTGTGGCATTCAATATATAAAATAACTAAATTTGAAAATTTTTGGGAAAACTACCTTTCAAAACACAAATCTGATTTGAAAAAATGAAGTACAAAAAACCCCGAAGCCTTTGATTTTACTGGAAAATCTTGAGCTTCGGGTTTTTTTTATAAGCTGATGACGGGAATTGAACCCGTGACCCCTTCCTTACCAAGGAAGTGCTCTACCTCTGAGCCACATCAGCAATTATCAACTTGTTAAGTTTACTATATACATCAGCATTTGTCAACCCACTTTGAATTAAAATATAATTTTATGTGAGTCAGAATACAATTTATTATGAATTATAGTATACCATAACTTTTATACTTAAAAAAGTAAAGACATTTACCTAATGAGAAATTATACCATAAAAATTCTTGAAAATATACCCATTTTGTTGTAGCATATGTTTTAGTACACTTTACTATGTAAAAGTTAGGAGATAAACATGAAAAAGACACCATTTGTGACAAAACAACAGGTAGAGGAAATTGTTAAAAAATTCCCTACACCATTTCATTTATATGACGAGGCAGGCATCCGTGCCAATGCACAAGCTGTAAAGGATGCATTTGCATGGAATCCGGGCTTTAGAGAGTATTTTGCTGTAAAAGCTACCCCAAACCCATACCTGCTCAAGATTTTAAAGGATTATGACATGGGCTGTGATTGCTCATCATACACAGAGCTTATGCTTGCAAAGTCATGCGGCTTCGATGGAGAGCATATCATGTTTTCATCAAATGATACACCGGCAGAGGAATTTGCATATGCAGACAAGCTTGGTGCTATCATCAATCTCGATGATTTCACACATATTGATTTTTTGGAGGAAACAATCGGACATATTCCGGAGACAATAAGCTGCAGATATAATCCGGGCGGAGTGTTCACACTGTCAAACGGTATCATGGACAATCCGGGAGACTCCAAGTATGGCATGACAAAGGAACAGCTTTTTGAGGCATTCAAAATTCTTAAGTCAAAAGGCGCTAAATACTTTGGCGTGCATGCATTCCTGGCAAGCAATACAGTAACCAACGAGTATTATCCACAGCTTGCAAAGGAGCTTTTTGAGCTGGTTGTTGAGCTTAAAAATGAGACCGGCTGCGATATTAGATTTGTAAATCTTTCAGGTGGAGTTGGCGTGGCTTATAAGCCGGATCAGACACCAAACGATATATCGGTTATCGGCGCCGGTGTACATAAGGTGTACGATGAGGTTTTGGTACCGGCAGGAATGGGCGATGTGGCTATTTACACAGAGATGGGACGTTTTATGATGGCTCCGTATGGCTGTCTTGTGACAAAGGCTATCCATGAGAAGCATATCTACAAGGAGTATATAGGAGTAGATGCGTGTGCGGCAAACCTTATGAGACCGGCTATTTACGGCTCATACCATCATATCACAGTGCTCGGCAAGGAGGATGCACCTTGTGACCATACATATGATGTGGTAGGCTCACTCTGTGAGAACTGTGACAAGTTTGCAATTGACAGACAGCTTCCGAAGATCGATATGGGAGACTATCTGGTAATCCATGATACAGGAGCACACGGCTTCTCAATGGGCTACAATTACAACGGACGACTTCGCTCAGCAGAGATACTGCTCGAAAGCAATGGAGAGGCAAAACTCATCAGAAGAGCAGAAACTCCGGCAGACTACTTTGCAACCTTTGACTGCTTTGATGATATTAAAATAACAGAGTAATCTGCTAGCGCACCTTGCAGAGCACGTGTCCGAATTTTATCCATTTGCTCATATCATCAACATTATCGCTGTCGACATAAAAGGTCTCACCGTAATTGTTGATTGGTGTGAGCTCACATGGGTTTGTCTGGTGGAGTTTTCTGATGTATGCACGCTTGTTCTGTGCGTTGATAAAGATACCGGTATCGCCGTCACGGATTGGGTTTCGACTGATTAGAAGTATATCGCCTTTATTATATACAGGATGTAGATGATTGCTTGTGATGCGGATTCCGATGTGAAGGGCATCACCGAAGGCTTTTCTGTAATTTGAAACATCAAGCTTTTCGACATTGTAGGAGTCCAAAATCATGCCGTCGGTCATATTGCCTGTCGGGATGAGGACGGAAATCAGATCCTCCGTATGACTGCTTTCATCCTTGTAGGCAGACAGCGCAAGCTCAGTGTCTATAATCGAGTCTATAAGTATGCGCTGGTTTTTGGAAAGTTTTTTGATGCGCTTTACAAGGTTTATTACATCATCATTGAAGCCTGTTAGTTCGCAGGAAAATCGTCCTGTCAGCTTGTATATCAGGTAAGCGGTGTAGATGTCTATACGAGAGGATTCTCCGTTTGCTATTCGCTTGTAGGTGGAGAGTGACATATCAAGTGCTTTTGCAAACTGTGCCTGGGACATACCAAGCTTTATGCGTTCGCGCTCAATATTTGTCGATATGTTTTTTGCTATTTCAAGTCGGTTCATTTTTGAGCTAATCTCCCTTCTTTTTAAAAAAATAAACTCCAAATTTGGTCAAGTATTGACATGCGCAATACACTATAATGGTTATTGTTGAAACATAAATAAATATATAAGAAACGTCAATTACTGTCAAATAAAAATGTTTGTTATATAAAAAGGGAGGTGTCCTGAAACTTAATTAGTGTAAGCTGAATGCAGCTTACACTTTTTTTATTTAAACAAATGCAGCTTTATTTATAATAAATATCAAAAAAATTTTTTGAAATAAATGTGTCTGAGGCATTGATTAGAGCACCGCTAATTGGTACAATGTTTTATTAGGTGATGAATCAGTATTACGAGGTCTAGATATAAATGAATGATATAGCAATTGATAAAGAACACTTACATTATTTGGAACAGCTGTCGGAGATGTATCCGACAATAGGCAAGGCATCATCTGAGATTATCAATCTGCAGGCTATTTTAAACCTGCCAAAGGGCACAGAGCACTTTGTATCTGACGTGCATGGTGAGTATGAAGCCTTTTCCCATGTGCTGAAAAATGGTTCTGGGGCTGTAAGAAAGAAGATAGATGATGTATTTGGTCTGGCGATGAACAAGGCTGACAAGGCTGCGCTTGCCACACTCATCTACTACCCGAGGGAAAAGATGGAGCTTATTAAGCAGGACGAGCCGGATATGGATTCGTGGTATAAGACGACTCTTTATAAGCTGATAGAGGTGTGCAAGACCGTTTCATCAAAGTATACGCGCTCCAAGGTGAGAAAAGCTTTGCCGGAGGAGTATGCATATGTTATAGAGGAGCTCATCACAGAAAAGCCGGAGGTGTTAAACAAGGAGGCTTACTACGAGTCAATCATCAATACAACAGTGGAGCTGGGCACTGCGGAGGAGTTTATAGTGGTGCTTTCCGAGCTTATTCAGAGACTTGCTGTTGACCATCTGCATGTGCTTGGTGATATATATGACAGGGGAGCGGGGCCACATCTGATAATGGACAGGCTGTGCAGATATCACTCGCTGGATATACAGTGGGGCAATCACGATATTATCTGGATGGGGGCAGCCGCAGGAAATCCTGCATGTATTGCAACTGTTGTCAGAAACAGTATCAGATATGGTAATCTGGACGTGGTCGAGGAGGGCTATGGTATAAATATGCTTCCGCTTGCTACGTTTGCACTGAAGGCTTACAAGGATGACCCATGCACCAGATTTGTGTTTAAGGTGGCTCCAAGTGGCGCAGATAATATGGAGAGTGATCTGATAAAGAAGATGCACAAGGCCATTGCCATCATACGTTTCAAGCTGGAGGGACAGCTCATTAAGAAGTGGCCTGAGTATGGCATGAAGGAACGATTGCTCTTGGAACATATTGATTATGAACATGGCACTATAGAGCTTGAGGGCAGAACTTATAAGCTTCTTGATACAAGCTTTCCGACAATTGACCCGGCTGATCCTTACAGGCTGACAGAGGGGGAAGAGGAAGTCATACAGAGGCTCAGAAGCTCGTTTATTCATTGCGAGAAGCTTAAAAACCACGTTGGGCTGTTGCTTAAAAAAGGCAGCATGTACAAGGTATATAATGGCAATCTGCTTTTCCACGGATGTATCCCGATGGAGGAGGACGGAAGCTTCGCAAAGGTAAATATCTACGGTAAAGAGTATAGTGGCAAGGCTTTGTTTGATATACTGGAGACTTACGTCAGAAAGGCTTTTTTCTCGGATGATAAGCTGGAAAGACAAAAGGGCAGCGATATCATGTGGTACATATGGACAGCACCATATTCTCCGCTTTATGGCAGAAATAAGATGGCTACGTTTGAGAGATATTTTATAGATGACGATGACATGAAAATAGAAAAGAAAAACTTTTATTATGACTATATAAACAAGCCTGAGTGTGCGCAGCGTATACTCGAGGAGTTTGGTTTGCATGATAAAAGAGACCATATCATAAACGGACATGTTCCTGTTCACAGATTAAGAGGTGAAAGCCCTGTGAAGTGCGACGGCAGAGTGATAGTCATAGATGGTGGTTTTTCAAAGGCGTACCGCAGGCGGACAGGCATCGCGGGATATACCTTGATTTACAATTCATATGGGCTGACATTGACAGCACATGAGCCGTTTGAATCACCGGAGACGGCAGTAAGGGATGAGAGGGATATCGTATCAAGGCGTGAGGCTGTAGAGGTACTTGATAAGAGAATACTTGTCGGAGATACGGATGCCGGAATAAAGATGAAGGAAAAGATAGCTGATCTAAAGCATCTCATTGCGGCATATCGTTCGGGTGAGATTGCAGAGCGCGATGATTAGAAAGAGGGAATATGATGTATGTAGTTGATGGGTTTGAGTTTCAGACAAAGGAAGAGGCAAGGCAGTAGAAGAGAGGGAAAAAGCACTGGATGAAAGGCAGGATGCAACAGAGTGGACAAAATAAAGATACTGGTGGTAGATGACGAGAGCAGGATGAGAAAGCTCGTGCATGATTTCCTTGCAAGGGAAGGGTATGAGGTACTTGAGGCCGGAGACGGCGAGGAGGCACTTGATATATTTTATCAGCAGAAGGACATAGCACTGCTGGTGCTCGATATAATGATGCCAAGGATAAATGGTTTTGAGGTATGCCGTGAAATCAGACAGACTTCAAAGGTGCCGATTATTATGCTTACAGCTAAGGGCGATGAACGTGATGAATTAAACGGCTTTGACATTGGTGCTGATGAGTACATTTCAAAGCCATTTTCTCCCAAGATACTGGTGGCCAGGGTAAATGCTCTCCTTCGCAGGGCGAATAAACTGGGCAAGGAGGCAGTAATAAGCGAGGCCGGTGGTATTGTCATGGACAAGACGGCACACACTGTAGCTATTGATGGCAAGGATATTGAACTTTCGGTAAAGGAATTTGAGCTTTTGGATTACTTTATGAGCAATCAGGGAATTGCGCTTACCAGGGAGCGCATACTTGACAGTGTGTGGAGCTATGATTATTTTGGCGATGCGAGGACTATTGATACACATGTGAAGAAATTAAGAAGCAAGATGGGCGCTAAAGGCGACTATATAAAGACTGTCTGGGGTGTGGGATATAAGTTCGAGATACAGTAAGTGTTAAGCTTAGGACTAATGGATTCGGGATAAGAGGTGTCACCATGAAAAAGAAAAAAACGTTATCCACACAGCTTACGCTTGTGATTTCATTCATTGTACTTCTGATAGTGGGAGTGTTTTGGATGGCTAATAATACACTGCTGGAAAAGTATTATGTATTTAACAAGGAAAAAGAGATGCTTGCTGTATACAAAATGGTGGACTTGGCTGCAAAAAATGACAAACTTTCAGATGATACGTTTGCTGTAGCATTTGAAAAGAAATGTGTTGGCGCCAATATAGATGCGGTTGTGTTCAACAAATACGGTAAGGTCATAATTGAGGGAACCACTGACAATCAGGAAATATTCCAGCTGCTTTTGGAGGCGAGCATGTCATCGTATTCGGCAGACTACAACAACCTGAATATGACAAGGCAGAAGGATAAAAGGCTGGGGACAGAGTATATTATCATAAATAACAGACTGATTGACGGTAACTTTGTATACATGAAGACACCGCTTGAGAGCATTAAGGAGAGCGTGTCCATATCGAACCGCTTTTTTGCAATAGGCACAGTGGCTGCTATTGTTGTGGGAGTGTTTATGGCATATATTGTTGCTCGCAACATGACTAGGCCGATAAGAAATATGACTGAGCTGTCGACAAGGATGGCGAAGCTTGATTTTGATGCAAAGTACATTGATACGGAAAACAGTGCAAAGGAGCTTTATGTGCTTGGTGAGCATATGAATGAGCTGTCGCAGACACTTGAGCAGACTATCACAAGACTAAAGGTGGCAAACAATGAATTACAGCGTGATATAAAGAAAAAAGAAGAGATTGATGAGATGAGAAAGGAGTTTTTGTCAAATGTGTCACATGAGTTAAAAACTCCGCTTGCTCTGATCTCGGGCTATGCTGAGGGGCTCAAAGAGGTCGTAAATGACGATGATGAGAGCCGTAACTTCTACTGTGATGTCATCATGGACGAGACTGACAAGATGAACCGCATGGTTATGAAGCTTTTATCTCTCAATCATCTGGAGGATGGCAGTGATGTGCTTGAGATGACGAGGTTTGATTTGACATCGCTTGTCAGAGGGGTTATAGACTCATCTAAGCTTCTGGCACAGAAAAATGAGGCTGTAATTGAGTTTGACCGCACTGATTCCGTATATGTGAGCGGTGATATATACAAGATTGAAGAGGTTGTGACAAACTATATCAGCAATGCGATAAATCACTGCACAAGAGGTGGTACTATCACTGTATCATACAGCATGTACAGCGACCGTGTGAGGGTCAGCGTGTTTAACACGGGAGAACCGATACCTGATAAGGATATAGAAAATATATGGAATAAGTTCTATAAGGTGGACAAGGCCAGAACAAGGGAATATGGCGGAAGCGGCATAGGGCTGTCTATAGTAAAGGCCATTATGGAACTGCATCACAGAGGGTATGGTGTCATAAATCACAAGGATGGTGTAGAATTCTGGTTTGAACTTGAGTTATTTATTGCAAACAATCAATAAATGTGTTACTATATGTGTTATTAGGATAAAAGTCATAGAATAAGAACGGGTTTATTACAATGACGTGAAGAAATATAAAAATGGCATATGTCGATAGTTGTTGATGCCATTGCTCTGTATAATATAGATGATAGAGATGACTATACACTGGCACTGACACAGAAATTAAATGAATTAGGCATTAAAGAGGAGACAAAATGATATGATAGCAATCATCGATTATGGAGCAGGCAATCTGCGAAGTGTGGAAAAGGCTCTTACAGCTATAGGCGAGGAGAGTATTGTGACTAGAGACAGGCATGAAATTTTAAATGCCGATAAGGTAATACTTCCCGGAGTAGGAGCTTTTGGAGATGCAATGGATTCGCTTAAAAAATACGAGCTGGACAAGGTTATTCACGAGGTTTGTGACATGGACAAGCCATTTCTTGGCATATGCCTGGGTCTTCAGCTATTATTTGAGGGAAGCGATGAGAGTCAGGGCGTTGAGGGTCTTCATGTGCTTGACGGACAGATACTTCGCATACCTGATAAGGAGGGACTTAAAATACCTCACATAGGCTGGAATTCACTTGATTTACAGAACAATGGAAGGCTGTTTAAAGGTCTTTCAGAGCATCCGTATGTATATTTTGTGCATTCGTACTATCTGAAAGCCACTGATGAAGCAATTGTCACAGCAACGACAGAGTACAGTACACACATTCATGCGTCTGTAGAGAAAAATAATGTGTTCGCCTGCCAGTTCCATCCGGAAAAGAGCAGCACAGTCGGACTTTCGATACTTAAAAATTTTGCAGGGATAGGGGAGGCATAATATGTTTACGAAGAGAATAATCCCATGTCTGGATGTGAATAATGGACGTGTTGTGAAGGGCATAAACTTTGTCAATTTAAGAGATGCAGGTGACCCGGTTGAGATTGCGGCTGCTTATGATAAGGCAGGTGCAGATGAGGTGGTTTTTCTGGATATTACGGCGTCAAGCGACAACAGAAATACTGTTGTGGATATGGTCAGAAAGGTTGCTGAAAAGGTGTTTATACCGTTCACTGTGGGCGGCGGCATCAGAACAGTCGATGATTTTAAGGCACTGCTTAGAGAGGGGGCGGACAAGATTTCAATAAATTCAAGTGCCATAAACACACCGCGGCTTATCAGCGACGCTGCGGATAAGTTTGGCAGTCAGTGTGTGGTTGTGGCAATCGATGCAAGGCGTCGTGCTGACGGAAGCGGCTGGAATGTATACAAGAACGGAGGCCGCATAGATACAGGCCTTGATGCCATTGAATGGGCTGTTAAGGCAAATGAGCTTGGAGCGGGAGAGATCCTTCTTACAAGTATGGATTGTGACGGCACAAAGGATGGCTACGATATCGAGCTTACAAGGCTTATTGCCGATAACGTTTCTGTTCCGGTTATCGCATCGGGCGGTGCAGGCACAAAGGAGCATTTTTACGAGGCTTTGACAGATGGAAAGGCGGACGCAGCGCTTGCAGCTTCACTTTTCCACTACAAGGAGCTTGAAATTATGGATTTAAAGAATTATCTGGCAGATAAAGGTGTGTCGGTCAGAAGATAGGCGGTAGATTGAGATTATGAGTATGCTTGACGGCGAGTGGGCAAAGGCTGTGGGAGTCGAGTTTAAAAAACCGTATTACAGGGATTTGTACAATTTTGTGAGAGATGAATATGCCACACATGTGGTATATCCTCCGGCAGATGATATATTTAATGCCATGCATTTTACACCACTTAACAAGGTAAAGGTACTCATCCTCGGGCAGGATCCGTACCATAATGTCAATCAGGCACATGGGTTGTCGTTTTCTGTGCTTCCGTCTCAGAAGGATATTCCACCATCACTGCAGAATATCTACAAGGAGCTTAACGATGATCTGGGGTGTGATATTCCCAATAACGGATACCTGAAGAAATGGGCTGACCAGGGTGTTTTACTTTTGAATACGGTACTCACCGTCAGGGCTCATCAGGCCAACTCACATCAGGGACACGGCTGGGAGAAGTTTACGGATGCAATCATAGAGGCTGTAAATGAGCAGGACAGACCTATAGTGTATATGCTCTGGGGCCGCCCGGCACAGTCGAAGATTCCTATGCTTACAAATCCAAAGCATCTGATATTGACAGCACCGCATCCAAGTCCGCTGTCGGCTTACAGAGGCTTTTTTGGATGCAAGCATTTTAGTAAAGCCAATGAGTTCCTTAAGGAGCATGGAGTGGAGCCTGTTGACTGGCAGATAGAGGATATATAAAGGATGACAATACCGGCTCATATGTTGGTAATACCGGCAGATATCAATTCAAAGTCGCTTGCGAAGGCGGGAATCACAGTGGATATAATTATAATATGTTTTTATAGTTGCAGACAGGATGGAAATTCCTATCTTACTTTGTGACTTAACAGAAAAAGAAGCATCCCGGCTTGGGATGCTCCTTTTAATTATAATTAGCGTTTAGTTGTCGTTTTCATCGTCCTCGCTCATTGAGTAGACCTGACGCTTACGTGCCATCTCATCGCTCTCAAGATATTCATCGTAGGTTGTGATCTTGTCGATCATTGAACCGTTTGGCAGGAATTCTATGATTCGGTTGGCGGTTGTCTGGACTACCTGGTGGTCACGGCAGGCAAAGAGGATTACTCCAGGGAATTTTATCATTCCGTTGTTTAATGCTGTGATTGACTCCATGTCGAGGTGGTCTGTAGGCTCATCGAACATGAGTACATTGCTTCCCATGATCATCATGCGGGATAGCAGTACACGAACCTTTTCTCCTCCGGAGAGTACACGCATTTTCTTTACTCCATCCTCACCGGCAAAGAGCATACGGCCAAGGAAACCTCGCACATATGTGGCGTCCTTGATTTCTGAGTACTGTGTGAGCCAGTCAACGATGAGCTCATCAGTATCAAAGATTGCGGTATTGTCCTTTGGGAAGTATGACTGGCTGGTTGTGACACCCCATTTATATGAGCCCTCGTCAGGTTCAAGCTCTCCGGCAAGGATTTTAAACATAGTTGTTTTTGCAAGCTCATTTCCTCCGACAAATGCAATTTTGTCATCGTGGTTAACAGTGAATGAGATATTGTCAAGTACCTTTACGCCGTCGATGGTTTTTGAGATGCCCTCGACAAAGAGCACATCGTTTCCAATTTCACGCTCAGGACGGAAATCAATGTATGGATATTTACGACTTGATGGACGTATTTCATCAAGCTGGATCTTTTCGAGGGCACGCTTTCTTGATGTAGCCTGCTTTGATTTAGAGGCATTGGCAGAGAAACGCTGGATAAATTCCTGCAGCTCCTTGATCTTTTCCTCTTTCTTTTTGTTTGCTTCCTTCATCTGACGGACAATAAGCTGGCTTGATTCATACCAGAAATCATAGTTTCCTGCGTAGAGCTGGATCTTACCGTAATCCATGTCGGCGATGTTCGTGCAGACCTTGTTGAGAAAGTATCTGTCATGGGATACAACGATGACTGTATTCTCGAAATTGATGAGGAATTCCTCAAGCCATGAGATGGCATCGAGGTCTAAGTGGTTGGTAGGCTCATCGAGAAGCAGTATGTCAGGATTTCCAAACAGTGCCTGAGCGAGAAGCACCTTGACCTTTACTGCACCCGGCAGATCTGCCATCAGAGTGTAGTGATCCTCAGTAGGTACACCGAGACCGTTTAAGAGAGTAGCTGCATCCGACTCAGCATTCCAGCCGTCCATATCGGCAAACTCAGCCTCAAGCTCGCTGGCACGGATTCCGTCCTCGTCTGAGAAATCCTCCTTCATATAGATGGCTTCCTTCTCCTTCATGATATCATAGAGACGCTTATTACCCATGATAACCGTATCAAGTACTGTAAACTCATCGTACTTGAAGTGATCCTGCTGTAAGAATGACAGTCTCTGTCCCGGAGTGATTGCGATATCACCGTTTGTAGGCTCAAGCTGTCCTGAGAGAATCTTTAAAAATGTAGACTTGCCGGCACCGTTTGCACCAATAAGTCCGTAGCAGTTTCCCTCTGTGAATTTTATGTTGACATCCTCAAATAAAGCTTTTTTACCAATTCTTAATGTAATATTGTTTGCACTAATCATTTTGTCTTTATTCAATCCTTTCCTATTTAATGACCTGTTCGCTTCTATAACACATCGTTTCTATTTTAACGTAAAACCAGTATTTTGCAAGTGTTTTACAGGCGATTTATAGCCATTGTGCCCTTTTGTACATAAAATTTACCTTGTTAATAAATATTTTATGGTTTTTGTACAATGTATTGCTAAAAAAACTTGATTTTTTGCAGCGCACAAACTAAACTATTATGTAGAGACATTCTGATTCATGTCTATAATTGAACATTTATTTTACAGGAGGAAATATCATGTCTAGAGCAAAACAGTCGATGGATGGAAATACCGCTGCCGCTCATGTAGCATATGCCTACACAGAGGTTGCCGGAATCTATCCTATCACACCTTCTAGCCCAATGGCTGATACAGTTGATCAGTGGTCAGCAGCAGGACAGAAGAACATTTTCGGAAGCACTGTAAAGGTAGTTGAGATGGAGTCTGAGGCAGGTGCCGCTGGTACAGTTCACGGATCTCTTGCAGCTGGTGCACTTACTACAACATTTACAGCTTCACAGGGACTTTTACTTATGATCCCTAATATGTACAAAATCGCAGGTGAGAATCTTCCTTGCGTATTTGACGTATCAGCTCGTACAGTATCTTCACATGCACTGAATATCTTCGGTGATCACAGTGATGTATATGCTTGTCGTCAGACTGGTTTCGCAATGCTTTGTGAGACAAATCCACAGGAGGTTATGGATCTTTCACCGGTTGCACACTGTGCAGCACTTGAGGGAAAGGTTCCATTCATCAACTTCTTCGATGGATTCCGTACTTCTCATGAGATCCAGAAGATCGAGAAGTGGGATTATGAAGATCTCAAAGAGATGTGTCCAATGGATGCAGTTGCTGAATTCAGAGCACACGCTCTTAACCCAGAGCATCCAGCAGCTCGTGGATCACACGAGAACGGAGATATCTTCTTCCAGCATAGAGAGGCATGTAACAAGTTCTATGATGAGCTTCCAGCAGTTGTTGAGAAGTACATGGACAAGGTTAATGCTAAGCTTGGTACAGATTACAAATTATTCAACTACTACGGAGCACCTGACGCTGATCGTGTAATCATCGCTATGGGTTCTATCAATGATGTAGCTGAGGAAGTAATCGATTACTTAACAGCAAAGGGAGAGAAAGTCGGACTTATTAAGGTACGTCTTTACCGTCCATGGTCTTCAGAGGCTCTTCTTAATGTTATTCCAAAGACTGCAAAGAAGATCGCTGTATTAGACCGTACAAAAGAGCCAGGATCACTTGGTGAGCCATTATACTTAGACGTTGCTACAACACTTCGTGAAGCAGGAATGAACGATGTTGTATTAGTAGGTGGACGTTACGGATTAGGATCTAAGGATACACCACCTTCTTCAGTATTTGCTGTATATACAGAGCTTGAGAAGGATGCTCCTAAGCACAGATTTACAATTGGAATCGTGGATGATGTTACAAATCTTTCACTTCCAGAGGTTAAGCCAGCTCCTATCACATCTGCACCTGGTACAAAAGAGTGCAAATTCTGGGGTCTCGGCGGAGATGGTACTGTAGGTGCTAACAAGAACTCTACAAAGATCATCGGTGACCACACAGACAAATACATCCAGGCATACTTCCAGTATGACTCAAAGAAGACTGGTGGTGTTACAATTTCTCACTTGAGATTTGGTGACAACCCAATCAGAAGCCCATACTACATCAACCAGGCTGACTTCGTAGCATGCCACAACCCTGCATACGTTATCCAGGGCATGAAGATGGTTCAGGATGTTAAGCCGGGCGGAGTATTCATGATCAACTGCCAGTGGTCAGATGAAGAGCTTGCTCATCACCTCAACGCTGACGCTAAGAAATATATCGCTGACAACAACATTCAGCTTTACACAATCAACGCTATCGACAAGGCTATCGAGATCGGAATGGGTAAGAGAACTAACACAATTCTCCAGTCTGCATTCTTCAAGCTTGCAGATGTAATGCCTATCGACAAGGCTGTTGAGTACATGAAAGCTGCTGCTAAGAAGTCATACTCAAAGAAGGGTGACGCAGTCGTAGAGATGAACTACAAGGCTATCGATGCCGGTGTTGACGCTGTACATAAGGTAGAGGTTCCAGAGTCTTGGAAGAATCCAGAGGCAGATGCTCCTAAGGCAGAGCGCACAGGACGTCCAGAGGTTGTTAAGCTTGTTAACGAGCTTCTTGATCCAATCGCTAAGATGGATGGAGACAGCCTTCCAGTTTCAGCATTCGCTGACAAGGCAGACGGACAGTATGTAACAGGTGCTTCTGCATACGAGAAGAGAGGAACAGCCGTTACAGTTCCACAGTGGGATCCAGAGAAGTGTATCCAGTGTAACAACTGTGCATTTGTATGTTCTCACGCTACAATTCGTCCATTCTTACTTACAGATGACGAGGTAAAGGCAGCTCCTGACAACATGAAGGTTGCTGATATGAAGCCAAAGGCAGGCGCTTACAAGTATACAATGAGCGTATCTCCACTTGACTGTATGGGATGTGGTGAGTGTATCACAGTTTGTCCTACAGCAGCTATCTCAATGCAGCCACAGGAGTCTCAGGCAGCAGAGCAGCCAGTATTTGATTACTTAGTAGCTAACGTTTCTAAGAAGACAGATGCCGGAATGGTTGATACAACACCTAAGGGATCACAGTTCAACCAGCCACTCCTTGAGTTCTCAGGCTCATGTGCAGGATGTGCTGAGACATCTTACGCTAGACTTATTACACAGCTCTTCGGTGAGCAGATGTACATCTCTAACGCAACAGGATGTTCTTCTATCTGGGGTAACCCGGCAGCTACATCACCATACACAGTAAATATCAACTCTAAGAAGGGACCAGCTTGGTCTAACTCACTCTTCGAGGATAATGCTGAGCATGGTTTAGGTATGGAAGTTGGACAGAGATATCTCCGTGATCAGGCTATCGAGCTTGTTAAAGAGATCGCTGCATCAGACAAGGCTACAGCTGAGTTCAAGGCAGCAGCAGACAAGTTCCTTGAGACAAAGGACGACACAAAGGCAAATGTTGAGCCAACAACAGCTCTTATCGCAGAGTTAGAGAAGGCAGCAGCAGCCGGATGTGAGAAATCTAAAGAAGTACTTGCTAAGAAGGATTACCTCGGAAAGAAATCTGTATGGATCTTCGGTGGTGACGGATGGGCATATGATATCGGTTTCGGTGGATTAGACCATGTACTTGCTTCTGGTGAGAACGTAAACGTAATGGTATTCGATACTGAGATGTACTCTAACACAGGTGGACAGGCTTCTAAGGCTTCTAACATCGGTGAGGTATGTCAGTTCGCAGCAGCTGGTAAAGAGACAAGCAAGAAGTCACTTTCAGAGATCGCTATGAGCTACGGATATGTATACGTTGCACAGATCGCTCTTGGAGCAAACCCAGCACAGGCTGTTAAGGCTATTACAGAGGCTGAGGCTTATCCGGGACCATCACTTATCATCGGATACGCACCTTGCGAGCTTCACGGTATCGCTAAGGGTGGTATGAACCACTGCCAGGATGAGATGAAGAAGGCTGTTAAGGCTGGATACTGGAATCTCTTCTCATTCAACCCTGCACTCAAGGCTGAAGGAAAGAATCCATTCACTCTTACATCAAAGGCCGGCGACGGATCTTACCAGGAGTTCCTTAACAATGAGGCACGTTATACTCGTCTTATCAAGCCATTCCCAGAGAGAGCAGAGAAACTCTTTGCTAAGTCTGAGGAGACAGCTAAGGCACGTTATACACACCTTGAGAAACTCGTTAAATTATACGGAGAGGACTAATTCATTAGTCACAGTATATATTTTATCCCACAGGGCATATGCTCTGTGGGATTTTTGCTTATTATCCTGTGATTACCCTATACTTCGTGGTTTTTTTGTTTACAAATACAACATGTAATGGTACAATACTTACGTTAATGGTATTTAATGGAACCATCGGAGGGATACGAATGTCAGGCATATTTGATAGACGTGCAAAAAGATTTATATCGACAGAACAAGCGGAGCGGGCAGTACCTTCAAGAACAGTAATGGCATCTCGTGTAGCAAGAGACGATGTGAATCGTAGTGAAAGAGTGCAGAAAAAAGAGAATAATATACAAATGGATAAAGATGATTTTTTGTTAACACAAATTGATGAGTTTCGTGAAAAGGCAAAACGTCTTCAGGAGATGCTTAATACAAAAGAATCAAAAGCTGAGGAGCTTTCAGTCATAGTTGAGGAGAGGGAAGCTAAGGCAGAGGAGCTGCAGCAGATACTTGACGAGAGACAGGAAAAAGCCGATGGAATCACTGCACAGGTTGCTAAGCAGATAGATGTGCTTATAGAAAGTGTTCATGAAAAGATGGCTGAGATAGAGCAATCTATGAATGCAGGCATGGACAGCTTAGGCCGTCAGGTAAGCTCAGACATGGATAATCTTGGCAGTTCGGTGTCCGGACAGATTGGAAATCTCGGACAGTCACTTGGCATTGAGATATCAGGTATCAGCCAGAATATAGGCCAGAGTCTTGATTTTGGTGACACATTAGAGCAGACAAGGCGTATCACAGAGGAGGGCACAGCAGCAGTTACATCAGCGGTAAATGAGGCGAATGCCCATATGCTTCAGTCGCTTAAAGAGCTTAATGATCAGCTTGTTTCGATAAAGGCGGAGTTGGCTGACAAGGTACATACAGAGAATGTTAAGTGTTTCAGGAATATTCAGAATCTCTTTAAGGCAATGGGAGACAAGGTGGACACAGTGTCAGAGCTTGAGAAGCAGGTAGGAACAACAAAGACTTTTGCAGTCATCTCTACTGTGCTGGCTATTATCAATACATTTGGCTTTGTTGTAATCGCATTGTATATACTCGGGTTCTTTGGTTCGATTTTTTAATAAATATTATTGTAATAGGGTGGTGCAGTTCCCGGTTAGGGAGTTGCACCATATTTTGACATTTTATAAGGCAGACAGAGAGGAAAACTAAATGGCAAAAAAGATTGTAAGAGTTGTTGGACATAAAAATCCTGACACAGATTCTATCTGTGCAGCAATAGCGTATGCAAACCTTAAATCACATACAGATGATACAATGGAATACATACCAATGAGAGCAGGCAGCATCAGTGCAGAGACAGCATTTGTGCTGGATTATTTTAAGGCCGATACGCCTGCCCTTTTAAAGGATGTTGGCACACAGATAAAGGATATACATATCAGAAGGACTGAGGGTGTCAGCAGTAATCTATCCATGAAAAAGGCATGGGAGATGATGAAGATACTCAACGTAGTCACTCTTCCGGTTGTCAATAAGAAGGACAAGCTTGAAGGACTTATTGTGACAGGTGATATAGCAAAGTCATATATGGATGTGTATGACAATTCTATCCTGGCAAAGGCGAGGACCCAGTACAGGAATATTGTAGAGACGCTGGATGGCAAGATAGTTGCAGGCAATGAGCATGGCTATTTTGTGAAAGGAAAGGTTATAGTTGGAGCAGGTACACCTGATACCATAAAGGGCAATGTGGCTGAGGATGATCTGGTCATCATATCAGATCGTGAGGAGTCACAGCTTATATGTATTGAGGCAAACTGCAGCTGTATCATTGTGACAAGCGGCTTCGATATATCGAAGGATGTCATAAATGCTGCAAACGCTAAGGATGTGGTAGTGATAAGTACACCATATGACACGTTTACCACATCGCGTCTGATAAACCAGAGTATGCCGATAAAGTCATTTATGACAAGGGAAAATCTTATTCATTTTGATTTGGATGATTATGTGGATGATGTGCGTGATACTGTTTCAAAAATCCGACACAGGGATTTCCCAATACTTGACGAAAACCAAAATTATGTTGGTATGTTTTCACGCAGAAATTTAATGAATGCAAGGAAAAAACAGGTGATACTTGTGGATCATAATGAGACCTCACAGGCAGTGGCCAACATTGATGAGGCAGAGATTCTTGAGATAATCGATCATCATCGAATTGGTTCTCTTGAGACAATAGGACCTGTGTATTTCAGAAACCAGCCGCTTGGATGTACCGGAACCATCATCTATCAGATGTATATGGAAAAGGGTGTGGAGGTTACTCCTCAGATGGCGGGGCTTATGTGCGCTGCAATACTCTCTGACACATTAGTGTTCCGTTCGCCTACATGTACCCAGGTTGATAAATCTACAGCACTTATCCTAGCGGAGATTGCGCAGATAGATGTAGAAGAGTTTGCCAAGAAAATGTTCGAGGCAGGCAGTAACTTTGCTAACAAGACGGAAGAGGAAATATTAAATCAGGATTTTAAAATTTTTCATTCAGGGGATTATACGTTTGGAGTATCGCAGATTTCTGCTCTTTCGAGGACAGAGCTCGATAAGGTACAGGCGAGAGTGGTGCCTCTGCTTGACAAGATGCAGGTGGAAAAACAGCTTGATATGCTCTTTGTTATGCTTACGGATATACTTAATGAGTCTACATATCTCATCTACAGTGGTGCAGAGGCAGCGTCAATAGCAGCTTCAGCATACAATCTGCCGCAGAGCAAGGATGGAATTATGCTTAAGGGAGTAGTATCGCGTAAGAAGCAGCTCATACCTGAGCTTATAAATGTGATTAATGAGAGATAATGCAGCACTAAAAATAATTAAAATAATTAAAAGCTTCCTGTGGTATATCGTGAAGCATTTATGTATTTGTAGGGGTAGAATGGAATTGCTTGCGGTATGCACGGATAAATGAGGAATAGCTTCCGAATCCACAGGCATCGCAGGCGGCAGACACACTGCTTCCGTCGCGAATCATATCGCGGGCGAGCAGCAGACGCTTTGTTGTGATATATGAACCTATGGTGCAGCCGGTTTCTTCCTTGAAGGTGTGCATCAGGTGATACCTGCTCATATAGAATTTATCTGCCAGTTCATCAATACTTATACGGTTTGTTAAATTCTTATTTAAGAAATCCAAAATCTCTACAATTTTTTTGTTTGAGGAAAATGTGTTAATATATTCTATACCGCCATGCAGTGTGATACGATTGAGCTGTATCAGAAACTCTAAAAACAGGAGCTTCTGGTACAGCTCATTTGCGTATTCATTGGTTTCTTTAAGTGTAGAGTCTAGTCCCTTGATCGTATCAGCCAGACGGCTGCCCTTGGTCGCAGCGAGTCTTAGTACATGTGACTGGTTAGCATAGGCCTGCTTGAAACAGCATGCCAGATCATAGCCTTTGCTCACATAATCGTCAATAAGCTGCGGTGACACATATATAATGATTCTTTCATAAATTGAATCGTTATTTAATATTGGCTTATGAACCTCACCGGCATTGACAAGCACGATATCATGTTCTTTGAGCTCATAGCTGCGGCCCTCAATGCAGTAGGATACATTGCCGTGCAGATGAATCAGAATTTTGTGGAAATCATGGTAATGGAAATCTATATTTAGCTTGTGTTCATCTCTTAGATGAAATATTTTAAAAGGCTCCGTCAGGTAGCCTGCTTTTGTATAATTTGAATCCATGATATGCTCCTTTGATAATAAGATGTTATTATAAGCATAATCTATAACAGCACAAAACGCAACATAAAACGCACAAAATGCTATAGAAAAACCAGAAAGTGCGCTGTATAATATAGTTACCAATATAAAACCAATAACGAGGTGATCACTATGAAATTTACAAAAATGCACGGCTGTGGAAATGATTATGTATATGTAAACCTGTTTGAAGAGAAATTAGATGATCCGGCAAGGGTGTCAATATATGTCAGTGACAGGCATTTTGGAATAGGCTCAGACGGACTAATCACAATAGGTCCGTCAGACAAGGCAGATTTTAGAATGAGGATATATAATGCAGACGGTTCGGAAGCCGAGATGTGCGGAAACGGCATACGCTGCGTGGCAAAATATGTGTATGACCACAAACTTACTGACAAGACTGAAATATCGGTTGAGACAGGAGCAGGCATCAAGTACCTTACACTATATGTTGAGGAAAATAAGGTATCACAGGTGCGCGTGGATATGGGTGAGCCTATTCTGACGCCTGGGGATATTCCGGTTGTGAAAGCAGACGGAAGTGCTTATGGTGATGACTACAGGGTAATAGATGAACCGATTTCAGCAGGCAATAGAGAGTGGCACATGACCTGTGTTTCAATGGGAAATCCTCATGCGGTAGTGTTTGTCGATGATGTGGCAGGTTTTGAGCTTGAGAAATACGGTCCGCTTTTTGAGAATCATAAGATGTTTCCAAAGCGCACCAACACGGAGTTTGTAGAGATACTTTCAAGGAATGAGGCGAGAATGAGAGTATGGGAGAGGGGCAGCGCTGAGACATGGGCCTGCGGTACAGGAACCTGTGCGACAGTCATGGCATGTATACTCAACAAAAAGACTGACAACAAGGTGCTTGTGCATCTAAGAGGCGGAGATCTGACTATCGAGTATATACCTGAAACCAATCATGTGTTTATGACGGGACCTGCTACTGAGGTCTTCTCAGGAGATATTGATATCATGTAAAGCACAAGTATTGTGCGGTTTGGCGAATGTCTGTGGTTAAATAGTTACAAATCTTTAAGAAACAAAATTAACAGAAAATATATATCAAAAATATAATAAAATATGGGAGAAAATAAAATGAAGCTTGAAAAATTACTTGAAAGAATGGATTATAAATTATTAGCAGGAAGCACAGATATAGAGATTTCCACACTCGTGTATGACTCGCGCAAGGTGGAGAAGGCATCGGTATTTGTGTGCATATCGGGAGCTGTGTCAGATGCACATGATTTTATCCCTGATGTGGTAAAGAAAGGTGCAGCGGCAGTGGTTGTCGAAAAAGATGTGACTCCTATCGAAGGGGTGACATATATTAAGGTAGATGATACAAGGCTTGCACTTGCGTGTATGTCAGCAGCTTATTTTGATTATCCGGCCGAGAAAATAAAGACTATCGGTATTACAGGTACAAAGGGTAAGACCACTACCACATATATGGTAAAGTCAATTCTTGAGTCAGCCGGCATAAAGACAGGACTTATCGGTACAATAGAGTCTATATGTGGTGACAAGAGAATTCCGTCAGCAAATACCACACCTGAGTCATACAGAGTTCAGGAGCTGTTTAAGGAGATGGTGGACGAAGGCCTTGATGCAGTTGTTATGGAAGTGTCATCACAGGCTCTCATGCTTCACAGAGTATCGGGCTTTACCTTTGATATTGGTGTATTTACAAATCTTGAGCCTGACCACATCGGAGAGCATGAGCACAAGGATTTTGCAGACTACATGCATTGCAAGAGCCTTTTATTCAGACAGTGCAGGCTTGGTATCTTTAACGGAGATGATGAGCACTTAGAGGGTATTATGAAGGGACACACATGCCAGGTGGAGACTTACGGCTACAAGTCCACAAACAACCTGGTAGCAGAAAATGTTGAGCTTAAAAAGGAACATGGAGCACTCGGCGTTAAATACCATGTATCAGGGCTTCTGGATTTTGATGTGGAGGTCAATGTGCCGGGAAAATTCTCAGTATACAATTCACTAACAGCCATTGCTATCTGCCATCATTTCAATGTGGATAAAAAGGCAATCGGGGAGGCTCTTCATCATGTGAGTGTAAAGGGCAGAATAGAGATTGTTCCTGTTACAAAGAGATATACCCTTATGATTGATTATGCACACAATGCCATGGCACTTGAAAGCCTTCTCACCACTCTTAAGGAGTATGAGCCAGGCAGACTTGTATGCCTGTTTGGCTGTGGCGGAAACAGGGCAAAGTCACGCCGTTATGAGATGGGAGAGGTGTCATCGAGACTTGCAGACCTTACTGTTGTCACATCCGATAATCCAAGAGATGAGGAGCCTATGGACATAATCAATGATATTTTGCAGGGTGTACACAAGGCAGATGGAGAGTATGTGACAATTCCTGACCGTAAGGAGGCTATCAGATACTGCATGGAGAATGCCCAGGATGGTGATATCATAGTGCTTGCAGGAAAAGGACATGAGGATTATCAGGAGATAAAGGGTGTAAAGCATCACATGGATGAGAGAGAATTAATTGCTGATATAATAAAAGAGAACCCTGACATCAGACTTTAATATTTTAGTATAGGTTAAATAGTTTAGTATAAAATAGTTCAGTAAAATAGTGTATTTGGGAGGTATATATGTCTCTGTTTAAGGGCGCCGGAGTAGCGCTAATTACTCCTTTCAATGAGGATAACAGTGTAAACTATGAAATGCTTAGAACACTGGTGAAAAGGCAGATAGACGGTGGCACTGATGCAATTATAGTGTGTGGCACGACAGGTGAGCCTGCCACAATGACAGAGGAAGAAAAGCTTTCGGTAATAAAATGTGTGGTAGACGAGACAGCCGGGCAGATTCCTGTAATAGCGGGAACAGGTTCCAACTGCACACAAAATGTGATAGATTTCTCACAGAAAGTTGAAAAGCTTGGCGTAGATGGTCTGCTTGTTGTCACGCCTTACTACAATAAAGCCACACAGAATGGTCTTTATGCGCACTATGCAGCGATAGCAGGGGCGGTGGGGCTTCCAATCATTATGTACAACGTACCATCGCGCACAGGATGCAATATACTTCCGCAGACTGCGGCAAGGCTTGGCAGGGATTTTGAAAATATAGTAGGAATCAAGGAAGCGAGTGGCAATATATCGCAGGTTGCAAAGCTAAAGAAGCTGGCAGGAAATGACCTCGATATTTATTCGGGAAACGATGACCAGGTCATCCCAATACTCTCGCTCGGTGGAATCGGTGTGATATCAGTGCTGTCTAATGTAAGGCCGGCTGCAGTGCATGACATGGTAATGGAATACCTGAATGGAAATATTAAATCAGCACTTGATATCCAGCTTAAATATCTGGATTTAATAGAGGCACTGTTTTGTGAGGTAAATCCGATTCCTGTAAAGGCGGCTATGAAGCTTTTGGGATATGATGTGGGAGGACTTCGTCTTCCGCTCACAGAGCTTGAGGAGACAAATCGGGCAAGGCTTAAAGAAAGTATGGAAAGTCTAAAGGAAAATTAGTGGATATAAAAGGATATTAAAGAAAAATTAAAGGATAAATTAACATATGGGAAAACAAAACTGGAAGCCGGGCAATATGCTAAACCCGGTGCCGGCTGTGATGGTGAGTGTCACTGACAAGGCCGGAAATAACAATATAATAACAGTGGCATGGGCGGGGACGGTGTGCACTAATCCGCCTATGCTTTCAATATCTGTAAGGCCGGAGCGCTTTTCTTATAACATGATTAAAGAAACCGGAGAGTTTGTGGTTAATCTGACCACCGAGGAGCTGCTTAGAGCCTGCGACTACTGCGGAGTGAAAAGCGGCAGGGATGTGGACAAATTTAAAGAACTGCATCTGACACCGCTTGCGATGCAGCATGTGTCAGCAGTCGGAATATCAGAAAGCCCGGTAAATATTGAGTGCAGGGTAAGAAAAAGCGAGGAGCTCGGCAGTCATACAATGTTTATAGCAGACGTCGTCGGCGTGACAGTGGATGATAAATACATGGACGGAACCGGGAAATTTCATATCAATGATACCGGCCTTGTGATGTATTCGCACGGAGAGTATTTTGGCTTTGGAGATAAGCTCGGAAGCTTCGGCTACTCTGTAAGAAAAACTAAAAAATAATCTATCGAAGCAGCATATCCATGAGGTATGCGTACACATCCTCGTTCTGATTCTTCCAGTTGCTGCAGATGGCCTCGGCCTGCTCCTTTGTGGCGACTGAGAGAGTCAGGTCGATGACAGTGGTGCTCTCTGAGCGCACCTGACAACGTACTGCATATTTGCGGTCAGTTGTCCTGTAATAGTCGGCAAGAATGGAGTTTTCCTGCCTGAACTCGAGCTTGTTGTCAGTAAAGAAGCTCTTTACATCGGACTCAATACCGTCGGTAATTTTGTCTTTGAAGAAACCGAGAGTCTCTTTTCCGGCAGCAGTCAGAGTGTACTGTGTATTGGAATGAGTAGACTTGAAATTAATTAAATCAGCATTTACTAAATCACCGATAACCTCCTGTACACGGAAGTAGTCGGTGTATTCTTTTTCCAAAAAGAAATTGGAAATCTGTGTGTTTGACAGCGGAAAACCCGCTTTGTCGAGCATGTATAAAATTGTCAGCTTATATATGGTAAATGGCTCAGCCATGATTTTCTCCTTTAAAACAAGTTTAATCGTCCCTGATATGTGTCTCGCACTTCAAATCTTTTATTGATTGTGTTTAGAACCCGTTTTTTATCTGTGCTCCAAAGAGGTGCAACAAGTAAAGAACGTGGTCCATCACCGGTCATGCGGTGGATAACTATATCCTTTGGAAGTCTTTCTATACAGTCTACCACAAAATCGCAGTAATCATCCAGCGTAAAAAGCTCAAATGGCTGTTTAATATACATATCAGCCAGTGGTGTGCCCTTTAGCACATGCAGCAGCTGAAGCTTAACTCCGAAAATACCGCTTTTAGCAACAAAATCAACTGATTCAAGCATCATGCCGCGTGTCTCATGAGGAAACCCGAGTATGAGATGTGCAATAACCTTTATGCCACGGCGTCTAAGCTCATTCGTTACAATGATGAAATCCTCAACACATGTATGTGTATTCATGGCATCAAGAGTAGAACGGTGAATGGTCTGAAGGCCCAGCTCAATCCAGACGGGCTTTATTTTGTTTAATTCTGAGAGCAGACCATATATTTCGGTTGAAAAACAATCTGTTCTTGTGCCGATGGACAGCACAGCGACAGATGGATCTTCTATAGCCTCATAAAATATGCGCCGAAGATAATCTACCGGAGCATATGTGTTGGTAAAAGCCTGAAAATATGCGATAAAGTGCTCACAGCTGCTCTTTGAAGCAACCTTTTCCTTAGCGGCAGACAGCTGCTCCTTTATGGAAAGGCTGCGGTCCGCCGCAAAATCACCGGAGCCACCGGCGCTGCAGTACAGGCATCCAAGCGATGAGAGTGTGCCATCACGGTTTGGACAGGTCATGCCTCCATCTAAAGAGAGCTTGTAGAGCTTTTCACCGAATGTATCGCGGCAGTATCTGTTGAGTGAATAGTATCTCATATTAAATATGTGACTTTACAGCTTCGCTGACAACAGCGGCAACACGAGGGTCAAATGCCTCAGGCATAATAAAATCATCATTTAATTCTTCGTCTGAAACAAGATCGGCCAGTGCTTCTGCGGCAGCAAGCTTCATTTCCTCAGTAATCTGCGTAGCACGTCCTTCTAAGGCACCCTTGAAGATTCCGGGGAATGCAACCACGTTGTTTATCTGGTTTGGGAAATCACTTCTTCCGGTTCCGACCACTCTGGCACCGGCAGCCTTTGCTACATCAGGCATAATCTCAGGAACAGGATTTGCCATGGCAAAAAGGATAGCGTCCTTGTTCATAGAAGAAACCATCTCGGCTGTGACGATATTTGGAGCGGAAACACCTACGAATATGTCAGCACCCTTTAAAGCATCTGCAAGAGTACCCTTTGCGTTTTCAAGGTTTGTAACCTCTGTCATTTTCTGCTGCATCCAGTTGAGGTTTGGATAGTCCTTTCCTATGATGCCTAGACGGTCACACATGGTCACATGTGTAAAGCCGTATGTCAGAAGAAGTTTAGTGATGGCAACACCTGCTGAGCCTGCACCGTTTACAACAACCTTGCAATCCTCTTTCTTTTTGCCGGTCAGGCGCAGAGAGTTGATGATACCGGCGAGTACAACGATTGCAGTTCCGTGCTGGTCATCGTGGAATACAGGAATATCGAGCATCTCTTTAAGTCTCTCCTCAATCTCAAAGCAGCGCGGAGCAGAAATATCTTCTAAGTTAATTCCGCCAAAGCCCGGTGCGATATTTTTGACTGCAGCAATAATCTCCTCAGTGTCCTGAGTGTCGAGACAGATAGGAACAGCGTTTACGTTGCCAAACTCCTTGAAAAGTACGCATTTACCCTCCATGACAGGCATGGCAGCGTAAGGACCGATGTTTCCAAGACCAAGCACAGCACTTCCGTCTGACACTACGGCAACGGTATTTGCCTTCCAGGTGTATTTGTATGCAGCTTCCTTATCCTCGGCTATGATCTTGCAAGGCTCAGCAACACCGGGGGTGTATGCAATTGCAAGGTCCTCTCTCGAATTAACCTTTGATTTAGCGATGGTTTCGAGTTTTCCGTTCCACTCTTCGTGGCATTTCAGTGCTTTTTCTTTATTATCCATGGTAATTCTCCCTCTAAAAATTCTTTTGAATAATCATAACATTGCAGGTGATTTAAATCAAGTAACTATGCAGATAACCGATTATATAAAAATATGATAAAAAATAAGAAATCGCTTTATATTTTTGAAGAAATGATGTATAATCATTAATTAATGATTCAAAAGTCAATTCAGGCGTTATTTCCCAATAGCTACACATATATATTTGTTAAATAATATTGTTTAGACGAATTGAATAAATACTGTTATCAAATTTAAGGAGAAGACGAAATGGAACAGATGAGAGAAAAATATGAAAGTTTGTCGGCATTTGTGCTTAAGGATCTGGCGAAGGCAAGAGGAATTAAGGGCGTTTCATCACTGAAAAAGGGACAGATTATTGAAAGAATGCTCGAGGAGGATGCAAAAGAGGTTGAGGAGGCTGAGAAAAACGGTACAGCCGAGGAGCGCGCCAACTCTTTTAAAGAGGATTATGCAGCACTCGACAGTGGAGAAGAGGCAGAAGGCATACTTGAGGTAATGCCGGAGGGCTTTGGATTTATCCGCTGTGATAATTATATGCCGGGAGATCATGATATCTATGTGGCACCTGCGCAGATACGCCGCTTCAATTTAAAGACAGGTGATATCATAAAGGGTAATATGAAGGTGAAGTCTGAGCGTGAGAAATTCCAGGCTCTTTTATACCTGACCACTGTCAACGGATATACACCGGATGTAGCACTGAAGCGTACAAGCTTTGAGGATCTTGTGCCTATATTCCCGAATGAGAGACTGCGTCTCGAGAGACCCGGAGCAAGTGTTGCGATGAGAGTTGTAGATCTCATCTCTCCAATAGGAAAGGGACAGCGAGGCATGATTGTTTCACAGCCTAAGGCCGGAAAGACCACATTACTTAAAGAGGTTGCAAAGTCTGTCACTGTAAACAATCCTGAGATGCATCTTATTATTCTCCTTATTGATGAGAGACCGGAGGAGGTTACAGATATCAAGGAGGCTATAGAGGGGGACAATGTCGAGGTAATCTACTCTACATTTGATGAACTTCCTGAGCATCACAAGAGAGTGTCAGAGATGGTAATAGAGAGAGCAAAGCGCCTTGTAGAGCATGGTAATGATGTCATGATACTCCTTGACAGCATAACAAGGCTTGCAAGAGCTTACAATGTGACAGTTCCACCATCAGGCCGTACACTTTCAGGAGGACTTGATCCTGTAGCGCTTCATATGCCAAAGAGATTTTTCGGAGCAGCACGTAATATGAGAAATGGCGGCAGTCTGACAATACTTGCAACAGCCCTTGTTGATACTGGAAGCAAGATGGATGATGTAGTATTTGAGGAGTTCAAGGGAACAGGAAACATGGAGCTTGTGCTCGACAGAAAGCTTTCCGAGAAGAGAATCTTCCCTGCTATAGATATAGTAAAATCAGGAACAAGGCGTGAGGATCTGCTCCTTGATGAGGATGAGCAGGCAGCAGTCGATAATATGCGTAAAGCCTTCAACGGCATGCGCTCTGATGAGGCTGTTGAGAACGTACTCAACATGTTTGCACATACAAAGAGCAACAAGGAATTTGTTAATCTTGTAAAGAAAAACAGAATTTTATAAAAATGTCTTGCAATTGACAGATTCATATGCTACAATAACTAAGCTGTTTATCGGGATGTAAACGGACGCAACGTGTCGCTCTTGCAGCAAGTATCATATGCGGATCGGGCATACGGGTATAAAGAGTGAAGCTAAAGAAATACGATAAGAATATAAAAGAGGTGAAAATCATGAGAGAAGGAATCCATCCAGATTATTATCAGGCAACTGTTACATGTAACTGTGGTAACACATTCGTTACAGGATCTACAAAGCCGGAGATCCACGTAGAGATTTGCTCAAAGTGCCATCCATTCTACACAGGTCAGCAGAAAGCTAACCAGGCTCGTGGACGTATTGAGCAGTTCAATAAGAAATATGGTATGAAATAGAATCATATAGTTACTTGAAAGGTTGAGGTTGCAATATACCTCAACCTTTTTTGGAATATAGGGAGGTTTTATGAAGTATTCAGGTATTGGCGGTCAGGCTGTCATGGAGGGCGTAATGATGCAGAACAAGGACACATACGCCGTAGCCGTGAGGAAGCCTGACCATGAAATAGATGTCAAGGTGTCAAAGCGTAAGAATTCAAAGGCACTTGATGTAGTTAGAAAGATTCCTATTTTAAGAGGTGTGGTGAGCTTTGTCGATTCGCTTTATCTGGGCATGAGCACACTGATGTATTCAGCGTCATTTTTCGAGGACGAGGATGATGAAGGTACCTTGGCTTCAAAGAAAAAGGAAAAGGAAGAAGAACTCACAGCGGAAGAAAAGAAAAAAAGGACTGCCAAAGAAAAGAAACAGGAAAATGCCATGCTTGGAGGTACAGTGGTACTGTCAATTGTCATAGCACTCGCGCTGTTTTTTGCATTGCCGTATTTCCTTTCTGGGCTTTTTAAAAAGGTGATAAGCTCACAGATGCTCATAGCGTTCATAGAGGGTGTTATCAGACTGGCAATATTTCTGGGGTATATAGCAATTATATCGCTGACACCTGATATTAAGCGCACATTTATGTATCACGGCTCTGAGCATAAATGCATCAACTGCATAGAGCACGGACTGCCTCTTACAGTGGAAAATGTGAGAAAAAGCTCAAAGCATCACAAGCGCTGCGGTACAAGCTTTCTGCTTATAGTAATGCTCATAAGCATATTGTTTTTCATGTTTATCCGTGTGGATTCAAAGCCGCTGCAGTTATTGTTACGACTTGTGCTTATTCCTGTAATCGCAGGGGTATCGTATGAGTTTATCAGACTTGCGGGCAGATATGACAATCCGGTTGTCAACATGCTTAGTGTCCCTGGGCTTTTAATGCAGCGAATGACCACAAAGGAGCCGGATGATGAAATGATAGAGGTTGGCATCGCATCGGTTGAGGCCGTGTTTGACTGGAAGAAATGGCAGGAGGAAAACAATGTGTGTGCACATTGACCGCCGGATAGAAGGTATATATGACATATAGAGAAGCAATTTTACTTGGGGAAAGCATATTACAAAAAGCAAAGATAGTTGATGCAAAAAACGATGCATGGCTGCTTTTAGCCATGGCATGCAGGATAGATCATACATATTACTATGTGCATATGGATGAGGAAATGTCGCAGGAGCAGATAAGGGAATATCAGGCATTGCTGAGTAAGCGCGCTGAGCGTATTCCGCTCCAGTACATAGTCGGAGAGCAGGAGTTTATGGGACTCAAATTCCGTGTGAACAGCAATGTGCTCATACCGCGTCAGGATACAGAGACTCTTGTAGAGGAGGCACTCAAGGTGATAGAGCCGGGTATGAGAGTGCTTGATATGTGTACAGGAAGCGGCTGCATAATTATAAGCATCTTAAAGAACACGACTAATGTGGACGGTGCAGCCTGTGATATCTCAAAGCAGGCGCTCAATGTGGCAAAGGAAAACGCAAGGCTTAACGGCGTGTTTGTTGATTTTGAGAGAAGCAATCTGTTTGAGCATGTCGATGAGATGTATGATGTGATAGTATCCAATCCACCATATATAAGAAGCGACGAGATACCGCATCTGATGCCGGAGGTGTCGGTATTTGAGCCGCATGAGGCTCTTGACGGCTCTGAGGATGGACTTTTATTTTACAGGCGCATCATAAAGGATTGCAGGGCAAATCTAAAGCCACAGGGCAGGCTGCTTTTTGAGATAGGCTGTGACCAGGGCAGACAGGTGTCAGAGATGATGCAGTTTGCCGGATTTAGCGATGTACATGTGATAAAGGACCTGGCGGGAAATGACAGGGTAGTATCGGGAGTGTTTGACAGCAAGGAGGAAAAACATGTTTGATAAGTTAGAAGATCTTATACACCATTATGAAGAGCTGATGAATCTGCTCAGCGAGCCGGATGTGGCAAATGATGCAAACAGATTTAAAAAGCTTATGAAGGAGCAGAGTGACCTTGCTCCTATAGTCGAGACATATAAGAAATATAAAGAGTGCAAGCAGAATATCGAGGATTCACTGGCTATTTTGGATGAGGAATCAGATGAAGAGATGAGAGAGCTCGCAAAGGAAGAACTTAAGGATTCAAAGGAACAGGTGGAGGAGCTTGAGAAGGAGCTTAAAATACTTCTTCTGCCAAAGGACCCTAACGATGACAAGAACGTAATCGTTGAAATCCGTGCCGGTGCAGGCGGAGAGGAAGCAGCACTTTTTGCAGCGGAAATCTACCGTATGTATGTGCACTACGCAGAGAACAGAGGCTGGAAGGTGGAGACACTTGATGCCGATGAGACAGGAATCGGCGGTATGAAGTCTGTCGAGTTCATGGTAAAGGGCTCAGGTGCATACTCTATCCTAAAGTATGAGTCGGGAGTACACCGTGTGCAGCGAGTGCCTGAGACAGAGTCACAGGGACGTATCCAGACCTCTACATGCTCAGTTGCTGTAATGCCTGAGGCGGAGGATGTGGATGTCAAGATTGATGACAAGGATATCCGAATTGACGTAATGCGTGCTTCCGGAAACGGTGGACAGTGTGTCAACACAACTGATTCAGCTGTCCGACTGACACATTATCCAACAGGTATTGTCATCTACAGCCAGACTGAGAAGTCACAGATACAGAACAAGGAAAAGGCTTTTGCACTTCTTCGTACAAAGCTCTATGACATGGAGCTTCAGAAGAAGCAGGATGCAGAGGCAGAGGAGAGACGAAGCCAGATCGGTACAGGAGACCGTGCTGAGAAGATTCGTACCTACAACTTCCCACAGGGACGTGTGACAGATCACAGAATCAATCTGACACTCTATAAGCTTGACAAGATTCTTAACGGAGATATCCAGGAAATAATTGATGCCTGTATCGCAGCCGACCAGGCGAAGAAGTTAAGCAACATGGAGCATGATGCATAAATATTTGGTATAAAAGAGTCTGATAAAATCAGGCTCTTTTATTTTATAAACTAATATGATATAATTGTGAATAAATATTTATACAGAAATGAGGAATAATATGAAATCCATTAAGAAAAAACCGATTATGATTTTGCTTATGGCAGCATTAATGGCCACATTCATCGCCTGTTTATGCGCATGCGGCAAAAGCGACAGCAAAAAGGTCGCTTGTGTGGACGATCTGGAGGGCGCAAAAATAGGTGTCCAGCTCGGTACCACAGGAGATATCTATGTATCTGATTATGAGAACGACGGTTCAGGCACCAAGGTAGAGAGATACAACAAGGGTGCTGATGCAGTCCAGGCATTAAAGGTCGGCAAGATTGACTGCGTGGTTATTGATGAGCAGCCGGCACTTGCCTTTGTAAAAGAAAACAAGGGACTTAAGATACTGGACGAGGAGTTTACCAACGAGGACTATGCATTCTGCCTGAAAAAGGGCAATACAGAGCTTCGCGACAAGGTAAACACTGCGCTTGAAAAGCTGCAGCAGGATGGAACAGTTCAGAGCATCATCGACAACTATATCGGCTCTGAAGATCAGGTGGGAAAGACTCCCTACGTGAAGAAGGACATTGACAGGTCAAACGGAACACTTAAGGTAGGAACCAATGCAGAGTTCCCTCCATATGAGTACTATGAGGACAACAAGGTCACAGGAATTGATATGGATATCATGCAGGCCATAGCCGATGAGCTTGGCATGGATATGCAGGTAGAGGATATGCAGTTTGACGCAATCATTGCCGCTGTATCATCAGGCAAGGTGGATGTCGGGGCAGCAGGCTTTACAGTGACAGAGGACAGACAGAAAAATGTTGATTTTACCGATACATATATCACCACAAAGCAGGAGATTATCGTAAAAGACAGCCAGTCGGGTTCTTCTATCGGTATAAAGGAAAAGCTCTATGACAACTTTGTCAAGGACAATCGTTACATGTATATCGTAAAGGGGCTTGGCAATACAATAGTTATCACAATATTTGCCGTAATGCTTGGTATTGTGCTGGGATTTTTAATTGCGATAGTCAGAACCAGCCATGACAGAAACGGCGGTCTTGCCATATTAAACGGAATTTGCAAGGCATACCTGACCATCATCAGGGGAACACCTGTCATGATACAGCTTCTTATTATATACTATGTAGTGCTTGCATCTGTGACCAACAAGATACTTGTAGCAGTCATTGCTTTCGGCCTCAACTCAGCTGCATATGTGGCAGAGATTGTGCGTTCAGGAATCATGTCTGTAGATATAGGACAGTTTGAGGCAGGACGAAGCTTAGGACTCAATTACAGACAGACCATGAAGCTTGTTATCATACCGCAGGCTGTCAAAAATATACTTCCGGCGCTGCTTAACGAGTTTATCAGCCTCCTGAAGGAGACATCAATCAGTGGTTATATTGGTATGATGGATCTGACAAAGGGTGGAGATATCATACGAAGCAACACATACGAGGCATTTATACCGCTTATTGCTGTAGCCCTTATTTATCTGGTTATAGTGATGCTTTTAAGCCACGGAGTAAGCAAACTTGAGAGGAGACTGAGAAGCAATGAAAGATAATAACGTGATACTAGAGGTAAAAGACCTGCATAAGAGTTTTGGAGAGCAGGAGGTATTAAAGGGTATAAGCACAGAGGTGAACAGAGGTGATGTAATTGCCATCATCGGACCGTCAGGCTGTGGAAAGTCTACATTTTTACGCTCCCTCAATCTGCTTGAGACACCTACATCAGGACAAATCCTTTTTGAAGGAACAGACCTGACAGACAAGTCGACAGACATCAATGTGACCAGACAGAAAATCGGCATGGTTTTCCAGCAGTTCAATCTGTTTGCCAACATGACCATAAAGGCAAATATCATGCTCGCACCGGTGAAGCTTGGTGTGATGACGAAGGATGAGGCATCAAAGAAGGCAGATGAGCTTCTCACCAGAATAGGTCTCCTCGATAAGGCAGATGCATATCCGGCGCAGCTTTCCGGAGGACAGAAGCAGAGAGTGGCAATTATCCGTTCACTTGCTATGAATCCTGATGTCATACTGTTTGATGAGCCTACATCGGCACTTGACCCTGAGATGGTAGGTGAGGTGCTTTCAGTAATGAAGGAGCTTGCAGAGGCAGGCATGACAATGGTAGTCGTGACACATGAGATGGGCTTTGCCAGAGAAGTGGCCAACAGAGTGATGTTCATCAATGAGGGTACTATAGCTGAGGAGGGCACACCTGAGGAAGTATTTGGCGCACCAAAGAGTGAGAGATTACAGGAATTTTTGTCAAGAGTGTTATAGGAGAAATAAAGCATGGCATCAAAATACTATGCAGTAAAAAAGGGAAAGGTTCCCGGGATATATTTCAACTGGAATGATTGCAAAACAATGGTTGACGGATATCCGGGAGCAGTGTATAAAAGCTTTAAGACAATAGAAGAGGCAGAAAAATTTATTAACGGAGAGAAAATTATTGCCGGAGAGAAAAGTATTACCGGTATGAAAGCATCCGGCGAAAGTACATCTGAATCAGATGAAAAATACAGCACATATGCGTTTGTGGACGGCTCATTCAACAAGGCCACACACACCTATGGCTATGGAGGCTTTCTTGTGACTGACCATGAAAAATACGTGCTGCAGGGGGCAGATAATGATGACGAGATGGCCACAATGCGCAACGTAGCCGGAGAGATAAAGGGCGCGGAGGCTGCCGTAAAAAAGGCTATAGAGCTTGGAATTAAGGAACTGGTCATATACTATGACTACAAGGGCATAGAGATGTGGGCCACAGGGGACTGGAATCGAAACAAGGCAGGCACTATAGCTTATCACGAATACATCATGTCGGTTAAGGATAAAATAAAGCTTACTTTTGTAAAGGTAAAAGGACACTCAGGAGTAGAGGGCAACGAAGAGGCAGATAAGCTGGCAAAGCAGGCTGTGGGGATACTGTAGCAGTTTCCTACATAAAAGAAACAAAAATATATCATAACAGGAGAAAAAGATGAGCATATTCAATGTAGAACTCAAAAAAGTAGTAGATGACACATATGATATTGAGATAGGCTACAACCTCTCAGACACCCTTGTATCTGACCTGGAAAATGGTCTTGCGGGCAAGATAAAGAAATTTGCAGTGATTACAGATACAAATGTGCGTGATCCTTATGCTCTTCCAATCTGTGAGAAGATAAAGCATGCGGGATACTCAGTGGATTTGTTTGTTTTCCCGGCTGGGGAAAAGAGTAAGTCGCGTGAGACAAAGGCAAAGATAGAGGATGCCATGCTTAAAAAGGGGTACAGAAGAGACTGCTGTATAATTGCAGTCGGTGGCGGTGTGGTAACCGACTTATCGGGCTTTATTGCAGGAACCTACGGCAGAGGAGTGCCGTTTATCAACTATGCAACCACACTTCTGGCGGCGGCAGATGCATCGGTAGGTGGAAAAACAGCAATTGATACACCTCTTGCTACCAACACCATAGGTCTGTTCAATCAGCCCCAAAAGGTATATATAGACATAGCTGCCTGGAAGACACTGCCACAGCGCCAGATGGCAAGCGGTATGGCAGAGACCATCAAGCACGCATGCTTAGGCAGCGAGGATATGTTTGAATTTATAGAGGAAAATCTGGATGATATATATTCATTCAAGAAATTTGCATGTGAGTATATCGCAGAAAATAACTGCCGTATCAAGTACAATGTGGTCATGAAGGATGAGCGAGAGGCGGGACTTCGCGAAACCTTAAATCTGGGCCACACAGTAGGCCGGGCGATCGAGACAGTCAGCGACTACAAGCTGCTACACGGAGAGGCACTGTCGATTGGAATGGCAGCACAGGCACTTATGTCTGCACGGCTTGGCTATATGTCAGAGGAGCAGGCAGAGCGCGTGATAAAGCTCTATGAGAGAGCCGGTCTTCCGACACGTATACCTGACTATATAGACAGGGAGGCACTTGTTAAAAAGCTCTACACCGACAAAAAGGTGAGAGACGGTAAGCTGCGTTTCGTGCTTCAAAAAGGTATAGGAGCCACTGTTGAGTTTGCACCGGGAGTGTATGCAAAGCCTATAGAGGAAAGTCTGGCACGAGAAATTATAATGGAGCTGTAGATTAAATAATTACAACCCCATGTGTAAACTCATTTTGCTGTGAATGACACAGCCTGCCATACAAATCAGCAGCAAAAATATCCTTGGAAATAAGCTCGTACGGAGCATCAGCGACTTTTGTAATAATAGGCGTTGATGCTCTTTTTTTGAGGAGATGCATAAGCTCTCCTGATGATTTTTTGAAACCGAGTATGCGCAGATAAGGATTATCCATACATATATTAAAATCATTATTCTCAATACCAAGTAAAATATGCGTGAGAACCCTTGAAATACGCGTATAAGTCAGATTTTTACTCTTCAGTAAGTTACAAAATTGCGTAAAACTTTCATATTTATAAATATTTTTAACTATCTTTGCAGAAAGCTCCTTTGTACAGTCTGCATACTGCGCAAAGCCTTTATACTTCCCGGTCAGCAGGCGATAGTAAAGCATTTCAGAAATATCATCCGGAAACACAATATGACCGCCTAAAATACAATTGACAAGAATATCGGCGCAGTCTGATGGCATTAGCTGACTGAACTTTGCGGAAATCCATGAATTATCAAGCTGCATATTAGTAATAGTGTTGTGTTTGTCTATATCAATTAAGGTCGAAATCACCCCGCGCACAGCCGTAGCGGAAGAAAACTCACTTGTCGAATCAGTGCTGTGATATCCTTCACCGACGCGCTGAATAGGAAATCCTGTAATATCACCACAGTCCATCAAAGCCTTCTCATACTCAATGGCCAGAATATTATTGGGTGAAGCTATGAAAGCATCTAATTTCCCGGAAACGCTGTCATAGGTATCTCGAAAATATTCACATAGAGCTCTGCTCCTGGCCGCAGGAAAGCTCATCCCACCATGAATCAGCCGGGCAAGAGAGTCGGAATACTCAGCAGGCGGATTCTTAAGCAAGCCAGTCACAAGCTTTGTAAGCTCATGGTCCACAGACTCCACACCATAGCACAGCATGTCCACCACACCTGTGTTTTTGAGTACACTGACTCCGCCACCGGCAAAAAACTCGGCGGAAGCAGTGGCAAAGACCGCTGGAAGCTCAAGCACCAGGTCGGCACCGCTCAAAAGCGCCATACGTGTGCGCTCGTATTTGTCGATGATGGCAGGCTCACCTCTTTGCACGAAATCACCGCTCATTACTACGACGATATAATCAGCAGATGTCTGCCTTTTAATCTGCTCCAGCTGATATTTGTGCCCATTGTGGAATGGATTGTATTCGGTAATCACACCTGCAACCTTCATGTTTGATGCTCCTTTAATCAATAATGTATTTTTTAGAGTTCAAAACCATAATACCACAAAAACACCCTTGTCGCATTTGAAAAATAAGTTTATACTAACAATAGTATTGTAATTTTAAACCAAAGGAGACAAAACAATGAATGTATTAGTAATTAATTGCGGTAGTTCATCACTGAAATACCAGCTCATCAATTCAGATTCAGAGGAGGTACTTGCAAAAGGACTCTGCGAGAGAATCGGAATCGATGGCAGACTCGTATATCAGAAAGAGGGTCTTGATAAGGAAATCACAGAGGCACCTATGCCAACACATAAAGAGGCCATCCAGATGGTACTCGATGCACTTGTAAATCCAAAGACAGGCGCAGTAAAATCACTTGCAGAGATCGATGCAGTAGGACATCGTGTAGTGCACGGTGGAGAGAAGTTCTCAGACTCAGTAGTCATCACAGAGGAAGTAATCGCACAGGTAGAGGAGTGCAACGACCTCGCACCTCTTCACAACCCTGCAAATATTATCGGAATCAGAGCATGCCAGGCACTTATGCCAAATGTACCAATGGTAGGAGTATTTGATACAGCCTTCCATCAGACAATGCCTGAGAAAGCATACCTCTACGGACTTCCATATGAGTACTATGAGAAGTACAAGGTAAGAAGATACGGCTTCCACGGCACAAGCCACAGCTTCGTATCAAAGGAGGCAGCAAGCTACCTTGGAATGGACTTAAACAACTCAAAGATTATCGTAGCACACCTTGGAAACGGAGCTTCAGTCAGCGCAGTATTAAACGGTAAATGCGTAGATACATCAATGGGACTTACACCACTTGAGGGACTTGTAATGGGAACACGTTCAGGTGATATCGATCCGTCAATCATGGAGTTTATCGCAAAGAAAGAAAACCTTGACATCGATGGTGTGATGGATGTGCTAAACAAGAAGTCAGGAGTAGCCGGCATGTCAGGAGTATCAAGCGACTTCAGAGACCTTGAGTCAGCCTATAATGAGGGCAACAAGCGTGCTATCGCAGCAGTAGAAGTATTCAGCTACAGAGTAGCAAAATACATCGGAGCATATGCAGCAGCAATGAACGGAGTAGATGCTATCGCATTCACAGCAGGAATCGGTGAGAATACAAGCTTCGTAAGAGAAAAAATCATGGCATACTTAGGATACCTTGGCATAAAGATCGACCGTGTAACAAACGACAAGACACGCGGCGTGGAGGCACTTATCTCAACAGCAGATTCAAGCGTAAAGGTATGCGTTATCCCTACAAACGAGGAGCTTGCAATCTGCCGTGAGACAGTAAAGCTTGTTGGCTAATAAAAAGCAAAAAGTTGTGGATAAATTATAAAATTTTGTTGACAAACACCACTCCAATATGTATAATTGGTTAGGTGTGAATAGGAGAGAGCTATGATTGATATATCAACCATTGTAAAATCTATCAATAAAGAGACAACAATTGAGACAGAGCTTGCGCTCACATCATTTGAGTCGCGGTTAGGAGATTATCCTATTCTGAAAAAGCAGCCGATATCACTTCATATCTCAAACGTGGAGAATGCAGCAGTGCACATCACGGGAACAGTAGATATAGACATAGCGATACCGTGCAGCCGATGCTTGGAAGAAGTTCCAACAAACATGCATTTTGACATTGACAAGACTCTGAAAATCACAGACGGAGCATTAGTCGATGAAGAGATGGAGGAAACTGACTACCTGATTGGGTTTGAACTCGATGTAGATAAACTTGTCTACGCCGAAATTCTGGTGAACTGGCCAATGAGAGTTCTGTGCAAAGACGATTGCAAAGGTATTTGTAAAGTCTGCGGGATGAACTTGAATAAAGGCACCTGCAGTTGCGATAGTTTTGTACCGGATCCAAGAATGGCAGCGTTCCAGGATATATTTAACAAGTTTAAGGAGGTGTAAACAAATGTCAATTTGTCCAAAGAATAAATCTTCTAAGGGAAGAAGAGATAAGAGAAGAGCAAACTGGAAAATGTCTGCTCCTACTTTAGTAAAATGCAGCAAATGTGGAGAGCTTATGATGCCACACAGAGTTTGCAAGAACTGCGGATCATATAACAAAAAAGAAATCATTCCTCAGGACTAATAGTAGAAAACCAGTAAAATTAAGGATTGAACGATATCGTTCAATCCTTTTTTGATTGATTTTATCCCTTTTTTACCCCATAATAAAATGAAGGTACTTTTTGCTTGTATATAGCTTGCAGGGATGTTATTATACTGAGAGGATATTTAGATATTAAAGAAAGAAGGAAGCATACTATCATGAATAATATAGACGATTTAGTTGAAATCTATGAGTGCCCGCTCTGTGGCGGTGCCGGGATTCTCGAGGAGGACTGCGGCAGCTCATATTATGTGACATGCCTTGAGTGCGGATGCCACTCTGTGAATATTGATTTCAAGTCAGACGATGACAGACTTGATGCAGCAAAGCGCACTGCTGATTTATGGAACTGTGGCAAGGTTATTTCAATGAGTCCTGGAGAATGATGGAAGCCATATAGAGTAGTGAATTGGTTATTGATTTATACTTATGATTATAGTATATTTTATTTAATCAATTAGTAGTTTGCTTTTTAGCAGGCACAGGGAGGTCACAATGCAAAGTACAACAAGGGTCGCACTCGATGCAATGGGTGGCGACAATGCACCCGCAGAGGTAGTAAAGGGTGCGGTAGATGCGGTTAACAAAAGAAATGATATAAAGATATTTCTTATAGGACAGAAGGTACCGGTAGAGAGGGAGCTTTCTTTGTATACATATCCTAAGGAGCAGATAGAGATAGTAGATGCGCCTGAGGTTATAGAGATGGCAGAGCCACCGGTTGTGGCAATCAGACGAAAGAAGCAGTCATCAATCGTTGTTGGCATGAATATGGTCAAGAATAAAGAGGCTGATGCATTTGTTTCGGCAGGAAGCTCAGGTGCTGTGCTTGTCGGAGGACAGGTAATAGTCGGCAGGATAAAGGGCATACAAAGGCCGCCTCTGGCACCGCTTATTCCGACTGAGCGCGGAGTATCTTTGCTCATAGACTGTGGAGCCAATGTGGATGCCAGAGCTGAGCATCTGGTACAGTTTGCTAAGATGGGCTCTATCTATATGGAGCATGTTGTCGGCGTGAAGAATCCAAAGGTTGCACTGGTCAATATCGGTGCAGAGGAGGAGAAAGGCAATGCCCTGGTAAAGGAGACCATGCCGCTTCTTAGAGAGTGCACAGATATCAATTTTGTCGGAAGCATTGAGGCAAGGGATATTCCAAAGGGAGATGCCGATGTTATAGTTTGCGAGGCTTTCACAGGCAATGTCATATTAAAGCTCTACGAGGGGCTCAGCTCCACACTTATCGGAGTTATCAAGAAGGGGCTCATGAGCACACTAAAGAGCAAGATAGGAGCTGCACTTGCACTTCCGGCTCTTAAGAATACGCTAAAGTCATTTGATGCGACAGAGTACGGCGGAGCACCGCTTTTAGGATTGAATGGTCTTGTGGTAAAGACCCACGGCAGCTCCAAGGCAAAGGAAATCACTAACTCTGTTTTCCAGTGTGTTACATTTAAGGAAAAAGAGATTAATGATAAAATTAAAGAATATATTATTAATAAGCCGGCTGATTAGATAGCAGTATTGCTGTATGATTGGTCACTATAAACAGAAATGAGAGGTATAAAAAATGGAATTTGAGAAGCTTAGAGACATTATTGTCGAGGTACTTAACGTGGATGAGAACGAGGTTACTATGGAGTCAACCTTCATTGATGACCTTGGAGCTGATTCTTTGGATGTATTCCAGATTATCATGGGTATCGAGGAAGAGTTCGATATCGAGATTCCTAATGAGGAAGCTGAGAAAATCGTCACTGTAGGCGATGCTGTTGAGCAGATTAAAAAAGCTGTAAGCGAGCAGTAGTATGTTTAACTAATGAAAAGCCCTTTATTATAAGGGCTTTTCATTATACTCACGGAACATGTAAAATGGATAGATATAGAAATAGAGGAGAAATTATGGCAGATTTAAATGAATTTCAAAGTAAAATAGGCTATACGTTCAAGAATCAACATCTGCTTGAGCAGGCGCTGACACACAGCTCGTATGCCAATGAAAAGCACATGAAAAAGCATTCTGATAACGAACGTCTGGAGTTTTTGGGCGATGCTGTTTTGGAAATAGTTTCAAGTGAGTTTTTGTTTATCAATTATCCGCAAAAGCCTGAGGGTGAGCTTACCAAGCTGCGCGCAAGCATTGTTTGTGAGCCGACTCTTGCACTTTGTACAAAGCCACTTGACCTTGGAAAGTACTTACGTCTTGGCAGGGGCGAGGATCATACAGGTGGCAGAAAGAGAAAATCGATTCTTTCTGATGCACTTGAGGCAGTGATTGGAGCAATTTATTTAGATGGTGGTTTTACTAATGCAAAGGAGTTTGTGCTTAGGTTTATCATGACTGATATTGAGAATAAGCAGCTCTTTTATGATAGCAAGACTATCCTTCAGGAGCTTATACAGGGCAGGCATGAGCAGCTTTCCTATGAACTTATTGATGAGAGCGGTCCGGACCATGACAAGCAGTTTACAGTTGCGGTGCTTGTGGACGGCGAGCGTGTCAGCGAGGGAGAAGGCCACACAAAGAAGGCGGCGGAGCAGCAGGCTGCATATCAGGCACTTCTTTTGTACAGAAACAGGGAATAGGAGTTTTTAATGTATTTAAAGAGCTTGGAAGTACAGGGCTTTAAGTCCTTTGCCAACAAAATTGTTTTTGAGTTCCACAATGGCATCACAGGTATTGTCGGGCCAAACGGCAGTGGAAAGAGTAATGTCGCCGATGCGGTCAGATGGGTGCTCGGTGAGCAGAGCGCAAAGCAGCTTCGTGGTGCCAGTATGCAGGATGTTATTTTTGCAGGTACAGAGAACAGGAAGCCGCTTGGATACGCGTATGTTGCAATCACACTTGACAATTCAGACCATTCGCTTGCGATTGATTTCAATGAGGTTACGGTTGCCAGACGTGTTTACCGCTCAGGGGAGAGTGAGTATCTAATCAATGGCAATCCGTGCAGGCTCAAGGAGGTTTCGGAGCTTTTCTATGATACCGGTATCGGTAAAGAGGGATATTCCATCATTGGACAGGGCCAGATTGACAGGATTTTAAGTGGAAAGCCGGAGGAGAGGCGAGAGCTGTTTGATGAGGCTGCCGGCATTGTGAAGTTTAAAAAGAGAAAGCTTACAGCGCAAAAAAAGCTCGATAATGAGCGGGAGAACCTTGTGCGTGTCAATGATATTCTGACAGAGCTTGAGAGACAGGTAGGTCCGTTACAGAGACAGTCCGAGAAGGCTCATACATATCTTAAAAAGAGAGAAGAGCTGAAGAACTACGATGTCAACATGTTTTTGCTTGAATCAGCGCGCATTGAGACCGAGCTTAAGTCAGCTGATGAGAAATACGCTATTGCGGATGACGAGCTAAAGGAGACCAACGCCACATACGAGAGCATCAAGGCAGAGTATGAGGGGCTTGGGAATGATATGCAGCAGATGGATGAGCGTATTGAGTCTCTTCGTGAGAGCATCACAAGCACTTCATCCACCAGACAGAAGCTTGAGAATCAGATAGAGCTTTTAAAGGAGCAGATTCACACGGCCGAAATGACGGATGAGCATTTGCAGTCGCGGCTTTTAGCTATCGAAAAGGAAAAGGCGCAGCGTCTTAAAAGCAGGAAAGAGTATGATGACAAAAAAGCTGCACTGGAAGCTGAGATAGAGCAGATGAGGCTAAACGAGCTTCTTGCGGTAAATGAGCATAAGGCTGTGCTTGCAGAGGTCAACCGCTGCAATGACGGACTGGAAAAGGGTAAGAATGAGCTTATTGCCCTGCTTCAGGAGCGAGGCAGTATCCAGTCAAGGAAGCAGCGTTTTGCCACTATGCTTGAGCAGATTAATATCAGAAAGGCGGAGCTTACCAAGCGTCTTTTAGATAGAAAGACAAGGGAAGCAGGGCTTGATGATATATTGGATGATGCCAATAAGAAGCTTAATGCTGTCAATGAAGAGATAGCCGGTTTAAAGGAAAAGGAGTCGGCTCTTTTGGCAAAGGCCAGGGAGTGGAGAGATAAGTCCGGAGAGAATGCCCGCCTGATGGAGGAGGCTTCCACAGAGTATCATAAGTCTGTTTCCAGGCTTGAGTCACTTAAAAACATTGCCGAGCGCTATGATGGCTATGGCAACAGCATCAAGCGTGTTATGGAGCAGAAGGCTAAAAATCCGGGGCTTCTCGGAGTGGTTTCAGATCTTATCCAGGTGGATAAGCGCTATGAGATAGCGATAGAGACAGCCTTAAGCGGCAATATCCAGAATATCGTCACTGAGGATGAGGCCACAGCCAAAAAGATGATTGGCTTTTTGAAGGCCAATCATTTTGGTCGAGCTACGTTTTTACCTCTTACAAGTGTGCGTGCAAACAGAAATACTAAAAATGAGGCGGCACTCGGCGAAAAGGGTGTGCTTGGCATTGCAAATAAGCTGGTGAAGTGTGATACGAAGTTTGATGAGGTTGTTGCATACCTGCTTGGCAGAGTGATTGTGGTGGACACAATTGACAATGCCATTGCGCTTGCAAAGAAAAATCACTATTCACTCCATATTGTGACTGTCGAGGGCGAGTATCTGGCACCGGGAGGATCTATGTCCGGTGGTGCGTTTAAAAATTCATCCAATCTGCTTGCGAGAAATCGTGAGATTGAGGAGCTTGAAAAGAGAGTTGATCAGACTAAGACAAAGCTTAAAGAGCTTAGAGCCAGAAAGGATGATATTGCGACTGCTATTGCGCTTGGCGAGGAGGATATAGCAGCCACAAAGACCTTGCTGCAGGAGAAGTATATTGAGCAGAACACAGCACAGATTTCTGTTGACAGGGCAGACCAGCAAAAGAAGGAGAGTGCGAATGTCTACGAGGATCTGCGCACAGAAAATGCCGAGATTGAAAAACAGCTCGAAGAGATAAATCAGGGCAAGAAGGATATTGCAGCGCAGCTTGAGGCATCAAAGCAGCGTGAGGAGCAGCTTGAGAAGGAAAACAGCTCATACAGTGAGATACTTGAAAAGCAGGGAGTACTTGAGCAGGAGGCTTCACACAAGGCCGCTGCCATTTCACTTGAGCTTGCAAATATCACAAAGACGGCAGAGTTTGCTATAGAAAATATCAATCGTATCAATTCAGAGATAGAGAAATTTGATGAGCAGAAGGAAAACCTTGTGGAAGGTGCAGTTGCTGCAAAGGATGATATTAAAAAGAAGCAGGCTGATATTGATGCAATCACACAGACCATTCTGGCATCAAAGGACAACAATTCTAAGCTTGACGAACAGCTTAGGGAGAGCCTTACAAAAAAGGAAAAGATGTCTGAGGATTACAGAGGCTTTTTTGCAAAGCAGGAGGAAGTTTCAAAGAAACAGGCTGCTCTGGATAAGGAGCTTTTCAGACTGAACAGCCAGAGAGAGAAGCTTAAGGAGGATTCAGAGACTCAGATCAACTACATGTGGGATGAATATGAGCTTACTCCGCATGCGGCAGCAGAGCTTAGAAATGATGCATACGATGATCTGCCTTCATTAAAGAAGCTGATTGCAGGCATAAAGGACGAAATCAGACGCCTCGGCGATGTAAATGTCAACGCTATTGAGGAATACAGAGAGATTTCAACGCGTTATGAGTTCTTGAAGGGACAGCATGATGACCTTATCGAGGCTGAAAAGACTCTGGTTGGCATCATTGATGAGCTTGACAGTGGTATGAGAAAGCAGTTTACAGAGAAGTTTGCCGAGATTCAGAGAGAGTTTGACAAGTCTTTTAAGCAGCTTTTTGGTGGTGGACATGGTTCCCTGGAGCTTGTGGAGGATGAGGATATACTGGAGTGCGGCATAAGAATCGTCGCACAGCCGCCCGGAAAGAAGCTTCAGAATATGATGCAGATGTCCGGTGGAGAAAAGGCGCTCACCGCTATTGCACTTTTGTTTGCCATTCAGGCACTTAAGCCATCACCGTTTTGTCTGCTTGATGAGATTGAGGCGGCGCTTGATGATTCGAACGTTTCGCGCTATGCAAATTATCTGAACAAGCTTACAAAGAACACACAGTTTATCGTCATCACACACAGACGTGGTACGATGGCGGCTGCGGACAGGCTATATGGTATTACGATGCAGGAAAAGGGTGTTTCCACACTCGTTTCAGTAAATCTTATAGAGAATGATCTGACACAGTAAAATTTTATTTATGGAGAGTTGAAATGGAAGAAAAAGAAAAAAAGCCGGGCTTTTTTAAGAGGCTCGTTTCAGGACTGACAAAGACCAGAGACAATATCGTTTCAGGCATAGATTCACTTTTCAGTGGATTTTCGCATATAGATGATGATTTTTATGAGGAGCTTGAGGAAATTCTCATCATGGGAGATCTCGGAGTGAGAGCTACAGAGAGTATCATCGAGGATCTGCAGAGGAAGGTGAAGGAACAGCACATCAAGGAGCCGGCAGAGTGCAAGGAGCTTCTGATTGAGAGCATCAAGGAGCAGATGAAGGTGGAGGAGACCGCCTACAGATTTGAAAATGAAAAATCTGTTGTGCTTGTAATCGGTGTCAACGGAGTAGGAAAGACTACCACTGTCGGAAAGCTTGCAGGAAAGCTTAAGGAACAGGGCAAGAAGGTTGTTATTGCAGGTGCCGATACCTTCAGGGCGGCAGCAGGCGACCAGCTGAAGGAATGGGCAAACCGAGCCGGAGTTGATATGATTGGCGGTGCCGAGGGTGCTGACCCGGGAGCTGTTGTATATGATGCAGTTGCAGCTTCAAAGGCCAGAAACGCAGATGTGCTTCTCGTGGATACAGCCGGAAGACTCCACAACAAAAAGAATCTGATGAATGAGCTTGGAAAAATCAATAAAATTCTGGAGAGTGAGTATCCGGATGCGTACAGAGAGACACTCGTCGTGCTTGATGCGACTACTGGCCAGAATGCACTGGTTCAGGCGAGAGAGTTTTCTGAAGTGGCAAAGATTTCGGGCATCGTGCTTACTAAGATGGATGGTACGGCAAAGGGCGGTATCGCTGTAGCGATACAGTCGGAGCTTTCAGTGCCGGTCAAGTATATCGGAGTCGGTGAGACCATCGATGATTTGCAGAAATTTGATTCGGACGAGTTCGTGAATGCATTGTTTGACACCAAAACGGAATAATTTGAAAATATTTTTGAGCGTATAAGTTATATTATTTATAATAATCTGATATATCAGTTTATATATATATGTACGGAATTTTTGGTATAATATAATGAAAAATAACTTTCAGAACCACTGAGAACAATGCGTTTTTGCGAATAATGTGTGGGTGGTTATGAATAGTTATACCGAAGAAATGAAAGGAAAAACAAATATGCTGACATTAGATAAATTTGAAGAAGCAAGTGAGAAGGTCAAGGAGGTAACCCTTGAGACAAAGCTCATTTACAGTGACTTTTTAAGTGACCAGACAGGCAATAAGGTATATCTGAAGCCTGAAAATATGCAGTTTACCGGGGCTTACAAGGTCAGAGGTGCGTACTACAAGATAAGCACACTCACAGATGAGGAGAGGGCAAAGGGACTCATCACAGCATCCGCAGGAAACCATGCGCAGGGTGTTGCGTATGCTGCAAAGTGCTATGGCTGCAAGGCTGTCATCGTGATGCCTACCACCACACCTCTTATCAAGGTGAACCGTACAAAGAGCTACGGCGCTGAGGTAGTGCTTTACGGAGATGTGTATGATGAGGCATGTGCCAAGGCATATGAGCTTGCAGAGAAAGAGGGCTACACATTTATCCATCCGTTTGATGATTTAGCTGTCGCAACAGGACAGGGAACTATTGCTATGGAGATATTCAAGGAGCTTCCTCTTGTTGAGTACATCCTCGTTCCAATCGGCGGTGGCGGACTGGCAACAGGTGTATCCACACTTGCAAAGCTCTTAAACCCAAAGATTAAGGTTATCGGAGTGGAGCCGGCCGGTGCCAATTGTATGCAGGAGTCATTTAAGAACGGCAAGGTGACCACTTTACCAAGTGTAAATACCATTGCAGACGGAACAGCGGTAAAGACACCGGGCTCAAATATTTTCCCATACATAAAGAAAAATCTTGATGATATTATCACAGTGGAGGATGACGAGCTTATCGTGGCCTTCCTTGATATGGTAGAGAATCACAAGATGATAGTCGAAAACTCAGGTCTTCTGACTGTAGCTGCGCTTAAGCATCTCGGAGTAAAGGACAAGAGAGTGGTTTCTATCCTAAGTGGCGGCAACATGGATGTTATTACCATGTCATCAGTTGTACAGCAGGGTCTTATTTTCAGAGACAGAATCTTTACTGTTTCAGTGCTTCTGCCTGATAAGCCGGGCGAGCTTGCCAAGGTTTCACAGACTCTTGCCGATGTACAGGGCAATGTAATCAAGCTGGAGCATAACCAGTTTGTCACTACAAACAGAAGTGCGGCTGTCGAGCTTCGCATCACGCTTGAGTGTTTTGGTACAGAGCACAAGGAGCAGATTATTGCTGCGCTTGAGAAGAAGGGCTATAAGCCAAGAATTGTACGCACTATGATATAAAAATAAAAGTATCAAGTATTTTTACTTGACACCGGGCAAACTATGTGTTATTCTACCATAGGTTCGAGGGAAAAAGAGGATACTTGATATGGAAGAAAAACTTGAACAGGCATATTTATATGATTTCTACGGTGAGCTTTTGAATGAGCATCAGCGTCAGGTATATGAGGATTTTGTCTTCAATGATTTGTCTCTCGGTGAGATAGCATCCGAGGAGGGGATTTCCCGTCAGGGTGTTGCAGATCTGATTAAGAGATGCAATAAGAAGCTGCTTGACTATGAGGCAAAGCTTCATCTTGTTGAGAAGTTCATGTCCATAAAGAGTGACATACGAAGGATTCATGAGCTGACAAATGATTTTAAGAAATCACATAATGAGCTATTAATGAATGAAATCGAAGCTATTTCGAATCAGATACTAGAGGAGCTGTAATATGGCATTTGACAGTTTATCAGAAAAACTGCAGAACGTTTTCAAAAATCTCCGCAGCAAGGGAAAGCTTACTGAGGATGATGTAAAGGCTGCTCTTAAAGAGGTTAAGATGGCACTCCTTGAGGCCGATGTTAACTTCAAGGTTGTTAAGCAGTTCACAAAGAGTGTTCAGGAGAGAGCAATCGGACAGGATGTCATGAATGGTCTTAATCCCGGACAGATGGTCATCAAAATCGTAAACGAAGAGATGATTAAGCTTATGGGCTCTGAGACAACAGAGATTGCTTTCAGGCCGGGTAAGGAGCTTACCGTTATCATGATGGTAGGTCTTCAGGGAGCAGGTAAGACAACCACCACAGCAAAAATTGCCGGAAAGCTTAAGAGCAAGGGCAAGAAATCACTGCTTGTAGCCTGTGATGTGTATCGTCCGGCTGCGATTGAGCAGTTAAAGATAAATGGTGAAAAGCAGGGCGTTGAGGTTTTCTCAATGGGTGACAAAAACAAGCCTGCCGACATCGCAAAGGCTGCTGTGGAGCACGCTAAGAAAAACGATTTCAATGTTGTTATCATCGATACTGCCGGACGTCTTCATATTGATGAGGATATGATGGCAGAGCTTATTGAGATAAAAGAAGCTACTGATGTTTTCCAGACCATCCTCGTGGTTGATGCCATGACAGGTCAGGATGCGGTAAATGTAGCAGGTACCTTTGATGAAAAGATAGGAATTGACGGAGTTGTCATCACAAAGCTTGATGGTGACACCAGAGGTGGAGCGGCACTTTCAATCAGAGCCGTTACAGGAAAGCCGATACTTTACGCCGGTATGGGCGAGAAGCTTTCAGACCTTGAGCAGTTCTATCCGGAGCGTATGGCTTCAAGAATCCTCGGTATGGGCGATGTGCTTTCCATGATTGAGAAGGCGCAGGAGAACATTGATGAGGAACAGGCCAAGAAGCTTGAGCAGAAGATGCGCAAAAATGAGTTTGATTTTGAGATGTACCTTGATTCGATGAGTCAGATGAAGAAGATGGGCGGTCTTTCAAGCGTGATGGGCATGATGCCGGGCATGGGTATCGGTGGAGGCAAGATGCCTGATATTGATACAGATGAAGCTGAAAAGGGCATGGCCCGCACAGAGGCAATCATCTATTCCATGACACCGGAGGAAAGACGAAATCCAAAGCTTCTTAATCCAAGCCGCAAGGCTCGTATTGCAAGAGGAGCAGGCGTGGATGTATCAGAGGTCAACAGACTTGTAAAGCAGTTTGAGCAGACGAAGAAGTTCATGAAGCAGATGCCCGGTATGATGGGCGGAAAGAAGGGACGCCGTGGAGGCGGTGGTCTTGGAGGATTATTCAAAGGACTTCCGTTTTAATGAATTTCATTAAAGAATTTCATGTTTTGTTAACAAAAGTATTTATTTTACTTTTGATATATATTATTCAATAAACCTATGAGGAGGTGAAACAAAATGGCAGTAAAGATCAGATTAAGAAGAATGGGACAGAAGAAAGCTCCTTTCTATAGAATCGTAGTTGCAGACTCTAGATCACCAAGAGATGGAAGATGCATCGAGGAGATCGGAACATACGATCCAACTAAGGATCCTAGCGAGTATCATGTAAATGAGGAATTAGCTAAGAAATGGTTATCAAACGGCGCACAGCCAACTGAGACAGTAGCTAGAATCTTCAAGAGTGCTGGTATCGAGAAATAGGATAAAGAGGTGGCGTAATGAAAGAATTAGTTGAAGTAATTGCAAAATCTTTAGTTGATTATCCGGATGAGGTTAATGTAACTGAGACCGAAAACGAGAAAGCAATTGTTTTGGAATTACGTGTTGCACAGTCTGACATGGGCAAAGTGATCGGCAAGCAGGGACGTATTGCTAAGGCTATTCGTTCAGTTGTTAAGGCCGCAGCCTCTAAAGAAGACAAAAAGGTTATTGTTGAGATAGTACAATAACATAAAGGCATCTCTTATGAGATGCCTGTTTTTTTTATAATTAACAGTAACTATTCAAGGTGGAGACAGAGAATGGAAGATTTACTACAGGTAGGTGTGATTACGAGCACACACGGCATTCGCGGTGAGGTAAAGGTGTTCCCAACCACTGACGATGCAGCTCGTTTTAAAAAGCTTAAAAATGTCATTCTGGATAATGGCAAAGAGCGCAGGGATTTGGAAATAACTTCTGTCAAATTTTTCAAGAACCAGGTTATCTTGAAATTTAAGGGCATAGATGACATAAATGATGTGGAAAAATATAAAAAGGCACCTCTTTTTGTGACAAGGGAAAATGCGGTGCCACTTGAGGAAAATGAGTACTTTATAGCTGATCTTATCGGGCTTTCAGTCACATCAGACGAAGGAGAGGAGCTTGGAGTTATAGATGATGTGCTCCAGACAGGTGCCAATGATGTGTATGTTGTTAAGAAAGCTGGGGCAAATGATCTGCTGATTCCGGCAATAAAGGACTGTATACTGGATGTTGATGTGGAAAATGGCATGATGAAGGTACATCTGCTGGCAGGTTTGAGATAGCTGCATCTCAAACTGCAAAAACCGTAAAATGAGATATAAAATTGAACAAAATCATACATTTTAAATCGTAAAAGTGTAAAACAGGATGATAACAGGAGATATAGGAAATGAGATTTCATGTGCTGACCTTATTCCCGCAGATGATAGAACAGGGACTGTCAGAGAGTATCACAGGCAGAGCTTTAAAACAGAATATTATATCACTCAATACGGTAAATATCAGGGATTTTGCGCACAATAAGCACAATAAGGTTGATGATTACACATATGGTGGCGGTGCGGGGATGCTTATGCAGGCAGAGCCGGTGTATCAGGCTGTGCGCAGTGTGATGAGTCAGATCAATAAATGTAATCAGGTCCATTCAGGTGATAATTCAGAGAAAAATATCGCCGATGAAAATGTATTATATGAAAATACATCATATAAAAATACAGCAGAAGAAATAAAAAATCACAATGCGCGTCTGATTTATGTTACTCCACAGGGCAGCGTGTTCAACCAGCAGATGGCAGCAGAATTTGCAAAGTGTGATGACCTCATTTTTCTATGTGGACACTATGAAGGTATTGACGAGCGTGTGCTGGAGGAGACGGTAACGGATTATGTCTCTATCGGCGATTATGTTCTAACGGGCGGAGAGCTGCCGTCGATGGTGATGATAGATGCAATTTCACGTCTGGTTCCCGGGGTGTTGCACAATGACATTTCGGCAGAGACAGAGTCGTTTCATGGTAATCTGCTTGAATACCCTCAGTATTCACGTCCTGTTGAGTGGCATAACAAAAAGGTGCCTGAGGTACTCATGTCAGGCAATCAGAAAAAGATAGATGCATGGCGCCTTGAAAAGTCTATTGAGCGCACAAAGGAGCGCAGACCGGATTTGTATGCCGGGTTTAAAAGACTTGATAAATGCAGAGAGTTTCTTATGAAAAATAAACTGCTTCATATCGATATGATAGAGCTTATAAACAGGGGCTGCGCCGAGATACTGTTTGAGGCAGATGGCGAATATCTGCTTCGGGACATGGTCTCAAATGTATGCTTTCATACAAGACCGGATGAGGGCGGGTCGAAGCTTATTGATTTGGCACCGGAAGATGACACAAAGCCTGTTGATAAATACAGCAGTCAGCATATTCCAGAAACCGTTACAGATCAGATCACAAACGGCATAGTGCTTCACCAGCAAAGATATGTTGAGCTCTTTACAGCAAATGGCTTTAATGAGACTGTAGAGTGCAGACAGGCTGTGTATACAAACAAAGAAAAGCTATCTGTCAGCGGACTGTACAGACCGGATGGAAGGCCGATGCCAAATGGCTTAATTATAAGAAAGCTGGATGCAGATGATATACGGGAGGCTGCGCCAATGTACCCGGGTTTTGACAATCCTGACTATATTGTAGACAGAATAGAGGCAGGGGCAGTCTATGGCGCTTTTTTTGGTGATAATACTGCTAATGATACCATTAATACCATCGCGGGAATTATCGGAATCCATGAGGAGGGCAGCATCGGCATGCTCTATGTAAAGCCAGAATACAGGCACCGAAAGCTTGCCACAGCCCTTGAAACATATGCCTTCAACAGGGCACTGGAGAACGGATGGATACCATATGGACAGATAATCGTGGGCAATGAGGCATCTATGAAGCTGCAGGAGAGTATGGGATTGCATTTTTCAAAATCATCCGTATATTGGATGACTAAAAATAATGCATAAGGTAGGCAAAGATAGTAAAAAATACTTGCAAATCCCATGAATCTGTGGTAAAGTACCAATGTTGTGAATAAAAGAGATGGTCCTCTGTTGTGAAAATAGTAGTAGCATTAAGAACGTCAAAATAATTAGGAGGTCACAAAATGAACGCAAGTGAAATTATTAAGAGCATCGAGAACGAGCAGTTAAAGGCCGAGGCACCTGAGTTTTCTGTAGGAGATACTGTAAAGGTATACGGAAAAATCAAAGAGGGTAACCGTGAGCGTATCCAGGTATTCGAGGGAACAGTAATCAAAAAGCAGAACGGATCAAACCGTACAACATTCACAGTTAGAAAGCTTTCTAACGGTGTAGGTGTTGAGAAGACATGGCCACTCCACTCACCAAACGTAGAGAAGGTTGAGATTGTACGTAAAGGTAAAGTACGTCGTGCTAAGCTTTACTACTTAAGAGACCGTATCGGAAAAGCTGCTAAGGTTAAAGAGCTTGTAAAATAATATTTTTACGCGAAAGAGACCATTTTCTGCGAGCAATCGTATGAGAATGGTCTTTTTAGTTTTCAGGGTTACAGCTTGCAACAAACATGAAAACAATATATAATTAAGATTACGCAATAAAATATTAGTTAGCAAGAGGTGTAAGATGTCCAGAAGACGAGCAGGACTTAGCTTTAGAAGGCAAAGAAGAAAATTTAATCTGCCATTGTTCAAGGAAATTGTTTCGTGGGTAGTGGAGCTGATTGTAGTGATAGGTCTGGCATATGTGCTGGTGTCATTTTTCGGTATACGTACAAATGTGGTTGGCCAGGCTATGGAGCAGACATTGGAGAACGATGATAATATTCTTGTGAACAGGTTTGCATATATCATGTCAAAGCCAAAGGCAGGAGACGTGATAGTATTTCTGCCAAACGGAAATAATAAATCGCATTATTATGTCAGGAGAGTGGTAGCGGTGCCGGGAGATACTATTCAGATAAAAGACGGCGCACTGTACGTGAATGATGAGTTATACAAGGAATCAACGGACGTTGCCTCAATGGAGGATGCAGGGCTTGCCTCAGATCCTATAGAGCTTGAAAAGGACGAGTATTTTGTACTTGGAGACAATCGAAACAACAGTGAGGACAGCCGCTATGCCAATATTGGCAATGTAAAGAGAGACTATATTATCGGCAAGGCATGGTTTAGATTTTCAGGCATTGGAAGCTTTGGAACCATCAAGTAGCAATAGTTATAACATATATAGATAAAGGACAGGTGAATTATGAATTTTCAGTGGTACCCTGGGCATATGACCAAGGCAAAGCGTCAGATGCAGGAGGATATTAAATTAATAGATCTGGTTATAGAGCTTGTGGATGCAAGAATTCCGCTATCCAGCCGTAATCCGGACATTGATGAGCTTGGAAAAAACAAATACAGGCTCATTCTGATGAACAAGGCGGATCTGGCCGACAAGGAGCGCACCAGGGAGTGGAGTGCATTTTTCAAGGAAAAGGGCTTTTTTGTAGTCAGTCTTGATGCTAGAAGCAAGTCAGGCATGAAGAGCATCACAGATATCGTGATGGAGGCCTGCAAGGAAAAGATTGAAAGAGACCGAAAGCGTGGTATCAAAAACAGACCGGTAAGAGCTATGGTGGTGGGTATTCCAAACGTCGGAAAGTCCACATTTATCAACTCATACGCCGGAAAAGCCTGTGCCAAGACAGGAAACAAGCCGGGCGTGACAAAGGGAAAGCAGTGGATCAGGCTCAATAAAAGTGTTGAGCTGCTCGATACCCCGGGCATACTGTGGCCGAAATTTGAGGATCAGACAGTGGGACTTAGACTTGCGCTAATCGGTTCGATAAAGGATGAGATTTTAAATGTTGATGAGCTTGCCGTGGAGCTTGTAAAGTTCCTAAAAGCAGAGTATCCGGGGCTTTTGGCACAAAGATACGAGGTAAGCGAGGAAAATGATATCATAGAGCTTATAAGTGCTGTCGCTGTCAACAGAAAATGCCTTTCAAAGGGAGGAGAGCCTGATTACAGCAAGGCGGCTGCACTCATCATAGATGATTTCAGAAGCGGTAAATTAGGCCATATCACTTTGGAGAGACCGGAGATATAGAAGAATAGTTACGAAGAATAGACGATAGGACAAGGATATGTCAGCAGAAAAAATAGGCGATATTAAGGAACAACTGAAAAGCATCACAGATTCACAGCTTGCACAGTTCATTGAGGCATACGGCTCAGATGAAAGGGGCGGAGTGATTAAGCTTGTAGACAGTGCAAAAAAGCGACTGGACAAGTATGAGAAGGAGCTTATCCGCACTGAAGGTCTCAAGAAATATGAGCGCGAGTACGCATCATATGCTCATATTTGCGGCATAGATGAGGTGGGACGCGGACCGCTTGCAGGTCCGGTTGTGGCATGTGCGGTTATTCTGCCAAAGGACTGTGATATTTTATATATCAATGATTCAAAGAAGCTTACGGCTGCAAAGCGCGATGAGCTTTACGATGTCATAATGGAAAAGGCGGTTTCTGTAGGAATAGGTATGGCATCGCACGAGCGGATAGATGAGATAAATATATTGCAGGCTACATATGAGGCGATGAGACAGGCAATCGGAAAGCTTGATCCGGCACCGGATTTGACACTTAACGATGCAGTCACAATCCCGGGGGTGGATATAAAGCAGGTTCCAATCATAAAGGGAGATGCCAAAAGCATATCAATAGGGGCAGCCAGCATTGTGGCTAAGGTCACAAGGGATCGGATGATGGTTGAGTATGATAACATATATCCCGGCTATGGATTTGCATCAAACAAGGGCTATGGCTCGGCAGAGCATATCAAGGCACTAAAAGAGATAGGACCATCACCGATACACAGGGCATCGTTTATACACAATTTTATCTAATATATTACAATTGTGCGGTTTTTACGAAGGTGCCTGGGCACTGAATAGTTACACATTCTGCTAAAAACCGTCAGTTCACAATAGGAGAGAAAATGACACTTCAACAACTCAGACAGGTACTTACAATTGCAGAATCCAATTCCATGAATGAGGCGGCAAAGAAGCTTTTTGTTTCACAGCCCAATCTGTCTGCCACAGTGCGAGAGGTGGAGGAGGAGCTTGGAATCACGGTATTCATGAGAAATAACCGTGGAATTACAGTCACAGCGGAGGGCGAGGAGTTTTTGGGATACGCTAAACAGGTTGTGGAGCAGTATCATCTGCTTGAGAACCGGTATCTGAATGTGGAGTCCAAAAAGAAATTCTCGGTTTCCATGCAGCACTATTCATTTGCAGTAAAGGCCTTTGTACAGCTTGCTAAAGAGGTGGGCATGGATGAGTACGAGTTTGCTGTCCACGAGACAAAGACTAAAGAGGTAATAGACAACGTAAAGAACTTAAAGAGTGAGCTTGGAGTTCTTTATTTAAGTGATTTCAATGAAAAGGTTTTAAGAAAGCTTTTTAAGGAATGTGACATCGAGTTTAAAGAGCTCTTCACATGCAATACATATGTGTATCTCTGGAAAAAACATCCGCTTGCCAGCCAAAAAGAGATTACACTTGATGATTTGCAGGAGTACCCATGTCTGACCTTTGAACAGGGCGTGAACAATTCCTTTTATTATGCTGAGGAGATGATGAGCACATATGAGTACAAGCGTGTCATAAAGGCTGATGACAGAGCCACAATGCTCAATCTCATGGTGGGGCTCAACGGATTTACACTGTGCTCAGGTATTATTTCTGAGGATTTAAACGGTGATGACTATGCGGCAATTCCACTTAAGGAAAGTGAAATAATGCATATAGGCTATATCAAGCATAAGGGCACAAAGCTTAGCAAGCTCGGTGAAATATATATAGATGCGTTAAAGAATTATGAGAATAAAGTTTTATAAATGAAAAATTGTAAAAAATGAATTTAAATTAATTAAATATCATACCCTTTTTATAAGAATTTCACAGTTATATTGTTTTTTTGAAAAAACATGCATGAAAATATAGTGAAAAATCGGTTACGCAAAAGTTATTTATTAAAATAAATGACATGAATTGACGGAAAATGACGGATTATGATTTTTTTGACAAATGAATATCAGATGTTATAATAGGCGCAACAATTGATTGACATGTGCGAAAGCACTATGTTTTAGATTATAAAGGTGGTGTTAACTATGTACAATAAGGAAACAGTAATCAGACTTAATACATTGGATGATGTTCAGGAATTTGTTGGGGCTGCTTCTAAGTGCGATTTTGACATTGATCTCAAATATAGACAGATTCTTATTGATGCGAAATCACTTCTTGGAGTGATTGGAATTGGTACAAACAATGACTTTAAGGTCTGCTATATGGGCGATGACCAGGCATTTGATAATGTGGTTGATAAATTCACTGTAGCGTAATACAATTGAATAAGGTCCTTTGGGAGAGTTTCTTCTTGGAGCTCTCCCTTTTTTATGTTCAGTGTATTAAAAATGTCTGGAGTTAGACTGAAAATATTGCCGGAACACAAAACCGTTGACATAATCCGGAATATGTAGGGAGAGTACATGACAGAAGCTGGAAATAACTATAGTGAAAAGAAAACACAATTACATATTTCGGTCAGAAACCTTGTGGAATTTATTTTCAGGGAGGGTGACATAGACAACCGGTCATCCAGAGCTATGAGTGCCGATGCCATGATGGAGGGAACACGCATTCACAGGAAAATCCAGGGCAGTATGGGGAAGGAGTATCAGGCAGAGGTGCCGCTTTCACTTGTTGTTGAAGGTGATTTGTATGAGCTGACTGTTGAGGGCAGGGCAGATGGCATCTTTACGGAGGATGGAAAGTGTTTTGTCGATGAGATTAAGGGAATGTACAGAAGGGTTGAGCTGTTTGAAAAGCCGGTTTTTGTTCACCGTGCGCAGGCTATGTGCTATGCATATATTTTTGCTCTGCAAAATAATATGGAAACGATAGGCATTCAGATGACCTACTGCAATCTGGAAACGGAGCAGACTAAGTATTTTCGCGAGGAGTTCTCATTTGAAGAGATAAAAAAATGGTTTGATGACCTGATGGAAGAGTATGGCAAATGGGCAACGTTTCAGTGTGAAATGAAAAATCAAAGACAGACTTCAATCAAAGAACTCAATTTTCCATTTGAGTACAGACCGGGGCAGAAAAAGCTTGTTTTGGATGTCTACAGGACAATTATGCGTCAGAAACTTCTTTTTATGCAGGCTCCGACCGGTGTGGGAAAGACTATCTCTACTATTTTTCCGGCAGTGAAGGCGGTTGGTGAGGAGCTGGCAGACAGAATCTTTTACCTGACAGCGAAGACAATCACCGCAACAGTCGCAAAGGAAACGTTTGTGCTGCTTGAAAAAAATGGTTACAGGGCAAAAACTATTCAGATAACGGCCAAGGAAAAGCTATGTCTGTGTGATGAGATGGAATGTAATCCGGTAACCTGTCCGTATGCAAAGGGGCATTTTGACAGAGTAAATGATGCGGTTTTTGACCTGCTTCACAGATGTGAAATGATTGAGAGGGATGATATTTTATCACAGGCGGATAGGTATAGCGTTTGTCCGTTTGAGCTTTGTCTTGATACGGCTAGCTGGTGTGATAATATCATCTGCGATTACAACTATGTGTTTGATCCAAATGTTTATCTTAAGAGATTTTTTCAGGAGGGGATAAAGGGAGATTATATTTTTCTCATTGATGAGGCTCACAATATGGTCGAAAGAAGCAGGCAGATGTATAGCGCTCAGATTTATAAGGAGGATTTCCTTACTGTGAAGCGCATTATGAAGGAGCACAGCCGTTCTATTGAGAAAGCGCTTGAAAAGTGCAATAAGATACTGCTTGGGATGAAGCGTGAGTGTGAGAATTATACGGTATATGATACGTTTGGCAATATGGTATTTTCCTTTATGAGGCTTATGACACTTCTGGATGAGTTTTTGCAGAAGGCTAATGAGTTTCCGGGGAAAAAGGATGTTATGGATTTTTATTTTGAGCTTCGCAATTTCCTTAACATTTATGATCTGGTGGATGAGCACTACGTGATGTATTCCGAGATTGAGGCTGATGGCAGGTTCATGCTAAAGCTTTTTTGTGTGGACCCGTCGCTTAATATACAAAAGAGGCTGGATAAGGGCAAGTCGGCAGTGTTTTTTTCGGCGACATTTTTGCCTGTAAACTATTACAAGAGCCTGCTAAGCACAAAAAAAGACAACTATGCCATATATGCTGACAGCACGTTTGACAGCAAAAAGAGACTGCTTGCGATGGCAACCGATGTGAGCACGAGGTACACGAGGCGCTCAAGGAGTGAGTATGAGCGCATTGCAGGGTATATTAATGCTGTTGTCACGCAAAAGACTGGAAATTATATGGTTTTCTTTCCGTCATATAAGATGATGAATGATGTGGCAGATATTTACTGTGAAAAATATGCAGACGAAACAGAGCTTATGCTGCAGAAAAATAATATGTCAGAGGCTGAAAGGGAGGAATTTCTGGACAGGTTTAGTGAGAAATTGGACAGAACACTTGTGGCATTTGGTATCATGGGAGGCATATTCGGTGAGGGCATTGATTTGAAAAACGACAGACTGATAGGTGCTATTGTTGTCGGAACGGGACTTCCGCAGATCAGCAATGAGAGAACTATATTAAAGGATTATTACGATGCCGAAAACGGCTGTGGCTTTGACTATGCTTTCAGGTATCCGGGCATAAATAAAGTCCTCCAGGCGGCCGGAAGAGTAATCAGGACGACGGAGGACACAGGTGTCATTTTGCTATTAGATGAGAGATTCTGGCAGAGAGAATATGATTTGCTCTATCCACGCGAGTGGAGTGACAGAAAGCCATGCAATATAGCAAATGTCGGAAAACTAGTTGCCGACTTCTGGGAGCAGATTTAAAAATTCCTCAGTGGATGCTGACACGGGCATTGTAGTGTTTACGGACACAACAATCTGGCGTGACGGCATCTTTTCTTTTGTCTTCAGCACGAAAAGCTCCTTATTCTCATGGTTGATGCAGTAGTCAGGCACGAATGCTATACCCAGTCCGATTTTGGCCAGGTCTATGAGCAGATCGTTACTGCTTAGCTCAATTTCCGGAATCAGGTCAACCTGGTGCTGTAAAAACAGATTATGCAGGAATTCACTGGTGGTGCTGTTTCGGTCGAGCATCATGATAGGATATTTATTGAGCTCAGAAAAAGCTATCTCCTGCTTGCGAAGCTTGAAATAATTGGGATTTGCCACAAAAACATCGGAAAAGTTGCATATGGTTTTCTGTCTGTATGAGTGATTGAGGTGCGAGTTTGGAAAATTCGTGACAATCAGGTCAACCTTCCTTTGCTCCAAAAGCTCCACACACTGGATAGATGTGGCATTTGTGACCTTGATAGGCACATTCGGAAACCTCTGATGGAACTGCTTTAAGTAAGGAACCAGCAGATAACGGCATATGGTATCGCTTGCGCCGATGTGAAGCTGGCCAAGTCCAAGTGTGCCTGAGTCTAAAAGCTGGCTTTCACCGCGGGCAATAAGATTCATGGCAGGCTCAATGTGCTTTAAAAGCAGGGCACCGGCTGCGGTGAGCTGTACCTTCTTTGTGCTTCTGATGAAAAGAGTCTGTCCCAGCTTCTTTTCGAGAGTCTTAATAGACTGGCTTACCGCGGACTGTGAAATAAACAGCTTCTTGCTGGCTTCAGAGAAGCTTAGGGACGTTGCCACGTAGTAAAAGACCTTGTAAAGCTCATAATTTATATCCATTTTGTTATCCTCCGTATAAATATGGTTATTTGCATCTGTTTTTATCAATGAGGGGCAAAATACCTTTTGACCCTTATATCATTATATAAGAAAACTATAATTAACGCAACTTATAAAACAAATTAAATATATTAATTATACTTATCATAACTAAAGTGTTATACTACAACCATAGTTTTAAAGTCCGATTGTGCAAAAAGCCGGACGGTAACGAATAATTGGTTACATACTCTCGAATTGAAAGGAGAACATATGAGTAACGTACGTCGTGTATATGTAGAGAAAAAACCTGACTTTGCGGTAAAGGCAAAGGAATTAAAGCATGAGATTAAGCATTATCTGGGAATCACAACTGTGGAGGCAGTACGTGTATTAATCAGATATGATGTGGAAAATATATCAGAGGAGACATACAAGAAAGCCTTGTATACAGTTTTCTCAGAGCCACCTGTAGATGATATCTATGAGGAGACATTTGACTATGGTGATGCAAGAGTATTTACTGTAGAGTTTTTACCGGGACAGTTTGACCAGAGAGCAGATTCAGCCGAGCAGTGCGTGAAGCTTCTCAATGAGAATGAGGAGCCGATTATCAGAAGTGCTATCACATATGTGATTGAGGGTGCTATCACAGATGAGCAGTTTGCTGCTATTAAGAAGCACTGCATCAACCCTGTTGATTCGCGTGCTATCGGCATGGAAAAGCCTAAGACACTTGTGCAGGAGTTTGATGATCCTGCTGATGTCATCATATTTGACGGCTTCAAGGATATGGCAGAGGACAAGCTGAAGGAGCTTTATTTATCATTGAACCTTGCCATGACATTTAAGGATTTCCTTCATATCCAGAATTATTTTAAGAATGAGGAAAAGCGTGATCCTTCAATGACAGAAATCCGTGTGCTCGATACATACTGGTCAGATCACTGCCGCCATACAACATTCTCTACAGAGCTTAAGAATGTCAAGTTTGACGATGGCTTCTACCGCACACCGATTGAAAATACCTACAAGGATTATCTCAATACATTTTCAAATATCTACAAGGACAGAAATGACAAATTTGTCTGCCTGATGGATCTTGCACTTCTTGCCATGAAGAGATTAAAGGCAGAGGGCAAGCTTGATGATCAGGAAGAGTCTGATGAGATCAACGCATGCTCTATCGTGGTACCTGTTGAGGTGGACGGAAAGACAGAGGAGTGGCTTGTAAACTTCAAGAACGAGACACACAACCATCCTACAGAGATTGAGCCTTTTGGTGGCGCTGCTACATGCCTTGGCGGAGCAATCCGAGATCCCCTCTCAGGACGTACATATGTATATCAGGCAATGCGTGTAACAGGTGCAGCAGATCCTACAGTACCGGTTTCACAGACAATTGAAGGAAAGCTTCCACAGAAGAAGCTTGTCAGAGAGGCTGCTCACGGATACAGCTCATATGGAAACCAGATCGGACTTGCAACAGGCTATGTCAAGGAGGTTTACCATCCAAATTATGTTGCAAAGCGTATGGAGATCGGTGCAGTTATGGGTGCGGCTCCAAGACGTGCTGTCCAGAGACTTAACTCAGATCCGGGAGATAAAATCATTCTCCTCGGAGGACGCACAGGACGTGACGGAATCGGTGGTGCTACAGGTTCATCAAAGGCACACAATACAAAGTCTACATCAGTATGCGGAGCTGAGGTACAAAAGGGTAATGCACCTACAGAGAGAAAGCTTCAGAGACTTTTCAGAAGAGAAGAGGTCAGCCATATCATCAAGAAATGTAACGATTTCGGTGCCGGCGGAGTTTCTGTTGCTATCGGAGAGCTTGCTGACGGACTTCGCATAGAGCTTGACAAGGTACCAAAGAAATACGCAGGTCTTGACGGAACAGAGATTGCTATCTCAGAGTCACAGGAGCGTATGGCAGTTGTAGTTGCGCCTTCTGATGTTGAGCAGTTCCTTGCATACGCAAAGGAGGAAAATCTCGAGGCAACAGAGGTTGCGGTAGTTACAGAGGATCCAAGACTTGTGCTTGAGTGGAGAGGCAAAGAGGTAGTAAATATCTCTCGTGCATTCCTTGATACAAACGGAGCTCATCAGGAGACAGATGTTGAGGTTGAGATGCCTTGCGAGAGTGACAATTATCTGGACAAAATCAGCACACCTGCTGTAGCAAAGATGGTTGAGGCAGGAGATATGAAGGGTGCCTGGGAGGCAGAGCTTGAAGACCTTAACGTATGCTCACAGAAGGGACTTGTTGAGATGTTCGACGGCTCTATCGGAGCAGGCAGTGTATATATGCCATATGGTGGACGTTACCAGCTCACAGAGACACAGTCAATGGTTGCAAAGCTTCCTGTATTAAAGGGTAAATGTGATACAGTAACAATGATGGCTTACGGCTTCGACCCATATCTTTCATCATGGAGCCCATACCACGGATCTATATATGCAGTGCTTGAGTCTATCTCAAGAATCGTTGCAGCAGGCGGAGATTACAGCAAAATCCGTATGACATATCAGGAGTACTTCCGCAGAATGAATGAGGATCCAAAGCGCTGGAGCCAGCCGTTTGCAGCACTCCTCGGAGCATATGATGCTCAGATTGGCTTCGGACTTCCTTCAATCGGTGGAAAGGATTCCATGTCAGGTACCTTCAATGATATTGATGTACCGCCTACACTCGTATCATTTGCAGTGGATGTGGCAAAGGAAAAGGATATCATCACACCTGAGCTCAAGAAGGAGGGCAACCAGCTTGTTCTATTTACAATAGATAAGGATGAGTTTGATCTTCCAAAATATGATCAGGTTATGACACTTTATACAGCAATCAGAAATCTTATCCAGGATGGCGCAATTGTTTCAGCATATGCACTTGACGGAAAAGGCCTCGCAGCAGCAGTATCAAAGATGGCATTTGGTAACAAGCTTGGTGTAACCATCGAGGATGAGGTGACAAGCGATACACTCTTTGCACCTGGCTTTGGTAATATCGTAGCTGAGGTTCCTGTTGATGCACTTTCAAAGGTCAGAGAGGTAATTGATGCAGCAGGTATTTCAGATGCAGCCTCTGTAGTCGGCTATGTAAACGATAAGCAGACTATCGAGTGTGACGATATGGTGCTTCCTGTTGAGGAGGCTGTCAAGGTATGGACAGCAAAGCTTGAGGGAGTTTTCCATACAAAGGCAACAGACGATACAAGCAAGGTAAATAGCGGTCTCTACGATGCAAAGAATATCTATGTATGCAAGAATAAAGTGGCGAAGCCTACAGTATTTATTCCGGTATTCCCTGGAACAAACTGTGAGTATGATAGTGCTAAGGCATTTGAAAGAGCAGGCGCTGACACAATAGTCAAGGTATTCAAGAATCTCACAGCAGAGGATATCCGCGATTCGGTTGACGAGTTTGTAAAGGCAATTGACAAATCTCAGATTATCATGTTCCCTGGTGGATTCTCAGCAGGAGATGAGCCTGAGGGATCAGCTAAATTCTTTGCAACAGCATTTAGAAATGCAAAGATGACAGAGGCTGTTGAAAAGCTCATTAATGAGAGAGATGGACTTGCACTTGGTATCTGTAACGGTTTCCAGGCACTTATCAAGCTTGGACTTGTACCATATGGAGAGATCAGACAGCAGGATGCACAGTCACCTACACTCACATACAATACAATCAACCGCCATATCTCAAAGATTGTATATACAAAGGTTGTTTCAAACAAGAGCCCATGGCTTGCACAGGCTAAGCTTGGTCAGACCTACTGCAATCCGGCATCACATGGCGAGGGACGTTTCGTAGCACCGAAGGAGTGGCTTGATAAGCTCTTTGAAAACGGACAGGTTGCCACACAGTATGTTGACTTGGACGGAAATGTATCAATGGATGAGGAGTGGAACGTAAACGGCTCATACATGTCTATTGAAGGTATCACATCTCCTGACGGAAGAATCCTCGGCAAGATGGCTCACTCAGAGCGCCGCGGCGAGTCTGTAGCAATCAATATCTACGGCGAGCAGGATATGAAGATATTCGAGAGCGGTGTGAAATACTTTAAATAATTCATAACTGAATAATTACAATATCTTATATATTTATTGGGTTATTATCTCTGCAATATAAACAATTAAGCTTCCATGGAGGTCACGGTTAGTGGCTTTCATGGGAGTTTTTATTTTGGAACCAGTGAATATGCTGACGGAAAAGAAAATAAATTGAAGATAATTAAACACGTGCGCCTGCTTGATATTTGATAGTCGCAGTGGTAAAATCAAGACTAAAATTACAGGTAGTAAATGGTTTGAAAGAAAAGAGGACATAAAACAAATGAGATTGCCACAAATAATAAACAGCCTCCTTGAGACTGATATGTATAAATTCAGCATGGGACAGACGATTTTCCATCAGTTCACAAGCTATAAAACGACATGGACCTTCAAGTGCCGAAATAAAGACGTGCATTTTACAGATGAGATGGTAGAGGAGATAAAGGAACAGGTGCAGGCCTTCTGTCAGCTTCGCTTTACGGAGGAGGAGCTTGAATATCTTGATAACATCACCTGGATAAAAGGCACATATGTTGATTTTTTAAGACTCTGGCAGCCAAGATATGAGGAGTTTACCATCACAACAGATGCACCGTGTGGGCTGGCAATCGATGCAGCCGGCACGTGGCTTAATACTTCGATGTATGAGATTCCGGTGCTTGCTATTGTAAATGAAGTGTACTTCCGTATGGCATATGATTATGATGTGCTGCTTAAACAGTTTAAGCGCAGGCTTGATGAGAAGGTGCGTCTGCTCGAGGAGGATACATACAGGCTTAGCGATTTCAGTGAATTTGGACTAAGACGCCGTCTGTCTGCCGAGGCACAGGAGATGGCTGTAAAGGCACTCGCAGAGGTTGAGCTGCCTGCAGATTCACACTTTATTGGTACATCAAACGTATATCTCGCAAAGAAATTCAATTTAAAGCCGGTTGGAACAATGGCTCATGAGTGGATTATGTGTACAGGACAGGGCAATCACAAGCATAATCCGGCATATTCAAACTGGTACGCACTCGATGCATGGGTTAAGGAGTATGGTATATTAAACGGTATTGCGCTTACGGACACCATAACAACAGACTGCTTCCTGCGTGATTTTCAGCTCACCTATGCGACACTTTTTTCGGGAGTGCGTCAGGATAGCGGGGATCCGTACGAGTGGGGAGACAAGATGATAGCCCACTACAACAGTCTGGGAATTAATCCAAGGACAAAGACACTTTTGTTCAGCGACAGCCTGGATTTCGAGCGTGCGACTGCGTTGTATGATTATTTCAAGGATAAAGCAAAGGTTGCATTCGGTATAGGAACCTTTATCAGTAACGACACTGATGAGGAAGCACTCAACATAGTTATGAAGACCACCAAGTGTAACGGCATGGATGTGGCAAAGATTTCCGACGTGGCAGGCAAGGGTATGTGCAAGAATCCGGATTATGTCGATTACCTGAACAGGTGTATTGATTACAGGATGAAGAATGATAAATGATAAATGATAAATGACGGCATGAGGGGGCAAAGGTATTTTGCCCCCTTTAATCATGTGATTGAATTGCAAGAAATGTGTAAACAAAACAAAAAATATATAAAATATCAGACAATTTAAAATAAAAATAAAAATTATCAAAAAATATATTGACAAATAGGCAAAATTGGTGTAATCTTAAATCAACAAAAAGAGATACGAAAGGAACAAAATAAAACATAGGAGGTACAGTCCAATGGGGATTACATAATTTAAGTCAAAGTACTATAAGGATGATTGAACGGAATATTTAAATCTGTAGGGCGAGCCGAAGAGCAGTAATCGCACAGATATATTAGCAAATAAATAATATCGTTGAAAAAGTTCTTGTAGATTAAAAGTGAAAGATAGAATCTCTCATAAGAGTTTACATAGATAATGTAACCAAAAGGAGTGATTTTATGAAGAAGGGTAGAGGTCCATAGCTAAGCTAAAAGAATAAGAATCCTGTCATAAACAGAATCAGATTTATAGCAAAGCAATATGGAAATGCCAAAATAAATTCATATAGCGAAAGCGGAGCTTGGAGGTTATACAGTGAAGCTTACGGAACCAATGTTTTAGGAGCCACTTGATGTAAAATGTAGATCAGGTGGCTCCTATTTTTGACATTTGCGAATGTATGTGAGGTTTAATAGTTAGATAGAATGATAACGCAAGCCTTTAAGGCTGGGCTATAATTTGATAAAAGCAGGAACGCGGTTTTCAAATACTGTATAGTACATAAACCCGGCATCCTTGAGGATATTTGAAACCTTGTCAAAATCGTACGCGACATGCTCCGGCTTGTGGGCATCTGCTCCGACTGTGATTATTTCCCCACCAAGCTCATGATAGCGCTTTAACACCGCCTCGGTCGGATTTGGGTGGCCAAGCCCGTATTTAAAGCCGGCGGTATTGAGCTCGATGCCTTTTCCCTGTGAGATAATCTCTTTTAAAATAGCATCAATTATGTCGGCATACTTTTCATATGAATAGTATTTATTTTTGTCAGGACCGTATCTGACCACGTAGTCGATGTGACCGTACACATCAAAATCCGCTCCGCTGTGCAGATTGTCAAGTATCGATTCAAAGTATTCAGTGTAGGCTTCGTGCTCTGTCTTACCTTTGTAAAATGCAGGGTAGTATGGGTCAATGCCGTTTACTACATGGCTTGAGCCGATCACGAGGTCAAACGGATATTTTTTGGTGACCTCATTATTTTTGTCTGTAATATGAGGCTGTAAACCGATTTCAATGCCCCAGTGGATATTTACCGGGCAGTCCTTTTCTTTAAGAACAATTGCAAGTCTTTTGATGCGCTTTTCATATGCTGCTATATCAAGGTCGAAAAGCCCGGGCTCCTCTTTATAGTCATAGTCCAGATGGTCTGTAAAGCAGATGCCGTCCAGCCCTTTGTTGATTGCTGATTTTATCATCAATACCGGGTCGGCATCGCTGTCACCCGAAAACATGCAGTGCATGTGCTGATCCCACATATAAATACCTCCGTAAAACTGATGTATTATTGTTAAAAAACTTTATAAGTTACATGATTTATAATTGTCTGTTGCTGGCTGCCGGAAAGTGCGAACTACAGCAATTAATTAAGTGTAGCCGAGATTATAATAAAGTGCAATATCTAAAAAGAAAAATTGTGAAGAATGATAAAAAATGTGTGTAAATGAAAATATTTAGTGAAAATTTTAACAAACGCAAATAAAGTACTTGAACCTTTGAGAATTATTCGCTATAATAAAAGCATCTTAGGGCATGTCCCTAAAAATACTTTTTACAATTCTAGGAGGAATTAAAATGGCAGTAAGAGTAGCAATCAACGGATTTGGTCGTATCGGACGTCTTGCTTTCAGACAGATGTTTGGAGCAGAGGGATACGAGGTAGTAGCTATCAACGACTTAACAAGCCCAAAAATGTTAGCACACTTATTAAAGTATGATTCATCACAGGGTAAATACGAGCATGCAGATGAGGTTTCTGCAAGCGATGATTCTATCACAGTTTGTGGTAAGGAAATCAAAATTTACGCATTCCCAGATGCAAACAATTGCCCATGGGGAGAGTTAAAGGTTGACGTTGTACTTGAGTGCTCTGGATTCTATACATCAAAAGAGAAGGCTCAGGCTCATATCAATGCTGGAGCTCGTAAGGTAGTTATCTCTGCACCAGCAGGAAATGACCTTCCTACAATCGTTTACAATACAAACCATGAGACACTTAAGGCTTCTGATACAATCATCTCAGCAGCTTCTTGTACAACAAACTGCTTAGCTCCAATGGCAGATGCACTTAATAAGTACGCTCCAATCCAGTCTGGTATCATGGTAACAATCCATGCTTACACAGGAGATCAGATGACTCTTGACGGACCACAGAGAAAGGGAGACCTTCGTCGTTCACGTGCAGCAGCAGTTAATATCGTTCCTAACTCAACAGGAGCAGCTAAGGCAATCGGCCTTGTTATCCCAGAGTTAAACGGAAAGTTAATCGGATCTGCACAGCGTGTTCCTACACCAACAGGATCTACAACAATCCTTACAGCAGTTGTTAAGAAAGCAGGCGTTACAAAAGAGGATATCAACGCAGCTATGAAGGCAGCAGCTAACGAGTCATTCGGTTACAACGAGGATGAGATCGTATCTTCAGATATCGTTGGAATGAGATTTGGTTCATTATTCGATGCAACACAGACAATGGTTAACCAGGTTTCTGACGATCTGTACGAGGTACAGGTTGTTTCTTGGTATGATAACGAGAACAGCTACACATCTCAGATGGTTCGTACAATCAAGTACTTCTCAGAGTTAGCTTAATTCTTGTACCCACAAGAACAGTATATCTCAAGACTACTCAAGGGGCGCGGTCTTAATTGAACCGCGCCTCTTTTTTAAAGCATGGCTATTTCTTTTGAATATCTGTGAATTGTAGAATTAATTATATTTTTTAATATGTACAATATGGCGTGGCCACATGGCTTATGCCTTGAAATAAGGGAGGACATATTATGTCATTAAACAAGAAATCAATTGATGATATCAACGTAAAAGGCAAGAGAGTTCTCGTTAGATGTGACTTCAACGTGCCACTTAAGGACGGAAAAATCACAGATGAGAACCGTATCAACGGAGCTCTTCCAACAATCCAGAAATTAATCAAGGACGGTGGAAAGGTTATCCTTTGTTCACACCTTGGAAAAGTTAAAAACGGACCAAACGAGGGTGAGTCACTTGCTCCTGTAGCTGCAGCTCTTGAGGCTAAGCTTGGACAGAAGGTTACATTTGTAGCTGACTACAACGTAACAGGAGAGGCTGCAACAAAGGCTGTTTCAGAGATGAAAGAGGGAGATGTAGTTCTTCTTCAGAATACACGTTTCAGAGGCAAAGAGGAGACAAAGCCACAGGAAGCCGGAGATGCATTCGCAAAAGAGCTTGCTGACCTTGCTGATGTATATGTATGTGACGCTTTCGGTTCTGCGCATAGAGCACATGCTTCTGTAGCAGGTGTTACAAAGTTCATCACAGCTAAGGGTGGAGAGAATGTTGTTGGATACCTTATGCAGAAGGAAATTGACTTCCTTGGCAAGGCAGTAGAGAATCCTGTACGTCCTTTCGTAGCTATTCTTGGTGGAGCTAAAGTAGCTGACAAGCTCAATGTTATCGACAACCTCCTCGAGAAGGCTGATACACTTATCATCGGTGGTGGAATGGCATACACATTCCTTAAAGCACAGGGCTATGAGATTGGTATCTCAATGCTTGATGAGACAAAGATTGATTACTGTAAAGAGATGCTTGCAAAAGCAGAGAAACTTGGAAAGAAGATTCTTCTTCCTGTTGATGCAGTTACAATCAAGGATTTCCCAAATCCAATCGATGCTCCTGTAGAGACAGAGACATATGATTATGACAAGATGCCTGCAGACCGTGAGGGATGTGATATCGGACCTAAGACACGTGAGCTTTTCGCTGACGCTGTTGCATCAGCTAAGACTGTTGTATGGAACGGACCAATGGGTGTATTTGAGAACCCAACACTTGCAGCAGGTACACTTGCAGTAGCAGAGGCACTTGCTAAATCAGATGCTATCACAATCATCGGTGGTGGAGATTCAGCTGCAGCAGTTAACCAGATGGGACTTGGCGACAAGATGAGCCACATCTCAACAGGTGGCGGTGCTTCCCTTGAGTTCCTTGAGGGCAAGGAGCTTCCTGGTGTAGCTTGTGCTGATGATAAATAAGCCGAAAGCAACTTGATGAAATCGAGCCGCAGGCAAAAAATATTTGTATACAAATACAAGGAGATATAAAATGGCAAGAAAGAAAATTGTAGCCGGCAACTGGAAGATGAACATGACTCCAAGCCAGGCTGTTAAATTAGTAGAAGAGTTAAAACCACTCGTAGTTTCAGATGATGTTGAGGTTGTTTACTGTGTACCTGCAATCGACATCGTACCTGTTGTAGAAGCATTAAAGGGTACAAATGTTGCTGTTGGAGCAGAGAATATGTACTTCGAGGAGAAGGGTGCTTACACAGGAGAAATCTCAGCAGAGATGCTTCTTGATGCAGGTGTTAAGTATGTTATCATCGGACATTCAGAGAGAAGAGATTACTTCAAAGAGGATGACGCACTTCTCAACAAGAAGGTAAAGAAGGCTATCGAGGCTGGACTTACACCAATCCTTTGCTGTGGTGAGACACTTGAGCAGAGAGAGAGCGGTGTTACACTTGACTGGATCAGACTTCAGATTAAGTCAGATCTCGCAGGTGTTGCTGCATCAGATGTTGCTAACATGGTTATCGCTTACGAGCCAATCTGGGCAATCGGAACAGGAAAGACAGCTACTTCTGACCAGGCTCAGGAGGTCTGCGGTGCAATCCGTGAGTGCGTAGCTGAGATCTATGATCAGGCTACAGCAGATTCAGTTCGTATCCAGTACGGCGGATCTGTAAATGCAGGAAATGCAGCAGAGCTTTTTGCAAAGCCTGACATCGACGGTGGATTAGTTGGTGGCGCTTCACTCAAGGCTGATTTTGGAAAGATCGTAAACTACAAGTAATTATTAAATCATAATTTAATATTTGATTTGACAATCACAATAACTAAATGTCACTAAATTCACCAGCTTAGCTGCATTTAGTGGCATTTATTATGTAATGAAATTTTTTGCGGGCTTGCATATGTCACTGTAATAGAGCATTTTGCAAGCCTCATATGAAGAATAGAGGAAATATAAATGAGTAAGAAACCGGTAGTATTAATGGTACTTGATGGTTACGGCTTAAGTGACCACAAAGAGGGAAATGCCATATCTATGGCAAATACCCCTGTTATGGATAAATTGATGGCAGAGTGTCCTTTTGTAAAGGGCGCAGCTTCAGGTCTTGCAGTTGGACTTCCTGACGGACAGATGGGAAACTCTGAGGTAGGACATATGAATATCGGCGCAGGCCGTATCATATATCAGGATCTTACAAGAATCACAAAGGCAATTGCTGATGGTGATTTCTTCAAGAACAAGGTATTACTTTCTGCAATCGAAAACTGTAAGAAGAATGACTCCGATCTGCATCTTTGGGGACTTCTTTCAGATGGTGGAGTTCACAGCCATATCGAGCATCTTTACGGACTTCTTGAGCTTTGCAAGAAAGAGAATTTTGACAGAGTATATGTACACGCATTCCTTGATGGTCGTGATACACCTCCTGCATCAGGCAAGGACTATATCGAGCAGCTTCTCGCCAAGATGAAGGAAATCGGTGTAGGAAAGATTGCATCTCTTTCAGGACGTTACTATGCAATGGACAGAGATAACAACTGGGATCGTGTGCAGAAGGCTTATGATTCACTCACTAAGGGTGAAGGCGTAAAAGCTACATGCCCTGTAAAGGCTATGGAGGAGTCATACGCAAATGACGTTACAGATGAGTTCGTGCTTCCTACAGTTATCACAAACGAGGATGGCACACCGGTATCTGTTGTAAAGGACAATGATTCTGTTATCTTCTTCAACTTCCGTCCGGACCGTGCTCGTGAGATGACAAGAGCATTTTGCGATGATAAGTTTACCGGCTTTGAGCGCCCATTCCTTAAGACAACATTTGTATGCTTCAAGGACTATGACGAGTCAATTCCTAACAAGCTTATCGCTTTTGAGAAGGAAGAAATCCAGAATACATTTGGTGAGTATCTTGCAGCAAATGGTAAGAAACAGCTTCGTCTCGCAGAGACAGAGAAGTATGCACACGTAACCTTTTTCTTTAATGGTGGAGTAGAGGAGCCGAATATCGATGAGGCACGTCTTCTTGTAAACAGTCCTAAGGACGTTGCAACATATGACTTAAAGCCTGAGATGAGTGCTCCTGAGGTTGGAATGGATCTTGTTGAGGCTATCAAGTCAGACAAGTATGATGTTATTATCATCAACTTTGCTAACCCTGACATGGTTGGACATACAGGTGTGATTCCGGCTGCTGTAAAGGCTGTTGAGAGAGTTGATTCACTCGTAGGTGATGCAGTTCAGGCAATCAAGGATGTGGATGGAGTATTATTCATCTGTGCTGACCACGGAAACGCAGAGAAGATGATTGATTATGAGACAGGAAAACCTCATACAGCTCATACAACCAATCCTGTTCCTTTCATTCTTGTAAACGCTGACCCTTCTTACAAGCTTCGTGAGGGCGGATGTCTTGCAGATATCGCTCCAACACTGCTTGAGATTATGGGACTTCCACAGCCAAAAGAGATGACAGGAAAGTCACTTATCGTTAAATAAAATTTGTATTATATAAGCTCCGGCGCAGACAAAGGGTTTGAACCGGAGCTTTTGTTTTGATATATTAAAGATGTAATAATAAACATAAGGAATACTTATAAGTGACATAAAATTATTTAAAAAAACTTATAATATACGTTGACTTTACAAATTGAGCTGGTATATAATTTAAAGGTAGCATTTGATTTGTAAAATAAATTACACATAAGATGGAGGACAATCATGCAGGAATTTAAACCATTCAAAGAAGGAAAAGTAAGAGAAGTATATGATAACGGGGACAGTCTTATTATGGTCGCAACAGATCGTATTTCCGCTTTTGACCATATTTTAAAGAATAAAATTACAGACAAGGGAGCCATCCTCACACAGATGTCTAAGTTCTGGTTTGAATTCACAAAGGATGTCGTTCCTAACCATATGATTTCAGTAGACGCAAAGGATATGCCGGAGTTCTTCAGTCAGGACAGATTCAACGGAAACAGCATGCTCTGCAAGAAGCTTGAGATGCTTCCAATCGAGTGTATAGTTCGTGGATATATCACAGGAAGCGGCTGGGCAAGCTACCAGGAGAACGGTACAGTCTGCGGAATCAGACTTCCGGAGGGACTTGTTGAGTCTGATAAGCTCCCTGAGCCTATTTATACACCATCTACCAAGGCTGATCTTGGAGATCATGATGAGAATATCTCATTCGAAAAATCAGTAGAAGTATTAGAGAAGATTTATCCTGAGAAGGGCAGAGAGTACGCAGAGAAGATTCGCGATTATACAATTGCTCTCTACAAGAAATGTGCAGAGTATGCTCTTACAAAGGGCATCATCATCGCAGATACAAAGTTTGAGTTTGGCTTAAATGAGCAGGGGGAGGTAGTGCTTGCCGATGAGATGCTCACACCTGACAGCTCACGCTTCTGGCCACTTGATGGATATAAGCCTGGACAGGGACAGCCTTCATTTGACAAGCAGTATGTAAGAGACTGGCTCAAGGCAAATCCGGACAATGACCTTCTTTTACCTGATGAGGTTGTTGTGAAGACTGTAGAGAAATATAAAGAGGCATTTGAGCTTCTTACAGGAAGCAAATTCAGCCGCTAATATATTATTTATTCCGCGTTACTATTTCGCAATTATAAACGGAGATATTATGAACCAGGACAATAACATAAATCAGTATATAAATACTAGTATAGATACAAAAAGTCATACCGGTACAAAATTAGAAAGGTGTTCTGATATTGACGAGCATAACCATGTATTTGATGAGCTTCACGAGGAGTGTGGTGTGTTCGGCATGTATGATTTTGATGGAGGAAATGTCGCATCCACTATCTATTATGGTCTTTTTGCACTTCAGCACAGAGGACAGGAAAGCTGTGGTATTGCAGTGAGTGATACACACGGACCAAAGGGAAAGGTGACCACACACAAGGGCATGGGCCTTGTAAATGAGGTATTTACTCATGATATCTTAGAGCCTATGAAGGGCGATATCGGAGTGGGACATGTGCGCTATTCAACAGCAGGCTCATCAACACGTGAGAATGCACAGCCGCTCGTATTAAATTATGTCAAGGGCACACTTGCCATGGCACACAACGGAAACCTCATAAATGCAAAGGAGCTTCGCAAGGAGCTTGAGTATACAGGAGCTATTTTCCAGACCACAATCGACTCTGAGGTTATAGCTTATCATATTGCCAGAGAACGTCTTAACTCAAAAACAGCGGAGGAGGCGGTCAGACGTGCCTGCCAGAAGCTTAAGGGAGCCTACGCGCTTGTTGTCGAGAGCCCGAGAAAGCTTATTGCAGCCAGAGACCCATTTGGTTTTAAGCCTCTTTGCATCGGAAAGAGAGACAATGCATATATCGTTACATCTGAGACCTGTGCGCTTGATACAATCGGTGCAGAGTTTGTCAGGGATGTAGAGCCGGGAGAGGTTATCACTATCACTCCTGAAAAGGGCATTGAGTCTGATATGACTATGGCACTTGCCCCTGAAAAACAGGCCAGATGCGTGTTTGAATACATTTATTTCGCAAGACCTGACAGCCATATTGACGGAGTAAGCGTGTATGGCAGCCGTATCAAGGCTGGCAGATTCCTTGCAATGGATTCACCGGTTGAGGCTGATATCGTGACAGGAGTACCGGAGTCAGGAAATGCCGCTGCTCTTGGTTATTCACTTGAGTCGGGCATTCCATATGGCACAGCATTTGTCAAGAACGGTTATGTTGGCAGGACATTTATCAAGCCTAAGCAGTCAAGCCGTGAATCAAGCGTGCAGATAAAGCTCAATGTATTAAAGGAGGCTGTTAAGGGCAAGAGAGTTGTTATGATTGATGATTCAATTGTGCGAGGAACAACCTCAGACAGAATAGTGCGTATGTTAAGAGAGGCGGGTGCCACAGAGGTGCATGTGCGCATCAGTTCACCGCCATTCTTATGGCCTTGCTATTTCGGTACAGATATTCCTGCAAGAGAGCAGCTTATCGCTTACAACAGGACTATTGAGGATATCAGACAGATTATAGGTGCAGATTCTTTAGGCTACCTTGTAATTGACAGACTTCATGAGATGGTAGAGGGACTGCCAATCTGCATGGGCTGTTTCACAGGAAAATATCCGATGGAGCCACCGAAGGATGATATCAGAGGCGAGTATTTTGATAAAGAAATAGACCTCGAGAGAAAAATGCTTAATCGCTAATAAAGGAGAGAATATGAGTACAGACAGATACACAAGTCCTCTTTCTGAGCGCTATGCCAGCAAAGAGATGCAGTATATTTTTTCGCAGGATATGAAATTTACCACTTGGAGAAAGCTCTGGATTGCCCTTGCAGAGACTGAGATGGAGCTTGGGCTTTCACAGGATGGCAAGCCGGTTATCACACAGGAACAGATTGATGAATTAAAGGCACATGTGGATGATATCAATTATGACGTGGCAAAGGAGCGTGAGAAGCTTGTGCGTCACGATGTAATGAGCCATGTCTATGCATATGGACAGCAGTGCCCTAAGGCAGCAGGAATTATACATCTTGGAGCAACCTCATGCTATGTAGGTGACAATACAGATATTATCATCATGAATGAAGCATTAAAGCTTGTTCACAAAAAGCTTATAAGTGTTATTGCAGAGCTTGCAAACTTTGCTGATAAGTATAAGAATCAGCCAACTCTTGCATTTACACATTTCCAGCCGGCACAGCCGACAACAGTTGGAAAGCGTGCCACACTGTGGCTGAATGAGTTTATGCTGGATCTCGAGGATTTAGAGTATGTGCAGGGCACATTAAAGCTCCTTGGCTCAAAGGGCACTACAGGAACACAGGCCAGCTTTCTTGAACTCTTCAACGGAGACAATGAGACAATAGACAAGATAGATCCAATGATCGCAAAGAAGATGGGCTTTAAGGATTGTTATCCGGTGTCTGGCCAGACATATTCCCGTAAGGTAGATACAAGAGTAGTAAATGTGCTCGCAGGCATTGCTGCATCAGCTACAAAGATGTCAAACGATATCAGACTGCTCCAGCATCTTAAGGAAGTAGAGGAGCCGTTTGAGAAGAACCAGATTGGCTCATCAGCCATGGCATATAAGAGAAATCCTATGAGAAGTGAGAGAATAGCATCTCTTTCAAGATATGTTCTTGCAGATGTAATGAATCCTGCAATTACCTCGGCTACACAGTGGTTTGAGAGAACACTTGACGATTCAGCAAACAAGCGTCTTTCAATACCTGAGGGCTTCCTTGCAATAGACGGAATACTTGACCTCTGCCTCAATGTGGTGGATGGACTGGTAGTATATCCAAAGGTTATTGAAAAGCACTTTATGGCAGAGATACCATTCATGGCAACAGAGAACATCATGATGGATGCTGTAAAGAACGGCGGAAATCGTCAGGAGCTCCATGAGAAAATCAGACAGCTCTCAATGCAGGCAGGAAAGACAGTAAAGGAAGAGGGAAAAGAAAATAACCTCGTAGACTTAATCGCTGCAGATCCTGCATTCGGATTGACAAAAGCTGATATCGAAAAGAACCTTAAGCCTGAGCTTTATGTGGGACGTGCACCTCGTCAGGTAGATGTATATCTGCATGATGTAGTTAATCCGGTGCTTGAAGCGCATAAGGATGAGAGTGGAGTAAAGGCAGAGATTAACGTATAATATCGAAAGTATAGATAACGGTAATTTGCTTGTGTTAACATATTTATCTAAATGAAAAGCCCCGGCATATAAATCTGTTTCAAGGTTTATATGCTGGGGTTTTATATATCTGTCAAGTATCATTTTCCTCGAAAGCTGTATATCTCATCCCATACCTTTTCGCATGCACTAAGCAAAAGGCATGATAATATCATAATGTATTTTCTTGTAAAATAAAATTGAAAAATGTATAATATTAAAAAATGGTTTAGATTATCAAAAGAAGAGAGCAAAAAAGGAAGGATACTAGTGATGAAAAATTTTTTTAATGAATTCAAAAAGTTTATCAGCAGAGGGAATGTCATGGATATGGCAGTTGGTATCATCATAGGTGGTGCATTTACCAGCATAGTCACATCCTTGGTCAATGACATTATAAACCCTATACTTGGAGTGTTTGGCGGCATGAATTTTGACCAGCTTTCGGTAAAGCTCTTTGGAGAAGCTACATTGTATTATGGAAAGTTTCTTACCGCAGTAGTCAATTTTCTTATCATGGCACTTATCGTATTCTGCATTGTAAAGGCTATGAATGCGGCAGGAGAGAGATTTGGACGCAAAGAGGAAAAAGAACTTGACACAAAGGAGTGTCCATACTGCAAGAGCAAGATTGCCATTGCGGCAACAAGATGCCCGAATTGTACATCAATGATTGGTACAGCAGATGAAAGTGAAAAATAGCGATACATTTATTGCATGAAACTAATAAAATCCATTGCATAAAGTGTGAAAATCTGTTACATACAGTATAAAACTCTTGACTGTGCAATAAAAACGTAGTATATTAGTTCTGTTATTTAGAATTGAAATTAGGAGGTCTTATCGTGGCAACTTTAAAAATTGTTTTATCGGTATTATTTATAATCGTCAGTTTAGTAATTACTATAGTTATTCTTTTCCAGGAGGGTAAGTCAGCAGGACTTGGCACTATCGCCGGAGTTGCTGATACATATTGGGGCAAGAACAAGGGACGTTCAAAGGAAGGACGTCTGGTTAAAGCGACCATTGTATGTGTTGTTCTTTTCTTTATTATTTCAATTGCTTTAAATATGGGAATATGGTAAATACTTAGACTGTCGAGAAATCGGCAGTCTTTTTTATCGCATCAACATCCAGATGATGAAATTCGAGGCTTTCGTTGCAGGTTGATGTGATATAAAATCAACATTCATAGGATGAAAATGTCAATGGTGGAAATTTTATTTAAAGCCTGTGCATTTGAAATCAGATGGGGCAACGAAAAGGAGAGATAATGAGTAATATAGATAAATATGAAACACGAAAAAAGATGGTCTATGACTTTATGTGTGATGACATGTATGTTCCGATGAAAATCAAGGAACTCTGCATAGTACTCGGAGTAAAAAAAGAGGACAGACCACAGCTTGAACAGATTCTTTTGGATTTGCAGGCAGAGGGAAGGATAACACTCTCAAAGCGCGGGAAATACTCAAAGTCGGAAATTAAAAAGACAGTCGGCGTATTTACAGCGCATCAAAGGGGATTTGGCTTTGTCACTGTGGAGGGAGAGCCTGATGATATTTTTATCCCTGCAGAGTATGTAAATGGTGCGATGCACATGGACACTGTTGAGATTACAATCTCACCTGTCACAACAGGACGCCGCAAGGAGGGAAAGGTTGTTTCCGTCATAGAGCGAGGCATGAAGCAGGTAGTCTGCACCTATGAGGCGAGTGATAATTTTGGTTTTGCAGTGCCTGACAATACCAGATTTGGCACAGATATTTTCATACCAAAGGAACGCTCAAAGGGTGCTATGTCGGGTCATAAGGTAGTGGTTGAAATCACAAGCTATGGTAAAAAGGGTAAAAAGCCGGAGGGCAAGGTTGTTGAAATAATCGGACATATAGATGACCCGGGTACGGATATTCTTTCTATAGTAAAGGCTTATGATCTGCCGGTGGATTTTTCGGAGAAAATCATGCATCAGGTGCAGAATGTGGCAAAGGATGTGACACCTGCGGATATGGCCGGCAGGATGGATTTACGCGACTGGATGATGGTCACGATAGACGGAGAGGATGCAAAGGATCTTGATGATGCCGTGTCTTTATACATGGATGGCGACAATTATGTACTTGGAGTACACATAGCAGATGTGTCGAATTATGTGCAGGAGCACAGTGCCCTTGATGTGGAGGCTCTTAAGAGAGGAACATCGGTTTATCTTGTAGACAGAGTAATTCCGATGCTTCCAAGAGAACTTTCAAATGGCATATGCTCCTTGAATGAGGGATGTGACAGGCTGGCTCTTTCATGCATTATGACAATAAATAAAAAGGGTGAAGTTATCGATCATAAGATTGCAGAGACAGTTATAAAGACAAACCGCAGGATGACATACACAAATGTAAAAAAGATTCTTGCAGATAAGGATGCCGCTGTGATTGAAGAATATAAGGAGCTTGTGCCTATGTTTGAAAAAATGGCAGAGCTTGCAGCAATTCTACGCAAAAAGAGAATGAAACGAGGTTCTATAGACTTTGATTTTCCGGAGACTAAAGTCGTGCTCGATGAAGATGGTCATCCGATAGATATAAAGCCGTATGACAGAAATGTGGCAACAAAGCTCATTGAGGATTTTATGCTTATAGCAAATGAAACTGTGGCTGAGGATTATTTCTGGCAGGAAATACCTTTTGTATACAGAACACATGACAAGCCGGACTCAGAAAAAATCGCAAAGCTTTCCACATTTATCAATAATTTTGGCTATACGCTTCATATTGGAGCTGATGAGGTACACCCAAAGGAGCTTCAGAAGCTTTTGATGAAGGTGGATGGCACAGATGAAGAATCCCTGATAAGCAGACTGACACTGCGCTCTATGAAACAGGCACGATATACAACAGCATGTACAGGACATTTTGGACTGGCGGCAAATTATTATTGTCACTTTACATCACCAATCCGCAGATATCCTGATTTGCAGATACACCGTATCATCAAGGAAAATATCCGCGGCAGGATGAATGATAACCGCAGGGAGCACTATGAGTCTATACTCGATGCTGTTGCAAAGCAGGCAAGTGAGACCGAACGACGTGCAGAAGAGGCAGAGCGTGAAACAGTCAAGCTTAAAAAATGTGAATACATGTCAAATCATATTGGTGAATGCTTTGAAGGAGTTATATCAGGTGTCACGGAGTGGGGCTTTTTCGTGGAGCTTCCAAATACAGTTGAGGGACTTGTGCGCGTGACAGACCTGACAGACGATTTCTATGAGTTTTACGAGGATACCTATGAGCTGGCCGGTACAGCCACCAATAAGAGATACAAGCTTGGACAAAAAATCAAGGTTGTTGTGGACAGTACTGACAAAATTATGCGTACAATTGATTTTAAACCGGCGGAATAATATGACAATAATGACGAAATTTTTTATGATTTAACAATATTTATTTGATTAGCTGTTATTTGTCGGTCGTTGTGCGATAGATTTATTGAAAAAGATGTCATAATATATTATATAGTGTAAATAAACAGAAATGTGAACCAGCGGTTTACAATAATTTGCGTTTTAGATATTGGCAATTGTAAAAAAATGTGTTAGTATTGTAAAGCAGTTTGAGGAAAGGAGATACCGACATGGCTAAGGAACCAAAGAAATTAATAGCCAACAACAAAAAGGTCTATCACGATTACTTTTTGCTTGAGAAATACGAAGCCGGTATTTCACTTGCAGGAACTGAGGTGAAGTCACTTCGAATGGGAAAGGGCAGCATAAAGGAGTCATTCATCCGTATTGAGAACGGTGAGATTATCCTGTATGGCATGCATATTACACCATATGAGAAGGGAAATATCTTCAACAAGGATCCACTCAGACCTAAAAAGCTTTTGCTCCACAAGAAGGAAATCGAGAAGCTTTCATCAAAGATGAAGGAAAAGGGTTTCACAATTGTGCCGGTGGAGGTATACTTTAAGGGAAGTCTGGTCAAAGTAGAGATAGCACTTGCAAAAGGTAAGAAGCTTTATGATAAGAGAGCAGACATAGCCAAGAAGGATCAAAAGCGAGAGGCGCAGAGAGATTTCAAAATCAGAAATCTTGGTTAGCAAAAAATGAATATGGGCTAGTAAAGGTTTCGACGGGGTACATGCAGCTGGAGAAGCGAGTCGTATGGCGATGCGTTAAATGGCCAAATTAAAATTAAACGCTGAAGATAATTTAGCATACGCTGCCTAATGGCAGCAGTCTGACCTAGAGCACTCACACTTTAGGACCCAGGCTTCGACTATGTGAGAAACGACGTTGGCAAAGCTTTGAGCCATCGGGCGTATCATGAAGCTACTGAAACCACAAGGTTGTTTGTTATCGTGTGGCAGAGGGAATGTTAAATAATAAACTACACTCGTAGAAGGACAGGGAATTGTATTTCGGACACGGGTTCGACTCCCGTCTAGTCCACTAAAAGGCGGTTTGTGATAAAACCGCCTTTTTTCTTGCCTGATTTCCTACAGCAGAAAGTGCAGTTAATAAATCATTTAAGGAGTCTGTAAAACTGTTATTTCAGGTTGTCGAAAACATAGTAAAAACGCGGGATGTATCGTATTTGAAAAATTAATTTAAAAAAAATGTAAAAAAGTGTTGACAAGTATGGAATAGGGTGATATTATATCGAAGTCGCTTCGGTGAGGCAACAAAAACGAAACGGCAAAACAGCATATCGGGGTGTGGCTCAGCTTGGCTAGAGCGCCTGGTTTGGGACCAGGAGGTCGCAGGTTCGAATCCTGTCACCCCGACTTGTGAATAATTAAATATGCGGGTGTAGTTCAATGGTAGAACACCAGCCTTCCAAGCTGGATACGTGGGTTCGATTCCCATCACCCGCTCTCGTGCAGGGGTATCGAAGTGGTCATAACGAGGCGGTCTTGAAAACCGTTTGTCCGCAAGGGCGCGTGGGTTCGAATCCCACCCCCTGCGCTTCATATAGGGCTATCGCCAAATGGTAAGGCAACGGACTCTGACTCCGTCATTTCAAGGTTCGAATCCTTGTAGCCCTGCTTGATAAAAAACTTAAAAAAGTTGTTGACAAACACTTGAAAGTTTGATATCATATAATTTGTTGCCACAAGGCAATGAACTAAAGAACATTGATAACTGAACAGTGAGAAACCTTGAAAGATTTTGAGAATCAATCAGAACGCTTCAATGAAAATTGAAGACCTTTAAAACAGTAAATTCAGAATTTGTGCGAAAGCGATGAAAACAATCTGCTTGTAGAATTGTTTGAGGAGCTACGGACAGTTGCAAATTTATTTGCAACCTGAATGAACGAATTAGCCAAGTTTAACTTGACTGAGATCAACTTTTTAACATGAGAGTTTGATCCTGGCTCAGGATGAACGCTGGCGGCGTGCTTAACACATGCAAGTCGAACGAAGCACTTTATTTGATTTCCTTCGGGACTGATTATTTTGTGACTGAGTGGCGGACGGGTGAGTAACGCGTGGGTAACCTGCCTTGTACAGGGGGATAACAGTTGGAAACGGCTGCTAATACCGCATAAGCGCACAGCATCGCATGATGCAGTGTGAAAAACTCCGGTGGTATAAGATGGACCCGCGTTGGATTAGCTAGTTGGTGAGGTAACGGCCCACCAAGGCGACGATCCATAGCCGACCTGAGAGGGTGACCGGCCACATTGGGACTGAGACACGGCCCAAACTCCTACGGGAGGCAGCAGTGGGGAATATTGCACAATGGGCGAAAGCCTGATGCAGCGACGCCGCGTGAGCGAAGAAGTATTTCGGTATGTAAAGCTCTATCAGCAGGGAAGATAATGACGGTACCTGACTAAGAAGCACCGGCTAAATACGTGCCAGCAGCCGCGGTAATACGTATGGTGCAAGCGTTATCCGGATTTACTGGGTGTAAAGGGAGCGCAGGCGGTGCGGCAAGTCTGATGTGAAAGCCCGGGGCTCAACCCCGGTACTGCATTGGAAACTGTCGTACTAGAGTGTCGGAGGGGTAAGCGGAATTCCTAGTGTAGCGGTGAAATGCGTAGATATTAGGAGGAACACCAGTGGCGAAGGCGGCTTACTGGACGATAACTGACGCTGAGGCTCGAAAGCGTGGGGAGCAAACAGGATTAGATACCCTGGTAGTCCACGCCGTAAACGATGAATACTAGGTGTTGGGAAGCATTACTTCTCGGTGCCGTCGCAAACGCAGTAAGTATTCCACCTGGGGAGTACGTTCGCAAGAATGAAACTCAAAGGAATTGACGGGGACCCGCACAAGCGGTGGAGCATGTGGTTTAATTCGAAGCAACGCGAAGAACCTTACCAAGTCTTGACATCCTTCTGACCGGTACTTAACCGTACTTTCTCTTCGGAGCAGGAGTGACAGGTGGTGCATGGTTGTCGTCAGCTCGTGTCGTGAGATGTTGGGTTAAGTCCCGCAACGAGCGCAACCCTTATCTTTAGTAGCCAGCGGTCCGGCCGGGCACTCTAGAGAGACTGCCAGGGATAACCTGGAGGAAGGCGGGGATGACGTCAAATCATCATGCCCCTTATGACTTGGGCTACACACGTGCTACAATGGCGTAAACAAAGGGAAGCAAAGCTGTGAAGCCGAGCAAATCTCAAAAATAACGTCTCAGTTCGGACTGTAGTCTGCAACCCGACTACACGAAGCTGGAATCGCTAGTAATCGCAGATCAGAATGCTGCGGTGAATACGTTCCCGGGTCTTGTACACACCGCCCGTCACACCATGGGAGTTGGGAATGCCCGAAGCCAGTGACCTAACCGAAAGGAAGGAGCTGTCGAAGGCAGGCTCGATAACTGGGGTGAAGTCGTAACAAGGTAGCCGTATCGGAAGGTGCGGCTGGATCACCTCCTTTCTAAGGAAATCGAGTAGAGAGTTTTTCACTGTTGAGTTATTAATGATTATTTAATAACAAATAACACTGAGGTAAGCTGAGGAAGTTCGACTTTGCTTGCGCAAATCGAACAAGTTTCACACTAAGCTCGAAAACACCTCGCTAAGTGTTCAAACTTCCGGTGGCGATGCGCTTTTGGGAAACACCCGTCCACATCCCGAACACGATGGTTAAGACTGAAGCGGCCGATAATACTATACTGGTAACGGTATGGGAAGGTAGGTGGCTGCCGGATTTATAAAAAACTGGTTTTACCAGCGATTAGAGATTTTAAGAGATTAAGATTTCTAATGACTGATAAAACAGTCAAAAAGTCTGTGAGAACTAAAACTGGTAATCACAGCAATGTACCTTGAAAACTTCATACAAATGATTTGATGAATAAATATTCTATTCTTAAGAATATCTAACAATCAAGACATCCGAGAAACAAAACCAAGTTGTGAACAACAACAAAGTTCTTTAAGTTATTAATGATGCAACGCTATGCATCGAAGAGATTAAGCAAAAAAGAGCGCAGGGTGGATGCCTTGGCACTAAGAGCCGAAGAAAGACGTGATAAGCTGCGAAAAGCTGCGGGGAGATGCAAATGATCCTTGATCCGCAGATGTCTGAATGGGGAAACCCGGTACGAAGAACTCGTATCATCCATACGCCAATCCATAACGTATGGAGGGGAACCCGGTGAACTGAAACATCTAAGTAGCCGGAGGAAGAGAAAGAAACATCGATTTTGTTAGTAGCGGCGAGCGAAAGCGAAAGAGGCCAAACCGGAGTGCGTGCACTCCGGGGTTCGGACCGCATTTAAGATTCAGTGATTCTAGCAGAAAGGTTTGGGAAAGCCTGCCGGAGAGGGTGAAAGCCCCGTAAGCGAAAGGAGAACTGACTGAGCGGGATCCAGAGTACATCGAGACACGAGAAACCTTGATGGAATGAGCGGGGACCACCCCGTAAGCCTAAATACTACTTAGTGACCGATAGCGCATAGTACTGTGAAGGAAAGGTGAAAAGGACCCCGGGAGGGGAGTGAAAGAGAACCTGAAACCCTGTGTTTACAAGCTGTGGAAGTTCTTTAAATGAACAACCGCGTACTTTTTGTAGAACGGTCCGGCGAGTTGCGGATACTGGCAAGGTTAAGCACTTAAGGTGCGGAGCCGAAGGGATACCAAGTCTTAACAGGGCGTAAAGTCAGTATACGCAGACCCGAAACCGGGTGATCTATCCATGTCCAGGTTGAAGTTGTCGTAAAAGACAATGGAGGACCGAAGCCACATCCGTTGAAAAGGGTGGGCATGAGGTGTGGATAGGGGAGAAATTCCAATCGAACCCGGAGATAGCTGGTTCTCCTCGAAATAGCTTTAGGGCTAGCCTCGATTTAGTCTTATGGAGGTAGAGCACTGAATTTCCGCGGGGGCGTCAAAGCTTACCAAAGAATATCAAACTCCGAATGCCATGTAGATGATGATCGGGAGTCAGACTGCACGAGATAAGTTGGGCAGTCAAAAGGGAAAGAGCCCAGACCACCGGCTAAGGTCCCAAAGTGCGTGTTAAGTGGAAAAGGATGTGGGAATTCGAAGACAACTAGGATGTTGGCTCAGAAGCAGCCATACATTCAAAGAGTGCGTAACAGCTCACTAGTCGAGAGTTCCTGCGCCGAAAATGTCCGGGGCTGAAACACGACACCGAAGCCGTGGACTCGCAATGCGAGTGGTAGAGGAGCATTCTTAAGACCGACGAAGCTGTACCGTAAGGAGCAGTGGAGGGATAAGAAGAGAGAATGCCGGAATGAGTAGCGAGAGAAAGGTGGGAATCCTTTCGGCCGAATATCTAAGGTTTCCAGAGTAAAGCTGATCTGCTCTGGGTAAGTCGGGGCCTAAGCACAGGTCGCAAGACGTAAGCGATGGATAACAGGTTTAGATTCCTGTACCACGCATTATCAGAACTGTAGGGACGCATGTGGAAAGCACGGGCCGGGAATGGAAAGACCGGTACAAGCGGGGTAGGTGTACAATAGGCAAATCCGTTGTATGATCCGAAGACGTGATGTGGAGCGAAATAAAGTAGCAAAGCGTGTGAGCCATGTGCCGAGAAAAGCTGCTATTGTGTAATGCGTGCCCGTACCGTAAACCGACACAGGTGGATGAGGAGAGAATCCTAAGGCCGACGGAAGAAGCATTGTTAAGGAATTCGGCAAAATGACCCCGTAACTTCGGGAGAAGGGGTGCCTGCGAGAGCAGGCCGCAGAGAATAGGCTCAAGCAACTGTTTAGCAAAAACACAGGTCTATGCGAAACCGAAAGGTGAAGTATATGGGCTGACGCCTGCCCGGTGCTGGAAGGTTAAGAGGAGAGGTTAGCGTAAGCGAAGCTTTGAATTTAAGCCCCAGTAAACGGCGGCCGTAACTATAACGGTCCTAAGGTAGCGAAATTCCTTGTCGGGTAAGTTCCGACCCGCACGAAAGGCGTAATGATTTGAGCACTGTCTCGACAATGCATCCGGTGAAATTGAAGTACCAGTGAAGATGCTGGTTACCCGCGCCAGGACGGAAAGACCCCATGGAGCTTTACTCCAGTTTGATACTGGGATTCGGTACTGCATGTACAGGATAGGTGGGAGACGAAGAAGGATGGACGCCAGTCTGTCCGGAGTCGCTGTTGGGATACCACCCCTGTAGTACTGGGTTTCTAACCAGTTACCATGATCTGGTAATGGGACAATGTCAGGCGGGGAGTTTGACTGGGGCGGTCGCCTCCGAAAGGGTATCGGAGGCGCTCAAAGGTTCCCTCAGAATGGTTGGAAACCATTTGAAGAGTGCAAAGGCAGAAGGGAGCTTGACTGCGACACCGACGGGTGGAGCAGGTACGAAAGTAGGACTTAGTGATCCGGTGGTATAAAGTGGGATTGCCATCGCTCAACGGATAAAAGCTACCCTGGGGATAACAGGCTTATCACTCCCAAGAGTTCACATCGACGGAGTGGTTTGGCACCTCGATGTCGGCTCATCGCATCCTGGGGCTGTAGCAGGTCCCAAGGGTTGGGCTGTTCGCCCATTAAAGCGGTACGCGAGCTGGGTTCAGAACGTCGTGAGACAGTTCGGTCCCTATCCGGCGCGGGCGGAGGATATTTGAGAGGAGCTGTCCTTAGTACGAGAGGACCGGGATGGACGGACCACTGGTGTATCTGTTGTCGACCAACGGCATGGCAGAGTAGCCAAGTCTGGAAGGGATAAACGCTGAAGGCATCTAAGCGTGAAGCCCCCCTCAAGATGAGATATCCCTCCTTCGGGAGTAAGACCCCTTGAAGACTACAAGGTAGATAGGGCAGAGGTGGAAGCATGGCAACATGTGGAGCTGACTGTTACTAATAGGTCGAGGGCTTAATCTGGTTAATAACGGAGAAAAACAAGTACAATGAAATACGGATTTTGCAGACGTGTCTGCATAAATCTGGATTTAATTGGACGCAGATTTGCGAAGCAAATCCATCGAGATGAAGCGAAGCGGAATCGAGATGAGTTTTTCGGTGTAGATTGAAAAAAATCGAATTTGTATGAAGTTTTGAAGGTACAAACTTATTAAATATGAATTATCTAAGACATCCAATGAGATGTCTTTTTTTTGTAAAATAATAAAAAATAATGAAATAATAATTAAAAACTGCTATAATGTTTTCAGTTACTTATCGAAAACATTAATTTATTAAGGAGGTTGTTATGGAACAAAAGAAACAGGAGCCAATTCGTGATGCGAGACAGCTTGGAACGGCCAAGATGCTTATCCTTGGTTTGCAGCATATGTTTGCTATGTTCGGCGCAACAATTCTTGTGCCTATTCTTGTATCAGGATATTTTCAGAAGGCGTGTGGGGAGCCGCTTACCAGAGGTCTTTCTGTATCGGTTACCCTATTTTGTGCAGGCTTTGGCACGCTTATATTTCATCTGTGTACAAAGTTTAAGGTACCGGCTTTTTTGGGTTCGTCATTTGCTTTTTTAGGAGGCTTTTATACTGTTGCAAATCTTGACAGTGGTATGTATGCAGATATGGCTGTCAATGATAAGGCTGCGTATGCGTGTGGTGGTATATTTGTTGCAGGTATGCTTTATTTCGTACTTGCACTTATCATTAAGCTGGTTGGAATTAAGCGTGTAATGCGCTTTCTTCCACCTGTAGTGACAGGACCTATTATCATATGTATCGGTCTTTCACTTGCCGGCTCAGCTATCAATAATGCTTCAACAAACTGGGTTCTTGCAATTATTGCACTTGGAGTTATAATTATTTTCAATATATGGGGAAAGGGCTTATTTAAGATCATTCCTATTCTAATGGGAGTAATCATTTCCTATGTTGTGGCTCTTATTATGAATGCTGCTGGAATTACTAATCCTGATGGTTCAGCAATTCTTGATTTTACATCAATTGCATCATCTGCGTTGGTCGGAATACCTAAATTTCAGTTCATGAAGTTTGATATTACGTCCATTCTTGTTATGGCGCCTATCGCTGTTGCGACTATGATGGAGCACATTGGCGACATGTCTGCTATTTCTGCTACAGTAGAGCAGAACTTTATTGCTGATCCGGGTCTTCATAGGACACTTATAGGTGATGGAATTGCAACTGCATTCGCAGGAGCCATCGGAGGACCGGCTAATACAACATATGGTGAGAATACAGGAGTGCTTGAGCTGTCTAAGGTATATGATCCGAGAGTTATCCGTATTGCAGCTGTTTTTGCTATTGCACTTTCATTTATTCCAAAGTTTTCGGCAGTAATATCTACTATGCCATCAGCGATTATTGGTGGAGTTTCATTTATGCTTTATGGAATGATTTCAGCAATAGGAGTTAGAAATGTTGTTGAAAACAAGGTAGATCTGACTAAATCAAGAAATCTGATTATTGCAGGTGTTATTTTTGTATGTGGTCTTGGCTTTGGAAATGGACTGACATTTACTGTAGCAGGAACATCAATTACACTGACAGCTTTGGCAATTGCAGCTATCGCAGGGATTTTCTTAAATGCTATTCTGCCGGGAAATGATTACGAGTTTGGAAAGAATCCTGATGGAGATGCAAGCAGGGGTGTGTATATGATGAACACTGACAATGATGAGGAAGAGGAATCATAGAAGTTAATTTGTATTTAGAATGATTTGTTAATTGTAACAGTAAATAATTTAACAAACATTAAAAAGATATTAATAATATTTTACTTGATAAAGTTATATATATTCTCTACAATAAACTGGTATGGTGTATTTACATAATTCACTTTACCAGTTTTTTTTAAGGGGATTAGATTTAATGGACAGAAAAAAGATATTTTGGGCGATAGCTTCTGTTTTTATAGCTATCTTAAGCATATGGACTGTTGTCTCACAGAGCAAGCATTTTTCGTTTGAGATTCTTATGAGTTTTATCATAAATGCAAATAAAGGCTGGCTTTTTATGAGTTTTGTTTGTACGTTTGGGTTTATTTGGTTTGAAGGCTTTGCTCTGGTACGCATGGCAAGACACTTTGGGTATAAAACCAGTGCGATTGATGGTACTGTGTATGGTGGAGCTGATGTGTATTTTTCGGCTATTACACCATCGGCATCGGGAGGACAGCCAGCCAGTGCGTATTTCATGATAAGGGATGGCATACCGGGCTATGCTGCTACAGTGGCCCTGCTGATTAATCTTGTTATGTATACACTTTCACTTTTAACAATTGGCGTACTATGTATGATTTTTAAGTATCCATTGCTGAAAAATTTCTCAGGTATTTCGCGGATATTTATATGTTTGGGGATTGTAGTGCTGATTTTTCTGGCTCTTGTATTTTATATGCTGCTAAGGAAGGGAAACATACTATACTCAATTTGTGATAGTCTTATCCGGCTTTTTGAGAGAATACACATAATACGGCATGGTGGCAGGCTTCGAATAAAGCTTAAAAATACTATGAAAGAATATCAGGAGTGTTCAAACAGTATCACAGGGCAGACCGGGCTTCTCATCGAGATTTTCTTTTGGAATATAATGCAGAGAGTTTCACAGCTTTTGGTATCGTTTATGATTTTTATGGCAGTCGGCGAAGGCGTAAATAAGGCAGTTGATGTGAGTGTGATACAGTGTTTTGTGGCGATGGGCTCCAATTGTGTGCCTATACCCGGTGCTATGGGCGTGGCTGATTATATTATGATTGATGGGTTTAAACAGCTTGTTGGTAGAAATGCAGCGAATATGGAGCTTTTGTGCAGGGGAATGACATTTTATGGAAGTGTCATAACAAGTGCTGTTATTATTCTTATTGGATATATAATTAGAAAAAAAGTAGCAAAATAGTCTAGTATTTTCACCCTAATAATATATTGTTATAATAGCTGTAATCGTTGCTGGTCACACTGTTAGGCATGAACAGTCACAATCGCATTGAAATTTATATTGAAATTACAAATTTTAGTTGCATGAAGTCAATAATTGTGATAAAATATTGACTGTTCGTAAGATGCCGGCATGTCGGAATGGCAGACGATGCAGACTCAAAATCTGTTGGGCGCAAGCCCGTGTGGGTTCAAGTCCCACTGCCGGCACTATTTGCAAAACCCCGTAAATCCAAGATTTTCAGTAAAATCAAGGGTTTGCGGGGTTTTTTCTTTACTTACAATCTTTCAAAAGATTAAAGAAATTAGGGTACTTTTAAGAAAAATCTGCCCAAAAAGGTACCCAAAAATCTGCCATATAGGCTGTAATACCAGATAGCAAACAGGAGCATTATGATGATAAAAAAGATTTATAAAAAATATGAAATTATATTCAATGTTGTATTATTCTCGATTTTTCCGATTGCGGCTTTTTATCTTATGGAGTTCTACGAACATAATCCTTTTGAAGAAGTCAGATTTATGGCAGGTTTTTTTAATATTATTTTGTTTGAGCTGATTGCCTGGATTCTTTATTCTGTTACGGGCAGGGCGAAATGGGCACTTCGTGCAGTTTTTATCGTGGCCATGGTTTTTGGACTGATTAATCATTATGTTATGCTTTTCCGCTCGACTCCTTTTGTTCCGTGGGATATTTTTTCAATTGGTACGGCGACAAGTGTTGCATCCAATTATGATTTCGCACCGACTGCAGGAGTAATTGTTGTTACAGTTATATTTATAGCTCTTATTATGCTTATGCATTTTGTTGATTTCAGAATTAAGTGGAAATTCAGGTTCAGACTAATTCCGACAGTGCTTGGATTAATTGCGCTGTGTCTGTTTGTGAATGCCCTGCAGGATGAGGATTTTCAGACGGACAATTATCTGTATCCGTTTCTCTTTACACCGGCATATATGACAAAGGTGAATGGAATGGCAGTGACCTTTGCGATGGATCTTAAGTTTGTGGCGGTTGATAAGCCTGATGGGTATAGCAGACAGAAGGCTAAGGAGCTGCTTGACAGCTATGCCGGTACAGATGATAATTCAGATGCAGCTAATAATACTGCAATTACAGATAAAAGTGATTATCCGAATATTATAGTTGTGATGGATGAGGCATTTTCAGACCTGTCAGTGCTCGGTGATTTTGATACAAATACAGACTATATGCCGTTTGTACACAGCCTTGAAAAGGGCAATGAGAACACTATAACAGGATATCTGAATACGTCTGTATGCGGTGGAAATACCGCCGATACCGAGTTTGAGTTTCTGACAGGCAATACGATGGCTTTTCTTCCGGTAGGGAGTATTCCTTATCAGCAGTATATAAAGAGCAAGACACCTTCCCTTGCAAGCTATTTAAAAAGCATAGGCTATGCAACGTATGCACAGCATCCGTACTATGGCAGTGGATGGAACCGGGATACGGTCTATCCTCTTTTGGGATTTGACAATCTTTCGTTTATGCAGGATTATTTTAATCAGAAGTTTGTGCGCAAATATATAAGTGATGAGACATCCTTTGACAGGATTATTGAGACCTATGAGAACAAACCGGATGGTCAGCCGGCATTTATATTCAATGTCACTATGCAAAACCATGGTGGATACACGGATACCTACTACGGCTTTGACAATACGGTGACAGCGGATAAGCTCAATAATTCTGCACTTGACCAGTATCTTTCTTTGATTAAGATGACAGACGAGGATTTAAAGAAACTCATTGAATATTTCTCAAATGTGGATGAGAAAACTATAGTGGTATTTTTCGGTGATCATCAGCCAAATGATACTGTGGCGAGCTCTGTTCTTGCAGCAAACGGCATGGACTATAATAATTTATCAAATGAAGAGCTTAAGCTGCGCTATCAGGTGCCGTATGTTATCTGGGCAAATTATGATATTGATGAGGCTGCAGGAAAAGACACGAGCGTTAATTATCTGGCTGCAAACGTACTTAAAGTGGCAGGTGTGCCGACAAATGACTATCAGAGCTTTCTGTTAAAGCTGCAGGAGGAGTATCCAATTATATCAGCGGTACGCACGGATAAAACTGCAGATAAGACATTAGATAAAGTATCAAATAAATCAGACAAGGCAACCGGCAGCAAAAAGAAGCAGGCCGATTCGGATATGCTAAACGATTATAAGCTTTTGCAATATTACAGACTGTTTGACTGGGAGGATAAGTGATGAATTTTGTTAAAAAGCATCCACTTTTGACAGCGTTTTTAATTCCGTTTTTCATATGTATAATCATCTGTATAGGAAATGGTGTATATCCATTTGGCGATTACTGCCTTTTGCATATGGATTTGTATCACCAGTATCTGCCTTTCTTTAATGAGCTGTGGGAAAAGCTAAGAAATGGTGCGAGCCTTATGTATACATGGAATATCGGGCTGGGCAGTGATTTTGTATCGGTATTTGCCTATTATCTGGCGAGCCCGTTAAACTGGCTTGTGGTACTTTTTCCAAAGAGCCATATTATTGAGTTTATCGAGCTGCTAATCATTTTTAAGATTTCGCTAAGCGGAGCAACATTTTTTTATTTTCTGAAGGAACACTTTGTACTTCTTGGAAAGGATAACAGATATCACGATAATACATTTGTGCCGGCATTTGTTTTCTCTACGGCATATGCGCTTTCCGGCTTTGTAGCTGCGTATAGCTGGGATGTCATGTGGATGGATGTTGTGGCGGTTGCACCGCTTGCGATAGTAGGTCTTGAAAAGCTTGTGCGGGACAAAAAGCCGGTGCTTTACTATGTATCACTGGCACTTTGTATATTGTCAAACTATTATCTGAGCATCATGCTTTGCATCTTTTTGGTATTTTGGTTTGCATGGCTTTTCTTTACGCAAAAGGGCGGTAAAATGGCTGCAATTGTGAGATTTGCCGTTTACTCGCTTTTGGCTGGAGGCACTGCGATGGTGCTAATCATCCCGGAGCTTATCATTTTAAGCTACAGCGGTTCATCGGGGATTGAGTTCCCAAAGCAGATAGAGTGGTATTTTAATCTCTTATCAGAGGTCGGCAGGATGTGCACGACAGCAAGTGTCTATGAGGGTGCAGAGAACTGGCCGAATCTGTATGCCGGAGCCTTTAGTGTGATGCTTTTGATACTGTTTGTGCTCAATAAAAGGATTAATTGGAAGAAAAAAATAGCTCCTGTATTGTTTGTGTTGTTTTTCATGGCAAGCTTTGCCAATAAACAGCTTGACTTTATATGGCACGGACTGCATTTTCCGGATTCGCTGCCTGGCAGACAGTCGTATCTGTATGCATTTCTTGTATTGACCATAGGCTATGCTACAGTAAGAAAGTGGCGTGGCATAAGATTGTGGCATGTTGGCGTGGCAGTGGTATTTGCATCGGCGCTTATGGCAGTAAGCACGATGTTTGCCGGTGAGGATGTGACAGAGTATTATGCAGTTATCATAAGCATATTGTTTGTTGCGCTGTACGGCATTATGACAGTACTTTTAAAGCTTGCAGCAAGGAAAAACAGGGAGCTTTTGATGGTCATAACATGCGGTATTGCGATTGTGGAGCTGGCTGTCAATATGGCTGTGACAGGACTTGGATGTACCGGCAGAAGCAGCTACAATGCCAATGTGGACGATATGCAAAAGGCACTGGAGCTGGCAAAAGAGGATGCAGCTGACAACAATGTACCATTTTACAGAGTTGAGGATACAGGCCGACTTACTAAAAATGATGGCACACGATACGGCTATGCTTCTGGAACACAGTTTTCTTCCCTGATGAATATAAATGTGAGCCATTTTTATCAGGCTCTTTATATGGAGGGAGGCAAGAATTTCTACTGTTATAACGGTGCCACACCTGTCACGTCAGCTATGCTTTCGGTCAGATATATGGTTACAAAATCAATACAGCCACAGAATGAGCTGACTACACTTGTTGGAAAATGCGGAAATCACTATCTGTATCGGAACAACTACACGCTTCCGCTTGGATTTATGATGGATGAGGGAGTGATTGATGCGTGGAAGCCATCATCGTCATCGAAAATCTATTCGATTAACTCTCTTGGCAGGCTTCTAGGTGCAGCAGATGATACGCTGACCCTGACAGAGTGCATTCAGGATGAAAATCCGGGAACTACGACTCTCACCTTTGACCATGACGGATATTATTATGCGGCATACGATTCGTGCAGCACTGACAGTCTGACCTTCAGTCACGGAGAGTATGAGACCACATACTCGAAGACCACTCACAGGTATCTGTTTGACCTGGGATATGTGAAGGCGGGGGAGACAGTTTCCGTTACAAACACTGCTGCCGATGCTGTACGATTTAATGTATACGAGCTTTCCATTGCTGCAGTTGAGAGCGCTTACAATACACTCAATGAGCAGACACTCTCGGTGGATGATTTTTCAGATACACACATAAGCGGACACATTGATGTGAAGCAGGCAGGACAGCTTGTGCTTTCTATTCCGAGTGAAAAGGGATGGACTATGAAGGTGGATGGGAAGGATGCAGAGTATGAGGATTTTTCAGATACCTTTGTGAGCATTCATCTGGATGAGGGAGAGCATGAGATAGAGCTTTCTTATGAGACACCGGGGCTTAAGGCAGGTGCAGCTATAAGCGCATGCTGTGTGGGCGTCTTTCTACTGCTTTTATTATTGCGTCAAATAGTTAAGAGACGCAGCCGTTTAAAGTTTAAAGCGAACAGTGACAGATAGTGAATGTACTGACAGACAACGCATACTGTTCATTTATGCGAAACACAGAATGTTCAAATTGTAATAGTATAATTCAATAATAAAAATAAAACAGGAGATTAACAAAATGAACAAACAAAACAAAAAAATCGCACAGGAAAAAAGAAGAATCGAGAGAGAGAAGGCAGAAAAGAAGGCAAAGGTTGTGAATCTGCTGAAATTCTGGGTGCCGGTAGTGGCAGTCGTTGTGGTAGTCATAGTGCTCATCTGGGCAGTTGCGACATCGGGCGGTTCATCATCAAATGGCACTGATGGTACAGAAGCTGCATCACAGACCACAGAGTCTCAGGCATCCGAGACACAAAGCGGTGATTCACAGACCGAGGCAGCAACACTTAATACAGAGGCTGACACGGTTGCAGAAAACGGAGATAAGGTAAATATTGATTACACCGGATATATGGACGGGGAAAAATTCGAGGGTGGAAGCACTGAGGGACAGGGCACAGACCTCGTGCTTGGTTCAGGCAGCTATATAGATGGATTTGAGGAAGGAGTGGTAGGTCACAAGGTGGGAGAAACCTTTGATTTAAACCTGAAGTTCCCGGATGATTATAAGGCAAATACAGAACTTGCCGGAAAGGATGTTACGTTTGAGGTGACTCTTAACGGTGTATACAAATAAAGAGGATAACACACATATATGGAAAAATTGTTTGAAGAGGTACTGGTACAGTTTTATGTTGACCAGTACAGGGAGAATGCGAAGAGAAGTACATGTAAGCCTGTAAAGCTGGCACACTATATTCACAGGCTCAATAGTAAAGCAAAATCAATTAAATATGCGCGATTTTCAAAAAACGAGACAATAGCACTCGACAAGCTGCATCAGGAAATAAAAAGGCTTGCATTGATTACCTACTATTCCAACAATAAAAATGCAAGGCAGATTTTAAATAGAGAAATCCTTCCGCAGCTCGTCAGGGTGGATATGGAGCAGTTTGATGAGAATGAGGCAGAGTATCTCACAGAGGATTTTCTAAAGCTTTTGCGCAAGGAGTATATAGGTGCGATATGTACAAGGAGCATGAAGGCGCTTTACAATGAGTACCGCAGCAAGGAGCTTAGAAGAGAGATTGTCACGCTGGTTCCGGCACGGCCGGAGCTTGAGTTTCCAAAAGCACAGAGCATGAAAAGGCGTTTCATACTCCATACAGGCCCGACTAACAGCGGTAAGACATATCAGGCGCTTGAGAGGCTTAAGCTGGCGCAAAACGGAGTTTATCTGGGGCCGCTTCGCCTTCTGGCACTTGAGGTATATGAGAAGATGAATGATGCAGGCATACCATGCACCATGCTTACAGGCCAGGAGTGTCTTGAGGTATCAGACAGCAGAATTACAGCATCGACAGTGGAGATGCTTGACTGTGACAAGGAATATGATATCGCAGTGATTGATGAGGCACAGATGGTTGCAGATGATGACAGGGGACATTCATGGACCAGGGCAATTCTTGGTATACTTGCAGGAGAGATTCATATATGCATGAGTCCGGTGGCAAAGGATGTAGTCATTCATCTGATTAATCTGTGCCACGACGAGTATGAGATAAGGGAGTATGAGAGAAAGACAGCTCTAAAGCTGGAGGATAAGCCTTTTTCATTTCCACAGGATGTGAGAGAGGGCGATGCCTTTATCGTATTTTCAAAGAAGTCGGTACTCAATATAGCAGGGCGTCTGGAGGAAAACGGCATAAAGCCAAGTGTCATATACGGAAGTCTGCCACCGGAAATAAGGCGCAGGCAGATGACGCTTTTTAATGAGAAAAAGACACAGGTTGTCGTGTCAACAGATGCGATAGGAATGGGACTCAATCTGCCGGTCAGAAGAATTGTATTTCTGGAGGTGGAAAAGTTTGATGGAGTATCAAGACGTCCGCTTGTCATCTCTGAGATAAAACAGATAGCGGGCCGTGCAGGCAGATTTGGTCTGTATGATACAGGCTATGTGACAGCTTTGGGACAAAAGAATCTGAATTATCTGAAGAATACGCTAAATATACCGGAGCAGGATATTGATATAGTAAGTCTTGGCTTCCCGCAGGTGCTCCTTACAATGGATGCACCGCTTGATGCGATAATTAAGCTCTGGCATGAGGCAGAGCCATCAGCACCGTTTAGGAAAATCAATGTCGATGAGATATTGTTTTTGTATGGATATGCGTATAAGGAGCGATACTTTATCGCAGATTTTGATGACAAATATCTGCTTTATAAGATGATTACATGTCCTATAGATATAAAGGACAGGGAGCTTGTCAGACAATGGCTGCGCTACTGCATGTCGTATACATCTGATATCTCTCTCGACAAGCCTGATAAGCATTCAAAGTATCAGGGGCTCATGAAATACGAATCCTATTACAAAAAGCTTGATTTGTACTATCAGTTTTCAGTCCGCATGGGCAAAATTGTGGAGGAGGACTGGCTTGAAAACGAGCGCGACAAAACACAGGCAAAGATTATGCAGATTCTATCAAAGAGCAAGGATGAGTATATTATCAGATGCCGGTATTGCGGAAGAATACTTCCGATTGGAAATTCGCGCAATATATGCAGAGACTGCTACAGCATGATACGCAGGTAGCAGCCGGCTTATATTTTACGGTCAAGTCGTTGAATTTAGCTGTCCAATGTGGCATAATAGAAATAAGACCAAAATATGAATGGAGGAAGTTTTTATGGCAAACAATGAGTTACAGATTGCCGGCTCACAAGGTGAACTTAGAATCCGTCCTTACGAGCACCACGCAAAGTATTATGAAACAGATCAGATGGGTATAATCCACCATTCAAACTATGTCAAGTGGATGGAAGAAGCAAGACTTGATTTGATGGATCAGATAGGACTCAACTACAGGCAGATGGAGGATATGGAAATCATAAGTCCGGTGCTGTCGATATCGGTAGAGTATCACAGTATGGTACATTTCGATGATACGGTCGTCATCTACACAAAGCTGCTTAAGTATAACGGAATCAAGATGGAGCTTGAGTATGTCATGAAGGACAAGGAGACAGGCGAGCTTCGCACCACTGCAAAAAGCAGTCACTGCTTTTTGAACAAATCCGGCAAACCAATCTCATTAAAGAGAATGTATCCGGAATTAGATACAAAATTTTTTGAATTTAAAGAGGCATAATAAGATGATACAGGATAGATTAAAAGCATTGAGAAGCGAGATGGCAAAGAGGGGCATCTCGCTGTATGTGGTTCCTACTGCTGATTTTCATGAGTCAGAGTATGTAGGAGAGCATTTTAAGGCACGCAAATATATTACAGGCTTCACGGGCTCAGCAGGTACAGCAGTCATCACTATGGATGAGGCCGGACTATGGACAGACGGCAGGTATTTTGTGCAGGCGGCTGCGCAGCTTAAGGATACCACTGTAAAGCTCTTTAAGATTGGCGAGGAGGGCGTACCGACAGTTGATGAGTATATAAAGGATACTCTTTCGGATGGCGGTGTAATAGGCTTTGACGGCAGAGTGGTAAATGCCGCATGGGGCAAAAGACTTTCAGAAATCGCAAAAGAAAAGCACGGCAGCATGTACGTAAATGAGGATCTGATTGACCTTATATGGACTGACAGACCACCTATGTCAAAGGAAGCTGTCATGATTTTTGACAATAAATATACCGGTGAGGATATAAGCTCAAAGCTTAAAAGAGTCAGAGAGCAGATGGCACAAAAGGGTGCAACACTTCATCTGATGTCATCACTTTACGATATCGCCTGGCTTTTAAATGTCAGGGGAGGCGACATAAGCTATGTGCCTGTAGTGCTTTCATACCTGGCACTGTCACAGGACAGCTGCATATGGTTTTTGCAGGAAGAGGTTGTGACAGAGACTCTTAAGGCATACCTCGATAAGAATGGTATACAGACAAGACCTTACGATGATTTTTATGAATATGTTAAGCATATTGATGAAAAAGAGACAGTGCTTTTAAATACATCGATTGTAAATTACCGCATCTGCGACAGCCTGCCGGATGGTGTTAAGGTGATTGATGCGGAGGATCCTACAGTTGTCATGAAGGCCGTAAAGAATGAAGTACAGCTTGAAAATCTGCGCAAGGCGCATTTAAAGGATGCAGTTGCGATGTGCAAGTTCATGTACTGGCTTAAGACAAATATAGGTAAGATATCCATGACAGAGATTTCGGCTTCAGATTATCTTGCATCGCTTAGAGCTGAGCAGGAGGGCTTTCTTGATTTGAGCTTTGCCACAATATGCGGATATGCTGATCATGGTGCTATTGTGCATTACTCTGCAACAGAGGAGTCTGACAGGCAGCTTAAGCCTGAGAGTCTTCTTTTGGTTGATTCAGGCGGACATTATCTGGAGGGAACCACAGATATCACGAGGACCTTTGCACTAGGCCCTGTGACTGACGAGATGAAGGATATGTTTACGAGAGTGTGCCGCTCAAATATGAACCTGGCAAATGCAAGGTTTAAGGAGGGCTGCTCGGGCCTTAATTTTGATATTCTGGCAAGAGAGCCTTTGTGGGAGATCGGCATGGACTACAATCACGGTACCGGACACGGTGTGGGCTATGTGCTCAATGTTCATGAGGGACCAAACAGCTTTCACTGGAAGCAGTACCCGGGCAGAACTGCAGAGCGTGTGATAGAAGAGGGCATGGTCACTACAGATGAGCCGGGCATCTATTTAGAGGGCAAATTCGGTATTCGTACAGAGAATGAGCTTATCTGCCGAAAGGGTGAGAAAAATGAGTATGGCCAGTTCATGTATTTTGAGAATCTGACCTATGTACCGATAGATCTCGATGCGATTGATCCAAATCAGATGACAGACAGGGAAAAGGGATACCTGAACGCTTACCATGCTAGAGTTTATGAGCTTGTTTCACCATTTTTGAATGATGAGGAGGTTCAGTGGCTTAAGAAATATACAAGAGCTATTTAACGTTACTGCCTGCACTGCAGTGTGACCGGCAGCGATTACAACAATATTATAATTGACAGTAAGGAAAGTATCAAAATGAGTGAAAAGCTTGTACTTATAGACGGACACAGTATTTTAAACAGGGCATATCACGGGCTGCCTGATCTGACCAATTCAGAGGGGCTTCACACAAATGCAGTCTATGGTTTTTTGAATATCATGTTCAAGATTCTTGACGAGGAAAAGCCTGACTATCTGACGGTGGCATTTGATGTGCATGCGCCGACGTTTCGCCACAGGATGTTTGATGCGTACAAGGGCACGAGAAAGCCTATGGACGAGGAACTTAGGCAGCAGGTGCCTATGATAAAGGAAATGCTTACCGCTATGGGCATTAAAATCGTGGAAAAGGAAGGCTATGAGGCCGACGATATACTTGGAACCTTATCTGTCAGGGCAGAAAAGGCCGGTATGGATGTCGCCATCATTTCCGGAGACAGAGACCTCTTGCAGCTTGCGACTGACCATGTCATGGTAAGGATTCCAAAGACAAAGAAAACAGGAACCGAGATAGAAAACTACAATACAGCAGATGTTATCGAAAAGTACGGCGTCACTCCAAAGGAATTTATCGATGTAAAGGCTCTGCAGGGAGATACATCGGATAATATCCCAGGTGTGCCCGGTATCGGCGAAAAGACAGCAGGCGCACTTATAGCAAAATATCACTGTATAGAGGCAGTACATGAGGACGCTGAGAATGTAAAGCCGCCAAGGGCTTCAAAGAATATAGTGGAGTACTGGGAGCAGGCGCTTATGAGCAAGGAGCTTGCGACAATCATACTTGATGCGCCGGTTGACTATGAATTTTCTGATGCAAAGCTTAGTGGCGGAGTTGAGTCACTCTACACTGAGGAGGCCTTTTTACTGTGCAAAAGATACGAATTCAAAAACATGCTGTCAAGGTTTAACGTGGAGGCTCCTAAAAACAATGCCGAGGAGCATTTTGAGGTAGTAAGAGACTTAAAGACTGCAGAGAGTGTGTTTGAGAAGGCAAAGGACAAGGAGGTCGCTTTTGCGGTAGTACCGGGAGAGTCTTTGGGAAACAGCGAAAGTGATGGACAGCTAAGTCTGTTTTCAGAGCCGGTTTCTAACGATTATCTTGCTGTTTCGATTTGTTTTTCAGAGGAGGACATTTATTTTATCTGTACAGGTGATGAGATTTCAAGCAGCTTTCTAGATGAAAAATTAAATACCCTGGAAGTAAAGTCATGGATATCACCGGATTTAAAGACCAATCTGCACAGATTTAAGAGCAAAGAGATAAAGGCAGATGACAGAGACAGATATTTTGACATGATGGTGGCTGCATACCTTATCAATCCGCTTGTCGGGGAGTATCCCTATGATGCGGTTGCAAAGGACTATCTGGGGCTTATGCTTTCATCTAAAAAGGATTATCTGGGAAAGCTTGATTTCACCCGGATGATGAAGGAGGATGAGAAAAAGGCAGTGGACTGTGCCTGCTACGAGGTGTATACTGCCTGGAAATCAAAGCCGGTTCTTTTGCAGAAGCTAAAGGAAATGGATATGCTCACGCTTTATAAAGATATCGAGCTCCCGCTCGTTTTTGTGCTGTATGATATGGAAAATGAGGGTATAAGGGCTGATGGAATAAAGCTTAAGGAGTATGGAGACAAGCTTGCTGTTTCGATAACTGAGCTTGAAAAGAAAATATATGAGGCAGCATGTGAAGAGTTTAATATAAATTCGCCAAAGCAGCTTGGAGTCATTCTCTTTGAAAAGCTTGGACTGCCAAATGAAAAGAAGACAAAGACCGGTTATTCGACTGCGGCAGATGTGCTTGAAAAGCTGGCACCGGAGTATCCGATTGTAGCGGATATATTGGAATACAGACAGCTCACAAAGCTAAAGAGCACATATGCTGACGGACTTTCGGGATATATTGCATCCGATGGCAAAATCCATACTACCTTAAATCAGACAATCACTGCGACAGGCCGTCTTTCAAGCACAGAGCCTAATCTGCAGAATATCCCTATAAGGATTGAGCTGGGCAAGCTTATCAGAAAGGTATTTCTGCCTGAGGATGGAGATCTGTTTGTTGACTCAGACTACTCGCAGATCGAGCTTCGGGTGCTTGCGGCGCTTTCAGGGGATGAAAGGATGATAGAGGCCTTTAAGAATGGTCAGGATATCCACAGAAGTACAGCATCCCTTGTGTTTGACACACCGTTTGATGAGGTCACAGACCTTCAAAGACGAAATGCCAAGGCGGTAAATTTTGGTATCGTATATGGTATCAGCGCGTTTGGTCTGTCTAACGACCTGGGGATATCAAGGAAAGAGGCACAGGGCTATATAGACAGCTATTTTGTCAAATATCCAAAGATTAAGGAGTTTTTGGATCAGACGGTTTTGGATGCCAAGAAAAATGGCTATACAAAGACCATGTTTGGACGTATCAGACCGATTCCCGAGCTGAACTCGAGCAATTTCATGCAAAGACAGTTTGGAGAGAGAGTTGCGATGAACTCACCTATTCAGGGTACAGCAGCCGATATCATAAAGATTGCCATGATTCGTGTGCATGACAGGCTTCTTGACGAGGGCTTAAAGTCAAGACTTATCCTTCAGGTGCATGATGAGCTTTTAATTGAGACAAAGGAAGCTGAGAAGGATAAAGTGATTAAGCTTCTGGAGAAGGAGATGCGTGGTGCGGTGAACATGAAGGTATCCATGGAGGTGGGCACCGAGTGTGGCTATGACTGGTATGATGCGCATTGATGACAGAAAAGGAAATAATATGATTTTTATAGGAATAACAGGTGGTGTAGGTGCCGGAAAATCGGCAGTGCTTAGCTATCTTAAGGAACTTGATGGCGTAAGGGTCATGCTCTCCGATGAGATAGCACATGAGCTGATGGAGCCGGGAAGCGACTGCTACAACAGATTAAAGGAATTGTTTGCGGGCGAACCGATATGGCTTGAGGACGGGCATTTTGACAGACCGGCACTTGCCGGAGTGATTTTTTCGGATGATAAAAAAAGAGAGCTTTTAAACGAAGTAGTGCATCCTGCAGTAAAGGAATATGTGCTTAATGCAGTTAAAGAGGCAAAAAAAGAAGGTTTGTTCATGCTTGTGCTTGAAGCAGCACTCCTTATAGAGGAGGGATATGGTGAAATCTGTGACGAGCTGTGGTATATTTATGCAAGTGAAGAAGTCAGAAGAAAAAGACTTAAGTCATCAAGAGGCTATTCAGATGAGAAGATTGACAGTATCTTTGCAAGCCAGCTTAAAGAAGCTGAGTACAGAAGGCACTGCAAGGAGGTTATTGATAATGATGGAGATATCGAAAACACGATAGCTTCAATAAATAAAGCGCTTAGCAAATACAAGGAGTAGTGGGAATGAACAATGTATTCGGTTTGGACATTGGTACAAGAAATGTTGTAGGAACTGTCGGCTATCAGACTGATGACAAGGAATTTGTGGTTACAGCACAGTATGTCAGGGAGCATGAGACCAGAGCGATGCTTGACGGTCAGATACATGATATAGGCAGGGTGGCAAAAACCATTAAGGAAGTAAAGAACGAGCTTGAAAAACAGACAGGACAGCCACTTGAAGAGGTGTGTATAGCAGCCGCAGGACGAGTATTAAAGACTGTCACGACGCATGTGGAGTATGAGTATGCGCAGGAGTCTGTGGTGACCGGAGAGGATGTCAATACGCTTAACCTGCTTGGCATAGAAAAAGCACAGGAGGCACTCAAGGAGGTTAACGATACAAGCTATAAGTTTTACTGTGTGGGATATTCTACAGTCAAATTCTTTTTGAATGATGATGTGTTTATCAGCCTTGAGGGTCATAAGGCAAACAAAATAGGCGAGGATATCATAGTTACATTTCTGCCGGAGGATGTGGTTGACGGACTTTATGCGGCAGTGGGACAGGCAGGGCTTAGTGTTGCCAATATGACATTGGAGCCTATCGCCGCTATCAATGTGGCAATTCCGGAGAACTATCGTATGCTTAATATCGCACTTGTCGATGTGGGAGCCGGAACGAGTGATATCTCAATCACAAGAGACGGAAGTATCATAGCCTATGGCATGATACCGCATGCAGGAGATGAGATTACAGAAGTTATTGTGCAGCATTTCCTCGTGGATTTCAATATGGCGGAGAGCATCAAGCTTCAGTCTACGACAAGTGATACGGTTACATACAAGGATATCATGAGCATCGAGCACACAATTCCTGCACAGGATGTCTGGGATGTGGCAGCACCTGTTGTTGATAGTATTGCACAAGAGGTATCGGCTAAAATCAGAGAGCTAAACGGTGACAAAACAGTGAGTGCCTGCTTTGTAGTCGGAGGCGGAGGCAAGATACACGGCTTCACGGAAAAGCTTGCGGAAGACCTTGACCTGCCAGAGGAAAGAGTCGCTCTAAGAGGTGAGGAAGTGCTTGGCGATGTGACCTTTGAGCAGGAGGATATTAAGAAGGATCCGCTTCTTGTCACTCCAATTGGTATATGTCTGAATTATTATGAGCAGAGAAATAATTTTATCATGGTCAGATTCAATGGTGAGAGAATAAAGCTCTATGACAATAACAGGCTTACAATAGTCGATGCGGCGCTTCAGGCGGGATTTTCAAACGATGAGCTGTTTCCAAAGCGCGGCACCCCGATAAACTTTACGGTAAACGGTGTGGCAAGGCTTGTAAGAGGCGAGGCCGGAGAGGGCGCAGTGGTGACCATGAACGGAAAGCCTGCAAGCATCAACACACCGCTTGAGCCAAACAGTGAGATAATCATCGAGCCGTCCACAGCAGGAGAGGCAGCAGAGTATAAGATATCGCAGCTTGATGAGTACAATCATTCCGTCATTACTTTTATCATAAACGGCAGAAAGGTATCATGTCCAAGGTTTGTCCAGGTAAACGGAAGGCTTGAGCCGGAGGATTACAGCATCAGGGAAAACGATGTGATTGAGACAAGAAATTACTATACAGTGCGTCAGATTGCGCAGTTTATGGATCTCGTTATTGACACAGAACAGATGATATTTGTAAACAATGAAGAGGCTGATCTCGACACTCTTGTATATGAAAATTTCTCTGTTGAGTGGAAAACAGATGAATATGGTGTTGCAAGAATCGACAATAACAATTATAATGACACACAAGAGTCTGATTCAGATGATGCTTCGGTCTTAGCTGAGCAGGATGCAAACAGCACAGAGTCAGACAACACAGTGACCAGAACATCAGAGCAGATGATGAATCAGGTGCTCGATGAGCTGCATGATGAGTTTGCTAAAGAAGCTGAAGCATCTGCTGTGCCGGAAAACGAATTGCCGGAAAATGATATACAGGAAGAAATACACGAAGAAGACTCGTCAGAAAATACAGTTACAGTAATTGTAAACGGTGAGCCTGTAGAGCTGTCCGGCAAGGATACATATATATTTGTCGATATATTTACCCATATCTCATTTGATTTACAGGCAGGAAAGGGCAGGGCAATAGCCACTGTAATAAATGGCAGAGATGCCCAGTTTTCCGAGGAGCTTCATGAGGGAGACAAAATAGAATTATACTGGAAAGAGAATTAACATGTTAGAATTATGCAGCATTGCCAGCGGCAGCAGTGGAAACTGTATATGTGTGGGTACGGATGATTGTCATGTGCTCATAGACGCGGGCATCAGCGGTAAGAAAATAGAAAACGGACTGAATGAATTTGATATGACGGCCACAGATATGCAGGGGATTCTCGTGACACATGAGCATATAGACCATATCGCAGGGCTTGGTGTCATGGCAAGACGCTATCATATTCCGATTTATGCAACAAAGGCCACAATCGGGGCCATAAAATGTACCAAATCCGTTGGAAATATAGATGATGAACTGTTTCATCCTATTGAGGCAGGCGGCGATTTTACAATAGGCGATATAGAGTTTGAGCCGCTTCACATATCACACGATGCGGCTGATCCTGTCGCGTACAGATTTAAAAACGAAAATCATGCGATGGCGGTCGTGACAGACCTTGGCACGTATGATGATGCACTGGTTTCAAAGCTTCAGAACCTGGATGGGCTGCTGCTTGAAGCCAATCATGATATAAATATGCTCCAGACAGGGGCATATCCGTATCCGCTCAAGCGCAGAATCATGGGTGACAGCGGACATTTGTCGAATGAGAGAAGCGGGCAGTTGTTATGCGAGCTTCTTCATGATAAATTTGGCTCAGTAATACTGGGACACCTTAGTAAAGAAAACAACTACGAAAAGCTGGCGTATGAAGCCGTCAGGCTTGAGGTCACAATGGGAGACAATTCATATAAGGCAAGTGATTTCCCTATGTATGTGGCTAAGAGAGACAGGGCATCAGACCGCATAGCCGTAGAATAAGAGAACAGGAGAATAAGTTGTTATGGATAACACAAAGAACAAAGTAATCATCACAGTTGTCGGAAAAGACACAGTAGGAATCATTGCAAAGGTATGTACATATCTGTCAGAGGGCAGTGTAAACGTGCTTGATATCTCACAGACTATCGTTTCAGGTTATTTCAACATGATGATGATTGTTGATATGGCAAATGCTACAGCTTCATTTGCAGAGATTTCTGACCAGCTTGATGCACTTGGAGAAGAAATTGGTGTAACAATAAAGTGTCAGAAGGAAGAAATCTTTGAGATGATGCATCGAATCTAGTTTAGCATAAAAATGTCATACACAGTTAAAGGAGAACAGCAAAATGATAAATATTGGTGAAGTAATTGAGACCAATGACATGGTGGAGAAGGAAAATCTTGACGTGCGTACAATCACACTCGGTATCAGCCTGCTCGACTGTATAGACTCAGACCTTGCAAAGGTAAATGAGAATATCTACAACAAGATTACAACACTTGCAAAGAATCTTGTATCAACAGGAAAAGAGATAGAGAACAACTACTGTATCCCTATCGTAAACAAACGTATTTCAGTTACACCTATCGCCCTTGTCGGCGGTGCGGCCTGCAAGAGCTCAGAGGATTTTGTTACCATAGCAAAGACACTTGACAGAGCTGCAAAAGAGGTAGGTGTCAACTTCATCGGTGGATACTCAGCACTTGTGTCAAAGGGCATGACAAGGGCGGATGAGCTTTTAATCAAATCCATCCCTCAGGCAATGCTTGAGACAGACCTGGTATGCAGCTCTGTAAATGTTGGCTCTACAAAAACCGGAATCAACATGGATGCAGTAAAGTTGATTGGCGAGATGATAAAGGAGACAGCAGAGGTGACAAAGCACCTTCCTGTATCAGGCTGTGCCAAGTTTGTAGTATTCTGCAACGCTCCTGATGACAATCCGTTTATGGCAGGAGCCTTCCATGGTGTGACAGAGGCAGATGCCATCATCAATGTAGGTGTCAGCGGACCGGGAGTAGTAAAGACAGCTCTTGAAAAGGTAAGAGGCGAGAACTTTGAGGTGCTCTGTGAGACAATCAAGAAGACAGCCTTCAAGGTTACACGAGTAGGACAGCTTGTGGCAAAGGAGGCTTCAAAGAAGCTTGGAGTGCCATTTGGAATCATAGACCTCTCACTTGCACCTACACCGGCTATCGGAGACTCTGTAGCCGATATTCTCTGTGAGATAGGCTTAGAGAGAGCCGGAGCTCCGGGAACAACAGCAGCACTTGCACTCTTAAACGATCAGGTGAAAAAGGGCGGTATCATGGCATCATCATATGTCGGCGGACTCTCAGGTGCCTTTATTCCTGTATCAGAGGATCAGGGAATGATAGATGCCGTAAACGATGGTGCACTCACTCTCGAAAAGCTTGAGGCTATGACCTGTGTGTGCTCAGTGGGACTTGACATGATTGCAATCCCGGGCGATACAAAGGCCACCACAATTTCAGGAATTATCGCAGATGAGATGGCTATCGGTATGATAAATCAAAAGACAACAGCCTGCAGACTGCTTCCAGCAATCGGAAAGGATGTAGGTGATGTGGTAGAAATCGGAGGACTCCTTGGAAGTGCACCGGTTATGCCGGTAAACAGATTCTCTTGTGATGCATTTGTAAACCGTGGAGGAAGAATCCCGGCACCTATTCACAGCTTTAAAAATTAGTAAATAATGGCATTGTTTACAAGCATGTACTTATAAGAATAACTTATAAGTACATGCTTATTTTAAAGTGGTACTTGACAATGACAAAAATACATGATTAAATAAAGACAGTTATATGACTGACGGAAGTGGATAACCACATGGAGTATAACAGTTGATTGCCGACCGTCTGGGCGCACATTTATATAAGTTTCCTGCAGAGCTTTATATTATTATGTGTGTTCAGACGGTCTTTTTTATTCCGGCAGGCCCGAGTAATTTGGGGATGCAGACCACATTATCAGAAAATATGGAGGATGACATGGAAAGAGTATCATTAGCAAAGGAATTATCAAGCACAACATACCCTGGCAGAGGTATCGTAATCGGCCGCACAAAGGATGGTAAGAAGGCTGTAACAGCATATTTTATCATGGGCAGAAGCGAAAACAGCCGCAACAGAGTATTTGTAGAGGATGGCGAGGGCATCAGAACACAGGCATTTGACCCTTCAAAGCTTGAGGATCCAAGTCTTATCATTTACGCACCTGTAAGAGTGCTCGGCAACAAGACAATTGTCACAAACGGTGACCAGACAGATACTATCTATGAGCTGATGGACAAGCAGCAGACATTTGAGCAGGCCTTAAGGACAAGAGAGTTTGAGCCTGACGCTCCTAACTATACACCTAGAATTTCAGGAATCATGCATATTGACAATGGCGAGTTCAATTACGCTATGTCAATCTTAAAGAGCAACAACGGCAATCCTGATGCATGCAACAGATATACATTTGCATACTCAGCACCGGTTGCGGGAGAGGGACATTTCATCCATACATATATGGGTGATGGCAATCCGCTGCCAAGCTTTGAGGGTGAGCCTACATGGGTAGACATCGACGGAGATATCGATGAGTTTACCGATATGGTATGGGAGAACCTTAACGAGGACAATAAGGTATCCCTCTTTGTCAGATATATTGATATCGCTACAGGCGAGTATGAGAGCAGAATCGTAAACAAAAACAAATAAAACACTATATAAACGGTCAAATATACAAGATAAGCAGATAAAAACAGGAGAACAGAAAAATGCAGGAATACGAATTAAAATACGGATGTAATCCAAATCAGAAACCAGCCAGAATTTTTATGAAGGAGGGAGAGCTTCCTATAAAAGTGCTTAACGGCAGAGCCGGATATATCAACTTCCTTGATGCCTTTAACGGATGGCAGCTTGTAAGAGAGCTTAAGAAGGCAACAGGTCTTCCAGCAGCAACATCCTTCAAGCATGTTTCACCTGCAGGTGCAGCAGTAGGACAGCCACTTTCAGATGTGGAGAAAAAGATTTACTGGGTTGACGATATGGATATTGAGTTTACACCACTTGCAAATGCATATATCAGAGCAAGAGGTGCTGACAGAATGTCATCATTTGGTGATTTTATTTCACTTTCAGATGTATGTGACAAGAGCACTGCACTTGTAATCAAGAGAGAGGTATCAGACGGTGTTATTGCTCCGGGCTACACAGACGAGGCTCTTGAGATTTTAAAGGCTAAGAAAAAAGGCAATTACTGTGTTATTGAGATTGACCCGTCATATGAGCCGGCACCTATCGAGAGAAAGGATGTATTTGGCATCACATTCGAGCAGGGCAGAAACGAGCTTCATATTGATGATGATTTCTTCTCAAATATTGTGACAGAGAACAAGGAGCTCACAGAGCAGGCTAAGATTGATCTGGCAATATCTATGATTACTTTAAAGTATACACAGTCCAACTCTGTATGCTATGTAAAGGGCGGCCAGGCAATCGGTATCGGAGCTGGCCAGCAGTCTCGTATCCACTGTACCAGACTTGCAGGCTCAAAGGCAGACAACTGGTGGCTTCGTCAGTCTCCACAGGTGCTTGGACTTCAGTTCGTGGATGGTATCAGACGTGCAGACCGCGACAATACTATTGACCTTTATATCGGTGAGGATTATATGGATGTGCTTGCAGAGGGCGAGTGGCAGAAGTTCTTCAAGGTAAAGCCGGACGTATTTACAGCAGAGGAGAAGAGAGCTTGGCTTGACAAGAATACAGATGTAGCACTTGGATCTGATGCATTCTTCCCATTTGGTGACAACATTGAGCGTGCTCACAAGAGTGGCGTGAAGTATGTAGCCCAGCCGGGTGGATCTGTGAGAGATGATCATGTTATTGATACATGTAATAAGTACGGTATGGTGATGAGTTTTACAGGAATCAGACTTTTCCATCACTAATCACAAGGTATAGCGGTTATTAAGCTGAATTGAAACACAATAAGTAATTCAATAATAGGGGACTTCATGATATAATTACAGTATACATTTTATACAGTAGTTAATCATGGAGTCTTTTTATGTCATTACAGTTTATCACAGGTAATTCAGGAAACGGAAAAACAAAATATCTCTTTAACAGGATTGTGAAAGAGGCAAAGGCAAACCCAAGGGACAATTATCTTGTAATAGTGCCTGAGCAGTTTACAATGCAGACGCAGAGACAGCTTGTAGATTTGTCGGAGAATAAAGCTATCATGAATATAGATGTGCTAAGCTTTAAGCGCTTAGCCTACAGAGTGTTTGATGAGCTTGGAATCACAAATCTCACGGTGCTTGAGGAGACAGGTAAGAACCTTGTACTCAGAAAGCTTGCGGCACAGGAGGCGGATAAGCTTGGCGTAATAGGCAGAAACTTAAACCGCATCGGCTATATAAGCGAGGTGAAGTCACTGCTTTCAGAGCTTGTGCAGTACAATATATCACCTGAGGAGCTCGGAAGATATATTGCCTCAGGCAGGCTATCGGATACACTCTCAGATAAGCTCAAGGATGTGCTCGTGCTCTACGAAGCATTTGAGAAGTTTATGCAGGACAAATATATCACTGCAGAGGAAATACTTAATGTGCTTAGCAATGTGGCGGAGGAGTCTGCCATTCTTAGAAATTCAGTCATTGCATTTGATGAATTTACTGGATTTACACCTATACAGAACCAGCTTATCAAAAAGCTCTTTGTCATTTCAAAGAAAATATATGTAACGCTCACAATAGACTGTCGTGAGGATATCTTTAAGAGCAGAGGCATGCAGGAGCTGTTTGACATGCCAAAAAGGACAGTGAAATCACTCACCGAAATGGCAGCGTTTTATGGCATAGAAGTCGAGGAACCTATTATCCTTGATAAAAACTACCGGCTTGCAGAAAACGAAGAGCTAAGCTTTATGGAACAGCAGCTTTTCAGAAAACGAAGATGCTCCTTTAAAAAAGCACCAAAGCACATTCATATAGACTGTCTGCGTGACCCGAAGCAGGAGCTGACAAAGATAGCCAGAAGAATTAATGAGCTTGTAAGGAACGAAAACCTACGTTACCGAGATATTGCTATAGTCACAGGAGATGTGAATATATATGCAGGTTATGTGCGTGAAATATTTGACAAATACAATATTCCTTACTTTATCGACGCCACACAGGAGATACTTTTCCATCCGTTTATTGAGTTTATCAGGTCAATACCCGATATTGCGGCACAAAATTTCTCGGCAGATGCGGTGTTCAGATTTTTGCGGTGCGGCTTTAGTGAGCTATTGGACAGTGAAATAGATGTACTTGAAAACTACGTGCTCGCCTGTGGAGTAAGAGGTAAAAGCGCATGGGACAAAAAGTGGGTCAGGCTGCCAAAGCATAAGGCAGGCTATGACATTGAGCTTTTAAACCAAAGCAGGGAATATATAATGGAGCTGCTAAAGCCGGTATATCAGGTGTTTTCCGATAAAAAATCAACGGTAAAGGACTATGTGCTTGCTATATATAAGCTGATAGTTTTGCTTGATATACCTGATAAGCTTGCAAAAAAGGAGCAGGCACTGCTTGATGCAGGGGACCAGACCGCATCAAAGGAATACGGACAGATATACAAAATAGTCATGCAGCTCTTTGAAAAATATGTGGCGGTGCTGGGTGATGAATGCATGGATGCAGAGGAATTTACACAGATACTGGATGCAGGACTGGATGCGGCAGATGTAGCAGTCATACCGCCGGGATACGACACTGTGACCATCGGAGATATTGAGAGAACTCGTCTTACCAACATAAAGGTCATGTTTTTTGCAGGCGTAAACGATGGGATTGTTCCAAAGGCGGCAGGAAGAGGAGGCATTATATCCCAGTATGAGAGAGAGGCACTTAAGGAGCTGGATATAGAGCTTGCGCCTGGGGCAAGGGAGCAGGCATTTATACAGAGGTTTTATCTGTATCTGAACATGACAAAGCCATCCAAGGAACTTTATATCAGCTATACGAGGCTTGACAGTGAAAAAAAGGCTGCCCAGCCATCGTACCTCATAGGTATATTAAAGGGGATGTTTCCGGAGCTTGTCGTGACTGAGACAGAGGATGTAGAACAGCTTTTGGATATATCAAGCAGGCAGAGTGCTCTGGATTATCTGCTGTCAAATGAGGTGGATGACAGATGGTGCGAGATTGCAGCAGCGGTGATGCTCTATGACGCAGCAGTCAGTGATGCAGGGGAATGTAATGAAGTAGACGATAAAGAATTTACTCAAAAAAATTCCGTGGAGCGGCTCATAAATGCAAGGTTTGAGCATTATTCAAAGGATCCGATCAGCCGAAATGTGGCAAGAAGCATATACGGCAGACACATGGAGGGAAGTATCACGCGCTTTGAGCAGTTTGCCAGGTGTGCATATGCGCATTTTTTAAATTATGGATTGAGGCTTACAGAGCGTGAGGAGAGCGGCTTTACATCCCTTGATATGGGTAATATATACCATGAAGCACTGGAAAGATACAGTAAGAAGCTTGATAGGGAGAGCACTGACTGGTTTAGCGTGACAGATGCAAAAAGGGATGAGCTTGCGATGGAAGCAATAAATGAGGTGATTGATGAGTATGCAGGCTTTGGCATATTTGATACAGCGGAAAGCCAACATTCGATATCACATATGAAGGCGGTCTTTAAGCAGACAGTATGGGCACTTACAACCCAGATACGAAGAGGCAGCTTTGTGCCTGAGAGGTTTGAGTTTTCCTTTTACGAGAGCCTTGATATGGCAAATGATGTGACAGTTGATATAAAGGGACGCGTGGACAGGACTGACACATATACGGATGAGGGCAGGCTTTTTGTGAAGGTACTGGATTATAAGTCGGGAAATACAGTTTTTGACCTGGTGAAGCTGTACTATGGCACGCAGCTTCAGCTTGCAGTGTACATGGACGCTGTCATGGAACAAAAGAAAGAGGCGCTAAAGCAGGTAAGTGTGGAGCCGGGCGGTATGCTGTACTATCACATCGACGATCCTGTAATTGATTTAAAGGATGTGACACTGGGCACTGAGCTTTCTGAGGAAGAAATCAATCAGATGATATTAAAGAAGCTCAAGCCTGACGGGCTTATCAACTCGGACGAAAAGGCATACAGAGGCATGGACAGGGACTTTGAGAAAAGCTCTGACGTAATCCCTGTCACCTTAAAAAAGGATCAGACACCGGCTGCAGGCTCAAAGGTGGCAAACGCCGAAGAGTTTGATGTGATAACAAGGTTTGCGCGAGAGAAGCTTCGCGAGATAGGAAGAGAAATATATGATGGAAATGTTGCCGTCAATCCTATCAAGAACAAGAAAATAGACAGCTGCGCATATTGCGCTTTTCAGGCCATATGCAGGTATGATTCAAGGATACCGGGCTTTAGCGAAAGAAGCTTTAACGGTGACAATAAGGAAGATGTACTTGATAAAATGCGTACACAGATTGCAGCGGCAGAGCATAAAGCATGCTATGGAGATAATAATATAAAGCCATAATCGGGAGATATAATATGGATGTTAAATGGACCAGTGAACAGAAAAAGGTTATAGATTTAAGAGACAGGGATATACTTGTATCGGCGGCAGCGGGCTCAGGAAAGACAGCTGTACTCGTTGAGCGTATAGTAAACAGAATATGTGTGGATAATCCGCCGGTGGATATCGACAGGATGCTTGTGGTGACGTTTACCAAGGCTGCAGCTGCTGAGATGAGGGAGCGTGTCAGCCGTGCGATAGACAGCTTGAAGGAGCAAAAGCCGGACGATGAGAACCTGCAGAGGCAGTCGACACTGGTTCACAATGCGCTCATCACTACAATCGATTCGTTTTGTCTGTTTGTGGTGCAGAATAATTTCGCACAGCTTAATCTGGATCCTGATTTCAGAATCGGTGACCAGGCAGAGCTTAAGCTTATGCTAAAGGATGCTTTGGCACAGGTATTTGAGGACAATTATGCAAGAGAAGACAACGAGGCATTTATCAACCTTATAGATACCTACAGCAAGGGGAGAAATGACTCTGCCGTCAGGCAGATGGTGGAGGATATCTACTATAAGGCGGGCAGCTCATCATGGCCGAGAAAGTGGATGAACAGCCTCCTAAGGCTCTATGATATAAAGTCAGCTAAACAGCTTGAGGATTCAGAAATCATTAAGGAGATAGTGGATTACAGCAGGGTGCTTTTGGAGGAGGATGTTCAGGAGCTTACAATGGCGAAAGACCTGGCATCAGCTACACCCGGGCTTGAAAAGTATGCGCTTACACTTTCAGAGGATATAGCATTGTTTGATGGAATGACGGATGTGACAGGCTATGTCGGCATGCAGGAGTTCTTAAACAAAATATCCTTTGGCAGAATTGCTGTTATCAGGAAATTTGACGGAGACGAGAAGAAAAAGGAGCGCGTGAAAAGCATGCGCGATGCTACCAAGAAGAAGGTAGACGGAATAAAGCAGAAATACTTTGGCATGTCAATTGAGCTTATGTATGAGCAGCTGGAGCGTCAAAGGCCATTTGTTAAAGAGCTGATAAGGCTCTCACTCGAGTTTTATGATGCGATGGAGGCTGTAAAGACAAGAAAAAGAGTATTTGATTTTTCTGATATAGAGCACTTTGCGCTTCGCATACTGGTGGATGAACAGACACTAAAGCCCACAGAGACAGCGCGTGAGTTTTCAAAACATTTTGAGGAAATCATGATTGACGAGTATCAGGACTCAAACCAGGTGCAGGAGGATATACTTACCGCTATTTCAAGAGAGCACCAGGGAGCCGGCAACATGTTTATGGTGGGCGATGTAAAGCAGAGCATATACAGGTTTCGAATGGCGCGCCCTGAGCTGTTTATGGAAAAATACAACACATATACATCAGATGACAGTGCACACCAGAGAATAGACCTGCATAAGAATTTCAGAAGCAGGAATGAGGTGTTAGACTTTACTAACGACATATTCTACAAAATAATGGCAGCAGATTTGGGCAATGTGCAGTATGATGACGATGCGGCACTGTATCCCGGTGCAAGCTATCCGGAGGAGACGATGCGTCCTGAGCTTTTGCTTGTTGACTACAAGGATGAGGAGCTGTCTGAAATTATAGATGATGAGGATGGAGATAAGGTGCAGATAGAGGCGCTTTTGATCGCAAACCGTATCAGGAGTCTGATGGAAAACGGCATGGTGACTGATAAAAAGACAGGGCAGCTAAGAGCCGTGCAGTACAGGGATATAGTAATACTTTCGAGAAGTGTTGCAACCTGGGGCAATACAGTGGCAGCAGTATTAAAGGACTGTGATATTCCGGCGCATGTAGAGTCGAATACAGGCTACTTTTCATCGTATGAGATACAGGTGATTCTGTCCATGCTTCGCATACTCGATAATCCGCTGCAGGATATTCAGATGGCAGCAGTGCTTGCTTCGCCGATCGTGGGCATGGATGATGAGGAGCTGGCACAGATTAGGTCTGCCTTTAAGGGCGTAAGCTTTGCACAGGCTGCACTTAGCGCCATGGCAGGTGAGAATGGCTATGAGGACGAGAAGCTTAAAGCCTTCGCTTTGGTATTTGAGAGACTAAGAAGTGCTGTAGCTGATACGCCAATCCATGAGCTTTTGTACATGATGCTTGATGAGACAGGCTTTTACAGGTATGCATCGGCCATGCCGGCAGGAAAACGGCGCAGACAGAATATAGATATGCTGATTGAGATGGCCGCAGCCTATGAAAAGACCAGCTACAAGGGGCTGTTTCACTTTGTCAGGTACATAGATATACAGCAGAAATACGAGATAGACTACGGAGAGGCCGATACCGCAGGCGAGAATGACGATGTGGTGCGCATTATGACAATCCATAAGAGCAAGGGACTTGAGTTCCCTGTAGTGTTTGTTTCCGGGCTTGGCAAGGGCTTTAACACGCAGGATACAAAATCAGACCTGGTGATACATGAAAAGCTTGGGCTTGGCCTTGTGGAAAAAACAAAAAGCCCAAGGACAAAGCGACCATCACTGATAAGAAATGAGATAGAGAGTCGCATTAAAAGGGAAAATCTGGGAGAGGAGCTGCGTGTGCTGTATGTAGCACTCACCAGGGCGAAGGAAAAGATTATCCTGACAGGGGGACTTTCAAATGCCCAAAAATCCTTTGAGAAGTATAGAGGCAATGTAAATGCGAACCAGCCAATAAGCTTTGGACAAAGGGAGGGAGCAGGGTGTTACCTGGACTGGATTATACCTGCCATGCTGTCGTACCCGGATAAGTATACGGTATCCACAGTCGATGCAACAGAGTTCGCTGCACGAACTGCGATGGATATGGCGGCAAACGATATATCAAGAGCGCAGCTTATTGGGTACATAAGTGCAGCGGATGAAACAAAAGCCAAAGAGCTCGCAGAGAAATTTGATTTTGAGTATGCATATGCTTCTGATATAACTAAAAAAAGCAAATATTCGGTATCTGAGCTGAAGCATGACTCTATGGTTGAAAAGTACGACAGCACAGAGCGGGAGGCAGAGCGTCCTAAGTTCCTATTGGAGGAGAAGGAGACGTATGTGCCGGACTTTGCGAGGGATGATGAGGCAGGCGGTGCTTCTAATGAAAGCAAAGAGCCCAAAAATGCAGCAGGTGTGAATCAGGGAGCGCTGCGCGGAACTGCAGTGCACCGTGTCATGGAGTGTCTGGATTTCAAGAGCCTGTGTGATATAGATACAAAAGACCATGTGGCAGTCAGTGCATTTGTGAAGAAAAGCATGGATGAAATGCTAAAAAAGGGGCTTATCACAGATGACATGTACAGGCTGACCAGACCAAAGCTTATAGAGCAGTTTATATCATCAGATGTGGCAGTGCGTATGGCACAGGCGGATAAGAGAGGCGATTTATATAAAGAGAAGCCTTTTGTGATGGACTATGAGGGAGTATTGGTTCAGGGAATTATTGATGTATTCTGGCTGGAAAATGATAAAATAGTGCTGCTTGATTATAAGACAGACAGGGTAAATGCTGCTAAAGAGCTTATCGACAGATACAGCACACAGTTAAAACTGTATGCTGATGCACTTGGAAGGATTTTTTCTACAGATGGGAAAAGCATACAGGCGGATGAGAGGCTCATATATTCATTCCGTTTACAGCAGACAATTGTTATCTGTCGTGAATATAAAAAATAGTGGCATGTCACAGCAATCTATTATATAATGTCTAACAGGCGGTACAAAAATATACAATACATTAATATATCAGAAATAATTGCTATATGAACAGCTGTATATAAAGCCAAAGAAAAGAGATAATTTACATGGAGGAATGCAATATGTACGAATACGATGACGAGGTTTTAGACACATTTTTAAAGAAACAGACACAGCTTTTTAGTGAGGAGGTCGCAGATACTCCGGAGGCTGCAGAGGAATTTTTAGAGGACTGCATGGCTGTGGTATGTAAGAATATAAAAGAAGTAAGAGATTATTTTGATGAGGCAGGCTCAGATATTTCGGGCATGTCAGATGATGAGCTTATGGACCAGAGTGAGGTCTTTGCCATTGCGGACGGCAGATTCCTTGTTGTGGAAGGATAGCAGGTATGAAGTATTTTAAGAAAACGATGTGTATGCTGCTTGCATCAGCGACACTTCTCACCGGCTGCAGTATTGGCGGCAAGGAGATAGTGCTTGATATAAATACCACGAACAGCCATACAGTTTTTTCCGTGGACAATATGAAGTGCGATAAGAAGGAGGCACTCATATATTTAGCCAATTACAAAAATCTGTATGGCACTATGTATGATGTAAACCTGCTTGAGACAGATGATGCGTCGAACGTGGAAAAGTATATCAGGGATGTCACTGTTGATGAGCTGACGCGCATATACTGCATGGTTTCAATTGCAAAGCAGAAGAAGATTACACTTACAGACAAGGAGAAGAGTAGTGTGTCAAAGGCTGCAAAGGAATACTATGACTCATTAAACGAAGCTGAAAAAAAATTCACAAAGGCTGATTTATCAGACATTGAGAGCGCATACGAGCATTATGCGATTGCGCAAAAGCTGTACAATTCTCTATCGAAGGGTGTTGATACAGAGGTGAGTGATGAGGATGCAAGAGTTATCCATATACAGAAAATCTTTGTAAAGAGTAAGGAGAGCGCAGACGCTGTGAGCCAGAAGCTCTCGTCAAAGGAAGATTTTGCAGCAGTTGCATCAGGCAGCAGTGAGGACAGCCAGACAGAGCTGTATGCGGCAAAGGGCACTCTGCCACAGGAGGTTGAGGCTGTAGCATTTGAGCTTGGTGATGGAGAGACATCTGATATGATAAGCACAGATGACGGCTACTATTTCATCAAGTGTATATCCAAGCTGGACCGGGAAAAAACAGAGCAGAACAAGGTCACTATACTGCAAAAGAGACAACAGGAGCAGTTTAATGATGACTACGAGCACTTTGTAAAAAAAGCAGGCTTTAGTTTAAACGATGACCTGTGGGATTCAATCAGTATAAAGGATGAAAAGGATGTGAAAACAAGCTCATTTTTTACTGTGTACAATAAATACTTTCAGGCCGACAATTGAACAGGCAGATAATAATTAATAATAGACAGGAGCATATAATATGGACTGGGAATTTGACATCCTGTATGCAATTCAGAGCATCAGAACACCGTTTTTAGACAAGGTAATGGCGTTTTTATCCACCATCGGAAATGCTGGCGCATTGTGGATTGTGATAGGTGTAGTGCTTTGTATTTCAAAAAAATACCGCCGTGGAGGCATGCAGATGCTTTCGGCAGAGCTTTTGAGCTTTATAGTGGGCAATCTGATAATAAAAAATATGGTCGACAGATTGAGACCATGTCAGATAGATGAGACAGTCAGTCTTATTGTAAAGATACCGTTTGACTCATCATTTCCTTCGGGACACACGTTAAACGGCATAACAGCGGCAGTGACACTTATGTTTATAGACAAAAGAATGGGAATACCGGCGATTGTACTTGCGGTACTTATAGCGTTTTCGCGTATGTACAACTTCATGCATTTCCCAACGGATGTCCTGGCAGGAGCAGTGCTTGGGGTGGTATCGGCTGTGTTTGTGAACTTTTTGTTTAAGAGAGCCGGTAATTAATAAAAAGCTGTACACATGCAGGTCTATGAAACCTGCATAGTGTACAGCTTTTTTATGTGATGTTAACAGTAAAATTACTTTGTTGTATTACTTTGTGAGAAGAAGCATGATATCATTACTTCTCTTTACAAATTTAGTCATCTGGTCAACTGAAAGCGGCTGGTTAGAAAGCATTGCAAGGTCGTAAAGCTGCTCAGCAAACATTGGAACATGCTCAGAATCCTTATTGTCTAAGATGTACTTTACAAGCTCGTTGTTGGCATTTAATGTGAGTGTCTGGTCAGCGGCAAACATGCTTGGATCCATTCCACCCATGCCTCCGGCTGCGTACATCTTCATCATATCCTGCATACGTCTGCCCTGCTCTGAGAGTGTGAGCACAGATGCTACATCTGCGTTCTTAAGGTTTTCTACCTTTACAGTAAGCTTGTCGTTGTTCAAAGCTTTCTTGAATACCTCTGAGAGAGTAGTGGTTGCCTCTGTGAGGTCTGTACCGGATTCATCCTTGAGAGACTCTGTGAGGTCTGCATCTATTCTCATAAACTTGTAGTGGTCATTTCTCTGCTCAAGCTGTGTGATGAATGAGGTATCGATATTGTGGTCAAGAATAACAGCGTTCATGCCCTGTTCCTTGAACAGCTTGATATACTGACCCTGCTGTACTACATCTGTGACATAGTAAACTGTATTCTTCTCAGGCTCCTTGTTTTCATCAGAGGCATTTGCATCAGTATTGTCAGCTTTCTTTGTATCATCAGAAGCATCGGCACTTTCCGCATCTGTTTTTTCATCCTCATGAACAGGTGCGAGCAGCTCAGGAAGAGTCTGATACTTGTCATTGATATCCTTGAAAAGAATATAGTCGTTTATCTTGTCACAGAACTTCTCGTCCTTTAAGCAGCCAAACTTGATGAATGGGCTGATGTCATCCCAGTATTTCTCATAGGCTTCCTTATCTGTCTTGCACATACCGATGAGCTTGTCAGCTACTTTCTTGGTAATGTACTCAGAAATCTTCTTTACGAAGCCATCATTCTGGAGAGCAGAACGCGATACGTTAAGCGGTAAATCAGGACAATCGATAACACCCTTAAGGAGCATCAAAAACTCAGGAATGACCTCCTTGATATTGTCTGCGATAAATACCTGGTTGTTGTAAAGCTTAATAGTTCCCTCGATTGAGTCGTACTCTGTATTGATCTTAGGGAAGTAGAGGATACCCTTTAAGTTGAAAGGATAGTCCATATTCAGGTGAATCCAGAAAAGAGGCTCCTTGTAGTCTAAGAATACCTTTCTGTAAAACTCCTTGTATTCCTCATCGGTACACTCATTCGGGCTCTTGGTCCAGAGTGGGGTTGTATCATTAAGCGGAACAGGGCGCTTAACGATTTTGAGCTGATCCTTTGCAGGAGATACCTCTACCTGTTCCTTTTCGCCCTTGTCATTTTCTTTTTCCTCGTACTTTGCGTCCTCATGGATTTCCTCGATGACAGTATCAGTGTCACGCTTGTCGGCCTTGTCTATTGTTTCGTACTCCTCAGGAGCATTTTCTTTTGCAAGGTAAATCTCAGTAGGCATGAAAGAACAGTACTTCTCGATAACCTCACGTGCGCGGTACTCGTTTGCGAACTCGAGACAGTCGTCGTTTAAGTAGAGAGTAATCTCTGTTCCGACGTCGTCCATGTCGCCATCCTCCATGTTGTATTCTGTGCCACCGTCACATGACCAGTGTACAGGTGTAGAGCCTTCTTTATAAGAGAGCGTATCGATTGTTACCTCGTCGGCTACCATGAATGCTGAGTAGAAGCCGAGACCGAAATGACCTATAATCTGGTCGTCATTTGACTTGTCTTTGTATTTCTCGATGAAGTCTGTAGCACCTGAAAAAGCGATACGGCTTATGTATTCCTCAACCTCATCAGCTGTCATACCAAGACCGTTATCGATAATCTTTATTGTCTTTTCGTCAGGGTTTACGAGCACCTGAATCTTGCCCTTGTAGTCTGCAGGAAGGGAATATTCACCCATCATGTCGAGCTTTTTGAGCTTAGTGATGGCATCGCAGCCGTTTGAGATGAGCTCACGATAGAAGATATCGTGGTCTGAATATAACCATTTCTTTATAATAGGGAACAGGTTGTCGCTGTCAATTGAAAGATTGCCGTGTTTTTCTGTCATTTTTACACACTCCTTGTTTTTATTTTACATTTACGCCGCGGTTAAAGGCTGTGAGGTTGCGATGTAGCAGCCAATAATTCCTCAGAGAAAATATGAAGTCAGCCACAGGATTTTGTATGGATAGTTTGTGGCATGCTTTTGGTTGTGCCACTTTGTCCGGTAATGGAACCCTGTGGCAGTTCATATTTTATCTTCGGAACAATTGTCTGTTACCCGCAATATTAGCTTATTTCCGCGAATGTAGATTTAGTTAAATGTTTTACACCGCGGCTATGGGCTGTGAGGTTGCGATGTATCAGCCAATAATTCCTCAGAGAAAATATGAAGTCAGCCACAGGATTTTGTATGGATAGTTTGTGGCATGCTTTTGGTTGTGCCACTTTGTCCGGTAATGGAACCCTGTGGCAGTTCATATTTTATCTTCACAACAACTGTCTGCTACACGCAATTTAGCTTGTTTCCGCGAGTGTAGGTCATTTATTATTTGTAATAAACCAGCTTGCTATATAAGCATAATAAAATAATAGTTCGCATTATCGGAAAAGTCAATAGAAAATTAGCACTCAAAAATAGTGAGTGCTAACAAAATAACAGAAAACCGCATGGATTGGGCATTTTTGGAATTGTGAAAAGTTTATAAACTTATTTTTCACTGGACATTGTGGCATAAAAATGCTAGGATTTATTTTATAATATGATTAAAGGGTCAAAAGATATCATCGATGCATGCTTGCATGCAATTCGATCTATACCTTAGTGACCCGCACTATGATATAAGGAGACTAATATGTTACAGACAGGTATTAAAGGTAAGAAAGAGATTACAGTGACTTTGGATAAGACAGCAAAGGCTATGGGAAGCGGCACGATGGATGTGTTTGCTACTCCGGCTATGATTGCGCTGATGGAAAATACAGCTTTTGAGAGTGTTGCGTCTGAGCTTGAGGAGGGAAGTGGTACTGTCGGTACTGCGCTTGATATTAAGCATGTTTCGGCTACACCGGTTGGCATGAAGGTGACCTGTGAGTCTGAGCTTGTGAAGGTGGATGGTAGAGCGCTCACTTTTTCTGTAAAGGCTTTTGATGAGGCAGGACTCATTGGTGAGGGTACTCATGAGCGTTTTATAGTATTTGAGGAGAAATTCCAGAAGAAGGCAGATGACAAAGCAAAGTAGACCGGATTTAGATAGTAAAACACCGGAAATCAAAACGGAGAAACGTAAGGCCGTAGGTGGTGATTGTAAAGAATCTAACATCGAAGAAAAAAGTGCGAGGAAATACAGCAGAAGATGGGATATCATTGTGACAGCCTTTGATTTTGTGACCAATTTTTCAGAGAGCTCTATTTCTGCATACGCAGGGCAGGCAGCCTTCTTTTTGATGCTGTCGTTTTTCCCGTTTTTATTGTTTTTCTTTTCGCTGCTGAGCTGGACACCGCTTACAGAAGCTGATTTTTTGATGTGGGCGAGTTCGTTTATTCCGGAGTCGTTTGGTGACATCATGAAGGATCTGGCAAGTGAGGTGTATGCCAGCGGCACAGGCAGGCTTTCTATTACGATGATTACAGCCGTGTACTTAAGCTCAAAGGCTTTTATTTCGTTTCAGCTTGGGCTTGACGATATGTATCATGTGAAGGAAAACAGAAATTTTATTTTGCGGCGCATATATTCGGTGCTTTACAGTATCGTTTTTGCACTGGCGCTCATTTTTTTACTGGGTATCATGGTGTTTGGAAATATGCTCAGGAAGATGTATTTTTCAAATGTTCATCATATAATTGGAAGTATAATAGGCAGTGTGGTCGATTATCGTCTGGTAATCTGCCTGCCGGTGCTTATTTTATTTTTCTGGGTGATTTATGTGTTTCTGCCAAATAAGAAGCAGAGGGCAAAGTACCAGCTGCCGGGAGCGGTATTTGCGGCTGCTGCATGGATGATTTTTTCGGGAATCTTTTCTGTGTACGTGGATAAATACAATAATTATTCTTCATTTTATGGCACAATGACCACTATTGCGCTTATAATGGTATGGTTATATGGTTGCATGTATGTGCTTTTCATAGGCGGTATAATAAACCGCACATGGGAGGAGCGTATGGAGGCAAAAAAATATTATAAATAGTAAATTCGGAGGCTTCGAATATATGGATAATAATAAAGAAATGATAGAAGGGCTTGTATCACAGATACTTGACGATTATCATGATGACAAAATCATAAATCAGCAGGCACTATTTTCACAGCCAGACAAGGAGGCTGTTTGTGATCTGCTCTCAAAGCTTATTAAGATAATGTATCCGGGCTATTTCAAGGGCACTAGCTTCAGATATTACAACCTGGACAGCCAGATTGCTGTTCTTTTGGAGGATATCATGTACAATCTGCGCAAGCAGGTGGTGCTTGCCCTGCCGCAGAATCCTAAATACAGGAGCTTATCACATCACGAGCTTGTCAATATGTCTGAGAAAATCAGCAATGATTTCTTTAAAAGGATTCCAAAAATCAGAGCTTTGGTGGAGACTGATGTGGCTGCGTTTTTTGACGGAGACCCTGCAGCCTACAATTACAATGAGATTATCCTTTGCTATCCTGGACTGCTTGCAATCACTACAAATCGTATAGCCCACGAGCTGCATCTGCTTGGAGTACCGCTCATCCCGCGTATGATGACAGAGCATGCACACAGCAAAACCGGTATAGATATCCATCCTGGTGCCACTATTGGCAAGAATTTCTTTATAGATCACGGAACGGGCATCGTGGTAGGTGAGACCACTATTATCGGTGACAATGTCAAGGTATATCAGGGTGTGACTATCGGAGCACTTTCTACCAGAGGCGGTCAGAAGCTAAAGGGAGTGAAGAGACATCCTACTATTGAGGATAATGTCATCATCTATGCAGGAGCTTCGATACTTGGTGGTGAGACTGTCATCGGAAGAGGTGCTGTCATTGGAAGTAATGCATTTATTACTTCATCTATCGAGCCGGGGGCTCGTGTGAGCATCAAAAACCAGGAGCTTTCTATCAGAACAGGAGAGCGAAAGGAGCTTGTGGCCAGCGAGATGGAGACGGATCCGAGCTGGTTCTACGTAATATAATATTATAATATACTTTTTTGACTGAGGTTGGTACGCGCCCCGGACACTTGGTGTCTGGGGCGCATTCTATTAGCCACAACTGAAAAAAGTAAGAAAAATCTAAAAAATATTATTGACATCTAAGTTACGTTAGAGTATACTAACAGCCGTAAGAGGTACCAAATGATGTTTTTTATCATTAAAGTCGTGAAGAAAAGACGTGAAAAGAGGTAAATATGATGCCATTATCAATGAGTGGTGCCGGGGAGGCACAGATAATCAAGAAAATCGGCGGAAAGGAAGAGGTGAGATCTTTCCTTGAGAAGCTGGGCTTTGTAGTAGGTGGAGAGGTGACTGTAATCTCAGAGATAGCCGGCAATATGATAGTCAATGTAAAGGGCGCCAGAGTAGCAATCGGCAAGGACATGGCAAATAAGATCATGGTCTGATACAACATATGTAACAGGCATGGATATAGCATGTATGACATATATAACACATACAACACATGCAGCAATGTGCTGTATAAGCTGTAATCATTTAAGATTTAAACGACTTTGTATATGATATTATGCAAACGTTTATATAAATTTTTTAAACAACAATAAAATTAAAAAAGGAGTAGTCAGCATGAAGACATTAAAGCAAGCCAAAGTAGGCGAGACAGTCAAGGTTGTCAAGCTCACAGGCCAGGGTGCAGTCAAGAGACGTATCATGGATATGGGAATTACTAAGGGTGTTGAGATATTTATCCGCAAGGTGGCACCGCTTGGCGATCCGGTAGAGGTGACAGTGAGAGGCTATGAGCTATCACTTCGTAAGGACGATGCCTCTATGATAGAAGTAGAGTAAATTTTTTTTGACTATAGGTTAGCAAATACAAACTATAGGCAGAATGAGCAAACAAAAATAAGGAGATTAAAACATGGCAGTAAAAATTGCTCTCGCAGGAAACCCGAACTGCGGAAAAACAACACTGTTCAATGCCTTAACAGGTGCCAATCAGTATGTTGGTAACTGGCCTGGTGTTACAGTTGAGAAAAAAGAGGGAAAGCTTATCGGTCACAAAGATGTAGACCTGGTGGATTTACCGGGTATCTACTCACTTTCTCCATATACTCTCGAGGAGGTTGTTGCAAGAAATTACCTTATCGGAGAGCAGCCTGATGCGATTATCAATATTGTGGACGGAACCAATATCGAGCGTAATCTGTATCTGACAACACAGATTATCGAGCTTGGCATTCCGGTGCTTATGGCTGTCAATATGATGGACATTGTAAGGAAAAACGGAGACAAAATCAATATCAAGGCACTTGGAGAGAAGCTCGGCTGTGAGGTTGTTGAGATTTCAGCTTTAAAGAAGACAGGAATCAAGGAGACCGCAGAGAAGGCAATCCAGATTGCAAAGTCAGGTAAATCCGTTCAGAGGGTACATCACTTCGCAGATGATGTGGAGAGCACAATCGCAGGCATCGAGGATAAGCTTGGTCTTGCAGTAGCAGAGAACCAGAAGAGATTCTTTGCCATAAAGCTTTTAGAGCGTGACTCAAAGATTTCTGAGGTATTAAAGAGTGCTCCAAACGTAGACGCAGAGATTAAAGCTCTCGAGGACAAATACGATGATGATACAGAGAGTATCATCACAAACGAGAGATATCAGTACATATCTTCAATCATCGGCTCATGTGTAAAGAAGGCACGCGCCGGAAAAGAGACAGTATCAGACAAAATTGATAAGATTGTTACAAACAGATTTTTGGCACTGCCTATTTTCGCACTCATCATGTGGGCTGTATATTATGTTGCAGTATCATCACTTGGTGGAATTGTAACAGACTGGACAAACGACACACTCTTTGGTGAGTGGATTCAGCCGGCAGTACAGACATTTATGGAAAATGTAGGCTGCTCTGAATGGCTCGTATCACTTGTAGTTGACGGTATCATCGGAGGTCTTGGTGCACCTATCGGATTTGCACCACAGATGGCTATCGTATTCTTATTCCTCTCAATCCTTGAGGACTGCGGATACATGGCACGAGTAGCCTTCATCATGGACAGAATCTTCCGTAGATTTGGTCTTTCAGGAAAGTCCTTCATCCCATTCCTCATCGGATCAGGATGTGGTGTACCCGGAATCATGGCAACACGTACTATCGAGAACGAAAAAGACCGTCGTATGACAATGATGACAGTAACAAATATCCCATGTGGAGCAAAGCTTCCTGTTATCGCACTTATCGCAGGCTTTATCATGGGTGACGGCTGCTGGTGGATGGCACCTCTTATGTACTTTGCAGGAATCGGCCTCACAATCATATACTGTATCATTTTAAAGAAAACAAGAGCATTTGCAGGAGAGCCTGCACCGTTCGTAATGGAGCTCCCACAGTATCATGTCCCTTCAGTAAAGGGTGTGCTGTTACACGTATGGGAGAGAGTATGGGCATTCCTTAAGAAGGCCGGAACAATCCTCTTCCTCTGCTGTGCAGTTATGTGGTTCCTTTCAAGCTTCGGCATTCAGGATGGCGCATTCGGACTTGTTGACACAGAAAACAGCTTACTCGCAGTAATCGGATCTGCAATCGCGGTTATCTTTGCACCACTTGGATTCGATACATGGCAGGCAGTTGCATCATCACTCTCAGGCTTTGTGGCAAAAGAGGGTATCGTTTCAACAATGGGTGTGCTCTCAGGACTTGGAGAGGTAGAGGAGTATGCAGTAAGCATGCATGATCAGTTTGCAGCATTCTTCCCAACAACAATGGTAGCAGTATCATTCTTGCTGTTCAACCTGTTTGACTCACCATGTCTTGCAGCTATCTCAACAACAGCAAAGGAGCTTAACAACCGTAAGTTCTTCTGGTTTACAATCATATTCCAGAACGTATCAGCTTACTGTGTAACACTTATGTTCTACCAGATTGTGGGACTTTGCATAGGTGAGGTAGCCTTCAACTTCTGGACAGTAGTTGCATTTGTACTCCTTGCAGGTGTATTATACTTATTGTTCAGAAAAGACCCTAATAAGGCAACAGTAAAGAGCACTTCATTTGCGGCATCAAACGTGTAATAGATGTTTAAATGAGAATCAATTTGGAATTTAACACAGCAGACCTCATAGCAGTCATAGTTCTTCTATGCCTGCTGGGGCTTGCCGTAAAGATAATAATAGGATTTTTCAAGGAAAAGAAATAACACAGTAGTATAATTAGTAGCATTTGTAGTAATAGGAGATGATGACATGCTGGCTGATATCATTGTAATTGCAATTCTCGTAGTGATAGTTGCACTTGTAATCAGGACAATAATCAAATCAAAGAAAGCAGGCAAGAGCCTGCAGTGTGGAATGGACTGCAGCCATTGCAAGGGCTGTCATTAATCCACGGCATGGTGTGTATGAAGTACAGGATGGGCATTTCATGGAAAGAACTCATCTGCCGTTTAAGCTGCATCTGCCGGCATCGGTAACGATAGGAGGATGTATGTCGAAAGAAGCAATAGAGCAAAAAGAGGTAATCGTTGGCAAGCTAAAGGACAGCGGGTGCAGGATTACAAAGCAGAGACTTATTTTGCTTGATGTAATCCTCGAGGGCGAGTGCGGAAGCTGCAAAGAGATTTATTACCGGGCATCGAAGATAGATCACTCTATCGGGACTGCTACGGTGTATCGGATGATCAATACGCTCGAAGAGATTGGAGCGATTGACCGCAAAAATATGTATAGAGTGCAGGTGTCATAAGCCTGGTTTTATAGGAATTGTAATTTTTAGAAAAGGGGATGTGAAAAAACTCGATTGAGTTTTTTCGCATCTCCCTTTTTGTACCTGTTGTGTATAAATGACTGAAATCATGCGCAAAGAAAGCGCACTTTCCCTACCCCATAGAAATTCTTTTTTTTAATCTATGCGGCAGTTCTGTTTCTCATCTTTTTTTCTGATATTTATATAGATTATGGCCTATCGCCACGAGTAAAACTTCCAGTTTGACTGAATGAATACCTCTTCGGACAATTCTCTTGTACCAACGGTCGTTTTTCATAATTCCGAAAGTGCCTTCTGTTTGTATCGAACGGTTCATTCGTAATAACGCACCGTGGATACTTTCTAGGTTTTCGATCACTTCCTGATGCATGGAAGTTAATTCCTGATTGATCCGAACGGTTCGATTCTTATCTGTCTTCTTACATTTCTCTGCATATGAACATCCACTACAGTCTTCGCATTCATACAATTCTTCCTTACGTCCGTATTGATTTCCCCCCACATTTTTTCTGTATAAAAAATGGAATGCTTTATCGTTAGGACATCTCATGACACCTTGCTCATCAATTCTGAAGTTAACTGCACGAAATGGATCTTCATGATATTTCTGATCCTTAGTTTCCTTTTTAAACATTGGAAATTTCATATACTTTTCAATTCCGTTCTGTTCACAGAAAATATAATTGTTGTATGAGCCATATCCAGCATCTGCCACAGGATATTTGGGATAGAATCCATAAGTTTGTTTGAAGTGCTCCATCAAAGGAACGAAACAATCCATATCCGAACGATAATGGTTCACGTCAACAACTGCAATATATTCATCTGCTACACCAATCTGTACATTATATGCTGGCAGAAGTTGATCATTGCCCATGTAATCCGTTTTGATACGCATAAAGGTAGCTGAGTTATCTGTTTTAGAGTAACTGTTTCGATTAGGACCACAGATTTCAATTTTTTGTATGTATTCTTGAAGTTTCTGGCAGAAAGTAGTCAAGTGTTCATAATGACGCTGTTCTTTGGATTTTCGCTTTCCACTTCCGTAAACAAATGTACTTGTATCCAGTTCCCATAAAAGTACTAGCTGCTCAACGATTTCATTCAGATAATCCGGTACATACTCCGGATTTGTTGTGATCTGCACCCCGCTCCATGAGATTTCTGCATTAATCTCCTCAATCTCCGCAGTGATTTTTTCATAAAGCTTGTAACGGAACTTTTCGGTAGCCTTCTTCCATACCCAGGTATACTTGTTTGCGTTTGCTTCAAACTTGGAGCCGTCGATGTAGAGATGTTGCAGATCTACATGCTCATCGTTAAAGATAGCATGATTGATGTCGTTGAAAATGTTTTCAATCTTATCTTGAAGTATTTCATTGATGAAATATCCAAAGGTTCTGTATGACGGAGTCTGATGATCCATGAGATACATGAACCTGATATTAACTTTGCAGTTGTCTTCCAGTTCTCTGAGAGAGCAGTAGCCGCTAGTCATAAATCCGAAAAGTACTGTTTTTAACATGTTGACTGGATTATATCTGAGTCGTCCGGTTGTGTACTCCGGAATATCCGTCAGATACTTGTTTAAATCGATTCCTCCCATCAATCTGTCAAATGTTAAAACAGGATCCAGCAGATCCAAATAATCTGAAAGAAACAGTGGTAAATATCCTTGTTTTGAATTACAATAATTATTGTGTAAAGTTTTCATCGCAAGTTAATTTTACCACAAAAATAGGACCTTTCGCATGAACGAATGGTCCTATTTCTTTTAGGGACTTATTTCACAGCCCCTTTCTTATAAGAGCTTTTTATAGAAGAGAAGTAGTTGTCTGCACAACTGCTGTTATAATCTAAATGTCTGCTCATAATTTATTTCTTATTTTTAATCTGGCCATATTTGTAGAGAGCGACCATAGCATTTACGGCTTGTTCAGCAGTCGGATAAGCTGGGATTCCATGATCTCTCAACTTCATGATAGCTTCCTGACATTCTTCACCACCCTGGCATTCCATAATGAACGGTTTTCCAAGATGCTTATATGTCTCGTAAATATCGATAACCAGATTTGTTACAGCCGGAACATCTGTTACTGCTGTCGGACAGATGGATCCAAGTATTCCATGCACATTCGGGTCACGCATTACCTGTGTGAATGCACCTTTATACTGAACAGGTGAAGCTGTTCCGGAAATATCAACAGGATTAAGCGGAGAACCAAACATTGGCATATATGCACGGATTCTTCCAGCTAGATTAGGAGAAATCTCTGCCAGTTCATGCATTGGCATTCCCCGACGTTCAAAGTGATCACAGCTGAGAAGACCTGAACCACCACCGTTGGTAATCATAACGATATTGTCACCCTTTGGTGCCGGTTGCATTCCTAATGCCATGGAAATATCAAGGAATTCCTGCCATGTGGTCGCACGGATAGCTCCAGCCTTTTCAAAAATATCATCATAAAATGCATCATTTGTTCCTTTGTTTTCAGAAGCAGTATGTGCAAATGCTGCTTTTTCACCAATCTTTGAACCACCGACTTTTATTGTTACGATTGGTTTATCAACACTGCGGCAAGCTTCAATAAATGCATCAGGACTATCCAGTCCTTCAATATAAATTGCAAGACATTTACTGTTTTCATCTCTTCCAGCGTAGGATATAAACTCACAGAAATCAACGTCAGCTTTATTTCCAAGTCCTACGAAGAAGCTCATTCCAAAATGATCTTTCTGTGAGGTTCCAAGTGCTGCAAGCAAGTTAGCACCTGACTGAGAAATCATTGCTACAGGACCTTTAATTGGAAGATAAGGGATAAATCCGCAGTTGAAATTAAGGTATGGACTTCCCATTCCTACAAGGTTTGGTCCGATCAGAGGCAGCTCATGATCACGACAATATTGAGTGAGTTCATCCTGCAGTGTTCCACGTCCGATTTCTTTAAATGCACTTGTGGCAATAACAACAATCTCAACTTTCTTTTCAACACAATCTTCCAAAACAGATTTAACAATGTGTGCAGGTACAGCAAGAAAAGCAAGATCGATTTCATCAGGAATATCTTTTACAGTCTTATAAGCTGTAAATCCGGCAACTTTATCTGCTCTTGGATTTACAGGATAAATCTTTCCTTTATATCCCCATGTTAAAAGGCCATCAACAACTTTATAGCCGACCTTTGTGGAATAACGGCTGGCTCCGACTACGGCAATCGTTTTTGGATTTAATGCATATTGAAGTTTATCAACAACATATTCTCTTGGATGTTTTACAATCATATTACTGCACCTCCTCTGAGTCAGTTGAGAAACGACATTTTACGGAACCGGATTCCAGTCTGTTCTGTAAAAAGTCATCCGTCATAACGCATTCTTCCCAATATCCGTTATCATCATCAAGACGGGCTACCCAACGTCTGAACTGTCTCTTTGAATTTGCTACCTTTACTTCTTCAATCTCAGCGTATCCTTCCAACATTCTTCTGATTGCTTCGACGTCATTTACCTCAGTATAAACAGTCAGCATACAATCGTAGAAAGAGTCACCGAACTGAAGAATGTCTACAAATTCTGGCATAAGTGAGAATTCATCTACAATTTCTGCTTTTCTGTAACTTGGAACATTCTGGAACATACGGACCAGATACATATGCATTGATATTCCGAGTGCATGGTAATTAATATAAATCATTGGCAACATAAATTTTCGTTCATCAACACACATTACAATGTCTTTTTTCATCTGCTTGCCATCCAGGCCGGATAACTTCTCCAGCATATCAAAATCAAACATATCTGCGATGGATTTTGTGCTGTTAAGAGCTTCAATAATGGCAAAATCTTTTTTATCTATTTTGTTCTGAACTTTAAGGAATTTCTTTTTCTGTTCTTCCCCAAAAATAAATTTTCTGTATCTGTCTTTCGGAACATCCCATTGATTTACCAATGATTCCCTGACATCTGCTCTGATCGGGCAAAGATGTACATATTCAACCTCCGGTCTGTCTTTCCATGGCTGGATAACATCTGCAAGAAGATTGTCCAGAACTCTCATGTGATTTCCGTTAAAGAAATCGAAATCGCCCTCTGCGAGATATCCTGTACAAATATCATCTTTATTCTGATACCACTTGGCAAATTCAGCTTTTACCTTTGGATCTGTACTGTCTTTTAATTTGACAACCCAATAATAAAGTCCCCAACCGTAAACACCAACATTTGGATTCATAACGAACATGATAAGATGTTCATCATACATTCGTTTTAATCGATCCTTGATATCATCTGGTTTGATTCCGGTTTCTTTTTCAATATAATCGATATTCCAGACTTCCGGATAGACTTGATAAAATGACTTCGCGACATTGTATGCTGCAACTTCTGTAGCATCGAGAGAATATGTTCCCGGTTCAGAGTAACCATATCCTCTAGGTGGGAAACAATTTTTTTTCATCCACGCCTGTTGCTGATCCGTTCCTATTGTGTATAATGTTTCTCCCATAGAATGCCTACCTCCTTCTATTTTTATATACACGCTTCTTATATACCCAACATAACATAAACAAATCGATAAATCAATCTCTTTCAGATGTGTTTGAACAAAGCTAATCAGATTGTTTAAAATAGCCTAAAATCTGGAAAAAATACTTTATTTTTATGTTAATTTATACTATAAATATATATATTGCGGAGCTTTTAAAAATATATGAAAGAAGAAAAAACAATTTTATTTCAAGACAATTTTATACATAATTCTATTAAAGATGCATTCCTGTAACTCCTTATGAAAAAGGATTATATGCAAATCACTATAACGGATCTTTGCAAATATGAAGGTGTTAGCAGAGGAACATTTTATGCTCATTTTGGTAACATAGGGCAGGTGGTTGATGAATTGTTTTCAGATGCATTATGTGATATTAAAAATATGGCGTTGCTATCAGAAAATGCATCGAATTCAAATTCAAAGAAGGGGCTTTGTTGGGTTCTTCGAAAGAATCCAAAATATCAGCCGCTTTTTTTCTCAGAAGCGTTGTTTCTTCAAGCCGTAAAGCATACTGTTGCGGCACTAAGGCAAGATTTTCTTGATTTAATGAGTGGCAAGACGGAATTGGATGAAGCTTCATTAACAGATTTATTGACAGTTCAAATTATGGGATGTTTGGGGATGTGCAGAAAGCATCTGGGAGAGTCTGATGAGGAATGGTGCAGATTCCAGAGTTGCTTTGCTCTCTTCCTTAAAGCAGGTTATCAGGGGATTATTCAAAAATAAGGGGCTGTGAAATAAGTCCCTAAAAGAAATAGGACCATTCGTTCATGCGAAAGGTCCTATTTTTGTGGTAAAATTAACTAGCGATGAAAACTTTACACACAAAAAGGGAGATGTGATATTATAGCGTATGGCATTGCTTTTAGCAGAAAGCGTTGCAAAGCATTGGGGGAGAGGCTGTGATATATCAATAGGTACAATTTTTATAATAAGTGAATTAATGAATTGTATAAAAAGAAGAACGGCAATAAGGATAGCACACTGAGAATTAAAGATTCTTAGCTTAATTGTAATCCAAGATTCCATACCCGCTATCTTGGATAAGTGTAAAAGTTAATAGTTATCAGTGTAAAAGAAAGGTATGGATTTTCTTTTACAAATGAATTGAGACTGACTGGATAGTTGGTCTCTTTTCTGTTATGCTTTGATTTCTGGCGGCTGGAAAGGAGTCACCATGTCAAAGTTTTTATCTTATGAAGATCGAATGATTATTGCTCAACGCCTTCAGGAGAATGCATCCTTTGGGGCAATTGGCAAAGAGTTAGGAAAGGACCGTACAACCATTGCCAAGGAGATTAAAAAGTATTCCTATGACAAGAAAAGCGGTCGTCCTGGATATCCGTATAATCCTTGTAAATTCCGTGCTACATGCAAAGCAAAAAGGATTTGCGGAACAAGCTGTACACACCAATCTGCTTACAAATGCAGCCTGTGCTCTGAATGCACCTTACATTGTTCTGATTTTGTAGAAGATGTCTGTTCTGTCAAAAATAAGCCACCTTATGTTTGTAATGGCTGCAGTCAGCTGTCGAAATGCACGTTATTAAAACGTATTTATGATCCGGCAGATGCACATGAGCGTGCACATCATGCTGTTTCGGAAGCCAGAACCGGTATCATGTCCAACGAAGATGATATTGCAAGAATTAACGGGATCATCAGTCCTTTAGTTAAAAACGGGCAGTCGCTTCATCAAATCTATCTTGCTCATGTAGATGAACTGATGTGCAGTGAAAAGACATTGTATAACTACGTGGATGCCCAGCTCTTTGATATCAGGAACATTGATCTGCCCCGTAAAGTGAAATATCGTCCCCGTTATAAGAAGCCTGAATTTAAAGTTGATCGGGGCTGCCGTATTGAACGAAGCTACGCTGACTTTCAAAAATATCTGGGAGCAAACCCGGAAACGACCATTGTACAAATGGATAGCGTGATTGGTCGTGTGGGAGGAAAATGTCTTCTTACCATACACTTTGTAGAAAGCAGTCTCATGCTGGCTTTTTTGCGGGACGCAAATACATCAGCCTCTGTAATAGAGATCATAAACTTATTGGATGAAGTCCTTGGGGCAAAAACATTTAATAGCTTGTTTCCGGTTATTCTGACAGATAACGGAAGTGAGTTTTCAAATCCAAAGGAAATCGAAAAACGTAGCACCATTCCATGCAATAGAACAAAGATATTTTATTGCGATCCAAGTGCTCCTTATCAAAAAGGAGCCTGTGAAGTCAACCATGAATTGATACGTCGTATCCTGCCAAAAGGAAGCAGTTTCGATGAGCTGACACAACAGGATATTACTCTGATGATGAACCATATCAATTCTTATAAAAGAAAAAAGCTGAACAACCGTAGCCCATACGAAACATTCAGCTTTTACTATGGAGAAGATGTGCTTAAGAGACTGGGATGCTCACCGGTTGCCGCCGAGAACATCATCTTAAAGCCTAAACTTCTCAAAAAGTAACAAATAAATTTGCTGAGTGCCGCCAGAGCCAGAATAGAACAACTCTATCCAATCAAAAACAGGGATGGATTCTCCGAATACAAAAATTTCGAGAGAGAATTGATCTCTGGTTGTTGTACGCAAATTTATTGCTGAACGTATTATATCATATCGAAATAGAAATGAAAATTCGGGAATCTTGCTTACAAACCGGGAATTTCATTTACAAACCGGGAATCTCGCTTACAAAACAGGATTTTCATTTACAAAGAGGGATTCTTGGGTTACAAAGGGGATTCTCGGGTTACTATTTACCATTAAAGATTCTTAGTGTGTTTTTTGTTGCAATTAATTGAGAATAAAAAGTGTAAAAATTGCAAAAAAATACTTGACATATAGGTGCAAGTAAGATATATTTAACTCAGGTTAGAGATAACTAACACGAAAGGAGCCAAAATGTGCCAGGAAGTATTTCAGATTGCTATGAGCATGGATTTAAAGAGCGTGGAAATGCAGCTTGCCCTCCAGTGTGCCCCACTAATTACAGGGGCGAGAATTTCAAATATGCTTATGATAGACAGCGCTGATGAGAGTGCCATGAGAGTGATTCTGAGAGCTTCCGGGATATCGCATTTCAGGCTCGCAGCAAGGAATGAGAAAACCGCCTTCCTCTTATTCCGCAGGAGCCTCTTAGAAGCATATCTGAATAATTCAGAGGCTTTGGACATACTAAAGAAAGCGGGATATGAGGATTTTTCATTCGGCAAGATATTACTTAGATTCAAAAAACACTACGAAGCGTATCTGAATGATGAACACAAGCAGTTTCCGCATGAGATGGGGCTTTTGCTTGGGTATCCGATAGAGGATGTGAGAGGCTTTATAGAGCATAACGGATGTGGCTGCCTGTATTCAGGATACTGGAAGGTGTACCGCAACGTACCACTCAAAAAGAAGATGTTTGAGGATTTTGAAAAGGCGAAGGAAAGTGTCATACAGCTATTGGCCGAGGATATAGATATGAGGCTGATACTGGAAATATATAAAGAAGAACCGCAGCAGATTGCGGTATAGGAGGAATTAAAATGAGCAAAATCAGTGTAGTTTATTGGTCACAGTCAGGCAATACAGCAGCAATGGCAGAGGCAGTTGCAAAGGGCGTCACAGATGCCGGAAAGGAAGCAGAAATCGTATTCGTAAGCAGTGCTTCAATAGATGAGCTTAAATCAGAGACAGCATTCGCACTCGGATGCCCTGCAATGGGTGCAGAGGTACTTGAGGAGGGCGAGATGGAGCCGTTTGTCACAGAGCTTGAGGGCTGCGTGGCAGGCAAGACAATCGGTCTGTTCGGTTCATACGGATGGGGCGATGGCGAGTGGATGCGCGACTGGGTAGAGCGAATGACAGCAGCCGGAGCTACAGTGGTAGGCGGCGAGGGTGTTATCTGTCAGGATGCACCGGACGATGATGCAAAGACAGCCTGCGAGGAGCTTGGAAAGAAGCTTGCAGCGGTATAAGCACAATATGCAGAAACTATAATGCCTAACTCGTTATTCGCAGATATTTAAACATTTCTATAAATATTTGCATGTGGTCGCGACAACAGGAATGGCCACAAAACAAAATGATAGATCACCAAATATTTGGTTTTCTATAAATATATTTTATCTCCGCAAAGTATAAACTTTGCTCCTAGTGTAAATCTGGGCCGGCGAACTTCCCATTCGCCGGCCCGCTCTCTTTTTTAATGACATTTGGGCTATTGCATTGGATAGAGTTATTATTATGATATGAAGGTCAAAAGGTATTTTGCTCCTCATTTATGATTAATCAGATTACTACATGCTACGCACTCCCGTAATCTGACTACACCTCGAAATCCGCTAATTTCCTGCGTCCCCGCAGCAAATTGCTACTTTCTCGGTGTAGTGCGGGTCACTAAGGTATACATCGAATTGCATGCAAGCATGCATCGATGATACCTTTTGACCCTTTAATCATAAAATGGTAAAGGAAGAAAACACTTTGATAAATATAGCGATATGTGATGATGATTTAGTTTTTGCGTCAAAAATAGAAGCAATGCTTTTGCAGATATCAAAAAAAGCAGATGACAAAAATGAATATAGAAGTTTTTCCTGACGGAAGTGAGCTATGGGACGATACAGCATCCGGGAAAAATAAGGATGGAGCCGGTAAATTCTATGGAAAGCTCAATACTATTGAGAAACAATTAGTAGATAGTAAAACTCCTTTCCTGAGAATTCATCAGTCATATCTGGTAAATTACAGATTTATATGTAAGATAATTTTCTCTCATGTTACTTATCTTTAAAAGTGGAGCTTATGGTCTCCATTTGTTTGATAGAATCATCGATTTCAGCGGTTTCAGCTACTTTTTTATGGATTTTTCCGGCTGTTTCGCTGTGGTTAGGGGAGCTGTTTTGTGGATTTCGGCGGTTTCAGCTACTTTTTTGGAGATTTTTCCGGCTGTTTCGCTGGGTTTGGGGAGCTGTTTTAGGAATTTCAGCGGTTTCAGCTACTTTTTTTCAGAATTTTTCCAGCTTTTGGGCTGGATTGGGGAGCTGTTTTAGAAGTTTTATGGATTACAGCTACCCAAGCCCTGCATGCTATCAACCTATGGCTATGTACATTATGCTAATTTAGTGTGGGAAATATTATGCTAAAGAATAAAAATGATGGTTCATATTGGATTTGCGGAGAGGGTATTGGAACAAAACAAAAAACGGTTTCAGGGGAAGCAGATTATACGGTTACATGCAGCAGTGAATTTGTACCTTGAAAACTTCACATAAATGAGGATTTTATTAGCCAAAAGTGGTATTATATATGCAGAAGAAAGCGAGGGAAACCACTTTTGTCTTTTAAATTAAATGATAGTCAGCAGATTACATTAAATGATGCTTTATTCGGTCCTACAGACCGTGAAAAACGCATGCTTGAAAAATCATTGGCTAAACCATTCGCAGAGAAAATATTTCCTAAGATTGATGAAAGTCTTTTTGCCTGTCTGTACAGTGATAAAACGCTGAGCCACTTTCGTAAGCGCTGTTACACTTACGAACTTGCCACAGGTACTGATCTTATCTATGAAACCATTATCGGGCTTTCAGGTGAAATGGCAAAAATCATGAAAATAAATTGACAAATCCAGCATATGGATTCCCTCATGGTCGCTTCCAATATCAAGCGTTTGAGCCGGATGGAAATGGAAGGTGACAGAAAGGAGTTGTTGAAATCTATGTGTAATCTCAGTCAAGGAATAAAAGAACAAGGAATCGAACAAGGACGAAGAGAAGAGCGAATTTCTACATTGGTGACCTTCTTCAAAAATGATGGTACTGTAGCTGCAGCAAAACAAATGCTTAATTCGTCAGATGAAGACATTAAGATTGCTAAGGAACGTCTTTCGATGATTGAAGAGTAAAGATACAAGAAAACACCTCTATTGCAGTGCAATGGAGGTGTTTTTTTGCTATTGCCTAATCAGAAAGAATGTAATAAAAAATTCGCAGATTATTACAATCTGCGAAAATCACCTCTGTTAAAAAACACTAGGAACATAATAAAACTTAAGTCGTTTTATGTCAACTATTGTATCTTTTTTTGTATCTTTTTACAATTTTAATAAAATATTAGGTTGTATTTTATATATTTTTTTGTTTTAGATGGTCAAAATTGTGGTCAGAAATAAAACAGAAGATATTATATGGAGTTAATATTCTTCTTCCTATAAATTATATATACATATATATTTTTTAAGGAGGAAACAGACATGTCAAGAAGAGGAACCAACATCAGAAAGAGAGCCGACGGACGCTGGGAGGGGCGCTACTACATAGTAGACACAGCCGGCAGTAAAAAGTGCAAATCGGTATACGGCCACAGCTATAAGGAAGTAACAGAAAGGCTGCTTACAGCAAAAACTGCTTCACTTAATCAAACAGCAGCCTACAAGCAGTCCGCTATCACCGTAAAAGAAGTTGCCGAGAAATGGCTTGAAAGTATAGCATCCAGCCGGAAGTGCTCTACCATTCAAAAGTATTCTACTATATACAATAAATATATCAAACCGATCTGGGGAGAAAGCGTCATAGATGAGTTAAATCAGAATGAAATACTCAAGGAGTTGTCTGAGACAGCCGGTGAGAGCGTTACAAAGAGCATACTTTGTATATTCAACTCAATCCTTGCATATGGAGCTGCCACATATGGTACCGGAGAAATTCATCTGTCGTACAGAGCAAAACGTTCATCCGTCACACCCTCAAACAACATAAATACAATCAATACAACAGACCAGCAAAAGCTAACCGAGTATCTTCTAACCGAGCTTGATATCTATAAGCTCGGTATTTTATTGTGCCTTTTTATGGGGCTGCGTTTAGGAGAAATTTGTGCCTTGAAATGGGAAGATATCGACATGATTAGTCGCACTCTGCATGTCAATCGCACAGTGCAGAGACTTCCGGTAGATACGGTACACACATCCGGTTCATCACAAAATAACCACACAGCCACGAGAAAGACTTCTTTATATATAGATTCACCAAAGACTTCAAATTCTCTTCGTGAGATTCCTATCCCGGACTTTATATATGACAAGCTGTTAGATTATTATAACACTTCAATGAAAGGTGACTCTTATTTTCTAAAGAAAAATCAGCCTATGGATCCCCGCACTTATCAGAATAGATTTCATATCTATATAAGAGAAGCAGGTATCGGGAATACTCACTTTCATGCATTGCGCCACACCTTTGCCACAAACTGTATCAGCAGTGGGGCTGATGCTAAGAGTGTAAGTGAGATTCTTGGACATTCCAATGTAAATATTACATTGAATCGTTATGTGCATCCAAATCTGGAGACCAAGCGCTCCGCAATCAATTCTATAGTTATTCCATAAATGGTCAGCAGAATGGTCATATTTATATAAAATGCTTATTTTATACATAAGGGAGGTTGGATTTCGCAGATTGTAATAATCTGCGAAATCCAACCTCTCTTTTAATGTAGTGTTTCACCCGGAGGCAGCAAATGAGCATACATCTTTACAAGCACAACGAAGATGCATACAGAGCAGTCGAGACCATGCTGGAGGAAAAGCAGATGGCAGCCGTCATCCATCCGACCGGCACGGGCAAGTCGATGATAGCCTTCCAGCTCGTGGAGCAGCATCCGCACAAGCACTTTCTATGGCTATCGCCAAGTGAGTACATCTACAAGACACAGCTTGAGAACATAGACACACAGTTCTCAAACATAGAATACATGTCATACAGCAGACTCATGAAGCATGAGGACAGCATAGACACCCTGCGCCCGGACTATATCATACTCGATGAGTTCCACCGCTGTGGAGCCGCAGAGTGGGGCAAGAGTGTAAGAAAGCTTCTGGAAGCATATCCGAAGGCAAAGCGCCTGGGACTCTCAGCGACAAACATACGCTATCTGGACAACCAGCGCAATATGGCAGAGGAGCTCTTTGAGGGCAACATAGCCTCAGAGATGACACTCGGAGAAGCAATCGTGAGGGAAATACTTCCGGAGCCTAAATATGTCATAGCCATGTATTCATACAAGAAAGAGCTTGAACAACTGAAAAAACGAATCGAGGGCTTATCAAACCCGGGACTTATATCGGAAAACGAAAAGCTCCTAGAGCAGCTAAAGCGTGCACTCGAGCAGGCAGACGGCCTCACAGAGGTCTTTGCCAGACAGATGACAAAGCCTGATGGCAAATATATAGTATTCTGCTCAGGCAGAGAGCATATGGATGAGATGAAGGCGCAGGCGGCCGACTGGTTTAGCAAGGTGGACAAAAAGCCACACATATACACAGCGTACTACAACGATGCGTCGACCAGCAAAGCCTTTGCCGAATTCAAAAAGGACACAGGAAGCCACTTAAAGCTCCTCTACTGCATAGACATGCTGAACGAGGGCATACATGTGGACGATGTGGACGGAGTAATACTGCTTCGCCCTACGGTGTCACCAATCATCTATCTGCAGCAGATAGGCAGAGCACTGTCAGCGGGAAGCAAAAACCAGCCGGTCATATTTGACCTGGTCAATAACTTCGACAGTCTATACTGCATAGACTGCCTGAAAAATGAAATGCAGGAAGCATTTTTGCTGTATCCGGACACTCATTCGCCAAGAGAGCACTTTGACGACAGGTTCCGCATCATAGATGAGACAAAGGACAGCAGGGAGATATTCATGCGCTTGCAGGAAAATCTGGGAAATGCCTGGGACACATACTATGAGGCAGCAAAGCAGTGGTATGAGGAAAATGGAAATCTCAAGATACCAAAGAGCTATGTCACTGGGGCAGGCCTCACACTGGGAGCATGGATAAACACCCAGAGGCGTGTGAAGTCAGGCAATATATCCGGAAACCTCACCTGGGAAAAGATACAAAAGCTAAACGACATAGGCATGATATGGGATGTCACGGACTCAAGCTGGCAGGAGGTACTGGAAGAGCTTAAAAGCTACCGCAATACCTACGGCAATTTGGACATCAAGGCCAAATACGTATCGCCTACAGGCTTTAGGCTCGGCTCATGGATCAACAACATGCGCTTCAAGGTAAAAAAGTACGGCATAGAGCAGGCACTCACCGATGAGCAGAGAAAAGAACTTGAGGAGCTTGGCATGATATGGGATCACAACAAGCAGAAGTGGGAAGAGTACTACAGCGCAGCCAAGGTCTACTACAAGGAGCATGGAAACCTCGAAGTACCTGCAAAGTACGTCACAGCAGACGGCATACCGCTTGGACGGTGGCTATCCAACCAGACCAATAGTAGCTCAATGACAGACGAGCAGCTAAAGCGCTTGCAGAGCATAGGCTACAGGTCAGAAAGTAAGACTGCCATACAGTGGAACAGAAAGTTTGAGCTTGCAAAAAAATATTACGAGGAAAACGGCAATTTGGACGTGCCGGTATCATATTCCACAGACGGAGTGAAGCTGGGACGCTGGATATCAAATATCAGATGTAAAAGAAAAAACCCGAAGGCCAGCGGCATGGTGCTCGACACAGAGCGCATAGCAAGGCTTGACAGCATAGGGATGAACTGGAAATAGGGTAATCAAGAAATACAGGGAGACACAAAAAATGTACAGAAAGAAAGGAAGAAGCTGGACAAAGCATATAGATTTTATGCTATTAGATGTCCTGTGCATGCAGATAGCATTCATAGTCTCATATATATGTCGCTTTGGACTTAACAATCCATACATAGATAAAGACTACAGGATACTGGCAGTAGCATTCCTGCTCATAGATTTCTTCGTTGAAATAGTATCCGATGCCTTCAAAAATGTATTGAAGCGCGGTTATCTCGATGAGTTCATAGTTACATGTAAGCATGTGGCACTTGTGGAAATAATAACAACCATCTTCCTGTTTACCACACAGATGGGTGAGATATATTCGCGTATGTCTTACTACATCATGATTCCAATATATATTCTCGTGTCGTACTTAGGAAGAATGGTGTTAAAGAAAATAATTAAAAAAAGAGGCTTTGCTTCATCAAAAGAATCACTCTTTGTCATAGCACCGGAAAAGCTCCTTAGGGAGACGCTTCAGGGACTAAAGGAAAATGGCTTTGGATATACACAGATAGTGGCAGCGGCAACAGATGCCGACCTGAATGGCAAAACAATATGTGAAATACCAATAGTTGCAAACCATGACGGGATAGTGGACTACGCTTGTGAGGAATGGGTGGACGAGGTGCTTATCCCACCGTGTGCGGAGAGCGAATATCCCTACGAAATGGCAGACATATTCCTGGAGATGGGAATAGCTTTTCACAGAGGCATCACCAAAAACAAGGTCATGGCAGGCAGTTTTAATCAGATAGAAAAAATAGGTGACTACACAGTCATCACAGCCAGCTTGAACTATGCGAGAACCACACAGCTTCTTGCCAAAAGAGGCATGGACATACTCGGAGGGCTGGTCGGATGCATCATCACCTTGATAGTGACGATATTTGTGGGACCAGCAATCTATATAGCATCACCGGGACCGATCTTCTTCGCACAGGAGCGAATCGGCAGAAACGGAAGAAAGTTCAAGATGTACAAATTCAGAAGCATGTACATGGATGCCGAGGAGCGAAAGAAGGAGCTCATGGCACAAAACAAGGTGAGCGACGGAATGATGTTTAAGATGGACTTCGACCCAAGAATCATAGGCAATAAGATACTGCCGGATGGAACAAAGAAAACCGGCATAGGACAGTTTATCAGGAAGACATCAATAGATGAGCTGCCGCAGTTTTGGAACATCCTCAAAGGAGATATGAGTCTGGTAGGAACACGACCACCGACACTCGATGAGTGGGAGAAGTATGAACCACACCACAGAGCCAGAATGTCATTCAGACCGGGATTAACCGGGCTGTGGCAGGTGAGTGGCAGGAGCAATATCACGGACTTTGAAGAAGTTGTGAGATTGGATACCCAGTATATTGGGGAGTGGAGTGTGAAGAATGATATAAGAATTATTTTTCAAACTATTATAAGAGTGATGAAGAATGATGGAGCAGTATAGGAAATTATGGAGGATGTTACCTATGGCGGAGAAAAAGAAAATATTATACATAGTCGAAGCTATGGGTGGAGGCGTTTTTACTTATATCGTTGACCTTGCCAATGAGCTTGTCAATTCTTATGACATGTATATTGCATATGCGGTGCGAAAACAGACACCACAGAATTATAAAGACTATTTCGATAAAAGGATTCATTTGATTGAAGTCAAAAACTTTGGACGGGTAATTGATCCGGCGAAAGATATCGCCGCATTTTTTGAAGTTAAAAAAATAGCGGCAAAAATCAAGCCTGATGTAATCCATCTACATAGTAGTAAAGCTGGTGCAATTGGTCGGGTTGCGTTCAATGGAAAAATCCCAATGTTCTATACCCCGCACGGTTATAGTTTTCTGATGGAAAATTATAAGCCGATGAAGCGTAGAATGTTTAAGGTGATTGAATCGGTGTGTGCAAAGCGAAATTGTACGACCATCAGTTGCAGCGTGGGCGAGCATCAAGAATCCCTGAAACTTACCAAACATGCTACTTATGTAAATAACGGCATTAACATGGCAGAACTTCAGGAGATTATTGATAAGACAGAAAAGGTTGAACATCCATTTACGGTTTACACACTGGGCAGAATCTGCTATCAGAAAAATCCGACACTGTTTAATGAGATTGCCGAATCACTTCCAGATGTGAAATTTGTCTGGATTGGTGATGGTGAACTTCGAGACCAACTTACAAGCGAGAATATCGAAATCACGGGATGGGCTGACCGAAGCACTGCAATTAGATATGCAGTTAATGCAGATGTTTTTCTTTTACCAAGTAGATGGGAAGGTCTTCCGATTTCTCTACTTGAATCCATGTATATGAAGAAAGCATGTGTGGTAAGTAATGTGATCGGTAATAGGGATGTTATCCATAATGGTGAGAATGGCTTTGTGTGTACGAAAGTGGAAGACTTCGTAAAGGCTATTGAAGAATGTCAGGGCGAAGTTGAAAAACTAACAGAACACGAATATCAGGATATTCTAAAGATGTATAACACAAAGGTGATGGCTGAACAATATAGTAAAAAATATGAAACAGCAATGAATAGATAAAAGACTTGGAGAGTATTGGAATGAAAAAAACAGCAATTGTGTCATGCTATTTCCAGCATAACTATGGAAGTATGCTTCAGGCATATGCCACGCAGATGGCATTAGATAAACTGGGATATGAAAATGAAACCATAGATATTTCTGGCTTTAACGGAGAAATTAAAAAGGCAAAATTGCTGTACTTTGCTAAGGCAAGTTTGACTTCAGATATTTTGCTGTCTAAACTCGGTATGGCAAAGAATGTATTAATTAAGAAATTTTCTAAAACTCAGTATGCAGAATCATCTAAGGTTCGTGCAGAAAAATTTGATGCGTTTAGCCATAAGCAGTTTAGACTTTCTCCGAAATACAATTCGAAAGCCGAACTTGGAAATAAATGTAAAGATAACTATTCGAGTGTGCTTGTAGGAAGCGATCAGTTATGGCTTCCTGGAAACATTGCAGCGGATTATTACACACTCAACTTTGTTCCAGAGACAGTAAATTCGATTGCTTATGCAACAAGTTTTGGACAGTCAAGTTTGCCGAAGAATTCTGCAAAAAAGGCAGAGGTGTTTTTAAAGAAAATAAAGCACATTGGTGTAAGAGAAGAATCGGGTCAAAAACTGGTGAAAGAAATTGCGAATCGCGATGTTCCAGTGGTTTGTGATCCGACATTGCTGTTTACAGGTGATGAATGGATGGCAATTCAACAGAAAGAGCCAATTATAAAAGGAAAGTACATTCTGTGCTATTTTCTTGGCAACAATCCGCCCCATAGAGAATTTGCAAAACGCTTAAAAGAAGTTACAGGCTGCAAGATTATAGCACTGACACATTTGGATGAGTTTGTAAAGAGCGATGAAGGGTATGCTGATGAAACGCCTTATGATATTGATCCGGCAGATTTTCTGAATCTAATTCGAAATGCGGAATATGTGTGTACAGACTCTTTCCATTGCTCCGTGTTCTCCATTCTTTATAAGCGACAGTTTTTTACATTCCGTCGGTATAACAGAAATACAAAACAGTCAACAAACAGTCGTTTAGATACACTGTTTCACATGGCGGGAATCACTGGCAGATTACTGACGGGAGAAGAAAATATAGCTAATTGTTTGAAGATAGAGACAGACTTTGAAAGTGTTCATAAAAAGTTAGAAGGAATCCGGCAGAAGTCATATCAGTATCTTTTGTCTGCATTAAAAGATGAAGGGAGTACAGATTTGTGATCGAAGTTAATAAAAAACAGGACTGTTGTGGCTGTACTGCCTGCGCAGCAATTTGTCCTAAAGATGCAATTATTATGAAGGAAGATAATGAGGGATTTCTTTATCCAACTGTTGACAAAGAAACCTGTATTGATTGTGGTGCCTGTGAGAGGGGTTGCCCGATCATTCATACTGCAAAGGAGCAACCTTTTGAACAAGCTGCATATATCGTACAGAATAAAGATCAAAAAATCTTAAGAGAAAGTACAGCTGGTGGAGCGTTTACGGCAATTGCTAAATATGTTTTGCACAATAATGGTGTTGTGTTTGGTGTGGAATTAGGCACCGACTTAATGGCTCATCATATTGCAGTTGAAAAGGAAAACGATTTATATCGATTCCGTAATAGTAAATATGTCCAAAGTTCTGTGGGGGGGGTACCCACCGACAGATTAAGTCCTTCTTAGAGCAAGGCAGATTCGTATGCTTTAGCGGAACGCCGTGTCAGATAGAGGGGCTGAAAAATTTCTTAAAGAAGGATTACGACAATCTGATCACTGTTGATGTGGTCTGCAGAGCTGTACCTTCTCCTTTGATATTTCGTAAATATGTGGAATATCAGAAGAAAGTGCTTTCAGACAATATAAAGACGGTTCGTTTCCGCGATAAGCATTACGGATATAAATATTCAACGATGAATGTCATAACAGACAGAAATCATGGTAATTACTATCAGGGCGTTGAATCTGATCCGTGGTTAAGAGCATTTTCTCTAATATTTGTGACCGACCATCGTGCCATTCATGTCATTTCCGAAAGCAGTATCGTGTTAGTGATTTTACGATATGGGATTGCTTTAATGTTGGCAGGTTCTCAAAAGAACTGGATAATGACAAAGGGGCTACGAGAGTTTTGGTGCATACAAAAAAGGGAAGAGAAATCTTTAATGCAATTAAGGACGACTTCTCTTACGTTGAAATCGCACCAGAAGCCGCTGTAGCTGGTGCAAAAGAAATGAAAGAATCTGTTGCACCGAATGAGAAGCGTGAGTCATTCTTCAAAGACGCAAATAGAATGAGCGGAGAAGAATTGTTTAATAAGTATTTCCCAGAGACCTTTAAGGTTAAAGCGGAACACTGTATCAGGTTGACCTGTTATAAACTGGGTATTTATAGCGTAGCAAAGAAACTATATGTCAGACTAACGCATAAGTACTAAGTTTGCTATTCGTTTTGATTTCTGAATCTGTATTATGCGGAAAGGGAATCAGATGATTGAAATTAAGGATAAAAAAAACTGTGTTGGATGTACGGCCTGTGCAGAGATATGTCCCAAGAAATGTATCCAGATGAAACCGGATGAAGAAGGATTTCTGTATCCGGTTGTCGATAAGAGTAGATGCGTAGAGTGTAATGCCTGCAACACGGTTTGTCCAATTCAAAGTCCCGTTGATGAAAAAGAAAAGCTCCAAAAAGCTTATCTGGTTCAGCACTGTGATGAAAAGGTGAGATTGGATAGTTCGGCAGGCGGTGCGTTTACAGCTATAGCGACAGTTGTTCTTCAAAAAGGTGGAGTGGTATTTGGAGCAGCATACGATGAAAATTTTCATGTACAGCATACTTATATAGAAGCTGTTGATGAATTAAAAAAGTTTCGGAACAGCAAATATGTGCAAAGTGAATTGGGAGATGCCTTCTGTTTGGTAAAAAGTTTTCTCCAGAAAGGAAGATGGGTCTGCTTTAGCGGAACACCGTGCCAAATTGAGGGGTTATCCAGATTTTTGCGAAAACCATACGAGAAATTGGTTCTGGTCGATGTGGTATGCCACGGTATTCCGTCGCCGTTGATATGGAATAAGTATCTAGAATACCAAGAGCAGTCATTTCCGAACCCTGACAATATCCGCTTCCGGGATAAATTTTATGGATATAAATATTCCACAATGAGTATTATCCAGAATGGAAAGAACGTATATCATGCAGGATCGCAGCTTGATCCAATGTTAAGAGCTTTCTTCTCAGACACATGTGATCGACCTTCCTGTTATGAGTGTCCTTTCAAAAAGAGATATCGTGTAAGCGACTTCACAATTTGGGATTGCTTCTCTGTATATGATTTCGATAAAAAATTGGATGATGACAAAGGTACGACTAGAGTCCTTTGCCATTCTCAAAAGGCGGCGAGCCTTATGCAAGAGGTAATGGAGTATGCGAGGTGCAAAGAAGTTTCGGCTGATAAGTTGGTTGCAGGTGTAAAGGAAATGTTTGAATCTGTTCCAATGAATTTAAATCGGACAGTATTTTTGGCTGATGCGACAAAGCTGTCTGGGAAAGAGTTGTTTGAAAAATACTATCCTGTCACGAAGAAGGTAAAAGTAAAGACAGCCATTCGGAAGGTACTTCTGGTGACTGGAATCTATGGAACAATGAAGAAATGTTTAAATCGGGTGCGAGGTAGATAAAATGATGGAGCCATTTGTAAGTATTATTGTTCCGGTATATAAAGTACCAGAGCAATATCTGAGAAAGTGCATTGAAAGCACAATGACACAAACATTGAAAAAAATTGAAATCCTATTAGTGGATGATGGCTCGCCGGATCAGTGTGGCGAGATTTGTGATGAGTATGCAGAAAAAGATAAGCGAATTCGGGTATTACATAAAAAAAATGGTGGACTTTCCTCGGCCAGAAATTACGGCTGTAAAGCTGCACAGGGGAAATGGATCATGTTTGTGGATGGTGATGATTGGATTGAACCAGATATGTGCCAGACCATGTATAGTGCCGGAGAAGAAAAACAGGTACAGCTTGTTATGTGTGGCATTATGAAGGACTATGGTAAATCGGCTACGGAATATAAATTCTATCTGGACGATGGAAAAGTATATAAAGGTCAGGAATGTAAATGGCTTCAGCAGCAGCTTTTGGTTTATAACGGAAATATTGCAGTTGCGTATTCAAAGTTGATTGACCGAAAACTGCTAATAAACAATCAGATTTTCCATGATGAAGTGCTTCGTCAAGGCGCTGAAGGGTTGGAATTTAATCTTCGACTGTTCGAAAAGTTAGAGAGTGCGATTTTTATCAATAAGCCGTTTTACCATTATATCTATAATGAAAACTCGATCTCTGCATCACATAATGAAGCAAATCATGAGTTTGTAATTAGATGCTTTGAAAAAATCAAGGAGTTTATAGACACCTCTGATAATAAAGAAATGCTGAAACCGTGGTTTGATAATCGGTTACTGTATGTGATTGTAACTACAGCAATCAGTGGCTATTTTAATCCAACCAATACAGAATCATATGAAGACAAAAAAAGAAAATATGCAGTATATCTTGAAAAGCCGATTGTAAAAGAGGCTTTGAAAACAAAGAATACAGTTGGAATCGGAAAGCAAAGAAAAATTGTATTGTTTTTTATTAAGCATCGGATGTATTGGATAGTGAATATGATGGGAAAGATGAGAAAATGGCAGAAAGAACACAGGTAAAACAAAAGAAGGCGCTTATTTTATTACCCTATTTAAAAAATGGTGATGGAACTGCAGTTGCCTTAATGAACTATTATCAAGAATTAATAGAACATGGTTGGAGAATAGATTTCTTAGTTTTAAAAATTTTTGAGTGTGAATGGTTAAATAAAGTTAAAGCTGATGGTAATAATATTTATGAATTGCCTAAGGAAAATAAATATTCATATAAAGTAAGCAGGAAAATTAGAAGTATAATTAAAGAAGGTAAATACGATATTGTACATGTTAATATGCCGGGACATGTCGGCTTTGAAACATTAAAAATGGCACGGCAATATGGAATAGGGAAGAGGATATTTCATGCTCATAATCCAAGGAATAATTTAAACCTTAAGACAGTTATTTCTACGAAGGTATACGATTATTTACTTCAACGAGAAGCAACTGAATTAGTAGCATGCTCTAAAAGTGCTGGGAATTCAAGGTTTGGAAATAAAGATTTCCAAGTATTGAAAAATGTTATTGATACGGATAGGTTTGTATATCGGCTGGAGGATAGAAGATATATAAGAGAAAAGTTGCATATTGAAAAAAAAGTAGTCGTTGGAGTGGTGGGACGTTTTGCAGCTCAGAAAAATCCAGAGTTTTTATTAGAATGTTTTGCTGAATATAATAAGTTGAATAAAGAATCTGTTCTATTGTGGATTGGAGATGGAGAACTACAAGAGAAAATTCAGGATAGAGCAAAAAATATGGGTTTAAAAGGAGCATGTCTTTTTGTTGGACGAAAAAATAATATAGAAAAATGGTATTCCGCAATGGATCTGTTTTTGTTGCCGTCAAAATTTGAAGGAATGGGTATTGTCTTTTTAGAAGCACAATGTACAGGTTTGCCCTGTTTTGGTTCTACTAATGTACCAATTGAAACTGAGGTAACAGAGTTGATGCACCGTATAAGTCTGAAACAAGAGGCAAATTATTGGGCAACTGCAATGAAAAAAGTTACTGATATGTCAGGAGATAGACGTAGTAGAGCTTCTGAATTTATCAATGCAGGTTATACACACGAAGCTACAAAAAGTGATTTATTAAATATGTATGAGAAAAGGATCAAATAAGGATAGGAGACAGGTTAAAATATGAAAGAATGTAAAATAAGCATATCGAAACGAATGCAGTATTGTATAATCTTTTTCTTCCTGTTAAAGCCAGATTATTTTTCTTTTCTAGGAATATTTACAATATTATATAATTATACTTTCTTAATTATATTATTTTGTGTTTTGATTAACGAAATTAGAAAGCTACAGATAAGAAAAATATCGCTTTTGTTATATGCAATCACATTATTTCCTTTAGCTGTATCTTTAATTCAGGGGGTTCAGTTAACACAATCTGCTTTTTTCCCAATTCTACAAACGATAGGCTTAATAGCTGTGATCGGAGATGGGGTTGAAAAAAAATCTATCAGTGTTTTGGCAGGTTTAGCTTTAATATTAGAAATATATACTTATGTGAATTTCGCAACGATTGTTCTGTTCCCGGATGGTTTATATGATGCTGCATTATATGCTGGAAACTATTGGTTCTTAGGATATAAAAATGTAATGATTAGATTTTTGTTGCCAGCCATTGTTTTGAATGCTATCTGGACAGTACACAATAAAGGAAAATATACTGTACGACTTTATTTATTAATTATTATTTCAATAGCTACGGAGTGGATGGTTGATTGTAAGACTGGATTAATTGGAATAATAATTGTAGTTGCTACGATGATTATTTTTACGCGGAAACAACTTCCTAAATTTATAAATGCTCGAAACGGGTTATTATTTATTGGAGTGCTAAGTATAGCGCTTGCAACGACATCTTTATTAGATGAATTTTCAGATCTTTTACTTGATATGGGAGAAACCGTTAGTGTTTTTTCGAGACAAGCAGTATGGTTTAGAGCAATTCAATTGTTTGTCAAAAGCCCAGTTTGGGGATATGGCATTAGAACTAATGATGGATATAGAGAACTGATTAATTTAAGTACCGGTTGGGGATATTTTAGTCATCCACATAATTATATTTTATATGTTCTAATTCAAGGTGGTATATTGGAATTAATGTTAATAAGCTATCTTATTATAAAGGTGACACGAATGTGCTTGGCAAACAGAAATAATTATATGGCAAAGATGTTGCTGGTATTTTATATTGCATCATTTGTCATGGGAATAACAGAGTCGTTGGTAGGATATACGTTGCTTTTTCCGATAGCTCTATATGTAGGATTATTATATGAGGAGGAAGATTATGAAAGTATTAGTGGTCGCACATGAATCTGAGTTTATCGGTGGGGCTAATAGAGCATTGTTTGCAATCTTAAAATATTGGAAAAATAGTGAGAATATTCAGTTTGATGTTTTGGTTCCAGATAATCAGGGTGATTTTGTCGAAGCACTTGAAAAAATGAATATTAATCATTATGCAATAAAATATTTTAAGGTTTTTTCTGAGCTTAAAGGAGATTACAAAGATGCTTTCCGAAAAATAAATGTATATAGAAAAGATCTTTATAATTATTTTGCTGCAAAAAAAATAGGAAATAAGCTAGTATGTAATAGGTATGATGCTGTATATACGAATACTAGGATGTCTTCGATGGGAAGTTGGATTGCTCAGAGACTTCAAATTCCACATATTATTCATATCAGGGAATTCGGAAATAAAAATACATACTGGGGACCCTCAAATTTAAAAAGAATTAATAAAACTTCAAATCGAGTTATTGTAATTTCAAAGGCTTTGGCAAAAGAAATTGAGAAAGCTGTTGAAAAGAGCAAAATGGTTATTTCCTATGATGGTGTTATATACCAGGGAAAGGAAAAACAAAAAAGCGATGAATATGTTGATATTTTATTAACGGGAAGAATCACTGAGGCAAAATCTCAAGAAGAAGCAGTAATGGCGATAGCAGAATTGAAAAAGCGTGGATTAAGCGAGTTGGTTCGTTTACATTTTGCAGGAAGTGTTCCGGTTAACTCAAAGTTTGCTAGACGGTATTATAACCGAATTTTAGATTTGATTAAAAAATATAATATTGAAAAACAAATTATCTTCCATGGAGAGGTAAGTTCAATGGATTTGCTTCGGCAGAATATGGATATAGAGTTAATGTGTGCCGAAAGAGAAACTTTTGGTTGGGTTACAGTGGAGGGTATGAGAAGCGGATTGCTAGTTATTGGTGCTAATACAGGTGCAACGCCAGAGATTATTACAAATATGAAAACGGGGTTGTTATATACACATGGTGATGCTAGAGACTTGGCTGATAAAATTGAATGGGTATTAAAAAATCCTAGCAGTGCAGATGAAATCCGAAAAAATGGAAAAAAATTCTCAGATGAAAGTTTTACAATAGAAGAAAATGGTACAGATGTATACAGAGCGATTATGTCTTGCCAAAATTAATGAATGCATAAGGAGATGAGAGCATGATTGGATTGGATACAGGGCATCTTGTATATAATTATGGAACAAAATTGCAAGCTTATGCGATGCAGACTTTATTAGAACAAAATGGAGAACGCTGTGAAATTATTCAGTGGCATAAAAGGAATTTTGGAATATTTAATCGAGTAGTTGATCAATATAAAGTTCTAAAAAAAATATATGTAGGGTTTGGAAAAAGAATGAAATATTGGCCCAAGGTCATGGAACGTTATAAGAAATTTGATGATTTTAATTCCAAATTTCATATACATAAATATTATGGTGACCTTGATGAAATGAAGGAATGCGTAAGCAAATATTCACATGTTTTTTGCGGAAGTGATCAGGCTTGGCTTCCAAGCAATGTAGAGAAGCATTGGTATACTTTGGAATTTTGTAATTCCAATCAAGTTCGTGCTGCGTATGCTCCAAGTTTTGGTGTGGATAGAATAGAAGATAGTAAACTAAATGCTTACAAACAATTCTTATCTCTGTTTGATTATTTGTCGGTAAGAGAAATTAGTGGTCAGAAGATTATAAAAAAAATATTGGAAAAAGATGTTCCTGTAGTATTAGACCCGACGTTATTGTTGGAAAGGAATTATTGGGATAGATTGTTAAAAGAAGCAACCGTTTGTATTCCGAAGCAACCCTATTGTTTTTGTTATTTTCTTGGAAATAATAAGAAACATAGAGAATCAGTTAAGCATTTGAGTCAACATAAAGATTATAAAATTGTTAATCTACAACACTTTTCTGGCTTTTGCGAAGCCGATGTTGATTTTGCTGATGAAAATCTTTATGCTGTTTCGCCACAAGATTTTATTGCATTAATAGCAAATGCTGATTATGTGTGTACAGATTCATTTCATTGTACTGCTTTTTCCATACAATATGAGAAGAATTTTACAGTTTTCCACAGATTTGAGAAAAAAGATAAAAATTCTACCAACACGCGACTATATTCTCTTTTGGAACAATTGAATTTGGGAACAAGAATTATCGATGATGGGCAGGATATAATACCAAATGCTGTAGATTATAGCATATGTAATAATCTGCTTGAAAAGCAGAGAGTGATTTCTAGTGAGTATCTACAGGAGGCTTTACGTGCAAGAAAAAAATTTTAATCATATAATTTTAGAACCTAATCTTTGTTACGGATGTGGGGCATGTGTTGCTACTTGCCCAAAGAAATGTCTTAAATTTGAAAAAGATGTTTTGGGATTTAGAAGAGTACAGATGGCGATGGAAGAAGACTGCGTTTCTTGTGGAAAATGTAGTAGTGTATGTCCTATTAGCAGTTGTAATAAGGAAACCGATAATGTTTTTAGACGTTTTTATGGACAAATAAAAAATAATAAGATATTGATGGAAAGTAGTTCAGGTGGTGCTTTTTCGGCAATTTCTGAATTGTGGATTAAAAATGGAGGCGTTGTTTGGGGGGTATCAATTGATGAAGATGCAAAAGCAAGCTTTATATGTGTTGACAGAATTGATAATCTTTATAAAATACGTGGATCTAAATATGTAGAAGTGAATCAACCAATGCCTTTTGAATTTATTAAAAAGCAGTTAAATGATGGGAAAAAGGTGCTTGTATCAGGTGTTCCTTGTCAAATACAAGCTTTATCCAGTTATTTGGGACGAAAATATGAAAAATTGCTTTTAGTTGACCTTTTGTGCTATGGAGTACAGTCACCATTAATCTGGGAAAAATATCTATCTGAAATTAATCCACAAAGGAAAAGCATTAATTCAATATTTATGAGATATAAAGTTCCAGGATGGGAAAACTATGCTATTAAAATTGAGTATAAAGATGGAAGCTCATATATTAAAAGTAGATGGAAGGATCCATATCTATTAACATATGCAAAAAGTTTATATAACAGAGAATCATGTGGAAATTGTAGGGCTAAACAATTTCCTCGAATTAGTGATATAACATTGGGTGATTTTTGGCAAATAGATACCGTAAAGAAGATACCAAGAGATATCAAAGTGAATCAGGGAATTTCAGTCATTTTGGCAAACTCATTGAAAGGTCAGCAGATTATTAATGATATTCAGGACTCGATGAAATTATTTGAAATTCCTGAAAATACGTTTTCAAATATGAAGGCAAGATATAGTGAATGTCACTCTAGGAGCATAATGTCAGAACAATTCGTCAAAGACACTGAAAAAAATGGTTTTTCAATAGCAGCCCATCGTATGACTAATAAGAGAACCTTGGTGAAAGAATGGAGTAGATTTAGATGGCTTAGCTTCAAACGGTTAATAAGACGCTATTCGTGACGAGGAGGTGAAGAATCTATTGAAAAAGAAAGATTTTGCTGAAGCTGGAGCACTATATTTTATTGCTACTCTATTTAACAAAGGCATCGGATTTGTTACAGTACCAATTTTTAGTAGAATTTTAACGACTTCAGATTATGGCACGGTGACAACCTTTAATTCATGGGTGTCAATGATATCTGTTTTTATTAGTCTGGCTTTATATAACGCTGTTAGAAATTCTTTTGTGGATATGGATGATAAAGAGAGACCTCATTTTTTATCTACAATTATTACTTTTACTGGATTAGTATTTTTGACGGTTATGGGAGTGTGTGTGGTCGCTACTGTTTTTGTGCCGCGCAATATTAACACTGCTTTGATTTTTATGTGTATAATTCAAAGTTTTGGCTATGCATTGATTAATGACTATAGTTATTATCTTATGATGCGCTATAGATATAAATTTCGAGCTGCATTAATGGTTCTTCCGGGACTCATCTCAGTTGTTTTATCAATTTTTGCTATTTTATTTATTTTAAAGGATAATTTATATTTAGGACGAATCGTTCCGACGACTGCCGTTTATGGCATTTTTGCAATTGTTGTTTTGATGGCAGTTTATTCAAAAACAAAGCCCGAACTAAATTTGGATTATTTAAAGTATGGACTAAAGATTGCACTTCCGCTCGTACTACATAGCATTGCACTTCAAATACTCTCGCAATCAGACAGAGTTATGATTACTTCATTGAGAAATGCTGCTGAGACCGGAGTTTATAGCCTAGTATATAATTTAAGTATGATTGCTACCGTTATCACTACTTCATTGGATGGTATTTGGGTTCCTTGGTTTACAGGCAAGTTGAAGGAACGAAAAATCCGAGAGATAAATGTTTTGGCAATGGATTATGTGCATTTGATGACATATGCTATGGTTGCGTTAATTTTGGTTGGCCCAGAAATATTGAAAATCTTCGCTGATCAAAGGTATTGGGAAGGAATGTCCATTATTCCACCGATTGCCTTGGCTAATTACATGATATTTATGTACACAATGTATGTATATATCGAGCATTATTATAAAAAGACAGTTTATATTACAAAGAATACATTGATAGCGGCTGGGTTAAATGTGATTTTAAACTTTATTCTTATACCTAAGTATGGATATGTAGCTGCAGCATATACGACCTTGGCCTCTTATTTTGTCGCGTTTATTTTACATTCAAGATATGCAAAGAAAATAGAACCGGATATTTATCCATTAAAAATGTTTGCATTGCCGCTTTTACATGTGGGAGGAGCAATTATACTATATTATCCGTTGTTGAATTTTTGGACGCTTAGATGGGGTATTCTTTTTGTTTACTTAATTATAGTATTGATTAAAGAACGTTTTAGAATTGGAACATTAGTACCAGTTCTTGCAGAAAAGTGTTCGTTTTTTAAAGAAAAATGATAATAGGAGGTTGAAAAATGTATGACATAGAGACAGAATTGTCAAGCAAGCAATATAATTCTATTGACTTAATGAAGCTCATTATGGCACTTGTTGTTGTTGCTATTCATACAGAGCCATTAGTACGATGTGAAAATATAGTGGTTTTAAATCTGTATAAAGCAATTTCAGATGTTGCGGTTCCTTTCTTTTTTATAGCATCTGGTTTTTTGGTATTTGATAAAGTTATTTTTTTGCCTAAAAACGAGCAAGAGCGAATGATTTCAAATTACGCAAAAAAATTCTAAAAATATATTTCATATGGACGGTAATATATTTACCAATAACTATCTATGATTATGCTATGAATGGCGGAAGCTTTATCCGCAATACATTTGCTTTTTTTAAAGGATTGCTTTTTGTGGGATGTCATTGGAATAGTTGGCCATTGTGGTACTTGCTGTCAGTATTTTATGCATTTGTTTTTTTGAGCTTCATTATTTATAAGAGGGAATTGTCCCGAAAAGTCCTTGCAATTTTAGCTGTTGGAGTTTATTTGATTGCTAATGAATTCACCATTATATTAAACTATGGTTATGAATTAAATGGTTTAGGACAAAAACTCATAAAAGTGGCCAGCGCAGTTTTTGTTAACGGAAGAATATTTACTGGCTTTTTTTATATAGTAGTGGGTTTTTTAATAGCTCAATATAAACAGGTGTTATTTAGAAGAAAAAGCAGTGTGTTCCTAGTTTTTATTGCTGTAAGTATATGTGGAAAAATTGCTACGGAAGGCTTGCAAGAGAGATGTTTTTTGGCAAGTTTGGCTGTGAGCGTATTTTGTTTTATACTGATTAGTAAAGTGCCGGATTGTAAATGTTGGCATACATGTCGCAATTTAAGCACAAAGATATATTTGCTTCATATGATAGTGTACTCTTTTTTGGATATTGTTATATTGGGTGATAGATATGCAAACGGCTTAAAGTGCTTTGTAATTACAATGATAGGAACTATAATATTATCTTTCGGTTTGATTTATTTTGAAAAGAAAAGTAAGGTGATTGAAAAATTGTTTTAAAATACCAACAAAAGCTAATAATCATAGAATACTAGGGTCTAACCTCAGGACAAAAAACTAAAACATTTGTAAATAAACTGGGAGAGAGAATATGAAAACAACATTACTTATCATGGCAGCCGATTTGGAACAGGAATAAAACAGTTGGAGCTGGTCGATGATGCAAACCATATCATCATGGACTACTCAATCCACGATGTAATCGAAGCTGGATTCAACCATGTGGTATTTATCATCCGTAAGGATATCGAGAAGGAGTTCAAAGAGGTTATTGGTGATCGCATTGCCTCCATTTGCTCCTCTCACAATGTAACTGTAGACTACGCTTTCCAGGATATCAACGACATTCCGGGAGAACTTCCGGAAGTCCGTACAAAGCCGTGGGGAACCGGTCAGGCTGTGCTTGCAGCGAAGGAAGTGATTGATACCCCGTTCATTGTGATCAACGCAGATGATTACTATGGCAAAGAAGGCTTCAAGGCTGTCCATGAGTATCTGGTGAATGGTGGCAAATCCTGTATGGCTGGTTTCATTCTGAAGAACATTCTGTCCGATAACGGCGGTGTGACCCGTGGTATCTGCAAGATGGACGAGAATGGAAACTTGACGGAGGTTGTGGAAACCAAGAACATCGTAAAGACCGCAGTTGGAGCAGAGGCAGACGGTGTGGTTGTTGATGTGAATTCTCTGGTATCCATGAATATGTGGGGCCTGACTCCTGATTTTCTGGACGTTCTGGAAGAAGGCTTCAAAGAGTTCTTCGAGAAAGAAGTATAGGGTAATCCTTTGAAAGCCGAGTATCTGATTCCAATCTTCATCGGTGAGCTGCTGGAGCAGGGGAAGATGTCTGTGAAGGTTCTGAAAACCAACGACACCTGGTACGGCATGACCTACCATGAGGATGTCGCAGCAGTGAAAGACAGCTTCAAGAAAATGTTGGCGGATGGCGTATACAAGGCTGATCTGTTCAGTGATCTGTAATGGAAGCAATAAAGGTATTAGCCAAAATCCTCACAAACATCCTGACTGCTCTGTATGAGCCGTTTGGATTTTCACTTCTGCTTTCATTCTTTGCCATGTTCTTCTATCTATATGCTTATGAACCTTCCGCAGCAGGCAAAGGCTGGAAGAATGCCATAGTGACATGGTATCAGAAGTTCAAAGAGAGCGTGTTCTTTCGGAAGTTGTTCTTACTGACCTTTGTGACATCAATGATTTTGTTTAGGACGTTACTAAACCGTAATCTATGGCTAAATCCTTTATCCGATGTTATGGGAGGTTGGGGAATCTGGGAGACAAAGAATGGTGAACAGGTTCTGATCACTGAGTGCATTGAAAATGTGATCATGATGGTGCCGTTTTCAGCAGTAGTGATGTGGACGTTCGGAGAGAAGATTGGAAACGGCTGGAAGAAGATACTGTGGTATAGCGGGAAGATAGCATTTATCTTTTCGATAAGCATAGAGATGCTACAATTATTGCTTCGCTTGGGTACGTTTCAGCTATCAGACATCTTCTATAATACAGTCGGCGGAGTGCTAGGCGGGTTATTGTACTGTGTAGCGATGAAGGTAAGAAAGCGTCTGTAAAACTGGATGAAATTGTGATATACTGGGAGCGGTAGCTCCCTACGCTGCTCGGATAATCACACACCTCTTCATGGTAAGCAGCAGGCAACGATCTTACAATCGGCGAAGATGTGAGAATAATTTGTCGTTTATAGTTTTATTTGGAACTTGGCTGAGTTGCATAAAGTTAAAGGTCGAAACCAAATGATTTGTTAGAGACATTGAGATTGATGGAGGCGCTGTGATGAACAGTCTGATGGTAACTTATATGTGGGTTCAGATGGGATTTCCTACGGGTGTATGTGGGGTTCGTAGCCAACACTTACATGAAACAAAATAGCCGAGTGAAGAGTAAGACATAAATAAACGAAACTACACCTAGAGGCCGTACCTCTGGACCACACTTTAACAATTATTGCACACATGCGTGTGAATTATTATATTGGAAAGTGAGGGATGATTTGCAATGGAAAAACATAAATTAAAAGATTTCATTGATGCTACCAAAGAAGAAGCTGGAAATGTTGCAGTGGAAGAGGTTTTGCCAGCAGTAGTAAAAGAGGCAGGTGGATTTATAGTCGGTGAGGGTGTAGGAATGCTGGCTAGTGAAATCGTTGGTGCGGTAGTTCCTGTCGCAAATAATATTCGTCTCTCATATAAACAGAATCGTTTGGAAAGAAACGTAGTTGAGGCTTTGCAAATTGTTCAAAGAAATCAAGATGAACTTGAAAATAAAATTGTGAAATTACAACAAAGTAATTTGGAATATCAAAGACAGATTACAGAAGCATTGCTTGATAATATTGTCGAAGAACCACAAGAGGCAATGGTTAAGTATAATGTCAATGGATATGTTAACTTGCTGAAATCAGATAACACAAATCTGGATATTGTATTGATGTTTTTTAAGACACTTTCACAGTTAAGCGATTTGGATATTCGTGTTTTGAAATCGTATTCGTATCTTGGAAACGATGGAGAAAATATTTTGGACATCTGTAAAGACATTCACGTTGATTTTGAACAAATGCGATTCATCAGAGAAAAGCTCGAACGATTTGGACTTTTGCAAAGTAAAAACGAGGAAATTAATGATAATAATCTTAAAGAGATTGTTAAATACCTCCAAAACCTTGAAAAAGAAAGAAAAAAATCCAAGCCAGGAAGTGTAAAGATTCCGAAGCTAAAAAAGGTGTCAGGTTCAGATAGCTATAAAATCACACCGTTGGGAAGGCAGTATCTTACATTGATTGAAGCGTGAGTATGCTGATGTTGTTTTGTGTAAAAGGAGGAAAAGATGGCAAATGGATTACTTTTGCAGTATGTGAATAAACGTAAGAATGATTATAAACATTTTATGGGAGTATCATCGCTTCCTTCATTTGAGTTGATTTCAAAACATATTTCGCTTTCTGATGCGAATGCGTCTGGATGGGGAGCATGGGCAACTCATCGATTTGATTTTCAAAGTCAGTCGCATTCCATTGAAGTGTGGGAAGATCTGTGGAAACCACAATTGCATGGCGATTATGTCATATTTCACGAATTGACGCATCTGCTCGATACGGAGAATCTCGTAAATGGGGATAAAAAGAAAAACGCCATGGTGCGTGGCTTTCTGGAATATCATGCAAGCCAAATTGAAACTATTAAAATTTTGGGATATGAGAGTATTGGCGAAAATATTTCTTTCTCTATGAAACAGCAAGTGGAAACTGTTGCATCAATCAAGTCAATGCAGAATTTTGTAGATGAGCCGGCCAATACTGCAAAGTCGTTACTTAGAAGAAGTGACTTCCCTAAAGATTTAGAGACACTTTTAACAACAGCAGCGTTGATATTCAACTATTATGGTAGACGTTCAATATGCTTAATGTATGCTCAGGATTATCGAGAAGATGTAGATATTATGGAGTTTTCTGAATTTATAGGAACAGCACAATTAGCTGCTTTGGATACATTTTTGAAAGGTTGGCTTAATGCCGCGCAAATTGATGTGCTAGGACAGTTTTATTTCGGAATGATTGGCACAAAAATAAAGGAATATGGATTGGTATAATAAGAAATGCTCAGGAGTTGAATCTGTGATTTTATAATGCTATACTTAAACAACTATAAAAGGAAAGAGGTTATCACCTATACCAAGATCGAAAGGCAGCAAAAACCGTCCCAAAACCAATACTACCAAAGATTATGATTCTCTGTCATCAGAGAGAACTACTGCTCGGAGCGCAAGGACTGGAAGCTGGATCTGCGTGTCAATGAGCACACGGAGCTGGAGATTTTTGCTGTATTTAACACAGTGGGGTCAGGCACCATTAAATTTTAGAAATTAGCATAAGATAATAGCAACAGGACTCCCCGCACCTCTCACATATGTGATGTGTCCCATGGGGAGACTTTTTTATTTTTGGGGAGAAAATGATTGAATAATACAGATAAAGCCGAAGAATCTTGTGGAATTGAAAGGATGCCGAAAGCATATGGAGTAAAACAACTTTCTTTTATGAATTTTGAATACCCAATACCATATGAAAAATTGAAAATTTGTCATCCTACACAGAAGGTGCGATTATTGGAAAATGGAGATATAGTAATTTCTTCACTTCATTCGGATGGAAAGATAAGAGTATATTTAGTAAACAAGTAGCCCAAAAAAGACATTACTGTAGGTGGTTCGTGTTATATTGTAAAATCACAAAAAGTATGTCCTGAATATTTATATTTATATTTGCAGAGTGAAACTGCAGATAAATATATTTTTTATAATTCTCCATTTATTCAGGTGACTCCATCAACAATAAATGAAATTCTTGTATCGATTCCATCAGATAGGATGCAGGAATTAGCACGTTTAACTTTTCAAGCTGGACACAATACAAGTCAGCCCATTCAAATCGATAGAATGAACGAGTTTCTACGAGAGGATAAGTCTATTAATAGCGAAGAACATCCATTTCAGAGTTTAATGATCGAAGAATTTCTTGGTAACATAAAGATGGAAAAAAGGACTTGATACAGAAGCTACTAAGTGACGACGCAAAAGAACTTATTAGTTGTTTGGAAGTTGGGGCATATAAAGCATGTATGATACTGTGTGGATCTATACTTGAAACTATATTATTAGATTGGCTATCTGAGCTTGAAAACACGAATTATTTTGTTGATGACGATAACATGCATATAAACCTATATGGTGTTATTCGTCGTTTGAAGGAAATATACAATCCTAGCTGGAATTCAGAAGCTAATGCAGCACATGACATTAGATTAAAAAGAAATTTAGTTCATCCAGTAAAATTTGTTGTTGAAAATCCGACAGTAAATAGAGATACTTGTCTGCAAGTACTAAGAGAAATGCAGAGCATTTTAATTTCACGTGGATTTGAGAATGGTTTTACAATTCCGGCAAACTAGAAAGAAATAAAATGAGAAGACCACATTGGTGCCTGACACCATTAAATTCAAAAATCACTATTTAATTCAATTAAATCCAATCTAATTTTAAAATATTGGTTCTGAAAAACCAAAAAGATATTGACAAACTGAAATAAACTTGGTAATCTATAATCAAGAAATAAAGATGGTTATTCAAAACCAAGAAAGAGTGATCGCATTGTTAAACGAAATTAATGAAGTAAAAGGCAACTTTATTGACAATGAAACAGCTAATCAGCTTACACCGGAACTTAAAGCTGTTTGGGATGAAATATTTGTTTGCAAAAATGAAATTGAGTTAATTTTAAGAAGCAAGACTTCGATGGCAGGAAAAGGATTTTTTGGAGTGTTTGGAGATGTTACAGTGGCTGCTTACCTTTTGGCAAAGTCATTTGATTGCAGCGCACACGCCGCATATTCATTTGAAGAAGATGCAAGAATAGATGCTGACATTAAGAAAGTCGCAGAAGACTTTTATATTTCTGAAAACTGGAAGGAATTAATGGAACTTACAAAAGCTCATGAGCAGAAAATCTTCTATTTAGTTTCACTTTTAAGGGATTTATCTGATCCGATGATGACACCTGAAAGCTTAGGAAACTTGGCTGATGAATTACTTGAGATAAAAGCCAATGATAAATTCGCAGATTTCTGCTGTGGTGCAGGAACTGTTGTGGCTGATGTTGTCAAAAATCATCCAACTGTAGAAGCATATGGATTCGATAAACTTGTATCTTCTATTGCAATAGCAAAGATTTACAACGATTTATCAGAAGGTAAGATTACTTTTGAAGCAAAGGACATCTTTGAACTGGGATTAGACGAAGATAATGGCAGACGCTTTGATAAGATTTTTGCGAATTATCCGTTTGGAATGAGGATTAAAGAATTAGGTCTTGGAAATCAGTATTTGGAGCAGTTGGAAAAGAGAATACCATCTGTTTCAAAAGCCACATCATCTGATTGGCTGTTCAATAGCTTAATGGTTGATATGCTTTCAGAGGATGGAAAAGCTGTAGGCATCATGACTAATGGAAGTACATGGAATCAGAGTGATTCAGCAATTAGAAGCTATTTCATAGAGAATGGTTTGATTGAATGTGTAATTGCTTTACCGGCTAGGTTATTTGCAGGAATAACTATTGCAACTTCAATGATAGTTTTTAGCCGTAATAATAAAGGAGTGCGCTTGGTTGATGCTTCAGAACTCTTTGTAGAGGGAAGAAGAGTAAATGAACTGAGTGCTGAAAACATCTCTCTTATTATTAAAGCAACTAAGAGCAACTCTGATATAAGCATGTATGTAAGTGCAGAGCAGCTTCGAGATAACGATTATGTGTTAAGTATGAATCGATATATTGTCCATGATGTAGCAGATGGAATGGCATTTGGCGATGTGATTAAAAGAATTACTCGTGGAGCCCAGCTTAATGCTAAGGCATTAGATGAAATTACTACTACAGTGCCTACAGACATGCAGTATTTGATGCTGGCTAACATCAAAAATGGACTTATTGATAAGGAATTACCTTATTTGAAGTCTATTGATAAGAAAAATGATAAGTATTGTTTATCAAATCACTGCCTTATTCTCTCTAAGAATGGATATCCTTACAAGATTGCTGTTGCAGAAGTAAAGGAAGGACAAAGAATATTAGGTAACGGAAATCTTTATATTATAGAGCTCGATGAAGAAAAGGCAGATCCGTATTATCTTGCAGCATTCTTTGGAAGTGAGCAAGGTACAGCGGCACTAAGGAGTATAACGGTTGGTGCAACGATTCCAAATATCGGAGTTGAGCAGTTGACGAAGCTTGTTATTCCTATTCCACCAATTGAAAAACAGAAAGAGATTGCAGACAAATATAAGACTGTAAAAGATGAAATTACAATGCTTCAGCTAAAGCTTGAAAAAGCAAAGAACAGAATGGCACATATCATTGAGGAAGGGGGCGCAAATAATGCTTGAACTTAATGAATTATTGGAATTGGAAGAGGTTATCAGAGATGTTCTCAATGATGATTTAGAAAGAATACTCATAGAGTTAAATAGAACAGGAGAACTTGAGACTTTTCTCCGTCTGCTTGGAATGCATGACTACCTTGGTACTGAAGCCGAGGGAAAATGTAATCGTGACGGTAAAATAATAGTAATTGGTCAGTCAGAAGTGGGAAAAGACAAACTTGCTGCAGTTGCAAAGAAGATGGGAATAGCAAAAGATAGATTTGAGTTTCTCTTGGACTATAAGGATGCTAAAACATTTGATTTCAGAAAGACTCAATGGTCATCAAAATATAGTTACATTTTGGTAGGCCCGATGCCACATAGTGGTGTGGCAAAGGGCGAGTATAGTAGCATAATCTCAGCAATTGAAAGTGAAGCTGGTTATCCACCGGTAGTGAAAATGGGTACTGATGGCTTGAAGATTACGAAGACGTCATTCCGTAATACTCTTGAATATTTATTGACAGAGAAAAATATTGCTTAATGATTGAGATAATATCGCAATCGTAAAAATTAAAAAAGATTGAAATTATTGTTTTTCAATAGCAATTGCAGTATGATATATCTAATGGGAATACTACTAATTGTCAAAAATAGTATGGTCTATAATATTGCATAGTTATATAGAACTAAGAGTTTATGTCATCAGTTTAGGAGAATTATATGTTGAAGGAGATTTCGATAGAGATAATAAGAAAATGTCCGAATAACTGCCTGCATTGTTCATCTTTTTCAAACAAGAATTGTTCGGAAATAATACCATATGAGTTGTTTAAAAAAGTTGTCAGTGGTGCTAAGAACTTGGGACTCAAAACAGTTTGTTTTTCAGGAGGAGAACCATTTTTGCATCCTGATATAATAGAGATGATAGAGTATGTATATGATATAGGTCTTGATAGCTATGTGTATAGTAGTGGAATATATATGGATAAAGACGATATTCGGGGGCCTATACCGCAGCAAATATTTGATCGAATATCAAATAAGGTGACTAAGATTATATATAATATTGAGGCAACTCAGAAAGAAACATATGACATTATTATGGGGACACATGGATGTTTTGAATTCCTTAAAGAGTCTATTCGCAGAACGACAGAAGCCGGAGTGGTTGCGGAAGGACATTTTGTGCCTAATAGGCTTAATCAAAACCAAATTGAAGAAACTCTGCAGTTTTGCATAGGATTGGGAGTGTCTAAAGTGAGTTTTCTTCGTTTGGTGAATCATGGACGTGCTAGAGAAAATAGTGATAAATTATTATTGTCGAATGAGCAGATAGCGGATATTAAATGTAAGCTTGTAAAAATCCTAAATGAAAATAAATATAGTATAAGAATAGGTGTTCCGCTGTTGGGGGAGACGGAAGAATGTCATTGTGAGGCTGCCAATGGAAAGCTTAATATACGTTATGATGGTAAAGTCTTCCCGTGTGAAGTTTTTAAGAATAATGGCGTTGAACCGCTTTCGGATTGCGAACCGGATAATATATATGAAAAATCAATTGAATACATATATAAGGATTCATTGTATTTAAAGAAAGCCAGAGAATTAGTGAAATCTCATGTCGGCTGTATCAGTTGTGAGCAGTGTGTGGGACAATACTATTTAGGAAAAAGTATGGAGGAAGATATTAATGACAAATAAAGATTTACAATTGTTAGAAGAGATTGTTAATACAGATATTCCTAATTTAATTCCTAAATTCATGAATGAAGCATTTAATAATGGTACAAGGGAGATTGAACATCCGTTAGACTGTACGGTCACTGAAAAATTAAAAGAGATTAGTAGTAAAATGCGTGATGAGGATGACGATTATCGTATATTTTGCTTTGCAGATGATATAAAAGATATTTGGAAGTTGGTTATACAAAAATCAATTAAATGCTTACGTTATTTTGATACGCGGGAACCATATATTGAATATCCTTCAAAGCATCCTGTTGCGTATGGAGTAGAGGAGCTCAGCGATTATTTCGATAAGTACATTAGCTTTGAGTCTATGCTCTATGGTGGGGGAAAATACTACAGAGATCATGTCATTCATGTATTTAGAGTTTGGCTTCTGGGATTACAGTGTTTACTTGATGACGATGGAAAATATTTAAAAAAAATTGAGATTCAGCGAGATGTTGAGATTAATTGTTTTGAAAAGATTAGTATATGGTCAATGATAGCACTTACACATGATTTGGGATATCCTTTGGAAAAGGCTCAGGGTATTATTGATCGTACAAAGGATATGATGAAGTGTTTTATTTCAAATCCAACGGTGTCTATGGATTTGTCATTTAATGGTATTCAAACTAATATGAATGACTTTGTGGTTAGATTTATTAGTTCGAAAATGATTGAGGTAAATAATAAGTGCCCAAAGGAAGAGTGCGATGAAATTGAAAGAAGGTATGTTGCCAGAATACAGCCCAAATATTATAATAAATTTCAAAAGTCTCTGGAAAGGTATAATCATGGTATATTGAGTGCCATCATATTATATAAATTACTACGCTATTTCCTTGAGTCTGACTTCAATATTAATGAGGACTATCAGTTTGGACAGGAGGAAGCACGGCAATTTTATATTCATCGTGAAATATTAAGAGCTGTGGCATCTCATACGTGTAGAGATATATATCATCTGGACATGTTGAGTTTTTCTTTTTTACTAATTGTTGTGGATGATGCACAGGAATGGGGAAGAAAAAGAATTTCTGAGTTATACGTTAATAAGGATTCTTCATATGAGTTTTGCTCTATTGTTCCATCATTTGACGTTCATGAAAGCCAACATAGAGATGAAACTATTAAAATACATTCATTTAAGGCAAAAGAGAAGTTTTCGTTTAAAAATGAAAGTGATTTAAGAGATACATTTTTAAGCTTATATAAGCAATGCAGAGGATATAAAGAGATTTTCAGAGATGGACAAGATACAATTAGGCGCAACTTTAATTTTGAAAAACAATGTGATATTAGTTTCGAAAATACAAAATCGGTAAATTTTGTAGTTCAACTAATCATATCATACGATGATAGACCTAGATTTACCATAACAGTATCAGGAGATACTCCAAGGGCACTAAATAAATTTGGTGTTAAATACTTTGAAGAGATATTTAAACCTTATATGGTAGAAAAATTAGAAAGCAGTTCAAAAGAATATAGTAATACATATGAGATTATTGACCAGTCTGAGTGAATTACGATTAACTGCTAAAACTCCGCATGGAGAGGTGCCATATTGGAGTAAGGTAAGTACTGTCTCTGCGAAGGATATATTATCGTATTGCAATAAAAAGTACTTTGATAATTTATGTCAAGTAGGTTGCCCAAATTATTCAAGCAAGTGGTCATGTCCACCATATTCGCCTGCATATAAAGATTTTTCTAAAAACTATCAAAAACTTTGTGTAGTTTTATTAGGATTAGATATGTCAAGTCTTGATTACATAAAACAAGATTATTTAAAGATTAAAGCTGCTAATTCTATCTTGAAAAGTCGAATCGATAAGGTTTTAAGGGCTTGTAAAGATGATGATGAAAAATATATATCTACTGGAAGCTGCAGACTGTGCAAACCATGCCATAAAAAATTGAATGAACCCTGTGCACATCCTGATATACGCACATTTAGTTATGAAGCATTAGGGGTTAACGTATCATCAATGGTTCATGATATATTTGGTATAGATTTATTATGGTACGCAAAAGGTTCGTTGCCATTGTATACGTGTGTTGTGGCAGGATTACTTTCAAATCAAATGATGTTGGATGATAGAATTATAGCTAAGATAAAAGAATTTCGTTGAGTAAACCCTCAGTTTATACATAATGTGTAAACTGAGGGTTTGCTGCATAAAAGACAAGTTATAGAGAATAAAAGTAAAAACATTGAATATACTGATACAAAAAACAACAAATATTAAGAAGTGTGTTGACTATATCACAGAAAGGTGTTACTATGACTTTGGAGGTGCAGGAGATGATTACTTATGTTAAGATGCATAATTTTATGTCATTTAAGGATGTGTTGTTTGATTTTAGGAATGGAAGAAAGGGTGCGAAGAAATTCATTTCCATTTATGGTGAAAATGGTAGTGGAAAGTCTAATTTTGTTACCTGCATTGACTTGCTAAGGAAGTCTATTGAATCTTTTTATATGATAGGTGAAACTGGAAGGATAGCTGAATTTGCAAAAGAGAAAGATATTCCACAAGAGATAGTGGAGATGCTTGTTAAAAGCTCTAACATCCAAAAATACATTGAAAGTTGTAGAATGATTGAATGTGATGAGGCAACTCAAGTTGAATATGGATTCCAGACTAGTGGGCATGAGGGGTATTATATCATGTCTTTTAAAGAGCGGTTTTTATATGAAAAGCTTTATTATTTTACAGGAAAACAGAGAGGCGTTTTGTATGAGATAGATTATACAAAAGAAAATCCGAAAATAGATTTTTCAAACAAACTATTCAAGAGTAAGAAGATTGAGCTTGAACTTAGGGATGAAATCAGCAAATATTGGGGTAAACATACCTTATTGAGTATCTTTAATAAGGAAAGAGAGGAGAAGAATGAGGAGTATATTAAAGAAAGCTATTTAGACTATGTATTTGATATAATTGATATGCTAAAGGATACTACAATTCATTGTAAGAAATCATCGTCTTCTGGTAGTGAAGTAAATTCTTATAAACCTGCAAATGTGTTAAGAGACTTGAGAGAAGGAAAAATTAAGAAAGATAAGGAAGATTTACTGGATCGGTCTGAAAGGATTATTCGTGATTTTTTTACGCAGGCATATTCTGATATTAAAGACGTATATTATGACAGGAAAATAGATAGTGATGTAATTCTGTATAAATTGTTTGTCAGGAAGATGATTGGTGGGAAAATCAGGACACTTTCTTTTGATAATGAATCAGCCGGAACGCAGCATATTATTGATATTATCCGTTCTCTATTGGGAGCGTTTTGTGGAGTAACAGTTGTTTATGATGAAATAGATGATGGAATACATGACCTACTTTTGAAGAATGTATTGGAATCAATGATAGACGATATAACAGGACAGCTTATTATTACAACACACAATACGTATATGTTGGAGAGTATTGATATTAAATCGGTATATTTGATTAATGTTGATTATCAGGGAAATAAAGAGGTGAAGTGCTTAGATAAGTATCCAAGAATTCAGGGAACAAATAATCCTAGAATTATGTATTTAAAAGGCCTGTTTGGTGGGGTGCCAATTGTAGATATATTGGATTACGATACAATATTACAGGAGCTGGATGATTCGTCAAATGTAGAAGGAGGCGATTAAAAGTGTCTCATGATACATTGAATTATACGAGATGTGCAGTTATTGTTCATGGAAAATCGGAGTTTGCGTTAGTAAAGTATATTTACACGAATTTACATTTATCGGTGAAAATTATTGCGAAAGATAAAGGGCGTGGTAGTATTCAAATAAATGGATTACCAGAATATCTTATGAAAAAGCAGTTTAGGACACTTAAAGCATTTGCAGATGAGTTTTCTGTGGAATATGATAGAAAAACAAAACGCCTAATTAATTTTAAACTTTTTATTATAATGGATACAGATGATTGTGATGAGATTACAAGATCGAAATATATTTCCAAAGAACTGTTTGATGGTCATCCTTTAAAAGATTATATTGTTCCTTTATATAATGATACAAATTTGGAGGACGTAATGATAAAATCTGGAATAATGGTTAAAAGGATTCCTGATGCACAAAAAGGTTCATATTATACAAAGATTTTTCCGATTAATACCAAGCCTTTAAGTATTGATACGGTAAATCAGGTTAGAATATTTGCCAAGAAAATCGATGGTGTTAAAGAAACGAATATGCTGGCGTTTGTTGAATACTGTTTCCAACAAATGCCGGGAGAAGAATTATGGGGATAATAATATGGATAAAACAAAGAATATTTTTGTTTCGCATTATCATACTGATGCAGATAGTATTTTAAAGTTAAAATCGTTACTTGATAGGCATGGCCTGAAAATGAAGGATAGCTCAATTTATGAGAGTAAAAATCCTAATAATGCCAATAATGAAGAATATATAAAATCACTTATTCGGCCACGAATTGATTGGGCTGGAACAACAGTGGTATTAATAGGTAAGAATACAAGTAAAAGTGATTATGTAAATTGGGAAATAGAACATGCGGCAAGTAAGGGAAAAAGAATTGTTGGAGTGTATTTGCAAGGCGAAAGTGATAGTGAAATTCCAGAAGCGTTGAATAAATATGGGAATTCACTTCAGAAATGGAATGGAGAAAGCATTATTTCGGGAATTACCGGAGATAATACATGGAATGGACCTGGCAGAAATTGGGCCACGGAAAGAGTAACCTGCTGAAAGAGGAGATGAATAGATGAATTTGTATTCATATGTAATTACCAGAGATTATGGATTTGCACCAAATCCATTTTGGAATATTTGTACATTAGCAACTTGCAAGCCGCAGATTCGAGAACATGCATTAAAGGGAGACTGGGTAGCTGGATTTGGAAGTGCACATACTGAAATAGCAAAGAAAATGGTCTTTTTAATGCAGGTTGATGAAGTGTGTACGTTTGATGAGTATTGGGATGATTCAAGATTTTTCATAAAAAGGCCTCGTTTTGATGGAAATTATCAGCAATGTTATGGTGATAATATTTATCATCATGTTGATGGTGAATGGATGCAGGAAAATTCACATCATAGTTATGCTGATGGGATAAACCAGAATAATCTTGTTCACGATACGAGAATAGATAGGGTATTGATATCTTTTCACTATTGGTATTTCGGAGATAATGCTATAACGCTTCCACCGGAGTTTTCAGATGTAGTTGCAACTGGAAGAGGATACAGAAAATATCAAAATTCCGATTGTGCTGATACTATAGCTTGGGTTGAGAAAAAGTATGAGCTTGGCCAGCAAGGTTTGCCTTTTATGTGGAAGAAAATAAAGAACTTTGCCAGATTTGAAGGTGAAAGGTGATGGAAGAAGGGTCATGAACAATATAATGAATATATTTGACGTTGGATTAGATGGATGGAATATTATATATGTAAGGTTTAATTGGGTTGCAGTAATCGTTCTAATAATAGCATTTTTAATTCTTTCATTTATATTAAAAAGAGTCGTAAATATAGCTAATAAACATTGTATAATTTTTGATGAGATAATTTTAGGTATAGGTAGGAACAGTAGTGTTAAACTAAAATATAATAGGAAGGATCAGGAAGTCGCATATAAATTGTGGGTGGAGTTAAGTACACGAAAAATAGGGTTACCGTTTGATCAGGAAAATGATGTTATAACTGAAGTGTATAACTCTTGGTATGATTTTTTTAAGATTGCAAGGGAATTATTGAAGGATATTCCAGCTAGCAGACTTCCGTATTCTAATGATTTAATTAAACTTACTGAAAGAGTGCTTAATGTGGGGTTACGTCCGCATTTAACAAAGTGGCAGGCAAAATATCGGAAATGGTACAATAATGAATTTATTAAAAAAAACAATAAAAAATCTGAGACACCACAAGAAATTCAAAAACGATATCCTGAATATTCGGTGCTTGTAGAAGATTTGGTATTAACAAATAAAAGGATGATTGAGTACAAAGACCTAATGGGCAAAATAGCTTTTAATAGGTAATATAAAATGAGTAGTGGCTTATATTTGTTGGGTGTTTATGATTCCTTACCTTGTCAAAATTTAGCTCTCATTTTTGTCAGGCAACTGCTCATTTCATTGCCACATTGCTCATCATCTCCATAGAATGAAACATCAGATTGGGTTGGACATATTGTAGGCTATTTTGTTGAATAAATTGTGCAGACGATGCAATGATTTAAATTGTATTTTACATGGCAATCCGCTATACTAGTATTAAGTATAGCGGATTATTTTTTGGAGGCTTTTATGGCAAGTACTTTGAAGTTACCGGTTGGAATTGAAAATTTTGAGGAAATTCGTAAACTGGGTTTCTATTATATTGACAAGACAAGGCTTATTGAGCAGCTCTTACAGGGATGGGGGAAGGTTACTCTTTTTACCCGCCCTCGCCGTTTTGGTAAGACTCTCAATATGAGCATGCTAAAAAGCTTCTTTGAGATAGGCACAGATAAGACCTTGTTTGATGGCTTATATATTTCAGGCAATAAAGAGCTTTGTGATGAGCATATGGGGAAGTATCCTGTTATATTTCTTTCATTCAAGGGTGTGGATGGTTTAGACTTTACTACGGCAAGACGTATGCTGTGTGCTATTTTAAAGGATGAGCTTGACAGACATTACTATTTGAAGACCAGTGATGTATTGACTGATGAGGATAGAACACTGTTTACAAAGATGCTTCATGGGCAGGATGACAATATTGAGGATAGTATACGAATGCTTTCAAAGCTGTTGTATAAGCACTATGGTCAGAAAGTAGTTATTCTCATAGATGAGTATGATGTTCCACTCGACAAGGCTTTTCAGAATGGCTACTACAAGGAGATGGTTTCTCTCATCAGGGGGCTTTTCGGGCAGGCGCTCAAGACCAATGAGTTTTTACAGTTTGCTGTGCTTACAGGCTGCCTTCGTGTGTCAAAGGAGAGCATTTTTACAGGGCTCAATAATTTTGAAATCAATTCTATTGTGGATATCGACCATGATGAGCAGTTTGGCTTCACTGATGATGAAGTTATGAAGCTGCTTTTAGACTATGACAGGAGCGAGAGGTACCCGGATGCAAAGGAATGGTATGATGGCTATCATTTTGGTAATGCGGATATTTATTGTCCGTGGGATGTGATTAATTTTGCCAAGAAGCTTGTTTCAGATCCGTCAGCCAGACCGAGTGCGTTCTGGATTAACAGTAGTGGCAACGATATGGTGAAGCGCTTTGTGGACAAGGCTGACCAGACCACGAGGGATGAGATTGAAAAGCTCGTGGCAGGTGGATTTGTGGAGAAGCAGCTTCGTCTTGATCTGACATATGATGAGATTGACAATACTATTGACAATCTGTGGAGCGTGCTTTTCACTACCGGTTATCTCACCAAAATTGGTGAGGTCAAGGTGCCTGACAGCGAGAGCTATGCCTATAAGCTTGTGATTCCTAATAAAGAGGTGCGTGAGGTGTTTATTCTTCAGATTCAGGAGTGGTTCAAGGCTGTTGTTGCAAATGATGATGATACTATGAAGCTTTTATCAAAGGCAATTCTGGATAAAGATGAGAAACAGATTACCAGGCAGCTCAATATCGTTATGAGCCGCATGATTAGCATACTCGATACCAAGGCGCCTGATGCTATGAAGGAGAATTTCTATCATGGCTTACTTCTCGGTCTACTGCGTGGCAGCAATCCGGACTGGCTGATTAAGTCCAATCGTGAGTCGGGAGATGGCTTTAGTGATATTTTGATTGAGCCGGAGAATCCAGATGCTGGGATCGTTATAGAGGTGAAGTATGCTAAGGAGATGAAGGAGCTTGACGCAGCATGCGAGACTGCTATGGCACAGATTAAGAATAAGCGCTATGATGAGGCTCTGCGGGATGAGGGGCGGTGTGATATTTTAGCCTATGGCATTGCTTTTTGCAGGAAGCGGTGCAGGGTGGTTGGTGAGAAGCTGTAAATTATTTTTACTTTATACCAGAGGCTGGTATAGCGGATTATTTTGGAGGTGTTTTTATGAAGCTTAAAACAGGACAAAAGTGCGCATTCGGATTTGGCGCATTCGGAAAAGATATTGTGTATATGCTTATTTCATCGTATTTGCTCTACTACTACAATGTAGTGCTTGGGATGAGCAGTGTGTTTATCGGCACGGTGATGATGGCGGCGAGGATTTTTGATGCGTTCAATGACCCTGTGATGGGCATTATCGTAGCAAAGACGCGTACCGGGTGGGGCAGGTTCAGGCCTTGGATTTTTGCCGGCACGGTGCTCAATGCCGTGACCATATATGCTTTATATGCCACTCCTGAGTCTATGGGTGATTCAGCGCAGAGAGTGTGGCTTACAGTGTTTTACTTTGCATGGGGCATCACATATACGCTTATGGATATTCCGTTCTGGTCTATGATTCCCGCAATCACTGAGCCGGGCAGCGACAGGGAGCAGCTTACATCGCTTGCGAGGACATGCTCTGGCATTGGAGATGCTATCCCTACGGTGCTCACGATGACAGTGGTGCCTATTCTTGGTGCAGGAAGCTCTATGGCTGACTACAGGATTGGATTTAAGTGGTGGGCACTTATTATAGCGGTAGTATTTGTGATTTCTGAGCTTGTATGCGTGGCATGTGTGCCTGAAAGACCGGTTGCCTGTGATGAGAAGCCGGGAAAGATATCCGACATGTTTAAAGCCTTATTTAAGAACGACCAGGCTATGACTGTTGTGGTATCAATCATTCTCGTGTATACATCACTCAATATCTGTGGTAACCTGGTGCTTTATTTCTTCCGGTTTGATGTGGGAAACGAGGGTGCATATTCTATATTTGCTGCAGTTGCTTTTGCAGCACAGGTGCTTGTCATGATGGTTATACCGCTGCTTCGCAAGAGATTCAGCAAAAGCCAGCTTTTTATATCAGGATTTATTATTCAGATAGCAGGCTTTGCGGTGATACTTATCATGGCATTTGCAAAGCTCTACACGCCGCAGAGCTGGTACATACTCTGCCTGCCGGGTATTTTGATTTATCTGGGCTACGGTATGCTCAATGTTATCATGACTATATTTCTTTCAGATTCTGTTGATTATGGTGAGGTGATGAATGGCACGAGAGAGGAGTCGGTCATTTTCTCAATGCAGACATTTACGGTAAAGCTCGCTTCCGGTGTAGCGGTATTTCTGGCTGGGCTGGTGGTTGACTGGATACATCTGGATACCGCGGCTGCGGTACAGACACAGGATACACTTGATGCTCTTCGTATGTGGATGACGATTCCGTCTGTTATCCTGCTCATTGTGGGCATATTTGTATTTAAGAGGTTTTATAAGCTGGATGATACAAGGATGGAAGAAATTAAATCCAAGCTTAATTAAAAACTGCTTAGAGTCTGTAGAATTGTATACGAAAACAAATAACGCCCATGCATGAATGCATGGGCGAATTTTTATTTCTTAAGCTTCTTCTGTGCTGTAGAAAGCATCAGTTTAATACGGTTCAGCTGGTTTACATCAGAAGCACCCGGATCATAATCAATAGCCACGATATTGGCATCCGGATGATCATGTCTGATTTTCTTTATAACTCCCTTACCCACAATATGGTTCGGTAAGCATGCAAAAGGCTGTGCACAGATGATGTTTGTGACGCCCTCATTGATGAGCTCAAGCATCTCACCTGTCAGGAACCAGCCCTCACCGGTCTGATTACCGCACGAAACGATAGGAGAAGCATACTCTGCGAGATCCTGCACGTGAGCGGTTGGCTCAAAATGCTTGCTCTTAGCCAGCTCATCTCTAGCATCCTTTCTGAGCCACTCGAAGAAGGCGATAAGGCGGTTGTTCATAAACTTAGCTTTCTTAGAAGCACCGAGATAGTCAGCCTTGAAATTCGTGTTGTAGCAGCAGTAGAGTAAGAAATCAGTCAGATCAGGCACTACAGCCTCGGCTCCTTCAGCTTCGAGCAGGTCAACCACATAGTTGTTTGCTGCAGGCAGGAACTTGACGAGAATCTCACCGACCACGCCGACACGCGGCTTAACCTCATCTGTCATAGGCAGATTGTCGAAATCCCTTATGATTTCGCGGCACATCTTTTTGTATTTCTTGTGAGAGAGCATCTTTGTGTTGCCGACAAAGTCGATGACTCTCTTTTTCCACTTCTCATGGAGTGCATTGGCACTTCCCGGCTCTTTCTCATAAGGACGTACCCTGTAGAGACAGCGCATAAAGATATCGCCAAACTCAAGTGCATACAGTCCGTGCTGGATAAGGCTTGGAGTAAACTTAAAGCCTGGGTTTTTCTCGAGACCTACCATGTTGATTGAGATAACAGGCACATCAGGATATCCGGCCTTTTCGAGGGCTCTTCGGATAAATCCGATGTAGTTTGTCGCACGGCATCCGCCACCTGTCTGTGAGATGAGGATGGCTGTGTGTGTCATATCATAGTTGCCTGATTTGACGGCTGCCATAATCTGTCCCACGACGATGAGTGAAGGGTAGCAGGCGTCGTTGTTTACGAACTTAAGTCCCACGTCCACACATTCCCTTGCAGGGATATCCGGTATGACCATATTGTAGCCGGCTGCCTTAAAGGCTGGAACGAGGAGGTCAAAGTGTATAGGTGACATCTGAGGGCAGATGATGGTGTAGTTGTCCTTTTTCATCTGCTCGGTGAATACAACACGCTCGTAGTTAGACGGTTTTAAGTCACGCTTTTCATGCTTGGTTTCCTTGACTCTTATGGCGGCAAGGAGCGAGCGGATACGGATTCTTGCTGCACCCAGGTTGTTTACCTCGTCGATCTTCAGGCAGGTGTATATCTTGCCGGAGCCTGTCAGTATATCGTTTACGCAGTCGGTTGTGACAGCATCGAGACCGCAGCCAAACGAGTTGAGCTGGATTAAGTCAAGGTCATCACGGGTCTTTACAAAGTTGGCGGCTGAGTACAGTCTGGTGTGGTACATCCACTGGTCCATGACGATGAGAGGTCTCTCAAGCTCGCCCAGATGGGATACGGAGTCCTCTGTCAGCACACAGATGCCATAGCTTGTGATGAGCTCAGGGATACCGTGGTTGATTTCCGGGTCCACATGGTACGGACGGCCTGCGAGCACGATTCCGCGACGTCCGGTGTCTTCCATGTAGTCGAGCACTTCCTCGCCCTTTCGCTGTATCTCAAGCCTTGTCATGGCAAGCTCCTTCCAGCCTGCGGCTACCGCATCACGAATCTGTGACTCAGGCAGATTGAAATCACCCTTTGAGAAAGTGGCTACGAGCTGCTGTGAGATAGTTTCCTCACTCTCAAATGACATAAACGGATTTATGAATTTAACCTCGCCTGAGGTAATCTCGTCCACGTTGTTTTTGATATTCTCAGAGTATGATGTGACAATAGGGCAGTTGTAGTGATTGTTTGCATCAGGAAACTCCTTGCGCTCATATGGCACTGCCGGGTAGAAAATAAAATCTACATTTTGTTTTATGAGCCAGCTTATATGACCATGTGTGAGCTTTGCAGGGTAGCACTCTGACTCACTTGGGATGGAGTCGATACCCATCTCATAAATCTTTCTGGTAGACTGTGGTGACAGTACTACAGAAAAGCCGAGGCGTTTGAAAAATGTAGCCCAGAACGGATAGTTCTCGTACATATTCAAGGCTCTTGGGATGCCGACTGTACCGTGTGGAGCATCCTTTAGGTCAAGTGGCTCATAGTCAAATATACGCTTGTTCTTGTATTCAAAAAGATTTGGTATGTTATCCTTGTTCTTCTCCTTGCCCAGACCCTTTTCACAGCGGTTTCCGGTGATGTACTGTCTGTTGTCGGAGAATTTGTTTATAGTTAAAAGACAGTGGTTTGTACAGCCCTGACAGCGTGCGAGCTTTGTGGTGTAGGTGAGCTCGTTTATCTGGTCGATTGTGAGCATTGTTGTCTTGTAATCAGCCTTGTGGCGCTCACGTGCGATGAGTGCGGCACCAAAGGCGCCCATGATACCTGCGATGTCAGGCCTTGTGGCATGTACACCTGCTATTTTTTCAAAGCTTCTAAGAACGGCATCATTGTAGAAGGTACCGCCCTGGACTACGATATTTTCACCGAGGTCGCTTGCATCAGAAAGCTTGATAACCTTGAAAAGAGCATTTTTTATTACTGAGTAGGCAAGTCCTGCTGAGATATCTGCGACAGATGCGCCCTCCTTCTGGGCCTGCTTTACCTTTGAGTTCATGAAAACCGTACATCTGGTTCCAAGGTCGATAGGATTCTTTGCAAAAAGGGCTTCCTTTGCAAAATCCTGAACAGAATAGTTTAAAGACTTTGCGAAGGTCTCAATAAATGAGCCGCAGCCTGAAGAGCAGGCCTCGTTGAGCTGTACTGAGTCGACGGTCTGGTTCTTTATCTTGATGCACTTCATGTCCTGTCCACCGATATCGAGGATACAGTCTACCTTTGGGTCGAAGAATGCTGCTGCGTAGTAGTGGGCTACAGTCTCAACTTCGCCGTCGTCCAATTTTAATGCTGCCTTTAATAAAGCCTCTCCGTAGCCTGTAGAGCAGGAGTGTACGATGTGTGCATCATCAGGAAGCTTTGCGTAAATCTCCTGGATAGAACGGATGGCTGTCGCGAGAGGGCTTCCGTTGTTATTGCTGTAGAATGAGTATAAAAGGTCTCCGGCCTCGCTTACGAGAGCGATTTTAGTGGTGGTTGAGCCTGCATCTATTCCGAGATAGCAGTTGCCCTTGTATGTAGAAAGGTCACCGGTCTTTACGTGATTGTTGCCGTGACGCGTTGTAAATTCATCGTAATCAGCCTGATCCTTAAAAAGAGGCTCCATACGTGCCACCTCAAATTCCATCTTTATGCCGTTTGAGAGGCGGTCGATTAAGGATGAGAGTGTGGTGACAGAGTTGTCTTTATAGTTTAATGCAGAGCCTATTGCTGCAAACAGATGAGAGTTTTCAGGAACGATAGTGTGCTCGTCATCGAGATTTAAGGTTCTGATAAATGCTGATTTAAGTTCTGACAAAAAGTGCAGAGGACCGCCAAGGAAAGCAACATGTCCCTTGATTGGCTTACCGCAGGCGAGGCCGCTGATGGTCTGGTTTACCACGGCCTGAAAGATTGAAGCGGATAAATCCTCGCGTGTGGCTCCCTCATTGATGAGAGGCTGGATATCTGTCTTTGCAAATACTCCACAGCGGGCTGCTATAGGGTAGATGGCCTTGTAGCTTTTTGCGTATTCATTTAGTCCTGTAGCGTCTGTCTGGATGAGAGAAGCCATCTGGTCGATAAATGAGCCTGTACCGCCGGCACATATGCCGTTCATACGCTGTTCCACGTTGCCGCCCTCGAAGTATATGATTTTGGCATCCTCGCCACCTAGCTCTATTGCCACATCGGTCTGTGGAGCATAGTGTGTGAGTGCGGTAGATACAGCTATAACCTCCTGTACGAATGGCACCTCAAGGTGCTTTGCAAGAGTGAGTCCGCCGGAGCCTGTTATCATAGGACAAACTGAAAGGTCACCTGTCTTGCCGTAGGCCTTTCTGATAAGGGACTCAAGTGTCTCCTGGATATTTGCAAAATGACGCTCATAATCGGAAAAGAGGATATTGTCATCGGCGTCAAGAAGTGCAATCTTGACGGTTGTTGAGCCGATATCAATACCCAACTTATGTAAGCTGTTATTTTCCATAGTGGTTCCTCCATAATGTATTACTTATATGTTTTTATATATCTTTCTTCTTATTAAAATATATAATAGTTCAATTTTCAAAACAGAGATTATTATACGACAGATATCGACAAATTACAATGACTATAATTATAAAGAATTTGTGAATAATTCGCTGTCTCGTTGACAAAGTATGATTTAACTATCATAATAAATTTTGTAATTAATCGCTGCCCTTTGCACTATAGTGTAAAAGGCAGCAATAATATGACAGGAGGATGCAGACGCGTGGTTTTATATTGCATCAAAACCATGTCTGCTAAAATGTATGAACTGGCTTAACAAACTAGAACAAAAATATGGAAGTAAAGCGATTCCGAATATCACTAGAATATTTATCGCTGCGAATCTGATAGGTAGTGTGCTGCTTTTGACAAAGGGAGATGTTGTCCTTTATTATCTGCAGTTTTCAGCCTCTGCTATTTTGCACGGACAGGTATGGCGTCTTATAAGCTGGATTTTTGTGCCGAGCGGCAGCATATCATTTTTACAGCTTTTATTTATATTCTGTCTGTGGACGCTTGGAGACAGCATGGAGTCATATCTTGGCTCTTTTAGGATGAATGTGTACTTTTTCGGGGGCTTTTTGCTGTATGATATAGTTGGAATGCTTGTATTTGCAGTGACACATGTATCCATCAATCTGACTATGTACTATATACTTATAGCTATGTATCTGATGCTTGGTCTTTTGATGCCGGAGGCAGAGGTGAGGCTTTACTTTGTGCTTCCTATAAAGATGAAGTGGATGGTGCTTGTTTACTTTGTGATGTTTGCATATGATGTGCATACCTATATGAGCTTTGGATGGCAGATTGGATTGGCATACGGCTCAGAAATCGTTCTTGCACTTATAAATCTGTTGGTATTCATTTATGGCTGCAAGCACAGGCTCTCATTCAGGCAGAATATGCACCAGAAGAGGAGAAAGGCACAGTTTAAGGCTCAGTTTTCAGAACCTCGCCCGGGAAGTGGCATCTCACGCCACAAGTGCTATATATGCGGCAGAACAGAATTGTCAAATCCTGAATTAACATTCAGATACTGCTCGAAGTGCACCGGCAACAAGGAATACTGTCAGGATCATCTGTTTACACATACGCACGTATAATATACATGTACTACTTTTTCTAATTCATTGACAAAGTAAACTGATGAATTTATAATGGACACAGTATTATTTTCGGAGGAACATTTATGGAGAACGAGGCAACAGTTTCGAAAAATTTTATTGAACAGATTATTGAGAAGGACTTGGCTGAGGGTCATTGCAAGACAGTAAAGACCAGATTCCCACCGGAGCCAAACGGTTATTTACACATCGGCCATGCGAAGTCTATTCTTTTAAACTATGGACTGGCAAAGAAGTATGATGGACAGTTCAATCTCAGGTTTGATGATACAAACCCTACCAAGGAGCGTCTGGAGTTTGTAGAGTCTATTGAGGCCGATGTTAAGTGGCTTGGTGCTGACTGGGCGGACAGAAAGTTTTTTGCATCCAATTACTTCGACAAGATGTATGAGTGTGCAGTAGGGCTTATAAAGAAGGGAAAGGCATATGTATCTGATCTGACACCTGATGAGATAAGAGAGTATAGAGGTACACTCACAGAGGCCGGCAAGGAGGATCCATACTCAAAGAGAAGTGTTGAGGAAAACTTAGACCTTTTTGAGCGCATGAAAAACGGTGAGTTCGAGGATGGCACAAAGGTGCTTCGTGCGAGAATTGACATGAGCTCTTCAAACATCAATATGAGAGATCCGATTCTTTACCGTGTGGCTCATATGACACATCACAATACAGGTGATAAATGGTGTGTATATCCTATGTATGATTTTGCTCATCCTATAGAGGATGCTATCGAGGGTATCACACATTCTATATGTACTCTTGAGTTTGAAGACCACAGACCGCTGTATGACTGGGTGGTTATTGAATGTGGATTTAAGAATTCTCCTGAGGAGTCGCCAAAGCAGATTGAGTTTGCAAAGCTCTATCTGACAAATGTTGTAACAGGAAAGAGATATATCAAGCGTCTTGTGGAGGACGGCATAGTTGATGGCTGGGATGACCCGAGGCTTGTTTCTATAGCAGCGCTCAGACGCAGGGGCTTCACACCGGAGTCTATCCAGAATTTTGTTGATCTGTGTGGTATATCAAAGGCTAACAGCTCTGTTGACTACGCTATGCTTGAGTACTGTATCCGAGAGGATTTAAAGGCTAAGCGCCCTCGTATGATGGCTGTGCTTGATCCGGTCAAGGTGATTATCGACAATTACCCTGAGGGACAGGTTGAGTATCTTGAAGTGGACAATAACGTGGAGAATCCTGAGCTTGGAAAGAGAAAGGTTCCTTTCACCAGAGAGCTTTATGTGGAGAGAGAGGACTTCATGGAGGAGCCACCGAAGAAGTATTTCCGTATGTTCCCTGGCAATGAGGTGCGTTTCATGAACGCTTATTTTGTGAAGTGCAATAGCTGTGTGAAGGACGAAAACGGCAATATTACAGAGATTCACTGTACATATGACCCGGCATCAAAGGGTGGCAACAGTCCTGATGGCAGAAAGGTCAAGGGAACTATCCACTGGGTTTCAGCCGAGTATGGAAAGCAGGTAACTGTACGTCTTTACGAGAATATCGTAAATGAGGAGCTTGGTGTGTACAATGAGGACGGAAGCCTAAATCTTAATCCAAATTCACTCACAGTGCTTGATAACTGTGTAGTGGAGCCGGAGCTTATGAAGGCCAAGGCTTATGACAGCTTCCAGTTTGTCAGAAATGGCTTCTTCTGCGCGGATTGCAAGGACTCAAAGGATGGACAGCCTGTATTTAACAGAATCGTCTCATTAAAGAGCTCATTCAAGCTTCCGACAGCTAAATAGTTTTTGACTAAAAATAAACAGAAGAGAACGAAATTATTAAAAAAATAAGAGATGTGAAATAATTGCTGTTATTTCACATCTCTTTTTCTTTTATTTGTTGTAACAATTAATTATTTTTCTTGTTCTCAAGTTCAAGAAGCTTCATTGCACGCACCTTGAGTGGCAGACCAAACAGTGTGATGAAGCCGTCTGCATCATGGTGATCATATAAATCTCCTGTAGTAAAGCTTGCAAGAGACTCACTGTAGAGTGAATATGGTGAAGTAGTGCCGGCCTTGATGATATTGCCTTTATATAATTTGAATTTAACTTCTCCGGTTACATATTCCTGTGTTGACTCTACGAAAGCCTGGATTGCTTCACGAAGTGGTGTGAACCATTTTCCTTCGTATACTACCTGAGCGAGCTTGTTGCCCATTTCTTTTTTGACCTCCATTGTAGCACGGTCAAGGCAGAGCTCCTCGAGCTGGTCATGTGCCTCCATAAGGATTGTTCCACCAGGAGTCTCATATACACCACGTGATTTCATACCTACTACACGGTTCTCAACGATATCGATGATGCCGATGCCGTGCTTGCCACCGAGACGGTTGAGCTCTCTGATGATGTCTGCTACCTTCATCTTTTTGCCGTTGACAGATGTAGGAACACCCTTCTCAAATGTCATTGTAACATACTCACCCTCGTCAGGAGCATGCTCAGGTGTGACACTTAATACGAGCAGATGGTCATAGTTTGGCTCCTGTGAAGGATCCTCAAGCTCAAGTCCCTCGTGGCTGATGTGCCAGAGGTTACGGTCACGGCTGTAGCTTGAATCTGTGCCGAACGGAAGGTCGATTCCGTGTGCCTTACAGTACTCGATCTCAGCCTCACGTGAATCCATTTTCCAGTTGTCCTGACGCCATGGAGCGATTACCTTGATATCAGGAGCGAGCGCCTTGATACCGAGCTCGAAACGGATCTGGTCGTTTCCTTTACCTGTTGCACCGTGGCAGATGGCTACAGCGCCTTCTTTTCTTGCAATCTCTACAAGCTTCTTTGCGATGCCCGGTCTTGCCATTGCTGTTCCAAGGAGGTATTTGTGCTCATAAACTGCGCCGGCCTGTACACAAGGTACGATGTAGTCCTCACTGAACTCATCACAGATATCCTCTATGTAAAGCTTTGAAGCTCCGGATAATTTAGCTCTCTCATCGAGTCCGTCAAGCTCCTCTCCCTGTCCGCAGTTGATGCAGCAGCAGATTACGTCATAGTCATAAGTCTCTTTAAGCCATGGAATGATAGCAGTGGTATCAAGTCCGCCTGAATAAGCTAATACAACTTTGTCTTTCATAAGTGCGTGTCCTCTTTTCGTTTATTCTTTATGATGGTAACCATTAATTGCTTTTGTGTCTAAAAGCCTTGAATAATTACTTTAGAATAAATATATACCAGTTCTTTACATATTGCAAGTGAAAAAATATACATTATTCATGTATAATTATACATAATTTTGTATAATTTTTCTCTTTACGGATTGAAATTACTGTACTATATTATTATGTATGATGCGTCAGACCCATTTTATATGGTTATGCAGAAATACAATATGAAAAGAGGAAATACTATGATAAAGGCTGGTATTATTGGAGCCACCGGATATGCCGGAGCGGAGCTCGTGAGAATTTTGATGAATCATAAAGAGGTAGAGATTGCATGGTATGGCTCACGAAGCTATGTGGATGAGAATTATGCCGATATCTATGGAAATATGTTTCAGATAGTTGATGCAAAGTGCATGGATGACAATATGGAGGAGCTTGCAGAGTCTGTTGATGTGATTTTTACTGCGACCCCACAGGGCTTTTTGGCAGGCGTGCTCACTGAGGATATATTAAATAAGGTAAAGATTGTCGATCTGTCAGCGGACTTCCGTATCAAGGATGTAGCCACATATGAGAAATGGTACAAGATTGAGCACAAGTCGCCGCAGTTTATTGATGAGGCTGTATATGGTCTGTGTGAGATAAACAGGGACAAGGTCACAAAGGAGACAAGGCTTGTTGCAAATCCTGGCTGCTATACCACATGCTCTATCCTTACAGCTTATCCGCTTGTTAAGGAGGGACTTATTGATACAGATACACTTATCGTCGATGCAAAGTCAGGCACATCTGGCGCAGGACGTGGTGCAAAGACACCTAATCTGTTTTGTGAAGTAAATGAGAGCATGAAGGCATATGGCGTTGCCTCACACAGACATACCCCTGAGATAGAGGAACAGCTTGGATATGCGGCAGGAAAAGAAATCCTTATCAACTTTACTCCGCATCTTGTTCCGATGAACAGAGGAATCCTCGCTACAGAGTATGCGACACTTAAGAAAAAGCCTGACGGAACACTTCCTACATATGATGAGATTAAGGCAGTTTACGATAAGTATTATGCAAATGAGAAGTTTGTCAGAGTACTCAAAAAAGGTGTATGCCCTGAGACAAAGTGGGTTGAGGGCAGCAACTATGTGGATGTAAACTTTGTGATTGATGAGAGAACCGGCAGAATTATTATGATGGGTGCTCTTGACAATCTGGTAAAGGGTGCTGCAGGACAGGCAGTTCAGAACATGAATCTGTTATTTGGCTTCGATGAGGCAGAGGGACTCAATATGGTTCCTATGTTCCCGTAATAATTAATAATAGGAAAGTAATTATCAGAAAGATGCATTATAATGCTGATAGTTATATAAAAATATAAGGATGATTTAATAAAATGAGTAATGAGAATAAATATGAAATAAGGGTTATGACGATAGATGATTATGATGAGGTATACAGCCTCTGGCAGACCATCCACGGCTTTGGAATCCGTTCTATTGACGACTCAAGAGAGGGAGTCCTTAGATTTCTTAAGAGAAATCCAACTACGAGTGTTGTAGCGGTAGAAGATGGAAAGATAGTTGGAGCGATACTCTGCGGACACGATGGCAGAAGAGGCTGCCTGTATCATGTATGCGTGGATGAGCATTACAGGAAGTGCGGCATCGGAAAGAGCATGGTGGTTGCCTGCATGAGAGCACTTCAGGCAGAGCATATCAACAAGGTGTCAATCATAGCCTTCAAGGTGAATGAGCTGGGAAACCACTTCTGGAAGGAAGAGGGATGGACATTCAGAGAAGACCTAAACTACTATGATTTCACACTTAACGAAGAAAATATAACAAGATTTAACAAATAAGGAGCGGTACAATGGCAGATAAGAACATGGAACAGGTAATGGAAAAGGCACAGGTGCTCATAGAGGCACTTCCGTATATACAGAGATTTAACAGAAAGATTATCGTTGTAAAGTACGGCGGCTCTGCAATGGTTGACGAACAGCTTAAAAAGCAGGTAATCCAGGATGTCACACTTCTCAAGCTGGTCGGCTTCAAGCCTATCATCGTACACGGTGGAGGCAAGGAAATCAGCAAATGGGTAGGAAAGGTCGGCATGGAGCCTGTATTTGTAAACGGACTCAGAAAGACTGATGCCGATACAATGGAGATTGCCGAGATGGTACTGAATAAGGTAAACAAATCTCTCGTCACACTTGTTGAGGAGCTTGGTGTGCAGGCTGTCGGAGTGAGCGGCAAGGACGGCGGGCTCTTAAAGGTAAAGAAAAAGTATTCAAACGGAGAGGATATAGGCTTTGTAGGTGAAATCACTGATGTCAATCCAAAAATTCTTTATGACCTGCTCGAGAAGGATTTTCTTCCAATTGTGTGTCCAATCGGTCTTGATGACGAATACAATACATACAATATCAATGCAGATGATGCAGCATGTGCTATCGCAAGAGCTGTTTCAGCAGAAAAGCTTGCATTCCTCACAGATATCGAGGGTGTATACAAGGATCCTTCAGATAAGAACACTCTTATTTCAGAACTTACAGTCTCAGATGCAAAGAAGCTTATAGGTGATGGCTTTATCGGCGGAGGAATGCTTCCTAAGCTCAACAACTGCATAGATGCCATCGATAACGGAGTTTCAAGAGTTCATATTCTTGATGGACGTATCGCGCACTGCTTACTGCTTGAGATATTCACAAACAGAGGAATCGGAACAGCTATTCTTGGAGATTCGGAGGAGAAATTTAACAATGAGCAATAATATGGATAAACAGTCATACATTGATGAGGCAGAAAAGGAACTGCTTCATACCTACAACAGATTTTCACTTGTACTCGATCACGGCGAGGGAGTACATCTTTATGATACAGACGGCAATGCATATCTGGACTTTGCCGCAGGAATAGCCGTATGTGCACTTGGATACAGCAATGAGCACCACAAGGAGGCATTAAAGGCACAGGTTGATAAGCTTTTACATACATCAAACCTTTACTACAATGCGCCTGTCATCGAGGCGGCAGACAAGGTGCTTAAGGCAAGCAAAATGGACCGTATTTTCTTTACCAACAGTGGTACAGAGGCTATTGAGGGCGCTATCAAGGCTGCAAAGAAATATGCCTTTACAAGAGACGGCCATGCAGGTCATGAGATAATTGCCATGAACCATTCCTTCCACGGAAGAAGCATCGGAGCACTTTCTGTTACAGGCAATGCGCATTATCAGGAGCCTTTTGAGCCTCTTATGCCGGGAGTTAAGTTTGCGGATTTCAATGATTTAGAGAGCGTTAAGGCTCAGGTGACAGACAAAACCTGCGCCATTATTATGGAAACTATTCAGGGTGAGGGCGGTATTTACCCGGCAAAGAAGGAGTTTATCGAGGGAGTGAGAGCTCTCTGTGATGAAAAGGATATTCTTCTTATCCTTGACGAGATACAGTGCGGCATGGGCAGAAGTGGCGAGATGTTCGCATGGCAGAACTATGATGTAAAGCCTGATATCATGACCTGTGCGAAGGCACTCGGCTGTGGCGTGCCGGTTGGTGCCTTTCTCATGACACAGAGGGTGGCAGACAAATCCCTTGCACCGGGCGACCATGGCACCACATACGGTGGCAATCCGTTCGTAGGAGCCGCAGTAAGTGCAGTGTTTGATGAGTTTAAGCGTCTTGATATAGTAAGCCATGTAAAAGAGGTTGCACCTTACCTGGAGAAGAAGCTTGATGAGCTTGTTGCAAAATTCGACTGTCTCACAGCCAGAAGGGGTATGGGACTCATGCAGGGCGTGGAGTGTAGCCTTCCTGTAGGAAAGGTCTCAGCAGAGGCTTTAAATCAAGGCCTTATAGTCATTACGGCAGGCAGCAATGTGCTTAGATTTGTGCCTCCTCTTGTTATCGAAAAGAGTGATGTTGACGAAATGATAGAAAAACTTGAAACAACACTTGTAATACTGTCAAAAAGTCTGTAAAATAAAGAGGACATCGATTTCTCCTTTGAGATTATGATATTAATCAAAGGAGACCATATGAAAAAAATAATATTATTAAGTGCGTTTATTTTAACAATAGCGTTTGGCCTTTGCGGCTGTAAAAAGGATGATGCCACAGTTCATTTTGCTTCTGAAACGGAGCAGACTGCTGTGGTTTCAAGTGATGTAAACAGACAGACTGCTGATCCCAAGGAGAAGAAAGCTTCATCCGATGGAGAACAGGAGCAGAAGGCAAAAGACACAGCAGATGACACTGATGAATCTACTGAGTGGTGCGTCTATATCTGTGGTCAGGTTGCCAATCCCGGTGTATACAGAGTAAAGCCGGGCGCGAGAGTTTGTGAGCTCGTTGATATGGCGGGAGGTATGCTGGAAACAGCTGACAAGAGCTTTTGGAATCTGGCATCAGAGCTGTATGATGGGCAGATGCTGTATTTCCCGACTGTAGAGGAGCTTAAGTCGGATCACATACCTGAGGGCACATATACCACCGGCATAGATGGCTCGCTGATGAAGGGCGGCGCTGAGGAGCATATAGGCGTAAAGGATGGCAAGCTCAATATCAATACCGCAACTGTCGAGCAGCTAATGGCTCTTTCCGGAATTGGTGAGAGCAAGGCAAAGAGTATTGTTGAAGATCGCGCTAAAAATGGATTGTTTTCTTCGATTGAGGATATCACGAGGGTGTCCGGCATTGGTGAAGCAATGTTTAATAAAATAAAAGATGATATAACAGTAAATTAGGAGTGTATAAATGGCAAAAAAAGTGCTGGTCGTTGACGACGAAAAGTTAATTGTAAAAGGAATACGTTTCAGTCTGCTGCAGGATGGCATGGAGGTAGACTGCGCATATGACGGTGAGGAGGCCTTAAATATGGCGAAGGCCAATTCATATGATATGATTCTTTTAGATGTCATGCTTCCAAAGATGGATGGCTTTGAGGTGTGTCAGGCAATAAGGGAGTTTTCTGATGTCCCGATTGTCATGCTCACTGCAAAGGGCGATGACATGGACAAAATTTTAGGACTTGAGTACGGCGCTGATGACTATATCACAAAGCCATTTAATATTCTTGAGGTAAAGGCCAGAATCAAGGCAATAATGCGGCGCACTTCACCGGAACGCGCACCACAGGTACAGTCATCTGTAATTGAAAAGGGTGATATCAAGCTCGACTGTGACAGCAGACGTCTGTTCATAAATGATAATGAAATCAATTTGACTGCAAGAGAGTTTGAGCTGCTCGAGATTCTGATCAAAAATGAAAATAAAGTGTACAGTAGGGAGAGCCTTTTAAAGATTGTATGGGGCGAGGATTACCCGGGTGACGTGCGTACGGTTGATGTGCATGTCAGACGTCTTCGTGAAAAGATTGAGGCAAATCCAAGCGAGCCGAAGTACGTTCATACCAAGTGGGGTGTGGGATATTACTACAACCAGAAGTAATACTTTCAGAAAGGTTCTAAAATGTTTAAGAGTAAAGTACATTTTGCATTTTATAAGAGTCTGAAATCCAGGCTGATTTTCATGATTTTTGTTCTCGTTCTGGTACCGGAGGTGGTGCTATGCTTCGGCATACTTAACACCTACGAGTCCAGAGCGGTTTCAATCCGCGAAAGTGAAGTGCTTAGTCAGGCAAAGATTCTCGCAAACAAGATATCCACAAGTAAATACTTTGATGAGGATGGCGGTGACTTGAGCAATATTGATGCTCAGATTGACACTCTTACTACTATATATGAGGGCCGTGTGCTCATAGTTGACAAGCATTTTAAGATCATTAAGGATACTTACAATTTAGATGATGGCAATACTATTATCTCAGAGGAGGTTATCAAGACATTCTCTGCTTCAGAGATTACGAACTATGATTCTAAAAACCACTATATCGAGCTTTCTGTTCCGATAAGCAATCCAAACGACAAGGATTCAAAGATAGAGGGAGCACTTGTTGTAAGTGTGTCGACGGACAATATATCGCTAAATATGTCGTATCTGACACAGATTGCGGTGACTGTTGCCATTATCGCAGGTGCGGTGGTGCTCTTTTTTGGTGTGCTTGTGCTTTTGCATCTTTTTGTACCGATTAAGAAGCTTTCTGACGAGATATCAGACATTAAGGATGGCTTTGGAAAAGAGCAGCTGGATGTAGATGACTATGCGGAGACTGCTATAATAAGCAGGAATTTTAATGAGCTGATGAGCGGAATGAAGGTCATGGATGAGTCCAGACAGGAGTTTGTATCGAATGTGTCACATGAGCTCAAGACACCTCTTACTTCCATGAAGGTACTCGCAGATTCCATCAACAGCATGGGTGATGAGGCTCCGATTGAGATGTACAGGGAGTTCATGGGAGATATCACAAGCGAGATAGACAGAGAGACAAAGATAATAAATGACCTGTTATCACTGGTCAAGATGGATAAGTCGGCTGCCACGCTGAATATCGAGAGCGTTAATATCAATGACCTGCTCGAGCAGATTATGAAGAGACTTCAGCCGATTGCTGACAAGCAGCAGGTGGAGCTTGTACTCGAGAGCTTCAGACCGGTAACTGCAGAGATAGATGAGGTGAAGCTGACGCTTGCTTTTACAAACCTCATTGAGAATGCAATCAAGTACAATGACAACGAGACCGGTGGCTATGTTCATGTATCCTTAAATGCGGACCATCAGTATTTCTATCTGAAGGTGGAGGACAACGGTATCGGTATACCGGAGGAGTCCTTAGAACACATCTATGAGAGATTTTATCGCGTGGACAAGTCGCATTCGAGAGAGATTGGCGGTACAGGTCTGGGACTTGCCATTACAAGAAGCTCTATTCTTATGCATAGGGGAGCTATAAAGGCTCACAGTGTGATGGGAGAGGGCACTACCTTTGATGTGCGTATACCGCTCAACTATATTGTATAGGAGGCTTGACGTGAAAAGAATAATTATATTCGTGCTCACTGCAGTAATTCTGCTCTCCATGGGCGGCTGCACAAAGAAAAAAGCAGACAATACGGTTGAGGTGTTTTGTCTGAATATGGATGTTACGAGCAGCGTGCCGGAGTCATATGTGCTTAGAAGCAAAAACTCAGATGTGGACAAGCAGGTGGATGAGCTCCTTGGGAGAATGCAGGATAAGCCTGAAGACTCAAGACTGCGCAAGGCGATTCCGGATGAGGTGTCTGTGAGAGGTCATGAGGAGAAAAACTATAACTGCACTGTGGATTTCAGCAAGGAGTATTATGACCTTACGGCTGCGCAGGAGGTGCTTTTGAGAGCTTCTGTAGTCCGCACGCTCACACAGCTGGATAGTATTTCATATGTGACATTTACCGTAAACAGTATTCCTCTTGTGGACTCGGATGATGAGATTGTCGGTAGCATGGGTGCTGATGATTTTGTTGAGAATCCGGGTGAGCAGATTAATACAAGTGTGAAGGAGACGCTCACGCTTTATTTTGCTGACAAGGATGGTACAGGGCTTGAAAAACAGACCAGAGTGATACATTACAGCTCAAATATAGCGCTTGAAAAGCTTGTTGTTGAGCAGCTTATTGAGGGACCAAAGGGCTCTAAGCTCAAGGCAACTCTTCCGGGCACAACAAAGCTTATCAATGTGTCTGTGGCAGATAGAATATGCTATCTGAACTTTGACTCTTCGTTCAGAAATACTATTGACAATAAGCTGACAGAGGATGTGGTGCTGTATTCGATAGTTAATTCACTCACCTCACTTCCTACTGTGGACAAGGTACAGATCTCACTTGACGGTGAGAATGACGGCATGCTGCTTTATAATTACAAGCTAAGCGACATGTATGAGTTTAATAAGGATATAGTGGATTCTGATGATTCCACGGAAAAAACTGAAAAATAGAATAGATTGGATTAGGAGGAGAAGAGTATTAGTAAAAGACCGATGTTTTTATTTGCGTTGGTCTATACTGCAGGAACTGTTTCAGGTATGTATGGCAGGGGCTTTGGCTGTTTGGTTTTTGCCATGTTGGTTGTGGCTTTAATAGCTGAGTGTGTGGTGTCTAAGGGCAGCCTTTCCGGTATCGGGCGCATAGTTGTTTTGCTTATCCTGATATCGTCAGCTGTTTTTGCAACAGCACAATTCAGATACACTTCGGTAGAAGAAAACCGTGACAGCTATATGCAGTATATGACAGATGAAAAATCTGTCATCGTCTGGGGGAAGATTTATAAAACTGAATACAAGTATTTCTCATACAGGTATTATATGACGGACTGCGTAGTGCAGCCCGGGTACGGCAAGGCTTTGGGCAGAAAAATATCCTGTGGTGATGTCGTGGTATACTGTAACAGCAAAAGCGCACATCTGGGCGATTATATGAAAGCTAACGGTAAGATAGGCTTGTTTAAGTCTGCAACCAATGAGGGAGAGTTTGACAGAGCGCGCTTTTACCGCTCACAGGGAATTGATTTCTCGGTGAATGCAGACAGTATTAGGACAAGCACCGGTAAACATGCATGGTATTACCACAGACTTGAAAAACTTCGTGATACGCTGTCAGCTTCACTTCTTGAGGTGACTGATGAGACAACGGCAGGAGTGCTTTCGTCCATGCTGCTTGGAGACAAGTCGTATCTGGATGATGAGATAAAGGATTTATACCAGGTCAGCGGTATTTCTCATATACTGGCTATTTCCGGACTTCATATTTCTATAGTTGGCATGGCCTTTTACAAGCTTCTCAGAAAAAGAAGGGTGAGCTATACAGCGGCATTTGTCTGTTCTGCGGCACTTATACTAAGCTATGCTGTTATGACAGGAAATGCCGTGTCCACAAGGCGTGCCGTGGGAATGTTCATACTTACAATGCTTGCGGCAGCTTTAGGCAGATGTACAGATATGCTCAATTCTCTTGGCATCATGGTCATTTACCTGCTGTGGGACAATCCTATGGTTTTGGGATATGCCGGATTTGTGTTCTCGGTAGGGGCAATACTTGCTATAGGTATTGTGACGCCTGTGATGAGTGCTCCTAAGGGCGGGAAATTCTGGGCATCAGTATCCATACAGCTTCCGATGCTTCCGGTTGTGGCTATGAACTATTATGAGCTGCCTCTTTTTGCGGTGTTTGTAAATCTCATTGTGATACCGGCTTTGCCTGTCATATTTATCTCGGGGCTGCTTGCGTCTGCCGCAGGCTGCTTTGGCGTGATGCCCGGCAAACTGCTGGTGTTTCCTGCATTTGCAGTGTTAAAGCTCTATGAGGTGCTTTGCGGTCTTGTTATGAAGCTTCCGGGGGCATCGGTTATTACAGGGGCTCCTGATGGATACAGGATTTTTCTTTTTTATGCTGTTATGAGTGGCTTTTTGGTGGCATTTTCGCTTAAAAAACGTGCCATAGAGTGTGGCTTGAAAGAAAAAAGCCAAATCCTTTACAGTGTCCAAAGAGTGGTGTGTACAGCAGTCCTGCTTGCAATTTTGCTTGTGAAGCCAAAAACTGCTGCGCAGCTTGATATACTTGATGTGGGGCAGGGAGATGGCATATTTTACCGCTTTGAGTCAGGCACATGCATCTTTATTGATGGAGGAAGCTCTGACCGAAAACAGCTTGGCGAGAATGTGATTATGCCGTTTCTTAAGTATAACGGCATACAGAGTATATCATACTGGTTTGTTTCACATGCAGACAGTGATCACATAAGCGGATTGTCTGAGGTGATAGACAGCGGGTATACTATAGAGCATATAGTTGTGGCAGAAGCAGCGGTTAAAGAGGAAGCTATGGAGGAGCTGCTTTTTAAAGCTAAGGAAGCAGGAATTGATATATGCCTTATGTCAAAGGGGGATTCGATTGAAATAAATGATGCATCAGGTTCGCGCAGTACTGCAAATGAAGAAGCTGATGGTATCATGTGCCTGTATCCGGGTCCTTCGGATACTGCCTTAGACAGAAACGATATGTGTCTTGTGCTGAAGCTCACGGATGGCAAATTTAGTGGTATTTTCGGTGGAGATATATCATCTGAGGTAGAAAAGAAGCTTGTTAATGAGTATGGGGATGAGCTTTCTGTGGATTTTTACAAGGCAAATCATCATGGTTCCAAGTATTCAAGCTCTGCGGACTGGATTGAGGCTTTAAGCCCAAGGTGGGCTGCAGTATCATGCGCGGCAGAAAACCGCTATGGACATCCGGCTGATGAAGCCATGGATAGGCTTATGGATGCAAAGTGCCGTATTCTATACACAATGCAAAGTGGTCAGATTAAGTATAAAGAGAGTACTATATATGAAAACAATAGACAATGATATAAAAGCAGGAGATTTCAAAAAGGTTTATCTGCTGTATGGACAGGAGAGATACCTCATAAAACAGTACAGGGACAAGCTGATAAAGGCTATGGTAAGTGAGGGCGACAGCATGAACTTTTCATCGTTTGAGGGCGATGGAATCAACCAGAAGGAGATAATTGACCTGGCGGAGACACTTCCGTTTTTTGCGGATAAAAGAGTGATTCTTATAGAGGATGCAGGCATTTTTTCAAAGGCAGGCGATGAGCTTGGAGAGTATTTAAAGGATTCACCTGAGAGCACGCACTTTATATTTGTTGAGGAGAGCGTTGATAAGCGCTCAAGACTTTATAAGGCGGCAGCCAAGTGCGGTAATCCTGTGGAGTTCAAGGAACAGACGGATGAGACACTTGCCAGATGGATAGGAATGAGGATTAGAAAAGATGGAAAGGGTATGAGTCAGGCTGCCTACAACAGCTTTATAGAAAAAACCGGCACAGATATGGAAAATATCGACAAGGAGCTTGAGAAGCTGCTGTGCTACTGCATGGACAAGGACGTGATTGAGCTTTCGGATGTTGAGGCTGTAACGACAGAGCAGATCACAAACAAGGTGTTTGAGATGGTTGATGCGATTGCATCACACAAACAAAAGCGTGCGCTTGAGCTGTATTACGATCTGCTGGCACTTAAAGAGCCGGCCATGCGTATTATGTATCTTATATCGCGCCAGTTCAATATACTGATGAATGTGAAAGCCATGACAAATAAGGGCTTTGGCAACAAGGATATAGCATCAAAGGCCGGATGTCCGGAGTGGGCGGTGCGCAAATATCAGGCGCAGTGCAGGGCATATTCGCTGGATGATTTAAAGAGGGCTGTGAGAGACGGTGTGGCATATGAGGAGGCTGTGAAGACCGGCAGGATGAATGACCAGATGGCTGTGGAGCTTTTTATAGTGCAGTACTCTGCAGATATGACCGGCACTCATGCAACAGGCAGTAAATGATATAACGCAAATATACAAAAAAGCAAATAAAAAACCCATCGGTATGACGGCACCGATGGGTTTTTATTTATTGTTATATAGTAATTAAGCTAATCCGTTAACAAGCTTTGTTAAACGAGATACTTTTCTGGCTGCGTTGTTCTTGTGGAAGATACCCTTTGAACCAGCGCTTGCGATAGCAGAAGTTGCATCCTTTAATGCAGCCTCAGCAGCAGCCTTATCATTTGCAGCTACAGCAGCCTCAACCTTCTTGATTGCTGTCTTAACTCCTGATTTGATTGCTTTATTTCTTGCAGCCTTAGTTTCTGTTACTAAAATTCTCTTTTTTGCTGATTTAATGTTAGCCAACTCGTACACCTCCAAATATTTAATCTAATGTATGCCAAAACAGACACGGACGCTTTGGCACAAACATACTAGAATATAATATGTCAACCTTTCTGCTCTGTCAATACATATTTTGAAAAAAATTGCAAAAAATTAACATATATGTGATTTTGGAATATCATACAGGGGAGGTGTATTGATTTGTCGGCTGATAAATGGTGTGCAAGAACTGATCTGGCGCTTGAGACGCAGGAGAGCCTTAAAAAGGCAAACACAGATATGAGAGGTGTGAATTTCTCTGAAAAAAAGCTGGATAATGGAATCATAGTCAGTGTAGTGACAATTGACTCAGAAAATGCAGTCAGGGCTACAGGCCGTCCTAAAGGAAAATATGTGACAATTGAGGCTACTATGCTGTCCGAGGGAGATGAGGAGTGCTGTCAGGCTGTGACGAGGGAGCTTTCAAGAGAGCTTAAGAGCTTTGTAAAGGCTGTCTGTGACAAGCGTATATATGTGGCACTTGTTGTCGGGCTTGGAAACAGAAATGTAACTCCTGATGCGCTTGGGCCAAGATGCGTTGACAGCTTGTTTATCACCCGCCATATAGTAAAGGAATATGGCAGGTATGCGTTTAGCAACGAGAATGTAAACAGTGTGTGCGGCCTGGTGCCGGGCGTGATGGCTCAGACAGGCATGGAGTGCCTTGAGATAATAAAGGGTGTGGTGAGCGAGGTGAAGCCTGATTTTGTTGTGACAATTGATGCGCTTGCGGCACGCAGTACAAAGAGGCTGGGCTGTACCATACAGCTGACGGATACAGGCATAGTGCCCGGAAGCGGGGTAGGAAACCACAGGGACGGTATTAACCATGGCAATCTCGGAGTGCCTGTTATCGCAATTGGTATTCCGACAGTCATTGATGCGGTGACTATTGTTTCAGATGCGGTAAATGCCAGCCGGGAGAACACCGCAAAGCTCATGTCGCCTAAGTTAAACGGCATGTTTGTGACGCCAAAGGATATTGACGAGACGGTTAAGAGACTGGCAGGGCTTTTATCTGAGGGCATAAATATGGCTTTTTCAAACGATGAATATGATGACTATAGTGAATAATTTTATTGCTTCGAATATCATTAGAGCCAGCCGCATATGCTTTATGTAGCAGGGGCTGCCTGATGCTTTAGATGGGAGATGATATTGTGAAGAAGAAAATGATTGTGCTTATAGCATTTATATATATTGCGTCTATGCTGTTTTGCGGTGATGGTGTGGGAAAGAAGTTCGTGGAAGAAAAATTTCCGCACCTTACATATTCTGACAAGGAGTGCGATGATTCAAAAAAGAAGGAGCTGCGTATTGTGGAGGATGAGGATACAGCAGGAGGTATTCTCTCATATGAGGAGCTTGCTGCGATGGAAAATGAAAATGCAAGTGTCAGGAACAATATGCTCCCGGATACCGACCAGCTGGCATTTGTTGATGAAGCTGAAAAAAACGGTGAGCTGGCAGAGCGCAAGGAGCAGCAGAACGTGAAAATGCCGCAGGTAGATATGAGCTTTGACAATCTGGTAAAAAACTATTATCAGGTGGACAAGACTACATATATAGGAGCCGATGAGCTATGTGAGGAGGCTTTGCTTGGGCGCGATATGTCTATAGAAAAGTCAGGCAACGGTCCTGATATACTCATATACCATACACATTCGCAGGAGGGGTACAGTGATTCCCTTGATACATCAGAGACAGAGACCGTAGTTGGAGTGGGTGACAGGCTTGAATCACTTTTGAGGGAAAAATACGGCTACAATGTGCTGCATCACAAGGGGCAGTATGATGTGAATGACCGCGACCATGCGTATTCTAATTCACTTCCTGAGATTACAGAGATTATTGAGAAAAATCCGTCTATAAAGGTGGTTATTGACCTGCACAGGGATGGAGTGGCTGAGACTACAAGGCTTGCTGCCACAATAGATGGAAAGCCTATGGCACAGATTATGTTTTTTAACGGGCTGTGCCGCACTGCTGCAAGGGGACCGATTAATAGTCTGCCCAATGAGTATCTGGGGGATAATCTGGCGTTTTCATTTCAGCTGCAGCTCATGGCAAATGAGTATTATCCGGGGCTTGCAAGGCGCATATACTTAAAGGGATACAGATATAATATGCATCTGTGTCCGAAATCACTGCTCGTGGAGGTGGGAGCGCAGACAAATACCAAGGAGGAGGCATACAATGCAATGGAACCACTTGCAGATATACTTGATAAAGTGTTAAAATAATATAGACTTTATTTCACAAATCTGATAAACTTTGATGAGTTATTGAAAGCATTAGGAGGACATATGTCAATAGATCAGAGCAAAATCCGCAATTTTTGTATTATTGCCCATATTGATCACGGTAAATCTACACTCGCGGACAGAATTATAGAAAAAACAGGCACACTTACCAGCAGGGAAATGCAGGCTCAGGTGCTCGACAATATGGATTTAGAGAGAGAGCGTGGTATCACAATCAAGTCTCAGGCAGTCCGTATTATATATAACGCAAAGGATGGCGAAGAGTATATTTTTAATCTGATAGATACACCGGGACACGTGGATTTTAACTATGAGGTATCAAGGAGTCTTGCGGCATGTGACGGAGCTATACTTGTAGTGGATGCGGCCCAGGGCGTTGAGGCACAGACACTTGCAAATGTTTACCTTGCACTGGATCATGACCTGGATGTATTTCCTGTTATAAATAAGGTGGATCTGCCGAGTGCGCGCCCGGATGAGGTGGCACAGGAGATTGAGGATGTTATCGGTATCGAAGCTATGGATGCACCGCGTATTTCCGCAAAGACAGGACTCAATATAGAGGATGTGCTGGAGCAGATTGTAAAAAAGATTCCGGCACCAACAGGCGATAAAGATGCACCGCTTAAGGCACTTATATTTGATGCAACATATGATTCTTATAAGGGAGTCATTATTTTCTGCCGACTGAGAGAGGGCTCTGTAAAGGTAGGAGACACAATAAAGATGATGGCTACAGGTGCATCTGATGTGGTTACAGAGGTGGGTTATTTTGGCGCAGGCCAGTTTATACCATGCGATGAGCTTTCGGCCGGTATGGTTGGATACATTGCGGCCAGCATCAAAAATGTCAGGGATACACGCGTGGGTGATACAGTTACACTCGTTGACAGACCGTGCGATGAGGCACTCCCGGGCTATAAGAAGGTCAACCCTATGGTTTACTGTGGTCTTTATCCTGCGGACAGTGCTAAGTATCCTGATTTAAGGGATGCGCTTGAAAAGCTGCAGGTCAATGACGCTTCATTACAGTTTGAGCCTGAGACCTCTCTGGCACTTGGCTTTGGCTTCAGATGCGGATTCCTTGGACTTTTACATCTGGAAATTATTCAGGAGAGACTGGAGAGAGAGTTTGATCTAGATCTCGTTACCACTGCACCTAGTGTTATTTACAAGATTCACAAGACAAGCGGTGAGGTGATAGATCTGACCAATCCTTCAAATATGCCGGATCCGTCAGAGATTGAGTATATGGAGGAGCCATACGTATCTGCAGAGATTATGGTCACAAGTGACTATGTCGGTGCGATTATGAAGCTGTGCCAGGAGAGACGAGGAGTCTATATCAGCATGGAGTATATCGAAAAAACACGAGCTCTCATAAAGTACGACTTGCCATTAAATGAGATTATCTATGATTTCTTTGATGCTTTAAAGTCACGCTCGAGGGGATATGCTTCGTTTGACTATGAGATGAAGGATTATGAGCGCTCAGAGCTTGTCAAGCTTGATATCTTAATCAATAAGGAAATGGTCGATGCACTTTCATTTATCGTATTCAAGGAGAGTGCATACGAAAGAGGCCGTAAGATGTGTGAGAAGCTTAAGGGTGAGATACCAAGGCATCTGTTTGAGATACCTATTCAGGCAGCAGTCGGTGGTAAGATTATAGCAAGAGAGACGGTTAAAGCGCTTCGAAAGGATGTACTTGCCAAGTGCTACGGTGGTGATATTTCACGTAAGAAGAAGCTGCTTGAGAAGCAGAAGGAAGGAAAGAAGAGGATGCGTCAGGTGGGCAATGTAGAGATACCACAGGAGGCATTCATGAGTGTGCTTAAGCTGGATGAGGAGTAATCGCACATATGAAGAATCTTGAGATTTATATTCATATACCATTTTGTGTGAGAAAATGTGAATATTGTGATTTTTTATCATTTCCAGCAGACGATGATGCAAAGCTTCGTTATGTCAAGGGGCTTATGGCGGAAATGATATTTTACGGCCCGCTTATGAAGAACTATCAGGTGTCATCTGTCTATATCGGAGGAGGTACACCAAGCTCTATAGATGAGCAGTGGATTGCTGCTTTGATGGAGGGTGTGTTTGACTGCTTTAATGTGCTGCCTGATGCTGAGATATCCATAGAGTGCAATCCCGGTACGCTTAGCAGGGAAAAGCTTTTAGCATACAAGGATGCGGGAATCAACCGCCTGTCCATAGGACTGCAGTCGGCAAATAATGATGAGCTTAAGCGGCTCGGGCGTATACATACCTTTGAACAGTTTGTGACGAATTACGAGGTGGCCAGAAACGTGGGCTTTAAAAATATCAATGTAGATTTGATGTATGGTCTGCCGGAACAGTCAGCGTCACAGTATATGGCGACAGTAAACAAGATTATAAGGCTTCATCCGGATCATATATCGGCGTATTCTCTTATAGTGGAAAAGGGTACTCCTTTCTATGAAAAGTACAAGTTTGACATGGTGCGCCAGGAGGCGGGCATGGGAACGGAGTTTCTGCCTGACGAGGACGAGTTATATGATATGGAAAAGGCGGGACAGAAGGCGTTTATGGATGCCGGCTACAGGCAGTATGAGACATCTAACTATGCTAAAAGAGGTATGGAGTGCCGCCATAATATAGGCTACTGGACCAGAGCTGACTATTTAGGACTTGGAATAGGGGCGGCATCGCTTATATCAAATGTCAGATATACCAATACATCCGATATGGATGAATATCTGTCGCGCTGCCGTCATATACATGATGTGGGTGATGATATATTTAAGGCCAATCTGCATGTGGCAGCTGATGTTATAGACAAAAAGGAACAGATGGAGGAGTTTATGTTTCTTGGACTTCGTATGAATGAGGGGGTCACAAGAGAAGCCTTTGAGAGGGCATTTGGTATTTCGATAGATGCAATCTACAAGGATACGATAGACAGCTTGAAAAAACAGGAGCTGCTCGTGGTAAAGGACGGGCATATCTATTTATCGGAGAGAGGAAAGGATGTAGCCAATTACGTTATGGCACAGTTTTTGAGGGATTAACGGAGTACAAATTATGGATATGACTTTTAAGCTTCAGGTGTTTGAGGGACCGCTTGATCTGCTTTTATACCTGATAGAGAAAAATAAAGTAAATATTTATGATATCCCGATTGTCGAGATTACAGCGCAGTACATGGAGTATGTGGACCAGATGAAAAAGGATAACCTGGACACGCTCAGCGAGTTTCTCGTGATGGCAGCTACGCTCCTCGACATAAAGTCAAAGATGCTTCTCCCAAAGAAAGAGGAAGAAGAGCAGGAGCAGGAAGATCCAAGAGCAGAGCTTGTGCAGCAGCTGCTTGAGTACAAGATGTACAAGTGCATGGCAAATGAGCTTAAGGATCGCCAGCTGGATGCCGGCAAGGTGTGGTATAAGAAGAAGGACATACCTGATGAGGTCCTTGCATATGAGGAGCCTGTTAATCTTGAAGAGCTTGTCGGAGATATCCGTCTTTCTGATTTAAACAGAATCTTTCAAAGTATAATGAAGAGACAGGAAGAAAAGATAGATAAGGTCCGCTCGAAGTTTGGAAAGATTGAAAAGGAAGAGGTCTCCTTAGAGGAAAAGATGGAATATCTTACAGACTATGCTGCCTCACACAAGCACTTCAGCTTCAGAGGGCTGCTTACTGCATCGTCAAGCAAAGTGGAAGTCATAGTTACATTTCTTGCAATACTGGAGCTTATGAAGACCGGCAAATTAACTATCGTTCAGGAGCATATTTTTGATGATATCCGGATTGAGTCAAGGATTGCTGCATAAAGAGGGTTTGATGATATATGAATTATAAAGCTGCAATAGAGGCTATTTTATTTACCATGGGAGAATCCGTGGAGCTTGGAAGGATAGCCGATGCAATACAATTAAATGAAAAAGAAACAAAAAAGCTGCTTGACGAGCTGATTAAGGAGTATAGAAGCTCTTCAAATATAGGTATGAATATCATAGAGCTTGATGGGGCTTATCAGATGTGTACAAAGCCACAGATGTATGAATATCTCATCCGCATTGCAAAGCAGCCTAAGAAGAGGGTGCTTACGGATGTGCTTTTAGAGACTCTTTCAATCATAGCGTACAAGCAGCCTGTAACAAAGGCTGAAATAGAAAAAATCAGAGGTGTGTCAAGTGAACATGCCATAAGCAAGCTTGTCGAGTACAATCTGGTGCAGGAGCTTGGAAGGCTTGATGCTCCGGGAAGGCCGCTTTTGTTTGGAACCACAGAGGAATTTCTAAGGAGCTTTGGGGTTTCGTCTATCGACGAGCTGCCGGTATTAAGCCCTGTGCAGGTTGAGGAGTTTAAGCAGGAGGCAGAGGAAGAGATGCACGTGAAGCTTGATGTGTAGTGCAGGTGTATTGCGTAAGCTGCCATTTCATATAATATGGACATGCAAATAATCATATATATTACCGATGGAGGTAATTATATGATTATTTTTTTAAAAAAATATAAGTCGAAAATAGCTTTAATAGTTTTCATTTGTGTGTTGGTTTGTACTGTCAGCTGTTTGCTTGGTTTTAAGTCGCTGGAAAAGCAAAAAATGCCCGGTTTGGAAAAGAAAAGTGTGTTTATGGCAGCGGAAATGGGCGGTGAAATGGCGGCTGAAAATACAGACAAAGCCGTAAATGAGCCAAAGCTTCATGCTGTTTCAGCGGCATTATATGATGCGGATGACGAGACGTTTATATATGGCAGAAATATGAGAGACAGCATGGCAAATGCCAGCACCACGAAGCTTCTTACGTGTATTGTGGCACTTGAAAAAGCTGATATAAATGATACTGTTACGATTTCACAAAATGCCGCATCACAGCCTGCGGTCAAGCTTGGACTTGTGGCCGGGAATAGCTATAATATGAAGGATTTACTCTATGGCATGATGCTTGAGTCGTTCAATGACTGTGCCTATGCGATTGCGGAACATGTGGGCGGCTCGACGGAGGGCTTTGCAAAGCTTATGAATGAAAAAGCAAATGAGATAGGGTGCCTCGGCACGTATTTTATTACACCAAACGGGCTGGATGCTGAGAATGATATAAGCTTTCACCACTCCACAGCGGGAGATTTGTGTGTTATAATGTCTTATTGTGCGTGGAAATCACCAAAATCAACACAGTTTCTTGAGATAACACAGACTATGCAGTACACATTTGAGACAAAGGAAGGTCAGATGGTTTTTAGCAATCACAACAGGCTCCTTACGGAGACGGACTACTGCATATCGGGAAAGACCGGCTTTACCACAAAGGCAGGCTACTGTTATGTCGCAGCAGTTGAAAAGGATGGAAGGAGAATGTGCCTTTCTCTCTTGGGCTGTGGGTGGCCAAACAATAAAAACTATAAGTGGGATGATGCAAAGAGTCTGGTGGAGTATGCGGTTTCAGATGCTGCCGAAGATTCTTACTGTGATGCTGCTTGTGTAACAACACAACAGACTGGTGATACACAGATAACGGATAAGCAGGCAGCTGACGAAGATATAACGGATAAACAGGCAGCAGGAAAAGAAACTCCGGCGGTAAAAAAAGAGGATAGAAACACAATTGACTTAAAATATATAGAAAACAACAAGAAGAATAAGAAAATTTGCAAGAATTTTCTCAAGAATTTTACAATTAATATAGGAAATTTTTTCTAAACAAAAAATAAGGTTAAAAATTTAACAAATTAGTTGAAAAAAATTTAGAAATAGTCTATTATCATACTAGCGAAAAATTTTATTTTTTTATAGATGGAGGATATAAAATGAGTAGTAACAATCAAAGCTTGGCAATGCAGCGTATTGCTAAGTTAGTCGACGAGAACAGTTTCATGGAAATTGGTTCTCTTGTGACAGCTCGCAGTACAGATTTTAACCTTACTGCAGCAAAAGCTCCTTCAGATGGTGTTATTATCGGACACGGTCTGATTGATGGAAATCTTGTATTTATCTACAGCCAGGACGCAACAGTTCTTAACGGAACAATCGGCGAGATGCATGCAAAGAAAATTGCTTCTGTATATGATATGGCCATGAAAATGGGCGCACCTGTTATCGGATTTATCGATTGCGGTGGTATCAGACTTCAGGAGTCAGTTGATGCATTAGACGGATTTGGTCTTATTTACGCCAAGGAAGTTGCAGCAAGTGGCGTTATTCCACAGATTTGTGGTGTATTCGGTAACTGCGGTGGCGGACTTTCTGTCGTACCGGCTCTTTGTGATTTCGCTTATATCGAAGAGTCTAAGGGCAGAATGTTTGTTAATACTCCTGATGCAATAGAGGGTAACCGCGTTGAGAAATGCGATACAGCAGCAGCTTCATTCCAGAGTGAGAACAATGGATGTGTAGACGGAATCGGTTCAGAGGATGATATTATCGCTGATATCAGAGCTCTTGTCAGCATGCTTCCGCTCAACAACGAGGGAGATGTATACACAGACTCATGTGAGGATGATCTCAACAGAGCATGTAACAGCATGGCTGATATGAAGGCTGATCCAAGATTCCTCTTATCAGAGCTTTCTGATGATCATGTATTCTTTGAGACAAAGAAAGACTTTGCCAAGAATATGGTAACAGGCTTTGTTAAATTAAACGGCATGACAGTCGGTGCAGTTGCAAACTGCAGCACAGTATATGATGCTGAGGGCAAGAAGGCAGAGGAGTTTGCACTTTCTCTTACTGCAAAGGGCTGCAACAAGGCAGCTGAGTTTGTATCATTCTGTGATGCTTTCTCAATTCCTGTACTTACACTTACAAATGTAAACGGATTCAAGAACTGCATGTGCTCTGAGAAGAAGCTTGCAAAGGCTCTTGCCAGAATGACATACGCATTCTCAAGTGCAACATGTCCAAAGGTTAACCTGATTACAGGCGAGGCTTATGGAAGCGCATATGTTGCAATGAACTCTAAGTCAATCGGAGCTGATATGGTTTATGCATACCCTGATGCAAAGATTGGTATGATGGATTCAAAGATTGCAGCTGAGATTATGTATCCGGGCGCTGATGCAAAGGAAATTGATGAGAAGGCAGCTGATTACGAGAAGCTTCAGTCTTCTGTTTCATCAGCAGCAGCCAGAGGATATGTAGACCTCATCATTGATCCGGCTGACACAAGAAAATATCTTGTAGGTGCTTTTGAGATGCTTTACACCAAATATGTAGATGCACCAGAGAAGAAACACGGAACTAAATAATAGAAAGGCGCATTTTGTTATGAAGAAAAAAATAACATATATCCTTAGCCTTCTTATGATTGTATGTATGCTTGGAGCATGTGGCTCTGACAATGCCGAAAAGACATATGGCGGATACACAACAGACGAGCTTCATACTGAGGCAACAGACAGCCTTAGCAACATCCAGAACTACATTGCACTCGTAGATAGTTGTGGCGGTTATGACAGCTATGAGAAGAGTGTCAAGGGAGTTGAGGAGAAGACAGGCATGACAGAGGGTGAGGTTGTTTACAACACACTCGGACAGTCGGGAGCAAGCGTTTCAATGAAAAATATCGACGCTGAGCTTGATGCCGTTTCATCATGGCTTGATCTGGTTGACAAATACGGAGACGTAAAGGATGCAACTGATGGCAAGGATTTTACAGTAACTAAGTCAGGTGGTACACTCACTACCGACATGACACTTACATTTGGCAAGCAGGATGTAACATACGAATTAGTATATGATTCGGTTACCATGGAGGTAACAGGTATCTCACTTACTCCTGTTCAGACAATGGGACAGAAGCTTGCTAAGGCAGGACAGAACACAGTAATTTCAATGAGTATTGTATTCTGTGTACTTATTCTTATCTCTCTTATCATTTACTGTTTCAAGTTTATTGCTCTTATCGGCAATAAGCCAAAGAAGGCAGAAGCTAAGAGCGAGCCTGAAAAGAAAGAGGCTGTTGTTGCAGCAGCGCCTGCTACAGACCTTACAGATGATACAGAGCTTGTAGCTGTTATCTCAGCAGCTATAGCAGCAAGCGAGGGTACTACAACAGAGGGCTTTGTAGTCCGTTCAATCAATAGAAGATAATTTAGGAGGACATTTGAGATGAAAAACTATACAATTACCGTTAACGGAAATGTTTACGATGTTACAGTAGAAGAGACAGGAAGCACACCTAGCACAGCAAGCGCACCTAGAAGAGCTGCAGCACCTGCTGCCGCTGCACCAAAGGCTGCAGCACCTGCAGGAGCAGGAAGCATCAAGGTTGAGGCCGGAGCTGCCGGAAAGGTATTTAAGCTCGAGGCTAAGGTTGGCGATGCAGTAAAGAAGGGTGATACACTTCTTATTCTTGAGATCATGAAGATGGAGACACCTGTTGTTGCACCACAGGATGGAACAGTAGCAAGCATTGATGTTGCTGTTGGTGATTCAGTAGAGTCAGGTGCATTACTTGCAACATTAAACTAATTCCAGGAGGTAAACTAATTTGAGTTACGTAGGTGAAACACTTTCAAACCTCCTACATCAGACTGCCTTTTTTAATCTGTCAGTCGGAAACTATGTTATGATTGCCGTAGCATGTGTATTCCTGTTTTTGGCTATTAAAAAAGGATTTGAGCCTTTACTTTTAGTACCTATTGCTTTTGGTATGCTCCTTGTTAATATCTATCCTGATATTATTGTAAGTCCTGAGCACTCAAGCAATGGAGTAGGTGGTTTACTTTATTATTTCTATACACTTGATGAGTGGTCAATTCTTCCTTCACTGATTTTCCTCGGTGTCGGAGCTATGACAGACTTTGGTCCGCTTATCGCAAACCCTATCAGCTTCTTACTCGGAGCTGCAGCACAGTTTGGTATTTTCGGAGCTTATTTCCTTGCAATCCTTCTCGGATTTAATGACAAGGCAGCAGCAGCCGTATCTATCATCGGTGGAGCTGACGGACCTACATCTATTTTCCTTGCCGGAAAATTAGGTCAGACAGGTCTGATGGGACCTATCGCCGTGGCAGCGTACTCGTACATGGCATTAGTACCTATCATCCAGCCGCCAATTATGAAATTATTTACTACAAAGAAAGAGCGTGCGATCAAGATGCAGAACCTTCGTCCTGTAAGCAAGCTTGAGAGAATTCTCTTCCCTGTAGTAGTTACTATCGTTGTTTGTACACTGCTTCCAACTACAGCACCACTCGTTGGTATGCTCATGCTTGGAAACCTTTTCCGTGAGTCTGGTGTAGTACGTCAGCTTCAGGAGACAGCAAGCAACGCCCTTATGTACATTGTAGTTATCTTACTCGGTACATCAGTAGGTGCTTCTACAAGCGCAGAGTCATTCCTTAATATGAGCACAATCAAGATCGTTATCCTTGGTCTTATTGCATTCATGGTTGGAACTGCTGCCGGAGTACTTTTTGGAAAGCTTTTATGCTTCTTTACAAAAGGCAAGATCAATCCACTTATCGGTTCAGCCGGTGTATCCGCTGTTCCTATGGCTGCCCGTGTATCTCAGAAGGTCGGTGCAGAAGAGGATCCAACAAACTTCCTTCTTATGCATGCTATGGGACCTAACGTAGCCGGTGTTATTGGAACTGCCGTAGCGGCCGGATGCTTCATGGCTATATTCGGTATTTAGATTTAATTAAGGAGGATTAATCATGTCAGAAGTGGTAAAGAAACCATTAAAAATAACAGAAACTGTTCTTCGTGATGCACATCAGTCACTGATTGCAACCAGAATGACAACAGAGCAGATGCTTCCAATCGTTGACAAAATGGACAAGGTTGGATACAACGCAGTAGAGTGCTGGGGTGGTGCAACATTTGATGCCTGCCTTAGATTCTTAAAGGAAGATCCATGGGATCGTCTCAGAAAATTAAGAGACGGCTTCAAAAATACAAAGCTCCAGATGCTTTTCCGTGGACAGAATATCTTAGGATATCGTCCATATGCAGATGATGTTGTTGAGTATTTCGTACAGAAGTCAATCGCAAACGGAATCGATATCATCCGTATTTTCGACTGTTTAAATGATATTAGAAACTTACAGACAGCAGTTACAGCATGTAACAAGGAAAAGGGACATGCCCAGGTAGCTCTTTCATACACACTTGGAGATGCTTACACACTTGACTACTGGATGGATATGGCAAAGAGAGTTGAGGACATGGGTGCTGACTCACTTTGTATCAAGGATATGGCCGGTCTTTTAGTTCCTGCAAAGGCTACAGAGCTTGTTCAGGCTTTAAAGGATTCTACAAGCCTTCCTGTCGAGCTTCATACACACTACACATCAGGTGTTGCTTCAATGACATACATGAAGGCTGTTGAGGCCGGAGTTGATATCATTGACACAGCTATGTCACCATTCGCTCTTGGAACAAGCCAGCCTGCAACAGAGGTTATGGTTGAGGCATTCAAGGGCACAGAGTTTGATACAGGTCTTGATCTTAATCTCTTAAGTGAGATTGCTGATTACTTCAGACCAATGAGAGAGGAAGCTTTAGCTTCAGGTCTCATGAACCCAAAGGTACTCGGAGTAAATATCAATACTCTCCGTTATCAGGTTCCTGGAGGAATGCTTTCAAACCTTATCTCACAGCTCAAGGAGCAGGGCAAAGAGGACAAGTACGAGGAGGTTCTCGCAGAGGTACCTCGTGTGCGTAAAGACCTCGGTGAGCCACCACTTGTAACTCCATCTTCACAGATCGTTGGTACACAGGCTGTATTTAACGTACTCATGGGCGAGAGATACAAGGTTGCTACTAAGGAGACTAAGGATATCCTTCTTGGTAAGTATGGTCAGACAGTTAAGCCTTTCAACCCTGAGGTTGTTGACAAGGTTCTTGGTGATGATAAGAAGAATGCCATCACATGTCGTCCGGCAGATCTTCTTGAGCCAGAGCTTGACAAGATTGAGGCTGAGATGAAGCAGTGGAAACAGCAGGATGAGGATGTTCTTTCTTATGCTCTCTTCCCACAGGTTGCTACTGATTTCTTCAAGTACAGACAGGCACAGCAGACAGGTGTTGATGCAAAGGCCGCTGATACTGAGAATAAGGCTTATCCTGTATAGTATTTAAAAATATAATTCATGCTTTTGAATTTCAAGCAGGTCCGGCTTTGCCGGGCCTGTTTTTTATATTGTGTGGATAGGGGAACTTACGAGTCTATTCTATGGCAAAAATAAAAAATATAAATTCGCTCTTTCATATAGAGGGAAAAAGTGATAATATTTTAAGGTATGAAAAAATCGCTGCAGGTCACACAAATATGTGAAGCACAGCCATAAACGGGAAAGCTCAGGAGTATATGATGTCAAATACTAACGACTTACTTAACAGGATAAATGCTAAATACAGTACGATGAGCAAGGGGCACAAGCTGCTTGCTACATACATAACTGATAATTATGATAAGGCTGTCTTTCTGACAGCGGCTAAGATGGGCGAGACGGTAGGAATTTCTGAGTCTACGGTTGTCAGGTTCGCTACATCGCTCGGATATAAGGGATATCCCGATTTTCAGAAGGCACTTGAGGAACTTGTAAGGAACAAGCTCAATTCGGTTCAGCGAATGGAGGTTACATATGGGCGTATCAGCCAGTCACAGATTCTTGAGACTGTACTGCAGTCTGATCGTGACAAGATTAAGACCACTCTGGAAAAAATTGATGCGGATGCATTTGACCTGGCGGTAGATACTATTTTACAGTCAAGGAAAATTTATATTGTCGGAATCAGAAGCTGTGCACCTCTTGCAAGCTTTCTTGCATTTTATATGAATCTGATGTTTGAGGATGTGTGTCTGCTTACGACAAACAGCTCGAGCGAGCTTTTTGAGCAGATGGTGCGCATTGGCAAGGATGATGTGATTATCGGTATCAGCTTTCCGCGTTACTCTATGCGTACTCTTAAGGCGTTAGAATTTGCCAACAACAGGAGTGCAAAGGTTATCACTATCACAGACAGCATTCATTCACCGATGAATCTGTATTCTTCATGTAATCTGATTGCCGACAGTGATATGGCCTCTATAGTTGATTCACTCGTGGCTCCGCTTTCTGTTATCAATGCCCTGATTGTGGCTCTTTGCATGAAAAAGCAGAGTATTGTCGCAAAGACACTGACAGAGCTTGAGGATATATGGAATGAGTATCAGGTGTACGAGAATGATGAGATTGATTACATTGATGACTCTATAAAGGTACATTACGCAAAGCTGGGGGATTCACAGGATGAGTAAGAATATTATTGTGGTAGGAGGCGGAGCTGCTGGAATGCTTGCGGCGTATTTTGCTGCAGAAGCAGGAAATAAGGTTGCGCTTCTTGAAAAAAATGAGAAACTTGGAAAGAAAATATATATAACCGGAAAAGGCAGGTGCAATCTGACCAATGCGTGCGATGTTGAGGATCTTTTTTTAAATGTAAAGAGCAACAGTAAGTTTTTGTACAGTGCATTTTATGGCTTTGACAACAGCAGGGTGATTGATTTTTTTGAGAGTCACGGCATGCCTGTAAAGGTGGAGCGTGGCAATCGTGTATTTCCGGTGTCTGATAAGTCGTCGGATGTGATTTTTGCTTTACAGAGAGCTTTGAAGGAAAAGAAAGTGGAGGTATTGCTTCATACGGAGGTATCGAAGCTGTGCTATGAGAAAATCACTGATACTAGGGCAGATGAGGAAGCTAGTGATAAAAAGCCTGAATTAAAAATAACAGGTGTCATATTAAAGGATGGCACCAAAATGGATGCTGATGCAGTCATTGTTGCCACAGGAGGACTTTCATATCCTTCTACAGGCTCTACAGGTGACGGCTACAAAATGGCAGAGGATGCAGGCCATACTGTGACAGAGTGCACACCTTCACTCGTTCCTTTTAATGTAAAGGAAGAGTGGGTAAAGAGCCTTCAGGGACTTTCACTTAAAAATACGGCTATTTCCATATATAGTGGCAAAAAGAAGCTTTATGAGGATTTTGGAGAGATGCTTTTTACGCATTTCGGGGTCAGCGGCCCTATGATTTTGTCTGCGAGTGCATCAATTAAGCAAAGCCTTATTAAGCAGCCTCTTGACATGTATATTGATTTGAAGCCGGCTCTCACACAGGAGGCCTTGGACAAGAGGATTCTCAGGGAGTTTGAGGAGGCAAAAAACAAGCAGTTTAAGAATTCGATAAACAAGCTTTTGCCTGCAAAAATGATTCCGGTGATAATTGAGCTTTCAGGCATTGACCCGGATAAGAAGGTCAATGAGATATCAAAAGAGGAAAGAAACAGACTTCTTATGCTTTTTAAGAAGCTGCCTGTCACTCTTAATGGTCCAAGAGGATATAATGAAGCTATTATCACAAAGGGCGGCATAAAGGTGAAGGAGATTAATCCCTCAACTATGGAGTCGAAGCTTGTGAATGGCCTCTACTTTGCCGGCGAGGTGCTGGATCTGGATGCATATACGGGAGGTTTCAATCTGCAGATAGCATGGTCAACAGGATATCTGGCAGGAACAAGTGCAGCGGTTTGATGATTTGGAAACTGTTTTGAGACACTTATAATAACAGTTATATATGCACATAGTGAATTGAGCAGCTGGGATTTTAATAAAAATGATGAACAATAATATTTTAAGGAGAAATTATGAGATACAATATAGCAATTGACGGACCGGCAGGAGCCGGAAAAAGCACTATAGCAAAGAGACTTGCAAAGGAACTTGGCGCAATTTATGTCGATACAGGTGCCATGTACCGTGCCATGGCATACTATTTTATCCAAAAGGGTGTGGATAAGGAGGATATTGACACCATCACGAAGCTGTGTAAGGATGTTGAGGTTTCTATCTGCTATGAAAACGGTGAACAGCAGGTTATCTTAAATGGTGAGAATATCACAGGATTTATAAGACAGGAGGCTGTCGGCAATATGGCATCAGCTACCAGCGTCTATCCTGTAGTTAGAGAAAAGCTTGTTGAGCTTCAAAGACAGCTCGCTGCCAGAGAGAATGTGGTGATGGATGGAAGAGATATAGGAACTGTTGTGCTTCCTGATGCCAATGTCAAGATATTTTTAACAGCAAGCTCTAAAGTACGTGCAAAGAGACGCTTCGATGAGCTTACTGCAAAGGGGGAGAAATGCGATATTGATGCAATTGAGAAGGATATTATAGAGAGAGACCACAGGGATATGACAAGAGAAACATCACCTTTGAAGCAGGCAGATGATGCTGTGCTGCTTGATTCGTCTGATATGACAATCGATGAGGTGGTAGATAGAATGAAACAGCTTGTGAAAGAGGCATAGCGTATGGGAGAGCTTACTATCGCAAAGAGCGCCGGCTTTTGTTTTGGAGTGACGAGAGCAGTAAATATGGTCTATGAGGCAATTGAAAAGGAAAATGTGCCTATATACACCTATGGCCCGATTATTCACAATGATGAGGTCGTAAAGGATATGGAAAAAAATGGCGTAACCGTCATAAACGATCTCGATGAGCTTTCTTCTCATGAAAAGGGTGTGATGATTATCCGTTCACACGGTATAAGCAAGGCTGAGTATGACAGGATAAAAAACTGTGGCTTTGAGGTGCTTAATGCAACCTGTCCTTTCGTATCAAAAATTCACAGATATGTGGAGGATTACAGCTCAAAGGGCTATGATATTATAATTGTCGGTAGTCCAAAGCACCCTGAGGTGTGTGGAATAAAGGGTTGGGCAGACGAAAAATGCCATGTAACCATCATAAATTCGCCTGAGGATGCCGAAAATTACATGAAAAATAGTACAAAAAAACTATGCATAGTGTCACAAACGACATTTAACTACAATAAATTTCAAGATATAGTTGAAATTATTGCAAAAAAAGGTTATGATATAACTGTTTTAAATACAATCTGTAATGCTACAGAGGTCAGACAGACCGAAGCAAGAAAGGTAGCACAGTGCTCAGATGTCATGATTGTCATAGGCGACAGGCACAGCTCCAATACACAGAAGCTATTTGAAATATGTAAAAACGAATGCAAAAATACTTACTATATACAGACAAGTGACGAAATGGATTATACACAAATCAGGTCCAACAATAACGTAGGTATTACAGCAGGGGCTTCAACCCCAAATAATATCATTGAGGAGGTTTCAAAGAATGTCAGAAATGAGCTTTGAACAAATGCTGGAAGAATCTTTTAAAACTATAAGAAATGGAGAAGTGGTAGAAGGTACCGTTATTGATGTTAAACCTGACGAGATTTTCTTAAATATTGGATACAAATCAGACGGAATTATTACTAGAAACGAGTACACAAATGAGCCGAACGTAGATCTTACTACAGTTGTAAAGGTTGGCGACAAGATGGAAGCCAAGGTAGTTAAGCTTAACGATGGCGAGGGCCAGGTTATCCTTTCTTACAAGCGCCTTCAGGCAGAGAAGGGCAGCAAGCGTCTTGAGGAGGCTTTTGAGAACCAGGAAGTATTAAAGGCAAAAGTTACACAGGTATTAGCCGGTGGTGTATGTGTCAGTGTTGATGAGACAAGAGTATTCATCCCTGCAAGCCTTGTATCAGATACTTATGAGAAGGATCTCAACAAGTTCAAGGATCAGGAGATTGAGTTTATCATCACAGAGTTCGATCCAAGAAAGAGACGTATTATCGGAAACAGAAAGGTATTACTCGTTGAGCAGAAGGCTAAACAGCAGGAAGAGCTTCTTGCAAATCTTCACGTTGGCGATGTAATCGAAGGAACAGTTAAGAATGTTACAGATTTCGGTGCATTCATCGATCTTGGCGGAGTAGACGGATTACTTCATATCTCAGAGATGTCTTGGGGCAGAGTAGAGAACCCTAAGAAGGTATTCACTGTTGGACAGACTGTAAGAGTATTTGTTAAGAACATCAATGGTTCTAAGATTGCTCTTTCAATGAAGTTTGATGACGAGAATCCATGGAATGGTGCAACAGAGAAATTTGCTCCTGGCAATATCGTAAAGGGCAAAGTAGCCAGAATGACAGATTTTGGTGCATTCATCGAGCTTGCTCCTGGTGTTGACGCACTTCTTCATGTTTCACAGATTTCAAAGGATCATGTTGAGAAGCCATCAGATGTTCTCAAGATTGGTCAGGAGATTGAGGCTAAGGTTGTTGAGTTCAATGAGGACGATAAGAAAATCAGCTTAAGCATGAAGGCTCTCCTTGATTCAGAGGATGATGGAGCAGATGTTGCAGATGTAAATATCGACGAGGTTGCTTCTGATAACGAGTAGTTTTTGATTTTAAAGCTGTCATATATAATTATATGACAGCTTTTATTTGTATCGGGTGGCACATATTGGAGAATTTCAGGAAGCCATGATATCTTATCAGAGATTAAACAGATGGTCTGTTATGTGTTTTACATATGACAGTACCATCTGTTTTGAATTTATAAAATCGTCAGTCAGCAGGAAATAGCTGTACTTATCCTTTATATCGAATCGAAACTCGGGCTTCATGAAGTCAGAGTACTGTCTGATGAAGGTACCGGTTTTACGCACATAGCAGTTGTATGCTTTACATTTTTCGCGGTATTCGTGGTCAACATATGCTGCGACACTCTTGTGTATGGCCATGTCCTCCTTTGGCAGATAGTAGTAGTTTTTGTAATCGCTGTAGAAATGGCGCATTTCCCCCTCGAATATCTCTGCACGCACGTAGCTTTTTGTAGTGCCGATGGTCAGATAGATGTCATTGTCATGGAAGCTTACAGATTTTGGAACGGAGAATTTATTTTCAAATGATATGATAAGCTCATTCATCAGACTGCCGTCGTAAGCTGTATATGGGTTTACAGATACACCGGTGATGTCTGCAATGCCATGTATGCATTCTTTATACGAAAGTATACTAAGGAGCTTTGTCATGCCAAGGACATCCTCGTAGTTGTGTGTCAAAAGCAGGGATAGCTTTTCGTCGTCATTTTGGGCAAGATATTCATAATAAACGTTTATGAGCTCACCACCGGAATATTTATCCTCCCTATCTATACCAAGAAATGCTTCGATGCTTTTTTGCTTGTAGTTTTCGAGGCACAAAAGAGGCTTTATCGGGGAAAGCTCCTTAAAGATATCGAGTATCTGCACATTACAGAAGGGGTCATCCTGCTTATATTTCTTGTATTTATTCTTTAAAAAGGGTATATCAAAACCGACACCATTGAAGGATATGATAGTGCTGCAACCGGACAAACTTCCTGCGAAGGCTTCAATTACAGCTGCTTCGTCATCGACAGATTCGGCAAAATACTGGTCTATTACAATACGATTTTTGATGCGCCTTGCACAGCCTATCATGTAGACAATCGCTTTCACCGGTGAAAAGCCTGTTGTCTCAATATCAAAGAACATTGTGTTTTCTTTAAATATGCTGTCTGAAAAATTATCGGTTTTTATGTAAATTTCTTCATTGTGAAATATTTTCATTTTTGATTCCTGCCTTGAATATCATTTGTATAAACATTATAACATAAAGTATTAAAAAAAGTACATAATATACTATTTAACTAAAAATCATAAGTGGTATAATAGGAATAGTAATGTGCAATAGCATTTCCACGTTATTAATCTAAAAGAAAGAGGGGCACAAAAATGGGTCATAAAACGTTTATTGGCGGTGTTCATCCATATGATGGCAAAGAGCTGTCTAAGGATTCACCAATTAAAGAAGTTTTGCCCAAGGGCGACATGGTATATCCGGTTTCGCAGCATATCGGCGCACCGGCTAAGCCTGTTGTTGCCGTAGGTGACACTGTGTTGAAGGGACAGATGATAGCAGAGGCCGGTGGCTTTGTTTCATCACCTATCTATTCATCAGTGTCAGGAAAAGTTAAGGCTATTGAGAAGCGACGTGTGGCGGTCGGCGATATGGTTGACAGTATTGTTATCGAAAATGATGGCATGTTTACTGAGACAACATACAAGAGCGTCGAGGATGTCACTGCGCTTTCAAAGGAAGAAATCATCGAGAAAGTCAAGAATGCGGGAGTTGTCGGCATGGGCGGTGCCGGTTTCCCTACACATGTTAAGCTTTCTCCAAAGGAGCCGGACAAGATTGAGTATATTATCGCAAACTGCGCTGAGTGTGAGCCTTACCTCACATCTGACTACAGACGTATGCTTGAGAATCCTGAGGAATTAATTGGCGGCATGAAGATCATACTTCAGCTTTTTGACAATGCAAAGGGTATCCTTGGTATAGAGGATAATAAGCCTGACTGTATCGAAAAGCTCACAGAGCTCACGAAGGATGAGCCACGTATTGAGGTTTGTCCGCTTATGACAAAGTACCCACAGGGTGGTGAGAGACAGCTCATCTATGCTACAACCGGCAGAGCCATCAATTCTAAGATGCTCCCTGCTGATGCAGGCTGTATCGTTGATAATGTAGAGACAATCATTGCTGTATACAATGCTGTAAAGAATGGACAGCCTGTCTTAAAGCGTATTTCAACAGTTACAGGAGATGCTGTGAAGAATCCTTCCAATATTTTATATAGCATCGGTACCTCATATCAGGAGCTGGTTGATGCTGCAGGTGGCTTTAAGAGCCAGCCGGAGAAGATTATATCAGGCGGTCCTATGATGGGCTTTGCCATGTTTAGTCTTGATATCCCTACTACAAAGACCTCTTCATCAATACTGTGCTTCACACATGATGAGGTGGCAGCATTTGAGCCACAGGCCTGCATTAACTGCGGTCGTTGCGTGGAGGCATGTCCTGAGCAGCTTATTCCAAGCCGTCTTGCGAAGTTTGGTTTGCGTGGACAGATGGATGAGTTTGAGAAGTGGCACGGACTTGAGTGTATTGAGTGTGGAAGCTGTTCATTTGCATGTCCGTCAAGGAGACAGGTGGCTCAGCCTATTAAGACAATGAAGAAGCTTGTTCTCGCTGAAAAGAGAAAACAGGCCAGCAAAAAATAAAGAAAGAGGTGGATTAAAGTGAGTGATTTATATCATGTTTCATCATCACCACATGTACGTGCCAAGGATTCCACTGATAGAATAATGCTTTATGTCATTATAGCATTACTCCCGGCAAGTCTTTTTGGTATTTACAATTTTGGATTTAGAGCACTTTTTATCATTCTGCTTACCATCGCATCGTGTGTGGCATCAGAATGGGTGTTTGACTACATAGTTAAGAAAAAGAGCACAATTACAGACCTTAGTGCGGTAGTTACAGGACTGCTTTTAGCACTAAACCTTCCGGTTTCACTTCCATGGTGGGAGGCTGTACTCGGTGGAGTATTTGCAATCATCATTGTCAAGTGTATGTTCGGAGGACTCGGACAGAACTTTATGAACCCGGCACTTGGTGGAAGATGCTTCCTTCTCATCGCATTTGCGGCTGACATGACTAATTTCAATGTCACAAGAAACGGTGTGGATGTATATTCAGGAGCAACACCACTTGCGCTCATCAAAAATGAGGGACTTTCAAGTGTCAATGTAAGGGATATGCTTATAGGAAATACTGCAGGAACTATTGGTGAGACATCAGTTATAGCTATTTTAATAGGTGCTATCATCATGATTTTACTTGGAGTCATTGATTTAAAGATTCCTGCATCTTACATTATTACATTTGCTGTTTTCATGTTCCTTTTCGGAGCACAGCATTTTGATATCAACTATGTTGTTGCAGAGCTCTGCGGTGGTGGACTGATGCTCGGTGCATTTTTCATGGCGACCGATTATGTCACAAGCCCGATTACGCCGATGGGCAAGATAATATTCGGTATCTGCTGTGGTATATTGACAGGAGTATTCCGTTGCTTCGGTGCCAATGCAGAGGGTGTTTCCTTTGCTATCATCTTAAGCAACTGCCTTGTTCCTATTATTGAGAAGGTTTCTATCCCAAGAGCCTTTGGTATGGTAAAGGAGGCAAAGAAGAATGAATAAACGTATTGTACATGACGCTTTGATTTTAACTGCCTTTACTCTGGTGCTTGGTTTTATTCTTGCCCTGGTTCAGGGAATCACGGCAGAGCCTATCGACAAGGCCAATAAAGCAGCAGCACAGAAAGCATATCAGGCAGTATTTTCGGATGCAAAATCATTTGAAAAATATGATTATGATGCCGATGAAGCTGATAAGCTTGTATCTGATGCGGGCTACAAGGATACAATCGATGATATTGAGACTGCCCTTGATTCAAACAAGGAGACATTAGGCTATGTCATCACAGTTACAGCCAAGGATGGTAGCCAGGGAAGCATTACATTCTCTGTAGGTATCAAGAATGATGGTACTGTAAACGGCTACTCGATCACAAGCATCAGTGAGACTCCGGGACTTGGAATGAAGGCCGAGGAGGCTGATTTCTACAAGCAGTTTGAGAACAAGAAAGTAGACAAGTTCGACGTTGTAAAGACCACACCTTCAAAGGATGATGAGATTGAGGCCATCACAGGCTCAACCATCACATCAAAGGCTATGGCCAACGGCTGCAACGCAGCTATTACTTACTTCCAGAATAAATTACAGGGAGGTGCCAACTAATGAACAAATATGTAGAGCGTTTATATAATGGTATCATTAAGGAAAATCCTACCTTTGTACTTATGCTTGGTATGTGTCCTACACTGGCTGTTACATCCAGTGCCATAAACGGACTTGGAATGGGACTTTCCACCACGGTGGTACTTATATGTTCAAACCTTTTGATTTCACTTTTCAGAAAAGTGATTCCTAACGGAGTGCGTATGCCGGCATATATCGTCATAGTTGCATCTCTTGTTACAGTAGTACAGTTTTTAATGCAGGCTTATCTGCCTAGCCTTTCAGCAGCACTTGGTGTATACATCCCACTTATCGTGGTTAACTGTATCATCCTTGGACGTGCCGAGAGCTATGCTTCAAAGAATCCACCTGTAGAGTCTATCTTTGATGGAATGGGAATGGGACTTGGATTTACCATGGGTCTTACAATTATCGGACTTATCCGTGAAATCTTAGGTGCAGGAACATTCTTCAACATCAAGATTTTCGGTGACTGGTTTACACCAATCACAATCTTTATCATGGCACCGGGAGCCTTCCTCGTACTTGGCTTCCTCGTTGCAGGCATGAATATCATCCGTAAAAAGATGGAAGCAAAGGGTACACCTCTTGCTGAGCCGGCAGGCTGCCTTTCAGGAGATTGTGCACATTGTGGAGAATCATGTCCATCAGCAAAAGCAGCACAGACTGCTGTTGCGCCTAACACTACAGAAGGAGGGGATAAATAATGGGTACATTAGGTCATTTACTGCTCATTGCAGTAGCATATGCAATAGTTAACAACGTAGTACTTAGCCAGTTCCTTGGTATCTGTCCTTTCCTCGGCGTATCAAAGAACACAAAAACTGCTGCAGGAATGGGTGGTGCGGTAATTTTCGTTATCACAATCGCCACATTCGTTACACAGCTTATTTACAATTTTATACTGTATCCGCTTAATCTGTCATATTTACAGACTATCGTGTTCATTCTTGTAATTGCAGCACTTGTTCAGTTTGTAGAGATGTTCTTAAAGAAACAGATGCCTCCTCTTTACAAAGCACTCGGTGTGTATCTGCCTCTTATCACAACAAACTGTGCCGTACTCGGTGTAGCACTTAACAGTGTAACAAAGGGCTACAATATCTTAGAGAGTGTAGTTTACGGCTTTGCCACAGCCTTTGGTTTCTTTATTGCCATCGTGCTTATGGCAGGTGTTCGTGAGAAGATTGAGTATAATGATATTCCAAAGCCTTTCCAGGGAACAGCCATCGTGCTTCTTACAGCGTGTCTTATGGCTATCGCCTTTATGGGATTCTCAGGAATGGTTTCTGTATAGGATTGGAGGAAAAGTGATATGAATGTTACTGCGATTATTATTGCAGCTTTAGTTGTTGGAGCTGTCGGTATAATTCTTGGATTTTTCCTCGGTATTTCAGGAGAAAAATTCAAAGTAGAGGTTGACCCGAGAGAGGAAGCAATACTTGAGGTGCTTCCGGGCAACAACTGTGGTGGCTGTGGATATGCCGGATGCTCCGGACTTGCTGCCGCCATCGCAAAGGGAGAGGCACCGGTAGGACAGTGTCCTGTTGGTGGAGACCCTGTTGCGGCAAAGGTCAGCGAGATTATGGGTGTAAAGGTTGAGGCCGGAGTAAAGAAGGTCGCATTTGTAAAGTGCGCCGGCACATGCGACAAAGCAAATACAGACTACGACTACACAGGAGTAGAGGATTGTGTTGCCATGTCATTTGTACCGGGCGGCGGACCTAAGTCATGTAATTATGGCTGTCTCGGCTATGGAAGCTGTGTGAAGGCATGTCCTTTTGATTCAATCCATGTGGTTGACGGAGTTGCATGCGTCAATCCGCTTACATGCAAGGCCTGCGGAAAGTGCGTAGAGGCTTGTCCAAAGCACCTCATCGAGCTTATTCCATATGACACAAAGCATGTTGTAAAGTGCAGCTCAAAGGACAAGGGCAAGGATGTCATGAAGGCATGCTCAGTGGGCTGTATCGGCTGTCATCTGTGCGAGAAGAACTGTCCGTCAGATGCTGTTCATGTAGTAGACAATGTAGCTTATATTGATCAGGAGAAATGTACAGGCTGCGGAATCTGCGCAGAGAAGTGTCCAAAGAAGATTATTTTATAATGCATAAAAGCTGTCACATATCATTATGATGTGTGGCAGCTTTTTTATAAGCTTGCAGCTATTCTGTGCTTACGCTATATTCATCTGATGTCGTGATAATACTATAATCATCTGTCACAAATATTGCCTCAACACCGGAAAGGGAATTTATAAGCTCCTTTGCTTTATCAATGCCAAGAGCAAAGCATGTGGTGCTTAAGGCATCTCCGTCGCAGGAGGAGTCGCTTATGATGGTGACAGAGTATAGATTATTTTTGACAGGATAGCCGGTTGTGGTGTCCAGTATATGGTGATATAGCTTGCCATCTACTCTGTAGTATCGCTCGTAGATACCTGAGGTGACGACGGATTTGTCCTTGATTTTGACGGTACATATTGGCTCACCGCTCTCGTCGAAGGGCTTTTGTATGCCGACTGTATAATCACTTCCGTCGGATTTTTCACCGACAGTGAGGACATTGCCACCCAGGTTTATGATGCCTGAGGTGATTTTTTTGGACTGTAAATAAGCCTTCATCTTATCAGCGATAAAGCCCTTTGCGATTCCACCAAGGTCAAGCTTTGCTTTTGAATCGGTTAGCATCACATCGTTTCCGTTAATCTGTATATTGCGGTAATTTACATGTGCTAGCTCGCTTTGTATCTGCGCATCAGACGGAACGACTGATGCATCCACCTCATTATCTTTAGAGTCGGTATTTTCAGCTATTTCGGAAAAATTCCACAAATCAGACAGCTTTCCTATAGTGATATCAAACCTGCCGTCACTTGTGTCGCCGTATTCGATGCCTTTTTTGATGAGCTCAAGCGTATCATTGCTTACTGTGACATATTCTTTGCCGGCAGCGTCATTTATTTTGCTCACCTCTGAGTAACTAACTGTGTTTGACAGCATATCCTCATATTTCTTTGCCATATCAAAGCAGTCGTCTATGTATTTCTCATCGGTAGTGCCATAAAGCGTAATCTGTATTATCGTGTCAAAGTAGAAACCCTGTTTTGAAACCTTCTGCTGAGCCTTGGGCTTTAATTCACATGCAGACAGGCTTCCTGTTATTGTGGCAAGCGCCAAAAGGACAGGGACAAGATGTTTTAGTTTATTTTTCATAGTGCATCCTTTATTAATTTCCTAATTGTAAATTATTTATAGTTAAAGCTTAAATAGTAAAAGCATAAATATAATAACACAGAATAAAAAAATGAGACAGTAGTAAAAATGATTTTGTATTTTGCATGAATATATGGTAAAGTAGTAAATGTATGCGTAATGTAATTATGTATGCATTTAGACTTACAATAGGAAAGATGATAGAAATGAGTTTTTTAGACAATTATAAAAGAGTGGTAATAAAGATAGGCTCATCGACGCTGACACATGCAGAGACGGGAAGCCTCAATTTTTCAAAGATGGAGCGTCTGGTGCGCTCGATATGTGATTACAGAAACAGCGGTATGGATGTGTGCCTCGTAAGCTCCGGCGCCATCGCGGTTGGACGTGATGTGATAGGCATAAAGGAGCGCCCGAGCGACATTTCAATAAAGCAGGCATGCGCCGCAGTGGGACAGGGCAGGCTGATGATGACATATCAGAAGCTTTTTTCCGAGTATAATCAGAATTCCGGACAGGTGCTCATGACAAAAAATACCATAGTCAATCCTGTTTCCAGACGCAATGTTATGAATACATTTGATGAGCTTTTTGATCTGAACGTGGTGCCTATTGTCAATGAAAATGATACGGTAAGTACATACGAGATGCAGTTTGGTGACAATGATACGCTGTCTGCTATTGTTACATCAATCACGAAGGCTGATCTGCTCATACTGCTATCTGATATAGACGGACTGTATTCCGATGATCCTCATGACAATCCGGATGCAAAGCTTATCAGAGAGGTTGATACGCTTGACAGGAAAATACTTGGCATGGCAAAGTCATCAACCGGCAGCGATGTCGGAACCGGCGGCATGGCGACAAAGCTTACGGCGGCAAAGATTGCCACATATTCCGGTGCCGATATGATTATCGCAAACGGCGGAAATATGGGGATTTTATATGACATTATGAATGACAGATATACAGGAACACTTTTCCACAGGGCAAAGGATGCAGAGTTTGTGCTTGCGGATTATATACAAAGAGAGATGGCACCTACATCTACAGGCGGCCAGTAATCAGCTATAAATTTGAAATCAGGAGAGTGCTATGACACAGGAAAAAATACAGCGAATCAATGAGCTTTACAGAAAGTCACAGGCAGAGGGACTTTCTGAGGCAGAGAAAAAGGAGCAGGATCTTTTGCGAAAGGAGTATATAGCAAACGTGAAGAAGAATTTAAGAAACCAGCTCAACAATATCGATATGGTAAACGATGACGGTTCGGTTGAGAACCTCGGCGAGAAATATGGAAACAAAAAAAGAAATTCGTAGCAGGCTAAAAAAGCAAAGGAGCCTTCTTGGTGCTGATGAGTGCCACAACATGAGCCATGACATTTATAAAAGGCTCATAGCTTTAGAACTCGACAGGGAATATGACAACATACTTTTGTATTCAGCTATTAGAAATGAAGTGAATACTGATGAGTATTTTACCTATTTAATAAACAAAGCAAAAAGGATATATTATCCGAGGGTTTCTGGCGATAAAATGTCCTTTTACAGGGTAAGAAGCCTTGATGAGCTTAATTGTGGTTCATTTAATATTAAAGAGCCTGATATGACGAAGGAGTATACGCAGGCGGATGGCAGGGCGCTTATGATAGTGCCGGGGCTTGCATTTTCGGATACCGGTTACAGAATCGGCTATGGAAAGGGCTTTTATGACAGATATTTATCGTCTTTTACAAAAAGAGATACTGTCATGGCAGTTGGAGTGGGCTACGATTTCCAGTTACTTAGCAGCATGACGTATGAAGATGAATATGACGTACCCTTAGATGGAGTGATAACAGATAAGAGAGAGGTGTTTATTGATGACTGATTTAGAAAAAATTTGTGCGGATGCATATGAGGCCAGAGTAAAGATAGGAACACTGGATACAGATATCAAGAATAAGGTATTAAACGATGCAGCGGACAATCTGCTTAAGGCAGAAAAAGAAATCCTTGAGGCAAACAAAAGGGATGTGGCCACAGCAGAGGAAAATATGAAGGCAAAGAGCATGATTGACAGGCTCTCGCTTGACCATGACAGGCTCCTTGGCATGGCTGACGGACTCAGACAGATAGCAAAGCTTGCAGACCCAATTGGGGAAGTGATGTCTATGGCAAAGCGTCCTAATGGCCTTATTATCGGAAAAAGAAGAGTTGCAATCGGTGTTGTTGGCATTATCTTTGAGGCGCGCCCAAATGTCACATCAGATGCCTTTGGTCTGTGCTTTAAAACCGGCAACTGTGTCATATTGAAGGGTGGAAGTGATGCGATAAATACCAATATCGCAATAGTTAAGGCACTAAAAAAGGCTTTAACGGACAATTTGGTTTCTGCTGCTGCACTTGCACTTATTGAGTCAACAGACAGAGAGACAACAAATGCGTTTATGAAGATGGATCAGTATGTGGATGTGCTCATACCAAGAGGTGGTGCAGGACTCATACAGAATGTTGTCAAAAATGCCACAATCCCTGTCATCCAGACCGGTACAGGCAACTGCCATGTATATGTGGACAAGGATGCTGACTTTGACATGGCTGTTAATATTATTAACAATGCAAAGACACAAAGAATCAGTGTCTGCAATGCATGTGAGTCGATTGTAGTACACAGTGCCATAGCAGGGGAGTTTCTGCCAAAGCTGTACGATAAGCTAAGAGAGCATCATGTACAGCTGCGTTGTGATGAAAGAGCACAGGCAATTCTTGCCGGAAGAGACGATGTGACAGAGGCCACTGCCGATGACTGGGGTATGGAGTATCTTGATTACATCATGTCGGTAAAGATTGTTGACAGTATTGATGAGGCAATCGAGCATATCAACAGATACAACACATCACATTCAGAGGCAATCGTCACAAATGATTATGACAACGCACAGAAGTTCTTAAATGAGATAGATGCTGCATGCGTTTATGTAAATGCCTCAACCAGATTTTCTGATGGAAATGAATTCGGCTTTGGAGCAGAGATTGGCATCAGCACACAGAAGCTTCATGCAAGGGGACCTATGGGGCTTGAGGCACTGACAAGCTATAAGTATATTATTTACGGCAGTGGTCAGATCAGGGAATAGTCAGGTAAAGTATTATAGAATTAATTTGAGAGGAAACATAATATAACATGAGCTACGATATAGATATAACAAAGACACCACCGGCACATGAGCCTGAGAGGCAGTATTACTACATGGCAAAGGCAAAGGATTTTGTTGAAAAGAAATCTAAAGAAATCGGCCGTCCTATGACTTATTTCGTCAAGACCTTCGGGTGTCAGATGAATGCCCGCGACTCAGAAAAACTTGTCGGAATACTCGAGCAGATAGGCTACGTGGAAGGAACTGATGAGCACTCGGATTTTATTGTATACAACACCTGTACCGTACGTGAGAATGCTAACAACAAGGTGTACGGCAGACTTGGGTATCTGCAGAACTACAAGAAAAAGAATCCTTTTATGAAGATTGCTCTCTGCGGCTGCATGATGCAGGAGCCGGAGGTTGTTGAAAATATCAAAAAGCACTATAAGTTTGTAGATATTGTATTCGGAACCCACAATATATTCAAGTTTGCAGAGATTTTGTGCAACAATATCGAGTCTGGTTCACAGGTGATTGACATATGGAAGGATACCAATCAGATTGTCGAAGATCTGCCGGTGAAGAGAAAGTTCTCTTTCAAATCAGGTGTAAATATCATGTTTGGCTGCAACAATTTCTGCAGCTACTGTATCGTGCCATATGTAAGAGGACGTGAGAGAAGCAGAGAGCCTAAGGATATCATAAGAGAGATAGAAAAGCTTGTTGCAGACGGAGTGTGCGAGATAATGCTTCTCGGACAGAATGTCAACTCATACGGTAAAACTCTTGACAATCCTATAACCTTTGCAGAGCTTCTTCGCGAGGTCAATAAGATTGAGGGACTTAAGAGGATTCGTTTTATGACATCTCATCCAAAGGATTTATCAGATGACCTGATTATGGCGATAAAGGAGTGCGACAAGGTGTGCAAGCATATGCATCTGCCGCTTCAGTCAGGTAGCTCAAGGGTGCTTAAGGAGATGAACAGGCACTATGACAAGGAAAAATATCTCGACGAGGTAAAGAGACTTCGTGAGCAGATTCCTGATATTGCAATCACAACTGATATCATTGTGGGCTTCCCGGGAGAGACTGAGGAGGATTTCCTTGAGACAATGGATGTTGTCAAGCAGGTCAGATATGACAGTGCTTTTACATTTATTTACTCAAAGAGAACAGGTACACGTGCTGCCACAATGGAGAATCAGGTGCCGGATGATGTGGTAAAGGACAGGTTTGACAGGCTCTTAAAGGAGGTTCAGACTATCTCATCAGAAAAGGCAAAATGCTATGAGGGCAAAGTGGTGCCGGTACTTGCAGAGGAAATGGATGACCAGAAGGACGGCTATGTGACCGGACGTATGGACAATAATTCAATCGTACATTTTCCGGGTACTGAGGATATGATTGGAAATATCTACAATGTGAAGCTTGATGAGTGCAGAGGCTTCTACTATATGGGAGAGATAAAAGAGGATGCGTAAGCGTTTTGGCAGAAATGATATAATCCTGATATCGGTTATTGTAATTATCTCTGTCGCTCTACTTCTTATATGGAAGCTTGTATATTTAAAGGGGCAGGATACGGATAGCGATGCATGTGTCGAGGTGACTATCGATGGAAGGGCCTATGGCACATATCCGCTTTCAAAGGATGATACAATTGAGATAAAAAACTGCGATGGCGATGTTACTAACACCCTTGTCATAAAGGGTGGTGTGGCGGATATGACCTCTGCCGACTGTCCGGATCATCTGTGTGTGAAGCAGAAGGCGATATCCAAGGAGGGAGAGTCGATTATCTGTCTGCCGAATAAGGTTGTTGTGACGGTAAAAAGCGGCATGAAATCCGATATAGATTCGATATCCAAGTGATACCCGAACATTTTTATAGAAAGAATGAGATAAATGAAAACCAGAAAGATTGCATATCTTGGTATGCTTATGGCACTGGCACTGGTGCTAAGCTATGTTGAGTCACTTATACCGTTTGCTGTAGGCATACCGGGAGTGAAGCTTGGACTTACAAATATAGTGACAGTGATCATGCTTTATATAGCATCACCCATGGAGACGTTTCTGCTATGTGTATTTCGCGCGGTGCTTTCGGGCTTTATGTTTGGAAATGCGTTCAGCATCATATATTCACTGGCAGGCTGTATACTAAGCTTTATCGTTATGTACCTGCTTAAGAAATCAGATAAATTCAGCTCTGTCTCAATAAGTCTGGTCGGTGGAGTGTGTCACAATATAGGACAGATAATAGTTGCGGCTATAGTTTTGTCAACCTACAGCGTAGTGTATTATATTCCGGTGCTTCTTGTGGCAGGATGCATCACGGGACTTGTGATTGGAACAGTAGCTTCACAGGTGCTTTTGAGGATTTCTGACAGCTTTCATGTATAGTTTTAATGGGCTGTAATCTACGTATATTTAATAACAAAAGGAGATGCTGCTGTTTTTATGCCTGTGTGTCAGGCTACAGACGAAACAGTAACAAATGGATTCAATGTATGCATATATAAAAGGAGAGCTTGCAGAAAAAAATATAGACAGCATTGTAGTGGAGGCAGCAGGCGTAGGCTATCTCATTTACATACCGACGCAGTATTTTGATATGCTGCCTGACGAGGGAGAGGATGTAAAAATTTACACCTACCTGTGTGTCAGGGAGGATGCCATGATACTTTACGGCTTTTTGAGCAAGGATGATCTTGAAATCTTTAAGCTGCTAATTACAGTCAGCGGAATCGGACCAAAGGGCGGTCTTGCGATTTTGTCAACTCTGCCTGCCGATGATTTGCGCTTTGCAATTTTATCGGGCGACTCAAAGGCTATATCAAAGGCACCGGGAATAGGTGCAAAGACGGCTCAGAGAGTGATACTTGATTTAAAGGACAAGCTGTCGCTTGAGGATGCATTTGAAAAGAAGCTTGAGAATCAGACTTCCGGTGCTGCTGTATCCATGAACAGCACTGTGAAAAATGATGCTGTCATGGCGCTCAATGCACTTGGATACTCATCTACTGAGAGTCTTAAGGCAGTGTCCAAGGTTGATATCACAGAGGATATGGATGTAGAGGATGTGCTGAAGCTTGCGCTCAAAAATATGGGCTGATTGGACAAGCTGTAAGCTTAAAACAGAAACGGGGAACGAAACGTGAAAAGAGTAATTTCCACACAATTGCAGGAAGAGGATATAAAGATAGAGAAATCCCTGCGTCCTATGTATTTTGATGACTATATCGGTCAGCAGAAGATAAAGGACAATTTAAAAATATATATTGAAGCTGCAAAATCAAGGGGCGAGGCGCTCGATCATGTGCTGTTTTACGGGCCTCCGGGGCTTGGAAAGACAACACTTGCTGGAATCATTGCAAATGAGATGGGTACAAAGATAAAGGTGACCTCCGGTCCTGCAATAGGTAAGCCGGGAGAGATGGCAGCCATACTCAACGGACTTTCTGAGGGAGATATACTGTTTGTCGATGAGATTCACAGATTAAACCGTCAGGTGGAGGAGGTGCTCTATCCTGCTATGGAGGATTACGCCATTGATATCATGATTGGAAAGGGCGAGTCTGCAAAGTCAATCAGATTCAACCTGCCAAAATTCACACTTGTAGGTGCAACAACGAGGGCGGGTATGCTTTCGGCACCTCTTCGGGACAGGTTTGGCGTGGTAAATCACATGGAGTTTTATACTGTCGATGAGCTAAAGCATATTATCGTCAATTCCGCAAAGGTGCTTGGAGTTGAGATAGATGACAAGGGAGCCTACGAGATGGCGCGTCGTTCAAGAGGTACCCCAAGACTTGCAAACAGACTTCTAAAGCGTGTCAGGGACTTTGCGCAGGTCAAGTATGACGGCAAAATCACCTATGATGTGGCAAGCTTTGCGCTGGACCTTTTGGAGGTGGACAAGTACGGACTGGATTTGAATGACAGAAATATACTTCTCACTATCATTGACAAGTTTGCGGGAGGACCGGTGGGCCTTGATACGCTTGCAGCGGCAATAGGTGAGGATTCCGGAACCATTGAGGATGTTTACGAGCCGTATCTGGTGAAGAACGGCTTTATAAACCGCACACCAAAGGGACGAGTGGCGACAGAACTAGCCTTTGAGCATTTTGAGAGAAAAAGGGCTTAAAGTTGCAATTTATATCTATAAGGCATATAATAATTAAGTATTTGATATTGAAATTGATAGTAATATTAATACTAATATAGCTGGTTTGAATAAATGTGAAGACGGAGGATGATTAAATGTCTGCAAAAACAAATGCCGAGGTGGTAATAGACGGAAAGGTTTACACACTGTCAGGATATGAGAATGAGGAATACTTACAGAAGGTTGCGGCATACATCAACAACAAGATTGCAGAGTTTGATGATATGGATGAGTATAAGCATCTTCCGGGCAATATGAAGAGCACACTTATCGAGCTCAATATTGCGGATGATTATTTCAAGGCAAAGGCACTTGTCGAAAAGCTCGAGGGTGATATAGAGAATAAGGATAAGGAAATATACGATTTAAAGCATGATTTAATTTCCAATCAGGTAAAGACCGAGAATGCTGAGGCAAGCATGAAGGAACTTGAGGCACAAAACAAGGAGCTTTTACTCAACAAGGCGAGACTTGAGGCAACACTTGAGGAGTCGCTTCTTGATGGAAAAAAGCCTGTTAAAAAATCTGCACATGCTTCCAATGGGGCAAATGACAGTAGCGATAAATAGCAATAAACGGGGAACAGTTATCGTACACTGTTCCCCGTTTTATTGCAGGTTTATATAATATCAAATGAGCATCTATATGAGGAAATATATGAGAAATAAAGATTTTGAACTGCTTGCACCGGCAGGAAGCCTTGAGATACTTAAGGGTGTGATAGAAAGCGGCGCCGATGCTGTGTATGTGGGCGGAAGTATGTTTGGAGCCAGGGCATATGCCAATAATTTCACAGAAGAGGAGCTTTTAGAGGCAATTGATTTTGCGCATTTACGAGGAGTAAAGGTGTATCTGACGGTCAATACGCTGATTAAAAACAGTGAGTTTTCAAAGCTCTACGACTACCTGCTTCCATACTACAAAAGAGGTCTTGATGCAGTGATAGTGCAGGATCTTGGCGTGGTGAAGGCTATCCATGAGTATTTTCCGTCAATGGAGATACATACGAGTACACAGATGACGGTGACGGGAGCAGACGGAGTGCGTTTTCTTTCACAGTTTGGAGTGACGCGCGTGGTCATGGCAAGGGAGGTTTCTCTTGCCGAGATGAAGCGCATACATGAGGAAACAGGCATGGAGCTTGAAGCCTTTGTGCACGGAGCATTGTGCTATTCGTATTCCGGACAGTGCCTTTTCAGCAGTATTTTAGGTGGTAGAAGCGGAAACAGAGGCCGCTGTGCACAGCCGTGCAGACTGCCGTATACCGTGGAGGGCAAAAAGGATGAATACATTTTAAGCCTTAAAGATATGTGTGGTATAAAGGCTCTTGACAAGCTGCATGATGCAGGTGTTTATTCGCTCAAGATTGAGGGGCGTATGAAGCAGCTTGAGTATGCATGCGGAGTGGTAAAATACTACAGAAACTATATTGACAGCAAAAAGCCTGTTAGTGATGCTGATTATGACAGGATAAAGGCACTTGGAAACCGCTGTGGTTTCACAGACAGGTATTATTTTGACCACAATGGCTCTGATATGGTGACGTATGTGAAGCCTAATTTCGTTTCAAATGCTGCAGAGCCTTCGCCTGAAAAAAGAAAGCTTTCGATAGAGGGAGAGCTTGTTTTAAGAGAGGGCGAGCCCGGAAGCCTCACTGTAAAAAGAGGTGATGTGACATACAAAGCCTCAATAGAACCTATCAGCGCCGCACTTAAGGCACCGCTTGATAAAAAGGCCGCTATAGACAGGATAAACAAAACCGGTGATACAGACTTTGAGTTTTCACATATTAAAGCTCAAATCGGAGAAAACGTCTTTGTGCCAAACGGAGCACTAAACAAGCTGCGGCGTGATGCAATTTCAGGGCTTTGTGATAAGCTGTTGAAAAAGTATTACAGGAATGATGCACGATACGCTGATATGTCAAGTATGTGTGAGCTCCCTGAACATGTCGTAAAAAGCGACGCAGCACATGAAGATGGAGCTGTAAATGCAAAGGATTACACTGCCATATGCTCGTGTATGACACGCGCGCAGCTTGATACACTTATTAGCTATGACTGCTTTGACGTATTTTATCTGGATTTTGACATGTATGACAGGAATACTCTGATACAGCAGTTTGCAGATGATGTGAAAAGCCTTACAAAGCAAAATAAAAAAGTGTATCTCATGCTGCCTACGATATTCAGGGCGGATTCATCGGATTATTTTGTATCTATCGCAAAAGAGCTTGATAAGGTAAGCTTCGAGGGCTTTGTTGTAAAAAATTACGAGGAGCTTTATCTGACAGAAAATTTGTTTACAGATAAAAAAATTATTTTAGACCACAATATGTATACCTTTAATGATGTTTCAAAGAGTGCATTTTTTGAGCACGGAGTAAGTGGTGACACAGTGCCGCTTGAACTCAATTCAAGGGAGATTATGCATAGAAACAATATAGGCTCGCAGATGATAGTCTATGGATATTATCCGCTTATGACCACCGCCAATTGTGTGCACAAAAACACAAAGGGCTGTGATAAAAAGCAAAAGCTTATATATTTAAAGGACAGATACAATAAATCCTTTGCAGTTTGTAACAACTGTAAGGAGTGCTATAATACAATATATAATTCACTGCCTACCATGCTCACAAAGAATATAGGTAAGCTTAAGGAGGCAGGTATCAGAAGTTTTAGATACAGCTTTACAATCGAGACTCCAAAGCAGATTAAGGCGGTTATGGATGATAAGGTAGCTGAATATACAAACGGACATTACAAAAGAGGAGTAGAATAACATGGTACATCTGATAGTACAGCTTTCCAAGTATATTATGATAATACTTTTTCTCATATATACTTTTTTATGCTTTCATTTATTCAAGTATCCCGACAAGCCGAAAAAGCAGAAGCATATATATAATCTGCAGAGATTTTATATGTTTCTGATTCATTTAGATGGTTTTTTGGTGCTCTTTGTCACGACAATGGATACAAAGATAATAGGCTTTTATATAGCACAGCTTGTGCTTTTTGAATCAATTTATTTGATTTATCATAAGTTTTATAAGAATGCCTCAGAGCTTGTGCTAAACAACATGGTGATGATGCTTTGTATAAGCATGATTATTTTAACGAGAATTTCGTTTGACAAGGCATTAAGGCAGTTTGTTTTTGTACTTGCCGGAACGATATTTGCGTTTTTAATACCGCTTATCATGCAAAAAGGTACGATGTTTCGAAAATTGACATGGACATATGCCGGTGTGGGAATACTTGGTCTTTTGTCAGTGCTTGTGGTAGGAGTGGCGAGCAGAGGAGCAAAGCTTTCTTTGACATTTGGTCCTGTTTCAATTCAGCCGTCTGAGTTTGTAAAGATACTTTTTGTGTTTTTTATAGCATCCATGCTGTATAAATCAACTGATTTAAAGCAGCTTGCCATAACAAGCGGCGTATCGGCCGTGTTTGTGCTGATACTTGTTGCATCAAACGACCTCGGTGGAGCACTTTTGTATTTCTTTACATATCTGGTCATGATTTATGTTGCGACAAAAAGGTTTTATATTTTTGCCGGAGGTCTTGCATTTGTGGGGCTTGGAATGTACGCTGGTTATCATCTGTTTTCACATGTGAAGAACAGAATTGTTGCATGGCTTGATCCTCTTTCTGTCATAGACAAGGCCGGCTATCAGGTGTGTCAGTCGCTCTTTGCCATAGGTACAGGCGGACTGTTTGGCTTTGGACTGGGGCAGGGTCTGCCAAATAAGATACCTATTGTGTCTAAAGACTTTATCATAGCGGCTATCTCAGAGGAGATGGGCGGTATATTTGCTGTCTGCCTCATTATGGTTTGTGTCAGCTGCTTTCTTATGATATTTAATCTTTCCATGCAGATGAAGGATGCATTTTACAAGTATGTGGCGTTGGGACTTGGCAGTGTGTATGCGCTTCAGGTGCTTTTAACTGTCGGCGGCTCAACCAAGTTTATACCGATGACCGGTGTGACGCTGCCGCTTGTGAGCTACGGTGGCAGCTCGCTTCTATCTACGATGATTATTTTTGGAATGATACAGGGCATGTATATTATACAGGCAGCCCCTGAAAAAAGGAGAAAAATAGATGACAAGAGACGAAAGGACCATGAGACAAAAAACAGACAAAAGCAGACAGCTAAAGAGCCGGGGGCGCAGGGAAGTCAACAGAGAAGGAGAAAACCGGCAACAGGCGGCAAAAACAGCACGAAGACACAGAAATAGAGAGTATGCGGTTGTTACATATTTTTTCCTTATAGTTTTTGTTGGATTGATAGGTTATTTCTTATATTTCCAGTTTGTAAAAAGCGACGAATTCATCAACAGTCCATACAATTCGCTGCAGGATCTTTTCTCTAAGAATGTAGTGAGGGGCGAGATACAGACTAAGGATGGACATGTCATAGCTCGGACAAAAGTCAGCTCGGGTGCATCTGAGACAAGGGAATACCCTGACGGCAGGATGTTTGCGCATGTGGCGGGCTTTGCCGTAAATGGCAAGGCAGGGCTTGAAAAGCAGGAAAATTTCTCATTGCTTCGCTCACATGAGTTTTTCCTTGACCAGATAGTAAATGATATAAGCGGTAAGAAAAATACCGGTGATAATGTCATAACCACACTGGATTACGAAGCACAGGCGGCTGCATACAATGCACTTGACGATTATGAAGGTGCAGTCATTGCAATTGAGCCGAAAACAGGAAAGATTGCAGTTATGGTGTCAAAGCCTGATTATGACCCAAATACCATTGCAAGTGACTGGGAGAGCGTAAACGGTGAGGGCAGCACTTCTCTTTACAACAGGGCAACACAGGGACAGTATGCTCCGGGCTCAGTGTTTAAGATTTTTACAGCACTTGAGTATTATAACGAAAATCCGTCTACATACAACGACTACAGCTTTGATTGTGACGGCAGTATTACAAAGGACGGCTTTACAATCCACTGTGCCGGTAATAAATCACACGGACAGGAGGACTTAACAAAGTCGTTTGCCAAGTCGTGTAACTCGTCCTTTTCCAATATAGGTCTTTTGGTGGATAACAATAAGCTTAATACCTTGTGTGACGATATGCTATTCAACAAGAATCTGCCCATAGCCTTTGATTCAAAAAAGAGTAAATTTGCACTGGATAACAATGCTTCGTCAGCTCTGACCATGCAGACCACGATAGGACAGGGAAACACGCTTGTTTCACCGCTTCACATGTGCATGATTGCCGGTGCAATCTGCAATGATGGAAATCTGATGAGGCCATATCTGGTAGACCATACGGAAAATGCGAGCGGGGCGCTTGTGGAGCAGAATAAACCGGCTTCATACAAGCAGATTATGTCAAAGGATCAGGCGGCTTTTCTCCAGAATCTTATGGCAGCAGTGGTATCTGATGGAACAGGCGCAAAGCTAAGCGATCAGAGCTATGAGGCCTTTGGAAAGACCGGAACTGCCCAGGTATCAGATTCTACAGACCAGACCAATGCCTGGTTTGTGGGCTATGGAAAAAAGGATGGCTACAATGATCTGGCAATCGCAGTAGTTGTGGAGGATTCGGGTGCCGGAAGCACATATGCGGTGCCGGTGGCAAAAAAGGTATTTGATAAATATTTCAATGAATAGGCTTGTTGCACTTTTTTTAGAAGTAGGTTATACTTAAGTGTAATGACAGACGTTATCGTTCATATTTCGCTTGAACTGACAGATAGCGTTTAAACCACACTTGGAGGAATGGCAATGATAGAAGCAACGAGCTGTGGCGGTGTGGTAATCTTTCGTGGCAAAATATTACTCTTATACAAGAACTACAGGAATAGGTACGAGGGGTGGGTACTGCCCAAGGGAACTGTGGAATCTGATGAAGAGTACAAGGACACTGCAATCCGTGAAGTGAAAGAGGAGACTGGTGCCAGTGCAACGATAATCCAATACGTGGGTAAGAGCCACTATTCTTTTACCGTGCCACATGATACAGTGGAAAAGGATGTACACTGGTATCTTATGATGGGCGAAAGTTATTATAGTAAACCGCAAAGAGAAGAGTATTTCATGGATTCAGGGTTTTATAAGTATCACGAGGCATATCATCTGCTCAAGTTTGCAAATGAGAAGCAGATACTTGAGAAGGCTTACAATGAGTACCTGGATTTAAAGAAAAGCAATTTATGGGGGACACACAAGTATTATTAGTATTATTAAAAAGCAGTTTTAAAAACTGCTTTTTGAGGTTTTGGAATGAAATGGTATGAGGATTTATTTGTAGGAGAGTCTGTTACCGGAAAGATAAAGAAAATCAAGTGGAAGATAGAGCATAATGCCGGCATGCTTCACACATACATCATCACGTTTCCGTCAAATGAGGAAAACCTTTTGGATATCATTCCGACAAGAGAATTGCTGCAAAAGGGATATCCTAAGAAGAATCTGCACATAATCGCAGTAGCGGGTAATTATGATGAGGCACTTTTGCTGGCCTGTGATATTGTTAAGGAGACATACGAAAATACAGGTAAAACTGATGTGAAGAGCTATTTAAAGAGCAGACGGAGGAATTAGATATATGATATTTACGATTTTAAAGGTCATAGGCATCATACTCCTTGTAGTGCTTGCTCTTATACTTACAGCGCTGCTTTGCGTACTGTTTGTGCCGGTCAAGTACAGGGCTGTCGGAAGCTTTGACAATACAGACATAAGAGCAAAAGCACATGTGTCATGGCTTTTTCATTTGTTTGCACTGCATATAGAGTATGCGGATGAAACTGACGGATATATAAGACTTGTCTTTGTGAAGAAGGGGCTGTTTGCTGATTCGTTGGGAGATAATTATGAGGCTTTTAATGATGATGTAATGGATGATGCAGCTAAAACTGAAACAGAAGATAAAATCAGTGAAAACACCGGAGATGGGCCTAAAATACCGGCAGATGAGTCAGAACACATCATAGATGAACAGGCAGAGGATGAATGCACGGCACGTACGCATAATGAGTACAGGTCAGTAACTGATGAGAATCAGCATATAAAACAACAAACAAAGCCCACTCATAAAAAAACGTATAAAAAGCCACACAAAAAGTCACATAAAAAGCAATTTAAAGATAAGTCAGATAAAATAAAAAACTGTATCTATAAGCTAAAAAGAGAATACAGTGATGAGAGAAATAAAGCCGCTTTTTCACATCTGAAAAAAGAGCTTTTTATCATTCTTAAAAGAATATGCCCAAGGAGGCTTAAGCTTACAATGGTTTATTCAACAGGCTCGCCTGATACAACAGGTATTTCATTGGGAATTTTAGCATGCTTTCCTGTCGGCTATACAAACAGATGGCGGATTACACCCGATTTCGAGAGCGAAAAGCCGTATGCAAAGGGCAGCTTTGATATAAAGGGGCATGTGATAGTAATAAGTATTTTAGCGGCAACACTTAGAATTTTATTTGATAAAAACTGCCGCAGATTATATAATAGGATAAGCAGATAGGAGGAAGATATTATGGCAGATAATAGTTTCAATAACACAGTAGAGTCACTTTTCAAGGGGATGGACAGCTTTATCACTACAAAGACGGTGGTCGGTGATGCAATTCATATAGGGGATACAATCATACTTCCGCTTGTGGATGTGTCGTTTGGAGTGGCAGCAGGAGCATTTTCGGCAGAAAAGAAAAATAACGGAGCCGGTGGTATGGGCGGAAAGATTCAGCCAAGTGCAGTGCTCGTTATCCAGAATGGACAGACAAAGCTTGTCAATGTAAAGAATCAGGACGGCATGACAAAGATACTTGATATGGTACCGGACATTGTAAGCCGTTTCTCAAAGGGAAAAAATGATGACCTTAATCTCGACGATGTAAAGGTAGACGATAAAGAGGACGACAAGCAGGATTAATATCATATATGAGAGCAAATAAAAAGGACATCCAAACGGATGTCCTTTAAAATTCAAAAGATTCAAAAATAAAGACTAAGCTCTCTCAACTTTGCCAGATCTTAAACATGAAGTACATACATATAACTTCTGTGGAACTCCATTGACCTTGCAAGAAACCTTCTTAATGTTTGACTTCCAAACATGATTTGATCTTCTATGAGAATGGCTGACATTATTTCCATAATGAACACCTTTTTCACAAATTGCACATTTTGCCATGATATTGCACCTCCTTGCATTTCACTAAGCTTACCATACTCTTAAGCTCACAACAAATGTATTCTATCAGATTAAAATAAAGAATGCAAGGATAAAATATAAAAATATTTGCTTTTTGTGAAAAAAAAGGTATAATAACATTAGCTACGTCACAATATGATGGAGGTATATATTATGAAGGGACAGATGGATACCCAATATGGACAAATTTTAATTGATACAGATGTTATTGCAACCTATGCAGGCTCTGTAGCTGTAGAGTGCTTTGGAATAGTAGGCATGGCAGCGGTCAACATGAAGGATGGTCTTGTAAAGCTTTTAAAGAGAGATTACCTGAACCATGGAATAAATGTAAAGGTAGATGAGAACAACGAAATTACGATTGATTTCCATGTAATAGTAGCGTATGGTATTTCGATCGGCACTGTTTCGGACAATCTTATCGAGACGGTTAAGTACAAGGTTGAGTCATTTACAGGAATGAAAATTGCAAAGATCAATATTTACGTTGAGGGCGTAAGGGTAATTGATTAAGGAGGACTACAAAAAGTGGAGATCACAAGCATTAATTCAAAGCTCCTTGCAAGGATGTTTCTTGCGGGAGCCAAGAATCTTGATTCAAAGAAAGACTGGATAAATGAGCTGAATGTATTCCCGGTGCCGGATGGTGATACCGGAACAAATATGACAATGACAATCATGTCTGCGGCCAAGGAGGTCAGCTCGCTCACAGAGCCTACCATGGCAGAGCTTGCAAAGGCTATTTCATCAGGCTCTTTAAGAGGTGCCAGAGGAAACTCGGGTGTTATCTTATCACAGCTTTTCAGAGGCTTCTGCAAGGTTATAAAGGAATACGATGAGATAGATGTCACTATTCTTTGTGAGGCATGCCAGAAGGCGGTTGAGACAGCTTACAAGGCAGTTATGAAGCCAAAGGAGGGAACTATCCTTACAGTGGCAAAGGGCGCAGCAGAAAAGGCTCTGGAGCTGTCAGACGAAACAGAGGATGTTGTCACATTTGTTGAAGAGGTTATAAAGCAGGCTGAGTATGTGCTTGACCAGACACCGGAGATGCTTCCAGTATTAAAGCAGGCAGGTGTTGTTGATTCAGGCGGACAGGGACTTGTTCAGGTATTAAAGGGAGCATATGATGCTCTTATCGGCAAGGAGATTGATTATACAATCGAGGGCGCGCCAACAGGAGCAGCTCCTGCAAAGATTTCGGCTGAGACAGAGGCAGAGATTAAGTTTGGTTACTGCACAGAGTTTATTATTGTACTCAATGCGCCAATGTCAGACAATGAGGAGCACGCATACAAGGCATTCCTCGAGTCAATCGGTGACTCTATAGTCGTTGTAGCTGACGATGAGATCGTAAAGACTCACGTACATACAAACGACCCTGGACTTGCACTGCAGAAGGCACTTACCTTCGGCTCGCTCAGCAAGATAAAGATCGACAATATGCGTGAGGAGCATCAGGAAAAGCTCATCAAGGATTCACAGAAGCTTGCAGCACAGCAGAAGGCTGAGGAAGAGGCTTATGAAGCTGCTCAGGCTGATGAAAAGACAAATAACATGCCTGCAAAGGAAATGGGTTTTGTATCTGTTTCAATCGGAGAAGGCATGAATGAAGTGTTCAGAGGCCTTGGAGTGGACTATCTCATAGAGGGTGGTCAGACCATGAACCCTAGCACAGAGGATATGCTCAACGCTATCGAGCATGTAAATGCAAAGACAGTATTTATCCTGCCAAACAACAAGAATATCATCATGGCTGCAAACCAGGCAGTAGACCTTGTTGAGGATAAACAGATTATTGTTATCCCTACAAAGACTATCCCACAGGGTATCACAGCGCTTGTAAATTATATACCTGACCACAGTGCCGAGGAGAATAAAGAGCAGATGATGGCTGAGATAGAAAATGTCAAGACAGGACAGGTGACATATGCAGTCCGTGATACTGAGATTGACGGAAAAACCATCAAGCAGAACGACTTCATGGGAATCGGAGACAAGAGCATCCTTTCTGTTGGAACAGACTTAAAGGCTACCACACTTGAGATGGTAGATGCCATGGTAGATGAGGATTCAGCGATTGTCAGCATCTATTTCGGAAGTGATTCTGATGAGGACTCAGCTAATGAGCTTGCGGCAGCAATCGAAGAGAAATATCCTGATGTAGAGGTTGAGGTCAACGATGGCGGACAGCCAATCTACTATTATGTTATTTCTGTAGAGTAAAGCCTTTTAAAGAATATAAATGATATTTATTATATTTAGGAGCAAATATGGATATAGCTTCACCGATTACCTCGGTTAAGGGAATTGGGGAAAAAACACAAAAAGCATTTTCTAAAATGGGAGTATACACCGTTGGTGATATACTCCTTCATTTTCCCCGGGATTATGTAAAGTTTCCGGAAATAACGGATATTGATGAACTGAATAATGTAAACGTAAGCAGCACCTATGCCATCCATGCTGTGATTAAAAAGGCACCTGTTGTGAAAAATACAGCGAGAATGCAGATTACATTGCAGGATATCGGCTCGCCCGGGCATATGATACAGCTGGTATGGTACCGTATGCCATACCTTAAGGCACAGCTTGTGCAGGGGAGACATCTTATATTTTACGGACATATTAAGCCAAAGGGCGGCAGATATGTCATGGAGCAGCCTGTGGTGTATGAGGTGCAAAAGTACGAGGCTATACGCGATACACTGCAGCCTGTGTATTCCGTGACAAGCGGTGTGACAAACAATCTGATAGTGAAGACGATAAAGGAAACTCTGTCACATGATACACTGCTGTCAGATTACCTGCCTAAGGATATAAGGCACAGATACGGCTTTTGCGAGTACAATTATGCCATGAAGCAGATACATTTCCCTGATGACTTTGACGCGCTTGTGGAGGCAAGAAGACGGCTTGTTTTTGATGAGTTTTTTCTCTTTATCATGGGCATGCGGTATCAGAATAAAAAGCAGCAGAAGGACAAAAATGAGTTTGAGTTTACGGATGATGCTTTTATAGACGGACTGATTGATAAGCTTCCGTATGAGCTGACAGGCGCGCAGAAGAAGACAATAGATGAGATAAAGCAGGATATTAAAAGCCCTTATGTGATGCAGAGGCTTATTCAGGGTGATGTGGGCTCAGGAAAGACGATTGTTGCTTTTCTTCTTATGGCGTGGGCGTCAAAATGTGGCTATCAGTCTGCTATTATGGCTCCGACGGAGGTGCTTGCAAACCAGCATTATGAGACGTTTTGCTCACTGGTTGGTCAGTTTGGACTTGACAGTCCTGTTGTGCTTCTTACCGGCTCCATGACGGCAAAGCAGAAAAGAGAAGCCTATGCGCGCCTTGAAAACGAGAAAAATGCGCTTATTATAGGCACTCATGCGCTCATACAGGAGAAAGCGGATTTTTCCAATCTGTCGCTTGTTATCACAGATGAGCAGCACAGATTTGGCGTGAAGCAGAGGGAGAGCTTCTCGGATAAGGGAAGAAAGCCACATATACTTGTAATGAGTGCCACTCCGATACCGCGTACGTTAGCAATAATCATATACGGTGATATGGATATCTCTGTCATAAATGAGGTGCCTGCAAAGAGGCTTCCGATCAAGAACTGTGTGGTTGGCACAGCGTTCAGGCCAAAGGCCTACAGCTTTATTGCTGAGCAGGTGAGAGCCGGTCATCAGGCGTATGTTATATGCCCTCTTGTGGAGGAAACCGAAAACTCGGAAGGGGAAAATGTCACAGACTATGCAAATGTGCTTAAAGCGGCACTGCCAAAGGATATCACTGTAGATGTGCTTAACGGCAGGATGAAGAGCAAGGCAAAGGATGAGGTGATGCAGCGCTTTGCAAATAATGAGTCGCAGGTGCTTGTGTCCACAACAGTCGTGGAGGTTGGTGTAAATGTGCCCAATGCAACCGTCATGATGATAGAAAATGCAGACAGGTTTGGACTTGCACAGCTTCATCAGCTAAGAGGTCGTGTAGGCAGGGGGGATGCACAGTCGTATTGCATTTTCATCAATTCGTCAAATTCAAAGAAATCAAAAAAACGTCTGGAGATACTAAATAAATCAAATGATGGCTTTTATATAGCAAGTGAGGATTTAAAGCTCAGAGGTCCCGGGGATTTCTTTGGAATCAGGCAGAGTGGAGACCTTGCGTTTGCACTTGCGGATGTATATCAGGACAGCGATGTGCTAAAGGAAGCATCTGAGATGGTGGATGAGGTGCTTGAAGCAGACCCAGCGCTTTGTACACCGGAAAACAGAATACTGAAAAAGAAAATGGATGAATTTGCAAAAGAACAATTAAAGAGGATGAATCTGTGATGAGCTTAAATGGCTAAAATAAAAGCTGATATAGCATGCAGGACTATGCATGTGTATATCAGCTTTTTAGTTTAAGCGTTTTGGAATGGTTATGAAATTGTTATGAAATAAGTATAATCTGCTTACTCAATCTGCCTGATATCGGATATATCCGGGTGAATCGTGAGAGAATAGTTTGTGTAATACACGACAAAGCCGGCTGCGGCACCGTTTGGCTTTTTGACATTTTTCTTTTGCAGATAGTCTATCTCTACCTTGTCGGCATTTTTGCCCTTTGAGTAGTAGCCTGCGAGCTTGCCGGCCTCCTCAAAGGTGCTGTCCGGCAGCTCTTTGTTTTCGGCTTTTACAATGACATGTGAGCCGGGCATGCCCTTGGCGTGGAACCACCAGTCGTTTCCGGTTGCCAGCTTGAATGTGAGCTCATCGTTCTGGTAGTTGTTTTTGCCAACGTACATATCAAAGCCGTCCGATGAGATATAGTGGAAGGGTTTGCTCTTTACCTTCTGTTTCTTTGAACCCTTTCCTTTTTTGATAAAACCGTATTCTATCAGCTCATCCTTTATCTGGACGAGGTCGTCAGCGCTTAAAGCGATATCCAGTGAATTCTGGATTGATTCGAGATGGTCTATCTGACTTTTTGTTTCAAGAATCAGCTCGTTCAATGCTTCGGCAGTACGTTTCATCTTTCCGTATTTGTCAAAGTATTTCTGCGCGTTCTCGGCAGGAGTTTTTGTGTTGTCGATAGGGATTTTGATGATTTTGTTGTCATCATAATAGTTTGCAGCTTCAAGAAACTTGTCGTCCGGTGTAAGTCCGTAGCCGAATGCGTTGATAAGCTCGCCGTACACCTTGTACTTTTCGCGTTTTTCGGAGTCCTTAAGCTGCTTCATCTGTAAGGAATATTTCTTCTGGTTTCGCTCCAAGAGGGTATTTACGTGTTTTCTCAGGTCGGCTGACTTCTGGCGTATACGTGTATAGGTGTTTCTCTCAGAGTAGTAAAGCTCTAAAACCTCTGATATAGATTCATATTTTGTGACCGTTAAATCGCTATACTGAGTCAGCTCTATTGAAGAAAATTCCTTTGGCTCATTGCCGTCACGTACGATATTCGGCGTAAAACGATTATTTTTTATGTCCTCCATCATCCATGTGAAGTTGCTTCCCAGGTGCAAAAGCTCATCGTGTGAGTAGGCAGCTACAGGGGAGTCCGCGTCAAGGCCTGCCCTGTGAGCCAGCTCATTTGCCACAAGGGGGCTGATGCCGGAAAAGGATGAGTAGATAGCCTTTGAAACAGTAAGCGGCTTTGCTGATATAATATCCGCAAACTGCTTCGAATCTACAGTCAGAGGATTATATTTATCCTCCTGTGTCGCGGGGATGGTGTAGGCTCTGCCAGGAAGCACCTCACGCACAGAGCTTACGGATGCGGGAATACGCTTGGCACTGTCTATTATCGTACCATCGGAGTCGGTAAAGATGATGTTTGAATATTTGCCCATCAGCTCGATAATAAGCACCTTGTGGCATAGATCGCCCATCTCGTTTAAGTGCTCGATTTCAAAGTTTATGATACGCTCCATGCCCGGCTGGTAAATCTTTGTGATGCGTCCGTTTGCTATATGCTTTCTTAAAACCATGCAAAATGTAGGGGCAGTGAGAGGGCTTACCTTATTTGTGGGTGTCAGGTAGATGAATGGAAGCGATGCACTTGCAGACATCGAAAGCCTGAACGAGCCGTTTGGTCCCTTTAGGGTAAGAAGCAGCTCATCTGCCTCAGGTTCTGCGATTTTACTGATTTTTGAGTTTAGTATCGTGCTGTTTAGCTCTGCAACTATATTTGAAATGACTATTCCGTCTAAAGCCATGATGTTCCTCCTTATTTCCTGTAAATATTCTAAGGTGCTGAATATTTATAATCATGAATATTTATATTATAATATATTTGACGAAAATCTCAAGGAGTTATATAATAAACTCATCTATGCATATGCGAAAGGAAAAATTATGATTAAAAGTATGACCGGCTTTGGCAGATACGAGTACGCAGATGCAAGCCGTAAGATTACAGTTGAGGTAAAATCTGTAAATCACAGATATCTGGATGTCAATATCAAGATGCCTAAAAAGCTCAATTTCTTCGAGAGTGCAATAAGGACTCTGCTTAAGGAGTACATAGAGCGTGGCAAGGTCGATATTTATATCACATATGAGGATTTTACAGAAAATAATCTCTCATTACAGTATAATAAGGCTCTCGCGGGAGAATATCTTAAGTATCTGAATCAGATGGCGGAGGAATTCGGACTGGAGAATGATATAAGAGTGAGCACGCTGTCGAGATATCCGGAGGTATTTGCGATGGAGGAGCAGCCTGTAGATGAGGATGAGCTGTGGAGCAGTCTTGAGAAGGCTCTTCGCGGTGCATTTGAGCCATTTGTTGAAAGTCGTGTGCGCGAGGGAGAAAATCTTAAAAAAGACCTTTGCGAAAAGCTCGATAATATGGTATCATATGTTGATTTCATTGAGGAGCGTTCGCCACAGATTATTGTCGAATACCGTGCGCGTCTTGAGGAAAAGCTAAGAGAGCTGCTTGCAGACAATCAGCTTGATGATTCAAGAATAGCCCAGGAGGTCACTATTTTTGCGGACAAGATCTGTGTGGATGAGGAGACAGTCAGGCTCAAAAGCCATATCCTTTCCATGAAGGATTCGTTAAATGCCGGTGGCAGTGTGGGAAGAAAGCTTGATTTCCTCGCACAGGAGATGAACCGTGAGGCGAATACCATCCTTTCAAAGTCCAATGATCTTAAGATTTCTGACACAGGCATCAGTCTTAAAACTGATATAGAAAAGGTCAGGGAACAGATTCAAAATATTGAGTAATTTTAGGAGATTGTGATGAGTAACACAGGAAAATTAGTTGTTTTTTCAGGCTTTTCGGGTTCCGGAAAGGGAACTATCATGAAGGAGCTTATGGCAAAGCATGGTGATGATTATGCACTGAGCGTATCAGCCACGACCAGAGGTCCAAGGCCGGGTGAGGAGCATGGCAGAGAGTATTTTTTTATCTCAGAGGAAGAATTTGAACAGATGATAAAGGCAGATGGACTGCTTGAGTATGCCAAGTATGTAGATCATTACTACGGCACACCAAAGTCATATGTCAATGAGCAGCTTAGCGCCGGAAAGAATGTGATTCTTGAGATAGAAATCCAGGGAGCTTTAAAGATAAAGAAGCAGTTTCCTGATACGGTGCTTATGTTTGTGTCAGCGCCGAGTGCAGATGAGCTTAGGGACCGGCTTGTAGGAAGAGGCACAGAGACAAAAGAGGTCTGTGCACAGAGACTTTCAAGAGCATATGAGGAGTCTTTGGGCATAGAGAAATATGATTATTTAGTGGTAAATGATAAGCTTGACGATTGTGTAGAGCTTGTGAATGATATCATCCACAGCTCTGACGACACAAAAAAGAATCAGGATTATCTGGTATCATCAAATATAGATTTTATAAATAAAATGAGAAAAGAGCTTTTAAGCTTTTCGAAAGGAGATAAATAATATGATACATCCATCGTATGTAGAGTTAATGAAGGTAGTAAACAACAATGTAGAGATAGGTGAAGAGCCGGTAGTAAACAGCCGTTATTCTATCGTTATTGCTGCAGCAAAGCGTGCACGCCAGATTATTGATGGCGCAGAACCACTTATCGCACGCCCTAAGTGCAATAAGCCATTATCTATTGCTGTAGAGGAGCTGTACACGGGAGCTGTCAAAATCGTCTCAGATGATGAGGATTTAAACGAAGGCGAAGAGGCTTAATCTAGGAGGGGAAAGGCTGTTTTGTCTTTCCCTTTAATTGTAAATACTTACATTTGAGAGGTACTATGAAATTATTATTTATTTCGCTTGGATGCGATAAAAACCTTGTGGATTCAGAGTATATGATAGGCATGCTTGCAAATGACGGCATTGAGATGACCGATGATGAGACGCAGGCTGATATCATTATCGTAAACAGCTGCTGCTTCATAGGTGATGCAAAGGAGGAGAGTATCAATACAATTCTCGAAATGGCTCAGTATAAGGAGACAGGCAAATGCAAATCACTTATTGTGACAGGCTGTCTGGCACAAAGATACAAGGATGAGATTTTTAAGGAAATCCCAGAGGTTGATGCCATACTTGGCACCAATTCATATGATACTATAGTTGAAGCTGTCCATGAGACACTTGAAAAACACAGATACAGCAATCTGCACACCTTAGAAGGGCTTCCCAGCATAAAGACAAAGCGTATTGTCACCACAGGAGGGCATTTCGCTTACCTTAAGATAGCAGAGGGGTGCAATAAAAACTGTACCTACTGTGTCATTCCATCTGTCAGAGGCCGTTACAGAAGTGTGCCGATGGATGATTTGATTGAGCAGGCGAAGAGCCTTGTGGAGCAGGGAGCAAAAGAGCTTATACTTGTTGCCCAGGAGACCACACTTTACGGAGTGGATTTGTATGGTGAGAAGTCACTTCATAAGCTTTTGGATGAGCTCAACAAGATAAGCGGGCTGTTCTGGATAAGGATCATGTACTGCTATCCTGAGGAGATATACGATGAGCTTATAGAGTCCATGATAAAGGATGAGAAGGTATGCCATTATCTGGATATGCCAATCCAGCACTGCAATGACGATATTTTAAGACGCATGGGCAGAAAAACAACAAAGGCTGAGCTCATGGAGCGTATCAGAATGCTGCGTGAGAGAATACCTGATATCACACTAAGGACCACACTTATATGCGGCTTTCCGGGTGAGACACAGGATAATCACGAGGAGCTTATGCAGTTTGTAAATGATATGGAGTTTGACCGTCTGGGAGCATTTACGTATTCCCCGGAGGAGGGCACAAAGGCAGCTGCAATGCCTGATCAGATAGATGAGGATATAAAGGCTGACTGGCAGGCAGATGTCATGGAGCTTGAGGAAGAGGTCATTTTTGATAAAAATGAGACACTAAAGGGTAAAGAATTATATGTTTTCATAGAGGGGAAGGTGGCTGATGAAAATGCATATATCGGCCGTACATACAGAGATGCACCGAATGTTGACGGATATATATTCATCAACACTGATGAGACACTTATGACCGGCGATATATGCAAGGTTATGGTGACCGGTGCGTATGAATATGATTTGATAGGAGAACTTGTAAAATGAATTTACCAAACAAACTTACAATCTTAAGAGTGATACTTATTCCGTTTTTTGTATTTTTCCTTATTTCACCGTTTTTTGACGGATACGGAAATTATATAGCGCTTGCGATATTTATCATTGCAAGTCTGACCGATATGGCTGACGGAAAAATTGCAAGAAAATACAATCTTGTTACAAATTTCGGCAAGTTTATGGATCCGCTTGCAGACAAGCTGCTTGTGTGCTCGGCAATGATATGCCTTGTTGATTTAAAGCTTATCCCTGTATGGGTTGTGCTTATTATCATTGCAAGAGAGTTTATCATAAGCGGTTTCAGACTCGTTGCATCAGACAATGGAATTGTCATTGCAGCAAGCTACTGGGGCAAGTTTAAGACAACCTTCCAGATGCTTATGGTTATTGTTATTATTTTTAATATCAATCTGCAGCTTGGCTGGTTAAATATCCTTGGAACAATCCTCATTTATGTGGCACTTGTGCTCACAGTTGTTTCACTTATTGACTATATTGCAAAGAATAAGGACGTCTTAAAGGACCAGAAATAGACTATAACAGGGAGAAAAGTATGAGAATAATAGCAGGAACGGCGAGAAGCCTCCCTCTAAAGACTATTGAGGGAAAAGATACAAGACCGACTACTGACAAGACGAAGGAGACTCTTTTTAATGTCATGCAGTTTGATGTTCCGGGAGCATATTTTTTAGATCTGTTTGCGGGAAGCGGACAGATAGGACTTGAAGCGTTAAGCCGTGGTGCAGCTTATGCTGTATTTGTGGAGAATTCAAGAAAAGCCGCCTCATGCATCGAGGACAATATCCATTTTACAAAGTTTGATAAGGTCTCAAGGCTTATGATGACGGATGCTGTCACGGCAGTACGTACGCTTGAGGGCAAGTACAAATTTGATATCGTGTTTATGGACCCGCCATACAATAAGGAGCTTGAAAAGGAAGTGCTTATTACACTTTCGGACAGCGATATATTAAAGGATGATACACTTATCGTGGTTGAGGCTTCAAACGATACTGATTTTGATTATCTCACAGAGCTTGGCTATGAGATAGTCAAAGAAAAAATTTATAAGACAAACAAGCATGTTTTTATAAAGCGTGCATAGGAGATACAATATGAAGGTAGGAATTTATCCGGGAAGCTTTGATCCGGTGACATTTGGACACCTGGATATAATAGAGCGTTCAGCCAAAATAGTTGACGAGCTGGTTGTCGGAGTACTCAATAATAGTGCAAAAAATTCGTTGTTTTCTTTGGAAGAACGTGTTAGTATGATAAAGGAAATGACAGCACACATACCAAACGTCAGGGTAGGGTGCTTCGAAGGACTTTTAGTTGACTACATGAAGAAAATCAATGCAACAATCATAATAAGAGGATTGCGTGCAGTGACAGATTTTGAGTATGAGCTGCAGATTGCACAGGCTAACGGAGTGCAGAATCCGGAAATAGAGACGGTTTTTCTCACTTCTAGCCTCAATTATTCATATTTAAGCTCTACAATTGTCAAGGAATTTGCATCATACGGAGGAGATATATCAAAGTTCGTACCTGAACAGTTCATTGATAGAATTTATGCCAAATACAATATTACCAGGTAAGGAGACAGTATTTATGAGCAGTAAAATGGAACAGATTATTGAAGAAATCGAAGACTATATTGATGGCTGCAAGCCGTCACCTATTTCAAGAAACAAGATTCTTGTCAATCGTGAACAGTTAGAGGAGCTTCTTTCAGAGCTTCGTACAAAGACCCCTGAGGAGGTCAAGAGATATCAGAAGATTATCAGCAATAAGGAGGCTATCCTTGCTGATGCACAGGCGAAGGCGGATCAGATAATCGCGCAGGCTCAGATTCAGACAAATGAGCTTGTCAGCGAGCATCAGATTATGCAGCAGGCATATGCTCAGGCGAATGAGGTAGTGCAGATTGCAACAAAGCAGGCACAGGAGATACTTGACAGTGCCACAAATGAAGCAAATAATCTCAGAATGAGTGCCATGGCATATACGGACAGCCAGCTCAAGAGCATTGAGGACATCTTAACAGGCTCTATTGAGACTTCAAAGGCCAGATATGACAGCCTTATAAGTTCACTGCAGCAGTTTGAGGATGTTGTTGCAGCAAACAGAGCAGAGCTTTTCCCACCGGAAGAGAATGGCGATGAAGCTGCAGGAGCAGAGTCGTCTGACAATGAGGCAGCTTCAGATACATCTGATGATGACATAGAAATCACCAATATTTCCGATTCAGATGAGAATGCGAAATAGGATAATACATAACAGGCATGAGAGTATGCTCATGGCTGCCTTAAGCAGTATGTATCTGTAAAGCCTAAAGCCTGTATCCCGGAATATTGATTTGGTCTGGACCATGCATGATACACCGCCAAATGACAGAAGTGCAATGCACAGCACTATTGACAGGGTGCGTGGGATGCATAGACCGCAGACTATGCCGATACCGTTTGTGGTTTCAAAAAAGGCACCTATTATGTCTGCCGACAGTGGTATGCTGCAGTCAGCCTTTTGGGCAATGGTCTGTGGGATACGTGAGACTATAGAGAACAATACAATATATCCACAGAGTTTTATAAGGGTTTCAAACCCTTTCATTATTCCGGCATCAACGATTTGCATGTTAAGCTTAAATCCTTGAGCCGGGATTTTTTGTGTTAAGCTTCTGTTTTTGTTAATCGAAAGCATAGCTATCATTCCTATAGCAGATGGCAGATAAAGTGACACAAGATAAATGCTGTAGTGGCTGCATATGTTAAGTTGTTCGGACAGTGCATAGGTAATGATAAAGGGAAGGCTGAAATGGTTTGCCAGTGCACTCAGTGTTTCCCTGTGATTTTTATCTATGTATCCTTTCGAACAAAAATCTGCTGTGAGCTTTGCTCCTATCGGGAATCCAAATATTATGCCTATTATGTATGTAAACAGCATGATATGCTTTTGGGGAATGTTTTGCAGCACATTTGTTGAGATAATCAGGTTAGATAAAATCGTAAATATAAATAGAAGCGGAAATATCTGGTTGAACCATAGCATTATGCCTGCTTTAGCGCACGTACTTACCTGTGCCGGAAACAATATGTAATAAATACAAAATAGCAGTACAAAAGCGATAAACAGTAATTTTTTAAGTTTGTTTTTACTCATGTGACAGTATATGTGGAGAGAAATATCAATATGATTCGATTAGATAAATTTTTATCAGAGATGGGGCTTGGCACACGCTCTGAGGTAAAAAAGCTTATAAAGACCGGACAGATAGCCATAAATGGCACGGTGGCCGTAAAACCTGAGACAAAGGTAGATACTGATGCCGACGAGGTATCGGTTAACGGCAGAATAGTTAAGTATCAAAGGTATGAGTATTACCTGTTTAATAAGCCCTCAGGCTGTGTTTCTGCGACCTGTGATAATGTGCATGATACAGTCATGGACTATATCACGGATGCTGTGCATGATGATCTGTTTCCTGTCGGAAGGCTTGATATAGACACGGAGGGGCTTTTGCTTATCACAAATGATGGAGCACTTTCGCACGAGCTCTTAAGTCCTTCAAAGCACGTGGCAAAGACTTACTACGCACGTATTGATGGTGAGGTGACTTTGGATGATATCATCAGGTTTAAAGAGGGCATTGATATAGGCGAGGAAAGACCTACAAAGCCTGCGGAGCTTGTTATAAAAAAAAGTGGCAGCGTATCCGAGATTGAGCTTACGATAACAGAAGGAAAGTTCCATCAGGTCAAGCGGATGTTTGAGGCGCTTGGAAAGAGGGTAATCTATTTAAAGAGAATATCCATGGGACCGCTTAAGCTGCCTGATGACCTTAAAACAGGGACTTACAGAGCTTTGACACAGGCTGAAACGGATATGCTTATGCAGATAAAATCCGGCAAATAAAATAATTTTTAATTATGAGGTATGATATGAGTAATGGTTTTTTACCAATTTCAAAACAGGATATGATAGATGAGGGCATTGAGCAGCTTGATTTTGTGTATGTCTGCGGTGATGCATATGTGGATCATCCGTCCTTTGGACATGCAATAATTGCAAGGCTGCTGCAGGCACATGGCTATACGGTCGGCATTATTTCACAGCCCGACTGGAAGGATGATGAGTCTATATCCATACTCGGAGTGCCGCGCCTTGGCTTTTTGGTTTCGGCAGGTAATATGGACTCCATGGTAAATCATTATTCGGTTTCAAAGAAAAGAAGAGCAAAGGATTCCTTTACACCGGGTGGCGTGATGGGAAAGAGACCTGATTATGCGACCGTTGTGTACTGTAACCTGATACGCCATACTTATAAAAAAATCCCTATCATAATAGGCGGCATTGAGGCGAGCCTTAGGCGCATGGCACATTATGATTACTGGTCAAATAAAGTCAAGCGCTCGATTCTTTTGGATTCAGGTGCGGATATCATCTCATATGGCATGGGAGAAAGAAGCATCATCGAGATAGCGGATGCGCTTGCCAGTGGTATGGATGTAAAGGATATCACGTTTATAGATGGTACCGTGTTCAAGACGAAGGACAGGGATATCATATATGATGCGATTGAGCTTCCGGATTATGACGTTATAAAAGAGGACAAGAGGGAGTTTGCAAGAAGCTTTTACATACAGTACTGCAATACTGATCCTTTCTGTGCAAAGAGGCTCGTAGAGCCATATGACAACTCTACGCTTGTGGTGCAGAATCCACCGCAGAAGCCGTTGTCGCAGGAGGAGATGGATGAGGTATATGCGCTTCCTTATATGAGGACTTATCACCCAAGCTACGAGGAGGCAGGCGGAGTGCCTGCGATAAGCGAGGTGAAGTTTTCTCTTATCAGCAACAGAGGCTGCTTTGGAGGCTGTAATTTCTGTGCATTGACCTTCCATCAGGGCAGGATAATCCAGACGAGAAGCCATGAGTCAATCATAGAAGAGGCAAAGCTTATCACGCAGGATAAGGACTTTAAGGGCTATATCCATGATGTTGGTGGTCCTACAGCCAATTTCAGGCAGCCGGCATGTAAAAAGCAGCTCACAAGGGGAGCGTGCCCTACAAAGCAGTGTCTGTTTCCTAAGCCGTGCAATAACCTGATTGTTGACCACAGCGACTATATACAGCTGCTTAGAGAGCTTCGTGCACTGCCAAAGGTGAAAAAAGTGTTTATCCGCTCAGGTATCAGGTTTGATTATCTGATGTATGATAAAGATAAGACGTTTCTTCGTGAGCTGTGTGAGTATCATGTCAGCGGACAGCTCAAGGTAGCTCCGGAGCATATCTCCAATGCTGTTTTGAGCAGGCTTGGAAAGCCGAGTGTAGAGGTATACAACAGCTTTGTGAAGGCATACAAGGATATGAATAAAAAGATAGGCAAGGAGCAGTATCTTGTGCCTTATCTCATGTCTTCACACCCGGGCTCAACGCTTAAGGAAGCGATAGAGCTTGCGGAGTATCTGCGCGATCTGGGATATATGCCTGAGCAGGTGCAGGATTTCTATCCGACACCGTCTACCATCTCTACATGCATGTACTATACAGGGCTTGACCCGGCGACACTTAAGCCGGTGTATGTCACAACTAACCCGCATGAGAAGGCTATGCAGAGGGCACTCATCCAGTACCGCAATCCAAAGAATTATGATCTCGTGCACGAGGCACTTGTGAAGGCCGGCAGGGAGGACTTAATCGGATTTGACAAAAAGTGCCTGATAAAGCCTAGGAAAATGCATACTGATGGCGGCTGGGACAAAAAAACTTCTAAGTCTGATAAAAATTCAAACAGCAGCTATGGCAGTGGCAAGAATGCAGGTGTAAGGAAAAACTTGAAAAATGCAACAGAGCGAGGAAAAAACGGAAGCGGAAGTAACACCGCAGGCACAGCGCACAAAAAGAAAACAATCAGAAACGTCCACAAGAAGAAAAGATAAATAGTTAATAGCAGATATTTGATAATATACAAGATAGGACTATGAAAGAATTTAAAGCTGGTAAAAACGAGGCAGGCCAGAGGCTTGACAAATACCTTAAAAAGATACTTCCAAACGCATCCATGGGCTTTATTTACAAGATGCTCAGGAAGAAGAACATAAAACTGAATGATAATAAAGCGTCAGGCACAGAAATTGTGTCAGTTGACGACAAAATCAAGATTTTTCTGTCAGATGATACATTTGCTAAGTTCTCCGTCAATGAGGACAGTCTGATGAAGGATTTCAAGGCACTTGGTGCACTAAAGCCTGACGGACTTGGTGTGGTATACGAGGATGATGACATACTGGCTGCAAACAAGCCAGTCAATATGCTGTCGCAGAAATCAAAGGAGACTGATATTTCTGCAAACGAAAGGCTTATCGGATACCTGATAAAAGAGGGAAAGCTTGATTTTGACACATATAAGAGCTTTAAGCCATCGGTGTGCAACCGCCTGGACAGAAATACATCGGGGCTGATTCTGATGGGTAAATCGCTTCATGGACTGCAGTACCTGTCACAGGTGCTTAAGGACAGAACCGCAGAAAAGTATTATATGGCGCTTGTTGCAGGAGAGGTTGATGAGCCTATGACCATAGAGGGCTTTCTGACAAAGGATGAGGCTGCAAATAAGGTGCAGATAACCAAGGAGCCCATAAGTGATGAATCACTGCCAATAAAGACTGCCTACAGGCCTCTTAAGACAATTGAGATGAGTGCTTCGTGCCATAAAGCAACTCTTCTTGAGGTGCATCTCATTACAGGAAGAAGCCATCAGATCAGGGCACATCTGTCATCTATCGGACACCCAATCATAGGTGATATGAAGTATGGTGATAAAAGGATTAATGCTTTTTACAAAGAAAATTATCATGTGACCAGCCAGCTTTTGCATGCGCACCATGTGATTTTGCCTGATGGCAGATATATAGAGGCGGCTTTGCCTGACATATGGAGCAGGATGGGGCTTTAATCCCGTCATTATTTACTTTACGTCGCATAGCATACAGTATTAAGGAAGATAGAAACGATATGGCAACCTGGAATTCAAGAGGCTTAAGAGGCTCGACCTTAGAGGACATGATAAACAAGACAAATGAAAAATACAGGGAGAACGGCCTGGCGCTCATACAAAAGATTCCCACTCCGATTACACCTATAAAGATGGAGCCGGAAACCAGGCACATTACACTGGCTTATTTTGAGCAGAAGAGTACGGTTGACTATATTGGCGCTGTACAGGGAATTCCGGTATGCTTTGATGCAAAAGAATGTAATACCGACACGTTTCCCCTTGCCAATATACATGAGCATCAGGTAGAGTTTATGAGATGCTTTGAAAAACAGGATGGTGTTGCATTTATCCTTATATCGTACACACACAGGAACGAATACTATTATCTCACGTTTAAAAAGCTGACGGAATTCTGGGATAGAGCTGCAGAAGGCGGCAGAAAGAGCTTCCGCTATGAGGAGCTTGAGCCGGCATTTTTCCTCCCGGAGGTGCCCGGAATACTTGTGCCGTATCTGAACGCACTTCAGCTTGACTTAAATTGCAGGGCTTGACAGTATTACTATCGTATGGTAGTATATTACCACGATAACACTTTACTACATGAAAGCGAGATTTTACAGATTATGGAAAATCAATTATTACACACTCCGGACGGAGTAAGAGACATATATAACGGAGAATGCAAAAAAAAGCTGTATTTGCAGGATAAGCTGCACCGTACACTTTTAAAATACGGATATCATGATATCATGACACCTACGTTTGAGTTTTTTAATATTTTTGGAAGCGATGTCGGAACAACCCCTTCAAAGGATTTATACAAGTTTTTTGACAAGGAGGGCAATACGCTTGTCCTTCGTCCGGATTTCACACCTTCTATTGCAAGAAGTGCGGCTAAGTACTATATAGAGGACGATATGCCTGTCAAGCTGTGTTATCTTGGCAATACTTTTATCAATTCATCGGATTATCAGGGCAGGCTCAAGGAAAGCACACAGTGCGGTGCAGAGCTGATAGGTGATGGCTCTATTTCTGCAGATGCCGAGATACTTTCGATGACAGTTGAGTCGATGCTTGAGAGCGGACTTAAGAATTTCCAGATTTCAGTCGGACATTCGCAGTTCTTTTACGGTCTCACAAAGGCAGCAGGGCTGTCAGGAGAGCAGGAGGAAAACCTAAGAGAGCTCATAGCAAATAAGAATTTCTTCGGTGTGGAGGAGTTTGTTGACAGTCTTTCAATGAACGACAAGCTAAGGAAGCTGTTTGGACTGTTAGACAATTTCGATTTACAGGATGAGCAGCTTATGGAGGCTTTAAAGCTTGCGAAGGGCTATGATGAGATATTATCATCTATTGATACTCTGCTTAAGCTTCGAGAATACTTAAAGGCATACGGCATTGAGAAATATATTTCGTATGAGCTTGGACTTATCAGTGACTACACATATTACACAGGTATCATTTTCCAGGGCTACACATATGGTACAGGAGAGCCTATTGTAAAGGGAGGCCGTTATGACAAGCTGCTTTCACACTTTGGAAAGGACGCTGCTGCAATCGGCTTTGCAATTGTTGTGGATCAGCTCATGGCAGCATTAAGCCGTCAGGATATTGATGTGCCTGTCATTGAGAATTCCTCACTTATAGTATTTGAGGAGGCTGCATACCATGCGGCAATCAAGCGCTCTATGGAGCTTCGAAGAGATGGAGTAAATACACAGATGGTGCTTAAGGACAAAAATAAAACGAAAGAGGACTATGCTTCATATGCGGTAGACAACCGTATAAATAGAGTTGAGTTTATAGAGGAATAAAAGATGAGTGATGACAGATATTTAACCTTTGCCCTGGGAAAGGGCAGACTTGCAAAGAAGACTTTGCAGCTTTTTGAGCAGATAGGCATCACCTGTGAGGAGATGAAGGATCCGGATACCAGAAAGCTGATTTTCGTAAATGAGGAGCTTAAGCTTAGATTTTTCCTGGCAAAGGGACCTGATGTGCCTACATACGTGGAGTATGGCGCTGCCGATATCGGTGTGGTAGGAAAGGATACCATCCTCGAGGAGGGCAGAAATATATACGAGGTGCTTGATTTAGGTTTTGGAAAATGCCGCATGTGCATATGCGGACCGGAGAGCGCAAGGGAGCTTTTACAGCATCATGAGCAGATAAGAGTTGCCACCAAGTATCCTCATATCGCAAAGGATTATTTCTACAATAAAAAGCATCAGACGGTAGAGATTATAAAGCTAAACGGCTCAATAGAGCTTGCTCCGATTGTTGGACTTTCAGAGGTGATTTGTGATATAGTAGAGACTGGAACTACACTTAAGGAGAACGGACTTACCGTGCTTGAGGAGGTCTGTCCGCTGTCGGCGAGGGTTGTGGTAAACCAGGTCAGCATGAAGATGGACAATGAGCGTATCACAAAGCTCATAAGTGATTTGAAGACTGTTATCAAATAGCGTATAATTTATATCAATACATGATTTTAGACGGAGGCTGTAATGAGAACTTTAAAACTTACAAAGGATTCACAGAAGAACATATTGGAGAGCCTGCTTAAGAGAAGCCCTAACAACTATACAGAGTATGAGAGCACGGTAAATGAGATTATAAACAATGTAAAGGAAAACCGTGACAAGGCTGTTTTTGAATACACAAAGAAATTTGATAAAGCGGATGTGGATGCATCAAATATCCGTGTCACAGAGGAAGAAATAAAGGAAGCATATGAGCTGGTTGATGAGACGCTTCTTGCCGTTATAAAAAAGGCTCTTGTAAATATCAGAAAATATCACGAGAAGCAGCTGCAGAACTCATGGTTTACAACAGAGGACGGCATCATTTTAGGACAGAAGGTCACACCTATAGCAAAGGCAGGAGTATATGTGCCGGGCGGCAAGGCTGTCTATCCTTCATCTGTACTGATGAACGTGCTTCCTGCAAAGGTAGCAGGCGTTGAAAAGATAGTTATGTGTACACCATGTGGAGATGACGGCAAGGTATATCCTTCCACACTTGTAGCCGCAAACGAGGCCGGAGTAGATGAAATATACAAGGTAGGCGGTGCACAGGCTATCGCTGCAATGGCATTTGGTACAGAGAGTGTGCCAAAGGTAGACAAGATTGTTGGACCGGGAAATATCTTTGTTGCTCTTGCCAAAAAGGCTGTGTTTGGATATGTCAGCATTGATTCAATCGCAGGACCTAGCGAGATTTTGGTGCTTGCAGATGAGACTGCAAATCCACGCTATGTGGCAGCAGATTTACTTTCACAGGCCGAGCATGATGAGATGGCATCAGCTATCTTGATCACAACAAGTGAGGAGCTTGCAAAGAAAGTATCAGAGGAAGTTGATAAGTTTGTTGAGGTCCTCTCAAGAAAAGAAATCATCGAGAAATCTCTTGAAAACTATGGATATATACTTGTTGCAGAGGATATGGATGAGGCAATTGATGCAGTAAACGATATCGCTTCAGAGCATATGGAGATTGTCACAAGAGATCCTTTCTCAGTCATGACAAAAATCAAAAATGCAGGAGCAATCTTTATCGGAGAGTACTCATCAGAGCCTTTAGGAGACTATTTTGCAGGACCAAACCATGTTCTGCCTACAAACGGAACAGCAAAATTCTTCTCAGCCTTATCTGTAGATGACTTTATCAAAAAGTCCAGCATCATCTCATATTCAAGAGAAGCACTTGAGAGAATACATACAGATATTGAGCAGTTTGCAGAGTGTGAGAAGCTTACGGCACATGCAAATTCAATCAAGGTTAGATTTGAGGATTAGTCAAAGGAGTAAGAAATGGCAGATAGATGCGCTAAGCTTAGCAGAAAAACAAAAGAGACTGATATTTCGGTCGGTTTAAATATAGACGGAACCGGAAAATCAAATATAGACACAGGCATAGGCTTCTTTAACCATATGCTGGAGGGCTTTTCAAAGCATGGTTTTTTTGACCTCGATATGACATGCGACGGTGACTTAAATGTGGACTGTCATCATACTATAGAGGACTGCGGCATAGTGCTTGGTAATGCTATAGCACAGGCTGTCGGAGACAAAAAGGGCATAAAGAGATTTGGAAGCTTTATTTTACCGATGGATGAGGTGCTTGTACTATGTGCCATTGACTTATCAGGCAGACCGTACCTGCAGTTTGACGGCGAGTTTACCTGCGAGAGAGTCGGAGATATGGATACAGAGATGGTGAGAGAGTTTTTCTATGCCGTTTCTTACTCTGCTGCGATGAACCTGCATATAAAGGTTTTGACACCGGGAAATAATCATCATATGATAGAAGCTATGTTTAAGGCATTTGCCAAGGCACTTGATGATGCCTGCACCTATGATAGCAGAATAAAGGACGTGATGTCCACGAAAGGAAGTTTGTAATTTGACTGGTTTTAAGAACATCGTTGCTACACTGTATTTAAAAAACGGCCAGGCCGTGAAATCAGCGTCTGATATGACAGTTATGGGCGACGTCTACAATCTGTGTCAGCTCTACAATGACAGTGGCATAGACAAGATTATTATTTTTGATCTTTCAACTGATGATGATGAGCATGAGAAAAACATACATACGATAGAAAATATAAACAGAAATATCGACATAAAGGTGTGCGCAGGAGGCAATATCAACCGCATAGAGGACGTGAAAAAGCTGCTGTATGCAGGCTGTTTACAGGTCATCTTCAATGCCACAAAGGATTCAAGCCTTGAGCTTGCAAATGTGGCAAGCGAGAAGTTTGGCAAGGATAAAATCCTTTTGTCAATCAGCAATGTAGACTATATTTTCAAGCATCAGGAGGAGATAGAGGATACCTTTCATGAGCTTTTGGTCTTGAATATAGATATAATAGATGCGCTTGAGAATCTCACATCCACACCGTATGTGGTCTATATGCCGCAGTTTGACATGGATAAAATAATTGATGTCATGAAGCGTGAAACACTAAGAGGCATTGCAGGAGAGTTTATCAATGATCCTGAAAATGATATCATGGCGATAAAGACAAAGCTTTCTGACGGAGGAATACTTGTTGACAATTTTACTCCCGACTTAAAATGGTCTGATTTAAAGCTTAATTCTGACGGCATGGTGCCTGTCATAGTGCAGGATTACCGCAATGAGCAGGTGCTCATGCTTGCCTATATGAATGAGGAGGCCTTCAATGTCACGATAAATAGCGGACGCATGACCTACTGGAGCAGAAGCCGCAATGAGCTTTGGACCAAAGGACTTACATCAGGACATTTACAGTACGTAAAGTCTTTGACAGCGGACTGTGATTATGATACTATCCTTGCGAAGGTTTCGCAGGTGGGAGCTGCATGTCACACAGGTAACAGGACCTGCTTTTTCAATAATATCGTGAAAAAGGAGTATGTGGAGAAGAATCCACTTACAGTGCTTGAATCAGTCTATGCGGTGATAGTTGACCGTATGAAGAATCCAAAGGAGGACTCGTACACCAATGCCGTCATGGAAAAGGGCATAGATGAGATATTGAAAAAGCTCGGACACGAGTGCACTGAGATTATTCTGGCAGCCAAAAATCCGGACAGTGATGATTTGAAGTTTGAGATATCGGACTTTATGTACCACTGCATGATTCTTATGGCTCAGAAAAATATCACATGGGCAGAGATAGCAGGGGAGCTGGCACAGCGATAGCCTTAAAACACTATAATTATTTAGAGGAAATTATATGAGAAAACTAGCTTTAAGTGATGAGATACTTATGAAGGTAGACAAACCGGCTAGATATATCGGGAATGAGTTCAACTCAGTAATGAAAGACACATCGCAGGTAAATATACGTTTTGCGATGTGTTTTCCTGATGTTTATGAGATTGGTATGTCACATCTGGGAATCCAGATATTATATGATATGTTCAACCGCATGGATGACGTGTGGTGCGAGAGAGTTTATTCTCCGTGGCCTGATCTGCATGAAATCATGAAGCAGGAGAATATACCGCTTTTCGGACTTGAGTCTCAGGAGCCTATAAAAGACTTTGATTTTGTAGCCATGACGCTGCAGTACGAGATGTGCTACACAAATATTTTGCAGATACTTGACCTCGCACAGATACCGCTTCGTTCAAGGGACAGAGAGGATGGCTGTCCTATTGTGATTGCAGGCGGTCCTTGTACCTACAACCCGGAGCCGATTGCAGACTTCTTTGATATATTTTATATCGGAGAGGGCGAGACACAGTACGGCAATCTCTTTGAGCTTTATAAGAAGGCAAAGGCTGATGGTCTTTCAAGGGAAGCGTTTTTACATGAGGCTGCAAAGATTGAGGGTCTTTATGTACCTGCTTTGTATGAGGTGGAGTACAATGAGGATGGAACAATTTGCTGTATGAAGCCTAAGTATGATGATATTCCTGTAAAGATAAAAAAACAGGTGCAGGTAGATTTGACTAACTCAACTTACCCGGAGGCACCGGTTGTGCCTTTTATCAAGGCTACGCAGGATAGAATGGTGCTTGAAATACAGCGTGGATGTATAAGAGGCTGCCGTTTCTGTCAAGCCGGTATGATTTACCGCCCAAACCGTGAGAAAAAGGTTGACCACCTAAAGGACGTTGCAGCGGCTCTTATCAAAAATACAGGACACGAGGAGATTTCTTTAAGCTCCTTAAGCTCATCCGACTACAAGGAGCTTGACGAGCTCATCACATTTTTGCTTGATATCTGCAAGGAAAAGAAGATAAATATCTCCCTGCCTTCACTCAGAATTGATGCGTTTTCGCTCGATATCATGCAGAAGGTGCAGGATGTCAAAAAAAGCAGTCTGACCTTTGCGCCTGAGGCCGGTACACAGCGCCTTAGAAATGTCATTAATAAGGGCCTTACCGTGGATGATATCATGAACGGCTCAAAACAGGCATTTGAGGGCGGCTGGAATAAGGTGAAGTTTTATTTCATGCTCGGTCTGCCTACAGAGACAGAGGAAGATATGAGGGGCATTCCTGAGCTTGCAAACGATGTGGCGGCATTGTACTATGATACCGTTCCAAAGGAAAAGAGAGCCGGAAAATGCCAGATTACGATAAGTACATCATTTTTCGTGCCGAAGCCGTTTACACCATTCCAGTGGGCTAGAATGTATGAGCCTTCTGAGTACCTGGGCAGAGCTAAAATAGTAAATGACCATGTAAAGGAGCAGCTCAACAGAAAGAGCATCAGATACAACTGGCATGAGGCATATGTCACTGTGATAGAGGGCATACTTGCAAGAGGCGACAGAAGGCTTTGCGATGCGATAGTAAAGGTATACGAAAAGGGCGGATATTATGATGCCTGGACAGAGTATTTTGACTATGACAGATGGATTGATTCGATAAAGGAATGCGGACTGGATCCCGATTTCTACACGATGAGAGAAAGGCCTTTAGATGAAGTATTCCCATGGGATTTTATCGATATAGGTGTGACAAAGCAGTTTATGATAAGAGAGTGGGAGACAGCCCATAAGGAGACAGTCACTCCTAACTGCCGCATGAGGTGTTCTGCCTGCGGTGCAAAGAGCTATGGAGGAGGTGTCTGCTATGAAAATTAGAGTGAAGTTTAAAAAATGGGGCTGCATGAAGTTTATAGGACATCTCGATATGATGAGATACTTCCAGAAGGCGGTCAGAAGGGCTGATATTGATATCCGCTATTCAGAGGGGTATTCTGCTCACCAGATTATGTCGTTTGCGGCTCCGCTTGGAGTGGGCATTACAAGTGATGGTGAGTACTTTGACATAGATGTAAATACAACAGAGTCTACAGAAAAAAGCATAGCGGCTTTAAATGCCCAGATGGTGGACGGAGTAGAGGTGACAGGCTATGTGCTTCTGCCGGATGATGCAAAGAAGGCTATGTCGCTTGTTGCGGCTGCAGACTATGTGCTTAGCTTCAAGGATGGCTATGAGAGCCCGTATACCATAGATGAATGGAAGGAAGCGATAGATAAGCACTTTTTTGACGAGCCATCCTTTGTTGTGATGAAAAAGACTAAAAAGAGTGAGAGAGAGGTAGATATAAAGCCTCTTGTATACAAGCTTACAGTCATGGAAAATAACAAAAAGCCTGAGTTTTTCATGCAGGTATCAACAGGAAGCATTGACAATATAAAGCCTGAGTTTGTGCTTCAAGCCATATACGAAAAGTGCGGCCTTGATTACAATCCGCTTGCCATACAAATCCACAGGCAGGAAGTGTATGCAAGAAAAGACGATGGAACACTCATTTGTCTGCTTGACATGGGAGAAGAAATCTCATAATGAACAGAATTATTCTGACTAAAACAGTAAAAAATAATAAGACATACACAGTGTATGCACTGATGGACGAAAACGGAAATTATAAGGATTTCCAGCTCCTTCCCGAGAAGGATACGATAATAAACAATATATACGCGGCAAGGGTAAATAAGATACTGCCGGGTATAAATGCGGCATTTGTGACCATTGCGCAGAATAAAAGCTGTTATCTTTCGCTAAATGATGCAAAAAATCCTGTATACACAAACAAAAAATCAAAAAAAGAAGGATTGTGTGAGGGCGATGAGATACTTGTGCAGGTCATAAAGGATGCGCTAAAGACAAAGGATCCTGTGGTCACAACAAAGCTTTCTATATTCGGAAGCAATGTGATTCTCACCAATTTTGATACACAGATAGGTGTTTCATCGAAGCTGGATAAGGAAAGGGCGGCTCTTTTACGTAAGGCTGTGCTTTCAAAGTGTGCAGATCACGAAAAAGAGGGCTATGGCATCATAGTCAGAACCAATGCCAAAAATGTGGAGGATAAAGCAGTTTCGCAAGATGCGTATTCTGTAGCACAGAAATATAATCAGATAATAAAAAAGGCACCGCATCAGGCACTCTATTCATGCGTATATCATGGGATGAGCGATTATCTGCTTTTAATGAAGACAATTGATTTTGCCACGGTGGAGTGGATAAAGACTGACTGCGATGACATATATGACAGTCTTCTTACAGAGTACGGCATATATGACCATGCTCCTGAAAAGATAATGAGATATGACGATTCAGCTATCAGCCTGTCAACGCTCTATGGCATAAGAGGGCTGATTGATAATCTGACCTCGCGCAGGGTATGGCTGGACTGTGGTGGCAACATCATAATAGAACAGCTTGAGACACTTACCTTTATAGATGTAAACAGTGCAAAGAATATATCGTCAGGGAGCAATAGTATATTAAAGACCAATATGGAGGCCGCAAAGGAGATAGCAAGGCAGCTTCGGCTCAGAAATATCTCCGGCATGATAATAATTGATTTTATCAATATGAAGTCTGAGGCATCAAAGGATACGCTTATTGAAGCGCTCAAACGGTATATAAAGGACGATAATACAGTCTGTACCTTTGTGGATATAACGAAGCTTGGACTGGTGGAGCTGACAAGAAAAAAGGTCCACAAATCTCTTAAACAAATTTTAGAAAAAACACTTGACGAATAGATAGCTCTATGCTAATATACTGGAGTATGCCGCACAGTGAGGTATAAGTTTGCGACTTTCGCAACACCGTAACTGGCGAGTAATGATAAATAGGAGGTGCCATATGTACGCAATTATAGCAACAGGTGGTAAGCAGTACAAAGTATCTGAAGGCGATATCATTACCATTGAAAAGCTTGGCGTTGAAGCTGGTGAGAAGGTTACTTTTGATCAGGTTTTAGTTGTAGGCGGAGATGATCTCAAGGTTGGAGATCCAACAGTTGCAGGTGCAACAGTTGAGGCTTCTGTAGTTAAAGAAGGCAGAGCTAAAAAGGTTATCGTTTACAAGTATAAGAGAAAAACCGGATATCACAAAAAGAACGGACACAGACAGGCTTTCACACAGGTTAAGATTGAAAAAATTAACGGATAATGATAGCTATAACCGTTTATCAGAATTCAAAAGGACATAAGATGGGCTTTAAGTCAAAGGGACATGCAGGTTTTGCAGATTCCGGTTATGATATAATCTGTGCCGGGGTTTCAGCGCTGGTGATCAACTTCATCAATTCCGCTGAAGAGCTGTGTCATGCTGAGTACAGTCTTGATACAGACGAAGAGACAGGTATGATTGACTACAGACTTGACAAGCCGGCGACAGGTGATGTTGCACTGCTTATGGATTCCATGATTCTGGGACTAAAAGGAATACAAAGAGACTATGGGAATGAGTACATCATTCTAGACTTCAAGGAGGTGTAAGACATGTTGAATATGAACCTTCAGTTTTTTGCTCATAAAAAGGGAGTTGGTTCTACAAAGAACGGACGTGACTCTGAGTCTAAGAGATTAGGCGCTAAGAGAGCAGACGGACAATTCGTAAAAGCTGGTAATATTCTTTACAGACAGCGTGGTACAAAGATTCACCCTGGTACAAACGTTGGTATCGGTGGAGATGATACATTATATGCTAAGGTTGATGGCGTATTAAGATTTGAGAGAGTTGGAAGAGATAAGAAACAGGCTTCCGTATATCCAGTAGTGAACGAATAAGATTTAAACCCCGACTTTTATTAGCCGGGGTTTTTATGTTGTAAATTAGCAGCATGTAGTAATCTGATTAATCATAAATGAGGGGCAAAATACCTTTGACCCTCATATCATTTTGTTATTACTGTGTCTTATATAGATATAGTATAACAAATATAGCATAGTAATGATTTGTTATAAAGTATACTGAGTGTTTTATGCAGACATTCAGCATGAGGTGGAAAATTATGTTTGCAGATCGTGCAAAAATTATCATAAAATCAGGAAAAGGCGGAGATGGTCATGTATCATTCCGCCGTGAAAAATACGTGCCGAACGGTGGTCCGGACGGCGGTGACGGAGGAAAGGGCGGAGACGTTATATTCCTCGTGGATAAGGGAATCAACACCCTGACAGATTATCGTCACAGAAGAAAGTTTGCAGCAGAGCCCGGACAGGAGGGCGGCAAAAAGAACTGCCACGGAAAGAATGGTGAGGATCTTATACTTAAGGTGCCGGAGGGTACACTCATAAAGGATGCAGCAAGCGGAAAGGTCATAGCAGATATGTCCGGTGACAATACAAGGCAGGTGATACTGCGCGGAGGAAAAGGCGGTCAGGGCAACCAGCACTATGCCACATCCACTATGCAGGCTCCTAAATATGCTCAGCCGGGAAAGGATGCAATAGAAATTGAGGTACAGCTTGAGCTAAAGGTGATAGCGGATGTAGGGCTTGTAGGCTTTCCAAACGTAGGAAAATCAACACTTCTGTCACGAGTTACCAATGCACAGCCAAAGATTGCCAACTATCATTTCACCACATTACAGCCAAATCTTGGTGTGGTTGATATGGATGAGGGCTTTGGTTTCGTAATCGCTGATATCCCGGGACTTATCGAGGGAGCATCAGAGGGCATCGGACTCGGTCATGAGTTTTTGCGTCATATAGAGCGTACTAAGGTGATGATACACATGGTTGATGCGGCCGGTACTGAAGGCCGTGACCCTGTTGCTGACATCAAGGCGATAAACAAGGAGCTTGAAGCATACAATCCACAGCTTCTCAAAAAGCCACAGGTCATTGCCGCCAACAAAATAGATGCCATAGCAGGAGACGAGAATGAGGTAATTTCAGCCTTAAGAGTCGAATTTGAGCCACAGGGCATAAAGGTATTCCCGATATCCGCAGTAAGCGGTAAGGGCCTTAAGGAGCTTTTGTACGAGGTAAAGAACCTGCTTGCAAATTGTCCTAAAGAGGTTACTGTATATGAGCCGGAGATTGATCCTGCACTTTCATTCTTTAAGGATGAGCCGTACGCGGTTGAGGTGGCAGCCGATGGTGCATATGAGATATCAGGTCCAAAGATTGAGAAAATGCTCGGATATACAAATATGGACTCGGAGAAGGGCTTTGCCTTTTTCCAGAGATTTTTGCGTGAGCAGGGTATCATTAAGGAGCTTGAAAATATGGGCATCGAGGATGGAGATACTGTCCGCATGTATGATTTCGAGTTTGATTATTACAAGTAAGGAGAAAGAGTATATATGAATTTATCAAGTAAACAGCGTGCATATTTAAGCAGCCTTGCAAGCACAATTAACCCTATTTTCAATATTGGAAAGGCATCGCTTACTCCGGAAATCATCGAGGCTCTTGATGCAGCACTTGAAAAGAGGGAGCTGATCAAGGTTGCAGTTCTTAAAAACTGCATAGATGATCCAAGAGAGATTGCAAGTGTAATCGGTGAGAGAACACACTCTGCAGTGGTTAAGGTAATAGGCAAAAAAATGATTTTTTACCGTCCTGCGAAGAAAAATCCAAAGATTAAGCTTCCGGAATAAGCCATGAAAACAGGGATTTTTGGTGGGGCATTTGACCCGATACACAAAGGTCATATATACATGGCACAAAAGGCGATGGAAGAGTATTCTCTTGACAGGATTCTACTTGTTCCGTCAGGTCACTCGCCGAACAAGACGGAGAATGCAATGACAGCATTTAGCCATCGGTACAATATGTGTAAGCTGGCATCAGAAGCAGTGCCCGGTATTGAGGTGTCTGATATTGAGATAAAGGATGAGTCCACCAGCTATACGTATGTGACACTCCAAAAGCTAAAGGCGCTTTATCCGGAGGATGAACTGTATTTCATCATGGGTGGAGATTCGCTCGACTATTTTGAGTCATGGATGAAGCCTGAGATAATAGCTCAAACAGCAATAATCCTTGTTATGGTGAGGGAAAATTTTCCAAAGCAGCAGATGGAAGAAAAGATTGCACATATCAAAAAACAGTTTTGGGCAGATATAAGACTTTTAAAGTGTGACAAGATGGATGTGTCGTCTACTCAGGTCAGGAGACTGCTAAGTGCCAAGTCGCAGGCAGACGGGTATAGGAGTCCTAAAGGAGTGGAAATGTTTCTGGATGCTGCAGTTATGTCATATATACAGGCTAATAATTTATACAGGTGATAGAGTATGGAAGTAAAAGAAATAAAGAAAAAGCTAAAGAAGAGCCTTGATAAACAAAGGTATCAGCATACACTCGGAGTGATGTATACTGCCGGCTGTCTTGCCATGGCAAACGGCTATCCGATAGAAAAGGCAATGCTTGCAGGCCTGCTTCATGACTGTGCAAAGTGTCTTTCGACTGAAAAGAAAATCGGACTCTGTGTAAAGAAAAATATAGACATAACAGAGGTAGAGATATCAAACCCGGGTCTGTTACATGCAAAGGCAGGCATGGTGCTGGCTGAGGAAGAGTATGGCATTAAGGATGCGCAGATACTGCATGCCATAAGAGTGCATACTACAGGAGAAGCAGATATGGGGCTCCTTGACAAAATACTCTTTGTGGCAGATTATATTGAGCCAAACAGATGTGAAGCACCTAGGCTTGAAGAGATAAGAAAGCTTGCTTTTTCAGACCTTGATAGGACTGTTGCAGAGATATTGTATGATACAATCAATTTTCTTAACACAAAGAGTGGAGCAATAGATCCGACTACCCAGATTACTTACAATTATTATGCTAAATACAGAGACAACAGGGAGGAATAACTGCTATGCAGACAATCGATTTAGTTAAAAAGATAGTGGAAGCACTTGAAGACAAAAAGGCAGAGGATATCACAGTTCTCGACATAGGAGAGGTTTCTTCTATAGCAGACTACTTTATCATTGCAAACGGAAACAATGCAAATCAGCTCACAGCTATGGAGGATGCTGTGGATGAGGCTATGTATACAAACGGAGTGCATCAGAAGCAGGTAGAGGGAACAGGCAACTCTACATGGATTCTCATGGACTATCAGGATATTATCGTGCATCTGTTCTCTAAAGAAGACAGACAGTTCTATGATCTCGACAGAATATGGAGAGATGGAAAAGTGGTGGATGTACATTCACTGTAGTATTTATTCTATGATTAAGGAATTATAAATCGAAACCGGTAATTTAAAATATCGCACCCATATGCTGAGCTGTTTAGCTTAGCATATGGGTGCGATATTTTTGCCATATTAGAAGAAACGGAATACTCCAAACACTTTGCCAAGTATTTCGCATTCAGGAACTATGATTGGATCCATTGTGTCATTCTCCGGCTGGAGGCGAATGTGACCATTCTCTTTATAGTAGGTCTTTACGGTAGCGGAATCATCTATAAGTGCTACAACCATGTCTCCGTTTGAAGCATCACTCTGCTGCTCGACGAGGATATTATCACCGTCAAAGATACCGGCATTGATCATGCTCTCGCCCCTGACTTTAAGCATAAATGACTGCTTATTTGGCATATATTCAGCAGGAACGGGAAAATAGGTTTCGATATTTTCCACTGCGAGTATCGGCTCACCTGCGGCTACACGACCGACCAGAGGGACATTAACCATCTCGCGGCGCTGTAAACCAAAGCTGTCATCTATAATTTCTATAGCCCTGTTTTTGGCAGGATCTCTTCTTATGTAGCCCTTTCGCTCAAGTGTCTCAAGATGGGCATGGACGCTGGATGTGGACTTTAAATGTACACCTTCGCAGATATCACGTACTGATGGCGGATAGCCCCTGTTTAAAATCTCACTCTTGATAAACTCCAGTATCTCTTTCTGCTTGTCTGAAATCTTTTCTAATGCCATAGGTAAATCCTCCATGTGAATATTTAAATAATATAATGATATGAGGGTCAAAAGGTATTTTGCCTCTTCGTTCATAATTATAATAAAAAAATTGTATTTAAAAAAATTATATCATAAAACTAAAATAAACGCAAACATATATTCCGAAATTTTGTTCGTTTTTCTATTGACAAACGATTGTTCGGGATGTATTATGTAATCACAATAACAACAAACACATGTTCGGAAATACAAGAGGTGGTTTTATGAGAGAAAATACTTTATCAGGTAGAAGAAAAATGTTTGGATGGACTGCTGTTGCATTTATAGCAGCTGTCATTATATTGTGTGGCACTATTCATATTTTTGCCAGTTCTGGTGACAGCAGGCCCTATAACAAGTATTATACCAGCGTCAGGGTTGAGGAGGGCGACACTGTCTGGAGCATTGCCGATAGATATATTGCCGACAGTCAGGTGAGCAAAAGAGATTATGTAGATGAAATTTGCAGGCTCAATAGTCTTACAGATGGCAATGTCCGCAGTGGCGATTATATAGTTGTTTCATATTATTCTCAGGATATAAAGTAACGTTTTCTTGCTAAAATTTCCTGTTTCTTATATAATATAGGTTAATTGCAGCGGATTTGGGTTATAGTATCTATAGCTTATCCGTTTTTGAAACAGGAGATTGGATATTTATGTTAAAACTATTTTTTGTTATATTTGCAAATTTTCACAGAGCGCCGTATATTGTTCCCAAAATGAGATACATGGCTGATCATCCGCAGAAATATTCAGAAGCGGAGAGATATGATATGATGCGGCACTGTATAGATTTAATGAATAAATCGGGAAAAATTACAACAGAAGCATATGGTCTTGAGAATCTTCCTGAAACAGGCGGCTATATCATGTATCCCAACCATCAGGGAAAGTATGATTTACTGGGGATTATTACTACACATGACAAGGTACTGTCGTTTGTTATGGATAAGCAGAAGTCGCATACAATGCTTGTCAGGGAATTTGTGGATCTGGTTCAGGCAAAGCGTTTAGAGAAAGATAATCCAAGGCAGGGGCTTACTATAATCAATGAGGTAGCTAAGGATGTGAAAAACGGCAAGAGATATGTCTTGTTTCCGGAGGGTGGCTATAAGTTCAATAATAAAAATAAAGTGCAGGATTTTAAAGCAGGAAGCTTTAAGATTGCATTGAAATCACATGTTCCTATTATTCCGATAGCTCTTATAGATTCATATAAGGTGTTCAACAGCTTTCATTTCGGCCCTGTTACAATGCAGGTTCACTATTTAAAGCCTATTGAGTATGATGAGTACAAGGACATGAAGACGAGGGATATAGCTACACTGGTCAAGGAGCGTATAGAGGAGAAAATCAAAGAAATACTTGGTTAGAGTCAACTTTGATTATTATATAGTATTATTATGAAAGACAAAGCTTATTACGAAGACGTAAATATAAAAAATGAATTAAAGCTCAGAGATATGATACAGAAGCTTCCGAAGTTCTGTATGGATTTTTTTATCGGAATAGATGCGGATAAGTCCTCAAGAACCAAGATAGCGTATGCATATGATCTACAGACCTTTTTCGAGTACATGAAGAGTGCCAATCCATCGCTTAAGAAATATGATATAAGGGACTACCCTATATCTCTGTTAGATCAGATCAGTCCTTCAGATATTGAGGAATATCTGTTTTATCTAAAGTATTATGAGAAGGATGGCGTCGTACACACCAATGACGAGAGAGGCATTAAGCGAAAGCTTGCATCACTGCGCACTTTTTATAATTTTTATTTCAGGAAAGAGTTTATAGATACCAATCCTGCGAGCAAGGTAACCCTTCCCAAAATACATGAGAAGAATATCATTCGTCTTGATACTGATGAGGTCGCACAGCTTCTCGATGAGGTTGAGTCAGGAGACAGTCTGTCCAAGAACCAGCAGCGTTTCCATGAGAAAACAAAGGTTCGTGACCTTGCACTTATGACACTGCTCCTTGGAACAGGTATCCGTGTATCTGAGTGCGTGGGGCTGGATATGGATGATGTAGATTTCAAAAACAACGGAATCAAGGTGCACCGAAAGGGTGGTGCTGATGTGATTGTTTATTTTGGTGATGAGGTACGTGATGCACTTCTTTCGTACTGGGAGGAGAGAAGCATAATTACACCTGCCGAGGGGCATGCTAATGCGCTTTTTCTCTCTTTACAAAGGAAGCGTATATCTGTACGTTCTGTTGAGAATCTGGTAAAAAAGTATTCGAGACTCGTAACAACCGTTAAGAATATTACTCCTCATAAGCTTCGCAGTACATATGGCACCACACTTTATCAGGAAACAGGTGATATCTATCTTGTGGCGGATGTTCTAGGGCACAAGGATGTAAATACCACACGTAAGCATTATGCAGCCCAGGAGGACGGCAGGCGTCGTGCGGCAGCCAGGGTAGTACATCTGAGGGAGGATTGATTATATGTCTGATAATATAATCACAATTACAGATTTTATGGACCCCAATCTGGATGTGTATGCCAGATTGACGGAGAATCAGCTTTTAAACAGAGCCAATCCAAAAGAGGGGATGTTTATAGCTGAAAGTCCAAAGGTGATAGAGAGGGCACTTGATGCGGGATGTGAACCGGTTTCTCTTCTGATGGAGACAAAGCATGTAAATGGCGAGGCAAGAGGCATTATCGAAAGATGTCAGAATATACCTGTATATACTGCGTCATTTGATTTGCTCACAAAGCTGACTGGCTTTGCTTTGACCAGAGGCACACTCTGTGCTATGTACAGGCCGAAGCCAAGGTCTGTCGAAGAGGTGTGCAGGGACGCAAGAAGAGTTGCGGTGCTTGAGGATGTGGTAAATCCAACCAATGTCGGAGCTATATTCAGGTCAGCGGCAGCACTGCATATGGATGCGGTGCTGCTCACTCCTGCCTGCAGCAATCCTTTGTACAGGCGTGCAATCAGGGTTAGTATGGGAACTGTGTTTCAGGTGCCATGGGCATATTTTTCCAAGTACAATGTCGGCAGTGACAACACTTTTTCAGATGCTTCATTGCATGATAAGTGTGATAGCAGTGCCCAAAATTGCAGCGACCGAAATAGCAGTGTTTATAAATACTATATTGATGTGCTTCATAAGCTTGGATTTAAGACCTGTGCTATGGCGCTGACTGATGATTCCGTGAGTATAGATGACCCTGTGCTTCACTCAGAGGAAAGGCTTGCAATAGTGCTTGGTACTGAGGGAGATGGTCTTCATGAGCAGACTATAGACTCCTGTGACTACACTGTAAAGATACCAATGTCACATGGCGTCGATTCATTAAATGTGGCTGCTGCCAGTGCAGTGGCATTTTGGGAGCTGGCTAAATAGGCTGATGAGAGTGCTTTATATTGTAAATTTTGACATTTTCGTCAGCACTGTTTCTAACTTCAGTTCCTTCGCATACGCATCCGAGTGGTAAATCCGCATAGTTTGCGCTATCGCAGAAGGCACTTTGGCGGCTGCAGTCAGTTTTATCATCTGATATGCCGCAGATGTTGGATTTATTGGTATTATACTGTTTAAAGTTTTGCCGGCTGTAGATATTCTGGTCGGTATTATGTGTATTGGCATTATATATCCCTGTATTATTCATGAATAGTCCTCCTGATTGATGTTTGTTTATTTGTTTTTTGTTTATTTGATGTTTTAATTTAATTTTTATTTGCAGCTATCCTGAATATGCTGAATAGTTACTGTTATTTTTCATCCTAAGTATGAGTTTAGCATGTGCTGTGAGTAATTATTTTATGTATCTTGTTTTTAATTGCGATTTCGGTTAGAGACTTTTTTAATTAAAATTGTGGCAATCATAAATATAATTTACACCTTTGTACATAATAATGCTGACAGGAGGTGTCTATTAAATGATTCTAACAGAAAAAGAAACAAACGCTATTGAAGATTTAAAAACACAGGAACAGGCATGCATAGAGAAGTATACCAAATACAGCAATCAGGCAAAGGATCCGGTGCTTAAGGAGCTTTTTGAAGAAATAGCAAGGGATGAGCAAAAGCATTTTGACTCTTTGGATCAGGTGATTAAGGGAAAGGTTCCGTCAGTTGACTGCAATGATTCTAAGGGGAAGAATTATAACCCTGCTGCAACATACGATTCGCTTGGCAATTCTGAGGACAAGAAAGCTGACTGTTATCTGGCTACAGACTGTATAGGAACAGAAAAGCTAGTATCCGGCGAGTACAATTCCGATGTATTTGTATTTGGAAATTCGGATATCAGAAAGCTATTGGCAGATATACAGATAGAAGAGCAGAATCATGCTGAGATGCTATGGAAGTACAAAACTGCAAATGGTATGGCATAGATAAGATATAAAACCATAGAATTTAGTACAAAGTGTAAAACAGGACTGCCTGAATATCGACAGTCCTGTTTTATAGGTTTAGTTGCCTGTTGGAATAAAAGGTCTGATTGCACCTGCAAGCTGAGAAACCGGCATACTCTGGAGCCATACACGGCCAGGTCCGGTGACAACGGTGTTGAATAATCCTTCACCGCCGAATACCGCATTTTTGATACCCGGAACAGTCTGAATTTCGAGCTGGCAGCTTCCCGTCATAGCGGCTAAGTATCCGGTATCAATCACCAGCTGCTGACCGGGTGCAAGCTCGTATTCCTTTATGTGGCCGTCAAATTCTAAAAATACCAATCCGTTTCCTGACAGACGCTGCATGATAAAGCCCTCACCGCCGAAGAAACCTGCTCCTATTCTTTTTTGGAAAAATACGGACAGCTCAACTCCGGAGGTTGAAGCAAGAAATGCTGATTTCTGGGCAATTATCTCCTGTCCCGGTGCAATCTGGAAGGGTCTGATGCATCCTGGAAAGCATGATGCAAATGCTATCATTCCCGGACCACCCATAGATGTGTAGCGATTTTGGAACATACTCTCACCTGAAAATGCACGGCCAAACATTTTGCCGATGCCTCCATTTGATGTAGTCTCCATCTTCATGTTTGGAGTCATCCATGACATGGCACCTTTTTCGGTAATCATAGTCTCGTTTGCCTCAAGGTTGCAGATCACAACAGGTAATGGCTCTCCCTCAATATTGTAGTTCATAAATATCCTCCTTTAGTCAAAAAAATGGTTTGTAGAAATTTTATATTTATAATTCTAACACAGTAATACGTCACTTGACAATATAATTCATAAATGTACACGAAAGCTTATAAATGAATACAAATTGCCTAATGAAATACACTCTAGGGATTGCGGTGTTCATATGATCTTGACTGAAACTATGTGGGAAAAGTCACAGACAGACTTGTTTATTTTATAAATATGGTTTAGAATAATACGGTTATTGTTGGATAAAAATTGTAGTAAAACTATATGTCATATAAATTGTAACAAAATAATTATATCCAATTTATAACATGTAAATAACATATTTAAGGAGACAACATAATAATGAGATTTGTAATACAGCGTGTAAACCATGCAAAGTGCACTATAGATGGAAATATAACCGGCAGCATAGAAAAAGGACTGTGCGTTTTGATAGGCATAGCAGAGACAGACACTAAAGAGATTGCTGATAAAATGATCAAAAAGCTTATAAACATGAGAATTTTTGCCGACGAGAATGACAAGACAAATCTTTCGATAAATGATGTAGACGGAAAGCTATTGCTTATATCGCAGTTTACGCTTTATGCAAATTGTAAGAAAGGCAATCGTCCTTCATTTGTGGAGGCAGGAAGTCCTGATATGGCAAACGAGCTTTATGAATACTGCATCAGCGAGTGTGATAAGGCGGTTCCAGGAGTACAAAGAGGGGTGTTTGGAGCCGATATGAAGATAGAGCTTGAGAATGACGGGCCATTTACGATTGTACTGGATTCGGACAAGCTGTAAAAGATATAAGTATGAAAGGCATTTTTATGGAACAATCATTTCTGTTCACAGTTTTTTGGAAAGATGAAATGTACATAGGCGATATCTCTGAAATGATGGATAATCTCGGATGTATCACTGATGGAAATAATATAGTGCCTATCACAGCTGCCATGGGATATGCTGTGCAAAACGATAACAGCACAAAGGATATTAATGAGATAATCCGTGAGGCTGATTCAAGGATGTATGAGAAAAAACGCTCTATGAAGCATCGGAAGGCTTAGTGCATTTCACCCAATCATCGATATTGCCGTTTTGAATAGCAGAAAACAGTCTCTTCTTGACACCAGGATTTTCCATATTGAGCTGTCTGACAAGCTGCTTTACATATTCGCGCCGCGTGTGGCCGTCGTAAGGGCATGGATTCTTGCACACCGGCAGATTGTATTTATTCTTAAAGCCCTTCACATCTGACTCGCCTACATACATAAGCGGACGGATGATGGCAAGCCCACTGCCGTCCAGCTGTGTAACAGGCGCGAATGAATAAAACTGTCCCTCATATAGCAGGGAAAGAAACATAGTCTCTATAATATCATCCATATGGTGTGCGTATGCTATTTTATTGCAGCCGACAGACAGCGCAAAATCATTCAAAGCACCCTTTCTAAGCTTTGCACACCATGAGCAGGGACTAGCCTGATTCTTAGATTTCTCAAGAGATATTCTTCCAATATCAGTTTTCACCACATAAAACTCAACAGAGAGCTCATCGCACAGCGCCTTCACCGGAGACAAATCAAAATCCTCATATCCCAGGTCAACCGCTATCGCTACTAACTCAAAAGGCACAGGATAGAAGTTTCTGATGCCGGAAAGCGCATAAAGCAGAGTGAGAGAATCCTTTCCACCTGAGACACCGATGGCGATTTTGTCATTTTCAGTTATCATATTGTAGTCGTCAAGTGCCTGACGGACCTTGCTGTATAATTTTTGTAATTTCATGGTAGGTATTATACTACAAATCTGTGAAAAAAACAAAGTTTCGAGTCACGAGGGCAGACTTTGGGACTCGTAATGTGATAAGCTAGAGCCAACATAAGAAAGATACACAAAATGACTTTCTTATGATGGCTCATTTTTTAATTTACATAAAAAGAGGACAGGCAAAAGGAAAGAGTGTGTTTGTGACTGATGACGGAGTGATTTGCAAAGTAATCAGTATCGATAAGGACAAGCCGATGATAGTAGAAGAGGACGAGGTGAGTGGTAAAAATTTGTAAAAAGATTGTATGACTCAAGTACTATGTGGTAAAATATTAGTAAGTATGGAGGAAATATGGGGAAAAGGAAGAAACCTAAAAAAATAATTATCAAAGCAAACTCTATTTCAAAAAAGAAGAAAGCGTCAGAGTGTTGTAGATGTAATAAAGATAAGAAAATTGAAAAATTGTGTGTTAAATGTGGAAATAATCCAGCTTGGTTAGACTATGCCTTCTGTTATGATTGCTATTTAAAACAAATAGAAGAAAATAAGGAAAAGATAAATAATCATTGGCATGGTGGTACTGGCGAAACTCTATATTGATCTGATTGCTATTATTCCGATAGTAGAATATAATATTCTTATTATGGAGGTTTCGATTATGGAGTATTTAACAGCAACAGAACTTTCAAAGGTATGGAATATTTCTACTAGAAGAATAGGAGTTTTATGTACAGAGGGAAGAGTTGACGGTGCGATTAAAAAAGGAAAAATGTGGTTGATTCCTGATATTGCACAGAAGCCAGCGGATGCAAGGTATAAGAAAAATAAGCATAATGCATAGAACAAAAGAGGGAGGCAAATGAAATTGGAAATAATAGATAATGTCAATAAGACACTGAAAGAAGATTTGACAACTGAAATACATAAGGACAGTAAAGTTTCTATTGCTGCAGCCTGCTTTTCTATTTATGCATTTGCTGAGTTAAAGAAAGAACTTAAAAATGTGGATGAATTGCGTTTTATTTTCACATCACCAACATTCATTAAGGAAAAAGCAAAGCGCGAGAAAAGAGAATTTTATATACCAAGACAGGAACGTGAGAAAAATCTGTTTGGTTCAGAGTTTGAAGTTAAGCTTCGTAATGAGATGACACAGAAGGCAATTGCAAAAGAATGTGCGGAGTGGATTCGTAAAAAGGCCGTATTCAAATCAAATGTGACAAATGAAAATATGATGGGATTTATTAATGTAGATGATAAGAATTATATGCCATTAAGCGGATTTACAACAGTAGATTTAGGTTGTGAACGTGGAAATAATGCTTATTATATGGTTCAGAAATCAGAAGCACCAATGAGTACAGCATACTTGCAGCTATTTGAACAGATATGGAATGATTCATCAAAACTTCAGGAAGTGACAGATGAAGTGATTGAGAACATCACAACTGTTTATAATGAAAATTCTCCGGATTATCTGTATTTTGTAACATTATACAATATTTTCAATGAATTTCTTGAAGATGTTTCAGATGATGTTCTGCCAAATGAGGCAACCGGTTTTAAAGAAAGCAAGATATGGGGGATGCTCTATAATTTTCAGAAGGATGCTGCATTAGCAATTATCAATAAATTGGAGAAGTATAATGGATGCATCCTGGCAGATTCAGTAGGTTTAGGAAAAACATTCACTGCACTGTCTGTAATAAAGTATTACGAGAATAGGAATAAATCTGTGCTTGTGTTGTGTCCTAAGAAACTTGCGAACAACTGGAATACATATAAGTATAATTATATCAACAATCCGATTGCAGCTGATCGTATGCGCTACGATGTACTGTTTCATACAGATTTAAGCAGAGAGTCTGGAAATTCCAATGGTATGGATCTGGATATGGTAAACTGGGGAAATTATGATTTGGTTGTTATTGATGAATCGCATAATTTCCGTAATGGTGGCAAAATATCCGGTGAGGATGAAAAAGAGAACAGATATCTGAAGCTTCTTAACAAGGTTATACGCAAGGGCGTTAAGACAAAGGTGCTTATGTTATCTGCCACACCGGTAAATAATCGATTTGTAGATTTGAAGAATCAGATTGCTCTTGCTTATGAGGGTGAAAGTCAGCTACTGGATGAAAAGTTGAATACACATAAGAGTATTGATGATATTTTCAAGCAGGCACAGACTGCCTTTAATACATGGAGTAAGTGGGAACCAGAGGATAGAACTACAAGCAAACTTTTAAGAATGCTTGATTTCGACTTCTTTGAACTGCTTGATAGTGTAACGATTGCACGTTCAAGAAAGCATATTCAGAAATATTATGATACATCCGATATAGGAACATTTCCAAAGAGAAATACACCTATATCAAAAAGACCGGGCTTGACAGATTTAAGCAAGGCAATCAATTACAATGAGATATTTGAAGAGCTGAATCTGCTTAGATTATGTATATATACACCAACGGATTATATCCTGCCAAGTAAATTAGCAAAGTATAAGAATGTGTATGATTCAAATCATGTAAGGGGAGGTCTTACACAGTCTGGTCGAGAGCAGGGAATCAGAAGATTGATGTCAATAAACCTTATGAAGAGAATGGAAAGCTCGGTATATTCCTTCAGGCTGACATTAAAACGTATCAACGATCTTATTACCGATACCATAAAGAGCATTGCAGATTTTGAACATGGCTATAATAAATCCTCATTGAATTTGAATGACATAACAAATATGGATTTAGATGGGGATGACCAGAATGATGATGTGTTTGCAATTGGAAAGAAAGTAAGAATAGATATTGCAGATATGGATTATAAGTCATGGAGACGCGAGCTGGAAAGAGATAAGGAAATACTGGATTTGCTTCTTGCGATGATTGCAGATATAACACCCGCTCATGATAGCAAATTGCAGACCTTATTTGATGTGATAGATGAAAAGCAGGAACATCCTATCAATACCGGTAATAAGAAAATAATCATATTTACTGCTTTTGCAGATACAGCGAATTATCTGTATGACACAGTAAGTGTGTATGTGAAGAAAAAATATGGATTGGACACAGCAATTATTACAGGTTCAGTAGATGGAAAGACTACGATCAAAGGTTTGAAAACAGACCTAAACACAGTATTAACATGTTTTTCTCCGGTATCTAAGGGAAAAAGTCTGCTATTGCCGAATGAAAAAGCCGAAATAGATATTTTGATAGCAACGGATTGTATATCGGAAGGTCAGAATCTACAGGATTGTGATTATCTGATTAATTATGATATACATTGGAATCCGGTTCGTATTATTCAGAGATTTGGACGAATAGACCGAATTGGAAGTAAAAATGAATGTATCCAGCTTGTAAACTTCTGGCCCAATATTACATTGGATGAATATATTAATCTTAAAGCCAGAGTGGAAACTCGAATGAAAATCGTGGATATGACAGCTACGGGCGATGATAATGTCCTTAGTCCGGAGGAAAAGGGAGATTTAGAGTATCGAAAACAGCAGCTCAAGAGGTTACAGGAGGAAGTGGTAGATATTGAAGATATGTCATCCGGAATATCTATTATGGATCTTGGATTGAATGAGTTCAGATTGGACTTGCTTGATTATATTAAGACACATCCTGAGATTGAAAAGGCACCGCATGGAATGAATGCTGTGGTAAAAGCAACGGAAGAATTGCCGGCTGGTGTAATATATGTGCTTAGAAATATAAAGAATGAGGTAAACATCAACAGTCAGAACAGGCTGCATCCATTCTATATGGTGTATATGTCAGAAGAAGGAGAGGTAATCATAGATCATCTTTCACCAAAGGAAATGCTGGATTCATTTAGGCTTTTATGTAAGGGTAAAAAGGAACCGGATAAAGAATTATGTGCCCAATTCAATGATGAAACAGATGATGGTCGGAAAATGGGAAAATATTCGGATTTGCTTGGAGATGCCATTGCATCCATCATTGAATTGAAAGATGAAAGTGATATAGACAATTTCTTAGGTGGCAGTCAGGTTAGCTTTTTGAGTAATGAGATAAAAGGTTTGAATGACTTTGAACTTATTAGCTTTTTAATTGTAAAATAGAGGAGTATGATATGCTGGGATTACCACAATTAACGGAAACAAGTAAGCAGCTTCCGAAAAAAGCAATTTATACAGAATTTCAAATGAATGCAGCAGCAAAAGAAAAAATTGATGCTGATATTTCAAGAATCACGATAGTAAATGAGATTGCTCCCAATAAGATTAATATTCCTGCTGGAGAAAATGTAAAAAGCTTTTTTGTTTTGCTTGTTTCTCTCAAAAAGAAAGAATATGACGAAAAAACGATAGCAACACTGTCTAAGCTTATACCGCAGAATATTTTATTTGTTCTAGAATATGAGAATGAAAGCAGACTTGCTATTTATCATACAAAAGTTATGCAAACATCATGGAAACCGACAGAAGAACAAAAGGTTGAACTTAACGGATTAAATCTGGATACTGTCTGGGAGAATATCGTTATTGCTGTCGGCGGAGTGAATATAGAAAAAGGAAATACACTTGATGAGCAGATAGAGATAAATGATAAAAAGCAAAAACTTGAAAAAGAGATTGTAAGACTTGAAAAGCAGGCAAGGGCAGAGAAACAGCCTAAAAAGAAGTTTGAATTAGTGCAAGCAGAAAAGGAACTTAAAGAAAAGCTTAAATTATTGGAGGAATAAGAATGTCAGTTGACCAGTATCAGAGAGCTGTAAATGGATTGGATAAAGAAATTGCAGACCTTGAAAAAAAGAAAGCTGCAAAAGATAAAGATATAGCATCTTTACAGAATAAAATTGTTTCGATACAAAAATCTATTAACAAGAATACTTCACAAAGTTCTCTTAATAGCAAGAGAAAACAGGTTGCTTCTTGTGAATCAGATATAGCAAAAAAGAGTAAGGATAGTGCAGAACTTGGCAAGAAAATAGCTGAAAAGAGAAAGAAACGTTCAGATGCGTACTTGAAGCTTCAAAAAGAACAGCAGAATGAACAGAAAAAACAGGACAGAGCAAGGCAGCGGTTGCAGGCTTCTTATGAAAACCGTATAGATGAGTTGCAACAGCAATTAGCAAAATCTATTGTAACTTCGCAACAGAATAGTATTGAAAGTGAAGAAGAATATGATGTATTTGTTTCTCACGCATGGGAAGATAAAGAAGATTTTGTCGATGAATTTGTAGAAGAATTGAAAAAGCAGGGACTCAAAGTTTGGTATGATACAAATAAGCTTAAATGGGGCGACTCTATGAGAGAAAAAATTGACAAAGGATTGGCTAAATCCAGATATGGTGTTGTCGTTTTATCGCCCAATTATATTGCAGAACACAAGTATTGGACGAAGGCTGAACTGAATGGTTTGTTTCAGGTTGAGAGTATCAATGGGAAAGTAATTCTTCCGATATGGCACAATTTGACCAAGAAGCAGGTTGCCGAATACAGCCCAATTATTGCAGACCGTAAGGCAATGACGACTGCTTCAATGACGGCAGAAGAAATAGCAGTTCAATTGAAAGAATTGTTTACGCTTGAAGTTACAGAGGAAAATTAAATGAATAGTGACATTACAACAGCTCTGATAGGTGTCGGAGCAACAATTGCCGGAACGGTTCTTGGCTGGGTGTTAAATAATTTATCAAACAGAGGTAAGCTGAATATTTATGTTTCTTCTTGGGAGGATAAATTCCAATATAATGATGATATTGGAGAAATGGTTTTATGTTCTAAACGTGAAGAAGTACAAATCTATACTTATAAGGTTTCATTTGACTTATATAATAGCAGTGGAAATACCAAAATAATGAGGAATATCCAAATTGCATTTAGCGACGGAAAAAGAGATATTGAGAAGCAGACGCCACAAGATGATGCAACAAAAAGATTTTCAAGTCCAATGGTATTTTACGATGATGTAAAACCTATCAATATTCCACCGAAGGCAGTTATAAAACTTGACTTGCATAATGGAAGTTGGAATAAAGAAGGCGAACTTGACTATATATGGAAAACGAAAAAGGTGTATTTGATATATAACGATGAAAAAAACAAGACAAAACGAATATTCATAAAATCGGAAGATTACGAGAATTATTTCATAAACCATAAACTGGAGGAAAAAGAAAATGGATAAGCTCAAGATGCAGACTGTTAATAAGGCTGATGAGAATTTTAAGAAGTTAGCAGAAATGTTTCCTAATGCCATCACAGAAACAATTGATGAAAACGGCGAAGTTGCTCGTGCTATTGATAAGGACGTACTTATGCAGGAAATTTCATGTAAGGTCGTTGATGGAAATGAGGAACGCTATCAGTTTACTTGGCCTGACAAGAAGAAGTCAGTTCTTCTTGCCAATGCAACGATAAATAAGACATTGCGTCCTTGCAGAGAAGAAAGCGTTGATTTTGATAATACAGAAAACCTCTATATTGAGGGCGATAATCTTGAAGTGCTAAAGCTTCTACAAGAAACTTATCTTGGTAAAATTAAAATGATATACATAGACCCTCCTTATAACACAGGCGGAGATTTTGTTTATGATGATGATTTTGTTCAAAATACGGCTGAATACCTTGCTAATAGCGGACAGTATGATGATGTAGGTAATAAACTCGTAACTAACACTGAAAGTAATGGTCGTTTTCATACGGATTGGCTTAATATGATGTACCCTCGTCTTAAAATTGCAAAAGACCTGCTGACAGATGACGGTGTGATTTTTGCTCATATTGATGATAATGAAGTCGAGAATTTAGGAAAGCTGTGTAATGACGTTTTTGGAGAAGATAACTTCATTAACATCATTACCGTTAAAACTAAAATTGGTGGCGTATCTGGAAGCTCTGAGGGAAAAAGCTTAAAAGATGTTACCGAGTTTATTTGGGTTTATGCTAAAAACAAGAATGAACTTTTGTTAAAACCAGTATATAATCACATTCCTTTGTTTGACCGCATACAAAGCTATCTCGACGAGGGGAAAAGTTGGAAATATACTTCCATTATTACGAAGCTGGAGGGCAAAGTTCTTCTCAAAAGAGACGAAAAACATGATATGAATTTTTATGGCTATACTACTTTGAAAACTCAGTCCATTTCATCGTACGCCAAAGAAAATGGTATCAGCGAGCAGGATGTATACAACCGTTATGCAGACAAAATATTTAGAACAACCAATGCGCAGAGTAGCGTTCGTCAGACAGTGATTAAAGAAACGAAGGGATTTGAATATCCTATGTTCAGTTGTGAGTACGTACCGATTAAAGGGAAAAATGAAGGTAAAAAAATTGAGATTCTGTACAAGTCTGGTTCTACGGATGATCAGCGTAATATGGTTATGTTTTTATCCGATGTAGTGAAGAAGATTGATGGCGTATATTATTATTTAGATAAGGTATCGTCTTTGTGGGATGATATTGATTATAACAACCTTACTAAAGGGTAAATAGTAACCCGAGAATCCCCTTTGTAACCCAAGAATCCCTCTTTGTAAATGAAAATCCTGTTTTGTAAGCGAGATTCCCGGTTTGTAAATGAAATTCCCGGTTTGTAAGCAAGATTCCCGAATTTTCATTTCTATTTCGATATGATATAATACGTTCAGCAATAAATTTGCGTACAACAACCAGAGATCAATTCTCTCTCGAAATTTTTGTATTCGGAGAATCCATCCCTGTTTTTGATTGGATAGAGTTGTTCTATTCTGGCTCTGGCGGCACTCAGCAAATTTATTTGTTACTTTTTGAGAAGTTTAGGCTTTAAGATGATGTTCTCGGCGGCAACCGGTGAGCATCCCAGTCTCTTAAGCACATCTTCTCCATAGTAAAAGCTGAATGTTTCGTATGGGCTACGGTTGTTCAGCTTTTTTCTTTTATAAGAATTGATATGGTTCATCATCAGAGTAATATCCTGTTGTGTCAGCTCATCGAAACTGCTTCCTTTTGGCAGGATACGACGTATCAATTCATGGTTGACTTCACAGGCTCCTTTTTGATAAGGAGCACTTGGATCGCAATAAAATATCTTTGTTCTATTGCATGGAATGGTGCTACGTTTTTCGATTTCCTTTGGATTTGAAAACTCACTTCCGTTATCTGTCAGAATAACCGGAAACAAGCTATTAAATGTTTTTGCCCCAAGGACTTCATCCAATAAGTTTATGATCTCTATTACAGAGGCTGATGTATTTGCGTCCCGCAAAAAAGCCAGCATGAGACTGCTTTCTACAAAGTGTATGGTAAGAAGACATTTTCCTCCCACACGACCAATCACGCTATCCATTTGTACAATGGTCGTTTCCGGGTTTGCTCCCAGATATTTTTGAAAGTCAGCGTAGCTTCGTTCAATACGGCAGCCCCGATCAACTTTAAATTCAGGCTTCTTATAACGGGGACGATATTTCACTTTACGGGGCAGATCAATGTTCCTGATATCAAAGAGCTGGGCATCCACGTAGTTATACAATGTCTTTTCACTGCACATCAGTTCATCTACATGAGCAAGATAGATTTGATGAAGCGACTGCCCGTTTTTAACTAAAGGACTGATGATCCCGTTAATTCTTGCAATATCATCTTCGTTGGACATGATACCGGTTCTGGCTTCCGAAACAGCATGATGTGCACGCTCATGTGCATCTGCCGGATCATAAATACGTTTTAATAACGTGCATTTCGACAGCTGACTGCAGCCATTACAAACATAAGGTGGCTTATTTTTGACAGAACAGACATCTTCTACAAAATCAGAACAATGTAAGGTGCATTCAGAGCACAGGCTGCATTTGTAAGCAGATTGGTGTGTACAGCTTGTTCCGCAAATCCTTTTTGCTTTGCATGTAGCACGGAATTTACAAGGATTATACGGATATCCAGGACGACCGCTTTTCTTGTCATAGGAATACTTTTTAATCTCCTTGGCAATGGTTGTACGGTCCTTTCCTAACTCTTTGCCAATTGCCCCAAAGGATGCATTCTCCTGAAGGCGTTGAGCAATAATCATTCGATCTTCATAAGATAAAAACTTTGACATGGTGACTCCTTTCCAGCCGCCAGAAATCAAAGCATAACAGAAAAGAGACCAACTATCCAGTCAGTCTCAATTCATTTGTAAAAGAAAATCCATACCTTTCTTTTACACTGATAACTATTAACTTTTACACTTATCCAAGATAGCGGGTATGGAATCTTGGATTACAATTAAGCCAACCTTACTAAAGAGGGTGATATTGAATTTGCAAATGGAAAGAAGCCGATTAAGCTTCTTCAAAGAATTATCAATTTGGCTACAGAGGATGATAGTTATGTTTTAGACTTTTTTTCGGGTTCTGCTTCTACAGCACACGCAGTCATTCAACAAAATTTGGAAGATAACGGAACTCGTAAATTTATTATGGTACAAATTCCTGAAGAAACTGATGCCAAATCTAATGCGCGAAAAGCTGGGTTTAGGACAATTTGCGAGATAGGTAAGGAGCGCATTCGTCGTGCTGGTAAGAAAATCAAAGAAGATAGTCCTTTGACAACACAAGAACTTGATACAGGTTTTCGTGTCTTTAAGTGTGACAGCTCCAATATGAAAGATGTGTACTATAATCCTGCAGAGTACGAGCCATCACTGTTTACAAGTCTTGAGGATAACATCAAAGAGGACAGAACATCAGAAGATTTACTGTTCCAAGTTATGCTTGACTTAGGTGTACTTTTGTCGAGCAAAATCGAGGAAACTACTATTGCCGGAAAGAAAGTATTCAATGTTGAAGATAATTACTTGATTGCTTGCTTTGATGACAACGTAACTGAAGAAGCGATTACAGAGATTGCAAAACAGAAGCCATATTATTTTGTTATGCGTGACAGCTCAATGGCAAACGATAGTGTCGCAACTAATTTTGAGCAGATTTTTGCTGCATACAGCCCTGACACAGTAAGGAAGGTGCTGTAAAGTGGAAACATTAACAAAAATTGAAGTGGGAACGTTTTTAAAGCTTTTTAACCGAGGCGGTTATGTATTGGATTTTAGTACGAATGACTTTGATGTTTTTACAATGGGAAGCATAGGAATTGCCCTTTGTGATAAGTATAAAATGTCAAAAGGAAAGTCACTGTCAGCATATGTTAATGAAGCTTCCGAAGAAAATGTTATTAAGCTGCTAAAAGATTTATTAGATTACTATGAGGAAAATTACGAAAAAGAATATACGCAAGAAACAGATGAGGAAACATATGGGTATTTCAGATATAATGCCGAGTACGCTCGTTTGTATAAAAAGTGTCGGGCATATATGGATAGAGTATTGAATGTTACAACACCTCTTGCAACAAATGCTGCTGAGTTACAGGAAAAATTTTCGAGCGAGTATCTTTCTAAGCAGATAGAACTAATGCTGAGAATGCAAAACGAAAATCCGACAGATGCTATCGGAAAAGCAAAAGAACTGATTGAAAGTTGTTGTAAAACAATTCTGGATAATAAAGGTGTGACTTGGGATAAGAACTGGGATATGAGTAAACTTACAGGTGAAACTCTAAAACGCCTTAATCTTACTCCGAAAAATATTCCAGACTCTGACCCAGTTTCAGAAAATATAAAAGCAGTTCTTGGAAATTTGAGAGGAATAACAACAAAACTTGCTGAAATCAGAAATCCGTATGGTAGTGGACATGGTAAAAGTGCTTCATTTACAGGGCTGGAAACAAGACACGCAAAACTTGCAGTGGGATGCAGTATTACTTTTGTTACTTTCCTTTGGGACACTTACGAAGGAGGTCTGACAAATTGAAGTTTAATTTTAAGATACAACAATATCAAACGGACGCTGTTGACGCAGTTGTAAAGGTTTTTAATGGACAGGGCTTTTACGATAAAATCAGCTATATTCGTGACCTCGGTAAAATGAAGTCCAAGGATATGCAGATGACATTGGGATTTACAGATGAAGAGATGCAACTGTATGACCCGACAAATGATACTGGATACAAGAATGAACTGGTGGAGCTTTCGGATGAACAGCTTCTCAGTAACATTCAGGCTTTACAGCGTCAGAATAATATTAAGCTTTCAAATTCTCTTGTAAAAGATATGGGAAGATGCAGTCTTGATATTGAAATGGAAACGGGTACCGGTAAGACATATGTATATATCAAGACGATGTTTGAACTGAATAAAAAGTACGGATGGAGCAAGTTTATAGTGGTAGTTCCAAGTATTGCTATTCGTGAGGGAGTAAAAAAATCCTTTGAGATAACAGCTGACCATTTTATGGAATATTATGGAAAAAAGGCTCGTTTCTTCGTTTACAGTAGTTCCAACTTGAATCAGCTTGATAATTTTTCGAGTAGTTCAGGCATCAATGTGATGATAATCAATACTCAGGCATTTGCAAGTTCTTTAAATGAGAATAAAAATGTTGAGGGAAGAAAAGGAGATACAGCGGCTCGTGTTATTTATTCAAAGCGTGATGAATTTGGTTCTCGCCGTCCGATTGATGTAATTAAAGCGAATAGACCGATTATTATTCTTGATGAACCGCAGAAGATGGGTGGAGAAGTAACACAAAAAGCATTGAAAAACTTTAATCCGCTTTTTAGCCTTAATTATTCTGCTACACATGCAAAGCACCATAATCTTATTTATGTTCTTGATGCTTTAGACGCATTTAATAAGAAATTGGTTAAGAAGATTGAAGTTAAAGGATTTGAGGTTAAGAATTTCAGAGGTACAGATAGTTATTTGTACCTTGAACAGATTGTGCTTTCAAGTAAGAAACCGCCTATGGCAAAAATTGAACTTGAAATTGGATATAATAAATCCATTAACCGTGAATCCCGTATCCTTAGTGTGGGCGAGGATTTATATTATGTTTCACAAGAGATGGAACAGTACAAAGGCTATACCATTTCTGAAATTGACCCGCTTCGTGGAACAGTAACTTTTACAAACGGAGAAGTTATAAGTACGGGAGATATTGTTGGCGACATATCCGAAAAAGATATGCGTCGCATTCAGATAAGAGAAACAATTCTTTCTCATTTTGAGAAGGAAGAAAAACTCTTTGATAAAGGAATTAAATGTCTGTCATTGTTCTTCATTGATGAAGTTGCAAAGTATCGCCAGTACGATGAAAACGGAGATGAAGTTCTTGGCGAATATGGCAAGATGTTTGAGCAGGAGTACATCAACGTGCTTAATGAATATGTAACATTGCTTGATACTCCGTACCAGAGATATTTAAAATCAACTTGTAGTGATGTAGAAGAAGTACATAAAGGCTATTTCAGTATTGATAAAAAAGGACATGCTATCGACAGTAAAGTAAAGCGTGGCAGTGAGTTCTCCGATGATATTTCGGCATATGACTTGATTTTAAAGAACAAGGAAAGATTGCTTTCTTTTGATGAGCCTACAAGATTTATATTTTCCCACTCGGCACAGCGTGAAGGCTGGGATAATCCGAATGTATTTCAGATTTGTACGCTTAAACATTCCGATAGTAATACTGCAAAACGTCAAGAGGTGGGTCGTGGACTCCGTTTGTGTGTGAATCAGAATGGTAATCGAATGGATGTTGAAAGCTGCGGAGAAACAGTACATGATATTAACGTGTTGACAGTTGTTGCAAGTGAAAGTTACAAGACATTTGTTACAGATTTACAGTCTGATATTAAGACTGTACTTTATGACAGACCAACTGTTGCAACAAGTGAATACTTTAAGGACAAGTATATTAAAGTGAATGATGTTCCTACACTTATAGATGACGAAACTGCAAATGCTATTGAATTTTATCTTATTCAGAATGGCTATGTAGATATGAAGCGTAAAGTAACGGATAAGTACCGTCAGGAAATTAAGAGTGGAACTGTCGCAGAACTGCCGGATGAGCTTAAACCAATGGCAGAGGGTATCCATACGCTTATTCAATCTGTATATGATGATAGTATTCTTCAGGATATGTTTACAGATGGTCATGAAACAAAAGTTAAGGATAATCCGCTTAATGATAATTTTGCCAAGAAAGAATTTCAGGCGTTATGGCGAGAAATTAACCACAAGTATGCCTACACAGTTGAGTTCGATAGTGACGAACTGATTAAGAAAGCAATAGCTCATATTGATGAAAAACTTTTTGTTTCTGAACTTCAGTATACAACAACCATTGGTCGTCAAAAAGCAGAAATGAATGAGTATGAGGTTGAGCGTGGTGCTTCATTTACAGGAGAAAAGACAAGGACACAAACGCTGAAACACGCAGAAACAAGTCGGATTAAGTATGACCTTATCGGTAAAGTGGCTGAGGGAACGTTGCTTACCCGTAAAACCGTGTCGGCAATCCTGCAGGGAATCAGAGCTGATAAGTTATATATGTTCAAGAATAATCCGGAAGAATTTATTACAAAGGTTATCAGGCTTATCAATGAGCAGAAAGCGACAATGATTGTGGAACATATTTCATATGATACGATTGAAGGAGAATACGATAGCACAATCTTCACAGCCGAAAAGAATACACAGAGTTTTGATAAGGCATTCCTTGCAAAGAAAGCCATTCAGGATTATGTATTTACGGATGGTTCGGCGGAAAAGAGTATTGAGAGAAAATTTGCTGAAGATTTGGATGCAGCAGCAGAAGTATGTGTATATGCAAAACTTCCAAGAACATTCCAAATTCCTACTCCGGTAGGTAATTATTCTCCTGACTGGGCAATCGCATTTTATGAGGGGACAGTTAAACACATATTCTTTGTTGCTGAAACCAAAGGTACAATGGAAACGCTTAATCTCAGACCAATAGAGCAAGCAAAGATTTCTTGTGCTAAAAAGTTGTTTAATGAAATGTCTAACAGTAAGGTGGTTTACCACGATGTTGATAGCTATCAGAGTTTATTAAATATTATGAATGACCCATCGTTGGATAAAAAGGTATGTGAATAACAATTTGATGAATGTAGAAGGAGAATTTATGGCAGATTTTAAATATGAAATAGTTGAACATATTGGCACTCTTTCAGAGAGTGCCAAGGGATGGACAAAAGAACTGAACAGGATTTCATGGAATGGTGGAGAACCAAAGTATGATATCAGAGATTGGGCACCGGAACACGAGAAGATGGGAAAGGGTGTTACGTTGTCTGAGAATGAGATGGCGAAGTTAAAGGAATTGTTGTAAATACCATTTCAAACGGATACTTAAAAGTGTTTAATGAGATAAAAAATCTGATTTGACAATTATACGATATAGATGCTTAATAATAACATATGCAGTATTTATGCATACTTGCAAATTATGTTTAATTACTGCATAATACTTAAAACGGGTGAACAAATATGTATTATGCAATTATATCTACTGAAATTAATCAAAAGGCTGCAATAGGCGCTGACGGTTCGGCTTTTTATGATGCTAGAGAGATTATAAATTTTTGAATTAATAGGAGGACCAAATCATGAGCAAAGTATTAGAAGAAATGAAAACCAGAAGAAGTATTCGCAAATTTAAACCGGACGTGGTGCCGCAGGACATCCTTGACCGGATAATTGAGGCCGGAACCTTTGCGGCAAGCGGCAGAGGTGCACAGAACACCATTATTATTCAGGTGACAAACAAGGAAATAAGGGATGAAATCGCTAAGAAAAATGCCGACATAATGGGAAGTAATACTGATCCATTTTACGGTGCGCCGGTTATTCTTATTGTTCTTGGAAAGAAGGACTGGCCTACACATGTCTATGATGGCAGTCTTGTGATGGGAAACCTGATGCTTGCAGCTCATGATCTTGGTATTGGAAGCTGCTGGATTCACCGAGCGAAGGAAGAGTTTGAGTCAGACTGGGGCAGGGAGCTTCTCAAATCACTCGGTATTGAGGATGAGTATGAGGGAATCGGACATTGTGCTCTTGGATATGTCGATGGAGATTATCCTGACGTGATTCCGAGAAAAGAGAATCGCGTATTTTACATATAGGAGATAACCACCATGAATTTTTTATTTGTAGCACTGGGTGGCGCCGTAGGTGCAATGGCCAGATATGCCATCAGCCTTATACCTTTAAAAACTGAGTTTCCTTTTTTGACTTTAATTACCAATGTAATCGGTGCAATTCTGATTGGATTTATTGTCGGAATCACAAGTAGCAGGGATGGAGTATCCAAGAATATGGCTTTGTTTTGGAAGACCGGTGTATGCGGTGGCTTTACCACGTTTTCTACATTTTCGCTGGAATCCTATAATCTGTTTGAACATAATCACTGCCTGCTTGGGTGCGGATATGTGTTGTTGAGCTGTTTAGGATGTATACTCGGTGTGATGTGTGGCGAAAAACTTGCTGCAATAATCAAGTGACGAGTATCGTGCGGTTTTGCGAATGTGCGTGTGTTTCTGAATAGTTACAATACAAATTGATGGGAAGATAAGTGTATATGAGTGAAGCGGAAAACAATGAGCTGACTGCCGAGAAGCAATCTAAGGAACCCAGGAGCAATCAAAAGCTAAAGCTTTTGTATCTGGCCAAAATTCTTTTGGATAATACTGATGCTAACCATGATATTACGCTTGATGAGATTTTAAATAAGCTGCATGCATACGATGTCACGGCCGCGAGAAAAAGTCTGTATGATGATATAGCACAGCTGAATGATTTTGGTATCAAAACCCAAAAGACGCAGTATGGCAGGACTGTCCATTATAAGGTGATAGGCAGGGCATTTGAGCTGGCGGAGCTTAAGCTTTTGGTGGATTCTGTCGCGGCTGCCAAGTTCATCACTGAGGAGAAATCCAATGAGCTTATTAAGAAGCTGGAGAGTCTTACAAGCAGACAGGAGGCTGCCACTCTGCAGCGTCAGGTATATGTTGCCGGAAGAGTGAAAACCATGAACAGCGACATCATGAAAAATGTCGATGCCATACACAATGCAATTGCAAATAATTCAAGCCTTTCTTTTCAATATTGCCGGTGGAATACGAAAAAAGAGCTTGAGGTGAAGCATGACGGCGCCAGATATCATGTCAGTCCATGGGGATTGCTGTGGAATGATGGCAATTACTATCTGATTGGATATGACCATGATACACAGGTAAAGGATATTCGTCATTACCGTGTAGACAAGATGAAGAATATCCTGATTGAAAATAAAGTCCGTGAGGGCAGGGAAAAGCTCAAAAAACTCGATATTGCTTCTTATGGCAAATCGAAGTTTGGTATGTACAATGGAGAAGAGATTAATGCTGAGATATTGTGCAAAAACAGCGCAATAGGTGTCCTGATTGACAGGTTTGGAACTGATGTGACAATCTTAAAGAAGGATGAAGCTCATTCGCGTGTTTTTGTGAAGGTAGCTGATAACAAGCTTTTTATTCATTGGATTATGGCAATGGGGGATAATTTTAAGATAATAGGTCCGGAGAATCTGGTTAAAGAGGTTCATGATGAGCTTAACAGACTGGCAAAACAATATGAGCTTGCTGACTAAATCTTGAAGAAAGTGCCATATTGGGGAAATAAAATCTTGAAGAGAGGTATACATGAGTATTTTAAACGTAGAGCACCTAAGCCATGGTTTTGGCGACCGTGCTATTTTTGAGGATGTTTCATTCAGATTGTTGAAGGGCGAGCACATAGGGCTTGTCGGTGCAAACGGTGAGGGAAAATCGACTTTTATGAATATTATCACAGGCAGGCTTATGCCTGATGAGGGCAAAATAGAGTGGGCAAAGAAGGTGCATGTGGGTTATCTCGACCAGCACACAGCGCTTGAAAAGGGCATGACTATCGGCTCCGTTCTTTCCTCTGCATTTGATTTCCTTTATGATATGGAAAATGAGATGAATGACATATATGCGCGTCTTGGCGATGTGGACGAGGACGAGATGAATAAGCTGATGGAGGAAGCCGGCACGATTCAGGACATGCTTACCATGCATGATTTCTATATGATCGATGCAAAGGTTGAGGAGGTTGCAAGGGCTCTTGGACTTTTAGACCTGGGGCTTGATAAAGACGTTACCGATTTAAGCGGTGGTCAGAGAACCAAAGTGCTGATGGGAAAGCTCCTCTTGGAGAAGCCGGATATTCTGCTTTTGGATGAGCCTACAAACTATCTGGATGTGGAGCATATTGAGTGGCTTAAGCGATATCTGAATGATTATGAGAATGCGTTTATTCTTATTTCTCACGACATACCGTTTCTAAACAGCGTGGTAAATCTCATCTATCACATGGACAACAAGAAGCTCGACAGATATGTCGGGGATTATGACAAGTTTATGGAAGTCTATGAGATGAAGAAAGCCCAGCTTGAGGCTGCGTACAACAAACAGCAGCAGGAGATTAAAGAGCTGAAGGATTTTGTGGCGAGAAATAAGGCGCGTGTTGCTACAAGGAATATGGCGATGTCACGTCAGAAGAAGCTTGACAAGATGGATGTTATTGAGCTGGCTGCTGAAAAGCCAAAGCCGGAGTTTAACTTTAAGACAGCGCGTACTCCGGGGCGGTATATTTTCCAGACAAATGGACTGGTCATTGGCTATGATGATCCGCTTTCATCTGCTCTCGACCTTGAGATGGAAAGAGGACAAAAGATTGTTCTTACCGGTGCAAACGGCATCGGAAAGACGACATTGCTTAAGAGTATTCTTGGGCTGATAAAGCCGCTTTCAGGAAGTGTTACACTTGGAGATTATCTGGAAATTGGGTACTTTGAGCAGGAGATGGATCAGTCGGTTACAACCACATGTATTGAGGAGATATGGAACGAGTTTCCTGCATTTTCGCAGTACGAGGTGCGAAGCGCGCTTGCCAAGTGTGGCCTGACCACAAAGCATATTGAAAGCCAGGTGCGTGTGTTAAGCGGTGGTGAGCAGGCAAAGGTACGTCTTTGCAAGCTGATAAACAGAGAGACAAATATTCTGCTTTTGGATGAGCCTACCAACCATCTGGATGTGGATGCTAAGGATGAGCTGAAGCGTGCCTTAAAGGAATATAAGGGCAGCATACTGATGGTATGCCACGAGCCGGATTTCTATGATGGGCTTGCGACAGATGTGTGGGATTGTTCAAAGTGGACTACGAGATTATAGATTTATAAATTATGAATTAGATATGCATGCCTTTTAAGACATAGATATTTAGAGCAGGAGATGATTTTTATGCATATCAGTATACTTTTAATGGAACAGATAATAGAGCTTTTTATCATGATTTTAATGGGTTTTATTATCGTGAAAGCAGGTATTGTGAAGGATGAGGACAGCAAGGTTTTATCAAAGATTGTGCTGTATCTGATTATACCGTGTGTTATTATCAATGCCTTTCAGGTGGATTACACTTCAAAAACAGTGAGAGGTCTTTTGATTGCATTTGCGGCATCGGTGATTTTGCAGTTAGTTTTGCTGTTTATCATTTCTGCTATGGGCAGGCTTTTCCATATGAATGAGGTGGAGGTCGCATCAGTTTATTATTCAAATTCAGGCAATCTGATTGTTCCGATTGTGACATTTATACTGGGGCAGGAGTGGGTGCTTTACGGCTGTGCTTTCATGAGTGTGCAGCTGGTATTTTTGTGGACCCACTGCAAAAAGATTATAAGCCGTGAAAACTCCTATGACTGGCGAAAGATTGTCCTTAATATCAATATGATTTCCATAGTAATAGGTGTGGTGCTTTTCTTTACAAGGATTCATCTGCCGCAGCTTATCAATGACACAATCGGTTCTGTCGGCAGTATGATTGGCCCTGCAAGCATGATTGTGACAGGCATGCTTTTTGCAGGGATGGATTTGAAGAAGGTTTTTGCCAACAGAAGGGTGTATTTTGTTACCTTTCTCAGGATGCTTCTGGTTCCGTTGATATCGCTTATTCTTATTAAAATCAGCCATATGGCATATCTTTCTACAGATGCGCAAAAGATTATGCTTATTGTTTTCTTGGCGGTTATTACGCCTTCGGCATCGACTGTCACACAGATGTGTCAGGTGTATGGCAATGATTCAAGGTATGCCAGCGCAATAAATGTAGTGACAACGCTTTGCGCTGTAGTGACGATGCCGGTTATGGTGCTTTTGTATGAAGAATTTATATAAAAACGAAAAGTCATGAAGCACGTTTTTAAACTAGAAGGTCATCACACAGTCCCTTGTGATTTCATCAAGCGAAGATACACCACACATCTTCATGGTGTCTTCAAGCTCTGTACCGATTTTGTCTATGTATGCACGTACACCATCGGCCTTACCGCCGTATACAGCCGTTACAAACGGTCTTGCGATAAGAACTCCGTCTGCACCCAGTGCAAGGGCTTTAAAGACGTCTGTGCCGCTTCTGATGCCACCATCTACAAGAACCTTAATGCCTGAGCCTTCAAGAGCCTTTACGACGCTTTCAAGCACCTCAGCAGTGGCAGGACACTGATCCAGCACACGCCCACCGTGATTTGATACAATAATAGCGCTTGCGCCTGCTTCTTTTGCTTTAAGCGCACCCTTTACGGTCATAATCCCCTTTACAATAAATGGGGTTCCGGCCATCTGTATGATATCGCAAAGCTCTGAAACTGTCTTGCTTCCGGCTGGCGGATCAAGATTTTTGAGGAATGGAAGACCGGCTGCATCGATATCCATAGCTACTGCAAATGCGCCTGATTCATGTACCAGCTTTATTTTCTCACGTATGGTCTCAATGTTCCATGGCTTTACGGTAGGTATTCCTGCACCATCTGCATTTTTGATAGCCTTGGTGGCTGCAACCATGACATTTGGGTCAGTTCCGTCACCTGTGAAAGCTGCGATACCGTTCTTTGCACAGGCTGACACGAGGATATCGTTGTATGTTACATCATCCAGACAGTCTCCGTAGTGAAGCTGTACTGCACCTACAGGACCTGCAAATACCGGATATTTAAAAGTACGGCCGAAGAGTGAGAGAGAGGTGTCTACAGTCTTATTTTCGGCAATAGTATCCATGTTTACACGGATTTGTTTCCATTTGTCGTAGTTGCGTATGGCTGTGTCTCCGATGCCCTTTGAGCCGGGACCAGGCATCTGGTTTTTGCATGCGCGGCCGTTGCATTCAGGACATGCCTTGCAGTATTTTCCAAGACGTGGTCTGGCATTTTCGATACATTCTGTATAGTTCATATTTTTCCTCCAAGTGTAAATCTTTTTAAATTTTATTATTGAGATTATAACACGATAATTTTCTTATGTATACAAAACATATGAAAAGCTCTTGACTTGGAGTGGACTCCAAGTGATATAGTTTCACTGTAACAATCAAAAAGGAGGCGATGTGAGTGACTATCAAGGAAGTGAGTGAGCGTTTTGGTGTGTCTACTGATACACTCAGGTATTATGAACGTATAGGCCTGATTCCACAGATTGCACGGACTGCAGGAGGTATACGCGATTATACCGAATCAGATATCAGCTGGGTGGAGCACACTATATGTATGCGCAATGCCGGAGTTCCGATTGAGGCGCTTATAGAATATATCAGGCTTTTTCAGATGGGAGATGCCACATTTGAAGCAAGGTGTCAGCTTCTCAAGGAGCAATACGAGCAGCTTGATGAGCAGAAAAAACAGATTGAAAACACGATGGAACGCTTACAGTATAAAATTTCTAAATACGAGAATGCGATAAAGACAGGTGAATTGACCTGGGACAAATAGGAGGACAAAATATAATATGTATCTTGAGAAAATTAACGGACCAGAAGATGTAAAGAGAATTAAGATAGATAAACTGCCGGTGCTGGCGCAGGAGATAAGAGATGCCCTTTTGGTAAGAGCAAGTAAGCATGGCGGACATTTTGGACCGAATTTTGGAATGGTAGAGGCGACAATCGCTTTACATTATGTATTTGAATCACCTAAGGACAAGATTGTTTATGATGTATCGCACCAGAGTTATCCTCATAAGATGCTTACGGGGCGTAAGGAAGCGTATTTGTCTGAACAGCACTATGATGATGTGTCAGGCTATACAAATCCAAACGAGAGCGAGCATGATTTCTTTACAGTCGGACATACATCAACGTCGGTCAGTCTGGCTGCAGGTCTTGCAAAGGCAAGGGACTTAAAGGGTGAAAACGGCAATGTGATTGCTGTCATCGGAGACGGCTCATTAAGCGGAGGAGAAGCACTTGAGGGACTTGATTTTGCTGCTGAGCTTCAAAGCAATTTTATTATTATAGTAAATGACAACGATATGTCGATTGCTGAAAATCATGGAGGTCTCTATCAGAATCTTGCTCTGCTTCGAAAGACTGACGGTCAGGCAGAATGCAATCTGTTTAAGGCTATGGGACTTGACTATGTGTATGTGGACAGGGGCAACGATGTTGCAGCTCTTATTAAGGCATTTAAAGAGGTCAAGGACAGCACTAAACCGGTTGTAGTACATATAAACACACTTAAGGGCAAGGGTTATGCCCCTGCAGAAAAATGCAAGGAGCAGTGGCATTACAGCGGTCCATTCGATATAGAAACAGGAAAGCTTCTATTTGACAATGTGGAAGAGGATTATTCTTCTGTGACCTGTGAATATCTGCTTGAAAAGATGAAAAATGATTCTTCTGTTGTTGCAATTACTTCCGGTACGCCGACTGTTATGGGTTTTACAGAGGATAAGAGAAAAGAAGCTGGCAGTCAGTTTGTCGATGTAGGTATTGCAGAGGAGACTGCAGTGGCACTGGCATCAGGTGTCGCAGTAAATGGTGGTAAACCATTTTATGGTGTATACAGTTCGTTTGTACAGAGAACCTTTGACCAGGTATCACAGGATGTCTGCATCAATAACAGTCCGATTACAATGGTAATATATCAGGGTTCCGTATATGGAATGAATGACGTTACACACTTAGGCTTTCAGGATATTCCGATGCTTTCAAATATTCCAAATCTGGTATATCTGGCACCGGCAACAAAGGAAGAGTATCTGGCCATGCTCGACTGGAGTATGGAGCAGACATCTTATCCGGTTGCAATAAAGCTGCCGGGCGGACCGATGATTTCAGATGGTTCAAGGGTGACAAAGGATTTTGGCAGACTCAACAGATATGAGGTGGTTCAGACAGGAGAAAAGATTGCGATTATCGGTCTGGGAACCTTCTTTGAACTGGCAAAGGAGGCTGCGAAACTTCTTAAAGAAGAAGCCGGAATCAATGCAACTGTAATCAATCCGTATTACATCACCGGATTGGATGAGGCGCTTTTGACTAAGCTTAAGCAAAATCATGATACTGTTATTACTTTAGAGGATGGTATTTTAGATGGCGGCTTTGGTGAAAAAATCGCACGATTCTATGGTGCAAGCAATATGAAAGTGATGAATTATGGATTGAAGAAGGAATTTCTTGACAGGTATGATGTGGATGCTGTACTGAAGGAGAATCATCTGACTGCAGAGCAGATTGTGGAGGATGTGTTATCTATTTCATAATAAAATCATAAATTCTAGATATAAAAAGACGATTGATTTTTCAACCGTCTTTTTGTGTTTAATAATATAAAATAGCGGAGCAGTACTAATTTTTAGCGGTACACATTTATTCGCTAAATCTAAGTTTAACGAATAAATGACCTTGCAAAAAGCACTATGGTACAAGAACAAGCCACCGGAACCTCTATTTGTATCAGCTCCGATGGCTTTATATCTATAGTTTTTCTATACAACAATACAATTATTTATTATGCAATTATTTATTGTGACTTCTCATGCATTCCCTGTATTTAAGTATAAGCTCGATTGAGTCCTCAACTGATATCTGGCTTGTGTTCAGGCACAAATCATAGCTTCTTGCGTCTCCCCATTTTTTACTGGTGTAGTAATTGTAATAGCTTGAGCGCTCTTTATCTTTTTTCTTAATTATGTCCTTAGCCTTGTTCTCCGTGACATTGAGTCTTTCACTGATTCTTTTAATCCTGTCGTCCATGTTGGAACGTATGAAGATATTGAGACAATGTGGCTCGTCTGCTAAAGCATAGTCTGCACAGCGGCCTACAATAACACATGGTTCATTTGCCGCAATCTTTTTGATAGCATCGAACTGCGCTAAAAATACCTTGTGATTCAGAGGCATATCAAGAAACGGTGCTGTGGAATAAGAGCCACCGGTGTATGTGTCCATGACCAGCGAATATAAAAAGCTGTTTGTAGGCTTTTCGTCATGCGACTCAAATATTTCCTCGCAAAGTCCTGATTCCTTAGCTGCCTTCTGTAAGAGCTCTTTATCATAAAATTTAATTCCAAGTCTTTTAGCTAAATCTTGTCCGACCTGTTTTCCGAGGCTTCCAAATTCTCTTCCTATTGTGTAAATTTCGTTTGATCCCATAATTCAGACCCCCTTATATAAATAATTAATACTATATCACTATGTGATAATTCAATTTATTTGTTATTTATATTATATAACACTTCAAGCAAATTGGCAAAGTATTTTGGTAAAGGTGCATCAAATTCCATGTATTCGCCGGTTTTTGGATGAACAAACCCTATAGTTTTGGCATGCAGGCACTGTCCTTCCAGGCCTTTAAACCGGTTTTTGGTAGGTGAATAGCTTGAATACAGCATATCTCCAAGCAAGGGATGATTAATACTTGCCATATGCACGCGTATCTGGTGTGTTCTGCCGGTCTCAAGCTTAAACTGCATATATGTGTAGTCGCCAAAGCGTTCAAGCACCTTATAATGCGTGACAGCCGGCTTTCCGTTTTTCTCATTGATCGCCATTTTCTTGCGGTCATTGGGATTTCTGCCTATGGCACCCTCTATGGTGCCCTCGTCATCCTTTACATTGCCACAGACAATGCCCACGTATATACGGTTGCAGCTATGGTCCTTAATCTGTTCCGATATCTTTATATGGCTTTCATCGTTCTTGCAGACAATAAGAGAACCGGTGGTGTCCATGTCTATGCGATGCACTATACCGGGCCGTATTTCGCCGTTTATGCCACTTAAAGAGTCCTTGCAGTGGTACATTATGGCATTTACAAGAGTACCGCTGTAATGCCCGGCTGATGGGTGTACAACCATGCCCTTTGGCTTGTTGACTACCAGTACATCATCATCCTCATAGAGTATATCAAGCGGAATATCCTGTGGCAGAATAGGTGTTTGTACGGCATCAGGAATTGTGACATCTACTATGTCATCAGTCTTTAGCCTGTAATTTGCTTTCTGGGGCTTATCATTGACCAGTATTTGATTTTCTTTTAGTATCCGTTGAAAAAAGGAGCGAGAAATATCCGGATAAATGCTGCTTAAGTATTTATCCAGCCGTTCTCCCTCCTGTTCACTCTGGACTTCAAATGTATCTCTATTCATAGTGAAGCTTTCTCTTTTTTGTTTATTTTCTTTATCTATTTTCATGCTTTTTGTCGGGGAAGATTAAGGAAAAATCCTCCTCCTTGTAGTAAAACAGCCCGAGTATGATAAACATAAATGCCGCTACAGTAACATATATATCAGCTACATTGAATATCGGAAAATTAATCAGGCTAAAATAAAAGAAATCAACCACATAGTTATTTACAATACGGTCTATCAGATTGCCGAGTGCACCTGCAATAAACAGTATTACAACAACATTCAGCAGTCTAAAACGTTTTGAGACAGGTATTTTGCGATACCATACACACAAAAGTATAACAACTGCAATGGTAATCACTGAGAAAAAAATCATTTTGGCACGCAAAAATGCCAATGGATTCTCTGACCAATATGTAAAATGAAAGATATTCTGTATTATTGAAAGCAGATCAACACCAAATGCAGCACTCTGGTTTTCCAGGTATCTAAGCTCGAATACTCCCGGAATGAGAACAAACACACCCGTGGATGATTGCTTTAGATTTATAACAGCCAGATACTTTGTAAGCTGGTCAATTGCTACAAGAATCAATGCAATGATGCCTGCTGTACACATCTGTTTTTTTGTTTTATTTTTCTTCATAGCTGATTAGAGACTCCGCTTAATAAGATGAACCCGGGAGATCAAATGAATCCATGAGACTCTGGATATCTCCTGAGATATCTACTCCGTGTGGTGTGGCGATGAAGATAAAGTTGGATATCTTCTGCAGATTACCGTGCAGGGCATATGCTGAGCCTGATGTGAAATCTATGATGCGCTGTGCCACATCGACATTAAGTCCCTCCATGTTGATGACGACTGTACGTCCGTTAAGTAATGTGTCTGTTATTTCTATTTCGTCTTCAATTGAACTTGGTTTTATTACGCAAACTTCCATGTCTGATGCTACCTGCTTTCTGGATGATTTTGATATTGGTGTAATCTTGGATGTAGTCTTAACAGGCTTCTCCTTTGGTGTTGTATCACGCCTTGTGCTTTTTATGGCCGTTTCCTCTTCAACAGCCTCTTTTTTTCTACGGAAAGGATTTCTTGGAAGCTCTTCTTCTTCCTCATCATCGAGGTAATAATCCTCGTTATCGAACTCCTCATCGTCCTCAGAATTCAAACTCATTTTGTCAAGAATCTTATCTATGAAACTCATTTCTATATTCCTTTTCTATTTTTATTTTGTGTATAGCATATGCAAAGTATCAGTTAGCCTTGCTGTAGTCGCGCTCTCCAAATATTCCGGTACCGACACGTACCATTGTTGCGCCCTCTTCTATTGCTACTGTGTAATCTCCTGTCATACCCATGGACAGAACATTCATACTGACATTATCTATGTTTTTCTGTGCTATGTCAACTGATAATTGCTTAATATCTCTAAAGTATTGTCTGTTATCCTCAGGATCATCTACAAATGGTGCTATAGTCATAAGTCCTTTAATATGGATATGGTCCAGTTTAGCAATTTCTTCAACTAAAGAGATAGCCTCATCTCGTGATGTGCCAAACTTAGATTCCTCTCCTGCTATATTGACCTCAACCAGTATGTCGCAGCTACAGTCATGCTTTATGGCCTGCTTTTGTATCTCCTTTGCCAGATGCAGTGAATCTACAGAGTGAATAAGCGATGTTTTTCCAACTATATACTTCACCTTGTTGGTCTGAAGATGGCCAATCATGTGCCAGTGAATATCTTTTGGCATAACCTCCATCTTTTCACACATTTCCTGTACCTTATTCTCGCCGAACACACGGATGCCCTCATCGTATATCTCACTGAGCATCTCAACAGGTTTGGTTTTGCTGACTGCAATTAGTGTGACATCACTATAGTTCCTGTGAGCTCTGTCACATGCGGCCTTTATATTTTGCTGAACCTGATGTAAGTTGTCTTTTAACATAAAATCTGTCCTTTCTGTATATTTTCAATAATATTTATCACAATAATTATTTGGTTATGGTCTGGTTTTCCTTCACGGATTTGCCATCCAAGGCTATATGGTCATAAAGCGAAATGCCATATGGCGTTTTGGCTTCTACAATTGTGTAGTCATCGTTTGATGCAAGTACCTTTATCTGCTTAAACACAGCGTATCCTTTGTTGATATTGTAGACACCTGTGAGCTTGTCCTTATCTGTTCCAACCCTGTAGGTTGACGAAGAATCAGGCTTGACAATGATATCGCCGTCCTTAAGATATTCATCATCTACGAAATAAAAGTCATCATTCTGGCTGAATATTGTTGGATTGACTATATTAACTGAGCCACTGCTTTTATCCTTTATCATGAGTGACGAATCATCGGAATCGCCGCTTGCAGTGAAATAATCCTTAGGGATAGTGAAAAATTCCTTTTTGGTTATAGCTGAATTAGGTATTTTAAGCCCTGTGTCTGTTCCAAGCACGAGCTCTATATTGGTAAAACGCTCATTTATATAGCGGATGAGCGAGTTTTTCAGATTCAGCTTCAGGAAAAAAGCATCATCCTTCTTCAAAAGGCTGAACGATACCGTGGTTGTATAGTCATCATCGCAGAATCTGATTTTTATGACTGACTTGTCATTCAGGCTCTTGGCAACATTGTCAGGAACATTTATGAGTATATTCCAGTTCTCACTTGTAATCAGCTTATAAACAGGATCCAGCTGATTGATGGTACTGTTGTCGGTTAAATCAGTCTCTTCATAATTAGTGTTGTTGTACTGATCCAGAGTGAAGCTGTCTGTAGTGACATCCTCATAGCCGTCTATCCCGTAATAGACTATTCCGGGAGCTGTCGGCTTATATGTATAGAAGGTGTTGTTAGCCTCAGCAGTACTGATAGTATCTGCCAGGCTTGTCAGTGCATTTTGACTGAGAACCTGTGTCAGCTGTGCAGACAGATCGTTTTTGAATGTATAAACCTTTGAAAAGTATCGTCTGTTGTAGCCGGATGAAAAGCTGTTTATGTCAGTGATAATCTGCCCGGCAGCCTCGTCAGTGATGGCGGAAGCATCATTTTGAGCACCGGTAATCTGGTTTGCAATGGAGCCGTCTGTATCAACAGAGTAGACAACATCACTTGTTGCAACCTTTGAGCCGTTTGACACAAAGTAGTTGAGGTTTCCTGATTCCTCAGCATACACTACACTTTCCTCGCGGATTATCATGCCCTTATATATGTTGTTGGTCGCTATAGTACCCTGTTGTACCTCGTATTCAGATACCGGGTTTGAGGTGAAATACGTAAATATGTGAAAAATCACATAGATTATTATTACAAAAAACACTATAAAACCGATATTCAGATTGAAGCCGGTGTGATATTTCAGTACTTTTTTATTCTTTCGGGACACAATTTTACTCCTTAAAAAAGGGATGTGAAATACACATCCCCATAATTAATCATTTATAAAGAAATGATAACCTTTGCCTTGGCACATTCAGGCAACTTGTCAATATTCCTTGAAACACTTAAGATGAACTTCACCTTAAACTTCTCGCTGATTATATCAAGCTTTTCGATTGCCTTGGTGATATCCCCCTCATCATCAAGTGATGCAATTGTAAGGAAGCTGTCTAAATACATCTCCTCCAGATCATGATCCTGCGATATGATTCCGCATATAAATCCTAAAAATTCATCACAATTGTCAATAGGATAGTCCATAACATTGATTAGTCGAACCTGATTATTAAGCTCATACATGTGCTTCTGGCTCTTATCAAGAAAAACTATGGAACCCTCATTTCCCTTAATTGATGAATTTACCTTGTCTAACAGCTCTTTTGTCTTGCCCTTGCCCTTGTCTCCACAAATAATTTCTATCATGGCTCATTCCTCCTATGGATAAATATTGTGATTATTAATAAAAAATAATTGTATTTTTATATTATTATAGTATAAATAACCATAAAACTCAATATTTAATTAGCAAATCCACTAAGTATTTCATTCATGAAGCTATAAAGATCCTTTTTACCATCTGCCTTATAAACTATGCTTATGATGCGCTCATTTTTAGCATTTTGGCTTAGCAGTACGAGGCAATGGCCGGCTTCACCCGTAGTGCCTGTCTTTCCTCCTGTCACTGTGACGTTTTCAGGAGCTGTATATGCTCCGGTCAGATAGCCGCAGGTATTCTTAAAGGTCTTTGAAACAGCCGCGCCCTGGGCATTTGTATATGCCACATCATGGGTCTGTGAACTGATGATTGCAACAAAGCTCTCTAAGGATATGGCATTGGAAAAAATGAGGTACATGTCATATATGGTAGTGTAATGATTTTCATCAGGAAGACCACTTGGGTTGACAAAATTGCTGTTTGTGGCACCAAAACTTTTTGCAGTGCTGTTCATCAGCTTGGCAAATTCTTCTACAGAACCACTGCAGTACTCTGCCAGTGCTATTGCCGCATCATTGCCACTCTCAAGTAAGAGCCCATACAATAAGTCCTGCACTGTAATGACATCGCCCTCCTTTAGGCCACATACCGATGATGAATGACCCGGATTTGCAGCGTCATGGCTTACTGTGACTGTCGCATTTAAATCACAGTTTTTAAGAATTATGTATGCAGTTAAAATCTTTGTAGTGCTTGCAGGATAGAGTTTTTCAAACAGATTCTGGCTATACAGCACCTGATGAGTGTCTATATTAAAGGCTCCGGCTCCCTCTGCGGTTTTTGCAAACTGCATATTGTCCTGACCAAAATTGACATCATTTGTGACGCAAAGGTTGGACGCAAAATAATTACTTCCGTTGTATCCATTTATATAATCGGTGGAATAAGTATCATATGCATTCTCAATCTTTGTACCACAGCCGGTCATAAAAACCGCTGCTATGCATGTCAGACATAGCAGTCGTTTAAATCTTTGTTTACTTGTACATCTCACGCCAGTCAAGATCTCCTCTGTCCAATGATAAAATGAGCAGCTCTGCTGTAGCCAGATTGGTGGCAAGTGGTATATTATGCTCATCACAAATACGGAAAATACTGTTTACCTCAGGCTCATGTGGCTTAGGCTTTAATGGATCACGCAGAAAGATGACAAGGTCTATGTCATTGTGCTCAATCTGTGCTCCAAGCTGCTGGATGCCTCCTAAGTGTCCTGCAAGATATTTGTGTACTGAGAGGTTTGCAACCTCCTCTATCAGACGTCCTGTGGTGCCTGTGGCGTACAAATTATTTTTGCTTAAGATACCTCTGTATGCTATGCAGAAGTTCTGCATCAGTTTTTTCTTTGAATCATGTGCAACTAATCCTATGTTCATTGCTAACCTCCCTATGAATATTTCCTCGGCTGTAATCCTACATTCAGGACAATTCCCATTCCCATGTACAGTGAAACAAGTGACGTAAGTCCATAGCTGACAAATGGAAGAGTCATACCGGTATTGGGCATAAGACCTGTGGCTACGCACAAATTGATAAAGGCCTGAAAGCCTATAAGTGCTCCCATGCCACAGCATATGAGCTTTCCGCTTGTGTCCTTTGCCTTCCTTGCTATAAGTATACACTCAATTACGATAAGAAGCAAAAGAATTATTATACTGATTGTACCAATAAAGCCAAGCTCCTCTCCGGCAACAGCAAATATAAAATCTGTTTGAGGCTCTATGATGTAGTTGGTGTTCTTCATAGAGGTTACAACAGAGTTGTTAAGTCCCTTGCCAAACAACTGTCCTGAGCCTATAGCCCAGATAGAGTTCCTTTGCTGTGCTGCTGTATCAGCGTAATTTGTCGGGTCAAGCCACGACATTATACGTGTAGCAGGGTAAAAGCCTTTTTTGATGAGGGCATCGGCATGTGTATATATGTAGCTTATCACTATCAAAACTATCGGTACTGAAACTCCAAGTACCGGCATTATTATTTTATAACTTAATCCGCTAATAAACAAGAGGGTAGCGAAAATTAATGCAGTAAGAATTGTTGTTGAGTTGTCCGGCTGTTTTAAGATAAGAAATAAAGGTATACCGGCAAAAATTACAGATAATGCAAGAGTTCTTACTGTATTTATACTATCCTCAAACCTGGAAAAGAAATAAGCAAAAAACAAAATAAGTATAATTTTCGCAATCTCTGACGGCTGGAATCTGATACCTGCGATCTCAAACCAGCGCTGTGCACCCTTTGCATCATCACCTGCAAATAGAACAAGCAACAGCAGCACAATCATTCCGGCATAGTATATCCACACGAATTTGAGCAGAAATGTGTAATCTATAAGGGAAAGCACTATCATAATAGTCAGTCCCATTACAAAGCCTATTATCTGCTTGCTCTGTACGGAGTGCTTGGCACTGCCTATCAGCAGGATGCCTATAATCGACAAAGCTATTATGTATACTACTAATTGAAAGTGATAATTCTTTAGTCTGTACTGTTTGAGCATTTTGTTACTTCCTATCTGTTATCTCTGTAATCTTAATTCTAATACTAATGATATGATGGTCAAAAGGTATTTTATTAAAGGTTATTAATTGATTTTTTGTCGCGCATGATAATCCGGACTTCGTAAGCTTCATCGTTTATATTCATATGTCTTTGTATCACGCTTTTTATTTCTTTTTTAATCTGTGTCATATTGTCAGAAGCAGATATTGTGCTCCTATCTTCTGCAAGTGCTATTTTAAGCCTTTTCTTGGCGTATTCTCCTGTTTTGGAAAATTTATGCATCATACAGCGGCACCTCTCATATCGTCAGAGGAATGGATTATCTGACCGGATATATGGGCAAATACAGGAGCAAGCCTGCTTTTGGCCTCACGGACAGGTATTCCTCTGTTCTGGCAAATGATAACACTTTTGTCATAGGGAATAGTGCCGATAATCCTGGTAGAAAGAAGTGCTGTAATATCATTATCGGATATCATCTGATGTCTTCTTACCATATGCTTGTCATATGCATTAACAATGACTGATATATCTTCAAGATGTGCGCTGTCGAGCAGGCTTATGCATCGCCTTGCATCGTGTATGGCAGATACATGCGGTGTGGTAACTACTATCGCACGGTCTGCAGGTGAGACTGAAAACCAAAAGCCGCTGTCGATACCCGCCGGAGAATCTATCAGACAATAATCAAAGCTTGCTTTAAGCTCCTCTATAAGTATCTTGAAGCGTGCCTCATAGCTGCATAGCGTATCCATGGAAGGTGCTGCAGGAATTACATATAGATTGGGATACTTTTTATTGCGTATGATTGCCTGTCTGATACGGCAGGAGCGGTTTAAGATGTCGAGGATATTGTAATTGACCTTGTCCTCTATTCCCATTACCAGGTCCAGATTGCGAAGTCCCATGTCTGTATCGAGCATGATGACTTTTTTATCTAACTGTGAAAGTTCAACTCCGATATTGGAAATAACCGTAGTTTTTCCAACACCGCCTTTTCCTGAAGTGAAAACTATTGCTTCACTCACAAAAATAAACCTCCTAGTCTGTTCTGGCACTTGAGCCTGATGATTTTACACCCTCAGCCTTGACTGCGAGTAAATCGTCAAGTGACTCCAGATTATAATAATATGAAATTATATTTCTGGATGCAGCTGCAGCATTGTGTGAGCTGTATCCATATGATATACGTGTAGCTATTGTAATTTCAGGATTGCTTGATGGAGCATATCCTACAAACAGTGCATGGTTTGGTCTTGTCTCAACCTGCTGTGCTGTTCCTGTCTTACCGGACACCTCTACGCCTGTAAAGCCGCCAAATACATCGTGCAGGTCTTCGACCACCATACGCATTCCCTGATGGATGGCATCCCACTGACTTTGAGTGAGTGTGCCTGATATATCGGTTGATTTTGAATCATACTGTTTGACTGTTTTGCCGTCTGCATCCACAATTTTGTTCATCAGCTTATAGTCATAAAGCTTTCCGGAAGCAACTGCTGTCACATATCTTGAAAGAGAAATAGTCGTAAAGTTGTTATTACTCTGTCCGATAGCTGCCATAACAGGATACTGTGTGGCAATGGACGGCGTCTTTTCTACTATCTCAACACCTGATTTCTGGTCTAGTCCGTATATAGATGCATATTTTTGTATGTATTTCATACCGTTTTCATCGTCATATGAACCGGTGTCCTTGCTCGCAAGCCTGAAGCCTGTTGTGTAGAAGAATACGTTACATGAATCCCTTAAAGCTTCAGATACATTGTCCATACCATGCGCTCCAGGATAAATCCAGCATTTTGGCTGATTGCTGATTTCTGTAAATATTCCGGTACAATTAATCTTTGACGAAGTATCAATGACTCCCTCGGCAAGACCTGCGGTGCTTGATACCATCTTGAAGGTAGATCCCGGTGCAGTCTGCTCCTGGGTTGCATAATTCCATAGCGGATTAGACTTGTCCTCTCTGAGAGACTGGTAGTAATCAGCATCTACAGTGTTTGCAAGCTTGTTGTTGTCATAGCCCGGATAGCTGACTAAAGCCTTTAGCTGTCCTGTCTTTACATCAGTTATGACACAGGAGCCTGTACATGGGTCAAGGGCAAGCTGTGCAGGTGTTATCTCTATATTGTTTATTTTGTCCATAAGAAATGCATATGGACTAATGGAGCCATTAGCAATGTTGCTTACTGTTGCATCGTCATAATCGAGTACACCCTGGTCAAAAAGCAGAAGGCACAGCTGCTGTCCAGTGACCGCCCCGGAATTTACCATATATTTGTATATAATTTTGGCAAAGTCTTTATTGTCAGTCATGGCATCCCTGATATACGAGCAGAGTGCTGTGTAAATCTCGCTTGAATCAGCATACTTCTGGTCCACATCAAGCTTTGTGATGTCTATCCACTGCTTTGAAATGCAGTATTTGAGATAATCACGCGGTGAGAGTGTGCCAGCCTTCCATGAGGCATATGTGGAATCAGAGGTATCTATCTGTTTGCTCAACAGCAGTCCATCATCGTTTAGCACTGACATAACACATGTAAAATAATCAAGTGTCTGCTCCGACATGGAAGCAGTGCCTGAGGTACCACTTTCAAGCTCTCTGTCAATAGTGGATAATGCATCCTGCAGCTGACCGCTGAAGGAATTATATATAGCCTGCTCAGTTGCTGATGCATCTGATGCATTGAAATGTGTCAGGTCAATTACATTGTTGTTGATCAGTGCAAAGTAAACATCACTTATAGGTATTTCACCTGATTTTATTTTGGAGTAAACAATTCCGGCTATCTCCTGCTCTAACAGCTTGTATGTGGCATCCTGCAGCTTGATGTCAATACTTAAGTAGACATCATTTCCGGAAACAGGATTCTTCTGACTTATTACCTCGTTTATCTTACCGACATTGTTTACATAGACCTGTTTTTCACCGTTTTTGCCTCGCAGATAGCTCTCATAGTACTGCTCTAAGCCTGACTTACCTACCATATCATTTTGTGTATATGAGTCATCATCCTTTGACAGCTCATTATACTCGTCGGTAGATATCTTGCCTGTGTATCCTATGAGCGATGAAATATATTCAGGATAGTTGTACTTGCGGATGGTATCCTCTTCAATTGATATGCCGGTAAGAGTATCTGAATGCTCATTGACATATGCTACTATCGAATCATTTACATCCTTTGCAATAGTAGTGGTTTTGTATTTAGTGAATCGGTTCTGTTTTATGGCATATCTCATCACTACAATATCATAAGTGTCCTGTGTATCATACTTGCTGCTGATATCAAAGCATTCATTCTGATCAGAGCTTAGAAAATCAATAATATTCTGGGCGCTGGCATTTGCCTCATCAAATCCAAGTGCTTTATTGTATTCGAGCTTATCATATTTCTTTCCGAACACATCTGACAGAAATCTCTTTTTTGAGGTTTCAGATGTGAATGTAAAGCTGTATGTACCATCATCGTTTAAAACAACCGGAAAATCATTATATATGGAGCCGCCATTGTTTTTTATCACATTGATAATTTCATTAAGCTCTTTGTTTAAAAGACGATTGTGCTCCTTTGTAGATGAATAGCTGCCGTTGTCTGAGATGACTACAGAATATGCAAGCTGATTGTAAGCAAGCAGCTCACCATTTACATCGTATATATTGCCTCTTGATGCCTCTATGGACAGCGGCTTTTTAATCAGCATTATGAAGTTTTTCTGATAATCTGCACCTTTAATAATCTGAAGGGTAAAGACTCTTTCGGCAAGCAGGACAAACATGAGAATAATTACTGCTGCCAATACAAAAAGTCTTGAGCTGAAAAATTTCTTCAGAAAATCTTTTATATCATAAATCAAATTTCTTTGCTCTCCTTTTCTCGTATGCTTCCAGCTTCTGGTTTACCTTAAGAAATACCAGATACAAAAGTATACTGATAACCATTGTGTATACAAATTCAGGTATGATAATTGACTTCAGATAGTACAAAAAGCTAAATCTGCCACGCAGTAAAAACATGAAAAAGTATACTACCAGATTGTAAAACAAATCGCTGCCTCCTATCAGAAGCATAGGAAGCTTTATATCGTCAGGATAGAATCTTTTCTGGAATAATCCATTGATAAAACCGATATACATATATATTAAAGCATACAGTCCTATATAATTTCCGCAAAATATGTCAATAAGCAGGCCGCAAAAGAAGCCTACCCACAGTCCTTCCTTTTTGCCACGCATAAAGCCAAAGGATGATACGGCTATAATCAACAGGTTTGGTGAGATATTGGCAAAGGAAAGAGTCTTAAACAGCGTGGTCTGCAATACAAAGCATAAAGTTATTATTATAAATAAAACAATTCTACGTTTCATGCTGCTCCTTACTTATTTTCAGTTGAATTTTCAGTCTGGCTGTCACCGGCTGTTTCTGTACTTTCGGTGTCGTCAGCTGTTTTAGTGTCACCGGTCTGCTTAAGCTGTGTTATGACCATGACATTTTCGATATGCTCAAAATCTACAACCGGTGTGATAGTGCCGGATTTTGTCAGATTGTTGGAATTATTTTCGATTTTTGTCACATAGCCAATCAGTATGCCCTGCTGGTAACGGTCTGACACGTATGAGGTAACAACAGGATCGCCCTCTTTCACCTTGTTGTCGTCATCCTTTAACTCCGTAAAGGTAATTACCTTGTCATCGTTCATGGTTTTTATATTGCCACTGACGGTGAGGTTGTCCTCCGTGGTGGAAACCATGCCACTGACCTTGCTGGCATCATCTATGATACAGCGTACCTTGGCAAAATTATCGCCAGCATCGGTAACAATACCTACAAGTCCGCTTCCCGCAAGCACATTCATGCCTACGTCCACTCCATCCTTTTTTCCTTTGTCGATAGTAAAGGTAGAAAACCAGTTTCCGCTGTCCTTTGCTATGACACTGGCAGCGACCTTGGGATATGATGGATATTTGGCATCCAAATCCAGAAGCTGTCTGTAATTGTCAAGCTCATACTGCTCAAGTTTGTTTGTTGTGAGCTGTGTTGTAAGCTCTTCTACCTCGGCCTTGAGCTTTTTATTCTCAGCCTTGACATTTTTTAATGTGCGTATTTCTGTAACCTTATCTGAAATGTGGATTCCAAAGCTGTTTATACCCTTCTGCATTGGGATGAATACATATCCGGCAACAGTCTTTAAAGGACCACCGGAGATATTTAAGGTAAGGCTTAACAGCATGGTCACAAAGCAGACTGCTGTCATAATCAACAGTGTGTATCTTGCAGGCAGCTTTTTATTGTGCTTTCTCTTTCGATTGCGAAAATTCTTACTCATGTTAACCTCGGTTATTATTTTTTGATGCTGAACGGAAGTCTCTTATATTTTGAATCAGAAACTATTTGTACGAGCCCGCGTACTGCACTCTCCTCAGGACATTCTGAGCAGATGACCTTTATACCTGTAATCTGTTCAAAGAGCTGGTCAAGTCCTGCAAGCTGTGAGCCGCCTCCTGTGATATAAATGCCTGAATGGATGATATCCTTTGCAAGCTCAGGCGGAGTCTTCTCAAGAATCATTTTTATTGATGTGCATATAGACTCAAGGTTTGATTTCATAGCCTCGTAAACGATCTTTGAACCAATTTCCATCTCAATAGGCAGGCCGCTTACCACATCACGGCCCACTACGACCATACTGTCCTCTCTTCCCGGAAGTGCAGAGCCTATAGTCTCCTTCAACAGCTTTGCAGTCTTTTGTCCGATTACAAGATTGAACTCCTTTCGCACAAAGGAGATAATTGACTCGTCAAGTCTGTTGCCACCGAAATGAAGTAGGTCACTAAGCACCAGACCACCGAGTGAAATAACGGATGTCTCTGTTGTGTCAGCGCCCATATCTACTATCATGACACCGGTTGGCTCGTTTACATCTATTCCAAGACCTACAGCATCAGCGATAGGCTTCTCACAGAGCATGACCTTTTTAGGCTTTGATTTGCTCTTATAGAAGAGCTCGTAGAATGCTCTTTTCTCTACATCTGTGATATCTGTCGGCACAGCGATGATGAACTCGGCATTTTTGATACGTGCCTTTGTCTTGTGCTCCAAAAAATCAAAAATCATAGTCTGAAGCAGATTATAGTCAGCAATAACTCCCTCTACAACAGGAAATATGACGTTGATTGTCTCAGGCGCCTTTTCATACATGGCATATGCGCGGTCTCCATATGCATATATCTGATTTTTGTCTATTACGGCTATTGTGTTTTTCTCAAGCATTGTCTTGCCTGTAGCCTTTGAGTATACCTTGAAATTGTTTGTTCCCAGATCAATTCCGTAAACGTTGTTGCTCATAATAATTCTACCTCGTCTTCTGTTTATATAAGTTTATTTTCATAGAAGCTATAATATTCGTTATCTCCGATTATGATATGGTCACAAAGCTCTATGGAAAAAATCCCTGAGCCCTCAATTAATCTGTCTGTGACAGCAATATCATTTCTGCTGGGAGTACAATCTCCGCTTGGATGATTGTGCAATAAAACAAGTTTTGATGCATTTTTGTCCAGGGCGGTCCTGATGATGGAGCCTATGTCCACTACAGATGAGCTTAGTGAACCCTTGGATATGAACTTGTCTCCTAAGAATCTGCTTTTCACATCAAAATAGGCACAGATGACGACTTCATTTGTGAGATGCCTCATCTGCTCCATATAGTAGTCAGCTATTGTCTGAGGATTATTCATTCTGATGCTTTGAACCTTTTTTGTCTTTGCTATGCGAAGCGACAGCTCTGCTATCGCTTTAAGCTGTATAGCTTTTATCTGCCCTATCCCGGGGATACTAAGAAGCTCCTCATAGGACATCTCATAGAGATTGAGCAGATTGCCATGCCTGCCGGAAAGTATGTCCTGTGCAATATCAATCACAGTCTTGTCTCTTGTGCCGGTCTTTATAATGATGGCAAGTAGATCAGCGTCTGACAGGCCTGATGCTCCAAGCGATAAAAATTTCTCATATGGTCGCTCTGAAGCCGGCAGATTTTTAATTGTTTTGTTATTATGCATTAATCCCTTTCGTTTCTCCCAGGCGATTGACAACGGATTTAAGCAAAGTTTTCAGTTAATTGTAGCACACCTAATCAAGCTTAACAAGATTTCTCTCATAAAGTTTTTGTAAAGACATCAAAATTCCAAGCTTTGCATGGTACCATGTGAGTCCTCCCTGGAAATAAACTGCATATGGCGGCTTCACAGGGCCATCGGCAGAAAGCTCAATGGATGAGCCCTGCACAAATGCGCCTGCTGCCATGATGACATCACTGTCATAGCCCGGCATAGCCCATGGCTCAGGGGTCACATAGCTGTCTACAGGTGCTGCTGCCTGAATGCCCTCGCAGAAGGCTATCATGGCATCGCGGTTATTGAACTCTACAGCCTGTATGATATCGTGGCGGCTTTCAGTACCGTCAGGGACTACCTTAAAACCAAGCTTTTCATAGATTTTTGCGGCAAAGATTGCTCCCTTTAATGCTCCGCTTACGACAGTCGGTGCAAGGAAAAAGCCCTGATAAAATGACTGGATGACTCCGAGTGAAGCTCCAACCTCCTTGCCAAGTCCCGGAGATGTAAGACGGTATGCGGCATTTTCAACACATTCCTTTTTGCCGACAATATAGCCTCCGATTGGTGCAAGTCCGCCTCCCGGATTTTTGATCAGTGAGCCAACCATCATGTCCGCTCCGACCTGGATAGGCTCTGTATCCTCGACAAACTCACCGTAGCAGTTATCGACCATACAGATCACATCAGGCTTTATGCTCTTTACAAAGGCAATGAGTTCGCCTATTCTTTTGACCGAAAGTGTAGGTCTTGTAGCATAGCCCTTAGAGCGCTGGATTGTGACAAGCTTCGTTTTTTCATTGATGGCTTTCTTTATTCCGTCATAGTCAAACTCACCGTCAGGCAGTAAATCAACCTGCGTATATGTGATGCCGTACTCAGCAAGTGAGCCCTTTGAAGGGCGTATGCCTATTACCTCTTCAAGTGTATCGTAAGGCTTTCCGACAGGGCTTAAAAGCTCATCGCCCGGGCGCAGGTTTGACATGAGTGCAAGTGCAAGTGCATGTGTGCCACAGGTAATCTGAGGCCTTACAAGTGCATCTTCTGCGCCAAAACAGTCTGCGTACACTCTCTCAAGTGTATCCCTTCCGAGGTCATTGTAGCCGTAACCGCTTGATGCCTGGAAGCACTCTGCGCTCACCTTGTTTTTCTGCATGGCGGCTATGACCTTAAGCTGATTATACTCAGCATTTGTGTCTATTTTGTCAAAACGCTCCTTAAGCTCCTTTTCTACAGAGGTTCCGAAATCCAAAACCTCCTTTGATATTCCAAGTGTCTCATACTGCCTGTAAATGGCTTCATTGGTATCTAACAAATTATAATCCTCTTTTCTGCTAAAATTTCTTGTATTTTATTTAATATTTTATTATTATCATATGAATATTCATTTTTTTCTATCCATATGGTATCTTTTTCTCTCCTAAACCAGGTTAGCTGTCTCTTTGCAAAACGCCTTGACTCAAGCTTCACCTTGTCCACAGCCTCATCAAGTGAATATTCTCCATCAAGATATGCAAGGATTTCCTTATATCCTATGCCTTTCATGGATACCATATCGCTCGTACAGCCCATTGCCTTTAGCTTTTTCACCTCATCGACAAGTCCGTTTGAAACCATGATATCAACTCTCTTATCTATCCGATCATAAAGCCTTTGTCTTACATCATCCAGTACAAAATAGGCAAAGCAGTATGGAGACTGCTTTGCTCTTTCAGTCTCATTGTGCTTTGAAATCGGCTCATGGCAGGTGTGATAGTATTCAATTGCCCTGATGACGCGCTTTACGTTATTCTCATGGATGCTCTCGTAGGATGCAGGGTCGATATCCTTAAGCTTTTCATGCAGTGCGTGGTTTCCGTGCTCGTTAGCAAAGTCGTAAAGGCTTTTTCTGTATGCCTCATCCACATCCTGCTTTGTGAAATCAATGTCATACAAAAGTGCCTGGATATAAAATCCGGTGCCGCCGACAACTATCGGTATCTTTCCTGCTTCGTATATCTCATTAAGTGCTTTTTTTGCCATATCCTTGAAGATAAATACATTGAACTCGTCAGATGGCTCAAGCTCATCTATCAGATAGTGCTTTATGCCGTCCATCTCATCGACTGTAACCTTCGCAGAGCCTATATCCATGTATTTGTATACCTGCATGGAATCCGCGGATATTATAGCACCATTTATTTTTTTTGCAAGCTCAATCGATAGAGCTGTCTTTCCTACTGCTGTCGGTCCTGTCAGGACAATCATCGGTTTTTGTGTCATATTGCACCTCAGTTCAAATGTGTATGTTGTCATACGATACGTTTGAATTTCTTTTCTATCTCATATTTGCTCATAGAGATGATGGTTGGTCTGCCGTGTGGGCAGTTGTAAGGATTGTCGAGTGACAAAAGCTCATCTATCAGCTTATTTATCTCAGGAAGAGTAAGCTTGTCATTGCCCTTGACTGCTGCCTTGCACGACATGGATGCGACCTTTTCCGTGATGATATCAGGAGTCTGCCTGCCTGTCGCATTGGAAAAATCATCGAGCATCTCTATAAACAGATCCTTCATATCTATGTTAAACAAATTATCTGGAATTGCACTGATCATGTATTCCTTGCCGCCAAAATGCTCCACCTCATAGCCAAACTGCTCTATCTGCGGCCTGTATTTCTCAAGCATCTCGCTTTCCCTTGCATCAAGAGTCATGACAATCGGAGGGCTTATGCGCTGTGATGTGAAATCCTTATTGGCAAGTCTTGCCATCGTTTTTTCATACAGTACCTTCTCATGGGCTGCATGCTGGTCTATGATATAAAGCTTGTCCTCAAACTCTATGAGCCAGTATGTCTTAAAGAGCTGGCCTATAATGGAAAACTGCTTCTTGGCGCTTTCTGTAAGAAAAACCTTGTCGTAATCGCCGAGTGTCTGCTGGGTGCCGGTGACAACCTGTGCAGGTTCATACGCGGTGGAAGTCTTTGGCGTTTTTACAGCAGGTTCTATTGCTGAGTAATCTTTTACTGCTGACGTCACGCTCTGTCCGTACACGCTCCTTGATTCCGCTGCCCTCACCTCATTGATACGCCTCTTCTCAAACGGCTCCGGTATTGGCTCCTTATACTCATGCACTATCTTTTTAGGCGCCGGCGTACTGTCTACAGGCACCTCGGGAATCATCTCCTTACGAGATAGAATTGCATATATTGTGTCACACAATTCGACATATATCTCGTTGTTGTTGTCGAACCTAAGCTCCATCTTGGTCGGATGCACGTTGACATCCAGCTCACTGAAAAATGTGAAGTAAAGCACTGTAAACGGATACTGATGCTGCATTAGAAAGCTCTTGTAGGCCTCCTCTATTGCACGTGACAATATATTGCTCTTTACATATCTGCCGTTTATGAAATAATTCTCATAATTTCTGTTGCCCCTTGTGATGACAGGCTTTCCTATAAATCCCTCCACCTTAAAGTATTCACATTCATGCTTCACCTCAAGCAGTGATGACGATATCTCGCGTCCGAATATATGGTATATGATATCCTTTCTGTTGCCGTTTCCGGAGGTGTGAAGCTTTGTCTGGTTATTGTTTATGAACTTAAACGATATATCAGGATGTGAAAGCGCAAGCTTTTCAACCATATCGCTTATGTAGCTGCCCTCTGTCTGTGCTGTCTTTAAAAACTTGCGTCTTGCCGGAACATTATAAAACAAATCCTTTACTATGAAGGTAGTACCGTCCGGAGCACCGATTTCCTCGTTGGAAAGCTCCTTTGAGCCTTCGATCACATATCTGGTGCCGGTGAGCTCATCGTAGGTTTTTGTGATAAGCTCAACGCGGGCAACGGCCGAGATGCTTGACAGCGCCTCACCTCTGAAACCGAGTGACTTTACAGTAAGTAAATCCTCTGCCGAGCGGATCTTACTCGTGCTGTGACGGTAAAATGCAACCGCAACCTGGTCTCTTTCAATTCCGCAGCCATTGTCAGTGATACGGATAAATGAGATTCCACCCTCCTTTATCTCGACAGTGATGGCTGTGGAGCCTGCATCTATAGCATTTTCCACCAGCTCTTTAACCACGGAGCACGGACGCTCAACAACCTCTCCTGCAGCTATTTTATCTATTGTTTCCTGATTTAATATGGCAATATTTGGCATTTTAATCCTTTCTACCAGCGGTTTTTAACCTTGTTCTGGAGCTGATACAGCTTGTTTAACGCATCAAGTGGTGTCATGTTGCCTATGTCTATGCTTCGAAGCTCGTCAATTATATCATCATCCTTCACTGTGTCGAAAAGCGAAATCTGTGTCATATCAACCTCGTCAAGATGCTCCTTTTTATGCTTGTGGCCATTGTCAACAGATATGTTTTTTACAGTATCTGTGATATCATTTGCAAGAAGCTGTTCTGCGATTTCCTTGGCACGCTCTATGACTGAATCAGGCAGCCCTGCAAGCTTTGCTACCTGTATGCCGTAGCTTCTGTCAGCTCCGCCCTTTACGATTTTTCTTAAGAAAACTATATCATCGCCCTTTTCCTTTACAGCGATGCAATAGTTATTTACACTGTCAAGCTTGCCCTCAAGCTCGGTGAGCTCGTGATAATGGGTTGCAAAAAGCGTCTTTGCTCCGAGGAGCTTTGGATTGCTTATATGCTCTACAACTGCCCAGGCGATGCTTAGTCCGTCAAATGTACTCGTGCCTCTTCCAATCTCATCGAGAATGAGCAGGGATTTTGAGGTTGCATTTCTTAGTATATTTGCCACCTCGTTCATCTCAACCATAAATGTACTTTGTCCGCTTGCAAGGTCGTCAGATGCACCGACTCGCGTGAAGATACGGTCTACAATACCGATATTTGCAGTTTGTGCAGGTACAAAGCTTCCAATCTGTGCCATGAGAACGATAAGTGCTGTCTGTCTCATGTAGGTGGATTTACCGGCCATGTTCGGCCCTGTGATGATTGAGATTCTGTTTTTGTGCTGATCCAGATATGTATCGTTTTCTATAAACATGTCATTTGTAATCATTTTTTCAACTACAGGATGACGTCCGTTTTTTATGTCTATTATTCCGCTTTCATTTATCTTTGGCTTGCAGTAATTATTCTGACTGGCAACAAGCGCAAGCGAAGCAAAAACATCAATCTGTGCTATAGCTCTGGCTGTTTTCTGAATCCTTGAAACATTGTCGGAAATCTGTTTTCTTACATCACGAAACAGCTCATACTCAAGTGATGTGAGCCTGTCTTCAGCTCCAAGGATGGTATCCTCAAGCTCTTTAAGCTCCGGTGTTATGTAGCGCTCTGCATTGGTGAGTGTCTGTTTTCTTACATAATAATCAGGAACTAAATCCTTGAAGGAGTTTGTGACCTCAAGGTAATATCCAAATACCTTGTTATACTTGATTCTTAAGTTTTTGATGCCGGTTTTTTCACGCTCACCGGCTTCAAGCTCAGCAAGCCATGTCTTTCCCTTGGTTTTTGCGTCTCGAAGACGGTCAACCTCCTCGTTGTAGCCTGCTTTTATTATGTCTCCGTCGCGCTGTGAGATAGGAGGCTCATCCTCAATTGATGAAAGTAAAAGCTCATATATATCCTTAAGCTCATCGAACTCTTCATTAATCTCATCGGTAAGCGCACACGGTATATCTGAAAGCTGCTGCTTTATTGGTGGAAGCATTTTTAAGGAATCCCTGAAGGCAATAAGGTCGCGCGGATTGGCTGACTGGTAGGTGATTCTTGTGATGAGACGCTCAAGGTCATAAATAGGATTAAGGTATTCCCTGATCTCGTCTCTTGTTATTTCGTTTGCATTAAGTGCTTCGATAAGCTTCTGGCGCTTTATTATCTCTGCCTTTTCGATAAGAGGCTGCTCGACATAGGTGCGAAGCAGTCTTGCCCCCATAGCCGTACGTGTCTTATCGAGTACCCAAAGCAGTGAGCCTCTCTTTTGCTTTTCACGAAGGGTATCTACAAGCTCCAAATTACGTCTTGATGAGCTGTCTATTATCATATATTTACCTATTGAGTACGGATGAAGCTCAAGTATATTGTCGAGCGAGTTCATCTGCGTCTCATAAAGGTACTTTAACAGGGCGCCGGCAGCTATGACTCCACTCTCATAATCCTCAAGCCCCAGAGCATTTATTGTCTGTACATGGAAATGTGAAAGCAGTGTCTCATTTGCAAGACCATCAGAAAAATACCATGAGTCGAGTGCTGAAACAGTAATTGATAATCTGTTTTTCATATCGTCAACATCTATTCCGCTCATGTAGAAGGCTTCGTTGCATATGATTTCCGATGGATTAAATCTGCTCACCTCATCTAACAGCTTTCTTTCCGCATCCACCTCTGTCGTAAAAAAATCACCTGTTGTGACATCACAGGTCGCTATGCCGTATTTGTCCTCAGTGTATACAATCGACATTATGTAATTGTTTTTTGCCTCATCTAAAGAAGCCATATCAGTGTTTGTGCCAGGTGTCACAACACGGATTACCTCTCGCTTTACGATTCCCTTTGCCTGCTTTGGATCCTCCATCTGCTCACAGATAGCTACCTTGTGACCGTTTGATACGAGTCTGTTGATATATGAGTCTGCCGCATGAAACGGTACTCCACACATAGGAGCTCTTTCTTCAAGTCCACAGTTTTTGCCTGTAAGTGTAAGCTCAAGCTCCTTTGAAACCATTATCGCATCGTCAAAAAACATCTCATAGAAGTCTCCTAAGCGATAAAATAAAATACAATCCTTATATTGTTCTTTTGTCTGCAGATAATGCTGCATCATTGGTGATACTTCTGCCACGAATATTTCCTCTCTTTACGTGTATAAATATTATTCATGTGTATAAATATTATTTAAAATCCGGCCTATATTTTTTAATAATTGCTTCTGCGACCTTTATGCCGTCGATTGCCGCAGATGTAATGCCTCCTGCATAGCCTGCGCCTTCACCGCAAGGGTATACACCCGAGATATTGCTCTCAAAGGATTCATCTCTTTTTATGCGAAGCGGAGAAGATGTGCGTGTCTCCATACCGGACAAAATAGCATCTTTTCTGTCAAAGCCATGTATCAGATGGCCAAAATGTTCCATTCCAAGCTTGAACGACTGCTCCATGTCAGCGTTCATCAGTCCATTCAGCTTTGCAAAGACGGTGTTTCCCTTTGTACAAGAGCCAAAATCACCGTATGCTGTTGTTAATCTGTCATCACAGAAATCACCGAAAAGCTGCTGTGGTATTAAACCATTGCCTCGCTTATAATTTTCTGTTTCAAGCTTTTCCTGAAATCTCACTCCGGCGAGGGCATCATCTGCTCCGAAATCCTTCGGCGAAACAGATACTATGATGGCACTGTTCGCATTTTTGCTGTTTCTGTCGTGATAGCTCATGCCGTTAACCACCGTGTGATTTTCGGTTGACGATGAGTTGACCACATATCCTCCCGGACACATGCAGAATGAATAGACTCCTCTGCCATTCGGAAAATTGGATGTGACCTTGTATGGGCTTGGTGGAAGTATAATTTTCTTTTGAATACCGTACTGTGATTCATCTATCATGCGCTGCGGATGCTCAACGCGAAAGCCGACTGCAAAGCTCTTGCACTCCATATCAAAGCCTTTGTTGTAAAGCATATCAAATGTATCTCTGGCGCTGTGTCCGAGTGCCAGAACGCATACATCTGTCTTTATTTCACTATTACTGTTACTGTCAGAATCCGTGTAAACACTTAATAGCTTTTGGGAAACTATGTCAAGATTGTTTACACAGGTGTCAAATACAAATGTAACCCCTTTGTCAACCAAAAACTCGCGCATGTTGACAATTACTTCTGAAAGCACATCAGTACCAATATGTGGCTTGTTGTCATAAAGTATGGACGGATCTGCCCCAAAGCGCACAAATGTCTCAAGCACAAGACGATTTCTGCCCGACGGATCCTTTACGGATGTATTCAGCTTGCCGTCTGAAAAGGTTCCGGCACCGCCCTCACCAAACTGTACATTGCTTTTGGGATTAAGTATGCCGCTCTCCCAGAATTTTTGTACATCGCAGGTTCTTTTCTCAACCCGGCTGCCACGCTCGATAACTATCGGGCGAAAACCTGCCTCTGCCAATATATATGCACAAAACAGGCCGGCAGGACCTGCCCCTGCAATAACAGGGCGCCTGTCAAGCGATATATTTCCGTGCGCAGGTATCCGGTACTCTTTTTCTTTGTATATGAGCACAGATGAACTGTTTGCTCTTTTTACAATTGCTTCTTCGCTATTCTTTGTATCATCTAGCTCTACAGCAACTGAATATGTATAGAACAGCTCAGGCTTTTTACGCGCGTCAAGTGATTTCTTTAATATCCGGTATGTAAAACCTGTCTTGGCATTGAGCTTAAGCATTTTTATTATTTTCTTTTTTAATGCCTCATCACTGTGCGTGACGGGGAGCTTTATCTGGTTAATTTTAATCATTTACTGCATTTCTCCTGCTATATATCCACTTGTCCATGCCCACTGCAGATTGTAGCCACCGCATATGCCGTCCACATCAAGCAGCTCGCCGCAAAAGTAAAGCCCCGGATGGATTTTGGACTCCAATGTATGTACATCTATTTCCTTTGTATATATGCCGCCTGCACACACCTGTGCAAATTCGGCTCCTCTTGGCTTTTTTACCGAAACGGCTGTATGCTTTATAGAGTGGGTGAGACTTTTACAATCATTATCTGTCAACAGCCTTCCCTTTTTGTCAGGAGATACACCTGATTTGTGTATCAGCTCAAGAAGAAGCTTATTGTTTAAAAGTCCGTTAAGCATCTCATTTAGCGAGCGGTTGTCTGTCGTTGTAATACTTCTGTCCTTTATGTACCCATTAAGCTCATCATCACTAAAAGCCGGCAAAAAGTCAATTATCACCTCGACCCTTTGACCTTTATCGAGGGCTCTTGACATAAGACTTGAAATCTGAAAAACCGGGATGCCTGAGATGCCATAGTCAGCTAACTGCAGCTCCCCTGTATTTTGCTCTGTCATTTGAACGTCTATCACGGAAGCGACGGTAGCATCGCACCTGACGCCTGTGATTTTTTTGAAATTAAGACCATCACAGCTAAAGCCGCAAAGTGCGGGTAATGGCTTTTGGATATGATGTCCGAGAGCTTCTATCTGTCGAAACAGGCTTCCATCACTTCCAAGCTTTGGGAAAGCCGTAAGACCACACGCTATGATAAGCCTTTTGGACTTAAAGCTGCCCTTGTCTGTTTGGATGCAGTAACCGGTCCGGTCATCAGTCTTCTTATTAGTTGCCGGATTAGCAGCAGACTTTGTGTCTTTAGTCGTAATCCCTGCAGTCTTAATTTCTATAATACTTATGCCTGTTTTCACATCCACATGAAGCCTCATAAGCTCCATGCGAAAGGCTGCCACAACAGATGCAGCCTGCCTTGAATTTGGATAAATGTAGCCTGCATTGTCATATGCAGGTATTCCAAGTTCTTTAAAAAAACGTATTGTGTCTGCATAATTAAATTGCGACAACCCGTTTTTAATCAGTGCTTTACTGCCGTGAAATTTATTTACAGACATATCAGTGTTTGTGAAATTACATCTGCCGTTTCCTGTTGCAAGTATTTTCTTTCCTATATCATCCTTGTGCTCTAAAAGTGCCACGCGTGCTCCCTTTGATGCAGCAGTTACTGCCGCCATCAGCCCGGATGCACCGGCACCTATTATAATTACATCGTACATATTCTTTCCCCTAACTGATTTATTTTAACATTAACTCGAATAGCTTTCAAGAAAATCGTACAAATCAGTTTCGTTAAAAAAGTAGAGTCCATTTGTAACCTTATTTTTTGCTTCATCGGGCAGTTCTTCAAAATACACGCCTGTGTCAAAGTATTTTTCACTTGCAATGCCGTTGTATACAGACAGCATTCCGGAGTCATTTTTGATGCAGTATTTTGCATTCTTAGCCTCATTTGATGTCAGAAGGCTTTCTTTTTCATTTTTTTCTTCTTTATCATTTTCATTGCTTTGTGCAATTATCGCAGCCTTGTCTGCTGCTCTTTGCGTATTGATTTTTTCTATCATAATAAGTGCAAGAAGAATTACAACAATAGTTAAAAAACAGATACTGATTTTGCTTTTCATATTATCACCTCAAAATCAGTATCTGTAAATTTTTGTTATTTATTCAATTTTATAATAAATGACATTTTTTTGCCACTTTTATGATAAGTGTGCCCTTTGGAAAATGTCTAAGCTCATCCTCAGTCAGTCCCTTGAGCAAAAGCAGCGCCACTGCATATGAGATAACCGCAATGATTGCAGCAAGAATGAAGGCGATAATCTCAATATGACAGGCCTTGTAAAGTATAAAGTATACTATATACGAAATAACTCCCATTATGAGCGAGCTTATGGCCGGTATGATAAAGGTCTTTTTTATTTCCTGCTTAAAGCCGCTGTACTTCTTTAAAGCCATGCTGTTCATAAAGCACATGAGCAATGCAAAAAACGTATTGGCAAGCACAACTGCATGTATATTGAGCCTGAATATGAGCATAAGCAGTATGAGCACTATGACATGCGCTACAATGGATATCGCAGCGTTGATTACCGGAACTTTGAGCCTGTCAATGCCCTGCAGTAGTCCGTTGGACAGAGTGGAAAGCGAGTAAAATACTACCGCAACCGCACCGACATACATCATAAGTGATGCCTCAGCATTTGTTGCACGGGTGCTTGAGAACAGTATATTAAATATTGGCAGTCCAAACACGGCAAGCCCTACTGCACATGGGAATGCGACAACCATGATAAAGCGTGTGGAAAGATTAATCTGTCCTCTCACTGCCTCCATATCGTCCCTGTGATATGCGCCTGTAAGCACCGGAACAAAGGATGCTGCCATAGCTGATGCTATGGATATAGGCACATTGATTAAAAGCTTGTACTTTCCGGTGTATACACCCCACCATACGTCTATATCATTCTGAGTGTATCCCTGAAGCAGTGCAACCTGCTTGAAAATACCCTGGTCGATAATACCACTGATATTGTAAATAGTAGTACTTAAAAGCACAGGAATAACCGTAATTACAAGAATCTTCATTGTGTAGCCAAATGAGCTCACCCTGACATTTCGTTCTCTTTTCATCTGCCTCTTGAACACCTTCATATAGATGGCAAAGATAAATACTACAAATAAAAGAGCCGCTACAGAGCCAAGCACTGTTCCAAGTGTACCACCTGCTGCACCGTAGGCAGCGGCATAGTGCTCCTTGTCACCAAGTACTGCACCAATTCTTGTACCTGTACGGTATAGCACATATGCAGCCCATACACTGACTATGGCATTTACTATCTGCTCTATTATCTGTGATACGGCACTTGGCATCATAGTACCCAGTCCCTGGAAAAAGCCTCTGATGACGCCGAGCACTGCAACTACCAAAAGCCCCGGAGCAAGTACTCTTAAGGCAAAAATACTGTATGGTGTGTTAAGAAGCGTTGTTGCAAAAAAATTGCCACCAAAAAACAGTATGAGTGCAACCGTTGTTCCACTGATGGTTGCAAAAAGCAGAGCACACTTCAGTATCTGATACGTCGCAGTCCGCCTTTTTTTTGCCATCTGGGCTGAAACCATCTTTGATACGGCAAGTGGTAAGCTGTATGATGATATAATCAGCATGACATTATATATTTCAAAGGCTGTGGAATAATAGCCGATTCCGATATCGCCCAATATACGCTGCATCGGTATACGATATATGAGTCCTATTATTCTGCTTATGATAGATGCTACGGCAAGTATGGAGCCCTGTACTAAGGCATTACTTGCCCCATTGTTTTTTTTAGACATTTATAAAATCCTCTGTTTCAATTGATAACCAGCTTAAATATTAGCGTGTTATACCTAAAGCGTCAAGTATTTTTCTCTGGTGCTCTTCCATTACGGCCGCCTCATCAGCCTCCATGTGGTCATATCCGAACAGATGAAGCATGCTGTGTGTAATCAGAAAAGCAAACTCTCTTTTTTCGCTGTGTCCGTATTCTATGGCCTGCTCCTTTACTTTGTCGACGGATATGATAATGTCACCTAGCATGACCTCTCCTGTATCAGGATTGAAATCATCCTCATTTTCATCTGAAAGGAAAGAAAAATCTCCGGGCGTTTCATATGAAAGCATCGGAAAAGATAATACATCTGTAGGCCTGTCTATCTGTCTGTACTCCTTATTGATGGCATGTATCCCTTCATTGTCTGTCAGTGTCAAATTAACCTCCGCCTCATACGGAAAGCTCTCGTGCTCAAGTGAAGCAGAAACAACAGTTTCTGCGACCTTTTCATAATCAAAATTAAAATTGCATTCTACTTCTTTTTCGATAAAAAAACTCATTTATTGCTCTTCCTCTGCTTTCTTGCAGTCTTTGCAGTCTGCTTATTTTCATAATCATCATAAGCCTGAACGATTTTTTGTACAAGCGGATGACGCACGACATCCTTGCTTGTCAGATTGCATATGCCTATATCATCTATGTTTTTAAGCACCCTAAGTGCCACATCAAGCCCTGATTTTGCTCCTGGTGCAAGATCCTTTTGTGTCGCATCACCTGTCACGACAACCTTTGAGCCAAAGCCGATTCGTGTAAGAAACATCTTCATCTGTGCAGGAGTTGTATTCTGTGCCTCATCAAGTATGATAAATGCATTGTCAAGTGTACGGCCTCTCATGTACGCAAGAGGAGCCACCTCAATAAGGCCCTTTTCCATGTTGCGCTGGAAGCTCTCAGCTCCCATTATCTGATAAAGAGCATCGTACAACGGTCTCAAATATGGATCAATCTTGCTCTGCAGATCTCCCGGCAGAAAGCCAAGCTTCTCGCCTGCTTCAATCGCAGGACGTGTCAGGATAATACGGCCCACCTGCTCATTTTTAAAAGCTGTTATAGCCATTGCCATGGCAAGATAGGTCTTTCCTGTTCCGGCAGGACCCATGCCAAACACAATCATCTTTTTCCTGATTGCGTCGACATATTCCTTCTGGCCTATGGTTTTTGGCTTTACAGGCTTTCCATTTATTGTGTGACAAATGATATCCTTGTCAATCTCAACAATCTCACTGCCTCTATGCTCCTCTAAAAGTGCAAGTGCGTAGTTTACGTTCTGCTCTGTAATGACGTTGCCTCTCTCAGCCAGCGCAATGAGCTGCTCGAACACCTCTTTTGCCCCATCAATATTCCCCTGCGCTCCGATAATCTTTAAGGAATCATCTCTTAAGACAAGCGTTACATGCAGTGTGCGCTCTATTTTCTTGGCAAATGCATCAAACTGCCCAAAGACGTTTGGTATATATTCGCCCGGTATTTTTATAGATACTTCATTTAAACTCATTAGCTCATGTGCCTTTCAATCAAAATATTTTTCATTATAACATAAAAATAAAATTTGTCATAATTTACCTATAATTTATTCCCTCTGATATATCAATTTTCATGGTATTTTTTTCTATGTATATACTGCACCACGTGATATCGGGATATTTTTCCTCAAGCTTTTTTTCAAGGAGACTGTAATCTGCTCTCTTGTGGCTGCCTATTGTTACATTTTCACTCTCCATAAAGGAGATAACCGACTCATCATACGTGAAACGGTTTCCTTCAGGCACAATGTGCCAGATTCTTGTGCAGATGAGTGCATGTATACAAAAAACGCCGGTAATTGCAGCTGTAATAATACGTATTTTATATAAAAATGCTTTTATCGCAAAGTATCCCTGTCTTTTTGCCACGAGAAGCCTTGTATGTGTCTTTTTCAGGTGCGGCTTCATTAGAAAAATATCTTCTGTACTGCAGCAGGCCTCATATTCCTTTGGACTTACATATTTAAGGTTCCATATTTTTATATGGTTTGCCGTGCACAGATTTATGAAGCGCCTGATATTGCAGCCTGTTAGCCTTACTGTTGCATAAGCTTTAATACTCATATATAACACCCTTTAAATGACCGGCTATTATTATTAAATCCTTTGTAAATTCCTTGATTTCAAGGCGGCTGCCGGATATTTTTATGGTACTGTCTGCTGCCCTTACAGTTACGGCCTTGTCCGAAAATGACAGAATACCCTTGTGGTTTTCTATAGTCAACTCATTATAACCATATGCTGTTACAATTGGAAGCCCTAGCACTATGTCCTTTGGAAGCTCGAACGAATCAGTTACTTTTTGCATCTTCATATATTAACATATGTTTATTTAGGCTGAATTATGCCGGTTATTTGTGGTACGGCTCATTATTGCTGATGCGAAACGACCTGTAAATCTGCTCCAGTAAAATTACGCGCATGAGCTGATGGGGGAATGTCATTTTAGAAAATGAAAGCTTATAGTCAGCGCACTTTAATACATCATCGGACAACCCGAGAGAGCCTCCTATTACAAAAACAAGATGACTTTTGCCGCCTGTCATAAGCTTATCCATCTTCTGTGACAGCTCAACCGAATCAAGCTGTTTTCCATCTATCGCCAGACAAAATACATATGCATCGTCTTTTATATTTTTAAGAAGCCTCTCACCTTCTTTATTTTTTACGATGTCTATCTCTGTCTGTGTAGCCTGTTCGCTTGTCTTTTCATCGGAAACCTCAGTGATTTCAAGCTTACAGTAACGGCTTAGGCGCTTTGAGTACTCAGCAATCGCATCTCTGTAAAATTTTTCTTTAACTTTTCCTACACATAATATTGTAATTTTCATCGTTTCATTATAACATATAACTATAATTAAACAATATGGAGGCCGTATGAAAATATACGTTGATGAACAAAAACGATACGAGGATACAAAAGCAACCGGACAGTGCTTCACCGCAGTCGGTGCGATAGGGCTTATTGCTATTGTGCTGCTTGATACAGGAGTTATAAAGCTTGCCGCTTTAGACTCGGTAAACAAGCTCATGGTTTCTATCGTAATGGGGCTTGTTTTCTTGATATTTTTTATCATAGGAATGAAGTCATTTATGGAGCTTAAGGACATTTCAAAAAAAATTGACCTGAATAATTCCCTCGAAAAGGAAATCATGGAATACGTGACCGTCACTCATAAGGACGAGCTTATGACTTTAGCGTCATCGGGTGAAAAAGGAGATGTCTGCTCAGGTGATTTATACTACAAAAGAGCTGAGCTTATCACATCAATCATTACTGAAAAATACAGCCTGCTTGAGGAAAGCTTCCTCGATCATATGGTTGAAGAAATTTATTCTAAAATTTATAGTGATATTGTCGAAGAATAGTGCTATAATAATAACAATTTATTTTTTATGAGGTGAACAAAATGAAAGAACTGCAAGATCGAATTCTCAAGGATGGCCAGGTAATTGGCACAAATATCTTAAAGGTTAACAAATTTATCAACCACCAGGTGGATCCGGTGCTTATGGAGCACATCGGTGAGGATTTCGCAAATCACTTTGCCGGTAAGGGAATCACAAAGGTTGTCACAATAGAAAGCTCAGGAATTGCTCCTGCACTTATGGCAGCAGCCAAAATGAATGTACCGCTTGTTATTTTAAAGAAGCAGCCTTCAAAGACGTTACATAATGATTTATATCAGACACAGGTTACTTCATTTACAACAGAGAAGAGCTATGAGCTTACACTCTCACGCGATGTTATCTCAGAGGATGACAATATTCTTTTGATTGATGATTTCATGGCTGACGGAGAGGCTGCTACAGGTGCCATCAGACTTCTTCGCATGGCTCATGCTACAGTTGCCGGTATAGGAATCCTTATTGAGAAGTCATTCCAGCCTGGCAGAAGAAAGATCAACGAGCAGGGCTATGAGGTTTACTCACTTGCACGTATCAAGTACATGGATGAGTATCAGATAGATTTTATTGAAGAAAATTAAAATAAGATTTAATATTTAAAATCAATACATATTATACACAAAATCCACTACCCTATTTACAGATTTATGAGTCTGTCAATGGGTAGTGGATTTTTATTATTGTTAAAGTATATGTTTTATGCTAAACTGCCGGATTATGCTCCGAAATCGAAAAGTGAAAGCTGGTTTGACTCCGGCAGTGAACCAAGCAGTCCCAAATCTGACATGAGGTCTACGGCTGTTCGCGATACATGAGTTCTCTCCCTGAAATCGTCCTTTGAGAGGAATGGTCCGTCCTTTGCCGCTTCCGAAATATAAATAGCGGCATTGTCGCCAAGTCCGTCAATACTGTTTATGGCCGGCATGAGTTTACCGTCAATTATCTGGAAACGGTTAGGGTGAGCCCTGTATATATCAAGAGGCATGAAATCAAAGCCTCTGGCATACATCTCCTGTACGATACGCATGTCCTTAAATACATCCTGCTCTTTGTTTGACAGCGTGTCTTTTCTTTTCTTATAGTCCTTCATGTAGTTTTCGAGTCGGTCCTTTCCCTGACACATAAGCTCATATGAAAAGCCTGTGGCACGGATTGAAAAGTATGCTGCGTAGTATGCAAGCGGATAGAAAACCTTACAGTAGGCGATTCTCCATGCCATCATAACGTATGCCGCAGCATGGGCCTTAGGGAACATGTACTTGATTTTCTCGCATGACCAGATATACCAGTCAGGCACACCGTGTGCCTTCATATCCTCCTTCCACTGTGGCCACTGAGGGCATTTGCCCTTGGCAATAATGCCCTTTCGCACTTTCTCCATGATGTTGAAGGCTTCCTCAGATTCAAGTCCCATGGAAATCAGATATGTCATAATATCATCTCTGGTACAGATACAGGTTGAAATGGTAGCTGTGCCTTCCTCGATAAGAGTCTGTGCATTGCCAAGCCATACGTCGGTACCGTGTGATAATCCGGCGATACGAATGAGGTCAGAAAACTCCTTTGGCTTTGTATCAAGGAGCATGCCCATGGCAAAATCGGTACCAAACTCCGGTATACCTAAAGCTCCAAGCGGACATCCATCGATATCCTCAGGCTCTATGCCCAAAGCGGAGGTGTTCTGAAACAGTGACATGACAGCCTTGTCGTCAAGCGGAATCTTTGTTGGGTCAACACCTGTCAGATCCTGCAGCATACGAATCATGGTAGGATCATCGTGTCCAAGTATATCGAGCTTTAACAGGTTGTGGTCGATTGAATGGTAGTCAAAATGCGTTGTCGTGATGTCAACGGTCATATCATTCGCAGGATGCTGTACAGGAGTAAAGGTATTAATCTCCTCACCCATCGGCAGCACAACTATACCACCCGGATGCTGTCCCGTAGTACGTCGAACACCAACACAGCCCTGTACTATCCTGTCTATCTCGCAATTTCGCTTTCTGATACCGCGCTCCTCATAATAGTTTTTAATGTATCCAAATGCGGTCTTGTCAGCAAGTGTACCTATTGTTCCGGCTTTAAAGGTCTGGCCCTCTCCGAAAATAACCTCGGTATATTTGTGTGCCTTTGACTGGTACTCACCGGAGAAGTTCAGATCGATATCCGGCTCCTTGTTTCCCTTGAAACCGAGGAAGGTTTCAAACGGAATATCAAAGCCCTCCTTGCTTAAAGGTCTGCCGCACTTTGGACAGAGCTTATCCGGCATATCACAGCCACCACGGCCTGAAAATGCCTGTACCTCTGGTGAATCAAAATCACTGTATTTGCAGTGTGTACACAAATAGTGAGCATGTAGAGGATTAACCTCTGTGATACCTGACATGGTTGCAACAAACGAGCTTCCTACGGAGCCTCGCGAGCCAACCAGGTAGCCATCCTCATTTGATTTCCACACAAGCTTCTGTGCGATGATGTACATTACGGCATAGCCGTTTGAAATAATGGAGTTAAGCTCTCTATCAAGCCTTTCCTTAACTATAGGCGGCAGCGGATCTCCGTACATCCTGTTTGCCTTGTTATAGCAGATTTCACGAAGCATGCCGTCAGAGTTTTCGATAACCGGCGGACATTTATCAGGTCTGACCGGTGAGATACGCTCACACATGTCTGCTATCTTATTGGTATTGGTGATGACTACCTCCTCAGCCTTTTTGCTTCCGAGATATTCAAACTCCTTTAGCATTTCCTCTGTTGTTCTTAAGTAAAGCGGAGCCTGCTCATCTGCATCCTTAAAGCCCTTACCGGCCATGATAATACGACGGTATACCTCGTCCTCAGGATTTAAGAAATGTACGTCACAGGTTGCAACAACCAGCTTTCCAAATTCTTCTCCAAGCTTTACGATTCGCTTATTTATATCGATAAGGTCATCGTTTGAAGCAATATCGGAATCCTCGTCACGTATCATAAATGCGTTGTTGCCAAGAGGCTGTATCTCCAGGTAATCATAGAAATTCACAAGTCTTGTGATTTCCTCCTGTGGTCTTCCGTTTAAAATAGCCCTGTAAAGCTCTCCTGCCTCACAGGCTGAGCCTATTAAAAGCCCATCACGATACTTGTTAAACTCTGATTTTGGTATTCTCGGTCTCTTATTATAATACTTGATGTGTGACAGTGAGATAAGCCTGTAGAGATTGGTACGCCCCTGGTCACAGGTTGCAAGAATTATGGCATGGTATGTAGGCATCTTCCTTATCATCTCAACAGATGATTTTGCCAGGGCATTTACCTCATCTAAGCCTGATATGCCCCTGTCTTTTAGCTTTTCTATGAATTTGACAAATATCTCTGCGGTACATGCGGCATCATCCACCGCTCTGTGATGATGGTCAAGCGAGATGTTTAGAGCCTTGGCCACTGTATCCAGCTTAAATCTGTTTAGCTGTGGCAGAAGCACTCTCGCAAGAGCCACCGTGTCCACAATAGTAGGATTACACTCCATGCCAAGCAGCGCGCAGTTTCGCTTTATAAAGCTCATATCAAAGTCAGCGTTGTGGGCGACCATGATGCAGTCCTTGCAAAACTCCATAAACTGTGGCAGTATGACATCCACTGTTGGCGATGTGATAACCATGTCATCCCTTATCGAGGTGAGCTCCTCAATCCTGAACGGAATAGGTACCTCAGGGTTTATAAATGTGGAATAGCGGTCTACAATCTCGCCACCGATGACCTTCACCGCACCTATTTCTATGATTTTATTCTTTTCCGGAGAAAAGCCTGTTGTCTCTATATCAAATACCACGTACTTGTCATCTAGCGACTGACCGGCTGCATTCTCCACAATATCCTTTGTATCATCGACCAGATATGCTTCCACACCGTAAATGACCTTGAATTTGTCATCCACAGTATGGTTAGCATCAGGGAATGCCTGCACATCACCGTGGTCTGTAATAGCAATGGCCTTGTGCCCCCAGCGCATGGCACACTTCACAATATCCTTTACGTCAGACACGCCATCCATGTCACTCATCTTGGTGTGACAGTGAAGCTCAACACGTTTTTCGGCAGCAGTATCCTCCCTCTTTGAGGTAAAGTCAGGTATTTTTTTAAGTCCGACTATTGAGCTTATTGACAAATCACTGTCATATTTATCTACAGTCACAACTCCCTTTGCCTTAACAAAGTTGCCCGGGACAATATATGCAAGAATATCTGCTACGTCATCATTTCTGGCAAAGAGCTTGAGCATGATGGTGTCTGTGAAATCAGTGACAGCAAACATAATGATAGTCTTTTCGTTTCTGATTTCGCGGGATTCAACCGTAAGAATCTTGCCCTTTATTGTAACCTCACCGATAGGACCGTCAATCTTTTCAATGGACATCTCCTCATCATCAAAGCTTCTTCCATACACGATATCAGGGTCATTGTCATATTTACGTCTGAAATCTCCCTTGCGCTCGAACTTCTTCTCAAATTTCTTTTCAAATTTCTTCTCAGGCTTTTTATCAGTGCCGGCCGAATTATTCCTTGAATTGCTGTCAGAGTCTGTTTTTGCCTCTTTTTTCCTGTTTGAAACTTTAGTTGCCTCAGTTTTACTATCATTTATTGTACCGGATGCATTATCACTGCCTCCTACAAACATTGCACCGTCATCGACAGCCACTTTAGCATCTTCATCACCGTTATCTTTTGCCATGGCAAATTTAGTGCGGGCGACAATATTTTGCACTTCCTGCTCAATCTGCTTGTCAGCATTCTGACGGTATTTGCTGATTTTTGGTTTTTCGTACTGCAGATTAACGATAAAATCCATCCCACAGCGCTCGCAGAACACCTTCTCAAGAAATTCTATGACCGTATTGCCTCTGGTCTTTGCGATTATTGTCTCCTCAAGTGTGACTGTGACATGTGTATCGTCGGTAAAGCTCCACTTTGAGGTGCGCAGCAGATTGTACAAAAGCACACTGTGACTGTTTATTTCGTCAAGAATACTGTCAAAATAGACGTCAAAAAGAGTCTTCGGTGTGTACTGCGAAGACAACTCGTAAGACTCTATAATTTTTACTGTAATATCTTTACTTTTAAATATCTGTTTTTTTATGCTTTCCTCTAGCTTCCAGATATTTTTTTTGAAAATAAGGCGTTTTGCTTTTACATATATTTTGTAAAAATCTCTTGCATGGTTTACGGAAATTCTGGTGACATCAGCATTCTCCAGCAGATTCTCCATATCCTTATCCAGCTTAAGTGTAGGGAAAACTTCCTTAAATGTCTTTGTCAAAATTATTCACCCCAATGGTCAAGCTCATATTTCAATGCGCCCAAAAGCTCGCTCTCAGGCACCTTTTTAAATACCTCACCGTGCTTTATGATAAGACCCTCGCCGATTCCTCCGGCCACGCCAAGATCTGCTTCCTTTGCTTCACCCGGTCCGTTTACCACACAGCCCATGACAGCAACCTTTATGTCAAGGTCATATCCTGAAACCATTGTCTCCACCTGATTTGCAAGCCCGATAAGATCTATCTGTGTGCGGCCGCAGGTAGGACATGAAACAACCTCTATGCCACCCTTTCTAAGACCCAGAGTTCTTAAAATGAGCTTGGCAGACTTTATTTCCTCGAGAGGGCTTCCAGTGAGAGATACACGTATTGTATCACCGATGCCCTGGTTTAGTATCAGTCCAAGTCCGATAGCAGACTTTATATTGCCGCTTATTATTGTACCTGCCTCTGTGATACCCACATGGAGCGGATGATTGGTTTTATCTGAAATAAGCTCATGTGCTTTAACACACATCATGACATCTGATGATTTGATGCTTATGACAAGATTGTCATACCCCATATCCTCTATGAGCTTTACCTTGTCCAGAGCACTCTCCACAAGTCCCTCTGCTGTCACACCATGATATTTCTCTACCAGGTCTTTTTCAAGAGAGCCACTGTTTACACCGACGCGGATAGGAATATTTCTCTCCTTTGCTACATCTACCACAGCCTTTACCCTTTCAGCGCTTCCTATGTTGCCGGGATTGATTCGGATTTTGTCGGCTCCGTTTTCAATCGCAGCTATTGCAAGTTTGTAATCAAAGTGTATATCCGCAACAAGCGGTATGCTGATTTGTTTCTTAATATCCTTAAGTGCCTTTGCAGCCTCTATCGTAGGCACAGCACACCGGATTATATCACAGCCTAAGTCTGTCAGTGCGTTTATCTGTGCAACTGTGTCAGCCACATTCTCAGTCTTTGTATTTGTCATTGACTGTATGAGAATCGGATTACCTCCACCGATTACTTTATTTCCGATTTTTACTATTTTTGTCTCCATGTGTATATCTCCAATCTGTTATAGAATCAGACTATTAGCTTTTTGATATCATTGAACATGACAACAACCATCAGAAGAAGTAAAAGCACTATGCCAACGAGATGCACATAGCCCTCCTTCTCAGGGTCTACTCTCTTTCTTCTTATGGCTTCAACTATCAAAAATACAAGTCTGCCACCATCAAGTGCCGGCAGTGGCAGCAGGTTCATCACACCGAGGTTTGCAGAAATCAGCACGCCCCAGTTTAGCATATTTAGTATGCCAAGCCATACTCCTGACATCGAAACTGCCTGCTCATAGGTGTCTCCCATGTTCTTTACAATGCCTACAGGTCCGCTTAAGTTATTTACAGATGCAGCCCCGGTACAGAGCATTTTAAGCCCCTCTATTGTTGTATAGATGTTGTATTTCACCTCGTAGCAGCTATAAAGCAGCGCCTTTCCAAAGCCGGGCTTTGTACGCTCTCCCGACACGTTAAAGCCGTACAGATACCTCTTTGTTGTCTCGTCATATTTAGGTTTCAATGTGGTGGTATGCTTTTTGCCATCCCTAAGGTAAGTCACATCAACTGTTTCACCTTCGTGAAGCATCGAGTAGAGGCTTATCTCGCGGTAAAAGTGTATATTCGTATTGTTCAGCTTTACAATCTCATCACCGGCCTTGATACCGGCCTCCTCAGCCGCATAGCCCTCAATAACACCGGCAAGCTTCGGACTGTCATAGCCTACAGAGCAGATAATAATAAGAGCAAAAATAAATGCCATGATAAAATTAAAAAACGGTCCCGCGAAAACAACGCTTATGCGCGCCCACACGGATTTGTTGTTGAATGCCCTGTCATCACCTGAGCTTTCATCTTCTCCCTCCATGATACATGCTCCACCAAACGGAAGCATCTTTATGGAGTATTTGGTCTCTCCACGCTGCACTCCAAAAAGAGTCGGTCCAAGTCCCAGACAAAATTCATTGACCTTTATGCCATTTGCTTTAGCAAGCCAGAAATGTCCGAGCTCGTGAAAAATTACTATGATGCTGAATAATATGATTGCAATAATAATACTAATAATGTTCAAAATTACCACCTTTTACTGATATAGTCATATGCGCACTGCTCTGTATCAAGTATCTCATCCACTGAAGGATTTTCAATAAATGCTGCATTTTCCATACATGCCTCGATTATATCGATTATTTCCAGATATTTAATCTTTTTATTCAAAAACAGTGCCACTGCTCTCTCGTTTGCAGCATTGAAGGCCGTAGGAATATTGCCTCCTGCCCTTGCAGCCTTCATGGCGAGAGCAAGCCCTTTAAAGGTATCAAGATCCGGTGCCTCAAAGGTCAGATTCTTAAGCTTAAAGAGATCAAGCCTGTCACCGGAAAGCGCAGGTCTGCTTGGATAATACAGTGCATACTGTATAGGTATACGCATATCAGGAGTACCAAGCTGTGCTATAACTGCTCCATCCGCATACTCAACAGCCGAGTGAATGACACTCTGAGGATGCACTACAACCTGAATCTGCGACAAATCGACATCAAAAAGCCATTTTGCTTCAATCACCTCAAGCCCTTTATTGACCATGGTTGATGAATCAATAGTGATTTTTTGACCCATTGACCAGTTAGGATGCTTTAGTGCGTCCTCCACCCTTATACTCTCAAGCTCAGAGAGCTTTCTGCCTCTGAACGGACCTCCGGATGCTGTCAGAAGAATTTTTTTAATTGGGTTCATTGAGTTCCCTTGCAGTGACTGGAAGATGGCACTGTGCTCACTATCCACCGGAAGTATGGACACGCCATATTCCTTTGCGAGCGGTATTATGATATGTCCTGCTGTAACGAGAGTCTCCTTATTTGCAAGTGCAATGGTCTTTTTTGCCTTTATTGCGGCAATTGTCGGGCGTATTCCAAGCATACCGACAATTGCGGTTACAACTATGTCACATGGCTCAATGGTGGCACATTTAATTAAACCGTCCATGCCATAACCAATCTCAATGTCTGTATCCGCAAGGCTTGTGCGAAGCTTTTTGGCATCGTTTTCATCACTTACACTGACAAACTGTGGCTTAAATTCCCTTGCCTGTTTCTCTATAAGGGAGAGATTTCTGCCACAGGAAAGTGCCATAACCTGCATATCGCCATGCTCTCTTATCACATCAAGTGTCTGTGTTCCGATAGAGCCGGTTGAACCAAGTATTGATATTTTTTTCATGATAATTCCTCGATTTATATTTTTCTCAGTGGTTCTGAATAGTTACCTTAGCGTTTTGTTTTCAATGGTTCTTAAATGTTACTTTTTAACTTAAAAAGAAGCTAGCCAGATAATAAATGATTGGTGCTGTGATAATCATGCTGTCAAAGCGGTCTAAAATACCACCATGTCCAGGTATCAGATGTCCGTAATCCTTGATATCATAATTACGCTTTATGGCTGATGCACACAAATCTCCAACCATTGAAATAAGGCCTGCAACAGCAGCTATAACAGCAAGTATAGCAATCTCTGTGGCGTCTATATTCATATGATTTCTGAATATAAAGCAGTATAAGGCTGTAAGAAGCGCACTGCCGAGCACACCACCTACTGCACCCTCTATAGACTTCTTTGGTGAAAGCTTTGGTGCCATTTTGTGCTTTCCAATCAGCACTCCGACGCAGTAGGCGCATGTATCACAGCCCCAAGAGCATAAAAATACCAAGAAGGCAAGGTAAAGTCCGTTGTTGAGTGTACGTATCTGGTAGACATATGAAAGCATTGTTCCTACATAAAACATACCAAAAAAGGCTGCCATGAGCTGCTTTGCATCATATTTCGGGTATGAAAGCACATACACGAACATCAGTACGATAAGAAAGCCCATGAAAAGCATCATTACATCAGGTATGAAGCTCCACCTTAAGTTGATGTAAAACAAAATCAAAGCAATATACGGTACAACCGATAAGAGCGATTTTTCAAATTTAAACACCCTGAAAAGCTCAAACATACCTATACACGAAATCAGAAGTGTTGAAAAAAGAAGCACCTCGTTTCCTGTTACTATAAGAAATATAGCGGCAATTACAAGAACTATACCACTAAGCAGTCTTGTCTTAAACATTATTTATCCTCCGTGTCGTTCGTTTCTTTTAATCCACCAAAGCGACGGTCTCTTTTATTATATGCATCTATAGCCTTTTTGAGTTCATTTTTATCAAATGCAGGCCACGGAACATCTGTAAAATAAAACTCAGCGTATGCAAGCTGCCAGAGCAGGTAGTTTGACAGGCGCTGCTCACCACTTGTGCGGATGAGTAAATCTGGATCCGGAAGCTCTTTTGTATCAAGATATGATGAGAAGGTATCTGCATCTATATCGTCAGCTGAAAGCTTTCCATCATCATGGTCAGCTATCATATGCTTTACAGCACGTATCATCTCATCTCGGCTTCCGTAATTAATTGCAATTGTCAGGTTAAGACCCGTATTTACTGATGAAACTTCTTCAAGGTTTCTTATTTTCTCCTGAAAATTCTCTGAAAGCCTGCTTATCTCACCAATTACGCGCACACGCATATTGTTTTTATTGGCAGTCTTTATACAGTTTTTAAGATAGCTTTCAAGAAGCTTCATTAGTGCAGCAACCTCAGACTCAGGGCGGTTCCAGTTTTCAGTGGAAAAGGCATAAAGTGTCAGATATTTAACGCCGAGGTCGTTTGCAGCCTTACATATATTCTCAACATTTTTGGCTCCTACTGTATGACCGTAGTTTCTTGGCATACCCTTACTTTTGGCCCAGCGGCCGTTTCCGTCCAGAATGATTGCTATATGTTCCGGAGTACTCATATTTTATTTCCTTTCATTTATGCATATTATATATTTACAATCATGACGCATCATTTATTTGCTGGTCACACAGTTAAGTGTGAACAGTAAAAACGGGAATAAGCAAATAAGGGACACGAATAACATGTCCCTTGTTTGTATACGTGATATAAATACTATACAGTAAGTATCTCTTTACATTTTGCATCAACCGCAGCGTCAACCTTTGCGACAAACTTGTCAGTAAGCTTTTGAGCGTCATCCTCGAGGCCTTTAATCTCATCCTCTGAAATGCCTTCCTCTTTGCCGGTCTTCTTGATGCTGTCGATTGCATCCCTTCTGATATTGCGGACAGCAACCTTAGCTTCCTCGCCCTTCTTCTTGATGTCCTTTGCAAGATCTTTACGTCTCTCCTCTGTGAGCTCAGGGAAAACAAGTCTGATAAGCTTTCCGTCGTTTGTAGGATTAATTCCGATGTCAGAGCAGTTTATTGCTTTCTCAATCTCCTTAACCATAGAAGCCTCCCATGGCTGAATCTGAATCATTCTTGGCTCAGGAACACTTACATTGGCTACACTCTGAATTGGTGAAGGGGTGCCATAATAATCTACACGAAGCTTGTCAAGAATATGTGGATTGGCTCTTCCTGCGCGGATGCCTGCATATTCTTCCTCGAGATTATTTAATGTTTTTTCCATTTTATCCTGAAAAGGGTTTAATCTTGAATCCATATTATCCTCCTGATATGCATTATATGTAATTTACTATACAGTAACCTTTGTACCGTTGAATTTGCCTGTAAGAGCATTTACAATGCTGTTTTCCTCATTGAGTCCGAATACATACATAGGCATCTTGTTCTCAAGGCACATGATAGACGCTGTGAGGTCAACTACTGCGAGCTTCTTCTCAACAACCTCTTCGATTGAAAGCTCATCATACTTCTTTGCAGCAGGATTGGTCTTTGGATCACTGTCATATACTCCGTCAATAGCCTTGGCAAGGTAAATACCATCTGCCTCAATCTCAATTGCACGAAGCACTGTGGCTGTATCTGTTGAGAAATAAGGATGGCCTGTACCACCTGCAAAAAAAACTACCATATCATGTGCAAAATACTTGTTTGCTCTATCCTTAGAGAAAAGCTTTGTCATGTTGCCACATTCAAACGGAGTGAGAACCGCTGTCTTCATTCCAACATATCTGAAAATCTCAGATACATAAATGCAGTTCATAACTGTAGCAAGCATACCAATCTGGTCAGCCTTTGTGCGGTCGATTGTCTCACTTGTTCTGCCTCTCCAGAAGTTTCCGCCACCGATAACAATACCTACCTGTGTACCTTTATCAACAATCTGTTTAACCTGTTTTGCAACCTCAATGACTGTAGCCTCATCAAAGCCGTGGTGCTTATCACCTGCAAGTGCCTCACCACTTAATTTTAATAATATTCTACTCATATTTATTTCTCCTCTAAAAGTCCATGAACATCGATATCGTCCTGTACATACCCTGATAAAACGTTATTGTTTGCTGTCTGGCTAATTCATTATCCTTTGAGTCCATATGCGTCCCCCGTTATGATTGGTTTTGTTTCCTCTTACTATTTTACCATATTTTTATATCTTGTAAAGATATAAAAATTCCGCAAAAGTTTAAAAGTTAAACTTTTGCGGAACAGCATTCGTTTAATCAGTATAAAGATACAGTTTAGACTCCAGCCATCTGGGCAGCAACCTCAGCAGCGAAATCTTCCTGCTTCTTCTCCATACCCTCACCTACCTCGAAACGAACCATCTCGGTGATTGTAAGATCCTTAGAAACTGACTCAAGATATTTTGCAACTGACTGCTTTCCATCCTCTGCCTTAACATATGTCTGGTCAAGGAGACAAATCTCTTTTAACTGCTTAGATACACGACCCTCAACTAAACCATTGAACATCTTCTCAGCCATGATAGACTCCTTGTCTGCCATTGCAAGCTCACCAAGCTTTGCCTTAGCAGCATCTGATAAGAAGTTCCATACATAGTTCATGTTGTTCTTGTGCTCGTTGAAGTTGTTGATATCATCATCGCTCCAAAGCTTCTCGTTAATAGCCTTGTCAATTAACTTATTAAGAATAGGCTTTGGAAGTGTTGTAGCATCATTTAATGCACTGTCAACAGTGATCTCTCTAAGCTTTGCAAGCTCTTCATCAGAGATATCGTTTCTGCTGATGTACTGTGGGTTCATAGCTGCAACCTGCATAGCAATATTTGTGATTGCTTCTTTAGCTGCATCATCTGCTGCACCATTTGCTGCAATGATAACGCCGATTCTTCCACCACCATGGATATAAGAAGTAACAACATCACCTGTAACCTTTGCAAATCTACGAACAGATAACTTCTCTCCGATTGTAGCTGTCTTCTCTACAAGAAGCTCGCTAAGTCCGTTTGTAGCAAGAAGAGCGTCGATATCCTCTCCATTTGCACCACCATTTAAGCCAGAAGCAAGTGCTGTATCTGCTACAGTCTGAACAAACTCCTGGAATGTCTCGTTCTTTGCAACGAAATCTGTCTCAGAGTTAACCTCTGCTACAACTGCAACGTTTCCGTTTACAGCAACACGTGCGATTCCCTCAGCGGCAATTCTGCTCTGCTTCTTTTCCATCTTAGCTGCACCGCTTTTTCTTAATACCTCAACAGCGGCATCCATATCACCGTTTGTCTCAGTTAAAGCCTTTTTGCAGTCCATCATACCTGCGCCTGTCATTTCACGCAGTTCTTTTACCATACCTGCTGTAATAGCCATTTGATTATCCTCCGATATTAATGTGTTTTATTCCTCAACTGTCTCGTCAGAAGCTTCCTCAGCAGTAACCTCTTCCTCAGCTCCCTGCTTTGCCTCGATAACAGCGTCTGCCATCTTAGATACGATTAATTTGACAGCTCTGATAGCATCATCGTTTCCTGGGATAACATAATCTAACTCGTCAGGATCGCAGTTTGTATCAGCAATACCTATAAGAGTGATTCCAAGTGCCTGAGCCTCTTTGATACAGATACGCTCCTTCTTAGGATCTACTACAAATATTGCATCAGGAATTCTCTTCATATCCTTGATTCCACCAAGGTTCTTCTCGAGCTTCTCCCACTCCTTCTTGAGTGCGATAACTTCCTTCTTAGGAAGAACATCGAATGTGCCATCCTCTGACATTGTCTCGATAGCTTTAAGTCTTGCAATACGGCTCTCGATTGTGCGGAAGTTTGTAAGCATTCCACCTAACCATCTCTCGTTTACATAGTACATACCGCAACGCTCTGCCTCAGTCTTGATTGCATCCTGAGCCTGCTTCTTTGTACCTACGAAAAGGATTGTACCACCCTGAGCAGCGATATCAGATACGGCATCATATGCCTCATCAACCTTTCCTACAGACTTCTGTAAGTCGATGATGTAGATACCATTACGCTCTGTGTAGATGTAAGGAGCCATTTTAGGGTTCCATCTTCTTGTCTGATGTCCAAAATGAACACCTGCCTCGAGTAACTGTTTCATTGAAATTACGCTCATTTTATTTACCTCCGTTTGGTTATTAATCTTCCGTGTGTTTCCAATTAGATCAGCCACCGGTAAGCGTTATCCGGCACCGGCGATCATCCGCACACGTGCTTTATAGTATTTAAGCCTTTGGAATTATAACATACCAAAGGCTTATATGCAAGAAAAAATTTATTTCTGTGTCAAAAACAGGATTATAAAGTAAAATCGACAAAACACAAGATATTTTTATTGTTTTTACATTATATTGTATTATTTTGTCGACAGACGTACTTTATATGCCGAAAACATAAAAAGACCTATGTTCTTTCAAACATAAGTCCTTAAAAATATATTTAAATTTATTTACTTGTTTTTATTTCGGATTCTGTCAAGCTCATCAAAGACTACATCGTTTACTACTTTGATGTATGTGCCCTTCATACCGGATGAGCGCGATTCGATAACGCCTGCACTCTCAAACTTGCGCAGGGCATTCACAATTACCGAGCGGGTAATGCCTACTCTGTCGGCTATTCTGCTGGCAACAAGTATACCCTCATTGCCGTCAAGCTCATCAAAGATGTGGAGAATAGCCTCAAGTTCAGAATAAGAAAGTGTATTGATAGCTGAACGGACAATCGATACCTTTCTCTTTTCCTCTTCATTCTCCTCATTCACGGATCTCATCATCTCAAGCCCCACCACTGTTGTGCCATACTCTGTAAGAATGATATCGTCAATGTCATACTCTCTGTCACTTCTGTACTCAAAAAGAGTTCCAAGCCTCTCGCCGGCTATATCAATAGGTGTGATAATAGCCTTGTACATCCTTGTATCTTCACCAAAGCCAAGCGTCTCAAGGTTTACATTCTCCTTTGTTGAAAGGATGCCAAGAAGTCTTTCATTGAGCTCAGTGTCAATATAGCCTCCAACCTCATCTACTATCAGTTCATGAAGCTCATCCACGCCTTTGCAGATACTAGAGCCAAGCACCTTGCCCTTTTTGCTGATTACAAGTATGTCTGAGTCCAGCACACCGGTGAGCACCTGACATATATCATTGAACACAACCTTTGATGAATTGTTGTTGTGAAGAAGCTTATTAATCTTACGTGTCTTATCTAATAATTGTACTCCCATTAATTGTTATTCCTCTCTTTCGGGCTTTTTATCTGTTACGTAGCCGCACTGCTCATCTGCGCAGGCAATCTTGTTTCCCTTTACAATCATATATCCTCCACAACGAGGGCATTTTTCTGCAACAGGTCTGCCCCAGCTCATAAAATCACACTCTGGGTTGTCAATACAGCCATAGTATTTTCTTCCCTTCCTTGTTTTCTTGAGTACAACATCCTTACCGCATTTAGGGCAATTGACGCCGATTTTTTCAAGATAAGGCATAGTGAATCTGCAGTCAGGAAATCCCGGACATGCCAAAAACTTGCCGTGAGGTCCGTATTTTATAACCAGATTGCGTCCGCACTCAGGGCAGATTTCATCTGTCACCTCATCATGTATTGTAACCTTCTCAAGCTCATTTTCAGCCTTGTCGATTGCCTCTTTAAGATCAGGATAAAAGTTCTCAACAACTGTCTTCCAGTTAACCTTTCCCTCGGCTACCGCATCTAAAAGCGACTCCATATTGGCTGTAAAATGCTCATCGACAATAGTTGGAAATGATTCCTTCATAATAGAATTTACAACCTCTCCTATCTCTGTCACATAGAGATTTTTACTCTCCTTGGTGATATAGCGTCTGGCAAGTATTGTAGATATCGTTGGAGAATAGGTACTAGGACGTCCTATTCCAAGCTCTTCAAGTGTTTTTACCAAAGAAGCCTCTGTGTAGTGTGCCGGGGGCTGGGTAAAATGCTGCTTAGGCAAAAGCTCCTCAACTGTAAGAAGCGACTCTTCTGTCAGAGGATTTTTAAGAACAGGCTGCTTTTCTTTCTTTGCATCGTCTGCAGCAGTATATGCAAGCTCAAAACCATCAAATAACAGTCTTGAGGTAGCAAAGCTGAATACATACTCTCCGACAGAGAGCTTTACTGTAGTAGTCTCGTACTCTGATTTTGCCATGCGGCTTGCAGTAAAACGCTTCCAGATAAGCTGATACAGCCTGAACTGGTCTCTCGACAGCGACTCCTTAATCTCAGAAGGCACTCTGTTTATATCAGTTGGCCTGATTGCCTCATGGGCATCCTGGATATTTTTGCTGCTCTTCTTTGTTCCCTCACCAGTGGAAAGATATTTGTCTCCATAGCTTTTTGAAATAAAATCCCTTGCCATGGCCTCGGCCTCATCTGATACACGGACAGAATCGGTACGCAGGTATGTGATGATACCTACCGTACCCTGTCCCTTTATGTCAACTCCTTCATAGAGCTGCTGGGCTATACGCATAGTCTTTGATATTGGGAAATTCAGAGCCTTTGAAGCCTCCTGCTGTAAAGTACTGGTTGTAAAAGGAAGCGGAGCTTTATTGCTGCGCTGGCCTTTTTTGATGCTTTGTACTTTACACTCCTTACCCTTTATTTCGCTAAGCACATTATCCATCTCTTCCTTTGAGGAAATGGCTATCTTGTCGTCACCCCTGCCGTATAGCTTTGCAGTAATTGGCTTCTTCTCACCCTCCACATCAACCGTGGCATCAAGGCTCCAGTACTCCTCAGGGATAAAAGCATTGATTTCATCCTCCCTGTCACAGATGATACGAAGCGCAACAGACTGTACTCTTCCCGCACTAAGCCCTCTCTTGACCTTGGCCCAAAGCAGCGGACTGATTTTGTAACCTACAATACGGTCCAAAACTCGTCTGGCCTGCTGTGCGTCTACAAGATCCATATCTATTTTTCTTGGGTGCTTTAAGGATTCCTTGACAGCATTCTTCGTGATCTCATTAAAGCTGATACGGCTTACATCCTTGCCCTCAAGTTTAAGTGCGTGAAGCAGATGCCATGAGATGGCTTCTCCCTCACGGTCGGGATCGGTTGCGAGATATATCTTATCGACTTTCTTAGCCTCCTTGCGAAGCTTAGCGAGTATTTCACCCTTTCCACGGATTGTGATATATTTCGGTTCAAAATCTCCGTCCACATCTATTCCAAGGCTGCTCTTTGGCAGATCTCTCACGTGACCGTTTGATGCCATTACCTCATAGTTTTTTCCCAAGAATTTCTTTATAGTCTTTACTTTTGCAGGCGACTCTACGATAACCAGATATTTAGCCATTATAAACTCCTTATATAGTAATTTGGAATTGTCTCCTTAACAAATCCTTTTTGTATAAGATTTTCTAACACTTCAAATAGTTCCGATAATTCATACGGCACTTTTTGAGACAATGTCCCGATTGCGATAGGACAAAAATCGAGTAAACTATACACCAATGCTTCTTTTTTATCAAGTAAATTTTTTCTGAAATCCATCTGTGTGCACTCTGTAAACCCAGTCATTGTAATGTCTGAGACAAATTCATCAATATTATAAATAATGCCTGCGCCCTGCTTTATCAGACTGTTGCAGCCGTAGCTTAAGGTGTCGGTGACACGCCCCGGAATGACATATACGTCCTTTCCCTGCTCCATTGCAAAATCAGCCGTAATCAGTGAACCGCTTCTCTTTTTTGCCTCAACTATAACTACTATATCGGATAACCCGGAAATTATTCTGTTTCTCATCGGAAAAAACATCTTTTGCGGGTCGGTGCCCGGCATAAGCTCGCTGATTATGCCTCCAAAGACCTTTATTTTATCATATAGAAAGCGGTTCTCTTTCGGATAACAGGTGTCTGCTCCGGAGCCAAGAACTGCATATGTATTTCCACCCGCCTCCAGACACCCCATATGGGCATCTCTGTCTATTCCTCTTGCCATGCCGCTGATTATCTGTATTCCCTGCCTTGAAAGTGCTGCTGCCAGTACCTTTGCCACCTCGCAGCCATATGCGCTTCTGCCCCGTGCTCCGACTATAGCGACACTTTTTCTTGATTTGTCGGGAAGAGCGCCTATGTAAAAAAGACTATACGGCGGATTATGTATATTTCTAAGCTTGTCCGGATAAGCCTCATCCTCCATTGTTACAAAGCCGATATCCTTCTGCTGAAATAATATCCACTCCTTCTCTACGTCATAGGAAGCTCTTGATTCAAGGATTATTTTTCTGTCATCATCTGTGAAAAATAAAATATCAAAAAGCTCATTCTTTGGCATAAAAAACAGCTTTTCTGCCGTTATACTGCAATCATGCAGAAGCTTTTTCTTCGCATTGCTTATATCTGTAAGGCTTGTAAGCCAGTATTTGAACTTCATGATACAGCACCTCCCCAGAACTTCTCATTGATGCTTCTGTAGCATATAGCTTCGTTGAGATGCTTTGTCTTTATGTTTTCACAGCCGTCCAGATCAGCTATTGTACGCGCAACCTTAAGTATCTTGTGGTATGTGCGTGCCGTCAGTCCAAGCTTGTCAAACATATTTTCCATGTATCTTTTCTCTCGACTGCCGAGGGAACAGTATTTTTCCAGCTTGTCAGTTGATATTTTTGAATTATAAGAAAAGCTCTCACCTTTAAACCTTTCCTTTTGAAGCTCGTGGCAGTGCATAACACGCTTTCTTATGTCCGCAGATGATTCATTGGATGTAGTACTGTTTATATCCTCAAAGCTAAGCGGTGACGCCTCCACACATATATCAATTCTGTCTATTATAGGCTGTGAGACCTTATCAAAATATCTGCGCAGAGTCGGCTCTGAGCAGCGGCACCTTTGCATATCGGGATAATATCCGCAGCTGCATGGGTTCATCGCACCAAAAAGCAGAAAATTAGCCGGATAAGTCACGTTTCTGCCGGCTCTTGAAAGCCTGATGCAGTGCTCCTCAAGCGGAGCCCTGAGCAGATCCAGCAGGCCGCCCTTAAACTCTGCGAGCTCATCCAAAAACAAAACGCCATTGTGTGCAAGCGATATCTCGCCCGGATTAATTCTCGTTCCTCCGCCGATTAATGCGGCCTGGGTGACGGAATAGTGGGGATTTCTGAATGGTCTGCTGTCCCTTAAGGAGCTGTCATTGTCCAAAAGACCACAGATGCTGTATATTTTTGACAGCTCAAGTCTCTCATTTTCACTAAGAGGAGGCAGAATGGACGGCATACGCTCTGCTATCATTGTTTTGCCTGCACCGGGAGGTCCGACAAGCAGTATATTGTGCATACCACCAGCAGCCACCTCACATGCTCTTTTAATAAATTTCTGTCCGTTAACATCACAAAAATCGGCGTATTTTTCATCCATTTGCAGCTCATGTGCTGTGCCAGTTTTCTGACACGTAAATGCTGCCTCATCAAACTGTGCAATTACATCATTTAAATGGCTTATCCCAAATATTTTTGCACCGCAGACGAGTCTGCCTTCATTTTCATTCTGCTTTGGAATAATAAACTTTCCAATGCCTTTGTTGTACTCATCAAATACAATCGGCAGAATACCGCTGACCGGCAAAATTTCACCGTTTAGATTTAGCTCACCTGCAAGTGTGCAGCCCTTTATGCTATCAGCGTCAATCACCCCCATAGCTGTTAAAACAGCAACAGCTATAGGCAGATCAAAGCCTGTTCCGGTCTTTTTAATATTTGCAGGCGATAGATTTACTGTGATACGCTTGGCAGGCAAAACAATGCCAACGCTGTGCAGCGCTGTTTTAACACGTTCCTTTGCTTCTCTCACCTCTGAGGTAAGATTTCCAACCATATCAAAAACAGGCATGCCGGTTGAAATATCAACCTCCACCTGTACCGGAATCGCACTGATTCCATCCAAAACAGCCGTTCTGACTGTACTGTACATATATACTCCTATTCCAATTGGGGTAAATGCATAGACAAATGCACAAAAGACATGGCTCTATGATAACATATTTTTGCCTTTTGTAAACACCTATTCGAGCAGTTTTCGTAATTTTTTCAAACCGGCCTTTTCAATTCTTGAAACATATGACCTCGAAATGCTGAGCGTTTTAGCAATCTGCCTCTGTGTCAGCTCTTTTTCACCGTCTAGGCCAAAGCGTTTCGTAATAATATAATATTCTCTGTCCGATAAAACGCTTCTCATATTTTTCCTTAAAATCTTAAGTGATTCAGACACCTCTATATCCGATACCACATCAGATTGTCCATTCTCGATCACATCCACCAGATGAATCTGGTTTCCCTCCTTGTCAGTGCCTATAGGTTCAAATATGGACACATCACCCCGGCTCTTTTTACGGCTTCTAAAGTGCATCAGAATCTCATTTTCGATGCATCTGATTGCAAAGGTTGCAAAACGATTTCCGTAATCAGCCTTGAATGATGACACTGCTTTTATCAGTCCTATAGTGCCTATGGATATGAGCTCCTCCATCTCATCCTCGCTTACTGCATATTTTTTTGTAACATGTGCCACAAGGCGCATATTGTGTAATATAAGCTCATCCTTAGCTTCTTTATCATTTTGAGCCACTTTTTTCAGACATTCCGTCTCACGTTCTAAACTAAGCGGTGATAAAAATGTATTCACATGGTAAATAGTAACCCGAGAATCCCCTTTGTAACCCAAGACTCCCTCTTTGTAAATGAAAATCCTGTTTTGTAAGCGAGATTCCCGGTTTGTAAATGAAATTCCCGGTTTGTAAGCAAGATTCCCGAATTTTCATTTCTATTTCGATATGATATAATACGTTCAGCAATAAATTTGCGTACAACAACCAGAGATCAATTCTCTCTCGAAATTTTTGTATTCGGAGAATCCATCCCCGTTTTTGATTGGATAGAGTTGTTCTATTCTGGCTCTGGCGGCACTCAGCAAATTTATTTGTTACTTTTTGAGAAGTTTAGGCTTTAAGATGATGTTCTCGGCGGCAACCGGTGAGCATCCCAGTTTTTTAAGCACATCTTCTCCATAGTAAAAGCTGAATGTTTCGTATGGGCTACGGTTGTTCAGCTTTTTTCTTTTATAAGAATTGATATGGTTCATCATCAGAGTAATATCCTGTTGTGTCAGCTCATCGAAACTGCTTCCTTTTGGCAGGATACGACGTATCAATTCATGGTTGACTTCACAGGCTCCTTTTTGATAAGGAGCACTTGGATCGCAATAAAATATCTTTGTTCTATTGCATGGAATGGTGCTACGTTTTTCGATTTCCTTTGGATTTGAAAATTCACTTCCGTTATCTGTCAGAATAACCGGAAACAAGCTATTAAATGTTTTTGCCCCAAGGACTTCATCCAATAAGTTTATGATCTCTATTACAGAGGCTGATGTATTTGCGTCCCGCAAAAAAGCCAGCATGAGACTGCTTTCTACAAAGTGTATGGTAAGAAGACATTTTCCTCCCACACGACCAATCACGCTATCCATTTGTACAATGGTCGTTTCCGGGTTTGCTCCCAGATATTTTTGAAAGTCAGCGTAGCTTCGTTCAATACGGCAGCCCCGGTCAACTTTAAATTCAGGCTTCTTATAACGGGGACGGTATTTCACTTTACGGGGCAGATCAATGTTCCTGATATCAAAGAGCTGGGCATCCACGTAGTTATACAATGTCTTTTCACTGCACATCAGTTCATCTACATGAGCAAGATAGATTTGATGAAGCGACTGCCCGTTTTTAACTAAAGGACTGATGATCCCGTTAATTCTTGCAATATCATCTTCGTTGGACATGATACCGGTTCTGGCTTCCGAAACAGCATGATGTGCACGCTCATGTGCATCTGCCGGATCATAAATACGTTTTAATAACGTGCATTTCGGCAGCTGACTGCAACCATTACAAACATAAGGTGGCTTATTTTTGACAGAACAGACATCTTCTACAAAATCAGAACAATGTAAGGTGCATTCAGAACACAGGCTGCATTTGTAAGCAGATTGGTGTGTACAGCTTGTTCCGCAAATCCTTTTTGCTTTGCATGTAGCACGGAATTTACAAGGATTATACGGATATCCAGGACGACCGCTTTTCTTGTCATAGGAATACTTTTTAATCTCCTTGGCAATGGTTGTACGGTCCTTTCCTAACTCTTTGCCAATTGCCCCAAAGGATGCATTCTCCTGAAGGCGTTGAGCAATAATCATTCGATCTTCATAAGATAAAAACTTTGACATGGTGACTCCTTTCCAGCCGCCAGAAATCAAAGCATAACAGAAAAGAGACCAACTATCCAGTCAGTCTCAATTCATTTGTAAAAGAAAATCCATACCTTTCTTTTACACTGATAACTATTAACTTTTACACTTATCCAAGATAGCTGGTATGGAATCTTGGATTACAATTAAGCAAATGTATTCACATAGCACCCTGTCATTATTTGCTTATAATATATTATGTTCAAATCTGTATTTTGTGATATAATCTTTGCCATGAATAGAAAAATAGACTACAAAATCAATGAAAATGATACAGGAAAAACAGTAGAAGGCTTTTTGAAGGAGCATGGCTACACACATCAGGTGCTTGTCAGGCTGAAGCAGACAGACCATGGCATACTAAGAAACGGTATATGGGCCTATACAAATGAAAGGCTGTGTAAGGATGATTTAATCACAGTCCAAATTGTTGAAAACGAATGCTCTGATAATATAGCACCCGTAAATCTGCCTCTTGATATAGCATACGAGGACGATGATATCATCGTAATAAACAAGCCGTTTGATATGCCTGCCCATCCATCCGCCGGAAACCATGACAACACGCTTGCAAATGCGCTCATGTACTACTATGGCAGTCAGAACAAGTCGTTTGTATACAGATGCATAAACAGGCTGGACAGAGATACCACAGGGCTTACAATTGTCGCAAAGCATGCACTTGCAGGCGGGATACTTGGCAACGCTGTCGCAAAGCGTGCCATACACCGGACATACTACGCCGTCTGCAGTGGGTGTACACCTATATGCATGCGCATCAGTGCTCCGATTGCAAGAAAGGATGCTTCCACCATAGAGCGGTGTGTTGATTTCAAACGCGGTGAATATGCAGTAACCGACTTTATCAGAATCAAATATAACCCTGATAATAATTTATCGCTTGTCAAGCTAAGACTTCTTACCGGACGCACTCACCAGATACGCGTCCATATGAAGTATATCGGTTTTCCACTGATAGGTGACTTTTTATATAATCCCGACTATACATATATATCCAGACAAGCACTGCACTCAGGGCGTCTTGTTTTCACGCACCCTGTCACAGGACAAAAAATGAACCTCATATCTGATATTCCATCAGACATGAAGTCCCTGTTCTAGCTGGTTTATTTTATCCTTTTCGTATGGGATATGCCCTTTTAAAACCTCTTTTTTTATGTAGCTGTAAGTATATTCTTCTCCCTTTACAGAGAGCATGACAAGCAGATACTCAAGCATTGCTTTTGTATCGGGATGAATCATGTAGTGATCCACGCTTTTTTCATAGTATTCCAGTGCACTTTTGGCGGTGTACTTTTCTTTCTGATAGTTTTTTGAGGCGCTTACACGGTCTATAAACATCTCGCAGACATACCTTATGGGCATTTTCATGCCCTCCATTTTTGTATGTGTTTTATCGTCCCCCGGCTTTGAAACAGCATAGTCAATCCAGTACTCCAGGTGATGCTTATTGCGTCCCTTGTGATGAAGCCACGCAGATGAATAGCCCCTGTCGGCTCTCTCCGCATTATTCGGACTCATATACCCCTTGTAATACCTGCAGCCGACGAGAAACTCAGTCGGTGAATATTTTGACATGTCATGAAGAAGTCCCTGTTTATAAAGCCCTATCCTAAAGCACCCCTGCATGACTAAAATCTTATGATGTGTAATTGTTATAAAATGTCTTATTGCTTTCATATGTCTATCTGCCTATGAGGATGTATACCGACTGCGGTGAGACATCTGCATACTGCTGGTTTTCACACAGCACCGGAGTGTCATAAAACGGTTCTTTGAGCGTAGAATCGCAGACTGCATACCATTTCATTCCTTTCTTTAGCTTAGGAAGAGCTAACTTCTCCCTGGATGAATAAAAATTGTAAGCTACGTATACATAGTCTTTATTCACTTCATTGTAATCCCCACAGTACATCACACCTACACATAGCTTTGTGGCATCACACTCGCCTATCCAGGCATTCTTGCAGTGATAGGACAAATCAGGATACCCAACAGCCTTGTAATCGCTGAATTTAAACGGCTTTGGACAGGAAATAACAGGATGCTCATCCCTGAATTTGATAAGTCTGGTTAAGAACCTGATGTTTTCCCTTCTGCTATGCTCATTTGACCAGTTCACCCAGCCTGTAGGGTTGTCCTGACAGTAAGCATTGTTGTTGCCATCCTGTGAATTACAGATCTCATCACCTGCCATAATCATAGGCACTCCCTGTGCCAAAAACAAAAGAAGCATGGCATCCTTCCACTTAAGTTTTCTTATCTCACGGATAAACCTCTTTCGCGAAGGACCCTCACAACCGTAATTATTGCTGAAATTCCATGAAGGACCATCAGCATTTTTCTCACCATTGGCCTCATTGTGGCGGTCATTGTACATGAATAAATCGCTCAGGGTAAAGCCGTTATTGCTTGATATATAGTTTATAAATCCGACATTCTCCCCCTGCTTTTTCTGCTGGTTTAAAAGCTCATACATATTGCAGTTGATATGGTTTAACATCATACGCGCCGCAAACTGGTACTCCTCCTTGTCAATATAGAGATTTTCATATGTCCTGTTTTGCGGTACAACCGACATATCAAAGCCATCATAGAGTATCTTTGTCCGGCTAAGGAGAGCATCCTGCACAATCGCAGTAACAGGCAGCCTGTCCCCAAGCAGCTTAAAACCATCTACATGAAAGCTCATGACCCAGTATCTGAGCGCATCGAGTATCAGATTGTGGTCAGTTCCGTCCGGAAAATACATCTCTACAATACATTCCATGCCATTTTTGTGCAGCCTTTCAACGAGACGCCTAAGCTCATTGGAGGCATCTGAAGCGTCACTGGCATATGATGCTTTTACGGCAAAATAATTTCCGTAGGTATAGCCCCAGAAATTGACCTTGTCATTTTGCTTGTCGGTGTGCACACTTTGCTCATCCTTTAAGGAATACTTCGGCTTTGCATATTCCGGAATATCGTGCTTTACAGGGATTGTCATTTCTTCAAACTCGTATACAGGCATGAGAAGAATTGAAGTAAAGCCTAATTTCTTGATGTAATTTATTCTGTCAGATACAGCCTCAAAGGTGCCCTTATGCTTTTTGTCCCCTGAAACATCCATGGAAAAACCTCTCACATGCAGCTTATACAGCTTCATCCGGTCCCTGGTTATCTCGGGAAAGCTGTCATATTTCCAGTCAAAATCACTACTGTCTATCCCGCAGGCTATTTCGTAGTCATTGTCACTTCTTGTTTTATCATTCCATTTTTCTCTGCCGAAAATTCTTGTGGCATAGGGATCTATGCACCTTTTTCCATTAATTCTAAAATAATATGCATACTCATTCCCGCAAAAGCCATGAAGTCTCACAGAGTAAAGTGAGCCTGTCGAATACTCGGCAGGTATATCAATCACACAGGCAGTATTTCCCGATTTATCAAGTAAAACAATGCTACATTCATCCTCTTTTTCTGCTGCAAAGGTGAATACTGCACTATCCCCCTCAATATAAGCACCTGTTTTTAAAAAGTTTCCCTTTGTTAGTCGAAAATTCATGCAACACCATCCAATCAATAATTCTAGTATTTATTTATTATACTAGTTTTGACTTTTTTTGTATAGAATAATTTGATATAATATAATAGTTACTTTAGATTACTATAAAGAAAGAGGTACAATATGGCAGAAAAAGCAACACCTGTTACACCTGATGAGGCAGACGATATCCGCGTAACACTTGATCTGGACAACGGAAGTGTCGAATGCAAGATTATCACAATTTTTGATGCAGATCACATGGATTACATAGCTCTTCTACCGTTAGACAAAAATGGCAACGAGAATGAGAGCGGCGAAGTGTATCTGTATCGCTATTTCGAGGACGAGGAAGGTCTTCCGAGAATAGAAAACATCGAATCCGACGACGAGTACGAGGCTGCTGCCGACAGATTCGATGAGCTTTTGGATGACGAAATGTTTGATGATATTTAATCATCTCTACTATTATTTTGTCTAGGCTCTTTACTTTCACGGACAAACCTGGAGGCTTGGGCTGATTTATCGTTTACCGACTTGACCGAGTAAACAGACAAGCTTGTCTTTGCACGGGTCATGCCGACATAAAACAGCCTTCGCTCCTCCTCTATGTCCTTTTCAAGCACAGCCTTTTTATACGGCATTATCCCTTCATTTGCATCAATTATATACACGTTTTCAAATTCAAGCCCCTTTGAGCTGTGAAGGGTTGCAAGTGTCACGGCATTAGGGTCACTTTCTTTCGATAAAGACATAAGCTTCATCTGCTTTGTATATTCCCTTATATGCTCATACCACTCTTCATATGTAGCAAAGCCCTTGGCTCCTGACTGGATTTCATCCAGTATATCAAACAAATCCTCTTTATTTATATTTCTATACTCGGCATATTCAGCTAAAAAGTCGTCATAGCCAATCCCTCTTCTGATATAGTTTATGCTGGCATATGGATTCATCCGGCTTATAAGCTTCATGTCATACTCAAGCTTTTCTATCCGCTCAGCTATCCACGGCTTTTCATCAAACAGCTTAATCCACTCATCAAATGCCACAGTTGCATCACACAGGCTGTCTCTTGACAGATACCGCTTTGGTCTGTTCATAATCTGCAAAAAATCAGCTCTGTCTCTGCTGCCTCCTGCAATTCTTTGGTATGTAAACAAGTCTCTGGCAATCCAGTGCTCATATATATTAGGTATATTATCCTTGGTTTTGAATGGGATATTATAGCTCATAAGCTGCTCTATAAGCTGTCTTGGCTGGGTATTTGTCCTGAAAAGCACCGCAAAGTCGCTGAATACAGCTCCCGCCTTTATCTTTTTATCTATATCGCGTATAAGAAAGATATTTTCGTCTCTTCTGTTTTCAAAATCAGCAAACGTAACAGGCGCCTTTGACTTGCTTGCCGCAATGATTTTCTTATCAAATCGCTCCCTGTTGTGCGAGATGAGATTCAACGAGGCCTCCACTATATATCTGCCACATCTGTAATTAGTATCTAAAAGGATTCTTTTTGCATTCGGATAGTCCTTCTCAAACCCAAGCATTATCTCAGGCTTTGACCCTCTGAAGCGGTATATTGACTGGTCATCATCTCCTACAATAAACAGATTATTCTGTGGAGCGGCAAGCATTTTTATAATCTCATACTGCAGACGGTTAATATCCTGAAACTCGTCAATCAGTATGTATTTATACTTGTTCTGCCACAATGCCAGTATATCAGGTCTTTCCTTAAACAGCTCATAAGTATACGAGAGCATATCATCAAAATCAATAAGCCTGTTTTCCTTAAGCCTTGTCTCATATTTTTTATATATATCCCTGAATATTTCCTCACCACACACTCCAGAGTAGAAATTTTCTATATCAATGCGGCTGTTTTTAATCAGACTGATTTCAGCAAGTAAATTGCCTATAAACTCATTCTCATCTTTGTATTCAAGGCGGTAGTAGGATAAAATTTCCCTGATAAAGCCGTATCTCACAGACTCATCAGCAATATTGGCACTTGTAAAGCGATATGCATATTTGAGTATCGTAAAAAAGACAGCATGAAAAGTACCAAAAGATACGTTCACCCTCTCGTCTTTCATCAGTGAATTAAAACGCTCCTTCATCTCATTTGCAGCAGCCTTGGTAAAGGTGATAACTAAAATCTCAGAAGGCTTCACATGATGCTTTGTTATTAAGTTTTTAGTCCTGTGTGTGATAACTGCGGTCTTACCGGAACCCGGTCCTGCTAAAACAAGCATAGCGCCATCCTTGTGTTCGATGGCGCCAAGCTGGGCTTTGTTAAAATTCATAAAATACCCTTTGTTAATAGATTAGTTATTAGAAAGCTTTTCTATGCCTTTCTTAATTCTGGCTATAGACTCCTCTTTGCCAAACACCTCCATAAGCTCTGTAGCTCCGCCCGGTGTCATCTGCTTGCCTGAAACAGCGGTACGGATTGGCCACATAACATAGCCTATCTTATAGCCCTTTTCTGTAGCATATGCCTTAAGAGTCTCAAAAAGTGCATCATTTGAGAAATCATCACAGCTTTCAAGAATAGGAACTACATCGTTTAATACCTCAAGTGATGTCTCTGGGTTTGTCTTCATCTTCTTGTGAGTATACATTGCAATATCATAATCCGGAAGCTCTTCAAAGAAATCAATATGTTCCTTGATATCAGGGAATATCTCAATACGTGTCTGAACCATTCTTGCTATCTTCTTAAGGTCATAATCCTTTGTGACAACCTCCTTAATGTATGGCAATGCCATCTCATAGAATTTGTCAAAATCAAGCTTCTTTATATACTCTCCGTTCATCCATTTAAGCTTTGTGAAGTCGAATACAGCAGGTGATTTGCTCATATGATGATAATCAAACTTCTCAACAAGCTCAGGAAGTGACATGATCTCCTGATTGTCTGAAGGGCTCCAGCCAAGAAGCGCTACAAAGTTTACAATAGCCTCTGTAAGGAATCCCTGATCCAGTAAATCTTCAAAGGATGAGTGACCGCATCTCTTTGAAAGCTTATGATGCTCCTCATCTGTGATAAGCGGACAGTGTACATATACAGGTACATCCCATCCAAATGCCTCATAAAGTCTGTTATACTTAGGGGATGATGAAAGATACTCGTTTCCTCTGACTACATGTGTGATGCCCATCAGGTGATCATCTACTACGTTTGCGAAATTGTATGTAGGATATCCGTCAGATTTGATAAGAATCATATCATCAAGCTCTGCATTATCTACTGTGATATCTCCGTAAATCTCATCCTCGAATGTGGTTGTGCCCTCTGTAGGGTTGTTCTGTCTGATAACATATGGCTTGCCGGCCGCGAGATTTGCCTCAATCTCCTCCTTTGACAGGTGTAAGCAGTGTTTATCATATATAGAGATTTCCTTTCCTGCAACAGTTGTTTTAAGACTGTCAAGACGCTCCTTGTCACAGAAGCAGTAATATGCCTCTCCCTTGTCAATAAGTTCCTTTGCATACTTCATGTAGATACCCTGTGCCACACGCTCACTCTGCACATATGGACCGCATCCGCCATCCTTGTCAGGTCCCTCATCATGGAAAAGTCCAGTCGCTTCGAGTGTCCTGTTTATAATATCAACAGCACCCTCCACCTGGCGTACCTGATCTGTATCCTCTATACGGAGAATGAAATCACCGCCCTCATGCTTTGCAATCAGGTAAGCATACAGTGCTGTTCTTAAATTTCCTACATGCATTCTTCCTGTCGGGCTTGGTGCAAATCTTGTTCTAATCTTACTCATTTTAAAATGTGCTCCTCTATATTAATATTTTTTAGTCATTTTTCAATTTGAAATTATATAACAATATGGAAATTTTATCAATCCTCAGATTGAACTTCCATATCAAGCTCTGCGATTTTATTTAAAATTCTGTTTACCTCGTGGATTCTGTCACCAAGCTCGCTCCTATGTGATAAAATCTCTCGTCTTAGCCTGGTTATAGTCTCCACATTGCAGGACATCCTGCCCCTTAATTTTTGTCTCCTGACTATAAGTTCATGCTTCTGCTCAACCATCTCCTTGTGATCCACAATAGCGTTTGTGTAGTTGAGCCATACTCTGGCATCGTAGAAGTCATTTTTACTAAGCACCGAAACAAGCTTTTTGCTGTTGTATTCCAGATCCTCGTTTGTCCTTCTGAAGCGCTCCTTGTCTTTTACAGCGAGAAGATACTGCTCATAGTTGTATACAAATTCCTTTGAATTCTTCACATGATACTTCTCGTATGTGTAGTCAACAGCATTTTTTATACTTACATACTTGATCTTCACTCTGTTTTCAAGAGCTACTGCTTTATTTTTGGATGCTGCAGCGCTTTTTACTTCATCTGAATAGCTTTGATATGTCAAAAGCACAAACGAGCCTGCAACCGCTGAAAGAAGTGCCCCGATAAGCATAAAGATAGTGGTATCGGCTCCATATACAATCTGCATCAGCGTGCATACAGCTACCACTACAGCAAAAAATACCACTAAAAGCACTGCGTACACCCTAAATGCCCGCTGTCTGCTTTTGGCATATTCACCATCTATATCGAACTGCACTTTTTCTCCCTCGAGATACCTCAGGTCTTTATTTATTACATCCAGACTGCTTTCGTTTTTTTCAAGACGCTTTATTGCCCGCGGAATCTCATCCTCCAGCTGCTGCATCTGCGCATACTGGCTGTCTGATATGCGGTTTTTGGTCTTTAAAAAATCACTTCTGGTCTTTTCGAGTGTCAATATGTTTGCAGCCGCATCATTCATGGTCTTTTTATCTGTCTCTGACATATTTTCCATCCTTTCTATGTCAGTCAGATAATTTGTGACAAGTGCATACTCTGTTCTGTTATCCTCAAGTTCTCTGGCGGCATCAACCATCTGTTCACATATTTCAACTACATTGAACCCTTTAGTACTCTCATCCGGTATACTCTCAATATGTAATTGTGTATCATCGGTCTTTTTTTTGCGTTTAAATAACATGCGCCCTGTAATCCTCTTTGTATTTCAAAATTGTTTCTTTTGGTCTGCCCTCATCGCAACCATCTGAAGCTTCTGCATATACGCCCTTTAATACGCTGTCCAGATTATTTATTTCCTGCTCTGTAACACTATATTCCCTGACAATACGCGCATATCCTATATCGTTATTATCAAGCTTATAGGCATATAGACAAGACCACAGCGATTTTCTGTCCCCATTTTGCCTGAAAGCCTCAAGATATAAATCCGCTGCTATATCAAACAAAAACAGCTGCACATAGGCTGTAGCCAGATTGTGATATATGTTTCCGTACAATACACGCTCAGTATGCTTTGCATCCTCACATGACAGCAGCTTTTTGTATTCAAAAATTGCTGCAGTGTACTTTTTCTTCTCCATCAGTCTGTCTGCCCTGATTTTCAAGCACTCAAACTCGCTCTTTTCCTCGAGCTCCTTAAGTGCATCATGTGTGTTCTTAAGCTCCTCCTTAGTGCAGTAGCCGCTGTACTCAAGCAGCTCAGTCACAAAAGCAGACAGTCTGCCGTTTGTGGATATAATGGTTCTAAGATGCATGGCAAGCTTTGGCAGATGTGCATGGTTTTCAATCCAGGTGCACAGCTCAAGACTCATAAAGTCATCATCCAAAAGATATGTATTGTTGATTATATAATAATTAAGCTCCTCTATCGAGTAAACATTTATAGACACACCCTCTATGTAATAGGGCATGGCTGCTATAGCTTCATTACACAGTAATAATTCTCCCATATGCCCTCCTACATAGTCATCTCATAGTGCCAGACTTTGCCCGAGCTCATAAATATTTCGCCAAAGCCTAAATCCTTAATCTCTATATCTATCCTGTCATCAGATACAGGTGTCGCCGTAATTCTGATGCGTGTAGCCCTATCCGGCCTGGGCGGCATATCCGTAAGTCTTAGTGTCTCAATCTTTGCCTCCCTGCTTTTAGGAAGCTGCTTCCAGAAATCCACCTCATAAGAGCCTGAAATTATAACCTCACACTGCCCCTTGGATTCAAACCAGTTGCTTCCGGCACTGATAAGATTATAAAACGACAGTTCTCCCTTATCATGTACCTTAAGGCTCAGATTGAACTTCATCTCATTCTCGCCCATATATACAAAAGGCCATTCTGCTTCCCTATCCCTCGTGGCTGCCGCATAGCATGCCCCCTTAGTAAAGAGGTTATTGCCCATGAACACTCGTCTTCCCTTGCACAAAAGTGCAACAGACTGTTTCATCCAGCCCTCAGCAAACGTATCTCCCACGAGAAAGACCGTTGAGATAATCTGATTCTTAAAGCTCTCATTTATTATATCCAAAAAGCTTTTGTCCTTATCATTTTTATCCAGAGTATAGCTTATGCTTTCATCTATAGATACTACCTGTGGCGTTGTGCGAAGATCCCTCTTTAGGGAATAAAAAAATATACTTTCCTTTTCCTGCATAAACATCACCACATCATGAAGCCACAGTGAATTGTCCTGGTTCAGTGCAAAATAATAAAAGCTCTCCTTTCGGTCTATGACCGTAAGCTGTCTGGAATTTATGCCAAGCCTGACCGCCATGCCATAAAACATGCTCACGTTCTCCTTTGTCAGCCTGTCAACACATATAACAAGCCTGTCAAAGGATGAAGGATTACCAAGCTTGGATGGCAGTTCCATAACCTTTTTAAGAAACAAGGCCAAAAGCTCCTCTGCCATAAATGAATCATCATCGATGACTATTTTTTCACTATTCAGTGCTCTCTTAAGCAGCTGGTCAATACAAACCATCTCACCGCTTTTAGAGAGTCTTCTTGCCTCATCTCCATAATACCATTTGCCAATGCTCTTACGGCGTGCAAGTACAAGAGGAATCTGAAACTCCTCGCTGCCCGCAACAGTGCTGACAGTCTCCGGCTCTTTCATATTCTGTTGAAAAAAACTAACCATAGCATAGCTGTCATTTAAGTCTATGCCTATATAGTATGAATTGCCATTATGTCCCATTATAAATCCTCTTAAATCAGCTTAAACAGCTGCTTAGTCGCAGCATCCAGCCTTTTATATTCGTCTATATTGCTCTTTAAGGTTGTCTCATCAGACAGTGTATCTGAAATTATCATCTCATTAATCAGATTATAGCGGCTGTGATCATTGTCACCCGGTATATTGTTGCATGTAAGACGATTGCTCTCTTTCACCTCTATGCTGTTGTCATGCTCCTCAGTAATATAATACCTGATCAGCTCACCGAAAAATATGACAAATGTCTTTACGTATATGCCGTCGTACATCTCAACCATATCCTCTGAATTAAACTCTTCGCCATCCTCGTCTCGGCTGTAATGCAGCACAACATGAGTCCCCGGAGTACTCTCATACTGTAAAAATGCCTTGTCATAGATGAAATACTTCTCCAGCAGTCTGTAATCAAGCCTCGCAAAAAAATCAAAATACATATTATTATATATATAATATTTAAGCAATGTATCTTCAATCTCAAGTTCAGCCTGAGTGATATCTGTTTTCTCAGCAAAATGCTTCAATAGGGCTAACTGGCAGGCATCATTTAATGTTCTGTTTCCAATAAATCGCTTTTCGATAATATCAAAAATAAAATCAGCCTTGCACCCGCCACTATGCAGATATCCATGTGCCACAAGAGATATATAAGCTAAAATCAGCTTTTCATTTCCGGCTCTTTTATAGTATTCCATAAAGATATCCGATATCTTTTCAGGCTCAATCTGCGTATAAATACCCTGTTCGAGAATACGCTCATCGAGCTTCATGGAAGATATTGAAAACTTATCAGCGGCATGCCACAGGTTAATCAGCTCGTCTGTAGGCCCGGTATAGTTTTCACACAGGTATTTAAGCACCAGGTCACTGTATTTGCCTGTTTTAAAGGCAGATATGGCAAGCTGAACCATAAAATCATCATCTACATGCTGCACCTTAAGCGCATTCTCACACAAAACCACCTTTGATGCGGCAGCAAGCATGTCTATTCCATACTCCATGGCCATATCATATGCCTTTTCATAGAGGCGGTTTGATACAAGCATGTCAATAAGATATTTTCTTGCATCCTTTTGCAGGGTATCAAAATTAATGCTTTGCAAAAACGGCCTGACGTAATCCTCATAATCGTGAAGCTGACAATATTTTAAAATTCTGTATCCCATAACAGCTTTGTAGGAATCAGAAAAGGATTCACTATAAAATACAGGTTTAAACAGCTTCAAATCATCCTTTGTAAAATCAGAATAATCCCTTACATGCTTAAAATGTGACACTATATACTGTGGTCTGTCAGGCGAGAGGCTTATACACCTGTCAAGGTATTTCTCGGCATCCATCAGCCTCTGCAGTCTGTATGAGATGCTTTTAACATATCTATAGCCCCTTGAGTCCTCAAAAAGTATAACATAGTCGTTTGAAAACAGTTCAAAATAAGCACACTGGTCTGTAACCGGAACTATCTGAGGCTCCTTCATTTCATTCTGATATATGATAGCTCTCACTATGCGCTTATCAAATACAATAAGCTTGTGAGTATATATAATATCTGAAAAAGCTGCCGACAGCTCTTCATTGATAAATCCCAACTCAAGCATATCCTCGTATAAAACAGCCAGATTGTCATCAATATGCCTAAGCTGTGCCTGGTCCATGGCAAACCTACCCATAGCTTTCCTGTACTTGTGGTAGACCTCAGGCTCTGTTTCCTTGGCAGCAATTATATTGTTGTAAAGCACTGCAAGCTTTCGGTATGGCAGCTTATTATCAAAGCTGAAATACATCTGGATAATCTTTGGCACAGGGGAAATCTGCCTGTCATCCATCGTAAGGAGATACGACTCATACAAGCCTGTCAGACGCAGCTTATTCTCGATACCCAGCTCAAACCATTTATGAAAACAGGTATCATTTTTGTGTCCCTTAATCAGGTAGCTGCATATGATGCCGACATACTCTGCCTCCGGACATATCTCATAGGCTGCTGTAAGAAGCTCATATACTCTGTTATCGAACCCGCCTGCCAGATCAACCGCCTCAAAAATTGCTCCGGCAAGCTCCTTTGTCAGAGCCTTTTCCTTTACGGCCCAGCTTAGGATGCGAAGCTCAAATACCGACAGCTCCTTTATCAGATAAGGATCCTGTGATATAAGATAATAAGCTTCAATATACAAATACGGAGACGAACAGCCTCGCAGTACCCAGTATTTTATATCTTTAAGCTTACCGGCACTGTCATCAAAATACTGATCCCTCAAAAATAAAAGTACCCAGAACAAAAGCACAGAGTCAGGATTTTCATAAAAAATCAGCTCCACTTCATGTGTCATATTGTCAACGTATGAAGGCTCTCTCTCTAACAGCGTCATCAGATACAGATAATAGCCCCAGATTGGAGCTTTCTTATCAGGATTACTGTGCTTGAAATCATCAAGAATCCACTTAGCTTCCTGCCTTTGCCTGTTGATAATAAATGCCTGAGCCTTCATCAGCTCATACATATGCTCATCCGGCACGAGTGCATGCAGGTGGTTTAATATGCTTATAGTCTCGTTTGCCCATACCCCGGTCACTATCCGCTTCAGCCTGAAACTGGTATAAAGCTCCATGATTCCGACCATGCATTCCTTTATGTCCTTTGTCACAGCTATATCACTTATGCTGCCATCATCATCTCTTACACCGGCCGTGATATCTATTGTAAAGCTCTGATATACACCATCAATATATATACGGCCAAAATTACGTCCGGCATGCATTGCAGATGCATCGATGATATACTCATACAGATAGGTTTTACCTATAAAATCATCAAGCGTTAAAACAGGCTTAGACAGCTTTATGAATTCACAATCCGTGCGCAGGCGTATCTCGGTATATCCCCAGTTATCCTTTGTTATGGTAAAGCATCCACTCTGTGGCTCTTTAGAAGCCATAAAAATCTCCTCTGACTTGTCTACACTAATGGAAACAGGCTGTTTTTTGTTTACGCCAATCAGAAACTCCTCCATATTCTGACCGGATGGTCTGGCGCAGGCAAAGCCCTCATAGGTCAGTCTCTCATATACATTGTCATAAGGAATTGTGTTTAAAAAATTGCGATTATAAAACAGATGATAAGCCTCATCCCAATTAGATGCCGCAAGCCTTGTAAAATCATCAAGGCTCTTTACAGCTCCGGTGGATGCTTCCGCATAGAGCCTTGTGATTCTTGCACAAAAAGAAAGACTGTACTCTATCTGATTGCATACAATCACAAATTTGCCCTCGCAGGCATCGCCCTCCGTGAGCCCCTTACTGTTAAATTGATAACGAATCCTGACTTTCTCGCCCTCGAAGTGCGGATTCAGACACTCCATCCTAGGATTAGTCGAATAAACTATGCCACAGATTTTTATCTGATTCGTACTTTCTATTACAAAGCTTCCCGCTTCGCTTCTTCCCTCAATGACCGAAAGGTCTATTGTCTCCTCTGAAAACGCCAAAATCGGTTTCGTGCCATTAAATCTGCCGGCAGCTATCTGCCCTATACGTGCTCGCACAATTGTTACCCCGTTTACGTTAAATGTTGATTTTTTATACACTTATTATATAATGTAAATTATATACGATTTGCAATGCTGTTGCAATGCAAATCAGAAAGGAAATTACAACTAATGATAGAACAAAAGGAGCATTTTCACGGCAGTGACCTTGAAAAAATAGAAAAAATATACGGTATAAAGAAAGAAAATATTGTGAGCTTTGCAGCAAATGTCAACCCACTCGGTGAATCCGGTAAACTAAAGACGGCACTGTCTGAGCGCATTGATGCAATCACAAAATACCCGGACAGGGAGTATACTTCTCTCAGAAAGGCTATCGGCAGCTACTGCAAGTGCGATTACAATCACATAACAGTCGGAAACGGATGCACGGAGCTCATCTCACTTTTCATTCAGATTACAGCCCCTAAAAAGACACTTCTACTTGGTCCGACTTACTCTGAGTACGAGCGCGACCTAAGGATAAACGGCAGTGATATCTCCTACTATTTTCTTAAGGAAAAGGATGATTTTAAGATTAATTCGGATGAATTCATCTCTGCAATCACAGCTGATACCGACCTTGTCATCATCTGTAATCCCAACAATCCGACCGGCAGTCTTATCACACCGGATAAGCTCAAAACAATTTTAACCCATTGTAAAGAGACAAATACTTATGTGATGATAGACGAGACATATATAGAGTTTGTGCCGGATGTTGATGAGCTTTCAGCAATACCTCTGACTGAATTGTTTGACAATGTGATTATATTACGCGGCACATCCAAGTTTTTTGCCACTCCGGGACTTCGTCTGGGCTATGCCATCACATCAAATTCACAAATTCTTACAGACATAAACACAAACAAAAATCCGTGGATGATTAACTCTCTCGCCGTTGTTGCAGGCGAAACCATGTTTTTAGATGAAGAATATATAGATAAAACAAGAAGCTTGATACTTTCGGAGAAAACCAGATGCAGGCAATTGATTGAAGAATCACACAAATTCAAGCTTTATCCATCCTACAGCAACTTCTATCTGCTTAAAATACTTGATGAAGGCGTGGATGCACATATGCTATTTGAGCGCGCCATAAGGCAGGGCATGATGATAAGGGACTGCTCTACCTTCCCTGGGCTTGAGGAGCGGTTCATACGATTTTGTATAATGAAGCCAGAGGATAATACAAGGCTTATTAATTGCCTTACACAATGATGCTAAATGCCTTTATATAAACATAACATATAACCAAAAAGCTTCCGGAAAGAATTAAATCCTTCCGGAAGCTTTTTGGTATGAAGCATCATAAATAATGCTTTAAGCTCTATATTATTTTGCAGATAAGAACTCGTCAATACCCCTTGCTGCAGCTTTTCCTGCACCCATGGCAAGAATAACCGTTGCAGCACCTGTTACGGCATCTCCACCTGCAAATACACCCTCTTTTGAGGTTGCACCTGTATCCTCAGTAGCTACAATACACTTTCTCTTATTTGTATCGAGACCTATTGTTGTAGAGGAAATAAGCGGATTTGGAGATGTACCAAGTGACATGATCACTGTATCGCACTCCATCTCATACTCAGAGCCGGCAATCTCAATAGGGCTTCTACGTCCTGATGCATCAGGCTCTCCAAGCTCCATCTTGATAAGCTTAACACCTTTAACCCAGCCATTCTCATCAACAAGAATCTCTGTAGGGTTCTCAAGGAGATCAAAGATAACTCCCTCTTCCTTAGCATGATGTACTTCCTCTTTACGTGCAGGAAGCTCTGCCTCACTACGTCTGTATACAATGTGTGTCTCAGCACCGAGACGAAGAGCTGTTCTGGCTGCGTCCATTGCTACGTTTCCACCACCTACAACTACAACCTTTTTACCTTTTGAGATAGGAGTCTCATAACCCTCTTTAAAAGCTTTCATGAGGTTATTTCTTGTAAGGAACTCATTAGCAGAAAATACACCGTTGGCCTGCTCTCCAGGGATTCCCATAAATCTTGGAAGTCCTGCTCCCGAACCGATAAATACAGCCTCAAAGCCTTCTTCCTCCATAAGTTCGTCAATCTTAACCGACTTTCCGATAACTACATTTGTCTCGATTTTAACACCAAGTGCCTTGACATTCTCTACTTCTGCCGCAACAACCTTGTCCTTTGGAAGACGAAACTCCGGTATTCCGTAGCTTAATACTCCGCCGGCAGCGTGAAGTGCCTCAAAAATAGTTACATCATAGCCAAGCTTTGCAAGGTCTCCTGCACATGTAAGTCCTGCAGGACCTGAACCGATAACAGCAACCTTTTTGCCGTTTTTCTCTGCGGCTGTCTTTGGCTTGATGCCATTCTCTCTGGCTGTATCAGCAACAAATCTCTCGAGCTTTCCGATTGAGACAGGATCGCCCTTGAAGCCTCTGATACACTTGCCCTCACACTGGCTCTCCTGTGGGCATACACGTCCACATACAGCAGGAAGTGCTGATGACTCTGAAATAATCTCATAAGCCTTTGTGAAATCACCATTTTTAACCTGCTCAACAAATGCAGGAATATTGATAGAAACAGGGCAGCCCTTCATACACTGTGCATTTTTACAGTTTAAGCATCTGCTTGCCTCTGCCATTGCCTCTTCTTTATTGTAGCCGTAGCAAACCTCTTCAAAGTTTGTGGCACGAACCTTTGGATCCTGCTCTCTGACAGGTACTCTCTTTAATACATCGACTTCCATTATTTGTCACCTCCGCAGTTTCCGCAGCCACCGTGATGTGTTGCGCCCTCTTCATAGGCAAGCTTAGCTCTGCCTTCCTCTGTCTTATATTGCTGCTGTCTCTTCATAGCCTGATCGAAATCAACAAGATGTCCGTCAAACTCAGGTCCGTCAACACATGCGAACTTAACCTTTCCGTCCACGATCAGACGGCATGCTCCACACATACCTGTTCCGTCAACCATGATTGGGTTCATTGAAACAATTGTAGGAATCTCAAGCTTCTTTGTGAGCAGACATGTGAATTTCATCATAATCATAGGTCCGATAGCTACACAGCAGTCATATGTATTGCCGGCATCAACAAGTGCCTGAAGCTGCTGGCTGCCGTTGCCGTGGAAGCCGTATGAGCCATCATCTGTACAGACATAGAGATTCTTTGCAACAGCTTTCATCTCATCCTCAAAGAAAAGGATATCCTTATTTCTAAAGCCCATGATGACATCAGCATCCACACCATGCTCTTTAAGCCACTTAACCTGTGGATATACAGGGGCTGTACCAAGACCTCCTGCGATAAATATGATGTGCTTTTTCTTTGTCTCCTCGAGGTTATCCTCCTGACAAAGCTCTGATGGACAGCCGAGTGGTCCGACGAAATCCTCTAATGAATCTCCCTCATTAAGAGCCATCATTCTCTCTGTTCCTGCACCGATAGTCTGCACTACGATAGTAACAGTCTCTTTTTCCCTGTCATAATCACAGATGGTAAGTGGGATTCTCTCTCCTACCTCATCTGTCTTTGCGATGATAAACTGACCAGGCAGACACTCTTTTGCAACTCGTGGTGCCTTTATATCCATAAGGATAATATTGTCAGCCAATTTTTCTTTTCGAACTATTGGATACATAGTCTTCCTCCTAGTTAAATCTTATCCCATTACATATGTAATCTGATACTCAATTATTCCATACTTTTTTAATTTTAAATGAAATGATATAATTTTTCAATATATTTCTTTAGATATTCCATAAAAATATGTTATATGCTTATAAAATTGTGTTATCTTTTGATATCCGTCCGGTACTTTATAAAATCATATTATGTAATATGTAATCAAGATAGCTCTCAGTGGTTTTAAATAGTTACTTGTGAATAATAATAAAACAGGAACCAATTCATGCAAAAAATGAACCGGTTCCTGTATTTATCAGCTTTTATGAGAAGTATACAAGCTCATCCTGCGGTTTCTCGGCAGGCTCGATGGAAACCGGATAAAGCACCGGTCCCTTTCCCTTGTACTCTCTTGCAAACTCCACATGCACCCTTGCGGTGATGGTAATCCACGATTTGTGAGGAATACTGCTCTCATCCTCATACTTGCACTTAAAGCCTATAAATGTCACGTCCTCTATACAGCAGGTCATCGCAAACCTGCCCGGTACCATAACACCCTTTCTAAGCTTATCAGGATTGTATACAAGGGCAAGAAATTTGACAATCTTGCCGTCGTACTTCTTGTAATTCTCCATGGCATCCATATACCAGATGGCATAATCTGCATCCGAAAGCTCAATCACATCCTGATTTATATCAAACGGCAGTTCCTCCGGACGCTCATCAATAGTACCGTCCTTGCGCTCGTAGACTATCTGGGCTTTGCGGTTGATATTCTTTATGGTACGCCTTAGGTGTCCTCTGTCTGTATCATCGTCCGTCCTGTTAAATATGACAACATCACTCGCAAATACCTGCTCCTGCATCATCGCACGCATATTGTTCATATAAAGGTCAAATGTAGTGGAATCAACTGTGGCGAGCGACTGCACGATAACCCAGCCATTTGGCAGCTCGGCCTCTATTATTTTATCAATGCCCCATGTGCCGTTGTACTCGATAAACACCTGTTCAGGCAAATACTGCATGTTGAGCTCATTCAGCTTTGCAGCTGTAAACTCATCCTCCGAGTCGATCTCTGCAACCTGGATATTGGCAGCCTTTAGCTTATCCATATCATACTCCACATCACCATCCTCGCACATAATGATAAGCCCCTTTGAGCCATTAGCGAAATCATTCTCGAAAATGGTATCCTTAATCAGTGAAGTCTTGCCACTGTCCATGAATCCGGTAAATAAATATACTGGAATCTCTTCAGCCATTTTGTTAGTTCCTTTCTGATTATTGTGTAACTACGTTAAATACATTTAAGCAAGTCCGAAGAGCTCTTCAAGCTCATGCTCGTGGATATCTGTTCCGATAACAACGATACGTCCTGTATAGTCAGGCTCGCCATCACGAATCTCGTACTCGCCCGGAACCATATCAAAATAAATCCACTTGCCGTCTGTGCCCTCTACCATGCCCTTTGAACGAAGAATCTTGTCATCTTCCACAAACTGCTTAAGGATTTCTTCGAGCTTAGCGCGCTCAAATTTGTGAGGTGTCTCCTTGCCCCAGCTTGTAAATACATCATCAGCATGATGATGTTCGTGCTCATGATCATGGTCATCATGGTCATGGTGATGATGATGCTCTGCCTCATCCTGTGCATGACGTGCCTCAGCAAGCACCTTCATCTCGAGATTGTCCTGACCTTCCATAGTCTTAAGAATCTGCTCTCCTTTAATAGCATCCCAGTCAGTAGTGATAACTGAAGCCTTTGGATTTAAAGCCTGAATCTGCTTTACGCAAAACTCAAGCTGCTCAGGTGTAGCATTCTGGCTGCGGCTTAAGATAACTGTTGTGGCATACTCTATCTGATTGTTGAAGAACTCACCAAAGGCCTTCATCTGCTTGCTTGCCTTAAGCGCATTTACGACTGTAACAAGTGCATTGAGCTTGACCGGCTGCTCTTTTTCGATATCTATAACTGATTTCATGACATCTGATAATTTGCCTACGCCGGAAGGCTCGATTAAGATACGGTCCGGATGATACTTAGTAATAACCTCATTTAAGTTCTTACCAAAATCACCAACCAGTGAACAGCAGATACAGCCTGAGTTCATCTCAGTAATCTGAATGCCGGCATCCTTTAAAAAGCCACCGTCTATACCAACCTCACCGAACTCATTCTCTATGAGAACTATCTGCTCACCCTTAAAAGCCTCATCTATCATTTTCTTGATAAATGTAGTCTTTCCAGCTCCAAGGAAACCTGAAATAATGTCAATTTTTGTCATTGTAATTCACTCCTTTTCTTTTCACTAAGTCCTATTTTACTAGCAATAATACAAATATGCAAATTAAATTTTTATTATTAAATTATGTTGACACATAACAAAAGAACTACCGCACGCGGTAGTCCTCTCTAATACATTAATTGTATTTTCTTTTTCTAGCTGCTTCAGATTTCTTCTTACGCTTTACGCTTGGTTTCTCGTAATGCTCGCGCTTACGGATCTCCTGCTGGATGCCTGCTTTTGCACAGTTTCTCTTGAATCTGCGTAATGCGCTATCTAAAGTCTCGTTTTCTTTAACTATTACACTAGACATAACCTAAAACCTAACCTCCCTCCAGTTGTGTATTGTGCATCAACTGTTAGGTATCTATACTTAATTGCACTAACATGTATTTTATCAAAATATCCGGATTTGTCAAGATAAATCCGGATATTTTTTAAAGAAATTATTATTTTAATTATATCAGGTAAAACATCACTCCAAAATGACTCTAATCAAGCTTGTTAAAGCACTATATATGCATTTTTGTTACTTAATCATACCTGAAAGTGCATCCTTTACTGAAGCAATAGCATCAGGAATACCTGCCGGGTTCTTTCCACCGGCCTGAGCCATGTTAGGGCGTCCACCGCCGCCACCGCCTACCTTTGAGGCGATTGCCTTGATTAAGTTTCCTGCATGTGCACCGCTCTTTATGGCAGCATCTGTTGCCATGGCAACAAGATTTACCTTGCCTTCATTTGAAGAAGCAAGCACGATAACTCCCTCGCCAAGCTTTTCCTTGAGGGAATCTCCAAGATCACGCAGTCCGTTCATATCAACGCCGTCAACACTTGTTGCAAGAAGCTTGATGCCGTTTACATCAACTACCTGATCCATAACATCGCCGAGTGCATCCTTTGCTGCCTTGCTCTTAAGAGACTCATTCTCACTCTGAAGTGCCTTCATCTCAGCCATCAGGTGCTCAAGTCTATCTTTGAGGTTGGCAGGAGTTGATTTAACAACCTTAGCAGCCTCCTCAAGCTCTTTCTCCATATTGCTGTAATAAGTGAATACATTGTCGCCTGTGATAGCCTCGATACGTCTTACGCCTGCAGCCACACCACTCTCCGAAAGAATCTTGAATACCTTGATATCAGATGTATTCTTTACATGTGTACCACCGCAGAACTCCTTTGAGAAATCGCCCATTGATACGACACGTACCTTTTCACCGTATTTCTCGCCGAAGAGAGCCATGGCACCTGTCTTTTTAGCCTCATCGACAGTCATGATATCTGTGTGAACTTCAATAGCTTCGTTGATTTTCTCGTTTACGATATCCGCAACCCTTTTAAGCTCCTCAGCAGTCATAGCAGAAAAATGAGAGAAATCAAAACGTGTTCTCTCAGCATCCTGGTAAGAACCTGCCTGCTCTACATGTGTGCCGAGCACCTCACGCAGTGCCTTCTGAAGCAGATGAGTGGCAGAGTGATTTCTGCATGTGTTTGTTCTTGTTTTTGTATCAACAGAAAGTGTAGCCTTCTCGCCTGTGCGGATCATACCCTCTGACACATATCCTACATGTGCATATCTGTTGCCGACTACCTTTACTGTATCCTCGACAACAAATGTACCGCTCTCAGTCTTTATGATACCCTTGTCACCCTGCTGACCACCCATTGTGGCATAGAAAGGTGTGTTCGGCACGATTACAGAGCCCTTATCACCATCTGAAAGAGCCTCGACTACATCATCAGATGTGGTAAGGAAAGCAATCTCAGCTGTGTCAGTAAGCTTGTCATAGCCTGTGAACTCTGTAGTAATTTCAGAATCTATATCATTGTAAACATTGGCATCAGCACCCATATAGTTTGTTTCCTTGCGGGCTCCTCTTGCCTTCTGTCTCTGAGCCTCCATACAACTCTCAAAGCCAGCCTCATCATATGTGAAGCCTTTCTCCTCGAGAATCTCTGCAGTGAGGTCTACAGGGAAGCCGTATGTATCGTAAAGCTTGAATGCATCCTCTCCTGAAAGCACCTTGACTCCGTCAGCCTTCATATGCTCTTCCATATCTGCAAGGATACCAAGTCCCTGGTCGATAGTCTTCGCAAACTTCTCCTCTTCCTGAGTGAGCACCTTAAGGATGAAATCCTTTCTCTCCTCAAGCTCCGGATAGCCATCCTTACTCTCATCAATGACAACCTGCGCGATTTTGCCAAGGAATGCTCCCTGTATGCCAAGTGTACGTCCATGCATAGCGGCACGTCTGATGATACGGCGAAGCACATAGCCCCTGCCCTCGTTAGATGGCATAACTCCATCAGAGATAAGGAATGTAGACGAACGGATATGATCTGTGATAAGACGGATAGAAACATCGTCCATCTCATCGACATGATATTTCTTGCCTGAAAGCTCGCAGACCTTGTCACGGATAGCCTTCATTGTATCAATATCGAATACCGAATCAACATCCTGCATTACAACAGCAAGACGCTCAAGTCCCATACCTGTATCAATGTTCTTGTGCTCAAGCTCAGTGTATCCACCGTGTCCGTCACCGTTAAACTGTGTGAATACATTGTTCCACACCTCCATGAAACGGTCACAGTCACAGCCTACCTTACAATCAGGCTTGCCACAGCCGTACTTCTCACCGCGGTCGTAGTAAATCTCAGAGCAAGGACCGCAAGGACCTGCGCCATGCTCCCAGAAGTTGTCACACTCACCGGTCTTTGGATCTCTGTAGAAACGTGTAATACGATCTCCCGGCACTCCTACTTCCTTAGTCCAGATATCAAATGCCTCATCATCCTCACCGTAGATGGAAGGATAAAGCCTGTCCTTCTCAAGACCGAGCACCTCTGTCAAAAACTCCCATGACCATGCGATTGCTTCATGCTTGAAATAATCACCAAACGAGAAGTTTCCGAGCATCTCAAAAAATGTAAGATGACGAGCTGTCTTACCTACATTCTCGATATCACCTGTTCTGACACACTTCTGGCATGTAGTCACACGACGTCTTGGCGGAACCTCCTGTCCTGTAAAATATGGTTTAAGCGGTGCCATACCTGCATTGATAAGAAGCAGACTGTTGTCATTGTGAGGCACCAGTGAAAAACTCTTCATTGCGAGATGTCCCTTGCTCTCAAAGAACTCAAGGTACATACGACGTAATTCGTTAACGCCATAACTCTTCTTCATTACTTGAATCTCCTATTCTTTTGTCTTTGCGTCCTTCATTTTACGAAGCTTTACCCCAATCAGCGCCCCGCAAAAGCCTATGGCCGCCAAAACAATCATAATAATAACATATTGTGCTACGCACATGAAAAAGTCCCCCATAATTACCCTCCTAAATTTATTGAACTAATTTATTATAAATGAATTTGTGAAATAATTCAATAGTTCTCTCCAAAAGCGAACGTCTGATTTTCACGTTCAATCTCAATCACCCTGTCAGCCATTTCCTTATTGCTCAGCCTCTTTTTGTATTCAGTAATACCGCTGTAGTCCTGCCACATGTGCATAGGAAACACAAACTCTGCCGAGGTGTTTTGTAAAAAGAAATCAAAGCCCTTGAACTGATATTCCATAAGCTTTGGATCCATCGGGAAAAATGCCACGTTTATTGGTTTTTCCGAAAGCTTTTTTATCTCATGCCTGAAGGCTCTGCGCACTCTGCCGTTTATCAGGTCTCCTGCACCATCCCACTCCCAGTCGTTTAAATCACCGGCATGAAACAGGCTCACACCGTTTGAGGCAACATAAAATGCCACCCCGGCATCGGTGGATCTAAGTGTCATTATGTCCAGATCATCCACATGATATGTATTGTCAGGTGAAACAAATGTCACCCTGTCCCTGACAGCGGGATCAATGCCATGCTTTGATAAAAAATGCGGACTGATACGGATATCCTTTGAAAAAACATAATGTATATTCGGATATTTGTCAGTCAGACGCAAAATATCCATATCATAATGATCCTTATGGCTGTGACTTGCAAACATATAGATTTTTGTATCCGGCTCATAAGATGGCAGCTTTCCGGTAAAATGCATACCCTCCACCTTGTCTCCATCAAAATAATCAAATATAAGCACCTTGTCATCCAGTTCCACAAGAAAACAACTGTGATGTATAAAAATTATCTGCATGTAACCTACTCTCTTTCGCTTTTTTCTCTCTTTCCGCAAAGAAATCAGTCTTTATGTATCATTATGCTATCTTTATGCTATATAGTCAACTTATATTTCGTAAAATATAGTGATTTTACTCTAATAACCAATCAATAATTATATGATTAAAGGGTCAAAAGGTATCATCGATGCATGCTTGCATGCAATTCGATGTATACCTTAATGACCCGCACTACACCGAGAAAGTAGCAATTTGCTGCGGGGACGCAGGAAATTAGCGGATTTCGAGGTGTAGTCAGATTACGGGAATGCGTAGCATGTAGTAATCTGATTAATCATAAATGAGGGTCAAAATACCTTTTGATCCTCATATCATTATATCATTATATAATTATACAAATCATGCCGCCATTTGAGTCATTCACAATCTTTTGCATGGTTTCCTGAAGCTTTATCTGGCATTCATCATCCATCTGCATTATTTTGCTTCTTATTCCGTCCTCCATAAGCTCACCGACAGACTTTCCAAAAATATTGGTCTTCCAGACTCCACTGTCACTGTTTTCACCATTTTTGATGTAATCTATCAGATCCTCTGCCTGTTCCCTGCTTCCGACTATCGGTGCTATCTCGGTCTCGATATTAGCCCTTATCATATGTATTGACGGTGAAATAGCCTTCATTTTTACGCCAAACTTATTTCCATGGGCTATAAGCACCGGTTCCTCCATTCTGATATCAGACAACTGTGGCATCACAACACCGTAACCCTTCTGCTGCACCGATGAAAAAGCATCCTTAATCTTTTCGTATTCATTCTTTTCCTCAGTGAGTGAAAGAATCAGGGAAATCAGCTCCTTTTCCCCGGAAATAGTCACACCGCACAGCGCGGAAATATTCTCGTAGTAGTACTTCTCTGCAATCTCAATTTTGACCTTTACCACACCATCAGACAGCCCCATCCCGGCAAGAGATACCGCTTTTAATATATCCCCATCCGATTCAGGCATATCTGTGCTCATCTGTGCGACATCCTTCAGCTTTGAAGCCCTTGCAAGAAAAGTCTTTGCATATGTAATTACAGCCTGCTTTACATGATTGTCATAAGGCAGAAGCTGCACCCATTTCGGTATATCATAGTCCACTCTCGTGACTGCAAATTCATATAAGAGCTTTTCCATGATATCTGTAATCTGTCCCATGCAAAGCTTTTCACAGTCTATAGGAATGGCAGCCGCTTTATACTCTCTGCTAAGTGACTCGCATAAAAGTCTCGTTTCTGCCGCAAAAGGCTTTGTAGTATTTACCACAATTACAAATGGCTTTCCTGAAGACTCAAGCTGCATGACGGTTTCTCTTTCTGCCGCCTCATAGCTCTGTCTTTTTATATCGCCTATGCTGCCATCGGTGGTTACAAGCACAGCCACTGTCGAATGCTCCTCTATTACCTTTTTTGTACCTACAACTGCAGCCTCCTCAAAAGGTATATCCTCGTCGAACCATGGTGTTTTGACCATACGCTCGCCGTCCTCCTCGAGATAACCGACAGCATCCCCCACTGTAAAGCCCACACAGTCCACAAGGCGTACCTTCACAGCGCTGCCATCATCCAGACTGATAGTAACCGCATCCTGTGGAATAAATTTCGGTTCAGTCGTCATAATAGTCTTTCCTTTGCCTGATTGCGGCAGTTCATCGACCGCACGCTTTTTAGCATACTCATTGTCCATCTTCGGGATTACACAAAGCTCCATGAAATGCTTTATAAATGTGGACTTGCCTGTGCGCACAGGACCGACGACACCTATGTAAATCTCGCCGTTTGTGCGGCATCTGATATCTTTATATAAATCAAACTCTTTACTGTCCATATTACTGCCCATAAAAGCTTCCTCCATACACTTTATTCTATAATCAAAGTGTATTCACCTACTCTTTGAATTATTACACATAAAAAGGCCACAGGCTTCAAAACAGATAACCTGTGGTCTTTTGTAATAACATATAGTATTTTAAACCAAACTACTTAGCAGCCTTTTTCTCACATCCTGCTGTCTTGCTTGTAGAAGTATCAGCTGTTTCTTTAGCATCTGATTTGTCAGAAGCCTCCTCAGGCTCCTCTCTCAGACGTGCGTACATCTGCATACACTTGTGGAGCTTCTTTGCAAGCTTATTGTCTATCTGCTCAGGAGTAGCTCTCCACTGCCAGTTGCCACCGGTAGTTGAAGGAATGTTGATACGAGCCTTTGAATCAAGTCCAAGCAGATCCTGCATAGGAACAATAGCCATATCGGCAACTGATGACCATGCCGCACGCATCATGCCCCAGTTGTAGCCCTCCTCCTTTGTGAGGTTTAAGTAATCCTTTGCAAACCTTACGCAATCCTTTGGAGCTGTCTTCATCCAGCCCATAACTGTGTCATTGTCATGGGTACCTGTGTATACAACACAGTGCTGCGGATAGTTATGTGGCAGATAATCGCTATCTTCTCTTGAATCGAAGGCAAACTGGATAACCTTCATGCCAGGGAAGCCTGAATCCTTTAAAAGCTTCTTTACGGAAGGTGTGAGGAAGCCGAGATCCTCCACGATGATAGGAAGCTTACCAAGCTTCTTCTCAAGCACGTTGAATAAATCCATGCCAGGTCCATCTTTCCATACACCGTTCTTTGCCGTATCATCCTTTGCAGGAATAGCATAGAATGAATCAAAACCTCTGAAATGATCGATTCGCACGATATCATAAAGCTTTGCCATAGCACTGATACGCTTTGTCCACCAGCTGTAACTGTCCTTCTTCATAACATCCCATCTGAAAAGAGGATTGCCCCAAAGCTGTCCGTCAGCTGAGAAGGCATCAGGAGGACATCCTGCCACCTCGATTGGATTTAAGTCCTTATCGAGATAGAACTGTGTAGGATTAGCCCATACATCTGCCGAATCCATGGCAACATAAATAGGTACATCTCCGATAATTCTTATGCCCTTTTCATTAGCATATGCCTTTAAGGCAGTCCACTGTTTGAAGAAGAGATACTGGAGCATCTTGTAGAAGGCAATATCATCAGCATACTTCTCCTTTGCTTCTTCTATAGCCTCAGGCTTTCTAAACTTAAGAGCATCATCCCACTCGCTCCATGCCACTCCGCCATTGGCATCCTTTAATGCCATAAAGAGTGTGTACTCATCAAGCCACTCTGCCTCTTTACTGCAGAATGCTTCATAGTCAGCCGGTGTTTTCTTTGAAAAACGCTCATATGCCTTTCTTAAAAGAGCATATCTGTTGACATACATGATGCCATAGTCTACATACTGTGGCTTTTTGCCCCACTTATATGACTCGCACTCCTTCTTTGTCAGAAGCTTGTCCTTGCATAAAAGCTCCAGATCGATAAAATAAGGATTGCCTGCGAAGCTTGAAAATGACTGGTACGGAGAATCTCCATAGCTGGTAGGACAGATTGGAAGAATCTGCCAGTAAGTCTGACCTCCCTTCTCAAGGAAATCGACAAAACGCTTTGCCTCCTTTCCCATAGTTCCTATACCATACTGTGATGGCAGTGATGAGATTGGCATTAATACACCGCTAGTTCTCATGTTATTTTTCCTCCCTTTTGTTGTATACTCATTGTTTGGTTGCGTGAGCCTGTATTTTAAAATAATATATAATATACATATGAAATCATATGATATTTTCGCTTTATTTAGTTATTATAACATCATAAAGTGCAACTTGTAAATTAAATTAGTTAATGTTAATATCAAATTAATAAAAAGTTTAAAAGAGGTGTAACATAATGAATGAAACAACCAGGCAATTGATTGTGCATAAGGTAAAGCATAATACGAAACGTCTTATAACATCCATTAAATGGGTAATCTTTTCTATCGTTGTCGGCATAGTCGCAGGAAGCTGCGGCACCGCCTTTTATTTTGCCCTGTCGGTCGTAACCGATTTCAGAATGAAATACCCTTGGCTCATTTACTTTCTGCCAATCGGCGGACTTGCCATTGTAGGACTCTATCATCTGTGTAAAGACGATAACGACACCGGAACCAATCTGGTAATATCAGCTATCCATTCAGGCGACAAGGTGCCCTTTAAAATGGCCCCGCTTATATTTGTATCCACACTTATCACTCACCTGTTCGGTGGCTCTGCCGGCCGTGAGGGTGCTGCTCTGCAGATGGGAGGCAGCATCGGAAGCTCTATAGGCAGGGTATTTAGATTTGATGAAAAGGACAAGCATGTCATGATTATGTGTGGCATGAGCGCTGCATTCAGTGCACTGTTTGGCACTCCGATGGCAGCCGCTATTTTCTCCATGGAGATGATAAGTGTCGGTGTCATGTATTATATAGCACTCGTTCCATGTGTGATAAGCTCCCTCATCGCTCACGGTATCGCATCATACTTCAATGTTACAAATGAATTTTTTGCTATTGAAAACATACCGGATTTTACTATTTTAAACTCAGTAAAAATATCTGCGCTTGCAATACTATGCGCGCTCGTAAGCATACTCTTTTGTGTGGTTCTTCACTCAGGTGAGGCGCTGTACAAAAAATATCTGCCAAACAAATATACAAGAGTATTCATTGGTGGCTGCTTTGTCATCATAGCAACTATGCTTGTAGGAAACCAGACCTACAACGGCACAGGAATGAGTGTCATCCAAAGCAGTATAGACGGTTCTGTCAGACCTGAAGCATTTCTGCTAAAAATCATCTTCACCGCACTAACTCTTGGCGCAGGCTTTAAGGGCGGCGAGATTGTACCATCCTTTTTCATAGGCGCAACCTTTGGATGCCTGTTCGGCAACCTGACAGGCTTTGAGCCATCGCTGTGTGCAGCTGTCGGTATGATTTCACTGTTCTGTGGTGTCACCAACTGTCCGATTACATCGCTGCTCATCAGCTTTGAGCTGTTTGGCTACGACGGCATGCCGTACTTTCTTTTGGCAATCCCATTCAGCTATATGCTGTCAGGATACTTTGGCCTGTATCGCAGCCAGAAAATCGTTTATTCAAAATACAAGACAAGCTACATAAATAAATCAACTCACTAACATTTGCAAACTGCAACCAGGCATGATACCCCAGGTATTATTGCCTGGTCTTTTATTGTATAAAGAGCTTTATCTCCCGCAGAAGCTTCATCTGCGAGAACCTCCCACAAAGCATCTGCAAGTTTAATTGTGATTTTATTTTTACCGGCATTGTAAGCTACGAACACCTTCTCTGTATCGTTATCAATAGTATATGCTACAACGCCATCAGGCATATCATCCATGAAATGTACGGATTTCTTAATCTCATCTACTGTGTCAAGATAAAATGACTTGTGAGCCCTTCTTAATGCTATAAGCCCCTTATAGTAGGCTTTAAGGTCCGAAAACTGCTCAGCCCTGTCATAATCTATTGCATTGACAGAGAGAGGACTGCAATAGCTGTTCTCTACAGGAGCACCATCAGCCTCACTAATCTTTGTTCTCGCAAACTCCTCTCCATGCAGGAAAAACGGAATCCCCTGCGCTGTAAAAAGGATGGCTGCTGCAAGCTTATTCATACGGATACGCATCTCTTCACTCTCATGTGAATTGGATATAATAAACCTGTCCCAGAGAGTATAATTGTCGTGACATGACAGATAGTTAATCGACTGCATAGGCGATTTGGCCCACTTAGCGCACGTAACAGCCTGCTTTAGCTCTTCACCTCTGTCTGCAGCTCCATTGACAAAGCCCAGTTCATCCATATAGAACACATGTCCCTTTACCGCATCACGTATATCATCCGAAAACATGCCGATGCCCGGTGTCCTTGGAGCATTTATTTTCATGCCACGCTCTGATTCCGGCAGAGTGCTCTCTCCACCTGTCCAGCCCTCTCCGTACATTATTATATCAGGATTTATTTTTAAGAGAGCTTTTCTGGCTTCGTTTAAGGTTTCGATATCAAGCACTCCCATCAGATCAAACCTGAAGCCATCAATATGATACTCACTCGCCCAGTAGCACAGCGAATCAATGATATATTTTCTGACCATAGGCTTCTCTGAGGCTATTTCATTGCCACAGGCTGATGCATCAGAGTACTTTTCAGCATCCAGCATACGGTAGAAATAATTGCCCGCAGTCTTGTAAAAGCAGCTGTCATGAACATTGAAGGTATGATTGTAAACCACATCCATGATTACACCAAGACCCGCCTCATGAATCGAGTGTACCATCTCCTTATACTCTCTCACTCTCACGGCTCCATTAAACGGATCTGTCGAGTAAGAGCCCTCCGGCACATTGTAATTGTACGGATCATAGCCCCAGTTATACTGCTCCTTTAAGGAATCACTCTCGTCAATGCTGGCAAAATCATACGACGGCATAAGCTGTAGATGTGTCACTCCCATATCCTTGAAATACGAAAGAATCTTATCCTCAGTAAAAGCCTTAAACTTACCCGGATACCTAGAATGAGCAGATGCACCGGCAGACACATCCGCAATAGACACCTCAGTGATAACCATGCTCATGGGGTCTGCAAGCTTTGGCCTGTCCTCATCTGCAAATCCATCAGGATCAGTCTTTGACAGGTCAATAACCATAGACCTGTGCCCATTTACACCGCAGGCTCTTGCATACGGATCATGCGAGCTGAATGTGCCATCTGGGGTGTGAACCTCATATGTATAATAAACACCATTCAGATTACCCTCTGCCGTAGCAGAAAAAATACTGCGAAGCTCTCCCTCTCCGCGCACCATCTCAAGCCTGCCTGTCTCGGCCGAATCATTTCCCTTATCGTAAAAAATAACAAAAACACTGTCCGCAACAGGCGAAAACAGTGTAAATGTTGTCTTTTCTTTTGAATAAACCGCTCCTAATTTCATAATACAATCCTTTTCGTTTATTTTCGTATACATTATAATAAAATTTACAATAACTGTAAATAGGGCAATTCAACCAATTTTCAAAGACTTTTTAGTCAATGTGCCATTTTTTCTTTTGCTGATGTGAAACAATCTTTATATACAAAGATTGTGGCAGAAATCTGCCACAGGTTGTAGCAAGCTTCATCCTGAGAGTAGGCACTATGACCGTTTTGTGCTTCATCATACGGTCTATGGCATAATTGGCGCAGTATTCAGCGGAAATCCCCTTCAGCGCAAATCGCACATTCGCCACTTCATTAAACTCTGTATCAACCGGTCCCGGACACAGACACCCCACATACACATGGCTGTGGCTCTGTCGAAGCTCACATGCAACAGCCCTTGAAAGGCTCGCAACATATGCCTTAGAGGCATAATAGGCAGCCATGTACGGACCGGCAGGAATAAGACCCGCAGAGCTTGCCACATTTAAGATAAAACCTCTGTCCTTTACCCTCATCTGTTTTAAAAGCTTTTTCGTCAGGAAGTGTACAGCACGCACGTTGACATCTATCATGCCCATTTCCTTAGCTATATCAGTCTCCTCAAACAGGCCGCAATCACCGTAGCCTGCGTTGTTTATAAATATTTCTATGTCTTTTTCCTCGAGATAGTCCGAAAGTCTCTGACACTCATCAAGCTGCATCAGATCCGCGGTAAAAATATCACACTCAAGCTCCTTATGCGTGGCTTTAAGCTTATCAGAAAGAGCTGTAAGCCTCTCCCGCCTTCTGGCAACAAGAATCAGGTCATACCCCTCCTTCGCAAGTCTCTTTGCAAACTGCTCACCTATTCCTGAGCTTGCTCCTGTAATCACTGCATACATATATCATATCCCCTATTCTTCAATCATAAGCTCTTTAAGTAATTCATCTTCTGTTTTCATTATCAATGCTCATCAACTCTCACACCATGTACCACAAACCTGTATGTCTCCCCGCTTGTGGAACAGGTTGAAAGAGTCACAACCTTGTCATCCTTTGTCGGGACTATGCCTGTATCCTTCATTGATGAGGCAGCCATCCTCTGTACGAATTTGCCAAATGTCTCGTCAGGCTCAAAGCCCACAGTATACTCATCACTGTCATCACTTACCGTTTCATATGAGAAAATTTGGTACCTATACTTTTTTCCATCGACAAGTATCTGGAAATACTGATGGCTGTCATAGTAATTCTCATCACGGTTATAGTACTTAAGCTTTCCAAACATCGACAGGTTTTTCATATTGTGTCCATAAATGATTGTATGACAGTCGCTGAAATCAGTCTTGTTTGAACCCTCAAGGAAGATGGAGCCTGCAGTGGCATGCTCTCTCTTAAAGGTCTTTCTGAGGTAATAGCTGTTATCCCCCGAATACATGACAGGGTAGCTGATATCCTCATTCTCAAAATAAATCCAGCCAACCACATCAGGGTTTTCGCTCCTTAGACCGGCGAAATCAATATCTATATCATCATACCACGGCGACTGTGCTTCACTGCTGTCATCATTCTTCTTTGAATCGTCCACTGCATACTCATCCTGCAGCTTCTCATATGTCTTATCCGAGGTATTATAGTCAGAATAAATCTTAAACAGATGATAACCCGAATAAGCCACAAGAGACAGACCAATTATCAGAACTATAAATCTAATTACTTTCTTAACCATATATTTTCTCCATTTTTTTATCAGTCACAAAACTGCTGTAGCAGCTAACCGGCTCAATATCAAATTGTATCGTCATATTACTATGTGTGTCACATGTATGATTGAACCTATCGATAATACGCTTCATGACATCGGAGGCTGTATCGCATGAGCACTTCGACAAAAGCACAATGTACTGCGAGTCACTGTACTTTGCCGCCACATCACCCACACGCAGGCACTTTCTAAGCGCCCTCTCAAGTATAAGCATGGAATCCTTCATATGACTGTGATTCTTATCCGGCTGACTGCTATACATTGGCACAACAGTGACAAGCACAAGACTCTCAGGAACCGTAGAGCGTGCACTCTTTCTGACCTCCAGATGATAGATTTCCTTGAACACAGGATATCCGCACATAAAAACGCCATTCATGCTCTCCTCACTGATATCGTCCTTCACTTCATCTATATTGTAGCTTGAAACACCCTTTGTGACTGATAAAAGCTCCTCATACACCTTGTTGAGCATGACAGTCTTTCTAACCCCCAGATCATTGTCCATAATAGCCTTGGCAGTCTCATAAGTATCAAAAGCCATCTGTACCTTTTTGGTACGCATGCGTGCCAAAATCAGATATGAGTATATCTGCTCATCCGAACGTTCATATACAACCGCCTTGGTGCAAAGCTGCTCAAGCTTCTCATAGCAGCCTGTATCAATATACAGCTCTGCCAGAGCCTTTACTGTATTTACGTATCTGGAATGGTAAAATGCATTGAGCGTCATAAACCAATGGGTATCCGTCAGGCGCGATAGGAAATCACCGTTATAAAGTGCTATGGCCTTCTCATAGCTTTCAATAGCTGTCTCCTTGCTCCTGCTAAATGCAAACTCTGCCTCATTTATATATCTGTCAAACTCTTCGACATCAATGGATACTTCCACATCATCGTTCCATTTGTACAATCCGCCTCTTACAGAGACTATGCACTCTTCGTCAAAAGAAGCATCTCTTAGGGCCTTCCTGAGTCTGTATGCCAGATTTTTAAGGGCACCTACCGGATTATCAGTCTCCTCCTCAACCTGCCATATAGCCTTTGAAATGTCTTCTATACAGACACCTCTGTTTCTGTTTATCGCCAGATATACAAACAGCTTTTCAAGCTTCTTAGACCGCCATGCCCCTTCCTGGACAGATGTTAAGTCATTACCTACCGTAAAGCTGCCAAAAGTTTTTAATTTAATCACGTAAATCTCCCCATTTCTGAGATTAATCATAAACATATTAATCTTTTGAAATCCCTATAAAACGCAAAAATTAAATCCAGATTAAAATTTACGCAAATCATCACTGCCGTCGTCGACAGTGTTTTCTATTTTCATTATCTTAACAAAGTATGAGTAATCATCATTTACCTTTACCTCACACCTGTCACCCACCTTGTGCCCGAATATAGCGGCACCAAGCGGTGACTCTTTGCTTATCAGATTCTTTAAGGAATTGCCCCTTACGGTTGTGACAATCTTGTATGTCTCAGTCTCATCATCATCCTCAAAATACACATCAACCGTATTGAACATACCCACCTCATCATCCTTTGACTCATCGGATATGACAACGGCAGTCTTAATCATCTTCTCAAGGTATCTGATACGGCTCTCGTTCTGGTTCTTAAACTGCTTGGCGGCCTTGTACTCGAAGTTCTCGCTCAAGTCACCCTGGGCTCTCGCCACCTTTACGTCATCAAGAGCCTTCTTTCTGACAACGAGTTTTCTGTACTCTATCTCGTCCTCCATTTTCTTTATATCATTTGCTGTCAATTCATCATGCATGTCTTAAACCCTCTTCCTGCAAAATTGCGTCAAAATGTATTTAGAGAAGTCCTGCGATACCACAAAGCAGCACAATCGCACCAAGAACTATACGGTACCATCCAAACACAATAAAGTTGTGCTTCTTTATGTAGCCCATCAGAAATTTGATAACAATAAGTGAAACAACAAATGCCACAATCATCCCGATAATCAGAATAGCAGCCTCTTCCCCTGTAAAATGAAATCCAAATTTAACAAGTTTCAGAAGACTCGCACCAAACATAACTGGAATAGCAAGGAAAAATGTATACTCAGCAGCAACAGTCCTTGAAACACCAATTAAGAGAGCTCCGACAATAGTAGCGCCTGAACGTGATGTACCCGGAAAAACAGCTGCAATAAGCTGGAAAATTCCAATCATAAGCGCAGTCGTGTAGCTTATGTCGACAAGTGAATCAATCTTGGCAGACTTGCCATTATGTCTGGTCTCAATCACAATAAAAGCGATACCAAAGAGTATAAGCATGATAGCTACTGTCTGGAAATTGTAAAACAGTCTCTCGAATACATCATCAAAAAGCACTCCGATAATAGCTGCCGGAATAGTTGAAACAAGAATATGAAACCACAGCACGAATATATCAGTCTTGACCCATGCACCGACACCGGTCTTTGCAAGAGGAGCTTTGTTATTCTTCCTGCCGAATGGCCAGATCTGGCTCCAGAACAAAACAACAACCGCCAAAATGGCTCCAAGCTGGATAACCACCTCAAACATACTGTAAAAATCGTCCGGGTTCTTTCCTATTCTAAGTGGTAAAATCTCATTCAGAAGAATCATGTGGCCGGTGCTGCTTATAGGCAGCCACTCTGTAATGCCCTCCACAATTCCAAATATAACAGACTTGATAATATCAAAGATTTCCATAAATAAATTTCCTTCCTTCAAAATATTTTCTACAACTAATTTATTATATTATTTTTCCAATAACAAGTCTATGGAATTTAAGAAAAATTTAAATTTAATCTTTTCATATTAGAAAATTTTTTGTAAAATATTCATAGCAATTATGAAAAAGTGAAAGGATAAAGAAAAAATATGAAGAAAAAAATCAGTATCATGCTTTGCATAGTACTCTTCGCCCTGACAGGCTGCACCACCTCCGGCAGCACAATACGCTTCGGAGCAGCCGATATCGGTGGAATGTACTATTCATTTGCAAATACATTTACGGAGCTTGCCAATGAACAGGGCTATGACTTTACCTGCAAGGTCCGTACAACAGCCGGCTCTAATGCCAATATAAGACTTTTATCCGATGGCTATATAGAGATAGGCCTCGCACAGGCAGACCTGATAGCCGATGCCTACAAGACAAATGAAGATTTAAGGGCTATAGCAGGGCTTTACACCGAGACCTGTCAGCTTGTGGTCCGCGCTGATTCAAACATACAGACTCTTGACGACCTGTCAGGACACACTGTAAGCATCGGAGCAGAGGAATCCGGTACCGAGCGAAACGCCACACAGATTCTTGAGTTCGCCGGTATGCCATCATCCCTTGTTGCCACCAAAAATCTGGACTATATAGAGGCCACAAAAGAGCTAAAAGCCGGTGATATAGATGCATTCTTCTGCACTGCCGGACTCACCACCACTGTCATAGATGAGCTCTCAAAGGAATGTGATATAAGGCTTATCCCGCTGACTGATACTGTGATAAGCAAGATGCTTGAAAGCAGCTTGGCATACACAAGCGAAGTCATACCTGCCGGCACATACACAGGCCAGACCACAGATATAAGCACAATAGGTGTAAAATCTGTGCTTATCACAAAGGCTGATGTATCCGACGATACAATTGAGCAGCTTACATCGCTCCTGTTTGAAAAAGAAAATGAGATTTCCTACTCCAACTCTCTTAAGCTTGAGCTGACATATGACTTTGCAACAGACGATATACCTATTCCATTTCACGATGGAGCGAAAAGGTATTATAAAGCCTGTGGATATAGCACAAATTAATTCTCGAATTAATTTTTAGCCCAATATATAATATTCAAAATTTAATAAGAAAATAACAAGAATATAATCAATTAAAATTGAAAGGTAACACATGAAAATACAACTTGACATGTACCAGACACTGGCCGTTGCCGTGCTTGTACTACTACTTGGAAACTATTTAAAAAAGAAAATATATTTTCTTCAGAAATTCTGTATTCCGGCGCCTGTCATAGGCGGACTGATTTTTGCCATCATGACATGCATATGCTATGTCACAGGAATCGCAGAATTTTCCTTTAATGACACACTGCGCGAGGTCTGCATGGTATTCTTCTTCACATCTGTAGGCTTTCAGGCTAATCTCAAGGTATTAAAAAGCGGAGGCAAATCGCTCATCGTATTCTTGGGACTGGTTATAGTGCTTATCATATTACAAAACTTAACCGCCGTGGGGCTTGCAAAGCTCTTAAACCTGAATCCGCTAATCGGCATGTGCACCGGCTCTATTCCTATGGTTGGCGGACATGGCACCGCAGGAGCCTTTGGCCCGGTGCTAGAGGACTTGAACATAAAGGGTGCCACGACCATCTGTACAGCCGCAGCTACCTTCGGTCTCATCTTTGGAAGCCTGATAGGCGGACCTCTTGGAAAAAGACTGATCGAAAAGCATAGCCTGCTTAATACAGCAGCAAACGAGGATGACAGCCTGCTGGTGGAGGATGAGAAAAAGCATGAGCGCCACACAAATATGTACGCTGATTCCGTATTCCAGCTTATCCTGGCAATAGGTGTCGGAACCATCTTTACAATGCTTCTCACAAAGACTGGGCTCACCTTCCCAATATATATAGGAGCGATGCTCGCAGCCGCACTCATGCGAAACATATGTGAGTACACAGGAATCGCCACCATCCATATGGGAGAGATAAATGACCTGGGAGGTATAAGCCTCTCTCTATTCCTAGGCATGGCAATGATCACACTAAGGCTCTGGGAGCTTGCATCACTCGCTCTCCCACTCGTCATACTGCTTGCAGCACAGGTGCTTCTCATAATCATATTCACGTATGTTATCGAGTTCAACATCATGGGGCGCGACTACGATGCAGCCATACTTGTATCAGGCACCTGCGGCTTCGGAACCGGAGCCACACCAAACGCCATGGCAAATATGCAGGCTGTCTGCGACCAATATGTGCCATCCATCAAGGCATATCTGCTCATACCGCTCGTAGGAAGCCTGTTTGCCGACTTTTTGAACAGCCTTGTAATCACATTCTTTATAAACCTACTGTAAAACAACCGGAGAAAAATATGTTTGAAAAGCTGAAAAAAATATTTAAAAACAGAGAAGAAAAAGAAAAACATAATTACGATTTAACTTTTGACAACGTGGCAATACCTGAGGTGCACGTAAAAAGCACCAAAAGCCACGAGGACGCTGATAAAGAAAATGCACCTATCAGCTATGACAATGTTGCCATACCTGAGGTGCATATCAGAAACAGAAAAAATAAATAAACTAAACAATATGTATATAATGCAAAAAGGACTCCCAAGGGCCATGTCAAAATTCTTAACTTAATGACATTGCTCTTAAAGAGTTCTTTTTTATTGCCTTATAACACTTCAATTATTGAATCACTCCATATGCCTTTTGCCCTTTCACAAAGCTCCTATCCTTCCCTGCTTATTGTCCTTATTCTGCCTTCTCAATAGATATTATCTTCCCCTCAAACGGATCCACCTCTGAAATAGTACCTGTATACTTAACATTCACCTTATCTCCGCTTGCAACACCCTCGAGTCCGTCAGGCTTCTCATCGAAGGTAAAGCTGTATGGTGTATCCTTATCATCAGTCACTACAAACATGAAGTCCTTTATGTCATCGATTGTTCCTGTAAGCTCCTTCTCTTCCTGTGAGCCCTTTTCACCTTCATCCTTGGTATCAGCCTGCTTTGCACTTTCGGTACCTGCTGCCTTATCCTGCTTTGTATCGTTCTGTCCGCAGCCTGCAAACAAGCCGGCGCAAAGCATAGCTCCTATTACAATTGTAATCAGTTTTTTCTTCATTATGATATACCTCTTTCTTTATTTATAAGCACTACTATGAGTACGTTTTCTAAAGAGTACTCTTCTATCCACCTAAAGTAAATAGAATACATAAAACATTAAAAAAATCTTACGAATTACTGCTTTTTTGAGCCTCTTGCGAGCCTTGCAGGATACCATTTTTCAAACCATCCGGTAAATATGCCCATCAATACAGGCATCAGATTGTTTACGACAATAAGTGTAGTTCCAACACCTGCCTTTTTCAGCAGAAATGTCCACACTGATGTCAACACGTATAATACTCCCCATGCCGCCGCAAGTATATAATTCGTCTTCATAAAGAGAGGATTTTTATGTGCGGCTTCACCGCCATAATTGTATTTCACATATGTTGCGCATAAAGGCTCCTTTGTCAGGCATGAAACCAGCCAGAACAGCCCAAACACCAGATATCCGATATCTGTTGATATGTCACCTGCTCCTGTCAGGCTTGCAATCGCAGAAAGTGTAGCAACAGCAACAATTGAGAGCTGATCCCATATTACAAATTTATGTTTTCTCATAATAAAAGGTATAGCGGATGCCACCAAAAGAGCAATCACAGAACCCTTTTCAGTATTGACAGAAACTGCTATCCAAAACGTAATCCATGGTATGAGCATTGTCATCATGGATGGATTTTTCTGCACCTCCACACCTTGTGATGTTTTTTCTGTCTCTTTGACTGCCGATGTACTTCCAAAAAATTTATCCCAGTTTACCATCAAGGAAAAATCACCTGTCACCGTATACATCTGCTTTCCCAATGCCTCTGCGCCACCTATCTCGCCTCGGGAAATAGCCGACCATACCGTAAAAGGCGTATCTATGCGTGTAGTCGCTGCAAGGCTTTGGTCAGTAAGCACCTCACTACCTTTATCATCAAGCTTTATTTGGTATGTATGCTTCAAATCGGTATAGCATATCTCAAGCACGCGTTCCTTTCCGTCATAGGTATCCTTATTGTATAATGCAGCCATCTGTCTGGTGAAAACAAGGTCATCCGCTTCCTTTTCTCCTGTTGTCCTGCTGATTCCCCAGCTGGCATCCGCCATACTTTCAAATACATCCCTTGGATATAAAAGAGTATGGAGCGCCGCTTCTGTTTTTTCAGATATTTTTCCTGTGATGGCATATTCTGCCCCGGCACTTTTTACCGTAGCCAGATATTCGTCAGTCCTCTTTGACAGCTCTTTTACACGAAACAGCTCACCCTGACCACAAAATATGGTTGTATAATGCCCTTTTCCAAGGAAATGATCAAACATCCGAAGTACACTGTCATAATTTCCCTCTGCAGAATAAAAGCCACAGGTAGAGATTAGCACATGCCTTTTGCCTTCCATGTCATATCTGCAATCATGGCTGCCGCTTCCGTATCCGTCATCCTTTGTACTCATAAACGGCAGGCTCATGGGAAGCTGCCTGTCAATCACGTTCTTTAGTATTCCCGGCACACTAAAATAGTACAGAGGAAACGACCACACAACAATATCCGCTTCAAGCATTTTCCCAATAACAGTCTGCATATCGTCATTTATGCAGCACACCCCCGGTGTCTTCTGCCAGCATGCAAAGCAGCCCTTACACGCTCCTACATTCATTGAGGCTACATGCATTTCATCAATGGATATAACTTCATTTTTGCTCTTATATCCTTCTTTGAAACCTTCTATAAAGCTGTTTGCAAGCCTTAACGAATTGCTTCGTTTGCCTTTTGGACTTCCGTTAATCAGAAGTATGTTCATGCTTTATGCCCTCCTGTAAGTATATAGTTAATTTTAGTATAGCGGATTGACAGGCAAAATGGCTTGTTTTTGCTATTCTGCTGACCGCAAATTATGGTACCGACACAGCAAATGGCGCTTATTCCATCAGTAATTATATCATTTTTGTTATTTTATGCTGGCTGCCTTTCGTGTGTGGTGACATACTTCTAAAAAGAAATGAAACCAGAAAGATGACCTCATCCATTGAAGAAACGCTCCGTCTCATCCAGCTCACTCTTGAAAAGGTAATGCAGACCTGTGAAAATGTTGAGAAATGTACCCTCATTATATATCTGGCGGCTCATATATACATTGTAGCTGTGCTTCATTCTCTATTCATATCACATATACTTGTTTTTCTAGTACTAATTATACAACATATAGTGCCTAAAATCTATACTCTCGGCGCGAAATGTAGTTTTTATGGTGTGAAATGCATGTTGGCAGTCAAAAAAAGGGAAAGTATTAAATACTTTCCCTTTCAAAATCTTATATATAGACTTTTAAATTAGAACCTTTGTCTATTTTGCCTGTTCTGCGATAGCAGCCTGTGCTGCAGCAAGACGAGCGATTGGTACACGGAATGGTGAACATGAAACATAGTCAAGTCCAATCTTGTGGCAAAACTCAACTGATGAAGGATCTCCACCGTGCTCTCCACAGATACCAACGTGAAGGTTAGGATTAACTGGCTTTCCAAGCTTAATAGCTGTCTCCATTAATTTACCAACACCTGTCTGGTCAAGCTTAGCAAATGGATCATTCTCGAAAATCTTGTTGTCATAGTAAGCGTTAAGGAACTTACCTGCATCATCACGAGAGAATCCGAATGTCATCTGTGTAAGGTCGTTTGTACCGAAGCAGAAGAAATCAGCCTCTGTAGCGATCTCATCAGCTGTAAGAGCAGCTCTTGGGATCTCAATCATTGTACCAACATGGTACTTGATGTCAGCATTTGCAGCAGCGATCTCAGCGTCAGCTGTCTCAACTACAATCTTCTTAACGAACTTAAGCTCTTTGATCTCACATACTAATGGGATCATGATCTCAGGCTCGATATCCCAGTCTGGATGAGCTTTCTTTACATTGATAGCTGCACGGATAACAGCCTTTGTCTGCATCTTAGCAATCTCAGGATATGTAACTGCAAGACGGCATCCTCTATGACCCATCATTGGGTTGAACTCATGGAGTGACTCACAGATAGCTTTGATTTCCTCTACTGACTTATTCTTAGCCTTTGCAAGCTTCTCGATGTCAGCCTCCTCTGTAGGAACGAACTCATGAAGAGGTGGATCAAGGAAACGAATTGTTACTGGGCATCCCTCAAGAGCCTCATATAATTTCTCGAAATCTCCCTGCTGATATGGAAGAATCTTGTTAAGAGCTGTCTCTCTCTCCTCTACTGTATCAGAGCAGATCATCTCACGGAATGCAGCGATTCTCTCTGGATCGAAGAACATATGCTCTGTACGGCAAAGTCCGATTCCCTCTGCACCAAGCTCACGAGCCTTCTTAGCATCTGCAGGAGTATCTGCATTTGTACGAACCTTAAGTCTTCTGAACTCATCAGCCCATGCCATAACACGTCCGAACTCACCAGCGATTGAAGCATCAACTGTTGGGATGATTCCAGCGTAGATGTTACCTGTTGTACCATCGATAGAAATCTCAGATCCCTCTGTGAATGTCTGTCCTGCAAGTGTGAACTTCTTGTTCTCCTCGTCCATATTGATATCACCACAACCAGATACACAGCATGTTCCCATACCACGTGCAACTACGGCTGCGTGAGATGTCATACCACCACGAACTGTAAGGATACCCTGAGCAGCCTTCATTCCTGTGATGTCCTCTGGAGATGTCTCAAGACGTACAAGTACGACTTTCTCTCCTCTTTCAGCCCATGCCTCAGCATCATCAGCTGTGAATACAACTTTACCACAAGCAGCTCCCGGAGATGCTCCAAGACCCTTTCCAAGTGGAGTTGCAGCCTTAAGTGCAGCAGCATCGAACTGTGGATGTAATAATGTATCAAGGTTACGAGGGTCGATCATTGCAACAGCCTCAGCTGGTGTCTTATGTCCCTCATCTACTAAATCGCAAGCGATCTTAAGAGCAGCCGGAGCTGTTCTCTTACCATTACGGCACTGAAGCATATAGAGCTTCTTGTTCTCAACTGTGAACTCCATATCCTGCATATCATGGTAGTGATTCTCAAGAGTCTCACAAACATTAAGGAAATCAGCGTATGCCTCTGGGAACTCCTGCTCCATCTGAGCGATTGGCATTGGAGTACGAACACCGGCAACAACGTCCTCACCCTGTGCATTGATAAGGAACTCACCCATAAGCTTGTTCTCACCAGTTGCAGGATCACGTGTGAATGCAACACCTGTACCTGACTCGTTATTTAAGTTACCGAATACCATAGGCATTACGTTAACAGCTGTTCCCCATGAATAAGGGATATCGTTATCTCTTCTATAAACATTTGCACGTGGGTTGTCCCATGAACGGAATACAGCCTCGATAGCAAGCTTTAACTGCTCTACAGGATCTGAAGGGAAGTCTGTTCCTAACTGATTCTTGTACTCAGCCTTGAACTGCTCTGCTAACTCTTTAAGGTCAGCTGCTGTAAGGTCTACGTCAAATTTAACACCTCTGTCCTCTTTCATCTTGTCGATGAGCTGCTCGAAGTATTTCTTTCCTACTTCCATAACAACGTCTGAGAACATCTGGATGAAACGTCTGTATGAATCATATACGAAACGCTCGAATGCTGGATCTGGGTTACCAGCGATCATAGCTGCAACAACATCATCATTAAGACCAAGGTTAAGGATTGTATCCATCATACCCGGCATTGAAGCTCTGGCACCTGAACGAACAGATACGAGAAGAGGATTCTTAAGGTCACCGAATTTCTTTCCGTTAACCTCTTCCATCCATTTTACACCTTCCATAGTCTGAGCCATAATCTCATCATTGATCTTACGTCCATCCTCGTAGTACTGTGTACAAGCCTCAGTAGTGATTGTGAAGCCCTGTGGTACAGGAAGTCCAATCTCTGTCATCTCAGCGAGGTTAGCACCCTTACCACCGAGAAGATTACGCATGGTCATGTTACCCTCTTTGAAGGTATATACCCACTTGTTTGCCATTTTGCAATTCCTCCTAAATTTTATTTCTGGTATGGTAAAAAACCATCCATATACTTGATTAATGTGTGCACTCATGTAAGTGCACACATTAATAATACCATAATTTCAGCAAATATCAACTAATTTTTATTATCTTTTCCCTTATGTTTCATACTATTTTTTTGAACACGGACAGACCTAACTGCTCCTGCTCCATTGGCTCCACATAAAAGCATTTCCAGTAGTTCACTTCTGCTTAATTTTTTTATTTTTAACTCTAAAACTCAAATTTCTTTGCAAAATAAGCATCAAGCTCATCAATTGCGATACGCTCCTGCTCCATTGTGTCACGGTCACGTACTGTTACGCAATGGTCTTCCTCTGAGTCGAAATCATATGTCACGCAGAATGGTGTTCCGATTTCATCCTGACGACGATATCTCTTTCCGATTGTTCCTCTGTCATCATACTCACAGTTGTATGTCTTTGAAAGCTGTGCAAATACCTTTTCAGTACTCTCATTGAGCTTCTTTGACAGCGGAAGTACTCCAATCTTTACAGGTGCAAGTGCAGGATGGAAATGGAATACTGTTCTTACATCCGGTTTCTCCGGTGTACCGATATCCTCTTCATCATAAGCTGCACAAAGGAAAGCGAGTACTACACGGTCTGCACCGAGTGATGGCTCGATAACGTATGGCAGATATTTCTCATTCTTCTGATCATCAAAGTATGTAAGATCCTGTCCTGAAACTTCCTGATGACGTCCAAGGTCATAATCTGTACGATCAGCAATGCCCCAAAGCTCGCCCCATCCGAATGGGAATAAGAACTCGATATCTGTAGTTCCCTTTGAGTAGAAGGCCAACTCTGCAGGATCATGGTCACGCAGTCTCATCTCCTCTTCCTTGATTCCAAGGGAAATGAGCCAGTCACGGCAGAAACCTCTCCAGTACTGAAACCACTCAAGATCTGTTCCAGGCTCGCAGAAGAACTCAAGCTCCATCTGCTCGAACTCACGTGTTCTGAAGGTGAAGTTACCAGGTGTAATCTCGTTACGGAATGACTTACCAACCTGTCCGATACCGAACGGAATCTTTTTACGGGATGTACGCTGTACATTTTTAAAGTTTACAAAGATACCCTGTGCGGTCTCCGGACGAAGATATACTGTGTTCTTAGCATCCTCTGTAACACCCTGGAAGGTCTTGAACATAAGGTTGAACTGTCTGATATCTGTGAAATTGTGCTTGCCGCATGATGGACATGGAACATTGTGCTCCTTGATGAAATCTACCATCTGCTCGTTTGTCCAGCCATCAACTGATGTCTCAAGCTCAATACCATTGTCCTGAGCAAAATCCTCGATGATTTTATCTGCTCTGAATCGCTCGTGGCACTCCTTACAATCCATAAGCGGATCTGAGAAGCCACCGAGATGTCCTGATGCAACCCATGTCTGAGGATTCATGAGGATGGCACAGTCTACACCTACGTTATAAGGATTCTCCTGGATAAATTTCTTCCACCATGCTCTTTTTACGTTGTTTTTAAGCTCTACGCCCAGGTTTCCATAATCCCATGTATTTGCAAGACCTCCGTAAATTTCTGAGCCCGGATATACAAATCCTCTTGCTTTTGCTACCTGTACGATTTTGTCCATGGTCTTTTCCATAATTCTTGTTTCCTCTCTATCTTACTTATGATTTATTTGTATTCGTAACTGTTCAGTACCTTCACAGCTGTAAGCCGCAGGCGCATTAGAATCAGATATACTGAATAGTTACTTGTATTCTTAATTAAATAACAATTCACGCCTTAATCTACTTATATATAACATATGTGATATATGACACCGGCACCGAATTGTCCTCCTCACTGTCAAAGTCAAATGTGACCTCGTTGTCTTGCTTGACCGAGTTTAATATATCATCATCACTGACACTACCATCCGCTCCGTTTTCCGTTCCTTCCGTCGCATCGGCCTTTACTGCTTCTGTGCTCTCTGTGACACTCTCTGTCCCTGTGGTTTGTGATGCAAGCAGGCTGTACTTGTCACCAATCGCAACTGTTTTGTCATCTACAAGCTTTACTTTGTCGACAGATGCATATAATATTTTTCCTTTCACGTGCAAATTTGAGCTGCCTTCGTAAACAACGACCTTGTAGCCGTTTTCATCCAGAAACTCAGATGACTCACATTTCTTTGCCTTGCCATCATCTATCGCTGCGAAATCGGTCTTGAAATCATATCCGGCTGCCAAAGCCTCCGCAATCGTCCCTGAAAAAAGCTTTGTCCCATTGAAATCAGAGTATTCATCGGTTGACGCATAGCTCATGGTAAGAGATGCCTTCTTTTTCTCGACAGTCAGCTTTTTGAGCTTGATCGAACCGTCATTCTTCTTATTGTAGTCGTCTATTGACTTGTCCACATAGCTTTGTAAGTCATCCTGCTTGTATGCAGCTGTATCAAAGTCCTCGACATCTGTAGATACCACACTGCCGTTTTTTGCAACAAACACCGTGCTGTCCTTGGTATAATAATCTGTACCGCACCCGGCAAGCAAACCGCATGTCGCAATAACTGGCAACAGCATTGATAGCTTTTTATTCATAGCTGCCTCCTAAAATATAATCTATGATATTATACCCTTTTGTATATATGATTTCAAGTATCATATTTTAAAGGGCAACGACATGCATAGTATCCATTAATTATTTCATGATTTAATTTCATGCTTTAATTTATCACAGAAAAGCTGCTGATTTAAAATCATGATGCACATAGATTGAAAGATATTCCTTCATTATGCTTCTCAGCTCCTCAAGCACATCGTCTGACACTGCAAATGTGTACAGCTTCGTGATATCAGCTGAAACAATATACTGCATGGTATAGAGTGTATCGCTTAGTATATGCCTGCCCTGCACCTGCGTGCCACAGTTGTCGCAAAACACCCCTCCGCGTCTTGCCGAAAAGACATTAAGTCCTTCCCTTGAATGACAGTGTATACACGAAAACAGCGATGGACCCTCGCCATTTATCGTAATAGCCTTAAGCTCAAAAACAGCCCTGACCAGCTCATTTTTATATGCCGGTGATTCAAGAGCACGGAGTGATTGATAAAGGAGCTTTAACATATCCTTCTCGTCATTGTTCTCCTGACAAAAATATCCGCAGAACTCCAGAAAGTAAAACCCGGTGTATACTGCTTCCAAATCCTGTGTAAGCTCCCTGAAATAGTTGCTGATTGTGACCTTTGAAAGAGAATATGCGCTTTTACCCTCAAACAGCTCAAACTCACCGAACGAAAATGGATTGCTTCCTGCCATAAGCTGGCTGTTTGGACGTCTTGCCCCCCTTGCAAAGGCTGTGATTTTCCCTCGTTCCTTTGTGAGAATCGTTATTCTTTTGTCAAAATCCCCTACCGGCATGGCTGAAAGCACCATACCGGTCAACACTACACTCTGTGACATCTTAATCTTACTTTCAAAATACTATTCTTCCTCTTTGTATCCAAAGTTCTTGATAAGGAAGTCGCTGTCTCTCCAATCCTTCTTTACCTTGACCCATAGCTTCAGATTCACCTTACAGTCAAGCAGTCTTTCCATCTCATAGCGCGCATTGGTACCGATTTTTTTGAGCATACTGCCCTGCTTTCCTATAATGATTCCCTTATGGGAGTCTCGCTCGCAGACAATTGTGGCATCCATATCTATAATAGAACCACTCTTTGTCTTTCTTGTCTTCATGCGGTCAATTCCTACTGCAATGCCATGCGGCACTTCATCATTTAGAGCATGGAGTGCTTTTTCCCTGATAATCTCAGCACAGATTGCACGCTCCGGCTGATCTGTAATGGTGTCCTCATCATAGAACTGTGGGCCATAAGGCAAATACTTAAATATAGAATTAATAACATCATCCGTATTCTGCCCTCTTAAGGCTGACGTAGGAATAATCTCTGCAAAGTCGAATACCTTGCGGTAGGTGTCTATATACTCAAGCACCTTTTCCTTTTCCACTGTATCCACCTTGTTGATAATCAATATAACAGGTGTATTAACCTTTTTAAGCTGCTCTATGATATGCTGCTCTCCCGCCCCGATAAAGTTGGTCGGTTCCACAAGCCACAGCACAACATCCACCTCATTTAATGTCTTTTCCGCCACATTGACCATATACTCGCCCAACTTGTTTTTGGCCTTGTGTATGCCCGGAGTATCAAGGAACACTATCTGTCCCTTTTCCATATCCGTGTATACTGTCTGGATGCGGTTTCTTGTGGTCTGAGGCTTGTTTGATGTGATGGCAATTTTCTGACCGATAAGCCTGTTCATCAGTGTTGACTTGCCCACGTTTGGTCTGCCGATTATTGTAACAAAACCCGATTTGAAATTCTGTATCATTTTTCCTCCTATGTGAATCTGTATTTATATAAGCTTTTCAACATTCTCAAAGAGCCCTGCCGACTCTTTAATCATATTTTCATTGCCGATGACACATATACTGTCCTTCTTAAGTACTGCCTCTACAAGGTCTGCAAGCCTTCTGATATCCTCCGGCTGTGCATTTAGTATCTCATTTCTCTCCTTTTGAATCTGCTCGTAGGTAATACCCTCGAGATATGCCGACAGTGATCTGCTGCCCTTTGCTTCCGGATTCATAGGCGTATCAAGTGCACTGAAGGTACCGATAATATACTTGGTCATATCCCTCTCATCAGGTGAAAAGCTCTTTATATACTCAGGTATTCTGTCATAGACATCAAGTGTGTCTGACAGATTAGGGTCTCTGTATGAGACAAAATAGCTTTCTCCGCTTCTAAGGAATGTATTCATGCAGCCGTAAGCACCACCCTTTACCCTGACATTTATCCAGAGATAATCATAGCTTAAGATGATACGCAGCAGTCTCAGTGCTCCGGTGTATTCATAGCCCTCGCAGATGAAATCACCTGTTTTTGCCACATACTGTATCTGGGATGCATCAATAAATGCTTCCTTTGCTGTGTTAAAGTGAACCTCAGCCTGATTGCCTACAGCACTCATTTTATCAAATCCAGCTATAACTTTTTCCAACGAAGGCTTTGCATTGCCGTAAGCCTCGTTATTTCCAGTAAAGCTTATAAGCATTCTGTTTCTTGCAAACAGCTTTCTGGCTATTGCAGCAAGCTTATCCGACACACTCTTTGGTGACTCTGAAAGCTCCTTTTCTATGCGGCATATAGAGCGGTAAAAAGCAACTCCCTTTAGCTCGTCCTGATAAAGTGCGTAGCGCGAGAAGCTCGACATGCTTCGCATAGCTGCAACCAAATGACCGGAACTGCTAAGGTTAGCCTGAAGCCTTGCCTTAATCTGCGCTACAAGCTCACCCAGTCTTTTTGTATCTGTAAAATCCGATGTAAGAAGCATCTGCTCCATAAGCTCAAGTGCCTTGTCAAGATTTTTCTCCAATACCTTAAGCTTCACCTCAAATTTAAACACGAAATTATTTCTATCCTTAATATCCGGGTGACTTGCAGTACCTGTGCTGATTCCGCCGGTATAAATGTTGGTAGCATTGGCTAAATCGGTATAGCTGTACTTTTCGGTGCTCACCAGCCCGAGTGCGTTTGTGAAGAAGCCAAGATAGCCAAGCTCACTCTGGGCAAAATCACCTGCATCAAATAAAAATGATATATAATCAATGCCGTTTGACTCTATGTCATGACGCACAACCTTTACATCCAAAAGCTCATCCTCAATGTTTGAAAAAGGCATAGCATTCTTTTTCATATCCGCTCTTGTAAGCATCGGAAGCTTGCGCAGGTCCTCATCCGACGAAGGCTCCTCCTGGTATCTCTTTAAATGCTCTGTATCCTCAATCAGCTTTTTAATCTCTTCATCTGAAAGAGATGCCTTGTAATCGGAAAGTTCCTTTGCCAAAGCCTCCTCCCTCTCATTGCCAAGGCCACGCTTCGGCTTTACTGTGACAGATGAACCATGGGTATTGTCAAGCAGATACTCCTGTATAAGCTTTTCAAAATAATCAGTATCTACAGCCTTTCGAAGCTTAGCAAAGGTACCAAGACACTCCAGATGTATAAAAGGCTTCATATCATCAAACAGCCAGCTGTCTAAACAGTTTAATCCAAAAAGAAGACCCTTAGGAAACTGTCCGAAGTCAGCCTCCCTGAATTTGAACTCGCTGCTGTTGATTCCCGCGAGGAGTGCTTCTTTATTAATTCCTGTTTTAACAACTTCTTTAAGAGTGTTTTCTATAATACTTTCAAACTCATCCGCCTGAGATGCATTGGCATTCTTTGCCACAAACGAAAATACCGGCTGTAAAATGCCCGCATCATATGAGCCATACACATCATCACCGATTCCCGCATCTATCAATGCCTGCTTCACAGGTGCTCCCGGTGAGCTGACAAGTGCATAGTCAAGCACATCAAATGCCTGATAGAGCATCTCATCAAGCGTATCCCCTACCACACGGTTATAAGATAGATAAGTCTTATTCTCCTGTGAATCATCCATGGTAATTGAATACTGCGCCTCAACATTCTTTATTTCATCAAATGCAGGCTGTTTATTAATTTCTGAATTAACTTTTTTATAATCATACAGGCTCAGATATTCCTTATCCAGCCACTCAAGTCTCTCGACAACATCCATATCACCATACAGATAAATGTATGAATTGGATGGATGATAATACTTGTGATAGAAGTCCAGATAGGCTTCATACGTAAGCTTAGGAATATACTCCGGATTGCCGCCTGAATCCTTGCTGTAGGTATTGTCCGGAAACAGTGAGCGGTAAATCTGGCTTGAAAGCACCTCATCCGGCGATGAGTATGCTCCCTTCATCTCATTGTACACCACTCCATTTATCTTAAGCTCATCATCCTTGCCTGTAAGCTCGTAGTGCCAGCCCTCCTGCCTGAAAATCTCCTCGTACTTTGTGATATTTGGATTAAACACTGCATCCAGATACACATCCATGAGATTCTTAAAATCCTGATCATTGCAGCTGGCAACAGGATAAACTGTCTTGTCAGGGTATGTCATGGCATTTAAAAATGTATTGAGCGAGCCCTTTGCCAGCTCGATGAAGGGATCCTTTACAGGGAACTTCTTTGAACCGCAGAGTGTGGTATGCTCAATAATATGCGGTACACCCGTCTCATCCTCCGGCGGAGTCCTGAAGCCTATATAAAAGACCTTGTTATCATCATTATTTGATAAAATGGCAATCCTTGCACCACTTTTTTTGTGTCTCAGAATGAATCCGTCCGACTGGACATCCTCCACTCTGTGCTCATCTAAAATCTCGTATTCAGCCAAATCGTGAATTGTCATCAATTATTCCTCCTAAAATGCGATGATGATAGTATACCACATTTTTACATATTATAGTTAAATTATAAGTATATTTACCACAAAAAACTGTTAAAGTAATATTCTGCAACATCCAGCTTTAAAAGTCAGAGTCTATGCTCCTCTTCTGAATATTAACATCCATCTGCGGAAACGGAATTTCGATGTTATTTTTATCAAATGCTGTTTTAATTTCTTCTGTAAGCTGCCATTTTGTGTTCCAGTAATCCTCGTTCTTCACCCAGATTCTCGCACCGAGCTCTATTGCCGAATCCTGCAGCTCACTCACAAACACATTGCTCGGCTCATCGTGAAGCATCGTATCTGCTGATGTGACAACAGATTCCAGCACACTCTTTGCAAATGCCAAATCTGTGCTGTAGGATACTGTTACTCTCAAATCAAGCATCCTCTTATCCATCATAGATACATTTGTGATACACGAATCAGCAAGCTTTCCGTTTGGTATCATAACCATCTTGTTATCTATTGTCAAAAGCCTTGTATAAAACAGATTTATATCCTTTACAGTGCCCTCTGTACCACTTGAACCGTCAACTATGTAATCGCCCACGCCAAACGGCTTCATCAAAAGAATAAGCACGCCTCCTGCGAAATTCGACAGGCTGCCCTGCAATGCCATACCTACAGTAAGTCCGGCAGAGCCAAGAACCGCTATAACAGAGCCGGTCGCCACTCCAAAGCCCGAAAGCAGTGCCATGACAAGAATAAAATACAAAAAGTATTTAATCAGATTGGCAAGAAATGATGCCACTGCAGCGTCCATTCTGCTTTTATCAAATCCTTTTTTAATTATTTTCACAACTGATTTAATCACCTTAATACCGATAAGCAATATCACAATCGCAACAACAAGCTGCACGAGAAAGCTGATAAGCGATGGCATATATTTCTCCAGATACGTCTTTACAATGCCCGGGTTTTCAATAACCTGCTGTACCTCGGTATTTGCAACCGGCACTGATACTTCACCAAGAATTTGTCTTATCATATAATCTCCTATATATCTCTTATATTTCTTATATATTTGTTATTTCCTTATAACCCACTAAATCCCCCATATAAAATATGGGGGATCAGTATTTAAATCAAATATTAATTCACTATTTAATAACTCTCACTCTGAGCACTCCGTCAATGGCAGAAAGCTTCTCAACAGTAGAAGTATCAATAGCTGAATCAAGATCAAGAAGTGAATATGCATAGTCACCCTTGCCCTTGTTTGTCAGATCAGATACATTGATATCAGCCTCTGCAAGAGCTGTTGTAATCTGTCCAATCATACCCTTAACATTCTTGTGAAGGATTCCGACTCTGCCTGAAGCTGTGCATGCACCCATGCTGCAGTCAGGGAAGTTTACTGAATGAACGATATTACCATTCTCTAAGTAATCTCTCAGCTCCTTGACAGCCATAACTGCACAATTGTCCTCTGACTCTGCTGTAGATGCTCCAAGATGAGGTGTTACGATGCAGCCCTTTGCTCCAACAGTTGTGTTGTTAGGGAAATCTGAAACGTACTTCTTAACCTTTCCCTTGGCAAGTGCATCTACCATAGCCTCTTCGTCAACAAGAAGATCTCTGGCAAAGTTTAATACGATAGCGGTTGGCTTCATCATTGCAATAGCATCAGCGTTTATCATCTTCTTTGTTGAATCAAGAAGAGGTACATGGATTGTGATGACATCACAGTTCTTGTAGATGTCCTCAACATTGCTGATATGCTTAACGCTTCTTGAAAGGTTCCATGCGGCATTTACTGAGATGTATGGATCATATCCGTAGACATCCATGCCCATATGTACTGCAGCATTTGCAACAAGTACACCGATGGCTCCAAGTCCGATAACACCGAGCTTCTTGCCTGAAATCTCTGTTCCTGCAAAGTTCTTTTTCTGCTTCTCGGCTGTCTTTGCAATATTCTCATCATTCTGGTTTGCAAGACACCAGTCGATACCTCCAACGATGTCTCTTGATGCATAAAGCATTCCGGCAAACACAAGCTCCTTAACACCGTTTGCATTGGCTCCCGGTGTGTTGAATACAACGATTCCCTGCTCGGCACACTTGTCAAGCGGAATATTGTTTACTCCTGCTCCTGCTCTTGCCACAGCAAGCACCTTGTCACCAAGCTCCATGTCATGCATAGCGGCACTTCTTACAAGTGCTGCATCTGCATCCTTAATATCATCAACCTTTTTATAATCGTCAGAGAACAGGTCAAGGCCTACTCCTGCGATTGGGTTTAAGCATGTGTAATTGAACATTATGCATTCTCCTCCTCAAACTTCTTCATAAACTCTACAAGCTTCTCAACGCCCTCTTTTGGCATAGCATTGTAGATAGATGCTCTCATTCCGCCAACTGTACGGTGTCCTTTAAGGTTTACAAATCCGGCTGCAGTTGCCTCCTTTACAAACTTGGCATCAAGCTCTGCATCTCCTGTTACAAACGGAACATTCATGAGTGATCTGTCCTCTTTTCTTACTGTTCCCTTAAAGAGCTTGCTCTGATCAAGGAAATCGTAGAGAATCTTGGCCTTCTCCTCATTTCTCTCCTTCATAACTGAAAGACCGCCCATCTTCTTGAGCCATTTGAATACCTTGCCACAGATATAGATGCCGTAGCATGGTGGTGTATTGTAAAGAGAATCATTATCGGCCTGAGTCTTCCACTTGAGCATGGTTGGTGTGCCCGGTAGACAATCATCTGTGATAAGGTCCTCTCTGATAATTGCTATAACCACTCCGGCAGGTCCTACATTCTTCTGTACTCCGCCATAGATAACAGCATATTTTGATACATCTACAGGCTCTGATAAGAAGCATGAAGATACATCAGCTACAAGGTTCTTTCCCTTTGTGTTTGGAAGCTTCTTGTACTTTGTTCCGTAGATAGTATTGTTCTCGCAAATATATACATAATCCATATCATCTGTGATTGGTAAATCTGAGCAGTCAGGTATGTATGAGAAGGTCTCATCTGCAGACGAAGCAAGCTCTACGGCGTCTCCGTAAATCTTAGCCTCGGCAAACGCTTTTTTAGCCCACTGACCTGTGATAATGTATCCTGCTTTTTTATTTTTCATAAGGTTCATCGGTACCTCAGCGAAGAACTGTGAAGCACCACCCTGAAGGAAAAGTACCTTGTAATTGTCAGGTATATTCATAAGCTCGCGAAGATCCTTCTCGGCATCCTTGATGATGTCATCAAACCATTTAGATCTGTGGCTCATCTCCATAACCGACATTCCGCTTCCCTTATAATCCATCATCTCTGCTGCTGCTTCCTGCAATACCTCCTCAGGTAAAACTGCAGGTCCTGCTGAAAAATTGTAAACTCTACTCACTCTAATTTCCTCCTTGTGTCGCATTGTAGTCCTCTTCATCGAAAGACTCGTTGATAGGCTTGCCCGGTGCAACCATAGGCCATACCTTGTCATCTGAATCAATGATACAATCGATGACAAACGGTGTCTTGCTCTTTAAGGCATCTGCAAATGCTTTTTCAAATTCTTCCTGGGTCTTAACACGTCGTGCGGTGGCTCCCATTGCCTCTGAAAGCTTTACATAATCCACCCCATCATCGAGTACGGTTGCCGAGTAATGCTTCTCGTAAAAAAGAGTCTGCCACTGGCGTACCATTCCAAGTACATGGTTGTTTATTATAACCTCGATAAGAGGAAGCTTTTCTCTTGAAGCTGTTGCAAGCTCGTTCATGTTCATTCTGAAGCATCCGTCACCTGCAATATTGACTACAGTCCTGTCAGGATTAGCTGTCTGGGCACCGATTGCAGCACCGAGACCGTATCCCATGGTACCAAGACCTCCTGATGTAAGAAGAGTTCTCGGCTTGCTGTATTTGTAATACTGGGCTGCCCACATCTGATGCTGACCGACCTCAGTAACCATTATAGCATTTCCTTTTGTCATTTCATAGATTTTTTCAATAACAAATGGTCCGCTAAGTCCCTCTTTGTGATATGTAAGAGGAAAAGTCTTTGCATATGCAAGCACATGCTCAACCCATGAATTGTGGTCAAGCTGTGTGAGCTTTTTGTTGATGCGTGTAAGTATTTCCTTCACATCGCCTATAACACTCGATGTAACACGGATATTTTTATTAATCTCTGCTGCGTCTACATCAAACTGTAATATCTTGGCCTGGTCTGCAAACTTTTTAGGATTGCCAAGCACTCTGTCCGAAAAACGTGTACCAATCGCAATCAAAAGGTCACACTCTGAAACTCCAAGGTTTGAGGTCTTTGTGCCATGCATACCAAGCATGCCTGTGTAGTTATCACTTGTGCCGTCATATGCACCCTTGCCCATGAGCGTATCGCAAACAGGTGCATTCACCTTGTCCACAAATTCCTTAAGCTCTTTGCTTGCTCCGGAGAGAACCACTCCGCCTCCTACAAATATATATGGCTTTTTGGATGCTTTTATGAGTTCAATTGCATTATCAATGTCACTGTCTGTAATTGTTTCTGTCTCACGCTCAGGAAGCTTGATTTCCTGTTTGGTGTACTCTACCAGATCTGCCGTAACATTCTTTGGAATATCCACAAGTACAGGACCCGGTCTACCTTTTCTTGCTATATTGAAAGCTCTGCGTATTGTATCTGCAAGCTTCTCTACATCCTTTACAATAAAGCTGTATTTGGTTACAGGCGTTGTAATTCCGGCAATATCTATCTCCTGAAAGCTGTCCTTTCCAAGTAACGAGACTCCGACATTACATGTGATTGCGACGATTGGAATCGAATCCATGTATGCTGTCGAAATTCCTGTGACCAGATTTGTCGCCCCCGGTCCGCTTGTAGCCAGACAGACGCCAACTTTTCCGGTGCTTCTCGCATAGCCGTCGGCCGCATGGCTTGCTCCCTGCTCATGTGAGGTCAGCACATGCTTAATCTCCGGATGCTTGTAGAGCTCGTCATAGACATTAAGGATGGCTCCTCCCGGATAACCGAATACTGTGTCAACACCCTGTTCTTTTAAGCATTCTATAATAACCTGTGATCCTGTTAACTGCATCTTGTATTCCTCTTTTTCTTATACGAATCCTTTACGATAATAGGTAAAAGCCTTATTCGTACTGAATTTTCTATCAAAATTTATACTACGCGTTCTGCTCGCCCGGAAGTGCAAGGATGGCTCCTCTGTTTCCTGATGTAACAAGCGCTGCGTATCTCTTCAAATAGCCTGTTGTAACCTTCGGCTCCCTTGGCTGCCACTTTGCCTTACGCTCAGCAAGCGCCTCGTCTGACACATCGAGCTCAAGCTTCATGTTTGGAATATCAATCTTTATGATATCTCCCTCTTCAACCAGGGCAATCGGTCCGCCTACTGCGGCCTCAGGTGAAACATGACCTATTGAAGCTCCTCTTGAAGCTCCTGAAAAACGTCCGTCTGTGATGAGTGCTACAGAGCTTCCAAGTCCCATTCCGGCAATAGCTGATGTAGGGTTAAGCATCTCTCTCATTCCAGGGCCGCCCTTTGGTCCCTCGTATCTGATGACAACCACATCACCCTCTACGATCTTGCCGCCCTTTATTGCTGCAATTGCATCCTCCTCGCAGTCAAATACTCTTGCAGGGCCCTCATGAACCATCATCTCATCGACAACTGCTGAACGCTTTACTACAGAGCCGTCCGGAGCCAGATTTCCTTTAAGCACTGCAAGTCCTCCGGTCTTTGAATATGGATTGTCTACCGGTCTGATGACCTCAGGGTCTCTATTGACTGCATTCTTTATATTCTCTCCAACTGTCTTTCCTGTAACAGTCATACAATCTGTATTTAAAAGTCCGATATCAGCAAGCTCTTTCATGACAGCCCACACACCGCCGGCCTCGTTTAAGTCCTCCATATATGTAGGGCCTGCCGGGGCAAGGTGGCAGAGATTTGGTGTTCTCTCACTGATCGGATTTGCAAAGCTGATATCAAAATCAAAGCCTATCTCATGAGCGATAGCCGGAAGATGAAGCATAGAGTTTGTAGAGCAGCCGAGTGCCATATCAACTGTGAGTGCGTTCATTATTGCATCCTTTGTGATGATATCTCTTGCTTTGATGCCCTTGTTGTACATATCCATAACAGCCATTCCGGCATGCTTTGCAAGACGTATACGCTCTGAATATACAGCAGGTATTGTTCCGTTTCCGCGAAGTCCCATACCGAGTGCCTCTGTAAGACAGTTCATAGAGTTGGCTGTGTACATTCCCGAGCATGAACCACAGGTAGGACATACCTTGTTCTCATACTCACATACATCATCCTCAGTCATAGTACCAGCAGCGTATGAGCCGACAGCCTCAAACATAGATGAAAGGCTTCTCTTTCTGCCCTTTACGTGGCCTGCGAGCATTGGTCCGCCTGATACAAATACTGTAGGCAGATTAAGACGTGCAGCCGCCATCAGAAGTCCCGGCACGTTCTTGTCACAGTTTGGAACCATTACAAGTGCATCAAACTGATGAGCGATTGCCATACACTCTGTAGAATCTGCAATCAGATCTCTTGTGACAAGGGAATATTTCATACCCACATGTCCCATTGCAATACCATCGCAGACTGCAATTGCAGGAAATACTACAGGCACTCCTCCTGCCTCTGCAACTCCAAGCTTTACAGCCTCAACGATTTTGTCTATATTCATATGGCCCGGAACAATCTCATTGAATGAGCTTACGATTCCGACCATAGGCTTTTTCATTTCCTCCGGTGTAAAACCAAGAGCATTAAATAAACTTCTTGCCGGTGCCTGCTGCATTCCGGCTCTTGCGTTATCACTTATCATATTTTATCTCCTTATTTATCTCCGACTATTTCTTTGAGTACTTCATCATTACTACTGTATACACAACAATCTGCATATCTATAACCTGTTAGCTGTCTATTATAAGTCATGCAGCTACACACGTTCTGCGATGAGATCACCCATCTGTGCTGTGCCTACCTGTGTGATACCCTCTGTAGTCTCACCCGGCTGTGGCATGATGTCGATTGTCCTGTAGCCCTCCTTAAGCACCTGCTTTACAGCATCCTCGATTGCCTGCGCTTCCTTGTCCAGATCAAATGAATAGCGAAGCATCATGGCTGCTGAAAGGATTGTTGCGATAGGGTTTGCAATGCCCTTTCCAGCGATATCAGGAGCAGATCCGCCACTTGGCTCGTAAAGTCCGAACTTTGTATCGTTAAGGCTTGCTGATGAAAGCATACCGATTGAGCCTGTCACCATACTTGCTTCATCTGATAAAATATCGCCAAACATATTCTCTGTGAGGATAACATCAAACTGCTTAGGATCCTTTACAAGCTGCATTGCACAGTTATCAACAAGCATATGCTCGTATGTAACCTCCGGATAATCCTTAGCGACCTCCTCGACGATCTTTCTCCATAATCTGGAAGAATCAAGCACATTTGCCTTGTCTACGGATGTGACCTTTTTCCTTCTCTTCATGGCTATATCAAAGCCTCGCTTTGCGATTCTTCTGATTTCATTCTCATTGTATGTCAGTGTATCTGTGGCCGTAACAACTCCGTCCACCTCTTTTGTCTCTCTGGCTCCGAAGTAAAGACCTCCTGTAAGCTCACGCATAATCATCATATCAAAGCCGTCTCCAATGATATCAGCTCTGAGTGGGCATGCTGCTGCAAGCTCCTTGTACAGGTATGCCGGTCTAAGATTTGCAAACAGATTGAGCGACTTTCTAAGCTTTAAAAGTCCTGCCTCCGGACGAAGCTCAGGGGCCAGCTTGTACCATGGTGATGTGGCTGTGTTGCCACCGATTGAACCCATCAGCACCGCATCTGAATCAAGTGCAGTCGCAATAGCCTCATCTGTAAGAGGAACACCTGTAGCATCAATTGAGCAGCCACCCATAAGGATGTCTGTGTAGTTGAAGCTGTGTCCATACTTGTCTGCTATTTTGTCCAATACCTTTTTTGCCTCAGTGACTATCTCCGGTCCGATTCCGTCTCCTGAAATTACACCAACTTTATATTCCATAATTTCTTACCTCTTTTACATAAAAATACATATTCTTATATTAAAGCATTAAAGTAGTTATTTCAATATGCCGGGATATTTTACTTTTTCATGCAATTTATAACTGTAGCTTATAATAACTGCATACTATAATAACAGTTTTTTATTATTATTGCAAGAGATGCGGATAATAAGAAAACCGCCACTTATGTGACGGCTTTACAAATCTGCATTATTTAGCTGAATCCTCTGCTTTCTCAAGGTCAGCGATAGCTGACTTCTGCATTGGAATACGGCAGTTCTTGTTGTTACCAAACTCAACGATTACAGTATCGTCCTCGATATCGATAACTGTACCGTAAAATCCACTTGTTGTAAGAACTGTGTCTCCTGTTGCAACCTCTTTAAGCATTAGCTCCTTTTTCTTCTGCTCCTTCTTCTGTGGACGGATCATAAGAAAATACATAACTGCGAAAAGTACTACTAACCAGACAATCATTCCAATTGTTCCTGCTGCCTGACCGTTTGCTAAAATTGATGTCATCAATTGTTCCTCCTAAATATTATATAATTGATGTGTTTTAAGCACTATTACCATAATACACGTTAAACGTGCTAACGGCAAGGATTTTTTATCATTTTCGAGATTTTTTATATTTATCTGCTAGCTCTGCTCTCCCTGTGTCATTCCATAAAGCTTTTCAGCCTTGTATGAGGCAAAACGGCCTGCATCAAGTGAATCCCTTATCTCCTCCATCATATTGTTGTAGAAATACAAATTATGGAGCACGCACAGTCTCATTCCGAGCATCTCCTTTGCCTTTAAAAGATGCCTGATATATGCACGCGAATATGTGCGGCAGGCAGGACAGTTACAGCCCTCCTCAATAGGGCGCATATCCTTCTGATACTTCTGGTTGAACAGATTAAGCTTGCCGTGATTCGTGTATACATGTCCGTGACGGCCGTTTCTGCTTGGGTATACACAGTCAAAGAAGTCGATTCCTCTCTCTACACCCTCAAGTATATTGGCAGGAGTTCCTACTCCCATCAGGTATGTAGGTTTATTAACAGGCAGATGAGGCACTGTTTCATCAAGAATATGGTACATCTCCTCATGGCTCTCTCCTACCGCCAGTCCGCCGACAGCATAGCCGTCCAGCTCAAGCTCAGAAATGCGCTTTGCATGGTCAATTCTTATATCATCATAAATAGCTCCCTGATTGATGCCAAATAAAAGCTGCTCCTTGTTGATAGTATCCGGTAAACTGTTTAAGCGTGCCATCTCCTTTTTGCACCTCTCAAGCCAGCGCGCTGTCCTGTTTACAGAGTTTGTCACATACTGTCTGTCTGCAACACTAGATGGGCACTCGTCAAATGCCATAGCTATCGTGGAGCCGAGGTTTGACTGTATCTGCATGCTCTCCTCAGGTCCCATAAAAATCTTGGCACCGTCAATATGTGAGTTGAAGTACACGCCCTCCTCCTTTATTTTGCGAAGACCTGCCAGTGAAAACACCTGGAATCCGCCGGAATCTGTAAGGATTGGTCTGTCCCACACCATGAATTTGTGCAGTCCGCCAAGCTCTTTAATGATTTTGTCTCCGGTTCTTACATGCAGGTGATATGTATTTGACAGCTCAACCTGACACTTTATCTCCTTTAAATCGTCCGTAGAGACAGCGCCCTTTATCGCACCTACTGTTCCTACATTCATAAATACAGGTGTCTGTATATCTCCATGCACAGTATGGAATGTACCTCTCTTGGCACGTCCCTCTTGTTTTAGTAACTCATATTTAGCCATATTTTCGTTTAATTCTCCTGTTTCTTTTACTTATCGCCATTGCCTACGATTTTTCTGATTAATATTCCGTTGGTCAGCAGTGTGGTATCTATGCAATGCCTCTCAAAAAGTACCTCGCCATCCTTTGGCACCTCAATATCCTCATCAGAGCAGTTGACTATAACCTCCACATATGTATCCACCCAGCCCATCTTTCTGAACTGGATTACCCTCGGATTATCAGCAAAATCATCAGGGAAATGGAAGTTTCTGCCCTTTAAAAGCGGCTCACTCGCCCTTAAATGAATGAGCTTTGATACCATCTCAATGCGCTCCTTAAACCTGCCTGCCTCAATATCATCCCACGGCATACATCGTCTGCAGTCAGGGTCATAGCTGCCCGGCATGGCAATCTCAGTGCCGTAATATATACATGGGCTGCCCGGCATGGCAAAAAGCACTGCAAGCTGTGCAAAGTACTGGTCGAGATTCTTTGTATCAGAGCGAAGGCGCTTTGTATCATGTGAATCAAGCAGATTGAAAAGCACATCATTGGTCTGCTGCATGTAGTTGGTATAACATCTGTTTATAGTATACTCAAAATCCTGATTCGTCTGGCTCTTATCTATCCAGAAATCCTTGATGCTCTCTCCAAGCGGATAGTTCATAACCGCATCGAACTCATCTCCACGCAGCCACGGAAGAGCATTATGCCATATTTCGCCCAAAATGTAAATATCCGGATTAATTTCCTTAAGCCTTGCCCTAAGCTCCTTGCAGAAGCGGTGTGACACCTCATTTGCCACATCAAGGCGCAGTCCGTCTATATGATAATTTTCTACCCAGTTGGCGCAGATATCGATAAAGTATTTTCGCACCGCCGGATTATTTGTATTGAGCTTTGGCATATTGTCAAAAAATCCAAACGTATAAAACTGACCCTTTTTAGCCGCTCCATGCTTAAAGTCAAGAGGCCATTCATTGATCATAAACCAGTCATAATACTCTGAATCCGCTCCCTTTGCTAAAACATCCTGCCACGGTGCAAAATAATAGCCACAGTGGTTGAACACTCCGTCAAGCATTATTCTCATATCACGCTTATGGGCTTCTAGCACAAGCCTTTTAAAGGTCTCTTCATCTCCAAAGCGCGGATCAATCTTTGCATAATCCGTTGTATCATACTTATGATTGCTCGGTGACTCGTTTATCGGTGTCAGGTAGATTCCGTTTATTCCAAGCTCCTTTAAGTAATCAAGCTTTTGAATGATTCCTGCGAGGTCTCCGCCGAAGCATTCCTCATTTTTGACCTTTCCCCTGTTTCTCCACGGAACAACATAATCAGGATCTATCGAGTGGTCTCCATTGCAGAATCTATCCGGAAATATCTGATACCATATAGTGTCATTTACCCACTTCGGTGTGACCGGAATATCACACGGATTCATCCACGGGAATACAAAGCACTGGCGGCTTCTGCCCTCAAGTGCCATCTGCTCTGCACTCACGAAGCCATCCTCAAAGTAAAACCATCTCTCATCCTCTGTGATGAGCTCAAAATAATATTTAAGTCTCTTGAATGGTGGCTTTACCGTGGTTGTCCACCATATCTGGTGCTTTAATTTCTTTTTAAATATAATCGGCTGCTTATCGCCATTCCAGGTCTCCCCACCGCCTAAGATACCGGCTGCGAATGGGTCACCGAGTATGATATTTACTTCCTTCACATCATAACCGGTCTTTATATTTATGATTAATTCATCCTCATTTAAAGGATAGCAGTAGTTGTCGTATGCCTGGTGAAATACCCCGTTAAATTCCATGTTTTCTCCCTCTTTTGCGGTCTTATTGTAGTCATTGTTTTGTTGCTTCATTGTGGTTCTAAGGACAGCACGTAAGATGCGTCCATCGCGAGCGTCCACATGCTGCCCTGTTCGCTACGCTGCGCTGTTAAGATTCTGTACGAATTATGCTTATAGATTTTCTCCGGCTGACGAAACCGTCGCTACTCGCCCTCCGTGGCTCGATAGCTCCTTGCCCCGGCGTCCCTGCCGGTGCATTTCTGTGTATCGAAGCATAATTCTACAGACTCTAAACAGCTCCGCTATTCGCTCTCAGGGCAACACGTGTACGCCCGCGGTGGCCGCGGCTTACGTGCCTTACGTTGTGGCAAAATTGCTACAAATGATGCTGCTTAATTATGCTTCGCTTAAATTATGCTTCGCCTAATTTGCGCTTTGCATATACAGGCATGCAAGCATGCATCGATGATACATTTTGACCCTTTAATCACATAATTACATACAAACATAGTTCGAAAGTTATCTAAATAAAATAATATCATAGTTTTCTTGACTATTCAACTTGGTATTAATTATAATGTATTTATTATCGTAACTATTCGAGTCACATTGAAAACCTAAAATGCTGTTTACATGCAAGCATGATGTATCATTTTTTGTTCTCAGAGGTTTAAATAGTTACCCATTATTATAATAAGGAGACCATCATGGCAGGTTCATCATACGGAAATATTTTTAAGGTAACAACATGGGGAGAATCACACGGAAAGGGCTTAGGGGTCGTTGTGGACGGCGTTCCTGCGGGGCTTGAGCTGTGTGAGGAGGATATTCAGATATTCTTAAACAGAAGAAAGCCGGGACAGTCTAAGTTCACTACTCCACGCAAGGAGGATGATGCGGTTGAAATTCTCTCCGGTGTGTTTGAGGGAAAGACTACAGGTACACCTGTTTCTATGGTTGTGTGGAATAAAAATCAGAAATCAAAGGATTACAGTGAGATTGCTTCGTACTATCGTCCGGGGCATGCTGACTTTTGCTTTGATGAAAAATACGGCTTCAGAGACTACAGAGGCGGAGGTCGTTCTTCGGGACGCGAGACAATAGGCCGTGTTGCAGCAGGTGCTATCGCTGTAAAGATGCTCTCGAGCCTTGGCATAAAATTTCTTACATACACCAGGTCAATAGGTCCTGTTACAATTAATGAGGTTAATTTTGATGCCCATGAGATTTACAACAATTCGCTTTATATGCCTGATGCCGATGCAGCACTAAAGGCTTCTGAATATCTGGAGGAATGCCTTAAATCCCTCAATTCCTCAGGCGGTGTGTGTGAATGTGTCATCACAGGTCTTCCTGTAGGGCTCGGTGATCCTGTATTCGAGAAAATTGATGCCAATCTGGCAAAGGCTATTATGTCTATCGGAGCTGTAAAGGGCTTCGAAATCGGCGATGGCTTTGATGCAGCAAGGGCAACCGGACTTACAAACAATGATGCCTTTATTATGATGGATGGTGCTGTTTCAAAAGAGACAAATCACTCCGGTGGTACTCTCGGCGGCATGACAGACGGCTCACCGCTTATTTTCAGAGCTGCCATAAAGCCTACTCCTTCAATCGCAGCTACACAGCACACCGTAAATAAATCCGGTGAAGATATAGAGATTTCCATCAAGGGACGTCATGACCCGATTATCGTGCCACGTGCTGTTGTTGTTGTTGAAGCTATGGCTGCAATTACTATTGCGGATGCACTGCTTATGAATATGGGGGCACGCATGGACCGCATCACAGATTTTTATAAAAAATTATAACTTTGTATTATAGTAAAAAGCATCTATCCTGTTTTTTCCGGACAGATGCTTTTTATCTATTTCATTGGAACAATCTGTAATGTTTTTCCTAATGAATTCAAAATATATTTTAGAATATATTTCCAAGAAGCAGCGGATTTAACAACATATACTGCGCATTCGTCACCCCAAAAGCCACAAGCGCCAGTGGCAGCACAATAAAAAGGATGCATGATATAATCACAGACATGCCGCTTCTTAAGTATTTAAACATCGCAAAAACAAACAGGCTGACCAGTAATCCCCCTATAAAGCGCATCAGCATTATGATAAGTATATACTGCCCTACCGATATATTCTGCGAAACACGCCACAGATGCTCCATACTTGCCGCCGGAGCATTAAGCCCCTGCGTGCCATATGCCGAAAGCACATTGCACAGCCGCACAATGTATACAAGTGCAAATGCTGTGACAGTGCCCAAAAAGCCAAGTATGCATTTGATTCCCATATGCTGTTTCCTGCCACGGCGGGTAGTCCTTAAAAGACGGATTTCATGGTTTGCATAATCCGCTCCACATATACCGCAGGCTATTGCTATTAGGAGAATAACATACACAAATGCCTGTGCTGTATCACGGTTTTTGAAGTCTGTTCTGTCGGTGAGGATATCATAGCCCTTTTCAAAAAACAGCCAGCCCTCATTTAACGTCTTAAGATAATCCACATGTGCTGTAAGCTTGTTGAATGCCTCCTGTCTGCTCAGTTCATCCTTGTACTTTATATTGATATAGCTTTCACTCTTCCCCTGCTCCATATCGTAAGCAATGTTATCTGACAGTCGGTCGTATATTGCTCTTTCTTCATCCAGAAGCTCATTGGTTTTGGCAGTTAAAGGTCCATAATATTTGTCCATATATTCCTTGTAATACACCTCATCAACCGAGTCATAGGAAAGCTTCTCTGCCGGATTCCACCATACCACAAAAAGAGCTGCTGCAATCAAAATAAGTAACACTTTTCCCGGAACAAGTGCCTTATAGCATTCGTGCAAAAATAAAGATGTATGGCAGCCTGTATTTTTACCGCAGGCAAAGCCGGGCAGTAAAAGCAGCTTCTTTTCATGCACCGAATTGAGATAATTTGTAACCGCAAAAATACATACAGCTATACACACAAGCCAGAACAAGCCATACAATACCCCGGTATTAAGCGGATATCCAAACAGATTGATATTGACATAATCAGAAAAAAGTCTGCCTGTCCTGACTCCATACATGATATTTATGTACTTAAGGAAGGCTAGGAAGCTGGTTCCTGAAATCGTTGTGTAGCAGATAGCCTCAATAACCACGGTCACTGCAGAAGCAACGAACACAAATATAATATTGTCAAGCGCTGCGCATATCAGCATAAAAAACAAGCCAAGCAATATAAAGCTTATTATTTTCACAGGAAAATAGCATGCCAGAAATTGTCCTATACTAAGCTTAAACGGACTGCCATAGTACAGATAAACACTTTGAAGCGGACTTTTCAGATTTATCGGATTGTAAAAGCACATGCTTATGACTGCATTGATGCCATACAACAGCAAGGTGATAAGCACGACCGCCATAATCATCACAAATGACTTTGACGCCATAAGCTGCCTTCTGCCCCTTGCAGTTGTTCTAAGCAATGCAAGCTGGTTCTCGCTTTTTTCATAAAAAACAAGGTTGAGCGCAATGATAAAAAGCATAATCACAGCCACATAGTCGGTAAGCTCATTGTCTGTAATATTCAAAAGTCCCGATGCATCAATAACCTCAGGCACTGTACCTTTAAGCTTACCGTAGACTCTGCTCGTTTTAGCAGCATTTTTCTCTGCGAAGCCTCCATTGCCGGAAAACTTATTCATAATCGAAATCTCGTCAGCCTTTTCATTTACAGAGTCGAGATACTCATCATAAGACAGACATGCTCCTACTTCCTTGTATACCCTGCTGCACAGACTAATCCTGCCGTAAGCTTCTGCCGTCATCTGCCTCTGTTCAATTTCCGGCAAAACCTCCTCACGGCTGTAATTGCTTATTTCGCCATACAGCGCGCTGTAGTCCTTACCTGTATACCCATCATCATTTATGGTATTCATGGTATACAGTCCAAGAACCGGATTAAGAACAAGCAAAAACAAAAGAATAAGCACTGTTCTTTTAGTCAATAGTTTACATATTTCGTTTTTTACTATATCCATTTTCAGTCCCCATTAAGATACAAATACAAGTCCTCAAGATTTGGACGCACAGCCTCCTTCTGCCATCTGCCATCATACGAATCGGCAATAATGCGGGCTATGACACCGTCTGCATCCCTTGAAATATTGCTCACCTTGTATCTGGTGTTCACCTCATCTATCTCATTATCCGATAAAAAAATATTCCATACCTTTCCATCCAGCTCCTGAAGCAGCTTTGACGGAGAACCACTCCTTATTATTTTACCGTTGCTTAACATAACTATCTCTTTGGCGATAAACTCAACATCCGTAACCACATGAGTCGCAATAATAACAATCTTGTCCTTTGCAACCTCTGATATCAGATTGCGGATTCTGATTCTCTCCTTCGGGTCAAGCCCTGCCGTTGGCTCATCCAGTATAAGGATGCCGGGATTGCCTATGAGTGCCTGTGCTATCAGTGCTCTCTGCTTCATTCCACCCGAAAAAGCGCCAAGCTTTTTTCCAAGGACATCATCAAGCTTTACCATGCGCACATAGTGATCTATATCTTCCCCGGCTTCACTCTTTTTTAACCCTTTCAGGGATGCCATAAAGTAAAGAAAGCGCCTAAGACTAAGCTCCGGATATATATTCTGCTGCTGCGGCATATATCCGAGAAGCTTCCTGTATTCACTTCCAAGCTCGTCTATGCCCCTTCCGTCAAGCAGCACACGGCCTTTTGATGGAGTCAGATTGTCAGAAATGAGATTCATCATAGTTGATTTACCGGCTCCATTAGGTCCCAAAAGCCCATATATGCCGGGTGTAAATGAAAAAGACACATCATCCAGCGCAGTTTTATCCTTATAAACTTTTGTAAGCCCCTCCAATTCAAGTGTCATTGCTTATATTCCTCCCACTGACTTCTCACGCTTTCAAGATAGCTGTTCATTCCATCTGCTGTAAGCTTTTGTACGGCACCGTCTAAAGTATCATCTACAGTGGCACCATGCAGTCCTGTCATGAAATCATCTAAATCTGTTGAAATACTGCCCATATTCTTAGTATCCGGTTCGAAGCCGATAAACGGAGACAATGTGGCATTGTCATAAAAGTCAAAAAACTCCTTCTTACGATTGTCCACATATTTCTCGTTCTTTGTCGGATAAACATTCACGAAAAGATTAAGACTAAGCTTCGTCAGATAGTCATCATCCAGACTGCCTCCATCACAAGCTTCTGCAATGCCATCTTTTAGCTTATAATCCTTATCTTTTTCACCGTACAAAAGGATATTGCCATACTTTTCATTTCCATATAACAGACTAAGGAAATCCATCGCAGCAGAAGCATCCTTTGCTTTCTTTGCTACACCGATGGAGCCGTTTATCCTTGATGAAAGGTAAGTCTTTACTTCCTTTACCGTGATATTGTCCTTTTTAAAATTTTCATCCACACTACCATTGCATAAAGCAACTGCAAAATTGCCTTCCTTGACATTTTTTAATACATGAGCATCATTCAGCCCCGGATTGTTGAGATATGTTATCTCATTTGTCAAATCATCAGACATATAGCCGTCCTTCTTCATCCGGTCAAGCACCCTCAGATATCCGGTAAATTTCTGTGACTCTAAAGGATTTCCAACAGACATAGTATCATAGTCGAAGCAGAGCCCGTTTCTTATCTCACAGCCAAGCATATCATCAAATGTATATCCGCTTATGAGATACTCAAACCTCGGAGTATCACTTTTATCCCATTTAACACCCTGAAGTATCTGATATATTCCGTCTATGCTGCCATCCCATGCACTTATCGCATCGTCAGAAACGTAATCCCTGTTGAAGGCTGCATAAACTCCCTCATCACTTGCAAGTGCTGACGGAATCGAATAAATATGCTTATCGCATTTAACCATCTCCCAAAGATTCTTTGGAAAAGCCTCATAGAGTGTTTTTCCTTTATCGCCCGATAAGATATCATCAAGATTCAGAACCAGATCAGAGCGTACCAGATCATACACCGGATTATTTCCGGCAGCATCACCAAAACCCAGGAATGCTATATCTGTTTTTCCGTTTTCCAAGGCTCCCTCAACAGCCTGTCCATAATTGTCATAGGACAAGGTTTTGATTTCAAGCTCATAATCATGTCCGTCCGCAGCAAGTGCATCATTGAACTTCTTTAGATTATTCTTATCAATCTTACAGATATCAGGTACAGCAAACGTTATAACCTGCGCATCTGAATTTCTTTTGTTCTCTGATTCTTCTTTATCAGCTTTATCCGACTTTTTTGTTTTATCAGCCGACTCTGTCCGGCCTTCGCTGACAGCTCCGGCATTATCCGTTTTTCTGTTAAGGCAGACTGCCGCCACTGCTATAACAACAATGACTGCTACTGCAACCGCTATCAAAATGCCCTTTTTCTTATTATTCTTCATCATCAAAACACCTCAATTCCTTTGGTTCAAATACTCCCTTGTTCAATTCATCAAGACTTATTACCCCAAGGCACAACTTTCCGTTATCATTTGTATATGTGACATATACCGACTGACCGCATATGCTTGCAATGCTAAATGCCTTTTCAGTAGACAGCTTCATCAGTTCTTCACTCTTATCATCCTTCAAGCGATAATATGTCACTTCATCACTTTTTTCTTCAGAAAGGGCATAATATAAAAAGTCTCCGCTCTTTTTTAATGGTCCATATTGTGTTTTTCCATCCGCATCTATCGGAAGCTGTCTTGTCTGTCTGCTTTCGGTGTCAAACACAAAATATCCATCCTTTGACGAATAATAACCATCGCCATCTAACAGCCTAAGATCGTTAATATGGTCTATTTCCGTCAGACATGTTGTCTTTTCATCTGCTATATCATATTGATATATTCCATTAAGCATATTATCATAAGCAAAAGACTCCGCATCATCTGACGCTCCCTCCTCTATCATCAGCTCTGTAACATCATCTCCAAACCGCACAGTCGAATAGTACACTACTTCGTCTTCATAATATATGTCCGTAATATTTGCCTGTTCGCTTGTTATCTTATCACTCATATACACCTTGTAATTATCGAGATCTATAACAAAAATACCGGCTTCAGGCTTATCATCATTTACAATCTGTCCTTCATCATTAAGCTCTATTCTGTTACTGTAAGCTCCTATAACATAATTATCCCTGTACAAAACAGCCGTAACATTCTGAACATTCTCTAATTTGGCTGCTTTTTTACGATTCTCACCGTTTGAGTCCATAACATACAGATACTGTATTGTCATGTCTTCCTCTGACATATTCCCTATAAAATAGAGATGATCATTGTAAAGCACCGTTCCGGCTCCTTCTAAACCATAAAAAGCTGCAGGACATGAGGGCTTCTCATTGGAGCCTGAGAATCCTTCATGTGTGCAGTTGGGCTTATCGCAATAGACCATGTCCTTGCCTGATGCCGTATCGATGAGATGCAGTATTCCGGAATCATCAAGATACAGTACATTGTCTTCTGAATAATTACATCGTACATCTCCAGAGCCATATGTGTACATTGTATTGGATGTACTGCGGTTTCTATTCTTTATTATAAAAACCGCAGTCACAATACAGATGATAAGTATGAAGATGATTGATGCGATTAATATGCGTTTTTTCTTCATGTTAAACTCCCCATCCTTTTTTTAATGATTTTACTTAATTGTACTGTATTATACTGTTAAAATCAATATACCGCCGTTGAATTTGCAGTCCATGTCTGACCATATGCAGAAACTTTATGTGAACTTCTTATCCTAACACTATGGCAATTATATGGTGCTGAAAAATCAACATAAACTGACGTATAATAACCTTTACTTTTAGTACTAGTACCCGTTGCAAGCGTATATGTGTTAACATAACTATAGGTTGAGTCTACCGAAATAGAACCTGTACTTTTTCCATATCTTGTTGACGCACTTGCTGCTGTACGGGTTATAGTAGATGAACCTGTAGCTGTATATCCATTAACAGCACCTGTAGCTGCAAACACCGATATACTCATACCTAAAGTCATTGCTAATGTTAATGTGAGTACTAAAACCAATTTCTTAAAATTCGCTTTTGTGATTTTGTTCATATTTTTTCTCCTTCTTCTTTGATATAATTATTTATATGTTTCTATTATTTGTTACCTGAAATCTTCCTTTTTCAGGTCTTTTAGGTTGATATAAAATACAAGCGCAAAATGGATGGGTTTCATTATCTCTTTTTATCTCGAAAATAACTACTTTTTTGACAAGTTCTAATGTTAGTCTTTTCAAACTATTCATTTTCAAATTTCACCTCCTGTTTAATAATTTTTGCCAACCCTAAAAGTAATGCGCATAATATAATAGAAGCAGACATATAACAAACACATAACCTACATACATCAAGCACAATAAGCAATACTATTATAATACTTTCTATTGCTAAAATACATCTAGCAGCCTTCTTTGACTCGTTAACTTCAACATAATCCAATGCCAAATTAGGATGATTTACTACCCCTATAAAACTTATTACTAATATAGAGCATATAACCAGCAAATAAATAACCATCATGTAACGAGCTGATATTAAACACATATGAATAACAACTATACTAATAATTATTGTTTCTATATAACAATGCAAAAATGAACTTGCATGATATCCACCAGTCCTTTTCCTTAATAATAGAAAAAAGAATAAAAATAACATCATTTGAACAGTCTGTTTAAAAATCCCACCAACAAATAGTACTGATATAATAGTAATCCATTTTTCTATAATCATAGCTATACTATATGTGAAATATTCTTTCATCTCTATATTCAATAAATTTTCTTTTTCCATTTGTTCCACTATAGCATTAACTATATTTTTCACCATGTCTTTTTCTCCCCTTTTGTATAATTTTATCAAACATAATAGATAAAATCAACAATCCATGCACAAAACGAACATTTTTTGCAGAAAATGGACATAAACTATGGTCACATATTATAATGGGATAATAATAGAAAAACTAAATTCATTGTTCTCATTTTTAATAACATATTCGCCATTGTATTTTTCTACAATTTGAATAATATTTTTTATACCAATGCCATGCATTTCCGGTTCATCTTTTTTACTTGTTTTTATTTCATTACCACTGTAAATAATTGAATGACTGCATGTATTTTTCACTGAAAGAACTATAAGATTTTCCTCTATCACAAATTTTAGTTTTATAGTTTTCTTTTCCTCACATTTTTCACATGCTTCAATGGCATTATTTAGCAGATTTGCTAAAATCACTACCAGATCCTCATCCTCTATTACAATTTTTGATAAATCATTTACCTTAAACACAAAAACAATATTCTTACTGATAGCCTCCTGATACTTTGTATTAAGAATCGCATTTATTATCACATGATTTGTATTGATTACATTTTTTTCTCCAATAAAAGTATTGCTGATATTTCCTACATATTTACTTGCCTTGTCATATTCATGAGCTTTCAATAAAGATTCTATACACAATATATGATTTTTAAATTCATGTGACTTTTTCTTCTGAATTTCATAATTTTCCGAAATAGAACGGTACATATCAATTTGGTTTTTAAACTGTAGTCCCAATATTTCCTTTTCATGCAATTTAGCTTCACTGGTTACAATATCGTTAATCAGGAAATATACAAATATATTCATCACAGCCAATCCCAAAGAGATAGAATATAAAACGTTCGCCTGCACTTCATTTTTTGTATATTGAAACGTCATAATCATTGCTATAATTGTAATTATTGTAAATACAGGAAAAAACAAAAATCTTCCCCATATTTTGTCATGTAAAGTCTCTGTTGATTTTTTTCCAAAGTGTTTTTTTAGCAGTAAGATACATAAAAATACGGTAATCTTGCTAAAAATAACAACCAAGCTTCCCTCTAACGCATATCCTTTTTGTACCTCACCCGCTTTTGAAATAATTGTGTTATTACTAATATAAGCTATATAATCAACTATGATTGATAATCCTTGATATAATAATGCAAAAATGACTGATTTTTTTATACTAATTTCAAAATAAAAACTCATAATTATAACTGCAGCCAGTACAACCAACGTCATTTTCAATATAAGCATATCAGACAAAAATAATCCGCATAAATAATAGCAGCAAATCAATGATAGCATCAGCAAAACTTTTTGACTTTTTCTTAATCTCGAATTTTCTTTGCAAAAAACATCGTAAAATAAATTACAACATATCGCTTCAAATATAATAATTACTAAACTGAAAAAATATGTAAACATATATCACAATTCTCCCTTATATGAAATGAATGCATCCTTCACATTCTTATATCTTGCCTTAGGTATGAGCAATTCCTGATTATTACATAACAGTACTTTATAGCATTTAACACTCCTAATATATTTCAAATTAGTCAAATAGCTTTGATGGATTCTAATAAAATGGAAATCTTTTAGTTCATTTTCCAGCTCATTTAATGTGCCATATAAATTATAGATTTTGATTTTATCCTCCATGATATAGAATTGCAGTTTATGTAATTTGCTTTCAATATATAGTATATTGTCTATATTAATCTCCTTTTCTCCTTCATTGAACTTGAATTTTTTCTTTTTTACTACCAAATTCATCTTATGAAGAATGGCATCCATGCATTCGCTTATGGAAGCCTCCAAATTAGTATTATTTTTCAACAGATATCTTATGGCTTCGACCTTGTAGCCCTCCAACGAATAATTTATATAAGCTGTCACAAATACAATATATATTTCAGAACTATATTCCCTGATTTTTTGTGCCGTAACAATTCCATCAACATCATCCATATTAATATCCAAAAAAATGATGTTGTATTGTTTAATTTCAATTCCTAAATCAATTATTTCCTTACCTGATGAAAATGTATCTATTTCATAAGAAATCTCTTTTTCGTTTAAATAGGCTGCAACATATTTATTTATATTATCTCTAAATACTTTTTCATCATCACATATAGCTATTTTTAACATTTTTTCTCCATTACTATCTGTTGTATTTCAGTTATTATTTCAACAAATTTTCAAATAATCCGTATTTTTTTACGAAAAAAATCCGCAATACCATAATTTAGTATAGCGGATTCATTCCTAAAAAACAATTATTTTAATCTAAAGCGATAGCCTCATTCTCCTGACGTCTTAAAATATCAAACTCATCAGGTGTCTCTGACAGCTTTACATAGAATATCTGCTGTGGATGCGGGCAGGATTCCATCTCATTGCCATCCTCATCAACGAGTGCAAGCACTGTTGCAAGTACATTGTCGCCGTTTGGCTTCATGATTTCAATCTGCTCGCCAACTGAGAACTTGTTTCTCTGCTCCATACGATAGAGACCTTTTTCATTTGGCGCACCAACTATTCCGAGATAGGTGTAGCCCTTCTCATAAGTATTGTTATCGTATATCTGAGTCTCCTCCGAAGGCTTTCCGTAGAAAAAGCCAGTGGTAAACTGCCTGTAGGTACAGCTCTTTATCTGCTCTAAGTACCATGGCATATTTGCCTCGTATTTCTCAGGTGACTCAAGATAATCATCTATCGCCTTGCGATAGGTTCTTGCTACTGTTGCCACGTAAAGTGCCGTCTTCATACGTCCCTCTATCTTGTAGCTGTCTATTCCTGCATCAATCAGATCCGGAATATGCTCTATCATGCACAGATCCTTTGAGTTGAAGATATATGTGCCACGCTCATTCTCATATACCGGCAGATACTCACCCGGGCGCTTCTCCTCCACAACAGAGTATTTCCAGCGGCACGGATGTGTGCACGCGCCTTTATTCGCATCACGTCCTGTGAAATAGTTGGAAAGCAGGCATCGGCCGGAATATGAGATACACATTGCTCCGTGCACGAAGGTCTCTATCTCCATCCTGTCATCTATGTGCCCTCTTATCTCCTTTATCTCCTTAAGCGAAAGCTCTCTTGCTGTCACCACGCGGCTGGCTCCGAGATTCCACCAGAACTGATATGTGCCGTAGTTCGTGTTGTTGGCCTGTGTGCTGACATGTCTTTCTATCTCCGGGCAGACCTCCTTTGCAATCATGAAAACTGCCGGATCTGCAATGATCAGTGCATCAGGTCTGTCCGGCTTCATGTTGTGAAGCTCTGTAAAGTATTCACGCACTCCGTCAAGGTCATAGTTGTGAGCCAAAATATTGGCAGTAACATACACTCTCACACCGTGAGCATGCGCAAAGGCAACTCCCTCTGCCATCTCCTCCATTGAGAAATTCTTGGCCTTGGCCCTTAGTCCAAATGCCTCTCCACCGATGTAAACTGCATCAGCTCCATATATAACTGCTATCTTAAGTACCTCCAGGCTGCTCGCCGGACAAAGTAATTCTATTTTTCTCATTTTTTCTCCCATACAGTTTGTATTCATCCAATATATTCTACACCGGTTACTATAGCTTTGTTGACACCGTAATTCCATCGCCTATAGGCATCACCGCCGTCACCAGCTCATCGGAGTGTGTAAGCTCGTAGAGATACTCCCTCATACGCTTGTAGATGGTACGGTTTCTGCGCTCAACGATATAGTGCGATTCTATGATATCGCCATCCTGCAGCACATTGTCGGACACCAGCACCCCACCTGTCTTTAAAAGGCGAAGCACCTGTGGCATAAAGTTGATATACTGCCCCTTTGCCGCGTCCATAAATATCATGTCAAACTGTCCTTCAAGCTGTGGAAGTATCTCCGTTGCATCGCCCTCTAAGAGTGTAATCTGCTCCTGCTTCCCGGCTCTTTCAAAGTTGGCCTTTGCGATAGGTATTCTTTTTTCGTAATTTTCAATCGTCACTATCTGACAACCCTTCGGTGCATACTCTGCCATCAAAACGGCAGAAAAACCAACCGCTGTTCCCACCTCGAGAATACGCATTGGTTTTTGCATTGCAAGAAGCAGCTTTAAAAAGCTCTGCATCTCTTTTCTGATAATCGGAACGAAGTCTCTTAAGGCTTCCTTCTCTATCTCATCTAATACAGGCGTGTTGCCTCTGTCCAAGGAATTGATATATGTGACAAGTCTCTCATCAACTATCATTCTTGTATTTCCTAATCTAATTATTGACACAAATGCGCTTAACGGATAATTACTGTGTATCCGAAGGCTCCGTAGTCTGTGTCTGTTCTTCATCGCTCTTGTCGGAGGACATGATTACCATCATATCCTTTGCCGTCATTGAAGTGTTGAGTGTGTATACCCCTGGCTTTATATGTCCTGAGTAAGCAGACAGCTTAAGCTGGAGATAAAATAAATTGTGATCCCTTACAAGGCCCTTGTCCTCTAAAAGCTGTCCAAGCTCCTCTGCGGAGATGCCCTTTTCCACCTGAACGAGTACATCCTGACCATCGCCGTTTGTCATGGCAGGCTCAGTAAAAACTCTGTAGCCAAAATCATAGCAGATGCTGCAGATTTTTATGCCCGCAAACAGCACTAAAAGAGCAATCATTATTGAAAAAGCAACCCTTATAAAACCAAATAAAGCCTTGTTAAAATCCATAAGCTGTTCCTACACTTCCATAATTATAGGTATAATCATCGGTCTTCTCTTTGTTTCCTTCCAAACAAAGTCTCCCAATGCATCCTTTACCTCTGTCTTAATCTTGCCCCAGTCTGTCACATTGTTGTCTGTCAGACGCTCCATTGTGTCATCCAGCACGCATTTTGCCTCATCCATCAGGCTCTCAGAATTGCGCACGTATACAAATCCTCTCGATACAATATCAGGACCTGCAAGCAGCTGTCCTGAGCCTGCCTCAAGTGTCATCACAACGATGATGATTCCGTCCTCAGCCAGACGCTGTCTGTCACGGAGCACGATATTTCCTACATCTCCTACACCAAGTCCATCGACCATGACATTGCCCACATGCACTCTGCCTGTCACCTTGGCACCGTCCTCATTGATTTCGAGCACATCTCCTGATGAAAGGATCTTGATGTGGTCTGTATCATATCCGAGCTGCTCGGCTATTTTGGCCTGTGCCACAAGATGCTTGTACTCTCCATGAACAGGGATTGCGTACTTTGGATTGACAAGAGAATAAATAAGCTTTATATCCTCCTGGCAGGCATGACCGGAAACATGGACATCCTGGAATATAACGTCTGCACCCTTCATCATGAGCTCATTGATGATACCTGTAACCGACTTCTCATTTCCCGGTATAGGGTTTGAGCTGAATACGATGGTATCGTTTGGCTTTATGGATACCTTTCTGTGGGTACCGTTTGCCATACGTGAAAGAGCTGCCATTGACTCTCCCTGGCTTCCTGTCGTGATGATGACAGTCTGCTCATCAGGATAGCTTCTAAGCTGTTCTACATCTATAAGAATATTGTCAGGCAGCGACAGATAACCAAGCTCTGAGGCTATCGAAATGATATTTACCATGCTTCGTCCCTCGATGGCCACCTTTCTGCCATACTTCTCCGCACAGTTGATAATCTGCTGCACACGGTCTACATTTGATGCAAATGTAGCAATGATAATTCTGTTTTTCCTGTGATCCTCAAAGATGCCGTCCAATACCTTTCCGACAGACTTCTCAGACTGTGTGAAGCCCGGTCTTTCTGCATTGGTACTGTCGCACATAAGCGCGAGCACGCCCTTCTTTCCAATCTCACCAAACCTTGCAAGGTCGATTGCATCTCCAAATACAGGTGTATAATCTACCTTGAAATCGCCCGTATGCACAACTATACCTGCCGGTGAATATATAGCAAGCGCTGCTGCATCCTGGATACTGTGGTTAGTCTTTATGAACTCAACCCTGAAGCAGCCAAGGTTGATATGCTGTCCGTATTTTACGACTTTTCTCTTGACAGTCTTGAGCATGCCATGCTCTTCGAGCTTTCTGTCAATAATTCCGATGGTAAGCTTTGTAGCGTATATCGGTACATTTATCTCCTTAAGCACATATGGAATAGCACCGATATGATCCTCATGTCCATGAGTGATAAAGAATCCCTTGACCTTATCGATGTTCTCCTTAAGATATGTGATATCAGGGATAACCAAATCTATTCCCAGCATATCGTCCTCAGGGAATGATAATCCGCAATCAACTACAATAATACTGTCCTCATACTCAAAGGCAGTAATATTCATTCCAATCTGCTCTAATCCTCCAAGTGGAATGATCTTAAGCTTACCTGTATTCTGTTTTTCTGTTTTCTTCAAAATATTACCTCCAAATTTATTTCACGTACAACTGCAATCCTAATATTCAAGTGCAGTGTCATCATCCGTAAGCTCAGAAAATACCTTAGCAATAGCCGAAAACTCAACATCGTCTTCAACCATCTGATAAAGCACCTCTTCATCCTTTGTGCTTACTTCTTTTAAAATATATGCTTCACAGTCTCCGCTTTCTTCTCCTTCGGAAACTAAAAGATATCGTGTTCCATTAAGTGTTGTCTCTTCTTCAACCGCAAACTCGACAACATCATTGGTCTGCGGGTCAGTAAATTTAATTTTCTGCATAAAAACTAAGACCGACTATTTGACAGATAATCCAAATATCCCTGCAAAATAAAAATCGCTGCAATCTCATCAACAAACTCCTTGCGATTCTCCCTGCGTATGCCGGTTTCCATCATAGAACGGTCGGCTGCGACTGTCGTAAGACGCTCATCCCAGTATATGACCTCAAGACCTGTGCGCCTTGCAAGCATATCACCGAACTCCTTCGTCTTCTCGCAGCGTTCTCCTTCCGTGTTATTCATGTTTTTAGGATAGCCGAGCACAATCCTGTCCACCTTGTACTCTGCAATAATCTCCTCAATACGTGCCAAAGTCTGTCTGAGCTTGGATGGCGACTTCCTGCGCACTATCTCAACGCCCTGTGCTGTGATCAAGAGCTCGTCGCTCACCGCTACTCCGACTGTCTTTGAACCAAAATCAAGACCTAATATCCTCATATTAATCCCATGCGCTGTTCTCAATGTATGTCTTGAGAACCTCCTCTACAAGCTCGTCTCTCTCAACCTTCATGATGAGACTTCTCGCGTTATTGTGGCTTGTGATATATGTTGGATCTCCGGACATAATATATCCAACAATCTGATTAACAGGATTGTAGCCCTTTTCCTTTAATGCCTTGTACACAATCTCAAGTACATCGCTTACCTGAAGCTCAGGCTCCTTTTGAACTGTAAAAAATTGTGTGTTGTTAATATTTTTTTCCATACGTTTCGCCCTTCTTGTAATATTATTTTATTATAAATGTAATAAAATTACAACCTTTTATTATTCGAAGAGTAATATTTCGTCTGTAAGCATACCCGATATACGGCCTGAAACTATCTGATTTTCAAGGTTTTCGGCAGTTTCCTTAGCGACCTTGACATATTCCTTAGTATATCCGACAAAGTATTCTTTATCACCAATTACGGCCTTTTCCTCAAAAAGCACCTCCTCATTCTTTCCGATATAGAATTTCCTGAACTCCTTAGACATGTCATGACCGAGTGCTATGAGCTTTTCGCTTCGTGCCGCCTTAATCTGCTCATCTATCTGGTCAGGCATTACTGCTGCGCGGGTGCCTTTTCGCTTTGAGTATTTAAAGATATGCATCTCATAAAAATGTATATGCTCAAGATATGCCTTAGTCTGTTCAAACTCCTCCTCTGTCTCACCAGGAAATCCCACAATCACATCGGTTGTGATGGCCGGATGAACAAAATATTTACGCAAAAGCTCACAGCCTCTCTCGTACTCTTTAGTGGTATATTTTCTGTTCATCCTCTTAAGTGTTGCATCGCAGCCGCTCTGAAGCGACAGATGAAAATGAGGACAGATTTTATCAAGCTTTGAAAGCTCACTCGCAAAGTGCTCTGTCACAATCTTAGGCTCGAGTGACCCAAGCCTGATGCGCTCTATGCCCTTTACTGCGTTCACCGCCTGTATCAGCTCAAGAAGGCCTGTAGCTTCCTCAAAATCCACACCGTATGAGCTTAGATGGATACCTGTCAGCACAACCTCCTTGAAGCCGTTTGCCGCGAGCCTTTCAACCTCTGCTATTACATTTTCAAACCTACGGCTTCTGACACGTCCTCTGGCATACGGAATGATACAATAGCTGCAAAACTGATTACAGCCGTCCTGCACCTTGATGAAGGCTCTCGTGTGCTCCTTTGTCTGGTCTATAAAGAGCTCCTCAAAATCATGCTTTCCATCATTTATATCGTCCACGGTATCGTTTACACTGTCCAAAGAGTATTCCTCAAGCAGCCTTACAAGGTCATGCTTTCTGTCATTTCCGATGACTATGTCCACCGATAAGTCGTTTAATACCTCTTTTTCACTTGTCTGCACATAGCAGCCGGCTGCCACAACTATTGAGTCCGGATTATTTTTCTTTGCCTTGTGAAGCATCTGTCTGGATTTTCTGTCAGCCATGTTGGTGACTGAACAGGTATTTATGACATACACATCAGCTTTTTGTGTGAATGGAACTATCTCATAGCCCGCCTCCTCAAGCAGATGCTGCATGGCCTCTGTCTCATATGCATTTACTTTACATCCTAAATTATGTAAGGCTGCTTTTTTCATTTTATTTTTTTACTCCTATTTAATTGACTTTTCCTTAAAAAACTATTACTATCTATATGACAGTAGTTATTTAAGGAGGTTTTCAATATGAAAACAGTACAGATTTCATTAAATTCCATTGGGAAAGTAAAATCATTCGTTAACGCTATTACTCAGTTTGATTTCGATTTTGATTTAATATCAGGCAGATATGTCATCGATGCTAAATCAATTATGGGTATCTTCAGCCTAGACCTCTCTAAGCCAATAGAGCTCGCTATACATACAGAAACCGGACTTGACGAGATTATGGAAGTATTAAAGCCATATATCATCGACGAAGCCAAGTAATACAGACACAATGATTTGATTAATTAGGACCTGAAGCTCAGGTCCTTTTTATTTTGCTCTAAGGTGGCACTGATTACTCAGCATCCACCATAATCACTTCTGTAGTATCTATAGCTGTCTTCATAAGCTCATCTATCACATCGTTAAGTCTTTCCTCAGACTTCTTAATCCTGTTTATATTCGGCTTTGTAACAGGATGCTTTGCTACGAAAATAGTACAGCAGTCCTCATACGGAAGAATCGATGTCTCATAGGTATCAATTTTGTTTGATATATCAATGATATCATTCTTGTCCATGGCAATGAGAGGTCTGTATACAGGCATATGGCACACCTCGTTTGTTGCAGCAAGTGACTGCATTGTCTGGCTTGCAACCTGTCCGATACTCTCACCTGTGATAAGGCCTAAGCATTTATCCTCATCTGCAAAGTGCTCTGCTATCTTCATCATGTATCTACGCATAATGATGGTCAGCTCATCATGAGGACATTTCTCATATATGGCAAGCTGTATATCGGTAAAATTGACAACATGCAGCTTTATCCTGCCCGAATATCTGGCAACCTTCTTTGCCAGGTCTACAACCTTCTGCTTTGCTCTCTCACTCGTATATGGCGGTGCATGGAAATATGTGGCATTGATTACCACACCTCGCTTTGCAATCATGTATCCTGCAACCGGGCTGTCGATTCCACCCGAGAGCAGAAGCATTGCCTTTCCTGCTGTGCCAAGCGGCATACCGCCCGGTCCCGGAATCTCCTCTGAATAAATATTTATCATAGGTCTGATCTCGATATTGATCATAACCTGTGGATTATGAACATCTACCCTTGTCTCAGGAAATGCCTCCAGCACCTTTTCACCGACTGCGGCATTTATCTCCATTGAGGTCATCGGATAGTTCTTTCTGGCACGTCTCGCATTTACCTTGAAGGTAAAGCTCTTATCCTTGTATACATGGTTGATATGATCGATAACTGCTTCACAGAGCTTGTCAAAGCCCTCATCCTCATGCAGCTCGACCGGACAGATACCCACGATACCAAAAATTCTTGACAATGTGGCAACTGTCTCGTCATAATCATAGTCTCCGTCTGTCTCCACGTACACACGTCCGCTTTCCTTTCTTACCTCAAAGCTTCCATCCACATTGCGAAGCTGATATTTGATATTCTTAACGAGCGCGTCTTCAAAAATGTATCTGTTTTTGCCCTTTATCGCAATCTCAGCATACTTGATCAAAAATGTCTTGTACATGTAACTCTCCTGTTCTGGTTTTATTTATTATTTATTATTTTAATTACTTAATATTTCATTGTATGCGTAACTTTTTAGCCCTTCATTATTACCGGCTATGCTAATACCTGCGATCTCTTTGCAGCTCATTAGCGCCTTGTATATCTTCGCAGCATTGGTATCACCTCTGCCATCACTGATACAGCGTAATCAATTTCCTCCTGTGTGGTATTCACGCAAAAGCTGAATCTGATTGTGGAATCCAAAAGTGACGGCTTAAGCCCTATGCTCTTTAGTGTTGAACTGATTGCCGGTTTGTTTGATGAGCAGGCACTTCCTGCAGACACATATATCTGCCTGTCCTCAAGAGTATGAAGCATAACCTCCGCTCTCACACCATCTACGCTCACGCTTACCACATGAGGGGCATTTGTATGGTCCTTGCGTCCGTTTACCGATACTCCATCAATACGCTGCACTGACTCTATAAAATGATCCCTAAGCTCATACATATGTGCTATTTTTTTATCAAAATCCGTGTAAATTTCCTCTGCTGCCACTCCAAGACCTGCATATGCAGGAACATTTTCCGTACCTGAGCGCATGCCCTTCTGTTGGCCGCCTCCGTATATAATCGGCTTGATTTTAGTCTTGTCCTTTATATATAAAAATCCGCTGCCCTTTGGTCCGTGAATCTTGTGTCCACTGACTGAAAGCATGTCTATATTCATGCGCTTTGGTCTGATTTCAAGCTTGCCGTAGGACTGTATGGCATCCACATGAAAAAGTGCGGCAGGATTTTTCTCTTTTATAGCTGCTCCCGCCTCCTCAATCGGCATGACTGCGCCAATCTCATTGTTTACATGCATAAGCGATACAAGAATTGTATCCTCCCTTACGGCATTTTTCAGCTCTTCAACACTTATCACGCCGTCATGGTTTACAGGCAGATATGTGATTTCAAAGCCCTGCTCCTCCAGAAACTGCATTACAGACAAAACCGATGCGTGCTCTACAGAAGATGTGATTATATGCCTTCCTGCACGCTTATTGGCCATTGCAGCACCTATTATTGCAGTATTATTCGACTCTGTGCCGCCGGATGTAAATAGTATCTCCTTGTCCTGCACCCTGAGTGTCTTTGCAATCTTTTTCTTAGCATCATTAATATAATTTTCTGCCTCAACGCCCTTCATATGAAGTGATGAAGGATTACCGTAATCCTCTGTAAGCAGCTTATAAACCATATCTGCCGCTGCTTTTGAGCATCTGGTTGTGGCAGAATTATCCAAATATGCTTCCATTTTTGCTCCTAACTTCTACTTCTTAACTGTTAAGTATCTCTACTGTCTATACATCCAAATTGTATACAAGCATGGCAAGTGCAGCAAGTCCTGCTGTCTCCGTGCGTAAAATCCTGCGTCCCAAGCTTATTCTGTGCATTGTGGCATGCTCATCCACAAGTGCTATCTCCTCCGGTGCAAAGCCGCCCTCAGGACCCACGACAACACCGATAGTCTGACCAGCCTTAAGCTGCCCCATTATCTCTCTTGTCGCATCCATGCCACGCTCATTCTCATATGGCACCAGCGTGATGTCAAGCTCTGAAGCGATTTTCAAAGCTTCCTTGTATGTAACCGGCTGCTTCACAGTGGGGATCACAGTGCGCTTTGACTGCTTTGCTGCGCTCTCAGCGATAGCCTGCCATCTCTGCAGCTTTTTTGCTGCCTTTTTTTCATCCAGCTTTACCACACAGTTTTTCATGGCAACCGGTACTATCTCAGATACACCAAGCTCCACAGCCTTTTGAATAATAAGCTCCATCTTATCGCCCTTTGGCAGCCCCTGATACAGCACGATGTGATTGTCAAGCTCTGTGCCTGTCTCATCTGCACTGTCAATGGCTGCGATGACCTCATCATCCAGAATCGACGATATGTGACAGAAATATGCCTGTCCGGATTTTGAGCTTACTCTTATTTTTTCCCCGTTTTTCATGCGCAGTACATTCTTTATGTGATTTACGTCACCTCCGGTGATTGAGATGCTGTCAGAATGAACCTGCTCTTCCTCTACAAAAAACTGATACATAATCCACCAAACTATTTAGTCAGCTTCTGCGCAGTGATATTGACCCATTCACCCTGATGATTGATTTCTATCACCTTAAGCCCCGCTGCTTCGATAGCCTCTTTAACTTCATTTTCCTTGAAATCTATGATACCCGATGTAATAAAATATCCACCTTCCTTTAACCTGTCAGGAATAACAGGTGCCATAGGAATGATGACATCAGCAAGGATATTTGCAACAACGATATCATATTTTTCAGTACCGACCTTCTTTTGAAGCTCTGTATCATCTATGAGATTGCCGACATAAAACGTGCCAAGCTTCTCATCCAGATGATTGACCTGCATATTGTCACGCGTAGAAATCATGCAGTCAGCATCAAGGTCAGTACCTACAACCTCCTTTGCACCAAGCTTTAAAGCTACAATTGAAAGGATTCCGCTTCCGCAGCCCACATCAAGCACTGTAGGTGCCTCCTTTGCGCCCTCAATATACTTGATAAGCTGCTTGATACAAAGCTGTGTTGTCTCGTGCTTTCCTGTACCAAATGAGATTCCCGGATCAATTTCTATCATAAATTTATCCGCATCCTCAGGCTTTACCTCTTCCCATGTAGGCTTAATCAATATATCACCGATTGTAAATGATGAAAAATACTTCTTCCAGTTATTAATCCAGTCGAGATCCTCTGTCTCAGATGACGAAATTACACCGCTTCCCACATCAACAGTATCTCTTAAATCCTCAAGTCCAAGCTTTACCTTTCTAAGCATATCTGACTGATCACTGCCATCATCCTCTATATAAAAGCTGACATGGCTTATGCCCTCATCCGGAGGCAGCTCCGGCAGAAAATCAATAAACATATCCGCCTGGTCCTCTTTGGTCAGGGGAATATTGTCCTCAATCTCGATTCCCTCGATACCAAGCTCCATAAGCATGCTGCTCATGAAATCCTCAGCCGCGGTTGTTGTCTCAATCGTGTATTTCTTCCACTTCATATAAAAATCCTCTCTTAATAAAATAGATACATAGTATAAATACAGTTTTATTTCAAAACATTTCCGTACATTTTACAAGGCAGTCATACGACTGCCTCCACAACTTATCTCATATAATACCATAAAAATGTGCTGTATAAAAGCCCCATTTTTTTATAAGTAAAAATAGCCTAAAAAATGCCCCGCCACACATGACGGGACATATATTATAGGACATCTATTACAGATCATCTATTTACAGATCGTCCAAAGACTCCTTGAGCTTATCCATAAATCCTTTTTTCTTTTTAGAATCAGTAGAAGCTCCGCCCTCCTTGGTCAGAGAGCCGCCTGAAAGCTCATCAAACTTCTTAAGAGCCTCCTTAGCTTCCTTAGACAGACCTGTAGGCGTATTGACAACAAGTGTGACATAATGGTCACCTCTTATTGCTTTATTTCTTGTTGAAGGAACACCCTTGCCCTTTAAGCGGATACGTGTACCTGTCTGTGTACCCGGTGCAACTGTGTATATAATATCTCCATCAACAGTTTTGATTCTTATATCTCCGCCTAAGGCTGCAATAGCATACGAGATGGATGCCTTCGAAAAGATATTAACATCCTGACGCTCAAAATCCCTGCTGCCTGAAACAATAACTTCAACAAGAAGATCTCCACGCGGTCCGCCATTTATGCCCGGCTCACCGTATTCACGTATTCTGACACACTGTCCATTATCTATACCGGCTGGAATCTCAACAGTCTTTCTGACCTTCTTGGTATTGTAGCCTGTACCGTGACATGTAGGACACTTATCCTTTACTACCTTACCCGAACCACCGCAGGATGGACATGTTGTGACATTCTGCACTACTCCAAACAGAGACTGACTCTGTCTGACAACCTTACCTGTACCATTACACTGAGTACATGTCTCAGGAGATGTGCCCGGCTTAGCTCCGTTGCCGCCACATGTAGAGCATGTCTCCTTATAGTTGAACTCAAGCTCCTTTGTGCAGCCAAATATAGCTTCCTCAAAAGAAATTCTTACACTGAGACGGACATTTGCACCCTGTGCAGGACCATTTCTTCTGCCACTGCTTCTTCCACCTCCGAAGAAATCTCCGAAAATGTCACCAAAAATATCCCCCATATCCATGCCAGAGAAATCAAAGCCACCGGCTCCGCCGCCTGTGCCATCAAATGCTGCATGACCAAACTGATCATACTGACGTCTCTTATCCGGATCAGACAATACGGCATAGGCCTCCTGAGCCTCCTTAAACTTCTCCTCACACTCTTTATCACCCGGATGAATGTCAGGATGATATTTCTTTGCCTGCTGTCTGAAGGCTTTTTTAATCTCTGCATCTGTAGCGGTCTTAGATACTCCTAATACCTCATAATAATCTCTTTTTTCTGCCATAATTGAAAATTCCTTTTATTATACAACTAATTCGCAAGGCCGGCCAAGCGGCCAACCTTGCGAGTAATTTTACTTACGCAGCCATCATGATGCTTTGATTGATAACCCGAATTACAGGTCATTAATCCTCATATCATTATGGCAGCATCTGTTTAATTATACTTCCTTGAAATCTGCGTCGATGACATCATCATCTGCACCGTTTGAAGCGCCTGCATTCATATCAGGTCCTGCTCCTGCTGCTCCTGCATTCATGTCAGGTCCTGCTCCTGCTGCTCCCTGCGCTGCCTGAGCCTGCTCATACATCTTTGCAAATACCTTCTGAGCACTCTGTGTGAGCTTCTCCTGTGCTGCCTTAAGCTCTGCAACATCAGCCTCTGTCATAGCCTCAGCCTCTTTATGTGCATCAAGGAATGACTTAACTGCTGCGATATCAGCCTCAACTGCTGACTTATCAGTGGCATCAACAGAATCTCCAACCTGCTTTAATGCATCCTCTGTCTGGAATACAAAGCTCTCAGCATCATTTCTTGCATCGATTGCTTCTTTTCTCTTCTTATCCTGTGCCTCAAACTCAGCAGCCTCTTTAACAGCCTTATCAATCTCATCATCAGACATATTAGATCCTGCTGTGATTGTGATGTGCTGCTCTTTTCCTGTTCCAAGATCCTTTGCAGACACATTTACGATACCATTTGCATCGATATCGAATGTAACCTCAATCTGTGGAACTCCACGACGTGCTGGTGGGATACCATCAAGTCTGAACTGTCCGAGTGATTTATTATCGCGGGCGAACTGTCTCTCACCCTGTACTACGTTGATATCAACGGCTGTCTGGTTATCAGCGGCTGTAGAGAATATCTGGCTCTTTCTTGTAGGAATAGTTGTATTTCTCTCGATAAGTCTTGTAGCAACACCACCCATTGTCTCGATTGAAAGAGAAAGTGGAGTAACATCAAGGAGAAGTACTTCGCCGGCACCGGCATCTCCTGCAAGCTTACCACCCTGGATAGAAGCACCGATTGCTACGCACTCATCAGGGTTAAGAGACTTGCTTGGCTCTTTTCCTGTCATCTGCTTTACCTTGTCCTGTACGGCCGGAATACGTGTAGAACCACCTACAAGTAATACCTGTCCAAGGTCTGCATTTGTAACGCCTGCATCCTTCATAGCGTTCTGTACTGGGATTGCTGTTCTCTCTACGAGGTCATGTGTCAGCTCATCGAATTTAGCTCTTGTAAGAGTCATATCGAAATGCTTTGGTCCCTCTGCTGTAGCTGTGATGAATGGAAGGTTGATGTTTGTAGTAGTAGCTGAAGACAGCTCCTTCTTTGCCTTCTCAGCAGCTTCCTTTAATCTCTGGAGTGCCATCTTGTCTGTAGAAAGATCAACGCCCTCTGCCTTCTTGAACTCGTCAATCATCCACTGTGTTACCTTGTTATCGAAATCATCACCACCAAGGTGTGTATCACCGTTTGTAGATAATACTTCAATGACTCCGTCACCAATCTCGATGATAGATACATCAAATGTACCACCACCAAGGTCATAAACCATAATCTTCTGTTCTTTCTCATTATCAAGACCATAAGCAAGTGCTGCTGCTGTAGGCTCGTTGATGATACGCTTTACATCAAGACCTGCAATCTTGCCGGCATCCTTTGTAGCCTGACGCTGAGCATCGTTGAAGTAAGCTGGTACTGTGATAACTGCCTCTGTAACCTTCTCACCGAGGTATCCCTCTGCATCAGCCTTTAACTTCTGAAGTACCATAGCTGAAATCTGCTGTGGGCTGTAGCTCTTGTCATCAATCTGCACCTTGTAATCTGTACCCATATGTCTCTTGATAGAAGAAATTGTCTTCTCAGCATTTGTAACTGCCTGACGCTTTGCAGGCTCACCGATAAGTCTCTCTCCTGTCTTTGTGAAAGCAACTACTGAAGGTGTGGTTCTTGCACCCTCCTGGTTTGCTATAACTGTAGGTTTTCCACCTTCCATAACTGCTACGCAGCTGTTTGTTGTTCCTAAATCAATACCAATGATTTTGCCCATTTTATTTTCCTCCTATAAATATAGTGTTTTTACATGTTTAATATATTTGTAACCATCCGTTGTCTCACATGAATCCCTTAAATGCTATCTGCATTCATATAAATCTGATTCACTGTCATGCCGGATAGATGTACACATCATTACTGTACTACCGATACCATGCTGTGGCGTACCACTGAATCCTTGTACATATAGCCCTTCTGAAGCTCCTGTGCTACGGTGCCTGACTCAAGCTCATCATTTTCAACCTGCATCACTGCATTGTGGAAATCAGGGTCAAACTCCTGTCCTACGCACTCTATTGGCTTTACACCTGCAGCATCAAGCTCTGTGAGCATCTGCTTGTAGACCTTATCCATACCTGTGATAAAAGGATCATCCTTCTTATCATCCGGTACTGCTGCAAGACCTCTCTCAAAATTGTCGATTACAGGAAGGATTTTCTCAACTATTGTCTTTGCTCCCATGTCAAACATCTGGGATTTTTCCTTCTCACTTCTCTTGCGGAAGTTCTCGAACTCTGCCATCTGTCTTTTCAGACGGTCGTTAAGCTCTTCAATCTGCTCATCCTTCTTGTCTTTTTTCTTTTTCTTGAAGAGACCTTTCTTTTCATCTGCATCAGCCGAAGCGTCATCCTCTGATTTGGCTTCATTCACATCTGTATCTTTTGTTTCTTCGGCTGTCTGAGTGCTTTCCTCATCAGCTCCTTCAATCTCTATCTCTTCTGCTTTGTTTTCTGCAGTCTCATTGTCGATTGTTTCTTTTTTAATATCCTCTGGCATTTTTGACCACCTTCCTATGTTTCATCCTCAGACTTCTTATAAATTCCATCTAACTGGGATTTAAGAGTCTTTAGATTATCCATTACTTTTTCATAATCCATGCGCTTTGGTCCGACAATTCCTATCGTGCCCTTTACGCCCTCACCCAGATCATATGTCGCAGTGACAACACTGCAGTCCTTCATGGTCTGGATCGGAGATTCATTTCCTATATAAACCTGAATGCCTGTTCCATTGTCCTTCTTCTCGGAATCGGATAGGGATTCAGTAACAAGGCTTGCTAGCTCTTCCTTTTCCTCAAATGCTGACAAAAGTGTCGCTGCATTATTGGAATCCGAAAGCTCAGGATACTTCAGAATATTTGTCGCTCCACTGGTGTAAATCTTAAGATCCTCACTCTCAGCGAAGGTCTGTGCCAATGCATCAATCACATCAGAGACAATTCCTGAATGAATACCGGCTCTCTCCTTTATGCTTGCAATGTTTCCAAGATTAATCTCGTTCATTGCGAGTCCGTTTAATGAGGTGTTAAGCAGAATGTTGAGCTTAAGTATTGTCTCATTGTCAAGCGGCTCATATAAATCAAGCATCTTGTTTCTGACCATATTATTGTTCATAACAATTACTGCAAGCATGTGCTGGTCGTCAACCTGTGAAAGCTGGATGAATTTCACCTTGTTGTGATTGACATCCGGTGCAGAAACAAGTGTGGCATAATTGGTATTGTTTGCAAGTACCTTTGCCGCCTGCTTTAACACCTGCTCCATCTTCTCGGTATTTTCAATGACCAGCTCCTTCATATCAGAAAGCTCTTTTTCCTTCTTATCATTGGTCTCTATAAGATGGTCTACATATAATCTGTAGCCCTTATCCGAAGGAATTCTTCCTGCTGAGGTATGTGGCTGTACTATATAGCCCATCTCCTCTAAGTCGCTCATCTCATTTCTGATTGTTGCCGAGCTCAGATTAAGATCTGTATATTTTGAAATTGTACGTGAGCCAACCGGCTCTCCTGTGGCGAGATAATTGCGGATGATCGCATCCAGTATGGTAAGCTGTCTCTCGCTCAACTCTAGTTCTTTGTTTTCATTTTCCATTGGTCACACGCTCCATCTGAAGTATGCTTTTAATTTGTTAGCACTCTGTATTTTGGAGTGCTAATTTTTTATCTGTACATAACATACCACCACCTATTAGCAATGTCAACCCTCGAGTGCTAATTTTTTTAATAAAATTTTTGAAGCCCTTGATTTTACTGGGGTTTCAGGCTTTATTAATTTTCTATTAAATTGATTTTGACGGTATTTACACCACTTTTACACCATTTTTCAATTTTTCATTTCAAGCTTAGCGTCAAATGAAACGAAAAAGCAGTCGATCCTAAATGTGAAAGACTGCTTTATATCATATTTCTTATTGCTCTGTGTGTATATTTAGCTGATTGTCTATATCCCGTCCTGCATACATTACTCTAAGTATTGTTACAACCATTCAAAAATTCCTCTCAAATCACTATCAGCCTGTTCTGATACTTCTATTTCATATATCATAAGCCATAATCTTTGCGAATATCAGAAAAGGCTTTCTTAGCATTTTTTGTCCGTCCAGCCTGCATATCCGCATATCCCTTCTCTAATTCTTCATTAAACTCTACCTCTGATAATGCGCTGATATCAACAGGTCTGGCAGATGGTATTTTTACTTCAAACGGAAGACCTCTCTGTAAGATAATCTGCATATAAAACATCTCCTTCCTGCCATATTTTTATGTTATGCAAAACCTCCGAACGGCTTTAGCCCATAAATCAGTTATTATTATTCCTAATCAAAATCTGTATGATTTTATCATAATTTTCCGGTCTGTGTGGAAACGTACAGTCTGTGCATACCTTGATTTTTTTGCCATTCTTCTCTATGTAGGTCTTACTTCCGGGACAGTTTGGCATACTATACATAGGACAATAACAAAACAGACAATTAAAGTCATCCGAAAGTCCCTTGTGACACGGAAAATATTTGCAATCTTTGTTTTTAAAGTATTTATAAGAGTTTTCCATTTTTATTCCTTCTATATTCATATGCTTTTCTCACAAAGCTCTCTGCAAAATGCGGATTTGACGGATAATACAGGTGCGGAAATCCAAGCCAGTAATTATCATGGCTTATCACGCAGTCGTAGCTTCTGCCTGTGGCCGGCTTGGTCGCAATACAATCGGCTCCGTTATCGGTGCTGTCGTAATAATGAAATTCATGCGCCTTTATTTTTTCATTTGGCGGTAGAAAATTGCTATGCTTTTCCGCAAGCTCAATATATCCGAACCTGACAAGCTTTCCCTTAAAATGGCACCCACCATCCAGTGCCCCCACAAGCTTAGACTTATTCATATCATTTTGTATATCTGTATTATTTTGTGTATCAGCATTGTTTTTTTCATCATTATCATCACAGATGTTACGGATATATGTGTGAAGATACATAAATCCTCCACACTCTGCAACCGTCGGCATTCCGGCTCTAAAAGCTTTTTTTATGGCATTCAGCATAGATACGTTTTTACTCAGTTCCTTTGCATACAGCTCCGGATAACCGCCTCCAAGCAGCATTGCATCACAATTCTCTGGAAGGCTGGTATCGTGAAGCGGTGAAAAATATTGTAATTTTGCACCGCATTTTTCGAGCATTCTTAGGTTATCTTCATAGTAAAAACAAAAGGCTTCGTCCATGGCAACAGCTATATTTACGGTATTATTTTGGTCTTGAGGCCTCATCAGCTCTGCATTTTTTAAGGTTTGACGCTTATCTTTATCTGCACTTCCGCTGTCACCGATTTCATCTGCCTCTGCTGCAATGTCCATAAACAAATCCATATCTATTGTCTTTTTTAGTCTGTCGGCAGTTTCATTAAGCTGTTTTTTTATATCTGAAAGCTCATCCGGCATGACAAGCCCCAGATGTCTGCTTGAAAGCCCAATATCCTTCTGTTCTGGGAAATATCCGACTACTTTTACGGAAAGCTCCTTCTCTATCAGAGGCTTTATGATATCATAATAGCCCTTCGACATCCGATTGAGCAGAACCCCCTTAATCAAGTGGTGCGTGTCATACTGCAAAAAACCGGCTATAAGAGCAAGCACTGACTTTCCCATGCCCTTTGCGTCCACCACGAGTATTATCGGAGTCTGCGTCACCTTTGCCAGATGGTATGACGAACCCTGCTCATATATTCCGCCAAGCCCGTCATATAATCCCATTACGCCCTCAAGCACTGCAAAATCACCATCGGCTCTTTCATCTAAGAAAAGCTGCACTGTTGTCTTTTCGTCCGTAAAAAACGTATCGAGGTTTTTGGATGGTACGCCAAGCACCTTTTTGTGAAACATTGGGTCAATATAATCAGGTCCGCACTTATATGACAATACGTTTTTCCCGCTATCCTTTAATAGCTGCAGTAAAGCGCAGGTTATCATTGTTTTTCCACTACCGCTTTTTGGTGCGGCTATCATAAAACGATTTATTTTCATGTATTCATCCTTTATTTCATCATATACCTTAAAATATTAGCCTTCGATGATTTATTACGAGTTGTAGCATAAAAGCCCAGGTTAAAATTCAAATGAACATATCCACACCGGATTTTCTGCCTGCATCAGATGGTAATGTCCTATCTGCTTTGAGCGGCTGACCTGCAGCTGCACGATATCCTCATTTTTCACATCATATGCCGACAATATTTCCTTTATCTCACAAATTGTTTCCATGGAAATTGCATTTATCACTATACGGATATGTGGATTTTTTGTTTTAAGAGCCTCTATTATCTCCTTTAGATTGCCACCACTGCCTCCGATAAATGCGTGTGTCGGCACCGGAATAGTGTCCATTCCGTCAGGAGCCTTTGCATTTATCACATGGATGTTTTCAAGTCCATGCTTTTCTTTATTTTGCGTGATAAGCTGCACGGCATTTTCCTTCTGCTCGATGGCATAGACCTCCATATCATCGGAAAGTGATGCGGCCTCTACCGCTATGGAGCCGGTTCCGCTTCCCACATCATAAAGCACTGAATCCGATTTCAAATGAAGCTTGCAGATGCTTACATGCCTTATTTCCTCTTTGGTCATCGGAACCTTTTCACGGATAAATGCTGCATCACTTAGCTGCGGTGTAACATTTTTTGCAACCGGATTGGGATTTTTTATCATGCAGATATACAATCCCTCCCTTTTAAGCTTTTTGCATTCCTGTGGCGAAAGCTGCGATATAGTTTCATCCGGATATGATAGCTGGTATCCCACAGTTACCGAGCATTTTTGTAAACCATACCTTTCGTCACTGCTTAATAGGTGTCCAAGCATATTCACATCCTTTACTCCTGACATCAGCATAAACGTTTTTGCATGATGGCTAATCCGTGATGTGATATTAGAAAGCTTTACTCCGTGGATGCTGCATATATATGCATCGTTGTAGGTTTCACCGACTGCTGCCGCCATATATGACACAGATGAAATTCCAGGAAAGATTGACACATCCGCATTTAATTTTCCTTCAGATATTTCATTTTTTATCGCCAGATACAGCTTTCTGCTTCCACTGTAAAAGCCCGTATCTCCCGAGAATAATATAAGAACATTACTGATTTTTGCAGTATCTGCACAAATTTCATATAGATAAGGAATAATCTGTTCTGCAAGATAATACGGCTTTTTGTCTATCTTAGCACTGTATTTTTCTATCATGCGGCTTGCACCAAGTATAATATCAGCGCTTTCTATTGCATCTGAAACAGCTTTTGTCATGCAAGCATCATTTCCCATTCCAATGCCGGCAAGCATGATATGAAGCTTGTTATATTTCCTATCAATATATTCACAAACAGCTTCAAATGACATTCCATCATCCTGCACGCTTTGTCCCACAATATAGACCGGAATATTTTTATTTTTTGCGGCAGCTATTTTCTCAATAAATCCCCCGGCCGCACCGCTTTTTTTTGTGACCAGACATCTGATATCATACTGGTCAATAAGTGCCTCATTAAGCTGTGTGCTAAACGGTCCCTGCAATGCCAGAATGTGTTTTCCTGTAATATCATTGTGCATGCATAAGCTTATGCTCTCAAGCCCCGGAAGCACGCGCACATACAATCTTTCCCTGACGTCTGAGGTTTTACAATACACTGACAGCCCCTTGCTTCCTGTTGTGAGCAGTATATTTCCGTCTGTATTGTTAAGTGCCTTTGCACATGCTTCATTGTCCTCAAAATAGCGGATATTATCATAATCTGCTGATATATCCGTATCTCTTTTAAAACGCACATATTCGATATTTTCTGATATGCTGCTATCCGCCTGATTGTCTGTAACAGCATGTGCCTCGTTAAACGCATAAACTGCCTGCTTTATATTTTCGGTAACAATGGCTGCATACGGATGGGTTGCATCCACTATGAGCTTACATTTTTGTTCCGCAAAGAAGCTTCTCATGCCTTCGCTGTCCATACGCCCCATATGAACATGCGCGAACGGATTTTCATGCAGCACGATTTCACCGTATTCTGTTGCCACGCAAACCGTATGCTCTATGCCTCTTTCACACAGATGCTCTGATAGCTTACGTCCCTCTGTTGTTCCTGCAAAAATCAGTATTTTACTCAATCTGATATCCTCTCCTTGTGACAAGTTTTCCGTCAATTATTTGTGTACCCTCATTGCCGATAAATACTGTCGTAAACATGTTGACCTGTGCACTGCGGAGCTCACCGAGAGTACAGACCGTATAGCTTGTTCCCTCACGTCCGATATTTTCGACATAGCCGCAGGCTCTATCCGGCTCTATCGCACGAAGCAGAATATCACAGGCTCTCATCAGATAGTCCTTTCTCTTGTGACTTGACGGATTGTACAGTGCTATGACAAAATCACCCTCTGCAGCAGCCACAAGGCGCTTTTCAATCTTATCCCACGGCGTGAGCAGGTCACTTAAGCTGATGGTACAAAAATCATGGTTTAATGGTGCTCCAAGCACCGCCGCACCACTGTTTGCCGCTGTAATGCCGGGTATTACCGAAAGCTCTACGTTATCGTATTCCTGCCCAATCTCATACATAAGAGAGGCCAGTCCGTATATTCCGGCATCACCACTACATACAAGGGAGACTGTTTTGCCCTCAAGTGCCTTTTTAAAGCACAGATGACATCTTTCTTTTTCCTGACGCATTGGAGTGGTCAAAAGCTCTTTTGTCTGGAATTTTTCTCCAAGCAGCTTTATATATACGGTATATCCCACTATGACATCACTCTCTTCCAGGGCGTCAATCGCCTGCTTTGTCATCATGCTTTCAAAGCCCGGCCCCATACCTACTATGTAAATTTTATTCATATTAATCTCCATCTCTACTAATTTTATATAACCATGCAGCTATTTGCAATTTTTTAATGATATGAGGTTCAAAAGGTATTTTGCCCCTCATTTATGATTAATCAGGATACCTTGCTGCCGCAACCGTTACCCTGTCATATTTATGTTTTTTATAGACAAGTTCTCCTGCTTCATTGCATTCCCTGCTGCATGCAAGCACTGCTGCACGCTCGCACACGTTGTCCACTCCAACATGCTCCCTGACAAACTGCGAGGCACTGAATTCTCCCTGCACCGCCATAAGCTCATCCGCGGTATAAGTGACAAAATCTATCCTGTTTCTATCACAAAATTCCTTTATTCCCGGTTCATCTTTTTTCACATCTATTGATGCGATCATGTCTATATCCGAAATATCTATTTGCAGCTTTAAAAGACTTTGTCTGATTGCCCTGTCAATATTTTCAAACGCTGTATCCCTTCTGCACCCAATACCAAGTACAAATTGTGTGGGTTTTAAGTAAATACTGCTATTTTTAGGGTCCTTTGCTTTTTCGCATGATACTACAATATCAGCACCGTAAGCAGGTGGGAAATCCACTGTTTTTATTGCATCAGCACTCATATCAGCTTCATCTAAAAATGCCTTTATAAGACTTCTGTGCTTAGCCGGGATGTGCTCCCAGTCGACCGACATAGTAACCACTTCCCCCGCCAATACCTTTGATGATACTCCGGCGATGCCATCTTTATTGACTATTGCAAGCCTGCATTTCTTTGCAAAAACATCAACTGCAAATTTATTATTGATATCAGTAGCGGTTGTTATAACAGGTGTGGCATTCATCAGTGCTGCTAATAATACAGCAAGCTCATTGGCACCTCCCACATGCCCTGAAAGAATCGGAATAACAAACTGCCCTAGCTCATCTATCACAATAACAGGACTGTCTTTAAGCTTGTTATTAACAGAAGAAGCTATAGCTCTCACTGCAATACCGCATGCCCCGATAAAAATCAGAGCTTTTTTTTCACTCATCTGTGCGGCTGTCCAGTCTGATATATTTTGTGATATGTAGCCGGTATTTCTATAATTTTCATCGGTGGAATTTTTAATATTCTCATCCGATAATCTCGAGCATTTGGTAAAAACCTCCACCTCATATTCACTTTTTTCAAGCTTATAAGCTATGTCACATGACAGCCCATAGCCCTTTATTGTGAAGCTTACAATGCAAATTTTCATATTTTCAGTTCCCATATATTTCCCATATTTATATATTCACGCCTTTTTAATCGTTATCATGCGACTCTACTGAAGCCTTGCGATACTCTGTCGAAAAATCCGGTGCGTAAAGTCTTGATTTCTCGTAATGCCGGTGAGCTATTACATCCCCCACAAGCACAATCGCTGTCTTTGTGATATTGTGCTCTCTCGCAGTCTGCTCCAGTGTAGCGACAGTGCACACGTATGCCTCCTCCTGTGGCCAGGTTGCCTTGTATACAATTGCAGCAGGTGTCTCTGCCGCATATCCTCCCTCAATAAGGCTTTCCGTAAGCTTCTCTAAAAGCCCGGTGCTTAAGTAAATCGCCATGGAAGCGTGGTGTGAGGCAAAACTTGCTATGCTCTCCTTATGCGGCACCTTCGTGCGCCCCTCCATGCGTGTGATGATGAGCGACTGGGAAATACCGGGGAGCGTGTACTCAATGTTGAGCGATGCAGCAGCGCCAAAGCACGCGCTCACGCCCGGACAGCTCTCATATGGTATTAAAAGAGAATCAAGCTCATCCATCTGCTCGCGCACTGCGCCGTATATGCTTGGCTCTCCCGTGTGCAGGCGCACAGTAATTTTTCCGTCTGCCTCAGCAGCTTTCATGACTGCGATGACCTCATCCAGTGTCATTTTTGCACTGTTATATATTTCACAGCTCTCCCCTGCATAGTCCAAAAGCTCTGGATTAACAAGCGAGCCTGCATAAATTATCACATCTGCCTTTTGTAAAAGACGCATTCCGCGTACTGTTATTAAATCTGCTGCGCCTGTTCCTGCGCCAACAAAGTAAACCATTTTTCTGCCTTTCTGCTTTTTGCAAGCTCACCAAATTCGTTTGAATACATGATACAGTCTATCTCAAGTCTGCCCTTTGCTCTCTTATCCAGATAAAAGCATATGCGCTCCATCGCATAATCCATTACCTCATACAGCCTGCCGCTTTCCTTAAGTGCCGCCAAGGCCTCCTCTGTCGTAAGGCTGTCCATAATGCGCTTTATGTATTCGGGCGCTACACCACACTTAAACGCAAATGCCGTCAAAAGCTCTATCCTGCAGTCTGCCTCCCTCGAATGAGTGTTCATGATGCCACCTGCTACCTTTATGAGCTTTCCTATATGTCCTGTCAAAAGCATCCTCTTAAAGCCCATATCTGCTGCCATATCAATTGTTTCACCGATAAAGTTGGAGCATTTGACACTCCTGTCCAGATCATAGCCATAGCTTTCCTTCATAAAGTCAAGACCGTAATTTCCCGGCGCAACCGCCACATAATCATACCCAAACGAATATCTCTGCCTAAGCTCCACCCTTATCGTATCAATAAGAGCCTGTGAGCTCATGGGCTCAACAATACCGCTTGTGCCGAGAATTGATATACCACCAACTATCCCAAGCCTTGGGTTAAAGGTCCTTTCTGCAAGCTTCTTTCCCTTTGGAACCGAGATTGTGATGTCAAGTGTCCCCTTAAAATCCAAAAGTTCACAGACCTCCCTTACCTCTTTTTCAATCATCTCACGCGGCACATGATTGATAGCCGCGTTTCCAACAGGCTGGTCTAATCCGGGTTTGGTGACTCTTCCCACTCCGTCACCACCGTCTATATTTATGATAACCAAATCCTGCTTTTTTTTGCACAAAGCAGATGTATCGGAATGCAAAATCCGTACAGAAGCATATATATAGGCTCCGGTGGTCACATCAGGGTCATCCCCTCCGTCCTTTATCACTGCACAGCTTACCTCGTTTTCACTTCTTTTTATGTCGGTGATATCAGCCGTGTAAGCTATTCCCTTAGGTGTCTGAATCGTTATTTTGTTTTTAGCCTTTCCGGTTAAAAGCATATATGCCGCCGCCTTTGATGCCGCCGCCGCACAGCTTCCTGTGGTAAATCCATATCTCATAATCACTAAATTTCCTCATGCATCAGCCTCTATCAACCAGACTGTAAATCAGCGCATTGCATATAGCTGCCGCAATATTGCTGCCACCCTTTCGTCCAACATTGACGATATACGGCACGCCTGTCTCCATAATTAGCTCCTTGGCTGCTTCCACATTGACAAAGCCCACCGGCACACCAATTACAAATGCAGGCTTATATATTCCTTTTTCTATCATATCGTACAGCTCTATAAGCGCTGTCGGTGCATTTCCTATCGCAAAAATTACAGGCTTTTCTATCCTTGATGCAAACTCCATGCTTACTGCCGCGCGCGTTGTCTTTTTCTCCTTTGCAATAAGAGCGACCTCATCATCAGCCATAAAGCAGTGCGCCTGTCCTCCGAATTTTGCCAGATATTTTTTATTTATGCCTGAAAGAGCCATGTTGGTATCAGTCACTATATCAGCTCCCTCTGATATCAGCCTTTTTGCGATAGCAACGGCGTCCTTAGAGTATTTAAGCGTCTGTATATAATCAAAATCAGCACTCGTGTGTATGACTCTTTTTGTTATCATCTCCTGATCAGCAGGCAGCGTAATCTGCATTTCAGACAGCTCATGTGAAATTATCTCAAAGCTCCTCTTTTCAATCTCCATCGGCTCTAACTGTTTAATTTTTTTCAATACACTCACCTATCACTTTCAATAATCTTACATTTTCATCAAATGTCTTTACCGCCACACGAAAATACCCTTCCGAAAGCCCCACATAGTTGGAGCAGTCCCGTATCAGTATTCCCTTATTAAGCAGTATATCATATAATGGAAGCTTGCTGTAAAACAGTATGAAATCAGCATCACTTTTATATACCTTAAAGCCAAGCTTTTTTAGTCCATCTGACAGCAGCCTTCTTTGTCCGCTCACATACGATGCCGTTTCTTTAATATACTCTGATTCCCTAATGCATGCCTCTCCTGCCATCTGTGCCAGGACAGACACGTTCCACTCCGGCAGATTTCTTTGAACCTTTTGTCTTACTGCCTCATTTTTACTGAGCATATATCCAAGCCTTACTCCCGGAATAGCAAAAAGCTTGGTAAAGGCTCTTACAACAATCAGATTGTCATAGTCACATAAAAGTGACAAAACAGAATAATTTTTTTCACAAAAGCCCATGAAGCATTCATCTGCCACCACATAAATATACTTTTCTTTGCAATGCCCTATTATTTGCTTCATGAAAGTGCAGTCTGCAAGATACCCTGTCGGATTGTTTGGATTTGCGATAAAAAATATATCTGTATCATCTGTAAGCATATCCATTAAAGCATCCCGCCGTGCAGCAGGAGAAAAATCACTCTGCTCATCCAGCAGGAAATATCCGATATCACAGCCGACTGCACGAAGCACATGCTCATAACCGAAAAAGCCTGGGGCCGGAAGTACTGCTTTTTTTGGTTTTATGGCATGAGCTATCGCCATAAAAAGCTCTGAGGCTCCGTTTCCGGGAATTACATCCTCGCTTTGTATGCTGCAGCCTTGCTGTGTGAAATACTCTGATATCGCTTTTTTAAGGCTACTGCATGCCATGTCGGGATATCTGTCTGCATACGAAAGTGCATCACTCATAGCCTCTTTAACAGAATGCGGTATGCCAAGAGGATTGATATTTACCGAAAAATCCATATTTACTTTATTGTTGTATATGTCACCGCCATGGATGCTTTTCATTCAAGTCCTCCATCAATTCTTATATCAATTCTTCCATATTCAAAGCAATATTAAAACAAGACTCATAACCGCCACAGATAAAAGCTCACACAAAAACGCAGTAATATACATCAGCCTGTTTGCACGCTTTATATCCTCGTACTCTATCTCACGCAGACCGTCTCCTATGTATTTTTTCTTCACAAGCTTCCCGAAATACACTGCATCACCCGCAAGCTGCACCCTTAAAGCTCCCGCACATACGGACTCTGTCTGGGCTGAGTTTGGGCTTGCGTGATTGAAACGATCTCTTTTAAAGATGTGGTATGCATTTTTGCCATCAAAATGCCTACCACCGATAAATGCCGCAGCAATCATCAGATATGCACTGATTCTTGCCGGTATGAAATTGACCACATCATCAAGCCTTGCAGCAAATCTGCCAAAATACATATATTTATCATTTTTGTAGCCAAGCATCGAATCCATCGTATTCACAGCCTTGTATACAAAGCCAAGCACCGGCCCGCCGATTGCCGTGTAAAGCATAGGTGCAATCACTCCGTCAGATGTATTTTCAGCTATCGTCTCAACTGCCGCCCTTGTGACACCTGCTGCATCAAGCACAGATGTATCTCTGCCAACAATCATGGAAACAGCCCTTCTTCCTGCATCAACTCCATCTGTCCTTAGCGCATCGTACACCCTCATGCTCTCCACACGAAGACACTTTGTGGCAAGAATCTGCCACGTCATGACAGCCTCTGCTATTACCCCGGCATATAAATTTATACTGTATGCTGCCACAATAATAATTACCGATATTGCAAAAGTTGCAAAAATTACAGTAAAAGCAAGAATCATGCCTCTTTTATATTTTATTAAATTTAATTTTTTTTCAGAGATATTATATCCGGCATCACAATTAAGCCTCTTATCGAGAAAAGAAATGAATGAGCCGATAAGCCTGACCGGATGCGGTATAAAATGCGGATCTCCTATTAATAAATCAAGCACAAAGCCTGCTATAAATGCAAAAATATGATAACACATATGTTAGTCCTTCTTAAATAAATCATAGCGATATGGGCACTATTTCATTAAACACAATCTCATTGCCCTCAACCGCCACCTCACACGAGTAGCCACAGCCGTTTTTTACCTGATAATCATAGTAATCCATATCACAGTAATGGCTCATTATCGCCATGATAGTCCCTCCATGCACAAAAAATACTATTTGTATCTCTTTATCAGGCATAGCCCTCTTAAGCTCTAATGCCTGTGTGAGTGCCCTCTCAAAGCCACATATACTTCTTTTGCAAAACTCTTTTCTGCTCTCTCCGTTTGGAAAGGCAAGTGTTCCACCACTGTCAATCCACGCCTGATATGAGTCCCTGAAACGGATATCTGTGCTAAGTTCCTTATAGCTTTTTAGCTCCCATTCACCGAAATCCATCTCTGCAAACTCTTTAACGGTATGAATTTTATGGTGCTGTGCGACCGGCAAAATAATCTCTGCCGTCTGTTTACAGCGCCTCATTGGGCTGGTAATAATTATCTGCTCCTTTAAGCTATTTTTCTCCAAAGCCTTGTATACACCATTATTTAGCGCATTTTCTAGTTCAAAAACTCCGGCTTCATCGAGTGGCTCATCTGTCCTGCCCAGATATCTGTGCTCTCTGTTTGAGACAGTGCAGCCGTGTCTTATAAAAATACAGTTTATTTTATTTTCTGACCGATTCCACATATTACGCGAACTACCTCGTCTGCTTTTTTTGCAAGCAGTATCTCTGCTCTGCCTGTCTGCTCCCTGTACGCTCTCTCAAACGCATCAAGAGGCACTATGCCGTTTCCAATCTCATCAGCAATGACTATTGTATCCTTATTTTCCTCTGCAAATTGCATAAATTTCAAAATATATTCCTGCAGCGGAAGATTTTTCTCAAGCACAGCCCTGATAAAATAATGGAATTTATCAATTATTAATATCCGCTCATCATCAACTGCAAAATCCCATGGCCATTCCATGTTTGATGCCTTATCATTGCAGGCATTATCCTTTAGGAAAAAGCAGTCATACACATCATATTTTTCTGTTTTTTCTATCATATTTTCGAGCACATAATCAAGCTTTCCCTGTGCCACTCCGCCTATCACAAGCTTCATATTCTCTCCAATTCCAAAGTTTAAAATTCATAGTACAACTTTTATCAAAATTCTTATCCGTACCATTCCTATATACAAAACAAATATACTAAATAATAAAAGAGACACCACCCAGAGCCACTGCCATGGCGCACTCACATATACACACAAAATACCCTGCCGTATCGCCTGTGATGCCGCCAAGCTCCTTTTTTGTTTTCACATAATAATACCAAAAGCTAAGTGCTGCCGCAATGATCATAGCCACCGCATAAGGCAGTGACACAATAAATAAAACAGCTATACACAATGCAAGCTGGATGTATAGTGCTGCCCTGACGATCGTTCTGTGTGCAGTATCTGCAAACATAAATAACAGTCCATCGCTTTTTGCCGATTTAAATGACACAACAGCTATTCCGCTTAAGCACCTTGAGATGAAAAAGCCTGCACAAAAAACAATAAATGCTTTATCATCTATTATCTGAGAAAAAGCTCCCATGAATAATAATCCGTAGGCTGCAAGCATTATAACGGCAAACGCTCCTATATGTGAATCCTTAAGTATTGCAAGCTTTTCCTCCCGCGGTTTATATGAATGAAACGCATCCATTGTATCCATAAAACCATCTATGTGAAAGCCTCCCGTAACCGCTATCGGAATGAGTGCGCCTATGCATACATAGCAGATATCCGCCACTCCAAAATGAGAGTATATATATCTCCAAAGCATAAGAAGCAGTCCAATCACAGCTCCTATCCACGGAAAGAATACCAGCATGTACTTCATGTCATCATCATTCCATTTAAATTGTGGCATAGGTATCTTTGAATACATGGAAAAAGATACTATGCACGACCTTATTAACTTCATAATACACTTAACCTCCACACTGCTTTCACTTAACCGTCACCGGAATGCCTGCAACCACCTCAACGACACGCTCTGCCATCGCAGCAAGCCCTATGTTTACAATTCCCATTGCCTTTATGTAATTCATCGTTGATTCATCATAGCAGACTCCGTCTTCAAATACATTGTTTGTCACAATTACAAGCTCAGCAACATTTTCACTTAAGATACTTACCTCTTTTAACACCTTTTTACTCACACGGCTGATTTGAGCAGTCTCATAATCCTTCATATTTTCATGGACATCCAAAGCCTCTTTTTCAGCTTCGACAGCCTGTATACCGGAAGCATCTACAGGTGGAAACATCTCATTTGCAACAAGGTTTGACATACACTCAAGCAGTGCTGACCGTACGTTTTTTAAACAGTTTTCAGATTGCAGCTTTTCAACTGCCTTTTTAATATCACGAGGCTGCTCGATGGTAATAAAGCCTTTTCCGGCACGAAGTCTTCTGTGCCTGTCTATCTTCCGCTGCCCCTCATCATCAAATACCTGCATGGTGGCAATGTAATATTTTTCTTTGTATCCCTTTTCATTTGACACGTGACAAATATACTTTTCTGCATATGCTGATTTGCCGCTGCCGCTGCCGCCTGTTATAAGTGTAATCATCTATACGTACCTCTCATACTGTGATACCGAGATATCGTCGAAGGTTGTCCGGCTTTTGTATACGCTAAGTGCCATATCCAAAAGCGCAAACATCATCACGGCACCTGTTCCCTCTCCAAGCGCAAGAGATGCTCTTATGACAGGCCTTACGGAAAGTGCCTCACACAAAAGCGCCACGGCAGGCTCCCTGCCCTCATGTGATGGAATGATAAAATCAGTAACTCCGGAAAGAAGCCTTTCTGCTGCCAACGCTGAAACCATGCTTATCACTCCGTCGAGCACAACAGGAATATGGTATAATGCACCTCCTATACACACTCCGACAAGTCCTGCAATATCAAGTCCTCCGACTGTCATAAGTATCTCAAAGGTGTCCTTATTATATAAATCATACTTTTCTATTGCGCTCTCAATTACACGGATTTTTTTCTCAAGCCCACTGTCGTTTAGGCCGGCTCCTCTTCCTGTCACTGTGGCCACATCGCACCTTAGCATGGCGGCTGCCATTGCCGCACTTGTGGTGGTATTTCCTATACCCATCTCACCGGTTGCAATAATTCTGCAGCCGTCTGCCTTACACCCACGCACTATTTCTATACCTGCTGCAATCGCTTCAAGTGTCTCAGCCCTTGTCATGGCAGGCTCTTTTGCAAAATTTCTCGTGCCCATGCGCACCTTTCTTTGAAGCAGCCCTTTAACACTCTCGTCACTGTTTATTCCTATATCCACAGGAATTGTATCAACCCCTGCAGTCATTGCCATGCGTCCGACAGATGAAGCCTTCCCTGCCATGGATTTTGCAACTGCAAGTGTCACCTCCTGTCCGGACTGGCTGATGCCCTCAGCAACCACACCATTATCCGCACACATCATTATGACCGCTTTTTTTGAAATATCTATATTTTCATCTCCCAAAACAGCACCGATCTTAGCCGTTAAAAGCTCAAAATCACCCATGCCGTCGAGCGGCTTTGCCACCGAATCCCAGTTTGAACGGATTTTTTTGTACATTTTTGCATCAGGTGGCGTTATTTTTAATTTTTTTAATTCTTCAACTGTAAAATGGTCAGAAATAATATTATTTTCAATCATATCTTGCCTCACGAAGCATGCCGTACACTGCATCCATATCCAGATACTCCCTCAGCGTATCCGCAAGCCTGTCATACTGTTTTTCTTTGTAGCTCTTATAGCTTAAAATAGCGCTGTCATTCACATCAATGCCCTTTTTATCGGCAATATAATCCACTATCACTTTGGCGGCCTCTGCAGTATCAAAAATGCCGTGGATGTACGAGCCATACACATTTCTGCCATCAGATATGACATTATTTAACTCATTTTTCCTGTCAGCACAAGCCCCCTGCTCATCTGAAGCTGCGCTATATGCGCTCTTACCCATATGTATCTCATAGCCCAGAAAGTGACAGCCTGAAAGCCTGCTCAATACACCATCTACATGTGCTATTTCACCGCTTGTCTGAAGCCGTGTCTTGCTGTCTTTTAGAACGGTATCTATAGGAAGAAGCTCCATGCCACGCATATATCCTCCCTCCTCGACACCGTCGGGGTCGGCTATTGAACCCCCAAGCATCTGATAGCCTCCGCATATTCCAAAAACAGGTATCTCACAGGAGAGCTTTTTGACAGCGGCCTCAAGTCCGTTTTGTCTCATCCACAAAAGATCCCCCATCGTATTCTTGCTTCCCGGCAAAAATACTATATCCGGATGACGCAGCTCACTAACTGTTGACACATACCGCACTGTTACCTCGGGCATCTGCTCAAAGACATTGAAATCCGTGAAATTTGATATTCTCGGATATCTGATTACCGCTATATCAATAAGCCCATCTGTCTTTTTGTCAAAGCGCTCTGTCAGGCTGTCCTCATCCTCAAGCTGTACATCCATATATGGCACCACTCCGGTGACAGGCACTCCGCCTCTCTCCTCAAGCATCTGTATCCCCGGGTCAAGGATTGTCTTGTCTCCACGGAATTTATTGATAATAAGCCCGCAGACACGATTCTTTTCCTCATCGGTTAAAAGCATAAGTGTACCAAGCAGCTGCGCAAAAACACCACCTCTGTCGATATCACCCACGAGCAGCACCGGTGCATCCACCATATGCGCAAGCCCCATGTTTACAATATCATTTTCCTTCAGATTTATCTCCGCCGGGCTTCCGGCGCCCTCAATCACTATGATATCAGCATACTCCTCAAGCTTTTTAAATGCCTTTTTTATATCCGGTATGAGAGTTTTCTTGTATGCAAAATACTCTCTCGCCGGCATGTTCTTAAGCACCCTTCCGTTTACAATCACCTGTGAGCCTGTATTATTTGTGGGCTTTAAAAGAATAGGATTCATGCACACCATAGGCTTAATGCCTGCTGCCTCAGCCTGCATCACCTGGGCCCGTCCCATCTCAAGTCCTTCGTCTGTTATATAAGAGTTGAGCGCCATGTTCTGTGATTTAAACGGTGCCACCCTGTATCCGTCCTGTCTGAAAATACGGCACAAGCCCGCGACAAGAAAGCTCTTGCCTGAATTGGACATTGTACCCTGTACCATAATTACCTTTGCCATATATATACCTGCTGTCTGAATTTATGTGGTAGCTTTATCATGAATATTAAACTGTAGTGTGAACAGTAACTTCCTTAAAGCTGTGCCAATTGTTCCTCAAGAAAAGGAATTTTTATAATTTTTCCTGTAGAGAGTGCATACTCATAAAGTCTGCTGTTAAACTGCTCATACGTGCCAAACTCTGTTCTGTCACATATAACGCCCTCGCATGCATCAATAAGCTCCTTTGCCTTTTCAATAAGGGCATCGTCTACAGGCTCAAAGCTTCTTGCGCTGACAATCTCAGCAGAAAGCGCCTTTGCCGCAGGATAATCCAGATCATTTTCATAGATGATTCCTGTCGCAAACGGGATACCCTTTCGCTGTAAGCTCCTGAAGCTTTTTCTGCCCAGGCCCCCTCCTGCTATGACAAATACCCTCGCCATTCCATCCGGTTTTTCCAGCTCTAAATCCTCTCCTGTTTCGTCAAAGCTTCCTGCCGTAATTCCAAAAAGCCCTGAAACATATTGGTCAGTAAATACCTCCTCGGGAGTTCCGTATCTGTCCACATATCTGCCATCTATACACAAAATATGGTCTGACACACGCTTTGCCATATCAAGCTCATGGAGCGACATGATAACCGTAAGATTCTTCTGTCTTTTAAGCCTTTGGAGTATTGATAAAAACTCAAGCTTGTACTTTATATCAAGATATGAGGTAGGCTCGTCTAACACTATAATCTCCGGCTGCTGGCATATGGCCCGCGACAGCATGACGCGCTGCCTTTGACCATCGCTTATCTTTGTAAAATCCTTATCTTTTATCTGTGATACATTGACCAGCTCCATCGCCTCATCCACAGCCTTTTTGTCCTCATCCGAAAGTACTCCGAACCGGCCTGTGTATGGATATCTGCCGGTCGCAACCACATCATAGCAGGTCATAAGCTCCGTCTTTAGCTTATCGGTGAGCACAACAGCCATTTTCTTTGCAAATTCATTGCCATTCATCGTCACTACATCACTTTTATCAAGATATATCGTACCGCTCACAAGCGAAAGCTGTCTTGCAATACTTTTTAAAATAGTCGATTTACCGGCACCGTTTGGCCCGATTAATGTGAGAATCTCTCCCCTTTTCAGGGAAAAATCAATATTTTCAATAAGCGGCCTGTTATCATATCCAACGGCCAGCTTTTGAGCAGTAAAATAATATTCCATCAGACATTTTTCTCCTTGCTGCGTCTTATCATGATAAACAGCACTACCGGTGCACCAAATACTGCCGTAACCGTGCTGATACTAAGCTCCGTAGGCGCAAACATCATCCTTGCAAGCAAATCACAAAACAGGCAGAACACCGCTCCCCCAAGGAAGCAGGCCGGTATCATATATATGGGCTTTGTGCTCTTTAGCATGCTTTTTACTATGTGTGGCACGGCTATTCCGACAAACGATATCGGTCCCGCAAACGCCACTATACATGCGGAAAGCAGACTTGAAAGCAATACCAGAAGCACCCGGATACGCTTTATGTTTACACCCAGATTTACGGCATATGACTCTCCGAGCTGATATGCCATAAGGGGCTTTGACATGAGAAAAACAAAGATAAATGTGATTCCCACCACAATGCTCATCACCCCGACGCTGTCCCAGGTCATACCCGAAAAGCTTCCCCTTGACCAGTTATGCAAGTTTACTATGTCGGAATCATCTGCAAATGTCACCACAAACTCAGTCACCGCAGAGCATATGTAGCCAATCATGACACCGCTCACCACAAGCATTGACATGCTGCTTACCTTTCTTGAAATGATAAGCACAAAGCCCATTGAAAGCATTGCTCCCAAAAACGCTGCTGCAATCATGGCCAGTGAGCTCACACGTATGGCATTTCCAAGTAAAAATACCATAACAAGTGCCACGACCATTTTGGCTCCCGATGATATGCCAAGTACAAAAGGTCCCGCGATTGGATTATGAAAAAAAGTCTGCAAAAGATAACCTGCAAGCGCTAACGCCCCGCCCAGTATCATCGCTGCGATAGCTCTTGGCATGCGGATATCCCACACAATACGTCCTACCCTGTCTGAGTGGTCATAAAGTGTTGCAAATGCAGCCTTAAATGATATGTGTACAGTTCCTATACACACATTCATGATAAGCAATATGATAATTAAGATTATAAGAATAATAAATGTTGTAAAACACCTTATTTTTCTGGTTTTTTCCATTTTGTAGCTCCGATTTTTATCTTTTTGTGCTATTGATTTTCCTGCATTCTGTCATATCCTGTAACAATTCAGCCCACCACACACATTCCACAAATCACAGTTATCTGAGCTTAAACAGATATTTCATATCGCTGTCGGCAGCACCTGTAATCATCGAATGCATATCATCAATCATATACCCGATGGACATAGACTGCTGATACATATCGTTCGTGGTGCAAAATACATTGCCGTCTTTGACTGCCCTAAAATCGGCAAGAACCGGGCACTTGTCCAAAAGCTCATTCAGATTCTTCACACCGCCGTCTATCGCACTGTTATATATCAGATAGTCAGCATCTATTGCTCCATTGTAGAAATCCTCTAGCTGCATATTCATGGTTGACCTGCCTGTATCGTCGTCATTTGATGCATCAAAAATATATTTTCCGCCGGCAAGCGAAATCATCTTTGGCACATAATCTGTACTTTTGCGCACCTGAACCTGACCATTGGATGTGATATAGAAAAATGCAACTGTATCACTTTTTGTAGCATCATCCGTATTGGTACCATCTGTCTTTGAGATGCGATTTACAATATCCACCTGCTCATTAAAGAGCTCATCGGCCTTTTCATCCCGGTCTGTGAGTGCTCCGAAAAACTTCACCCACTCCACTCTTCCAAGCGGCTCCTCTTCATAGCTTGAGTACTCGATTATTGAAGGGATATCAAAGCTTTTAAGCTTTTCAGTTACCTGTGGCGAATGGGTAATCATAGTATTTTCTATGGCAAGAGAACAGTTTTCTGACACCAAAAGCTCATAATCGGGCTTTGAATATTTGCCGGCATATAGCATCCTGCCACTTTCAAGAGCCTTTCTTGCACTGTCAATGTACCAGCCGTCACTGTCTAGCCCCGAAAATTTAATAGTGTCCACTGCATCAAGCTTGTCAAACATATCCATCACCCCTGATGCGACCAGATACAAATCACTTACAGGCTCCTTCAATACAATGATATCCTTGTCAATATCCTTTGGAGTCTTTCTGCCCTTTGGCACAGTAAGTATTTGGGTACCGTCCTTTGTAGTAAGTATCTTGTATCCACCCTCATAATAGTCAACAGAAAAATTCTTTGCATATAAAAGCTTCATACTGCTCTTATATATAAGACCGTTTTGTGCCTCTGCCTCAGCCTTCGATTCGGTATTCCCTGAATCGGAAGAAGGACTGTCACAGCCTGACAGCCAGAACAGTCCTATAATTGATATCAATATATATATAATTATCTTTTTTCTTCCATGCATAGCTTAATTATTCTCCATCCTCACCAAGCACCTCTGTAGCAGAATCTGAATGGAAGGTGAGTGTGTACTCAACCTCGTGCGGCTTGCTCATAGCAACTGTATCTCCGATAACCTGCATAGGTGTATCAAGCTTAACCGGAATTTCAAATACAGAATTGCCGTCTGTATTTACAGGCATGTATTTCTGTCCGTCAACTATCATATAGTCATAGTTTGGACTGCTCCACTGCACTGTTGCAGTAGCGGCTCCACCGCTTATAGTCACCTCAGCCGGTGATGCAATGCTCGCCTTACCGCTTCCGCCCTCGAAATCGAGATTGATATTGTATGTTCCGTCAGGAAGCTCTTTTCCTGCACTCTCAGATACGCTTGCATCTGCGTCCGCAGGTGTGGCGTTTGAAACCTTTACCTTGTGGTCATACCATTTGCCCTTTGTACCGATAAGTGCAAGGTCAAATTCCTCATCCAAAACAGGAACCGGTATATCAAACGCATTGACCTCCTCAGTTGTGCCATCGCCACAATCGACAGTCTCAACAGTTGGCTCTAAAAGCTCAGCCTTGTCCTTTGAGGCATCCTTTGCTGTTCCCAAAAAGAGATTTACAATGTGTGTGGATGTAAGAGCAACATGTATTGTTGCCTTGCCATCCTTCACGGTGAGTGTACCTTTGTTGTCATATGCATCATTCACATGAAACATTGAGCTGTCTGTAGTAAACTCTGCTGTATATGTACCATCTGAAAGTGCTATCTTTTCTGTTTTTTCAGCCTTTTTTGTGCTCTCTGTCGCGTCCTGCACTGCTTTTTTGCTTTCTGTTTCAGCTTTTGCATTCTTATTACCGCAGGCTGCCAAGCTCATGGCACAAACCAGTGTCATTGCAACGATATAAGTAAACTTGTTTCTGAATAATTTTCTCATGTCTGATATACTGCTCCTGTTATTTTATAGCTTCCCCACTATACATTTAAGTAACTGCTACTTGCTCATAGCAGCCGCTGTATGCTCAACATAAAGCTTCTGGATACCCTCAATCTCACCAAGTCCGTTAATCTGTGTATCGATTTTATCAAACTTTCCTGATGCCTTAAACTGTGAAAGCCATGAATCATCATCACTTCCCGCCATATCATTGTTGGCATGGTCTCCTGCAACAACCATAAGCGGACGAAGAATGACATTCTTGTAACCAGCGGCTGACACCTTCTCAATGACAGACTCACATGATGTATCCTCCGGCTCACCCTCTACAGTTCCGATAAATACGTTCTCATAACCCAAATCTGTCATCTGGCTCTGCATCTGGCTGTATGAAATCTTTGCTGTATGGCTTGTTCCATGTCCCATAAATACAAATGCTGTGCCCTCTTCCTTTGCAGCATCAAGGCTGTCATAGCCTGCCTTTTCTACTGCTTCCTCTGTAAGAATTTCTGCAACGGCCTTTTTATCCTCATTTACAACTGTTGCATCACTTCCAACCTCACCGAGGAGTGGCTCTGCAATCTTTACAGACTCAAATTTATCCTTATACTTCTCTACAGCCTCTGAAAGCTCATCATACTCTGCGCCATGCATCAGGTGTGTAGGCTGTACCACAAGATTCTTTACACCATTTTTGACTGCACGCTCAAGTGCCTGATCCATATTGTCAATCTTCTCGTCATCTCTTGCCTGTACATGATTGATGATAATCTGTGCTGTGAAGGCTCTTCTGACTGACCAGTCAGGATTTGCAGCTGCTATTGCATCCTCCACACCCTTGATATCAGCCACACGGCTGTCGTTGAAGGATGTACCAAAGCTTACTACAAGAATCTCGTTCTCGCCGATATCATCCTGGTTTCTCGGATCATCCTTTGAAGCATCGCCTGTATCTCTGCCGAAATAGTCAGGATCAGCATTTTCTCCCTCTACAAGCTCCTTCTGTGCGTCTGTGAGCTTGTCCCAGGCCTCCTTAGCCTCCTTGCACTGCTTGTCTGTATCATCTGTTCTCTCCTGCACGTAGATTGCATCGATTAAATCTGCCACATGCATTGCTGCCTCCTGATCTGCATTTGCGCTTGTCTCACTCTCTGAAGTCTTAGATGCCTGTGTATCATTCTTTGCATCATCCGCCTTGCTGCCACAGCCGGTCACTGCTGTCATAGCCATAACTGCTGCCATCAGTACTACTACTAATTTCTTTTTCATGTTTTCTCCTTTTCATTCTCCTTGCAGCTATTAAGCTGCACATGTTTTAAATATGTAAGACGAAAACATTTAAAGTATCAAAAATAAAAGCTCTTTGTACTATTATGTCAAAGAGCTATACATGTCAAAATCCTTCTAACACAGACTATACGGCTATCATAACCTTGTCTGTAATTATAATTATTTCATCACGTACAGCCAGTTACTCGTGGCTTGAAACACTATTGTTTCCGTACAACACAAAGGCAGGTATCCCGGCTTATATATCATTGCTTCGGCCGTCTTCCCGGTTGCCCAGTGACCTATCGGCCGTCACTCCTTAATTACGGTGACGAGTTCGTACAGGATTTGCACCTGTTTCCCTTTTCACCGGAGCCAGCTTCACATCGCCTGTCATAAATCAGATTCAAATGCTTGTCTGCTCCGACACCTTTATGCTACATATTCAGTTTCTTCGTGCGTCGCTTACGCTATCGCTTGGATTATTATATTACAACTTGTAACATTATTCAACAGATTTTTATCAGACGCTTTACAGACACATTTACAAAAGCGGTGCAAAAAGCTGCAAAATACTCTGCAGCAGCCTGCCTGCAAATGAGATATCATTTGTGCTTTCCTCATACACCTCCTCTGAAACCGCAAACGTCTCTATCGCATCCTCTTTTATTTTTCCGATGCACTGAGTCCTGTACATGTATACAAAATCCTCAAAATTCCAGTACATGCTCCTGAAATCCAGATTGCATGTGCCAACTATCGCAGTATCATCATCTGCCACAATACACTTTGAATGTATAAAGCCGGGTGTGTATAGATATATCCTTACCCCCGCCTCAATAAGAGGTCTGAAATTGGCTTTTGTCTGCAGATAAATGAGCTTTTTATCGGGAATCTTAGGTACAACAATACGCACATCAACACCTGACCTGGCTGCCGATATCATAGCATGTGACAGCTCCGTTCCAAGTATCAGATATGGGGTAAAAATATAAACATATTTTTTAGCTCTTGAGATGATACTCACATAAAGATTCTCTCCTACATCATCATGCTCAAGTGGTGAATCGCAAAACGGCTGGACAAAACCGCTTTTCTCTGACTGGCTGAAGGTATTGTGTGGATTCAGATATTCATCATGCACAGCATTGTCCTTATTGATATAATTCCACATCTCAAGGAACATCGTCGTGAAACTGTTTACACACTCTCCCTCCACACGGATACCGGCATCCTTCCAGTAACCAAACCTGATTTTTTTGTTGATATACTCATCTGCTATATTGTAACCACCGGTATGCGCCACACGTCCGTCTATCACCAGTATCTTCCTATGATCCCTGTCATTCATAATTACTGAAAGCATGGGCTTATATGGATTGAAGCGTCTGGTCTGTATTCCGATGCTCTCCATCTCCTTTATAAAATGCGGCGGAATGGCATTTATGCTACCAAAATCATCATATATGATTCTCACCACAACTCCATGCTTTACCTTTTCTTTGAGTATATCAAGTATCTGATCAAGCATAACGCCACTGCCGATTATGAAATACTCCATAAAGATAAACTTTTCAGCTGACCTTAAATCTTTTAAAATGCTCTCAAAAGCCTCCTCACCTGATTTAAAGTACTCTGTGCAGTCCTCCGCATACAGTGGATATTTCTGATTTTGAGTGATAAGCCTGCTTTGTCTGTATGCATCCATATTTGTCAGTCTGAGTGTCTCATTTAGCAGCTCGTTCTCAGGCCGAAGCGGCGCATATGCTTCCACAATTCTTGCCATTCTTTTCTGTGTCTTCGACGTAAGCTCCGGTCTTCCGAAAAAGAAATAGCACGGAATACCAACGATTGGAACACTCAGTATCAAAAATATCCATGACATTTTTATATACATTTTCATCCGCCTGTTGACAATATAAAGCGAAAGCAATATGGCTGCCACATACAGCAGATTCTGAAACACCCTGCTGGCAACAGATGCCGTATAAAACAAAAAGAACCACCATATCATCTGTATGATTATTATTGTTGAAACGATAAATAGCTTTGAAAGCAGTTTTTGTAATATTTTCCTCATCTAAGCCCTACCACGAAATTACTATTATACAACCTAATATTTCCTATATTTTCTATAATAAATCTCTAATACATATTATGATATGAGGGTCAAAAGGTATTTTGCCCCTCATTTATGATTAATCAGATTACTACATGCTACGCATTCCCGTAATCTGACTACACCTCGAAATCCGCTAATTTCCTGCGTCCCCGCAGCAAATTGCTACTTTCTCGGTGTAGTGCGGGTCACTAAGGTATACATCGAATTGCATGCAAGCATGCATCGATGATACCTTTTGACCCTTTAATCATATTATAATATTCCCACCAATTTATCAACATTTATAATCCCCCACGAGCCTTTGTGACTATCCCCTGCCCTGTCACATGTATTATACAGGGCTAGCTTAACCGTCTCCGGTCTCATATTTGGATTTTTTTCCAATAGAAGTGCTATGGCACCTGACACAATCGGTGTAGCCATTGAAGTACCTGTTTTTCTTACATATGTGCCATCCCTCGTTCCAAGGCTTATGATATCATGCCCGGGAGCCAGAATCTCAGGCTTTACAATACAACAGTCGGTAGGACCTTTGCCACTTCTTATATCATCAAAACTTCCGACTGTTATTATTTTTCTTGAAATTCCCGGCACAGTTACAGAAAACGGTGCCGGGCCGTAGTTGCCCGCTGCTGCAACAACTACCACTCCAATATCCCACAATTCATCTATCAGCTTCAATATCTTAACACGCTCTGCTGTATCAGAACATGGCAGATATCCTACAGAGAAGTTGAGTATTTTTATATTAAGTCTGACACAGTTTTCTTTTATATACTTAAGTGCACGAATTGAATCCGACGTCTGTCCCATGCCAAGATAATCAAGCACCTTAAACACATATAGTCCTGCCCCCGGAGCCATGCCTATATCTGCAGCAGATAATATACCGCACACATGTGTACCATGCCCGTTATCGTCATAACATGTCTCCTTTCCACCCACAAAATCCATAAAGTGCTTTATACACCCATCAAGCTGTTTGTGTTTAAACACACCCGTATCAAGCACTGCTATATTGACATTTTTACCACTATATCCATTTTTATATACCAGATTTGCATTTATACTATATTTCGCATTTTTCATTATTATTTTATTTTTTAATTTAGTATATGATTTGTTTTCACAATATGACACAGCTTCGCTCATAGTATGATTAAAGGGTCAAAATACCTTTTGACCCTCATATCATAGTATTAATCACTATGTGAACACATACACAAACGCACCTGTTTTGTCCTAACTCAAACCTCATTACTATAATTTAAAAGGACTGCACCTGCGTGCAGCCCTTTACTTGGATATTATTGTTATACTTTAACGTATATTAATTAATCCTCTTTTACATCCTTCATAGAGAAGCTGATTCTTCCCATCTTGTCCTTGCCAAGGCAAACAACCTTTACCTTGTCTCCAAGTGTGAGTACATCCTCTACTCTGTTGATTCTCTCTTTTGCAATCTTAGAAATGTGAACCATTCCCTCTTTGCCAGGAGCAAATTCGATGAAAGCACCGAACTCCTTGATGCTTACAACTGTTCCCTCAAGGATCTGTCCCTGCTCAAAATCAGTTGTGATAATCTTAATCATGTCGATTGCCTTTGCAATCATCTCTTTATCTGTTCCGCAAACTGAAACAGCGCCATCATCTGTGATATCGATCTTGACACCGGTTCTGTCGATAATCTCGTTGATTGTCTTACCCTTCTGTCCGACAACATCACCAATCTTCGATGGATCGATTGTAATCTGCTCAATCTTTGGAGCCCACTCATTTACTTCTTTTCTAGGCTCAGCGATTGCCTTGCTCATGACCTCATCCATGATGTAGAGACGTGCCTCACGTGTTCTCGCGATTGCCTCCTCAACGATAGGTCTTGTGAGTCCGTGAATCTTGATATCCATCTGGATAGCTGTAATACCCTTATGTGTACCTGTTACCTTGAAATCCATATCTCCGAAGAAATCCTCAAGACCCTGGATATCTGTAAGTACAAGGAAATCATCATCTGTATCGCCTGTTACAAGTCCGCATGAGATTCCGGCAACCATAGACTTAATCGGAACACCTGCAGCCATAAGTGACATACATGATGCACATGTTGAAGCCATTGATGTAGAGCCGTTTGACTCAAATGTCTCAGATACAGCACGGATAGTATATGGGAACTCCTCAATGCTTGGAAGTACAGGAACAAGTGCCTTCTCAGCAAGTGCTCCATGTCCAATCTCACGACGTCCCGGTCCACGTGATACCTTTGTCTCTCCTACAGAGTATGCAGGGAAGTTATAGTGATGCATATATCTCTTTGTTGTGATATTGGCATCAAGTCCGTCGATTTTCTGAATCTCTGATAAAGGAGCAAGTGTTACAACATCACAAATCTGTGTCTGTCCACGTGTAAACATTGCAGAGCCGTGAACTCTAGGAATCAAATCAACCTCTGCTGCGAGTGGTCTGATCTGGTTGATTGCACGGCCGTCCGGACGCTTATGATCCTTTAAAATCATCTTTCTGACAGTCTTCTTCTGATACTGGTAAATAGCCTCACCAAGTACTGCAAGGTACTCCTCATTGTCAGCGAAAGCTTCCTCTAACTGCTCTGTGATAGCTCTTATATTTTCCTCACGCTTCTGCTTCTCATCTGTGAATACTGCCTCCTCCATCTGCTCAGGAGTAACAATTTTCTTGATATCCTCGAACATCTGCTCAGGAATAGCACAGCTCTCATACTCATGCTTTGGCTTGCCAATCTCATCACGGATCTGATCCATGAATGCGATAACTGTCTGGTTGATATCGTGGCACTTGTAGATTGCCTCAATCATCTGATCCTCAGGAATCTCATTGGCTCCTGCTTCAATCATGATGACCTTTTCCTTTGTAGAAGCAACTGTGAGCTGTAAATCGCCCTCATCCCACTGCTTCTGTGAAGGGTTTACGATAAACTCTCCATCAACAAGTCCCATTTGTGTCATGGCACATGGTCCGTCAAACGGAATATCTGATATATGAACAGCAAGAGCTGTACCGATCATTGCAACTATCTCAGGACGGCACTCAGGATCCACTGACATGACAAGGTTGTTTAATGTAACATCATTTCTGTAATCCTTTGGGAAAAGAGGTCTCATAGGACGGTCAATTACACGATCTGTAAGGATGGCGTTCTCAGATGCCTTTCCCTCACGCTTGTTAAAACCACCCGGAATTTTTCCTACAGAGTACATCTTCTCCTCGAACTCAACGCTGAGTGGGAAGAAATCCACACCATCACGTGGCTTGTCAGATGCTGTAGCTGTTGAAAGGACTGTTGTATCACCATACTTGATAAAAACAGCTCCGTTTGCCTGAGCTGCTACTCTTCCGATATCTACAGTAAGAGTCCTGCCGGCAAGTTCCATTGAATAACTTTTGTACATATTAATTCTCCTTAAAATTCTTTTGCAGAAGTGTATTCCTCTTCCGAAACTACTAAACAATACATGTACGCTCATGCACTCTTTAGTGGTCTCGGCTTACTTCTGCTTTTCAAAAAACAATAATAAAAACAATAATAGAGCGGAATAATAATTACTCCGCTCTAAAGAAAATACTATTTTCTGAGTCCTAAACGCTCGATAAGTGAACGATATCTCTCGATATCAATCTCCTTAAGGTATGCAAGTAATCCACGTCTCTGACCGATCATCTTTAACATTCCTCTTCTTGAGTGATGATCCTTTGGGTTCTGTTTGAAATGCTCAGTTAACTCTGCGATTCTTGCTGAAAGAATTGCAATCTGAACCTCTGGTGAACCTGTGTCATTTGGTGTTCTACCGTACTCTGCGATAATAGCCTGTTTCTTTTCCTTTGCGATCATTGTTGATCCTCCTTATATTATAATGCGCCCTGATAACTGTATGATGCTCAGCAATAGGTCGGAGTGTCCAACTACCGAACATGGGCAAAACCACACCTATGAAGTATAGCATAGTAAGCATTTGTTGTAAACTGTTTTTTTATTAATCCGGCAAATATCTTGCGACACAAATCGGATTTCTGTAATATGCATTTGAAACCTTGATTCCATCACGCTTGTTGCTGGCATGTACAATCTGTCCGTTTCCGATATAAATTGCAACATGTGAGATACTCCTTCCACTTCCGTAGAAGAATAAATCTCCCGGCTTTGCATCAGATGCGCTGATTTTTGTGCCACATGAAGGCTGTGCTTTTGATGAATGCGGTAACAAAACTCCATACTTTCCAAGTATTCTCATTGTAAAACCTGAGCAGTCAACACCATTCTCAAGGCTTGTGCCTCCCCACACATATCTGTTTCCGACAAACTGTAATGCATATGATACAACCGATGCCCTTACATCTGATACACCGTCACCATACTTCACCTGCTCTATTGTCTTTGCAGTAGGAAGTGCCTGTGCCAGTGTCACATAATCCTGTGATATATATCCGACAGAATCATCCACACTTATCTCAACCCAGCCGTCAGCAACAGAATTGACTGTAAATGCCTCTGAATTTCCAACCTGTGAAAGCACCGTAGCCTCTGTTGACTTCTCTGCACGCACATTCAGTGTTTCAGTATTTACAGTGGCAACCGTTTTAATCTCCTGTTCTGCAATAGACTCTGCCTCATCTCCTGTTACAAGATACTGCTTGCTTACATATCCTGTCACTTTGCCTGATGTAACCTTATACCAGTCTCCGGCATCCTCAAGAAGCTCACAGGCATTGTGATTGGTAAGGATACCTACCACTTCACTGTCTGTCGAAGCCTCCTGTCTGATATTTAAGTTTCCGCTGCTGATAACTGACATACCAAGATTTGTGTAACCACAGGTCTGTGCGGCTGTCGGTGTCTGGGATGCCTCATTTGCCTGTTCTGTCTCCTGTGCAGTATCGCCAGCCTGTGCACCCTGAGCAGATGCAGTAACAACATTGCTGTCGTTTTGCGCTACCGATACGTCAGCTCCATAATAAGTAAGAGCCGATGTAACCCCTGCTGTGAGAAGCTCTGTGGCATCTGTCAGATTAAGTGCAACACCCGCATTCACTGATCTGTTTTTATTTGCCTCTGCCTTTGTTGTCCTGGCATCCACCGTGCTGCTTGAGCTCATAGATACCGCTCCTATAATAATAGCAAACGCTACAACGCCTGCTGCCTGTCCTAATTTTAATTTATTTTTCATATAGCCTCCAGTTCATACTATCCATAATCCCATGTTTACGAGTATATCACAAATTGTTAAAATGTCAATATTTTTCCGTAATATTTCCGTAATATTTGTCATTTTTTCGTTATTTTGGGTTATTTTGCAAAAAAACAGCCACACTAGAATGTGTGACTGCCTGCATAATTGATTGTAAAATTGATATCTGCGCTCATCTGGCTCTTTAACGCTTCTATTGAATCAAACTTCATCTCAGGTCTTACGAACTTATGAAGCTCTACCATGATATCCTGTCCGTAAACATCCTGCCCAAAATCTATGATATATGTCTCTGCACCGATTGGATTTTTGCCCTCTATAGTAGGCTTGCATCCTATATTGGTTACACCAAGGTACCAGTTGTCCCTGACAAGAACTCTTGACATATACACTCCCTTTGGTGGAAGCAGCTTATCGTGCGGCACTGAAAGGTTGACTGTCGGAATGCCAATAGTCCTGCCTAGTGCTCTGCCATGCACTACTCTTCCTTTTATAAAAAAGGGATATCCCAGCAGTTCATTTGCCTTTTTAATATGTCCTGCCGCAATCTCCTCGCGGATATAGGTACTGCTTATATCCCTGTCTCCATCCTTTATCTTGTCCACCACAATAAGCTCGTATCCAAGCTCTCCTGCCATCGCAGAAAGCAGCCGATGGTCTCCTGCCCTGTTGTGCCCGAAACGGAAATCATCTCCGACAATGATACACTTGACATTAAGACTTTTAACTATCCATCTGACAAACGCATCCGCCTCCATCGTCATCACCTGTGGCACAAACGGACACTCTATCAGATAGTCAATACCTGATTTTTCAAACACATACTCTTTTTCATCGTTTGTGATTATAACCTTTGACTCAACGCCAAGTACCTCCGATTTGGGAGGAATGTCAAACGTAAATATGATGCGCTTGTAGCCATGCAGATTGCTCTGTTCAATTTGCTTTTCCATCAGAAATTCATGTCCTCTGTGAAGCCCGTCAAACTTTCCAAACGAGATGACGGACGGCTCCTTGACATGAAAATCCAGAGTTTTGCTTATATATTCCATAATATCTGTATACTATTCTATTCCATAAAAATCTTAACCGGCTTAAACTCACCGGTTTCATCAAGATACGAATACACCCCGACAAATATGCCCTCATGATTGTATACTCTGTATCTTATATCAGAGTCAGCACTGTGTTTTAAATAATCCGTAAGCACTGCCGGAATTTTATTTCCATTTCTGACAAGCTTATCGGCATCTGAAGCAGTATGCACTGCCGGCAGATTTTCGAATACTCCGTCAACAGGCATCACCATATCAAAGCAGCCTTCATCCACCTTTGACTGAATCTGTGAAAGTGTAAGTGCATGCTCTAAGTCAAAGCCTGCTACCCTTACTCTAAGCAGTGACTTCATGCAGCCATGGCAGCCCAGCCTCTCTCCGATGTCATTGCACAGCGTCCTGATATATGTGCCCTTTGAGCAGTGCACCGTCATCGTAATCTCAGGCAAATCAATGCTTTCAACCTTGATATCAAACACCTCGATATCCCTGGCTTTTCTCTCTATAACCTTGCCCTCCCTGGCAAGCTCATAGAGCTTTTTCCCATTGACCTTTAAAGCCGAGTACATAGGCGGCACCTGCTTTTGCCTGCCAACAAACTGTGATATAACATCATACACCGCCTGCTCAGTCACATTGACCTTAGCCTGATTTAAGACCTGCCCTGTAATATCCTGTGTATCTGTCTCCTGTCCTAAAAGCAGCACAGCTTTATAGACCTTGTCCTTATCCGTCAAAAGGTCACACACTCTGGTTGCCTTTCCAAGGCAGACCGGAAGGACGCCTTGCGCATCAGGATCAAGTGTACCTGTATGACCAATCTTCTTCTGGTGGAATATGCCTCGAAGCTTTGCCACAACGTCAAAGCTTGTATAGCCCTTTTCCTTGTATACATTGATTATTCCATTAACCATCTGCCCAAGAATCTCTCCCTAAATATTATCCTTAATTGCCGTAAGGATGCGGTCTGTTGCCTCCTCAAGCGGTCCTTCAATCGTAAATCCGGCGGCCTTTACATGTCCACCGCCGCCAAATACCGACGCAACCTTTGCCACATCGTAATCACCGTTTACGCGTAGGCTGCCCTTGTAGGTACCATCCTCATTTTCGTAGAGAAATACAGCAACCTTTATATCCTTTGTCACGCGCAGCTGATTTACAATACCGTCGAGATGCTTTGGAAGTACGTTGTACTTCTCCATCTCAGCACGCGATACTGCAGACAATATAACATCACCATTCAGATACAAAGCAGCATTCAAAAGTGCCTGCCCCATAATCTTGTTCTGGGCAAATGTCTTTGTATAAAATGTATCATCGATTATCCTTGAATAATCAATGCCCATCTCCATCAGGGTTCCTGCAATATCCATAGTCTTTTTTGAAGTGCATGAATACTGGAACACGCCTGTATCATGCACCATGCCTGTGTAAATACACTCTGCTATCTGTATTGTGATGCGCTCCTTCGGCAGAAGCTCGAACACCAGCTCACAGGTCGAGCTCGCATCCGGAAAGATGTAATTTGCGTCTGCAAAGGCCCCGTTTGTAACATGATGATCTATGCAAAGTGTCCTTTTTGCAGACTCAAAATACTTAGCTGCACTTCCCAGTCTGCCTGTGTCACTGCAGTCACATGCTATGAACAGATCGTATACTGTATCATCCGCATAGCTGCTGTCAATCTCATCTGCTCTTTGCATAAACTTAAAGATGTTTGGGCTTGGCTCTAAATAAAGCCTTGCCTTTATATCAGGATAATAATCCTTTATGTAGTTGTATACAGCAAGTGTTGAGCCGACACAGTCGCCGTCCGGTCTCACATGACCGGAAACGGCAACTGATTGTGCATCCTTTAAAATAGAATCAATCTCTGTCATAATCAATCCTCTTTGTTAATCCTCTTTGAGATTTTTTGTTACTTCATCAATCTTTTTAGACATCTCAACACCATACTCTATAGACTGGTCTATGATAAATGTAATGGCAGGTGTATTTCTTAAATTGATGTTCTTTGCGAGAGTTCTGCGTATATATCCCTCCGCTGACTTAAGTCCTGCAAGCGTATCAGCCTGTGATTTCTTGTCACCAAGCACACTGATATAAGCCTTTGCTGTCTTTAAATCAGGTGCCACCTCGACAGCAACAACACTTGTCATGGGATTGATACGCGGATCCTTTATCTCACCGCGTATGATATTTGACAGTTCACGCATTACCTCTTCGTTGATACGAATATTTTTTATGCTGTTCTTTCTCATATTATCCCGCTTTCTTTTTATATTAAACCGTAACTATCCGAATAGCTGCATTAATTCAAGATAACCAATATATGATTATCTCGGAACCTCTACCATCTTGTAAGCTTCAACTATATCGAATTCCTGAATATCATTAAATCCGTCAAATACAAGACCACACTCATAGCCTGTCTTGACCTCCTTGACGTCATCCTTGAATCTCTTGAGTGAAGCAAGGTCTCCCTCGAATATCTGCTCACCCTCTCTGCTGATTCTGACACGGCAGCCTCTCTCCATAAATCCGTCAAGCACATATGAACCTGCAATGTTTCCAACGCCTGAAGCCTTGAAAATCTGTCTGATTTCCGCATGTCCGATAACCTTCTCCTCAAATACAGGATCAAGCATACCCTTCATGGCAGCAGATACATCCTCGATTGCATTGTAGATGACCTTGTAAAGTCTGATATCTACGCCCTCACGGTCTGCTGTAGCCTTGGCAACAGGATCCGGTCTGACGTTAAAGCCAATGATGATTGCATTTGATGCTGATGCAAGGATAACATCTGACTCGTTGATGGCACCAACACCGCCATGGATGACCTTGACCACAACCTCCTCATTTGAAAGCTTGACAAGACTCTGTTTAACAGCTTCAACTGAACCCTGTACATCTGCCTTTACGATGATATCAAGCTCCTTCATATTGCCGGACTGAATCTGTGAGAACAGATCATCAAGTGACATCTTTGCCTTTGTATCCTCAATGAGCTTATTCTTTTCCTCTGAAATATATGTGTCAGAAAATGCCTTTGCCTCCTTCTCTGAATCACATGCCACAAATGTCTCTCCTGCTGAAGGCACACTGTTTAGTCCAAGTATCTCTACAGGTGTAGAAGGCTTAGCCTCCTTTACTCTGCGGCCCTTGTCATCAATCATGGCTCTTACCTTACCATAGCTGCTTCCACATGCGATAGGATCTCCGACATGGAGTGTTCCTTTTTGTACAAGCACTGTGGCAACCGCACCACGGCCTTTATCAAGCTGTGCTTCAATTACGAGACCTCTTGCGTTTCTATCAGGATTAGCCTTGAGCTCGAGCACCTCTGCTGTGAGAAGAATCATCTCAAGGAGATTGTCGATACCCTCCTTAGTATGTGCAGATACAGGACAGAATATTGTGCTTCCACCCCAATCCTCCGGGATAAGCTCATACTCTGAGAGCTCCTGCTTAACCTTGTCGATATTGGCACTTGGCTTATCTATCTTGTTGACAGCAACGATAATCTCTACACCGGCTGCCTTTGCATGGTTTATTGCCTCAACAGTCTGCGGCATTACACCATCATCTGCAGCAACAACAAGGATTGCGATATCAGTAGAGTTTGCACCACGCATACGCATTGCTGTAAATGCCTCATGTCCCGGTGTATCAAGGAATGTGATGTTCTGACCATTGATTGATACAACAGATGCACCGATGTGCTGTGTGATACCACCTGCCTCACGGTCTGTAACACGTGTCTGTCTGATGGCATCAAGCAGTGATGTCTTACCATGATCTACGTGACCCATTACACAGACTACAGGTGGACGAGGAACCATCTTGCTCTCATCCTCTTCATCCTCCTTGAGAAGCTCTGCAATCACATCGACTTTCTCCTCTTCCTCACATATGAAATTGAACTCTAAAGCAATCTCCTCAGCAGCTGCAAAATCAACCTCAGAGTTAACTGTTACCATCTCGCCCTTCATAAAAAGCTTCTTTACGATGGCTGAAGGCTGAACCTTCATCTTATCAGCTAAGTCCCTTATTGTAATCTTCTCCGGAAGAGAAATTGTCTTAATCTCGTTCTCATCCTCTTTTGGCTGTGCCTTCGGCTGCTGTGGCTTTTTCTTACCGCCGTGCTTCTCGAGATTGATGTAATTCTCCTGCTTCTTTCCGAGCTTATCCTGCTTCTGGCTCTGATTGTGATTATGCTTATTCTTTCTATCGTTGCCTCTGTCGCGGCTCTCCTTTCCTCTTACATCATCAGGAGCTGCAACTGCAACTGTTTCTTTTCTGAAACGATTTCTGTCATCACCTCTGCTGCCTGTTCTATCGTTATTTCTGTCATTGCTCCTGCTTCTGTCATTGCTTCTGCTTCTGTCATTATTTCTGTCAAAGCTTCTGCCACCCTCTGCAGGACGTCTGGCGTCATTTCTGAAGCCTCGGTTATTGTCTCTATTATTGTCTCTGCTGTTATCTCGGTTATTGTTGTCGCGATTGTTTGTTCTTCTATCGCTGTTTCTGTCCGTATTTCTGCTTCTGTCGGCATTTCTGTCAGTGTTTCTGTTGTTGATTTTGTCGCCATTGTCCTGACGTCTGTCGCTTCTTCTATCAGCGTCAGCCTGACGTGCCGGACGCGAATTGGCTGCCTTCATATCTGCATACGGATCCGCTGTACGCTCACTTATAGGGCGCATAGCTCTCTCTCCGACAGGTCTTGGCTTAATAATGCTGTGCTGCTCAGGACGTGATGACTGATTATCGCGTCTTCCATTGCCATTCCTGCGCTGCGAACTGTTATTTCCATTATTTCCGCTGCCGTTTCCACCATTTGTTTTCCTACCCTGCTTACTGTACTGGGCATTGAAAACTGCTGTGATGCTTGCCTTTTTCTTTGGTCTGTCGGCTGCCTTAGCCTCATCCTTTTTAGGTTCTTCCTTCTTAGGTGCATCTTTTTTTGCTTCTGTTTTTGCGTACTTCTTTCGTACAATTTGCTGTGCCTCATCCTCAAGACCGCTCTGCACATTTTTGACAGCAAACTGTGTGCCGTTTAATGTGTCTATGACTTCCTGCGACTTTATATTTAATTCTTTTGCAAGTTCATGAACTCTCATTTTTGCCATATATCTATTTTCCTCCATTATTCAGTTTTATTCGACTGCAGCTTTTTTATCACTGCATTTGCAAGGTTTTCATCCGTTACTGCAAGGGAAGCGCGAAACTCTTTGCCTATTGCATTCCCTAACCCCACCTTGTCACTATAAAAATAAATCGGAACCTCATAGAAAGCAGTCATATCCGAAAAATGCTTCTTTGTGTTGTCTGATGAATCATCTGCAACTATCACTAAAAATGCCTTTCCTGTCTTTACAGCTTTCTCTGTAGAAAACTCTCCGCTAACCACATTGCCTGACTTTGCTGCTAAGCCCAGCATAGAAAGTACTCTATCTGTCAATTTGGTTCATCTCCTTTTCAAGCTCCTCATATACCTGTTCTGATACACTAACGCCAAGGGATCGCTCAAGTGCCTTTGTCTTTTTAGCCTTTTTAAAGCATTCAAGACTCTTACATATATAAGCTCCCCTGCCGTTTTTCTTGCCGGTGTCATCGAGAATTATGTCGCCCTCCGCAGTCTTTACCACGCGAATAAGTGACTTCTTTTCCTTCATCTCCTGACAACCTACGCATTTGCGCATTGGAATCTTTTTATTTGCCATTACTGCTCATCACCACTATCTGCCGCATCATTTTCTGTACCTGCTGCTCCGTTCTCGTCAGCCTCTGTATCAAAAGCCTCTGCCTGTACATCTGCCTGTTCTGTATCAGCTAATCTCTCGTTCTCAGCAAGCTCATCATCCGAATAATCATAATCGTCATCATAATCATCCTCTTCATAGTCATTCTCATAATCCATGAAGTCCCCTGACTCTCTGGCCTGTGTCTCGCTCTTGATATCAATCTTGAAGCCTGTAAGTCTTGCTGCAAGTCTTGCATTCTGTCCTTCCTTACCGATTGCAAGCGAAAGCTGATAATCCGGAACAACAACCTTTGCTGATTTCTCATCTGCATCTGCGATAACAGAGATAACCTTTGCAGGGCTAAGTGCGTTCTGGATAAGTATTGCCGGATTCTCATCCCATGTGATGATATCGATTTTCTCACCGCGAAGCTCATTTACGATAGCATTTACTCTGGCACCATTCATACCTACACATGCTCCTACAGGGTCTACGTTTGGATCATTTGACCATACTGCAATCTTTGTTCTGCTTCCGGCCTCACGTGAAATAGCCTTTATCTCAACTATGCCCTCTTTAACCTCTGTAACCTCTGACTCGAAAAGTCTCTTCACAAGCTCAGGGTGTGTTCTTGAAACAAGAATCTTTGGCCCCTTTGATGTGGACTTAACCTCAAGGATATATACCTTGATACGCTCTGTAGGCTTGAATACCTCACCCTTTATCTGCTCACTCTCAGTCAGAAGTGCATCTGCCTTACCTAAGTTGATGCTGACATTCTTTCCGATGTATCTTTGAACAACACCTGTCACAACATCCTTTTCCTTGCTGTTGTACTCGTCAAATATTACCTTTCTCTCCTCCTCGCGGATTTTCTGAAGGATAACATTCTTTGCGTTCTGTGTAGCAATACGTCCGAATTCCTTTGACTTAACCTCAACTCTCACGATATCTCCAAGCTGATAGTTACCGTTTACCTTGTGCGCATCTGCTAAGGAAATCTCCTCAACCGGATCCTCAACCGTATCTACAACCGTCTTCTCCTGGTAGCATGAGAAAGCACATGTCTCAGGATCTATTTCTACCTTTACATTGTCTGATTTACCAAAATGGTTCTTGCAGGCAGTCACAAGAGAGTTCTCAATTGCCTCAAGTAAAGTTTCTTTACTGATGTTTTTCTCCTGCTCTAATATATTTAACGCTTCTAATAACTCATTGCTCATTATTTTTTCCTCCTATTTGTGTTATCGTGCGCTTTAATTAAAAATCCAATGCCTGACGTATAAGCGCAATGTCACTCTTATTGAATGTAGTCTCATTGCCGTCTTCATCGGTTATTGTCACTGTATCCTTATCATAGGCTTTAAGCAGACCATAAAATTCCTTTGATTTGTTGATAGCCCTGTATGTGCGAATCTCTATCTCCTTATTCATATTGCGCACATAGTCCTTTTCCTTCTTGAGAGGTCTTCCAAGCCCCGGCGAGCTGACCTCGAAGGTGTACGAATCAGGAATATAGTCCTCTCTGTCGAGAATCTCATTCATCTGCCTTGCAACCACTTCACAGTCATCAACAGTTATGCCACCCTCCTTATCGATATATGCTCTCAGGTAGTTCATACCGCCTTCCTTAACATACTCGACATCAACAAGCTCAAAATTCATGCTGTCAAGAATTGGTTGTATAAAGCTCTCCGTCTTTGCCTCATATACACTTGCCTTTGACATTTTATCACCTCTCTTTTTTATACTTGTAACTATTCATAATTGTTCCAAGTGGTTCTGAATAGCTGCCTGATGTTTATAAACGTGAATTGAGAGAGGACTTTTGCCCTCTCTCAATCTAGTCAACGTTGTTATCATAGGTATAATAGCACTATCAGGAAAAAAAATCAAGTTTTTTTAAAAAAGTACTTGCTTTTTTTAAAACTCCATGATAGTATAATACACGGTTCGTTGGTCAAGCGGTTAAGACGCCGCCCTCTCACGGCGGAAACACGGGTTCGATTCCCGTACGGACTGCTCACTGATATTTATTTAATTAAATACAGCCCAACCCGAAAGCATCGCATTTATGCGATGTTTTTTTATTGTTAGATTGTTGCTGACGCCGAACGCACCCGCAGCAGTAAAATACACCTTGCATGCGCTAACGCTACGCTGTCAAGATACTGTAGAATTATGCTTCACAAATAGAAATGCCCCACCATGGACGGTGGGGCAAGGCGTTACGCACCACGGACGGTGCGTAAAAGCCAGTTTCGTCATTCTGTGAAACTCTATATGCATAATTCATACAGCATCTTAACTGCAAAGCGTTAGCGCATGCGAGGTATTGCGTGTCACAGAGTGTACTCCGGGCGCCAATATTTCTGATAATTAATCATCATATCCGTTAGGATTGTTCTTCTGCCATCTCCATGAGTCGGCACACATCTCCTTAATACCATACTGTGCTTCCCAGCCGAGCTCTCTCTTGGCCTTTGATGGATCACAGTAGCATGTAGCAATATCGCCAGGTCTTCTAGGCTTTATTGTATAAGGAATCTTAACACCTGTTGCAGCCTCGAAATTCTTTACGATATCAAGCACGCTGTAGCCGTGTCCTGTTCCAAGATTGTAGATGCAAAGACCTGCGTTCTCCTCAATTTTCTTTAAAGCCTTGACATGTCCAACCGCAAGGTCAACTACATGGATGTAATCTCTCACACCTGTTCCGTCAGGAGTATCATAGTCATCTCCGAATACTCCAAGCTCTTTTAGCTTGCCTACTGCCACCTGTGTGATGTAAGGCATGAGGTTGTTTGGAATACCGTTTGGATTCTCACCCATTGTACCACTCTTATGAGCTCCGATTGGATTGAAGTAACGAAGAAGAATAACGTTCCACTCATTATCTGCCTTATAGATGTCCATAAGTATCTGCTCAAGCATAGACTTTGTCCAGCCGTATGGGTTTGTACACTGTCCCTTTGGACACTCCTCTGTGATAGGAATCTGTGCAGGATCTCCGTATACTGTAGCTGATGAAGAGAAAATGATGCTCTTGCAGCCATTCTGTCTCATCACATCAACAAGTGTAAGTGTTCCTGCAATATTATTGTTATAGTACTCCCAAGGCTTTGCCACAGACTCTCCTACTGCTTTGAGTCCTGCAAAGTGAATACAGCTATCTATCTTTTCTTCCTTAAAAATCTTATTTAAGATGTCTCTGTCAAGGATATCTCCCTTATAGAACTTTACTTCTTTGCCTGTAAGAGCCTTAACTCTGTCAAGTGACTTCTCAGATGAATTTGAAAGATTGTCAAGTACTACAACATCGTAGCCTGCATCAAGAAGTTCCACACATGTGTGGCTTCCGATATATCCGGCTCCACCAGTAACTAAAATTGCCATAATAAATATCTCCTTTTCATTTTTGTTAAATTTATTGTAGCGCATTTGCTCATTTTTGTATAGAATAAAATGTAGAAGAAATATGTAAAAATGTTGTAAAGGTAGGCAATATGAATAATAAATACAAAAATTCCTATATCGTAAAAGAAAAAGAGCTTGTATCTCTGTCCGTATATAACGTAGGCTTCCAGAGCTGTGATAGCCTGTATCAGTGGGGCCCCGGTATCAGAGACCATTATCTGATTCACTATATCATAAGCGGTAAAGGCCGCTACACCGTAAATGGCAGTGTTCACACATTAACTCCCGGTGATGCGTTTCTCGTATATCCAAATACCGAAGTGATTTATCAGGCTGATGCGCAAGATCCTTGGGAATATACCTGGGTAGGCTTTACCGGCAGCGATGCTGCAACCATTTTAAGAGCCACTGATTTCACAAAAGCGCATCCATACATACACAGTGTATCAAACGGAAACGAAATCAAAAGACAGCTCATGCATATATACGACGCCAGAGGCACAGAATTTGAAAATGCACTCGAAATGACCGGGCGACTCTACACCACCCTCGCTCTTTTTGTCAGTGCCGCCACATCAAAGCCACCGCAAAACAGTGCAAACTCCTATGTACAAAAGGGCATCGAATACATCTCCGCCAACTATTCATACCCTATCACCGTTGAGGATATTGCATCATATATAGGCTTAAGCCGAAGTCACCTGTTCCGTTCCTTCCAGAGCATCCTCGGTGTATCGCCAAAGGAATATCTGACCGATTTCAGAATCAAACAGGCATGCTATCTGCTTAAACACTCCTCATTGTCCATCACAGCAATTGCAGGCTCTATAGGGTTTGATAACAGCCTTTATTTTTCAAAGACCTTTCATAAAATAAAAGGCCTTTCGCCTAAGGAGTATCGCATTAAATACAAAAAAGCTCAAGAATAAAAAAAAGCTGCCGGGCTTCACATGAAGCCCGGCAGCTTTTTCATATATCTCTTTATGCTAAACTAAGCAAGCTTAGATTTAGCAACCTCTACTAATTTAGCAAATCCTGCTGCATCTGTAACAGCCATATCAGCTAATACCTTACGGTTAAGGTCAACGTTTGCTAACTTTAAGCCGTGCATGAACTGGCTGTATGAAAGTCCGTTGAGACGAGCTGCTGCGTTGATACGAGCAATCCATAACTGACGGAACTGTCTCTTTCTCTCTTTACGTCCAGCGTATGAGCTTGTAAGTGCTCTCATAACTGACTGCTTTGCTACTCTATACTGCTTAGATCTAGCGCCTCTATAACCCTTTGCTAACTTTAATGTTCTGTTATGTCTTTTCTTAGCGCCTAAACCGCCTTTAACTCTTGCCATTTGTTGATTCCTCCTTAACTAATACTACCGATTACATGTATGGTAAAATCTTCTTCATATTCTTAACATTTGTCTCATCTGTCATTGTTGCTTTTCTGAGATTTCTCTTTGTCTTTGTTGTTTTCTTAGTTAAGATATGTCTCTTGTAGGCTTTATTTCTTTTTAACTTTCCTGTTCCTGTAACTTTGAAACGTTTTGCAGCTGCTCTGCTTGTTTTCATTTTTGGCATTGTGTGTTCCTCCTTAAATTGTTATCTCTTTTCTGCCAGCACCATACCGATGCTTCTTCCTTCAACCTTCGGTGCTTTCTCCACTACCGCTACATCTGAAAGATTCTCAGCTATATCATCAAGGATATGTTTGCTTGCATTCATATGAGCCATCTCACGTCCCCTGAATCTGAGTGTGATCTTTACCTTATTTCCTTTTGCAAGGAATTTCTTTGCAGCATTCATCTTGGTATTCAAGTCGTTAGCCTCAATGTTAGGTGAGAGACGAATCTCTTTCAATTCAACGGTCTTCTGCTTTTTCTTTGCATCCTTTTCCTTACGGGCCTGCTCATAACGATACTTACCATAATCAATCACCTTACATACAGGTGGCTTTGCATTTGGTGCTATCTTTACTAAATCAAGTCCTGCCTCGTCTGCAATCTTTTGAGCTTCTCTTGAAGAAACAATTCCTAACTGCTCTCCATCCGCTCCAATCAGTCGAACTTCTCTGTCTCTGATCTGTTCATTAATCATTAATTCGCTAATGGTCTTGTACCTCCATAAAAAATAGTGGATAGGCAGACTATCCACTATACAATCTTCAACACAAATGTTTGAAAATATTAACGCTAAGTCGCTCCATTGCGCTTAGGTGAGAGTGGATACTCTACTTTGTTTTCATACAACTACTAGAATATAGCACAGACAATTTCTGTTGTCAACACTTTTATCTAAATTTCTATAATCTAATATGTACCAAGAATCTTAAGGGCAATTGCCTCTTCCCTTATGCCTCTTAACGCATTCTGCACCGCTGTATCCGTAAAACGTCCTTCAAAATCAACAAAGAACCTGTACTCCCATGCCTTATCAGATATCGGACGAGACTGGATATTTAACATATTGATTCCATTGTATATAAAGTGTGCCAGCATATGATACAGTGCACCACTCTTATGAGGTGTCTCAAAGCATATGCTTATCCTGTCTGCATCTCTGCGGCATACCCTTTTAGCCGACACAATTATAAACCTTGTTGCATTGTTTTTATTGTTCTGTATGCGGCTCTCAAGCACCTGAAGCCCATATATATCAGCCGAGATATGGCTAGCTATGCCAGCCTGTGTGATATCTCCGTCATCCTTTACCTTCTTTGCAGAAAAAGCTGTATTCCTGACAGCCACCTGGTTAATATCCTTATGCTCATCAAAAAAATCTGAGCACTGCATAAGCGCCTGCGGATGTGAATACACAGTCCTTATATCAGAAATCTTTGCACCCGGAAGTCCCATCAGACTGTGGTCGATGCGTATAATCTGCTCCCCAACTATATAATTGTCGTATTCAACAAGCAGATCATAGTTTTCCGATACAATACCGGCTGAAGAATTCTCTATCGGAAGCACTGCATAATCAGCCTTTCCGCATTTGATATCCTCCATGGCATCCTTCCAGGAATCCACGTTGTAGCCATTACAGTTCTCGCCAAAGTATGTCTTCATGGCAAGCTGTGAGTATGCACCCTCAACTCCCTGAAACACAATCCTTGCATTGGAAAAATCCAGGCTGTCTACCTCAGTAAAGTTTTCCTTCTCCACTATGCCATGCTCAGTCATAAGCTGATACTGCTTCTTTCTACTGGTCGACATAATCTGTTCAAAAAGCTCAACTATACCGTGCTTCAAAAACTCATCATCTGCAAGAGACGATAATTTCTCAAGCTTTTCATCCTCTCTCGCCTTGTCAAAGACCTTTTTGCCGGTGGTTATCTTATACTCGGCAACGTGCTTTGAGATATCCATTCTTTCCTTATATAATCTGACTATTTCACTGTCTATCTCATCGATAGACTCTCTCAATTTCATTAAATCTTCCATTATTGTCTCCTAAAAAAGATATAATAAAATATTATTACAAAATTTATAGAAAGGCAAGTAATCCTTGAAAGATTTATCATATATAGATATCATTTAGTTAATACCTAAGCATAAATCTCATATACCCTCGGGTGAATTACATGAAAAAAGAACACGCATGATTAATCAACTCATGCGTGTTTTTTATTAATTCATATAAAATTCAAATCTTGATCTGTATATATCACTGCACTTTCCGGTATTCTGGTCTATCGCAATAACAGAAAGCACATTATTTCCCTCAGGAACAGGTATTGGAGCTGTATACTCTGTTGATGCAGCACTCGGATCTGACGAATCCCAGGTATAGTATACCTTGCAATTTTCAGGTACTGTGATTGTAATGTCTGTCTGTGCACCAAATGTACCTCCGTCAGGGTCTATCTCCGGTGCATCCGGTGCCTCAAACTCGATTTCATACTTGGCAGATGCCACCTCGCTTTTGATTCCTCTGTCATCAACCGCAACAGCTGTTATCTCATATGTGCCTTCCTTGTCCAGGGTGATTGGGCTATAATATCTTTCTCCTCTGGTCAAAGGATTATCCGAATCATATGAATAGTATATTTTGGTATCGCTATCTGCATCCATAGAAAGCTCAATAGTCTCTCCATACTTGCCACTGCTCTTGCTAAACTGCGGTTTAGATACAGTATAATCCGCAAAAAGCTTTAAAACAGATGCATCCTTAGCACTCTCACGCAGCGCAACAATTGCATCATAATCCTTTTTTGATTCATAAATCGAGATAAGCTGCTTATAAGCCTCTTTGCTCTTTGGATCAATATTGATAATTTCCTGATACAGCACAAGAGCGGCATCATAATCCTTCTTCGACATATATATATCAGCCAAAGCAAATCTGACATCTGTATTATCCGAATCAATCGACAAAGCCTTCTCATAATAAGAAACCGCGGAATTTATATTCCCCGCCGAATAAGCTGCCTTTGCCTGCTTCACCTGATAATCAAATGAATTGTCATGTGATCTGCTTACATTACGTGTAATAGCTGCAATAAGTATTACAATTGCTACAGCGCACACTACAGCTGAGATAATAATTATCTTCTTCTGCTGCGCTCTCTTTGCCCTCTGTCCGTCAGACTGCGGCTTTTCATCACACAGTTGTTTCGTCTGAGACTGCTGCTTACCTGTCTGAGCCTGTTTATTTTCATACTGTGACATTCTGTCCGGTTTTTGTCCGTTCCGCTGACCGGCACTATGAAGCTGTTCCCTCACCGGCTCATCAAACCGGATTGTCCTATCAGACACAAGCTTTGCAGTCTTTTGTCCATCAGTTCGCCTGTCATCATTTCCAACCAGATTATCAAGATAATCATCAAATTCGTTGTAATCAGGCACTATCTGAACCGGATGCCCACAGACATCACAGTACAGACTGCCCGCCTTCAATTCATTACCACAATTGGCACATCTCATACATCTAATCCTCTTACATATTGTCTAATTATCTCTTCATAGCCTCAACACAATTGCTCATGAGCATCGCAATTGTCATAGGACCTACACCGCCCGGTACAGGTGTGATATGTGACGCTTTAGACACAACAGAATCAAAATCCACATCACCACAAAGCTTATTTTCAGCATTTCTGTGGATTCCAACATCAATAACAACCGCACCATCCTTCACATATGAAGCATCTATAAACTTAGGCTTTCCTATTGCCACTATAAGTATATCAGCATTTTTACATACATCTTTTAAATCCTTTGTATGTGAATGACATACCGTAACAGTTGCATTCTCCCTAAGCATGAGAAGTGACATGGGCTTGCCGACTATATTGCTTCTGCCAACCACAACACAGCTTTTACCATCAATATCTATATTGCTTCTCTTTAAAAGCTGAATGATACCGGCCGGAGTACACGGCAAAAAACCAGGTTTTCCTATAACCATCGCTCCAACACTCTGTGGACTGAAGCCATCAACATCCTTCTTCGGGTCAATAGCATCAATAACCTTGTCCTCATCGATATGCTTTGGCAGTGGAAGCTGACAGAGAATACCATTTACAGAAGCATCAGCATTGAGCTTTTCGATAAGTTTTAATATCTCATCCTCCGTAGTCTCCTCTGCAAGTTCATACGAAAGCGATTTGATTCCGACATACTCACACGCCTTTTTCTTGTTGCGAACATACACTGATGATGCAGGGTCATTTCCGACCTGAATCACCGCAAGACAGCCCTCGATGCCTTTTTTCTTAAGCTCTGCCACTTCTTCCTTAAGCTCATCCTTAATCTGCGTTGAAATTAATTTTCCGTCTATTAGATTAGCCATATTTCCTCCTAGAATAATCCTGTGATCACACCATTGTCATCCACATCAATGCCGTATGCAGCCGGCTTCTTTGAAAGTCCCGGCATAGTCATGATAGAACCGTTTACTGCTACAACAAAGCCTGCACCTGCTGACGCATAAACCTCACGTACATTGATTTTAAAGCCGCTCGGTCTGCCAAGCTTCTTTGCATCATCAGAAAGCGAATACTGTGTCTTTGCCATACATACTGGAAAATCTCCCATTCCAAGGTCTGTAATCCTCTTAAGCTCTCTCTCTGCTGCCGGAGAATATGTAACACCATCTGCTCCATATATTTCTTTTGCAACAGTTTCAATCTTTTCCTTAAGTGACAGGCTATCATCATAGAGCACCTTAAAATTGCTTTCCTTGTGCTCGATTGTTTCAAGTACCTTGTTGGCAAGGTCAATTCCGCCTTCGCCACCCTTCTCCCATACCTCTGAGAGTGCAAATTCACAGCCTCTTTCTTTACAGAACTGCTCTACAAAATCAGTCTCAGCCTTGGTGTCTGTGACAAATGAATTTAATGTGACAACTACAGGCACACCAAACTTGTGAAGATTCTCAATATGCTTCTCAAGATTTACGATTCCGGCCTTAAGTGCATCAAGATTCTCTGATGAAAGCTCATCCTTCGGCACGCCGCCATTATATTTTAATGCTCTGATTGTTGCAACAAGTACAACTGCATCAGGCTTAAGTCCTGCCATACGGCACTTGATATCAAAGAACTTCTCTGCGCCAAGGTCTGCGCCAAAGCCTGCCTCAGTGATAACATAGTCTGCAAGCTTTAATGCTGTCTTTGTGGCACGGACACTGTTACATCCGTGTGCTATATTGGCAAAAGGTCCACCGTGAACTATTGCCGGTGTATGCTCAAGTGTCTGGATAAGGTTCGGCTTTAAAGCATCCTTTAAGAGAGCTGCCATAGAGCCTGTAGCCTGAAGATCATCGGCTGTGACAGGCTTTCCGTCAAAGGTATATGCCACAATAATTCTTCCAAGTCGCTTCTTTAAATCTGCCATATCATCGGCCAGGCAGAGTATTGCCATAATTTCAGATGCTACAGTGATGACAAAATGATCTTCTCTGACCATTCCGTCCATCTTGCTTCCAAGACCAACAACGATATTTCTAAGGACACGGTCATTCATATCCATACATCTCTTCCATACAATCTGGCGTGGGTCGATGCCAAGCTCGTTGCCCTGCTGGATATGATTGTCAAGAAGTGCTGCAAGCAGATTGTTCGCAGATGTAATTGCATGAAAATCTCCTGTAAAATGAAGATTTAAATCCTCCATTGGAACAACCTGTGCATATCCGCCACCGGCTGCTCCTCCCTTGATACCAAAGCAAGGTCCAAGTGATGGCTCACGAAGTGCGATAAGTGCTTTCTTCCCAAGGCGTCCAAATGCCTCTCCAAGACCGACGCTTGTGGTTGTCTTTCCCTCTCCTGCAGGAGTCGGGTTTATAGCTGTAACAAGTATGAGCTTTCCGTCAGGATTTTTCTTTGTGCGATTGATGAGCTCATCAGAAATCTTTGCCTTATACTTTCCATAAAGCTCTAAGTCATCCTCTTTAATCCCTATAGATGCTGCTACATCCTTGATTGGAAGCATTGTAGCTTCCTGTGCGATCTGAATATCTGTTTTCATTTTTCTTTGCTCCTTTGTGTTAATTATTCTCTAATATAGTATCTAATTCCTCTTTAGTCACCAGAACCTTGCGGGGCTTTGTCCCCTCCTCAGGTCCCACTACACCGGCCTCTTCGAGCTGATCCATGATGCGGGCCGCCCTGTTGAAGCCAATTTTAAGGTATCTTTGAAGCATTCCGATTGAAGCCCGTTCCTTATCTGTGATAATTGACGCTGCCTCCGCAAAGTAAGAGTCCCTGCCATCATCCGTGTTTTCCACATCTGAAATGGTAACGGTTGTATTTGTCGTATCATTCGACAGGCTCTCCATCTTTTGTGCCACATCATTACTGTACTGTGCATTCTCATTATTTTCAATAATAAATTTCACAATATCGGAAACTTCTTTATCTGAAACGAATGCGCCCTGTACTCGAAGGGGCTTCGGAACACCCTGTGGGTCAAATAACATATCTCCCTTTCCAAGGAGCTTTTCCGCACCATTCATATCAAGTATGGTACGACTGTCAACACCGCTTGTAACCGCAAATGCGATACGGCTTGGCATATTCGCCTTGATGAGACCTGTAATAACATTAACAGAAGGCCTCTGTGTAGCTATGATCAGATGTATACCGGCTGCTCTCGCAAGCTGTGCCAGCCTGCATATTGCCTCCTCTACATCCTTTGATGCAACCATCATAAGATCTGCAAGCTCGTCAACTATAATGACAATCTGTGGCATCTTTGGCGGTTTTTCTGTATCCTTGCCATCCATTGCATCAATCATGGCATTGTAACCGTTTATTTCCCTGACACCGCTGTTTGCAAACTTCTCGTATCGGTCTGTCATCTCTGAAACCGCCCAGTTTAATGCTCCTGCAGCTTTTTTAGGATCTGTAACAACCGGAATCATCAGATGAGGTATGCCATTGTATACACTAAGCTCAACCACCTTCGGGTCAATCATAATCAGCTTTACCTCATCCGGCTTTGCCTTGTATAGTATACTCATGATAATTGTATTGATACAAACCGACTTACCTGAGCCGGTAGCACCTGCAATTAAAAGATGTGGCATTTTTGCGATATCCGTAACCTTAACCTTGCCTGCAATATCTTTTCCCACTGCAAATGTAATCTTTGATTTGGCATTTTTAAATTCTTCAGACTCCACAAGCTCCCTGAAGGAAACAGCAACACTCTGGCTGTTTGGCACTTCGATGCCCACAGCGGCTTTTCCCGGAATAGGAGCCTCGATTCGTATATCCGCGGCTGCCAGATTAAGCTTTATATCATCTGCCAGATTCACAATCTTTGATACCTTCACTCCAAGCTCCGGTGTGATTTCAAACCTTGTAACAGCAGGACCGCAGCTTATATTATTCACCTTCGCATTCACCCCAAACACATTAAGAGTCTGTTCAAGCTTTGCCGCCGTTTCACGCAGATGAGCCTGCGAATCACCGGTTTTACCCCTGTCAGGAGCCTTAAGCAGATCAACAGCCGGAAATACATACGGCTTCTGCTGGATTGCATTTTCTGCGTCATTTATCGCTATCTGCTCACTGACTTTTTCAACCTCTTTGGCAAGCTCATCCTTGTCTGATTTGACCTTTTTCTTACCTGGCTCTGCTGCAGGTGGTTTTGTCATTACCGCATCTGCAGCCGGAGCTGATAATTTTGATTGCAGCTCATTATCTTTTTGTATGTCAAAATCATCAGATATATCAGGCTCCACGCAGCCCGATATAGGTATCTGCGACACATGGCTTTCAGCTGTGCCACCCAAAACCGAAACAGGCTCCGATGCCACACCAAAGTCCGGTGTCTGCACTATTTCCCCTGCATCCCCTGATGTAAGGCTTGTCGTCTTTTTCTCCTTTATTGCAGGTGAACTCGGATAATTCTCTATAGTTATCTCACCAAGCGCATCTGTAGCTGCTGCACCTTGTCCAAATATCCCCACATGCGCTGTATCACTACCTGTCATGCCTGAATCTAGCGCGTTTTCACTGCCATCAATTTTTGTATCAAGTGACACGCCTGTTATCTTATTGTCCATCCTTCGACCGGCACGCTTACTCCTTCTGCCACCTTTTGCGGTCTCCTTTATGTCGCTGTCTGTATTATCTGAAGCTAAACCCTCTCTTGTCTGACGCTCTCTTGACTTATACTGCCGATACTCCTGATATCTCTCATTATTCTCACGCGCTGACTCATATACCTTTCGGCCGCCGTTTCTCATACCCTTCATGAATGATTTACCGGTAATGAGCACAAGACAGATAATCATCACAACTATTGTCACCACGTATGCACCTATAATACCTACCGCCGGAACTAAAATGCAGCCTATAAGAGCACCTACAAAGCCACCACCTGAATGCCTTTCAACACTGTCAATGTATGACTGCACCGGCGAAACCGCGAATTCACCATACACTGCCAGGTACATAAACACACATATAAACCATATGAAAACTATGGTCATAACAAGCTTCATGATAGCATATGAATTGCCCTTATTGGACACAGCAAAAAAGCTGCCCACCAGAAGCACAAGCGGAAAAATATATGCCACCATTCCAAATATACCAAAAAGGAAACCGCTTACTGCGTTTCCCAAATGACCGCCTATTCCAAAATTGCTTATAAATAAAAGGATTGAAACAGCTACTACTATCCAGAGAAATATTTCCTTTTTAAAGGCCTGCTGCCTCTCTATCTGAGCCATTCTCTCCTTTTTTGTCTGTCTTTTTGCTGAGGATTTCTTCCTCGTTGCCATCTAACTAACCTCCGTATTTTGATTTACAGAGTATATAATAACATATTTCTTCTGTCCTGTGTAAATTTTCTAAAGTAATTTTTCGATTTTGTGATTAAAGGGTCAAAAGGTATCATCGATTCATGCTTGCATGCAATTCGATGTATACCTTATTGACCCGCACTACACCGAGAAAGTAGCAATTTGCTGCGTGGACGTAGCAAATTAGCGGATTTCGAGGTGGAGTCAGATTACGGGAATGCGTAGCATGTAGTAATCTGATTAATCATAAATGAGGTGCAAAATACCCCGCCATGAATGGCGGGGTAAAATGTTATGCAAAAACCATAATTTCACCAAAATATTTTATTCACCAATAAGGTAATTGTATAATCCCTCATATTTGAATTTCGAAGCATTCCAAGAGAAATCATTGGCCATGCCCCTGTCCACAATCTGGTTCCACTCACGCTTATTATCGAAGAAGATGTGCTTAGAATAATTGATGACTGCAAGCATCTCATCGGCATTGTAGTTTGAGAACGAGAAACCATCTCCTGAATTTTCATACTCATTGTAAGGCTTAACCGTATCCTTGAGACCTCCTGTCTCACGAACAATCGGAACGGTACCGTAGCGGAATGAGATAAGCTGTGTCAGACCGCAAGGCTCAAACCTGGACGGCATCAGAAATGCATCAGCAGCCGCATATAGTTTGTGTGCCAGATCATCAGAGTAACATATATTTGCCGAAACTCTGTCAGGGTATTTCCATGCATAGTGTCTGAACATATTCTCGTACTGAGGATCTCCTGTACCGATAACAACAAGCTGTGTGAAATCGTCCACGATACCTTCAATCACATGATTGATAAGGTCAAGACCTTTCTGGTCTGTAAGTCTTGAAATAAGACCTATCATGTACTTCTTTTTATCAACCGCAAGCCCAAGCTCCTGCTGAAGCTTTGTCTTGTTGTTAAACTTCTTCTTTCTGAAATCGGAAGCATTGTAATTGCAATAGATTTTGCCATCAGTCTGTGGGTCATAGACATTGTAATCAATACCGTTTACGATACCCTGCATGTCAAAATGTCTGGCACTTAAGAGTCCGTTCAATCCCTCACCATAGTACTCTGTCTGAATCTCGTTTGCATATGTATCACTGACAGTGGTGATGTAGTCAGCATATACAAGACCACCCTTAAGCATATTTGCATCCTTCTTGAACTCAAGCTTATCAGGTGTGAACAGATTGTCTGTAAGACCTGAAACACCCTGTACCCACTCCTTGTCCCAGATACCCTGGAACTTAAGATTGTGGATAGTGATGATAGTCTTGATCCCCCAGAAGAATGGATTTGCGGCAAACTCATTCTTTAAGTATACAGGCAGAAAGCCTGTCTGCCAGTCATGACAGTGTATAATATCCGGCTTAAAATCAATAAGTGGGAGCATTGAGAGTACAGCCTTGTCAAAGAATGTATACTTCTCAATCTCAAACTTAGTGTCAGAAGTATATGGAGAAAATCCTGTAAAAAACTCCTGATTGTCAATAAAGTAATATGTAACGCCGTCCTGCTCATATTTGAGTACTCCGACATACTTGTCCTGCACGTATGGACCTGAGCTCATGTAAAAATGGGTAACATACTCAAAATTATTACGATACTGCTCCGGTATACAGCTATAATCAGGTATTACAACCCTTACATCCCAATAGTTCTTGTCAAACTCTTTAGGAAGTGCACCGCACACATCTGCAAGACCTCCTGTTTTTATAAATGGTACACACTCTGAAGCTACAAATAGAATCTTCTTCATATTCTCCTCCCGCTAAAACCCGTGATATATAATATTTAGTTTACTCTTCCCAATTGTGGTATACTTCCTGGACGTCGTCATCATCGTCAAGAAGGTCTAATATACGGCCGATATTCGTGATATCAGCTTCATCTGTCAGTGTAACATATGTCTGTGGAATCATTGTGACCTCTGCTGAAGCCATTGTAATGCCTGCCTCCTCAAGAGCAGCCCTGACTGCCTCAAAATCAGCAGGTGCAGTTGTAATCTCGTAGCTGTCCTCCTCATCGGCGAAATCCTCAGCGCCTGCATCGAGTGCCTGCATCATAAGGTCATCTGCATCCATATCGCACTCTTCCTTGTCGATGATGATCTGACCCTTCTCGTCAAACATGTATGATACACATCCCTGTGTACCGATGCTTCCCTGGCCCTTTGTAAAGGCATTGCGGACATTGGCCGCTGTACGATTCTTATTGTCTGTAAGACACTTTACGATAATAGCTGTGCCTGATGGTCCATAGCCCTCATATGTAGCTGTCTCATAGTTTACACTGTTGCCGTCTCCTGCAGCCTTCTTGATACCTCTTTCGATTGTATCGTTTGGCATATTGTTGGCCTTTGCCTTGGCAACTACCTGTGCGAGCTTAAAGTTATTGGCAGGATCCGGTCCTCCCTCTTTAACTGCAACTGCGAGCTCTCTACCGATCATTGTAAAGATTTTGCCCTTTGCAGCATCATTTTTCTCTTTTTTATGCTTGATATTCGCAAATTTAGAATGTCCTGACATAATTTGTATCCTCTTTTCTACTTTTAAAAATAATCTATATCTTATAATATCATTTTTTCTCTTCCGGTGCAAGTTTCTTAATCATTACCTGCTTAATCACCTTATCCTCGACGCTCATAACAGAAAATCTGTAGCCATATGCGCTAATCACAGTCTTATCCCCCTCCTCCGGAATCTTATCCGAAAGCGATATGATAAAACCGTTAAGCGTCTCGTAGGCATCATCATCAACAGGCAGTGACAGTGCCTCCTTCACATCGGAAAACTCAGTCATGCCGTCCATTATAAATGTCTCGTCATCATTCTTTCTGATGTAGTTTTCTTCCTCATCGTGCTCATCCTCGATATTTCCGACAAGCTCCTCGAGTATATCCTCCATCGCGATAAGTCCCGATATCTGTCCGTACTCATCCACAACCATCGCAAGATGACTCTTTTTAGACTGCATCTTTTTAAACAGATCATTGATGTTTACCGTCTCGGGTATGAAGTCCACCGGCCGGATAAGCCCGTCTATGTCCTTGATACTGCTGCGGTAAACCTCATTTTTTTCAAAAAATGTAAAAGCATCCTTGATATGTAAGACTCCGATGATACTGTCAACATCATTCTCATAGACCGGAAAGCGAGATTTGCCGGTATCTATGATAAATTCGATTGCATCAATAAAGGACATACTGCCGTCGAGGCTTACGATATTTTTGCGGTGAGTCATGATATCTTTTACTTCCTTATCATCAAACTCAAACACATTGTGTATCAGCTCTGCCTCAGATGCAAGGATTGTTCCCTGCTCATGCCCCTCCCTGACCATGGAAATAATCTCTTCCTCTGTGACATCATCATTTCCAAGTATTCCATCGAGAGTCTTTTTGTTGTTTTTCATTCCATAAAGCAATACTCCAATACACAAAAGAAGTATCACTACAAGTATCGATAAAATTATAATTGCATATAACATAATGTTTTATTATCCTATGTAATAAGTTCTAAGCTGATTTCAAGCGCCCTGTCTATTTTAAGCAATGTGTCCTCATCAAGATGGCACACCTTATCCTTAAGCCTTTTTTTGTCGATTGTGCGAAGCTGTTCTAAAAGCACAACCGAATCCTTTGCAAGCGCATACTCCTTGCAGGCAAGCTCCACATGGGTGGGCAGCTTTGCTTTATGCATCTGCGAGGTTATTGCTGCGCAGATTACCGTCGGGCTGTGTCTGTTTCCGACATCATTTTGTATTATAAGGACAGGTCTTATCCCGCCCTGCTCTGAGCCTACAACAGGCCTTAAATCAGCGTAATAAATATCTCCTCTTTGAATAATCATACACGAATACACTCCATATTATGGTATACAAAAAGTATCTCCAAATTTTTCGAGTGTATTCTTAAAAGTTACACTTTTTTAGTTTTTGTGGTAAATTCTTGGAACACGCGGTGTGATAAGACATGCAAACTCATAGTTGAATCTGCCTGACAGCTCACCTAACTGCTCCATAGTGATTGTCTCATCCCCTTCTTTACCGAGCAGAGTAACTGCATCGCCTATTTTCACGTCAGGTATGTCTGTCACATCAACCATAAACTGATCCATGCAGACTCTGCCGCATATAGGTGCTTTTTTTCCTTTTATGAGAACCCATCCCTTGTTTGAAAGTCCTCTTGAATATCCATCACCATATCCCACCGGGACAGTTGCTATCATCATAGGATGCTCTACCGTAAATGTGCCGCCGTAGCTTATATGCCTGCCCGGCTCAAGCTCCTTTACATAAGCAACTCTGCTGTGCAGCGACATAACAGGCTTTAGGGAGATTTTACTCTTGTCTACCTCCTCTGACGGCCACAGACCATAGAGTGTGATGCCTGCTCTTACCATATCCATATTGCACTCCGGAATTTCTACTATTCCCGCACTGTTTGAGCAGTGCTTAATCGGGATTTCTACTCCTCTTGCCTCAACAAGAGCTATCATCCTCTTAAAAAGATCAAACTGCTCAAAGGCAGGCTCCTTTGACAGCTCATCTGCCCTTGCAAAGTGAGTGAATATTCCCTCTATCATAATATTCGGCAGCTTAGCAATCTGTGCAATAATATCTGCACTTTCCTCTGTCACCTGAAAGCCTATACGGCACATGCCGGTATCTATCTTGATATGTATCTTACAGGTCTTATTCTTAGCAGCTGCGATTTTTGAAAGTTCCTTAGCGGTCTCGTAGGTACATACCGCCGGTCGCACATCATTGTCCACTATCTCCTCAAACTGCTCCGGGAAGCTGAGTCCTAAAATAAGTATCGGCTTTTTTCTGCCTGCTGCGATAAGCTGCATTGCCTCGTTGCTTGTAGCAACGGCATAGCCCCACAGATACGGAAGCGGCTCCAGTACCTCTGAAACAGCCTCAGCACCATGACCGTAACCATCAGCCTTTACGACTGCTGCCATCATTGTCCCCGGCTTTAGCTTATTATGCATCGACTCCATATTATATAAAATTGCATCCAGATCTATATCTGCTCTGATTCTGTTAATTGCCATTTTTTTCCACCTTAATCCAAACTTTATCTAATCCATCAATAATATCACTTGCTATCATACCATAAGAGCCGGTATTGTCAAATACCATATCACCGGCAAGTCCATGAATAAATGCACCGTATGCCGCGGCCTTTTTCGTGTCACGCAACTGTACCAGAAGACCTCCCACGATACCGCTTAGCACATCTCCGCTTCCGGCTGTTGCCATACCGCAGTTGCCGGACAGATTGATAAACCTTTCGCCATCAGCCGCTGCGATAATCGTACGAAAATCCTTAAGCACACAAGTCACATTGTACAAGCTTGCAAACTCTCCTGCCACACCAATGATATCCTCCTGTATATTAGCAATGCTCTTTTTTATAAGTCTGGACATCTCGCCCAGGTGCGGAGTCACGATGACTGGCATTTTATGCTCATTAAGTAAAGTCATGTTGTCTGATATGATATTAAGCGCATCCGCATCAATCACAAGAGGTATCTCTGCTGTTTTTAGTACTGTTTCAACTAACATTTTGGCATTATCAGACTTTGAAAGACCTGGACCTATCACCACTGCATCTGCCCACTCAAGTTCTGTCTCAAGTGCTTTAGCTGACGCGATATCAGTACAAAGCAGTGCTTCCGGCAAAGCACATTGGATTATTGAGCGGTTGCACTCCGGCGTTATAATTTTCACAAGCCCTGCTCCGCTTTTGTATGCAGCCTTTGCCGAAAGCACCGCCGCACCGGCCATATTGCGGCTTCCTGCTATAACTAACAGTTTTCCGAAAGTTCCCTTGTTGGAGTGTGCCGGTCTGTTATCAAGCTTCTTTAAATCAGACTCATCAAGAGCCCTTACTGATGGCAGATTACCACAAAAGCTGTGGTCATCTATGCCTATAGGCACCACCTTAACCAGACCGCAATAATCACAGCCCGGCCACAGGAGAAGGCCTGTCTTCTTATAAGAAAAAGTATATGTGAAATCTGCTTTAAAAGTGCATCCCATCACATGTCCTTTATCAGAATCCACTCCCGACGGCACGTCGACCGCCACCCTGTAAGCATTTGCCTTGTTAACGGCTGAAATCACATCTGCTAAAGAGCCTTCTATGGCTCGCTTAAGCCCTGTGCCAAACAGTGCATCTATTATTACGTCACTTTTACACACACACTCAATATCAGAGACCACCTTAAAGCCATACCTTGCGTATATATTTTTCTGCAGCTCAAAGAGCTCGCTTCCTGCCTCATCTGTGCCAAAAGCATAGTACACCATGCATCTGTATCCGGCCTGATTTAAAAGTCTTGCTATCGCGATACCGTCTCCTGCATTATTGCCCCTGCCGCATATCACGGCAAACTCCTTTGATTTATCAAAACATGCAACAAGCTCCCGGACAACACCGGCCGCAGCCTGCTCCATCAGCACCACCGAAGGAACCAAAAAGACCTGTGATGTTGTATCGTCCAGAAGCTTCATTTCATTACCTGTAACAATATATTCCAATATCAATTCCCCTTATTCTCATTGTTTGCATTATCAGCATTTGCATTATTGGCATTTAAAACCATAGGATCGTCATATTCAATATCAAAAAGATCTAAAACCAGTAAAGGAACCTTTTTTATCATTCATAAGACTCACCCTCTATTTATTTTTGGAGTTTTTAACAATATTATAGCTGAGCTGCATAAGGCTGTCAGACAGATGAACACTCTCCACAACCACATCTTTATTTGGAATTTCAAGATCCACATGTGCAAAATTCCATATAGCCCTTATTCCTAAATCCACAAGCTTTGACGCAATAGAGTCAGCCTTTGACTTTGGCATGGTGAGCGCCGCAATATCCACCCTGTGTGTTCTGCAATACTCATCCAGTTCACTTAGCATAAGGATTGGAATACCTCGCACACTCTTTCCTGAAAGCTCAGGATTTATGTCAAAAAGCGCTGTTATGACAAAGCCAAGCTTTTCAAACTTTACATAATTGGCGAGTGCCTGGCCAAGATTTCCTGCACCGATGATAATTATTCTATGCTCTGTGTTAAGCCCCATTATCTTTCCGATTTCCTCGTAGAGAAACTGAACATTGTATCCGTATCCCTGCTGTCCAAAGCCACCGAAATTATTGAGATCCTGTCTGATTTGTGAAGCTGTCACTTTCATTCTGTGACTCAGATCGTTTGATGAAATACGCTCCACTCCCTCATCCAAAAGCTCTCCGAGATATCTATAGTATCGTGGCAGCCGTCTGATAACCGCCTGTGATATTTCTTTACTCAAGTCTTATTCCTCCAATCATCAGGATATCATTTCTCTTTTAAAGACAAAAACCCAAGATTAATTATAATTTTTTGAAGGTCATCTGTCAATGTGTTAAGAATTTAACATTCAAAAAATTTATAATTATCCCCGGGTTATATCTTATTCTAAGGCTAAAAAGCCAAATTTCAGATTAAATTGTCTTCTCAAGTTCCTCTCTGATTGCCTTGATGAAGCCTTCGCTGTTTAAAACAGTAGGATTTTCAATTGTTGTGATGAGTGCGAGATCCTTTGTCATCTTTCCGCTCTCAATAGTCTTTATGCAAGCTGCCTCAAGCTTGTCTGCAAACTCAGAAAGTGCCGGAAGCTTGTCAAGCTCTCCTCTTTTTCTAAGTGCACCTGTCCATGCAAAAATAGTAGCTACAGAGTTTGTTGAGGTCTCCTCACCCTTTAAATGCTTGTAATAGTGTCTCTGAACTGTTCCATGTGCTGCCTCATACTCATAGTATCCGTGAGGGGATACAAGCACTGATGTCATCATGGCAAGTGAGCCGAATGCAGATGAAATCATATCACTCATTACATCTCCGTCGTAGTTCTTGCATGCCCAGATAAATCCACCCTCAGATTTCATTACCCTGGCAACTGCATCGTCAATAAGTGTGTAGAAATATGTAATTCCAGCCTTCTCAAAAGCATCCTTATACTGTGCATCAAAGATTTCCTGGAAGATATCCTTGAAGGTGTGGTCATATTTCTTTGAGATTGTATCCTTTGTAGCAAACCATAAATCCTGCTTTGTATCAAGTGCATACTTAAAGCAGCTATGTGCAAAGCTCTCGATTGAATCATCCAGGTTATGCTGTCCCTGAATAACTCCTGCGCCCTTAAACTCATGGATTAATTCTCTGGTCTCAGTTCCATCTTCTGCTGTAAATACAAGCTCAGCCTTTCCTGGACCGGCTACCTTCATCTCTGTTGCCTTATACACATCACCATATGCATGACGAGCGATTGTGATTGGTTTAACCCATGTCTTTACATTTGGCTCTATGCCCTTTACAACGATTGGTGCTCTGAACACTGTTCCGTCAAGCATGGCTCTTATTGTGCCGTTAGGGCTCTTCCACATCTCCTTTAAATTGTACTCTGTCATTCTGGCTGCGTTTGGTGTGATTGTCGCACATTTTACTGCGACACCGTATTTCATGGTTGCCTTTGCTGATTCAACGGTCACCTGATCATCTGTACGATTTCGCTCCTCTAATCCCAGATCATAATACTCTGTCTTTAAATCGATAAAAGGTATTAAAAGCTCATCCTTTATCATCTGCCAGAGGATTCTGGTCATCTCGTCTCCGTCCATCTCTACAAGGGGTGTTGTCATCGTAATCTTGCTCATTCTTAAATCTCCTTTACTTAATAAGGTTTTCCCAACCAAGGTGTTCCATATTTTCCTTTGAATTGTTTATATGCTCTCTGGCGCATTTTTCTGCCAGCAGTGCGTCATGATTCTTAATTGCCTCGCATATCTGTTTATGCTCGTGAGTGGAGTTTTTGGCTCTTTTTGTCTCGCCGAGTGTCACCTTTCTCACTCTGCCAACATACTCATGATAGTCCTTTAATACCCTCATAAGCTCCTTGCTTCCGCCGGCCTCATACAGCAGCTCATGAAACCTATTGTCCAGCTCAAGAAGCTTCTTTGCATTGCCCTTTTTCTCGTGAAACTCCGTGAGATAAATATTCTCCTCCATGGCCGCCATGAGCTCATCCGATATCCTCGTTGCAGCCCATCTGGCACAAAGTCCCTCAAGCAGAGCTCTTATCTCGTATATATCCCTGATATCGTCCGTGGAAACACCCTCAACGAACGCTCCTTTATTGGGAATAATAGACACAAGACCCTCAAGCTCAAGCTGGCGCAGTGCTTCCCTCACAGGAGTCCTGCTCACCCCTAGCTCATCACCGATATTCTTTTCCTTAAGCTCATCGCCCTTTGCAAATGTTCCTGCAAGTATACCATCCCTGATATGATTGTATACTCTGGCACTCAGGCTGTAATTATCATGTGACATGTACTAATCCACCTCACTATAATACTATATTAAGCTTTTTACAGCAATCAGTAATTTGAACTACAAGCTCATTATCTGTGATGGTAGTCACACGGCCCTCGTCGTACTGCTCATCTACCCATTCCTTTATCATGGTCACAAGCTTTGAGTTCTTATCTACCTTTCGTTCATCCGGCAGGCGGTAGTAAGTGTTTATCCACAGCGCTATTCCTGCAAGTCCTGATGTATTGGACACAGCTACAAGAGGTGGTCTGTTTAAGAATTTACCTGTATCGAATATGTTGTAAATTTCCTCATTTTTGAGAAGTCCGTCAGCATGGATTCCGGCTCTCGTCACATTGAAATTCTTTCCGACAAAAGGTGTACGGCTCGGCTGCACATATCCAAGCTCCTTCTCAAAGTACTCTGACAACTCAGTAATAACAGTCGTATCCATACCATCGAGTGTGCCCTTAAGCTGTGCATACTCAAATACCATAGCCTCAAGTGGTGTGTTTCCGGTTCTCTCTCCGATACCAAACAGTGAACAGTTGACACCACTTGCTCCGTAGAGCCATGCCGTAGTCGAATTGTTTACTGCCTTGTAAAAGTCATTGTGTCCATGCCACTCAATCTGTGATGAAGGCACACCTGCATGTGTGTTAAGTCCGTATATGATACCCGGAACGCTTCGAGGTATAACTGCTCCCGGGAAGTTTACTCCATATCCCATTGTATCACAGGCACGCACCTTGATCGGAATCTTGTACTCCTCCTGCAGCTTCATAAGCTCAACACAGAATGGAATAACAAAACCATATATATCAGAACGTGTGATATCCTCCAAATGGCACCTAGGGCTTATTCCTGTCTCAAGACACTCCCTGATGACTGACAGATACATATTCATTACCTCGCGTCTGGTCATCTTCATCTTATAGAAAATATGATAATCCGAACAGCTTACAAGTATACCGGTTTCCTTGAGTCCTATATCCTTTACAAGCTCAAAGTCCTTTTTGCTGGCACGAATCCACGATGTAACCTCCGGGAACTTATATCCTCTCTCGAGACACTTGTAAACAGCGTCCCTGTCCTTTTTGCTGTAGAGGAAAAACTCGCTCTGTCTGATTATTCCCTTAGGGCCACCAAGCTTATGTAAATAATCATAAATGGTAACAATCTGCTCCGTCGTGTACGGTGCCCTCGACTGCTGGCCATCTCTGAATGTAGTATCTGTAATCCAGATGTCCTCAGGCATATTGTGAGGCACTATTCTGTCATTGAATGCTATCTTAGGAACTTCTGAATAAGGAAAGAGATTTCTAAAAGTATTCGGCTCATCTACATCCACGAGCTGATAAAAATGCTCTTCAAGCTGCAGTAAATTTGTTTTTTCGTTCATCAAAACTTCTCTCATCTTCACATCTCCTGTGCTTAGTTTTATCTTTTGAATAATTGTATACAATTATACTTTTTGTGTCAATAAAAAATTAAAATCTTAGTGTAACACTTTGTTATGTCTATCATAACCTAGAGTGTAAATAAATTTTATTGGAGGTCACTTATGAGTGATTTAGCAGCAACAAACTGTTCATGCAGCAATACAGATAACGGATGCGGATGTTCTTCGATTTTATGGATTATCCTGTTACTGTGCTGCTGTTGTGGAAATGGTAACGGAAGCTCTTTCTTCGGAGGAAACGACTGTGGAAACGGCAATAACAGCTGTATCTGGGCTATCATCTTACTTTTCTGCTGTGGTGGCTTTGGCTGTGGAAGCAGCAATAACGGCTGCGGATGTGGCTGCGGCTGCTGATTTACATTTTTACTGCGGGTCTTTTCGGCCCGCAGCTTTTTACGATTTTTCGGTATTCTTTTTTTGCCTGCGCTGCTCTTTTTCTTTGAGCTTTTCAAGGACTTTACATTCGCCCTTCACCCTGTGCTTTTTGATGCATTCTTCATCTATCTCGTATACGTCGTGACCATCTATGATAAGCATATAATCTTTTTTTAATAATATATGCTGTAAACATGCATAATGTGAATCAGGTGACATATTATATAGAAATATATTTTAAAGGATTTTTATGGACGAGAACAGCCTGTTTACACCATTCGATGAAATAACCCAGACAAGGGAGCTTCAGATGCTTAAAACCATAATTCCATATATGCCGCATGACTCACAAAAGCAGATGACTCTTATGGTTCACTACATATCACTTATGAATTCAATGAGAATGATAGATTGTGCACCTGCACTGTCTGTTGCGGAGACTGAAAGTATGTCAGACAGAAGACTATCCATGCTCAATGCCTTAAAGAAATACTGCAGCAAAAGTGAACAGGATACGATAGACAATCTATTAAATATTTTTTCAGTTTTGGACAATAGGGAGATTTATGACAAAGCAGGAATTTTTAAATAATTTTGCACAAAAGGAAAAACCAAAGGACACAACAAGTGCCATGCCGTTTCTCATGGAAAGTATTAAGGAGGCAAAGCGTAACGGCATAGAATTTACCAAAGAAGAGGTCTATTCCATGTGCACTGAGCTAAGCAAAAACCTGCCTGAGAAAAACCGCAGGCAGGTTGAAAAGCTTTTAAAAATGTTATAGTTTAATTTTTAAATGAATCTGTATTTATGCGAAGTATCTTGTCTATCGGTGCAGGCGAGTTTCCCTTGCCATCCGTGCCCTCAAGGTACTTCTCCCCCGCAGATTCAAAAATGACATACAATCTTTTATCCACACTGTCAAGCTCCTCTGAGCCCGGCGGCATCTCTATTGTGATGTCGGGTCTGTTTGGCCTTGACGACAGAGCTATGAGTGATTTGTAGCACTTGATATACGATGACTCATTCCTGCCATAGGAGGTGCTCAGATATACCTTTCCTGAGGCATCAAATGTAACGCCCTGCACTCTGGCAGGTATCGTATATGTGCTCAGGCTTGTGAGCCTGTCGTCCTTTTTGTCATAATAATATGCTACCATCTTTGACCTAAAAAGGATATTGTGAGTGGCTATCCACAGCCTGCCTCCATAGTATGTTATGCACGACGGCTTGTTTCCCACATCAAACACATCTACCACACCTGTCGCATCGATGACCTGCTTGGAATTCGCAGTGGCCATTAGAGAGAGAAAATCATACGAAATGCGCTCCACAGTTGTGTCGTAGGAATTGCACACCCATACATTTTCCCCGTCAAAGGCAATTCCTCCCAGGTGACTGTTTGCATCCATGCCAAGTGTCACAAGGTACTCTCCGTCCTCCCTGTCAAATACCATCAGCTCCCCGAGTGAGCCCTTGTCATCAGAATAGCTCGTGATAAGCACGTATTCGTCCGTGATACAAATTCCCTGAGGACACTGTGCCTCACTGAAAATATAATTATTGAGAAAATCATTCTCCTTCGTCTCCGGCATGCCCGGAATATCTATTTCATCTATAAAATCGTAATCGCAATTCTTAAGCGCCAGTGTATGCGCTTTTTTATTACTCCTGTAATTGTAATGCTCTACGCTGTATTCATTGTTAATCGTCCTGACCCATTTGGCATATACCACATATCCATTTGCTTTTTCGTAGGTCAGAACATCCGCCTTTTTTGAAAAATGCTCATCCAGATACCAGCCATCAAATTTATAACCGTATTTGTGTGGCTCTCTTAGTCCCATGAATTTCTGCTTTGGTGTGATGTATCCATAATTATTGATATTGTTTGCCGCACCGCCCAGATTATAGTAAATATATGAAACACCATCACTTTCTGACATATTGTCAACCAGTGTATTTAGTGATGGCCCGGAAGCAAAAGAGGCAGTTTCTGCCTCTTTTATCTCCGATGCAAACACATGAGTATTGGTAAAAATCAATGTAAGTAATATAATTAATGCTATTCTACTCTTCAACTTCAACAAGCTTGCTTGCCCTTTCTTCTATCTGTTTTGCAGCCACATCATCCGGTGCCTGCTCATATCTGGCAAACTCATATGAGAATGTGCCGCTTCCGCTCGTCATTGAGCGAAGTGTGGCATTGTATCCATAAAGCTCCAGATAAGGAATATCCGCTACTATCTCCTGATATCCATTGTCTGTCGGGTTCATGCCCATCACTCTTGCACGTCTCTTGTTAAGCTCACCCATCACATCACCTGTATAGCCCTCAGGCACCACTACCTTAAGAGTTGCAATCGGCTCAAGAAGCACTGGCTTTGCCTCCATAATGCCCTTTTTAAAGGCCTGCTGTGTTGCCACCTTAAAGGCCATCTCAGATGAATCAACCGGATGATAAGAGCCGTCATACAGCACAGCCTTTATACCTGTCACAGGATAGGCTGCAAGAGGTCCCTTTTTCACGGACTCTGCAATACCCTTTTCAACAGCCGGGAAGAAGTTCTTCGGTACAGCTCCTCCTACGACCGTCTGCTCAAATACATATGGCGTATCCATATCTCCTGACGGCTCAAAGGTCATCTTGACATGTCCGTACTGTCCGTGTCCGCCCGACTGCTTCTTGTACTTATACTCTACGTCAGATTTTTTCCTGATAGTCTCCTTAAAGGCTACCTTTGGACGCATAAGCTCTATCTCCACCTTGTACTTTTCAAGAAGCTCACTTGCCACTACCTCAAGCTGCATATCACCGATACCATATAATACAGTCTGTCCATTTTCACTGTCATTTACACTGTTTAGTGTCAGATCCTCCATTAACAGTTTCTGTAAAGACTGGGAAATCTTGTCCTCATCGCCCTTTTTCTTTGCCTTGTAGCGCATTGCCACATACGGCTTTGATATACTTGTTCTAAGATATGTAACAGGCATATTTCTGGTGGAAAGTGAATCTGTCGTAAGAGTCTTTGTAAGCTTTGCAAGCGCTCCGATATCACCTGCATGAAGCTCCTTCACCTCCTCCACCTTACTGCCTCTCATCACATAGAGCTTACCGATTTTCTCATCGCAGTCCCTGTGATAATTGTAAAGCACATCATCTGTCTTTAGTACGCCCGAATTAACCTTGATCAGCGAATACTTACCGATGTACGGGTCAACTATCGACTTAAACACATAAGCACTCTTTGATTTTGCAAAATCATAATCAGCATTATACACCTCATTTGTCTTGGTGTTAATACCGGTACAGCTTCTCTTCTCAGGACTTGGCAGGTATTTCACAATATCAGCCATAAGTGTATACATGCCTCTTGCGAGAATATTTGAGCCCATGAGCACCGGTACAATAGAGCCTTCAAGCACGTTTGCACGAAGCGCAGCCCTTATTTCATCATCAGAAAACTCCTCTCCGCCGAAATATCTGTCCATGAACTCCTCACTTGTCTCAGCTACAGCTTCAACTAATGCCTCACGGCATATTCCCAGGTTCTCCTTTGAGTACTCAGGCACATCAAATTTATCCACGCCTCCGCTTTCATTCCATCTCTTTGCCCTCTGCTGGATGACATTGACATAGCCCACAAACTTCTCATTCTCTCTGATTGGCAGATGGAATGGAGCTATTTTCTTGCCATAAAGCTCCTGCAGCTTTAATACCACATCCTTGAAGCTTGCATTGTCGATATCCATGTCCGTCACGAAAATCATCCTCGGCAGCTTGTATTTCTCGCATATCTCCCATGCTCTTTTTGTGCCTGTCTGTATACCTGCCTTGCCTGAAACCACGATGATTGCAGCATCTGCAGCCGATACAGCTTCTTCAACCTCTCCCACAAAATCAAAAAAACCAGGAGTATCGAGAATATTTATTTTGACATTATCCCACTCTATCGGTACAACCGATGTATGTATAGAGAACTGACGCTTTATCTCTTCTTTGTCAAAATCGCTGATAGTGCTGCCATCCGCTACAGTGCCCATTCTGGTGGTCTGTCCTGCCAGATATGCCATAGCTTCCACGAGTGATGTCTTGCCACAGCCGCTATGGCCTAAAAGCACGACGTTTCGAATCTTCTCAGTAGTGTAAACATTCATTTCAAGTACCTCCCTGACATTATTATAGTATGTAAACATTGTACTAATATTTTATATAATTTACAACACTTTTATGCAATCTGATTAATCATAAATGACTTTTGGCCCTCATATCATTATTATATTGGAATAAATATGCCAATAATTTATTGCTTTATAGTGTTAAATTGGATATAATATATTGTAAATATTCCGAACCACTATAGTGCGATTTTGAGAATGTGCGTGTGGTGATTCTGAATAGTTACAATAAAGAATTAGGAGATACACATAAATGCATTTTGATAAAGTTGGCTTTATAGGGCTCGGTCTGATTGGCGGCTCGATAGCCAGAAAAATGAAAGAAAATAATCCAAAGGTCTCAATTATCGCAACAGCCGGGCATCAACAGACCATAGAGGATGCCTTTGGGCTTGGCCTGATAGATAATAATGAGCTTTTAGAGCTTAACTCATTTAAAGACTGCGACGTAATCTTTCTGTGTGCACCGGTAAACAAAAATATCGAATACCTCACACAGCTTAAGGATATCATAAAGGATGACTGTATCATCACAGATGTAGGCAGCACCAAAACCCAGATTCACGAAAAGGTCATAGAGCTCGGCCTTGAGCGCAATTTTATCGGCGGTCATCCTATGACCGGCTCTGAAAAAACAGGCATACTCAATTCAGACAAGCAGCTTTTGGAAAACGCCTACTATATTATCACTCCTACTGCAGCAACTACTGAAGAAAATCAGAATGATTTCAAACAGTTTGTACTTTCACTGGGCTCGATAGCTCTCATTTTAGACTACAGGGAGCACGATCATGCTACCGCAGCCATCAGCCACCTGCCACACATGATTGCATACTCTCTCGTCAATCTGATTGAGCATATTGATTCCGAAAAAGAGACCATGAAAACTATCGCTGCCGGAGGCTTCCGCGATGTGACACGTATCGCTGCAAGCTCTCCTGTCATGTGGGAAAACATATGTGAATCCAACAAAACGCAGCTGCTCTCACTCATGGATCAGTATGAAGCCAATTTCCATAAGCTTCGCGAAATAATTGCAGATGGCTGCTCTCAAAAGATGCTCGATTATTTCCAGGACTCAAAGAATTACAGAGATTCACTTACTCTGCCCGGTGCTAAAATCCGTAAGGATTTCCACGAGGTGTTTGTCGATATAGCTGACGAGGCAGGCGGTATTGCAGTGCTTGCAAGCCTTTTAGCCTTCAACGGCATCAGCATCAAGAATATCGGCATCATAAACAACCGTGAGTTTGAGGAGGGTGTACTGCGCATAGAGTTCTATGACGAAGATGCTCTTGAATCAGCTATCAGCGTACTTAAAGAAAGAAACTATACTATTCACCGCAGATGATTTATCCTGTTATATGGTTTTAATCCCAAAAACAACGAGCCGTAAAACGAATTTGATTCGTTTTACGGCTCGTTTTATATCGTCCATACAGCACTGTTTACAAATAAGCAGAAAACAATAACACTTTACTAATATACACTCTCCTCAAGTACCTCATAGAAATCCTCAAAGGTCTTGCGACAGCAATAAGGATCTATTATCTCAACACCCTCTGCCTTAAGCCCCGGCAAAGTAAATGACATGGCTACGCGATGATCGTCATACGTTTTAATTTTACAAGGCTTAATACACTCTGCCGGATAAATCCTTAAGCCATTTTCAGTTTCTTCAACCCTCACACCTAATTCCGCCAGGTTTTCCTCAATGGCGTTTATCCTGTCACACTCCTGCAGACGGATATGCGAAATGCCTTCTATCCCTACAGGCTCCTTTGCAAACGGTGCAATCGCAGCAAGTGTCAGCGCCTGGTCTGAGAATGTTGACAAATCCCAGCTCCCTCCATGTATATGAGCATTCTTTGGTGGCATACACACTATGCCGTCTGCCTCGTCGGAAATTGTGCAGCCCATATCCGCAAGCACATCAAGAAATGCCACATCTCCCTGCAAGCTGTTCTGGTGCACACCCATCACCTTTGACTTGACATGTAAAAGCGGGCTCATTGCATAAAAATAGCATGCAGCCGACACATCCGGCTCTATATCATAGTCTAAGCTTTCATACGCCGCTTTCTTAGGGATAATAAAGCTGTTATTCTTTTTGTCCTGCATCACATCGAGCCCAAACTGCTTCATCATAAGACGCGTCATCTCAACATATGCCATACCATGCGTTCCTGTGACATTAATCGTAAAGTTCTTTTCCATCACCATAGCCGAGATAAGAAGGGCACTCAAAAACTGGCTGCTCTTGTCTACGTTTATATCAACAGTATCAGCATACTCCCCTGTATTTCCGATGGTAAAAGGAAAATGATATTCGTTCTCATCATACTCAATATGGGCACCCAGCTTTTCAAGCGATACAAGCAGATCCTTCATAGGACGCTTCTTCATCTGCTCAGAGGACACTATATGGTATCTGCCCTTTGACAGTCCAAGAAGAGCTGTAAGAAAACGTGCAGCGGTACCTGCACTTCCCACATCTATCTCAGCTTCATTCTTTGGTATCCTGCCTCCAAAGCCTGTTATTGTTATTTTTCTTTTATCCTCATCCACCAAAACCGGAAATCCCAGACGAATCAGTGCATCTATAAAATGTCTCGAATCATCACTAAAAAGACACCCTTTTAAAACGCTGCTCCCGCTTGCGAGTGCAGCGATTAAAAGGGCCCTGTTTGTGATACTCTTTGAGCCAGGTACACTGGTTACTATATCATGTGGATGATTTACTTTTTTTACTTTATAAATCATTGAAAATCTGATAAATATCAATCTTGAGTGCATCAGTGTCTGTCATACCGATAAACACAGCACCATAGTGATATACTCCTTCTTCACTGTCTGTTCTTCGTACAATCTCGATAACCGCATCCACAACCTCCTTGGTCCAAATTTGGATCCTGGTGTCATAATATGTATGTATATCGAGAGGTATACTTTCAATCAACATATTAGTATATATGATTGATTTTTACAAGTAAAATTTATTCAGCTGCCTCATCGTCCATATGCATATCGTTCGTTATAAACATGGCATCACCAAAGCTGAAAAACCTGTATCTTTCCTCTACAGCCTCTTTGTATGCATTGAGGACATGCTCTCTGCCTGCTAATGCTGACACAAGCATGACAAGTGTAGACTGTGGCAGATGGAAATTTGTAATCAGACAGTCAATCACCTTAAAACTGTATCCCGGATAAATAAAGATATCCGTCCATCCGCTGCACTCTTTTAGCACGCCGTTTTCATCGGATGCTGCCTCTAAGGTACGAGTGCTTGTAGTGCCAACAGATATTATTCTGCCACCATTTTTCTTTGCATTATTAATCTTGTCTGCAGCCTCCTGTGACACCATGTAAAACTCAGAATGCATATGGTGATCAAGCACATTATCCACCTTTACCGGTCTAAACGTGCCAAGCCCCACATGTAAAGTCACCTCTGCAATATCCACACCCTTATCTTTTACCTGCTGTAAAAGCTCCTTTGTGAAATGCAGTCCTGCCGTAGGCGCAGCGGCCGAGCCGTCATACTTTGCATATACTGTCTGGTAGCGGTTCTTGTCCTTTAGCTGATGTGTGATGTATGGCGGCAATGGCATCTGTCCGAGCTTATCAAGTATCTCCTCAAAAATACCCTCATAGCTAAACTGTATCAGCCTGTTTCCATCATCAACCACATCTATTACTTCACCGGTTAAAAGTCCGTCACCAAATATAATCCTTGTGCCCGGTTTTGCCTTTTTACCCGGCTTTACAAGAGTCTCCCATACGTCATTTTGTCTGCGCTTTAGAAGAAGTATCTCTATCTTTGCCATAGTGCCTTCTTTCACGCCAAAAAGACGTGCAGGAATTACCTTTGTATTGTTGAGCACAAGGCAGTCGCCCGGTCTTAAATATTTAACAATCTCCTTGAACACATGATGGCTGACTTCTCCTGTCTTCTTGTCAAGCACCATGAGTCTTGAGCTGGAGCGGTCCTCCAGAGGATCCTGTGCTATTAGCTCCTCCGGAAGATCATAATCAAAATCTTTTACGTCCATAATTTTCCTATTCCTAACACTATACTAACGTCTAACCACGAAGTGTGATACCTGCAGTCTCTTTAAGATGAGCAAGTATATCCTTTACAAAGCCCTCGACCTTCTTAGTCTTAAGCTCCTCATCCTTTGGTGTAAATACTACACTGTACGCCATGCTCTTCTTATTCGGAGGAAGCTGTACACCCTCGTAAACATCAAACAGTGTAACCTCTGAGACATAATCACAGGCTTCCCTGATACCGTTTTCAATCTGCTCGCATGTGATATCCTTGTCCACAACAAAAGCAAAATCTCTCTTCTCATCATCAAATTTTGAGATTGGAGTAAATACTCTGTCCTTTCCATACCACTGTGAAAGAACTCTTAAGTCAAGCTCCATCACATATGCCGGTACTCTCATGTCAAGCTCATCGCATATCTCATATCTTACCTGACCGAGATATCCAATTTTTTGTCCGTCACAGAATACCTCTGCTGTCTGATATGGATGAAGGAATGACTTTTGAGCCGGCTTGTATGTAAACTTCACATCAAGCGCATCTGCTACAGTCTCAGCCAGTCCCTTTATAGTAAAGAACGATTCATCCTCACCGAATACGCCTGCGCAAAGTGTCTCTCTCTCATCCGGATACTCTGTAAGCGGAAGCTCCTTTGCGATAAAGATATTTCCCAGCTCAAAGATTCTTCCCTCCAGGATACCCTTCTTCTGGTTCCTTGCTATGGCATAAAGCATCTCAGAAGCAAGTGTTGTTCTCATAAGCGAGAGGTCAACATTGATTGGGTTTATAAGCCTGATAGCATGTCTTTCAGGTGCATCCTCCGGGAATCTGAGCAAATCAAGATCAGCAGGTGAGAAGAATGAGTAATGTATTCCCTCATACGCGCCTGCTGCACAGAGCACCTCTTTTATCTTGCGCTCTGTCTGCTGTCTAAGGTTGAGTCCTCCGAGTGTAACCTGTGCCGTAGGCATGAATGCAGGAATGACATGGTCATAGCCATACATACGGATAACCTCCTCGGCCACATCCGGATAATCCTCCATATCCTCACGATATGCAGGAATCATGAGTGTCAGCTCATCACCGCTTACAACCGGTGCAAATCCTAAATTTGTGAGTATTCTCACAATATCCTCTGTAGGTACCTCTATTCCAAGCACACCATTAACCTTTGCAATAGAAACCTTCATCTCTTTTGGCTCAAGCGAATTTCCTGTAGTCACCTCAACGTGAGTTGAAGAAACCTTACCACAGCCAAGCTCCTCCATCAGGTGAAGCGCTCTCTTCATAGCCATGGCTGTTGTGTACTCGTTTACACCCTTTGAGTAAAGTGCACTCGAATCAGAAGCCTGTCCCAGCGCACGAGAGCTCTTTCTGATATTATCTCTTGCAAATTTTGCAGATTCAAACATCACCTCTGTTGTACCGTCGTTAATCTCAGAATTTAAGCCGCCCATGATACCGGCAAGCGCAACTGCCTTCTTTCCGTCACAGATAACAAGGTTATTGCTGTTTAACTCAAATTCCTTCTCATCGAGTGTGACAATTTTCTCTCCATCGTTTGCACGTCTTACTACAATCTCATCTCCCTCAAGGTATGAGTAATCAAAAGCATGCATTGGCTGTCCGAGCTCTTTTAAAACAAAGTTAGTGATGTCTACCACATTTGAAATAGAGCTTATTCCGACAAGTGCAAGACGTTTTCTCATCCATGCAGGTGACTCGGAGATTTTTACATCATGTACATAGTGAGCTGTGTAGCGAGGACAGATGTCCTGTGCAAGAACCGAAACCTTGAAGTTTTCCTTCTTCACATCATCTGCAGTATAGTCAAGCGCAGGCTCCTTAAGCTCTTTTCCCAAAACAGCAGCAACCTCTCTTGCCATGCCATATATACACTGACAGTCAGGTCTGTTTGCTGTGATTGCAATATCAAAAATCCAGTCATCAAGGCCGAGGATAGGTTTTACATCATCTCCCACCTTAGCATCCTCAGGTAAAACCAAAAGTCCGTTGTAGCCTGCACCCGGATAGAGGTCCTCATTTAAGCCAAGCTCTACGCCTGAGCATAACATTCCATATGAATCATATCCACGCAGTTTGCCCTGCTTTATCTCCATCACGCCCTCTATTGTAACGTGATCCTTTGCTGTGGCATATACTGTTGCGCCGATAAGTGCAAGAGGATATTTGCCCCCTGCCTTTACATTGTCCGCTCCACAGCAGATCTGTAATGTGCCATGTGCTCCGGCATTTACCTGACACAGGCTCAGGTGTGTCTCAGGAATCGGCTCACATTTTTCTACAAGGCCGACTACTACGTTTGAGATATCCTTTCCCACCTCATATGATTCCTCAACCTCGAAACCACATGAGAATAATTTTTCCTCTAACTCCTTTGGTGTTACATCTATATCTACATAATCTTTTAACCAGCTAAGTGGTGTTAACATAATTTTTGCCTCCTGTTATATATTCAAGAAATGAATCTAGTTGTCATCAATCTGGTCTAATACCCTAAGGTCTGACTCGAATAAAAGCTTGATGTTGTTAATTCCGTATTTGAGCATTGCAATACGCTCAAGACCGATACCAAATGCAAATCCGCTGTACTCATTTGTGTCTATGCCACAGCCCTCAAGCACCTTTTTATTTACCACACCTGCACCAAGCACCTCAATCCAGCCTGTGCCCTTGCATAAAGAGCAGCCCTTGCCGTGGCACTGGAAGCAACTTACATCAACCTCTACAGACGGCTCTGTAAATGGGAAGTATGAAGGACGAAGACGTGTTGTGACATTCTTTCCGAACATCTTCTTTACAAGCTGGTCAAGCATACCCTTTAAATCGCACAGTGTGATTCCCTTATCTACCACAAGACCCTCCATCTGTGTGAACATAGGAGAATGTGTCGCATCATCATCCGAACGGAAAACCTTACCTGGTGAAACAACCTTGATAGGCGGCTTCTTTGCTTCCATTACATGAATCTGTCCTGCTGAGGTCTGTGTGCGCAGTAAGAACTCAGGTGATAAATAGAATGTATCCTGCATATCACGGGCCGGATGATCCTTTGGAGTATTTAAAGCTGTGAAATTATAGTAATCATTCTCGATTTCTGTACCCTCGTAAACCTCAAAGCCCATAGATGTGAAAATCTCCGAGAGCTGGTCCTTTACCTGTGTTACAGGATGAAGATTACCCTTTTTGCCTCTCTTTGCAGGCATAGTGACATCTATTTTTTCGCTCTCATACTTGCGCTTAAGTGCCTCTGCCTCAAATTTCTTAACCTTCTCATCAAGAAGCTTCTCAACTGCCTCACGTGTCTCATTGACCCACTGGCCTACCTTTGGTCTGTCCTCCGGAGCAACATCCTTCATGCCCTTTAAGACAGCTGTGAGCTCACCCTTCTTTCCAAGAATTGCAGCACGCACATCATTTAATTTTTCAAGGCCGTCAGCCTTATCAATTTCAGCAAGTGCTTTCTCTCTGATCTGTTGAATTTTGTCTCTCATCGAATTTCACCTCATAATATTTTTCTTAATTTGCATAAACTCGTAACTCCAAGCTCGAATTTCCCGTTTATGCGATAAAAAACGCCCCTGCATGGCTATTAAACCGTGCAGGGACGAAAATTCCGCGATACCACCCTGATTTCCATTGAAGAAATATCCAATGGACTCTCATTGATATGTGTAACGTACATAACACGTCATGAACTACTGTACTTCATCCATGCAGCTTCAGTGTGAACTTCAATCAATAGCCTTTTTGTAAGACTGCTTTCAGCCGATGACAATCTCTCTCTGGTCAAAGTACTATAATCTACTATGCACCTTCATTGCTTTTATTATATATAGCTGCGACATATATATCGCAAATGCTTATTTCTTAATAACACATAAGTCATTTTAGCACAATCTCTATATTTTGCAAGTAGAAAATTTTATATTTGATTTATATTTTATTTCTAAGCCCCTTAGGATAATGGTTTTTAACCTGTGTGCCATTCACCTTGCCCCAGCCGACCGTGTATCCGTCCACACATACAAGTGCCCAGCCCTTTTTGCATTCAGCCGCCTGCTCATCAGATAACACGACTGACTGACCATTGAAAAAGCCTGTTGTCTGCGGATCATCCCAGGTAAGCTTTACTACGTTTTTAGCCTCACTTAGCTTAAGTGCAAGTGCAAGCGAATGCGACGGCTCAAAGCGCTGTTTTTTGAACTCTCCTATATGAAGCCCTGCGCGCTGCACCTTAAGACCCTTAATATCCACTTCCATATCAGGCAGCCTGTAGAGCTGCTCCCCAAACATGACAAGCCTTGAGTTTTTAATCCATGCTGCCACATCCTCTGATATGGTCTCATCAAGAAACGCTGAGAGAAGCTTCAAATTTTCTTTTGTGAGAGCCGGCTTTGTTTCATTTTTCCTGTTCTTACTATTTTTATTCTTTTTGGTTTTCCTGTCAGCTTTAAGGCCTGTGTCCTCTACTTTATTACAGCTATCCTCGCATACATCATAACCCGCATCAAACTCATTAACACTGCCTCTTCTCACAAGCTTTGCCACAAAATGCCCCTCTCCGTCCACCTTATGCGGCCAGAAGCGCTCCATTTCTTCAAGTGTAAAATCAGGATGTCTCTCCAAAAAATACTCAATTACATTCTCATTTTCTTCCTTCGAGAAGGTGCAGGTGCTGTACACTATCGTACCTCCCGGCTTAAGCATCACCGCAGCATTGTCCAGTATTTCCTTCTGCCTTGCCGCACAGATTGCCACATTTTCCGGGCTCCACTGCTCTATTGCCTCAGGCAGCTTTCGAAACATTCCCTCTCCTGAGCAAGGTGCATCCACCTGTATAGCATTAAAAAAGCCTGGGAAATGTGAAGCAAGCACAAAGCTGTCCTCATTTGTCACAATCGCATTTTTGATTCCCATACGCTCTATATTCTGCGACAAAATCCGGCTTCTTTGTGTGTTAATCTCATTTGATACCAAAAGTCCGCTGTCTCCTAAATATGTGGCAAGCTGTGTGCTCTTTCCACCGGGTGCCGCACACAGGTCAAGCACCCTCATACCCGGCTTTGGAGCTAAAAGTGCAGCCGCCGACATGGCACTTGGCTCCTGTATGTAGTAAAGCCCCATCTCATGATACGGATGCTTTCCCGGACGCACATTCTCATCAAAGTAATATGCCTCATTTGCCCACGAAACCTTTTTATCTGGAGAAATTCCAAGTACCTTCAATATCCTCATTCTTTCTTCCGGGCTTTGTACCTTTAATGTATTAAATCTAAGTGCCTGAAATCTGTTATTGTCATAGCTGTATAAGAAATCATCCCACTCATTGCCCAGAAAGGCCTTCATCTTTTTTTCAAACTCTATCGGTAAATTCATCATCAAATCCTCTTGTTTTCTTACGAAATAATTACAATGTATCTTACTATCACACACATAGTCATGTATCTAAGCACTTCGATATTACCACATTTCTACTATCCATGCTATCAATTTTTTGTAGGCATATCACTGCTCACTACGTACACTGCTTATATCCACCACTATCACATCCTTATAATAATATCCGATTATATCCTTATAGCTGCTTCCTGCCTTTGCCAGCTTGTCTGCCCCATACTGGCTGAAGCCTATTCCATGGCCGAAGCCTCCGCCAGACAGTGTATAGTGACCATTTGCACCGGCACTCACACTAAAGCAGGCGCTTGGTATCATCGACATATTCTCCCTCACAGAGCCATCGTTTAATGTAACTTTTTTCTGATAATGCCCTAACGCCTTTCTTATATCATTCTCCGCCGTAAAGGTCTGCGATTTGTTTCCGTAATTTATTGTGAGCGAAAGTACATAACCAGCATCCGACGTCTTATCGACAGAAATACCTGTTGCTGTGCCGTACTGAGGATCATTGTATGCCGATAAATCAAGCTCAGAGGTCCATCTGTAGTATGGCGAATTGTCATCCACCGACTCTACCTTGTGTATGAAATCCGGTGTACTCGAAGACCATACCTCCATATCCTCGGTTTTTCCGGCAGACGTAGAAAAATAATAACATGTTATTAAGCTCCTTCCGCATGAGACAACCTGCCCTGCCGTAGCTTTTACAGCCTCATCGGTCGACTGCTTTGTTTCTGAAGCGTTATAGACCTGAAAAGCTGTGGTATTGTCAATATTTGCTCCGTATAGCGCATACTGTGTATTTTTCATCTGTGAATATACAAAGGTTCTTGCGCAAACAGCCTGAGCCTTAAGCGCCTCTGCATCAAATGTAGACGGCATCTCCGACGGCAGCACATAGCGCACATATGTCTCCACATCGACTGTATTCACCGCCACAATACCTTCCTCTGTCACGATAAACTCAAATGAGCCCGGATAGCTCTTACCGTTTATGCTGACATAATTGTCCGCTGAGCTCACCTTTATCCGGCTTTTTTGCGCATTTGCCATATATGCACTCACATCGTCAATAGCATTGCTTCCACAGTCAGCATCATCCACATAAATGTTAGCTGCGGCAGCTGCCGCAATTGTTGGAAATGCATCCTTTCCATCGTTTTTTATAAGCACTCTTATGTATGTAAGGTCAGGTACCTGTCTTCTGACGATGGCACATATCCTGCCGGAATCAAGTATGTAAGAAAGTGTTTCACTTCCGATTATCAGGTCAGAAACCGCTATTTCCTTAGGTGAAGTGCCTGTCTCATCATACACCGGCAGCTTGTCTGACTGCATTGGAATGTCACCCTGCCCTGCAATCTGCATGGTACCGTCTCCGTACGACAGCATCACACCTGATATATCATCCGGCTTTATCTGTATCTTTTTGACCTTAGAGCCACTGATTTCAATATCACAGACACCTGTAAAGTTCTCTTCCATGGTACCCTTTGCCCTGTATAGATCTCCATCACATATGAAAATCAGCCTTCCATCGTCATTTGACATAATATATGCATTCTCATACACCATATCCTTCGTCACAGCCCTCGCCTGTTTTACAAGTGTCCCTTTTTCCTTTTGTACCATAACAATTGCAAAAACAATAACCACGCATACCATGGTTATCGCAAGCATTATCCAGACCATCTGATTCGGCTTTTGCCGTCTTCGTCTTCTATTTGCCAAATTTCTGTTCTCCTTAACACCAAAATAGTGGTTACTGCTCAAAAAATGGGAGCTGCAAAAACAGCTCCCTTTATCATCTGTACCTAAGAATCCTTTGTGCTTTAAAAATCTTTTGTATCTCATAAAGCTTTTGTACGTCTGGAGTTCTTTTGTACATTATTATTCTTTTGTAAGAACCCAAAATGCCGGCCCTGTAATTTAGACTCCTAGCGCTCTTGCTAGGTGGGTAACCGCAGTCTGCCTTCTGCCTTCCGCTGCATAATGACGGCCTGACATCCAACAGCTCATATAGGAATCCCGTTTAAAGTAAATGTAGGTTCTAAATACACAGGGTTGTCGAACATCTCAGGTATCTTTGTAAATTCATTATACTTTATTATGTGTCATGTTGCAATGCAAAATTCATGTTAGAATTTAACAAATTTTTCTCTGGCATTTCGTAACATATTTGAAAACCAGATAATTACTGCGACGAATATAATCATCTCCACATATGACCAGTACGGTATTTTTTTGAGGCAATCTGAAACTATCGCAACTATACTGATAACAAAAATCACAATGCCGAATACAAGTGACTTTGGATAAATATAAGCTATATATCCGGCCGTATCCTTTATCTTTTTCATCTCATCCTCAGCCACAAAGGTGCTTTCAATTTTGCCGCTTTTCTTCATTCGTAGTGACACAAATATTATGTAAATTCCTAATATCAGCGTGACCGCATCTATTATAATAAAATAGTTCATGCTTCTTTCTCCTGTATCTTTATTTATTATTCCTAAATAGTTACCACGGATTTTATGATTAAAGGGTCAAAATACCTTTTTACCCTCATATCATTTTATTTATACAAAAAAATATGTAAAATCATCAAAACTAGTATAACCTCATGTAAGGAAAAAATAAATGGTAAATAAGTCCCATCTATTTCTTAAATTTCTTTTATTAATGTAGTAAAGAGTATACATGATTATTGCAGTAATCTGATAATTATTCACTCTATGATTAGAGCACAAAAAGAACATCAGCAAACAGCAGATGTTCTTTTATGTTGCGCTATATATAATTATATATCAGACCAGTTACAATTATATGATTAAAGGGCCAAATGGTAACAATATATTATTACTGCACACCGAGCATTTTCTTAACAGTGTTTTCCATCTGATCCACATCACATACTGTGTTGTGAAGAATCTTTGCATCCCTGATTTCCTCGATGGCATTTGGTACCTTAACGTTGCCAAGCTTTGAAAGCTCATCGACAAGCTCAAAGTCTGTCATTGAATCGTACTTAGGATCAATTGCATCCATCACACTTCTTGTGAATTTGAACGGACTTGCTGTAGATGCAATAACAGTCTTTGTGGCTGTATCACCTGTAGCATCCTTATACTTGCTATATACACCTGCTGCAACTGCTGTATGAGTATCAATAATGTATCCTGTATCCTCGTAAAGCTTTTTGATAACCTCAGCGGTTTCCTTCTCACTTGTGTAATTTCCATAGAAATCAGAAAGCTTTTCCTTCATCTCAGGTGTTACAGTGTATTTGCCATCCTTAGCAAGTGAAGCCATAAGCTGAGCATTCTTATTTGCATCATTTCCTGCGATACGGTAAATGAGTCTCTCAAGGTTTGAAGAGATGAGAATATCCATGGATGGTGAATTTGTGAGGATAAACTCTCTGTTTTTATCATACTCTCCTGTTGTGAAGAAATCATAAAGCACCTTATTCTCGTTTGAGGCGCAGATAAGCTTTGCAACAGGAAGTCCCATATTCTTTGCATAAAACGCTGCAAGTATATTTCCAAAATTCCCCGTAGGAACAACGATATTTATCTTCTCATCCTTTGCGACAGCTCCCTGTGCAAAAAGCTTTGAGTAAGCATATACATAGTACACAATCTGTGGTACAAGACGACCTATATTGATTGAGTTGGCAGATGAGAACTGATAGCCTGCGGCATCCATTGTCTCTGCAAGAGCCTTATCATTGAACATAGCCTTTACTGCTGACTGTGCCTGGTCAAAGTTGCCGTGAATACCCACTACATGAGTATTGGCACCCTTTTGTGTAAGCATCTGCTTCTCCTGAATCGGGCTGACACCATTCTTTGGATAGAAAACGATAATCTGTGTACCCTCAACATCAGCAAAGCCTGCCATAGCTGCCTTTCCTGTGTCTCCTGATGTGGCTGTCAGGATGACAATCTCGTTTTTAACATTGTTTTTCTTTGCAGATGTGATAAGTAAATGAGGCAGAATGGATAATGCCATATCCTTGAAGGCTATTGTAGAGCCATGGAACAGCTCAAGGTAGTAAGCCCCGTCAGCAAACTTAAGCGGTGCAATCTCAGTAGTATCAAACTTGCTGTCGTATGCCCTGTTGATACAATTTTTAAGCTCTTCCTCTGTGAAATCCGTAAGGAAAAGCTTCATAACCTCATATGCTACCTGCTGGTATGACATCTTAGAAAGCTCCTCAATAGAAACATCAAGTGCCGGAATGCTCTCAGGTACAAATAATCCTCCGTCATCGGCAAGACCCTTAAGGATAGCCTGTGAAGCTGTTATTTTCTTTTCACTGTTTCTTGTGCTTGAATATAATAAATCCATTTTTTACCTCATTTCTCTTTTTATCTTATCTAAATCCATATTGCAGCATCTCTATATGCAGACAATTATTATCATTTATAGTATAATAAATTTCATATATCAAATCAATAACAAAAATGCTACAATTTATTTGTAAACAACATTACTTTTAATATTGTACTAAAAACTCCCGCGGTTATATAACCTCGGGAATTTTTATAATTACTTCTGATTTATATAGTTTACAAGTCCCTCGCAGTCGATAATCTTCTGCATGAACGGTGGGAAGGCCTGTCCCTTAAACTTCTCTCCTGTTGTCTCATCTGTGATGATACCGGAATCAAAGTCTACAGTAACCTCATCACCGGCATTTATTGCCTTTGCTGCCTCAGGGCACTCGATAATAGGAAGACCTATATTGATTGCATTTCTGTAGAAAATTCTTGCAAATGTCTCTGCGATAACACAGCTTACGCCGGCAGCCTTGATGGCAATCGGTGCATGCTCTCTTGATGAACCACAGCCGAAGTTCTTGTTGGCTACCATGATATCCCCGGCCTTTACATTATTTACAAAATCCTTATCGATATCCTCCATGCAGTGTGTTGCAAGCTCCTTAGGATCAGAAGAATTCAGATATCTTGCGGGAATGATTACATCTGTATCGACATTGTCTCCATATTTAAATACACGACCGTGTGCTGCTTTCATTGTGCTTCCTCCAATCTTTACATAACATCCTTTGGTCCTGAAATCTTACCTGTAATGGCACTTGCAGCTGCAACAGCAGGGCTTGCCAGATAAACCTCAGAATCCACATGACCCATACGTCCGACAAAGTTACGGTTTGTGGTAGATACGCATCTCTCGCCCTCAGCGAGCACTCCCATGTATCCGCCAAGACATGGTCCGCAGGTAGGTGTGCTCACAATGGCACCAGCCTCGATAAATGTCTTAAGAAGGCCCTCTTCCATAGCCTGAAGATAAATCTTTTGTGTTGCAGGAATCACGATAACCCTGATACCATCCGCAACCTTTTTACCCTCAAGAATCTTTGCTGCAATACGCAGATCATCCATACGGCCGTTGGTACATGAGCCGATTACTACCTGGTCAATCTTTACATCACCCACCTCATCGATGGTACGTGTATTGTCAGGCAGATGTGGAAATGAAACTGTAGACTTAAGTGTGCTAAGGTCGATTGTATACTCCTCATCATACTCTGCATCACTATCAGCCTCATACTCTGTGAACGGACGCTTTGAATGCTCCTTCATGTACTCTCTTGTGAGATCATCTACAGGGAAGATACCATTCTTGCCGCCGGCCTCAATTGCCATATTGGCGATAGTAAATCTGTCGTCCATAGAAAGATATTTAAGTCCATCTCCGACAAACTCCATTGACTTATAAAGTGCGCCGTCCACACCAATCATACCGATGATATGAAGGATGACATCCTTACCGCTGATCCACTCAGCCGGTTTTCCGACGATATTGAACTTGATGGCAGAAGGTACCTTAAACCAGGCCTTGCCTGTAGCCATTCCCGCTGCCATATCAGTGCTTCCCACACCCGTAGAGAAGGCTCCTAAAGCTCCGTATGTACATGTATGAGAATCAGCTCCTATAATCACATCACCTGCTACAGTCAGTCCCTGCTCAGGTAAAAGTGCATGCTCGATGCCCATTTTTCCCACATCAAAGTAATTTGTAATCTCGTTTTTGCAGGCAAACTCGCGAACACATTTACAGTGTTCTGCTGACTTGATGTCCTTGTTTGGTGCAAAGTGATCCATAACGAGTGCGATTTTATCTTTATTAAACACTCCCTCTACCTTCATCTTGTCGATCTCATGAATCGCTACAGGTGAGGTAATGTCGTTTCCAAGCACAAGATCTAAATCAGCCTCAATGAGCTGTCCTGCACTAACAGAGTCAAGGCCTGCGTGTGCAGCAAGAATCTTCTGTGTCATTGTCATTCCCATGCTTATATTCCTCCTAGCATATAAAAATATTGTATTATGATTGTATCTGAATCAAGTTTACTTAAGACATCATAACATATGATTTTCCATAATAAAAATACATAATAAACATATTTACCATAACTAAATCTCATGGTATAATAAACACAGATTTGTTGATGTTCACACCTTTTTGTGACAAGCAACGATTACAGCCCATTAAAAGTACAAACCACAGGAGGTACAAATGAACCAGAATCTCTCATCTTACTGGATTTTCTATACTGTCGCCAATGCCGGCAATATATCAAAGGCAGCCAAGGAGCTCTATATCAGCCAGCCTGCCATCAGCAAGTCAATTCAAAAGCTTGAGGACGGACTGGAATGCAAGCTTTTTTCCAGAAGCTCCAGAGGTGTCGTCTTGACCGATGAGGGCAGGCTTCTTTATGATCATGTAAGCGAGGCCTTTGAGGCATTAAATGAGGGGGAGGAAAAGCTGAAGCGCTCAATAGAGCTCGGTGTCGGCCAGCTTAAGATTGGTGTCAGCTCAACACTCTGCAAATATATGCTTTTGCCATATCTCAAGGAATTCATACACAGAAATCCTCATATAAGCATCTCAATCGAATGTCAGTCCACCAATGAGACCTTAAAGCTCCTCGATGATGACAAAATAGATATAGGTCTGATTGGAAAACCAGCATCCCTTAAGACTTTCAATTTCTATTATCTGGACAACATCGAGGATATATTTGTCACTACAAAGGACTATCTGCGCAACTTAAGCGCCCGTGGTGTCAAAAAGAGCGAAATTTTGCAAAACTCTACTCTCATGCTTCTCGATAAAGGCAATATGACCCGTAAATATATTGATGATTATCTGCAGGAGAACCAGATACACGTAAAGGACTCTATAGATATATCAAATATGGACCTGCTCATCGACTTTGCCAAAATAGGTGTAGGTGTGGCCTGCGTCATAAAAAGCATAGTTTCAAAAGAGCTTGCTGACGGTACCCTGATTGAAATTCCTCTCGGCATACCAATCCACAAGCGTGAGGTTGGCTTTGCTTACAAGGAGTCTTCAAAGCTTTCCACCTCTTTACAGACCTTTATCAAGTTTTATGAGAGCTACACACCAGAGGATTTTTAAATAACAAAATATGACCCCGGAGGTATTACCTTGAAAGAACAAATACACACTATCCCCATATCAGACGCCTTTGACAATGCCGGCGAATGCCCCTTCTGCTATATAGAAAAACGCACTGAGGATCACGTCATGGATTTTGTACTTGGTCATGGTGCCTCTTACATGGAGGCTGACATACGCGATATGACCGATAAGCAAGGCTTCTGCCGTGCACATTTCAAAAAAATGTTTGACTATGGCAATTCACTCGGAAACGCCTGGATACTAAAAACCATGTACATGCGCCATATTGAGGAGATGGACAAAGAATTTAAGAACTTTAAGCCTGATTCAGTGCAAAGGAGCGGTCTTTTCAAAAAAGCAAACGCCTCCTCCAATTCCATCGTGGACTGGATTAACAAGCGTGAATCAACCTGCTTTATATGCGACAGCGTAAACAAGACCTTTAATGCATACATGAAGACATTCTTCACTATGTATGAAAAGGATCCTGAACTAAAAGAAAAATTAAAGAACACAAAAGGATTTTGTCTCGATCACCTGAAAGTGATTCTGGAAGGAGCTGACACTTATTTAAAAGGTGATAAGCGCAAAGAATTTTACGATATCGTGCTCCCTCTAATGCACGACAACATGAACCGCATATATGAAGATGTTGCATGGTTCATCGAAAAATATGATTATAAAAATAAAGATGCCGACTGGAAAAATTCCAAGGATGCGATCCAGCGCGGTATGCAGAAGCTTCGCGGAAGTGATCCATCACTTCCACCACATGTTCTCAAAAAATAAAATCACCCGGTATTCTGCCGGCCGTCTAGTGGCTGTGCAAAATACCGGGTAATTTTTATTTCATTACGATGTTTACAATACGTCCCGGAACATAAATCTCTTTTACGATATTTCCTGTAAGCTTATCTGCAATAACATCCTTTGCTTTTGCAATAACCTCATCCTTAGGATCCTGTTTTCCGATTTCAAGAGTGCCCTTAGTCTTTCCGTTGATCTGTACAGCAATCTCTACTGTATCCTCAACAGTCTTTGCCTCATCGTATACCGGCCATGGCTCAAATGCGATTGTATCGTCATGTCCCATTCTCTGCCAGATTTCCTCACCAACATGTGGACATACACAAGAAAGCATCTTGATAAGTCCCTCTGCAAACTCTCTAGGACATCTGCCTGCCTTGTATACTTCATTGACAAAAATCATCATCTGGCTGATAGCTGTATTGTAGCCAAGTGCCTCGAAGTCGTTTGTGACCTTCTTTACTGTCTGATGATAGATTCTTGTGAGCTTTCCATCATCCTCTTCGATAATATTCTCAGGCTCTGTAAAGAAATTCCATACACGTGTGATGAATCTCTTTGCTCCCTGTACGTTGCTATCATTCCAAGGCTTTGAAACCTCAAGTGGTCCCATGAACATCTCGTAGAGACGAAGTGTGTCAGCGCCGTACTCCTCGACTACATCACTAGGATTTACTACGAACTCCGGGAATCTCTTGCCCATCTTGATACCGTTTGATCCAAGGATCATTCCCTGATGTACGAGCTTCTTAAAAGGCTCCTTTACAGGAGATAAGCCCTGATCAAAGAGGAATCTGTTCCAGATTCTTGAATACATGAGGTGTCCTACCGCATGCTCCGGTCCACCAACATAGAGATCTACAGGCATCCAGTGCTTTAAGAGCTCCTGATTTGCAAATTCCTTATCATTGTGTGGATCGATATATCTCATATAATACCATGAGGATCCTGCCGAACCAGGCATGGTGGATGTCTCACGAGTACCCTTTACGCCGTTTCTGTCATACTGCTTCCACTCTGTAGCGTTCTCAAGAGGTGCCTTGCCATTCTTGCCCTTGTAATCCTCAAGCTCAGGAAGGACAAGCGGAAGCTCATCATCAGGAAGGAAATAGATTGAACCATCCTCCTTGTATACACATGGAACAGGCTCTCCCCAGTATCTCTGACGTGCAAAAATCCACTCACGGAACTTGTAGTTTACAGTTCTCTTTGCCACGCCCATCTTCTCAAGCTTGGCTGTGATAGCTTCCTTAGCATCCTCGACTACCATTCCGGTGAACTCCTCTGAGTTGATGAGCTTGCAGCCCTTTCCAAGGTAATCGTGCTTCTCAAATGCATGCTCTGATACATCTGCACCATCAATTACCTGAATCATCTCAATATCATGAGCCTGTGCATACTCGAAATCTCGCTGATCATGGGTAGGAACTGCCATAACAGCACCTGTACCATAGCTTGCCAGTACGAAATCACCGATGAACATGCGCACTTCCTTGCCGTTTACAGGGTTGATACAATGAAGTCCCTTAAGCTCACAGCCTGACTTTGTCTTGTTAAGCTCAGTTCTGTCCATATCACTCTTCTTTACAGTCTCATCTATGTAAGCCTGAACCTCTTCTTTGTTCTCGACTCTGTCCATGAGACCCTTTACTATATCTCCGTCCGGAGCAAGCACCATAAATGTGATACCATATATTGTCTCGATACATGTAGTAAAGATAGAGAACTCTCCACCGCCTACAATCTGGAATTTGACCTCGACACCTGTGCTCTTGCCAATCCAGTTTCTCTGCATTTCCTTGGTAGACTCAGGCCAGTCTATCTCATTAAGCCCCTCAAGGAGCTTTTCTGCAAATGCCGGCTGGTCAATAACCCACTGTTTCATGTTCTTGCGGACTACAGGATAGCCACCACGCTCTGACTTGCCGTCTATAACCTCATCGTTTGAGAGAACTGTTCCAAGCTCCTCGCACCAGTTTACAGGCATATCAATATGCTTTGCATATCCGGCCTCATAAAGCTTCTTGAAAATCCACTGTGTCCACTTGTAAAACTCAGGGTCACTTGTAGAGATCATCTTTGACCAGTCATAATCAAAACCAAGCTCTCTTAACTGCTTTGAGAAGGTCTCTATATTCTTCTGAGTGAAACCGTTTGGATGATGACCTGTGTTTACAGCATACTGTTCTGCCGGTAAACCGAATGAATCATATCCCATCGGATGAAGTACATTATAGCCCTGCATTCTCTTCATACGCGACATGATATCTGTAGCTGTATAGCCCTCCGGATGTCCAGCGTGAAGGCCTACTCCTGAAGGGTAAGGGAACATATCAAGTGCATAGTATTTAGGCTTTGAAAAATCCCAAACATCTGTCTTGAATGTCTCATGTTCTTTCCAGTATTCCTGCCATTTTTTCTCTATGGCCTTGTGATTGTATGGTTCTGACATACTTGCCTCCTTATATCAAAAACGCTCCGCCTCTCAAAGAGACGAAGGCGTATTTTTAATCCGTCTGATTAACATTCATAATTTTACACATCACACTATATTTTGTCAAGTTTTGCTATATAAAAAACCCGGTGCATCACTGCCCCGGGTCTTATTGTCATATATATCTGACAGATTAGTTGTTGATGAGCTTGTCGCTCTCATCATTCCAGCTGTAAAGCTTACGGATTTCCTCACCAACCTTCTCTGAAGGATGCTCAGAAGCAAGCTTTCTCATAGCCTTGAAGTGTACCTGACGTCCTGCTGGTGACATATCAAGTAAGAACTCCTTAGCAAATGTACCATCCTGGATGTCAGAAAGAATCTTCTTCATAGCTTTCTTTGTCTCAGCTGTAACAATCTTAGGTCCTGTTACATAATCACCATACTCAGCTGTATTAGAGATAGAGTATCTCATACCTGCGAAGCCTGACTGGTAGATAAGGTCTACGATGAGCTTCATCTCATGGATACACTCGAAGTATGCGTTTCTTGGGTCATAACCAGCCTCGCAAAGTGTTTCGAAACCAGCCTGCATAAGTGCACAAACACCACCACAAAGAACTGCCTGCTCACCGAAGAGGTCTGTCTCTGTCTCTGTACGGAATGTTGTCTCAAGAAGTCCGGCTCTTGCTCCGCCGATTCCAAGACCATATGCAAGTGCAAGGTCCCATGCCTTTCCTGTAGCATCCTGCTCTACAGCGATAAGACAAGGTGTTCCTTTTCCTGCCTGGTACTCTGAACGTACTGTATGTCCCGGAGCCTTAGGTGCGATCATAGCTACATCTACATCCTTTGGTGGCTTAATGCATCCAAAGTGGATGTTGAAGCCGTGAGCGAACATAAGCATGTTGCCCGGCTCAAGGTTTGGCTCGATGTCCTTCTTGTACATATCTGCCTGTAACTCATCATTTATAAGAATCATGATGATATCAGCCTGCTTTGCAGCCTCTGCAGCAACATATACCTTGAATCCCTGCTCTTCTGCTTTCTTCCATGACTTGCTGCCCTCATAAAGACCGATGATGACATTGCATCCTGAATCCTTTAAGTTAAGTGCATGTGCATGTCCCTGGCTGCCGTAACCGATAATGGCAATTGTCTTGCCCTCTAATAATGAAAGGTTACAATCATCCTGATAAAATAATCTTGGTTCTGCCATTTTGTTTTCCTCCTGTTATAAGTAAACTATTTATATGTAAGGATTGTCCTGTGACTAATCCAACATAACTACATCATCGGAACCTCTGGTAAGTCCTGTGATTCCCGTTCTTGCGAGCTCTAATATTTCATAGCCGCTAAGTAAGTCTATGAATTTATCAAGCTTGTCCTGTGTACCTATGAGCTCAATAATCATAGAGTCATGAGTGACATCAACTATCTTGCCGTGGAAGATCTCAGTCACATTCATAACTGCCTGTCTTTGTGTATCGAGTGCTCTTATCTTTATCATAATAAGCTCCCTGCACACTGAGAGTCCCGGCTCAAGCTTCTTGATATCAAGTACATCCTCAAGCTTCGCCAACTGCTTCTCTATCTGCTCAAGCACCTGCTCATCACCGCTTGCAACAATTGTGATACGTGTGTAGCGCGGATCTGCTGTAACCCCTGAGGAGAAACTATCAATATTAAATCCCCTGCGACTGAACAGTCCTGAAATACGACTGGTCACTCCGGGATTGTTCTCAACTAAAAGAGATAATGCCTGTCTTCTCATCGAAAAACCTTCCTCACAATTTCTATTATTTCTGTTCACATGATGATAATATTACTATAATCTGTATTTGTCAAGCAATATCGTTAATATAACTTAAATTCATATTATCAATAACAATATTTATACATCCATAACCTCGATAAATGCCTGTTTTATAACGTTTTATAGTAAAAGCCGGGCGACATACAATCGCCCGGCTTTAGAATTATCTAATATAATTCTGTTGTAATATATTATAACTGTGGTCCTGCTGCAACAAGTGCTTTACCAGCCTCATTTGTTGTGTATTTAACAAAGTTCTTGTTGAATCTCTCTGCAAGATCTTTAGCCTTTGCCTCCCACTCAGAAGCATCAGCATATGTGTCACGAGGATCAAGGATTCCTGAATCAACTCCTGGAAGCTCTGTAGGAACCTCGAAATCGAACATAGGGATCTTCTTTGTTGGAGCGTTAAGGATAGCACCAGAAAGGATAGCGTCAATGATTCCTCTTGTATCCTTGATTGTGATTCTCTTTCCTGTTCCGTTCCATCCTGTATTTACAAGGTATGCCTTAGCTCCTGACTTCTCCATCTTCTTAACGAGCTCTGCAGCGTATTTTGTAGGATGAAGCTCAAGGAATGCCTGTCCGAAGCAAGCTGAGAATGTAGGTGTTGGCTCAGTAATTCCACGCTCTGTTCCTGCAAGCTTTGCAGTAAATCCTGAAAGAAAGTAGTACTGTGTCTGCTCAGGTGTAAGAATAGATACTGGAGGAAGTACTCCGAAAGCATCTGCTGAAAGGAAGATTACGTTCTTTGCAGCCGGTGCTGAAGATACTGGCTTAACAATATTTGTGATGTGGTTGATTGGGTAAGATACACGTGTATTCTCTGTTACACTCTTGTCCTCGAAATCAATCTTTCCATCATCAGCAACTGTAACGTTCTCAAGAAGAGCATCTCTTCTGATTGCGTTGTAGATATCAGGCTCAGACTCTTTGTCAAGACCGATAACCTTAGCGTAGCATCCACCCTCGAAGTTGAATACGCCGTTGTCATCCCAGCCGTGCTCGTCATCTCCGATAAGAAGACGCTTAGGATCTGTAGAAAGTGTTGTCTTACCTGTTCCTGAAAGACCGAAGAAGATTGCTGTGTTCTCCCCGTTCATGTCAGCGTTTGCTGAACAGTGCATTGAAGCGATGCCCTTAAGTGGGAGGTAGTAGTTCATCATAGAGAACATACCCTTCTTCATCTCTCCGCCGTACCATGTATTGATGATAACCTGCTCTTTTGATGTGATGTTGAATGCAACACATGTCTCTGAGTTAAGACCTAACTCCTTGTAGTTCTCAACCTTAGCCTTTGAAGCATTGTATACTACGAAATCAGGCTCGAAGTTCTCAAGCTCCTCTGCTGATGGCTGGATGAACATGTTTGTTACGAAATGAGCCTGCCAAGCAACCTCAACGATGAAACGAACTGCCATACGTGTATCCTTGTTTGCTCCACAGAATGCATCTACTACGAAAAGCTTCTTGTTGCAGAGCTCCTTCTTAGCAAGATCCTTAACTGTTGCCCAAACATCCTCTTTCATTGGATGGTTGTCGTTTGGATACTCAGGTGTATTCCACCATACTGTGTCCTTAGAATTCTCGTCCATAACGATATATTTATCTTTAGGAGAACGTCCAGTGTAGATACCTGTCATAACGTTAACTGCACCAAGCTCTGTCTCCTTACCAACCTCGTAACCCTCAAGGCCGGCTTTTGTCTCTTCCTCGAATAATGTCTCGTAAGAAGGATTGTGAACGATCTCTGTTGTTCCGGTAATGCCATACTTTGTTAAATCAACATTTGCCATTTTGAATAAACCTCTTTTCTATAAATTATGGATTTACATCCATTTCTTTTGTTAGTATATATGTTTGTTAAAAAAAAATCAATATCTACTTTTCAATTTACACTTATTTCACACTTTTTCGACATGTATAATATATTTCCCACACATCAGCCTTTCGCATATCTGGTGAGGAACTGCCTGGTACGCTCCTCCTTCGGATGGTCAATCACCTCATGTGGGTCGCCATGCTCAACAATCACACCACCGTCCATGAAGATCACCTGATCCGCAACATCACGCGCAAAGGCCATCTCATGCGTGACAATAATCATTGTGGTATTCTGCTGCGCAAGGGAACGTATGACCTTAAGCACCTCTCCGGTAAGCTCCGGGTCAAGAGCTGAAGTAGGCTCATCAAAGCAGAGTATATCAGGCTTAAGTGCCAGTGCCCTTGCTATAGCTACACGCTGCTGCTGTCCACCTGAGAGCTGATGCGGATAATGGTTCATCCTCTCAGCAAGCCCCATTCTGTCCAGAAGCTCCTTTCCATGCTCATCAATACGTGTAAGGATTGCTTTTTTATCCTTTTTAAACTCAGCTGTCTCCTGTGCCAGAAGGCGCTCTGCCAGAGTGACATTCTCAAGTGCCGTGTACTGTGGAAAAAGATTAAACTGCTGAAACACCATACCAAAATGCAGCCTCTTTTTGCGAAGCTCGGCGTCTTTATCCTTGCCCGCTTCGGAAGCATCAAAAAGAGTCTCACCATTTACAATAATCTGGCCACTGTCAGGCCTCTCAAGGAAATTGAGACACCGTAACAGTGTAGTCTTTCCTGAGCCTGATGAACCGATTATGGCAAGAGCATTGCCCTCCTCCATGGAAAAACTGACATCCTTAAGTACGTTAGTCCTTCCAAAGTGTTTTTCTATATTTCTAACCTCTAAAATTGCCATGTCTTCCTCCTACCTGAAATAATCCAGCTTTTTCTCGATATAATTAAATAAAAGTGTAAGGATTCCGACAAATACGAGATAAAATACACCTGTATAAAACAGCGGCCATGTAAGTCCGTCAGACTTCATAAACGCCGCTCCCGCAAAGGTAAGCTCGTATGCCGCAATAATTCTGGCAAGAGAAGTATCCTTTACCAGAGTGATTATCTCATTTGACATAGGCGGAACAACACGCTTGATCATCTGAAGCAGAGTGATTTTAAAGAAAATCTGCTGCTTTGTCATGCCTAACACCTGTCCTGCCTCTCTCTGACCGGCCGGAACACCCTCTATGCCACCTCTGAATATAACAGAGAAATAACATGCATAGTTGATGACAAACGCTACAACCGTCGCTGTAATACGTCCGGTCTCGTCACCACTCCATATAGCCTGATGAAGCCACAAACCCGGTCCGTAGAATATAATGATAAGCTGAAGCATAAGCGGTGTGCCGCGGATAACCCATACAAACACATTCATGACAGCCTTTACAGGCTTAAACCTGCTCAAAAGCCCAAATGCAAATATAAGCCCCAGTGGCAGTGAAAATATAAGTGTCAGTATAAATATTTCAAAGGTGGTCCACAGACCACTCATTAGTGCTTGTGTAACATTCCAGAACATTTTATTTCTCCCGCTCAACAACTACCTGTGCATTGTTACAGTATGCATTTGTGCATTCCATAGACTTTGTAACCTCATCTGTGAGTGTCATGCCATTCCAGACAACGTCAATCTTCTTTGAATCAAGCTCCATAACCTTGTTGTCCCAGTCGATAACTACAAATTCAACATCCACTCCGAGCTTCTCACCGACAAGTCTAGCCATATCTGCATCAAAGCCAATCCATTTGTCATCCTTATCCTTGTAATCCATAGGCTCAAACTCTGTGATACCGACAATCATCTTGCCCTGTGACTTGATATAATCCACATCACTATCGCTGTCAGACTGCTTGAACTCGCAAGGCTCCTGCTCAAGAAGTGAATCCTGTACTCCGTATTTCTTTGCAATCTCCTGCGCGCTGCCGTCAGCATATGATTCTGCGAATACACTGTTGATATATGAAGCAAGATCAGAACCCTTACGGCATCCGACACCATACTTCTCTGATGTAAGCTCTGTTGTATGTACTAAATCAGGGTAGCTTGTGCCCTCTCCAATCATGGCTCCTGCCATTAAAAGGTCTATGATTGCCGCATCAGATGTACCTGATTTAACCTCCATAAGCGCATCAGCCTGTGATGAAACCGAATTGTAATTAAAGCCCTTTTCCTTTGCCACAGCCTCTCCTGCTGAGCCTGCCTCAACTGCGTAGGTCATGCCGTCGCCCTTTTCGCTTTTTTGTGTTCCTGCACCCTTGCTGCCACCACAGGCAGTCATTGAAAGTGCTAAAGTTGCTGTCAAAAGAAGTGCTAATCCTCTTCTCATACTCATTTCCTCCATATGTTAAATAATCATTGTAATTATTCAAAATCATCCAATAACTACAACCTTTTAACATATTAGCAAATTATCACGCTAAAGTAAAGAGGAATTATCCACCAAATCAACAGTTATGTTCTTCCATTTTATACAAGCCCCAGACTTTTAATTATATAAAGCCAGAGTGTCAGCGTAAACGCACTGAGCAGTGTCGTGAGCATTATCGTGGTCGATGAAATAACGCCCTCATGCCCCATGTTCCTTGCCATCACAAAGCAGCTCACTGTAGTTGCTGAGCCAAGCATCACAAGAATTGCAATAAGCTCACTGTCCCTGAACCCGAAGGCTACCGCAATAGGAAGAAATACAGCCACAAAGCCCACAAGCTTGATAAATGTGGCTGCAAATGCAGGCTTCGCCTTTGCTGATGCTTTTTTCAAATCAAAGGTGGCACCCATGGCCATAAGTCCCATAGGCGTTGCCATATTGCCAATGCTCGTCACAGCCTTTGCCGGTATTCCCGCAAACGGCAGGCCTATAGCCGACCACAGAAGTCCTGCAACAATTCCTAAAATAATAGGATTGGTCACTATTCCCTTAAATGTCTTTTTGAGCACTGCCTTGTCTATGCCATTTTGCCCCGGCTTAAAAAATGAAAGCACTATAACAGCCATCACGTTGTAAAGCGGTACGCTTCCTATAATCATGACTGGTGCCATGCCTGCGTTTCCATAAATGTTCTGGATAAAAGCTATTCCAAGCAGTGCCGCACTGCTTCTGTATGAGGCCTGTATAAACTCGCCCCGTATGGATTTATCCCTCCACAGACAGGAAACAAGTGTTGATATTGTAATGCTTATCAGCGTAACCACAAAGCAGAATACTATAAATTTAATGTTCCAAACCCTTGAAAAATCAACTGCCGCAAGATCACTAAACAGTAAAAAAGGTAAAGGTATCTTAAACACAAACTTATTCATCCTGTTTGCAAAGTCTTCGTCCAAAATCCCCACCTTGCGAAGAAAAAGTCCAAACACCATCATCAGAAAAATAGGTCCTGTGGCATTTAGACAAAACATTAAATTTTCCATCTCAAATTAAGCCTCCGTCATATCAGTAATCTGTAGTTTGTAATTATACTATTTTATACATTCCAGCTATCACAATAAGCTTTGAACTTAGATATGTCAACCTTTTATTGCACTGTAGATTATTTTAAAAAATTATGGTACACTTATCGCATATTTTATTTAGGAAGGAATTAAACGGTTTGAAAATTCTTATTTTATCCTGTGACACCGGCGAGGGACACAACAGTGCCGGTAAAGCTATAAAAGAAGCGGCAGAGCATAAAGGACATTCTGTGACAATGATAGATATGTTTCTCTTATCGGGTAAAGGAACATCGCACGCAGTATCAGGAGCATATATAGGCATTGTAAAGCATATTCCGTTTTTCTTCGGACTACTCTATAATGTTGGCATGCTGATATCGAGTGATAAACGTAAATCCCCTGTCTATTTTGCCAATGCCCTGCTTTGTAAAAAGCTATCAGCATACATTGAATCAAACGGCTTTGATGCTGTCGTCACACCTCATCTGTACCCTGCTGAGACCCTGAGCTGCATGAAGCGAAAAAATCTGCTTCATATCCCTGCCGTCGCTGTGGGAACCGACTACACCTGTATCCCATTCTGGGAAGAGACAAATATGGATTATTATGTTATTCCACACGATGATCTGACCGATGAATTTGCAAAACGTGGTATTCCTGAAAACAAGCTGCTGCCATTAGGCATCCCGGTACGACAGGCCTTCTGTACAAGGACTGCTAAAGCTGCTGCAAGAACAAGATTACATCTGCCATCCGATGTGCCTATCTTTCTTGTGATGAGTGGCAGCATGGGTTTTGGCAAGCTTGCTGTCTTTGCCGCAGAGCTTGCAATAAGATGCCATAATAATGAGCATATTGTAATCATTTGCGGCAACAATACTAAAATACAACGCATACTGCAAAATGAGTTTAAGTTCAACAAACGTGTACACGTAATAGGCTACACCAATCAGGTTTCACTTTTCATGGATGCCTGTGATGTAATCTATACAAAGCCCGGCGGCCTCACATCAACTGAGGCACTGGTAAAAAATATACCGATTGTACACACTGCTCCAATCCCTGGATGCGAGGCAGCAAATGTTGCATTTTTCAAAAAACGTCATCTGTCTGTCTCATCAAAGCGTCTGTCAAAGCAGATTGAGCTTGGGAAAATAATGATAGAAAATAAAGAGCTAAATGCAGAAATGATACGTGCACAGCGCCGTGAGCGAAAGCCCTATGCTGCCATACAGATTGTTGGTCTGCTTGAAGAACTAACTCACACTGATACAACTGACTAACTATAAAACCATGTAACTATAAAACTATAAGGAAATTATCATGCCATATTTTTTATTTACACTCTTAGGCTTCGTACTCGGAAGCACTCTCTTTGCTTACTGGATACCAAAACTATTAAAAAACATTGATATCTGCACACTTCCCGATGACCACAATCCGGGTGTGAGCAACGCATTTATGTATGGTGGCTTTTTATGCGGAATACTATCACTCATATGTGAGCTTGCAAAGGGATTTATCCCGGTGTATCTTGGTCAGAAATGCTTAGATATAAACTCACTTCTGTTTGTACCTGTTTTAGTTGCACCTGTCTTTGGACATGCATTTCCTTTTTTACAAAAACAAAAAGGCGGTAAAGCTATTACCGCCTCCTTCGGAGTCCTTTTGGGCCTGTTTCCGGAATTGCATCCGGCTGTCTATCTAGCATTTTTCTTTATATTCTTTTCAGTTGTAGTAATAATAAATCCACATTCGCTCAGATCTATTCTGACATTTGGTTTTTTTGCATTCAATGTCCTTTTGACTATAAAAACAGCCTCAATCCAGATTGGCTGCTTCATAATAGCAGGGATTGTGATATACAGACACCTGATAAAGCACAATAACGGACCGGTAAGGATAAGTATACTGCATCAGCGGTAATTATGGTATCTGCTTTTACTCATTGATTTTGCTTCTTACATAACTGTTTATTTTCATACATATAGGAATCAGCCCTATCAAATAATATTTGTAATGTACTCTCCTTACAATCCTCCGATATCGCCCATCCGCAAGCGTAATCAATGGGAACAGGCTGTATTATTTATACAATCGTTGCATATACTGTCGGATGGATAGGAGGAACAAGTTCTATCCTTCACGGAATTATTGCAGCCATATTTCAAATAGCTTTGGCATTTATAATTTGGGGAGGCTTCATGCTTCACTATCGCAATGATGTCAGAAAAATGAATGAAAAAATCAAGGAATTATAGACTTATTCATGGAATTTAAATCCAAAGGAAGAGAGGGCTCATTGTCCCTCTCTCTTCTCAATCAACTGCCTGTAAAATAAATAATTTCTTGTAAAAATAATTCCCGCTGATGCCAGTGCCAGACCCAGCCCGGAATAAAAAATGCCGGCAATCAGCAGCAACGTTTTTTTTCTTTACACAAAATTTATCTTTCATCTGCGTTCTCCCTATACTCTCTTAAATACTCCATTTACATAATTCGTTTCCCATCATATGATTATCTTAAGCTATTTCTTTTTTCATTGCCTTGTAGCCAATTAATACTGTCCACACATATGCACAGGTTTTTGGAATCATCAGCATGCCGATCATCGGAATTACATCAGCCAGCAGTACAACCGGAATATAAAATGCAAAGCTCAGGACGATTGTCAGCCACATCCAACGAAAAGAGCTATCATTATTTTCTTTTGCACTTTTATAGAATAAAACTATGATAATTAATCCCATCAGTGCAAACGGAATATTTCGGTAAATTCCCCATGAAAGCGGAGAATCTGCACTGAGCCAGGCATTCTGAGGCATCATACACAGAACAATTCTTAATCCTGCAAGACCATAAATAGCTGCTGTAGCTGCTTTATAGCCTTTAATCTGATAACGCTCACGCCATATATGATAGAGAACAACATAAAAAATAGTCATAGTGACAGAGGTTATCCACTTGCCTAACCCAAGCTGTACAGTAAAGTTCTCAAGACCTGTTGTACAAAGCGCTGCAGCACGAGGAATCAGATGGAATGCATCTCCACCTCCTAAAATAACTGCCATAATTCCAAACATGGTAAACTGACGGTTTCCTTTGCTTTTTCGAATCATTAAAATTCCGATTGTGATTACCGAAAACAAATATACGGTATCAAATATAGTTTCTACAATTGCCTGCATAATAAAAATCCTTTCTACTTAGATATATCTTTAAACGTATAATTGAACATCGTTCATTTTGTTTCAAAAATTTTCCCACACTCTAATGTGGGAGAATTTTAATATAATGTTTTGTTAATCAACATCAAAATCGAAGACGGATTATAATCCTGACGAATCATTGATACCAATATTAAAGAAAATAATATATCTGCAAACTGTTTTTCCGTGAATTGTTCATCAAATACATCTGGACGAATCTTAGGATCATTCTTTAATATATCACACAATCCATTAAGAATATGCCCCCATGTCTGCAGCATTTTCTTCTTTCCATCCGTTTTTTCATCCTTCATAAATCCAATCGAATGCAGAGAAAAGAAGCCCGGAAATTGCTCATTTCCATATTCCAGTCTTTTATAAATCCATGAGATACAGGCAGCAACATCTTTAAATGCCTGCTCATCCTCAGGGTTAAAAAAGATTTCACGCCAAATACTCTCAATTGTATCCCCAAGCAAATCGGCCTTGGATTCATAGTAATTGTAGATTGTCCCCGCCGAAACAGAACATCGGGATGCAACAGCTCGTATGCTTACAGCAGTCCATCCGTTTTCTTTTATCAGTTCTCTGCTTGCAGCTAATATGTCTTCTTTTGAAGTTGCAAGATGGTTCACAAGTTCACTCCTCTCCAATGTAATGTCATTAAGTTATTCCATCAAATGAACGGTGTTCATGTTTAAAATATACACCGTTCATTTTATTTTGTCAATAACTTTTTTAGGAAGCCCTGATACATTTATTTGGCTTCAATAAAAATGGTGTATGCCATACTCACTAAGTATAACATACACCATTAATATTTAATTATTTTCTATATTTATCATCACCTGACAACCATCATCCGTCCATACTTTAAGAACAGCCGGCTCTTTCGATTTGATATCCTTCCATCGAACTGCTGCCAGAGCGCTTCCATCAAATGTTGTTACTGAATCAGAAAAATAGTCCTCCTCACTAGAAGGATTAGCTGTACCAAATCCTTCCAGCACACCATTTCCTACAACACTAGCATGAAGCAGTCTTTTTTCAGCATGCTGTGAATTAATTGTGCCATTATCATCTACAAGCCATATCTTGATATATGCTATATTCCTCTCATTCTCAGTTACACGACACACTTTTAGCTTTGTTACTGATTTTGCTGTAGAAAGCTCATATTCACCCAGTTTCCTATCTTTCTGATATGCAACTGCCTTTAAAGTTCCCGGTTCATATGGCACTTCATAAGATGCTGTAAAATGATTTTCTCTTCCTGCCGGTTTTCTTCCAAGCGATTTATCATTCAGAAAAAGCTCTACTTCATCACCTGATGAATAAACATCCACATTTGCCGTTGTCCCTTCAAATCCCTTCCATGTCCAGCTACTGATGTTATCCTTAAACATCCACGCAGTTTTACCAGCTGTCTGTCCTGCGTGTTCAAGTCTCTCGACCGCAATATATGGTTTATCTGTCAGACCATACACTATTTTCCTAAAATAGCTGATTGGTCTTCGATTTCCAATCAAATCAATATCCCCGATATATCCCAGTCTCTCAGGATAAATACTTGTGAAATTGGCATTTCCATCATAATGGAATATTCCTACACCAGCCTCGCCTATATAGTCGTAACCGGTCCATGTAAAGTCTCCAATTACGTGTGGATAAGTTTCAACAAGCTTCCAGAGATTTTCTATGTCAGCCGGATATGTTTCCGTACCGAGGACCGTTTTAGCAGGATGTAGTTCATGCTCCAGCGCATATCTTCCACTTAAATAGTTGAGTCCTGTTATATCGCAGCTTTGCGAACATTCTTCCAGTGCTTCTGAAACAAGCGGATGCTTTGCAAAAAACTCTCCTTTTTCACCTGACATCAGACTCATAAAACTGTTTAAGGCATTGCTTCCACCTCCGCTTCCACTTCCATGTGAATCCATTCCAAATTTTTCTGCAACATCCCTCATAATAAAGCCAAGACGCCTGCCTGCACAGTTTAATCCATTCAATGCATTCGTTGTATATCTGGTATTATCGAGCTCATGGAATTTATTGCATAGCATTCTGTTTATCCAGGCTCCCTGCTTAGTTCCTGCTTCCTGTATCTCATTTCCAACTGAATAAATAATAACCGATGGATGATTATAGTCTTTTTCAACCATATGATTAATCCACTGATTATATTCATCTTCAAAAATATCGGAGAAATCATATGTATTTTTTTCCTTGTCCCACATATCCGTCAGCTCGTCCATAACCAGCATTCCAATATGATCACACGCATCAAGCATTGCTCTGCTCATTGGGTGATGTGCACTTCTTATAGCATTAAAGCCCGCTTCCTTCAATCTCTTGCAACGGTACCATTCTGCCTCCTTAAATGTCTCAGCACCTATCACGCCATTATCATGATGTATACAGGTTCCTCGCAGCTTAACTGTCTCACCATTTATCTGTAATCCACGTACAGGATCTAGCGCCAATACACGTATTCCAAAATTAGAAACTGCTTCATCACATATTTTATCATCAAACTTTGTCGTTATATGACACTCATATAAAGCCGGCTGTTTTGGACTCCATTTCTTCGGATGTTCAATCGGTATTTGTACACGCACTGTCTGCATTTGCTCTGAGCGAAATACTACTCTTTGTGTATCCGATGCAGTTTTCTGCCCATCTTTTTTTATCTCAATCAGACATTCTGCCTCTAATCCATGTCCAATAATGTTTTTCAACTGCGCACACACCTCTATAACCGCCATGTCATCATTCACTGACAATGTTGTAATACGCAGCTTATCATGTGAAATATATACATCTTTTCCGGTCCACAGATTGACATCTCTGTAAATTCCTGAGCCTGAATACCATCTGCTGTTAGGCTGTTTACTGTTATCGACATCTATTCTTATAATATTCTCATGCTCATAGCTTATCCATGGCTTTAAGTCAACCGAAAAACCCATATATCCATTACGATTCACTGCCGCTAGCGATCCATTAATCCAGACTCTTGCAATTCCATAAATTCCTTCAAATTCCAGAAATACATCCTGCTTTTTCCACTCATTTTGAGCCATAAATTTTTTTTCATATGTATACACACCTCCTGGATAAAATCCACTCTGTGCTCCTGAAGGACAGTCCTTATCTCTTTTTTCACGAATCATTGCATCGTGAGGGAGTGTAACATCAACTGCATTACTGTTCCCATAAAAAGCTTTTAATCTGTCAGCCTGATCTGCTTTTTCAAATGTCCAGTCCTCATTAAAATTATGACACTGCATACTTCATTCCTCTTTCAATCTGTTAGTCTGCTTGTTCTGCTCTTTCCATGTCAATTCTCTTATTTTCCTTTTCCACCTTCATTAAACCAAGAAGAATAGTAATTACGACGCCAAGAATTACAGGGATTGTGATATACATACTGAAAATCATATTTGTAGCTGCTACGGTCTGAGTTGCAGCTTTTCCGGCATATCCTGCTGCATGCAATAGCCAGCCTACAGCCGCAGTACCAATTCCACCACCAACTTTTACTCCAAGTGATGAACAGCTAAACATCATTCCATCAATATGTACCCCTTTCGTACGATAGGTATATCCACTGATTTCAGCAATCAGGGCATTTAATGTTCCCGACATTGTTCCGGCAAATGTTCCCTTAAGGAACATAAAAAGTAACATCATCGGTAAATTCTTCTGCATCGCAAAAATAATTAGAAATATTCCTAAGATATCACTGATTACATATCCCCAGAAATTAACCTTTTGCATGCTTCCGGTCTTCTTTACAAGAATTGGAGTAAAAATAAGTGCAATTATTACAGGGAACATCTTCATCATTGAGAACAATCCAAGTAATGAACCATTTCCAAGTACATGTTTCATAAAGTAAATAGCTGAACCTGTTGTAAGATTACTCATGAAATAATAAACAATATAAATTGCTACAATTAAAATATAGTATTTGTTACTTATAAGTAACTTCAAAGACTCAACAAAACCTATTTTGTCATCCTTCGGTTTTTGTGTATCCTCAACTGCTGCACTACTTTCTTCCGGTAACTCCTTAACACACAGGCAGCTTATTGTGTTGACAACAAGTCCGATTACACCACATATAACAGCAACCATACGCCATCCTGATGCTCCACCGCCAAAGGCATCAACTGCACCTGTTACTGCAAATCCCATTACAATATTTGTGACAACTGCAAACATGAAACGTATTGATCCAAGCTGAACCCTTTCATTCTTGTTTCTGGTAATAAGAGCTGATAATGCTGAATATGCTATTCCGTTTGCTGTATAAAAGATAGCATTGAGTGCTGTATAAAATGCGAAGAAATACGCATATTGTGCAGTTTCACTCATTCCACCCGGAATTGAAAACAACAGCACCAGACAAAGTGATACGCCTATCTGTGCATACAGCATCCATGGTCTTGCCTTTCCAAGCTTTGACTTAGTGCGATCGATTAAATTTCCAAATATCACATCTGAAATTCCATCAAGAAATTTCGATACCAGCATTAAAGTTCCAATAATTCCTGTGTTAAGCCCCATTGTATCAGATAAATATAAAAGGACAAAGCTTGATACAAGTCCATAGCTGGTATTTGAAGCCAGGTCTCCTGCTCCATACGCTATCTTCTGATACCATTTCAGGTATTTCTTTTCTGTTTCCTGCATAATAAATGCAACCTCCTTTTTCCTGTTAACAATAATAGTTTGTATTGTATTTTTCATAAACGCTTATGTTTTGTATACTGTTACTTTAATAAATTATTGCTTACAATTCTATAACATATGTGATAAAATATCAGTTGGTTTTTATCATATTCGTGGATAAGGAGAAAAATATACCATTATGACCTCATCATATACTGTCAAAAATATCATAGAGCAGGATAATATAAACAGTACAATCAATTCATACATCAAAATACTTACACCAATACAGTTCACACTCGAAACATGTAACAGAGCTAACGATGACAAATATCTAAATTTTTTAATGACCTCACCACGTGAAAATACATTTTACAACTTCAAAACAGAAAAGGAAATCAATCATTTTAATATGAGGCCTCCACATATTCATGATTTTTACGAACTTCTTATTGTATTGGATGGCGAAATCCATCAGCTGATTGAAAAGACTGATTTTGTGTTCCACAGTGGAAGCTGTTGCCTGATGAACCACAATATAGTACACAAAGAAATTTTTTCTTCCGATGCAACTCTTTTGTTTATCGGAATGTCAAAAGAGCTTGTCCAACAGCTTTCAGAAGATGAACCAAAAGTTTATTTTCCGGATATAGAAAGACCCGGTCATAACCCTATTCTTAGGTTTCTTTCAGATAATCTCGATAATCCTGACACAAAGGAATATCTTGATTTTATGCCATCGCTCAACAACAAAGACTGGCACCATACTCTCCACGCCATAACTGACAATATACTTCGTGCCATTATGTTTCCAAAGCTTGGTTCTACTTATGTCATCAAAGGAATGCTTTTAGAATTGTTTGATTATCTGTCCAATCCAGAACACTTTCACTTCACTCCCGTCCATGTAGAAGCAGACAATGATTTTCTTCTATTCACACACATAAGTCACATTTTAGAGGACACCAATGGACGCATTACACGTTCTGAGCTTGAACAATTATTAAATTACAGTGGAAATTATTTAAACTCTATAGTTAAGAAATATACAAATTCATGCCTATTCGATTACAGTCAGACTTTCTGTATGAAAAGAGCGGCTGCTCTCCTGCTTGAAACGACCGCTTCTATATCTGAAATTATGGATGAACTGCATTTTACGAATACAACACATTTTTATAAGTGCTTCAAAGAACATTATCATATGACACCGAAGCAATATAGGATTTCGATGAAAATAAAACTTGTGCCATAGTTGCAAAATGTTCCTCATCCTGTATCCTTCAGCCAGATTTTTTGTGAATATTCAATTTTTTCAAAATCCATATAAGCATTCTTTAAAAGCATTTATTAATACTTAATCCTAAAATAATCCAAATACGCTTTATACTTGTCCTGCGCGGTCAGGCAGGTATCTGTCAGATATCCTTTTTCGTTGTCCCATTCCTTCAATCCACGATAATAGAACATTTTCAAATTATCCTCAATGATAAACGGAACAATATTGTATTTTAGACACTCTTTAAACATAGTCAATCTGCCCACACGACCGTTTCCGTCCTGGAACGGGTGAATCCGTTCAAACTTCACATGAAAGTCCAGAATATCCTCAAAATTCTTTTCTTCTTTGGCATTGTATTCCGCCAGCAATGCCTTCATTTTATCGGCAACTTCTTCCGGAAGGGCTGTATCCATGCCACCGACTTCATTCGGAAGTTTCTTATAATCACCAACAGCAAACCAATCTTTTCTGGAATCGCTGGTGCCATTCTTCAAAATCAAGTGAAGTTCTTTGATGAATTTCTCCGTCAAAGCTGCTTTTGCATGATCAATAATCATGTCGATACAACGAAAGTGATTTGCCGTTTCAATCACATCATCCACATTCAGCACCTCTTTTTCTACGCCAATAGTATTGGTTTCAAAGATATATCTGGTTTGATCATGTGTCAGACGGCTTCCTTCCATATGGTTGGAGTTGTATGTCAAATCAATCTGTGTCTTATGGTATATTCCACCGGAATATTTACTTGCCTTTTGCTCTTTCAGAATATCCAACAGCGTAATCGGTTCTTCTTTTCTTTTGTTAATGCGCTCCGGTTTCTCTGCGTTTTCAGGAAGGTTCCATGTCTTACCTGTAAGAAATGCACCGTTCACACGCCCCTTAGCACAGTAATTTCTAACACTGCGCTCTGACATATTCCATTTTTTTGCTATTTCAGCAACTGAAAGATATCGCATCTATTATCCTCCGCCATAAATTATATTAAATAACCTTGTTAATCTATTATATAGTATACCACATTATCGGCAAAAACATCAGTATATTTTAATCTAAATTATTATATTTTTGCCGTTAAAAATCTATTTCTCAAGTCAGAAAGCCGGACTGTCAAGCGGCTGTTTCATATATTGCGGGATACAAGAAATCTGTTTTAATAGCGTTGACAAATGTGTAAAATGAAACGCTACATTGAATGCTGCGCAAAAGTCACCTCGAAAATCGTTCCCCCGGTCTTGCCTGATTTAATACAAATACTGCCATCATGTACTCTAACGATTTCACGGACAAGAGCAAGTCCGAGTCCTACGCCACCCAGCTCCCGGCTTCTGGATTTATCCACACGGAAGAATGGCTCGAACACTCTCTCCCTAAGCTCCTTTGGTATTCCGCTTCCCGTATCTTCTACAGACAGATAAACATGCTTGTTTCTCTGATATGCGGTTACTGTAACCTGTCCGAGCGGATGATTATATTTGATGGCATTCTCAACCAGATTGTATACAAGCCTGTAAATAAGGATATCACTGCCTATCATAGTGGCATCCTCACATTTTCCAATCAGCTTTATATTCTTTTCCACGGCAAGAGGCTCAAGGTCTGCCAAAACCTCTTCAACAATAGCATCCAATATAATTTTATCATCCCTTCCCACCGACTGAAGCTCACTCATGTCTAGAAGAGTCTTTACCATCCTGTTTAATTTATCATTTTGTTCCGTAACCATTTTTATGGTCTGCAAAGTGTCTGCATCATTTCCCGGGTGAGAGGCCGAATTATATAAATCAAGCTGTACCTGCATTAGCGCTAATGGAGTTCGCAGCTCATGTGCTGCATTTGCAGTAAACTGTCTCTGTATCTCAAATGCATCCGACAGACGCTCAAGCATCTTATTATAAGAAATACCCAGCTGGTTCAGTTCCTTAACATTGTTTTCCTCTATTCTTGAATCAGACAGATTCTGAACCTGTACCTCTTCAATTTTATCTGAAAACTCCCTGATTGGTCTGAGTGCATGCCCGCTTATAAAATAAGTGACGACACCTCCCAAAAGCGCCAGCAAAACCGTGATTATCAGACTGTTTCTTTTATAGTCGGCCTTATTATTGTACACCTGAACCGAAAATTCATCCGCAAACTCATCCCACTTATCGTCCGGTATGCTGATATATATTTCATCTGATTTGTTTCCTTTTTCATCCCCCTGTGACTCTACCGCATCCTGCAAAGAATCGATGTAATGCACACCATTTTTATAGACAAACATAGTCAGGCAGCCACATATAATAGCAATACACAATGTAGTAATGCACGTAAGTCTCCACTGTAACGACATTCTTTTCATCTGTCAGACTCCTCCCGTATTTTATAGCCTTCACCTACCTTGTTCAAAATGGGATCATATCCCAGCTTCGCCTTAAGCTTTTTTCTAAGTGAAGACATATGTACCCTGATTGCTCCACTAAAGCTGTCTGCCGTGGCATCCCACACATGCTCTATCAGCTCCTCCTGGCTCACCGGTCTGCCTATATTGATAAGTAAATATTCCAAAATACCATTCTCTTTTCTTGTCAGTGGAACCGGCTCTCCCTTTGCATATGCCTCGCGTTTAATCGTATCAAACTTTATTTCTCCGCATTTAAGACATATATCATTCTGTACAAATTTCCTTCTTGTCAGGCTTCTGATACGTGCCTCAAGCTCCTGCAGATGGAATGGTTTTTCCATGTAATCATTTGCACCTGCATCCAGTCCCTCTACCTTATCAGCAATCTGACCTCTTGCAGATAATATCAAAACCTTAGTTTCATCATTGTATTTTCTAAGCTCCTTAAGAAGCTCCATGCCATCCATCCCCGGCAGATTCAAATCCAAAACTATCAGATCATAATTCTCCGACAGTATACATTCAAGAGCCTCTTTCCCATCATAACAGGTATCCACCTCATAACCGGCAGCATACAGACTCTTTGCAACCATATCACATATTTGTTTCTCATCCTCAACAATTAATAATCTCAAAATTTTCTCCTGCTTCTTAACAATAATTTTACAACCTATATTGTATAATACCAAAGTCAGCTGGTCAACAATACAATAAAAAGGAGCAACATTATGTTGAAATACCAAAAAACATGTCAAATCATTCTGCTTATCCTTGGTGTATCCATGATAAGCTATGGTGCAGTCAGAGGTGAGGCGGCTACCGTGCTTGGTAAAGCAATAAAACTATGTCTGGAGTGTGTCGGAATTGGATAAGAAAAAGAAATTACTATCAAAAAAGCTGGCAAAAATACGTGGATGGATACAGGCCGCAGCAACGCTGCTGACCAATATTCATATTCCGAATTTATTTAAGGGTAAAATATATCAGGGCAATGCAAAAACAGTATGTGTACCCGGATTAAACTGCTACTCCTGCCCTGCCGCGACAGGAGCCTGTCCAATAGGGGCATTTCAGGCAGTCGTCGGATCATCAAAATTTAAGTTTTCATACTACATAACCGGATTTTTTATTTTACTCGGTGTAACTCTCGGCAGATTTATATGTGGTTTTTTGTGCCCATTTGGATGGTTTCAGGATTTACTTCACAAAATACCTGGAAAGAAATTATCCACAGCCAAATTAAAGCCTCTTAGGTACCTAAAATATGTCATTCTTATTGTTTTCGTTATACTTCTTCCGATGCTTATAACGAACTCTATAGGAATGGGAGACCCGTTCTTCTGCAAATATATCTGTCCTCAGGGTGTTTTAGAGGGTGCTATACCGTTATCTATTGGAAATGCTGCTATCCGTTCTGCGCTTGGAAAGCTTTTTTCTTTCAAGTGTATGATTTTAATTGCAGTGATTGTACTAAGTATCTTATTTTACAGGCCCTTCTGTAAATGGATTTGTCCGCTTGGAGCAATCTACTCATTATTTAATAAGGTCAGCCTGCTCAAAATCACCGTTGATAGCAGCAAATGTGTCGGATGCGGTCAATGCGCAAAGGCATGTAAGATGGATGTGGATGTGTGTAAGACGCCGGATCACCCCGAGTGCATACGCTGCGGTGCCTGCATAAATGCCTGTCCGAAGGATGCCATCTGCTACCGGTTTATGGGAAAAGCATGTCAAAAAAATGACAACAGATAGCTATTAAACATTTTACTATTATTTTTAAAGGAGAAATTACTCATGAAAAACAAATTATCATTTATTTCTATTTTTACACTCTGCATAGCATTATCACTTACAGCATGCGGTGGAAAGCAATCTTCCACAACAGATTCTAAGAACACTCAGACTGAAGCCGGCTCAGAAGCATCCGGCAAATCAGATTCCAGGCTTGATGATTTATATCAGCAGGAAAATCAGCTTTTTGCAGATCACACTAATGTGTGGAACAAGGCATTTGGCATGATGAACAAAAGTGACGCCGATCCAAACGGAAATTATGCTGATTATCTTGCCGGTACCGTAGAATCAAACAAGGATTCATTCACAGACGATGAGCTTAAAACACTTAATGAGGATATTGAAACCATACGAAAAATCGAGGAACAGATAGCAGAGCTTGAAAACAAAAATACATCATCAGACGATAACAAGAAGGACAGCTCTAAAGCCTCATCTGTATTCAGTAATTTTTCCGGTGAGGATTTTGATGGCAATAAGGTTGATGACAGCCTGTTTTCCGGTAATGCAGTAACAGTCGTCAATTTCTGGTTTACCGGCTGCAAACCATGTGTCGCTGAATTATCCAAGCTTAACGAATTAAATGATGCTATCAAATCAATGGGCGGAGAAGTTGTTGGCATCAACACTGAGACCTTCGATGGCAATAAAACAGCAATCAAAGAAGCTGCCTCTGTTCTTGAAAGCCAGGGTGTCAAATATCGTAATCTGTCAATTGACTCCTCTAGCGCTGCCGGTAAATATGCCTCAGAAATCATGGCATTTCCAACAACTATACTTGTTGACAGAAATGGCAATATTGTAGGCGAACCAATGCTCGGCGGAATTGATAACAAGGACAACTATGATGCCCTTATGAAGCAGATTCAGTCTGTAATTGATGCAGACAGCACAAATAAATAGAGGTCTACATATTGCCCTGAAATAGCCTCCATTTTCTGACTTTCTGCACACAAAAAGACGCACGAGGAAACCAGTATCATAAATACTGTTCGTTTCCCCTGCGTCTCTGGTTCTTCCATCTTACGATGTGCCCTTATATCTCTTCATTAAAAATAATACTATTCCTGTAAAAAAACATAACAATGCTATCAACAAAATCCCCAGTAATGGGAATTTAAAAATATATCTCCACGAATCAGTAAAACACTGATGAAAATTCGAAAATTCAAATCCCTGATACATTTTTGCAAACAATGGCATCAGCAAAGAAAGTATTAACCCTGTAATAATGAGCCCTGTCGCAACACATTTCCAAGCTAAATTTTTATTCTCTATTTTAAGACTTTGTTGGCTTTTTGTATTGTTTTCCATCTCTTCATTCATAAGATAATCCAATGAGCAGTCAAAGTATCTTCCAAGCTTAACCATATTCTCCATATCAGGAATCGTTCCCATCTCCCATTTAGAAACAGCCTGTCTGGATACATTCAGTTTTTCTGCCAGTTGTTCCTGTGATAATCCATTTTGTTTTCTTAACTTCTGTAATTTTTCAGCAAATGTCATATCTTGCATCTCCTCCCTCTATATTTATGTATTATTATAATACATTTTTTCATTCATAACATCTACCAACTTGACCTTGCAAATCCGCAATTTGAAATTACTTTACTTGAAATAATACGATTTATGAATAATTTGACTCCAATAAAAATGGTGTATGCCATACCCACTAAGTAATGCATACACCATTAAATTACATTAGAAATTACTTAAACTCAATAATGGAATATTCTATCATTTTTGTAATTTATTTCTATACTCGCTTGGTGTCAATCTATTTTTTTCTTTAAAAACACGATTAAATGTTCTAAGACTTCCAAAACCACTGTCCATCGAGATTTCTGTCAGGGTATCATCTGTAGTTTCAATTCTCTGACAGGCATACCCCAGACGCGCCTCATTCACATATTGATTAAAACTGCTGTGAAATGTCTTTGAAAACAATCTGGATAATGAAAATTTGCTCACGCCAAGGTCATGTGCCATTCCATCAAGCGATATACTCTTATTAAAATTGGCAGAAATATATGATACGGTACGGTATATTATATCATCGCTGCCAATTTTGCTCTTTTCCACCAATTTCATCATCGGAATACATCTTGCTAGTATAATCTGCAAATAAGCTTGAACAACCCATATATCATTCTGCCCGGTATCTACTATGGATTCCACTGCTCTGTACACTTCATCCGGAATAACATCACTTTTTACAACAGGATATTGTGGAGCCTTATTCCGCAGTACATTTTCAAATCTACCAAAAATCATTTGTGGCGCATTAATAAAAACCGCCTCATTGACTTCTGATGAAAACACCTGATAATGATGTATAACATCAGGAAATACTACTCCTATATCACCTGTTTCCATGTGATACAGCTCCTGTCCTACACCAAGCTCTAATGTTCCTTTCGTAACACATACAATTTCCATTGCATTATGCAGATGTGGTGGCTGGTGCCGTGGCTTCCGCTTTACTGCAATAATCTCTTCATTTGTGTTTTCATACGTTAAATGCACTCAGATCATCTCTCCCATATTATACGATAATTATTCAATTCCTTTTTCTCTTCTAAGCTTTTCATTTGCAGCTTCTACATTCATCTTTGAAAGAAGAATTGTAATAAGAATCTCAAATACAAACGGTAACCATAAATACATTACCTGAAGCATAGTAATTGCAGATGTCGGCTGAGTCGCATTTGTACCTACATAACCACTGATTTCAAGCAGCCATCCTACAATAGCTGTTCCAATTCCACCACCAATTTTGATTCCAAGTGATGTGCATGAATACATAGTTCCATCTACTCTCTTTCCCTGAGTCAGGTAAGTATACTCAGAGCACTCGGCAATTACTGCATTCATGTCTCCCTGCCAAGGTCCCTGTCCTAATGCTGCAACTGCAGTAAACAGCATCATCAGTGGAACGCTTCCCATGTATCCTGCTACAATCACAAGTGCTCTTGCTATCGTAGCCAGAATATATCCACGTTTATTAAGCTTATACATTCCTTTCCACTTTCCGACAAGAGTTGGTGTGAAAATAAGTGCTATTATAAGAGGAATATTTACAGCCCATGCAAATACACCAAACAGATTTTTATTCTTAAGAACCCATGTACAATAATAAATACCTGCACCAATCATAGCACTGTATAACTGCTGCAAAATATAAGTTCCACAAATCATCATATAGTACTTATTCTTAACAAGTAGCTTAAATGCCTGAACAAGACCATACTTCTTTTCTTCATCGTTCTCTATTCCGGAGTTAAGCTCCTCTTCCGGAAGCTCCTTAACCGACAATCCTGAAATTGTATTTACTACAAGGCCTATCAAAGCATAAATAATTGCTACGAATCTCCATGCAGCAGCACCTCCACCGCATACATCAACAAATGCAACTGTTATAGACTGAATTATAAGACTTGTTGAAAAGGCAAAAATAAAACGGTAAGAGCCCATCTGTACACGCTCTTTGCTGTTCTTTGTTACCAGCGAAGTAAGTGCAGAATATGCAATATTATTTGCTGTATAAAATACACCATTCAATAATGTATATGCTATAAAGAACCATGCATACTGAGCAGTCCTGCCCCAGCTTGTAGGAATTGCAAAAACTGCTACAAGTGTCAAAGCACAACCTATATAGCCATAAATCATCCATGGCCTTGCTTTTCCAAGCTTTGTATGTGTTTTATCAATAAGTGACCCAAAGAAAATATCTGTAAAACCATCAAATAATTTAGATGCTGCGATTAATGTTCCAACGATTCCTGATGCAAGTCCTATAGTATCTGTAAGATATACCATAACAAAGGATGTCAGGAATGCATATACTACATTTCCTGCAATATCACCGGAACCATAACCAATTTTGTTGTACCACTTTAAGTACGTCTTTTCTTCCATGAAAAACCTCCAATTAATTACTTTATTTTATCTTTAACAGCTATACTAATTTTATATATTTGTGCAAATTTTGTCTATAAACATAATAGGCTGTAATATGCACAAAATGATACTTTTCAAACACTACAGTTTCACAGCTATTTGACTCAATTCCATTTGAAACGTAATCAATACACAATATCATGTTCTAAACATTTTGTCCATAAATGCAAATAGACAAAGCATGCATAAAATGCTATAATTCGAATGGAGGTGTATAATGTATATTAACACGGGATATTTGAATCATTCACATAAAGATTTTAAAGATAAAAGCCGCCCTCTGATTGTAGGAAGCTGCGGAACCTATCGCCTGTCACAGCATCCTAAGATGCCTACATACAGGCCCAGAGGAAGACTGGATTACCAGATTATATACATATCATCCGGTCTTGTTCATTTCCACTTTGACAATCCTGAAAATGAGACAATCATTCCAGCAGGACATATAGTGTTATTTCGCCCAAAAGAGCTTCAAAAATATGAATTTTATGGTAAGGATAAGACTCAGATATATTGGATTCACTTTACCGGAAGCGACGTAAAAAACACTTTAAGAAAATACGGATTTACAGACAATAAAAGAGTCTTTAATGTTGGAACGTCTCTTGAATATGAACAGGTTTTCAAAAGGATTATTACAGAGCTTCAAAGATGTCAGGACAATTATGAGGAAATGCTCATGCTTTTGCTACGACACCTTTTGATTATATTTAACCGTAAAATAACAACTGAGCATGTAATCAGAAATGAATTCCTTGACAGCCAGATGGATACAGCAATTACATATTTCAATACAAACTACAACCGCGCTATCAATGTAGAGGAATATGCTTCATCAATTGGTATGAGCATAAGCTGGTTTATCAGGAGCTTTCGGAAATATACCGGTAATACACCAGTACAATTTCTCACAGCACTAAGGATGACAAACGCACAGGTGCTGCTTGAAACGACATCCTACTCTATAAACGAGATTGCAGGCATTGTCGGATACAATAATCCACTATACTTCAGTCGATTATTCCATAAACAAAAAGGATGTTCTCCTTCTGAATACAGAGCCAGAAATACATAATAAAAAGACAAAAGCAATATTATAATGCCAATTTTTTCACTATACTTATCTTTTTAATGAATGACTAACAGATTGTAAAAGAATAATCCTTATCACTCTCCGCACTGATACGATAATCCTCTTCCACATCAGTTCCCCAGCTGTCGATACCTCCAACACCTCTTACTGCGCCATATATGCATAAAACAGTTCTTCTTGCCGGTGGCAGTTCTTCATGGTGAAGAGCATTTTCAATCTCAGATGCGGTATAAGGCAGACAAGAAAATGCAAATTTTTCATCATTCTTTTCAATGCGCAGTGTCTGTGACGAGCTATCTGTCCTGCTGTTATCAAGAGCTGTATGTCTTGTAATTTCAAGCCACTCTGTATCCATTCTCATACCACATTCCTGCGGAACAAGATATTGTGTAAGACTCAGATCACCGATCTCATAGACGCCTTCTTGTGCACCTGCTTTTCTGTCAGGATATGTTTCCCCGGAGAGTCCCTTATATAAATATTTGTCAGCCAATGTTGGCATAATAAATCTCATTCCAAATACAGGAAATTCAGGTAGCCCCTGTACTCCATTATAATGTACATCCACGCGAATCTTTCCGGACGCATCAACGCTATAGCTCACAAGAACAGTTGTCGCCGGAGTTGTTATGGTCTCGTATGTATATTTTACAATAATTTCATCAGCATAAACATCACCGCCATAGCTGTTATTATCAGGTGCATATGGTTTTTGCTCCTTGCCATCCATGATCACCTGTATTCCCTTACAGTCAATAAACATATCTGCCGAAAGCCAGCTTCCGCTTTTAATATGGAACTTGCTTCCCCTGTCATTATCTGTCAACGCTCTCCAGAAAGTAGGCTTTGGGCAACGATACAGCCACTCATATCCATTTTTAACGATAGATTCCAGTCCACCCTGTGCATAAGAGAAAATATAATCAAAGCCTTCACCATGTACACCTAATGTATAGTCACCATAGACCACTCTTAATTTATCTGTATAAGCCATAGTAATACCGCACTTCCTTCATTGCCGGTTTTTCTTTCCTGTCAGCAAATACAATTCCATTTGCTGAGAATTCATAGTCTGCCGGTTTATCATCAAAATCTCCACCATAGCGTAAAACATCTTTTCCTGTAACGGGATCTTTTACCATAATTGCCTGGTCAATAAAATCCCATATAAATCCGCCATGATACATATCGTATTTGTCAATCAGCTTCATATAAGAGCCAAGTCCACCCATTGAATTTCCCATATCATGCATAAATTCGCATAAAATATACGGTTTTTTCGGACTGTTATTCAAGTATTCCTCTACATCCTCCGGTTTTGCATACATTCTGGTCTCAAAATCAGAAATAGTATCCTCATATGCCCTATTATAATAAGCGCTTTCATAATGAACTAATCTTCCATCCTTCTTTTCGGCAAAATAAACGTTCATTGCCTCAATGTCGTCTCCTGCATAGGATTCATTTCCTAATGACCAGAAAAGGATGGATGTATGGTTTTTAAAAGTTTCGAAATTGTTTTTTGCACGCTCAAGCACTGCATCTCTCCACTGTGGAATAGATCCCGGTACATTGCATGACGGTTCGATTGCCCCAAGTTTTTGGAATGAGCCATGGCTCTCAAGATTTGTTTCTGCCATCACATAAATACCTGCATCGTCGCACATATAGTACCATGGTATCTGGTCAGGATAGTGACAGGTACGCACAGAATTAATATTGTTTCTTAACATACATGATATATCTGCCTTCATGTCTTCTATACCAATACATCTTCCTGTTCTTGCATTCCACTCATGACGGTTTACTCCCGTGATAACAAGACGTTTTCCATTCAAATATATTACTTTATCTATAATCTCTATTCTTCTGAAACCGATATCATAAGGAATTACCTCGGCCAGTGAACCATCCTCTGCTTTAAGCTCAACACAAGCATGGTATAAATATGGATTATGATTGTCCCACAGCTTGACACTTTCCAAGTCAACACAAATCGTGCCTTCCAAATGGTCGTTTTCTTTATTTAACTGTAATGACTTCTCTACTAATATATTTTCTTCTCTGTCTTTTAAAATAAAGCCAGCAGTTACATTCTGACTGTCAGTAGCGGATACCTTCATGCTGACAGATACACTTCCGCTTTCATTATCTTGATTTAACACAGGTTTGAACCATACATCCTCCAGATGAACATCCGGAATTGCCTTCAAAGTAACATTTCTGAAAATTCCAAAAAATCTGAAAAAGTCCTGATCCTCTAAAAATGCCGCCGTGCTCATCTTATGTACCTGCACTGCCAGAACATTTCCCTTTTCCTTAATATATGGTGTCAGATCAAACTCAGAAGGTGTGAAGCTGTCCTCCGCATAACCTATAAACTGACCATTAAGCCACAGATACATAGCTTCTTCTACACCTTCGAAGCATATATGTATTCTTTTTCCACACATGTTCTTATCCAAATCAAAGTATTTGATATAAGAGCCTACCGGATTATACTGTGCTTCTGAGAACATTCCTTCTTCTGCTCCGGTTGCCTCCATACTATATGCTCCTCTGTGGTACTCTTTTCCTTCCCACGGATACATAGTGTTGATGTAACGTATTTTATCATATCCAGCCAGTTCAATATGTCCGGGAACCATAATTTTATCGAATCCGGATGCATCAAATGTTTCCTTATAAAACTCAACAGGTCTTTCCATCACATTTTTGCTGTAAGCAAACTCCCATTGACCATTTAATGACTGTAATAATGGATTTTTTTCTTTTTTCATGTCTGAATAATCCAGATAATAGCAATGATCACTATGTGGTTCCAATTGATTTACCTTAAACACTTCCGGATTATCAAGCCATTTCATATCAGCGTTCATATTTTTCCTCACTTTCCAATTATTAATATATAAAACCGAGAACAATAACTGCTTTGTTATATCTAAGATATAACAAAACCCTTGCAAAGAGCAATGTAATAAATTGTACAAATCATGCACTAAATGATACTGTTATAATTACTGTATTATAAAATGAGGGTCAAAAGGCATCATTGATGCTTGCATGCAATTTAAAAAGCTCCCGTGCATTGCACAGAGAGCTTTTTAGTCTGGTTAGTACAAACATATATTAACACGCGAATTATATGATGACACTTGCTTTCCCTTTTTTTCAAATCTTTGGATTCTTGTAATAACCTGATATTCCATCTGCAGCTTGTCCGATGAACAAGAGTATACATAAGGTTCAAAACCGGTATATTCATCATCCCCTTGCGTATAATTATTCCCATAATAAAAATTCTCTATTATATTTGTCTCAAAGGAAGAATCTATTTTTGATTCAGACTCTTTTGGATCACCCATAGAATAATCACTGCCATATGTCTTTGCATATAAATCTCTCATCACTGCAGCCTGTGCCTTAGGACTATCCACATCTGCACAATAATATGTAATATAAAACGGTACTCCAAGCACCGCATCAACAGCAGCCAGCATTCTCGTATCTTCAAATGATATTATAAATATCCACGCCGATAATTCCTTGCTTATATCCGATGTTACAAAATAATCTGATATTGTGTTGTCAATACTATCACCCAAAGCAACTGCTGCATCATATTGCCAAGGAGCTGCTTCATATGTCTGTTCTGTTTCGCTGTCTGTATCCTTTGAATAGTTACTTTCAAGGCTTTGGAGCATAACTATATCGTCTTCACCGAGCATCTGCATAATACCTGACTGCTTCTGCAGCTCACAGGCACCCTTCAGGAAAGTCTGAATAGCCATATAAGCCTGTCCCACCGGAATCTCAGTATCCAACGGTTCCCTTTTCTCACTATATTTCCCATTCCACAGCTCATTTACATTATCCTGCATCAGAGACATCATCTTTGTAAGCCTCTCTTCAGCTGAAATAGAGCTGCTGTATGGGCTTATATCTGCGTTGCTTATTGTAGTACTCGTTTTGGCAATTTTTGCTGCTTTAAGTGAAATCAGATAATTCGGTATCATATTTCCCGCACATACAACTGCCAGAATAATGCATATACACACTATTCCCTTGATTTTATCCGGTTTTTTATCAATACATTTGCGCACTGATAAATGCTTACTTCTCATGCAACGCCTCCGCTTTCATGTCAAAATACACCTTGGTTCCTTTACCTGACTCACTCTCATAATGGATTTTTGTATCATGCAGCTTAGCAATCCTTGATACAAGTGCAAGCCCAAGCCCTGCTCCATGCTCACTTCTTGATCGTGACTTGTCAACCATATAAAAAGCCTCTGTAATGCGCTCTATATCTTCAGGCGGTATTCCTCTTCCATTGTCCGAAACTGCAATACGATAAATACTATGCGAAATAAGTCTGCCTGATACATCTACCTTGCTGCCTCCTGATTTCACTGCATTGTCTATTAGATTAAGAAGCATGGTCTTAAACAGATCATATTCCAGCCACACCCATGCCTCATCCGCACTGTACACAATCTCTGTATTATGCTTTCTTGCCGCTTCATGTGCGGTTTCCACACAGTCTGCTATAATCTCAGATATTCTTGTTTCTTCAAGCCTGAAATCATTTTTATCAAGAGTGATAAGCTCCAGCAGCTTAAATGATAATGCTTCAAGCCTCATGCCCTCATTCAGTATGACTCCGGCAGCACTGTGCACCTCATCCTCGGACATTTTTTTCTGATACAGGGTATCGGCATATCCTATAATTGATGTCATTGGGGTTTTGAGCTCATGTGCGAAGTTTGCAGTAAAATCCTCCTGCTTCTTTGCCGCCATCTGAAGTTCATAAACTTTGCTTTCAAGGTTTTTCGCAAGCTCGTTGAAAGCCCTCGCAAGCTCACCTATTTCATCCTTTGTCTTTACATCACTTCTTGCTGTGTAATCACCATCTGCAAATTTTTTGGTTGTGGCTGTTAATCCGGCAAGGGGCTTTGTAATCATCCAAGAAAGTATCAATATGACCATCATACCAACAGCAAGTATAACAATGTAGTACACGCTGCATCTATACCTAAGCTCCTTTGACTCATCGAAAACCGGTGTAATATCACTTTCCGTTATCAGAATATACCTGTTATCATTCAGTTTAAAGCTGCTTTTGACATGGATATATCTGCCGCTTTGCTTTTCACCGGTATCTTTAGTATTCTCTTTTGACACTATACTGTATGTAAGCGTACCATCCTTTACCTTTATATCCTTTTGCTCATAATTACATGAATTGGCATATATCCTTTTTCCATCATCATCGGCAAGATACATTCCTCCTTCATCTCCAACAATGGATTTTGCCGACTGCGACATCATATCTGTAAGCTCCTTATCCACATCCTCACTCTTCATATTAAGTATGACTGTTTCAATCGAGTATTTTATCATCTGATGCTGTGAAAGTGCACTGTCCTGCTCCCTTTTCACTGCATGCTCCAGTGAATATGATAGAGTCACATATTCTATCATTCCAAGGGCAACAGCCAGTATCACTGTCATTCCAAGAAACATTTTATAGAAAAATTTCATCCGCGAACCTCCAGACGATAGCCAATCCTGAAAACTGTGACAATCTTTTGATTCCAGTCAAGCTTTTTCCTTAGTCTTTGTACATGTGAGTCCAGTGTCCTTGTCTCCCCGGTATACTCCTCCTGCCATACAAGCTCATAAAGCCTGCGCCTGCTGAGTGCAACATTCTTATTCTTCATAAGCTCATACAACAGGTCAAATTCCTTTGCTGTGAGCTCTACCTGCTCACCTGCCTTTGTCACTGTACGTGATTTAGGATCTATAGCTACATCCTCTATTTCCAGACGCTCTGCCATGCGCTGAGTGCGCCTTAATACGGTTTCCACTCTCGCAAGCAGCTCCCCTATCTGAAATGGTTTGCATATGTAATCATCCGCGCCCATACGAAGCCCGCGTATCCTTTCATCCACCTGTCCCATAGCAGATATTATTATGACCGGAGTATCCCCAATTCCCCTGACATAGTCAAGCAATTCATAACCATTTATCTCAGGAAGCATAATATCAAGCAGCAGCAGATCATATCTGTTCTGCTCAATTTTGTCCGCCCCTTCCTTGCCATCAAACGCTCTTTCGCATTGATATCCCTCTGCCTTCAGGGTGTTGCATATTAAATTATTTATGTCGTTGTCATCTTCCACTATGAGAATACTGGTCATAAGCTGCTCCTCTTCTATGATTACGATAGAATTATTATAGCATAAAGATGTGTCATAGTTGTAAAAAACACCCTATTATTTAACTCAATAATAGGATGTTTTACCGGCACTTATACAAATATATTCTCACACATACATACTCCAGACAGCTCTAATCTGAGATGATATATTTCTGAATAACCACCTTTTGCCACTTTTTTCAATGCTGTTTGGATCATTTATTGAAAATCCTTCATCATCGTAGCCTGTTATAACCATAAAATGTCCTGTATCGGTAAAATCTCCCGGTCCTACATTTACCACAATAGGATGTCCTGCATCAAGCTCTGCCTTCATTCTGCTCTCATCAAGCGCCACTGTCTTTGCTTTTACGCCGTAATGCCTGCAGCCTTCACTTATAAGCGTCCATGAACTTCCCGAACCATCCACACTGTAACCGGCTTCCTTTGAATACTTTGCTACTGCAATAGGTGATGCATCCCTGTTGTGTGTCAGATAAACCACTACCATCGAAAGTGTAGTGGGACCGCATCCGCTTGCTGCAAAGAAATTGCCGCTATATTTTTCGTATCCCCAGCGTTTATCCCACTGCACAAATAACGGAACACTATCCATAGACGCTTCTTCTGTCAAATCAATTGTGTGTTCCTTCACATGTTCCGTAGGATAATCATACACAAACTCAAGTGCCTCTTCATTCTTCAAAGCAAGCTCCTGTAGCTGTTTTGGATATTGTGTACTGTTCATTATATCATCAAGCACTGACTGTTCATTTTGTATCTTATTATTTTCAGATATTTTGCTATTTTCTATAACAGCATTATCATATGTATTATTTCCGGCTTCAACATCATATCTATTTGTCCTGCCATCACCTGATCTTATCATACTGCTTCCAACAGCCACAAATACAGCCACAGCTATGATACTACAGGAAAATATGATAGAACGCAGTATTTTTCTGCGCCTGCGTCTCCTTCGACGTAAACTTGCCCCATATCTGCAACATTTATTTTGTGTCATGTCCACTTTCTACCCTCCTGCTTCTTTGTAACTGATATTGTGTATCATTACTCTATCAAAAGCATTCGTTTATTATGTTGCATACTTGTGTCATAGTTGTAAAATATTCCAATATTAAATTGTATAAATAAACTGACCAATGACAGTATTGCAGGATATTTTAATCTGTCACTGCATTAAGCAACTTTTGACTATATATTCTGTTATTTTGGCAAGTAATAATTCTCTTCGTATTCTATAATGACATCGTAAACAGAAAGGAGATGAATTCCCATGAGAAATAAATTACACAATTTTATTGATAACTTACTTAGCTTTTATGCAAGCTTCTTTACTCACAGATTTTATCAAATGTAATGTGCATTGCATACATAAAATACCTGATGTCCCCCATATCTTTCCACTAAAGCTATGAGTTGCATTCCAGTTTTCTTCATCCTGCAATGTCAATATGATCCTGATTCCTATCGTATTGTTCTGCTTAATCTTTGGCAGGTAATTTCCTATAACAATAAACTTGTTCCATAATAGATTAATCCAATAAATTCTTCACACATGCGATTTAACTAATTTAAAAGATCCATCCATATTATATATATTACAAGAAAAATTATTCTGATACTCATTTTTCTCGTCTTCTTTTATCAGAATGTCCGCTTCTTCCTGCTTATTCTTCCGGAGATCCTGTAATTCTTTTACAGGAATAAACTTTAATGTATTATCTTCTGCTAATACTGCCTCTCTCGGAATGTTATAGAATCCGCACCAGCCTTCTTGATATGTCGGACCCCAGTCTTTCCAAAATGGCATCCAATCCCATGCATTCGCCCATCCTACCAGATAAACACTGGTACGCTCTTTTCCTCCCATCGGAGAGAACATCAACACATTATTATAACAGAACATTTACACAAGCTCTAGTTTCATTTTTCGCTTTGTTATATCTTTATGTATCTTTAAACGCCCAAATTAGAAATATTACTCTTCTTCACTCTTCTTCAACTTCGAATAATAACTATCCGCAGTATAAAGCGCCGCCACCGGATTATGCCCCAATACACGGTCTTTCGTCACTGCTGTCGTAGTCAGTGCCTCGGAATATTTGTAAAACAGACTGTCATGCCCCACACAAAGTCCGACCACAACATTCAGGTCCGTCTTCGCCTTGTTCAGAAGCTTTGCCTGCAGGATCGGATTACACATATTCACACCGACACCTTCGCAGCATTCCGGGATGCCGACCGATGTCTTCTTCTGTGTTCCGGCTTTACAGCCGACACCATACACCTCAAAGCCATGTCTGCGCAGGATATCTGCCAGGATACGGCTTTCTTTCAACAATCCGACACAGGTTGCGATCCCGATCTTTTTCGCATTAATCTTCTTTGCAAAATCCATGATTTCTTCGACACGGGTATGTTTGCAGTAATTCTCATACTCTACTTCAGCTGCAGCGATTGTTACTTTACGGTTCTCGTCTTCATTGTAGCATTCCATAGCTTCATTTAGAACTTCTTCATCCATGTGTGTTGTCAGACAGAAATCCGGATAGGTTTTATCCATTTTGTTGCAGTTTTTTACTGCGCAGTCGATACAGGACATGTCTTCTTTTTTCATTTTTTCATTCTCCTTTTGTATACCTTGGTATCTACAGAGGCCTGCCACTGGCAGATTCTCTAGATTAAGCTTTACTTTGTAAAATATCCTCTATTTACTTCATAATAACAAATACTTATACTACAGACAATGTTTTTCCGTTTTTATTTTCTTATTTTTTGTAGTTCTTTTCTATGAGAAACGTTCCCCGATTCAGGGTTGATTTGTCATGAATTGTCGATTCTGATTTTTGAAAAATTATTGAAAATTATCTTTTTAAACTTGAAGATATATAACAGTCTCTCTGATAGACCATCATCTTTGGATTTATACTATCATGTATTCACTAAGACCATAAATCTCCATAGCCGCCTTATATGTAATCTCGTGTAAATACATACGTCGTCCTATATCCATTCTTTCTTCTAAACTGTGCTTCATGTGACACCTCCATGATTCCATTATTATATAAGTGACTACCTTATAAAAAATGGTACTCTTATATATAAATAATGTCTACAATAATTGGGTTGGTGTCTACTTTTAGATTACCACTTCATTTCTGCTCCTTTTGGACTTCCTCCTGCCCCCCTCCACCTCAAAGTCCAATCCGCCGCTATTTCTCACTCCACCACGCAAAAAAAGGCGGATTGCTTTGCAATCCGCCAGTCTCAATCAACCAGTCTAAACCTCCATCAGCCAATTCCTCCAAGTAAAGCACCTGCAATAAGTGCAACAAGTGAAAGTGGGACAAGGACATATTTGCCAAGTGGTACAAACCACTTTCCAATAGGCTTATCTGCACCTGCATTAACAGCATCAACAGCAAACTTCTTTCCTGCAACCCAGAAGAACATAATTGCTGCGAGCATTGCGCCAAGTGGGCAGATATAGATAGATACTGCGTCCATCCAGCCTGATACAATCCCCTGTATTACAAGTGACACAACACAGCCAGCCACTGCAATAATTCCAACAGATGCAACACGGTTAAGCTTAAGCTTCTCCTGAATAGTTGCAACCGGAGCTTCATACAGATTAACAAGTGAGCTCATGCCGGCAAACAGAACACATACATAGAATACAATTCCTACAATCTTACCACCCGGCATACCATTAAATACATTTACAAGATAGATAAACATAAGTCCGGGACCACCTGAAGATAACTCGGCACCGCCTGCTGCCATACCTGGAATAATAACAAATGCAGCTAATAAAGCAGCAATAGTATCAAATACAGCAACATTTCTTGCTGAAGTAACAACATTTTCCTTATCACTAAGATATGAACCATAGATAACAGTTCCGTTACCTGCGATAGACAGTGAGAAGAACGCCTGACCAAATGCATATATCCAGAGCTTTATATCAAGAATTCCCTTAGGATTAAGGGTAAAAATGTATTTATAACCTGCACTTGAACCAGGAAGCGTGAAGATATATATTCCAAGTCCTACAAACATGATGAAAAGCAAAGGCATCATGACCTTGTTTGCTTTCTCAATTCCGCCTGCAATACCAAGTGCCATAATAACAGCAGTTACAACCATCGCGATTATAAGCCACATATTATTGCCAAATGAGCCTGCTGTACTTACAAACATACCACCAATAGCTGACATATCATTGCCCATTGCTGAAAGCTTTCCAGAAAATGCAAGATAAGTATATTTGAATATCCAGCCAACAACTACAGTATAGCCCATTGCCAAAGCCAGTGAGCCAAGCACAGGAATAAAACCAATTGCCTCACCTGCTTTTCTCTTTCCTGTACGCATCTGCATACAGTCGCCAAATGCTTTAATAGGTCCGCCCTTAGTCGCACGGCCAAGTGCCATCTCCTCTATAACACCTGTCGAACCTATCAGTATTACAAATATTACATAAGGTATTAAAAATGTCATACCACCCCATGCAGATACCATATATGGAAAACGCCATATATTTCCCATTCCTACTGCCGAACCGATACAGGCAAGAATAAAACCTGTACGGCTCTTAAAGCCATCTCTTTCCAATTCAATTCCGTTATTTCCCATAACTTTAGTTCCTTTCTTTCTCATATTGTGAATAGCCATATTTACTATACATTTTCCTGCAAAGATATCTTATACACAAAAAAGCAAAGAAACCATTACCCCTTCCGGGTCATGGCTCCTTTGCCTTTGATGTTTGTATAATATACCATTGTGTTATTCCTGTAAAATACATGTTGGTTATCTAATCATAACCAAAAATAATAGTTAAACTACATAATCCACATCTGCGCCAGATACATCACAACTGGCATCGTAATAATTGAAAACAGCGTTGACAGGCAGACCATACATACCGCCCGCTCATAATCCTGTCCGAATTTCTGTGCAAATATTGCCGTACTCGTTCCAACTGGTGTTGCCGCAGCAATCAGTGTAATCATTCCAATCTGACCATGTCCCACCTGTATAATATAAAGTACAAGCAGTGTAAGCAACGGAATTATTATAAGCCTGACAAACGATGCCAGATACAGGGATGGATTAAGAAGTAAGTCACAGATTCTGACACATGACAGATAATATCCCAGTACTATCATGGCTGCAGGTGTATTAAGTGCTGCAACTCCAGCCATCGTGCTGTTTATTACACCTGGCAGTTTAATTCCCGTAATAAAAAGAAACAGTCCTATAACAAGTGATATTGTCACAGGATTGACAAATACCTTTTTTATATTTATCATATCCTTGCGGCGGGTTATTATCACAATACCGTATGTCCACTGCAACAGATTAAGAATACTGGCTCTTTCAGAAGATGCTGCGCGTGCTGTCAGTGAAAGTCTTGGAGATGCCGGCGAAATAAGGCTCTGTCTCCGCTCAAGTGCAGTTCTTGTCAGCAATGTACTTAAAGATTTTATCCATGAGCACCCTCATGTCAGCTTTTCAATATCTTCTGAACCAAAAGGGTGTGACCTGCTGATTGACTCTGTCTCATCAGCTTATGATATTCCAGACAATGCACATCTTCTTATGACAGAAGAAATCTGCCTTGCCGTTTCATCATCACATCCACTTGCCCATACCGGACACATATCAGTAGAACAGATGATGGACGAGAAATTCATTGACCTTGCAGATACTCCATCTTACGCCGGAGTGTTCAATTCAATATTCAGTAAATGTAAGAAAACTCCTCAGATAGCCTACTCATGCAATGATTACATATTACAGGGCAATCTCATAAGTCTCGGTCTTGGAGTATCATTTGTTGCCTCTGTAACATGGACAAGCAGCAGCCTTCCTGAAAACATAAGCCTGCTGCATATAGATGACTGTCCACATTTCAGAAGCATTTATTATCAGCCGCTTGGCTCATTCTGCTCAGAAAATCAGCGAATCTTCGAGCACCAGCTTGAAGAATATTTCAAGAAATTGAATAAATAATGCACCTGTGTATTTTAATGCACTTCTAATGGTGTGTCTTCACCGGCTGCAAACTGCACAACACTCTTAACTGAAGACTCAACCATGTCAGACACAGCCTGATCTGTGAAAAATGCAATGTGAGGTGTGACAATAGTATTCTGGAAAGACTTAAGTATGATGTAATCGTGATTAACAACAAGGTCATCATACTTACGGTCTGTACGGATAAAATCATCTTCACCCTCGCAGCAGTCAGTTCCAACTGAACCAATCTTGCCACTCTCAACAGCCTCAATCAGATTCTTTGTATCAACAAGTGCACCTCTAGCCGCATTTATAAGGATAACGCCATCCTTCATCTTTGCAATTGAATCCTTATTAATCATATGATATGTCTCATCACTTAAAAAAGTATGAAGCGAGATAATATCTGACTTAGCGTACAATTCATCAAGCGTTACATATTCAACATTTTCAAGGTCTTTTGCAGGGTATGGGTCATACGCAATAATCTTACATCCAAATCCTGAAAGATTCTTAATTACTGCCTTTCCAATTCTTCCTGTTCCGATAATACCTACTGTCATATTCTGCATTTCTCGTCCACATATAGGACCAAGTGAATAATCCGCTGTGTGCGAACGCATCATTACATACAAAGCCTTGCGGATACACATAAGCATAAGCATTACTGTATAATTGGCAACTGAATATGGCGAATATCCGCTGTGTGCAACACGGATTCCAAGGCGCTTTGCTGCCTCAAGGTCAACACTGTTATATCCGATTGTCCTGAAACCGATATACTTAACATCTTCTGCTGCAAGCTTTTCAAGAACAGGTGCTGACAAGTCACACATGCCATCGCACACCGACATAGCCTCACAGCCTTTGACACTTTCTATATCATCTGCTGTAAATCCGCTTCTATTAATCTGTAATTCCACCTTGTATACATTTGCAAATGTATCAAAATACTGTTTTTCATCTGGACGAACGCTGAATGCTGCTATCTTCATAATGTTTCACTCCTCCTACTTAATCCACTCGTATGTAAGTTTTCCAAGAATCTCGATTCCCTTAACAATCTGTTCATCAGAAGGTGTCGAATAGTTAAGTCTGAATCCATTAGATTTCTGGTTCTCATCTGCTAAGAACGCTGCTCCCGGAACTGAAAGAACGCCTCTGTTAATGGCCTCCCTTACAAATGGTGCAGAATCCATTCCATCTGGCAGGAATGCCATTACAAAAAGTCCACCCTCAGGGTGACCGAAGGTTACTGAAGGATGGAATTCCTTCTTCATGCACTCCATCATGAGATTACATTTATGCTCATACACCTTTCTTGAATCCTCGAGATGCTTGTCAAAATCATAGTTATTAATATATTCATTACAAATATACTGGAAAAGTACAGTTGAATGTACATCTGTGCACTGCTTTGCAACTGTAAGCGGTCCTGTGAGCGACTTGTTGAACACAAGAAAGCCAAGACGGAATGCAGGTGCCATTACCTTTGAGAAGCTTCCTGCATATATAACCCTGCCCTCTGTATCCATTGATTTGATAGTTGGCACATTTTCACCTGCAAATCTTAATTCACCGTAAGGATTGTCCTCTAATATTGCGATATCATATTTGCAGCAAAGCTCATACACTTTTTTTCTCTTCTCAAGAGAAGTTGTGATTCCTGTAGGATTCTGAAAAGATGGAATTGTGTATAAAAGCTTTGCATCAGGATTAGCCTTTAAAGCCTCCTCAAGCGCATTTATATTCATTCCGTCCTGCTCCATTGGGATTCCTACAAGCTTTGCACCGTAAGAACGGAATGTATTAAGGCAGCCTACAAATGCAGGCTCTTCAGTAAGCACAACGTCTCCTTCATTAACAAGTGCCTTAGTTGTAAGGTCCGCACACTGCTGTCCGCCTGACACTATGAAAAGCTCATTATTCTCGAAATCAAAGCCTTCCTTCTTCTCAAGATATTTCTTCATGGTATCACGCAGAGGTGTATAACCTTCACTCAGTCCATACTGTAATAAAGAGACAGGATTCTCGCTGAGTCCCTTTGCTGCTATCTCTTCTATCTCCTTGCATGGGAATGTCTCTGCTGACGGATTGCCACCACCAAAAGATATAATATCCTTACTTGCTCCTAACTTAAAAAGTTCTCGTATCATCGAACCATGTACACCTGATAAACGATTAGAAATCTCGTATTCCATATATATATTTCCTCCTTCAAATACTTGCTAATGTAAAAAAGGGGCCAGAATCCCCTAAAGATTTCCGGCTCCTTTGCCTTTGATAATGGTATCATAACCCCATTTGTCATTCCTGTAAAATAAATGTTGGTTATTAAATCATAAATCGTAGTAATAGTTATTCTTTTCAAATATTATAAAATTATCAGATAACTTTTCACTTATCCCAGCTTCCCTCTTTTCTTAAGATATACGAATGCGGCAGCGCATATCACAACCGATAACACTGAACCTGCCGGTGCAGCAAGTCCCCTGTGGTTGGCAATCATCGTTATTATAATGAACGCAATCTGAATACAACCATCCTGTATTGCAACCGGAATTAGTATTCCAAGACTGACCTTAATGTAACTAATTCATATTCTGTTGCAATTCTTTTATGTTGTCCAAATCAGACAAATCCATTCCTTCATATCTCTCAACAAAATCTATCAATGTTGATTTACGAACCTTTAGACTACCTAACCGAAGTGCAGGTAATAGTTTTCTGTTAATCAGCTCATATACCAGATGCACATTCACCCCTAATACCGCTGCCGTCTCACGCACATTGTACAAAAGCTTTTCGTCTTTTGAATAGCATTTAAATCTGTGAAATACGCTAAATACAGACTGAACAATTCCCAATATGTTTGATCCCAAATCAAAGCCTTTTCTTCACTCGCTTTTATAATACGTGGAAAAACATAATTTGTAGAAATCATTTTTATAGTTAATCCATAATTATTACAAACAGATTCTATCACCCTATCTATATGATCTGCTGTATATTCAGAACCATTATCACGTACAATACTATTTTCATATATAAAATCATCAATTGTCATTCATATCACCTTTTTCTAAACTCATAAATTATAAGGTCATCACAACTAATTGAATCATTTTTTATTTGTGCTTTTTATTTCCGCTACCAGTTCTTCATACTTACGTTCGTCAATAATATATTTCCGTTTAATCAGTATATAAGCAGCTCCTATAGAAATTACCGGAACAGCTACAATTCCAAGACGCAATATAAATCTTTGTCCGGCATCTGCTGTCTGAATAAATTTATCTGCCTGTACAATTACATTTTCCGAAGTAAGTTCTCCTGTACCAGCTTTTATTTCTAATCCGGATATTTTCTGACTGATTGCATAAATATTGCTTATAATCAGTATTAACGCAACAACCGCCTGATCAACTGCACTTGCCAGCTTTGTTGCAAAAGATCTTACTGCTGAGATAATACTGTCATGTCGTTCATGAAATCGGACTTCATCATACTCTATGGTATTATTTAACATGACAATCATCGTCATATTAAATGCTCCCTGCGAAAAGAAGATCAGAAAACCGATGATATTCAGTAAAACAACACTCTTTGGTAAAATGTAGCCTACACTCATAAAAAGCATATACCCAATGACTGTAATGATGGTAGCTGCAGTTATAATCTGATTTCGTGTGAATTTTGAGGAAAGCCACGCAAAAGATGCCTCTGATATCAGCGTTCCTAATCCATACATAATTGTAAACCAAAATACAAGACTGCCACCTACAGAATATCCAAATTCAAAATAAAAGAAATTCATTCCAATCATAATCAGAAGACCATTTCCGATTTGGAATAATAAACATGCAATTCCAATCACTATCAACTGATCATTTCTCAGGAATATATGAAACATATCTTTTAATGACAGTGTTCTCTTCTTTTCCGGTCGTTTTCTCTCTTTTACTCCAAACACTGTAAGTAGCTGGAAACCAATAAAACAAAAAGCAATCACAATCGCAGCCGTCCGATATGCCATAATCGCATTTCCAGCTACCATATCCGGGAGCAGACCTGCAACAGAAAACTGTCCGATACAGATAAAAATTCCCTGTACGGTTACCAGCCAGTTCCGTTCTCCCGGATCTGATGTAAGACTCGGCAGCATTCCCCAATAGGCAATATCATTCATTGTGTAAGTCATTCCCCATAAAAGATATCCCACTCCAAAAAATGCAACAAATCCCCATCCTTCCGGCCTTACTGTAAACAAGCAGATAATTATCAGGCTGTTTAAAATTACTCCTATAAAAATCCAAGGTTTAAATTTTCCGGCTTTCAAATGCGAATTTTCAATAATAATTCCCATCATTGGATCATTAATGGCATCCCACAGCAGACACACTACCATAATTGCTGATATTACTGCATATTGGGCAACTGTCAGTTTCATCGTATATTGAATATATGTAAGAAGAAACATAGAGATAAGTGCATACGCCATATCTCTTCCGGTTGCTCCTATACAATAGCTCCATTTTGTGCATTTATCCAATTTATTGTTTTCCATATACGACTCCCCCTCTCTCTATTTCTTCAGCAGTCTTTTAAAAGCCTGCAGATATTTTTTATTTGCATTGTAAACTAACATATCGATTAACTTCGGAGTTGCAATTCCACCACTGGTTGCAATCAGTCCTTCCAGATTTCCTTCTTCGACTCCCATTTTTACCATTTTAAAGGCCGGGTCCCGCTCTGATTTTCCCCGAAGTATAATCTTAAGTCCGATATGTACGACTCCACGAACAAATTTTCCAAACATGGAGACATTTACCACATCCTGATAGGAATCGTAAACCGTATACTCTCCACGCTTTTTTTCTTTGTCATGTTTTGGTTCACCGCCTAATAGCTGATAAAATTGTTCTGCACTGATTTCCATTCCATGTGGCTGCTCTCTAAAATAATCCGGAAACAGTTCTCTTTCATTTCTAAAATAACTATTTCCTACTACTTCCATATTCGCCTTTAATTGTAAATCATGTACCGATGCTCCGATACAGATCTGATATTTGCCGCTTAACATGGAAAAGGCTTTTTTCTCTACATCATAGACTGAAAAACTTCTTTCATCCAGCTCTAGTATAACTTCTTTTTCTTCTCCCGGATGCAGATATATTTTTTGAAATTCCTTTAGTTCTATATGGCTTCTGATAACATCTGATTCAATCGGGCAGATATATAACTGTGCTATTTCTGCTCCACTCACTTTTCCGATATTTTTAATTTTAAAACGAATTTGTATCTTTCCACCACTATATACTTCCGGTACATTCAATTCCGAATAGGAAAAAGAAGTATATGAAAGTCCATACCCAAACGGATATTTTACCGGAACATGGAATGTCTCATAGTAACGATAACCTACAAAAATGCTTTCCCTGTATTCTACATCATCATTCGGAGGTGCAAAATATCTCCATGCCGGAGTATCTTTTTCTGAAAACGGAATTGTCTCTGCCAATTTACCGGATGGATTCACCTCTCCACTGATTAAGTCAGCAACAGATTCCCCTACAGCCTGTCCTCCGAGGTACATGTGAAGAATTGCTCCTACATTCTTTTCAAAACTAAAATCCATAGGCGCACCACCGAAACTAATTGCTGCAATATGATCTTTTCCGACAGTTTCTGCAATTTCAGCCAACAGCTCTTCCTGATTTTGAGGGATTTTAAGATTTTTCCTGTCGTATCCTTCTCCTTCGTAAGATTCTGTAAGACCGATAAAATATAGAATCACACAATCCTTTTTTCTATATTCCTGTTTCAGTTTTTCTATCGTATCCTGTAGTTGCTTTTCTCCTAATTCCTCCGTTTCATTCTGATATCCCTGTATATAAGTTACCTGATATCCTTTTTCACGTATTGCTTCAATCGCATTTGTCATCTTCGTCGGCTGGATATGACTGCTCCCACCTCCCTGAAATCGCATCTGCCTGGCAAGCTCTCCAATAATGATTACCTTCTTCTCTTTTCCAATTGGCAAAACACTATTATTTTTCAAAAGCACTGCACTTTCATTTTCCAGTTTACGTGCCACCTGATTCTGTTCTTCCATATCTACCTCATAATTTTCTTCTATATTTTTATGAAGTGATACAAAATTCTGCAGAACATTCTTAGTCCAGGTATCCAGTTCCTGACCCGTAATCCGGCCATCCTTATACGCTTCTTTTAACACATCTGTGTGGAAGCCTTTCGGATCTGGCATTTCCAGTGTCAGACCATTTTTCATACAGCTTACAATATCATTTGCTGCTCCCCAATCCGACACCACACCACCTTGATATTTCCATTCTTTTCTCAGAACATCTGTCAGTAAGTATTTATTTCTTGCTCCAAATTCGCCATTAATCCTGTTGTATGAAGCCATTACAGAAGTCGGTTTTGCTTTTTTCACAACTTCTTCAAAAGCCGACAGATATATTTCCCTAAGAGTTCTTTCATCAATCTGGCTATTGGATGTCATTCGTCTTGTTTCCTGTGAATTAACAGCATAATGCTTTAAACTCGTACCTATTCCAAGGCTCTGTACACCTTCGATATATCCCGTTGCCAGCTTTCCCGTCAAATACGGATCTTCACTGAAATATTCAAAATTTCTTCCGCATAAAGGAGAACGCTTGATATTGATTCCGCAGCCTAGCACAATGGATATCTGCTCTTTTTTTGCTTCTTTCGCAATCGCTTCACCCATCTTTTTAACAATAGCAGGATTCCAACTGCAGGCTATTGCACTTGCAGTTGGAAAACAGGTTGCTGGCTTACTGGTTTCAATACCCCCAACCTTTTCCTGTTCCAGTTTTCGAATCCCATGTGGTCCGTCTGTCATCATAATAGAGGGGATTTTCCCATTACAGTCATAAGTATGCCAGTCACCAACACCGCCTAAAAGCCGGATTTTTTCATCTATTGTTAACTGTTCACATATTTTATCAATGTTCATCGCTTTTCCTCTCTTTTAATCTCTTAATTGCATTTTATCTTTTTCCGGCATATAATTATATTGATTTATCGTGTTTTATGTCAATTTATCGTGTTTTTGACAGGAGGAATCACCTATGTATAAAATGAAGTCAGACATCAATTTTTCACTCACACATGAAATGTTGGAAAATGCAGAAAATGAACGGATACATACATCTTATGCACAGGAAAAAGCAATTCTCGAATGTGTTTCAAACGGAGATATTCACGCATTGGAGAATACCTATTATTCACTCCCAACAACTGTTTACGGAAAGATGACCTCTTCCAATTCCAAATTAAAATTACTTTTTTATGCAAGTATTGCTAATACAACTTTAGTTACCAGATATGCCATCGAAGGAGGACTTAATGAGGAAACTGCTTTTTCCTTAAGTGATGTATATATACGAAAAATGGAACAATGTACCGATGTTGACGCTTTAATGAAATTAAATGAACAGATGGCTATTGAATTTACGCTTCGTGTTGCTGAGGCAAAAAAGACTCCAAAAAACTACTATTCACCAGCTATTTCTCGCGTCATTGATTATATCTATCATGGTAAAAATAAAACTTTAACCTTAAATCAACTGGCATCTTTAGTTAATTTAACACCTAAATATCTGTCTGCCCTGTTCCATAAAGAAACCGGACAGACGCTTACTGTTTTTATCCATAAAGTTCTTATTGAAAAGGCACAGAATTTACTGGCATATTCCGACTATAGTCTGGGTGAAATCAGTACTTACTTGAATTTTTCATCTCAAAGTTATTTTATTTCTATTTTTAAGAGATACACTGGTATAACTCCCGGACAATATCGTAAAATGCATCGCCAGATTAGTTGGTAAAATAGAAAATAAAATAAGAATATCGATGATTAAACGTTACTATCACCAGAACTTTTCTCGTCTTGAAGATAAAAGAATCGTCAGTGGTGACAGTATGGAACCGGAATTTCACAGCGGAGAGATTGCGTGGGTATCACAGCAGGATACCCTATGTGATGGTGAGATAGGTATATCCGGACTGAACAATGAGGCTTATATTAAAAAGCTGAAAAGATATGCAGACAGACTCTATCTCGTATCACTAAACAGCAAATACTCTCCTATTGAGATAAAAGAGTCTGACCGTCTGGATGTATTCGGAAAAGTGGTCGGCAAAATTAATTCTAATGATGTACCAGATTACCGGTTTTAATGAATTATAACGAAAGAAGTGATTAAATGAAAATAATTAATAATCTTAAGGGAATACGGACACAGCGAAAAATCGCCCAAAAGCAGCTTGCCATGGACACTGGATATGATCCCCGCACTATCCGCCGCGTTGAGCTGGGCGAATGCTGTCCGTCCGCAGAATTCATGTTTGATATGTCCGACTATTTCGGAGTCCCGATCGAGGAAATATTTGCACTTGATAAATCTACAGAATCAGTACAGAGAGGAAAATAAAGATGAGCGATGCAGAGGTCAAAGATTTAAACCAGATAAGTAAGAAGGATATCTACCACACTCCATCCGGAAAATATATCCAGTTCATCCATGATCATTCGGAAAAACATTTGATGCGTGGGAACTCCTACCGGACGGAAGTCATCGGCTACTCGAGAGCCAGAGCACTACTATTGAGACATTTGATGAATTTAAAGAAAAAATTATAGGTAAAAACTAACATTAATCGTTATTCTTTGCTTATTCTAAACTCTAAAATGTATATACATGTGTATATCAATATTAATACATATGTATATACATAAATTAACAAATAACAGAACATTAAAGCAGTCGATTAGTGGCAACCGGCTGGCTTTTTTGGAGTTTAGATTATAAAAAATGTTTGTTAAAAAAGGGATAGTGAGCGCTATTTTCGTTCCCACTCACATTTTTATAATAACATTAGTATGAAAAGTGCGCAACGTTTATATTATTTTTGAACAGGCTATATCGGCATACCGATATAGTCTGTTACGGTAAAGCATAATAAAAACTGACTAAATACAAATAGTTCGTAAAATATGTATTTTAAGAACTATTTGTATTTTTCATGATGGTATCATTATGGTATAATAGAGACATACAACTCTGAATTTGCTAAAGGAGGTGGTAAATATGTGGTGGTCTATTGGTGGTGGAATCATAATCTTTGCGTTAGGTATGTTTATCTTCTTAAAGCCGGGCTTAATATGGAAATTAACAGAAGAATGGAAATCTTATTGTGCAGATGAACCATCTGAGTTTTACTTGAAAACAACAAAAATAGGTGGTATTCTATTTGCCTTATTTGGAATTATTATGATTATGCTTCCGGTTATTTTGGAGTAATAAATTCAAGTTTGGAGAATTGAGAAAATCGGAAGTTGTGAACTTAGAATTAGAGGTGTTGAAAATGAAAATAATAATTATATTTATTGATTTACTGATGGCAACTGTTCTCTTTTTTGTTGGAAGATTTTTTATCAAATCAAGGAATACAGAAAGAAGTGTGCTGTTTTTATCAGGAGATTATACTGGATTAAATACAGAGAAAATATGCAGAGTTACTGGAAAACGGATTAAGACATGGGCAATGCTCTTTTGTCTTGGCGGTATAATTGATTTTATCAAGCTGGGCGCAGGAATAATAATAGTTTCCGTTTTTTTTATTATCTTACTTGTATTTCATTTAGTTGATATGACTATAAATCGAGACAAGTACCGGGTATAAATTCAAGTTTGTGATGGTAGATAATATGGAATGGTTTAATGTTTTTGGGCTGATTTTTATTGCAGTCATTATGATACCCAATGTTGTATTTGCGATTAAGTGCAAAGATGGATTTGATAATAAGTGGAACAATAAATATGTTGAGGTCACAGAACAAGTAGGGAGATTGGGTTGTTTCGGATTCATGATAATCAATATTCCGGGAACTTGGTTCGGGTGGTGGTCTGACGAAACATTTGCAGTATATCTGATTGTAGATACCATATTGGTAATGCTTTATTGTGCTATTTGGATTATATGTTTTAAGAAAAACAGCATTTTCAGAGCATTAGCACTTTCTATTATTCCTTCAATGTTGTTCTTATTTAGTGGGATTATGAGTAGGTCAGTGCTATTGATTATTGCATCAGTATTATTTGCACCAAGTCATATTGTGATTTCATATAAAAATGTAAAATGATATTTACAAATTCTTTAGGTTAGAATCGATGATGGGGTAAACGAAAAAGCAGTTTTGGCATTCCAGTGAACTGCCTCTTCGTTTACACCATTTTCGATTTGACCTAATTGAACAAAGTGAGCGTCCGGGTAGCCACTGCCTATGGACTTTCAATCTTTGGTTCTTACCCATGATTATACAGGATTTTCTGTACAGAAGCCACAGAAATCAACTATTTCCGGATAAATAGGTACGACAACAAAACCTCAAACTTTGAGGCTTAAAAAAGTATGAAAGAATAAACTTTTAACATCTTTGCGGTATCCGAAGCTGTGGTTTTCCAAGATGACCGCCACAGGATTTACACACACAGACATTTATCCCATAGAGCTGTTTTAATATTTCAGGCATTTCCTTATCCCCAAGTTTTGAGAGATACTTTTTGCAGCCTAGGAGGTTCCGGCATAAAGTAAGCTTTTTGCGTTTACTTCGGGAACAAAGAAGTCCGTAATGACGAATTCTGACAAAACGTTTTGGCGGCACATGCATCAAAAAACGCCGTATGAATTCAATACCGGAAATGGTCAGCTCTTTCCATTCTCCTTTGTTTCGGTAATCTTTTACAAAGAAGGTGACGGTTTCATCATCCATGCGGATAATGCGGTGATTGCTGATGGCAATCCTATGGGTATACTTTCCAAGGTAATCAATCACAGACTGCGCACCGTTAAAAGTTTTCTTACAATAAGGAATCCATTCCGCATCATAACAGGAATCAAGCAGTTCTTTAAATGTATAATGGTTACGGTATTTTTCAGCAGTTCCATGAAACTCAAGCTGATTCGTATTCCAGAGATTTTTCAACTCATCCATATATTTTCCACGGAAGACTCTGGAGATAGCCCATATGGGAAGAAAGAACTCAGTACCATTGTCTTTCCATTCATTTTTGGATGTCAGCCCACCGCCGAGCAGTATTGTATGGATATGAGGATGAAAGTTCATCTCAGAACCCCATGTATGTAAGATACAGATATATCCAACATTCGCACCAAGATGTTTTGGGTCAGCAGTCAGTTCACTGATTGTCGCAGAAGCGGCATGATACAAGGTGTCATATAATAGCTTCTGATTACTGTAAATGATTGGATTCAGAATGTCCGGCACCGTAAATACCAAGTGAAAGTAAGGCGCATCAAGTACATCCTCTCTGCGAGCATCCATCCAGATTTCCTTTGGAACAGCCTGACACATGGGACAACAGCGGTTGCGGCAGGAATTATAATGAACCTGGACAGCACCACAGTCTTCACATACACTGACATTCGCACCGTAGGCTCCTGTTTTACAGTTCAAGATGTTCCGTGCAACTTTTGCCTGTTCAGGAGAGGGAGAATACTTTTCAAGATATGCCGGATAAAAACACTGGAAAATATCCTGAACCGTGGGCTTATTCATAATCAGCACCTGCTTTCCTGTCAAACGGACTTTGAATTCCCATCAGAGATTTGTTGCTGACATGAAGATAAACTTCCGTGGATTTTGGGTCACGGTGTCCCAGCAGAGCCTGAATATTCTGTCGTTCCACACCCTGTTCCATCAGGTGGGTGGCAAAGCTGTGACGGAGGCAGTGAGGCGTAACACCAGATAACCCGGCAGTCGCTGCTGAACGGCGGATAACCTGTTCCACGGAAGAAACGGTAAGGTATTCCCCTGTAAATTTATTCGGGAAAAGAATATCACGGGGTTTTCCACATGCAAACCAGTATTCTGTAAGAAGTGCCAGATTCCGCTCGGAAAGAATGGTATAACGGTCCATACGGTTTTTGGTATCCCGGACATGAATCTGCATGTGGGTGCGTGAAATATCCCCGTAATGAAGATGAACCACTTCAGAGACACGCATTCCGGAAGAATACATGGTGGCAAACATGGCTTTATATTTCAAATCATCCGTAGCATCAAGAAGTTTATCGATTTCATCAACAGAAAGTACGACAGGGAGTTTGTGATCTATCATCATGCGTGGAACAGTGATATCATCCCACAGAATGTGAAGTACATTCCGATAGAAAAAGCGGATGGCTGAATTATAAAGGTTGAGGGTGGTTGCTTTCAGACCATCGTCTTTCTTGGCAAGAAGAAAGTCTCTGACATCCTGACATGTAAGCTCTTCCGGAACTTTTTCCATGTAATTCAGGAAATAGGAAACATAGTTTTTGTAGCAGTCAATAGAACGCTCTTTGAGGTTACGGATTTTTCCGGCTTCCTCAAGCTGTAATAAATATTTTTCGTACATTATAAATCCTCCATGTAAAGTCAGTAATTTCAGGTATCACTGCTTACATGGAGGTGCATTGGAATAATAAAACCGCTTGCTAAAAGAACGGTTAGGTGTTAATCTTTTCATAGGCAGTGGTAATGTCGATCCTGTTTGATTGTTGGTTGTGGTGACTTAACAATACTACTTGTAGGACTTGGTTTCCACTGCTTTTTTATTTAGGAGTAGAAAACTGCGCCACAGCCTTGGCAGGCCATCGCGCAGCGATTTTGTTCAATTTGAATTTTTGAGAGAAATTTTAAAACCGTCTCATTGCATGAGTATATTTATTGAGATATGATTGGCTTGGAAGTGATACTTATGGCAAATGAAGATAAAAAAGATTTTAATGCTATGCTTATGGATAGCAAGGATATGCCTAAAGTTCAAATAATAACAGATGAAAAGAGCATTGAAAAATATGGTGGAGATAAAATGTACTTTGCCCCACCTATTGACTATGACAAAGTAATGCGACTTGTGCCTTGTGGTAAATTGCTTACTGTAGGTACAATAAGAGATTACTTTGCTAAACAAAGCGGTGCTGATTTTACAGAGCCAATCACAGCTGGACTTTTCGTTTCAATAGTTGCATGGGCGAGTTATCAGCGTGCAGAAGATAAAACACCTTATTGGAGAACATTAAAAACAAATGGGGAATTAAATGCAAAGTATCCCGGAGGAGTTGAGGCACAAAAGGAGATGCTTGAGAATGAGGGACATACTGTAATACAAAAAGGTAGAACCAATATTAAGTATTATGTTAAGGACTACGAAAAAGCATTATTTACATTGTAATAGATAATGTGAAACTTTCAGTTTGCAAAACTGACCAAAAATACAACCAGTTCGTAAAAGTGTTATTTTACGAACTGGTTGTATTTTTGTCAATTTTGAAAACATAAATTTAGCTGTTAAAAACTTGCAAAATATCATTTCCAACTATTCCTGTTAAATAGGCTTCTTGTTCATTTGTAATTTTCTTAGCATTGACATAGTATTTTCAAGTGTTATCTATCATAGGAACATTCACCACTTTGTCTGAATCATGATGGAAAGCTTTCCCTGTTTTATTTTAGTATCGGTCTGGATTCTCTCTCATAAAGATAAATTCTGCTACAGAGCGGTCATATGTTTTAATGTGTCCAAATAGCCAATCGATTACATTTTTCTGTACAAGTTCACTAAACTGTTCTGTTGGTCCTTCATAATCCTGAAGGTATTCTTGCAGTTCCTGAATTGTCTTTTTAAACTCTTCATGTTTTTCGTGATGTTTTTCATACTCTGGATAACCAGCATTTTCCTGAAGCTTTTCCTCTTCTTTGAAATGAAAGTTAGTATACTCATCCAGATAATCCAGCATTTTGATTGCTTTTAGCTTGCTGTCGCCATTTTGACATGCAGTTACAAAGTTCTGGATACGTTCAATCAATTCTTTATGCTGTGTATCAATTGTTTTATTTCCTGTTATTAAATTGTCATCAAAAGTAATATTTAAATCATAAGTCATAATCTGGTCTCCATTTCTTTTTTATTTTCTCTTGGATTCTTTTTGTGTCTGTCAGTTTCACATCTAAATTTTCTGCTTACTCTTCTAAAGGAACAAAAACATCTTTTCCAAATCCATAGATTGGGCATACCCAGTGCTCTGGAATATCCTCAAATGTAATTTGGGGAGCGATATCTATGTTTAGATTGCCTACTGCTGGTTCATAAATATAGCCACATTGTTCACATTCATATTTTTTCTTAGTTTTCTATGCTTGTATTATACATGATAATTTTTTTTTCAATAACAGTAATAGACGTTATTTTTATTCCAAAAATTAATTTCATAATAAAAATGTAAAGGAGAGGGTCAACATGATTACAACAAGAGAATTTTTTGAACATGATGCTGAAGACATTATTAATAACATTGAAAGCATTTATTCAGTGCAAAGAGAAGAATCAAATAAATATCTTTTTGAGCCATTCCCAAGTAAAGAGGAGCTTTTAGATAAATACGAAGCTGGTCTTGATTCTCCATACGAGGATTTATCTGGTATCGACAATTTATCTGACGAGGAACAATCTACAATAATTACGGAGCAGAAAGCACGCATCTCAAACGTATATAATAAGATTCAGAAAGAGAGGGAATCATTTATGAAAACAGTCGGCTAATGTAGTCTTGCACATTTTCTTTACTAATGTTATTATAAAAATGTGAGTGGGAACGAAAATAGCGCTCACTATCCCTTTTTTAACAAACATTTTTTATAAGCTAAACTCCAAAAAAGCCAGCCGGTTGCAAACGGCTGGTATTTATTTTAAATAAAATTATTTGTTTTTCCTATTTAAAGTGATATACCTGTGACCAGGAAAAAGAGCGTATATTGATTGATTTAAGTGAGTTGTATAAATAAAAGAGTACTACATTTAAATATGTTTGTCATAACTGGATATAGCTTCAAACTATGACTAACCGCAAAAGAAATGTATTATACAAAGTCATAGTGACATGGTAGGATAACCCTAGAAAACGAACAGAAAAACACAGGAGGTTATCAATATATGAGTACATTAAAGACACCATTTCGCTATGATTTTGTAGGAAGCTTTTTAAGACCAGAAAAGCTTAAAGCAGCAAAAAAAGCGTTTGAAGAAGGAACAATCACACAGGAAGAACTCGACCGCGTGACGGATGCGTGCGTGACAGAGATCGTTGCAAAGCAGAAAGTAGCAGGATACCATGCGATTACAGATGGGGAATTCAGAAGAAAATTCTGGCATCTGGATTTTATGTGGGGATTTGAAGGAGTTACTCATGAAAAAGATGGTGGCGGCATACAGTTTAACGGAGAGATGGCAGACCTTGAGGCTACTTATCTGGTGGGAAAGGTAAAAGCAAAGGTGCATCCGTTTGTAGAGTATTTCAAATTCTTAAAGCAGTTTGAAGATGAACAGACCGTTGCAAAGTATACCATTCCGGCACCGGCGCAGATGTATCAGCAGATGATCGTTCCGCAGAACATTGAGCAGACAAGAAAATTTTATGCGACAGATGATGAATTGATCGAGGATATCGGTAAGGCATATCAGGATGTGATCAAACAGTTCTATGAAGCAGGATGCCGTAATCTGCAGCTTGATGACTGTACCTGGGGTGCAATTGTCGGAGATGCTGCAAAGCAGAGATACCAGTCACTTGGTGTTGATATTGAAGAGGTAAAGGCACGGCTTTTGAAAGTAAATAATCTGGCACTGGAAGGAAGACCGGAGGATATGGTGATTACTTCCCACATTTGTCGCGGAAATTATCACTCTACATTTTTTACAAGTGGACCATATGATTCTGTAGCTGACTATGTATTTGCCCAGGAGCATGTGGACGCATTACTTTTGGAGTATGATGATGCGAGATCCGGTGGTTTTGCACCGCTTGCAAAAGTGTCTCCGGACAAGAAAGTTGTACTTGGACTTATTACAACAAAGAAACCGGAACTGGAAGATAAGGATAAGGTGATCGCAAGAATTCACGAAGCAGAAAAGTATATTCCGCTTGAGCGTCTATGCTTAAGTCCACAGTGTGGATTTGCATCCTGTGAGATTGGAAATAAGATCACAGAGGAGCAACAGTGGGCAAAACTTGCACTTGTAAAAGAAATTGCAGAAGAAGTTTGGAAATAGAATATTGTTTCACGAATAAACCCCATATAGATTGTCTATAATAGAAAATCTGTACGGGGTTTTCTGGTATATCTGCAACATCTTTACACATTTCCCAATCAAAACCAGCTTTTCTCTTGGGATAGCTTCCCATAGCTTAGTTTCAAAAGAATCATCACTTAAACACATAAACGATTCTTAGCATTTCCATAATCCATGCAGGTTACAATATGCATATACTTCTTCTACCTGTTCACCATCGCAAAGACAAAAATCTGCTACCGGCTCCTGTCCCGGAGTTAGCTGCTTTCTGTAAATACCCTGATTTGTATTTAATGTAATCCACTCAATGAAATGCTCTTCAAGCATTGGATGTTTTGTTTCTCCGACTACAACATGAACATGCTGTTTGTCCACTGTATATACAGGAACATGCTTCTCTACAGCAGCATCTGTCACTCCGACCTTTAACTCGTGCATAGCTTCGCCACAACATATTACCGGCACGCCCTTATCCTTTACCATTTCAATAATGTTTCCACAGTGATTGCATACATAATATTTTACTTCCATCTTTTTTCTCCTTCCATGTGTAAAAAATAAAATCTAAATTGCTTCTATAACTTTTTTAAGAATCCGCCGATCCATTGAGCTTTAATGCTTCTTTGGAATTATCTCATATCTTTAATAATTCTCTTCATGTACTTCAAAATAGCTCTGAGGATGATTACATACCGGACATACATCAGGCGCCTTAGTTCCTACCACAATATGTCCACAGTTACGGCATTCCCATACCTTAACTTCGCTCTTTTCAAATACCTGTGCAGTTTCAATATTCTTAAGAAGTGCACGATATCTTTCCTCATGGTGCTTCTCAATCTCACCTACTGCCCTGAATTTTGCTGCAAGCTCAGGGAATCCTTCTTCCTCAGCTGTTTTAGCAAAGCCATCATACATATCTGTCCACTCATAATTTTCGCCTTCTGCCGCTGCCGCCAGGTTTTCCTTTGTATCACCAATTCCTGCTAATTCCTTGAACCACATCTTTGCATGTTCTTTCTCATTATCTGCAGTCTTTAAAAACAATGCTGACATCTGCTCGTAACCTTCTTTTTTCGCTACAGAAGCAAAATAGGTATACTTATTTCTTGCCTGTGATTCCCCTGCAAATGCCTCCTGTAAATTCTTCTCTGTCTGTGTTCCTGCATATTTGTTTTCTGCCATCTCTTTTACCTCCGTTTTCTTTACTACTTTTTCAAAATCTGATGCCGGGTGCTTGCACAAAGGACATATAAAGTCATCCGGTAATTCCTCGCCTACATATTCATATCCGCAAATTCTGCAACGCCATATTGTCTGACCGTCCTCTGTTTTTCCAACCTCCTGTGGCTTAGGCTTAATATTATTCTGATAATAATCATATGTAGCTGAAGGAATATTGCTTAAAACTTCCATATCGGTTATCTCACCGATAAACATCGTATGTGAACCTAAATCTTCAGTTTTATTAACTGTTACAGAAATGTATGCATTTGTTCCTTCTGTAATATAATAAATACCATTTTCTCCCCTGGAACACTTTTCAAATGTTTCAAACTTATTTGTATCCCTTCCTGATTGGAAGCCAAAATGTTTAAACAATTCAAACTGTGCATTCTGACTCAGGACTGATACTGTAAATTTTCCTGTTCTTACAATCATATCATGCGTATAATTTGCCTTATTGACGCAGATACTTAACTGGTTTGGTTCCGAAGCTGCCTGTATGGCTGTATTAATAATACATCCATTGTCTTTTTCATCTTCCCTTGCAGTCAGTACAAACAATCCATAACTCAGCTTATACATTGCTTTCCTATCCATATTTTCCTCCCTTTATCTTCTCCATGTATTTTAAATGGTATTCTCTAAATAGCCATTTATTCTTATTAATTGACCATAATTATTATATAGTATTATAGTACTTTAGTCAATATAAAAACAGTAATCATTCCTATTTTAAAAATTTAAAATATTATCCTTTATTTTCAAAGAAACGCAAAAAATCAGGTTTAAAATTCATTAATTATCTAGTATTTATGTATCATAAAAAGTACAGCCTATTTATTGAGAATGCTTATTTTATCTGATACAATAAGGAAAATTGAGATTTTATTTTATAAGGAGGAATCAATAATGAGAGGTGTCGAAACCCGAATTCAGGAAATCAGACATAAAATCTTTACTGAGGTTGCACGTATGGCTTATCATACAGAATGGCCTGTTAAAGAACGTATGGAAGCTCTTCCATACAAGATTATTCCCGGCGAAAAAGGAAATTTCAGGAACGATGTATTTTTGGAGCGTGCTATAGTCGGAGAGAGGCTTCGTCTGGCAATGGGTCTGCCTTACCGCAGTGCTGCAGAGCATTCACCTATATCAGATGGAATCGAGGCTGCCGACAAAGATGAAACCTACTATACACCGCCTCTTATCAATGTTATAAAATTTGCCTGTAATGCATGCCCTGAAAAAAGAGTACATGTTACAGACGGCTGTCAGGGATGTCTGGCTCATCCATGCATGGAGGTATGTCCAAAAGATGCCATATCGCTGGATCGCACAACCGGAAAATCTATAATTGACCAGGAAAAATGCATAAAGTGTGGACGCTGTGCAAGCGTATGTTCATATAATGCAATTATTGTTCAGGAACGTCCATGTGCAAAGGCCTGTGGCATGGATGCCATTTCTTCTGACGAAAACGGCAAAGCAAATATCGATTATGACAAGTGTGTTTCGTGCGGACAATGCCTTGTCAACTGTCCTTTTGGTGCGATTGCTGATAAATCCCAGATTTTCCAGACTATCAGAGCTATACAGTCCGGTGAAAAGGTCTATGCTGCAGTTGCTCCTGCATTTGTTGGACAGTTTGGTCCAAAAGTTACTCCCGGAAAGCTACGTGCAGCCATGAAGGCTCTTGGTTTTGCAGATGTATTTGAAGTAGCTATAGGTGCAGACCTCTGTGCCAAGCAGGAGGCCGAGGACTTCCTGAAAGAGGTACCGGATGAACTTCCTTTCATGGCAACCTCATGTTGTCCGGCATGGTCAGTCATGGCTAAAAAACTCTTCCCTGAGCATGCAAAATGTATCTCAATGGCACTTACACCTATGACACTCACTGCACGTCTTATAAAGCAGCATAATCCAGATGCGCGCGTGGTATTTATCGGACCATGTGCTGCCAAAAAACTTGAAGCTATGCGACGCAGTGTACGAAGTGAAGTGGATTTTGTCCTCACATTTGAAGAGATGACCGGTATTTTTTCTGCAAAGCATGTGGACCTTGAAAACATCGATGAAGATCCTGCAGGTGTCAGCGATGCTTCAACTGACGGAAGAAACTTTGCAGTCGCAGGAGGTGTGGCACAGGCTGTTGTTAATGTCATAAAGCGTGATCATCCGGATCATGAGGTAAAGGTAGCAAACGCAGAAGGTTTAAAGGAATGCCGTCAGCTTCTTAAACTTGCAACTTTAGGCAAGTATCCCGGATATCTGCTTGAGGGTATGGCTTGTCCTGGAGGTTGTGTTGCCGGTGCTGGAACCATGCAGGCAATTAAGAAATCACAGACTTCTGTCGGATTGTATGCAAAACAGTCTACTCATAAAACATCAAGTGAAACTGAGTATATCAAGGAGCTTGACAAGCTTGTAGATTAATATCAATAAAAAAGAGGATATATGGATATGTATAAATCCATATGTCCTCTTTTTTATTACAGGTTATCTTATATAAAATTAGTAATAGTTATTATTTTCAAATTATATTCTCTTGATAACTTAAAATAATTATGCTATTTTTCGTTCAAAAACATATTTACTATCTGATGATAAATCAGACCTGAATATATAACCAAGCCTGTCAAACTTTTTTATATCATCAGGATTTTCAATATCATTTTCCGCCATGAATCGAACCATCTCACCACGAGCCATCTTAGCATAAGTACCTTTTGTTACCAGTTTAGTTCCGGCTTGTTCGCAGAATGAAATTGTAATATATTTATCCTTCGGTGTAAGATACTTTTCTATACATTTAGAATATTCCTTTGATGCAAGATTAATTATAATTCTGCTTTCATCAATTACTGAACGATACAGCATATCATGCCAGTACTCATACAGATTTTTTGAATCTCCTATTTCGACCTTTGCCTGCATTTCCAAGCGATATGGCGTTACTCCGTCCATAGGTTTTAAAACACCGTAAAAAGCTGATAATATTCTCAAATGATTTTGTACATACTCAAACTGACTATTTTCAAACACGGATGGTGCCATATATTGAAAAGCAATTCCTTCATATGCTAAAACAGCCGGAGTAAGCCTGTTATAAAGATCCATATTTTCCAATCTGTTAAAGTTCTGCTCTGCAATCTTGTCATTACATTTCCAGATAGCTTTCAGTTCTTCTTTTGATTTGCTTTTCATCCAGTTTAATACTTCTGCCGTCTTATCAATATAGACAGGCAGTTCAACCGGTGCTATGTTATCAGTATCTGCAATCATCTTCTTTGCAGGTGATAATATAATCTTCATCACTCTAATTCCTTAAGCATCTTTTCAGGATCATCTGCTGCTTTGACTTTATCATTGGCTTTGATGATAATTCCCTGCTCATCGATAAGATATGTAGTTCTCACTACGCCCATAGATACTTTTCCATAGTTTTTCTTTTCTTTCCAGACATCATATGCTTCAATAACTTTACGCTCCGGATCTGCTAATAGCGTAAATGCCAGTCCGTATTTTTCTTCAAATCTCTTGTGAGACGCTACAGAGTCCTTGCTTACTCCGAGAATAACAGCTCCCTTCTCAGTAAACTGTGGATAACGCTCAGAAAAGCCACATGCCTGCTTCGTACATCCTGGTGTATTATCCTTTGGATAAAAATATAAGATTACTTTTTTTCCTGCATAATCGCTTAATTTATGCATTTCTCCATTCTGATCCGGCAATTCAAAGTCCGGTGCTTTTATTCCTAACTCTAACATTTACTATTCCTCCGCTTTTGTATTTTCCACCTGTTTTCTTGTTCTTTTATTACCTGAAATCATTTTATGACCAGAATAGACTGCCATAATCATGCATATCAGAGAGCCAAATGCAAAGTATTTGTGTGCTGCTTTTAACCCTTTATATCCTGTATAAAAAGTTCCAACCATTGTAACTATTGCTCCGATTGACCAATATTTATGTGCTTTCATTTTATACCTCCAAATTGATTAAGCTGTTTCCAAAATAAATATCTCTGGATCATTAACAATATTATACATTCCATCCATTACTTTCGACAAGTAGGGAAAGAAAAATAATCATTCCAAATACAAAAGGATGTATCACGATAATTCTGGCATTACCTTGACGCATCCTTTCGTGTTGTATTTTTTTATTCTTCTTAATGACAGCTATGGCTTCCGCATCCATGCTCACCACACGTATGTCCTTCCCCATGGTTGTGCTCATGATGAGAACACTTCACATCCGGATTATAATCAAGCGTATCATTGATAAAAGCTTCTACTGCTTTATCCGCATCTCCTGAAACTCCGCCAAAAAGCTTAATGCCCGCTGCCGCTAACGCAGTCTGAGCACCTCCTCCGATTCCGCCGCAGATCAAAACATCGGCATTTAAGGCATTAAGAACTCCTGCCAATGCACCATGTCCGCTTCCATTCGTATCTACTACTTCTGAATGTAGCACTTTTCCTTCCTCTACATCGTAAATCTTAAATGTCTCTGTGTGTCCAAAGTGTTGGAAAATCTGTCCATTTTCATATGTTACTGCTATTCTCATGATATCTTCTCCTTTTTCTACTGCATATTTTTGATAAATCTCATGTTTGTAACATCCTCCAAAGCTGCAGTCGCTGCTCTGACCGTCACATATTATGAAATCCCCACCATCAATTTTAAGCGGATGTCCATCAATGAGAGCATCTGCTATTTTCTTTCTGGCAATCTCGTAAATCCGTTGGACCGTCGTTCTAGCAATCTGCATAGATTCTGCACACTGCTCCTGACTGTAACCTTTCTTGTCCAAAAGACGGATTGTCTCGTACTCATCTACCGTCAGAACAATGGGCATTTTTTTCTCAGTATCATCTGCCGGAAGAAATTCTAAAACATTTGGGAAATGGCAGACTTTTCTGCATTTTACTGGTCTCGGCATGAAATTGCTCCTTTCTCGCTTTTCTTATATAATAGTCCTATAAAGGGCATATGTCAATTATTCGATTGACGCATCTTAAAAAAGCAAGTATACTATGTTCATAAAGGAGATAACTATTATGAGCTTCGAAAATTATTTTCCGCTATGGAATGACTTAAATACAGCACAGAAAAAACTAATTTCAGACAATTTGATCACACAGCATGTAAAAAAAGGAACAATCATTCACAACGGGAACATGGATTGTACCGGATTATTACTGATTAAATCCGGGCAGCTTCGAACTTACATACTTTCAAATGAAGGACGAGAAATTACACTCTACCGTCTGTTCGATATGGATATATGTCTTTTATCCGCCTCATGTATCATACGGTCCATTCAATTTGAAGTAACCATTGAAGCAGAAAAAGATACTGATCTTTGGATCATCCCTGCTGAAATCTATAAGGGCATCATGAAGGATTCTGCTCCTGTCGCAAACTATACCAATGAGTTAATGGCTACCCGTTTTTCTGATGTCATGTGGCTGATTGAACAAATTATGTGGAAGAGTTTGGATAAGCGTGTTGCTTCATTTCTTTTAGAAGAGGCCTCTATCGAAGGAACAAACGAGCTGAAAATCACTCATGAGACGATTGCTAATCATCTTGGTTCCCACAGGGAAGTTATCACTCGAATGCTTCGATACTTTCAAGGCGAGGATCTCGTCAAACTCTCCCGCGGCAAAATCACAATCCTTGATTCAAAAAGACTGGAAACACTCCAAAGGTCATAAAACTGTTTTTCTGTAACATATAAAGAAGAATCCTCCATTTATCAGAATTATGAAAGTCATTCTAATAAATAGGGGATCTTTTTATGCTATAAGAAAATTATAAAAATATCGTGATTATTTTTTAATAATCCATACCACATGCATATGCCCTTTCAATCAGCGCACGGTCATTGACCACTGCATCATAGAAGCGAAATCCGCCAGAGAAATTATACGTTTCATAACCGTTTCCTTCCAGAATACGGCTCGCAATATAACTGCGCAGACCACTCTGGCATATCAGATACACAGGCTTTCCTTTCTCAATTTCACTAATTCGTTCTCTCAGTTCATCTACAGGTATGTTTTTGAATCCATCAATATGCCCCATGCTGAATTCACCTACAGTTCTCACATCTAGCAACACCACATCTTTATCTTTAGAAATCTTGTCCATATCTTCCAAATGCCATTGCTTTAATGTCCCTTTTGCAATATTGTCTATCATAAATCCAGCCATGTTTACCGGATCCTTGGCAGAAGAATAGGGTGGTGCATATGCCAGATCCAGATCTTTCAACTGGGTTGCATTCAGCCCCGCATGAATTGCTGTTGCCAGCACATCAATACGTTTATCAACTCCTTCATATCCAATAATCTGAGCGCCAAGCAAACGATAACTCTCTTTTTCAAAAATCACCTTCATGGTCATCACTTTTCCACCAGGATAGTAACCGGCATGACTCATAGGAGAAAGAATTACTGTATCTACCTCTAATCCTGACTTTTTGGCATTGGTTTCATTGATACCTGTAGTGGCTGCTGTCATATCAAACACTTTTATAACGGAGCTTCCCTGACTGCCCAGGTAACGACTATCACCGCCACAAATATTATCAGCGATGATTCTGCCCTGTTTATTGGCTGGTCCTGCCAAAGAAATCAGCGCATCATTACCCGTAACATAATGTTTTACCTGAACTGCATCACCTGCAGCATAAATATCCGGTACAGAGGTTTCCATTCTTTCATTCACTACAATACTTTCCTTGATGCCAAGTTCAAGACCGGCTTCTTTTGCTAATACTGTGTCTGGTGTGACTCCGATTGCCAGAACTACCATATCAGCCTGAAGGGATGGATTATCTTTCAACAGAACCTCCACTCCGTTGTCTTTTTCTTTAAATCCTTCTACTGTATAGCCCAGTACCAGTTTTATCCCATGCTTTCTCATTTCATTATGGATCATTGATGCCATATCCGGGTCAAAAGGGTTCATCAGCTGCTTAGGCCGCTGGACAATCGTAACATCCATGCCAAGCTCCCTCAAATTTTCTGCCAGTTCCAGACCAATAAAACCGCCACCTGCCAATACAGCCGATTTTGGATGATTCTTATTTATATATTCCTTTATCCGAAAAGTGTCTTCTACAGTACGAAGTGTAAAAAGTTTATCAATACCTACTCCGGGAAGTCTCGGCTGTGTTGGCTTTGCACCTGGAGAGAGGATCAGCTTATCATAGTTTTCTTCAAATATTTCACCGTTTTCTAAATTCTTAACTGAAACAGTTTTACATTCGGGATGTATTGAGATAACTTCATGATGAATTTTCATGTTAATACGGAAGCGTTTAAAAAAACTCTCTGGTGTCTGTAGTGTAAGTTCTTCCGGGTCTGTGATCACGTCTCCAATATAATATGGAAGTCCACAATTTGCATAGGATATGTATCCGGATCTTTCAAACACAGTAATTTCAGCATGCTCATTCAGTCTGCGTATTCTTGCTGCGGCTGTAGCTCCTCCGGCTACACCTCCTACGATTATTACCTTCATCTTATTTTTCCACCTTTCCTGAGTAAGCTGCAATGCCACCGATATTATTTACTTTAGAATATCCCATTCGTTGCAACATCCCAGTTGCCTGACGGCTCCGGGAACCGGAATAACAGTATACAAACAGAGGGATATCCTTATTCTTCGCTACAGAAACAATATTGTCTAGTTGCTGCAACGGCACATTTTTACTTTCTGGTATATGTCCTTCCTGATATTCCTGCGGAGTACGGACATCCAGCAGAACTGCACCAGCAGTCATTTTATATTCTTCTATGCCTTGATTAATATTCGACTGTTTAAAGAAATCAAAAAATCCCATTAGCACACCTCCCTAAAGCATTTCTAAAATCGCATTCTTAGGTCTCGCCCCTGAAACCTGCTGTACAATCTTCCCATTCTTCATAACCACTAAAGTCGGAATGCTCATAATACTGAACTTATTTGCCAGTTCAGGCTCTTCATCTACATTAATCTTTCCAACTTTAATATCCCTACGCTCATCTGCAATCTCCTCTACAATAGGTACTACCCTACGGCAAGGCGCACACCAAGATGCCCAAAAATCTAAAAGAACGGTTTTATCGGAATTCAGTACTTCGTTCTCAAAATTATTTTTATTGATATTAATAGCAGACATTTTACAGTCCTCCTTATCTTTTTCTTTTTGTAGCTTTGTTATAGTCTTAAATTCATTTGTTTTCCGTGATTACATCACCATACCACATTAAATTAACTTCTTGCCATACCATCTACACTTAATATAACACCTGTAATGTAACTCGCCTCATCTGATGCAAGAAACACAAACGCATTGGCAATATCTTCTGGCTGTCCAAGACGACGCAATGGAATTCTTTCAATCATAGGTTCGATAACTTCCTTTGGCACAGCTTTCATCATATCAGTTTCTGTAATCCCAGGTGCAACAGCATTAACACGAATACCTTTAGGTCCTAGTTCTCTTGCTAATGATACAGTCAATCCGTTTACTGCAAACTTCGATGCCGGATAAGCAACCCCACTTGGCTGTCCCGAAATACTCACCATGGAAGAAGTTGAGAGAATGACACCCTTGCCTCTTGCCACCATACATTCTGCTGCTACACGAGTAGTATTAAATACTCCTTTTACATTTAGGTCAATGACTCTATCAAAAGTCTCCTCTGTATAATCCATAAATGAGGTATTTTCTGAAATTCCTGCATTATTTACCAGTATGTCGACACATCCATATTTTTCAGTTGCCTCTTTAAAAGCCTTTCTGACAGACTCCATGCTTGCCAGATTTGGACTAATTCCAGCAACTATTGCATTGGGATATTTTTCTTTTAATTTATCTACAGCAACATCTGCTGATTCCTGTGAACTTGCTGCCAACACAACTGAAGCACCTTCCTTCAAGAATTTATCAGCTGTAGCAAATCCTATACCACGACTGCCACCCGTAATGATTGCAACTTTATCTTTTAATCTCATTTAGACTACCTCCTTACTTAATTTGTAGCTACATTATAAGCAAAAGGTAAATTATTTTCTGTGATATCATCACAAAATAATTGATTCATTCACTGCAAAATATAAGAGCCACCTTTGGGGCACCCTCCGTAAGGAAGGTGCCCCAAGGTGGCCCTTGTATCTCAATTAACTTTGTTTCTTTGAAACGGTGTAACCCCTGTGGTTACGCCGTTTTCTCTTTGTTACGCTCAGTGAGGTGGTGCTGGAAGGCTTCTTCCATCTCCTCCGGGGTCAGTTCGTGGAGAATGCCGACGCCGCTGTAGGAGAAAATCTCTCGCTATATCTTTGATGAAACGTTGTACTTTTTCTTTCTGCTGACAACCATTGTACCAATGGCAGCACCGCCGCTGGCAAACAGCAGGGAAATCCACAGTACAATGTTGCTGGAATCGCCAGTCTGCGGACTCTTATCGGATGTTCCCGGTTTGGTACTGGCAGGCTTTTTCTCAAGAGCAGCAATCGCATCTTCGATAGCCTTTGCCATCTTGTCTACTTCAGATTGCTCCGTAATATTTTTACCACGAACAACAGCTTTGACAGCGGTTTCCACACCGGAGAAATCTTTGTAGTCATTCTTGTTTAGTGCATTTGCTTTGGCAATGGCTGCATCAACCTTTGTGTAATCTGCATCCTTGTATTGCAGGGCAGCAATGGCATCTTCAATAGCCTTAGCCATTGCATCAACCTCGGTCTGCTCCGTAATATTTTTACCACGGGTCACAGCATTCACAGCGGCTTCCACGCCGGTGAAGTCCTTGTAGTTATCCTTGTTCAGTGCATTTGCTTTGGCAATGGCTGCATCTACCTTAGTATAATCAGCGTCCTTGTATTGCAGGACAGTAATCGCATCTTCGATAGCCTGTGCCATAGCGTCAACTTTTGACTGCTCTGCGGCACTTAACGAAGTATCAACACTGTCTATTGCTTGTTTCAAAACAGATACTGTTTCATCAGTATAAACGGAAATATCCTGTGGAACTTTATCTAATGCAACATTAACTGCCGTGTAATCAGCCAACCTGTTTGTTAAATCCCAACTAAAAGTCGGATGTTCTATTCCTTCTACCCATACAACTCCCTGTGAGGCATTGTTTTGCAACGAAACGAGAATATCATTATCTGTAAAATCAGTTATCGCCTTTGCACAAGGTGTCGGATCAAAGCTTGTATCAATAGCAAGACTACCCTTGTCTAATTTCGTAATGACACGATACCCATTATCACTTTCTTTATAAAAACAGTCAGCAACTGTTGGGGTTCCTGTCAGATGAGCAATCACAGCAGTATATTCCTTTTCCGCACTTGATAAGTCGCTGCTTACCATGTTACAGATTTAATACCATCTTTTCTTTCTGTGTATTTTTTTGACATGAGTATTCCTCTTCAGATTTTGCTTTGGTCAGTTCTTCAAGTAAATCTTGATTTTTCACAATTCTACAAGCTGGAATTGACCGAGCTGATAGTTACCGTTTTCTAACACTCCATTCATCATCTTGAGCTTTTCTTTCAGCATAGTAACCGCAAGGCATATCCTTTAGAATACCAACAGAATTATCTAAGTCGAATACTGATTTTAAGGATACTAACTTTGCTTCGTCTGTTTCATGTGCTTTTCCACATAGAAATTGCCACATTCCATCATCTTCATCATGTGATACATACAAAATAGGTTCTCCATTCTCTAATATGTGGCAACAGGTTATTGTAGCTGTATTTGGTGCGTCATAAAATGGGAATTTCATATTTAACACTCCTTTCAAACTTGAATTTTATAACTTATCAATCCCAATATAATATTATCATATGGTCTATCTTCTTGCGGTCAGTCAGCTCTATAATACGAGGATTATTCTCTTCCTGAGCTATAAGCCATACTTTATAGTTTCCACATTCATCACTATCTCCAACAAAAGAAATATTACTTGGTTCAGCAACACCACTTTTTTCAATATATCTCTCTATTTGGGAAATAGGTAAAACTGTGTCAATCCAAAGAGCATCGGCGTATGTTGATTTTTCTCCTTTACTATTTGTGATTTCATAGCCATAAGTAGATACATAAATTACACTATCTGAGTCAGCAGACTTAATCTGTGCTACAAAGTTTTGTAAAGGATTAATATCTTCTTCGTCTAAACAAAAACTATTATAATCCTTACTTTTTTTATCAAAGTAATTATCAAATCCCATCAGAACATCATCATTCAAATCAAATTTTCTTGAATTAAAAACTATTTCTAATATGCCCATATTTTATTCCTCAAATCCCGATTGAACAAAATCGCTGCGCGATGGCCTGCCAAGGCTGTGGCGCAGTTTTATTTTTATTAAAAAGCAGTGGAATTACTTTTCATAATCCGTTATTGTTAAGTTACCACACGAAACAACTGAACTAAGAAAGCTCCACTGCCTATGATAAGAATAACATTTTCCAGTCTCTTCCGCAATCGAAATTATGACGCTAATGCACCTCCGAATAGGTAGATGTAATTATTAACACTACTTATTCTGGAGGTTTTATTATGTATAAAGATATTTTTGAATCCATCCGCAATGAAGCGGAAAAACGTAACCTGCGTGAAAGAACTATTCAACTGTATTGTTCTGATGTCAGTTACTTCCTTCGTTGGATTGGAAAAAATGTTTCTGATCTTACGCTTGAAGATGCGGAAAGTTTTCTTACTGCCAAACGTCTGGAAGGAAGGTCTCCTGAAACTCACAATCACTATCGGTCTGCAATAAAGTTCTTATATAAAAAGGTGCTGAAGACTGTCTGGGATGATGACACTGTTCCAGCTATGAAAAGAGAGCGCAATCTTCCTGCTGTTCTGTCCCGCAATGAAATAAATGCAATCATTGACGCCACTCCGAATCTGAAACATAAAGCGATTATTGCAACTATGTATTCTTCCGGATTACGTGTATCGGAGGTCGTTCATCTCCATTATGATGACATTTCCCGTACCAACATGACAATTCATGTTCGTGAAACCAAAGGCAGAATTGACAGGTATACGATTCTGTCTCAAAAAAATTTAGACCTTCTCACTGAGTATTGGTACAAATGTGGTCGCCCCAAAGATATCCTTTTCCCAAGTTCCTGGACCGGTGGATATCTTGATATAACCGGTGTTAACCAGTTCTTTAAGAAAAGTGCTAAACTCGCCGGCATTAACCGTCATGTTTCCTCTCATGCGTGCCGTCATAGTTTTGCCAGCCACTTATTCGAAAGTGGCACAGATATAAAATATATCCAGTCACTTCTGGGACATGTTGATCCTCGCTCTACAGATGTTTACCTTCATGTGAGCAACAAGACACTTCTTGGGATCCGCAGCCCGTTCGACAACCCGGAAGGTGGTGAATCATGAGTAAGGATTGTACGATTCAGGATGTTTTTCATCGTTTTTATCCATCTTTTGAATCCACACATAGTATTTCTCCCGCTCAGCGAAAGGCCGCTTATCACATCATGAATTGCAAAACCGGTGCCTTTGGTGTGAATGTAAGCGTATGCGAGGACTGCGGCTGCATGTCAGTCCACTATAACTCCTGCCGTGACAGATGCTGTCCTATGTGTCAGGAGTTTCCAAAGGAAAAGTGGGTAGATGCACGGCGTGAGGATATCTTAGATGCTCCTTATTTCCATGTAGTTTTTACAGTTCCAGAAGAACTTAATCCCATTATCTACAGCAACCAGAAATTCTTATACGCTGCTCTTTATCATGCGGCTTCAGATACTCTCAGTGAACTTGCTGCTGACAGTAAATATCTTGGGACTGATATCGGCTATATTTGTATCCTCCATACATGGGGAAGTACCATGAACTTTCATCCTCATATCCATGCGATTGTTCTTGGTGGAGGACTGGATGCGAAAAATCATTGGAAAGACAATGGGAAAGAGTTTTTCCTTCCGATTAAGGTGATCTCCAAAACGTTTCGTGGAAAATATATGGCTGAACTTAAGCAGCTCTGGGAAAATGACAGGCTTGAATTTCATGGATCGGCTGCACCTTACAAAAACTACTATACTTTCAAGGAATTGTTAAATACCTGCTATACAAAGGAATGGATTCCTTATTGCAAGAAACCATTTAACGGTGCCGAATCTGTCATCAGATACCTTGGAAAATACACCCACCGGATTGCTATCAGCAACTACCGTATCAAAAGTATGACAGAATCTACAGTTACATTTTCTGCTAAAGATTACAAAAACCAAGGGCTTTGGAAAGAGATCACCTTATCCGGCGAGGAATTTATCCGTCGATTTTTAATGCATGTTCCCCAAAAACGCTTTGTACGTATCAGGCACTATGGTCTTCTTTCATCCAGAAATAAGAAGAAAAAGATTACCCTATGCAGAAACATCCTTGGTTGCAAAAAATATATTTCCAAGCTGAAAGATATGGATGCACCTGCCATTATCCGTCTTCTTTATAATAAAGATATATGCAAGTGTTCTTCCTGTGGTGGTAAGATTATCCCTCTGCCTACAGAACAACATTTTATAAAACCAAAACCACATATGCTCTGTTAACCTATCATAACTGTATATTTTTTTAGCTTCCTTAGGGAGGCTTATTTCTGGTGTCATAATACAGGACTGAATTATAAATTCTATGTGTTTCTATGTGTACACGCTATCCTATTATAAATAGAGTGTCAGAATTAAAAGTCCATATAGAGTTGACGCGCTTTGTTCAACCAGAAAAAATCGAAATTGCTGCAAACGAAAGGGCAGTTAATAAAAAGTCTCAATACTGCTTTTTCGTTTGCACCACCTTCGATTCTTTTCTTAACGATTTGCAGGGAACAATTCCTTGTCCCCTACACCATAATTACTATGTATTTGCATCTACAAACTTGAATTTATATAATTATTCCTCTAACTTTCCCCATTTTATAGGCTTTCCCGCCTGTCCATTAGTGAAATGATATGTAGTTTCCCTTATTTTTGCCCTTATGAGATAATCACAAGGGAAATAAGGGAAATTTTTTAGTCATTGCCCACCACTTTATCAAGAAGCCGAACTGATTTTCGTTTCGCATCTCTTGTGGAGTGAGCATAGACGTTCATTGTGGTACTGACATCTGAGTGTCCCAACAATTCCTGCACATCTTTTGGGGCAGCTCCATTTGCTAAAAGGTTGCTTGTATAGGTGTGACGTAACTGGTGGAAATGAAAGCCTTCAAATCCCTCTAATGTTTTTGCCACCTTTCTGCAAACAGTCCCCAAAGTAGTTGGAAGTTCCAAACAACCATCCGGTCTTAAACAGACGAAAGAAATTTCTTTATAATCTGTCGGGACTTCCTCTGTTCTGTCTAAACAATAATATTCGTAGTACACTCTGTTTTTCTCTTTGACCTCTTTGTAGTAGTTCGTGTGATAAAGTTCTCCGTACTGCATTCGATTTTTTAACTGCTCTTTCCGGGCATTACGGAAAATATCTACCAGTGTATCTCCAAAATCAACAACCCTTACTTTTTTCCGCTTGGTTGGTCCGATGATATATTTGCGCTTTGAGCCATCATATCGGATGCTGCGTCTTATGGTAAGGCATTGTTCTTCCAGATTTACGTCCTGCCATGCCAAACCGCAGGCTTCTCCAATACGAAGCCCGGCATAATAGGCTATCTGGATTGGAAGTATTGCGGCTGGGTTCTTTTTTTGCAGATAAGCAAGCAATCTTTCATAATCTTCTCGTGAAATTGGTTGGACATTTCCGTCCATATCCTCATCGGAAAACAAATCCACTTCATCCGTCTGATACCGCAGTTTAATATACTGCATGGGATTGAACGTAATATACTGCTTTGGAAATACTGCAAAACGGAAGGACTGCTGCATGACTGCGGAAAAAGAATGGATATAATCTTTGCTGTAACCCTTTCTCTCTTTTCCGTCGGGATGAACTCCCCCGAAGGAAAGCAAATCAAAGAAGGATTGCAAATGTTCAGAGGTTACATTTTTCAGTTTCCGTTCTGCCAATGGGTGTTTCTTGATATTTCGGATTGTTCCGAGGTAATTCTCCACCGTACCATTGCTGAGCGTACCTGTTTTTAATTCCTCCTCTGCCCACACATCCAAAAGCTGTCCGACTGTGAGATTTTCCGCTTTGGCAACAAATTTCTTTTTCTCATAATCATCCATTGCCTGACGGAGCAGCTTTTCAGTTTCACTTTTGCTTTCTGTTCCAACGCATTCTTTCTGAACAAGATTGCCGCTTGCGTCCTCTACATAGAAGCGGTAGTACCATTTCTTTCCTTTTTTTCTTACAGATCCTTTTGCCATAATCGTATGTCTCCTTTCGATATTAGACAATCGGAACTGATGAAATGCTTCGTGCGTGTAAGTATATCATAACTCCGGTTGTCTTACTATACCGATTCGGAATCTTCGTATAAGACTTCTGATAAAAGATTTGCAAGCCTTTGTTCTGCTGCTTTTGGTTTCTTGGAATAGAGCCTTACAACGTCTGCCATCTCATTAAAAGCATTGATGGTGTGAGTGATTTCCCTTAAGAACATAATCTCATTATATTCCTCATTCGATTCAAACCCTATTGTTTTGGCAATATCCGTCTGACCAGCATTTCCCTTGAAGTTTTTGCAGGCGAACTGGAAGGAATCCAAAAACAGACCATATTGTTTTAACATCAGCAGTAATAAATCTTTTGAAAAAGCATCTTCTTCTTTGGTAAGGGCAAGCGGTAACTGTTCCAGAATATCTCCCATCGCATCACGAATCTGTAACTCTCTCTTATCCGTAATGTCGGTTTCATATTCATCTGTTTCCCCTTTGAGCCATTCCACAGATACATGGAGTGCTTCCGAAAGACCTTCCAGCACCATTTTTTTCGTATTGTCAATCGAACCATTCTCATAACGCAGGATTGTAGAAGCGGTAACACCCATCTTTTCTGCGACATAAGGCTGTGTCAGATTCAATTCCAGACGGCGCTGTTTTACTCTGCTGCCTATCAGCTTGCGTAGTTCTTTATCTTTCATGCTGACTGCCTCCTTTTTCGGTATGTATGAATTATAGCATTGTTTTTCTATAATTGCAATATGCAATATAATATTTGTTTTTAATATTTCGTAACGCTTGACAAAAAGATGTGAAAAGGATATACTTACATCACAAGAATTGCATAATGCAATTTATAAGGAGGTGATTATATGACGCAAAGAAAAATTGCATTATCCATCGAAGAAGCTGCTGACTATACGGGAATCGGCAGAAATACCTTAAGACAGCTTGTAGAATGGAAGAAACTTCCAGTATTAAAGGTTGGTCGCAAAGTCCTGATTAAAACCGATATTCTGGAAATGTTTATGGAAGCTAATGAAGGTCGTGATTTGAGGGATAGAGGAAATGTAAAAGCCGTAACAAGAACTGCGGCAAATTAAAAAGGCGGCTTCCCAAGAAACCGCCAAAGGTTCTATCAGACCGAAGCCATGATATACCTACACGCAAGAAGATTATACCATGTGCTTCTTCTGATACGCAACCGAGAACTTATGTTTGTAAAAGAAAGGGGAATGTAATCATGGCAAAATCAACAAAAAGTTATGAAGAACGAATGCTTGAAATGGAAAAGAAGGAACAGGAAAGCCTTGAAAAAGCAAAACGATATGCAGTACAGAAGAAAGAACTTCTGAAACGAAAGAAAGCCGAAGAAAGTAAAAAACGAACCCATAGGCTCTGTCAGGTTGGCGGTGCGGTGGAATCCGTTCTCGGTGCGCCTATTGAGGAAGAGGACATCCCAAAGCTGATTGGTTTTCTGAAAAAGCAGGAAGCCAATGGGAAATTTTTTTCAAAGGCAATGCAGAAAGAAACAAATACCGATATGGAGGAAGTGTAATGGCGGGGGATGAGTTTTTCATTCCCTTCATTGCTTTTTCATGAAGGGCGCACTTATGGACAACCAGAGGTCGTCCCAATAAGTTTGCCACAAGTGGCAACCGGTCTTCGCTCACGCTTGCCGGGCTCGTTCCGTCGGCGGGGCTTTCAGCCAGACCTGCTCATGCCGCAGGAGGCACTCTTCGCCAGAGAGGCGCATTCCATGCAGGCTGCTATGCGCAGGGCACTCTTACGCAGAGGGCGTTCCGGCAATACTGCTTTTTCTAAAACTGAAAGCAATGTTGCCGGAAATCTATGCCGGATGTGCAGAAAGGAGGAATCCAGACATGGCGATTTTTCATTACACAGTCAAAATAGTCGGACGAAGTAAAGGGAAATCTGTTATCTCCGCTTCCGCATATCTCAATGGGGATGTGATGAAAAACGAGGAAACCGGGAGAATCAGTTATTACACTTCTAAAAAAGAAGTGGTCTACACCAGTCTGATGATGTGCGAAAACGCACCTCCTGAATGGCAGATAGTACCAGAAGAAAATATAAAACGCTTTCAAAAATCTGTCCGATACAAAAGGTCAGAAGATAAAGAAGCTGCTTTAGAAAAATTTAAAATCACATTTCAGAAACAACGGTTATGGAATGAGGTATTGAAGATTGAAAAAAGTGCAGATGCCCAACTTGGCAGGTCATTTGAATTTGCCCTCCCAAAAGAATGGAGCAGACAGGAACAGATTCAATATACAGCCGACTATATCAAAAAAACATTTGTGGATAAGGGAATGTGTGCTGATTGGAGTATCCACGACAAAGGGGATGGCAATCCTCATGTCCATCTGCTTCTGACAATGCGCCCTTTTAACCCGGATCATTCTTGGGGGAAGAAAGAAGTCAAAGATTGGGGTTTTGTCAGAGATAAAAGCGGAAATATCGTGATTGATGAATCCCATCCGAACTGGTGGCAGGATAAGAAAAACCCTGACCGTCATGGAATCCGTATCCCTGTATTAGATGAAAACGGAATCCAGAAGATTGGTGCAAGAAACCGCCTGCAATGGAAACGGGTACTGACCGATGCTACGGGATGGAACAATCCAAAAAACTGTGAACTGTGGCGGAGCGAGTGGGCAAAGGTGTGTAATGAACATCTGCCTTTGCATAATCAGGTCGATCACCGTTCTTATGAAAAGCAGGGAAAACTCCAGATTCCTACCATCCATGAAGGTGCTGACGCAAGAAAGATTGAACAGAAGTTTCTTGCCGGGCAGGAAATAAAAGGTTCGTGGAAAGTAGCGGAAAATCAAATCATAAAACAACAAAACACGTTATTGCAAAAGATACTGGACACCTTTGGGAAAGTATCTGGTGCATTATCATTATGGAAGGAGCGATTAAATGACATTAGAAGAAAGCCGGGAAATTATACCCTTAATGGAATCTATGATTGGGCAAATCGAAGAACAGCAGACCTTAATGGCAGAAATGCTTCTGGAAATGCAGAACCGGGACACCCAACTCTCTCTTATGCAGGAACAGAATCAGAAATTGCAAAAATTAAACAGCGAGTTATCCGAGCTGCTCAACATTTTGCCAAATACCGAGGAACTGCTTTCCAAGATGGAAGAACAGAAAACGAAGATAGAACTTTTGGAAAACGAAAATCAGCAATGGCAGATATTGGCACAGAAGCTGAACAGCGAAAACAGTTTATTACTGAAACAGAACACCGAATTGCTGAACTGGAACAGCAGGTAGAGAAAGGACGTGATATAGATGAACGAATCCAGAGAATTAAAGAACGCCGAACAGTTGGAAGAACTTCTGCTCTTGACCGAGGAGATACAAGAAGAGTTGGAACAGAAAGACCAGCTTATCGTGGAACTGAAGACGCAGCTCAACGAATCTCTGACCTTGAACGAGAAATTAAACAAAGAGAACAGAGCCGGGAATATTCAAGCATTAAAGAACGACTTGAAGCTGGCAGACAGAGCATTGCGGAGCGAGAAAGAGAAGCTGCGAAGCGCAAACGTCACGATAGAGGAATGTCAAGATAAAATACGATGCTTAACACAACAACGGGATTATGCCCGGACACATCAGAAAATCGTAGAGATACCGGTAGAAAAGCCGGTACTCTATAAAAAATGCGAAGCCTGTGACCGGACAGCCTATCAGAATGCAAAAGCAAGATACGAAACACAAAAAGAGCAACTTGCAGGACAATATAAAGCAAAAACGGTAATGTTCCAAACAACCTTGTTCCTTCTTGCATGGTATTCGCTGACAACCACTCTTTTTCAGGCAGTACAGTCAGATGTGTTCCTTTCCGATTGCAAATCATTCTTCCATGATGCAGCATCATTCATACAAACTTTTATTGGTTGGACGATTGATGCCGGGCAATCTGTGGCACAAATCAGCACAAAAATTCCAAATGAGATTATAGCCGGAATCATATATTGGTTATTGCTGATATTGGTTGTGGGAATATGTGTGGCAGGGACAGGAATACTGGCGATACTGATAGAAATAAAGGTTATAGAATTATATAAGAAAAACTGTTGGGATGTTATTACCCTACTGATGATACTGACAAGTGCGGCTGTCATCATTTATTTTGGAGAAGTAATTAAAAAAGCATTATCAATAAATCTGTTGTTCTTTTGGTTAATTTTACAAGGAATATATCTTACAATTCGACGCTATATAAGTCAAGATACTGATTGACTGGATACAAATTATTTGATAAAATATAAATAGAAATACAGCAGATCAAAGGAGGTAAAACTTATGAGAGCAAAGAAAGTGATTGTAGGGGTAGCCTATTAGTGCAATGTTAATTTCTTCATCAATTCCAGTAATGGCATTTTCTGTTACAAACGGGAATAAGACATTTGATAAAAAGTGGGAATTGAGCACTACATCTGATGGCGGAAAAGGTGTTTTGACTTATGGTTATAATACTCTTGCTATTAATGAAGATTATGCACACGCATATCATTCAACTAAAGATCATTACGCATATGTCAAAAATGGAAATGGTTCTTTTTCGGGTTCAAATGTTGGTAAAGGTAATTGGTCTAAAATTGAGGTTGCTCATAAAGGAAATAGTATTACCTACGGTAATAGCTACTAAACAAAGGTTCGGGATAATGGCTGAGTGGTTGGAATTCCAACCACTCTTTTTTGTGGAGTGTATATAAATGAAGAAAAAAATAAAATATATAGGAATTGTTTTGGTTATTTTGTTCTGTTGCTATAATTTATTTTGGTACTTCGGGAGTTATAAACCATATAACGAATTTCAGAAAGACTTCCCTGAAATAGAAGAATCTGGAGTAAAAATTTACACAGATAAAGATGGATTCCAGTATAGTGTGTCTGTCCCTGATTATTTGCTTTGGAATGGAAATCTTGCGATAGCTGAGTCAGATGTTCGATATGCACTAATTATTTGGATAAAACCATTTCACCAAGGAATAAGTCAAGGCGTGCTATTTAATGACTATAAGGATTTGAATACTCAAATTATGTTGTCAAGTAGCAAAAAAGCTGAAGATCAAGAAGATCAATGGATTGTTGATGAAAATAGCACAATATTGACTACGATATTTGAAAAAGCAAATAAAGTATGGAATCTGGGGTTGAAATAAATGAAAGCAATTAAAAACTTATGTTTGTTTTGTTTCCTGATTTTTGGAATACTTATGCAATCTGAAATATTTCAAGATCAGCTTTGGAACTTTTCTACAGCATATTTTACGTCATCACGCTATGAAGTTGCTAGTGAAGATATGTCGCAGTTTCTGAAAGATGTATCAGAAACTGCAACGGAGAATGATGTACATATTTTTTCTCAGTACAATGAAATCAATAATAAATACCTTTCAACACTTCATATTTATGGCGATGATAAAGTAATCAGACAAACATTAAAAAATACTGCAAACATAGAAGAATCAGAATATACCGCTTTAGTTTCCGGAATTACGAAAGTAAAATTTCATAATCTCTCAGAATTGCAAAGTACCTCTGTGGGTTATGAAAACTTTATCTCATACATAGGAAATGAGGACAATATTATCTCTGCATATCAGAAATTATCAGAAAAATATAGCTTAACTTATCCAGAATATTGGAATTCTACGGAAAAGGACATGATTTTTATTATATGGGGTATGATTATTGCATTGATGATTGTTCTAAATGTAATTGAAGTGGTTAGGCGAAAAAAAGAGGTTGTTGTACGAGTTTCCTTAGGAGAAAGTGCTGGTTTCATAGCATTTAAGGCTGCTTTATTCGATGTAACTTTTGACATTGCATTATTTATTGTTGCAAAAATATTGCTGTCAAATTATATATCGGGAGCATATGAGAATAGACTCGTCACAATTTTATATTCCATTGGAATTATTCTTTCCACTATTCCATATTGTTCTTTTTGCTTTTTTGATATTAGAAAGGCATTCGCAAATGCAACACACAAAAGAGGAGTGGATTTTTTAATTTATTCGTTAAAATTTATAGCAGGGGTAGCCGCTGTTTTTACAATTACCACTAATATTAGTAGTATTCATAATAACCTATTTACAAATGAACATTTGTTAGAAGAATATTATGATGCAAATTATTTTACCGTAAAGACTACTGATTTTAATGCTGAAAAAGAAGAAGCTTTTTGGAATAAACTATACAAGAATGAATATAACACATTAAAGCCTGTAATATGCTTGAATATTTTAAATGATAAAAATGATGTGATATATGTAAATAATCATGCAAAAGATATGTTACAAGGTTTTACGAAGCAGATAAATGCAGTAGAGAATGAATCTTCTGATTTGATTATTTTCATTCCAAAGAATAGATATTTTGCTAAAAACAAGCAATTAGCCTATGACTCCTTGAGCCACGTTTTAAATCATGATAATTTACAACAATTAAATATTCAGTACATAGAGTATAGCGAAACAGAATACTTTTCCTATTTAGATACAAGTAGAATAAATGGTATCGAAAAAAGCAAAAATCCGATAATTATTTATCAGGCAAACAAAGATTTAGCAGTCAATGGTGGGTATCTTGAAAGCTATAAAGCAGGAGCAGTTTTATTTCAATGTGATGAAAAACAGCTAAGAAATATCAGCAAAAAGTATGAAGATATGCTTGGAAATTATCAGCTAGTAATTACAAACGTACATGAACAGTATTTATATAATCACACATTTTTAATAAAACTCGTGGGATTTTTAAGTTCTCTTTGTACGATTGTATTGCTTTTAAATATTATGATTATTGTTACAGTAAGTAGACTAGAGTTCCGAGAAAATGCAATGAAAATTTCCTTGATGAAAATCTTTGGATATAGTTTATTTGAACGGCACAAAACACTTCTTAAAATGATTGTAGTGGAAAATTTTGTGATATTAGTAGGTATGCTTATCTATTCTTTATTATCGGTACAGACTGAAGTAGGAATTAGCATTCTTGTTAGTTCATTTATGGCACTAATAGAATTTACAATTATTTTCTTTAATATCACAATTGTTGAAAAAACAAACATACCGAAATCATTAAAAGGAGGTTGCTTATGATAACAATTGAAAATCTATGCAAAGCATATAATGATAAAATTTTGTTCAAAAATTTTCATTTGGAAATTCCAGATAGCCGTTTTTTGGTAATTAGTGGCGAAAGTGGATGCGGAAAAAGTACTTTACTTAATATGATTGGAGGTATTGAAACTCCTGACAAAGGTTCTATTATTGTGAATGGTTTTGATGTGGCAAAAAAAGGAAAAAAGCAGAAATATTTCAAAGAAGTTGTTGGATTTTTATTTCAAAATTTTGCCCTTTTGGAAAACAAAACAGTAAAAGAAAATCTAGAAATAATAAAAAAATCAGGTAGAACGGATATTTCAATAAATGAAGCTCTTGAAAAAGTTGGTTTACAGAAAGTAATTAACAAAAAAGTCTATCAATTATCTGGTGGCGAACAGCAGAGAGTTGCGTTAGCTCGTTTAATGCTAAAGAAATGTTCGATTGTATTAGCAGACGAACCAACTGGTTCCTTAGACAAAAAAAATAGTGAGATTGTTATGAATATATTGCATGAGTTAAGTGAACAGGGAAAAACAGTTATTGTTGTAACTCATAGTGAAGAAATTGTAGCACAAGAAAAGCATGTTCTATATTTATAATTACCCATAATAGAAGAATATGTTCTTTCGGGAGACACCTCCTCTAAGAACATATTCTTTTGGTTAAAATTGATTATAAAGATACTTTTATTTCAGTATATTCGCTATATTGATGGGATATATATTTGCATATTATTTATATGGATAAGGATTATAACTCTAGTGAGTCTTCTGCATCTACCCACATCTGTAAATTACCCTCAAGATATAATCTTGCATATTCCAAAGGCTCATCCACAGCCAATGAAGTAAGCGCACATTCTGATCCGTATGTGGTTTTTAGATTTTTTTCAGCTTTCCAGCAATCAATGCGAAGCATATATCCGGCACTTGTGTAAACATCAATACTATCGTGATTTATGTTGTATTCTGCATAAATTGTTCTCATCGTATCTTATCTCCATTTTCTTTTAATAATCAGTTATAGAGTTAAATATCGAAAACATTTCAATCAGTTCACCATGTCGTTATTGTTATACTGTGTTATGAAATTTTCTTTCCCTTATTTTTTCCCATATTAAGGTTCATGAAAACCAATGTGAGAATATAACACAAGGGAAAGAGTAAGGGAAAGCTCACTTGCTACAAACTTAGTATTTTCAAGGGTTTGCGAAGAATTTGATAATTAAATATAACAGTTATTAAATTTCCTAAAATATGTGAAATATCAACTTGAATTTGATAAGCTCCTCTAAGAGATTATGTTTCAATTTTCTTCTATGTATTTCACTACTCTATCTATATTTCCGCTTTCATATTCATCATGTGTTAATTTGAAACACTCATCCTTACTAACACTGCTGTAGTCTATATACCTAGCAATATCTTCTGGAATTAAAAACAAGTTTACTCCTTCTCGTTTCAGCGATTGTAAATCTCCGTGATTGACATCAACAATTACTTCCGCTTCCCAATTTTTTGCTTTAATTACAGACTGTAAATTTTCTTTTAATACAGTACTTCTCTTTTTTTTAAAAATATTAAAATGTCCATCATGTCCAACCTGTGAATTTCTCCCATTAGTTACATAGGGTACAATGGCTATTTTTTTTATCATTAACTTGTCCTCCTTTTCCACTTCTTATAACTTTCCTTATAACTTTCGATTTGTAAAACACATTCTTTTTTACATAGGCACAGTATACCACATTTCCTGTGCCTATGCGATAACATTTACTGCTTCTTCCGGTAAGAACTCATCTTCTCCACAGTAACCTCCGGATAGAAGTAAGTAAGAATACAAAAGGCTATGACCTGCGAGGCATAAAATATAACCGGAATTAGTATTCCAAGTCGCCATAAACAATTATTTTTGTCAACCTGCGTCGCCCAAGTCGCCAATATTTCACTTTCCACGTAGCCAATAATTAAATATGGCGACTTGAGGGCAGCGTGCAGCTATTTTTACACCAAATCCAGAAAATGAGCTAAAAAAAGAGACTCATACCAAAAATGATATGAGTCTCCAAAAAGCCTATAAAATCAAGCTTTCTATTTAGAATTTGCCCTCATCGGCTGCCTGCTGAACAGAAACGGCAACTGCTACTGTAGCACCAACCATTGGGTTATTACCCACGAAATTCTTCCGTTTAATAATATATTCTCTATGTCATGTAATGTTCAGTAATGATTTCAAATTAGACTATTACACGCTATTACCTAAATATTATTATGCTTACCAATATTATTTTTTGAAATATGTTATTTTCTACAATGTTGTCCTGTCGTTGACTTTGCCTGATTCTGACATTATCACACTACACATAACATCAAGTGTCTAACACGTTTTTATTATATCATCACCATCTTTTTTTACAATACTAACGCTTATGAAATATACTAATAAAACAAGGTCAATATTTCTTTACATCCACGCCGGCCTTCGCACCTCTAAAATCCTTTTTTTCATGTCTTTTGCCTGTATAAATCCCTGTTGCATAAGTGTTTCACACGATTCCTCAAGTGCACTTTCTATTCTGCTTAGCATATCATCATAATGCTTCATGGCAAGTTTTTCACCAATTCCGATATTTTTCAACTCCCGACAAAAGTGTTCCCGCTTGATTTTATGAATGTCATATTCACCTCCAATCGAAACAGCCATCTCCGTAGTACTGCTTGGATAGATCATCGTACATACAATGTCGTAAGCCGGTGCTAATCGTATGGATGCCATATCAGAAGCATAAAGAAGTGATACATTCTTAATATGATTATCTGTATTCCCTATGAGATAGTTGAATACACAGATATCCCATAGTTTTAGCTGATCTTCCATTGGATTCGAGGAATATTTTTTCAAAATATCACACATTCTTTTTAGGTAACCTTCTCCATTATGCTCATATTTATGACCGGATGATATACCCATGGCCTGCGAAAAATCCTCTTGGTGCAGTCGAAACGGAACTGTTAACCCGTCCATAACCCTACATTTTTCGTCAATAATTCTATCATACCTATGTGTTGCAAATAACACATCTTCATCTTTACCAGTTCCTACATTTATCACAAAGCTGTCCGGCACATCAATTCCCAGATTTTTGGCTGTCTGTAAACATAGCTGTTCATTGGTTACAATCCCATCTAATCTGACATGACTTTGTTTCACAATATGCGTACTCGGAGCTGCTCCAATTGGTAAATACCATTCATTTGTGTCTATCTTATAATATAATCCCACTTTACCAGAGGCTCCGGTTAGAGACAAATGAGCTTTTGTAACCAACTCTGCCGCTTCTGAAGCACCTTCTTTCGCCAATCTGCATACATCTTCCTTTGTAAGTTTCTGATAACCAGCTTTGGGGACATCCATGCCATCTTCAATAATCTGAATAGCACCCAGACATTCCCTCCCCAAAGCAGCTAATATTGTAAGATAATCATATTCATCTGCATGAATCCATCCGGCTACACACTTCCTTGTAAAACCTTCCGGTAGAAGACCTTCAAAAAAAAGGCTTGTTTCTTCTGCCGAAAAGTTTTGCGCCTGCAATGGAAGATGAATTGAAATAGGACAACTTGACGGATTATCCAAATACTCTTGCGCATAGGAAAATACCGCATCTTCAGATCCACTTCCTGTTATCTTACCAACATAGATCTGCTCTCCCTGCTGTTCAATAAATACATGAAAATCTCTCATTTTATTTACCTCGCTTTTCCATACATAAATCCATACCTAAAAGATTTACAATCTCAATCGCCTTTCCAATCTCACACGTTTCCTTTCCTCTTTCCAAATCAGATATAAAGCTGACGCTAAATCCTGTAAATTCAGCGATATAAGCCTGTGTATATCCCAATTCTTTTCTGCGTGTACGTAATTCATTTCCAAAAGCTTCTGCATCTGCTATTTTCATGACGCCTCCTTGTCGCATAGTCGAACGGCTTATTTTAATATTGCGCAAACTAAAAAAGGTCGAACGGCTTATTTTTAATATATTTATAATATACTAAGCCGTTCGCCTATGTCAATACCAGATGTGATATTTCATTCCTTCATAAGCCACCCTTGCCACCTCGATATCCATGTTGCAGCCACGAAATTCTTCCGTTTAATAATATATTTTCACCATGTCATGTAATGTTCTGTAATGATTTCAAATTAGCCTATTACACGCTACAAGGTCAGTCTTTCCTCACCATGATGATTCCAAGACTGACCTTATTGTCACTAATTCATATTCTGTTGCAATTCTTTTATGTTGTCCAAATCAGACAAATCCATTCCTTCATATCTCTCAACAAAATCTATCAATGTTGATTTACGAACCTTTAGACTACCTAACCGAAGTGCAGGTAATAGTTTTCTGTTAATCAGCTCATATACCAGATGCACATTCACCCCTAATACCGCTGCCGTCTCACGCACATTGTACAAAAGCTTTTCGTCTTTTAAATCCTTTTTATCCATTTTACACCATCCCTCCTAAATGTGTTCCTAAAATCGTATTTGCATCAGTTTTGTAAAAATTAATAAATCTAAAAAGCATCTGAATACTCATTCCCTTTGAGCCTTCCTCAATTCGTGCATAATGACATAAACTCATATCCATTTCCTCAGCCGCCTTCATCTGTGTCATTTTTCTTTTTCCACGTAAATCTCTTATATTATTTCCAATCACATATGGATCAAATTTAGTTCTGCTCACTTCTGCCACCTCCATCAATTAACATCCATACTCCTCTGCATGTGATATTTTTCTCTTACTCATAATAAATTATCTCCTTTACGATTTCGTATTGGAGAGCTCCGGCGCCTTCACTCTCGTGACGTGCTCTCTCAAGCACATGTTTATTGTATATTGTCATGGATGAATTGCCGACCGTGTTTACGCGACAATTTTGTCGTGTTAACACGACATTTGCATCTGCTTCTAATATACTTAAATATTTTTTACAGATAGGACTTCCGTTCGAAGCAAAAAAAAGAATCCATGCCTTTCCCGCATGAATTCATTTTATCGTTCCTTACGCATCCTTATATTCTATTTTTAATGGTGTATGTGTCTCAAATATCTTTGCAAAATCAATTTCCGGATTAAACATTGTATAATGGTGTTCTTTAAACTGTAATACATAATTTGGCTGTCTCATAGATTCTGCCATATGGTATAATCCTCCCCTTTTTACTTTATCATAAAATATCTGTCATATATAAAGTCTGCTATAATTAATCCAATTATTTGTCGTATAATTTATCAACCTCGGCTTCATACACCGATTCAGTCTGAGTATCAAACAGCACCCATTCCACCAAATCGAAGCTGTCCGGATTATCTTGCAAGAACCTGTTTACTGTATGTACTGCAATCTTTGCTGCCAACTCAACCGGAAAACCATATGCTCCCGTTGATATGGAAGGAAATGCAATAGACCCTATTCCATTATCCATTGCCAACTTCATAGAATTAAAATAGCAGTTAGCAAGAAGTTCCTCTTCTCTATTTCTTCCACCATTCCATATCGGTCCGACAGTATGTATAACATCATCACATGGCAGATTATATGCCTTAGTGATTTTAGCCTCTCCCGTATCACATCCGTGAAGTGTCCTGCACTCCACCAGAAGTTCCGGTCCTGCGGCTCTGTGAATTGCACCATCTACTCCGCCTCCTCCAAGAAGAGAGCTGTTTGCTGCATTTACGATTGCCTGCACATCTGTTACTTTCGTTATATCACCTTTTATCGTCTTGACCAAGTACATTTTCTTCTCCTTGACTTTACATTTCAATGCCTCATACCACATCTCAATAACTTCATTAGCAAGCATATGGTTACATCCATATGCTTTTGCCAGTTTTTCTTCAAATCTGTACATCTGTTGTGAAGATATATCCTTGATTGAACTTATCTCCTGTGGTATATCTTCTTCCAAACAACCAATAAGTAAATTTTTCTTTAATTTGTCATTTGGAATGTAATCTAATATCAGCGCCTTAAACAACCTGATATCTGATAATACGTCAGGATATTTAATAACCAAATCACACAATACGTTTTTCCTTTGATCTTTATCATTCATACTTGAAACAGTTTCATAGATTAACCTATTCTGTTGGAAACATCGTTGCTTCCAGCTTATTCATCTCTGTATCCGAAAGACCATATTTTCCTGAATTATCTTTTTCCACGGATACTTTTACAATAACAGTTTTTCCGTATAATCAGCAATTCCTTTATCCGTAATGTTATCGGAATCATCAAATTGCTGTTGGATGCTCTCATTAAAATCCTCTTCGATTTCTTTCTTTGCATCTTTTTCCGAGAGTTCTAACAGATTCGCATAGTCCTTATATTCTCCATGATAGTATGCATCAAGAGAACTTTGGACGTAAGATTTGGCATCGAAGTCTGGTTGTTTAGAGCACGCACTAATCCCAATACTTAACATTATCGTTCCCAAAATCATTAGATACTTTTGTAAGTTTTTCATCCTGTTATCCTCATACTTTTACTTTACAAAAAAATCCACAAATTTTCCGGCCTTTGATGGCAGTTTAAATTTATATTCTTGTCCTTCATACTTGAAAGAAAACTTTCCACCAAATAATCCGGCTTTTCCTTGGATATTTTTCATATTTGGAATATAAATTTTCGCTAATCGTTCGCCATAAGAATTATCAATATTGGCTCGATAAATATATAAAACATCCTCATATATGCATAACAAAACTAATCCTCTTATGCTTCCAAACATTCCACCTATTATATTTTTTAATGATGCATATATATATTTCTCTGGAATCAATAATACCTTTGCTTTTTAATTTTTTTACACATTCTTCTACTTGCATTTTCTTATATACCTGAGTTTAAATAATGTTTCTATATGGCAACTTTTCTACTTTATGTTTTTGTATTTCTCTCTCACATATTTCATGAAGGCTCTCGTAATCATTTGAGTCCTCGCAAATTTTTTCAAACCATCCTTCTACCCCTCTATCTTTATTTCTAAAAAAAGGATGATTTTTATCCTTTTGCACATTATTCCAAATATATTCGAGAATATCGTCAAGTATTTTCTTTTCTCCATACCATCCACAAACCAGAGCAATATCTTTATATTCTTCAAATGATTTTCTTCTTGGATTACTTAAAAAGGACTTATAGCCTTCTATAATTTTATCTATTGAGACATCGCCTTTAAGTGGAATCAACAATTTATTTTTTAACCTTTCTGCTGAAAACATATATCTTTCTTCATGTTTTTCTAACTCTATTGTTTCACTTGTACACTCTAATGATGTTATTATGTTAGACTCTTCACTGCATAAATTATGCACATAAGCAACAGGTGTATAGTACATATTTCTAACTACTTTTAGATAAATTCCTGTTATCAATGGTCCTAATCTATTATCCATTTCAAGTAATCGAGTCTTTTTTAATTCTGGAAAAAGTTGCTCCCAATCATTTGTTATCTGTTTTTTTGTTACCATCTTTTATCCCCTTTTCTCTTTAGCGGAAGCAATATCGTCAAATATTGAATGATTCTTTTCCACTTTTACAGTTACCGTCACCGGATCTCCATAGCTGTTCTTATCAATGCTCTTCTGCACGCTTTCCGTTAAAACAGATGCAAATACACCCGGATCCGTTTCTTTCATTCCCTGTGCAATCTTTTCCTTGCTGACTTCTGCGGAACTCTGCTGCAATGTCTGAAATACATCGGACGGTTCAACTTTTACACTGACCGTGTAATTTCTATCCTCATCCTTTTTCTCATCCTGCACCTTGTACTTCGCCATTTTTTTAACCTCTGCCATCTTCTCTGTGTAAGCTGCAATCTCCTCTTCTGTGATGTTATCGGAAGAAGCAAATTGCTGACGGATGCTTTCATTGAAATCTTCTACGACCTGTTTCTTCACATCCTCTTCTGAGATCTCCATCAGATTCGCATAATCTGCGTATTGTTCATGATACTCTGCATCGAGAGAAGATTGAACGTAGGATTTGGCATCGAAATCTGGTTGTTTGGAGCAAGATGTCATGCATAAGGCACTAATTGCCAAACCAACAAATAATATATTTTTTTTGCTCATTTTATTCAGCATAATCATATGATTTTATTCTTTCTCACTCCAGTCTTTTATAATTCCTCTATTTATATCAATTAATAAATAATTGATTCCATTTTTCTGTTCAATGGCTACAGTTTTATCATCTACCCATTTTATTCTTCCCAAATATTGTGAAAAATAAAACTCATCTGGATAAGTCGACAATATTTCGAACTCTCTAATATATTCCTTATTTTTATAAATTCTAAGAAATATTTGAGCCGTTTTAACTTCATGAACAAGAACTATTTCAGCAATAAAATTTTTGTTTTTCTTTTTTTTCCATATCCATTCGTTTTTATAATTACAGTTTTTTATTTGCTCACATGCCTTTTCAAAATCAGTACTGTCAATCTGTAACTCTTCAAATACCTTAATTACAGTTTCCTTGAGAACTTGTAATGTCATCATCTTTTTTTCTATATCAGACAAATACATAAACTCCTCAATATTCAATTCATAATCAACTTCATAAACCCCTCCCACTACTTTATTTTCATTCTTTTCTATATTACTCCCACAATTAATCAATATTTTCCAAAAATTGGGTGTATTTACTTTTTCAACCAATCTTTCAACAAATGCAGTAATACATCTTGTTTGCATTCTAAAATTGATTCTGCTTGCTTTATGATTTTTTTCATAATCCTTTTTCGTCGCTTGAAGATATTCATATCCATCATCCAACAGACTTTGAATATAATCTTCATTTTTTTCATATGGATAATCAAAATCAAATTCTTTTAGTTTCAATTTTTCTCTCCTTTCATGACATTCCTTAACATCTTTCTTAATGTTAAGGAATGTCATGCTTTCTTATGTTTTAACTATTCCGGTTTAGGTCGTTTATGATGGCTTAATGTATTTCCTTCTCTGCTTAATCTATTCGTGTTATTTCTCTCCCACTCCAATGCACTAGATCTATTTTGCATATCCTTTTCAACAATTCTTGCCTCATATTTTCCCTCACCTTCTATTTTGTTCCATTTATTCACTTGACTATTTGCTCTTGGAGATGTTTGATTTACATTTAACTTTTGCCCACTTATTCCAGTTTTTACAACATCTCCTGTTTCTTTTTCATATATTTCATAACCATGTTGTATCTTTGTGCTATTTTTACTATTGCCATGTACCTGTTTTTTGGCAACCAAACCATATGCATCGGCTGCTACTCGTTCTTCATCTGACAATGTAGTTGGGATTCCACGCTTTTTCAGCAATTCATATGGATCACCATTCCCTAAATCCAATTGTGGTTCAGATTTATTTCCTATATCAGCCAAGTTTTTCTTTGCTACTTCCGTGATATGCCCCGGCTTTGGTGAACTGCTACTTCCTTTTATTACATTTTTCACAGCTCCTATAGCTTTATCAGCTCCATAAGCAAGACCACCCATTGCGCCACCAGCTACAGCTCCTGTCAGCCCTCCGGTCAAAGTATCTTTTGCTACCTGTTTCAGGCTGTTCCCTGATAATCCTGAGCTTACACCGCTATACGTTGCGCCTCCGATAGCTCCTGTTACAGCTCCACCAACTATGGCTGCTCCGAGAGTTCCTTCTGTCAATCCAAGTGCACCGACTGCTGCAATACCTACTCCACCTGTAAGGACACCGACTCCAATCGCAGCTCCAGTAGCTACAACTGCAATTCCTACCTTCTTCCAGTCGACTTTTCCTAACTGATTTGAAATACGGTCTGCTGTTGTACACATCTGACGAATAACTTCTGCACGGATTTCTGCTCTCCGTTCTGCTACATATGACTGGAAAGATGTATATGTTTTTCCAGCCTTTTGCAGTCCGCTTCCTACATTTCTGATGAAGTTGCTGCCTTTTGATACGATCTTCTGGTAAGTTCCACTGCTTGTAACACGATTTTTCACAGATTGATATGTCTTCGTGTGTGTGACTGCATTTATTACAGTTTTTGCTGTTCGCTTCACAGCATTTGTAACAGTTCTGGCTACCTTTTTGACCGTATTGACGACTGTTTTCACAACCTTCTTCGCTGTATTAACAATCTTCTTACCAACATTCTTCACCGCACTCACTGCTTTTTTCCACCATGAATGTCCTGTCGGATCATCATAGTTTACCGGATTATTGGATGTATATGCATAACGGTTTCTGGTTAATGGATTTTCTGTCGTTCCAAGATCACTATCTTCAGTTGTAAAGGTTCCGTTCTCTGCGTTATAGTATCTTGCCCGCAGATACTGAAGTCCTGTTTTTACATTTGTGAACTCCCCATTGTAGCCGTAATAATTGACTCCATCTGCTGTTCCTGATGTAAGGTTTCCATACGGATCGTACTGATAACTGTTCGTCAGATTAGCTGTTTCGGTCAGGATTCCGGTTACGCTGTTTCTGCCATCATATAAATAATAACTGCTTTCTGTGGATTTATCAACGCTTATACGTTCTCCGATTCCACTTTCTCCATAAGTATAAGCCTGACGGACTTTCTCGTCTACCCCATACTCTGCGAGGACTTCTGTATTCTCACGATTAATGTCGTTGATATACTCTGTCAGTGTGTATCCTTTGGCATTTGAACTGCCTTTTTACCAGAGATGCAAGCTGTTCTTTCGGACTGTCTCCATCTTCTGTACGCTGGTTCTCCGGGATCAGGACTTCATCGCCATAACAGTCTTCCCATTTATAGGTGTTATCAAGTTCGAATACCCGGTTGTTATCTCCATCATACATGACTGCCATCAGGACAACTCCACCCTGTTTTACCGCTGCCAGACGATTTTCTGCTGTATATTCATAAGTAACCGGATCTGCACTGTTTGTCTTATCGCATTCCTGAATCAGATTGCCATCTTCATCGTAGCTGTAGGTCGTTCCCGGATCGTTCCATATCTTTGCATTGGTCCGCTTGATGAGCTGGTTGGAATCGTTGTACTTATAGTTATATTTTGCTTTGCTGACACCATCTTCGATCTTCTCGTAGTCACCTGTCGCAATCCTTGATACGAACTGCTTTCTGCGGCTCTTTTCAAAATCACGCTCTGTGGCAACCAGGATATTTGCTGACGGATAAAGTCTTAAATACTCTGATGCAGTCTGACCGATAAGCGGCTTTGTAACAACCATGATTGTCTTATTGGCAAGTCCGAGTCTCTTCTGCTCCATGCAGGCAGCCATCATCTCAAAGGACTTTCCTGCACCTCCTTTATCCGTGTTTTGTATATCTCTTCCACCAGCACGCCTGTCTGAATCTTTTAGGTTTACGGCTAGATACTCATTAGAGACATCTCTGTCCTAATGCCATCTAGTTAGGGAGAAAATCTCCCTAAAACCCTCTGTTTATGAAAGTGGGGGCGTTTTTTGCCCCCACTTTGCTACTTTGGGGGCGCTTTCTGCCCCCACTTTGCTATTTTGGGGGCGCTTTCTGCCCCCACACAGCATTTGGATTAATACATATTATTTAGCGTAATATTATTTCTAGATTTAATTATTGGAGTTAGATGATTAGTGTAAATATTCATTGTAACATTTATATTTTTATGTCCCAACCTTCTCTGCACATAAACCATATCTGCTCCATTTTCAATTAACATTGTTCCATGTGTATGTCTTAAACTATAAGTATCATAACCTGGGATATCCAGTTCTTTATGAACAGCATTAGAAACATTCTGTAATGTTCGTGAAGTCACATATGAGCCGTCTTCTCTCCTGCATACAAAATCTACTCCGAAATCAGTTTCTTTAGTAGATACTTCATTTAGTGGAATTTCTTTTTCTTTATTTTTTTGAACCGAAAACAATAATTGAAATTCTGAATAATACTTCTTATAGAATTCACCATAATACTCCTCATCTCTCTTCTGTTTTTCATACTCTTCTTTCAAAATAGAAACAAGTACATCATCGATATCAATAACCCTGTACGATTTATATTTTGGTGATGTAAAATACCAATATCCCAACGATTCTGACGTTCCATTAGTTTTTTTGATGTCCTTTTTTGAGCGTTTAACCTGACGCCACTGTATCTGTCTATTTACATTTATCACTTTATTGTCAAAATCAATATCATCCCATACCAAACCGAAAACCTCTCCCGGTCTCATCCCTGTATGATACGCTATCTGTAGTGGAACAAATGAAGATGTTCCTTTAGGAAACCTTTCAAATAAAGAATCTATATTATCTTTTGTTAAATAAATATGTTCTTTCCGTCTTGTTGGTTTATCAGGTTGCATATTTTGTGGAATTACAAGCCTATTAGCAGGTGAAGTCATTATATAATGATTTTCTAATGCATAATTAAATGATTTTGTCAGCAAACCTTTAATTGAAATAATAGTATTTATTGAAAATCCATCATTATATAAATCTGTTATAAAAGTCTGCAATATCTTTTTATCTATACTGGATACTCTATATCCCCCTAACTCTGGTTTAAGATATAATCTGATTTTTTTCTCATAGCCATATAATGTACTTTCCTTACATGTCAGTTTACAATCATTTTCCATCCATAAATCCAAAAAATCAGCATATGAAATATCCCTATCTACCATTACCTGTCCCACATTTTCATATTCAGATAATGCTTTTCTTCCAGCTATTCTTGCGTCCCTTTTACTAGCAAATCCAGATTTTGATTTACGCTTTCTTTTTCCATCAACACTTGCCATCTCAAATGAATACTCATATACTTTTTTGCCAGACCTCAAAAAACGTTCTCTTACCATAATCTCACTCATATAATTCTCCTTCTACATAATGAATATATAAGTAATACTAATAAATCGACTCTTTGAAATCTATGACCTGCGAGGCTAAAAAATTTAACAAAGTATTTTTTCGCGTCAACAAAAATACAAAGTATTTCTTCTCACGTCAACGAACCGCAATTTTTCATTATTTTGCGCCAACAAACTAAAAAAATGTTGACGCGATGTTGACGCGGAGCTATTTAGATACCTCCTTTAATATGAGAATATAAAAAGAGACTTCCGTCTTAATTTAAACGGAAGTCTCCAAAAAGCCTATAAAATCAAGCTTTCTATTTAGAATTTGCCCTCATCAGCAGCCTGCTGTACAGAAACGGCAACTGCTACTGTAGCACCAACCATTGGGTTATTACCCATTCCGATAAGTCCCATCATCTCAACGTGAGCCGGAACTGATGAAGATCCTGCGAACTGTGCATCTGAATGCATACGTCCCATTGTATCTGTCATACCGTATGAAGCTGGTCCTGCTGCCATGTTGTCTGGGTGAAGTGTACGTCCTGTACCACCGCCTGATGCTACTGAGAAGTACTTCTTGCCCTGCTCGATACACTCTTTCTTGTATGTACCTGCTACCGGATGCTGGAAACGAGTTGGGTTTGTAGAGTTTCCTGTGATAGAAACACCAACGTTCTCGTGATGCATGATTGCAACACCTTCCTGAACATCATCTGCACCGTAACACTTAACTGTTGCACGGAGTCCATCTGAGTATGCATGCTCAGATACGATGTTGAGCTTAGCTGCCTTGTAGTCATACTGTGTCTCTACGAATGTGAATCCGTTGATACGTGAGATGATCTGTGCAGCGTCTTTTCCAAGTCCGTTAAGGATAACACGCAGTGGTTTCTGACGAACCTTGTTTGCCTTCTCAGCGATTCCGATAGCACCCTCAGCGGCTGCGAATGACTCGTGACCTGCTAAGAAACAGAAGCACTCTGTCTCCTCCTCGAGGAGCATCTTTCCAAGGTTACCATGTCCTAAACCTACCTTACGGTGATCAGCAACTGATCCAGGGATACAGAATGCCTGAAGTCCCTCTCCGATTGCTGCTGCAGCGTCTGCTGCTCTTCTACATCCTTTTTTGATTGCGATTGCTGCACCAACTGTGTATGCCCAGCAAGCGTTCTCGAAACAGATTGGCTGGATTTTCTTTACCTGATCGTAAACATCAAGTCCAGCGTCCTTTGTAATCTTTTCAGCTTCTTCGATTGAGCTGATACCATAGCTGTTAAGTACAGCATTGATCTGGTCTATTCTTCTTTCATATGATTCAAATAATGCCATTGTCGTTCTCCTTTCCTCTTATTCCTGTCTTGGATCGATGATCTTAACAGCACCCTGCTCTGGAGTTACACGACCGTATGATCCTGAAGCTTTCTCCCAAGCTGTGTTAGCGTCATCACCCTTTTTGATAAAATCTGTCATTTTTCCAAGAGAAACGAACTGGTATCCAATTACTTCATCGTTCTTGTCAAGAGCGATTCCTGTTACATAGCCCTCAGCCATCTCAAGGTAACGAACTCCCTTTGCCTTTGTTGCGTACATTGTACCAACCTGTGAGCGAAGTCCCTTTCCTAAATCCTCAAGTCCTGCTCCAACAGCAAGTCCATCATCAGAGAATGCAGACTGTGTACGACCGTAAACGATCTGTAAGAATAACTCTCTCATAGCTGTATTGATGGCATCACAAACTAAGTCTGTGTTTAATGCCTCAAGAATTGTCTTACCCTGTAAGATTTCTGCTGCCATAGCTGCAGAGTGTGTCATTCCTGAGCATCCGATAGTCTCAACTAATGCCTCTTCAATTACTCCATTCTTTACATTGAGTGAGAGCTTGCAGGCACCCTGCTGTGGTGCACACCAGCCTACACCGTGTGTAAATCCTGAAATGTCCTCAATTTTCTTAGAATGAACCCATTTTCCTTCTTCTGGGATAGGAGCTGGCTCATGTTTTGCGCCCTTAGCTACAGGACACATGTTTTCAACTTCCTTAGTGTAAATCATCTTAAGACTCCTTTCGTTATGGTTTTAACATACCCAATTTATTTTCTCATATTTTTTGTCATAAGTCTAGAGTATCATCGACAAAAAACAACAAAAATACAATATTTTTTCAAACAACATTACTATTTTTTAAGAACTACGTTGTCCTTGTCCTTGAAAATGTGGTTTGCAGGAATGACTCCGCGTACTCTTGAAAGCGGATAAATGTTTGAATTTCTTCCTATTACTGTTCCAGGATTGAGCACTGAGTTGCAGCCCACCTCCACATGGTCACCGAGCATAGCGCCGAATTTCTTGCGGCCGGTTTCAATCTCCTCTTTTGTATCGTAAACATCCTTTACGACTACAAGAGTCTTGTCACTCTTTACATTTGATGTAATAGAGCCTGCGCCCATATGTGATTTGTAGCCCAGGATTGAATCTCCTACATAGTTGTAATGAGGCACCTGTACTGAGTTGAAGATGATTACATTTTTAAGCTCTGTGGAGTTCCCCACTACTGAACCCTTGCCTACAATTGCACTGCCACGGATAAAAGCACACTGTCTGATTTCTGCATCCTCGCAGATGATAAGCGGACCGTGCAGATATGCGCTGTCAAATACTGTTGCGCTCTTTGCTACCCAGATATCCTCTCCTCTTTTCTCATAGATTTCAGGGTCGAGTGTTGGTCCGAGCTCCTTGATGAAATCACTTATTCCGGCAAGTGCCTCCCATGGATAAGTGAACTGCGATAAATACTCCTTTGCGATTGTTTCATCCAGATTATAGAGATTTGTTATTTTAGCGTTTTCCATTTTCTATGTCCTTTCTTTTATTTATTATGTGAAAATTATTGACTATTTTTTTAACTGTCATTTTAATATTTAAACTTAAATATAAGCATTAAACATAAATATAAAAAATCATATTAATTATAGATTTAATAATTAATTATAGGCAGAGCTACTCACCGAACAGCTCATGCGCCGCCGCAAGTGCCGCCTCCGACACATCATCTGCCTGTGCACTATCAGCTGCCATATCAAGACCAGCCAGAAATTCCTCGGGGATTCCCATCTCATTCAGGGTTGTCTCATCCGGCGTATCATCTGCCGTGCTCTGTACTTCAGCATTGTTATGTACATCAGTATTGCTCTGTGTATCAGCATTGTTATGTACTTCAGCCGCGCTCTGCACTTCTTCCTCGCCGGGGTTATCGAAATCAAATGATATCTGATCATTTTCAAACTTAAGACATGTATCAAATACATTTCCCGCCTTGGAGGTGAAGCCTGTGATCTTCTTTTTGGTCTTTCCTGTGGTAAACAACTCCGTGAGAATTTCCTCTGAAAGCTCCACCTTTGCCACAGTATGCCAAACATTGAAGCCGCACTCACACTCATATTTCCACTGTGTCTTTTTGAGAGGTCTGCCACACTTTGGACAAAGTACACTGGTCTCGATTGGCTTTGGTTTTTCGGGGAAATCAAAGGCTATATCTCCGTCTTCGGTGAGCTTTAGCGGTGCGTCAAACTTCATGCCTGTCTTTGAGACAAATCCTGATATAACTTCCGTCTTTTTCTTTGTCAGAAGCTCCTTAAGGACTGATTCCTTTATCTTGACGCTTGCGACCTTGCCCACCATAAAGCGGCAGCTCTCAGGATCATCACGTCTGTTGTTCTCGCATACAAAGCCAAACGGTGCCACCTGGATTTTGCCTCCGCACTTCGGACATACTACATCCTTCACTGTCTTTGGCTCTACATGGTCAAAATCAAACTGGACAGAGAGCTTCTTATTTTCATCCTCCTTAAGCACCAGGCACGCATCGAAGCGTTTCCCGCTTTTGGATTTAAAGCCTCGTATGGTCTCGGTCTTTTTATCATTAAGAAGCTGCTTTAGGTTTGCGGCTGTGATTGTCTTTCCCGCAATCTGTCCCACCGAAAAGCGGCAGCTTCCCGGCTCATCACCCTTGTAGTTCACACATCCATAGCCAAACGATGTCTTTTTTATCTGACCACCACAAAGCGGACAGACAACATCCTTTATGATTTCGTCCTCCACATTGTCAAAGTCAAATGCTACGACGGTGTGCATTTTCTCACTGCCCTCTGTGACAGGCTCCTTCTTTAACATAAGACATGCGTTGAAGCGCTTTCCCGATTTTGATTTAAAGCCCTTTATCGTCTCAGTTCTGCCGTTTGCCATGAGCTCTAAAAACTGTACCTGTGACAGCTGCTTGTCTGCTATCCTTCCAACGAAGAAATGGCAGCCATCCTCTGTCTGTCTGTTATAGTTTGCACATCGGTAGCCGTATGGCGATACATATATATCGCCTCCGCAATCCGGACATACAATACCCTCGACCTTTTGCGGCTTTACGTTTTCAAAATCAAAGGTGGCTGATACCTTGTTCGTCTGTTCATCCTTGTTGAGCTTTAAGCATGCATCAAAGCGTTTGCCGCTCTTCGACTTAAAACCACGGATTGTGTCGGTGATTCCCTCTTCAATCAGCTTTTTGACCTGTTCCTCCGGAATATCAAGTCCTGCCACCTGTCCGATATTAAAATTACATCCTGATTTATCATTTTTGTAATTGGCACAGCCGTAGCCAAACGGTGTGGTCACTATCTCACCGCCGCAGACCGGGCACTTGACACCTATCTTTCGTCTGGCCGCCGCACCTCTGGCATTTTTGCCTGCAAAGCTGCTGATACGGTCTGCAATCTCAGGGCGCAGATTCTGCTCAATCATCTTTTCTGTCTCTTTTCGGATAAAGCTCTCAAGCTTTCCCCTGTATTCCCAGAAATCCACCGTGCCCCTTGTAATTCCGTCCAGTCCCTTTTCCCAGTTGGCTGTCATCTTTGGATTAAGAAGTGCCGGAACTGTCATGTATACGACCTCAAATACCATCTCACCAAGGCTTTCGGGTGTGAGTATCTGTGTCTTTTTGTTCAGATTCAGATATCCTATACGGACAAGCTTCTGGATTATCTCCGCTCTCGTTGCTGAGGTGCCTATTCCTGAGCCCTTTATCTGCTCACGAAGCTCCTCGTCCTCGATAAGCTGTCCTGCATTTTCCATGGCAAGCACCATGGAGCCTGATGTATAGCGCTTTGGCGGAGATGTCTTACCAAACTTGATATTATAGCCTTGGCATGCTATCTCATCACCCGCCTTTAGCTTATCGGCAAACTCAAGCATCACCTTTGGATTTACGACTATCTCATCATTGCTGCCGTTTGCTGTGCTGTTTTCATCTGTACTATCTGCAGTTTCACTGTTTTTACCAAGTATTCGTGCGTTTGATTCCTCAAACGACTTCTTTTTCGGCGGATTCGCCACCTGTAAATAGCCCTCGCTCTTTAGTACCTTTGATGATGCAAAAAAACTTTCCTTATCCACATCTACGACAAGCTTCACATTCTCATACTCTGCCGGTGGATAAAAAATACTAAGGAAACGCCTGACAATCAGCTCAAATACTGCTCTTTGAAGCGATGTAAGCCCCGAAAGCTCTGTAAGCTGACCTGTCGGAATGATAGCATAGTGGTCTGTTACCTTGCTGTCATCCGTGTACTGCGTATCAACTATGTTGGCATATAGCCTCTTTTGCATAATATGCTCCACAAAGTCTGCTGTCGATTCAAAACCTTTAAGCCTGCTTATATTTTTTCCAATCTCCTTTGCCACAGCGCTTGAGAGCACCCTGGCATCTGTTCTAGGATAGGTGGTGAGCTTTTTTTCATACAGATCCTGAGCCACCTGTAATGTCTCATCAGGGCTGATTTTAAACTTCTTTGAGCACTCTGCCTGCAGCTCCGCCAGATTGAAAAGAAGCGGTGCTCTTTTTTTAGCAATATTCTTAACTATAGATTTAACTTTCGCCTGTTTGCCGTTTAATTCTTCAATTAAAGCAAGTGCATCTTTTTCCTCTTTGAAGCCGTTTTCCTTGTATAAAAGCGGTGATTCAAAGTACCTTGAGCCTTCTACAGCCTTCCACTCTGCCTCTACACCGGCATCCGTAAACCTACCGATTACCCTGTAAAACGGAGTCTCCTTAAAGTTTCTGATTTCGCGCTCACGTATTACTACCATTCCAAGCACACAGGTCATCACTCGTCCGACCGCGATTGCCGTGTACGAGCGTGTACCCGCTGCATCGTTTAGCAGATTGCCGTATTTGACCGACATGACACGCGAAAAGTTGATGCCCATCGCATAGTCCTCGATGGTACGCATGATGCCGCTCTTTCCGAGGTTTGCATACGCACTCATCGGCTTTGCCTCTTTTATGCCTCTTAGGATTTCCTCCTCGGTCTGCGAATCTATCCAGACTCGAAGCTCCTCCATGCCTTCCCTGACACCGCCAAAGTTTCTGATATTCTCCTCGATGGTCTGTCCTTCTTTTCCGGCATCACCTGCCCAGTAGACTCTGTCAATGTCCTCTCTCTGCAAAAGAGCGTGCACAATATTGTACTGCTTGCGCACGCTGTCTATCACATCATATTTGTATTCCTTTGGCAGAAACGGCAGATCCTCAAGACGCCATTTCTTGTATTTCATGTCGTAGGACTCAGGGTAGACCAGCCCGACCAGATGTCCCACGCACCATGAAATCACATATTCTCCATTTTCTATATAACCGTCATTGCGTCCGCTCACCCGCAGCACCTTCGCAAATTCCTGTGCCACGGACGGCTTCTCTGTTATTATCAGTGATTTTCCCATAAGCTCCTCTATAATTCATCCATGGTCATCATTGGCTTGTCCCAGTTGCAGAAGCCGATGATACTCCTTCTATCCTCACTCTGAGCCACGATGAGCTCCTCCTTTTGACAGCCTCTCCTTCCGTAGAGCACTACGAGCTGGTTACCCGACTCTTTATAGAGCTGCTCAAGTTTCTCTAAATCTGTGTGTTTTGCTTTCATAATATTACTCCAAAATAATCAACTTGAACTATTATATCACAATTTAACACATATACAAATAGATTCTAATTATAATTTCCGAGCTCCTATTGTAGCTTTCACTTTATTTCTGACAAACATATAGCAGATAGCCTGCATGATGATTGTCGCTATCCATGAACCGGGATATGATATAAACAGGAAAAACAGCGATCTGTGGCTTGGAAACAGACCATATATCCAGATAATTCTGACTCCGACTGTTCCTATTATAGAAAGTATCATAGGTACTGTTGAGTATCCCATTCCTCTTAGTGCTCCCGGAAAAAGATCCATGATTCCACACAGGAAATATGGGATTGTTGTAATCGAAATAATCTCAAGTCCTGATTTAATTACCTCGCTATTACTAGTATATATGCCAAGTATCTGTGTTCCAAATATGTATGAGGCACTTCCCATCACAAGTGCTACCGCTGTCGTGAGAAACAGACAGTCTATCAGTACCCTGTCCATTCTCTTTTGTTTTCCTACCGCATAGTTCTGGCTTGTAAAGCTCATGCAGGCCTGTGTGATTGAGTTGACAGATACATACAAAAAGCCAAGTATATTGTTTGCCGCCGTATATCCAGCCATGGCTATTGAGCCAAAGGAATTGACTGATGACTGAAGCATGGCATTTGAGATATTTATGACTGTGCTCTGTATGCCGGCCGGAATTCCCACCTGAAATATCTGAAGCATATATTCCTTATCAATCGCAAGCTTATTAAAGCAGAGCTTATAGCTGGTATCTGCTTTGCTCAAACAATATAATACAAGTACGCTGGAAACAAACTGCGAAACAATTGTACCGATTGCAACACCTGCAACATCCAGTTTACACACTATTACAAAAAACAGATTGAGCAGTGCATTGATACAGCCTGAAATAATCAAAAAGATAAGAGGTCTCTTTGTATCGCCGACAGCACGCAAAATTGCTGCGCCATAGTTATAAAGCATAAAAAACGGCATACCGCAAAAATAAATCCTCATATAAATAGTAGAAAGACCTATGACATCATCCGGTGTACCCATAATTTCCAGCGCACCCCTTGCAAAAATAACACCGACCACACCCATCACAATACCACTTATGAGTGCAATCATAATAGCGGTGTGCACCGTCTTAGACATCTCCTTATCCTTGCCTGCCGCATAAAATCGGGCAGCGAGCACATTCGCACCAAGCGATATACCCATAAACAGATTGACAAACACATTGATAAGTGCCGTAGTCGAGCCAACAGCCGCAAGTGATTTGCTGCCACTAAACTGTCCCACGACAATAATATCCACCGCATTAAACGCTAACTGTAAAATACCCGAAATCATAAGCGGCAACGCAAATGAAATAAGCTTATCCATTATTGAACCGTTCACCATATCAATTTCATACTTATTATTCTTCACTTATATCTACCTCTTAAATATATTCTCCTCAGACTATCTATTTTACCACGATAAAATATAAATTCAAGCAATAATAAGTTAAACGAAAGTAAAAAAAAGAGAGTCCCTTTTAAGGGACTCGACTTTTGCATAATAATTAATTCACAGAGTGAGGATTTTCCGTTCAATACACTGCCTTCACCGGAGAGTACACAGTATGTTCCGAAGAAAAAATATGAACTGCCACGGGTTTCCAATAGGTCAAATGACAGTTTAGACTTGAAAACTGCCATAGCCTATCCATAAAAAATCCCGTGGCTAACTTCATATTTTTTCTGATGAATACTACTGTGTGCTCCCACGGTGCTCACAGCCCACAAACGGAAAATCCGCCCTCATAATAATATTTTCCAGCAAATTGCTAAATCTACTTCTTTGTGATGTAACCCTGTGCCTTAAGAAGCTCTGCACAAAGCACTGCTCCACCGGCTGCACCACGTACTGTGTTGTGTGAGAGTCCGACGAACTTCCAGTCATAGACTGTATCCTCTCTGAGACGTCCGACATTGATTCCCATACCATGCTCATAATCCACATCAAGTGCAACCTGAGGACGATTATCCTCTTCACAGTATCTGATAAACTGCTTTGGTGCGCTTGGAAGCCCAAGCTCCTGTGGTACTCCGCTGAACTTCTCGAGTGCCTCGATGAGCTGCTCCTTTGTAGGGTTCTTTTTGAACTTAACAAATACAGCTGCTGTATGTCCGTTTAATACAGGAACACGGATACACTGGCATGTGATAACCGGTGACTCTGCAGGAACAATCTGTTTCTTCTCATCATCCACATATCCCCAGAGACGAAGTGGCTCTTTCTCAGATTTCTCTTCCTCTCCACCGATGAATGGAATGATGTTTCCAACCATCTCAGGCCAGTCCTTGAATGTCTTTCCGGCACCTGAGATTGCCTGATATGTTGTAGCAACAACCTCATATGGCTCAAACTCTTTCCATGCTGTAAGAACCGGAGCATATGACTGGATTGAGCAGTTTGGCTTTACTGCTACGAAGCCTCTCTTTGTACCGAGACGCTCCTTCTGATATTTGATAACCTCCATGTGCTGTGGGTTGATTTCAGGTACAACCATTGGCACATCAGGTGTCCATCTGTGGGCACTATTGTTTGAAACTACAGGAGTCTCTGTCTTTGCGTAGTCCTCCTCGATCTTCTTGATCTCGTCCTTTGACATATCAACGGCTGAGAATACGAAGTCAACCTGTGAAGCAACCTCTTCTACCTCATTGACATTCTTTACGATGATTTTCTTAACTGCCTCAGGCATTGGTGTGTCCATTTTCCATCTATCACCAACGGCGTCCTCGTATGTCTTGCCTGCACTTCTTGGGCTGGCTGCAATTGTTGTTACCTCAAACCATGGATGATTCTCTAAAAGAGAAATAAATCTCTGTCCTACCATTCCTGTTCCACCGAGGATACCTACTTTAAGCTTTTCACTCATTACTCTAATCTCCCTATCTTCTAGAATTTCTTCGACCATGTCATACACTATACTTTGACATTAAAATCAGGTTTTGTCCGTCTGTCGCGTACAACTGTCTTTATAGGAAATATATTACTTGAAACTCTAATGAAAAACAAGGAAAAAACTATATTAAATTAATAATTTTTATCCCTGTTTTTTATAAAATATGCACAAAAACTACACTTCATCCTGCCAATTTGACTTCATATACTCGTCGTAAACGGCAATTGCCTTGTCCATTGATGTCTTTGATGGTGCTCCAACTGTACACCTTGTGCTGACACAGGTCTCCATTGAAATGGCATCAAATACATCCTCCTCAAATACCGGAGAGATAGCCTTGAGCTCATCGATGCTCATATCGTCGATTGCAATGCCCTTGTCGATACAGTAAAGCACTATTCTTCCTACAATACCGTGTGCATCCCTGAACGGTACACCCTTTTTAACGAGATAATCAGCTGCATCTGTGGCATTTGTAAAGCCATTGTTTGCACTCTTTCTCATCACGTCCTTGTTAAACTTCATTGTATCAATCATTCCCGTAAAAAGTGCGATACATCCCTTTGCAGTGTCGAATGCATCAAATGCCAGCTCCTTATCCTCCTGCATATCCTTGTTGTACGCAAGCGGAATACCCTTCATGGTGGTGAGAAGCGACATGAGCGCACCGTATACACGGCCTGTCTTTCCTCTGACAAGCTCTGCTATATCAGGATTTTTCTTCTGTGGCATGATTGAGCTTCCTGTGCTGTACGCATCGTCAATCTCAACAAACTGGTACTCGTTTGAATTCCATATGATAATTTCCTCAGAAAAACGGGACAGATGCATCATGATAGTTGAAAGAGCCGATAAAAACTCAATCAGATAATCCCTGTCTGACACACCGTCCATACTGTTAAGTGTCGGTCCGTAAAAATCCAGAAGCTGTGCTGTATAGTCCCTATCAAGTGGATATGTAGTGCCTGCAAGTGCTCCTGAGCCAAGCGGGCAATAGTTCATTCTCTTATATATATCGCACAGTCTTGATCTGTCTCTCTTAAACATCTCAAAATATGCGCCCATATGGTGAGCCAGAGTGATCGGCTGGGCCTTCTGCAGATGTGTAAAGCCCGGCATGATAGTCTGTGTGTTTTCTTTCATAATCTTAAGGATAACAGCTAAAAGCTCCTTAAGCTCATTATCAGTCTCCTTCACTGTCTTTCTGGTGAAAAGACGCATGTCAAGAGCTACCTGGTCGTTTCTGCTTCGGCCTGTGTGAAGCTTCTTTCCTGTGTCACCAAGCCTGTCTATGAGTGTAGCCTCAACGAAGCTGTGGATATCCTCATACTTTGAGCTGATTTCAAGCTCCCCTGACTCTACCTCCTTAAGTATCTGCTTTAGGCAAGCCACTATATCGTTGCTCTCTGCTTGTGAAATGATGCCCTGCTTTCCAAGCATCGTGACATGGGCGATGCTGCCCTCTATATCCTCTTTATAAAACTTCTGATCAAATGAAATGGACGCATTGAAATTGTAAACGAGCTGATCTGTCTCCTTTGTGAAACGTCCTCCCCATAACTGTGCCATGAGATTCCTCCTTGATTATTAAATGATGATTTATTTTCATGTATCACAATGTATTGTATAAAAATAAGATGTAATACCGCCGCCTGCTCTAAACAGCCGCTTTACTGTGCTAAATTATATAATAATTTTTGTTGTCACGCAACCACATTTTCACCCACGTGCTGCAATCTCTCTGTCACGCTGCTCCTTAGAAAATACACAGCCGCAGTAGTACTGCCTGTACATATCATACTGCTTTGATATCTCCGTGGACTTTTTATAGCCCTCTTTCTTCTTAAAATCAGAGAAAAGATATCGCACTCCATATTGGCTCTCTAAGTCTTTTCCTATCTCATTGAGCTTTTCGGCATTCTTCAACGGGCTGATGGAAAGTGTCGTAGTAAAAAAATCAAAGCCATGCTCCCTTGCATACTGTGCACTCTCCTCAAGACGCAGCCTGTAGCACTTAAAGCACCTCTCCCCGCCCTCAGGCACAGCCTCCATGCCGCGTGCCATATCGTAAAAGCGCTTGGTGTCGTACACACCCTCCACAAAGTCAACCTGATTTTTCACCGGAAACTCATCTATAAAGCGCTTCTGCTCCTGTGCTCTCATGTGATATTCCTCTGGCGGGTAAATATTTGGATTGTAATAAAATACCGTCACCTTAAAATACTCCGAGAGCGTCTGTATGCAGTATGTGCTGCACGGCCCACAGCAGCTATGAAGCAAAAGCCGTGGAGTGCAGTTATTGTCCATGCAATTTTCTTTTATTAAATCTTCCATTAATTTTTGATAATTTATTTTGTTTGCCATATTATATTATTTCTTTCTCAAAATTCAAAAATTTTTGACATATCCCAAAATATTATTTCAGATAACTATTCTGCATATTTACTATTCTGATTAATTACTATTTCCGATATAAGCTGCATAATACGAACAAGGGCCGGAAGTCTCCTCCCGGCCCGGCTCATACTAATCCTCTTCTTCATATCCGAACATTAGTCTAAAAATCTTTTTTCCTGTTTCAGTCTTGAATATGCGCTTATATGCCTTGTCGATTGCACGGTTTCCCGCATCATCCTCATACAGATTTACGAGGAAATCAGCCTCAACGAGTATCTGATAATCAAGACCATCTATATTGTCATATGTGTGATGGTGACCTATGAGAAAACAAATTCTTTCAACTATGTAATTCTCAAAGCCAAGCTGTGAGAGCATCTTCTGGGCGATTATCGGTCCCTCCTGCTCCTGAAGCTTTCCATCGCACCTGCCATACTTCTCCTCCGCCACACGTATACCGATATCGTGTGTGTAAGCCGCTGCCTCAAGTATAAAGAGCGAGGCATCATCAAGCTCCTCTCCTATACCGATAAGCCTTGCATAGCTGTGCACCTTGGTGAAATGCTGGATTCTCTTTGGATCGCCATCATAGTAGGCAATCATATCCATAAACAAGTCGTCTAACTGTTGTTTACTATAACTGTCACTATCCATTTAATATATTTTTCTCCTGATAATATGTTAATTAGTCTCATTGCCGGCTTTACACCGACAATGATAACATACTACAAAGCGATCATTTTTTCAATATTTTTACACAAATATTTCTTATTTTTTGAAATCATTGTGTTGTTTGTCGCACTGTTATGTGGGAACAGTAACATCACTACTTTGCATCACGGAAAAATCCCCTGAATGCGAATTCTGACAAAGGCTTCTTGTAAAGCAGCTCTCCTATCAATATCTCAAGCGCTCCACCTGCAAAAATAGCAATATAGCCTAGCAATGCCACCACCGGGAGTCCAAGCTTAAAAACAGCATTAGAAACCGGCACAAACGCTGCTCCTGAAAACACAGTAAAAACGCCCATAAACAAAACCATGAATACGATAAAGCCAAGTACAAAATACTTATAGCATATGCTTGTGTACAGATATACTATAAACAGTGCAACATCAAGCGTAAAAAGTGTGTAGATAAGCTGCGTCTTATCTGCCACTCCATACTGTATCAGAATGACTCTTTCTACCACCAGAAATGTAAAAATAACAAGATTGATTACCGTGCTTGACATCACCGGAATGTATATCTGCAGCTTCTTTTTCAGTGATGTGGACTGGATAAGCTCTGACACATCCATCGACATGATGAGCTGGAATGTGAACATACCACTCATCATAAAGTATATCCCGCCTATGATTGTAGTTCCTTTGCTCATTATATCGGATGCAATTCCGATTACTGCAAAGAATACAAGCATGATCACATTCAACTTCAGTTTGTAGCCATATCTCAACAATTTAAATCCTAATTTAATATCTTTCAGCATAATATTTCTCCTTTTCAAATATACTTCCAATTTAAAATACCTCTACACATCAAAATATGATCTGCGGATACGCATCATCATATGATAATATGTCGCTGCTATCACTCCTACAAGCACCACTGCTAACACAGGTGCGATAAACCACATTCTCCCGCCATAGATCAAAACAGCTATACTACCTGCAATTGCCGGGAAGATAACTATAAGCGCCAGCAGATAAATATACATTCCCATATCCATGTATCTGAATATATTTAATGAGCCAACCGAAACAATTGAAGATATCATAATAATGTCAAATATCGACCAAATATTAACTCCAAATTTAATAAATGGTATTGAAGCAATGAGTATTGTAATTCCAATACGCAGCGGTCTTATAAGTATATCCACAAGAACTGCATTCTCAAAGTATCTTACTCCGTTAAAACCTGCCTTTAAAAAATGCATGCCAAATGCATTCTTCTTGCACATACAGCCAAAGCAGAAATAGTCCTGCACCACCTCGCACATCATATAAAAATCATAAACAATTACTATAACTCCTATCCATGCCCAGATTGTTTTCGAACAGGCAATTAGCATTGATGTAAAAATTGCTAAAAACGGAATCAGTATATTTGTTATAAGACGATACTTGAGATTAGTCATAACACGGTAATCCCTGATGTATGTTAGAACTTCATTCTTTGCTTTGTTATCTTTTTTATTAATTGTTCTTTCAGTATCATGTTCCTGTGAAACCATTTTTTCATTCATACTTCCTGACTTACTTTCCATAACACCTTACCTCTCACTAGCGCATCACAATCTTTGTGTTATTTTTCATGACCGCAACGCTTATCTGGTAAAGTGTCGGAATCTCCTTTGTCACATTAAGTCCTGCGAGCTTATCTATATTTTCCGCCAAGCATATGCCCTCAAAGCCGTACGGATTTTTGGTCATTGAATAAAGTACCTTACCGGCAGCCTCTGTATCTGCTGCATCTCCTTTAATCAGGATATATTTTTCCTTCAAATCCTCAACAAAGCCCTGCTCCACAATCTGTCCGTTTTCCATTATAATGGCATAATCGGTGATATTTTCCATATCTGAGATATTGTGCGTAGAGAAAAATACGCTGCGCTTACCGTTGCCCTCATGGATATACTCGCCAATCATCTGACATAGCTTATCTCTCATCAGCGGATCAAGCGGCGATGCCGGCTCATCCAGCAAAAGAAGGTCTGTCTTTCGCGCCATGACTCCTGCCAGCATGAGCTTCATCTTCATACCATCCGAAAATGAGCTGTTGGCTTTCTTCATATCAATGCTGCCATGTGAAAATATTGCAAGCTCCTCACAATATCTGTGAAAATCATCTGCGGAAAAATCATCAAACATCAGCTTGCTGATTTCCTCGATATCTTTAACTGTCCACTGCGGCAGATAGTATTTGCCGGGGCCGGTATAGCCTATGCGGTTTTTAATATCTCCCGAGTTTTCCCTCTGTTTGTCGGAATACTGTCCAAAGTATGTGATTTCACCTTTATAGTCAAGCCTGATTCCTGCCAGGATATTTAAAAGTGTTGTCTTTCCTGCTCCGTTTTCTCCGATTAAAGCTGTGGCAAAACCCTGCGGTATTGCGAAATTCTCCACATCCAGTGTAAAATTTTTAAGTTCCTTTGTGATTTTTGCTGCCTCAATTGCATTCTTTGTTGTCATTTTCATTCCTCCTGACTCGTTTCATATCTTTATTTATCCACCTCAAGCAACGCCTCAAGCATTCCCTTAAGCTCGTCGTTCGAGATTCCGGCTACCTCAGCCGCGGCTATCGCGTCTGTCAGCGATTCCTCCACCTTGCGCAGATGCTGTTCCTTTATCATCTCACTGTCCTGTGCATTGACATAAAAGCCCTTGCCCTGCGCCGCTGTGATAAGCCCCTCATCTGCAAGCTGCTCATAAGCCTTCATCGTGGTTATCACGCTGATTTTCAGGTCCTTCGCCAGCCCTCTTATCGACGGAAGGAACTCTCCCTGCTCATACCTGCCGGCCAAAATATCTGTCTTGAAGCTGTCCGCTATCTGCTGATAGATGGGCACTCCTGAATTTTGCATCAGCTTCATATGCTACCTCCGTACTGTATATATTAACTGTTCATGTGTTATATATACACTATATACATTCTATTGTCAATACCTTTCTGAAATTATTATCCCTTAAAATTTCACATCAAAATTTTGATTTGACATACACTCCTATATCTGATAATATAATATCGCTTGCCGATATGGCTCAGTAGGTAGAGCGACGCACTCGTAATGCGTAGGCCACCGGTTCGATCCCGGTTATCGGCTTCATACATAAAAAACACCTCATTCAAAACTGAATGAGGTGTTTTTTATAGATTTATTTTTTTCCCATTTTTCTCAATTTATCTTTTGCTCTATCTATTGTCTTTGTATGATCCGCAATAGGTTTCTCTGATTTGCTTAACATTTTCTCCGCTTTTTTTCCTGATATAACCATAATAGGACTTTGTGAATTATTGTACATAGTTTTTCCTCCTAATCCAAATCAGTCAATATTGATTCTACATCTCTAAACATAAACTTACAATCTCCGGCATAATCAGAATGTAATGCCCTTACATCAGATAATGTAGGAATTACCGCTTCTGCATCATCCTCCATAGTTTCAAACCCCATATTTCTATATGCATTAATTACTTTATCATTATTATATGCATGAAGAATTAAATAGAAAAAATTAACTTCTGATACAAGAACTGCAATTACAGTGCTGATATATTCTTTAAATACATAATTTCCTATTCCGCTGTTACTATATCCATCCTCATTTACCAGCTTCAAGTACACATCATTCAATGCAAAATGTTCCAATTCAATACACGAAATGATTTTTTCAACGTCCTTTTCTTTAGTATGCTCAGGATCAGTTTTTTCATATGGCTTAAGTATCATACATGTAGTAATCAATGTAAAATATGCGACAATAATATTTTTACTATCATCCCAAACTATATAAGGCTTTATCCGTCCATTATAATCTCTTGTCAAAAAATATTCTAAAGCCGGCACACGTTCACATTTAAAATTACTCATCATTCGATATGCTTTTTCTTTTCCTATTTCATTGGCAAATTCATCAATAAATGCAAATCTAATATTCTCTTTAAACCCCATTTTCATAACACCCCATACGTAAAATATAATTTATACATTTATTATAACCGTACCATATAAAAGAAGCAACAAAAATTCCCCTTGACATTTATAAAAAATATATTAAAATTATCTCGTTGGTTTATTTTTAGTAAACAAAAAATCTATTATTAAACCTACAGTAAATATAACATAAAATGTATTAGAAAAGGAAGTAAACATGGATATCGGACATCGTATGAAGGAGCTTCGTATCCAGTACGGACTTACCCAGCAGGAGCTTGCTGACAGAGCTGAGCTGACGAAGGGATTTATCTCCCAGCTTGAGCGAAATCAGAATTCACCGTCAGTCGGCACCCTGCTTGATATCATCCAGTGCCTGGGTATGACACCGGCTGAGTTTTTTACAGATTCGGAACCTGAGCAGATTGTATACAAGGCAAACGACTATTTCGAGAAAATTGACGAGGAAAAAAACAGCAGGGTGGAATGGATCATTCCAAACGCACAGACCCGCTCCATGGAGCCTGTCAGGCTCACTCTTCATCCGGGTGGCAGTTCTGAAATATATCTGCCTCAGGAGTGTGAGGAGTTTGGATATGTGATAAAGGGTACCGTGAAGCTTTGCTATGGTGGCAAAGTGCACACCGTAAAGGCCGGTGAGTCCTTTTATTTTAAAGCCGGTAAGAAGCATTTTATTGAAAATAAGTCTTCAAAGGATGCCATGCTCATATGGGTCAGCAATCCTCCAAGCTTCTGACGCTTCCCCTGCAGAAGCTCTTTTATAGGTCTGTAATTACTGCCGGCCGCATTTTTAGTGTGTACAGCAGCAAATTATAAACATACAGGTCCTACCAGTACTATAATTACATGAGAAAGGTTTACACCATGGGAAAGAAATTAATTGATTTTATCGATATCACAAAGTCATACAACGGCAATGTTGTACTCGACGATTTAAATCTATACATCAGGGAGAATGAGTTTCTGACGCTGCTTGGGCCATCAGGCTGCGGAAAGACCACCACACTTCGCATGCTCGGTGGCTTTGAAACACCGGACAAGGGAAAAATCATGTTTGATTCAAAGGACATCACAAATGTGCCTGCAAACGAGAGAAATCTGAACACTGTTTTCCAGAAATACTCTCTTTTCCCTCATATGACAATAGCTGAAAACATCGCGTTTGGTCTTAAAATAAAGAAAAAAAGCAAGGCTTACATAGATGACAAAATAAAGTATGCATTAAAGCTCGTCAATCTCGACGGCTTTGAAAACCGCTCTGTGGATTCTCTTAGCGGAGGCCAGCAGCAGCGTATCGCTATTGCAAGAGCTATTGTAAACGAGCCTAAGGTACTGCTGTTAGACGAGCCGCTTGGCGCTCTCGACTTAAAGCTGCGCCAGAGCATGCAGTATGAGCTTATCCGCTTCAAAAATGAGCTCGGTATCACCTTCGTCTACGTCACACACGACCAGGAGGAGGCGCTTACAATGTCTGACACCATCGTAGTCATGAATCAGGGCTATATCCAGCAGATTGGCACACCAGAGGACATTTACAATGAGCCTGAAAATGCCTTTGTCGCTGACTTTATCGGGCACAGTAATATCATCGACGGTGTTATGATAAAGGATAAGCTTGTCGAGATACTCGGTGTAAAGATGCCTTGTGTGGACGAGGGCTTTGGTGAGAACACGCCTGTTGATATAGTCATCCGCCCGGAGGATGTGGAGCTGGTGCCTGCGGAGGACGGCTACATGCAGGGCGATGTCGTGTCAAATATCTTTAAGGGAGTGCACTATGAGCTTGAGGTAAAGGCTAACGGCTACGACTGGATGGTGCACACCACCAAATATGTAGAGGTCGGCAGTCATGTGGGTATCAAGGTGATTCCATTTAATATCCAGGTAATGCACAAGCCTGAGTCCTCAGATGAAAAGGCGGTGGAGATAGATGTCTAAAATAAAGAAACAGCTGCTCGCAGGGCCGTACCTCATATGGATTATCGGATTTATCATACTTCCGCTTTTCATGATTGTGTACTATGCATTTAAAGGCTCTGACGGAGGCTTCACATTTGAATATGTGGCTGCAATAGCACAGCACACCAATATCAAGGCACTGCTTTTATCCCTACGGCTAGGAATCATATGCACCATAATATGCCTGGTGCTGTCCTATCCGCTTGCGATGATTTTAAACGGCTTAAAGATTAAAAACCAAAGCTTTGTGGTATTTGTTTTCATGCTTCCTATGTGGATGAACTTTATGCTTCGAATACTCGCATGGAAGCAGCTTTTGTCCAAAAACGGTGTCATCAACTCGATACTCACCACTCTCGGACTGCCTGGCTTCAACATAATGAATACCTCCGGAGCAGTCGTGCTTGGCATGGTCTATGACTTTCTGCCGTTCATGCTGCTGCCTATATACAACTCCATGACCAGAATCAAAAACGACTGGATTGAGGCGGCTCTTGACCTCGGTGCAAACAAAGTCACAATACTTTTCAAGATTATACTGCCACTTACAGTTTCCGGTGTCATAAGCGGAATCGTAATGGTTTTCGTGCCATCACTCACATCCTTTGCCATCTCACAGATACTCGGTGGCGGCAAGGTCCTGCTCATCGGAAATATCATAGAACAGGATTTCGTCCATGGCTCGCAGTGGGGCGCAGGAAGCGGTCTCTCACTCGTGCTCATGGTATTCGTATTAATCAGCATGGCACTCGTCAATCTGTTTGATAAGGAAGGAGACCAGAGCGCATTATGGTAAAAAAAATAGCATCAAGGGTATATATGGGACTGATTTTTTTGTTTCTGTATCTACCTATCGTTGTATTAATAGTACTCTCCTTCAACAACTCCAAATCCAAGGTTAAATGGGGAGGCTTCACACTCGACTGGTACATAAAGTGCTTTCAGAGTGAGCGGATTATGTCGGCATTTTCTACAACACTGCAGATTACGCTGCTTGCAGCTGTGATTTCTACAATAATAGGAACTCTCGCAGCCATGGGTATAAGCGCCATGAAGAAACGTAACCAGACAATCTATCTGGGCGCTACAAACATCCCGATGCTCAATGCAGATATCGTGACCGGTATCTCAATGATGCTTTTGTTTGTAAAATTCATGAATCTGGGCTTTGTGACAGTGCTTATCGCGCACATCACGTTCAATATCCCTTATGTGATACTCAATGTGCTTCCAAAGCTCAAGCAGACCAACAAATACACCTATGAGGCCGCACTTGACCTGGGCGCATCACCTCTATATGCATTTTTCAAGGTCACCTGGCCTGAAATAAGCCCCGGAGTGTTCTCCGGCTTTATGATGGCGGTCACAATGTCACTCGATGACTTCTCCATCACCTACTTTACGAAGGGTGCCGGAGTAAACACACTCTCAACCATGCTCTACACAGAGCTAAAAAAGGGTGTAAAGCCGGAGCTGTATGCCCTGTCAACCATACTTTTCTTCACAGTGCTGCTGCTTTTGGTTGTGGTAAACATCAACTCAAACCGGATACCTGTCAGCGCCTCAAAGAAGCCTGCAAGGGCTAAAAAGCTGCGCATCGTAAAGCGTAGTGTGAGCATCGCAATTGTTGCAGTACTCGTAATCGGCTGCTTTTCGGTATTTACGATAAGCGCCGGAAGCACGAACAATGACAATGCCATAACAGTGCTAAACTACGGTAAATACATCGATGAATCAGTAATCGACAGCTTCGAGCAGGAAACCGGAATCACCATTAAATACGAGGAATACGAGGAGCCCGAGGAGATGTACACAAAGTACAAGTCCGGTGCCATCGATTACGATGTCATCTGCACCTCTGACTACATCATCGAGAAGCTCATAAGTGAGGGTGAGGTCAACAAGATAGACTACAGCTCAATGCCAAACTATCAAAATGTAAATCAGGATATAATCGACATGTCCGCATCCTTTGACCCGACACATGAGTATACTGTGCCTTATTTCTACGGCACACTCGGCATACTATACAATAAAAAGATGGCTGATGCATCAGACCTAAATACCTGGGACTGCCTGTGGAACGGCAAATACAAGGACAACATGATTATGATTAATTCTGTCCGTGATGCCTTTACTCCCGCCCTTCGCACACTTGGCTACTCGATAAACGAGACAGACACAGCAAAGCTCGATGAAGCATTTGATATACTGAACAAACAAAGCAGTGATGTGCTCGCCTACTACGTGGATGAGACCTGTGATGAGATGGTTGCTGAAAATGCGGCAATCGCAGTGTGCTACTCCGGTGAGGCAGCTGCCGCCATGGCTGAAAATGACAACCTGGACTATATCGTACCAAAAGAGGGCTCAAACCTCTGGATTGACTCATGGTTTATTCCAAAAACATGCAAGAATAAAGAGGGCGCACAGGAATTTTTGAACTATATCTGCGGTGATGAGCCGGCACAGCTCAACTTTGAATATGTATACTATGCATCACCTATCCAGTCTGTCATCGACAACCAGGATGCAGAAACGAAGGAAAATGAGGCGATTAATCCTCCTTCCGATATGCTCAAAAACTGTGAAGTATACAGAGCATTGAATGACGAGGATGCCACCTTGTACAACACACTGTGGCAGAGGCTCAAATCGGATTAAAAATAGATTACGCAGCTATATTTTGTATGATGTCACAAAAATGAAGTCTAAAAATTGTACAAAAATACATATTGCAAACTTCAACAAACAATGATAGAGTAAAACCCACGAAGCGCCCTGCTTCGTGGGTTTTACTTTTCCACGAGATCCGATATTTTTATGCTCCGCAAGGAGATTCATGAAATACACGGAGTTTTTACATACTATAGAAACAGAAATAACCGCAAGACTTGACAATGATTTCAAGCTTACCATCCATCCTGTCAAAAAGAACAACGGGATGATCTACGACGGATTGGTGATTATCAATCCCAAATTCAATATAGCACCGACTATTTATCTCAATCCTTACTACCATTGGTACCTTGATGGTGTATCCATTGATTCTATTCTCGATGCAATTTTATCCACCTACAATGATTTCAAGCCAACTGAAGATTTTGACATAAGCTTCTGTGATGATTTTTCCAAGGTAAAAGAGAAAATAATTTTCCAGCTCATAAGCTACGACAAAAACCAAAAGCAGCTAAAGGACGTGCCCTATATCAAATATCTGGATTTTGCCATCATATTTGAAGTATATGTAGGAGCGCAACTGCCTGAATTTGGCACCATTACAGTCACAGATGCGCTTCTGTCACGCTGGGGCATAGATACAGAAACACTAATCCGCGCCTCAATGCAAAATACCCCAAGGATACTTCCATGCTCAATAATCAACATGGCAGAGTTTCTTGCCAAAAAATGTCCGGGCTATGCCAATCAGATGCGCGCAGTCTGTGATTTTGACAGCCTGCCTATGTATATCCTTACAAACAGCAGGCAGACAAATGGTGCATCCGCCATACTCTACCCGGGTGTGCTAAGCTCGCTGGCAAAAAAGCTCGGCGGCAATATGCTGCTCATACCAAGCAGTATCCATGAGTTTCTGGTAATGCCGCTGGATAGCGATATAGATGTCTGCAACCTAAGCGAATTCATCTGTGAGGTAAACTCTACAGAGGTACGCGACGAGGAAGTACTCGGCGAGAGGTACTACATATACGATAGTAAAACAGACACTGTCTACTGATAATCATATAACCTGATAATCATATAACTTGATAATCATATAACCCGATACAAAAAATACCGGATATCATATCATAGATATGTATCCGGTATTTTACTTTCTAAGAACATAGTTGGAAATTCATGAAAGTTATTGGCCTGTTATTTGCAGAGCGATGTACTAGTTGCCAAGCAGCATGTCGTAAAACTTCTCATACTCTTTCGCAGATGCATTCCATGAGAAGTCATGCCTCATGGCGCGCTGCATCATCTCCTGCCATCTGTCCTTATGGTTTTCAAACACATCAAGAGCATATTTGATGACATGCAGCATATCATGCGCATTATAATTGGCAAAGGAAAAGCCATCGCCCGTATTCTCGTACTCATTGTACGGCACTACAGTGTCCTTAAGACCACCGGTCTCCCTGACTATAGGCAGCGTACCATATCGCATAGACATGAGCTGGCTCAAGCCGCACGGCTCAAAAAGAGACGGCATGAGAAATGCGTCACAGCCTGCATATATCTCATGTGCATTTTCCTCTGAGTAGCCGATATATACTCCAAGCTTCTGCGGATACCTGCCATGGAAATAATTAAACATCTCCTCGTACTGCTGCTCTCCTGTGCCCTGCACTATAAACTGTACATTCATGGTGGAAAGCATCTCCTCCATCACATATGCCACCAGATCAAAGCCCTTCTGATTTGTCAGACGCGAAACTATTCCTATCAGCATGGCATCCTTATCCACAGCCAGACCATATTTCTCCTGCAGCTGACGCTTATTAACGACCTTTCCACTCAATTCCCTTACAGAAAAATGCTTATCCAGATATGTATCCTTCATAGGATTAAAGACATCATAATCTATACCGTTTACAATGCCTCTCAAATGCCTGCGCCGCTCAAGCATCAGGCCATCCAGGCCCTCTCCGCCCTCAGGTGTACAGATTTCATCTGCATATGTCGGACTGACAGTCGTAATCTCATCTGCATATACTATGCCGCCCTTTAAATAATTAGCCTCACCATAGAACTCCAGCTCCCCTGAATTAAAAATGTGCTCCGGAAGTCCTGTAACATCAGCCACCTCTTTAATCTTCCAACGTCCTTGAAACTTCATATTGTGAATGGTAAAGACTGTCTTGATACCGGCATAGAAATTGTCTGAGCCGTACACTGTCTTTAGAAAAACCGGCAAGAGTCCTGTCTGCCAGTCATTACAATGTATCACATCCGGGGCAAAATCTATAACCGGCAAAGCCTCAAGCACCGCCTTTGAAAAGAAAGCAAACTTCTCCACATCCTCGTATATATTGTTGTATGGCTTATCTCCTGCAAAGTAAAACTCATTGTCCACAAAATAATATGTCACACCATCATACTGCGATGTAAAAATCCCCACATACTGCCTGCGCCAGTTGAGATTGACATAAAAATGACAGACGAACTTAAGCTGTGGCAGTAATTTATCATCCATACATTTATACTTCGGAAGTATGACTCTCACGTCATATCTGTCCTTGTCAAAATATTTTGGTAAAGATCCCACTACGTCAGCAAGTCCACCTGTCTTCATATAAGGTATTGCCTCTGATGCGGCCATTAATATTTTAATTTTGTCCATGCTGAAACCTCCCCCAGATTACAGTTATTTAAACAACGATTAATCTGATAAAAAATATAGTATACATCCTGAAACCAATAGAATGTATACTATATTATATCACGCGGGAGTACATTTTGCCTAGTAAATTTATCAAAATGTGGTTTTATTTGTCTATAATGACGATTTTTACATCCCAAGACGTATTTTGTCTGTAATCAGGGCAATAAACTCCGAATTGGTAGGCTTGCCCTTACCATAGTTTACAGTGTATCCAAACATGGCGTCTATCGTATCCATCCTGCCTCTGCTCCATGCCACCTCGATAGCATGCCTTATGGCTCTCTCCACCCTGCTTGAGGTAGTCTTGTACTTCTTTGCAATAGTGGGATACAAAAGCTTTGTGATAGAGCTAAGCATTTCCATATCCTCAACGCACATCACTATCGCAGTCCTCAGATACTGATATCCCTTTATATGAGCCGGAACACCTATCTCATGAATGATATCCGTCACCTGTGTCTCAAGGGATTTTTTCTCCATATATGTATCATCAAGTGGCTCAGTGTCACCGGATGCTCTCTTTACATACACAAGTATCACATCAGAACCGGCATTACCGTTTATCATGCTGTATGCTTCATCACTACTTCTTGCTGTTCCTATAAACTCCATGCCCTTTAATAAACTCTGCATATTTTTCTTTTCGTCTGCTACTGCGACATTTAAAGTACTCATCAAACTCTCCTATGCCGCCAATTACTGTCATGTCAAAACAAATTTTATGTATTTATGATAACACATTTTGTCGAATTTTGTCGAGAGCGAATTTTTTTTAAATTTTATGTAACCATTCAGCCCCACTCATATTCGCAAAACCGCACGATACCCGTGCTTTCTCTATTCTTCAAACTGAGAGTTATACAGCTCTGCATAAAATCCGTTCTTTGCAAGAAGCTCATCATGTGTACCCTGCTCGATAATGTCTCCGTCCTTCATGACAAGAATCATATCGGCATTCTTGATAGTAGACAGCCTGTGGGCGATGACAAAGCTTGTTCTGCCCCTCATCAGATTGTCAAGTGCCTTCTGGATACGGATTTCTGTACGTGTATCGACAGAGGATGTGGCCTCATCAAGGATAAGGATAGGATTGTCTGCAAGGATGGCTCTTGCTATTGTCAAAAGCTGCTTTTGTCCCTGTGACACATTGGAAGCATCCTCGTTGAGCTCCATATCGTAGCCACCCGGCAATGTCTGGATAAAGTGATGCGCATGTGCTGCCTTTGCTGCCGCGATGACCTCCTCATCTGTGGCATCCAGACGGCCGTAGCGGATATTTTCCATAATGGTACCCTTAAATAGCCATGTGTCCTGCAATACCATGCCAAATGCATCTCGCAGATCGGCTCTGTTGTAATCCCTGATATCATGTCCGTCTACAAGAATGGCGCCTGAGCTTACATCATAAAATCTCATAAGAAGCTTGACCATGGTAGTCTTTCCCGCTCCTGTCGGTCCAACGATAGCAACCTGCTGTCCCGGCTTTACCTGTGCAGAAAAATCATTGATGATGATCTGGTCAGGATTGTATCCAAAGTGTACATGCGAAAACTCTACACTTCCCTCGATATGGTCCGGCTTTACAGGATTTTCCACTGTTATATCCTCTTCCTCCTCATCGAGGAACTCAAATACACGCTCAGATGCAGCCGCCATCGACTGAAGCTGGTTTGCCACCTGTGCTATCTGCTGGATAGGCTGTGTGAAATTCTTCACATACTGTATAAATGCCTGGATATCACCGATTGTGATGACATTCTTTATGGCAAGTATACCTCCTGAGATGGCAACTCCCGCGTATCCTAAGTTTCCTACAAACTGCATGATAGGCATCATAAGTCCTGAGAGAAACTGCGATTTCCAAGCGGATTTGTAGAGCACATTGTTGGCCTCCTTAAAGGTCTTTACAGTCTCTGCCTCTTTATTATATGCCTTTATGACAAGGTGACCTCCATACACCTCCTCGACCTGTCCATTTATGTGTCCCAGATACTCCTGCTGCTGTCTGAAGTATTTCTGTGAATGCTTTATGACAAACGAAATAAGTATCATCGAAACAGGCAGGATAACGAGTGAAATCAGCGTCATGAGCGGTGAAATAGACAGCATCATGACCAGTGTACCGACCAAAGTGGCAACAGATGTAATAATCTGTGTGATACTCTGGTTCAAGCTCTGTCCGAGTGTGTCCACATCGTTTGTGATACGCGAAAGTACTTCACCGTATGTCCTTGACTCGAAATACTTCATCGGCATACGGTTGATTTTGCTCGTGATGTCCTTACGCATCCTGTAGCAGGTCTTCTGCGTGATGCCTGTCATGATAAGTCCCTGGGCGAACATAAAGATGGCACTCACCACATATAAAGCCAGCGTAAACAAAAGAACCTTTGCAATATAATCAAAATCTATGCCGCCTGTTCCTGCAATCTTGTTCATGAGTCCCTCGGCAAGCGCAGTGGTGGCTTTACCCATGATCTTCGGTCCTGCAACGGAGAAGACAGTCGAAACTGCTGCAAATATCATAACTGCAATGATGGCAGCCCAGTATCTTCCGAGATACTTTATGAGCTTCTTTGTAGAGCCCCTGAAATCCTTGGCCTTTTCTGTGACCATTCCGGGGCCATGTCCCATTGGCCCTCTTGGCCTCTTAGGAGGCATCTTGAACTGTTCGTTGTTATTCTCACTCATCTTACATGCCCTCCTTTTCATTATCTAAGCCTGATACAGCCGAAGTATCTGTTGCTGTTTTTGTTACATTATCTGCTGCTTTATCAGTTGCAGTTTCTGCCGCCTTATCATCAAGTCCAAGTTCCTTGGCTGAAAGCTGTGACTGTGCAATCTGCATATATACATCACAATTTTTAAGAAGCTCCTCGTGGGTGCCTTTTCCTACGATTTTACCGTCATCGAGCACGAGAATCTGGTCAGCATGAATAATCGTGCTGATACGCTGTGCCACGATAATGACGGAAGCATTCTCTGTAACCTCAGCTAAGGCTGCACGCAGACGCGCGTCAGTCTTCATATCGAGTGCTGAAAAGCTGTCATCAAACACATAGATATGAGGATCCTTTGCGATAGCTCTTGCTATGGCAAGCCTCTGCTTCTGACCTCCTGACACGTTTGAGCCTCCCTGTGCGATTGAGCTGTCATACCTGTCATTCTTTGTCTCGATAAACTCAGAAGCCTGTGCGATATCAGCAGCCTTTTTTATCTGCTCATCACTCGCGTCTGCTTTACCAAAGCGCAGGTTTGAGGCAATGGTTCCCGAGAAAAGAATCCCCTTCTGCGGAACAAAGCCTATTGACTCGCGAAGCTCGCTTAGTGTGTAGTCTCTGATATCGTGTCCATCAAGCTCTATTGAGCCTCCCGTCACGTCATAGAAACGCGGAATCAGGTTTACAAGTGTAGACTTTCCACAGCCGGTACTTCCGATGATAGCTGTGATTTTGCCCGGCTCCGCCACGAAATCAATGTCTGAAAGCACATCCTCCTTTGCTCCCGGATATCTGAAATCCACATGGTTGAAACGGATAACACCTCTGTGATCAGCCTCAGTAACAGGCTCTTTTGGATCATTTACAGTGCTGTTTGTCCTTATAACCTCATCGATACGCTCTGCCGCAACACCTGCTCTCGGAAGCATGATGGACATGGCTGAAAGCATGAGGAATGACATAACAATCATCATGGCATATGTAATAAACGCAGTCATGGTACCTACCTGCATAGAACCCTTGTCTATTCTGCCTGCTGCAACCCACACGATACCAAGTGTGATGCAGTACATGATCATGGACATACCCGGCATCATAAAGGTCATGACACGGTTTGTAAACAGCTGTGTTCGTGTAAGCTCACGGTTAGCCTCATCAAATCGCTTTTCCTCCTCCTTCTCACGGCCGAAAGCTCTGATAACAGAAAGACCTGTAAGAATCTCACGAGAAACAAGGTTTACCTTGTCTACAAGACTCTGCATAATCTTGAACTTCGGCATCGTAATGCCAACCAGTGTGAAAATAAAAACCATGATGGCAGCAACCGCAATGGCAATCACCCACTCCATGCCGGATTTGGTCTGTGCCACCTTGATGATACCACCGATACCAACGATTGGCGCGTAAAGCACCATACGAAGCATCATAGTAGTAACCATCTGAATCTGCTGTATATCGTTCGTGCTTCTCGTAATAAGTGATGCCGTAGAGAATTTGTTAATCTCGGCATTTGAAAAGCCTACAACCTTTGAAAAGGTCTTCTCCCTCAAATCCCTGCCGACAGCGGCACCGACCTTTGAAGCCGCAAAGCCTACAACACATGCTGCTATAAGCATAATAGCTGCAAAGGCTGCCATCTTGGCGCCTGCCTTCCACAGATAAGCGACCTGATTGGCATCCACGTCGATTCCTGCATTCTCATCACACTTTGTCGCAAAAGTTACACCCATGGACTTTAAAGTAGATGAACCCACCGCATCGATTTTGTCCTGCACCTTGCTTCTTATCTGCTTTATCATGTTATCATCGAGCGCTACTCCCTGCGGGATAGCTGATGCATCCACATCCATCTGCTCCCCCGACAAAAAAGCCTGATATGCCATGACAAGAGGAACCAAAAGCTCCTCATCCAGCTCATCAAGTGTGTCAGAATCAGCGGTCAGCTTGTATTTTGTCACACTATCGCCGTCACTTGTGTTCTCGGTATCTGCTGTATCGTAACAATCCGTAAATTTCTCTTTCTCATCGGACAGCATAAATGTCTGTGCCATCTGATAATCCTCCGAGGTAATCTCCTCTGGCAGGATATGCTCAATGCCATGATCCTGGATACCCACATCGATGATATCAGATGTGTACGCAGGCAGAGCCAGGTCACAGTATGCCTGAGCAATGAGAAAAACAAATATTAATATGATCCATCGCCAGTATGGAATCAGATTTTTGAAAATTTTACTCATAAACGTTTCCTTTCTTTCCGGTTAATTTATCCCCATGCACGAATGCAAAAATATCCGCAATCGTGCGCATACTATCTATTTTATCAATAAGTGCGGATAATTCAATAAAAAAAATATAAAGAAACAGTAAAAAAACAGAGACCATATACATGATTGGTAATCTATGTATTGATCTCTGTTTTGGTTTGATTTTTTTTAAGCCTGCTCAAGCTGCTCCTGATTTATCACATTTTCATTTAAGTCCTGCCGGAGCATAGACTCTCATTGTTAAAAACTAACGATTCCGAGTGCCTGCAGCAATAATATAAGCAGGAATGCCGGTGCAATAAATTTAACCATGATTATATAAAGCCCTTTTCTGGTGAATTTGCTACCTCCGCGTGTCACCTCATCTATTATTACCTTTGGACTTACTATCCAGCCAACGAGGATACATGTGGCAAGTGCCACGATTGGCATAAGCACATTGTTGCTTACATAGTCCATTATATCAAGTATCTGTCCGACTGTGCCGTTTGGAAGCTTAACCTCCATATAGAGCTTATTGTAGCCAAGGCAGACTATTATCTCTGCAATCAGACCGTATACCGTGACTAAAATTGCGCTTTTTCTGCGGCTCCAGTGAAATCTGTCTATAAGACTCGATACAATAGCCTCCATAATTGATACAGACGATGTGACTGCTGCGAATGCAACTATCATGAAGAATATCAGTCCAACGATATCTCCTGCTATTCCCATTTCATTAAATACCTTTGGCAGTGATATAAACATAAGCCCCGGTCCTGCTGACATGCCGTCTCTGCCCATAAATACATATACTGCCGGAATAATCATAAGACCTGCAAGGAATGCAACAAGTGTATCAAAAATCTCGATCTGGTTGATTGAGCCCATGAGCTTTGATTCCTTCTTGACATACGAACCATATGCAACCATGATTCCCATAGCCACACTGATTGAGTAGAACAGCTGACCGAGCGCATCAACAAATACTGTGACAAGCTTTTGCATTGTAAGCCCCTTGAAGTCAGGAACCACATATATCTTAAGACCCTCAAGACCACTTCTTGCTGCACCTGATGCATCCTTATAATTGAGCGTCAGTGAGAAAATACCGATTGCAAAAATAAGCACAACAAGGATAGGCATGAGCACCTTGCTGAAGCGCTCGATACCTTTATTGACTCCGCCAATGACAACTGCTGCTGTTATAAGCAGATAAACCACTCCAAATATGATTGGTGCCCACTGGCCTGTAATAAAGCCTGTGAAATATCCATCCGCAACTGCATTTTTACCGCTTCCTGTAATGAAAAGTGTAAAGTATTTTAAAACCCATCCACCTATAGTACAGTAGTAAGGCAGAATAATAGCCGGTACTATACACGCAAGTACACCGATAAACTTACCCTTTGGATTGATAAGACCATACGCGGTGAGCGGTCCCTGTCCGGTCTTACGTCCTATTGCAATCTCAGTGGTAAGCAATGCAAAGCCAAAGGTCAGAACAAGTATCAGATACACCAGCAGAAAAAGTCCTCCTCCGTCCTTTGCTGCCAGATACGGAAACCTCCATATATTTCCAAGTCCTACCGCACTGCCGGCTGCCGCAAGAACGAACCCAATGTTGCCGGAAAAAGTGCTTCTTGATTTTTCTTTCATTTTCTATTGTCTCCTTAATATATTATATAATTTAATTTCGATTTAATATGGACATTGTTTCCATTTACAAATCTAATATACCTATTATAATCATCTAGAGTACTTTTTGCAACGGTTGATATTTTTTATTCGAATTTGCAGTTTGGTAGCGTAGCTACGGCAGAAGTACGTGTGCGCCAGTGGTACCCGGGGCTTGCGTTCCATACTATTGTCCTAAATAAGGTTCTTGATTCCCTCTGTTAAACGCTTTGCAACTCTCACATTGTTCATAGTATAAAGGTGAATTCCCTCCACATCATTAGCTAAAAGCTCAATTATCTGACTCTCGCAGTAAGACATTCCGGCATCAAAAAGTGCAGCCTTGTTGTCTCCGTATCTGTGCACAATCTTCTGGAACTTCTCCGGGAACTTAGCTCCGCACATTGTGACCATTCTCTGAATCTGAGCCGCATTGATACAAGGCATGATGCCCGGGATAACAGGCACATTGATACCTGCAAGCCTGCAGTCCTCAGCAAAATTGAAGAAGGTATCATTGTCAAAGAAGAGCTGTGATAAAAGAAGCTCTGCACCGGCATCAACCTTTTTCTTAAGATTCTTAATATCATCTACCTTATCAGCTGCCTCCGGATGGATGTCCGGGTAGCACGCACCTGCGATACAGAACTGATCACCTGTGGTGTCCTTTATGTACTTAATAAGGTCGCTTGCATGGAGAAAATCCTCCTTTGCAGGCACGTTCGGATTTCTGTCTCCTCTTAAAGCCAGGATATTCTCAATGCCCTCATATGAAAGCTGTCTGGTGAACTCATCTATCTCAGCCTTGTTATAGCACAGACATGTAAGGTGTACGACCGGCTCCACATTGTACTGATTCTTGATTTTCTTCGCAATCTCGATAGTCTTGTTATTGTTTGAGCTGCCGCCTGCGCCAAATGTCACGCTGATGTACTCAGGATGACAATCACAGAGTATCTCAAGCATCTCGTCAATATTTTTAAAGTCCTCCTCCTTCTTTGGTGGAAAAATCTCGAAAGAAAGTGACTGTGGTTTGTTTGTATGTATCTGTGTAATCTTCATGTTATCCTCCGGTATATATGATTATTTGATAAGTTTTAATGTCATAGTCCATATATTACTGTAATTTTTTGTCATTGTAAAATATATTTTTCTTTTAGTTTGTCATAAATAAAATCTATATCAAAACCTGCTGAGTCTTTGATTTTTTTTAATGTGGTGATATAATGAACAAAGCAAATCCGAAAGAGGTAACTTATGCAAAAAATAGATTTTGATAACGATTCGATAAAGAAAAACATATTGCAGGCTGCTCTGCCCATGCTGGCAGCCCAGATTCTAAGCCTGTTGTACAATATAGTAGACCGCATATACATTGCCCGCATACCGGATATAGGAACCACTGCACTCGGTGCTGTAGGGCTTTGCTTTCCTATTATAATGCTGACAATCGCTTTCTCCAATCTCTTTGGAAGCGGTGGTGCTCCGCTTTTTTCAATAAAAAGAGGCATGAGTGATGACAGAGCCGCCAATACTATAATGAATACGAGCTTTACAATGGTCTGCACATTCGCAGTCGTTTTTACAGCTTTGTGCATGATTTTTGCAAAGCCTCTTTTAATCGTGTTTGGCGCATCTGAAAATGCTCTCAAATACGCTCTGCCATACCTGCTCATTTATTTGATAGGAACACTCCCATCCATGATTTCAACCGGCATGAATCCCTTTATCAACGCTCAGGGCTACTCCACTACCGGCATGCTGTCTGTGGCAATCGGAGCCGTTGCCAATCTGGTTTTAGATCCGCTTTTTATATTTGGATTTAATTTTGGCATCAAAGGAGCAGCTATTGCTACGGTCATCTCACAAATACTGTCTGCTCTCTATGTGCTTCACTTTCTTAGGAAAAAGGCTGAGCTTAAGGTGTGCCTTATGACACTCTCTGAATTCAGTGAAAATATGCGCTATGCAAAGGACATCATAAGCCTTGGAACCTCCGGCTGTGTCATGCAGCTCACAAACAGCCTGGTATCTATATGCTGCAACAATGTGCTTTCAGTGACCGGTGGCGATTTGTACATATCGGTAATGACCATCGTATCAAGCATCAGGCAGATGGTCGAGACTCCAATTTATGCAATAGTGGAGGGTTCATCTCCTGTTTTAAGCTACAACTATGGCGCCAAAAGGCCGGCCCGGGTGAGAAAATCCATTTTTACGATGGGGCTTCTTGTGCTTATATACACGGCAGCCATGTGGAGCGTTATCATACTTGCCCCGCATGCCCTGATTGCAATTTTCAGCTCCGATGCCACTCTCATGGATGATGCCATAAAGGCTTTAAATATCTATTTTGCGGCATTCATATTTATGGATCTGCAGTACGTCGGACAGACCACCTTCAAATCACTGAATAAAAAGAAGAGGGCTATATTTTTCTCCCTGCTTCGCAAGGTGTTCATCGTCGTACCGCTGACATATATCCTGCCTTACTCCTTTGGCATGGGAACGGACGGTGTGTTTATGGCAGAGCCTGTATCAAACGTGATCGGCGGAAGCATCTGCTTTGTAACCATGCTTAGCACAGTACTGCCGGAGCTTCGCAAAATGGAGCAGTAATTACAGCATCTCATCAATACAGATGCCGTAGCCTCCTGTCGGATCATCGACAAACACATGGGTGACTGCTCCTATTATTTTGCCATCCTGTATGATAGGGCTTCCGGATGTGCCCTGCACTATTCCACCGGAAAGCTCTATCAGCCTTTCGTCTGTCACCTTAAGCTCCATTCCCTTGTTGGTATCTGTCGCCTTTTTGTCTATATTTGTTATTTCCAGATTATATTTTTCCAGTTTTCCCGATATTTCCGATATCATCTGTGCACTGCCTGTGTGTATCTCATCCTTGTCTGCAACCGGATAATACGTATCCTCTGCGGCATATTCCGACAATTCATCGCTGTCAAGCTGTCCGTAAATTCCCAGATTACTATTGCAGTCAAGTGTGCCTATATGGCTTTTTTTGCCAAAATATACCACTCCGCCTATCTCGCCCGGCGCGCCGGATTTTCCCTTTTTGATTTTGGTAAGCTTCATACTGTACAAATCACCACTGTTTGCATACAAGAGATTGCCGCTTTGTGTTCCGTCTCCTATTCCATGCCCCAGCGCTCCAAAACGGCCGTCCTTTGTATAATAAGTGATAGTACCGATTCCTGCCAGATCGTCCTTCACCCATATTCCCATATAGTATCTGCCATCATCCATCCTGACAGGTGTGATATCCGCTGACATTTTCTCACCGCCTCGAAGAAATTTAATGTTTACGGTACTTTTATCTTCATTACTTTCATCTTCATGCCTTTCATCATATTCCTTCATGATATCATTCACAGCTTCAGAAAGCTCCTCCTTGTCTGCCACAGTTCGCCCATTGACAGATAGGATATAATCACCGCACTGCACCTTTTTATCTGCAGGATTGACTTTTTTGCCATCCTCGTCTGTCACCTCCGTCGTATTCACTACAAGCACGCCCTCTGTCTGCTCATATATACCGGTCAGCCTGCCACAGGCATATACACCCTCAACATTTATTCCATCACTTATTTTATCTGTCTCTTCATAATCTCTGTCAGTAGCTCTGTGAGTTGATGCTGTATCTGCTGTCCGTCCTATGTCTTGTTCGGTTCCGCCGTTTCCGCCGTTTTCACCATTCTCGCCTGAATCAGCCAATACACTGGCCGCCTGTCCTGAAAGCCCTGTCGCATATCTTCCATATCCGGCCTTTGATTCATTTAAAAAACTTCCTAATGCACTTTCATCAAATGCCTTATCTACCCTGCTGCACCACTTATCATCACTGCTTAGTGCAAACATAGCTATCACTACTGCAGCCAGCGTGACACTCACAAATTTTCCAAAAAACTTCCGCATACTATTACCTCCATTTGGATTAGTATGCGTCTGTCATTTTTCTTTTATTCGTAATCGAATATAGTTTGACAATTTATATGTTTTCCATCATGGCATATACCGCCACCAATGATGACCTCGACACCTTCCACATAATATTTATGATAGTACTTTTTTCTCCATGGCAAGCGCTTTCATCTCGCGTGCGCTCTCCATCACGGTATCTGTGATTTTTGCACCGCCGAGCATTCTGGCAAGCTCAGATACGCTGTCTTTATCACTCAGTCTGTGGATCCTTGAAACCGTGGATTTATTCTCGACTGCTTTCTCAATAAGGAAATGTGCATCTGCCATAGCTGCTATCTGTGGCAGATGTGTGATACATATAATCTGGTGGTTGCGGCCAAGCTCATTCATCTTCTCAGAGACCATCTGAGCTGTACGTCCACTGATTCCCGAATCAATCTCATCGAAAATAAGCGACTCAATGTGGTCATTTTCTGCCATGATTGTCTTGATGCCAAGCATGATACGCGACAGCTCTCCTCCCGATGCTACCTTGCCGAGCGGCTTAAGCGGCTCTCCGGGGTTAGTTGATATAAGAAACTCCGGTGCATCGATGCCGTTTGCCGTATAGTCCGGCAATCTGTCAAACTGCATATCAAACTGTACATCAAGGAAATTCAAATCATTAAGTGCTGATTTAATTTCTGACACAAGCTTTACAGCACTCCTTTGTCTGATTTCTGATACCTCATCCGATATCTGTGCCAGCTCCTTTTCCTTTTTCGCAAGCTGCTGCTCTAATTTCTGTAAATAAGAATCATAATCATTCAGGACACTGATACGCTCCCTCTTTTCATTGAGTGATATCAGTATATCATCAATTGAGTTGCCGTATTTACTCTTTAGATGATTTATCTCATCAAGACGCTTTTGTGTCTCATAGAAGGTCTCCTCGTCAAACTCAGCCTGTGATATATATCCTGATATCTCGTGATTAAAATCAGAAAGCAGACTGTCTATCTCTGATAGCTGACTTTCAAGAGCTTCCACATCCGTATCATAGCCTGATACCAGTGACAGCTCTCTTACCGCCCTGCCAATAAGCTCTGAGGCACTCTCCATCTCGCCTCCTGTTGCAGAATATGCAGCATTTACGCCCTCCATGATTTTCTTTCCGTTTGAAAACTTCCTAAACTGCGCCTCAAGCTCCTCATCCTCACCCGGCACAAGAGAAGCTTCTTCTATCTCCTTCACCTCGTACTCAAGGAATGACAGCTCACGGCTTCTGTCTTCATTGTCGATATTTGACTTTTCATACTCATCCTTAAGCGCCCTATATGCTTTGTATGTGACTGAAAGCTGCTGCTTTTTATCTCCAAGCGACTGCTTTGCGTACTCATCAAGTATATCAAGATGCTTTTTCTTTGATAAAAGTGACTGATGCTCGTGCTGACCATGGATATCTATGAGATATGAGGCTATTTCCTTCATTCGCGAAACAGATACGGCCTCGCCGTTCACCCTGCCGACTGCACGCGACTGTGTGATTTTACGGCTTAAAATCACGCATCCGTCCTCGACCTCCACATCAAGCTCCCTTAAGGCCTCTATAATCTTTGGATCCTCAACCGAAAAAATCAGCTCCACAAAAGCAGGCTTTTCATTGTCTCTTAGCATCTCCTTTTGCACTTTTTCACCAAGTGCCAGATTGATAGAGCCTATTATGATTGATTTTCCTGCTCCGGTCTCTCCCGACAGTATATTTAATCCGTCGGAAAACTCAACCTCGCACTCGTCTATGAGTGCCAGATTCTTTACATGTAGATTTTGTAACATATTTTATCCTTCCTCTCCCAGGCATGACGATATATGTTATTTTCCGGTAACATCATTCCACAATTCTGCGGATTTTTTTCATCACCGCATATGTATCATCAACAGTCCGGATTGCACACATGATTGTGTCATCTCCTGCAATCGAACCGACGATTTCTCTCATCTTCATGGCATCTATTGCGGCACAGACTGCGCTTGCCATTCCCGATACAGTCTTTATAACGAGGATATTCTGTGCCATATCCATTGACAAAAAGCCCTCTCTGAGTACTCTTTCGTATTTCTTTGAGAGATTCTCAGGTGCATCCGTTATCACGGCGTACTTCTGTCTGCCGCTTGCGGTAGGGATTTTCGTGAGCTTAAGCTCCCTGATATCCCTGGATACTGTGGCCTGAGTCACGCGAAAACCATCTTTTTCAAGAAGCGCAGAGAGCTCATCCTGCGTCTCTACCTCATTCTTTTGGATTATCTCAATTATCTTGGATTGTCTGTTTGTTTTCATGTCCTGTCACCTCATAAATATTATTTGTAACTATTCATTATAACAATCCTTATCTGTGTTATGAATAATTTCCCATCTTTTTGCGAAGTATCTCCAAAAAGCTTCTCTGGTGGAGCTTGCAGATCTTTGTATGATTGGCTGCCTTTGAAATAACAAAACGGTCTCCCACAGCCAGCTCTGCCGCGGTGTCGCCATCATAGCTGACACACGCCAGCTCATCGTTTTGCTCCCTGCGGCTTAGAATCTCTATCTCTATCTCATCATCGCCTGAAAGCACAATGCTCTTTGACGTAAGATTGTGAGCATTGTTCGGTGTGAGCAGTATCATATCACCCTTCGGATCCACAATCGGACCTCCCGCCGACATACTGTAGCCTGTAGAGCCTGTTGGAGTCGCAACTATGATGCCGTCGGCATGGTAATTGTTTAAAAACTCACCGTTTACATACACATTGAGGCTTAATATCTGCAAATTGCCCTTTCTATGGATGACTATATCATTTAATGCAACTCTCGAGGTCTCACTGCCTCTTTTATGCCCTGTGAGCATAATACGATCCTCTGTCATGTATTTATCAGCCATGAGCGAATCAATAGCGTCAAATACCGTAGCTTCCTCCACCTCACACAGATAGCCGAGTGTGCCGAGATTTACTCCCATAAGCGGAATCTCAAGTGTCTCCACCCTTGTAGCTGCACGAATCAGTGTACCATCTCCGCCGAGCACAAGAATACACTGCGTATCCTGTGGTATATCCTCAAGCTCAAACTCGTTATCGGATATAGCCTCGACATTGCTCATAAGACCCTTTGCCGTGCCGCCCTTTTGCTCTATGTATGCCACTATTTTATTTGTAAGTGCAAAATCCCTGTCCTTATAGGCATTTGCTATCACAACAAAATGTTTCATAGTCTATTTCCTGTCCAGCTCTCCATGCGCGGCCTCGACCACACTATGAATATCCACTGATTCCTCCTTTATAGGATCATCTGTCTTTTTGATATGTACGAGGTACTCTATATTGCCCTCCGGCCCCTTGATTGGCGAATACTCAAGGTCTAACACGCTAAATCCATTTGAAAGTGCAAAGGATATGATATTGTTCACTACCTCCTCATGCACGCTCTTGTCACGGACCACGCCCTTTTTACCTACCTTTTCCCTGCCTGCCTCAAACTGTGGCTTGATAAGACAAACCATCTCTCCACCGTCCTTTAACAGTGCTCTTGCAGGACCTAACACCTTGGTAAGTGATATGAATGACACATCAACCGATGCAAAATCCAGCTCATCATCTATGTCATTGGGCGTCACATACCTGATATTGGTCTTTTCCATGCACACCACGCGCTCATCCTGACGCAGCTTCCATGCAAACTGGCCATATCCGACATCCACGGCATACACCTTTTTAGCACCATTTTGAAGCATACAGTCTGTAAAACCGCCTGTTGAAGCACCTATATCCATGCACACCTTGCCATCCATCGTGATATCAAAGTGCTTCATAGCCTTTTCAAGCTTTAGCCCTCCACGGCTCACATACTGCAGTGTCTTTCCATGAATCTCAATATTGCAGTCATCAGGAAATGTGCTTCCCGCCTTATCCTCACGGTTGTTATTTACAAAAACATTGCCCTCCATAATCATGGTCTTTGCTTTTTCCCGTGATGGTGCAAGGCCTCTGTTTACAAGTAATACGTCTAATCTTTCTTTCATACTGTATGTTACCTCTATCTATAATGCTGCTATTATACGCTTAGCCACCGATTTGGCATCCACATGCAGCTCCTTTTTGAGCACCTCGACATTGCCATGCTCCACATAGCAGTCAGGAAGTGCAACTGTCAACACCTCAAGAGCTATGCCGTTAGTCTTGACATACTCCGTCACATGCTCACCAAAACCGCCGCTTTGCACGTTTTCCTCCATAGTCACAAGCAGGCTGTGTTCAGCCGGCAGTTTCTTAATTGCTTCCTTATCAAACGGCATTGCAAAACGCGCATTGATAAGTGTAGCAGAGATTCCCTCTGCCTCAAGCAGCTTTACTACATCAACGGCAGTCTTTACCATACTGCCGAGTGCCATGATAGCCACCGTGCTTCCTTTTCTGATCAGCTCACTCTTTGCAAGCTCTATCGGCTGCCTGATTTCCTTAAGGCCGTCATATGCTGCCCCTCTTGGATATCTGAGTGCAATCGGACCGTCATATGCCACTGCAAACTTCATCATATCAGACAGCTCCCACTTATTCTTCGGAGCCATGATTGTCATATTCGGGATGACCGACAGATATGATATGTCAAATATTCCCTGATGTGTCTCTCCGTCACTGCCTACAAGCCCTGCCCTGTCGATTGCAAAGATGACATGCAGATTCTGTATGCACACATCGTGAAGTATCTGGTCAAACGCCCTTTGTAAAAATGACGAGTACACCGCAAATACCGGGATAAGTCCTGCTTTTGCAAGCCCTGCCGCAAAGGTCGTGGCATGTGCCTCGGCTATTCCCACATCAAAAAATCTATCCGGGAAATTGCGGTGGAATCTGCGAAGCCCTGTTCCATCTGCCATGGCAGCCGTTATCGCAACTACCTTTGGATTTCTCTCGCCCAGCTTTTTCATGACTGTTGAGAAGACATCTGTGTAATTGGCCTTCGTGCGCTTATTCTTTGGAAGTCCTGTCTCTATGACAAATGGCTCTGCACCATGAAATCTGGAAGGATAACGCTCAGCCGGTCCATAGCCTGCTCCCTTTTTCGTGAGCACATGCACAAGCACCGGGCCATCCACACGCTTTGCCTCATCAAACACACGGCACATTTCCTTTATATCACTGCCATCCACAGGTCCCAAATAGATAATGCCCATCTCCTCAAAGAACATCCCCGGAATAAAAAGCTGCTTTATGCTGCTCTTTGTATTCCTGATGTGCTTTACCATACGCTCTCCGTAGATCGGTATATGGTTTAGGGAATTCATGACATTATTCTTAAAATCCCTGTATGCATCCGCTGTGCGAAAGCCTGAAAGATACTGGCTGATGCCCCCGACGTTCTCTGAAATCGACATATTGTTGTCGTTTAACACTATAATAAAATTGCCCTTCACGCTTGAAGCGTTGTTGAGCGCCTCATATGCCATGCCTCCGGTCAGCGCGCCGTCTCCGATGACTGAAACCACATGGTAGTCCTCTCCGGTCACCTGTCTGGCTGTCGCAAGCCCAAGCCCTGCTGATATGGATGTGGAGCTGTGTCCTGTATTAAAGCAGTCACAGTCGCTCTCATCCGCCTTTGGGAAACCGCTCATGCCTCCATACTGTCTGAGCGATGAAAATCCATCCTTTCTGCCGGTGAGTATCTTGTGTGTGTACGACTGATGCCCTACATCCCACACTATCTTATCCTTCGGCAGATCAAAGCACAGATGAAGTGCCATGGTAAGCTCCACAACCCCGAGGTTTGATGCCAGATGACCTCCTGTCACCGATATGCTCTCTATAAGAAACTGCCTGATTTCATCCTTTAACAGCTCAAGCTCCTCAGGTGTCAGTTTTTTTATATCATTTTCCTTTTGTATCTTTTCTAAAACCATCCTATTTCTCCCGATGGATCAGATATTCAAATAACTCCTTAAGAAATGCATCGTCGTATCCCAAATCATCAAGCTGCTCCTCTGCCTCCTTGGAGATGCGCTCCACATCAGAAACCGCTTTATCCAATCCCTCAAATGTGACATATGTCGCTTTATTATTTTTCTCGTCACTGCCTACCGGCTTTCCAAGCACCTCAAGTGTACTTGTGACATCAAGCACATCATCCTGTATCTGAAACGCAAGCCCCAGCTTTGCCGCTATCTGCTCCACGCGTGATACCTCATCAGACGATGCCCCTGCAAGGATTGCGCCTATCATCATCGAGCTCTCTATAAGTGCGCCTGTTTTAAGCCTGTAGATAAAGTCAAGCTTTTCCCTTGTGATAGGACAGTCATCGGATTTCTCGCTTTCCACATCAACCACCTGTCCTCCGACCATGCCATACACGCCTGCTTTTTTTGCAAGCACTGTAAATGCCCTTGCCACACGCGCATCGGTCACTTCCATGTCAAAAGCCTTTGCTGCGGTCTCATATGCCATGTTTAAAAGTGCATCACCCGCAAGAATGCCCATAGCCTCACCGTACACAGCATGTGTAGTCTTCTTTCCACGCCTGTACTCATCATTGTCCATGGCAGGCAGGTCATCATGCACCAGCGAATATGTGTGTATCATCTCGATTGCTGCCATAAATGGCTCAATCACTGCACTGCTTCCGCCAAACATATGGTATGTCTCTTCCATGAGCATAGGACGAAGCCTCTTTCCACCGGCTCTCACACTATAGTTCATGGCCTCAAAAATAATCCTCTGCTGTCCCTCCTCAGCGGGAAGAAACTTCTCAAGCACATTATTTATATGCTCTACCTTTTGCTGCAGCTCTTCCATGAATTGTGACTTATTTAAATTTCCATTTAAGCTCATCAGAATTCCTCCAGTTGTCCGTCGCTGTTTAGCACAAGCATGGCCTTTTCCATGCCCTGTACCATATCATTGGCACTCTTTACCTCATCAAGCCCCTTCTTGTAGAGCTCAAAGGCCTCATCCAGGGATACATCCGCATTCTCCATCCTCGCCACTATCTGCTCTAAGTGTGCAAAGCGCTCCTCGAGTGTCAGTGTTTTTTCATTTTCTTTGTTCATCGTTAATAACCTCCGAAACTACGGCCCTTGCATGACCGTCTATCAGATATATATTTATGTCATCGCCTGCATTGATATCGGATACACTGTGCAGTGCCCCCTTCTTTTCCACCTCGACATACGCATAGCCCTGTGCCAGCTTTTTGGCCGGTGAATATGCATCCAGTGTACCTGAAAGCAGTGCCAGACGCTGTCTGCAATCCGAAAGCCTCTGCTTCATAATCCTTTCAAGTGCATCCTCGATATCTGCCAGACGCCTTTTATTCTCATTTAGTTTATTCTGTGGACTAAGGAAATTAAGTCTTGTTTTAATATGTGACAGCTTTTCCCTGAAAAAATCAATCCGGCCTGTCAGATTTCTGTCCATCCTGCGGCGCAGATTGTCAAGGCGCTCTAACGTCTGTCTGTAGTCACTGACTGCAAGCTCTGCAGCCGCTGAAGGTGTGGGTGCTCTCCTGTCTGACACAAAATCCGCTATCGTCCAGTCTGTCTCATGACCTACTGCCGAGATGATTGGCGTGCGGCAGTCAAATATGGCTCTCGCCACAATCTCCTCATTAAAGGCCCATAAATCCTCTATGGAGCCTCCGCCTCTGCCGACTATTATCACATCAAGATTCATCGCATCCAATGTCTGTATGCCCTTCACTATGCTATTAGCCGCACCCTCTCCCTGCACAAGTGCCGGATAAAGTATGACCTGTACATATGGATTCCTGCGCGATGATACATTCCTTATATCCTGCACGGCCGCGCCTGTCGGTGCTGTAACCACGCCAATACGGCCGGCATACTGCGGAATAGGCTGCTTGTACTCTGCGGCAAACATGCCCATCTCCTCAAGCTCATGCTTTAGCTGCTCGAATTTGAGATACAGATTGCCCTCTCCGTCAAGCTCTATCTTTTTGGCATAAAGCTGATATGCGCCGGTCTTCTCATACACCTCAACGGAACCTGTCACAATAACCTGGTCCCCCTCCTTCATGTGGAAGGAAAGTCCTGCCGCCCTACTGCCCGCAAACATAATAGCGTTCATGGCTGCTCCCGCGTCCTTTATTGTGAAATAAATATGACCGCTCGTGTGATACTTGCAGTTGCTCACCTCTCCCTTTATACTCACCTGTCTGAGCATAAAATCCTGAGCGAACATATTTTTAATATAGCTATTTACTTGCGCTACCGAATATATATTTCTATTTGCCATGTTCAATGCTCTATATCGCTGTTCCTCTTAAGCTATGCAAACTTTGCAAGCACTCCGTTTACAAATGCACCTGACTCATCTGCACCATACTTCTTTGCAAGCTCAACAGCCTCATTTATTGAAACCTTTGTAGGAATATCGTCCTCAAACTTTATCTCATAAACTGCCAATCTGATAATTGCCAGATCAACCTTTGCCATACGATTGGTCTTCCAGCCTGTAGACTTCTCATCGATGAGTGCATCAAGCTCTGCCATATGCTCAATAATCGCACTGCATTTTTCATCAATATACTGTCTTTCCTCGTCTGTAGGATTTGTAAGCTCATCATTTAAAAGCTCCATCTGCTCTGCAAGCTCAGACTTGTCATGAAACTCAACCCTGAAAAGCATCTTAAAAACGTTTTCTCTTATCTTGCTTCTTGTCATTTAAATTCCTCTCGTGAATAATATTTTATATAAATTAAGGATGTCTGTACGACATCCTTAATTATACTACATTTGTGATCATTTAAAAAGAACTATTTAATTCTCTCCCATATCAACACTTGCTATACGAACATTGATAGTAGCCACAGAAAGCCCTGTCATTGTCTCAATTGCAGACTTAACCTTCTCCTGTACCTTTGTAGAAACCTCAGGGATGCTGTATCCATAAGCAATATTGAGTGCTACATCAACCACTACCTCATTGTCTGCTATCTCAATCTGAATTCCCTTTGAGAGATTCTTCATACCGAGCCTGCTGACAATCTCGTTTGTGATATTGCCTGCCATGGAGCTTACTCCCTCAACCTCAGTGGCAGCAAGACCTGCTATGATAGCTACAACCTCATCTGCTACCTTGATCTCGCCAGACTCATCTGATTTGATATTTATTGTGTTTCTATTCTCTGCCATGTCCATGTTCCTCCTTAACCGGCTATACGGTCTGTCCCTTTGCCACGTAAACCTGGAATGAGTCATTTCCCGTAAGTGATCTATTTCTTGATACGCGAACATTCTTGTCTGTGATCACGTACTCCAGATTGGCGCCATCCTCAATTACCGTATCCTGTAGCAGGATGCAGTTCTTGACCTTTGCATTCTTTCCTATCTTGACGCCTCTTGATAGGATGCTGTTTTCCACGGTACCCTCGATGACACAGCCATCAGCAACCATGACATTCTTGGCTTTTGAGCCATTTATGTATCTTGTAGGGTTATCATCCCTGATCTTTGTATAGATAGAATTGCCAGTCTTAAACAATGCTTCCCTGTTATCCTCATCAAGGAGCTTCATATTCTCCTCGAAATAGCTCTTCATATCTGTAATCTGTGAAGCATAGCCTGTGTACTCATATGCCTGGATATTGAGTGAATCAGTGTTTGCAGCCATCAGATCCCTTGTGAAATAAGAATAACCATGTACAAAAGCGTCATCCACTATTCTAATGAGCTTCTCCTTCTCCATGATATAGATATTCATGCCAAAGTTTACCTTGCCCATATCCATGGCATTGATATATATCTTTTTGATACGTCCATCATCTATATCAAATGTATAGTACATCTCATCATTGTTGCCGTTTGGTCTTAAGAATACCTTCGGTACCTCCTGCTTGCGGTACATTGCAGTGATATCAGCCCCTGTGTTCTTATGTGCCTCAATCAGCTCCCTGAAATCAAAATTGAATACATAGTTGGCATCAGCCATGATAACATACTTCTGAGTACACTTTCTCAGATAGCCCTTAAGGCTTTCGATTGCCTCAACACGGCCCTCATACACCTTAATCTGCTTCTGTGCATAAGGCGGAACTATATTGATACCACCATTTTTTCTTGCTAGATCAAACTCCTGACCTGAGCCCAGGTGGTCCATCAGAGAGTGATAATTTTTCTTAACTATGAGAGATATATTGTCGATTCCGCTATGTACCATGCTCGAAATCAGGAAATCGCAGAGTCTGTAACGACCTGCAAACGGAATGGAAGCCATAAGTCTCTCGGATACCATCTCAGGAATGAGGGCATCATAGCTGTTTGCAAAAATAATGGCCAAAGCCTCTTCGTTGTTCATGTTTAGCATTGTTCCTGGCCCTCCTCAACATCATTATATACCATTGCCTTTGGTCCTATAACCGCTCTGTCGCCAATTGTAACTCCCGGTGCAATTGTAGCAACATCACCTGTCACGTCCTCCGCCGGCTTTTCTCCAATAACTGCATCACAGCCTACTGTAACGCCCTCTGCAACTATACAGTGTGTGACCTTAGCGCCTCTTTTTATCACAGTATCACCCATGACAACTGCATCCTCTACCACAGCGCCCTCTTCTACGACGACACCGCCAAAAAGAATTGAATGCTTTACTGTGCCCTTCACTACACAGCCATCGGTAATCATAGAGTCTGTAACCTCTGCGTTGTTGCCGATGAAATGTCCTGTATGGCCGCTGTTACGGCTGTATATCTTCCAGTTTTCATCAAACAGGTTGATACCGCTGTGCTCAGGATCAAGCACCTCCATGTTTGCCTCCCAAAGTGCAGGTATTGTTCCTACATCCTTCCAGTAGCCGTTAAAGTGATAAGCATACATCCTGCGGCCATCCCTCAAAAGGTTTGGAATGATATTGTTACCGAAATCATTCTCTGAATCCGGATCATTTTCATCCTCGATAAGATACTTCTTAAGTATATCCCAATTGAAGATATAAATACCCATGGATGCAAGATTAGACTTAGGATTCTTTGGTTTCTCCTGAAACTCTGTGATCTTGTCGTCATCATCTGCTACCATGAGACCGAAACGTGATGCATCCTCCCATGGAACCTCCATAACCGCTACAGAAAACTCAGCATTTTTCTCCTTATGGAACTTAAGGAAATCGCTGTAATCCTGTTTACAAATCTGATCTCCTGAAAGTATGATAACATACTCAGGATCATATCTCTCGATAAATGCAATATTCTGATAAATCGCATTGGCTGTTCCCTTGTACCAGTCTGAGCCTGAAGCCTTCTGATACGGTGGCAGCACATGCACTCCTCCATATAATCTGTCAAGATCCCATGGCTGTCCATTTCCTATGTACTCATTCAGCACAAACGGCTGGTACTGTGTCAATATACCAACTGTATCTATGCCTGAATTAACACAATTAGAAAGTGGAAAATCAATAATTCTGTATTTGCCTCCAAACGGAACTGCCGGCTTTGCAAGTTTCTGCGTCAGTGCATAAAGTCTGGAGCCCTGACCACCGGCAAGAAGCATCGCAACTAGCTCTTTTGCCATATTAAAATCCCCCTTGTTTAATTTCATTAAATTTTTGTTAGCTTTTGCAATTATTTTGTTTTTTTATAATGGTTTATAGTTATATTTTACCACATTTTAGCATTTATGCAATTCAAAATTAACTAAAAAATACTATAATTTTTGTCATTATTTTCCAATTATCTCGCGGTTGTTTATGAACTCGTACGGCACTTCCTGGTACACATAATAATTAAGCCAATTGGAATAAAGTATATTGCCGTGCGACCTCCACTGTAAAAGCGGCTTTTGTGTATCATCATTATCCGGATAGTAGTTCACCGGCATATCTATATCAAGCCCCTTTTTCTTATCCCTCTCATACTCATTGTGAAGAGTATATCTGTCATACTCAGGATGTCCCATCACAAAAATCTTTTTACCGTCCTGATCCATCAGAAGGAATACTCCGGCATCATCCGACTCCGCAAGTATGGTAAGCTCCTGATGCTTTAATATATCCTCCTTTAAGACCTCGGTATGCCTTGAGTGTGGTGCGTAAAACACGTCATCGAAGCCTCTGACAAGTGGGATTTTTCTGTTCTTTACGTGGTGCGCATACACACCAAACTTCTTCTTTGGAAGCACACGCTTTGGTATGCCGTAGTGATAATACAATCCTGCCTGTGCACCCCAGCACAGATGAAGTGTGGAGAAAGCATGTGTCTTGCTCCACTCCATTATACTGCATATCTCATCCCAGTAGTCTACCTCCTCGTATTCCATAAGCTCAACCGGTGCCCCTGTGATTATCATGCCGTCAAAGTACCTGTCCTTTATATCGTCAAAGGTCTCGTAAAATTTGTTCAGATGACTGAGTGATGTGTGAGTGGCCTCGTGAGTAGATGTGGTCACAAACGTTACATTAACCTGTATAGGGGTATTTGACAGCGAGCGCAGTATCTGAAGCTCTGTGTCCTCCTTTAATGGCATGAGATTTACAATCGCAATCTCCAGCTGTCTGATGTTCTGATGTGATGCCCTGTTTTCGTCCATCACAAATATATTTTCTCTCTCAAGTATTTCCTTTACAGGTAAATCATTTTGTGTCTTTATAGGCATTTTATAACCTCTTTTCTAACGCCCAAACATCTCTATAAATGTATCCTCCGAGATGATAGGTATTCTTAATTCTTTTGCTTTTTTATTTTTTGATGAAGTAGATTCAGTGTCGTTGTTTACCAGATAGTCTGTCTTTTTTGACACGCTTCCTGTCACCTTGCCGCCCTGTGACTCCACATAGGCCTTAAACTCGCTTCTGTTGGCAAAATAATGCACATCGCCTGTGATGACAAAGGTCTTGCCGTTTAAGCTCCCCTCCGACATATCCTTTATATCGACCTTTTCTATGTCAAGCTCCTTAATCAGTGCTTCAAACATCGCACTGTTTTTGGGATTTGCATACCATTCAAGTATAGAGCCTGACTTTTCCTGGCCTATACCGTCTATATCCACAAAATCTGTGGCATTTCTCATTCTGTCCGCGAAGCCATCAAAACCTATTGCGTTGACAATCTTCTTGCCTGCATCGGTACCTATAAGAGGTATACATAGTGCAAATATCAGATTGACCGGGTGGACATGTCTGCTTTTTTCGATGGCAGTCTGCATATTCGTGCATGATTTTTCTCCAAAGCCTTCCATGCTGCTTATCTTATCAAAATGCTCTGGCAGATGGTATATGTCAGGGAACTGTTTTATGAATCCCTCATTTATAAATTTTAGCATTGTCTGTACCGAAAGTCCATCTATATCCATTCCGCTTTTGCTGACAAATCTTGAAAACTTTTTAACATTCTTGGCTGTACAGTCAGGATTTGTACAATGCAGCGTCTTCACACCGCTGTTTTTACTCACAAATATGCGTGTCGGATGATGACACACCGGACATTCCTTCGGTATCTCAACTGCTCCCACCGCATCCTTTACAGCTATGCATTTTGGAATAATCTTGTTGGCTTTTATCACGGAAAGTGTACACTCTTTTCCAACTCCAAGCCTTTCTATCTCAGTCAGATTGCAAAGTGAGGCTCTCGAAACCGTCGTGCCCTCTATCTGCACCGGCTCAAAAACAGCCACCGGCGATATTGTCGAAACCGCACACGACCATTCAATATAACGAAGTCTCGTATCTACAGCCTCATCCTGCCACTTGAAAGCAAAGCCGGCTCTCGTAGCATGATGCCCTGTGACGCTTCCGCCTGCAGCGTAGGCAGTGTCATCATAGCATATGACAAGTCCGTCCACAGGCACATCCATCCTGCCACTCTCGACATCCCTTGTCCAGCGTTTTACAGCCTCATCAAGGCCTGCCGCATCTGTTGCCTCCCTTTTGACAACATTGAATTTCATATCACTAAGATAGCTCATTCTATCCCCCCATGATATGATATCATCATCTATATGCACGAGTGTAAACGCATAAAACACTACATGTCTGCGCTTCACTTCTTCCACATCATCGAGATTTAATGTACCGGATGCAAGGTTTCTTGGATTGGCATATTTCTCATCATCGTCCTCGATTGTATCATTTAACAGCTTAAAATCAGTGTAGGAAATTGTCGCTTCCCCTCTTACAACCATATGTCCCTTGTATGGTATCTCCTTGGGAAAGCCGCTTATGGCATCCTGCAAAAATGTGATGTTACTTCCTACAGTTCCATTTCCTCTCGTCAGTATTTTCACAAGCCTGCCACCGTCATATGTGAGCACGAGTGTCAGTCCGTCAAGCTTCCATGAAAGCCAGATTGGCATATCACCTGCCCATTTCTTAAGCTCCTCAATACTCTTTGTCTTGGCAAGTGAAAGTGCCGGATACTCATGCGGCTCACGATTTCCAGCCTCTGCCTCATAGCCTGCATTCTGTGTCGGACTGTCCTGACGGATATATCCTGTTTTTTCCTCAAGCTGTGTAAGTTCATCAAACAGTGCATCCCACTCGTAATTTGGCATTATTTCATCTGCGCCATTGTAATAGGCTTTTGATGCGCGGTTAAGACTTTCAACAAGTTCATCTATCTTATCTTTTTTGTTATTCTCCATGCTGTAATAATCCCCTGTCTGCTTTACTTTGCTCTTCTATCCGTATATTTCTTATCTGTATGTTTCTTATCAAAATGATTCTTATTCGTATCAGGCATAACCGGCTGATTTGAGGAATCCGCAATCAGTCTTTTGAGTCCCTTGTATTCAAGTGGTGTTACTGCCCTGTACTTTCCTCTTGGCAGGTCACCAAGCTCAATATTCATGATTCTCACTCTCTCAAGCTTGACCACACGGTAGCCAAAGTATTCACACATCCGTCTTATCTGCCTATTGTAGCCCTGTGTCAGAATAATCTTAAACTGCTTTGAGGACAGCTTTTTCACATGGCACTTTCTGGTTGTCACACCAAGCTCTACAAGCGGTACGCCTCCTGCGAGCCCTCTTATGAAGCTGTCAGATATTGTTTTGTTTACTGTGACAATATACTCTTTTTCGTGTCTGTTGCCGGAGCGCATCATCTTATTTACTATCTCGCCATTGTTGGTCAGAAGTAAAAGTCCCTCTGAATCCTTATCCAGCCTGCCAATGGGATAAATGCGCTTTGGGTAATTAAGATAATCTATCACGTTGTTTTTTTCCCTTTTTTCTGCTGTGCAGACTATGCCGGCCGGCTTATTGAGGGCAATCAGTATCATCTCTTCTTCCTTTGATACTACCTGTCCATTATATGTGACAGTCTGTCCCTTTAGAACTCTGTCACCTGTCTTTGCTGTCACGCCGTCTATTCCTACTTTGCCGGCTTCTATCTGCCTGTCTGCCTCACGCCTTGAGCACACGCCCGCTTCACTGAGGAATTTATTTATTCTTACACCATTTTCTTCCATACCATATCCTCTTTTTAGATTGCTTTATCCGATATACATAAACCAAACAGCAGCCTTTTCTACTCTTTACGGCAGCCATTTGCTATGTAGATTAAAACACGGAGACCTTTAAGCCTCCGTGTTGCTTCTTATTATTGTATGCACATCTGTTACTTTGTATTGCTTTTACTGTCCTACTGTCTGGAGATTCTCTGTCTTGATATAAGCTCTGCCATTTGTTCCGGCGCTGTAGGATACTATAGTCCAGTCGCCCTCTGTGCCATATGCTGTAAGTGTTACCTGTTCCTTTAAGAGACCAAGCTCCTTTGCATCTGTGCTTGCACCGTCACGCACCTTTACAACATCCTTTGTCACTACCTGATATTCAGCCGGTGCCTGTGGCTGCTCGGCTGTCTGCTGATTGGCTGCATTTGTATCTGTGGTCTGCTGATCTGTGGTCTGTCCGGCATTTGCATCCGTAGTCTGCTGGTCTGCAGTCTGTCCTGCATTTGCATCTGTAGTCTGCTGGTCACCACTCTGTGATGCATCATCTGCCTGCTGTGTATCTGCCTCTGTAGTCTGTGTGTCTGCATCAGACTTCTTTAAATTGGCAATGCCTGACGATGTGTACCACTGCTTTATAGCACCTGTGAGTGTTGTCTCAAGCATAGTCTTTAAATTAGCATCAGAACCGACCGCCTGCTCATATTCCTTTTGTACCTCCTCATGAAGGTCTGCAAACTCAGATGAAGCAGTATACTTAGAAATAAGCTCCATAATATCGTCATCAAGTTCATTCTCGCAGTATGTTCTGTTGAAATTACTGTATACATTATTTATAAAGAGCTTTCCGTCCTTATCTGTCTCTATATAAAAGAAGTCAAGTGTAGGTGCCTGTGTATCAACTCCCGTAAACTTTATGCTGTTTTTAACAGACACAAAGTATGTTCCCTTTTTCAAACCATTCTTGGTATAAGGTGTGATGTCATTGACTGACTCATAGTACTGGCTGACAACACCAATATAGCTCTTCTCGTTGTCGCTCATAGGTGTCGCAAGCTTGCCAAGGGTATCAAGGTCATCACCCACGTATGCCTTATAATAATCAGCAAGTAATGTGCTGATATCGTCCTTTGCGTCATTTGTGTAATCCTTTTCAAACTCAAAATCCTTCACCGAAATCTCTGTCTGTGATCCGGCTTCGGTATTGGATTGTCTGCCATTATTGCCTCCTGCGACAACTACTATAAGTATGAGTATGAGTCCTACAAGTACACCTGCTACTCCAACGTATTTTTTATTTTCTGCGCAAAACTGCTTTATATTATCCAATGTTTCCTTGTTAAAAAAGTCCTTCATGTGATTCCTCCATTAACCTAACATATCAAAATCAAAGTATGTGACCGACGCGAATCGAACGCGCACTCGCCGGAGTCGGAGTCCGGAATTTTATCCATTAAACTACGGTCACAAAAAAGTTACCAACTATTTATATCACATCTTTTACTTTTTTTCAATGTTACTTTTTTCTTATTATAGCCTTTTAGTGTTTTATTATAACTTTTTATGCATACCATTATAATTGATAAAAATTTGACAATATATTTCATTTATCTTATTATTTAACTGTTTGGGCATTATATATTGGAAATTTTTTCCGATATGCCATAAAAATATACCATTTTAATTAATAAAATTACTATTTATATAAGGAGCACTATTATGAGTTTCACATTTTTAAACCAGCTTCCAACTCCTGCACAGATTAAGGAGGAATATCCTCTGTCAAAGGAGCTTACCGAGCTTAAAGCGAAGCGCGATGCAATGATTTCAGATGTTATCTGCGGAAAAGATGATAGATTTCTCGTCATTATCGGACCGTGTTCAGCCGACAACGAGGATTCAGTCTGTGACTATGTCAGCCGCCTGACAAATATTCAGGAGGATGTAAAGGACCGCGTAATCATCATCCCTCGTGTATATACAAACAAGCCAAGAACAACCGGCGAGGGCTACAAGGGAATTGCCTCACAGCCTGACCCTGAGAAGGCTCCTGACATGGTTGAGGGTCTTATCGCCATGAGAAAAATGCACATCCGTGCCATCGCAGAGAGTGGACTCACCTGTGCAGATGAGATGCTTTACCCTGAGAACTGGGGCTATGTTGAGGATCTTCTCTCATATGTGGCAATCGGCGCTCGTTCTGTTGAGGATCAACAGCATCGTCTCACCGTCAGCGGCTTCGATGTGGCCAGCGGCATGAAAAACCCTACAAGCGGTGATTTTTCCGTCATGCTCAATTCTGTTTACGCAGCACAGCACCCACATCATTTTGTTTACAGAGGCTATGAGGTTGAGACATCAGGAAATCCTCTGACTCACGTTGTTTTAAGAGGTGCTGTCAGCAAGCATGGCAACACTACAACAAACTACCATTACGAGGACTTAATCCGTCTGCACGAAATGTACGACAAGATGGACGTTGTCAACCAGGCGGCTATCATCGATACCAACCATTCCAACTCTGGAAAGCAGTTCAAGGAGCAGATTCGTATTGCCAAGGAAGTTATGCACAACAGACAGCTTTCCTCTGATATAAAATCACTTGTCAAGGGTCTTATGATTGAAAGCTATATTGAGGAGGGCAGCCAGAAGATTGGTGAGCATGTCTACGGAAAATCCATCACCGATCCATGTCTAGGATGGGAGGATTCAAAGAAGCTTATCTACGACATTGCAGAAATGAATTCCTAAGCCACAAATTATACACACATTTTTTTACAAAACACAAGCCACAGGAGTATATATCCTGTGGCTTGCATTATTTTGTCGGTTTATTATTTAATCATATTACTATAAGCAAGAACTGCACTGACTGTTTTGGAATCCTGGATTTTCCCGGCATAAATCATGTCGCACAGCTCCTTTAGGGTGTATATTTCTACATCGATTGACTCGGCATCATCTAGATGCTGCTTGCCCTTTTTCAGGTTTTTGGCAAGATAGACATCTACTTCTTCGTCGCAAAAGGCAACTGTTGTGCGAAGTGAAAGTAAAAACGAGATATCATCAGAGCTGTAGCCCGTCTCCTCCTTAAGTTCCCTTTCTGCACACAGCCTGGTATCTTCTCCCACAAAGTCTCTGCAGCCGGCCGGAATCTCTATTGTCTCCCTCTCGAGAGCGTTTCTATACTGACGCACCATGATTATCCTGCCGTCATCAAGCACCGGAAGCACTGCCGCAGCGCCCTTTCTGTGTGAGACAAAATCCCATTCCTCAGTCTTACCGTTTGCAAACTGCATTGTATCCTTGTATATATCGAGTATTGAGCCCTTATATACAAGCTCTCTTTTTTGCCGTTTCATTTCATCAATCATTTTTCCTGTTTACCTTCTAAATAATTTAAATTCAGAGTTACCGTTTTGATTAGAAATCCACCTCTGTGTCATAATAGCAGCATTTGAGAAGCTTCTCCATCTCCTCCTGGCTTGGCTGGCGAGGATTTGAGCCTGTACAAGCATCAAGGATAGCATTTGCTGCAATCTCAGGAAGTCTTTCAAGGAATACCTCCTCCGGTACAAAGCCCTGCTCTGTTGGATAGCTGTCTGCTCCGTAATTCTTGATGCAGTGTGGGATATTCAGATCATCATTCATGCCACGTAAGTATTTGATAAGAAGCTCAACCTTCTCATCAAGTGTCTCTCCACCCAGTTTCATGAAATCTGCTATTACGCCATAGCGTTCCTTTGCTGTCTCATCCTTTGCATTAAAAGCAATAACCTTTGGCAGATACATGGCATTGGCTGCTCCGTGGATGATATGTGCACCATAATCTGCAAAAGCTGCGCCTGTCTTGTGTGCCATGGAATGAACTATTCCAAGTAGTGCGTTGGAGAATGCCATTCCTGCCAGACACTGCGCATTATGCATCGCATCTCTCTTTGCCATATCACCATTGTATGAATCAATCAGGTCATGCTGTATCATCTCTATTGCATGGAGTGCAAGCGGATCTGTAAAGTCGCTGTTGGCCGTTGATACATATGCCTCGATGGCATGTGTCATGGCATCCATTCCTGTGTGTGCAACAAGCTTCTGTGGCATTGTCTCTGCAAGCTCAGGGTCTACGATTGCAACATCAGGTGTTATCTCAAAGTCTGCGATCGGATACTTGATACCCTTCTCATAATCTGTGATGATTGAAAACGCAGTAACCTCAGTTGCTGTACCTGATGTGGATGAAATAGCACAGAAATGTGCCTTCTTTCTAAGCTTTGGAATACCAAATACCTTGCACATATCCTCAAATGTGATATCCGGATACTCATACTTAATCCACATAGCCTTTGCTGCATCTATAGGTGAGCCACCACCAATTGCTACAATCCAGTCCGGTTCAAACTCAGCCATGGCAGCCGCACCTTTCATGACTGTCTCAACTGACGGATCCGGCTCAATTCCCTCAAAAAGCTTTACTTCCATACCTGCTTCCTTCAAATAAGCCTCGGCTTTGTCTAAAAAGCCAAATCTCTTCATTGAGCCTCCGCCCACACAGATAATAGCCTTCTTTCCCTCAAAGCTCTTTAATGCCTCAAGCGCACCCTTTCCGTGATATAAATCTCTTGGTAATGTAAATCTCTGCATTGTAAAACCCTCCATATGATATTTTAATTATATAGTTTCTCCCTTGTAATATTTATAAATATTACATTTATTATTTTATAACATTTTACTAATTTTGTCACGTACTATTATCTATTTTTGTGAATACAAGATATTTTATACATATATTTTTGTGCAATATATACAATTCTCTTCAGTAATAATGAACAGTTACCGATAATTTATTTCATACCACAAGCACTACATTGTAAAAATCGGCTGCATTTACGTTTTTATTTTTTGTAAAAAAGAAAAGGCTTCATACGAAGCCTTTTCAAATGTACATGTTATTATGTCAAACCGACAATACGCTAATGCTCTACTTTGCGTAATCCACTATACGTGACTCACGTATTACATTAACCTTTATCTGACCCGGATACTCTAACTCAGACTCAATCTGCTTAGATATATCTCTGGCCATGATAACCATGTCAGCATCACTGACCTGCTCAGGAACTACCATAATACGAATCTCTCTACCTGCCTGAATAGCAAAAGATTTCTCTACCCCTTTATAACCATTTGTAATGTCCTCTAACTGCTGAAGACGATTTGAATATGTCTCCAAAGTCTCTCTTCTTGCACCCGGACGTGCCGCACTGATTGTATCAGCTGCCTGCACAAGACATGCAATAAGTGACTCCGGTTCAACATCACCGTGATGTGATTCTACTGCATTAATCACAAGTTGTGACTCTTTGTATTTCTTACATAATTCGGCACCGAGCTGGATGTGTGAACCCTCCATCTCGTGATCTACTGCCTTACCTATATCATGTAATAAGCCTGCACGCTTTGCCATTCTGACATCCTCACCAATTTCAGCAGCCAGTAAGCCAGCCAGCTGTGCAACCTCGATAGAATGCTTTAACGCATTCTGACCGTAGCTTGTTCTAAACTTCATCTTTCCAAGAAGACGCACAAGCTCCGGGTGAATACCATGTATGCCCACCTCAAGTGTGGCAGCCTCACCCTCTTCACGAATCATATTATCGACTTCTTTTTGAGCCTTCTCAACCATCTCCTCTATACGGGCCGGATGGATTCTTCCGTCAACAATAAGCTTCTCAAGAGCTATTCTTGCAACCTCTCTTCTAATTGGATCAAAGCTTGACAAGATAACTGCCTCAGGTGTGTCATCTATAATCAGATCTACACCTGTCATAGTCTCGAGAGTACGGATATTACGTCCCTCTCTTCCTATGATACGTCCCTTCATCTCATCATTCGGAAGCGATACTACTGAAATAGTAGTCTCAGACACATGGTCTGCTGCACATTTCTGAATAGCTGTAACCACGTAATCCTTAGCCTTACGGTTTGCCTCTTCCTTTGCTTTGTTTTCCATTTCCTTAATCATTTTTGCAGTATCAAGTTTTACATCTTCTTCAATGGTCTTTAAGAGATATTCTTTAGCTTGCTCGGAGGTTAATCCAGAGATTCTTTCAAGTTCCTGTAAACGCTGCTCGTTAAGTTTTGATATTTCTATCTTCTGCTTCTTGAGTTCCTCTTCCTTAACTGCAAATCCGGCTTCACGCTTCTCGATAGCTTCGAGCTTCTTGTCTACATTCTCTTCCTTCTGAACGATACGACGCTCATTACGGGAAATCTCGTTTCTACGCTCTTTAATTTCCTTATCCAGATCATTCTTAGCCTTAATAGACTCTTCCTTGATCTCAAGCATAGACTCGCGCTTCTTTTCCTCTGCAGCCTTTACAGCCTCATCAATGATTCCTCTTGCCTTCTCCTCAGCATTTCCTATCTTAGAGTTAGCAGATTTCTTCTGGTATGAAGCGGCTGCAAGCCATACAACCAATGCAGTAATAATAATAGAAACTACAGCAGTAATGATATACGGTAGCATTACAGGAGCACCTCCTTTATTAAATTTTCATTGTATTTCACAAATTACAACAATTAAATTCTATACTTTTTGGTGCAAATTGTCAAGGTAATTGTGACTTCATTGCTGAAAGAATCTGGCTGCTCTTAAAGCCCCTGCGCATAAGAAACTGATATATCCTGCGAAACTCCTTTTCATCACAGTTATCAGGATCATAGTGTTTCTTTTCAAGCAGCTTTGCTATATGTTTCTCTTCATCAGCAGTGTATTCGCTGTCTATGGCACAATTTATATCATCTCTGCCTATGCCCTTTGCCATAAGCTTCTGCTCAAGCTGCCTGCGGCTTAAGCTGTCCTGATGATACCTGACATATGTGGAAGCAAATCTGTAATCATCAAGATAATGAAAGCTCTTGACATAATCTATTGCTGCATCCACACAGCAATCCGGATATCCGCCCTGTGTGAGCTTTTCCCTAAGCTTTCTTTCACTCCTGTCCATCTGTTCAAGCAGATGCAGTGCTCTCTTTTTGGCTCTCTTTCCTACCACCTCAGTTATCAGCTTTTCGTAATCCGCTTCACTGATAAAGGCTCCATCCATAATAGAGTACCGCACGGCCTCTGTACGGTACAGCACACATGTCGTGCCATTATCAAAGGTCGTGCGGTATTTGCCTTTACCAATATTCTCATATCCGGTAATCTCTATCATATATAACCCTGCTCACTTATTATTCTTCTGCTTCAGGCTTTTCAGAGTCTTCCTGTACTGCAGCATCTTCGTCCTCAGGCTGTGTAAAGTAAAAATCCCTTACCTTTGCCTCAAGCATATCAAAAAATGCCGGATTCTCATGGATATAAGTCTTTGCATTCTCACGACCCTGTCCTATCTTGTCTCCCTCGTATGCGTACCATGCACCGGATTTGTTGACAATGCCTGCATTTACTGCAAGATCAAGCACATCTCCTTCTCTTGAGATACCCTGGCCAAACATGATATCAAACTCTGCCTCCCTGAAAGGAGGAGCTATTTTATTCTTAACAACCTTTACGCGGACATGGTTGCCGACTATCTCACCGGCCTGCTTGAGTGACTCAGTTCTTCTGACATCAAGACGCACTGATGAATAGAACTTTAATGCCCTTCCACCTGTGGTAGTCTCAGGATTTCCAAACATCACACCGACCTTCTCACGAAGCTGATTGATGAATATAACGATACAATTTGACTTGCTGATAACTGCCGTGAGCTTACGGAGCGCCTGGCTCATAAGCCTGGCCTGAAGTCCGACATGGGAATCACCCATATCTCCGTCAATCTCGGCCTTTGGTACGAGTGCCGCAACAGAATCTACAACCACGATATCCACAGCGCCGGAACGTACCATTGTCTCTGTTATCTCAAGTGCCTGCTCACCGCAGTCCGGCTGTGAAATATAGAGATTGTCAATATCAACACCTATATTTCTGGCATATACAGGGTCAAGCGCATGCTCTGCATCTATAAAGCCTGCTATGCCGCCTCGCTTCTGTACCTCTGCAACACAGTGGAGTGCAACCGTTGTCTTACCTGATGACTCCGGTCCGTACACCTCAATAATCCTGCCCTTTGGAAGGCCTCCGAGTCCTAATGCAATATCAAGGCTTAATGAGCCTGTAGGTACTGTCTCTACATTCATATTGGCTGAATTGTCACCAAGCTTCATGACAGAGCCCTTTCCGTATTGTTTCTCAATCTGCGCGATGGCAGCGTCTAATGCTTTTAATTTATCTTCCTTTGCCATAATAATCTCCTATCCTCTCGCGAACAAACGTTCGTTCTGTTATTATAATAATACACTTCTATTCAATTGTCAACAAATAAATTGGAATAATTACAGAATCAAATAGCTGCCCGTGCTGCTGTTTGTGCCTCACGCTATACTCTAAAACAGCTATAGCTAAAATACTCAAAAATATATAAATAAAACATAATTAAAAAGACAGTTGCTTTCACAACTGCCTTCATTATACACATAATCTCTCACTAACGTCAAGTCCAAATTCAACCTTGAAATCCTTACCTAGTTTCTTCCAAACTCAGTAAGCACAAGTCCGTCATTTCTATCGAGTGTCATGCCGATGCTCCACTCATTGATGAACAGAAGAAGCGGATTGCCCTTCATGTCGACAACCTTCTTCATATCGCTTGTTCCGTTAATTGTATCTACATTGACCTCATCCTTGTTCTCAATCCATCTGATATGCTCATATGGCAGATTCTCAAGTCTGATCTGCACATTATACTCATTTTCAAGTCTGAATTTAAGCACGTCAAACTGAAGCACACCGACCACGCCGACTATAATCTCTTCCATGCCGCCCTTGTACTCCTGGAACATCTGGATAGCACCCTCCTGCGCTATCTGTGTAACGCCCTTTACAAACTGCTTTCTCTTCATGGAATCAACAAGTGATACCCTCGCAAAATGCTCAGGTGCAAATGTCGGGATGCCCTCAAACTCAAATTTATCCTTTGCTGTCGTGAGTGTATCTCCTATAGAGTATACGCCCGGGTCAAACACACCTATGATGTCGCCCGCATATGCCTTGTCCACTATTTTTCTCTCATCTGCCATCATCTGCTGCGGCTGTGAAAGCTTTAGGCTCTTGCCTCCCTGCACATGGTATACCTCCATGCCGGCTGTAAACTGTCCGGAGCAGATTCGCATAAATGCTATTCTGTCCCTGTGGTTTTTATTCATGTTGGCCTGAATTTTGAATACAAATGCAGAAAAATCCTCTGAAAAAGGATCAATCATTCCGATGTCAGATTGTCTTGCTGTCGGTGCATATGTCATCTTAAGGAAATGCTGTAAAAATGTCTCAACACCAAAGTTTGTAAGAGCAGAGCCGAAAAATACAGGTGAAAGCTCTCCCTTTGTGACAAGCTCCATATCAAAATCGGCACTGGCACCATCCAACAGCTCAATCTCATCCATGAGCTGACTTTTAAATTCCTCTCCGATCTCATCGGAAAGAGCCGGATCATCTATATGAATAATCTTCTCCGAGCCCTCTTTTGTACCCTTTAAGGTATCTGCAAAGGTCATGACCTCCTTGCTGTTTCTGTCATACACACCCTTAAACTGCTTTCCTGAGCCTATCGGCCAGTTGATAGGACATGTCGCGATGCCAAGCTCTTTTTCGATGTCATCGAGAAGCTCAAACGTATCGTTGGCATCACGGTCCATCTTGTTTATGAATGTAAAAATCGGGATATGTCTCATGACACAGACCTTAAAGAGCTTTCTGGTCTGTGCCTCAACACCCTTGCTCGCATCAATTACCATTACGGCCGAATCGGCTGCCATGAGTGTACGGTATGTGTCCTCTGAGAAATCCTGGTGTCCCGGTGTATCAAGGATATTGATGCAATATCCGTCATAATTAAACTGTAATACAGATGAAGTAACCGAAATACCTCTCTGCTTTTCTATTTCCATCCAGTCTGAAACAGCATGCTTTGCCGTAGCCTTTCCCTTTACTGAACCGGCCTGGTTTATTGCCCCTCCGTACAAAAGAAACTTCTCTGTCAGAGTAGTCTTTCCTGCATCCGGATGGGAAATTATTGCAAATGTTCTTCTTTTTTCTATTTCCTGTCTTAAGTTATCCACTGATATTTCCTCCAAACAAAATCAGAGTATAGTATAGCTTAAAACGGTTTCCATTTCAAGACACTAAAAATTTATGTATCAGTCCATCGTCGATATGACAATATTTGATGCCCCGATATTTGTCTTGCGCTTGATAATATCCTCTATCTGAGCTCTCTTTTCATCAGTCACATCTTCCTTTCCCACAATCACATCACAGCATTCATCACTGAGACTTACCACAGCATTCTTAAAGCCCTTTGCCTCCAGCATCATCTGGGCATCCTCCTCCATCTGTGCATTTTCTGTCAGCTTCACCATGGCATCGACCGCGCTCTTCTTCTCGGCCTCTGACACTCCTGCATCATCGATAATCTTCTGCAGGGCCTCCTTGTTCTTTGAGCGCACCTGCTCGCGCCCCAGCTTAACCTGTGCCACACACTCCTCGCTCTCTGTGGATGCACTTGTCAGTACCGTTTCGCCGGCATTTAATATTTCCTCTGTCGAGTCTGTCTCAAGCGCAACCTCATCTGATGCCTGTGTATCCTCACATTCCTTAGACTCCTTTGTATCTGCCTTTCCATTTACAGCTTCGATTTCAGTGGAAAGCACATCCTTTGCATTCATAAAGGTATCCCTGTTATCGTAGCTTATGTAACCGACCACTGCCAAAAGAAGTGCAAGTGTCGTAATAATTATCTGATTTTTATGGCTGCCTTTCTTCACTTTTATTCCTCCCTGGATATCATTTTTGCTATTTTTATTTTATGCATGGGCACATCAAATAATGCAGAAACCGCATTAGAAATATCGTTGTTTACCTGTGGGTTTCCTCCGCCCTGCGCTACCACAAGCACTCCTGAAACAGTCGGTTTGTCCGTGCTTGTGACATAAGGTACGCTTGCATCCTCGTCATCGTATATGACCGTAGTCTTTTCAATGCTCTCCGAGGTCTCCTTAGTATCCTTATCCACTATCCTTGTGCCATCGTCTGACAGCGTAATCATCACAGATACCTCACCCACACCGTCCATCCTTTCAAGAATACCCTCAAGCTTTTTTTCAAGCAGCTTCTCATATTCTTCATCATCGTAGGTGCTTTCACTTACTGACTTAGCTTTAGCTTTCTTTTGTGAATTACTACAGGTATTTTTATCCTCTTTTACCGGAAGCACCACAATAAGAAGCAGTACTCCAACAAGTAAAATCACTATGTAGTCAGTTTTCTTCAGCTTCGAAAGCCGTAAACAAATCTGTCGTATCCGCGTCATATTCATACGAAATCCCCTCTATTTTCTTTGTAAGCTCAGCAAATCTCATGTCATATTCATACCCTGCCGCAAGAGGCTTTAGAATAATGACCGCCAAAAACACCCCAAGCATAAACCTAAAGTACCTCCTGTACTGCTCCTTTGGCGTTAAATATGTCATTACCATGAAAAAAAATGCCAGATACAAATAACTCTTCATGCCCTATCAACCTCCCATAAAGCTTGTAGATGCACAAACTATCGCAATCACTATAAAAAACAATATAGATGCATCTCTTATCACGATATAATACAGATTTCCTGCCCTGGCAACGGCTTCTATGCCCTCCACAATCCTGTTGTCTGAAACCGGCTGCAACGCAGCGGAAAGCAATCTGTACATCAGCGAAAAGATCAGTGTTTTTACAAGAGGGGTCAGTACAATGAAAAAAAGCACGATAATCGCAGCCATACCAACACTGTTTTTTATGAGCATCGCACAGCCAAGCATAATTTCACCTGCACCCTGCCCAAGCCTCCCCACACCCGGTATCGCCTGAAAACTTTTTAAGATAAGGCTTTCCGATATTTTGTCCTTTGCGGGAGCGATCATGGCCTGGACTATGCCTATGCCTGCCACTATCTTTATGGATGCCTTCATTATTTTTGTAACTGCTGATTCAATAAACTCGGCAAGCTTTTCAAGCTTCTTTTCACTTGATACGTGATTGAGCACCTCAAGCACCAGAAACAGATGAATTCCCGGTATGAGCACCAGCTTTATAAGCCATTCCACTACATAAATGAGCACAAATGCCAGCATGTAAAAGCCTGACGCCGAAAATCCTTTTCCGGACGCAAGAAGTACTGTCGCATATGCCGGCACAAGCGCTGTAAGATAAGTCAAAAGCACATCAATACAGCCCTTTGCCACATCAGACAACACAAAAAAAGATGCCATAAGCATTGATATAACCGATGCATACATAAACAGAAAGCTTACATTGTATACATAATCCTGCCGCCAGAAAATAAGCCTTGAAAACACCATAAAAAGTATCGTATAGCACAGCACATTTATAATAACAGGCCTCACCGCCGCTATCTCATAAAAAAACAGCTCATAAATATACTCACAGATTTTTTCACCGGCCTTTTGATCTCCTGCCAGAATGGCATCCACTATATCCGAAAACGATAGTCTGTCCGGCAGATAATCATTTGAATATTTTTCAATCTCTGACATATCTATTTTTTCAAGCATCTGCTGCTCAATTTTATCTGTAATTTCGGTGTCCGACGCATACACAAAACACTGCGGCAAAAACACTACAGCCAATATGATTATTATCAAAATATATTTTTTACAAATCAAAACAGCTCTCCAATCAGCTCTATCAGACAAGACATCACCGGAATTGACATCACAACAATTGCTCCCTTCGCAAAAAGCTCTATCTGCGATGCAATTGCGCTATGACCGCAGTCCTTACAGATTGAGGATGAAAACTCCGCAATATATGCAATCCCAAGCATCTTTACCATAGTGACAAAAAATTCCGGTTCCACAGGAAGCTTTGAAAGAAGTCCTTTAAAAAACTCAATTGTTGTGCCGAGCCGTTCCAATGCAAAAGCAAAAATTATAGTGCCGCAGGCCACTGAAAGAAGCATTGAAAGCTCAGGCCTGTCACGCTTTAAAAGCACTGCAAAAAATACTGCCGCAATTCCTATTATCCCAATCTTCAACATATTACAAAGAAAACATATCCTGCATTGCCTTAAACAGCTCACTTATATATGGCACAATCCAGAACAATACAATAACAAGCCCGGCCAGACTAAGCAGGAAAGTCATTTCCTCCCTTCCACTGTGTTTTAAGACCTGTCCGAGCACCGTAATCACTATTCCAAGTGCCGCTATCTTAAAAATAATCGAAATCTCCATCATCAAGTCCTTTCATCGCATACAACAATATGTTTAATCGGATTACCACATTTTTATACAAACATTTTTATATAAGCAATATTATATAAGCATTATTGATATCATAATCCCTCCCAAAATCCCCACAGGACAAATCACCTTCATTTTTTCAACATAATCTTTCCTGTAAAAATCTATCTGTTTATGTATGTCCAAAGCACATTCCTTAAGCCTCTGCTCCATCGCAGCTGCATTTTTTTCAAAGAACGCACCTCCCATTTCAACTATCATTTTCTTTATTTTTTCATCAGATATCCTGCCCCAAAGCACCTTCTCCCACACAGCCTTCCAGCCCTCATCCCCGCTTTTACAGCTCCTGTTTGAAAGCACTTCTCCCATTCTCCTGCATCCCTCATTAAACACCTCGCTCTTTCCTATTATGCTGTTAAAAAACTGTGGTGCCTTCATTCTTTCTCCTGCCAGATAAAATGCCCCCTTTTCAAGCAAAAGCATGAAATCATACAGCATCGCTATATCTGCCTTTTTTCTTTTGCTGTAATCGTTTATCAGCCCCAATACCGCAAACAGTACTATACAAAAGCCTGTAAGCTTCATCATAAATGCTATAACGCCTCACCCCTTTTTCATCATGGTCTATAAACACAAACCGTTCTATGGCATGTGGCAGCATTTTTCTTCGCAGATCATCCGCATTGGTGCCATGTACACTGCCAAGTATCCTTATTCCGCAACTCACAAGCTGGTTTAGTGCCTCGATATCGCTTTCACCTCCCAGCTCATCCACTGCAATCACATCCGGTGACATAGAGCGCAAAAGCATCCTCATGCCAAGTGACTTCGGACAGTTATCCAGCACATCACTGGAATTGCCTATATCGTTTTGAGCCACTCCCAAGTAGCACGCTGCTATCTCCGAACGCTCATCGACCACCGACACCTTAAGAGCGTTTTTTCCGTCACAGCCATCTGAAAGTATCCTTATGCAGTCTCTTAAAAATGTTGTTTTTCCTTCTCCCGGCCGTGATATAACCAATGTATTGTAAATGCTGTTTTCATCCCGGATATAAGGCATCAGTGGCATTGCAACGTCCCTTATCTGATGGGCAATTCTGATATTTAAGGACGCTATCTCACTGACTGCTGTAACCTTTCCTCCATCGCAGCCCATCTGCCCTGCAATTCCCACACGATGACCTCCCTCCACTGTAAAATAGCCTGCTGCAAGCTGCGGTGCTATCGCATGGAATGAATATCCGCTCAGATAATTTATCATCTCCTCAATATCGCTATGTGAGATATACACTCCGGCTCTACATCCTCCCGCAAACATATACTGCACCTGCTTTCCGGCGCGCACCCTGATTTCCTCCAGACCACACGGCATGTACGCTTCTGCCTCAGCCTTCATCTTTTGTGGCAGATAATCAATTATATCCATATTTTTCACCCCTTATCGCCACCGACAGTTATTCAAATTAAAAAAGGACACAGACGATTCTGATAAATCATCTATGTCCTATTTATATTACATGTCCAATTGTTTTAGAACGTGAAAATTATTATTTTTTACATCCTGTCAGGAGCTGAGAATCCAAGCATATCGATACAAGCCTCAAGTATCTCCTTTGTGAGCACAAGCAGCGAAATATATGACTTCTTAAGTTCTTCATTCTCCTCAGAAAGAATCTTTGTGTCATGGTAGAAGCCGTTGAATGCGTTGGCAAGCTCGTAGATGTATGCACATATCTTGTGTGGTGCAGACTCCTCGTATGCACTCTCAATTGTAGCATTGAACTTTGCCAGAGAGAGCATGAGATTCTTCTGTCCTGCATTGACTGCCGGCATGATCGCATCCTTCAGTGCGCTGATGTCGCCACCCTTTGCCTCATACTTTGAGAGGATTGACTTGATACGCACGATTGTATAAAGGATATATGGACCTGTGTTACCCTCAAAGGATGTGAATCTGTCGATATCAAAGATGTAATCCTTGCTCGCCTGATTAGACAAATCACCATACTTGACTGCTGCAAGCGCTACAGTTTTGGCTGTCTGCTTAGCCTCCGCCTCGTCAATATTTAAATTCTCTTTTTCCTTCTGGTTTTCCTTAATCTTATTGAGCATCTCATCGTCAATTTCCTTGAGGAGGTACTCAAGACGCATTACTCCACCGTCTCTTGTCTTGAAAGGCTTGCCGTCCTTACCGTTCATGGTTCCAAAGCCGATATGTACAAGCTCTGTAGTATCAGGTACTATGCCTGTCTTTCTTGCGCAGCGGAACACCTGGATAAAGTGCATTGACTGACGTGCGTCTGCCAGATAAATCACACGGTCAGGGTTGTTCTCCTTCATACGCATAACAAGTGTTGCAAGGTCTGTAGTGCTGTAAAGTGAGGCTCCGTCAGACTTTAGGATGATACATGGCGGAATCTCCTTTGTATCTGTATCCTCCTTCACATCCACAACCAAAGCGCCCTCACTCATATGTGCAAAGCCCTTTTCCTTCATCATTTCAACCATCCCAGGTACATATGGCTGTGCATCCGACTCTCCCTTCCACAGCTCAAAATGAACATTCAGATTCTCATAATTTCTCTTAAGATCTGTTACAGATACATTCATAATGTGTGAAAGCAGTGCCTGATAGCCTCTCCTGCCTCCCTGAAGCTCTTTTGTGGCAAGAAGAGCTGCCTCCTTGAAGCTCTCATCTGATTTTGACTTACCGCTGGCTGTCGGATAGATGTCCTCAAGCTCTGATATGGTAAACGGTGCCTCCTTCGGGTACTCTCCTGTATAGCTCTCATCAAAATAAACGAGGTCAGGCTTTCTCTCGCGAAGCTCTGTGATGATAAGTCCCATCTGAAGTCCCCAGTCACCGAGATGCACATCACCAATCACATTGTGTCCCATGAACTTTGCGATACGCTTAACGCTCTCTCCGATTACTGCCGAACGAAGGTGTCCTACATGAAGAGGCTTTGCGACGTTTGGTCCGCCGTAATCCACTACTATAGTTAGTGGCTTTTTGGCCTTCTCCAAGCCGTATCTGCCCTCGTCATCCTTCATATCGTTCATATATTTTGCCAGAAAAGCGGTATCCATTTTGATATTAAGAAATCCCGGCTTTACTGATTCTACTGACTCAAACATCTCATCTGACTCAAGGAGCTCCGCTACCTTGTCCGAGATCATAAATGGTGCACACTTATACTCTTTTGCCGCTGCCATTGCTCCGTTACACTGGAACTCACAAAGGTCCGGTCTGTTTGAAAGTGTAACCTTTCCGTACTTCTCGTCATATCCTGCACTGACGAATGCCTTTGTCACTTCCTCTGATATCAAATTAATCAGTTTTTTCATTGTATTCCTCCTGATATATAGCTGTTTTGCGTCAAACAGCGAATATATTTATATTAGCACACAAATGAATTGCTTTCAATATCAAGTTCTATGACCTATTTCTTTATTCCTTCTGCTTTGCAGCATAAAACTCTTCTTTTATCTGTGTCAAAAGCCCTGGAGTTGTGATTACATCACAAAATGTATCTGCCATAATTTTTGCGGCATAGCATATTGCATCATGCGCCTTGTCAGTCTTTCCGGCCTCCAGATATTCCTGTGAATGTGGCTGTGCATCAGGCTTTGTAAATGCAATCCTGATGCAGGAACCCGGAATCTCATATAGCACATTTCCAAAATCTGTAGAGCCTGTCTTTTTTCGCGGTGCCGCTATGGAAGGTGCTTTTTCATATGCAGCATTTTTCATAAGGAGGTCATTTACGCTGTGGCAGACTATCTTGCTCTTAAAAGGCAGGTCTCTTTGTATATCGTAGGTCGTGTCTGTCATAAGTGCCGCGCCCTTTAAAATATTGTAAAATCTCTCAACTACCGTGTTAAGATAGCTTGTGCTGTATGAGCGAAGTGTATATTCAGCAACAGTCATATCCGGAACTACGTTTGGCGGTCCTCCGGCATTTCTTATAGTATAGTGCATTCGTGTATCGTCCTTCACATGCTCACGAAGCATCTCGATAGCATGAAATGATAAAAGTGCTGCATCCAGTGCACTTCTGCCCTTGTCCGGACTGATAGCCGCATGACTCTTTACTCCGTGAAACGTGACAACAAAATTCTCCAATGCCATGCATTTCTCATCAACTGATGTATTTGGTGAACCATGTGACATGAGTGCAAGATCAAGCTCCTTCATGTAACCTGCATCAAGCATCACTATCTTACCGCCCAGTGTTTCTTCTGCCGGTGTGCCATATATCACAAGCTTAAACGGATAGTCCTTCATCACATCTTTTATCGCAATTGCAGCTCCGATTCCTGCCGGTCCCTGCATGTGATGTCCGCACGCATGTCCAATATCTTCAAGTGCATCGTACTCTACGAGTATTCCAAGCACAGGTGCTGTATTTTTCCCCTCATCATCTACTGCCGCCCTGCAGTTATCCCATGTTGCCCTAAAAGCAGTATCAAGCGCTATTCCTCGCTCAACAGTGAATCCCTCATTTTGCAGATAGTCGGTCAGCAGTTCCATTGACTTGTATTCCTCTGCGCTTTTTTCTGCAAAATCATATATTAAATCTGCCATTTTACATAATTCTGCCCTATGCATTTCTATCACTTCACCAAGAAGCTTTTTCAAATCCTGCGACATAATTTAATCACACCTCCGAATAGTATGAACCATCACTATTTAGTATCCAATCATAAGTGCGCCAAGCATAAACAGACAGCCGAGTGCCGTCCAGATTCCAAACAATGGAAGCATGAATTTGAGCCATTTACTGTAAGGAATCTTTGAAACTGCAAGATATCCCATGAGTGACGATGACATCGGAAGCACTGAATTTGAGAATCCATCTCCAAGCTGGAAAGCAAGTACAGCAGTCTGGCGTGATATGCCTACAAGGTCTGAAACAGGCACCATAAGCGGCATTGTAACCGCAGCCTGGCCTGTTCCCGATACGATAACACAGTTTATCAATGACTGGCACAAAAACATTCCAACCGCCTTGATTGAGTTTGGAAGCACTCCAACGATATTTACGATGCCGTATACGATTGTATCAAGAATACATGCATCACTTAAAATGACCTCTACCGTTCTCGCAATACCTATAATGAGGCAGCCCACAACGATACCCTTGGCACCCTCACCAAACTCCTTTGCAATCCTGCTTGGGCCATATCCGTTTACAAATCCACAGACAATTCCCATGAAAATAAACAGTGCTGACATCTCCTCAAAATACCAGCCCAGCTTAGACAATCCATAAATCAGAATGCCAAAACATGCCACCATAATGACAAGCACTCCAATCTGTCTTTTGCTCATAGTATCTGAAACATCGTCAAAAGTGTATTCCTGGTCCTCTTTTATTCCGTAGATAATGCTCTTTTCAGGATTGGCAGCAACCTTTTTTGCATAGCAGATGATGTATGTACTTGTCGCTGCAAGCAAAACAATAAGAATAAATATCCTGTAGCCCATTCCAGAAAAAAGAGGAAGCTCAGCTATATCCTGCGCCACTCCGACATTAAATGGGTTTAATATTCCGGCCGTAAATCCGATTGCGGCACCTAAAGCTATCATCGCTGTACCGGTCACCTTGTCAAGTCCCAAAAGCATTGCAAGTGTAATTCCTATTGGCACAAAAATCATGACCTCAGATGACATGCCCATCGTAAAACCGAATATTGAAAATATTGTCAAAAAAACCGGAATTACGAAATATTTTTTCTTTGAAAATGTTTTCGACAGCTTCTTGCAAAGAGCCGTGAGCGCTCCTGTCGATGTGATAATCTCGAATGCACCACCAATTATCAACATGAATGTAAGAATAGGTGCTGAATCAACAATTCCTGTATATATAGCAACCGGAATTTTGAGTGGATTAATAGGCTTAGAAGCTATAGTATGATAACTGCCCGCCTCAACAAGAGTCTTTCCTGTTGCCTTATCCTCATATCTGTTAAACTCTCCGGCCGGTACGAAATAAGTAGCTGCCGCCGCTATCAAGATAATTGCCACAAGAATGACAAATGTATGCGGTGTTTTCCACTTTTTCTTTGGCTGTATTACGTTTTCTTTGTTTGCATCTTCACTAAATTCTGTATGCGTATTCATCTGTTGCTCCTTTCACTCTCAGATTTCTGGTAATTCCCAGTGAAATTTATGGGCTCTGAGTCATTTAAATTTGCTTTTATTCTAATATAGCGCGGCCAGAATGTGAAATTTTATGTTTTTATCAAAAGTATAAATTTATTTTATAGTTTTATTGAATTTGAAGCAATTAATTAATATAATGTGATATATACAGCTTACGTACCAACCATTTCAGTAATAATTATTATCCTGAAATATCCACTGTTATTCCAGACTATAAAGGAGATTTATAGATATGATCACAGAAAAAGATATGCAATATGTCCTTACTATTGCAAATTACGGAAATCTGACCAAAGCCGCCAATGCCCTGTTTCTGTCACAGCCTGCACTCAGCATACATCTCAAACAGCTTGAGACTTCAATAGGCATCCCTCTTTTCGAACGAAGGGGAAGACGCATGATTCTCACCTATGCCGGTGAGGAATTTGTAAAATCAGCGCGTGAAATCACCATGAAATGCTTCGAGCTTGAAGACCGCATGCAGGATATAGGCAAAAACGTGGCAGTGAAACTTAATATAGGATACATGGTCAGACAGATTGCAACTCTGTTTCCTGCTGTCATGACAGAATTTCACAGACTCTATCCACAGTCTGTTGTCTATGCCATCGACGGTCATCTCTCAACCCATGAGGAAAGTCTCTTATCCGGCGAACTTGATATGTTTTTCGGCTACAACAGTGTAAGCAATTCACGTTTATCATATGAGACAATATATGAAGACCGTCTCGTAATAGTACTTCCAAAAAAACATCCTGCAGCAGCCCATGCCGAAAAAAAGGATACCTGTATATATCCTTGGCTTGATTTATCGCATGTGGCAAAGGAACGATTCATCTTGCAGCACAGTAATCAGAGTATACGACAGCTTGAGGAGGATGCACTGCTTTATTCTGATGTCCTACCTGAGCTGACATATAAAATCAGCAGCATTGATGCAGGCATACGCCTTGCTGAACAGGGCTACGGTGTAGCATTTACACTAAACAGCTATCTGTCAACCCTTAAGCTTTCTCCTGATTCCATTATACTGCAGGTAGGAGATCCTACTTTAAAAATTCCTTTCTCCGCTGTCTACCGAAGAGACGACGAAGCCCGTAAAGAGCTACAGGAATGGATACGCATTACACGAAATATAGCGTTTGCATTTGCTCCCCTAAAGGAGTATGATTTCATATGAAAATTTAAAGGAGGTCTTATCAATGAAGATAAAAACTAAACAAATAACCGTCACTGCAATTATGCTTGCAATCTGCCTTGTCAGCCAGTTCTTTAAGAACTTAAGCGTATACATCACAGGTCCAATCATTAATGCAGCTTTAATACTTACCGTGCTCTATGCCGGAATGGCATGTGGCATTATCTTAAGCATTATCACACCTGTCACATCATTTTTCATCACAGGAAGTCCTGTTATGGCGGCTATCCCTGCGATGTTTCCATGTATCATGATAGGAAATATCATTCTCGTGGTATGTGTGGGACTGCTTCGCAAAAAATGCGGCAAAGCTGCCGGTTTTCCTGTATCAATTGCAATAGGTGCCATACTAAAGGCCGTTTTCATGGGAATAGCCATTGCTCTTATCATTCTACCGGCATTTCTGCCTGCTCCAATGCACAAGATGCTGCCGGTATTACAGCTTCAGTTTTCAGTGACACAGCTTATCACTGCTGTTGTCGGAGGAGTATATGCAGTCATAATTGCGGCTGTGCTTAAAAAAACTTCTTTAGCACAGGCAGACTAAATATTCAATTATCTGCTTATGCTTCCAGATATCCGTGCATATTTTTAAGCGCATTTTTCTCAAGCCTTGATACCTGTGCCTGAGAGATATTTATCTCCTCTGCCACCTCTATCTGTGTCTTGCCCTCGAAAAAACGCAGCTTAATAATCTGTCTCGCTCTGTCATCAAGCAGCTTTAAGGCATCGTCGAGAACCAGATTTTTTACCCATGCTTCCTCTTTGTTTTTCTTGTCTGATATCTGATCCATCACATAAAGTGTATCACCACCGTCAGTATATACAGGATCAAAGAGGGACAGCGGTGTCTGGATTGCATCAAGTGCGTATAGTATATCGTTTTCGGGGATACCGCAATCCTTTGATATTTCCGCTAAGGACGGATCATGCACCAGCTTTCTCGATAGCTTTTCCTTTGATTTAATAGCCTGATAAGCTGTATCCCTGAGGGAGCGCGGAATGCGGTATGCACTGTTGTCACGCAGATACCGTCTCACCTCACCGATAATCATCGGAACAGCATAGGTGGAAAACTTAACACCTATAGTCGGATCAAAATTATCAATTGATTTCATAAGTCCGATGCATCCTATCTGAAATAAATCATCCATATTTTCATTATGGTTTGAAAACCTTCTGATTACCGAAAGCACCAGCCTTAAATTTCCACGAATATATTTTTCTCTTGCAGCCTTATCTCCCTTTTTTATTTTCTCAAACAGTTCTTCTTTTTCCTCATCCTTAAGTACCGGCAGTTTTGATGTGGTCACTCCACATATATCAACCTTATATACAGACATGGGAATCCTCCGGATAAATTTCTTTATCTAAAGCATTCCCATTTACAGTAATTTTATTCAATTAATCCGCGTATATAATTCTACAGCACTGCCGTTATTTTTATATCCAAACGGATATCCTGAGCCGTCAAACTCTTCATTTGTTAGCTTTATGTACTTCTTGACATTCAAAGCATTTTTTGTTAACATAGCAAGGCGAAAATAAATGCGTCAGTTCGAAACCTTCCTGACGTAAAACAAAACTAAAGGAGAACTAAATATGAGAAACAAAAAAGTATTATTTGCAGTTCAGGCAGCTATGATTGCAGCACTCTATGTTGTGCTCACGTATATCACCAATCTGCTAGGTCTCGCATCAGGCACCATTCAGGTACGCTTTTCTGAAGCGCTTTGCATCCTTCCGATTTTCACACCGGCAGCCATTCCGGGTCTTTTCATCGGATGTCTGATTTCCAATCTTATCACAGGCGGCATCATCTGGGATATCATCTTCGGAAGTATCGCTACACTGCTCGGTGCACTTGGCACTTACTTCCTCAGAAAAAAGAAGTTTGTATACACGCTTCCACCTGTCATCGCAAACATTATTATCGTGCCACTCGTGCTCAGATACGGATATGGTTTTACAACTATATACAAGGGTGTTGATATCTCTCTTCTTTTCAATGCAGTTACAGTCGGAATCGGTGAGATCATATCAATATGTGTACTTGGAAGCCTGTTAAAGGGAATACTTTCAAAATACAGAAATGTCATTTTCAAGCAGGACGAGGCGTAGTTACATACATAGCACTTTTAATAAGCTGCGCGTCATAAAATAAAAAAGGGCTGTAAAATAAGTCCCTAATATAAGAAACGCCAATTCCGGCAAATGTCGGTTTTGGCGTTTCTTTGTATTAACTTTTCTATTTCTAAGCAAGTATGCATCTTTGGGTATAAAAAATGGTGCATTTAATAAAGCTCGGCTAATCACGTCCGCTTAAGTTTTATGCAGCTTTCGTCTGTCGTTGCTTTTTATTATGATATTTATAAAGATTGAATCCACATGAAATCAGTGTGAGCTCGAGAATTACATTTTTCTCGCCTCTCCGGAATAATCTTTTATACGATTTGTCCCACTTTAATACACCAAAAGTTCCCTCCGATTGAATACTTCGGTTCATTCTCAAGAGAGCACCATGTATGGATTCAAGATTTTGCAGCACTTCCTGATGGATAACAGTTAATTCCTGATTCATCACAGATGGCTGCCTGTAGGTTGTATGCCGGGAGTAGCTGATCGTTTCCCATGTAATCACGCTTTAAACGCATGGAAGTTGCATCATGATCTGTTTTGGAATAACTGTTTCTTTCTTCTCCACAGGTCTCGATGTGATATGCATAGGATTTCAAACGTTCCAGATATTCATGCAATTCTTCGTATTGTTTTTGTCGAATGCTTTTTCTACAACCACGTCCGGAAACGAAAGAAGTTTCATCCAGTCCGGTTGTTTCTTTGTACATCGTAAGTAATTCAGAGACATAATCAACCGCATACGCTTCACGCTTTTCAAATTTTATTCCGAGATATCCAAGTACTTCCTGATTCATAGCATCAATCAAGAGTGAAATCTTGTCAAAGACTTTCTGCCGGTTTTTCACACACGATTTTTTTCATACCCAGGTATATCGATTGGCATTTGCCTCAATTTTTGTCCCGTCAATGTATGTATGCTGCAGATCCACGTGATCTTTGGCAAAAATATATGAATTAATGTCTTCAAATATCTGCTCGATAGAATCGGTTAGTTCGTTTCGGATTAAGTTTCCAAATGTAGCAAAAGAAGGAGTTTTCATGCCATCAAGAAGATACATGTAACGAATGTAATTACGGCAGAGCTTTTCTATTTCTCGTAAGGAGCAGATGCCATTTTCCATAAAGGCAAAAAGTATTACTTTAAGGAGTTTTTGAGCATCACATCTTGGGTGACCTGTTTTATAGCCTTTCTCTACAAAATATCTGGATAGGTCAATGTGATCCATAACCTCACAAAAAGTGTATACCGGATCGGAAATATCGATCAATTTTTCGATTTCTAATGGTAATTTCAGCTGACGCATAGTATAATTACCATTGGTATTATTATTTAGTAGCATAATTAATTATACCAAAAAATCGCTCAGACCTCACGGTCTGGGCGATTTTCTGTCAGGGGAGTTTTTTTACAGCCCCTTTTGTTTTTTACCAGACCTAATGCAGCTGTCAGTTAATTTTTGTAAGTTATTCCTCCCTAAATTTCCATAGCATCTACCATTATACTTATTTCTCTCTTGCCTGTATCCTGATTTGCATTTGCCACAAACTCATAAACCGGACGATAATATCCCTTCGAATCCGGTGTGTAACTTATCTTCACTGATTTTACAACTAAATCAGATAATTGTTCATCTTTATCATAATCCGGGAAATAAAATTTTCCTGCACATAGCCTGTCATAAGCCTCTTTTTCTGAAATAACATCTACCTTTTTATAAGGCGTATATTTTATCATGGAGTCTCTGAAATTTGCAATTTTACCTGACGAATTAATACAACATTCTATCGTTCCCTTATAATACAAGCCATCGTCAAGAATTTCTCCATCGTTTGTAAACCTATAGTTTCCTGCATCATATTCCTCGATTGGTGCAAAAACTGCGTTTTCGGGAATAACCACTCCTAGATTTTCCAGCTTTTCTCTGACAAATTCCTCTGAAAGTCCAGCGTCAGCATACGAATTTTCATCGTCTATATTTGAAAAATCCGTGAAACTTACTGTTGGTCCTTCGTAATCGCACCAGATACTCAGGTTACTGCCCTCATCATCAAGGCTGGTACTGTAAAAAATAATAGTATCATCATATATGTCTGTTTTTGAGTCATCTATTAAAACACCATACTTTGAAAAGTACCCGTCGGCAAGCTCCCTCGCCTCATCTTCTGTAGCCCTGTGAATTGTGTATACATCAAGCGGATCTGCCTCATCTGCCAGACTCACACCATCTGCCATCGAGACATCCACATTTTGATTTGAAATATTATCGATTGAAAGATTACCATATTCCATACTATTGTATACAATAAAAACAGCTGCAAAAGCTATAATTGTAAACGCAAGCGGAAGCTGTGCCACCAGACATTTTCTTATGGAAATGTTCTGTCTTTCACAAACATTTTCATCATGTGCCACTCCACTGACTTCATTTGTATTATCTTGGACTTTCTTCCTTGAACAGACTGCCACAAATATCAGTCTTGCAACCGAAAATAATCCATATCCGATCATTGCACCTATCGTATTATTTATGATATCGTCAGTTTCAAATACACCTCGTCCCGTGATAAGCTGCACAACCTCTATAAACAGTGCAAACCCAAACCCGCACAAATATATTTTCCACGCTCTTTTAATCTTTCCAAAACAAATTGGTAGTAAAAATCCAAACGGCACGAACATACATATATTAAGTATCAGATTTCTCCATTCCTGTGCACTAAAATTGTACCAGGCCTCTTTGTACGAAGAAAATGGTTTAAAGTTAGCCCGGTACTCAAATCCCCCAAAACCAATACCTCCTCTTAGCAATGTCACATAAAGGACAACAACAATGTATACTGCAAGTACACACACCAGTCCTATTCTGCCAATTGAAATCTGTTTTTTACCATGCAATATTTTTTTATAAATCATTTTGTAGCCTAAAAGCCAGATTATTGCCAAAAAAGCCACTACAATAGTGGCAAAAATAATGGCAGACTTTCCTAATCTCATAATATCTGATATTCTCATTACATTCTCCTCATACACTGCATTTTATTCATCTATATACAAATTCTAAAGCTGCGTGTCTCCGTTAAAAGTTTATTATTCTACGTCTTTAACCACTTGCTGCCTGATGAATATATACGTTTCTAAAAAATCTTTATAAAAATGGTACCATATACATTGGAATATAATAAATTCCGTTTTCCCATTTGTAATCTTTTGTATGAACAACATATTTGCTACCTATACGATTACTAAACTTGTTGCAAAATGCATCAAGTGATTTATGCGTTCTATAATTACCGGATTTCACCTCTAATGGACATATCTTATCTTTAACAGAAGTTAAAAAATCAATCTCATACAAATGATTTGAAGTTTCACTTTTCATCGTGTAATAAAACAAATTATTACCTTTTGCTATTAGCATCTGTGCCACAACATTTTCATAGACATATCCTAAATTTACATCTAGTTTGTCCGAAAGTAACTTATTATAAATAATTGCCTTACTTGTATGAGCAAAGTCAATGAGAATATACGATTTAAACTCTTTTTTGCAAATTCCTCTGCAATAGTTGATTTACCAACTCGTCTTGCTCCCTTTATCAAGAGTGCATATTTATCGCTTCTGTTCTCTTTCCACTCATATATTTCATCGTATATTTTTCTTTTAAAACTGGTTTATCCATGCATAAATCCACCTTTCCGCCACAATTATAACGCAAATCCCCTTTCATGTAAATCTGAATTATAGTCAAATCCCTATTAGTTTTCTCGCGTTTTTAACGCATATCCCCCTTTGATTTTCCTGGCTATTAAATTTACATCTATTTCTTCATCTTCTCATTATGTACATATATCACAGTTCTTACACAAAAATAGTATCACATATTTTTATTAAAGTATCCTGTCTCTTCCCACACCTTCTTATCTGGACAATAATAACTATATTCTCTTGAATTTCCAACTTTCATTGCTGTTCCAAATTTTAATATTCCTTGTTGTATGCCAATTCTTATATATTATGCATCCTTTCCAATTGCTTTAGCAATCTCTGCGATAGGCACATTTCTATGTGTTACCTGTTAGTTACCGGAACATTTTCGTGTGTTTTGAAGGTGTCTGATAGATTTTCAGAATATAAAGAAAACCCCGAAAATACAGGATTTTCGGGGTCTGTTGCTCTTTTTCGATATTCGGTTGAATTATCTCTTTGTTAACGTTTTGATATCCTAAAAAGCCCATAAATAGGGGATTTGTGTGTCCCAGTGTTGCATATATGTTGTATGCGATTGACTGCCCACACATTCCCTTTTTGCTTTATTACTTTGATATGCTGTGATTACATTCTATCTATCCCACTTATCACACAGCGCATTTATCTGGTCTGCAAACTTGCTCAAATCCTTATTCGCCATGCCCTGACACTTCTGGATAACAGATACAAGTCTCTGTCCTGCTGCCACCAGACGGTCAAATATAGTCTTCTCTCTGCTCGCCATGCCATATGAAGCCTTTTTCTCCACAAGCTTGCGGGAGCCATCAGCCACCTTCTGATTCGTGATAAGGTCATAGGCATCACCACTGTACGGTGCCACTGCATCATAGCCGAAGGTCTCATGCACATGGTTTGCAAAGTACTCTGCTGTGGATTCCTCTCCATGGACTATAAATACATGCTCCGGCTTGTTTTTTATTGCGCCAAGCCACTCGGTAAGCTGATTTTTGTCTGCATGTCCACTGATACCCGGCAGATTTACTATGCTTGCCCTTACTTCTATTTCCTCACCAAAAAGCTTCACCTTTTTAGCTCCGTTCAAAAGTGCATAGCCAAGTGTGCCCGGAACCTGGTATCCTACAAACAGAACTGTCGAATCGCTTCTCCAAAGATTGTGCTTTAAGTGATGCCTGATACGTCCGGCCTCACACATACCCGATGCAGAGATTATGACCTTTGGCTTCTTATCGAAATTAATCATCTTTGACTCATCCGATGATACTGCCACACGAAGTCCCGGAAACTTGATTGGATTGATGCCTGCCGAAATAAGCTCCATAGCCTCCTCATCAAAACAGTCCGATATATTCTCATGAAATACATTTGTTGCCTCAACAGCAAGGGGGCTGTCGATGTAAACCTCAAAATTCGGATGCTCCGGCAACAGATTCTCAGTCTTTATACGCCTGATAAAGTAGAGCATCTCCTGCGTCCTGCCCACTGAAAATGCCGGGATTACCAGATTGCCGCCTCTTGTAAAGGTCGCATTGATGACCTTTGCAAGCTCCACCGCGTAATCAGGCGGCGTATCGTGCAGACGATCGCCATATGTAGATTCCATAACCACATAATCAGCACTGTCCACATACTGCGGATCCTTGATGAGCGGCCTGTTGTGATTTCCGATATCACCTGAAAAGACAATCTTTTTGGTCACATTCTCCTCAGTCACCCACATCTCAATGGATGATGAACCAAGCAGATGCCCTGCATCCACAAATCTCACCTTAAGCCCCGGACATATCTCATACACACTGTTGTAATCACACGGTGTAAAGTGCTGCATGACATTCTGTGCATCCTCCACATTGTACATAGGAGTCACTTCCGGTCTTCCGGCTCGTCTTGCCTTTCTGTTCTTCCACTCCGCCTCAAATTCCTGAATATGTGCAGAATCCTTTAGCATGATGTTACATAAATCTGTTGTCGCCTTTGTCGCAAAAATGGTGCCCCTGAAACCATGATTGTATATGAGTGGCAAAAGACCTGAGTGGTCAATGTGTGCGTGTGTGACAAACACATAGTCTATGAGCGAAGGATTGACCGGTATCTCCTGATTCACATACAAATCAGCTCCCTGCTCCATTCCACAGTCAATAAGTACATGTGTGTCCCCAAATGTCAGATAGTGACAGCTTCCAGTAACCTCTCTGTCAGCCCCGATAAATTCCAATACCATACTACCATCTCCTATTCTGTTTTATAATAGAAACTTCTCAGTGATTCTGAATAGTTACTTATGATAAAAATATTATACCACACTTATGCCATTTTCTGTATTTCTTTCTTCAATCTTGCCATTATTTTTTTTTCGAGCCTTGATATGTATGACTGTGAAATTCCCAGAATATCTGCCACCTCCTTCTGCGTCAGCTCCTTATTTTCCACACGGTTTACTCCAAATCGAAGCTCTATTATCTGTCTTTCACGCTCGTTCAATGACAGCATGGCTTTTTTTAGCAGTGAAATCTCAACCTCAGTCTCAAGATCCTTATATATGACATCCTCATCCGTCCCCAGTATATCTGATAAAAGCAGCTCATTTCCGTCCCAATCCGTGTTTAGTGGCTCATCAAAGGATACCTCAAGCTTCACTCTGTTGTTGCGGCGCAGATACATAAGAATCTCATTTTCTATGCATCTGGATGCGTATGTGGCAAGCTTTATTTTCTTCTCAGGATTGAATGTGTTTATCCCCTTTATGAGACCGATTGTGCCAATTGATATAAGGTCCTCCACGCATACTCCCGTGTTTTCAAATTTTTTTGCCAGATACACCACAAGCCTTAGATTGTGCTCTATAAGCTGCTTTTTTGCCTGTTCCTTTGACATTGCCACATTTTTATCCACCAGTGCAATCAGACAGCACTTCTCCTCATCCGTCTCAAGCGGAGGCGGCAGCACCTCCGTCCCTCCTATGTAAAACACCTCATTTGTGTGCGGCTTGCTTCCCCAGAGTATTTTCCATACCCGTTTTATTACTAAAAACAGCTTCATTCAAAATCATATCATATGCATTGTCCTCAAATAAACTATCCGATGCTCTTCCCACCAGCACATTATGTAAAATCAGCTTACCATTTCCCTTCATGACTGTCATCTCATCAAATTCACACACTTTAATGCTCCCACCATCATTTCCCAGGCTCTTGTACGGCACATCAAAAAAGCTGGCATCTTCTCCTACAATATCAAACAATGCACTCCCGCCTATGTGCACAGGAATCTGCTGTGGCTGTTTTTTTAGCAGATTTCCCGTATCATACAAGGCTGTGGCACAAGCTCTTTTACCATCCTTTAAAAGTGTGACCCTATATAGTCTTCTGCTCTCATTACTTCGCTCACAGAAGCACTTTAACACTATGTATGATATGACAAAACCAAAGCATATCATAACTGTCGCATCAGAGCTGAAAAAGCTGTCCAGAGCTGTTACTATGCCTCCGGTCAGCACTGTTACAAACATACAAAGTGCAAAAAGTCTTAGAAACGGGATTTTTCTGCCAGCCTGTCTGCCTATTGCAAGCCTTGCCGCAAGCGGTACGACCACCAGAACAGAGGTCCATTTATAAAACGCATAGCTGCCTGCCAAAAGAAGCAGTACACATTCACATACCGATGCACCCACCGCTGAAGCAATCAGACGTACCACCTTCCCGATCAATGGGATTTTTAGCATATATATGACAAATATAAGTATGAGACAGTTGGTGATAAATGTACGAAGAAGAAAAATATCGAGATAAAATGCATAGATAATTTTTCACCTCACTTTCACAGACAAGAATAGCGTAAAAGCAGGTTTTTAAGTGCCGTAATATGTCGACAATAATCAAAAAGACATGCAGCCAAAAAGCTGCATGTCCTATAAACTATCGTCTTGAATTCTTAAGGAAATCCGGAATATTAATCTCTACAGGCTTAACCGTGCTCTCAGGCTGGCGTGGCTTCTGGATACCTGTATATGCATGTGCTGTCTGCTGTGGCTGGGCAGCTGTATGAAGTCCTGCTGTTGCTGTGGACTGTGTTCCCATGCCTGAAACAGGTCTTGCAGCCGTCTGATTCGGATATACCATACGGTTTTGCATACCGCCTGCCATTCCTGCACCAGGCGCTGCCTGCTTGCCCGGCATATCTATCTTCTCTGAAACATCCTCCAGTCCTGTAGCAATAACAGTGATAGAAGCCTGATCAGTCATGCTCTCATCAAACTTGGCACCAAAGATAATATTGGCATCCTCTCCTGCCAGATCCTGTACGTAGCTTGCTGCATCGTTTGCATCCATAAGGGAGATATCACCTGAGATATTGATAATTACATGTGTTGCACCATTTATCTTTGTCTCAAGAAGAGGTGAAGCAACCGCAAGCTTAACAGCTTCGATAGCCTTATCATCCCCCTGTGCACTACCGATACCGATATGTGCCATACCCTTGTCCTTCATGACAGTCTGTACATCTGCGAAGTCAAGGTTGATAAGTGCAGGAAGATTAATAAGATCAGTGATTCCCTGAACTGCCTGCTGCAATACCTCATCTGCCTTCTTGAGTGCATCCGGCATTGTTGTGCGACGGTCTACTATCTCAAGAAGCTTATCATTTGGAATGACAATAAGTGTATCAACGCTCTCTTTAAGTCTCTCTATTCCTGAAACAGCATTAATCATTCGCTGCTTTGCCTCAAATTTGAATGGTTTTGTAACAACACCAACTGTAAGTATGCCCTGATCCTTTGCTATCTTTGCAACAACAGGAGCTGCACCTGTACCGGTTCCGCCTCCCATACCGCATGTGACGAATACCATATCAGCGCCCTTTACTGCTGCCTGAAGCTCCTCTGCGCTCTCCTCAGCGGCCTTCTGACCGATTTCAGGCTGCGCACCTGCGCCCAGTCCCTTTGTAAGCTTCTCTCCAATCTGTATAAGTGTAGGAGCCTTACAAAGCTGTAAAGCCTGCTTATCTGTATTGATGCCGATAAACTCTACTCCACCAATATTCTCATCAATCATTCTGTTAACTGCATTGTTACCGGCTCCTCCGACTCCAATGACAATAATCTTTGCGCTGTTATCAGCCTCGTTAGTTCTTATCTCAAGCAAGGTGATTCCTCCTCTTTCTTTCCCAAAATTTAATTTTCTATATAAAAATATCGAATATTCTTAAACTCATTTATTCTATAATATAATTTTTCTCCAAAATAATCAACTATAAAATATGATTTTTTTTATTTAGTTTTGCATTATTCTGACTTGTCAAACACAATATTTGTTGTTTCTTCCGTCCAGCTCTCTAAATGTAGTGTACCGGACTGTCCCTCAAGCGATGGCATGATAGCCTTAAGCCTCTCTATTTTACGTGTAAGCTTTGTCGTGTCACCAATTATCACACTCACATTACCATACTTGACTACCGGTGCATTTTGCGCACCATAATCCACAGAATCCGGCACAAGGTCCTGCCTTTTTAATCCCTGGGTAAGCTCAAGGATATCTTTTAGCATAGTCTGCTTTATAGGAAGCTTCTCGTAAAGCACTACCTTGTCACAGCTTATGCCGTCTATACATGGCACACCCGGCACCGTGTCAGAGGATGTCTCCACCACAAAGCCATCCTTATCAAAATATGCATTCTCATTAATTCCCGGAATATATATGTATCCAAGCATTCCTTTTTCATAAACTGATATATGAAGAGTATGCGGACTATTCAGGCTTATGCTCATTGTATCAATAAACGGTATTTTTTTAGTATCCTTTACCTTATATTTCAGATAGACATACAGTGAGTTCCATGAATACTTATCATTAAGCACCGCATCCTCTATAGTCTTTTGGTCATAAAGCTCATTGCCCTCGACAACTACCCTTTTTACCGTAAACAGCTTAAGTACAATGAGAAACAGTATCGCGAGCACTGCTATCGTAATTAGCAGTCCCATAAAAAAATGCTTTAATCTCTTTTTATGTTTTCTTTTTTTCTTAATCATTATATTTCACGCCTTAATCTACACATTTTCAAGCCTGATGCCTCTTGACACAGACAAAACAAGCCCTATTTCCGCCATCAGGAATATTATTGACGTACCTCCATAGCTGATAAACGGCAGAATAACACCGGTATTTGGAAGTGAATTGGTAACTACCGCAATATTCAGTATCACCTGTATTGCAATATGACTCATCACACCAATCACTAAAAGTGAGCCATACAAATCCCTTGCATTGTTTGCAATTACCATCATACGCCATATAAGCAGTATAAAAAGTAAAATAAGGCAGATAGCTCCAAACAGTCCAAGCTCTTCACAAATAATTGTAAATATCATATCATTTTGTGACTCCGGCACATTGCCAAGCTTCTGTAAACTCTCTCCAAGTCCTTTTCCAAACAATCCGCCCGAGCCTATCGCATAAAGTCCCATCATAGTCTGGAATACTGCGTCTGTTCCCGCAGTCTCCGGATGCAGCCATGCCTCAATACGTGTACTTCTATAGCCTGCCAGCATGACAAACGCCACTGCAAACACAACTACCGCCACTGCTACAATAATAAACTGCAGATACTTTGGGCTTGCGACAAACAACATACAGACCGAAATGCCTATGATGATAACTGCCGTACTCAGATTGCTGATTGCAACAACTATTATGAGCGGAATAAGCATAGCAAGCACCTTTACCAGACTTAAAAACTTATCAAACTGCTTGGGTATCTTGTCTATAATCATAGCCATAAACAGTATGACCGCAATTTTAGCCACTTCTGAAGGCTGGAACTGTATTGGTCCTATGCCAATCCATCTCGATGAACCATGTGAGCTTGAGCCTATTTTCGGCACAAACACAAGCACACACAGTATAAGCGATACTATATACGCAAAAAAGCCAAGCTTTTTCCAATATCTGTAGTCGACCTTTGCCAGAAATACCATAGGTATAAGTCCCAGTACAATATTTCGTATCTGAAGCTTAAGATAGTGCATGCTGTCATGATTTTTGATGGCCGATGTGTATGCACTCGAGCTATATAGCATAACAAGACCAAAGCAGAGCAGAAATATAACTATAAACAACAGGTTGTAGTCGAAATAAGGTATTCCTTTTTCTTTTTTTTCTTTATTCTTGCTACTTCTTCTACGCTTTCCTGCCAAAATATTTACTCCTTAAATCCTTTTACTATTTCCTTAAAGATACGTCCGCGCTCCTCATAGTTAGGAAACATGCCCCAGCTTGCACATGCAGGTGATAAGAGCACTGCATCACCTGAAACAGCATGCTCATAGCAATAATTTACTGCATCCTCAAACGTATCCTTCTTTACAGTATTCATGAATCCGTGTCTGTGTGCACACTCTTCGATTTTATCTGCAGTCTGACCGATAAGCACAAGCTCCTTTACTTTGCCGTCAAAGGCCTCTATCCACTCATCATACTCCGACTGCTTATCATATCCACCGCCAATGAGAAGTGTCGGTCTGTTCATGGCACGTATACCCTGAATGGCTGCATCAGGATTGGTGCCCTTTGAATCGTTGTAGAATCTGACTCCACGCTTTTCGGTCACGTACTCTATCCTGTGCTCAACTGCCTTAAATACCTTAAGAACCTCAACTATCTTATCCATCGGTACCCCAAAGCTTATAGACATGGCACACGCTGCCATCACATTCTCAAAATTATGCTTTCCAAGGAGATTCAGCTCGTTTACATCAATTACCTCATCGCGTACACCGTCGTGTGCGTATATGATGATATCTCCGTCCAGATAAAAGCCCTCTGAAAGCTCAGACCTACTGCTGAAAAATATAACCTTAGCAGGGCACTCTGCTGCAAAATCTCTAAGCACCTCGTCCTCGTAATTTAACACGCAGTAATCATCTGCTGTCTGATTTTTTGTGATATCCTCCTTTGCCCTGATGTAATTTTCCATAGTATGGTGTCGATTCAGGTGATCGGGTGTGATATTTAAAATTGCGCTTACATGTGGCTTAAAGGTATCTATCGTCTCGAGCTGGAAGCTTGAAATCTCTGCAACCGTTACTGTCTCACCGGTGCTTCCTGTGACCATTGATGTATAAGGGATTCCGATATTTCCTACCACTCTCACATCCTTAAAGTAATTCTTCATTATCTCACCTGTCAGAGCTGTAGTGGTCGTCTTTCCGTTGGTTCCTGTGATAGCGATGATCTCACCTGCCCCAAATGTGTATGCAAGCTCTATCTCACCCCATATTTTAACGCCCCTGTCACGTAAGGCATTGACCATAGGAATGTCTGTCGGTACTCCCGGACTTAGCACAGCCACATCAAACTCATCAATCTGTTCATCTGTCAGGTCGCCTAAAATAAGCGGCACCTCCTTAAGCTTTGGTGCTTTCTCATAAAGTGTTTTTGAATCCAGTTCTTTATTTCCATCAAACAATACTGTATCGATGCCATTTGCGCACAAAAGTTCAGTCGCTGCAATGCCACTCTTTCCTGTTCCGACAACAAGTACCTTTTTTCCTTGTAAGCTCATTTTTATTCCTCCATCTTTTATTGCAGCCCTCCGTATGGATATGTTTAACAAATCAAATTCTCCAAACGACTGCCTTAATCATTAAATTATAGTATACGTTATTTAGTTCTATTTCGCAAGAGCCCGTAAATCAGTTAAACACTCCTATCTCCTGTGCATACGGTATGATTTCCCTAAATATTTCAGCTGCAACCGGTGCAGCGATTGTTCCGCCATAGTATGCACCGCCCTTTGGATTATTTATTTTCACAAGCACCATAAGTGCCGGATCATCCACCGGATAAAACCCAAGGAACGAGGCTATATATACATTGTCACTTCTCGGAAGTGTCTGCGATGTAGCAGTCTTTCCTCCTATCGCATAACCTTCAACCTTTGCATTTTTTCCTGAGCCCTCTGCTACCACGCCCTCCAAAAGCTTTCGCAGTGTATCAGATGTCTCTTCACTGCATATACCTGACGTCTGTTCAAAGGACAGCACCTCCTTTACCGTACCTTCGGTGCCATGAATCTCCTTACCTATATGAGGAGTAATTCTGTTACCACCATTTATAAGCGATGATACTGTTGTCATAAGCTCGATGGGTGTGAGCTGGAATGACTGTCCAAATGAAATTGTTGCAAGCTCCACCTGGCCTATCTTATCCGGCTGATGCATTATGGTGGCGGCCTCTCCCGGCAAATCAATACCTGTCTTATCAAGCAGACCAAACCTCATGAAATCAGCATAATACCTCTCACTGCCTATTCTAAGGCCTAAATCAATAAAGACCGGATTGCATGAATTCTGTATTCCCTGCACAAAGGTCTCACTTCCATGTCCTGTTCTCTTATGGCAGTGTATGCGTCTGTCCTCCACAGTAATATATCCCGGGCAGTAAAAACTGTCATCAAGGCTCACCACATCCTCCTCCAGTGCGATTCCTGCCGTAATTATCTTGAATACGGAACCGGGCTCATATGTATCACTTACACAGCCGTTTCTCCAGGCTTCATCATGGTTTTCACATGAAAAAGGATCATTCAAATTATATTCCGGGTAGTCGGTCATGGCATATATTTCTCCGTTTTTAGGGTTTAAGGCAATTATACTCACACTGTCTGCCAGGTTTTGTGCATATGCCATCATTGCATTTTTCTCACATACTTTTTGTATATTTATGTCGAGTGTAGTGACAAGTGTATCTCCTTTTTTGGGAGCTTCTCTTCTCTCCTTATAGCCCTTCACCTCCACACCTCTGCCATCACATACAGTGTATATCCGCCCTGGTGTACCACGCAGAATTTCATCATATGTGGTCTCAAGCCCAACAACACCCTGACCATCTGCTCCTGCAAAGCCTATAACCTTTGAAAACAGTTCATCAAGCGGATAGTACCTGACACTTGACTCGTCAACCTTTATCCCTGCCAAGCCATATGATAGTATTTTATCGCCTGTTTTTTTAGAGACATTGTTCTTTATTTTTTCAATGGATGTAACCTTATCCACCTTACTGCGGATAGTCTTTTCGTCAATAGAAAGCTCACTGCTTAAAACAGAGATGACTGCTTCCTTGTCGGTTATCTGATTGTGTATAACGCTTATGTTATATGCAGTTTCATTTGTCGCTATTATCCTTTCATTTCTATCCACTATATCTCCGCGTATCCCTGCAATATCACGCTCTCTTTCCTGAAGTGCACTTGCCTTTTTACTGTAATAACCGCCTTTTACTATCATGAGATAAAACAGTCTGAAACACAAGGCGATAAGAACAGCTGTCAGTATACTGCAAAATACGCATATTTTTCTTCTGTAGCGCGTATTGTTAAGTATCATGAACAAAAATGCCTCAATATTTTTACACTAATATATGCAAAAAATATTGAGGCTATTCTCTATTCGCCCTGCTCACCCTCCTGGGTGACCTTTTCTCCTGTCGGAGGATTTGCGCCTGTTATCGTAAGGTCAGCATTTACACCGGTCTGCTCCTCATCAGGGTATATATTCATATACGGAAGTACTTCCTTTAATATCTCTCTGGTCAGGTTCTGTGCATAGTTACTGTGAGGCTGATCCTGTACATTCGGCTGGTCGATTACAGTGTAAATAACAAGCTGCGGATCCTGCGCAGGCACACAGCCTATAAATGATACAAGATAGCAGCCCCTCTTTCTAAGGTGCGTTGTCTCATCATACATCTGCGCTGTTCCTGTCTTGCCTCCCATTGAGTATCCGTCAACCTTTGCCACCTTACCGGTTCCGTTTGCAACTACATTCTGCAGGTAGTTTTTAAGTGTCGCACTTGTATTCTCTGACACTGTCTTTTTTAGCAGTGTAGGCTCAATTGTCTTTACTGTATTGCCGTTGTCATCTGCGATTTTCCTTACTACGTGCGGCTGATAATAATTTCCGCCATTCACCAGTGAGGAAAATGCACTGACCATCTCTATCATGGTACAGTTATAGTTCTGTCCGAATACGTTTGTCGCTAAATCGACAGGCTTTATATTGTCGAGTGTATACATGAGCGTTGATGTATTTGCCTCACCCGGCAGGTCAACACCTGTCTTTTGACCAAAGCCAAATACACTCTGATAGTACAGAAAATTTTCTGCACCAATCTTATATGACATCTGCATGAGTGCATCATTACATGAATCCATGAGTGCCTTTTCAAGTGTCTCTATGCCATGTCCGCTACGGTTGACGCATGATACCTTTTCACTGCCAAACATCTCGTATCCATCACATAAAAATGTCATATCAGTAGTGAGCGTGCCTGTATCCAGTCCACATGCCACGGTAAAAGGCTTCTGTACGGACCCCGGCTCATATGTATGTGTAACACAGAAGTTCTGCCACAGCTTATTCAGAGTATTTAATGTATCATCATCACTCATTGCATTAAGCTGCTCTTGTGTATAGTAATCCTTCATATTCTTCGGATCGTTCAGATCAAAGTTTGGATAATTCGCCATGGCCAGTATCTCACCATTTTTAGGATTTTCTATAACAACTGCAATATTTTCTGCGCCAAGTCCTTCTCTTGCATTATTTGCATAAGTATCTGAGAACAGTTTTATCTTATCCTCAACAATCGACTGGATATTTGCGTCTATAGTTGTGTACAGTGTATTTCCGTTTTGTGCAGCAATTACTGTTTTCTGGAAATCATTGTCTGCATTCAGATAGCCGTACTCCCTGCCATTTACACCATTTAAAGTGTCATTGTAATAGTTTTCAAGTCCGGTTGTACCTACATTTCCGGCGGAGGTAAAGCCGATAACTGAGCTTGCCAGTGTTTTAAACGGATAATTTCTCTGATACTCTGTCTCAAACCACACACCCTTGATGTTTGGATTCTTCAGATTGCCCTTTTCGTCTGTTGCATCCTGCAGCTGTACAAATGGCTGAATTGCATCATATGACAGCTTTTTTAACAGTACAATATATTTGTTATCCTTGCTGTTATTTGCATAATCCTCAAGTGTTGCCCTGTCTAAATCCGGAAAGCACTGTGTCAGTGCATCTATCGTCGGAGTTATATACTCTTTCTTACTGGTCATAACCGAGCAATCAAGTACGACATTATAAACAGCCACACTCGTAGCAAGCACTGTGCCGTTTGAATCCACAATATTTCCTCTCTGAAACGGTATTGTTTTGCTGTCATATGACTGTAATGATAGTACCTTTTTAGTATATGCGTCTCCGCTTGTATATTCAATAAACATCAGCCTGCCAATGAGTCCAAGCATGGCTACAACTATTAACATAAACAACGCAAACAGCTTTGTTTTCATTTTGCGTCCAATTTTTCTTACCGGTCTTTTTCTTGTCCTGGCTGCCAATATTATTCCTCCAATTTATTCCGGAATATCATTGTACTGATCCATATAGTTGTTCTTATCAATTGAGTAATAAACTATCTGATCCTGTGAAGCATATTTCATGCCAAGTCTGTTGATAGCTGCATCCTTGATTGCATTTAAATCGACAGATGTAGTAATCTGCTTGTATCTGGCATCATTATCAGCCTTCATATCATTTATCCGGCTCTCAAGTGCTGCAACCTCATTCATCTGCTGTGTCACATTTGACCTTATCTGAATAAGTGAAACAGATACAAGGGCTGAAGCTGCCACACACGCTGTAAGAAAGGCTACAAATGCCCTGTTCATTGAGAGTGCTCTCTCCTGATTTCTTCTTGCAGATTTTCTTCTGTTTTTCTTTCTTCTTATTTCCTCAAGCTCTCTTGTCGATTTCTGTGGTCTTCTGACCGGTGCTGCCTCGTCAAGCTCTCTTACGGCATTCCCATTTATATAATAAGTAGTTTTATTCATTTAGCTGCTCCTTTTGCTGTCATTCTACAATTCATTCTTTTCAAACACACGAAGCTTTGCACTCTTCGAGCGCGAATTCTCTTCAAGTTCCTTTTCTGACGGAAGGATAGGCTTTCTGGTGATAACCGTTCCCTTCGATTTATTACCGCATACACATACCGGAAAACTCGGTGGACATGTACATGGATTTTCGTTTTTTTTGAAATTGGATTTTACTATTCTGTCCTCAAGCGAGTGGAATGTGATTATACATATCCTGCCGCCCGGATTAAGTAAATCTATCATGTCATCCAGGTTGTCCCTTAGCACATCAAGCTCATGATTCAGCTCAATTCTGATAGCCTGATATGTTCTCTTTGACGGGTGACCACCGGTAGCTCTGACCTTTTTTGGTATCGCTGCCTTTATTATCTCGTTGAGTTCTCCTGTTGTCGTTATCTCTTGCTTTTGTCTTGCTGCTACAATGTGCTTTGCAATATTCTTTGCAAACTTGTCCTCACCGTAATCCCTGATGATACGGTACAGATCATTTTCGCTGTAGGTATTTACTATATCCCTTGCAGTAAGGGCATTCCTGTCATCCATACGCATATCAAGCGGTGCATCCTCACTCCTGTAGGTAAAGCCTCTCTTTGGTGTATCAAGCTGGAAGGATGACACTCCAAGATCCAGCATAATACCATCCACCTTTTCAATTCCGAGTGAATGAAGCACATTCTTCATATCAGAATAATTGCTTCTGACTATCGTTACCCTGTCTCCAAACTCCGCAAGTCTCTCTCCTGCCGCCTTTATGGCATCTGCATCCTGATCTATGCCTATCAGCCTGCCCTTGTCCGAAAGTCTCTTTGCTATCTCATATGAGTGCCCGGCTCCTCCGAGAGTACCATCCACATATATCCCGTCAGGACGGATGTTTAAATTTTCAATTGTCTCGTCCCTTAAGACTGAATAATGCTTAAATTCCATGTGGTCTCTCCATTTAATATCAAATGCCTATGCCAAGCTCTGCCATATGATCTGCTATCTCATCCATATCGTCAAAATCAGAGTTCTCAAGGTATCTGTCTTTGCTCCAGATCTCTACTCTGCTGTATACTCCGACAGATACAACTTCCTTATCTATACCTGCGTATTCTCTTAAGTTCGCCGGTAAGAGGATTCTGCCCTGCTTGTCCACCTCACAGGTGGCTGCTCCTGCAAAGAAGAATCTCATAAATTTTCTTGCTTCTCTTGATGTGAGTGGTTTGTCGCGAAGATTTTCCTCAATGCGATGCCATTCTTCGTTGGAATAGACGAACAGACAGCCATCTAAGCCCTTGGTAACTACGAACTCATTGCCAAGCTGTTCACGGAACTTCGCCGGGACAATCATACGGCCCTTGGCGTCTATTGAATGATTATATTCGCCCATGAACATGGCATCCATCCTCCTTTTCCTCATTTTGAAGCTTTCCACCACTTCACTCCACTTATATGGTATTTCGCTCCACTTTCCACCACTTGGTTACAATATTACACCTTACAGCCCACAAAATCAAGGCTTTAAGCCAAATTCCCATAAAAAGGCAACAAAAAAGACGCTCAGTCTTTTCGTGTACTTTGCGCCTTTTTTATAAAATGATATGAAATTTACTCTTTAGTGGTGGATTGTGGTGGAGTGTCCACCATTTTACCCATTTTCCTCTGCTTATATCTGACAATTCCTATCCATATGGCTGATACTGCCACCAAAGTGGCGGCGAGTGCCATAGACACCGGATAATTGATATGCGGGATGAGAAGCTGGTCTGTACGCAGGCTTTCTATCCAGAATCTTCCGACACCATAGCCTAGCAAATATAGAAGAAACACCTCTCCGTCAAACCTTCTGTGCTTAAAATAAAGCATCAACAAAATAAATAAGCACAGGTTCCAAAAGGATTCATACAAAAAAGTAGGATGCACCGAGATATACTCCACTCCGTCTACCACAGTTGTATGTGACATAAGCTTTTCAGTCAGATCCGATGTCCTGACAGCTGATACCGGAAGCTGCATGGCAAAAAGTCCGTCATAATAATCGCCAAATGCCTCCCTGTTGCAGAAGTTTCCCCATCGGCCAATCACCTGTCCCAGTATCAGTCCAAGCCCCGCCGTATCACACAACAGTGGAAACGACAGCCTTCTGACCTTTGCAAAAACGAATGTGGTGATAATTGCTGCTATCACGCCTCCGTAAATTGCCAGTCCTCCCTGCCTGATATTGAATATGCTAAGCAGGTCATCCTTGTACAAATCCCACCTGAATACCACATAGTATATTCTTGCGCCTATCACCGAGCATATGATTGCCACGAGTGCCAGATCAAAGTATGTATCAGGATTTTGTCCTGATTTTTTGGCCACATAGCAGGCCACGCCCAGCCCCGCAAGCATACCACATGCTATTATTATGCCATACATCGCAATATCAAAGCTTCCTATTGATATGCTCTTTATCACATGCTGCAGATATATATGAAGATGTGGGAAGTTTATATTATAATCCATATTTTTCCTTTCCTGACTGTAATTGCTGTCTATCACACTGTAATATATACGGCAGCAATCACAAATTACGAAAATATATGTACCCGGAGCACCATAAACCTGATACTCCGGGCAACTGTCATTATGCGCTTCTTAGTCTACGCCTGACACTCAAAGCTTGCACACTCTGTACTGCACTTGTTTGGTGTACAGTTTTTCTTGATGCCAATCTGATTGGCCATGCAGCTATTGTGGTCATTGTACTTACACTTTGCTGCATCACAGTGCACATCTGTCTCCTTGTGAATAGCTAACTCTGCAGATACCTCACAGTCACAGGCCTTATTTGAAAAGCTGCCACACTGTGTATCGCAGGCTTTCTTTGCCTTAGTTCCTTTCACATCGATTTCTCTGAGCTTACAGCAGTTATCTGCATTATACGCACATTTTTCAACATTACAATCAAGTCTTGTCATACTTTTGCCTCCTTTGCTTATGCATAGGCTAGTATGTCCTGATTGATTTTTTTTATACTTTTTAATCGATTATCTGTGTTTTTCCTCTTCCGGAAGCTCCACTCTGATTTCCTTTGTACGGATTTCCTTGCAAATCTGGTCGATGAAATCTGAAAGTGGCTTAACACCCTCATTTCCTTCAAAACGGCTTCTTACCGATACTGTGCCGTCTGCCTCCTCGTCAGCTCCGACAACAAGCATATATGGAAGCTTATCCATACGAGCCTCTCTGATCTTGTATCCGATCTTCTCAGCTCTGTTGTCAACTGTCACATCGACATCATTGCGCTTAAGCTCATCTGCTACCTTTTTAGCATAATCAGCATACTTCTCTGAGATAGGAAGCACTCTAACCTGCTCAGGGCAGAGCCATGTAGGGAACTTGCCTGCGTAGTGCTCGATAAGCCATGCAAGTGTACGCTCATAGCAGCCGAGTGATGTACGGTGGATGATGTATGGACGGATTTTATCGCCGTTTTGATCAATATAGTACAGATCAAAATTCTCAGCAATAGCACAGTCGAGCTGTATTGTTACCATGGTATCCTCTTTACCGTATACGTTCTTGGCCTGGATATCAATCTTTGGTCCGTAGAATGCAGCCTCGCCGTCGGCCTCAACAAAAGGAACATTTTCCTCAATAAGGATGTTACGAAGAACCTCCTGTGTTGAGTTCCAGTACTCATCATCTCCTAAATACTTTTCTGTGTTCTTTGGATCCCATTTTGAAAGACGGTATGTCACATCATTCTCGAGTCCCAGCACCTTAAGGACATATCTGTTAAGACTGAAGCATGCCTTGAGCTCCTCCTCACACTGGTCAGGACGGATAACATTGTGACCCTCTGAGATAGTAAACTGTCTGACACGTGTCAATCCGTGCATCTCACCTGAATCCTCGTTTCTAAACAATGTGGAAGTCTCACCCATTCTGTAAGGCAGATCTCTGTATGAATGCTGCTTTGCCTTGTATACATAATACTGGAACGGACATGTCATCGGACGAAGTGCCATAACCTCTTGTTCGCCGTCCTTCTCAGGATCTCCGAGAACAAACATGCCGTCAAGATAATGATCCCAGTGTCCTGAAATCTTGTACAGGTCTGATTTTGCCATGAGTGGTGTCTTTGTACGCACATAGCCCCACTCCTTATCCTCGAGGTCCTCAATCCATCTCTGCAGCTTCATAATCATCTTTGTACCCTTTGGCATCATAAGCGGAAGTCCCTGTCCGATTACATCTACTGTTGTGAAAAGCTCCATCTCACGGCCAAGCTTATTGTGATCACGTTTCTTAGCCTCCTCCATTCTCTCAAGATGTGCCTTTAAATCCTCTTTTTTATTGTAGGCTGTTCCGTAGATACGATGGAGTCTTGCCTTGTTTGAATCACCTCTCCAGTATGCCATTGATGATGATGTGAGCTTGAAAGCCTTTACACCCTTTGTGCTCATAAGATGTGGTCCTGCACATAAATCTACAAAGCCACCCTGGTCATAGAAAGAAATCTCCTCACCCTCAGGAAGCTCCTCGATAAGCTCTACCTTGTACGGCTCATCCTTTTCCTTCATGAATTTGATTGCTTCCTCTCTAGGGAGTGTAAATCTTGTTATCTCATGACCCTGTTTGATGATTTTCTTCATCTCTGCCTCAAGTGCATCGAGATCCTCTCTTGAGAATGGCTGTGAATCGAAATCATAGTAGAAACCATCGTCAATTGCCGGTCCGATTGTGATTTTTGCATCCGGGAACAGATTCTTTACTGCCTGTGCCAGCACGTGTGATGCTGTATGTCTGATGACACGAAGTCCTTCCTCATCACTTGCTGTGATTATATTAAGTGTGCAGTCCTTGTCAAGAACTGTTCTTAAGTCAACAATTTCTCCGTCAACCTCTCCTGCGCAGGCTACTCTTGCAAGTCCCTCGCTTATATCTTTTGCGATTTCATATACGCTTTTTGCTTCACTGTACTCTTTTGATGAGCCATCCTTCAATGTTATCTTCATGGTTATCTCTCCTTTATTTTTAATATAAAAAATCCCCGACACCGCATTGCTGCGACATCGGGGACGATAAGCTTTGTTACCGTGGTTCCACCCACATTCTTTCCGCCTGAAAACATACTGCTTGTCTGTATCCGACAGAAACTCATTTGACTATAACGGTGTCACCGGGCTTTATTGGAGCCACTCCAAGCTGGTGTTCGGTATATCATCCACCGGGGAGCTTTCACCACTCTTTGGACTTTGATTCTCGTCTTCCAAGGCTTCCCTCTCTGCTGCTTTTAATATACTTACTGTGCTCTTCAACGTATTGTTATTATGCTGTTGCACATATGTATGTAATATACGCAAACATGTGCCATACATATCTTTGGAACAATTAATGTTCTTTTCAAAAAATGATAATATACTTATTTTTCTAATCTGTAAAGTACTTTATGCATTTTTTCCGCAACATTTTTTATATTTCTTGCCCGAACCGCATGGACATGGGTCATTTCGGCCGATTTTCTTACCTACTACCACTGTTCCTGACTTCTTCTGCTCGAGGTAAAGCGCATGCTTTGTCTCTGCGTCAAAGATTTCATCCCATGCCGGGAGATTGTAAAGCCAGTCTGCCTTTGCATCTACCATGTTCTTATAAAGCTTTTCTTTATCGAAAGCAAGGCTTACCTTTGTGTCCTCATCCATCTCCTCGATTGGGTTTGGTGTGACAAGGCTGTCATTGATTCCGTCTAAGAAGCCTGTCATCTCCATGATTGATAACTCATATTTCTCAGCAAGCTCTTTGACTGTTCCCTCTACTGCCTCATCCGGATTTGCAAGGAGCTTCTCATATACACCCTTCTCCAAGAGGAAATAATGCTGCCAAAAACGCTGTAACTCTCCCTGATCTGCTTTGTCATTGTAGGCAATCTTGTGCCACTCTTCTAATAAAGCCATTTTTACTACCACCTTTATCTTTTATAAACTGATATGAGGCCAAACAGCCTCAACTTTACATATGGGTGTATTATACCAAAATAACAGCTTGACGTCAATTTTGTTTTTTTATATATTATAATAAATAAAAAACTATTCAGAACCACTGAGAACAAAAAAACTGATGCGTCATGCTCGCATGTAAGCAGCAGATTTTCTTGTTCTCAGGGTGGCTCGAATAGAGCCACCCCACACATATGAGCAAAATTAGCTGTGTAACAGCTAGACAGCACGAGTATCGTGCGTTTTTGCGAATGTGCGTGGGATGGTTCTGAATCGTTACATTACTAAAACCACGGAGAACAATTCATGAAAAAGACAAAACGTATTCTGGCACTGATTGGTGCCATCCTTTTATTACTTTTATATGTTGTGGCATTTGTTGCCACTGTGCTCGATCACACGAGTGACATGCGCTACTGGAAGGCTGCCGTTGCCGCAACTATCATTATCCCGGTGCTTATCTGGGCGTATTCATTTGTATACAGACTTTTAAAGGGTTCTGATGATAAAGAATCTGATGATGTAACCAAAAAACCATGAAATGCAAAATCACACCTGAATTATCATCTAAAGACTGGAAAGAATTCTGCAGCCGGTTTCATTTTGATAACGATAGGCTGCCGCTTATCCGGGCAATATACACAGCAATGCTTCCATTGGTGGATGCCTTTGCATATTATTCCATAAAACAGGATTTGCCCGGGGTATCACTGGCACACTATGCCTACGGTCTCGTAACACTCGGAAACGGTGCAGACGAGCTGTCAGAGCTGTATTTAAACCATGAGCAGCTTGAGGAGGCCTACATAGCAGACTGTTTAAGCCTCATGCTTTTATCAAACGCATATGAGCAGTTTGCAAAGGCTGTCGAAGAAGAAAGCTCTCTTTATGCCATTGAGCTGTCATTTTTAGGCGATGAATATCCGCTTGAGCTGCTGCCTGAGATTTTTGAGCACGTAAGCCCTGATGGCATACATCTCACCGGTTCAAATATGCTCATGCCACTTAAGACAGCCGCCCTCATAATAAAGCTTGACTCACAAAAGCAGAAAAATATCAAAGAGCTCTGTAATACCTGCGCGAACTGTAAAAATCTGTCGTGCCCATCAAGAAAGGCCCCTGGTCCTAAGCTGCCACACACCTATGGTGCCATGCAGATTTTTAATATCAGACATTGAAGCCCTTCTTTTTCTCATATGAGCCTCTCAGTTTCTCAACCAGAAGTGTCAGATTCCTAAACAGTGACTCAGCCGCAAAGCCAAACACTATCATGAGAAGAATACATATATTTGACAAATCTGTCAGTGCAAACAGTTTCTTTAAGAAGAAACCCGAAAATACCAGACCTGCTATATTTCCGATAATAACAGCATATTTCATTCCATTTAGCGGCTCACTGATTTTAAAGAGAATCATAAAGCCCACTACTGAAAGTACAAGCGTCGCTATCGTTCCTATGCTTGCATCTGATATACAAAATACTTCTCCGCATACGACAAGCGCTCCGACAGCTATTACATCCGTAAGTCCACCGGGCAGTGCCTTTAGCATGACATTGGTGATAAAGTGCCCCTTTATCCTGTCCTTATTCTGCTCCAGTGCCAATAAGAATCCCGGTACTCCTATGGTAAACATGCTGATGAGCGATACCTGTGCCGGCTCAAGCGGATACGTAACCATAAGGATAACCGAAAACAGTGAAAGTAACAGTGAAAATATATTTTTCACAAGAAACAGGCTTGCTGAGCGCTGGATATTGTTTACCACCCTGCGGCCCTCATACACCACATCCGGCATGTGTGCAAAGTCAGAGTCCAAAAGGACAACCTGGGCTGCCTGGGCTGCCGCCTCACTTCCCGATGCCATAGCCACACTGCAGTCGGCATCCTTCATGGCAAGTATATCGTTGACTCCGTCTCCGGTCATCGCAACTGTATGACCTTTAGCCTGTAAAGCCTTTACAAGCTGTTTCTTCTGCTTTGGTGTCACTCGTCCGAATACAGTATATTTATTCACTGCATCGGCTATTTTATCCTCAGTATCGAGTGTTGCCGCATCAACAAAGCTTTCTGCACTTTCTATTCCTGCCTGTATGGCAATCCTTGAAACAGTACGCGGATTGTCACCTGAAATAACCTTTATCGCAACACCCTGACTCTTGAAATACTCAAAGGTCTTTACTGCATTTGCTCTGATAGGATTGGCAAGTGCCACAAATCCAAGCGGAGTAACACTGCCATTTATGCCATTCTCCACGTTCTCCCCATTGTACCTTGCAAATAAAAGTACTCTGTCGCCTTTGTCAGCGTACGGTATGATTTCTTCCTCAATGTGCGCAAAGTCATCATGCATGATAAACTCCGGCGCTCCGAGCAGATAAGTTCCGTCAGAAAAAGTAACGCTGCCATACTTGAGGCTCGACGAAAATGCCTGCTGTGAAACCGCTGTACGATGCAGTGCAGATGTATTATTTGTCAAAGCTTCCGCTGCATATGCTTTTAGTGCGAGTATAGTCGCATTGTTGTCAACCGAAGCATTTGCATAATCTAAAATAAGACTTTTAAGCTCATCTAATGTCAAAGCTGTCTGTGTGCCATCTGCTCCACTGTTTTTACAGAGAAAAATTTCCTTAAGCTTCATATCAGGCTCAGTAATTGTGCCCGTTTTATCCACACAAAGCACATCCACACGCGCAAGCGTCTCAATACTTTTCATATCATGAAGCAAAACCTTTTTCCTTGCAAGCTTCATAGTGCTTAAGGCAAGCGCCACTGTGGTCAGCAGATACAATCCCTCCGGTATCATTCCTATAATCGCTGCAACTGTCGATGTAACACTCTTTGTGATAGACTCGCCATTAACAAAATGGCTCTGCCAGAACAATATAAGCCCGATCGGAATAATAACTATGCCAACCCATTTGACGATCAAATTGATGGAGCGTATCATCTCTGACTGCTCCTTGCCGCCCATCGATTTTGCCTCAAGGCTCAGCTTTGAGATATATGATTCATTGCCGACCTTTTCAAGCCGTGCATAGCACTCTCCCGATACAACAAAGCTTCCCGACATGAGAGTGCTGCCCTCTGTCTTTTCTACCTCATCGGCTTCACCTGTGAGCAGTGATTCATTTACCTGTATATTTCCGGATATCACAACCGCATCCGCACAAATCTGCTTTCCTGCGGTAAGTAAAATCACATCATCCTTTACAAGTTCATCCGTACTAATCTGCTTTACGCTGCCGTTTCTGATGACATCCGCATGCGGAGCATTCAGTAAACTCATTTTTTCAAGAGTCTTTTTTGCGCGGATTTCCTGAACGATTCCGATTACCGTATTTCCAATAATTATAGGCAGAAATGTCAGATTTCTGAAAGAACCTACCATTATGAGAAGTATCGTTATGACAAGAAATATAAGGTTAAAATATGTGAAAACGTTTGAAATCACAATTTCCTTTGTCGTCTTGTCTGTAGATATATCTGTTCTGTTGGTAAATCCTTCCTCCACTCTCTGCCTTACCTCTTCATCGGTAAGGCCCGTGATATTTATGCTGTTGCTGTCTTTGTTCATCTGATTCATGCTATTCACCATTTTCCCTCATTATTCTACATCATAATAATGATACATTTTGACCCTTTAATCATTATAATGGTACAACATCAGCACGATTTCAATACATATTTCATAAAAAAAAGATGAACTATTTCTTAAAGTTATCATTTTTAAACTATTAATCCATTACTACTCACTTTCAGTCTCAGTACTCTCACTGTCTTCCGTTGCAATCATATCATCTATAGAATCCGGAATTGTTCCAAGGATTGTGGTACTTGAAAGATATACATCATCATTTACCTTGATATAGTACTCACCAAGCATAGCGTTTTTCTCACCGATTGTAATGGTATATGTCTTGTCAGCAGTGCTTAGCTTTACGACATTCTGTGGTTCATCCAGGCCAAAATCAGATGTATCCGCATCTGAATCAAATTTCTTTGAAGCAGTGATGCTTGTTGCGTTTCCAAGCAGTGATGTGACCTTGCTTGTATTGATTTTAAGAGAGGTATCATTATCGCAGACCCACTGCTCGTCATCATCTGAATCAGAAGACTCTGATTCTGTGTCTGTTTTCTCAGACTCCGTTGACTCGGTCTCATCGGATGTGCCATCTGACTTTATACGGCTGAAGCTATACTTCTGGCCGTCAATCAGAAATGAGAGTGATTTAACATCCGATGAGTCGAGCGAAAGTGCCTCAACACTGTCTCTTTCGCTCTCCGAATCATCGTCACTTTTATATTTATTGTAATTTAGAAGCCCCAGGTAGCCTGCCAGACAGGCTGCCAGAACTATCGCAAGTATCACAAATGTGCGTTTCTGCTTATTCATTCATTTTTTCTCCTATTTCTTATACGCGTTTACCTGTAATCTACTTCTTTCTCCTCATTTCCCATACAACGATTCCTATGATAATAAGCAGTATTGGTACAGCTATCATTATGATAAGTCCCGTAATAACCGCCTGCAGCGTATTTATAGTGATATTGCTTAAGGTGTAATCCTTCACCGGTATCACACTTGATGCAAGCTCAACATTTCCGGTCATTGATGTGATAACATCCTTGAACATGTCTGCATTGTTGCCGGAAACGGCATTGTCATATGAATCATCAACCACATAAGGCGTACCAAACACAACAATCGATGCGCCGGTGCTTGAATCATTTACAGCAAGACCTGTAGTAAACGGTCCGTTCTCATCTGCATCCTCTGCCTTCGATGTGGTGATATTCTTCCAGTCCTTCTTTAAAACTGCGCTGTCTGATGTAGAAAGCAGCTTTGTATATGTCACATCATCTGTATCCTCAGGATAACTGATTGCACAGCTTCCTGCCAGGAATACATATCCGTCTGTTGCATCTGAGGTGTAATCTGTCGTCTCAACCGTTGGAAGCAGGTAGAGAGGATTCTGATAATATTTTGAGCTGTCATTTTCAGCTACCACACCGGTCTTGAAGCTGACATTGTAAGCCGCAAGTATCTTGTTAAAGTTTGTAAGCTCGTCATTATATGCGTAGCAGCCGACAATCAGTGCCTTTCCACCGCCATTTAAATAATCAATCACCTTCTGTGCGTCTTCCTCGTTGAAATCAACAGTCGGAGAATTAATGATAATGGCTGTTGCATCCTCCGGCACCTTTTCCTCGTTAAAGAGCTCTAAACTCTTAAGATTTGCATTTGCCTTGCTTACAACACTCTGGAAATTGCTTCCTATTTCCGTTTCATTGTGTCCTGTTATCTGATAAATGACCGGGAGCTCATCTGCATCCATTGTGACATACTCTATGGCACTTGTAATCTGTCCCTCGGCATCATAGCCTGTGATGCTAGACTGCGACTGGTATCCGTAATAATATGATGAGCTGTCATATTCATATATATCATTGTAATCAATCACCTTTGAACGGTTTTTGCTCTCGATTATAAGGCTGTTTGTGGTAGGTGTCGTGTCTGTGTAATCCTGATAAAACTTAGGGCTTGTCGCCGGGTCTACATATTTTACCTTTATATGACTCGAAAGATCCTTGTATCTGTTGATTGTCTCATCTATCTTTGCATCCTTTGATTTCTTGGAATTTAAAACATAGATTGTGATATCCTCATCGAGCTTACTTACCCTGTCCTTTGTATCGTTTGTGAGCGAGTACAGCTTTGTAGCCGAACAGTCAATTGATGTGTACTTAGCAGGAAGCGCTGTCACTACAAGATTTACAACCACACAGATTGCACACATTATGACAATCATTCCTGCTGAAAATGCTCCTGTGCCTATCATCTTCTTTGAAAATGCCCATCTTCTCTTCTGGATAGATTGAGTCGTCAAGAAACATAAAAGCAAAGTAACCGTCACATAATAAGCTGCCGATGTGACACTAAAGCAGCCACTCACAAAATTCTCAAATGGTGTGTACAAATCAAAGCAATTAAGCACCTTTGTGAGCAGATTCCCACTTGACGAGATGAGTCCTGTGATGGACTGCATCATGTATGAGAGGAATAATGCCGCAAATGTAAGTATTGCAGATATTATCACACTCTCAGATATGGACGATATAAAAAGTCCCACGGCGATGCATGATAAACCGTAAAGCCAGTAGCCAAACAAAGCCACATACGCTTCACTGAGCGCAACCTTGCCGTAAATTGACAACACGAGCGGTGAAAGTGCAAAAAGTGCTATGTCTATGGTGTATACTGCTGCCATCGCTAAATATTTTCCTGCTACAATCCTTCCGACAGATACAGGCGATGTCAGCATGAGCTGATCTGTCTTTGTCTTTTTCTCATCAGAAAGCGATCTCATCGTGAGAATTGGTACTGCAATCATCATAATAAAACCGATTCCCTTTAAATCATATGATATATACGGATAACCGTTTTTCAGATTGTATACATAAAAATATAGGCCATACACTGCAAGAAGTGCTGCAACAAACAGCCATCCTATAACGTTTTGGAAATATGATTTGAATTCTCTTTTAAATATTGCAAGCATTATTTCTCATCTCCTTCCCCTGTAAGCTCAAGGAATACATCCTCGAGTGACTTCACAACAGTATGCATCTCAAGGATTGGCATATGCATTGCACTTGCAAGCTCAAATATTTCCTCACGTATATCGCAGTTTGCCTTTGCTATAACCATAGCCTTCACTGTATTCTCTTCCTCAGACTTTTCAAATGTGACCTTATCAACATTTACTATCTTTTCAAGCATTCCTCTTGCACCAATCTCGTCTGATTTGAGTACAAGGTTAATTTCCTGGTTCTTTGACATGAGATTAATCAGGTTCTCTGTGGCATCACTTGCTACAAGCTTGCCCTTTGATATGATAAACACATGATCACACACCGCACTTATCTCACTTAAAATATGTGAGCTCAGTATCACCGTATGATTTTCTCCAAGCTTTTTAATAAGCTCACGAATCTCTATTATCTGCTTTGGATCAAGTCCCACTGTAGGCTCATCCAGTATGATGATTTCCGGGTAGCCAAGAAGTGCCTGGGCGAAGCCCACTCTTTGTCTGTAGCCCTTGGAAAGGTTCTTTATGAGACGGTTTTTCACCTCCGTGATGCCGGTCATGTCCATGGCATCTGCTATCATTTCTTTTCTCTTTTTCCTGTCGAGCTTTTTGAGCTCTGCCACAAATTTGAGATACTCATATACCGTCATATCCACATAAAGCGGTGGTATCTCCGGCAGGTATCCTATACATTTTTTTGCCTCCTCAGGCTGTGCAAATATATCATAGCCGTTTATCTTTACTGTTCCACCATCAGCACCGATATATCCGGTAACAATATTCATGGTGGTTGACTTTCCGGCGCCGTTTGGTCCCAAAAATCCGTATATCTTACCCGGCTCAACAGTCAGCGAAAGATGATCTACGGCCATATGGTCGCCATATTTCTTTACGAGATTACTAATTTCTATCACAGTAATACTCCTTCCTACTAAATTGTTATGATATTAGAGTATAAAAAAAGAGTGTTCAATTTGTGAATTCTGAACACTCTTTTGTACATTATTTATAATTTTAATACTATGATATTTTAGCTGTACTAATTGTCTGGGTACTAATTGTCTGCGCGCACAATCATAGCTTCTCTTTCAGCACCTGTTCCGATGAACTTAACAGGTACTCCGATGTATTTCTCTATGAAACTGATGTATTTCTGTGCATTCTCAGGAAGCTCCTCGAAAGTCTTACAGCTTGCGATTTCATCTCCCCAGCCACCTTTTAGCTCCTCATATACAGGCTTTGCGTTGTTTAAAACCTTGAGATTTGTGGTAAAGTCCTCTGTTACCTCACCGTTTACATCGTAGCCGATGCAGACTTTTATTGTATCAAACTTGCCGATTGTGTCGAGATGGTTTACAGAAAGTGCTGTAAGTCCGTTAAGACGCTTGGCATATTTTAAGGTGACAAGGTCTAACCATCCGCATCTTCTCGGGCGGCCTGTTGTGGTGCCGTACTCATGTCCGAGCTCACGGATTTTGTCTCCGGTTGCGTCAAGAAGCTCTGTCACATATGGTCCCTCACCTACACGGCTTGAGTATGCCTTGATGACACCGTATACATTTCCGATATCTGAAGCTGAAAGACCTGTTCCTGTAAGAATACCACCGATTGTAGGATTTGATGATGTAACATATGGATATGAACCAAAGTCGATGTCAAGGAGTGTAGCCTGTGCTCCCTCAACAACCACCTTTTTGTCATCCTCAAGTGCCTTGTGTAAGAGGGTGATTGTATCACATACATATGGCTCAAGCTGTGCTGCATAGTCACTGTACTCTGCAAACATCTTGTCGAAATCAAGCTCCTTTGTATAATCCGTCTCAGGATCATATACCTTAAGAAGTGCAAGCTTAAGCTCTGTCTGCTCCTTAAGGCGCTCCTTGAAACCAGGTGCGTATAAATCCTCCATTCTGATTCCGCTTCTCTCATACTTATCGCAGTATGAAGGTCCGATACCCTTTCCTGTAGTACCGATTTTCTTTGCCTTTCTCACCTTCTCAAGCGCCACATCAAGCTTGCTGTGATATGGGAAAATGACATGCGTTTTGTCACTGATTTTTAAGTATTTATCTACATCATATCCGTGCTCCTTTAAGTTGTTGATTTCCTCTAAAAGAACCTGCGGATTTAAAACTACTCCGTTTCCGATCACTCCGATTGTATGTCCTGATAAGAGACCTGACGGAATAAGGTGCATTGCATATTTAACACCGTTTGCTTTGATTGTGTGACCGGCATTGTCTCCGCCTGTGCATCTTACTGCTACATCAGCGTCTGCTGCAAGGTAATCAATTACCTTACCTTTTCCTTCATCACCATAGAAACATCCTATTACTACATCTACCTTTGACATTTTACATGCCTCCCTTGTATTTTCTGACACGACACATTGTGCCATGTTACTGATTGATTTTAGTGGTATATTTATATTATGCTTTATAACTATTAATAATTATTTATTACAATACTCTATCTTCTTAGAGCAGGCTATTGCAAGCGCTCCGGGTCCTATATGGCATGAGACCGAAAGTGAAAGCGGATTCATGACTATCTCGTTATTTGGAAATGCTGCCTGAACCTCTTCCTTAAATGTCTCCGCTGCTGCAATATCATGCGTGTATGCCATTTCAAGATTTATCTGGCTGCCATCCGGATTATTGAAGCGCTTCTCAAAATCCGACTTCATGGCATCTATCATGATGCTTTTTGCCTGCTTTACGGTACGTGCCTTTGCAAATGCATCAAGCTTCTCACCCTGAATCTGAAGCACCGGTTTAAGCTTTAAAAGTGTGCCAAGAGCTGCCGCTGCTGGCGTGATTCTACCACCCTTTTTGAGGTAGTTAAGAGTATCTACCATGATATATATGGAAGACTCAAACTTTGCATCCTCTAATATCTGCTTTATCTCAGCTGCATTTTTTCCTGCTTCTGCCAAGTTCTTCGCATCTATAACCGACTGGCGCATTGTAACTGATATTCTCTGATTATTGACTACCTGCACTTTGCCGTCATAATCCTGCGAGAGCATATATGCTGTCTCACATGAGCTTGAAAGACCTGATGACATTGGAATGTATACAATCTCATCATTTTCCTTTAAGAACTCATCCCATTTATCTGTTACATCACCAACCAAAGGCATAGATGTCTTGATATCGCCGCCTGCCGTAAGCTTCTCATAGAACTGCTCCTGCGTCAGATCGATATTCTCATAATACATCTGCTCATCGATGTAAAAAGGCATTGGAATCACCTCAACTCCAAGCTTCCTTGCCTCGTCAGGTGTGATACCGCTGTTTGAATCGGTAACTACTATAACCTTACTCATTAATTCTCACTCCGATATAAATTTTCATTGTCGTATTTTTTCCAACACCGCTCATTATACCATAGGTGTAATTGTTTGAAAAGAAGTTTTTGATGGACAGTGGCGTTATTTTACCTACATAGTAGACACGGCTGGCTTACACCAGCCTCCGTATATTCGTGGTCCGCACTCGCGTGCTACTTGCTCATATCCGGACAGCGGCATTATTCCACCTACATCGTAGACACGGCTGGCTTACACCAGCCTCCGTATATTCGCAATCCGCACTCGCGTGCTACTTGCTCATATCCGGACAGCGACTTTTTTCTACTTACATCGTAGACACGGCTGGCTTACACCAGCCTCCGTATATTCGCAATCCGCACTTGCGTGCTTCTTGCTCATATCCAGACATTCGTCAAATAAAAAATCAGAGGCAAGCGAGCTTGCCTCTGATTTTTTATTTTCCTCATTGTCTACGATTACATCATACCCATTCCGGCGCCGGCTCCGGCTGGCATTGCTGGAGTGTCCTCTTTGATTGTAGCTACTGCTGACTCTGTTGTAAGGAGTGTTGAAGCTACTGATGTTGCATTCTGTAATGCACTTCTTGTAACCTTTACAGGATCAAGTATTCCGCTCTCAACCATGTCTACATACTCTTCTGTAGCTGCGTTGAAGCCTGTTCCAGGAGCTGACTCCTTTACCTTGTTGATGATTACTGCACCTTCAAGTCCTGCATTTGCAGCGATATAGTAAAGTGGAGCCTCGAGTGCTTTAAGGATAACCTTTGCACCTGTCTTCTCATCTCCCTCAAGTGTATCAACAAGCTCTGCAACCTTCTTTGATGCATGGATATATGCTGATCCACCACCTGCGATGATTCCCTCTTCAACTGCTGCTCTTGTAGCGTTAAGGGCATCCTCCATACGAAGCTTAGCCTCTTTCATCTCTGTCTCTGTTGCAGCACCTACACGGATAACTGCTACACCGCCTGCCATCTTGGCAAGACGCTCCTGTAATTTTTCTTTATCAAACTCAGATGTTGTCTCATCAATCTGACCACGGATCTGGCTTACTCTGCCTGCGATAGCATCCTTGTCTCCGGCACCGTCAACGATGACTGTGTTCTCCTTCTGAACCTTAACTGACTTAGCACGACCAAGCATATCGATTGTTGTATCCTTGAGCTCAAGTCCAAGATCTGAGCTGATTACCTGACCACCTGTAAGGATTGCGATATCCTCAAGCATTGCTTTTCTTCTGTCACCATATCCAGGAGCCTTTACAGCTACTACATTGAATGTACCACGAAGCTTATTAACGATAAGTGTTGTAAGAGCCTCGCCCTCAACATCCTCAGCGATGATAAGAAGTCTTGCACCGGCCTGAACAATCTTCTCAAGTAATGGAAGAATATCCTGGATGTTTGAAATCTTCTTGTCAGTAATAAGAATATACGGATCATCAAGTACTGCTTCCATCTTATCCATATCTGTGCACATATATGCTGAGAGATATCCTCTGTCGAACTGCATACCTTCTACAAGGTCAAGCTCTGTCTGCATTGTCTTTGACTCTTCAATTGTGATAACACCATCGTTTGTAACCTTTTCCATAGCGTCTGCTACGAGATTACCAACTTCCTCATCTCCTGCTGAGATAGCTGCAACCTTAGCGATCTGCTCTTTGCCTTTTACTTTCTGGCTCATATCCTTAAGTGCCTCAACAGCTTTGTCTGTAGCCTTCTTCATACCACGACGAAGCACGATTGGGTTTGCTCCTGCCTCAAGGTTCTTCATTCCTTCCTGAACCATTGCCTGTGTGAGAACTGTAGCTGTTGTTGTTCCGTCTCCTGCTACATCATTTGTCTTTGTGGCAACTTCCTTGACTAGCTGTGCTCCCATGTTCTCGAAAGCATCCTCAAGCTCAATCTCTTTTGCGATTGTAACACCATCGTTTGTGATGAGTGGTGCACCGTATGATTTGTCAAGTACTACGTTTCTTCCTTTTGGTCCAAGTGTTACTCTGACTGTATTTGCTAATTTATCTACTCCAGCTCCAAGTGCTGCTCTGGCTTCTGAGCCATATTTAATTTCCTTTGCCATGATTTATACGACCTTTCTATTTATATATTTGATATTTAATTCCAAAATGTAAGCAGCTATGACCGGATATGTAAAACGTACCGGATCTTTAGCTTCTATCCGTAAATTAATCTTACTCTACTACTGCAAGAATATCATTCTGTCTAACGATGATGTACTCTTCTCCGTCAAGCTTAACCTCTGTGCCTGCGTATTTAGAATAAATAACCTTCTGTCCGACTGTTACCTGCATCTTAACTTCCTTGCCGTCAACCATTCCGCCAGGTCCTACTGCGATAACCTCAGCCTCCTGTGGCTTCTCCTGTGCTGAACTTGTAAGGATGATTCCCGATTTTGTTGTTTCCTCTGCTTCTAACTGCTTTAATACTACTCTGTCTGATAATGGAACTAATTTCATTGTATTGCCTCCTTTTATCTCTGTTAGCACTCATTTCTTTCGAGTGCTAATTTCTTTCTGTAAATAAAATATCACTATTGCATTTCAATGTCAACAGTGATATTTCATTTTAATATTTATTTTACATTTTCTATATCAATCCGTAATGCTTTAACGCATTTTTCACTCCATCATCTGAAATATCCGATGTGACATATTCCGCAATTTCTTTAGCCGGTGGCATTGAGTTGCCCATCGCGATTCCATGTCCTACACTCTCAAGCATTTCAAGGTCATTTACACTGTCGCCTATCGCATAGGTTTCATCAAGCGGGATATCCAGATGATTGCACAGCCATTTGATGCCGGTTGCCTTTGAGGTTCCCTTCGGCACGAACTCCACTACATTTTCCACATGCTCAAGTATCAGAAAATCATCGGCAAACTCGGTCTTCACACGTTCATAATCAGTACCATCTATCACGTCAGCGGAGAATTTATTAATTCTTATCTCGCCGTTATATCCTCTTATTATATGTGCATGCTCACCAAGTGACTCAAAAAGGTAATCCACATACGGATCATCCTCAAATCCCTCGTCATCTATCCAGTAGTCTGTGGAGCCCTCAAGCACTACAGGCATTTTACACTCAGAAAGCACCCTTATGACCTTTTGTACCATATCTGCGCTCAGGTTATTTTCGTATATTACTTTGCCATCCATTTCAATATAGTTGCCACATGCCGCAATTATTCCATCAAAACCCATATTTAAAAGCTTCTCTGACCTCACACTGGCTCTGGCACGTCCTGTACATATAAATGCCAGATGTCCGTTTGCCTTGAGGGTTGCCACAGCCTCTATTGTGCTTTCAGGAATTACCATGTCATCGTCCCATATTGTTCCGTCTATGTCAAAAAATACTGTTTTACTCATTTGCTGCTCCTAATATTATTATTATCATGTCAAACACTGCTATCTTAACATCTTATATGTCAAATTTCAATCAGTTTATCTACAGTACCAACACCTTTAGAAAGCAGTAATTTTGTATGTCAAAAATCCCGGTGCAATGCACCGGGATTTTGCTATAAAATGTATGAAATAAAATTTATTAAGGGGAATTGCTACAATGATTTGTTACTGTACTGAGAGATATGAATATCCCATGAGACTCTCATCAACCTCTCTGGCAGCCTCACGTCCCTCTCTGATAGCCCATACTACAAGGGACTGTCCACGGTGGTTATCACCTGCCACGTATACGTTTTTTACGTTTGTAGCGTAATGTCCCTCCTGTGTACTTACGTTTGTTCTGGCATTGAGCTCTACACCAAATGCCTTTGCCACATAGCTTTCTGTTCCAAGGAAGCCTGCTGCTATAAGCACAAGCTCTGCCGGAAGCTTTTTCTCTGATTCCTCTACCGGAACCATCATGAATCTGCCTGTCTTCTCGTCCTTTTTACTCTCAAGACTTACAATTGTAAGCTCCTTTAGATTGCCGTTTTTGTCCTTGTGGAACTCTTTTACGGTTGTCTTGTAGATACGTGGGTCATGTCCGAATACTGCAATAGCTTCCTCCTGGCCGTAGTCTGTTTTTAAGACCTTTGGCCACTGTGGCCACGGATTGTTTGCGGCACGCTCTGTAGGCGGACAAGGCATCATCTCAAGCTGTGTGACTGATTTGGCGCCCTGACGGATTGCAGTTCCGACACAGTCGTTTCCTGTGTCACCGCCACCGATAATGACCACATTTTTGCCCTTTGCAGATACAAACTTGCCATCTGTCAGGTTTGAATTTAAAAGGCTCTTTGTATTCTGGGTAAGGTAATCAACAGCAAAGTAAATACCCTTTGCATCTCTTCCGTCTGCCTTTATGTCTCTTGGATTTTTGGCACCACAGCAAAGGATTATCCTGTCATACTTCTTGTAAAGCTCTGCCGGCTTTATATCCTTTCCGACATCACAGCCTGTGACAAAATGAATGCCCTCTTCCTTCATTATATTAACTTTTCTGTCAATAATGCTCTTATCAAGCTTCATATTTGGAATACCATACATGAGCAGGCCACCGACGCGGTCCTCTCTCTCATATACTGTAACATCATGGCCTCTCTGGTTAAGCTGGTCTGCTGCCGCAAGTCCTGAAGGACCCGAACCAATGATTGCCACCTTCTTGCCGGTTCTGACCTTTGGTGGCTTTGGAGCTGCATATCCGTTTGCATATGCAGTCTCTATTACACCATGCTCATTGTCCCTGACTGACACCGGACTACCCCAGTGTCCACATGTACATGCCTTCTCGCACAGTGCCGGGCAGACTCTTGATGTAAACTCAGGGAAATTATTGGTCTTGTGCAGACGATTATATGCCTGCTCCCAGTTGCCGGTATATACAAGGTCGTTCCACTCCGGAACCAGATTGTGCAGAGGACAGCCTGATGTCATGCCTGCTATTGTCATTCCCGACTGGCAGAAAGGAACTCCGCAGTCCATACAACGGGCAGCCTGTTTCTGCTGATTTTCTTTTGAAAGGAACACATGGAACTCGTTAAAGTTCTTAATACGCTCCTTTGGCTCTACAGACGCTGCTTCGCATCTGTCATATTCCATAAATCCTGTTGGTTTTCCCATTATCTGCGTCCTCCTTAGCCTCTTGTGCTGGCATAAAATGCCTCAATCTGTGCCTGCTCTGCGTTAAGACCCTTTTCTTCCATCTGTACAATAGCCATCTGCATACGGTTGTAATCGTAAGGAATAACCTTCTTGAACTTAGGAAGATACTCACTGAAATGATCAAGGATTTCCTTACCCTTTTCTGAGTTTGTAAGTGTTACATGCTCTTTTATCATTTCCTTAAGCTCTAATACATCGTACTTGTTTGAGACCTCCTCAGTAAATACCATCTGCTTGTTGGTTCTCATGTAAAGGTCATTGTCCTCATCAAGCACATATGCTATTCCACCGCTCATACCTGCTGCAAAGTTTTTTCCGGTCTTTCCAAGGATAACTACGCGGCCACCTGTCATGTACTCACAGCCATGATCGCCGACACCCTCAACTACTGCTGTTGCACCGGAATTTCTTACGCAGAAACGCTCACCGGCAACACCGTTTATGAAGGCCTTACCGCTTGTAGCTCCGTAAAGTGCCACGTTTCCGATGATGATATTATCATCCTTCTCAAACTTGACTCCTGCAGGTGGATATACGATGAGCTTTCCACCTGAAAGACCCTTTCCGAAGTAATCATTTGAATCTCCGACAAGCTCAAGTGTAAGTCCCTTAGGGATAAATGCTCCAAAGCTCTGTCCGCCTGCACCGTTACACTTGATAACAAAAGTGTCTTCATCCAGCGTATCGTCATATTTCTTTGTAATCTCAGAACCAAATATTGTTCCGAGAGATCTGTTTGTATTTGTTACCTCAATCTCAATCGCGCGCTTTTGTCCGCTCTCAAGTGCGCTCTTAAGCTGTGTCATGATCTCAGTCATATCCTTTGTCTTTGAAAGCTCAAAGTCATATACCTGCTTAGGATCGAAGATAACACTCTGCTTTTTGCCGTCAAACGGATTATTAAGTATACAGTCAAGGTCAATCTTTGACTGTCTCTCGCTTAGATTATCACGCTTCTTTAAGAGATCTCCACGTCCAACGAGCTCATCCACTGTCTTTACGCCAAGCTTTGCCATATACTCACGAAGCTCTTCAGCGATGAAACGCATGAAGTTCTCAACGTACTCCGGCTTTCCTGCAAAGCGCTTACGAAGCTCAGGGTTTTGTGTAGCAATTCCTGCCGGACATGTATCCAAGTTACATACTCTCATCATTACGCAACCCATTGTTACAAGCGGAGCTGTCGCAAAACCGAATTCCTCGGCTCCAAGACACGCTGCTATTGCCACATCACGGCCACTCATCAGCTTACCGTCTGTCTCAATTCTTACTTTATTTCTAAGACCATTCATAAGAAGAGTCTGGTGTGTCTCTGCAAGTCCAAGCTCCCATGGAAGTCCCGCATTATGGATTGAGCTGCTAGGTGCGGCTCCTGTTCCTCCGTCGTAGCCTGAGATAAGCACTACCTGTGCTCCAGCCTTTGCAACGCCTGCCGCAACAGTTCCTACACCGGCCTCAGAAACGAGCTTGACTGAGATTCTTGCATCTCTGTTTGCATTCTTTAAGTCGAATATAAGCTGCTCCAAATCCTCGATAGAATAAATATCGTGGTGTGGTGGTGGAGAGATGAGTGCAACACCCGGTGTTGAAAGTCTTGTCTTTGCAATCCAAGGATAAACCTTCTTTCCTGGTAAGTGTCCGCCCTCACCCGGCTTAGCACCCTGTGCCATCTTAATCTGAATCTCCTGTGCGCTTGTTAAGTATCTGCTTGTGACACCAAAACGTCCTGAAGCAACCTGCTTGATTGCTGAACAGCGGTTCTTTCCGTCTTTGCCGATTGTGAGACGATCCTTGTCCTCTCCACCCTCACCGGTATTTGATTTTCCGTGCAGATGGTTCATGGCAATTGCAAGTGTCTCATGTGCTTCCTTTGAAATAGATCCGTATGACATAGCACCTGTCTTGAAACGTGTCACAATTGAGTCAACGCTCTCAACCTCCTCGAGCTTGACACCCTTCTTAGGATAGTTGAAATCCATAAGTCCACGGATGTTTGTATTTTTCTCTTCCTCGTCCACAAGTGCTGTGTACTGCTTGAACAGATTGTAGTCACCGCGCTGTGTCGACTGCTGGAGAAGATGGATTGTAGCCGGATTGTACAGATGGTCATCAGCTCCGCTTCTCATCTTGTGTCTGCCCTTGCTGTCAAGTGTAACATCTGTCTCAAGTCCAAGCGGATCGTAGGCCGCAGAGTGAAGCTCATTCACATCGTTCTCGATATCCTGTAATGTAATTCCACCGATACGGCTTACTGTATTTGTGAAATACTTATCAATAACACTCTTGTCAATACCGATTGCCTCAAAAATCTTTGAGCCCTGATATGACTGGATGGTTGAAATACCCATCTTTGCTGCAATTTTTACGATACCTGTGATGATTGCATGGTTGTAATCATCGATTGCTGCATAATAATCTTTGTCAAGCATATGCTCGTCAACAAGCTGCTTAACTGTATCCTGTGCCAGATAAGGGTTGATTGCACTTGCACCAAAGCCAAGCAGTGTAGCAAAATGATGAACCTCTCTCGGCTCTCCTGACTCAAGAATGAGCGAAAGCGATGTTCTCTTTTTTGTCTTTACAAGATACTGCTGCAATGCAGCAACTGCAAGCAGTGAAGGAATTGCAACGTGGTTCTCATCAACACCCCTGTCTGAGAGGATAATAATGTTGGCTCCGTCCCTGTATGCACGGTCAGCCTCTATATAAAGTCTGTCTACAGCTTTCTCAAGACTTGTGTTCTTGTAATATATAATAGGTAAAACCTCTACCTTAAAGCCATCGGCCTTTAAATTCTTAATCTTCATAAGGTCAGTGTTTGTAAGGATTGGGTTGTTAATCTTAAGTACACGGCAGTTTTCCGGCTTCTCCTCAAGCACATTTCCGGCCTCACCGATATAGAGTGTGGTTGATGTGACAACCTCCTCACGGATTGAATCGATAGGCGGATTTGTTACCTGTGCGAAGCGCTGCTTAAAGTAGTTGAATAACGGCTCCCTGTTGCCGGATAAAGCTGCAAGCGGTGTATCAGTACCCATTGCTGCTGTGCCCTCAACACCATTTTTAGCCATCGGAAGGATTGAATCCTTGAGTGACTCATATGTGTAACCGAAGGCTCTCTGCATTCTCTGGCGCTCTTCCTTTGTATACTCAGGTACTCTCTGGTTAGGAATCTTTAAATCCTTAAGATTTACCATGTATCTGTCAATCCACTCACCATAAGGCTGCTTGTCTGCATATCTCTCCTTGAGCTCATCATCATCTATGATTTTTCCTGCGACAGTATCCACAAGGAGCATCTTTCCCGGACGGAGACGATCCTTTTTCACTATCTTTGTAGGATCAATCTCAAGCACTCCGACCTCAGATGAAAGGATAAGATAATCATCATCTGTCACATAGTAACGTGATGGACGAAGTCCGTTTCTGTCAAGCACTGCTCCGACTAAATCACCATCTGAGAATACGATTGAAGCCGGACCATCCCATGGCTCCATCATTGTAGCATAATACTGGTAGAAATCCTTCTTCTTCTGAGTCATAATTGAATTGTTTGCCCATGGCTCAGGAATCATTATCATAACAGCAAGTGGAAGCTCCATACCACTCATTACCAAGAATTCAAGCGCATTATCAAGCATTGCTGAGTCAGATCCTGCCGCATTGATAACCGGCAAAACCTTCTGGAACTCTTTTTTAAGCTTTGGAGACTCCATGTTCTCCTCACGGGCTGACATCTTGTCAGAATTTCCAAGAATAGTGTTAATCTCACCATTGTGCACGATAAATCTGTTTGGATGAGATCTCTCCCAGCTTGGGTTTGTATTTGTAGAGAATCTTGAATGTACTGTGGCGATTGCTGACTCATAATCAGGATCCTGTAAATCCATGAAGAACTGTCTGAGCTGCTCTACAAGGAACATTCCTTTATATACGATTGTTCTGCTTGAGAAGGAAACCACATATGTATTGTCGTTTGACTGCTCGAAAACACGTCTTGCAACATACAGCTTTCTGTCAAACTCAAGTCCTTTCTCAACATCCTCAGGTCTTTTTACAAAGCACTGCATGATGCATGGCATACAGTCTCTGGCTTTTTTAGAAAGCTTATCAGGCTCTGTAGGCACTTCTCTCCATCCGAGAAATTCAAGGCCTTCCTTCTCCACGATAACCTCAAGCATCTTCTTCGCCTGAATAGTCTTAAACTCATCATTAGGGAAGAAAAACATTCCCACACCGTAATCTCTTTCGTCTCCAAGATCTATTCCAAGTGGCTTTGTAACCTTCTTAAAAAACTTATGAGAAATCTGAAGCAGGATGCCGACACCGTCTCCCGTCTTACCATCAGCGTCTTTTCCGGCTCTGTGCTTTAAGTTCTCAACAATCTTTAAAGCATTCTCGACTGTCTCATGTGTTTTGATACCTTTGATATTTACTACTGCACCAATTCCACAGTTATCATGCTCATAGCGTGGATCATATAATCCCTTAGCTGTGGCTGTGCTTTCATTCCATTGTTTACTCATAGGTTCTTCCTTTCCTAGTGTAAATTTGTTAACGGATAACTTATTAAGAAGTGAATCATTTCCTGTTTATGATTTTACAACGATGAAAGCCCAATGTAAATAGTTTTTTTCTCGCTATTGTCTGATTATTTGATAACTTAATATTATAAAGTTATTTTTCTGACTATAGTCGCATTTTCATCTTTTTTATAAGGGTATACGCACAATTTACTTTTTAAAATTCCAAAACTTTTTTCAATAACTCATGTTAAAAAATGTCCTTATAACAAATTGTGTCTGAATTGTGTATACTTTACAGTAACTTTTCTTGGCTGATATCATAAAAAAATCAGCTATACTTTTATTGTATAGCTGATTACCATAACAACCAGTAACTATTCTAAATTGCACCTCCCATATTCATAAAGCTGCACGATACTCGTATTTTGTCTGCACTCCGTTTCGGTCCATGCTAAACAGTTCCTTCTGTGTGCTTCGCATAATAATAAAATATCACAGCACCAACACCAAGACACATGACAGATACCACCCATGCCATTACACTGCCATCAACAGTCCACTTCAAAATACCAGTCTCTGTCCTTATGACTGCAAACGCATTTGCGGTGATATGCCCAATCATGGCCGCATACACATGCCCTGACTTATACATAAAAGCTGCAAGCACAAGGCCAAGTAAAAAAGCATAAACAAACTGCACTATATTAAAATGAATAAGTCCAAACAAAAGCGCCGACAAAAATACCGCCTGTGGCACATTCATTATTTTGCGCATATTTCCAAATACAATGCCTCTGAAAACAAGCTCCTCCATAATCGGAGAAAGAATTGCCGAGCCAATCAGCTCAATTACAAGAGTGCTTGCATAAAAGCTCTCATTCGCCCTGGCATATCCTTCTGAGAGCCCGATAAGCGGTGACATGGTGATTATATTATTGAGCGCAAATGAAATGAAAAGTGTAATCACAATCACCCAAAGCACATTTATAAAAAGTGCCCTGTCTATCTTTGGTTTTTTAACAAACATCTGCTGTGTCGGCTTATAGCTTGCAAAATACATAAATGGTATTGTAATTGCAGCAGATATTATCTGCGCTATCATGTATGTCGAAGTTGTATGCCCGATAAACGCAAAAATAAAGTACATCGTACTTAGAAAAACAATGTAGTAAAGCACAATCGGGACAATTATTTCCCACACTATCGCTCTTAATTTTAAATTCTTATTCATGAAATCCCATTCCTATCTACAGTTTATAACCTCAGGTCTCAATGCATTGCATTTTCATAAAAGCTAATCAAAAAGCTTAGAAATCACATCCGGAAGCTGCCTTAAATCATCTATCACAGCTTTTGCTCCTGCACTCACCATCTCGTTAACATCGCCGAAGCCAAAGCTTACCGCTATGCTTGGCACATCGACACGGTTTGCCCCTTCAATGTCAAACATAGTATCTCCGATTAAACACATCTCATCCCTTGGAATGTCTGACCACCGGCGCATCACCTCGTTAAGCACCTCTTCCTTTGTATCTATCCTGCCGTCAAACGTAGCTCCGACCACCTCATCAAACATATCCAGTATTCCAAAATGCTCCAAAATACGCTCACACGATTTTTCCGGCTTCGATGATGCAAGTCCTATCCTATATCCGGCTGCTTTAAGCGCCTCTATGCATTCCTTGGCTCCCGGAAAAAGCGAACATTCAAATATACCTATTTTGTTATAGCGCTCTCTGTACTTTTTGACCGCTTCAAGTGCTCTCTCCTTAGTAAATCCGTAATGCTCCATAAATGTGTTTATGAGTGGCGGTCCTATAAAGAAAAACAGGCTGTTTCTGTCCGGCTCATCTATGCCAAAGTGTGAAAGTGCATATTGTGCCGACTTTGTGATGCCCTCTGATGAGTCAATCAGCGTTCCGTCCAAATCAAATAATATTGCTTTCATTTGTTATCTCCATTGCTTTAAATTTATTGTACTTTTAGTTAAAATGCTAGGTCAGTATCTCATTTAACACTCGTCCGACAGCATCGGCAAACTCGTTGATACTCTTTATCTTCACGAGACTTCTGCCGAATATCTTTGTTGCAAGCTCACTGTCATGCGCACTTCCCATGAAGATGCCAATTACGTCTATTCCATGGTTTTTAAGCCTCTGCACCTCATTTACGGTGTCCTTAACAGCAAGAGCATCAGTGTACTCCCTATCCTTATAGAATGCACCCTCCCCTGCTATCTGATCATCCTGAGGGCTTGCATCCGAAAACATGAAAAGTAACTTCTTTGGCTTTGGACTTAGCTCCATCAGATGTGATGCCGCGCGCAGCGCAAGGCCATCCCTGTTATTTCCTGCCGCAACAAAATGAAATAATTCATCCTCCACACCATAATCATCATATTCCTTAAAAATATGCATCACCGTGTAGCCTCTTATGCTGCAGTATGAGTAAATCTGCACCGGTATGCCACAATTTGTCAGGCTCTTTGACAGTACATATGCCTGTGCCGCTATTTTCTGCTGCATCTGTTTTCTGGAAGAAGACGCATCCATCAGTATGTCGACAGAAAAGCCCGGCGTCTCCACCTCATCTTTTCGCTCAAAAACACGCGGATTGTCCAAGTACAGGGCCTTCCATACTCTCGCAAGCTTTATACGGCCGTGTGTTGAAGCATCCATAAATGTCTCATCTGCTGTCTCCAGGTGCATTCTAAGGCTTTCTGTAAGTCTCCTTATACTGTTTTGATACACTGCCATGTTTTTTTCAAAATGCTCTTTATTCTTGTCGTATTGTATGGCTGTCTCTTTTGTAAATGCAAGAATTTCCCTGCGCTCTCTTTTGTTGTCAATCTCATCAGGTATAGTCTGCTTTTTCTCCGATGAAATACCTCTGGTAAAAAGCAAGTGACAGTTTTTGTGATTTCCTACACAAAGCTTTTTCTCCATCTCGGCCTGCTGCCTGTCAGAATACATGCTTTTTCCAAAGCAGGCTGTCACATACCGCTTCGCTTCTATTGGATCTTTCTGCAGTGCAAACTGCAGCAGATATCTCTTTGAATGCTCCATAGACAAAGCTGCTGTGTCCGAGGCCATATTTTTATCATAAAAGCTATTCGCTCTGACATACTGTGTGCTGACTTTTCCTATTGAGTGAAATGCTCCTGCTACCTTCTGCAAGAAATATATGCCCTGTGGCTTTGCCACCTTTATCGGCTTATACGAGAAATACTTCCACAGATTTTCTCTCGTTTTCTCTATAATCTCATCCGTTGTCATATCAGGTGTAAAACAAAAAGCATGCAGTATCTCTTCATCCTCTTTGCAAAGACCTGAGGGTTTTCCAAGTATCCTTCTGCAATGTGCATTTCTGATTATATCAATCCTCGAATACTCCCTGTTTTTATTGACTCCTGCAAGGCTCTTTTTAGCGTACTCAAGCCTTAAATCATATAAGGCAGGCCTCGTTTGTCTCTCCTTTTCATACAGGGCATTTTCCAAACCTATCCATAAAAGGCCCTCATACAACGTAGCGTTTTTTCCTGTCAGCTGATTGAATAAGTCATCTATCTTGTCATGCTCATACCACTTGTATTCAAGCCCAATAATCAGATTCAGATAAATATCAGCGGATCCATCAGGTGCAAATGCCAGAAAAAGCGGCTCTATGTCATAGTCACAGGCCGCCATCCATATGAAGTTTCTTGCTCTTTTTGCTTCCTTTATATCCTGTTCTTCCATATGTTCCATTCCTTCATATGTCACAAGCTCATATCAACAAAACAGCTGCTCTCCGCTCATCTTCCTTGAGATTCTTGCACGGATTGTATCACGGATAAGAGTCTGCTCATATTCATCAAAGCTCTTGTTTGTTATACCCATATCCAGAGCTGTATATATATTTAAGCCCTTTTCCATCATACCAATTGAACCGATGAGACCACGCAGATCAAGTGCCTTTGATGATATTTCGCCATTTTTGCACTTGGTATGCAGTTCAAGAAATACCTCCGCAAGCTCATTCGCTCCCGCTTCACGTATTGCAGGATAATGCTCCTTTATAAGCTTCACAAGGCTCTCTTTTGAAATCATAGGCATCCGGATTACCGCAAAACGTGATACAAGAGCCTCATTCAGCTCCTTTGTGCCTGCATAGCCGTAATTCATCGTGGCAATAAATCTTGTTGCCGGATGAAGCGACAGTCTGTCATAGCCCGGCACATCTATTGTACGTCTGAAATCAAGTGTGGCATGAAGCACTGCCATAGCCTCACTTTTTGCCATATTTATCTCGTCAAGCACCGCAAAGCCGCCTATTTTTGCGGCTGTATACACAGGTCCCGGCCTGAAGGTTACCTCTCCGGCGCGAAAAGTATCGGTTCCGATAAGTGATGCTGCATCCATATTTACGTGAAATGACACATCCCAGCGTGGTCTGTTAAATACACCTGCCAGATTCTCTGCGAAAAGATTCTTTCCTGTGGCCTTTTCTCCGACTAAAAGCAGATTTTCTCCACACAAAACAGCTGTTATAGCCTGCTCCCACACATCGCTTCCGTAATAAAACTGTGTAGGCACGGGGATTCTTGACTCATATTCCTTGTCCACCGGATACTGCGAGCGAAACTTTTCAATTTCCTTAATCAGATTTTCTGAAATGCCAAGCTCTCTTAATTTGTCCAACAAGCTCATCGCTTCCTTTCATATCAGATATTTTAACTGTTCCAGGCCATACATACTCAAAACCGTACACAGTTTATGCTTTACGTTATATTGTCATGCGATATATTATTTCTTCACGCCCTTAGTGTCACGGTTTGCAATGTGCAGCCTGTGAAGCGCCACCTGCTTACCCTTTACCTCAACCTCTTTTTCCTCCTGGTCATTAAGCAGATAAATGTCAGTAAGCTCATCCTCTCTGTCAAGCCTCATTCCCCTGACACCTACTGCTGCCTTTTTCTTTTCAGGAATAGTGCCACAGTCGATTCGAAGGAACATTTCCTTCTTTGAACGCATTACCATTGTAGCATTCTCTGAAAGCATGTCAACAAATAACAGCTCATCATCATCCATGAGCTTTGTAGCCTGCGAGGTCCTTCGTGTCACCACAAACTCAGCACCATCCACGAGCTTTATCATGGCTGACTTCGTTCCAAATATAAGCTTGTGCTTTTCAACATCCATAAGAGGTGCTATAAATACTATATCCTCCTTACTGCTGTCATAGTTGCTTACATTGTCAATAGGTGTGCCCTTGTCACGGAATTTGCCGTAAGGCAGGTCTAACACCTTGACAAGATGCATGTTTCCGTTGTTTGTGAAAATGCACAGCTTATCTATATTTTTGACCTTTAATATCAGCTTGTTCTCTGCGTCAGCTGTATCTTTGTTTCTATCATAGATTGAAGTATCTACTGTCTTCACATAGCCAAAACGGTCCATAAGCAGCACTACATCCGACACCTCAAGCTCTTTTTTGACCACAACAGCTTCCTCGAGATTGTCAAGCTCCGTGCGTCTGTCCCTTGCATACTCCTTGCGGAACGCTTTAAGCTCCTTCATAATGACCTTTGCCATGGATGAGCGATGCTCTAAAATATCGCTATACTCTACAATCTTTGCCCTGGTCTCCTCGTGCTCCTTAATCAGAGCCTCAATTTCAAGTCCAATCAGCTTGTACAGACGCATTTCAAGGATAGCAGCTGCCTGACGCTCAGTAAAGCAAAGCTGGGCTGCCATGGCTTCTGAAGCCTTTGACTTGAATTTAATCCCCTCTGTCTCTCCGTTTATGAGACATGCCTTTGCCATTTTCTGGTCACGGCTTCCTCTTAATATTTCAATAATCAGATCTATCACGTTACAGGCCTTTATGAGTCCCTGCTGTATTTCTTCTTTCTCCTGCTCCTTTGCAAGAAGTGTCTCATACTTTCTTTTTGCAATCTCATACTGGAAATTGACATGGTGCCTTATGATGGGTACAAGACCAAGCGTCTCAGGTCTTCCATTTGCGACGGCCAGCATATTTACACCGAAAGTGTCCTCCAGCTTTGTCTTTTTATACAAAAGGTTCTTAAGTGCCTCAACATCAGCACCTTTTTTAAGCTCTAAGACAATTCTTATTCCCTCTTTCGATGACTGGTTGGTTATATCCACAATATCCGTTGTCGCTTTTGACTCGACAAGTGAATAGACATCATTTAAGAATTTTCCTATATTGGCACCAATCATTGTGTATGGGATTTCCGTAATGACAAACTTGTCCTTTCCTGCCTTCCCTTTCTCTATTTCGATTCTTCCACGGATTTTTATCTTTCCCTGTCCGGTCTCATATATTGCTGCAAGATCATCCTGATTTGCAACAATGCCTCCTGTCGGGAAATCAGGTCCCTTTATATACTGCATCATCTCGGCTGTGGTGATATCAGGATTTTTCATATAAGCAATCACACCGTCCACCACCTCGCCAAAATTGTGTGGCGGAATGCTTGTAGCCATGCCGACTGCTATACCCTCAGCTCCATTTATCAAAAGGTTCGGCACCTTGACCGGAAGCACCTCTGGCTCTTTTTCTGTCTCATCGTAGTTTGGAATGAAATCAACCACATTTTTGTCTAGATCAGCAAGATATGCTTCCTGTGTGATTTTTTGAAGTCTTGCCTCAGTATAACGCATGGCAGCGGCTCCGTCTCCTTCGATTGAACCAAAATTACCGTGTCCATCGATAAGCGGCATGCCCTTTTTGAAATCCTGTGCCAAAACAACCATCGCATCATAGATTGATGAATCGCCGTGTGGATGATATTTACCCATTGTATCACCGACTATACGCGCACTCTTTCGGTATGGCTTGTCGTACCTGATGCCCAGCTCATGCATATCATAAAGTGTACGCCTTTGTACAGGCTTAAGCCCATCGCGCACATCCGGCAGGGCTCTTGCTATAATGACACTCATCGCATAGTCAATATATGATTTCTGCATCAGCTCCGAATATTCGGTCTGAATTATATTGTTGTCTACATTGTTATCTATATTTCTATCCATGTCTTTCTCCGATTATAAATACTGCTTACACTATTCAGAACCACTGAGAACCAAAAGCAGAAGCGTCATGCTTACACATCCAGTTCCGCGTCATGCGCATGCTCGTATATGAACTCTTTTCTCGGTGGCACATCACTACCCATAAGCAGTGATGTCACATCATTTGCCAGGCGCCCATCCTCTATTTCAATACGCTTTAGCATCCTTGTTGCGGGATTTAGTGTGGTATCCCAGAGCTGATCCGCATCCATCTCTCCAAGACCCTTATATCTTTGCAACGTAAACTTGCCTGTATGTGTCTTTCTATACTTGTCAAGCTCCGCATCGTCATACAAATATTTTTCCTCGCCCTTTGACGGAATAGCCTTGTAAAGCGGAGGCATGGCAACATATACATGTCCCTCTAAAATAAGCTCAGGCATAAACCTGAAGAACAGAGTCAAAAGCAGTGTGGAGATATGAGCTCCGTCCACATCGGCATCGGCCATAATGATGATTTTGTCATAGCGAAGCTTTGTTATATCAAAATCATTTCCATACCCTTCCGAAAATCCGCAGCCAAACGCATTTATCATTGTCTTTATTTCAGCGTTTGCCAGTACCTTATCAATACTTGCCTTTTCAACATTCAAAATCTTGCCTCGAATCGGCATGATTGCCTGAAACATACGGTTTCTTGCCATCTTTGCCGAGCCTCCGGCCGAATCTCCCTCGACTATGAAAATCTCGCACTTAGAAGCATCCCTGCTCTCACAGTTTGCAAGCTTTCCGTTTGAATCAAAGGAAAACTTCTGCTTTGTGAGCAGATTGGTCTTTGCCTTCTCCTCAGCTTTTCTAATCTTTGCAGCCTTCTCAGCACATGATATTACCGTCTTTAAGACCTCAAGATTCTTGTCAAAATAAAGCGGTACCTCATCATTTGTCACCTTGGCAGTTGCACGGTTTGCATCCTGATTGTCAAGCTTTGTCTTTGTCTGACCCTCGAATCTAGGGTCAGGATGCTTTACTGACACTACAGCAGTCATGCCGTTTCTGACATCTGCTCCATTGAAATTCGCATCCTTGTCCTTTAATATACCAAGCTCTCTGGCATATGAGTTTATAATACCTGTAAAGGCTGTCTTAAAGCCTGTGATATGTGCTCCACCCTCAGAATTGTATATATTGTTGCAAAAACCAAGAATATTCTCATGGAACTCGCTTGTATACTGAAAAGCCACCTCAACCTTTATATTCTCACTCTCTCCTGTAAAGTAAATGACATCATGCAGCTTTTCTATATTTTTATTTAAATCCTTTACAAAACCGATAATACCCTCAGGCTCATGATACTCAATATGCTCTGTCTCATCGCCTCGTTTGTCCTCGTATATGATTGTAAGCTTCGGATTGAGATACGCAGTCTCCTTAAGTCTGTTCTTTACGTCCTCTTCCTTGAATCTAGTCTTCTCAAAAATCTCCGGGTCAGGCAGGAAATTAATCCTTGTTCCTGTCTTTTTGGTTTTACCTATAGTAGGAAGCAGGCCATTTTCAAGCTCCACAACAGGAACACCCTTTTCATATCTGTCATGGTGGATATAGCCATCTCTGCTTATCTCCACATCCATATATGTGGATAGTGCATTTACAACCGACGAACCAACTCCGTGCAGACCTCCGCTGGTCTTGTATACAGAATTGTCGAATTTTCCTCCGGCGTGCAGTGTAGAAAATACAACTCGTGCCGCAGAAACGCCCTTTGCATGCATACCTACAGGTATTCCACGTCCGTTATCCTCCACCGTACACGAACCGTTTTTCTCAAGAGTTACCCTTATGGTATCACAGGCACCTGCCAGATGCTCATCTACGGAGTTGTCCACAATCTCATATATCAGATGGTTTAGTCCCTTGGTTGTGACACTTCCTATATACATACCCGGTCTTTTTCTGACTGCCTCAAGTCCTTCTAAAATTGCTATGCTCTTCTCATCGTATGTTTGCTTCTTGGCCATACTTGTCTCCTACTTCTTTAAATTGCGTAATAATTATATTATCTGCCCTGCCTGCTATCCTTGATATGTGCTAACACCATCGTAGCTATTTTGAATATCATAGCATCATCAAAGGTTCTTATATCAAGCCCTATCGCCTTCTCAATACGCTCAAGTCTGTAAACAAGCGTATTTCTATGCACATAAAGCTGTCTTGCAGTCTCTGAAATGTTCAGATTGTTCTCGAAGAACTTGGAGATTGTAGACATTGCCTCCTCATCATCAAGTATCTGTGGCACCTCGTCACCAAAAACCTCACGGATAAACATCTCACACAGGCTCATTGGAAGCTGATAAATAAGTCTTCCTATGCCCAGCCTGTCATATGCCATAATTTCCTTTTCCACATAAAACAGCCTGCCAACCTCAAGCGCCATTTTTGCCTCCTGATAAGACTCTGCAATCTTTGGAAGAACATCCGTCGGATTGCCATAGCCCACCCGTACCTTAATCATAGCCTCTGCAAGCAGATTGTCAACCAGACTTCCTGCAATAGATGAAAGCTTTTCCTGAAGCTTAGCCTGATCTATGTCCTCAACATCCTTTACCAGCACTACATTATGTTCATCCATCGCCACCACAAAATCACCGCTTCTGATATCAGCCAGATTCTTTACAAGCTCAACAGCTATCTCATTGCAGTTCTTTCCGGTATCTATAACATATACTACTCGTTTTCTGTTTTCTATATGTAATTTCTTGGCACGGTTTATTATATCAGAACCAAGCATATTGCCAAGAAGAATATTCTGAATAAAATTATTTCTGTCATATCGCTCTGACTCACCAAGCACAAGTGTACGAAGCTGACAAACTGCCATCCTGCCTATTACAAGATTCTCACTCGTATACTGACAGAACATTACAAGCACATACTCAAGCTCTGAATCAATTTCAACCGCAAATGCTACTGCATCATTTTTTTCCCTAACATCCTCTTCGGATACTATAAACTCCTTCACAAAAATGTCGCTATGTTCCGGCTCTTCCACCGTACCTGTCAGATGCTTTCCCTTGGCTGAGTATAAAATCGCATCAAACGAAGTAATATTTTTTATTTCCTCAAGTGATTTTTTCAGTTTCTGATTCGTAATCATATTCCTATCCTCTCATTACTGTTCTGACGCAGACAAGTAAAAAGTCTCTACAAGTCATAAGCTGTAACCTTGCTATAATTTAACACCGTAACTTAACTTTTCAGAACCTCACATACATTCGCAAAAGAAAACCGGGTGTAAATTATACACCCGGTCTGTCAATTTACAACTATTTAATTTTAACGAACTAGTTGGTAATTGTCAATTCAGTTTCTTTATCAAATACATGAATCTTGTGTGGATCAAATGCAAGCTCAATGTGATCACCGTAACGAGCTGTTGTATCTGAATCAACTCTTGCTGACATATTTGCGCCTGCAACTGTGAAGTATAATAATACCTCTGCACCAAGTAACTCATATCCTGTAACATCTGAATCAATCTTGCATGTAGCAAATTTATCAAGATGCTCTGCTGAATCGTAGATATCCTCAGGTCTGATACCGAATACTACGTTCTTTCCTGCATAACCGCCATCGATAAGCTTCTTAGCCTTTGCCTCTGGAAGCTCAACCTGGTATTTATCGAATTTAAGGAATGCCTTTGCTCCCTCAACAACACACTGAGCATCTACAAAGTTCATCTGTGGTGATCCAATGAATCCTGCAACGAACAGGTTGTTTGGCTGATTGTAAAGCTTCTGTGGGCTGTCTACCTGCATGATAACACCATCTTTAAGAACAACGATTCTTGTTCCAAGTGTCATAGCCTCTGTCTGATCATGTGTAACGTAGATGATTGTTGCACCTAATCTGTTATGTAATGAAGAAATCTCAGATCTCATCTGTACACGAAGCTTTGCATCAAGGTTTGATAAAGGCTCATCCATAAGGAATACCTTAGGATTACGAACAATTGCACGACCCATGGCAACTCGCTGTCTCTGTCCACCTGAAAGAGCCTTTGGCTTACGGTCTAATAATTTCTCAAGGTCAAGGATTCTTGCTGCCTCCTCAACTTTTGCCTTAATCTCATCCTTTGGAACTTTTCTAAGCTTAAGTCCAAATGCCATGTTGTCAAATACTGTCATATGTGGGTAAAGAGCGTAGTTCTGGAATACCATTGCGATATCACGATCCTTTGGCTCTACGTCATTCATAACCTTTCCGTCGATGATAAGCTCTCCTGAAGAAATCTCCTCAAGACCTGCGATCATACGAAGTGTTGTTGATTTTCCACATCCTGAAGGTCCTACGAAGATGATAAACTCTTTATCTTCTACTTCAAGGTTGAAATCCTTAACTGCCTCAAATCCGTTTGGATAAACTTTGCAAACGTTCTTTAATGATAAACTTGCCATTTTAAAAATACCTCCTAAGTATTATGTACATATATGTAACTGTTCAGTGCCTTGACTGTCTGTTACCTTGTTTCTTTGTATCTTTATAATACAAAACATATCGTCAATTGGCTATAGTCAATCCGCCAAATAATTTAACGTGTTGTTGTCATTATGACGAAACACAGTCTGATATCGAAACAATTACAAGGTAATTACTGCAATAAACGTACTAATTACAGCTTAGAATATCCAAAGCCATTGACCATAGCCTCAATCGGCAGCCCCTTCTTGCAGAATGGACACTCTGTAACAGGATATGTCTGGTAGTTTACCACATCATCGTCATCAAACAGCTTATCAATCTTTACTCCATTGACCTCATCGATGGTTGAGAATATGGACGCAATACATGTGACCATACCGCCATAATAGTTGATACACTCCATCGCTCTTCTGATCGTCTCACCTGTCGTGGTAGTTGCCAGAAGAAGTACAACATGCTTGCCATCTATAGCGCCCTTATTGTTATCCCTGAAAAGCATCTGTCCGTTGTTAATCTCAGGCGATACAACGTAAATTGTCTCGTGCTTATTCACAGACATAAGTCCGTTTCTCTCAATCTCCTGGCTTAAGAATGCACCAATCATTTCTGTTCCATCCATACATACGATTGTATCTATATATGAATGATGCGGTACCTTGGTGTAAAGAGCCTTTGCAGCTTCCTTTGCCTCGGACACACGGGTCTTGATGCTTGTCACATCTACATAATAATTAATATGCGAATGACTCGTAGCAAAATGTCCCGGTATAGCGTGTAAGTTTAAGCCTGCACTCTCCTTTGATTTAAATTTTACAATACGATTTTCCATGATAAGTCCCCCTTTTCAAGTAAAGATTTGTTTTAATTGTAACTCATTTGTGATTAATTAGCGCCTGTAGAACCGAATCCACCGGCACCGCGCTTCGTATCTGAAAGCTCTGACACCTCATTAAACTCAACAGCCAGATATGGCATGACCACAAGCTGCGCTATACGATCTCCGGGATTAATAGTGCGTGCCTGCGTTCCATCATTGTGAAGAGCCACAATATACTCTCCCCTGTAATCACTGTCACACACACCCACGCAGTTTGCCGGGCGAAGTGCCTGCTTTGCAGCTAAACCGCTTCTGGCAAAAACTGCTCCAAAATATCCGTCAGGAATCTCTATCGAAAGCCCCGTGCCTATCTTTGCTGTCTCGTGTGGCTCAATGACAAGCTCCTTAGTAATGTCGGCATATAAATCATAGCCTGCTGCATATTCACTTCCCCTTGTAGGGATTTTGGCTGTGGTTGTCAATTTTTTTATATTTATTTTCATTTTATAATTTCCCCTGATGCAATTTTATATATGACTGTCTATAGCCATTTATTACCCAACCTGTTAACTAATTATTTCCACTCCAGACTTGAGTGCTCAATCTTCCTGTCACGAAGCATAAGCTCTGAGACAGCCTCCTTTGCCGGCTTATCCTCAAAAAGCACTCTGTTTACTTCCTCGATAATCGGCATCCTTACATCATATTTTTCTGCAAGGGCAAGTGCAGCCTTTGCTGAATAGATGCCCTCTACAACCATCTTGACTTCTTTTGTTGCTTCATCCATTGTGTATCCCTGACCTATGAGCATTCCGGCCTTTCTATTACGGCTGTGACGACTCTCACATGTAACAATAAGGTCTCCGATACCTGTCAGTCCAAAAAGTGTCTCCGCCTTTGCTCCCATCTCAATCGCAAGCACAGATATTTCTGCAATTCCTCTGGTAATAAGCGCTGCCTTTGTATTATCTCCATAGCCAAGTCCGTCTGCCATACCTGCTGCAAGTGCTATGACATTCTTGAGGGAGCCTCCAAGCTCCATTCCAAGCACATCAGGACTGGTATACACACGAAATACCTCATTCATAAAAAGATCCTGTACTATCTCAGCGGTCTTCTGTGTCCTTGCTCCTGCAACAACAGTCGTAGGAAGCAGCTGTCCGACCTCCTCTGCATGTGAAGGTCCACACATTACAGCCACATCAGCGCAAGGTATCTCACTCTCTACCACATCAGATATGGTCATAAGAGTGTTTTCTTCAATTCCCTTTGCCACACAGACAATTATCTGTCCTTCCTTCACAAACGGAGCCATTTTTACTGCTGTGCTTCTGGTGAATACAGAAGGTACCGCAAGTACAAGTATATCGTTATTTTTGATTGTTTCCTCTATATCTGTTGTAAAGGTAATGCTATCCGGAAGCTTTACTCCAGGAAGCTTATCAATATGCTCATGCTTTTCTTTAAGCATCTCAATCTCGCTCTCCACGATTGACCATATTTCAACAGAATGTCCGTTATTTGCAAGCACCAGGGATAATGCTGTTCCCCAGCTTCCTGCACCTATAATACCTACTCTACTCATTTTCTATGCCTCGTATTTTATATAATTATTATAATCAAAAACTATTATTTACTTTGCCTTCTGACCAAATTTATTTTCAGTTCCGCTTAAAAGTCTCTTGATATTGGCTCTGTGTCGCCAGATAGCCATCGCCGTAAAACAAGCAGCAAGTATATCAAACTCGACCGCATAATTGCCACTTACTCCAAGCAGCCCCATATGGTTAAACACAATTGCCTGAATCAGAAACGATATAACAACCAGTATAGAACCAAGCGAGACATATCTTGTTATGGCTACAGCAAGAATAAACAATACCAAACATATCGGAGCCGCAATCGGACATACAGCAAGTATCACACCTGATGTACATGCTATTCCCTTTCCTCCCTTGAAATTGAGAAAGAACGGAAAATTGTGTCCAAGCACCGCTCCAAAGCCTGCATACAGCTCTATGCATTTAACAGCCTGTGGATATGTATTTCTATATATGAAATAAAATATCAAAACCGCTATGATTGCCTTGAACAAATCACCAAAGAAGGTAACTGCACCGGCCTTCCATCCAAGTGTCCGAAGCGTATTGGTGGTGCCCGAATTGCCGCTTCCATGCTCTCTTACATCTATTCCATGTGCCTTACCATAAAAATATCCGGTCTGAAAGGTTCCAAAGAAATACCCTACAACCAATGCTAAAATCCTAGCCAGTATCATTTTACTCATTTTCCTTTCGTTCTCTTGTAATAAACTTAAGTGCAGTTCCCCTGAAACCAAATGTATCCCTGATTCTGTTCTCGAGATATCTGGTATATGAGAAATGCATAAGATTCTTGTCGTTTACAAAGATTACAAAGGTAGGCGGCTTAACCGAAACCTGAGTCACATAGTATATCTTAAGTCTCTTGCCCTTGTCTGTAGGCGGCTGCTGCATGGCAACTGCCTCCGTAACGATCTCATTTAGCACTCCTGTTGCAACACGCATTGAGTTATTTTCTATAACAACATCGATGAGCTCAAATATCTTGTTGAGTCTCTGACCTGATTTTGCCGAAATAAACAGTATCTCTGCATATGGTATAAAGCTTAATATCTGTCTGATTTTCTCTGTGTGCTGCTTTACGGTATTATTATCCTTTTCAATGGCATCCCATTTATTGACAGCAATGATAATTCCCTTGCCTCTTTCGTGGGCAATACCCGCAATTTTAGCATCCTGCTCAGTAACTCCCTCTGTAGCATCTATCACTACAATGACAACATCAGCTCTCTCAACTGCGGAAACTGCACGTATAATACTGTATCGCTCTATATCCTCTTTTATCTTATTCTTGCGCCTGAGACCGGCTGTATCGATAAATATATACTCCTTACCATCATATTTTATGGCTGTATCGATAGCATCTCTTGTGGTGCCTGCTATATCTGACACTATTACCCTGTCCTCACGGGCAAGCTTGTTGATAAGTGATGACTTACCTACATTAGGCTTACCTACTATAGCAACCCTCGGTCTGTCATCCTCATCGTTCTGCTTAGATGAATCCGGAAAATGCTTTACAACCTCATCAAGCATATCTCCAAGTCCGAGCATCGAAGCTGCAGATATAGGATGTGGATCACCAATTCCTAAGTTATAAAACTCATACACATCAGTCATATACTTTTCAAAGCTGTCCACCTTATTGACAACTAATACAACCGGCTTGTGTGAACGACGAAGCATATCCGCTACCTTTGAATCGGAATCAACAAGTCCCTGCTTCACATCTGTAATAAAAATAATAACATCTGCGGTGTCTATAGCAATCTGTGCCTGCTCTCTCATCTGTGACAGTATCACGTCTCCGGATTCCGGCTCAATACCACCTGTATCAATCATGGTAAAATTATAATCAAGCCATGATACATCTGCATAGATTCTGTCTCTTGTGACACCCGGAGTGTCCTTTACTATAGATATCCTCTCTCCTGCAAGCGCATTGAAGAGAGTAGATTTTCCAACATTTGGACGGCCAACGATGGCCACTACTGGTCTGCTCATATACTCTCCTGTTCTAAATTCATATTAGATTATAGACTAATTGTAACTATTCAAAATAATGATAGAATAATAAACAAAACATCTATAACAGAGTAATTATATCACAATACCATTTACAGAGACAACTATTCATATGTCAAAAGTGGTTCTTTTGATGAAATTAATCCATTTTCTTTAAGAACAGCTATCAGATTAGTACAGTTTTCGCCAAAACTAATGTTGACCGAATACGTTTCAATACCATCGGAACGGGCATCCCCAAAATCAGAATACTCCTTTGTCACACCCAGTATATCCAACAGCTCCTCATACCATGTGAAGCCATAGACATTCCAGCTTTTTCCAATCCTGTTGCCCTTTGGCACTGTAAAATTCAGCATAAGATCGTACATATAGCTGTTATCCTTATCCACTCCGTCAAGCATTCTCTTCAAATTATATTCCTGCATTACACCGGCCTCAACATCCTTCTTTACAGCCTCAAAAATATCCGCTGCAACTTTTCCGTTAAAGCTCTCATTCAGCACATCTACATATTTATCATCATACTGCTCTGCCGAGCCATTGATAAAGGTAATATCTGTCGTATCACACTGCATTATGGCATTAATAATATTCTGTGGTTTATTTTCCTCCGCCATAATCGCCCTGCACTGCTTATGTGGATTAAAATCATCGGTTGTATGATATACACGGTTGACCTTTTCTCCGTTTTTTAATGTATATGAGATCGTAATATTCCAGGAATCATTATATCTCTTTTTAAAATAATCCTTTTTCTGCGCCATAAGTATCTTTTGAGTCTCTAAAATCTTTTCAACATCCTTTCCCTCCAGGTTGATATCAAAATCTATGGTTATACTGGCAGAATCAATATCAGCAAGCTTCGGTATATAATTTTCCTGCACATTTCCGTAAACTGTTATACCTCCAAATACAACTACAACAAACCCACCAAAAGCAATGATTTCCTTAAATAGTGCTTTAGAAAAAATTTTAAAATTCTTCCTTATAATCATCTCTAAAAGTAAGAAAGCTATGATTCCAAGCACCACTGCAAGCATCATAATTGCAGGAACGCCAATGCTGATTCTAAGTCCAAGCAAAAGCGACGCTGTGACAGTAGATAAAATCAGTCCCCCAAGACAGCCAAGCACCCATCTGAAAACCGGCTTAAGTTTTGGAATGGCAATAAAGCTTCCTGCATTTTCCAAATCTCTGTGCTTATAAATCTTATAAGAAATAAAGTATATAACTGCAGCCGCGATGACATAGACTACGATAGTATTTGTGCCTCTGAAGGTATATTTAATACAGTAATAATCATCTCCTGCGTTCTTCATGGTCGGATGAAAGCCTACCCGATTGAGAAGCTGCAACATAGGTGCAAACCACGTAACACTTATTTTCTTTACAAATTCCATATATGAAAGCCCGTATGATACATATGTGAGCACATTGGCAATGGCAATAACCGCTCCTCCATACAAAAGATTGACAACCGCATACATCACAGCCACAGAAACTAGCTGTCCTGTAATCATTGCGCACAGACACACCAGGCTGTACATAAAAAATGATATTCCCATTGCAGCAAGCAGATTGATTCCAATATGTACCACCTTAGTATTTCCATATGATATACATATAACAAACGACATAATGTACTTAATTATCTGCGGAATCCACATAAACAGCAAACCTGTCAACACATTAGTCGAAAAAAGCTGACGTCTTGTCACAGGCATAGAGTGAATCATATTACAAGCTCTCGAATTATACAGGTAACTGAACATTGCCATGCCTGTAACCAATGCCATGACAAAAATAAAAATCATATCTGCCTCCATGCTGATAGCCGGTGATATGATATCAAGCATATACTTATGCCAGTTTTTGCCATAAATAAACTCTGCATTCTTAAATCTGCTCCACATGGAAAACGGACCGTTGAGTAATAGCACTATTGTATACAGTGTCCAGATTGGCCAGTAAAGTTTTACATTCTTTTGCAGCATTGTTCTATTAATAAATGATATCTTTGACTTCATAGTCCTCTCCTCCCATCTCATAGATAAATATTTCCTCCAGAGTAAGAGGCAGTACATCCACTACCTGCGGACTGTCTTTGCCATCTGTAATCGCCTTTACTACAGCATCTGGCTCTCCACGTACTATAACAGTGTATACTCTTCCTATATTTGACATATGAAGCACTTTAAAATTCTGTGGTATCTTAGGCATACCATACGGACACGCAATCTGAATCTTTGAAATATTGCCCTGCAGCTCCGTAAGTGACCTCTCTATCATAATCTTTCCATTATTAAGAATACCTACATGATCACATACATCCTCAAGCTCACGCAGATTATGGGACGATACAACAACTGTGGTATTATTAACAGCCACATCATCAAGCATGATAGACCATATCTGTCTTCTCATAACAGGATCAAGCCCATCAACAGGCTCATCGAGCACAATAATCTTTGGTTTACAGCACAGTGCAAGCCAGAAGGCAACCTGCTTCTGCATCCCCTTCGAAAGCTTTCTGATATTTCTTTTAACATCTATAGATGGGAAAAACTCCTGCATCCTGTAAAACTGCTTCTCATCAAAATTTGGATACATTCCCTTATAATAATGCATCATATTAATTGTATCAGATTGCAAAAAATAAAACATATCATCCGGAATGTAAGCCATATGTCCTTTAATCCTTGCATTTTCATATACAGGCTCACCTTCAATAAACACTTCCCCTGCATCCTGTCTCATTACTCCTGTAATATGCCTGATAAGTGTAGATTTGCCGGCTCCGTTTGGGCCTACAAGCCCATAGACAGCTCCTTTTTCCACGTTCATATTCACACCATCAAGTGCCGTAAAATCGTCAAATTTTTTCACTAAATTATTTATCTGTATCATCATTACCCTCTGTCACAACATCTTCTGTCTGCATATCTTGTGTTACAAATCTGACTAAGTCATCTTCCATGCTCAGCTGCTCTTTCGCATCATCCATTCTTGTCCTCAATTCCTCAACAGGTGTTTCAAGCACAAATAACTCTGTCACCACCTGATCAAAGAGTATTTTCAAATTCCTTGTCAGACTCTGCCTGGCTGTCTTAGCATCAGCAACAAAGGTTCCTTTACCACTTTTAGTATAAAGATAGCCTTCCTCCTCAAGTTCCTTGTATGCTTTTGCGATAGTGTTAGGATTGATTGCATACTTGCAGGCAAGCACACGTACAGACGGTAGCTTTTCGTCCTGTTTAATAACATTCATAACAATCATTCGTCTGATGCCTTCCTTAATTTGTTCATAAATAGGCTTTGAATCTCGATAATTTAACTGCATATCGTTCTCCCCGGTTCATATACGCCAGTACCGCTGTGCCTTTTATATTAATTCAAAGAACCAAAAAACTGTCTGGCAGCATCAGTTCCCGCACAGTGTACTATCCAACGTGATACACCTATTTTAACATATATAGCTTTAGGCATTTCTTATTATTTCCTTAATAGATTGTGCGAAAATTACTTAAGAAACATAAAAGCTCCAAGATTTCCACGCTTTCCATGACTTGCTCTATGCGAAAATAAAAGAGAGGGATTACAACAAGTGCATATATTGCTTATGGCAATATTGTCTTCCTGTACTCCTGCCTCCACAAGCACTCTCCTGTTACATTCCCAAAGATTGAGCTGATATTTGCCAGCTCCCTTATAGAGCAGAATATCACTCGCATGAGGATCATCTGTTGTCGCAAACTCATCCACAAAACACTCTGCAACATCCTGACTTATCTCATAGCAGTCCTGACATATTGAAGGACCTATCGCTGCTATAACATCATGTGCCTCGGTACCAAACTTCCTGTTCATAGCAATAAGTGTCTGTTTTCCCATGCGATTTACAGTACCTCTCCAGCCCGAATGGCTAAGCCCTATTGCCCTATGTACCGGATCAACAAAATAAAGCGGTACACAATCAGCATAAAATGTGGCAAGCACAACATTTGGCTCATTCGTGATAAGTCCGTCCACATCTGTATATGGTCTCTTTCTTGTCACCCCGATGCCACACTGCTTTTTTCCAACTCTCAAAACATTGGTAGTATGTGTCTGGTCTGTCGTAACAATCTGTCCTGCCTCTGTTCCGATTGCCTCCGCCACTCTTTTATAGTTTTCTAAGACCTTTTCCTTGTCATCTCCACGTGTAAAGCTTAGATTTAAGCTTTCAAACATCCCTTCACTGAGTCCACCAAGACGTGTTGTAAAGCAATGCTCTATCATAGAAAGCTCATTTAGCTTCCTAAAATGTAACAAAGGAACAACACTTCCGCTTGAAAGGACGTGCTTTTTTAATTCCAGAACATCTTTATCATTCTTTGTAACAAAATCATTTATAGTAATTTCATCAACATTTTTGTGTATGTTTTCAGCCTGCATATTCTTATCCATCTTTATATTCTTATCCTTCTTTATATTCTTATCAATGTCTGTCTTCATATTTATATATGCAACTATATATTACCGATAACTATTGCTTTTTATAATTTCCTGTTCCTTGTCTGTTTTCACGAAATAGTCTGGTCAAACGTTTATAAATTAACGGTTCCGTAATACCTGTCCGTAACTGCCAAGCCAATAGTTATTGACTGCCCTCAAATGCATTCTTCAACACAGTAACCTCGTCATCGTCCACTGCTATCACATCAAATCTGCATGGCGTCCACTCATTCAGACCATGTGTCATAAGATAATACCTTGCAACTGATATGATTTTTTTCTGTTTGCTATAACCAACTGCTTCAAGAGCCCTGCCGCAGCCATTATCCCTACGGTATTTCACCTCACAAAAACATATTGTATCTCCATCCTTTGCTATTATATCTATCTCTCCAAAGCGATTTCTGTAATTGCAGGCAAGTACACTATATCCCATATTTATTAACTGCTCAGCTGCAAGCTGCTCATATATACTTCCAACACTTCTTTTATTCATAACTGCCTCACATATCATATAACCTACACACTATCTTTGGTCAATTTTTGCCTTAAGCTTATCTTGCCAAAATCTGCTCACCATTTGTCACTGAATTGTTGTATTGACTTACCAAATTTGATATCTGCATAGCATCACCCTGATATAGTATCGCTATGTTTAAGTATACATATATAAATTGTATCATTTATTGGTATTTCTGTCACTATATTACTGTTCACACACCACAGTGTAACCGGCAACAATTGATTTCTTTCAAAAATCAGGTAAATTCCACCATATTCTTCCTATACCACTTTGGACAAAGATTGCGCTGACATTGTGGATTGAACCGCTCCCTTATATCAGTGTGCTCAAAATACACCCTCCATAACTGCTCAAAACTGTCTGTCTTCACCGGCACACTTCTCTCAAGCTGTTTAAATTCACTTTCATTGATATAAAAGCACTCCTTAAGCCTCGGGTGGACCACTGCATACCTTCTTCTATCATCACAGATTACAAAATTTTCCCCGGGATACCTGTCCACAAAATGCCACATAACAACCGGTATCATATCGCATTTTGGTTCAAAGTGCGCCAGCAGATAGTTTCCATTATCACTAAAACGAATAAACCCTCTTATCTTGTCAGCCTCTTTATTTACCTTTCTTGAAAGCTCAAATACCTCCATAACATATTTATCGGTCATATGCTCCATAATCCTTTGTCCAACCTTAAATGCTCTGACAAGAAATCCAAGCACTATTGTTGCTCTATTATCAGAATAATGGCACAAAGCATCAAATACAGTCTCATATATCTTAAAACCAAGCTTCTTTTGAATTGTCAAAATTGTCTTTTGTACCTTTACCTCATCTGTTTCAATATCTATCATCTTTGAAAAAAGTGTATAGTTTCCTCCAATGCCTATCTCAATAGAAATATTGTCCCGGTATACTTCGTGATTTTCTTTTTGCATTTGATTTTTGTATACAAAAGCATCATATATAGCGGTAAAAATCCCATTTATATTATTATCACATCTAAGTATTATATTATCCATGCATACTTCTCCCTGCAGCTTTACAAAAATATTGTCTATCCAGATATAAAATCAAATATACTCATCTGCTCATAAGTACATGATTTATTATCAGCTAAAAGCATAGTATCCGGCCTTTCGTTATATATGAGATGCCTTGTAATATAGCTTTCATCAAGCTTTGTATTGTACATCATACGACCATCACAGGTGATAAAGTACAGTGCTCTTTTGAGCACGACACCCATTTTCTTTAAATCTGTAAACGAAAGCTTTGCATGCTTTCTGGCTTTTATAATACGCCTGACACTGTTAGTGCCTATTCCCGGGACCCTGAGAAGTGTATAATAATCCGCCGTCATAATCTCAACCGGAAAACACTCCAGATGACCTACAGCCCACTGACACTTTGGATCAATATAATCATTAAAGCTCTGATTATCCTCCGACAAAAGCTCTCCTGCCTTAAAGCCATAAAATCTCATAAGAAAATCTGCCTGATAAAGCCTGTGCTCTCTCTTTAACGGTGGCGGCTGCCCGATACCCGGTAATGACTCATCCATATTAACATTCACAAAAGCCGAGTAAAATACTCTCTTCATATCAAACCTGTTGTACATTGCTTCTGCTACAGATATAATCTGATAATCACTCTCTCCGGTTGCTCCCACAATCATCTGTGTACTCTGCCCCGCCGGCACATAATATCTGTCCGGTCTTTTGATACTTAAGCCTGTATTATTGATATAATCACCATCTCCATAAGAAATGTCCGTTGTCTCACAGACAACTCCCGGATCAAGCTGCACTCCCATGCCCCAGCTTTTTTCTGCAAGCTTATCCGCCTTCCCGCAATCTGTAGCAACCCTAAGGCTTCTGTGATACTCTGATAATCTTGCAGTACTATCTTTTATTTCGGCCATCTGCTCATAATATGCCTGCTCATCTATATACATACGTTTTTTCATACTGCTATTGCCATGATACATTCGGCTGTCCTTTATACCATTTTGAATAAATCTCATAGGTGTAAGAATGTTTTTACGCGCCTTATTCGGAGCAACTGCCCTAAGCCCTTCCGCTGTGGGCAACTCCAGATTAACACTCATCCTATCACAAAGATATCCAATCATCTCAAGAATCTCAGAGGAGGCTCCCGGTATACCCTTGATGTGTATATACCCATTGAAATGATATTTGTTTCTCAAAAGAAAAAGCGTGGTATATAAAAGCTGCATGGTATGCTCGGGCGATTCTATGATACCGGAGCTTAAGAAAAGTCCCTCTATATAATTGCGTCTGTAAAACTCAACAGTAAGGTTACATACCTCCTCAGGCGTAAATGTCACTCTTTCAACATCATTAGTGCATCTGTTGATACAGTATTTGCAATCATAAATACATTCATTTGTAAAAAGTATCTTGAGAAGCGATATACACCTGCCATCAGCTGTAAACGAATGACATATTCCACTGGCAAATGCACTCCCCATATCATTTCCATTACCCGAACGGGATGCACCACTGGAAGTGCATGCAACATCAAACTTTGCCGCATCAGACAGAATCTTAAGTTTTTCCATAATATCAGCACTGATTGACGTTAACATAAGGCCTCCTTATATTTTTCGAACATCTGTTTGCATTATACAACATATGTTCGGGTAAATCAAGTGAAAATTTTTGGAAAAATATTATTATGGTTCATAAGCACAAAAACCATAGATATCTTAAATGCATTAAGATACTATGGTTTTTATTTATAATAATTATCGTAACTATTCAGTTGCAAAAATATCGTAGCTTTTATAAACAGACTTTATTCCGACTAAAAAAATATTCTTAAGAGCTACTGTATGACATGATTTTATCCCAATTTAGTCTTAAAAAACTCGATTATCCTATCCCACAGTTCATCCTGGAAAAACTGCAGATTCGCATGGTCAGCGCCTTCTAATGCAATTAAATCTGCATCACATCCATTTTCAATAAGCTTGTCATAAAGCTCTTCACTCTGCTCAAACGGAACTGTCTGATCATTTATACCATGAATAATCAAAAATGGAGGAGCATCTTTTGTCACCTTAGATACCGGTGAACTGTTGTATGCTTCCTTGATATTTCTCATAGTATTATATCCGAGTAAAAGTGACTCCATAGATGCAGCGCATTCCTCTGCATCTTTATACTTAAATGTGCTAAGGTTAGTAGGTGGATACCATGGACATGCTGCCTGAATACTGCTTGACTCTTCAAGATATTCTCCAACATCATGAGCTTTATCATGATCCAATGCCGCCATACATGTCAAAAATCCTCCGGCTGATTCTCCCATCGCACCAAAATGTTCCTTGTCAATTCTGTATCTATCTGCATGTGCCTTCAAATACCTGATTGCAGCCTTCACATCCTCTATCTGCATGGGATAGCAACCCTCATTTGATGTACGGTATTCCACACTGCAGACAACAAAGCCCTGATGTGCAAGCTTGCTAAGATAAGATAGATGTGCTGACTTATCCATCCTCATCCATCCACCACCGCATATCCATACTATACAAGGATAACGCTTATCAGACATATCCTCAGGATATATTAAATCCAGTTTTAAATCCCTGCGACAGTGATCATACCAGGAATCCACCTGCGCATATGTGATATCAGACACCTGCACATACTGTGGTTTTGTTGTATTGATCATAAGCTTTTCTTTCATTATAAAATCCTCCTTACATTTGTGTTCCTTCTTGAAATACAAATTAGTATTATTTGAAATAAATACTTTATTCCCATTATAATACATCTATTTTCATTTTTAAACATAAAAAAACCTTGAAACAACTATCTTGCTTCAAGGTTTAATAACAGGGGATGAGAGAATCGAACTCCCGCTAAAAGTTTTGGAGACTTCTGTCATACCATTTGACCAATCCCCTATATTTAAATATTATATCAAATATAGAAAAAGGACGCAATAAGAATTACGTCTTATTTTAATATACCTTCAAAACTTCATACAAATCCGATCTGTTTTTCTCCGTTATTAACCAGATTAAGCCCTCGACCTATTAGTAACAGTCAGCTCCACATGTTGCCATGCTTCCACCTCTGCCCTATCTACCTTGTAGTCTTCAAGGGGTCTTACTCCCGAAGGAGGGATATCTCATCTTGAGGGGGGCTTCACGCTTAGATGCCTTCAGCGTTTATCCCTTCCAGACTTGGCTACTCTGCCATGCCGTTGGTCGACAACAGATACACCAGTGGTCCGTCCATCCCGGTCCTCTCGTACTAAGGACAGCTCCTCTCAAATATCCTCCGCCCGCGCCGGATAGGGACCGAACTGTCTCACGACGTTCTGAACCCAGCTCGCGTACCGCTTTAATGGGCGAACAGCCCAACCCTTGGGACCTGCTACAGCCCCAGGATGCGATGAGCCGACATCGAGGTGCCAAACCACTCCGTCGATGTGAACTCTTGGGAGTGATAAGCCTGTTATCCCCAGGGTAGCTTTTATCCGTTGAGCGATGGCAATCCCACTTTATACCACCGGATCACTAAGTCCTACTTTCGTACCTGCTCCACCCGTCGGTGTCGCAGTCAAGCTCCCTTCTGCCTTTGCACTCTTCAAATGGTTTCCAACCATTCTGAGGGAACCTTTGAGCGCCTCCGATACCCTTTCGGAGGCGACCGCCCCAGTCAAACTCCCCGCCTGACATTGTCCCATTACCAGATCATGGTAACTGGTTAGAAACCCAGTACTACAGGGGTGGTATCCCAACAGCGACTCCGGACAGACTGGCGTCCATCCTTCTTCGTCTCCCACCTATCCTGTACATGCAGTACCGAATCCCAGTATCAAACTGGAGTAAAGCTCCATGGGGTCTTTCCGTCCTGGCGCGGGTAACCAGCATCTTCACTGGTACTTCAATTTCACCGGATGCATTGTCGAGACAGTGCTCAAATCATTACGCCTTTCGTGCGGGTCGGAACTTACCCGACAAGGAATTTCGCTACCTTAGGACCGTTATAGTTACGGCCGCCGTTTACTGGGGCTTAAATTCAAAGCTTCGCTTACGCTAACCTCTCCTCTTAACCTTCCAGCACCGGGCAGGCGTCAGCCCATATACTTCACCTTTCGGTTTCGCATAGACCTGTGTTTTTGCTAAACAGTTGCTTGAGCCTATTCTCTGCGGCCTGCTCTCGCAGGCACCCCTTCTCCCGAAGTTACGGGGTCATTTTGCCGAATTCCTTAACAATGCTTCTTCCGTCGGCCTTAGGATTCTCTCCTCATCCACCTGTGTCGGTTTACGGTACGGGCACGCATTACACAATAGCAGCTTTTCTCGGCACATGGCTCACACGCTTTGCTACTTTATTTCGCTCCACATCACGTCTTCGGATCATACAACGGATTTGCCTATTGTACACCTACCCCGCTTGTACCGGTCTTTCCATTCCCGGCCCGTGCTTTCCACATGCGTCCCTACAGTTCTGATAATGCGTGGTACAGGAATCTAAACCTGTTATCCATCGCTTACGTCTTGCGACCTGTGCTTAGGCCCCGACTTACCCAGAGCAGATCAGCTTTACTCTGGAAACCTTAGATATTCGGCCGAAAGGATTCCCACCTTTCTCTCGCTACTCATTCCGGCATTCTCTCTTCTTATCCCTCCACTGCTCCTTACGGTACAGCTTCGTCGGTCTTAAGAATGCTCCTCTACCACTCGCATTGCGAGTCCACGGCTTCGGTGTCGTGTTTCAGCCCCGGACATTTTCGGCGCAGGAACTCTCGACTAGTGAGCTGTTACGCACTCTTTGAATGTATGGCTGCTTCTGAGCCAACATCCTAGTTGTCTTCGAATTCCC